>JAESGN010000006.1_pt1 | contig 1403778 bp, 1349 predicted proteins | sample 9269731 | NCBI WGS metagenome assembly JAESGN01 (sample SAMN15720683, study PRJNA650826) | algae metagenome | isolation source: Mojavia pulchra JT2-VF2 and co-occurring heterotrophs from desert soil | place: USA: Cadiz Valley, Joshua Tree National Park, CA | collected 1998-06-08
AGACGATCCGCGATGGCGCACCTGCCACACCGTTCATGCAAACAGGCGACACCGTGCGGATCGAAATGCGCGACGCCGCCAACCACTCGATCTTCGGCGCGATCGAGCAGACGGTGGTGGCGGTTTAGCGCGCCGTTACGGGGTCGTTGTCGGGTCGTTGCGGGGTCGTTGCGGGGTCGTTGTCCCGTTCTGACCCGGCCAGCGGCTCCAGCAGACCCCGCGTTCACCAAATGTTTCACGTGGAAGCGAAGCTCTGCAAAGCAGAAACATTGGCCGAATGGCCGAACTGCCCTAGAAATCACTGCCCCCCATCAAAAGCGAGCTATGCCATGACCGACTACCCCACCCTCAAGCTCTTCATCGGCGGCCAGTGGTCCGAGACGGGCGAGGCGGGAACCATGGAAGTCGTCAATCCCGCCACCGGAGCGGTGATCGCCCACTGCCCCAAGGCTGGCACCGCCCAGCTCGACGCCGCGCTGAAGGCGGCGGGCGATAGCTTCCCCGCATGGAGCCGCACCTCCGGGGCCGAGCGCCACGCCATCCTGCGCCGCGCCGCCGACCTCCTGCGCGAGCGCGCTCCCGCGATTGCCAAGGTCATCACCGCCGAGATGGGCAAGCCCAAGGCGCAGGCCATCGGCGAGATCACAGGCTCTGCCGATGTGATTGATTTTCTTGGCGAAGAAGCCAAGCGTCGGGGCGGGCGGCTGATTCCGACCCGGGGCTCGCAACTGATCGCGCAGATCGTCACCCACGAACCGATCGGCCCTGCGGTGCTGCTCACCCCATGGAATTTCCCGGTCAATCTGCCCGCCAAGAAGATCGCGGGCGCGCTGGCGGCGGGTTGCACCGCGATTATCAAGCCTGCCGAAAACACCCCCGGCTCCGCGCAAATGCTGGTCGAGTGCTTCATCGATGCCGGGGTGCCTGCGGGCGTGCTGAACCTCGTCCATGGCGATCCCGGCCCGATCGCCGAACACCTGATCGCCTCGCCCGTGACCCGCAAGGTGAGCTTCACCGGATCAACTGCGGTCGGCAAGCATCTGGGCGCGCTCGCCGCGACCCACATGAAACGGTTCACGCCCGAGCTTGGCGGCCACGCCCCGGTGATCGTGAGCAAGCATGCCGATCTTGACCGGGCTGTGGCCGCCTGTGCCACCACCAAGTTCCGCAACGCCGGGCAGGTCTGCGTCTCCCCCACCCGCTTCCTCGTGGCGCGCGAGATCTACGACCGGTTCGTCGCCGAATTTGCCGCGCGCGCGAGCAAGCTGAAGGTCGGCGATCCCGGGATGGACGAAAGCGTCGACATGGGCCCCCTCGCCCACGGCCGCCGAATTGCGGCGATGGAAGCCGTGGTGGCCGACAGCGGCGGAAACCGGGGCGAAGTGGTGACCGGCGGGGCCGCCATCGCGGGCAAGGGCTTCTTCTTCCAGCCCACGGTGATCGCCAACCCCGCCCCCGACAGCCGCTTCATGACCGAGGAACCCTTCGGTCCGATTGCGGGGATCGTTCCGTTCGACGCGATCGAGGATGCGGTCCGCATCGCCAACAGCCTGCGCTATGGCCTTGCCGCCTATGCCTTTTCCGGCGATCTTGACGAAGCCCACTATCTCGGCCGCGCGCTGCATGCAGGGATGGTCGGGATCAACCAGCTGATCGTCTCGTCGCCCGAAACCCCGTTTGGCGGAGTGGGCGACAGCGGCTTCGGATCGGAAGGCGGCGAGGAGGGTTATCTCGCCTTTACGGATACCAAGCTGGTGATGCTGGCCAAATCAGGCGGCTGATACCGCGTCAGGAAAGCGGAATGATCCCTGCGAGCCGCGCCAGCAGCGTCTTGCGCGGCTCCATCGGCTGGATGCGCCCGTATCGGGCGCGGCGCGTATGTTCGTCCATCATGCACACGGTGCGGCGCATGGGATCTGGTCCACTCGACCAAATTGTCGGTCTTGCCATCGGATGCGTCCCCGAATCGCTTTTTGTGTTGTGCATCCAAGCTAACATCAGAACTGTGGAAAACCCATGACGAATATGGTTAACCGCCTTGGCAGCTTGAATTCAGCGATCCGTGCGCCGCGCCCCGGCGGCGAGGACATCGGCGATGGTCGGGTAACCGTTAACAGCCATCAATAGATCAGCTTCCGCAAGGATTGTGCGTAACACCCACGCCGCCCCCTCTGCCCCGCCAAGCGCAAGGCCATAGGTATAGGGCCGCCCGATCCCCACCGCCCGCGCGCCCAGCGCCAGCGCCTTGACCGCATCCGTGCCCGAGCGCACGCCGCTGTCGAACAGGACCGGCGTATCGCCTGCGGCCTTCACCACATCGGCCAGCAGGTCGATGGTGGCGATCCCGCCATTGGCCTGCCGCCCGCCGTGGTTTGAGCAATAGACCGCATCCGCTCCGTGATCGACCGCACGGCGCACATCATCGGGGTGGCAGATGCCCTTGAGGACAATCGGCAGCTTGGTGACGGACTTGAACCACGCCATGTCGTCCCACGTGAGCACCTGCCCGAAGGTCGCCGCCCAGGTGAAGATCGCCGCGGCCGGATCGTCCTCGGGCGGCTTTGCCAGCAGCGAGCGGAACACGGGATCGGTGAAGTAGTTCTGGAGCACCTTCCCGCGCAGCTGCGGGAAGTTCGACGCATTGAGATCGCGCGGCCGCCAGCCGGTGACCCAGGTATCCAGCGTCACCACCAGCGCCTTGTACCCGGCTTCCTCGGCGCGGCGGATCAGGCTCTCCGCCAGCTCGCGGTTCTTCGGGGTGTAGAGCTGGAACCACGCCGGGGTATCGCCGCAGGCCGCCTTCACATCCTCCAGCCGATCATTGGCGAGGGTGGAAGCGCAGAACGGCACCCCGGTCAGCGCCGAAGCGCGAGCGGCCGCGATATCGCCGTGGCGGTCCTGCGTCGCTTCGCCGTTCAGGCCGATCGGGGCCATGAACAGCGGCGTAGGGTAACGGTGGCCGAACAGCTCGATCGACAGGTCGCGCGTGCTGCAATCGACCATCATGCGCGGGATCATCCCCCAGTGATGGAAGGCTGCCGCGTTCTGATCCTGCGTGTGCTCGTCCCCGCAGCCGCCCGCGACATAGTTCGTGAGGCTCGGCCCCAACGCCGCGTGCGCGCGCTGTTCGAGGGTGGCGAAATCGACCGGGTAGTCGGGCAGCACGCCTCTTAGCCCTGCATTGTAGATTTCGTTCTGCATCGCGCCGAAATAAGTCATGGCGGCGGCTCTCTCCCGTTGTCGTTGGCCGGGAGATCAGCCGATGCGCCGCCCGGGGGCAAGCGATTTTCTAGGCTAACAGGCGCTGAAGCCGGGGCCGCAGCTTGAGAAAGCGGAGGTAGGCCGCTTCAAGCAGCCGCAGCACCAGCGGGTTCCTGGCGGCCAGACCCAGCGGGCGAAGCAGCGGAATCGCGCGCCACATCGCAGCGAAGGCAGCGGCGCCGGAATGGATCACGCCGCTCTCCTCGGCATGGAACCGCGCGAGGAGCTGCGCACGGTCAATCGCGCAGGCCGGGTCGCCCTCCGCAGCGACATCGACAAAGGTGATCGCTCCGCGCCGGTCCAGCCGCCGCATCAGCGCGATTTCGCGCAGGCACAGCGGGCAGGCCCCGTCATACCAGACCTTCACCATCACGGCGCGATCCATAGGCGGATGACATAGGCAACCGCGCCCAGCACCGCGACGCTGGCCGCCCAGATGCCCGCCATCCACACGAGGCGTTGCCAGAGCGGCGGTTCCGGCTCCATGTCAGGCGGCGCAAGCATCAGTGGTAGCCTTCATCGGCAACCTTGCCGCGAAATACCCAGTAAGCCCAGACGGTGTAGCCGATGATTAGCGGCATCGTCAGCGCAACGCCGACCAGCATGAAGATCTGGCTGCGCTCGGGCGCGGCAGCGTCCCAGATGGTGACGCCGGGGGGCACGACATAGGGCCAGATCGTCACGCCCAACCCGCTCATCCCGAGGAAAAACAGCGCGATGGCGAGCCAGAAAGGCTTGGAATTGCGGTCCCGCGTGATCGCCCGCAACATCGAGACCGCGATGATCGCGGTGACGACGGGCACGGGCGCGACCCAGTAGATCTGCGGTGCGGCGAGCCAGTGCGCGGCATACTCGGCATTCAGCGTAATGTTGTAGAGGCTCACCGCGCCCATCAGCACGATCGTTGCAATACCGCTGCGCACCGCCAGCTTGCGCGCGTGGCCTTGCTCTTCCCCGTCGAGCTTCCAGATCAGCCAAGTGCTTCCCAGCAGGGCATAACCCGCGACCGTGCCCAGCCCGGTGAGGAGGGTATAGGGCGTCAGCCAGTCAAACCAGCTTCCCGCGTAAACCCGCCCGTCGACCTCGATGCCCTGAAGCAGCGCGCCCAGCGTCATCCCCTGCGCCAGCGCCGCGACAAAGGAGCCGCCGGTGAAGGCCTTGTCCCAGAAGCCCTGATGGCCCGGATCGCGCCAGCGGTATTCGAAGGCGACGCCGCGGAATACGAGGCCGAGCAGCATGGCGATGATCAGCGGATAGGTTGCCGGGAGGATCACCGCATAGGCAAGCGGGAAAGCGGCAAACAGCCCCCCTCCCCCCAGCACCAGCCAGGTCTCGTTCCCGTCCCACACCGGTGCGATGGAGTTCATCGCCCGGTCCCGCTCGCGCCCGGCCTTGAAGGTCGGGAACAGGATGCCGATGCCAAGGTCGAAGCCGTCCATCACCACATAGGCGAAGACCGCAAAGGCGATAATGAACGCCCAGATGACGGTAAGGTCCATCACGCCGGCTCCGTTTCGGGTTTGACCGCCGGAAGCGGTTCCTCGCCGCCGGGGTTCTGGGTCGGGCCCGGGGTGATACCGGCGGTGCGGATCGGCCCGGTGTCCCCGCGCTTGACCCCGTATTCGCCCGCATGCGGGGCCTTGCCCATCAGCTTGAGGATATACCACACGCCTATGCCGAAGACGGTGAAATAGACCACCACGAAAGCAAGCAGCGAGGCCGCTACTGCGGGTGCATCAAGCGGGCTGGCCGCGTCAGCCGTGCGCAGCACGCCGTAGATCACGAAAGGCTGGCGGCCGACCTCGGTGGTGATCCACCCGGCAAGCACGGCTGCAAAGCCCGACGGCCCCATCATGACTGCGGCACGATGCAGCAACGGCATGTCGAAGAGCCGCCCACGTACCCGCCCCCACAGGCTCCACAGCCCGATCCCCAGCATCGCAAAGCCGATGCCGACCATGATGCGGAAGGACCAGAACACAATCGGCACTGGCGGCTCGAAATCGTCGGGGATGGTGTCGAGCCCGTCAAGCGGGGCGTTCCAGTCGTGCTTCAGGATGAAGGACGAGGCCTTGGGAATTTCGATGGCATAGCGCACCGTCTTCGCCTCTGAGTCGGGGATGCCGAACAGGATCAGCGGCGCGCCTTCGGGGTGGGACTGATAGTGACCCTCCATCGCCATCACCTTGGCGGGCTGGTGTTCAAGCGTGTTCAATCCGTGCAGGTCGCCTGCAAAAATCTGCAAGGGTGTGACAATCGCCGCCATCCACATCGCCATCGAGAACATGGTTCGCGCATGCAGGTTGGCGCGGTCTTTCAACAAGTGCCACGCGCCGACCGCGCCTACCACGAAGGCGGTGGTCAGATAGGCCGCCATTACAGTGTGGACGAGCCGGTAGGGGAAGCTCGGGTTGAAGATGATCTCCACCCAGCTGTCGCCCGGCAGATACTGCCCGTTGGCACCGATCACATAGCCGGTCGGTGTCTGCATCCAGCTGTTGACGCTGAGGATCCAGAACGCCGAAACGAACGTCCCTACCGCCACCATCAGGGTCGCGGCAAAGTGCAGCTTCTTGCCCACCTTCTGCATCCCGAACAGCATTACGCCCAGGAAACCCGCTTCAAGGAAAAAGGCCGTCAGCACCTCATAGGCCATCAGTGGGCCGATCACCGGGCCTGCCTTGTCGGAGAACGCCGACCAGTTGGTGCCGAACTGGTAGGACATGACGATGCCCGACACGACACCCATCGCAAAAGCGATCGCGAAGATCTTCAGCCAGTATTTGAACAGGTCAAGATAGACCTGCCTGCCGGTCTTGAGCCACAGCCCTTCCAGCACCGCAAGATAGCTCGCCAGCCCGATCGAGAACGCCGGGAAGAAGAAGTGGAAGCTCACCGTAAAGGCGAACTGGATCCGCGCGAGCAGCAAAGCGTCGAGGTTGTCCAACATGACCGGCACCTAATCCCTTGCAGTCCGCGATCAATTGCAATGGCTGCACGGGATATACGGTTTGCCGCCGCAAGGGTTTCAACGTCCAGTCAAACATCAACGCCAAAGCGCCGCCGAGCCGGGAAAAACTAGCAGAATTGGTGGTATTCGCAGGCTTCAGCGCCGATAGGGCGCTGGAGGTCAGGAGGCGGTAGCAGCCGGCTCGCTCGCCAAAGCCGCCAGCAGACGGCGGCGCAGCAGCCACGGTTCGAGCCAGCGGCCGACCAGATAGATCGCAGCGAAAACGGCAGCCATGAAATAGCCTTCATTGGGGGAATGGCGGCCCTCGTCGTCCTTGTCCTTGTCCTTCTTGGCGTTCGGATCGTCCGGCGCGGGCGCGCCGAGAAAGGCGTCGACGGGATTGAGCTTGGGCACGGGCTTCGCCTGCTCTTCCTCCTTGGCTTTCGAGGAAGCCTCGGTTCCCGCCCCCTCCCAGGCGTTGATCGCGATCGCCGCCTGCGCGAAGCCCAGAAACAGCAGCGGCGCCAGGAAGCACAGCAGCAAGGCGTGGCTGAACAGGTCGAAGCGGAGCACCGCGCCAGCCCCGGCTCGCTCTATGCGCAAACCGCCGCGAGTGAAGGTCGCCAGCTTGTCCTGCGCTGCGGGGTTATGCTTGGCATAGGTCAGCGTATCGCCACCGGCGGCGATGTCGGTCCGCGCGCTGCGCAGCAGGGGAACGAGCCGGGCGAAGACCTCGGTGGACGACAATGCCGGATCAATCGGCACTTGCCCGCGCACGCGCCAGATATGGTCGATCAAGGGTAGCGTGAGGCCGGGCATCACTGACAGCTCCGGAGACGCAAGGCGACCGGCGGCCCCGCTCACTCTGCCGGTTCCAGCTGCGGCGACAGCCCCCCGCGCCCGCCAAAGCGCCGCGCCAGCCCCGCCTTGGTCGAACGCCAGCCTTCGCGGAACGGGAAGACCATCGTCTCCCCCAGATCCATCCGCCGCCCACCATCCATGCCCAGCACCTCCGCCTCGCCATCGACGCAGGTGCCGAAGATGCGGTCCCAGATGATCCAGGTGCCGCCGTAATTGCTGCGGGTCGCCTCGTAATCCTGAGAGTGGTGGACCGAGTGATGCTCCACCGTGTTGAAGACGAAGCGCCACCAGCGCGGCGTGTTGAAGCGCACGTTGATATGCTGGTAGACCGACACCGTCATTCCGATCGCCCCTGCCAGCAGGAAAGCGCGCGGCAGGAAGTCGAACAGCCCGCCGATCCCCAGCCCGATCAGAAACAGCTCGACCGGGTTGCCGACCGCGCCTTTGTTGACGTTGAGCTGGGTGATGTAGTGATGCGGCGCATGGGTCAGCCACAACGGATACCAGTTGTGCATGCCGCGGTGCATCCAGTACTGCCCGAAATCGAAGATCATAGAGATCAGCACTGCCTGCACCAGCAGCGGCAGTCCGGTGAACCAGGCAAACTTGTCCCAATCGAATGCGCCCTGCACCGCATCGATGATCGCCCCGTCGCCGATGTAGCTTTCCATCATGCCGATAAAGGTCATGCCCAGCCCGACATAGAAGGCATCAGTCGCGAATTCCTTCCAGGTCAGCTGCCAGCTTTTGTAACGCGGGTTGATCCATTCCAGCACCAGCAGCAGGATCGTCCAGCCAAGCCGGATGGCAATCGCGGTCGACGCCACGGCGAGCCAATTGGGCGCGTAATACCAGAACAGGATCGCCGCGAAGAGCATGGCAGGCTGGAAATATGTAAAGACGAATTGCTTGATCGGCCCGCCCTCGACCCGGCCGATGTTGTCCCAGCCGACGATCACGGGCGCATCGGCCCCGATGATCCGCTTGCCCACCTGCACTCCGGCCATCGTCAATTCCCCTGCAGCGATTGTCCTGCCTGCCCCGGCGCAGCGGTCCGGTTGCGATGGGATACCCATGGCGACCTCGCACGCGCGAGGAAGTGGGCAAATGACGTAATTCGGGTCGCTATCGCGCCGCCCACGCTCAATCGCCGATCCAGCGCACCGCGATCGCCGTCGCGGCAGCGCGGGTTTCGACCCCGAGCTTGCGGAACACCTGTTCGAGATGCTTGTTCACGGTGCGGGGACTGATCCCGAGGATCTCACTGATCGTCTTGTTGGTCTTGCCATAGCTGACCCACAACAGCACCTCCGCCTCGCGCCGGGTGAGGCCGTTGTGGCGGCTGAGCAGTTCGACCTTGCCGTCCTCGCGCACTTCGGTGATGCGCACCAGCCATTCGCCGGGGCGCTCGCTTTCAAGCGGGGCCAATTCGACTTCCATTCCGCCGATGGTTACGCGCAAGGTCGCCAAAGCTGGTGAGGGATCGGCCCGCAGGGGGGCGACCGCTTCGGCCAGCGCATCGGGAAGCGCGCCGGCATCGGGCGTCCAGCCCGGGTCGATCCGGCCGAACAGCGCCTCGGCCTGCGGCGTGCACCACGCCAGCGCGCCCTGTTCATCAAGCGCCGCAAGGCTGCGCCCCGCCAGCCCCAGCGCAAGGCGCGAACGATAGGTGGCGCGGGCGTTGGCAAGGTGCACCCTGATGCGCGCCAGCAGCTCCTCGATCACGATCGGTTTCCTCACGTAATCGACCCCGCCGGTGCCAAGCGCGGCGACGACATGATCGGGATCGCTGAGGCCGGTGAGGAAGATCACGGGGATATGCGCGGTCGCCGGATTGGCCTTGATCGCGCGTGTGGTTTCGATCCCGCTGATCCCGGGCATGACCGCGTCCATCAGGATGAGATCGGGCACAGTGCGCCCCAGCAGTGCCAGCGTCGCCTCCCCGCTGCGCGCGATCAGCACGGTCATGCCGTGGGCGGTCAGGGTGTCGACCAGGAACCGGAGCGAGTCCGGGTTATCGTCAACCACGAGGATGCAGTCGCTAGTGCCCATCATCCCTCCCTGTTCCGGCCAGAGCGGCAAGGGCCGCAAGATCGAAGCTGTCGAGCGCGGCACGCATCCGTTCGGCCAGCGGGGCGGCTTCGGGGGCGAGCGCGGCAAGCGCATCGATCTCGGCCTCGATCGCGCGGACATGGCCGATGCGCACCAGCCGCTCGATCTCGGCGCAGTGCGCGGCGGCCGCATCCACAAGCGCAGCCGGTAAACGGCTCGGTGCGGTCGGCCCGGCATGCTGCCTTGCGCCGCTGCGAATCCATGCAAGCCCAAGCTCGCCTTCGATCACATCGAGCAGCAGGGAAAAGGCGAAAGGCTTCATGATAAAGGTGTGGTTGGCAGAGCCGCCCATCAGTGGCGCAGGGTTCTGCGACCCCTCACCCGACAGCATCACGATCCGCAAGGCCGGTCCGTGGCGGCGGCGCAGTTCGGCGGCGATGTCCCAGCCGGAAATGCCAGCGATATCCACGTCGCACAGGACCAGATCGGGCTGGTCCTGCGCGGCACGCGCGAGGCCCTGCGCCGCGTCGGGAGCGGCGGCGACGGCAAAGCCGAGCGGGGTGAGCAGGCCTTCGACCATGGCAAGATGCGCCGGATCATCATCGATCAGCAGCACCCGGCGCGCGCGCCCGGTGTAACCGATCACCGCGCCCGCTTGCGGCAGTGGCGCACCGGGCGGCACCATCGGCTGCGACAGCATCAGCCGCACGATGAAGCGCGATCCCGCGCCGGGCGCGCTCTCCACCCGGATGTCGCCGCCCATGATGTGCACCAGCGCCTGCGTGATCGCCAGGCCGAGGCCAACCCCCGGCCGCTCCCCCGCCGCCCCGCCGACCCGTTCGAAGGGGGTGAAGATCCGCGCGATATCGTCAGGCGCGATGCCGATCCCGGTGTCGATCACGGTGAAGGTGGCCAGCTCGTTGCGGTATTCGATCTTCAGCGTCACCCCGCCCCGGTCGGTGAACTTGATCGCGTTCGATAACAGGTTGATCAGCACCTGCCGCAGGCGGCGGGGATCGGCGTGGACGAATTCGGGCAGGCTCGCCGGGCGATCCAGCTCCAGAGCAATGCCGCGCGCTTCGGCTTGCAATTGCATCATGTCGATAAGCTGGGCGAGGAAGTCGGGAAAGCGGATCGCCTCGCGCGATAACCGGATCGATCCGCCTTCGATCTGGGCGATGTCGAGCAGGCCTTCCACAAGATGCGCAAGATGCTCGGCGCTGCGGCGGATGACCTTTGCCGCACTGACCGCGTCCCGCCCCTCGCCCCGTTCGAGCAGCTGGGCATAGCCGTAAATCGCGTTGAGCGGGGAGCGGATTTCATGCGCGAGGCTGGCAAGGAACCGGGTCTTTGCTTCGTTGGCGGCCTCGGCGGCCTGCTTCGCCGCGGTCAGCCGCGCGACCAGATCGGCGTCACCGCGGCCGGGCAGAGGCGCGCCGCCGCTCATCGCCGCACGCTGGCGCACAAGGGGCGCGAGCGCGTCAATCACTGCCCCGCGACATAGGCGCGCCAGCCGCCCAGATGCGTGATGTCCTGCGCCCCGGCCAGCGCGCGCGGTTCGGCGACGAAGCCCTTGACGCTGCTGCCGTCCGCCAGCGTCACAGTGCCGATCGCCAGCGGCGGCGGCACCTCGGCGACGAAGCTGCCGAATTCGGCGAGGCCCAGTTCATACACCTCCAGCGCGATCGGCCCGCCGTCTTCGGCGTGGACCAGCGCGGGCTTCGGCGGCACGCTGCCTGCCATCGCATAGAGCCGGTAACACGGCGCGGTGGTGAAGGCCCCCACGAACCGCGCGCGCCTGCTGGTCAGCTGCCAGTGCAGCGGCATGCCTTCCAGATGCGCGCCAACGACAGCGAGTGTGACGGTATCCATGCGGTCTCCCAGATCAAGCGGTGGCAGGGGCGGCAAGGCGGCCGAAGTCAGATAGGCATCGGCAAGGGCGATCAATCCCTTGTCGCTGTGGGCCGGACCGATGAAGGTGATCCCGAAGCCCGTGCCGTTGGACCTCGCCCCGGCGGGAACGGCCACCGCCGCCATATCCAGCAGATTGACGAAATTGGTGTATCGCCCAAGATTGCTGTTGAGCGCAATCGGCGCGGCGGCGATTTCGGCCACGCGGTAAGTGGTTCCAGTGGTCGGGAAGGCCAGGGCATCGACCGCGCCCCACATCGCCTCGGCCCCGCGCGCCAGCTCTGCGAGGCGATAGACCCCGTGCCACACCTCGGTCGCCAGCATCGCAGCACCCGGAGCGATCACTTCGCGCACGACGGGATCAATCGCTTCCGCCTTTGCCGTGAGCAGTGGCGCAATCGCTGCCGTGCGCTCGGCCACCCACGGACCGCCGTAGAGCAACTGCGCGGCTTCCAGCAGCGGAGCAATGTCGATTTCGAGCAGCGCATGATCGCGGGCAAGCTCAGCCAGTGCGCGCTCGTAGAGATGCTCGGCCTCGACATCGCCGAAGAACTGGCGCTGATCGCGGCGCGGCACGCCGATACGGCGGGCTTTGACCGGCACGTCAGCCAGCGAGCGCGAAAACGCATCCTCGGGATTGAAGCCCGCCAGCACCGCATCAACCGCCGCCGCATCGGCAAGACTGTCAGCCAGCACGGTGATGCAATCGAGCGTGCGGCAGGCTGGCACCAGCCCACGCGCGCTCCACCGCCCGCGCGTCGGCTTCAGCCCGACCAGATGGTTGAAGGCCGCTGGAACCCGCCCCGATCCCGCTGTGTCGGTGCCGAGCGCAAAGGCCACCAGCCCCGCCGCCACCGCCACCGCCGAACCCGAGCTTGATCCGCCGCTGACATAATCCCGGTTATAGGCATTGCGCGGGATGCCATAGGGGCTGCGAGTCCCCACCAGACCGGTGGCGAACTGATCGAGATTGGTCTTGCCGACGCAGATCGCCCCTGCCGCCTCCAGCTGCTCGATCACCTGCGCCGACCGCTCCGGCCGATAGGCGAAGGCCGGGCAGGCGGCGGTGGTCTCGAACCCCAGAGCATCGATATTGTCCTTGGCCGCATAGGGCACGCCTGCCAGCGGCAGGTGCTCGCCCGCGGCCACGCGCGCGTCGATGGCGGCGGCAGCGGCGCGCAGAGCCTGCGCATCGGCGCGCGCGATCCACACCTGCGGCTGATGCGCATCATAAGCGGCGATCCGCGCGAGGGTCTCTTCCATCACCGCGAGCGCGGTGGTGGTGCCGCTGTTGACGGCCTGCGCAATCGCCCCGGCGCTCATTCGGGCAAAGGCGCTCATCAGGCCCTCCGCAATGCCAGCATCGGCGCGCCGGGGGACAGCGCCTGACTTTCAGCGATATAGACCGCCTCCACCGTGCCGCTGGCCGGGGCCTCGAACGGGCATTCCATCTTCATCGCCTCGATCACTGCGATCACCTCGCCTTCGGCCACGGTATCGCCCGGGGCGACCAGCAGCTTCCACACGCTGCCGCCGAAGGGGGCTTCGACAAGCTCGGCGCCTTCGGGGACTTCGATCTCGGCAGCGACTCCCGCCCCGCCATCGGCGGCGAGCAGATCGCTGACCCAGTCGAACTCGCCCGCGGCCTGCCAGGCGGCGCGTTCGGCGTCGAAGGCGGCCTGACGGCTCGCCTCGAAAGCGGCAATGCTGGCGGCGTTGTCAGCCAGGAACTTGCGGTAATCGGCAAGGCGGAAGGTGGTCTCCTCGATCTGCAGGGCGCGCCGCCCGGCGGGAAAATCGCGCCGCCATTCGGCCAGCTCTTCCGCGCTGACGGGGAAGAAGCGGATCTGGTCAAAGAACCGCAGCAGCCACGGCTTGCCATCGGTAAACGCGCCCACCTGTCGATGCGTGTTCCACACCTGCACGGTGCGTCCGAACAGCTGATATCCGCCCGGCCCCTCCATCCCGTAGATGCACATATAGGCCCCGCCGATCCCGACCACATTGGGCGGCGTCCAGGTGCGCGCGGGGTTGTATTTGGTGGTGACGAGCCGGTGGCGCGGATCGACCGGCGTGGCAACTGGCGCACCCAGATAGACGTCGCCCAGACCGAGCACGAGATAACTGGCCGCAAAGATTAGATCCTCCACCGCTTGTGCGTCGGGCAGGCCATTAATGCGGCGGATGAACTCGACATTGTCCGGGCACCACGGCGCGTCATCGCGCACCGTGCCCACATATTTGTCGATCGTCTCCTCAATCGCCGGATCACGCCAGCTGAGCGGCAGATGGACAATGCGCGACGGCGTGACGAAATCCGCAAGATCGCCCAAGGCCGCTTCAGCCTCGATCAGCGCGGCGAGCGCGCCGGCCTGATCCATTGCATCGCCGTCGAAATGCAGTTGCAGCGAGCGGATGCCGGGGGTGATGTCGATCACGCCGGGCAACGCCATCGCTTCGAGCGCCTGCATCAGCGCGTGGATGCGGATGCGCAGCTCGATATCCAGCACGATCTCGCCATATTCGACGAGGATGTTGCGGTCCCCCTGCTGGCGGTAAACGGTGCGCGGGCGGGCGGGCGTAGCGGGGAGTTCAGCGAGGATCGGGGAGAGATCGGCGATGGCGCGGGGCGCAGCGGGGTCGGCGATGCTGACGGGGACAAAGCGCACCCGGTCATCAGGGGCGAGCTGGCCGATCATCCAGCGGTCGGCGGCGATGACGGTGAAGGGGCACACGAAACCGCCCAGCGAAGGCCCGTCCGGGCCGAGGATGATCGGCATGTCCCCGGTGAAGTCGACCGCGCCGATGGCGTAGGGATTATCGTGAATGTTCGAGGGGTGCAGCCCCGCCTCCCCGCCATCGCGCCGCGCCCATTCGGGCTTGGGGCCGACAAGGCGCACGCCGGTGCGGTTGGAGTTGTAATGCACCTGCCACTCGGCAGCGAGAAAGGCGTCGATGTCGGCAGGCGTGAAGAAATCCGGCGCGCCGTGGGGGCCGTAGAGCACGCGCAGGTGCCATTCGCGCGGCAGGCGAGGCAGCGTCGCTGCCGCAGGTTCCGTGGTTGCGCCATTGCCCAGGTGCAGCACATCCCCCGCCAGCAATCCGCGCGCCGCATGACCGCCGAATTGCCCAAGCGTGAAGGTCGCCGCGCTGCCGAGATAAGGCGTCACATCCAGCCCGCCTGCAAACAGGATATACCCACGCACCCCGCCCCCATTGGCGCGGCCGAGCGCAAGGGTCTGCCCTGCGGCGATGGCGACTGGTCTGCCGCACGGGACTGGCCCGCCGTCCAGCGTCGCGCCGAACTCCGCGCCGGTGAGGCAGATGGTCACAGGGCTCTCGAACAATAGCGTGGGGCCGCTGGCGGTGACTTCGAGCCCGGCGGTGCCCTCTGGGTTGCCGAGGATGCGGTTCCCCAGCCGGAAGCTGAGATCGTCCATCGGGCCGGACGGCGGCACGCCCACGTTCCACAAGCCAAGCCGCCCCGGCCAATCCTGCACCGAAGTCGCCGTTCCCCCCGCAATGACGCGGACCGCGCGGCGCCGGGCGGTGACAGTCTCCAGCATCCGGGTGGAGACCTCGCCGCTGGTGAACCCATCATGCCGCACCACGTCGCGCAGCCACCTGAGGTTGGTCTCGATCCCGTCGATCCGGCTGTCGTCGAGCGCCGCTTGCATCGCGGTGATGGCATCGGCGCGGGTCTCGCCCTTGGTGATCAGCTTCGCCAGCATCGGATCGTAGAACGCGCTGACCTCGCTCCCGGCCATGACCCAGGTTTCGGCCCGGATGTCCTGCGGGAAGGTCACGTGGGTGAGCGTGCCGGTGGTGGGCCGGTAATCCTGCCCCGGGTCTTCGGCATAGAGCCGCACCTGCACGCTATGGCCGCGCGGCTCCGGCGCGGGCGCATCGAGCATAGCGAAATCGCCCGCCGCGCCGCGGATCATCCATTCCACCAGATCAACCCCCATCACCTCCTCGGTGACCCCGTGTTCGACCTGAAGGCGAGTGTTCATTTCGAGGAAGAAGAAGTCCTCGCGCTGCGCATCATAGAGGAATTCGACCGTCCCGGCGGAAAGATACCGCGCCGCCTCGCCCAGCCTGACGGCGGCAGCGATCAGTTCGGCGCGCTTGGCGGGGGCGAGGCAGGGCGCGGGCGCTTCTTCAACCACCTTCTGATTGCGGCGTTGCAGCGAGCAATCGCGCTCCCCCAGCGCCATCACCCGGCCCGCGCCGTCGCCGAAAATCTGCACCTCGATATGCCGGGCGCGGGGGATGTAGCGTTCGAGGAAGATGCCCGCATCGCCGAAACTCGCCTCGCCCTGCCGCACTACGGCGGCAAAGCCTTCGCGCAACTGCGCCTCGCTCTCGCACACGCGCATCCCGATGCCGCCGCCGCCAGCGGTCGCCTTGAGCATCACCGGATAGCCGATCCGCGCCGCCGCCTCGGCCGCCTCGTCCGCGCCGGTGAGCAGCCCTGTGCCCGGGGCAAGCGGCAGGTCATGCGCTGCGGCCAGCGCACGGGCGGAATGCTTCAGGCCGAAGATACGGATGTTCTCCGGCGTCGGCCCGACAAAGGCGATCCCCGCGCCTGCGCAAGCCTCGGCAAAGGCGGCGTTTTCGGCAAGGAAGCCATAGCCCGGGTGGATCGCCCCCGCTCCGGTTGCCTTGGCCGCCGCGAGGATGGCCTCAACGTTGAGGTAGGATTGCGCTGCCGGTCCCGGCCCGATGCACACCGCCTCATCCGCCGCGCTGACATGGAGCGAGCCTGCATCCGCCTCGGAATAGACCGCCACCGCCCGCAGCCCCATCCGCTTCGCCGTGCGGATGATCCGTGTCGCAATCGCGCCCCGATTGGCGACTAGGACGGTATCGAACCTCATGCCGCGACGATCATCCGCACCGGCGTGGGGTTGAAGCCGTTGCACGGGTTGTTGATCTGCGGGCAGTTGGAGACGACCACGATCACGTCCATCTCGGCGCGCAGATCGACCGTCAGGCCCGGCGCGGAAATGCCGTCGACAATGCCGAGCGTCCCGTCCGCCATCACCGGCACGTTCATGAAGAAGTTGATGTTGCTGACGATATCGCGCTTGCCGCGTCCCTGACGAAGGTTCGCCTCAAGGAAATTGTCGACGCAAGCATGTTGATGCCTGGTGTGATGTCCGTAACGCAAGGTATTGGATTCGCACGAACATGCGCCGCCGATCGTGTCGTGATATTCAACCGCGCTGGCAATGATGGTCATCATCGGATTGCCCTCGTTCGAGAGCAGCACCGTGCCCGTGCGCAGGAACAGATTCCCCTGCGCTGCGACCGTATCCTGCGCCGAATACCGCTCGGCATCGTCGGCCGCAGCATAGATCAGGAAATCGACCGCCTGATTGCCCTCGACGTCGACGATCCGCAGCACCTGCCCCGCCGCCACATGGTGCAGCCACGGCGCGCGGGCGGGCACGATCTCGTCGTGGACGATAGTGCCGGAAAGGCCGGAGAGAGCCGGATCGCTAGGCATGTTCAGCTTTCCAATGAGACGGTTAGTGGCGGTAGTTGTCCTCGGTATTGAGGAAAGCGCGCAGGCCCTCTGGCGTGGCATTGCGCGCGGGATCGTCTTCGGGCGTGATCGGGCCGCGCCACGCGGTAAGGTGCAGCGGGGTCGAATGGTATGCGGGGCGCGGGTCAGCCACGTGGGGGCAATTCGCGATGACGATAATCACCGCCATCTCGGCGCGCAGGATCACGGCCCGGCCGGGTGCGAAAGGCCCGATGATCGGCGTGATGCGGCCGTCATCCTCGATCCGGGTGCCCTTGAACAGGGTCGCGCAAGGGTGCACATCGCGCCGCGTCAGCCCATGCTTGGCCGCGCCGAGGATCAGCCGGTCGCGCCCATTCGGACAGGCGCCGGAATTGCGACCTTCCCCATATTTCCGTGCGTTGGCGGCCGCATTTGATACGCCGCAGAAAGTATCATGCGTGCCCGCGCCATCTTCCAGAATGGTCGCCAGCACCCGCCCCATGTCGGACAGCAGCAGCTTGCCCTCGCCCAGATAGGCGTTCCACTGGACCTTGACCGTATCGGCGACGTTCAGCCGCTCGGTCGGCATGTCGGCGTTGAAAATGTTGAGCGACGCGCAGGCATCGCCCGCCTTGTCGATCAGCCTGAGCCGCGTGCCCCGCGCGACCTTGCGCGAGGTATAGCCGCCGGGCGCGACGGTTTCTTCCCAGACAAGGTCTTCCGCCGCCACGCCCTCGGGCAAATCATCGGCGACCGGCGGCAGGATCGGCATGGTCTCGACCCGCGTGCCACCCTGGGCGCGGGCATGATCGCGCGCGGATCTGGGGTCGGCGGTTGCGCTCATCCCGCCGCCTCCTTCACCGGGGCCGCGTCCTGTTCGTGCAGCGGCGGCAGCAGCGCCGTGGTGCTGACCAGCTGCAATTGCTGCACGCCCCGGATCGCCCGCAGCGCGTCGCACAGCTGCTTCAGCCGCACCGCCGGGCCCTGCACCAGCAGCACTTCGAGCGACTGGTCCTGTTCCAGAAACACGTGCTGCGAGGAGATCACCTCCTTGAGGTAATCGCCTTGCGTTTCAGCGAGTTGTTGGCGGACCCTGCCACCGCTTGCAGCATAGACGATGGTGATGGTGCCGGCCAGCATATCCTCGGGCCGGGTCAGCGCCTCATGCTCGGCCAGCGCATGGCGGATCAGTTCGGCAATCAGCTGCGAGCGCGAGGGCAGGCCGCGCTCCTCCACCATCATGTCAAGCTGGCGGAACAGCTCTGCGGGCAGGCTCATGGAAAGGCGGGCGAGACGGGCAGGTTCGGGGGCGCTCATAGTCTGGACCTTTTCAGGTATTAACTTTCGTGTCAATCGTAATACTGGATAGGTCGTCCGCAACCTCTGCCGTCTGCTTGCGGGTCAGTTCGAGATCGTAGACCACCCCTGCCCCGAAGCGGTGCGGCGCGTGCGGATCGTGGCGGCGCTTGTCGAGCGTGAGCACCCGGGTGCCGAGCGAAAAAGCCTCCTTGATATCGTGGGTTACCATGATGATCGTGAGGCCGTGCTCATGCCACAGCCGGGTGATGAGGCCGTGCATATCCGCCCGGATACCGGGATCGAGCGCGCCGAAAGGTTCGTCCAGCAACAGGATGCGCGGGCGCTTTATCAATGCCTGCGCTATGGCAAGGCGCTGCTGCATCCCGCCGGACATCTGCGCGGGGTAGAGATGGCGACTATCCCCGAGGCCGACCTGTCCCAGCATCACCTCCGCCTCAGCGATCGCGGCGCGGCGCGCGTTCCCGAACAGGCGCGCAGTCAGCGGAGCCGCCGAAAATTCCATTCCAATCAACACGTTGCCAAGCACAGTTAAATGCGGGAACACCGAGTATCGCTGGAACACCACCCCCCGATCCGGTCCGCATTCCCATGGCAGCGGTGCGCCGTCGAGCGTGATCTGGCCGCGCGTCGGGCGCTCCTGTCCGAGGATCACCCGTAGCAGGCTGCTTTTCCCTGCCCCCGAAGGCCCGATGATCGAAACGAAGGAACCCTCTGCAATATCGAGGGAAATCCGCTCCAGAACGACCTTCTCGCCATATTCAACCCAGAGGTTTCTGAGGTTCAGCATCGCTGTTACCGCGCGCTCAGATGAGCCCAGCCGAACAACTTGCGGCTGAAGAAAATCAAAGCAAAATCAAATACTACCGCCAGCAGAGCAATCCACGCGACATAAGGCAGGATGACGTCCATGGCGAGGTAGCGGCGCACAAGGAAGATGCGGTAGCCCAGCCCCACATCGGCCGCGATCGCCTCGGCCGAGATCAGGAACACCCAGGCCGGGCCGAGCGACAGGCGCAGGGCTTCGATCAGCCGCGGCAGCGCCTGGGGAAGCGCCACGCGCAGCATCACGCCCCATGAATTCGCCCCCAAAGTCAGTGCCTTGACCACCTGCTCGCGCGGGCCAGCCGCGATGTGCCCGGCGACATCGCGGATCATGAAGGGCGCCACCCCGACGACGATCAGCGCCACCTTGGCCGCCTCGCCCAGGCCGAAAACGATGAACAGGATCGGCAGCAAAGCGATCGGCGGGATCACCGCAATGGTTGTCACCAGCGGACCAAAGACCGCGCGAAGAGGTGGCAACGACCCGACAACGAGGCCGACACAAAGCGCCGATGCCGTGGCGATGCCCAGGCCCAGCCCCAATCGCCACAAACTCGCAAGCGTATCGGCCCAGAACAGGTACTGGCCGGACAGCGGATCGGCCTCGAACAGCAGGCCCGCCATCGCCGCCGCCATCGCTCCCGGCAGCGGCAGGATCTTGTCGGCGGGGTTATCGGCATGGCGTGCGGCGGCGGCGATGATGTAGGCAAGTGCCAGCATCAGCAGCGGCACCGCGCCCAGCAGCAAGGTGCCGCGGCGGGTCGGTTCTGCTGTGACCCAGCGCATCGCCCTTACAGCTTCCCGTCTGCCGCCAGCTGCATGTAGGTCGGATCGAAGCGCAAGGTGATCGCGGCCTTGTCGCCCAGCGTCTTGCCGCCCGGGAAGCTCATCCCCACGGCGTCCGCCGAAGCCGCGCCCTGCCCGAACAGGCCTTGCGCAAAGCTGAAATCGCGCACCTTGGTCATGCTGGTCACCAGATCGGGAGAGGCCATCGCTGCCACCGCTGTCTTGGGATCGGTGTAGAGGAAGGTGGTCGCCAGCTGAGACTCGAACGCCGCCGGGCTCGCCCCCGCCAGCTGCGCCATCGCCGCCCGGGCCGCCTGCCCTTCGGCATCCTGCCGCGCCATCAGCGCCATCGTCTCATACCAGATCCCCGCCAGCGCCTTGCCGAGATTGGGGTTGGCCTTCAGAACGGCCGTATCGACCACCAGCAGATCGAGGATCTCGCCCGGAATATCGGCCGAGGTGAACACCGCCTTGGTGCCCGCGACGCCCTTCATGGTGGTGACCTGCGGGTTCCACGCCACCGCCGCCGTCACATCGGGCGCGGCGAAGGCGGCCGCGATATCGGCATCGGAGGTGTTGACCGTCTTCACGTCGGCGAGCTTCATCCCGTTCTGCTCCAGCGCGCGGGCCAGCAGGTAATGCGACACGGAAAGCTCGGCGAGGTAGACTTGCCGCCCCCTGATCCCGGCCATGCTGTCCGCGCCCTTCAGCAGCACCGCATCATTGCCGTTGGAATAATCGCCAAGGATTATGGCGCTGGTGTCCTTGCCGCCCGCCGCCGGGATGGTCAGCGCGTCCATGTTGGCGACCGTCACCCCATCCAGCTTTCCGGCGGTGTATTGGTTGACGCTTTCGATGTAGTCGTTGACCTGCACGACCTTGATCGTGATGCCGTATTTGTCGCCCCACTTCTTCACGATCCCGGCCTGCTGGGCATAGGGCCAAGGCATCCACCCGGCGTAGATCGACCAGCCGATGGCGAATTCGGTGCGCGGGCCGGCGGGCTCCTCCTCACCGCCTGAACAGGCCGCCACCAGCACGGCGGCGAAAGCCAGAGCCAGATAACGCACAGCGCGGCGGGCCAGTTGGAGCATCGATTCGTCCCCTATGTTGCGCCTGCGAACATCCGCGCCTTTGCCGCATTTGTCCATGGGGAATTATTACGATTGTGCACGAACGTAATATGGACGAAGTTGCCTCCCCGATGGCACAACCCTGCCCGACATGGAGAACACAGCCCATGAACCCTGCGCCCGCCCGCCCGCTCACCACCCTCGCCGCTGCTGCCGCACTCGCGGTGAGCGCCTGCGCCGATAACAGCCCGCCGCCCGGCGATACGGTCGGCCCCGCGCCCGATCTGGTCGAGACCGCGCTGAATGTCCCCGGTTTTGCCGATTTCCTCGCGGTCGATGGCGATGCGGTGTGGGTCACGAATGACGGGCGAGTGGAAAAGTGGTCGCCCAAGGGCAAACTCGCCGCGACCGAAGTCCCCCGCCCCTGCGGCACAATGGCAATTGCGGCAGGATCGCTGTGGGTCGCCAATTGCGATGGCGGGGAGGTGTGGCGGATCAACCTTGCCACCGCCGCAGTAGAGGCGAAGATCGACACCGGCCTTGCCAATCCCAAGGGCGAGACGAATGTGGTCGCAGGCGTGGGCGCGGTGTGGGTGCCGTCCGATCCGGCGGGCAAGGTCGCTCGGATCGACCCTGCCACCAACACCGTCACCGCCAGCGTCACCGTGGTGCCTGAGACATGGTATCTCGCCTACGGCTTTAACGCGCTGTGGGCGGTCAGCAGCGAAGGCAAGCTGCTCCAGAAGATCGACCCGGCCACCAACGCCGTCACCGGCACCGCCGCGCTGGGCGACACGCCCGGCTTCCTCGCGGCGGGCGAAGGCGCGGTGTGGGTGCAGGAACAGGGGGATGGCACCGTTGCCAAGGTCGATCCTGCCTCGCTGGAGATCGCCGGCCGCACCAAGGTGGGCGACAATCTCAAATGGGGCGATATCGACACCGGCGGGGGCGCGGTGTGGCTGCGCACCACTGACGATCAGACGATGGTGGTGATCGACCCCGCCAGCCTCAAGCTGCGCGCGCGGATGGGCGCGGGTGTGGGCAGCGGGGCGCTGCGCTGGACGCCAAAGGGCGTGTGGACCTCGGCCCACGATAACCAGACCCTGTCATGGTGGAGCGCGCCTACGTCCTGAGATCCGGGGAAAAGCGTGCGGGACGGGTCGCAAAGCCCCGCACGCTCCCCCTGTTCGCGCCGTTCCGAAGAGCAGCGCGAGGGCTCTAGAACTTGTAACCCAGCTCCACCCCGAACCGCTGGCGGCCGCCGGGCGAGATGAACGACCCGCCGAATTCGACCGCGGTGATGACCTCGTTCAGATACTTCTCGTTGAACAGGTTTTCGGCATAGGCGATCACCGACCAGCGTTCGCCCTCGATCCCGACACGCAGGTCCATGATCCCGAAGGCGTCGCGCTGCGAGATGGAGTAATCCGCATCGCCCACCTCTGCCGGCAGCATCAGGGCAGAGCCCGGCAGCAACCCGCTGAACAGCGTCGGGTTGGTATCGTCCTGCAAGGTGTGGAACCACGTCGGCCCGGTGATGCGATAATCGGCGCGGGTGACGAAATCGATCCGGTCGTTGATCGGCAGATCAAGCTGGGTGCCGATGTTGATGGTGTAATCGGCGGTGTAAGGCGACTTGTTGCCTACCGTGACGGGGCGCGAGGCGTTCTCCTTGATCTCGCTTTCGGTCACGTTGCCCGCCGCATAGACTGACCAGCCATCGAGGATTTCCGCGTTCACATTCAGCTCGACGCCGTAAACCTCAACCTCGTCGATGTTCGAGACCACGCGCAGCAGGCCAAACCCGCCGACGAAGAATTCGAAGAACTGCATATCCTCGATATTGGTGTAATACCCGGCAAGGTCGAAGGTGACCGCGCCGCCCGCCAGCTCGCCCTTCACGCCCAGTTCGAAGGCGTTGGAGACTTCCTTGCGATACTGATCGTCAATCTGGACATCGGTGCCGATGAAATCATTGAAGGCCTCATCGACGATCGCCGCCGAACCCTGGTTGTTGAAGCCCCCGGATTTGAAGCCGATCCCCCAGTTGCCGTAAAGGTTGACGTCCGGCGTCAGCTCGTAACGCAGCGAGACCTTGGGCTGGAATTGCTTGAAGGTTGCCGACTGCGGCCCGATCGGCTGGACGACGCCGCCCACCACTGTCTGACCCGGATTGATCGGCCCGCCGGTGATCGGATCGAACACGGCCGGGACAAGGCTTTGCACCTGCCGCTCCTCGATATCATACCGGCCCGCGACGCTGACGTTGAAACGGTCGGTCACATCCGCATCAATCGACGCGAAGGCGGCGTAGACATCGGTCTTGAAGCCATCGTGATAGAGCTGCGTGGTCGGGTTGTCGCTGCCCGGCGCATTATACAGCTGCCGCGTCACCCCGTTGCCAAGGTCAGCGCCGAGGCTCACCCCCACCTCGCGGTCGATGTGGAGGTAATAGGCGCCAACCTGCCAGTTGACCGGCCCGTCACCATTGGAGGCGAGGCGGATTTCGGCGCTGATATCCTCCTGACTGCGGATCTGGAACTGCGTGCCGTCGCAGGTGGTGGGGCTGTAAGGCCCGAAGGTCGATCCGTTGGCGGGCGCGAAGATGAAGGGCACCGGGATTTCGCCGATAAAGGTCGGCGGGTTGAGCGGGAAGTCCGTCAGCTCTGCGGTGGAGGCAAAGCAGGCGGCGTTGGCGGCGGCAAGATCGCCGGTCGCGGTGCCGCTGAAATCGAGGAAGCGCGCGAAATCGGCCGAGGTGCCATCCGCCGTCAGCGACTGATCGACATCGCTGTAAAGCGCCCATGCGGTCAGCGTGACGCTTTCGAATTGATGCTCGATCTTGGCCGAGGCTTCGAAGGTGGTCTGGTCGTTGGTCGGGCGGATGTTCGAATAGAAGCCGAAGGGATGCTCGTTCACATCCTCGAAGAAGGCCGGATCGACCGCGGCGAAGTTGGGCAGGTGGAAAGCCGCGTTGAAGTTGATCGAGGCGCCGGTAAGGTCGGCATAGCGGGCCTTCACGTCAAGCTCGGTATCAGGGCCAAGCTGCGCAACAAAGCGCCCGTCGATGCCCCAGATTTCCTGATCGTCGATGGTCTTGGAATTGCCGAGGAAACGGTTGCGGAAGAACCCGTCGGTGGTCGAATAATTGCCCGACAGCACCAGCCCTGCGCTATCCCCGATCGGGGTCGAGACATAGCCGTTGGCAAGGTAGGTGTTATCCTCCGCCGCGCGCACCAGCATGCCTGCTTCCAGCCGGTCGCCCGGCTTCAAGGTCTGCATCACGATCGCACCGGCCGCCGCGTTGCGGCCATAAAGCGCGCCTTGCGGGCCTTTGAGGATTTCGACCTGCCGCAGCGTGCCCTGGTTCTGGTTCAGCTGTGCGGTGTTGGTCTTGAGGATGCCGTCGACCACCAGCGCGACCGAGCTTTCCGCATCGCGCGCGCCGTTGATGCCGCGGATGTTGATCTGGGTGTCGCCCGCTTCGGCCGTGCCGGTAACGATGGTGACGCCGGGAGTGAGCTGGATGAAATCATCGGCGCGCTGGATGCCGGTCTTGGCGAGGGTTTCGGCGCTGAACACCGTCACCGACGCGGGCACTTCGGCAAGCGTTTCCGACTGGCGGCGTGCGGTGACGATGATGCCGCCTTCTTCCTCGGCGGCGGCGGCGGGATCGGCGGGGGCTTCCTGCGCGGTGGCGGGCGCTGCGAGCGCAATCGCGCCAATAGCCGCACCGGATGCAAGGACCAGACGGAAATTCATAAGGCGGCTCTCCTGAAATTGGTTTGTTATGGCAGTCAGACGAGGACGTTGGCCCCGCTCATGTAGACGTAGACTTCCTGGAACTTCGCGCCCGACGGGCCGGGGCGCATCCGCCAGAAATTGGTGTTGGTGAGCAGCGTCACCTGCCCGGCCGCGTCGTGCAGTTCGGCGGTAAAACACGCGCTGATCCGGCCGTGCGCCTCATCCACGGTGCAGGTGAAATCGCGGTGGATGATGGTTTCGTAAGCGCCGAAGAAATCCTCGAACATGCGGCGGATTTCGGCCTTGCCCGCGTGGCGGGTGAAGGCGGTCTGCACGCAGAACAGGGCGGTGTCATGGAAGCAATCCAGTACCGCCTCCATGTCCTTGGCGTCGACCCGGGCGAAATACCTGTTCAGCGCGAAGTCGATCAGGGCATCGCGGCTCATGACGGGTTCGTACTGCATCAGGCGTCCCCTTCCTTCAGCAGGTTGTCACCCGACATGTAGACATAGACGCGGTGGAACAATCGGTCCTTCAGATAGAAGCGATTGCAGTTTTCATACCGCAGCTCATCGCCGCCATTGGGCGTGATGAGCACGGTGAACTGCGAACAGATCGCGTTGGTGGCAGGGTCGGCGGTGTGAACGAAATTGCCGTGCCATATGCTGCCGAAATCGGCGAACAGCTTGACGAACATCGCGCTGATCGCCTCGCGCCCCTGATGCACGGTGTTGCTGGTCACCTCGGTCAGCACCGCATCGGGGGTGAAGCAATCGAGCACCTGGTCGAGATGCTTGTTATCGACCCCGTCGAAATATCGCTTGGTGACGATGTCGATATAGAAAGGATAGGGCAGCGGCGTCTGGCCGGGGCCCCCTTCGGACCAATCGTTCATCAATACCACCCTTTCCGGATGTCTGCGTGCTTGGGCACTTCGGGTGCGGGGAAGGCCTTCTTCGAATGGGTGAGGCCCAGCTCGATCAGGGTTTCCAATTGTTTGTAAGCGACCTGTCCGGGGTTCAACACCGGCACCGGCAGTTCGCTTTGCAGGTAGGCGGCGGACTGGTGCATGGTAGTGGAGCCGAGCACGATCACATCCGCGCCGTCCTCGTCGATGGCGCGCAGGGCTTCGGCCTTCAGCTTGGCGAAGACCACTTCTTCCTTGCCTTCGAGCAGTTCGGTGACATCGGGCCGGGTGTCGATCGAGCGAAGGCTGGCGCAGCGGTGCTGCCAGCCGTGCTGGGAGAGCACCTTTTCGTAAAGCGGGAACCACTGCGGCCACATCGTCAGCACGGTGAATTTCTTGCCGAGCTGCATCGCGGCGGCGAAGCTCGCCTCGCCCGGGCCGACGACGGGGATGTTCAGCACCGAGCGCAAGGGCCACAGCCCGCTATCGCTGACCGTGTCGATGAGGACGCCGGCATAGCCCTCCTCCTCGGCCGTCACGCCGGCCTGGAATACCGTCCAGTCCATCAGCAACGTGTCGTGATAGGAATCGCCCAGCGCCGCGCCCCAGCGCACCGCTTCGAACGTGGGCGCAAAGCCTGCGCGCACGAAATCGGCCGGAAGCTGCTGGGCGCGGTTGGCGACCCCGGCTTCGTCCATGGCGATCGGCACGATGACCTTTATGCGGTTCACGGCATACACCCCTGCTGCCTTGTTGAAGGGTTGCGTATTGTATACAAATCGCGTCCGTCAAGCCCTTTCTCCAAAAGCGCCGACAAGGCTTTGCGAGGTGTGTTTTCGATGTCGCAGGGCTTTCCGTGTTCCGGTGCATCCCCTAGACTTGCAACTGCATGATGACGCCCAGCCCCTCCCCCGCCCGACCGGGCCTGCCCCGATGAGCCGCGCATCCGAACGCGCCTATGCCGAGATTCGCGCGCACCTGTTGAACGGTGCGGTGCAGCCCGGCGACCAGCTGACCGAGGACCAGCTCAGCCAGATCGCCGGGGTCAGCCGCACCCCGGTGCGCGAGGCCGTGCGGCGGCTGGAGGACGAGCTGCTGCTGGTGCGCAGCGATACGAAACGCCTGTTCGTCGCCGATTGGAGCCGCGATGATGTGGAGGAGATGTTCGCGCTGCGCCAGATGCTCGAATGTCACGCGGCCGAGCGCGCGGCCCAGCGTCTCTCGCGTGAGCAGATTGCCAGGCTGGATCGCCTCAACAACGAGTTGAAGGCAGCGATCGAACAGCCGCAACCCGACGTCGCATGCTTTCTTGGGGCCAACCGGGCATTTCACGAAGTGATTATCGATGCCGCCCATTCGCCCCGGCTGGGGCAACTGCTCGCCAAACTGGTGGAGGCCCCGGTGGTGCTGCGCACTGCGCGGACCTATTCCACCGATGACCTGCGTCAGTCGGCCCGCGATCACGATGAGTTGATCGCTGCTTTCGCGGCCCACGATCCCGATTGGGCGCGCGCCGTTATGGGCAGCCACCTGCGCCGCGCCTTTCACACCTTCGCCCGCACGGTGGGCGCTGCAACGCAAAATGGTGATGCGCCCGGCGCGTAACAACGCCCACACCTGCGCGCGGGTTCCTGCCGATGCACCTGCATCAAGCATGATTGCAATTGTATACAAATTGGGTAAGTGACCTCGCAGAGCCCCCGCAGCAGCACAGGCGATTCACGAATGACAGGCGCCGCATCCTTCGCGTCAATCGAACTGGTCGAGGTCGGCCCGCGCGACGGGTTGCAGAACGAGCCCGATATCGTGCCGACCGCGACCAAGCTGGCGCTGATCGAGCGGATGATCGGTTACGGCGCGCGGCGGCTTGAGGTGGCGAGCTTCGTCCACCCGCAGCGGGTGCCGCAGATGGCCGATGCCGAAGCCGTGATCGCTGGCCTGCCGGACCGAGCGGACTGCACCTATATCGGCCTCGTGCTCAACAAGCGCGGGGTGCTGCGCGCGCTCGCCACCCGCGAAGGGGGTGCGCGCGGGGTGGATCAGGTCGGCTGCGTGGTCGTCGCCAGCGACACCTTCGGGCAGAAGAACCAGGGCCAGACCATTCAGGAAGGCATCGCCGAAACCCGCGCCATGCTGCGCTTCGCCCGCGCCGAAGGGCTGCGCGCACAGGTTACCATCAGTGCCGCTTTCGGCTGTCCGTTCGAGGGCGAGGTCAAGCACGAAACGGTGCTCGCCATCGCCGAAGAGCTCGCTGCCGAAGGGCCTGAGGAAATCGCGCTGGCCGATACCATCGGGGTCGGCACGCCGTGGGAGGCGGGCGAATTGTTCGGCAAGCTGGGCGCCCTGCTGGGCGGGCGCATCCCGATGCGCGCGCATTTCCACAACACCCGGGGCACCGGCATCGCCAATGCCTGGGAAGCCTACAAGGCCGGGGTGCGCATCTTCGACGCCTCCTTGGGCGGGCTCGGCGGTTGCCCCTTCGCCCCACGCGCGACCGGCAACATCGCCACCGAGGATCTCGTCTACATGATGGCGCGTTCAGGCGTGGACAGCGGCATCGATTTGGGCGCAGCGATTGCGGCGAACACATGGTTTGCGGGACATCTGGGGCGCGAATTGCCCTCGGCTGTCGCGCGTGCGGCATAATTCAGGACAGGGACACAGCATGACATACAGGTTGGGCGTTGATGTGGGCGGGACTTTCACCGACCTCCTGCTGTTTGACGAGGCCAGCGGAGCGTTCTGGCGGCACAAGACCCCCTCGACCCCGCATGACAGTTCGGAAGGCATCCTGACAGGCGTCAAGGCGATCACCGAAAAGGCGGGGATTACCGCCGCCGATATCGCCTATTTTCTCCATGGCACGACCGTAGCGACCAATGCGGTGCTGGAAGGCAAGGGCGCGAAGGTCGGGCTGGTGACGACGCAGGGTTACCGCGACATCATGCAGATCGCGCGCTCGTTCGTGCCGGGCGGGCTGGCGGCGTGGATCGTGTGGCCCAAGCCCCAGCCGCTCGCGCATCTCGAACACACCATCGAGGTGCCCGGGCGGATGGATGCGCGCGGCAATGAGGTCGCTCCGCTCGATGAGAACGCGGTGCGCGCGGCGCTGAGGAAGCTCAAGGGCGATGGGATCGAGGCGCTGACCGTCAGCCTGATGAACGCCTATCTCAACGGCGCGCACGAAGCCCGCATCGGCGAAATCGCGGCGGAGGAGATGCCCGGCATCCCCGTCTCGCTCAGCCACGAAGTGCTGCCCGAAATGCAGGAATACGAACGCACGCTTTCGACCGTCGCCAATGCCGCGGTGCGCCCGGTGGTGAGCAAGTATGTCTCCAACCTGCGCACCAAGCTGGAGGCGGAAGGGCTGAAGGGCCGGCTCTCGCTGCTGCGTTCCGACGGCGGGTTGATGTCGAGCCAGAAGGCCGAAGAACACCCCGTCAACATCCTCATGTCCGGCCCCGCTGGCGGTGTCACCGGCGCGTTGTGGGTGGCAAAGAATGCCGGATTCGAGAACATCCTGACGCTCGATGTCGGCGGCACCTCGACCGACGTCGCGCTGATTCAGGGCTTGGAGCCGCGCCGCCAGCGCACCACTGAAGTGGGGCACTTGTCTGTGCGCGCCTCGGCGCTCGATGTGAAGACCGTGGGCGCGGGCGGCGGCTCGATTGCTCACGTCCCGCAATTGACCGGCGCGCTGCGCGTCGGGCCGGAGAGCGCGGGCGCGGTGCCGGGGCCGGTCGCCTACAACAAGGGCGGCACGCTCCCCACCGTGACCGATGCCAATGTGGTGCTCGGCTACCTGCCCGAAGACCTCCTCGGCGGCAGCTTCAAGCTCGACCGCGAGGGCGCGAAGGCGGCGGTGCAGACCATCGCCGATGCGCTGGGCGTCACCCTGATGGAGGCTGCGCGCGGGATCATCGATATCGTCAACGAGAATATGTTCGGGGCGCTGCGCATGATCTCCGTCCAGCAAGGCTACGACCCGCGTGAATTCGCGCTGATGGGCTTTGGCGGGGCGGGGCCGCTGCATGTCAACGCGGTCGCCCGGTTGATGGGAAGCTGGCCCGCAATCTCGCCCGTCTCCCCCGGTGTGCTCTGTGCGCTCGGCGATGCCACCACGCGGATGCGGACCGAGACCGCGCGCAGCTTCTCGCGCCTCGCCAGGGACACGACCATCGCCGATCTCGTCGCCGTGCTCGACGAGATGGCGGCGCAGACCCGCGGCGAATTGCTGGCTGACGGCATTGCGGACAATCAGATCACCTCGCTGTTCGAAATCGACGTGCGCTATGCCGGGCAGGCCTTCGAAGTGCCGCTGACGATCACGCAGGACATTCTCCAGAAGGACGGGATCGAAGGCATCCTCGCCCGCTTCGATGAAGAACACCTGCGACTTTTCACCTTCAACATGGACACGCCCCACGAAATCGTGAACCTGCGCGCCGTGGCGCAGGGGCAGGCCCCCGCCCTCCCCGCTGCCGAATTGCCCAAGGGCGATGGCAACCCCGAAGCGGCCAAGATCCGCGACCACACGGTGTGGATCGGCGGGGAGGAGCGCCCTGCGGTGATCTATGACCGCGCCAAGCTCAGGCAGGGCGACATCATCGAAGGCCCCGCGATCATCACCGAGATGGATTCGACCACGCTGGTCGAATACGATTGCCGTGCGGTCGTGGACGCTGTCGGCAACATTCTGATCACGCTGAAATCATGACACCTTCCCCCGGCCCGTTCGTGTCGAGCGTAGTCGAGACACCGCGCACCTTGCGTCTCGACTACGCTCGACGCGAACGGACCTTGGGTCACCCAACCGGAGCCCTCTGATGCCCGCAACCATCATCGAACCCAACACCACCCCTTTTGCCAAGGTCACCATCGACCCGGTGACGCTCGACATCATCGAGAACGCCCTGCGCAACGCCCGCATCGAAATGGACGCAACGCTGGTGCGCACCGCCATGTCGCCCGGCATCCGCGAACAGGGCGACGCCTTCCCGCTGATCTCGGACCCCGCCGGCAAGATGATCGTCGGCCAGTTCGGCAGTTTCATCGACGGCTTTCTCAAGCAGTTTGACGGCACCATCGAGGACGGGGACATGATCTTCCTGTCCGACCCCTATTCCTGCGGGGGGGCGGTCAGCCACTCGAATGATTGGCTGGTGATGCTGCCGGTGTTCAAGGACGGCCGCCTGCTCGCCTACACCGCGATGTTCGGCCACCAGAGCGACATCGGCGGCTCGGTGCCGGGTTCCATGCCCATCGGCGCGTCCTCGATCTTCGAGGAAGGCGTGCGCATCCCGCCAGTGAAGATCTGGAAGCGCGGGGAATACAACGAAGACCTGATGAAGCTGGTGATGCACCAGACCCGCAAGCCCGACTGGTGCCAGGCGGACCTCAATGCCCTGATCGCCTCCTGCCGCGTCGCAGCGCGCCGCGTGATCGAGATGGCCGACCGCTTCGGCGACGATGTCTACGTCTCGGCCACTGAGGAGCTGCTCGCCCGCAACCACCGCGCGATGAAGGCGCTGCTGGCGATGGCGGTGGCCGAGGAGCCGGTGAGCTTCGAGGATTACATCTGCGACGACGGGAAGGGCTACGGCCCCTACAAGATCCGCTGCACCATGTGGCGCGATGGCGACAAGGTGATCCTCGATTTCGAGGGCACCGACCCGCAATCGGCCGCCTCGATCAACTTTTTCCTCAATGAAAACATGTTCAAGATGTTCTTCGGCATCTACATGATCATGGTCTTCGATCCGCAGATCCTGTTCAATGACGGGTTCTACGATCTGATCGAAGTGCGCATTCCGGAAGGCTCGCTGCTGAAGCCGCATTTTCCTGCCGCGCTGTCGGGCCGCACCCACGCGCTGGGGCGCATCTTCGACATTCTGGGCGGGTTGCTCGGGCAGAAGACGCCGGAGTTCCTCAACGCCGCCGGGTTCTCGTCCAGCCCGCACCTGTTCTACTCCGGGTGGGACGCGCGCGAGGATGGCAGCCGCGACTGGTTCCAACTGTTCCAGATCGGCTTCGGCGGCATTCCGGGCCGACCGATGGGTGACGGGCCGGACGGTCACTCGCTGTGGCCGGGCTTCACCAATGTGCCCAACGAATTCCTCGAACGCTACTTCCCGCTGCGGATCGAACGCTATGCCACCGCGCCCGATAGTGGCGGAGCGGGCCTGCATCGCGGGGGCAATGGCATCCACATGACCTACCGTTTCCTCGCCGATGGTGAGATCGCCATCCATGACGACCGCTGGTTCGTGCCCCCGTGGGGCGTCAATGGCGGGCATCCGGGTGCGCGGGCGAAGAAGGTGCTGGAACGCGCCGATGGGACGCAGGAAATCGTCGGCAACAAGGTTGAAAGCGTCGCGGTCAAGGCGGGCGATCTCCTCCACTTCATCACCTGGGGCGGCGGCGGCTGGGGTGATCCGCTGGCGCGCGATCCGGAGCTTGTCGGCCTTGAAATCCGGCAGGGCCTCGTCACCCCCGAAGGCGCGCGCGCCTATGGCGTGGTGGCGGATGCCGAGGGCGTGGTCGATGCTGCCGCGACCACCGCTCTGCGCGCCGAAATGTCCGCCAGCCGCGGCGAACTCCCGCTGTTCGACTACGGCCCGGGCATCGACGCCCTGCGCGCCAATTGCGAGGCCGAAACGGGCCTTCCCGCCCCCGTCCAGCCAGTCTGGACCACCCTCAGGGAGGCAGCGGAATGAGCGGCGCTCTTCACGGGATCAAGGTCGTCGAAATGGGCCAGCTCCTCGCCGGCCCCTTCTGCGGCCAGCTGCTCGGCGACATGGGCGCGGACGTGGTCAAAATCGAGCCGCCGGGCGGGGGCGATCCGATGCGCAACTGGGGCCAGGGCGATGAAAAGGTGCAGTGGGAGGTTATCGCGCGCAACAAGCGATCGGTCACCTGCAACCTGCGCGTGCCCGAAGGTCAGGCGCTCGCCAAGCGTCTGATCGCCGGGGCCGATGTGCTGATCGAGAATTTCAAGCCCGGCACGCTCGAACGCTGGGGCCTCTCGCCTGCGCAGCTGCACGCGGACAACCCTGCCCTCATCATCGCCCGCATGTCGGGTTACGGGCAGGACGGGCCTTACTCTGACCGCGCAGGGTTCGGCGGGATTGGGGAGGCGATGGGCGGCTGGCGCTATATCGTCGGCGAGCCCGACCGGCCGCCATCCCGCATGGGCATCTCGATCGGCGATACCCTGTGCGCCACCTATGGCTGCATGGGCGTGCTCGCCGCGCTGCACCACCGCGAGAAAACTGGCGAGGGGCAGGTGGTCGATTCCGCGCTCTACGAAGCCGTTTTGCAGGTGATGGAGGGCCTCGTACCCGAATATGACCGCAATGGCGTGATCCGCGAAAGATCAGGCTCGGTGCTGAAGGGCATTGCGCCCTCCAACGTCTATACCTGCTCGGATGGCAGCTACATGATCGGCGGCAACGGCGATGCGATCTTCGCGCGGCTCGCTCAGGCGATGGGGCGGCCCGAGCTGGCAAGCGACGAACGCTATGCCACCCATATCGCGCGGGGGCACCATCAGGACGAGCTTGACGCGCTCATCAACGAATGGACCGCCACTCTTACAGTGGAGGAGGTAGATGCGTTGATGACCGAGTATTCGATCCCCGCAGGCCGGGTCTACCGCGCGCCCGACATGCTGGCCGATCCGCACTTTCAGGCGCGCGAGGCGATCGTCGAGGTCGAAACACAGACGCGGGGCAAGCTGAAGATGCAGAACGCCTTCCCCAAGCTGTCGCGCACCCCCTCCACCATCCGCCGCCCCGCCCCCGCCTCCCCGGGGCAGGACAATGCCGCAGTCTATGGCGAACGGCTTGGGCTGGATGCGGGCGAACTGGCGCGGCTGGCCGCTGCGGGGATCATCTGATGGCAGGCCCCTCGGCATCCGACAATTATGCCGGTGTGTTCGAGGGGCGGCTCCAGCCCGGCACCCGCCCGGCGCTGCTGATCGTCGATGTGGTGATGGCCTATCTCGACCAAGACGCGCCGCTGTTCATGGAAGACGCCGCAGCCGCGCGGGACAGCAATGCGCGGCTGGCCGAAGCTGCGCGGGCGGCGGGCGCGGCGGTGGTGTTCACCAACGTCGCCTACCAGCCCGATGGCTCGAACGGCGGGGTGTTCTGGCGCAAGGCTCCGGTGCTGAAGGTGTTTGTCGAAGGCTCGCCGCTCGGGGCCTTCCCGCCGGAGCTGACCCCGCAGCCGGGGGACAGGGTGATCACCAAGCAATACCCTTCGGCCTTCTTCGGCACCGGGCTGGCCGAGGCGCTGCATGGCGAGGGCATCGATACCCTGCTGATCACCGGCTATTCCACGTCGGGCTGCGTCCGGGCGAGCGCGCTCGATGCGATGCAGCACGGCTTTATCCCGCTGGTGGTGCGCGAGGCCTGCGCCGACCGCCACGCCGCCCCGCACGAGGCCAATCTGTTCGACCTTCAGGCCAAATATGCCGAGGTGATCAGCGAGGCCGAGGCGCTGGCCTATCTCGGCAAATACGCGAACTGACTTTTGCCCGTTCGCCCTGAGCCTGTCGAAGGGCCGTCTTTCTTTTGCAAGCGACCTTGTCAAAAGCAGTGCGGTGCTTCGACAAGCTCAGCACGAACGGGAGTTTGGGCGGTTCGCTACCCCCGCCAGCCGATCGACACGAAAAAGTTGCGCGGCAGCCCCGGATCAAACCCGCCGCCGCCGCCCGGCCGCACGCGACCGGCGTATTCCTCATCGAGCAGATTGTTCACCCCCGCCCCCACGCTGAACCCCCCGAACACCGGCCATTCGACCGAGGCGTCGAGCACTTCGTAACCGGGCAGGAAGAAATCGGCCACGTTGTTGTCCGACCCCTCCTGATCGCCCACCGACGTGAAGATCAACGCCGCGCGCGCGCCGTCCTTGCCGATCCACGCAAGGGTCGAACGCAGCAGGTGGCCGGGGGCATATTGCGGGGTGAAGCCATCGGCCACCCCATCGGTGAATTGGGCATCGAGCAGCTGGAGATTGGTCGACAGGCGCAGGATATTGTCGCCCCGCGCAATCCCCTCCGGCCCGATCAGATCGAGCCGCGCGGCCAGATCGACCCCCTGATTGCGCATCGATCCGACATTCTGCCGCCGCGCCCCGCCCGCGCCCACCGCGCCGAAGGGCGGCGATGCGGCCAGCGGCCCGGCGAGAAAGCCGACCTGATCCTCGAATTCGACCCGGAACAGGCTCGCATCGATGCGCAGCGGCGGCACCGGCTCGGCCTGCACGCCGCCTTCGATGGTGAAGGCATAGGAGGATTCGAACGTGCCCGCCGCGTCGATCCCGGCCTGAAAGGTGACGCCGTCATTATAGAGGAGCGGCTTGAACCCCCGGCTGGCATTGGCGACGAAGCGCAGCGTGGGCGATGCGTCCCACGTCACGCCGATCCCGAACAGCGGCACGGTATCGACATTCTCGCGGTTGCCGAGCGGGCCGTTGGGGGCCCCCGGCCCGCCGCCGGTGCTGCTGCCGAGCGCCAGATCAAGGCTCTCCACCACCCGCTGGCGCAGCCGTTCGAGCCGGAAGCCCGGCACGATCTGGACATCGCCAAAGCCGAGCTTCACCTCGCCAAAGATCGCCGCCGCATCGCCGCTGCGGCTGACCCGCGCAACCGCGCCCGCCGTGCCGGCGAAGTCGGCGTTGCTCGCGCCCTTGTCGACGAACACCGGCGCGTCCGAAGTATGACCGAACACGCCCAGGGTAAGGCTGTGCTGGCTCTTCGCACCGAAATCGTGCCGGGCGCGCAGATCGATGCCCGCGGTGTCGAACACCTGAAGCTGGCGCACCAGCACATTGGCGGTGGGCGTCACCTGCCCGAAGCTGCCCCCCGCCTGCCGCCAGCTTTCCCGCTCGAACCGGCTGTAGAAGGCGCGGGCGGTGACCTGCGTGTCGTCTCCCGCCTGCCAGTCGATCGCCAGCGTCGGGGCGAAGCGTTCCAGCCGGGCGCGGTCGAAGGGGGTGGAGCCATCGCGCCGGTCCGCCTCCAGCCGCGCGCGGGTGAGGCCGCCGGGCTCGCCAAAGCGGCCCTGATAGTAGTCGAGCGAGAGGGTGGCGGTGACGGTTTCGCCCATGTAGTGCCCGCGCAGCCGCGCCGTGGTCTGTTCGTGATCGCTGTTGACGCGGCGCGGGCCATCGCCCTCGGCATATTGGATGAACCCGTCCGCCGCAAAGCGCCCGTCCGAGGCGGCAAGGCTGGCGAGCCCCTGACGCGCATCCCACGAGCCCAAAGTCAGGCGCGCCTGCGCCTCGACCCCGGCCTCGCGCAAGGGACCGCGCATCACGTAATTGAGCGCCCCGCCCGGCTGCGGGCCGTAGAGCAGGCCCGATGCGCCGCGAATGAATTCCACCCGCTCCACCACCTCCAGCGGCGGGATGTAATAGGCGGCCGGGTAAGAATACATATCCGGCACGGCCGGGATCGCATCCTGCAAGGTGAGGATGTTCCAGCTTTCGTGCGGCTCACCCAGCCCGCGATAGGAGAGCGAGGCCCATGATCCATTCGACACTTCGGAGACCAGCAGCCCCGGAATGTCGGCCAGCGCGACGCGCAGATTGCGCCCCGCGACCGGAGGAATCTCGTCCAGCACCGCAATATCGCCGAGCTTGCCCGCGAAGATCAGCGTGCCGGATTCGTCGGGCAGGCGGTCGGCGTTGCGGTCCGTGGTGACGATGATCGAGGTCGCCTGGCTGGCACCGGAAGCCTCGGCCTCTGCGCTACCGGCCGCCTCTGCGGAGGCGAGCGCAGGCGTTGCGGTCGAAACAAGGAGGAGCAGGAGGGAGGCGCGCAGGGCAGGAGAGAGATGCGACATCGGTGCGTTCCACTAACTTGAATTAGGGATGCGCATCTCTTGCTATTGCAAATGATTGTCAATGATAATCTTGGCGCGGTTGCATAACAACGGCACATATCCGATGACGAGCAGGCCGCCCTACCCCGGCGGAGGCATGGCGGCGACCGCTGCCAGCACCATGCTTGCGTGCTCTTTCCGGCAGATCAGCAGGTCGGGCAGGTAGGTATCGGCCTGATTATATACCAGCGGCGTGCCGTCGACCCGCGATACGTGGAGGCCGTGGGCCAGCGCCACGGCGGCAGGCGCGCAATTATCCCACTCATACTGGCCGCCGGTGTGCAGGTAGATGTCCGCCTGCCCGAGGATCACGGCCATCGCCTTGGCCCCGGCGCTGCCCATCGGCACGAGTTCGGCCCCCAGCTTCGCGGCGACCGCCTGTGCCTCAGGCGCGGGACGGCTGCGGCTGACGACCATGCGCAGCCGATCAGGCACGGGCGGCACGGCAACCGGCGCGTCGGAGCGCAGCACCACGCCCAAGTCCGGCAGCGCCACCGCGCCTGCCACCGGCGCACCGTCCACTGCCAGCGCGACATGCACCGCCCAGTCGGTCCGCGCCTCGCCATATTCGCGCGTGCCATCGACCGGATCGACGATCCACACGCGGGAAGCGGAGAGCCGGGCGGGATTGTCCTTCTCCTCCTCCGACAGCAACGCATCGCCGGGCCGCTGCGCGCGCAGGGCGTGGCACAGAAACTGGTTGGCGACCGCATCCCCCGCCTTGCCCAGCGCCGCGCCCTCCAGCACCCCGCTGGCGCGCACCGCGATCAGCAATTGCCCCGCGTCGGCGGCAAGGCGGGCGGCAAGCTCGGCATCGGTCATCGCGGTATCGCCCCCTTCACTTCAGCGGCAGCAGCTGGCCGATGATGTATTCCGCCGCCTCTTCCACAGACATCGCACCCGTGTCGATCCTGATTTCGGGGCTGAGCGGCGCTTCATAGGGGCTGTCGATCCCGGTGAAGTTCTTCAGATCGCCTGATCGCGCCTTCTTGTAGAGGCCCTTCACATCCCGCGCCTCGGCAACCTCCAGCGGAGTATCGACAAAGATCTCGATGAACTCGCCTTGCGGCAGCATCGCCCGCACCATCTCACGCTCGGCGCGGAAGGGGCTGATGAAGGCGGTGAGCACGATCAGCCCCGCATCCGCCATCAGCTTCGCCACCTCGCCCACCCGGCGGATGTTCTCGATCCGGTCGGCCTCGGTAAAGCCCAGATCCTTGTTCAGCCCGTGGCGGACATTGTCGCCATCAAGCAGGAAGGTGTGGCGGTTCATCAGCGCCAGCCGCTTTTCGACCGCATTGGCGATGGTCGATTTGCCCGCGCCCGAAAGTCCGGTGAACCACAGCACCCGCGGGGTCTGGTTCTTCATCGCTGCGTGATCGGCGCGGGTGATGTCGGTCGGCTGCCAGTGCACGTTCTGCGCGCGCCGCAGGGCGAAGTGCAGCATCCCGGCGGCGGCGGTCGCGTTGGTCTGCTTGTCGATCAGGATAAACCCGCCCAGCGTGCGGTTGTCGGCATAGGGTTCAAACACGATGGCGCGGTCGGTGATGATTTCCGCCACCCCGATCGCATTGAGATCGAGCGTCTTGACCGCCAGCCGTTCAAGCGTGTTGACGTTAACCGCATATTTGGGCTGCTGAACCGTGACCGAAACGGTTTGCGTCCCCAGCTTCAGCCAATAGGCGCGGCCCACCTGCAAGGGCGCGTCGCCAAGCCACACCAGCGTCGCTTCGAACTGGTCGGCGGCTTCTGGCGGCATGTCGGCGGCCGCGATCACATCGCCGCGCGAACAGTCGATCTCGTCGGCGAAGCATATCGTGACGGATTGCCCCGCGACGGCTTCCGCAAGATCGCCATCGAAGCTGGCGATGCGCGATACCATGGTGGTCTTGCCCGAAGGCAGCACCCGCACTGCATCCCCCACCCGCACCGCGCCGCTGGCAATCTGCCCGGCAAAGCCCCGGAAATCGAGATTGGGTCGGTTCACCCACTGCACCGGCAGGCGGAAGGGCTGCTCCGCATCGGCGGTGGCGGCAACCTCGACGCTTTCCAGATGCGCGATCAGGTTCGGCCCGGCATACCACGGGGTATGGGGCGAAGGGGCGGTGATGTTATCCCCCTTGAAGCCTGAAATCGGGATCGCGGTAAAGCTGTCGATCCCGATGCTTTGCGCAAAGGCGGCATAATCGGCGACGATCCGGTCGAACACCTCCTGACTATAGCCGACAAGGTCCATCTTGTTCACCGCCAGCACCACATTGCGGATGCCGATCAGGTGGCACAGATACGAATGGCGGCGGGTCTGCACCAGCACGCCCTTCCTCGCGTCCACCAGAATCACCGCCAGATCGGCAGTCGACGCGCCGGTCACCATGTTGCGGGTGTATTGTTCGTGTCCCGGACAATCGGCGACGATGAACTTGCGCCTTTCGGTGTTGAAGAACCGATAGGCGACATCAATGGTGATGCCCTGTTCGCGCTCGGCGGCAAGCCCGTCCACCAGCAGCGCGAAGTCGATGTCCTGCCCTTGCGTGCCGACCTTCCTGCTATCGCTTTCCAGCGCGGCGAGCTGGTCCTCGAAGATCATCTTGCTGTCGTATAGCAGCCGCCCGATCAGGGTTGACTTGCCATCATCCACACTGCCGCAGGTGATGAAGCGGAGCATCGACTTGGTCTGATGCTGGGCGAGATAGGCTTCGATATCCTCGGCGATGAGGGCTTCGGTCTGGTAGGATGAGAGAGCGTCTTGCATGATCAAATTCATTCCCGTTCGCCCTGAGCCTGTCGAAGGGCCGTCCTTCTTGAGGCAAAGCGAGAAGTTCAAGTGCAGGGCTTCGACAAGCTCAGCCCGAACGGATGGGGGTCAGAAGTATCCTTCCTGCTTCTTCTTCTCCATGCTCGCCGACTGGTCCTTGTCGACCGCGCGGCCCTGACGTTCGGAGGTGGTGGTGAGCAGCATTTCCTGAATGATCGCAGGAAGCGTGGCGGCCTCGCTCTCAATCGCGCCCGTCAGCGGATAGCAGCCCAGCGTGCGGAACCGCACCGACTGTTCCTTGATCGCCTCGCCGGGCTTCAGTTTCATGCGGTCATCGTCAACCACCAGCAGCAGCCCGTCGCGCTCCACCGTGGGGCGCACTGCGGCATAATAGAGCGGGACGATCTCGATCCCTTCGGCAAGGATGTATTGCCAGATGTCCAGCTCAGTCCAGTTGGAAAGCGGGAATACCCGGATGCTCTCACCCTTGTTCTTGCGCGCGTTGTAGAGGTTCCACAGCTCCGGGCGCTGGTTCTTGGGATCCCAGCTGTGGGCGGCGGTGCGGAAGCTGAAGATGCGTTCCTTGGCGCGGCTCTTTTCCTCGTCGCGCCGCCCGCCGCCAAAAGCCGCATCGAAGCGCCCGGCATCCAGCGCGGCCTTGAGCGCATCGGTCAGCATCGTTTGCGAATAGATCGGCGTGGGCGTGTCGATCGGGTTGATCCCGGCCGCTGCGCCTTCGGCATTGTGGTGGACGATCAGATTGAGGCCATACCGGGCCGCCTGCTTGTCGCGCAATGTCAGCAGGTCGCGGAAATCCCAGCCGCTGGCGATGTGCAGGAACGGGAATGGCGGCGGCGCGGGGTAGAAGGCCTTCAAGGCGATGTGCAGCATCACCGCCGAATCCTTGCCCACCGAATAGAGGAACACCGGATTTTCCGCCTCCGCCACAACCTCGCGCATGATGTGGATCGCCTCGGCCTCAAGCCGCTGGAGATGGGTCAGGGTATGGGGGTTGGCGTGAGGGAGCACTCGGATTCCTTGCCTTGCAACGGTAAGCGGATGTGCCAATCGGCACCGAAGCCCGCTCCAATAGTCGCATGCGCGCGGAATGCGCGCACGACATTCTACCACCCGCACAAGCCGACCTTTCCCTGCCGGCCGGGCTATCGCGAAAGCCACGAGCCCGCATCGCGCAGCACTTGTCTGGCGCAATTGTGGCCCGGCGCGCCGGTCACCCCGCCACCCGGATGCGTGCCCGCGCCGCACATATACAGGCCCGTGATCGGCCCGCGATAGGCGCCGTGGCCCAGCACGGGGCGCGCGCTCCACATCTGGTCAAGGCTCATATGGCCATGCATGATGTCCCCGCCAACAAGGCCGAATGTATCGTAAAGCCCCTTGGGGCTGAGCACTTGGCGCCCAAGTATCGAAGCGCGGAATCCGGGCGCGTGGGCCTCTACCGTGTCGATGATGGTGTCTGCGGCGGCATCGGCCTCATCATCCCATGACCGGCCATCGGGAAGCTCGGGCGCGAATTGTTGGCAGAACAGGCTGGCGACGTGCTGCCCCGGCGGGGCCAGGCTGTCATCGACGGTGCTGGGGATCAGCATCTCGACGATCGGCGCCTTTGACCAGCCATGTTGCTTTGCATCGATGAAGGCCTTGTCCATATAGGCCAGCGTCGGCGCGATGATGATGCCGCTCTGGTGATGCTCACCGGGTTCAGGCAAGCAGGTGAAGCGCGGCAGTTCGCTCAGCGCGACATTCATGCGGAAGGTGCCGCCGCCCGCCTTGAACCCGCGCATCCGGCGGCGGAAATCTTCCGGCTGATGCTCCGCCGCCAGCATTTTTCCGTAGAGCAGTTTCGGCCCGACATTGGCGATCACGCGGGCCGCAGCGATCTCCTCCCCGCTTTCGAGCTTCACGCCGACCGCGCGGTCGCCATCGACCAACACTTCGGCAACTGGTGCCTCAAGCGTGATTTCGACCCCTGACTTGCGGCAAACCTCGGCCATGATCTGCGTGATCGTGCCCATCCCGCCGACCGAATGGCCCCAGGCGCCTTTCTTGCCGTTGACCTCGCCGAACACGTGGTGAAGCAGCACATAGGCGCTGCCCGGCGTGTCGGGCGAAGCGTAGTTGCCCACCACCGCGTCAAACCCGAAAGCGGCCTTCACCGCCTCGCTTTCGAACCACTGGCCAAGAAAACTGGTCGCGGATTTGGTGAACAGGTCCAGCACATCGCGCTTTGCCTCAAGGCTCAGCTTGGCGATGCCCCAGCCCTGCGACGCGCTCGCCAGCAGCGCCCTCACCCCCTCGCCCGCATTGGGCGGCGCTTGCAGCGCAAGGCTGCGCAGCACATCGGCCACGCCTTCCAATGCGTCGTAATAGGCGGGTAATGCATCGGCATCGCGCTGGGAAAAGCGGCGGAACTCGGCCTGCGTGCGCTCAAGCCCGCCGCCTAGTTTCAGATATCCGCCATCTTCCTGCGGCAGGAAATTGCTGATCGGCCGCTCGATCACACGGTAGCCGTGCTGGGCCAATCGCATGTCGCGGATCACTTTGGGCTGAAGCAAGCTGACGGTGTAACTCGCCACCGAGTTGCGGAAACCGGGGTGGAACTCCTGCGTCACCGCCGCCCCGCCGACGACATCGCGCCGCTCGACGATGCGCACCTTGAGCCCGGCCTGCGCAAGATAGAAAGCGCAGACCAGCCCGTTGTGGCCCGCGCCGATGATGACCGCATCCAGCTTGCCCGTCATGTGCTCACTCACCCGCCCGCAGAGCCACTTGCGCGCGCTGCTGCTCGATCGCCATTGACGCCAGCACCGGCTCCGCCCCGCCCTGCCGCGCCTGAAAATCGGCCTTGCCGTCCAGATCGCGCCAACCTGCCGCAATCAGCGATTGCGCAACTGCACCGCCGAGCGTGTTGCCCGGCCCCGTGACGATGAACAGATCAGGCGCAAACTCGCGTGCGGCGATGGCCATGGCGCGGGTGAAATCGTAGGTTTCCACCACCTGCGTGCGCAGCGTGTAATCGTGCAGCGCGTCCATATCGCACGCATGCGGCCACCAGATGCTGCCCCGCCCGTCGATCATCGGGATGTGCGGGTTGCGCAGCAGCGACGCTGGCAAGGCTTCACGCCCCAGCCGCGCCACATGATCGACCAATGGCGAGTGGAACGCAGCGTGGTTCGCCAGCCGCATCGGGAACCGCCCCTCGCGCGGCGGGACCGCCCGTTCGAACGCGGCGAGGCCTGCATCATTGCCTGCCAGCACCAGCATCCCGCCCAGCCGGATCGACACATGCAGCGCCGCATCCGGGACAGAATTGATCCGCGCCGCGGTTTCCAGAAGCGCCCTCTCCTGCGCGGGATCATGCACCCAGTCTTCGCCAACGACCGGATAGACCAGCTGCCCGCCAACAAGGTTCTGCTGCATCAGCGAGCCCATGGTGTTGGCGATGCGAAAGCCATTTTCTGCGCTCACCGCGCCGGCGCAGGCGAGCGTGGTATACCAGCCCATCGAATTGCCGGTGACGGCAACGATCTCGATTTGCTGGCGATCAATGCTCAGGAAATCGCCCAGCGAGGCGGCGAAGATCAGCGCCGAGGCATTGTCCCCCCGCGTGTGCCTGGCGAGCGAATAGCGGTAGTCGCCATCGAGAGCGGAGACCGTGTCCTGACCTGCCGCGCTGCGCTGCGCATCGAAGGCGGCCAGCATCGCAGGATCGGGGAAATGGCGCGCGAGATAGCCAAGCTCAGCCTTGTTGTAAGTGCCGCGGCCCGGGCAGATAACGACCGCGCGCTTCATTGCGCGCGCTCCACCAGCGCCGTTGCTGCTGCAACAATGCTGTCAGCCGAAGGCATGGTCGCGCCATAGGCCGGGCCGGTCGCAATGAAGCTGTCCTGCGCGGTCTCACGGGCGAGCGAGGTCACCCCATTTTCGGCCAGCAATGCCATCACCGCTTCGGCCACGCCCCCGCTGCGGCGCGTCTCGTCCACCACCAGCACATGCGCGCACCCGATTACCGCGTCCAAGAGCGCCTGTTCGGGCAGCGGGGAAAGCCAGCGCAGATCGATGACGCGCGCAGCGATGCCGCTGTCCGCAAGTCGCCGGTGCGCCTGACGCGAAAGGTAGGTTCCATTGCCGAATGTGACGATGGCGAGATCGCGGCCATCGCCATGCACCCCGATTTCGCCGAACGCGATCCGCTCGCCGGGTTCAGGATAAAGGTGCAGCCACTCGCCATCGCCTGCTTCATGCAGATCGCGCATCGGGTAAAGCGCAATGGGTTCAAGGAACACCACCAACCGCTGCTCCTCGCGCGCCAGCCGCACACATTCGCGCAGCATCCGCGCCGCATCCGCCCCGTTGGACGGGCAGGCGAGGATCAGCCCCGGAATATCGCGCAGCACCGCCACCGAATTGTCGTTGTGGAAATGCCCGCCGAACCCTTTCTGATAACCCAGCCCGGCGATCCGCACGACCATCGGGTTGGTGAACTGCCCCTTGGAGAAGAACGGCAGCGTGGCCGCTTCGCCGCGCAGCTGGTCTTCGGCGTTGTGCAGATAGGCGAGGAACTGGATCTCCGGGATCGGCAGGAACCCGTTATGCGCCATGCCGATGCCAAGGCCGAGGATCGCCTGTTCGTCGAGCAAGGTGTCGATCACCCGCGCGCGGCCATAGCGTTTGGCCAGTTTCTGCGTGACGCCGTAGACCCCGCCCTTGCGGCCAACGTCCTCGCCCATCAGCACGATCTCGCCGTGTTCCAGCATCAGGTCGGCCAACGCCCAGTTGATCAGGCGCGACATGATCTGCGGGGCTTCCATGGCCTTGCACTCATCGCCCAGCATGGCCGACCGTGCCTGCGCACTCGGGCCGTTTGTTGGCGTGCAGACGCGGGGCGGCGGGATCAGGTGTTCCATCACCTGCGCGGCAGTCTGAAGGCGCGGGCGCTGCTCGGCGTCGGCGGCAACCCGTTCGACCCGTGCTTCGGTCTCGCGGTAAATCTCCAGCGCCGTGGCAGGATCGAGCGCGCCCGCTTCATCCAGCAGTCGCACCATGTGGAGCAACGGATCGTTGCCCTCTTCCGCTTCGACTTCGGCGCGCGGGAGGTAACTGGTCGCCAGATCGGCCCCCGCATGGCCGTAAAGCCGCACCATCGACAGGTGCAGGAAGGCAGGCTTGCGCCGCCGCCGGACATAGTCCGCCGCCGCGCTGGCCGCACGATAGGTATCGTAGATGTCGAGCCCGTTGCCCGCAAAATAGGCAAGGCCCGGGCGATGCGCGAAATTCGCCGCGATCCAGCCCTGCGGCGTCTTGGTGGAGATGCCGATCCCATTGTCCTCGCACACGAATAGCAGCGGCAGGGGAGAGGCCTGATAGGACGTCCAGCCAGCCGTATTGAATGCGCCCTGCGCGGTCGAATGGTTGGCCGACGCATCGCCGAAGCTGCACATCACGATGGCATCGTCGTCCAGCGCGCAATGTTCCGGCCGCGCGCGGCGCGCCAGACCGATGGACCAGGCAGCGCCCACCGCCTTGGGCAGGTGGCTGGCAATGGTCGAGGTTTGCGGCGGGATATTGAGCGCCTTCGATCCGAGCACCTTGTGGCGTCCGCCCGAAATCGGGTCTTCGCTAGAGCACGCAAAACTGAGCAGCATGTCCCACGTGATCGACTGCCCAGGCACCTGTTTGCTACGTTCGATCTGGAAGGCCGCATCGCGGTAGTGCAGAAACGCCATATCTTTGGGGCTCAGCGCGGCGGCAACGGCTGCCATCGCTTCGTGGCCTGACGATCCGATCGTGTAATAGCCCGTCCCGCGTGCCTGCATCGTCCGGCTGATCCGGTCGAGCGCGCGCGACAGGCACGCCGAGCGGTAGATCGAAACCGCCTGCGCCGTGCCTAGCGGGCCGGACGGCGGCGCGCCTTGCGGCATATCGCCTGCCGCCACCCGCCGCAGGAAATTGTCATGAACGATCGCTACCCGATCCATATCATCCTCGAAAAACCGTAAAGCTACGCCCTGAGCGCGCCGAAATCCGAACTTGCGCGGATGTCCCGCGCTGCGCGCAGGATTTCAAGCGCCTTGCCGCAAATGCTGCGCTTCACAAGCGAAATCGCCTGTGCGCGCGGGGGGGCGGACACGGCCTTTCGGCTGCGCCCTGTGCCTGAAGACATGACCGCAATCGCGCGATATGGACGCCGGATGGCCCGGCTGCTTCTGTTCAACAAACCCTTCGGCGTCTTGTCGCAATTCACCGATCGCGGATCGCCCACCGTCCGCTCCACCTTGTCCGACTTCATTACGGTGAAGGGCGTCTATCCCGCAGGGCGGCTCGATCGGGACAGCGAAGGCCTGCTGCTGCTGTGCGATGACGGGCGGTTGCAGGCGCGCATTGCCGATCCACGCTTCAAGCTGCCCAAGACCTATCTTGTGCAGGTCGAAGGCGATCCGCAGGCGGCTGAGGTGGAACGCCTGGCGCAGGGCGTCCACCTCAACGACGGCATGACCCTGCCGGCCGAGGTTGCCCGCATCGACCCGCCTGACCTGTGGCCGCGCGATCCGCCGATCCGCGCGCGCAAGTCCATTCCCGATAGCTGGTTGAAAATCACCATCCGCGAAGGGCGCAATCGCCAAGTGCGCCGCATGACGGCCGCGGTCGGCCTCCCCACCTTGAGGCTGGTGCGCTGGTCGATCGGCGACTGGACGGTCGCCGGGATCGCGCAAGGGCAGTATCACGAGATTTCTGCCTGAGCCCCCGGCAGATCGTAAGGCATTTCAATCCCCATGAATTACCGTCATTCTTTCCATGCCGGCAACAGCGCCGATGTCGTCAAGCACGCTCTGCTGATCGCGCTCGTCCGGGCCTTGCAGCAAAAACCGGGCGGGTTGACGCTGATCGACACCCATGCCGGCTGCGGGCTGTATGACCTTTACGGCGATCAAGCCCAGCGCACCGGCGAGGCGGCCGAAGGCGTGCTGCGGGTCTTTGCCAGTCCGAACCCTTTGATGGACGACTACCGCGCTGCCGTGGAGGCGGTGAATGATGGCACAGAGCCACGCCTCTATCCCGGAAGCCCGCGCATTCTGGCGCAGCTGTTGCGCCCGCAGGACGCCTTGATCCTCAACGAAAAGCATCCCGCGGACGCCGATGCCCTGCGCAGCGCGATGCGCACAGCGCCCGCAGCCGTGCATCAGCGCGACGCTTACGAGCTATGGCTGGCGATGCTGCCGACCCGAACGCCGCGCGGCGTGGTGGTGGTGGACCCGCCCTACGAGCAGACCGACGAACGCGCCCGCATCACCGCCACGCTCGCTGCCGCCACGCGCAAGTGGGCGCATGGCGTGACAGTGATCTGGTATCCGCTAAAGGACCGCGCGGCGCATTTGCGGTGGAAGGACAAGCTGCGCAGGCTCGGCATCGCCAAATTCCTGACAGTGGAGCATTGGTTGTACGATACCGATCAGCCCAGCGTTTATAACGGCGCGGGGCTGTTCATCGTCAATCCGCCCTACGCCTTCACGCAAGGCTTGCCGCCGCTGCTGGAAGCCTTGCGCGCTGCGCTGGCACCGGAAGGGCACAGGGGCACGATCATCGCTGACTGGTTGGGCGATTAGAGCCTGTCCGCACCGCAGATGGAAAACAGGCGTTTGTCGCACGCTTTATCCGGGCGGGCGTAGACATGCGTTCTGGCAGCGCCGCTGTATCTTTCGCCCGGTGATTGGACTGAAGTGGCCCCGGTGTGACGGCGCGTGCCGGCCGGGATCAACACCAGGGCCGGTCCCCGATACCAACAGCCACGATCGACAAATGCGCTGATATTCACCGGCGCGGAAAAATTCAGTTTATCCGCATGTTGACAGAAATTTCCGGCAGCCTCATCTGATGGTCAGTGTGAGGGGAGCATCGATGAATTGCGCGCGTGAAAAGACGGCAGCCCTCTCACCCCGGCCATCGGTTTTGCGTTGGCTTGCGACAACTTTGGCGGCGGCTGGCCTGCTTTGCGTCATGGCGTTTTCCTCGGCCGTGGACGCTTCCGCTGAGGAGGCTGACGGGACGACGGAACCGCTGCCCATCGATGTCGGCCCCAACGCTTACGAACGACAACGGATCGCCGAGGAAGCCTACAATGTCGGCCACGACACATTAGCTGCCAATCGCGCCGATCTCGCACTCCCGTATTTTCAAACCGCTTGTCGGTATGGCAACCCGAAAGGGTGCTTCAACGTCGGAACGCTGATCGCGCAGCAGCTTGATCGCCGCCCGGCAGGATCGGCGCCTGATGCGGTGAAGGTGGGATTCGTAACCAGTGCATTTGATGCCACCTGCCAATTGGGCTTTCAGCGGGGCTGCGCGATGCTTGTCGGCTATTTCCGGAAACCGGAATTCGGCATGCAGGACTTCGGCAGGGCGGCAACGCTCGCTGCATCAGCTTGCGCGGCGGCAGAGTATTCGGCCTGCACCGAACTGGCGGAGATGCATTACATCGGCGAAGGCATGCCGGCCAACTTGGCGCAAGCTGCGGAACTGTTCAGGAAAAGTTGCGATCTGGGAGAGAACGGCGCAAGCTGCTTCAACTACGCTATCCTGTTGAAAACGGGCGAAGTGGTATCCTCGGCCACATCCTACGAATATTATCGGCGGGGATGCCGGGCCGGGTCCAACGAAGCGTGCATCAACCTCGCCGCCGACTACATCGACCAGAAGAGCGAATACAAATATCTGGAAATTGCGGCCGGCCTTCTCATGCAAAGCTGCAATCGCAGCGCGATGCTGGCGTGCACAAACCTGGCATCGCTGGTGAGCGAGCATGGCGAGCAACTCGCGCCGGGGAGCACCGCCGTTGCGCTGTACCGAAAGGCTTGCGACGGGGGCGAAGGCAGCGGCTGCCGCGGCCTCGGCAACCTCGCGCAGGATGGCAACAGGCAGGCTGGCTCCGCGCGCGATGCCATCGCCTTGTTCATCAAGGGCTGCGAATTGGGGGCGAGCCGTTCCTGTTACAATGCCGGCTTGACCTATTGGAGTGGACATAAGGCACCGATACGTCCTGACCTTGCCTTGCAGTGGTTTGCCAAAGGGTGCGACCTCAAATCGGCGTCAAGCTGCGCGGGCGCGGCGCTTGCCAAACTTTCTGCAAAATCCGAACCGCGCGAGCTTGCCATCGCTGAAGCATCGCGCTGGCTTGATCAGGCGCGGTATCTCGATCCCGGCAATCCGCTTGTGCAAGCGATCGGCGATTGGCTGAAGGATGGCGGTGATCCTGCGGCGGCCCCTGTCATTCCCTCATCGCCGCCAGCTGCGTCGACGGGTTCGTGATGACGCGGGAAAGGCGACCGCGCCAGTATTCCCGCTTTGGCGTCGCCTCGCCGCCGATGTCTGCATGGTTGCTGGGCGTATGCGCGATTGGGCTCGCCAGCTGCGACATTGTCGGCGACGATATGGCAACAAACCCGCGTCCGTTTTCCGCAGAAGAGTGGCGGGCCGATCTGGGGAATGACCGCTGCGACATGGTCGGCGATCTGGTTGGCCGTATAAAGCTGGTGGGCCGGTCGCGCACCGAACTGGAAAATATGCTCGGCATGCCGGACAGCTCAAGCGGCGGCTCCGATTTCTATCACCTTTGCCCCAGCTTCATGGACATTTATGTCCTGGAAATCCGATGGCAGGATGACAAGGTCGGGATCGCCCGCATCCGCGATACATGATCAGGGCAGTGGCATTGCTGATCGCCACACCACGCGATCAACAGAAAAATTGAGCGATCAGCGTGGTTTGTCGTTGCAGCTCATATCCCGATGCATCATCCGTCGGTGATCGGAATTTCGCGGGGAAGAGTGAGATGGCACGCAGAGGTTTGAGTCTGGTTGCAGGCGCATTGGGCTTGGCAATCGCAGTGCCAGTCGTGGCGCAGGTTCCACCTGAGCTATTCGGCGGGGGCGAAGTTACTCAAGGTGATCTGGACAAGAAAACATTCTACGATTCGCCCGAAGGCACCTGGTTCCAGTACACCCCGCGCGACAAGAGCGGGCTGGGATGCAATGTCACCTTCATCGCGCATACGCGTGATCCCGAAAGCGGAAAGCTCGTGCCCCACGACACCTTCGGCATCATGGGCCCGGTCAGCGTCAAGTCCATGGAAGCGGGCATGGGCCTCGTAATCTTTACCGGATCGCGCATTCCGCGTGCAGCATCGGATGAAAGCGAGGCCCGCATTACGATCCTGAGCGACGAAGCGCCCAACAAGACCAAAGCCATGCATATGAACAACGGGGAATGGAACCTGTTCGCCGTGCCAGTCTACGTCAATCAGATGATCGACGCGTCCAATCCAAAGGAGTCCATCGGGATCGAATTCGACGGCGGCGAGGTTTATCGGGTTAACATCATCGAATACAACAACGCCCGCACCATGCTGCGCAACTGCATGGCGAACTACAAGGGCAAGCGCGGCAAATGACGATGGCCGCTTAGCGCGGAGCCTTAGTCATCTCACTGCACAGATCGGGTGCCCAGCCATCTCCGCTGCGAAATGCGCTGACGACAACATCGGCGACCCGGTATTGCGATTGTGCATCGGGGATCAGCACGAACTGGATATTGCAGCTCTTGTACACGCCTTCGGTCCACGTCGCGCCAGATACGACTCTTTGCACCACATAGCGGCTATCGTAATCCTGCCCATAGGACAGAAAGCGCACGCCTCCCGCCTCGCTCACGTTGGGCGCGCCCATGACGATGGCGACGTCGCGCTCGCTTTTTCCCTGCCACGCCATGATCATGGCAGCTTCGGTCTTGCTGGTCCTTCGGTTGCCGCGCACGCGGGCGATTTCGTCCTGGAACCTGAACTCGGCGTCCTGCTGCTGGAGCGAGGCCATGACTTTGGCCTTGTCACGATCAAGCCTGGCCTGCATCTCGGCAACCTTCGCTTTCAGCTCCTTGTCGAAGGCAGCAATTTCCTCGTCGGTCAGATCGCGCCCGTTATTGATCGGCGGCGTCTTCACATCGCCCCACAGCTTGACCCAGGTCATTTCGGCCACGTCATGCATGAACAGCGATCCGGGGAACAGCACGGTGTTGTCCAGCCCAAGCGCGGCCATCTGCGTATCGAACATCGCCGGGACAAAGTTGCCAGCTTCACCGAATGATGTCCGCTCGGCAATGTTCTGAACGGCATCGTCATTGCAGGCCAGCAGATAAGCCCGCCGCATGGTCAACCCGCTGGTTGTCTGCCAATCGGATTGCGACAATTGGGTGATCTCGAAAGAATCCTTGCGCCGCGTCATGCCGGATTCCAGTCGGAAAGTCACCGACGCGGGCATTGCCAGCACTTGCGGGGCGCGCGGCGCAGCCTTTTTGCCTTTCTTCTGTGGAGAGTCGACATAGACGGTTTTGCCGGGGCAGCGAAAATGCACCTGCATTTCCGTCCAGTAAGGTTGGCCCTCGGCTTCATAGACCAGCCCGATGTTGATCCCCTTGATTGTCGGCTGCGACTGGTAGCTGTTGTTGGCCTTGTTGATCACCGGGATCGTGAGGTTGACCGGCGACCAGTCTCTGACGAAGGTTTCGGCGTAAACGGCAACCCGATCAGGTGTGCCGCCCTGCCTGTCGAGCAAAATATAGGTGTTGGCCTGCGCTGGGGTCGCGCCTGACGCGGCCAGGCCGAACGACATCAGCGCCCAAGTGTACAAGCCTTTGCCCATGATTCCCCCTCCAGCCGACCGAGTTTTGACCAGTTGGCCCAATACCGAGCCAACGGCAAAACGCCATTATACGCCTGAATAGCGATACAAATGCACTTCGGCGAGGATATCGGTATCGGCAAAGATCAACTTGAAGTTCGCATCGCCGATGCTGCCTCCGCATGACGAACGTCCCTCACCCTCCCCCGCTTCACCAACCGGCAGACAGGTGATCTCGACGCCGGGCAGGAAGGCGATGATGTTGTCGATGACCCGCTCACTGATGCGCTCCCGGCCGATCCCCAGCGCCCGGATCTCGCCGTTGCCGATGTCATCGACGATGATATGTTTGGACGTCACCAAACCGTTCTCGTCAAACCGATGCCGAACGTGCGGCGCACTGGCGATCAGCCAATCGCATGTTCCGTTGATATCGCAGTCATCCTCCACGATTTCGCGCAGTTGCAGCTGGAGGAGATCGACGGCATCGTTGCGGTCAGCGCCAAACGGCAGTTCCGAGAAGCTCCGGTCAGCTTTTGCAATCATCGCCGCATCGGGATCGGCGGACGGATCAACGGCGCGATCTGTTCCTGTCAGTCGCTGTTCCGCAGCCGCGACCATCAGGGCTTGCTCAAAACCATCACCAGATGCGGCGATCGCGGGTTTGAGCGGCGCAAGCATGATCGTTGCAGCAAGAACCGCTGCGGTGCAGGTGAGATGGGATGCAAACATTGGGTTGAGACCTCTCGAATTCGCTGTTCTGCCGATGCTTACGATACGACAATCGGTTCATCAGACTGGCCGGGCATGCTCTGGCGGACAAACCAAAGCGTGCCTGATCCATCGAATACCAACGACACTGTTCCGTGCCCGGCTACTTGCGCTTCGCACAAGGTTGATCCTTCGCCTTCGGCATATTCGGCATGATCCTGGCACGAAAACGAAAGTTCAGGGGCGAAGGTGTTGACCCGCTCCATGACCTGATCCCGCCCGCGGGCAGTTCCGATCCCAAGGGCACCAAGTGCCGTCGGCGAGGTATCATGAGGGTCAACTTCAACCTCCTTGGCGCGCAGAAAGTTGTTCGTATCAGTGAAATGCAATATCCCGTTTTCGCCCTCAACTTCGCAAAGGATGCCGATCCCGGTCCAGCATTCGGTGCCATTGCGAAGCCGGCCGATGGCCGCGGGCAGCGTGGGAAGCCCCAGCGGGAATGGAGAAAAGCTCGCGCTGATGCGTGACCATGTGGCCGCATCGGCCCGTTCCCGCGATGGCTCATTGACAGGACGCGGGGCAGTTGCTTCGCCTGCAACAGCCGCCGGCGCATGCGCCATCGCAGGCAGTGACAGTCCCAGCGTTCCGATCAATGCGGTAAGTGTCGCAAAACGCATGCCTATGCCCCCCGATCCGCTGCGAATTGTTGCCGAGCTATATCGGCCGGACATTGAGTGAATATGAACCGCTCGCCCACCGATCAGGCCGACCGCCAGGATGAGGGATTGGTCCTGAACAGCGGGTGGTACAGCGGCAAGTCCTCAGGATGGCTGAGACAATACATCTCCTTGCATCCCTGCGAGGTGTTGTCACCCTCAGTCACGGCGGGCGACGATGCAGACGCTTTGTTTTGCAGCAGAATTTGCTAGCGATCCCCCGGGCTGCGGCCGTGACGCAGCAGTTGTGCGCGGCGTTTGCAGATTTACGTATCTCGTGAGGGACGGCATATTTCGCGCATGATTACTTCCGATATCCTGAACCCGGCAATGCTGACGCCGCTTCTCGACGCATTCAGCCTTTGCGGCATTGCCCTGTTTGCTTTGTCTGGCGCGGTGATCGCGGCCAAACAACGCCAGACCCTCGTCACGCTCGCTTTCTTCGGTCTGGTTACCGGGGTCGGAGGCGGGACCGTGCGCGACCTCCTGATCGGCGCGCCGGTATTCTGGATGACCGATCCGTGGGTCGCGCCCATATGTCTTGGCACATCGCTCATCGCCTGGTTCACGCCGGTGCGGCTGTGGGAAGGCAAGCTGTTCGATTATGCCGATGGAGCGGGCCTTGCCGCTTTCGCGATGCTCGGGAGCGCGAAGGCGCTGGCCTATGGAATTCCGCCGATTCCCGCCACTCTCATGGGCGTTATCACGGGCTGCGTCGGGAGCATCATCCGTGATCTGGTGGCCGGGCGGCCCACCATTCTGCTCGGGCCGGAACTCTACATCACCGCCGCAGCATTCAGCTCAGCTTTGTGTGTTGCAGGGATGACATTCGCAGAGCCTTTCGGCCTGTCATGGAACTTCGTTTCAACAACCGCCTTTGTTGCCGGGTTCGCACTACGATCCGCAGCCATCCACTGGGAAATCGGCCTGCCAACACATCAAGGCGCAGTGGAATAGAGCACTTTGCGGCCAAGCCGAAGCAACTCCGCCGCACCGCCGCACGATGCGACCGCATCCCCCAAAACTGCATGGCGAGCCTATGTCTCGCCGCCATCGGCTTTACGGTGCTGAACATTGATCCAACCTACGCCCCCGGACAGCGCCCATCCGGCAAGCCAAGAAACGCGCCGAGCACGGCGTTGGCCGCCTGCGGATCTTCGAAGGGCGTCCAATGGCCCACACCCGGGAGCATAGCAGCGGTGAGGCTTTCTGCCTTGGCACGGGCGCGTTTGGCGAGGGTAGGAGCGAAGGTCTTGTCCTCGCCGCCCTCGATCAACAGCACCGGCACGGTGATCGGGCGAGAGCGCCCTGGCCAGCCGCTGCCCGGTTTAATTGCATCAAAGGGCGGAATGTTGGCGCGGTACCACGCGATGCCGGCGTCGATCGCCGCCGGGCTGGACAGCGCGCCGCGGAACAGTTCGCCCTCCTCGCTCGTCAATACGCCTTCCGATATTGCCCGGCCATAAGCGGTTTCGAACAGGGTCGAAGGCACGTTCAGCCGCGCGATGCTTTCACGGTTCAGTGCCTGGAGGCGCGCGACGTAAGCCGAGGCGGCCCGCTGCGCCGGATCGTCGGCCAGCATGTCGAGAAACAGGTCATAAGGCGGCGCGCTGAATACCGCGAGCCGTTCCAGGCGCCGCGGTTTCCACTGCGCATAAGACCAGGCGAGCGCACCGCCCCAGTCATGCCCAACCAGCGTGACTTTCTCGCCCGGCGCCAGCGCCGTGATGGCCCGGTCGAGCTGCCGCGCGAGGCGGTCAACCCGGTAATGCGCATCGCGCGCCGGGCGGCCCGAAAGACCCGCTCCAGGAGCGTCGATCGCGATCATTTTCCGGCATGCGCCGAAGGCTTCCATCTGGTCGAACCACACATACCAGAAACTGGGAAAGCCATGGACGAGTATCACCGGAGAACCCTCGCCGGTGGTAACCGCGTGGATCCGGTCGTCGCCTGTGCCGATGAAGCGTTCGGTATAGGGACGGCTGCCGATGCGGTTGGCGTGAATCACGGCGGGATCCGAGGCCATCGACGCTGTTGACATTCCGACAACCAACGCAGCAATCAAGTGCCTCGCCAACGCAATGATCCGCATTGACATCTCCCCTTAATTACAATATTCGTCAATAACAGAGGGAGAGCTCAATGTCACGGCGGTTTGCGGGCGTTTTGGCTGCAAGTCTGATGATCACCAGCTGCGCTCCTGCCGAAAGTGAGCTCGAAACAGAAGCTGCATCCTCCAGCAGCGGGCAGGCCGAGCTTGGCGAAAACCTCTACGTTACCCATTGCAGCGGCTGTCATGACAATGCCACGGGCGGCGCGCCCACCCGGACGGCTATCCAGAAACGCAGTGCGGCCTATATCAAACAGGCTCTCACCACCGGCGTGATGAAGGCGCAGGGATCTGCGCTTAATCCCTATGAAATCGCGATCCTGACGGATCATCTGGGTACTGATGCCCCGCCGCAAGTGGTGGCGGGAAAACGCTGCGAAGGCCGGCTGGCGGTATCGGGTGCACCGCTTTGGAACCATTGGGGCAACGGCCTCTCAAACGCACGTTATCAGCGCCAGACGGCGATCACGCCCGCCAATGTCGGACAACTGGAACTTGCCTGGGCCTTTGGCTTTCCCGATGCGCAACGCGCCCGGTCGCAACCGGCGGTGACCGAACGGGCGGTGTTCACCGGCAGCCAATCGGGCCGGGTCTATGCGCTTGACCGATTGACAGGGTGCATCTGGTGGACCTTCGATGCGGGGGCCGAAGTGCGCAATGCGCCCGTCCTCGAAGTCGATGCCGCCGCTGGCCCGACGCTCTATTTCGGCGACTTCGATGCCCGTGTTTATGCAGTCGACGCCGAAACCGGCAAACTGCGCTGGACCACATCTGTGCGCGACCATCCTGATGGCACGATCACCGGCAGCCTGGCGCTGCATAGGGGTCGATTGTTCGTACCGATGTCCTCGACCGAAGTGCTCAGCGCCTTCAACGAGGATTACGAGTGCTGCACGTTCCGCGGCGGTGTGACTGCGCTCGATGCGTTGGATGGCAGGCAGGTGTGGCGCTGGTATTCGGTCGACAAGCCCGTCAGGCACAAGGGCGGCGAGACAGCCCCGAGCGGGGCGCCGGTCTGGGGCACCCCCACGGTCGATCCGGCGCGCGGGCTGCTGTATGTCGGGACCGGGGAAAACTACTCGTCTCCCGCCAATGGCCAGAGTGATGCGATCATCGCGATCGACCTTGCCACCGGCCGCCGCAAATGGGTGATGCAGGCCACCGCCGGGGATGCGTGGAACGCGGCGTGCGGCACCGAACAAAGCGCCAATTGCCCGGCCGAGGATGGGCCGGACTTCGATTTTGGTGCGCCCCCGATGCTGGTGAAGGCAGGCGCTCGCGATGTCCTGCTTGCCGGGCAGAAATCCGGCGAGATTTTCGCGATCGATCCTGACCGGGGACGCGTGCTGTGGCGCCAGCGGGCCGGGCGCGGCGGGTTCAACGGCGGTATCCACTGGGGCATGGCAAGCGACGGCACAACGCTGTTCGTGCCAATTGCCGACACGCCCGGCAGCCGTTTTGCCAAGGGTAATCCGCGCCCCGGCATCCATGCATTCGACGTCGCAACGGGCCGCCCGTTGTGGTCGCGGGTGGAAAAGCTGCGCTGTCCGGAATTCTCCTTCGCCTGCATCACTGCGCTGTCTGCCCCTGTTACCTTGGTTCCCGGTGTGGTGTTCGCCGGTGGGCACGACGGACAGTTGGTCGCCTATGCCGCCAAGGACGGCGCAGTGCTGTGGAAGACAAGCACCAACCGGGCCTTTGCGACCGTCAACGGGGTCGAGGCCAAGGGCGGCACAATCGACGGTCAAGGCCCGGTCGTGGCGGGAGACATGGTGATCGTGAACTCGGGATACGACAAGTTCGGCGAGATCGCAGGCAATGTCCTGCTGGTCTATCGCCTCAAGGGAGCCGATCGATGATACGACCTGCCTTTGCCGCAATCGCCTGCGTGTGGCTCGCCGGATGTGCCGCCGCCAACCCTGCTGCCACCGCCTCAGCGCCCCCTGCAACCGCCCCCGCCATCGCGGGCGCAATCAAGGGTGTGCACCATATCGGCATCACCGTCAGCGATATCGACGATACCATCGCCTTCTACAGCCGTTCGGTGCCCTACGAAGTCGTGGAGCGGCAAATGGTCGATGCGGCCACTTTCCCCGCCGATGTCCTCGCCAAGCGCCATGGCCGGATCGAGATCGCGCTGGTGCGCACGCCGACCGTGTTTCTCCAGTTGATCGACCTTGATCCCGCCGCCAAGGCCGCGCCGGAACGCCGACCGGTGATCGGGCCGGGCTATACCCATATCTGTTTCCAGTCCCCCTCGACTGCGCCTAAATACGACGTGTTCAAGGCCAATGGTCTTGCCATGCTGTCACGCGGCGATGGGCCTGTCGATCTGGGCGGATACGGGGTGACCTATGCCTACGGCTTCGATCCTGACGGCATCATGATCGAGATGGAGCAGCTCACGCCCGAGGTCATCGCCGCGCATGGCGAGCTTGGAACCAAGCGGATGCGTTTTCCGGCCTGGGCAACGCATATCGGCAACGTCGCCGGCGACAAGGAGCAGATGGTGGCGTTCTACTCCAAGGTTCTGGGCCACGGCCCGCGCCGTGAACTGCCCCCGACCCGGCGCCAGACCTTTGACGAGATTACCGATATCAACGGCATTGTTGCCGCCGCGAGCTGGTTTGATGTCGGCAATTTCGAGCTGGAATTCTGGCACTATGTCGAACCGCGCACGCCGCTTGGCACAACAGCGCGGATGATTGATTCGATCGGATACAATGCCATCGTCTTCGAAACCGACGATCTTGCCGCGACCCTTGCCCGGTTGGAGGACGAGGGCGTGCGCTTTGCCGGCAAGACATTCGAGCTGGGCGGCTGGCGGGTGCGCTATGCGCGCGACCCGGAAGGCAATCTCATCGCTTTCCAGCAGAACGTCGGTGCCGGCGCGGCACGCTCGATTGACGACATGCTTTGGTTGAAGGACCGGGCACCGCAATAAGTTGCCATCTGGATTGGTGCGGCCAGTCTGCTAGTCCTGGCTCATGACTATTGTCGCCGCCAAACGCAGAACCCGGCTCGCTCCAGAGGAGCGGCGTTCGCTGATCCTTGATCACGCCGCGGACATGATTGCGCGCGAGGGGATCGCCGAGCTGTCGATGGAGGCCATAGGGCGCGCGGCGGGGGTGAGCAAATCACTGGTCTACAACTACTTCCCCAACCTCCAGATGTTACTGAGCGAGCTGCTGGAACGTGAACTGAAGCGGCTGCGGCGACTTCAGAGCCAGGCGGTCAACGAAGCTGGAACCTTCGAGGGAATGGTGCGCGCCACCACGCACGTATACCTCACTTATATTGAGGAGCGCGGGCTGATTATCGAACGGCTCCAGCAGGAGCCGTCGATCAGCAATCTGCATGATCCGACCGAATATGGCCGCGACACGGCAGTCGAATTTCTCGCCGCGATCATCGAACGCCATTTCGATCTGCCACCCGACGTTGCAAAGGCGGCGACCGACATCAGCTTCGGCCTTCCGGCTTCGGCCGGGGCCTATCTGTTGCGGACCGGCATGGACCGGCAGCAGCTTGAGGACATCACCGTTTCCATGATTCTCGGATCGGTGACGTCGCTCAAGACCGATTTTGCCACGCGCCGCAAACCGCTTTGGGACGGCAGGCCGGCGGATTAGCTGTCCTTGCGCGCTACATCGGGAAGATCGACTGCCCGCCGTCGATCACCAGCGAGTGACCGGTGACATAGCGGCTTGCCGGGCTCGCCAGAAACACTGCAGGCCCGGCCATGTCATCGACCGTGCCGAGCTTGCCCGAGGGGGTGCGCCGCAAGCACGCATCCTGAAAGGCTTTGGGCGTGTTGAGGCTCATTTCTGTCGCAATGAACCCTGGCAGGATCGCATTCGCGCGGATACCCGCAGGGGCCAGCTCCACCGCGAGCGAGCGGACGAGGCCCGACACGGCAGCCTTGGTTGCGGAATAACCGCCACCCGGCACGCCCAGCAGCGCCGCGATTGAAGAGGTGACGACAAGACTCCCGCCGCTCCCTTGCGCCATGAACTGCCGGGTCGCAGCCTGAAAGGTGTAGACCACGCTGTTGAGGTTGAGGGCGAGGGTGCTTTGCCAATCCGCAGGAGAGAGTTGAGTGAAAGGCTTTCGCACGCCCGACCCTCCGGCATTGGCAAAACAGCTATCAAGCCGGCCAAAGCGAGCGATCGTCAGTTCCATTGCCGCTGAGACCTGTTCCGGTTCGGTCACGTCACAAGCGAAGTCTGCCACGTCTGCCCCGCTGGCCTTCATGGCCTCGCTCGCCGCCCGGTTGCGTTCGGTATTGCGCCCCCAGATCGCGACACTGGCCCCGGCGCTCGCAAGCCCGCGCGCCATCCCGATGCCGAGGCCCCCATTGCCGCCGGTGACGAGCGCGACATGCCCGGTCAGATCGAACAGTTTCAGCCCGGCAGCGGCGGTGTTGTCGGTGATTGTCTCCATCAGAAGCCCGCCCGCAGGTTCACGCCATACACGCGAGGATCGAGCAGGAAGGCGCTGCGGAAGCTGCCGACGAGGTTGGAGTTCACTTCAAGGAACGTGATGTCGTCGTTGTTCTGGACGTTCTTCACAAAGAAGATCAGCGCCAGATCGCGGTCGTCATGGGCAACCTGCAGCTGCAGGTCGAGCTGTTCCCAGCTGCCTACGCGGTCCGCTGCGACATTGAATTCCCGCGCCCAGAACCCGGTCTGCGAATAAAAATCGACACGCGGCCGGAGCGACCAGTTGCCGGCAACCGGAATGTTGTATTCTGCGGCGAGCTTGAGGGTGCGGCGCGGGGCATTCGGCAATTCGTTGCCCTGGATCTGGAAGAAGGCGCCACCCCGTGACGGATCGGACGACAGGAAATCGCTGCGGATATCGGTCTTGAGCAGGCCCAGCGCGCCTTCCAGTCGCAGTCCTTCAAGCGGCGTGAAGACCGTCTCCAGCTCGAAGCCGCGCACGCGGGTTTCGGGAATGTTGACGTTCGTGGCAAGGGTGCCAACGATATTGCCCACGATCAGATTGCTGTAATCATATTGGAACAGCGCCCCGTTGAGGGTCAGCCTGGAATCCAGCAGCGTATTCTTCGATCCGAGTTCCCACGAATTGATGAATTCAGAATCGAAGGTTGGCGTGCCGACATTGCCCGGATTGAAACCACCCGATTTGAACCCACGCGAGAAGGTCAGATAGAGATTGTTGTCCGGCGTCGGCTGCCAGGTCACGCTGCCGCGTCCGGTCCAGGCATCGAATGAAGCCTCGCCTTCGAAGAACGGGCCCAGCGCGAAGGTGCCGCTGGCGGTGCGAATGGACTTGTCGTCCTTGGTGTAGCGGATGCCGCCCAGCACGCTCAGTTCAGGCGTGATATCGATGTAGACCTCACCGAACACCGCGTGCGAGGTAACGCTGGCATCGGTGGTCACGCCCGCCGCGACAAAGCCGGCGGTCCTGTTGGCGGGCATATAGGTGATGACATCGCCTGCGCTGTTGGCCTTCAGATAATATCCGCCCAGCAGGAAGTTGAACGGCCCGGACAAGTCCGATGCAAGGCGCAGTTCCTGACTGACCTGATCGCGCTCTCCCGAACCATACTGGGCTGAACGCCAATCGGGCGACGAAATCACCTGACCCGGACCAAGCAGATAGGTCAGGACACCATTGCCCGCGCCATTTGCGGGCGAAATCGCGGTGGGGTTGAAAGCATTGGGCCGCGTGCCCTGATCGAAGTCACGGACGGAATCATTGCTACCGTCCCGGAAGCCGGTGACCGAAGTCAGGCGCAGCCAGTCACCGATGTCCTGATTGATCTCGAAGGTGGCGAGCAGATCCTTGGCTCTCTGTTCAGGCAGAACGTCGATGCGAACTTCACGCAGATCGGCCGGATTTGCGCTGAACGTATCGGCGCGCACAACTCCGGGAATCAGGAAGCGGTCGATCGTGAAGTTGACGGCGGGGAAATCATTTGTGACCGAGTCAGGCGAGCAGCCCAAAGTCGGATCGGGTGTGCACAGCGTCTTCACCGCGTTGGCGCGGTTGCTGTCTTCTTCGAAGTACGTGACCACGAAGTCGACCGTCGTGCCGGAGCCGGTATCGAGCCGTGCGCTGCCGCGCAGCGTGAACTGGTCTCGGCCGTCGATGCGCGAGCCATCCTCGAGGTTGCGGGTATAGCCGTCGCGCTTGAGATAGTGCCCGGCAAACCGCAAGCCGAAGCCTTCGGTAACCGGCACGTTCACGGCACCCTCGATGCGGCGCCCGTCGAAGTTCTCGACCTGCGCGCTCACATAGCCTTCGAAGTCATCGGTGGGCTTGCGGGTGACGAAATTGATCAGGCCGCCCGTGGTGTTACGCCCGAACAGGGTGCCTTGCGGACCGCGCAGCACTTCGACCCGTTCGAGGTCGAAGAATTCACCAAAGGTGCTGCCCTGCTGCAGGAATACGCCGTTGATGAGGACGCCGATGTTGGTGTCGTTGGAACCACCGAAGGACTGCGACCCGACCCCGCGGATCGTGAGGTTGCGGTTGGCTGAAAGGATGACGTTCGGTGCGTTGAACTGAAGGTCCAGCGCGTCTTCGATACGGGCATTGCGGATGTTCTCGCCAGTCAGGGCTGTGATCGCGATGGGCACTTCCTGCACGTTTTCCTCGCGCAGCTGCGCGGTCACGATGATGACGTTCTCGCTTTGCTCGGACGGGTCGTCCGCGTCTTGCGCAAACACCGGTTGGCTGCACAGCGCAGCAAGCGGCAGGGCCGAGATGGCCGGCAACATCTTTCTCATTGGTATCCTCCCCTTGTTATAGGGATAGAATGCCATTTAATGGACTAATCGTCAATATGAAGTCGCAAGCGTATTGAAAACCGCTTGTTCTGGTCGGGAATTGGCGGTTTTGCGGCACTATTCGTCATTATTGCCCGCGATCGTCTGCCGTTGATGGAGCGCACCACATGGCCCGCCGGGGGTTGCCCGCAAGGACCGCAATCCGGCTCTCCCACCTACCATCGGATGTTCGCTGCAAGTGAGCCATGCGCGGGTTCTGTCGCGGATCAAGGGCATGCGCCCCCCGGAAACGCTCACTTTTCTTGATTATCGGGCGCTGGAGAATGTCTGGCGGAGAGGGTGTTCGCCTTAGTATGTCATTCTAGGCAATGCCATATTGATCTATGTTGCCTGGCTTTCCTCCATTTTCACAGTATTTTCCTCGCGTACTCGTTCCATGGTGCATCTCAACATCTCGCCCAATCTCATGCATAAAGTGGGACCGAGGAGCGGCGATATGGGATCAAGAACACTGAACAAGCTGAGCGTGACCCAAGTCGCCAAGCTGAAGTCCCCGGGACGTCACTCAGATGGTGGCGGACTGTAGCTGTTGATTGATGATAATGGCCGGCGACGCTGGATCTTCATGTACACCCGCGCTGGCAAGCGGACTGAGCTCCGGCTCGGCAGCGCCCGCGACATGTCTTTGGCCAATGCCCGGAGCGAAGCAGCGGCATTACGAGCTACCCTGGCTTCTGGCGGGGATCCGAAAGCAGAGCGGGCAAAAGACGAGAGCGTCCCGACCTTCGGGCAGAGCGCCGATGCCTATGTCGAGGCCATGCGCCCGTCATGGCGCAATGCGAAGCATGCAGCACAATGGACGATGACACCGACCAGGTACGCAGAGCCCAACCGCCAGCATCTACGACACCATCACCAACCAGATCATTTCCGCACTGGAGCGCGGCACCGGCGACTACACGCTCCCCTGGCACCGCAGCAGCGCCCCGCTGACCCGCCCCGTCAATGCGGTCACCCGCAAGGCCTATCGCGGGGTCAATGTTCTTGCCCTCTGGGCCAGCGCCGAGGCGCAGGACTTCGGGCACGGTCTCTGGGCAACCTATCGCCAGTGGCAATCGCTCGGCGCACAGGTCCGCAAGGGCGAGAAGGCTTCGCCGATCGTGTTCTACAAGGTCCTGGACAAGGCCGAGGGCAGCGAAGACGAGGCCCGCGAGGGTACGGGTCGGATCTTCGCGCAGGGCTCGCATGTGTTCAACATCGCACAGGTCGAGGGCTATGCCTTGCCCGAGGTGCCGGAAGCCGATCCCGGCCGAACAGCTGTCATATACCGTAACCTCGTCGGTCGGTTGGATCAGCACGCCGAAATTGGGCGCGATGGTTTCACCCTGAGAGATCGTCACCTACGGCCCCTCGGCAATCTGCGGAAGCGCTGGCGGCAGAACGAGTGAGATCGGCGGAAGCAAACAGGCTCCAGCCTTCCGAGGCCGCGTTGTTGCCGACACGTTCTTTTATGCCCAGCCGGCTCGACGACCCGACCCTGCCAGATTTTTCAACCGGCCGGCGCGCAAGTCCGTTACAACGAGAGTGCGATTGCCCCCTCGTCCCCGTCACCAGCGACAAGGCTAAAAATGAGATAAGCGGCCACCGCCGCATCCCATTTTTAGTACCTTAACCGACGCACGCTACCATTTAGTTGACAATTCACGTGAATATGACACCTTTGGGGAATGTCAATCACAGTTCCTGCTCTCGATTCGGCTGAACCCCATGATTTTTATGGGGCTCTGTCAGTGCCCCTTTCGCTGGGCAGCGGCACCCTTCGTGCGGTGGTGAAGGACAATTTCGACATTGCAGGATTTGCCACTGCTTGCGGAAGCGAACGCCTTTCCAGATCGGCGCCTGCCGTGGAAAATGCACAGGTGGTAGGCGCGATTCTGGATGCTGGTGTCCGTCTCGTTGGTCGCGCGAAAATGCACGAGCTGGCTTACGGAGTTACTGGCATAAACCATTGGTCCGGCACACCGGCCAATCCCTGCGATGCAGACGTGATACCTGGCGGATCTTCGAGCGGCTGTGCTGTAGCCGTTGCCGCTGGCTTGGCTGATTTTGCCTTGGGCACTGATACTGGAGGTTCTGTCCGCGTACCCGCCGCTTGCTGCGGGGTTATCGGGCTCAAAACGACTTACGGGCTGTTAAGTCGCAAAGGACTGATGCCCGCAAATTCATCGCTCGACTGCATTGGGGTCTTCGCCAGAGATTTTCGAACAATTGGTCGCGTCATGGACCTCATTGCTCCTGACAACTGCGGCGACGATCAGATTGGCGTGCAGGAAATCCACATCCTACACAACGAGGCAGAGGCCGATATCCGGTCGGCGTTTGATCAGGCGGTAGAAATCGCTGACCTGCCATTTTCGCGATCGAACCTGACGACGATGGGAGAAGCCTTTAATGCGGGGCTGACCATTATTGGCGCAGAAATGTGGGAAGAATTTGCGTGGCTGGCACCGGATTACGCCGGGATTGGCGCAGATGTCGCCGAGCGTCTCCAGCGGGCCTCGGCAATCACTACCCATGAGGTTCGCAGAGCCCGCGAAGTGGCTAAGCAATTCACCCAAGAGGTTGACGATCTCCTTGGCACCAACGGGTTTCTTGTCTTGCCTACGCTTCCGTCTGTGCCTCCCAGCCTGAAGGAAGCGGAAAATGCCAGCGCACAGATCCGGCTGACCGAGCTTGTCCGTCCATTCAATGTCTCCGGGCATCCCGCCATTAGCTTCCCGGTTTGGATTGGCGGCAGACAAACCACGAACATCCAGATTGTCGGACGGCGAGGTGCAGACGCTGAGCTTTGCACATTCGCGTCGCGCATGTCGGCTCGAATTTCCCATCAAATCGGAGTGTCATCATGATCGCAACAGCTATGCGCCCTCTAGCGCAGCAGCCCCCCATCGATACGCAAAGCGCGTTGGCGAAGCTGCTGACCGAAGTTGCAAGCAGGCACTCCGAGTTCAGTCGCCAGCAACAGCTGAGCAGCGACATCGTTGATCTGTTGAAGCAGGCGGGGGTTTATCGTGCGCTTGTCGCTAAACGCTTTGGTGGTGACGAAAAGTCTCCGAGCGAGTTCCTTCGTCTGATCGAGGAAATTTCGATTGCAGACGGGTCGACCGGATGGGTGGCCAGTTTCGGATTTTCCGCCGTGTATCTGTCTGCGCTGCCGGTTTCCACGCTTGAGGCGATGTATGCCGATGGGCCGGATGTTGTGTTTGCGGGCGGCATCTTTCCGCCACAGAAAGCTCTACCTGTCGATGGCGGGTTCGAAGTGTCCGGCCGTTGGAGCTGGGGGAGCGGATGCACAGGTGCTGACCTGATCGGCGTTGGCATTCAGGTTGATGATGGAACAAAGACAAACGGATTGCCGCGCATAGCGGTGATGCCCAGCGCCGCTGTCGCAATCTCGGAGAACTGGGACGTCAACGGTATGAAGGGGACCGGGAGCCACGACATGGTCGTAAACAAGGTCGTTGTCGCGCCCGAATGGACTTTCATCCGCGGCGGCGCTTCCAGCCTCGATACGCCGCTCTATCAGTATCCGTCGATGGCCTTGGCGGCGCAAGTGTTGGCAGTTGTCGCGCTTGGCATCGCGCGGGCTGCGATCAACCACATGAAAGTCGTAGCATCGAGCCGGTCGTCGATCACCGGGGCGCCGTCATTCGGCGACCGGGCAAATGTCCAGGTCGGCATCGCGACGGCAGAAGCCAATCTTCGCTCAGCGCGCGCATTCTTTTTCGAGGCGACTGACGAGGCGTTCGCGAAGCTATGTCGGGGTGATGCACTGACGCTTGAAGACCGCACCGTCATACGGTTGGCGTCTACGCAAGCGGCCCGCGTCGGCGCTGATGTGACTTCGAGCATTTATCGGCTCTCGGGCACCGACGGCATATTCACAGCCAACCCGATTGCGCGCTTCATGCAGGATGCGATGGTTGTTCCGCAACACGCATTCCTCTCGGACGGCACTTGGCAAAGCGCGGGTCGGATCATGCTCGGGTTCGACGCGGCCCCTGGATATCCTTGAGGAGGATTCAACAATGACCGAGAGCAAAAAGATACGCGTCCTGTTTTGTGGTGCCGTCCTGCAGAACTTCTTCGACTTGCCCGGGAGCGAAATTGGCACCGTGCTGAAGGCAACGGGCCAGATGCTGAAGGCCATTCGCGAGATGCCGGGCGTGCAAGTGCTGGGCACTTTTGACGATGACGAAACCATGGTCGGGACCTCTCCAAATGGCTGGCCCTGGACCTTCTACATCTTGGCTGATGTGCCGGATCGGGAGACCGCGGTTGCCATTTGCGGGCTTTTTCGCACCAGCGAAGTCGGGGATTTCCGCCTTTGGAAGTACATGCGTGTCGAGGCACGTTTGGGCCGTGAATTGGTCATGCCTGAATGATCCGGCCAGATGTCCTGACGAGGTTGGATCGGCTCGAAGCGGAATCCGACGTACGGCGAACGACCGCGCGCTATTTCCAGATTTGCGATGATCTGAATGCTCAAACGCCATTTGACGAGCTTGGCGAGCTTTTCACCTCGGATGCACTCTGGGAAGGGCGTGGGCGCTATCGTGAAGCATTCGGTGCTTATCGGGGCCGGCAAGCCATCGTGGACATGATCCGGTCCTATTGCGTGCCACAGCCGCATTTTGCCATGACCGCGCATTTTTTCTCGGCAGAGCATATCGCTGTCGATGGCGATACGGCGTGGGGCAAGTGGCTGATGCTCCAGACCTCCACATATGCCGACGACAGCTCGGATCTGCGCAGCGCGGCTCTCGAACTGCGGTTCTCACGCGAAGGCGGAATCTGGCGCATCGCCCATTTTTTCACCCGCAACATATTCTCACGTCGGATCGACGGATGGAATGACGGTCTCAAAATTCCAGTTCCCGACGCACCCCGAATGGGAGTCAATTGAGGATGAGTCAGATCGATTATTCCACTTTGGTAGAACTGGACCGGGTGCATATCTCACTTTATCGCGATGTCGCCATCTTCGACGATGAGATCGAGCGGATATTCTACAAGAGCTGGATCTGGGTTGCGCATGCCAGCGAGATCCCCAATCCCAATGACTACGTGACGACGTACATTGGTCCGCAACCGGTGATCGTCAATCGCGACAAGGCGGGAACCGTTCGGGTCATGGTCAATCGGTGTCGACATCGTGCGGCAACCGTGTGCGAGAAACGTCGAGGCAACTCGCCCGGCTTTGTTTGCCCGTATCATGCATGGACATATGGCGTGGATGGTAAGCTGAAGGGCATGCCGCTCCCCAAGGGCTACAAGGATGTCGATAAGAGCGATTTCGGTCTCGTTCAGCTGCGTGTGGATCAATATAATGGTATGATCTTCGCGACGTTTGATGAGAACGCGCCGCCGCTCGATGAATTTTTAGGACGCGCCAAGCCGTGGATTGACTTGTTCATGAAGCAAGGCGGCGGATTTCCAGTCAAGGTTCTGGGCGAGCACAAGTTTACTTTCCCGGGGAACTGGAAAATCCAGCTCGAAAACACGATAGACGCCTATCATTTTCCGATTGTTCACAAAAGCTTCCTGACCTCGCTCGACGGTGCGACTGAGGAGCTATTTTCGTTCATGGATGCTGGCGGCTATGTCGAGGACCTCGGCAATGGCCATTCGGTCATGGTGATGATCCCCGAACTGGTCGATCTCGAAGACAATCTCGACGCCGACATACCCGAGCGATTTGCCGACATTGCCGTGCAGTTGCGCGAAACCCACGATGAACTGGCGGTGCGGCGCATGGTGCGCGCGATCGGCGGAACCGGTTTCAATCTGAACCTGTTCCCCAATGCGGCGTGTTCGATGGCGTTCTTCCGCATCCTGCGGCCGCTGTCGGTGGAAGAAACAGAAATTCGGCACATCGCCATCGGCATGGATGGTGCGCCGGATATCGCAAACCAGGCGCGGCTGCGCCTGCACGAGCATTTCCAAGGACCGATGGGCTTCGGCACGCCTGATGACGCTGAAGCATGGGAGCGGGTGCAGCGCGGTGCATCCGGGCCGCCAACCTCGTGGATCATGGTCAATCGCGGCGAGGATAGAACTGCCGACAGCGCCGGAGACGTGACCGCCGAAACGGGGATGCGCGCTGCATATCAGATGTGGAAGAGGATGATGGTAGCATGAGCGCCGACTTGCACCGGATCGCCGAATTTCTGTGGCTTGAGGCCGATCTGCTCGACCAGAAGGATTATGCATCGTGGCTCGATCTTTGGGATGAAAAGGGCCTCTATGTCGTCCCAATCGATCGCACCGCTGGCGACCCTGAAAAGCAGCTCAACTACGCTTATGATGACCACGTCATGCGTCGGATGCGGATCAAACGCCTGACGAGTGGAGAGTCGGTGTCCGCCAGCGCCGCCGGCGTCACTGTCCGCACTGTCTCGCGCTTTCGCAGACTGGCCGATGTCTGCGACGGCTTGGTGCGCGTTCGCTGCGCACAGCATTTGACCGAGTATCGGGCGGAGAAATTTCGGCCCTATGTGGCCGACGTTACCTTCGATCTGCGCCCCTCGGACGATGCTTGGCGAATTGTTCGGAAGACGGTGCTGCTGGTAAACTCCAGCGGTGCGCTGTCCGGCATGACGTTTCTTCCATGACCATGCCCGAACATCACGACGTTGTGCTGATCACCGGCGCTACAGGCGGGCTTGGGCGCGCTGTAGTGAGCCGCCTTCATCAGGCTGGCCATCGCGTTGCCATCAGTGATTTCGATGGCGACGCGGCCTGCCGGTACGCTGATGAGCTTGGCGAGCGTGTCATCGCTATCACGCTGGATGTAACATCGCGCGCCGACTTCGTGGATGCCGCAGAGACGATTTCGGCCGAATGGGGCGGCATTGGCGTTCTGGTCAACAATGCCGCGCTCACACGCACGACGCCCTTGTTCGACATTACGGCCGATGAATTCGACGCCGTGACAGCGGTCTCGCTGAAGGGCAGTTTCCTCGGCTGCCAGGTCATCGGCGCGCACATGCGCGATCAGGGCTTTGGCCGAATTATCAACATGGCGTCGCTTGCCGGTCAAAATGGCGGTTCTGCGACCGGAGCGCATTATGCCGCCGCCAAAGGCGGCGTGCTGACGCTGACAAAGGTCTTTGCACGTGAACTTGCCTCGTCAGGCGTGACGGTCAACGCCATTTCACCCGGTCCGCTCGATCTGGACTCTGTCAGAGCCCTGTTACCACCTGAGCGTCTTTCGGCAGTCATCGAGACGATCCCGGTACAGACCTTGGGCGACCCCAACTTCATCGCTCAGCTGGTTGCACTTCTGGCTTCTCCGAACGCCGGGTCTGCGACGGGCGCTACGGTCGACGTGAACGGGGGACTGTACTTGAGATGACCATGTCCGTGCACGCCAATCAAACTGATTTCCGCGAGGCGATGTCGAGGCTTGGTGCGGCAGTGAACATCGTAACGACCGCAGGTCCGGGCGGCCGCCACGGCATGGTGGCATCGGCTGTATGCAGCGTAAGCGATACGCCGCCAACCGTGCTTGTGTGCGTTAACCGCAGCGCGAGAGCCAATGGCATTCTGAAGGCGAACGGCGTTCTTTGCGTCAACGTCCTTGCCAGTGAGCATCATCCGGTCTCGGCAGCCTTCGCCGATTCATCGGTACCGATCGAAGATCGGTTTGCCGGTTCCGGCAAATGGACGTCGCTTGCCAGTGAAGCGCCAGTTTATGACGATGCTCTGGTCGCAATGGATTGCCAGATCAGCAGAACGATCGAGATTGCCTCGCACACCCTTTTTATTTGTGAGGTCGTGTCGATCCAGTTCGGCACTCCGCGAGCCGGCTTGGTCTATTTTGGTCGCAGCTACCATCACACTGCTGCCTTGTGCGAGGCGGGATCATGACGACATCTGATTCCCGGATCAGGTCAGTAGAAGTGGTCATCGCCGACGTGCCGACAGTTCGGCAGCACGTCCTTGCCATGGCAACAATGCAGTCACAGGCCATCGTGCTGGTGCTCATCGCGCGCGATGATGGGATCGTCGGTGTCGGCGAAGCTACGACAATTGGTGGGCTGGCCTATGGCGAGGAAAGTCCGGAAGGGATCAAGCTCGCGATCGAACAATACTTCAAGCCGTTTATAGTGGGGGAAAGCGGCGATCATCCCGCTAGGATAGTGGCACGGCTGAAGAAGCTGATCGTTGGCAACCGGTTTGCCAAATGCGCAGTCGAGACAGCCCTTTGGGACGCATTCGGGCAAGCCAATGGCCTCTCGCTATCGGAGCTTCTCGGTGGCCGGTTGCGCGATGTTGTTCCCGTCGCGTGGACCTTGGCGAGCGGAAATACCGAATGCGACATCGCGGAGGGAGAGGAGAAGCTGGCCAGTCGCCTCCACAACATCTTCAAACTCAAGATCGGCAAACGCAGTGTCGCTGACGATTGCGAGCACGTAGCCGCGATCGTCGAGGCGTTCGCCGGGCGGGCGAGTGTAAGGGTCGATGTCAATCAGAATTGGACGCGAACCGACGCGCTCGAGGGAATCGCGCGGTTACAGGATGCAGGGGTTGAGCTCATCGAACAGCCGATCCGGGGTGACGATCTGCCGGGCATGGCTTTGCTATGCCAACGGTTCGATGTGGCGATCATGGCTGACGAAGCGCTCAGCGGGCCGGCAAGTGCCTGGCAACTGGCTAATGATGCTGCTGCCGATGTTTTCTCGCTCAAGATTACTCAATCTGGCGGGCTGTTCGCTGCTCGCGAAGTGGCCATGGTTGGCGAGCTCGCGCATATCGGGCTCTACGGCGGAACGATGCTCGAGGCCGGCATTGGGACTGCAGCATCCGCGCAACTTTGCGCAACTTTGCCTGCGCTTGAATGGGGGACCGAGTTGTTCGGCCCGCTGCTCCTGACCGAGGAAATACTCGAAGAGCCGCTTGTCTACCGCGACTTCGAACTCCTCGTGCCGCGAGCCCCGGGTCTGGGGGTGCGGGTAGATCAGGAAAAGCTGCGCTACTTTGCGCGCTGTTAGCAAGGACTTCACATGCTGTTTATGGTTCGAATGGATGTCGAAGTGCCGCACGGTTTTGATGCGGCTCAATTCGAGGCGTTGAAAGCGACCGAAAAAGACCGGGCTCTGGAGCTTCAGCAATCGGGCAAGTGGCGCCACCTTTGGCGTATTGCTGGCCAATACGCCAACCTCAGCATATTCGACGTAGCCGATGCAGCAGAGCTCCATGACATCATGCTGAGCTTGCCACTGTTCCCCTTCATGAAAGTCGAGGTGACGGCGCTGTGTCGCCATCCATCGGCTCTCGCACAAGACTGAACACGGAGAGGAGAGAGGACATGACCAATATTGTGGCATCGGCTGAAGTACAAGCATTGCTTGATCGAGCCTCGGGGCATGGCGAACCTGGCGGACACCCAAGATTGAAGGCCATCACGCGCGATCTGCTCGAAGCGCTCATGCACATCATCGCAAAGCATGATGTCAGCGAAAGCGAGTTTTGGAGCGCCATCAAGTTTTTGCAGGATGGTGCGGACGAATTCGGGCTGATCGCTCCGGGGATTGGCGTCGAACACTTCCTCGATATTCATATGGACGCCAAGGATGCAGCAGCCGGTTTGTCGGGCGGAACCCCGAGAACGATCGAGGGGCCGTTGTATGTCGCCGGTGCTCCGATGGTCGACGGGGATCTTTCCAGGACCAATGATGTCAATCTAACCGACGATCCTGACGAAACAGAAACGCTGACCATGTCGGGCAGAGTGCTGGGACCGGACAGAGAGGCGGTTGAGGGAGCGGTGCTGCATGTCTGGCATGCCAATTCGAAAGGCTTCTATTCTCATTTCGACCCAACGGGCGCGCAAAGTCCTTTCAACAACCGGCGACGGATCAAGCTTGGGGCTGACGGTCGCTACGCATTCCGCTCAAAAATGCCCCGTGGGTACTCCTGCCCACCAGGCGGCGCGACGGAGAAGCTGATGCAACTCCTGGGGCGCCATGGCGACCGCCCGGCGCATGTCCATTTCTTCGTTGAAGCGCCGGGATACCGCACGCTGACGACGCAGATCAATTTTGGCGATGATCCCCACGCGCATGATGACTTTGCATTCGGTACGCGAGAGGGACTGCTTCCTGTGCCCGACCGGAGCGGGGGCAACCCCAATGTCGTGTTCGACTTTCATCTCGTACGGGCGCAGTCCGACAATGACTTGACCCTGTCAAGCCGACCGCGGGCAGCCGCATGAACAAGCTTTATGCCAGCCCCTTCGCAGCTCTCGAAGGCATCCTGTTCGACGGGATGACGATCATGTCGGGGGGGTTCGGACTGTCCGGCAATCCTGAAAGCCTCATCCCGGAGATCCGGGCCAGCGGCGTCAAGGATCTGACGATTATCTCCAACAATGCCGGAGCGGAAGGCTTCGGCCTGTGGATGCTGCTGCAGAGCCGCCAGGTTCGCAAAATGATCAGTTCCTATGTCGGCGACAACAAATTGTTCGAGCAGCAGTTTTTGTCGGGCGAACTTGAACTCGAGCTCAATCCGCAGGGCACCTTGGCCGAGCGGATCCGGGCGGGCGGCGCCGGGATCCCGGCCTTCTACACGCGTGCAGGTGCGGGTACCGTCGTGGCCGAAGGCAAGCCGACGGAAATATTCGAAGGCAAGGAATATATTCGCGAGACATGGCTGCGGGCGGATCTGGCCATCGTCAAAGCCTGGAAAGCCGACGGTGCTGGCAATCTCGTGTTTCGCAAAACGGCACGCAACTTCAACCCGAATATGGCGACAGCAGCAAGGGTAACCGTTGCCGAGGTGGAGGAAGTTGTCCCGGAGGGAACGTTTGACCCCGACCATATTCATACACCCGGCATCTATGTCGATCGGGTCGTTGTGGCGACCATCAACGAAAAGCGGATCGAAAAGCTGACGACACGTGCGCGGGAGATTGCGTGATGGCTTGGAACCGAGACCAGATGGCTGCACGCGCGGCGCGCGAGCTTAAGGATGGTGACTATGTCAATCTTGGCATCGGGATCCCGACGTTGGTCGCCAATCACATCCCCCTTGGAGTCAACGTCACGCTGCAGAGCGAAAACGGCATGCTTGGAATTGGTCCATACCCATATCCAGGTGAAGAAGATCCGGACCTGATCAATGCTGGCAAGGAAACTATCACAGCATTGCCGGCTTCGAGCTTTTTTTCATCTGCTGACAGCTTCGCGATGATCCGCGGCGGGCATATTGATGTCGCGGTATTGGGTGCCATGCAAGTCAGCGCGTTGGGCGATATCGCGAACTGGGCAATTCCTGGTCAGATGGTCAAGGGAATGGGCGGCGCCATGGACCTCGTGGCTGGTGTGCAGCGCGTGATCGTTGTCATGGATCATGTGAACAAATCGGGCAGCCCGAAAATCCTTGCGGAGTGTACGTTGCCACTGACAGGCTCGCGCGTCGTCGATCTAATAATCACCGATCTATGCATACTAGCTTGCAACACCCGCGACGGGTTTCTGACGCTTGTCGAACTCGCACCGGGCGTATCAGCCGACGAGGTGATCACAAAAACGAATGCTGACATGAAAGTCAGTCTTTCATGATCGGGCATCTTGTCTCAACACGCGACGTGGCGCGTAGCCTCGTTAGATATCACTGTCGGGCGCTTTGGCGGATAACTGCTGACGACCTAATAACGTTGGCGATTGCGAAGATTGGATCTCGGCATCCACTATTCGCGCCTATTCTCGGCGCGGTGTCATGAGCAAGCGGGATACCTTCATGACTTTGGACGGGTGTTTGTTGGCATATACCGAACACGGCGACCCATCCCATCCCGCGCTCGTTCTGTCCAACTCGCTTGGTGCCACCCAGTCCATGTGGAACGGCCAAATTTCTGAGTTCGCAAAATACTTCCGAACAATAACGTACGACGCGCGAGGACATGGGCTATCGGCGGCTCCGACAGGTGCATATTCGCTTGACCGTCTTGGGTGTGATGTGCTCGAATTGCTTGATCACTTGACAATAAAGCGAGCGCATTTCTGCGGGGTTTCTCTCGGTGGAATGACGGGGCAATGGATTGCGAGCCGCGCACCGATGCGCATCGAGCGGCTCGTTCTTGCGCATACATCAGCGTACATGCCGCCTGCTTCAGGGTGGCAGGAACGGATCGAGACGGTTTCCAGTGTTGGCATGTCAGCTATCGCTGAGGCCGTCGCTTCGCGGTGGGTCACTGTAGAGTTTCGCAATCGACGAATAAAAGAATTTGCCCAGTTGATATCTGGGATATCCCATATAGAACCGGACGGATACATCGGTTGTTGCGCCGCCATTCGTGACATGGATTTACGTCCACTTCTTGCGAGTATTCGCGCGGAGTGCCTAATCATATCAGGTGAACAGGATTTGGCGACCCCGCTTAGCCATTCGCAGTTTCTAGCTGATCATATCGCACACTCCGAATTGGTGGCTACGACTGGCGCGCATGTTTCAAACATTGAATGTCCTGCGCAATTCAATCAAAAGGTTATTGAATTTATCAATAGAGCTAAATGAGTTTGGAAATATTGAAGATGAGCTAGTAGCAATTATTGAATAATATCGATGACATCAAATGCATAAAGGAGATTTTGGATGTTTTTCTCATATGCCAAATTTCGGATAACTCGATATCCATGCTCTTCGTGAGGTTGCAAATAACTCAAAGGGGTAGCCTGCACGCGTGGTTTTATCCCCAGCAACCACGCATCTTTCGTGACAGGGCAAGATTGGTGCGTGTGACGGGGGCGACCTGCGGATTGTTGGCGCCGGGACGCGCGATAAACGAGACAATAGGGAGATAACTGATGAGCGATGCGCAAGCCTTCTTAGGCCGCACCCATGGACTGTGGATTGACGGGAAATTCGTTGAGGCAAGTGGCGGCTCGATTGGTGTGATCGATCCGGCAACTGCCAATGAAGTGGCGCGAATTGGCGACGCGACCACGGCCGATGTTGATCGCGCGGTGGCATCGGCCCGGCGGGCTTTGGAGGGCGATTGGGCCAAGATGTCCCCGGCTGGCCGCGAAGCTCTGCTTTGGACATTGGCCGACGCGCTTGAATCGCATGCCGACGAGCTGGCCGAACTTGAGTCTATCGATAACGGTAAAACCAAGATCATGGCCCGGTTGGGTGATATGGCGATGGCGCGCGATTATCTGCGTTACATGGCCGGGTGGGCAACAAAGATCAGCGGCCAGACGCTTGATGTGTCGATCGGCATGCTGCCGGGGGCTGAGTATCACGCTTACACCGCGCGCCGTCCGGTTGGCGTCGCTGGCCAGATCGTGCCGTGGAACTTTCCATTGCTGATGGCGGTTTGGAAACTGGCCCCGGCATTGGCCGCTGGCTGCACCTGCGTGTTGAAGCCGGCCGAGCAGACCTCGCTCACTGCCCTGCGCTTTGCGGAGATCGCGCAAGCTGCTGGCCTACCCGATGGCGTACTCAATGTAATCACCGGCTATGGCCACATCTCTGGCGCGGCGTTGGTTGCGCACGAGGGAATTGATAAGGTCGCCTTCACCGGATCGACCGAAGTCGGCAAGTTGATCAACAAATCGGCGACGGACACCATGAAGCGGGTCACGCTCGAGCTGGGCGGCAAATCGCCGATGATCGTGCTCGGTGATATGGACCCAGCCACGGCTGCGGGTGGTTCGGCTGGCGGCATCTTCTTCAATTCCGGCCAAGTGTGCACTGCGGCATCGCGCCTTTATGTCCATGCCGACATTTATGATGAGGTACTCGCAGGCGTGGTCGCTGCTGCTAACACTATAAAGCTCGGGTCGGGCCTTGATCCTGCGACGCAGATGGGGCCGGTCGTTTCGGCAGAACAGCAGGCGCGGGTGCTTGATTATGTAGATAGCGCCCGTAGGGAAGGCGGCGCGATTGTTACCGGCGGCGAGGCGGGCGAGGGCCCTGGGTATTTCGTCAAACCCACGGTGATTGCAGAGGTCAATCCCGACATGAAGGTGGTGCGCGAGGAAATTTTCGGCCCTGTGCTGGTCGCCCAGCGTTTCCACGATCTCGATCAGGTGGCCAAAGCTGCCAATGATACCGCTTATGGTCTTGGCGCGAGCATTTGGTCTAATGATTTGAAGGCGGTACATCGGCTTGTGCCCAAAATCAAGGCCGGGACTATCTGGGTCAACTGTCACAATTTCGTTGATCCCAATGTCCCCTTCGGCGGCTTTAAGCAATCCGGCATTGGCCGCGAGCACGGAAGTTCGGCGATCGAAGCCTATACCGAACTGCAATCGGTGATTATGGCGGTGTAAGTGACGGCAGCGGCACAGTTGAGCTCCCCCCGGCCGCCGTTGGCGGCAGTCCCGCGTGATCGCCTGGTCGCGCGGCTGACGGGAATTGCTGCCGCTCGCCTTACCCTGATCGTGGCGCCGGCGGGTTGGGGCAAGACCACACTGATGGCGCAGTGCGGCGAACGCCTTGGCGAGGCGGGCGCGCAGGTCGCTTGGGCTGCGCTCACCCCGGAACACGCTGCGCCCGCCGATTTTCTCAACCTGTTGCTTGCCGCGCTCGACGCCGCAGCGCCGACAATCGGGGCAACCGCGCGGCGTTTTGCTGCCCGACCAGAAGGTGCAACACTTGACTGGCTGGTCGATGCGTTGATCGCCGATCTGCGCACGCTGCCGCAGCCGCTTGATCTGCTGCTCGACGATTATCATTTCGCCGAGGGACCGGAAAACAACGCACTAATCGAAAGGCTTACCGATCGTGCGCTCGACCGCTTCCGGCTGTGGCTCACAGCACGCCGCGATCCGGCCCTTCCGCTTGCCCGAATGCGGGTGGCAGGGCTGATACAGCGGGTCGGGCCTGAGTTGCTCGCGCTTGACGCCGACGAAGCCGCCACACTGCTGACAGGGCTCTCCGGCGACGCGCCCGACCCTGCCGCGCGCGATCAGTTGCTCAGCCACAGCGAGGGCTGGCCTGCAGCACTGCAGCTTGCCGGTTTGGCCAGGCAAACCGCTGCTAGTTGGGATGAGGTGCTTACCGCATTCGGGAGCAACATGCGCGACGTGAGCGAATATCTCGCTGCCGAAGTGTTTCGCAGTCTGCCGTTCGAGCTCAAGGACTTCCTCGTTAAAACCGCCGTGCTTGATCGCTTCACTGCGCCACTGTGCGCATTGTTGACTGGCGATTCCGATGCGGCGGACCGCTTGCGCGAGCTTGAGGAGCGGCACCTGTTCGTCGTGCCGCTCGACGATCAACGGCAGTGGCATCGGTATCATCATCTGTTTCAAGCCTATCTGCTCGAAGAATTGATGCGGCGTGAGGATATCGACCCGGCCCGGCTTTATCGGCTTGCCAGCGATTGGTCAGCAGCGGCTGGCATGGCCCCTGAGGCGGTTTCCTATGCACTGAAAGGCGGCGCTGCGGATCGCGCGGCCGAGCTCATTGAGGCACATGCGCTCGATATGCTGAAGACCGGGCAAATGCGCCGGATGTATGACTGGACCTTGAAGCTGCCCCCAAGTGAAGTCGCGCGGCGGCCGCGGCTGTTGCTGCTACGCTGCTGGGCGCTTTTCCATCTGCGTCGCCCTCGTGAAGCCGCCACTGCCCTCGCACAGGCCGAAGCCGCGCTCGCAGGTGATCCCGGCGATCAGGGCGTCGAACTCCATCTGTTGCGCGCCGGCATCGCCATGGCCGAAGACGACGTTGCTGCAGTGCGCCGGCTCCGTCGCGCGCTGCCTGTCGAGCTATGCCAGTTGTCGCACTGGTTTCGCGGCACGCTCGCCAACATCTTCGGCTATGCCGAAATCTCGCTCGGTGATTTCGCAGCGGGCGAAGTGCTGTTGCGTCAGGCGCAGCTCGCCCACATGGCGGGTGGATCAGCATTCGGCCAAGTTTACGCCAATTGTTTTCTCGGTTTGGGTTCGCTGTTTCAGGCTGATCTTAATCGCGCTGTCGCATTGTTTGATGAGGCAGAACAATGGGCGGCTGCGGCGGCCGGAGCCAATGCACCCGGCGCGGCGGTGGTCCGGGTGATGCAGGGGGCGGTCGCCTATGAGCGCGGCGAGCTGGACCGAGCACTTGCGCTGGTTGAAGCTAATGCTCCACTGCTCGCGGGCATCTGTCATGTCGAGCTGGAGATTTGGGGCTATCTGACCCTTGCCCGAACTAGAGCCGCTCTGGGCGACTGCGATGGTCACGCGCGGGCAATGGCGCAGGCCGATGCGGCAGTTGCTGCCGGCGTTCATCAGCGCCAGCGGATCCGGCTAGTCGGCGAACGTATCAGTCGTGCGTTGGCCCAAGGCGATCTGCCGACGGCTCGTTGGCTGGCGGATGAAGCAGGGATTGGTGATCCCGCCCCTGCCGAGGACGAGGATGCGTGGGATCGTGTGCGTTTCTGTCGTGCGTATCTGCGCACGCGACTATACTTGGCGGAGGCGCACGCTGCTGAGGCGGCTGGGTTGGCCGCTATGCTCACCGCGCGAGCCACGCGCGAAGGGCGAATGGGCTGGGCGATGAGCAGCATAATTGTCGAGGCCCAAGCGCGGTGGCAGGCAGGCGAAAGTGACGCTGCAATCGAACGGCTCGGCCAGGCGCTGGCCATCGCTCGGCCGGGCGGGCATCTCCGCACATTCAGCGATTTCGGGACCAGCCTGCAACCGCTGCTGCGCAGGGCGATTGGCCAACAGGGCGCTGTGCTCGGCGGGGCAAACCAGGCATGGGCGATGCGCATCCTGGAGACGCTGGAACCTCCCGCCGTTCGCACGGCGAAAGTTTCGCGCACGCTCGCCCAGTTCAGCGGGCGTGAGCTTGATGTGTTGCGCCTGCTTGCCGAGGGCCGCCCTAACCACGCGATCGCCAGCGAGCTGATGGTCGCAGAGAATACTGTTAAGTGGCATTTGAAGAACATTTTCGACAAGCTCGGCGTTCATACACGCAGCGCCGCGGTAGCTCGCTATCTGGCCGAGCAGCAGACCTTACCCACCTGATCGGGTGGGGGAGAAAAAAGTAGCCACCTACCCGAACAGGGCGGTTCGAAGCAGTCTACCTCGCTAATGTGTCAGATCACAGAAATCGGGGGAGACAGCTGTGTCCGGAATCGTGAGACTTTCTACGCAAACATCAGCCGCGGCGATCGCCATCGGCCTGTTCTCTGTCGCGCCTGCCGCCGCTCAGACGTCTCCCGCGCTGGAACAAACTGACGGGGGGCTCGGCGAAATTGTCGTTACCGCGCGTAGACGGGCGGAAAGCCTGCAGGATACGCCCGTTGCCGTGACCGCAGTCAGTGCTGCTGACCTCAATGCGCGCAGTGCTGCCGATATCTCCAGCGTCGGTGATTTCACCCCCAATGTCACCTTCGATGCAACTGCACCGATTTCAGGCAGTTCAAATGCGGTTTCGGTTTTCATCCGCGGTGTGGGCCAGACCGACTTCCTCATCACCACCGATCCCGGCGTCGGCATCTATGTGGACGGCGTTTACATTGCGCGGTCGACTGGCGGGCTGCTTGGCCTGATGGATCTTGAGCAGATTGAAATCCTACGCGGGCCGCAGGGGACGCTGTTCGGGAAAAACACCATCGGTGGGGCAGTTTCCGTCACCACAAAACGTCCGTCGGATGAGCTTGAGGCGCAGGCGGAGGTTACTGTTGGACGCTTTGACCGCTTCGATCTGCGCGGCATGGTCAACCTGCCTATCAACGATCAGGTGGCCTTCCGCGCTTCCATAGCGCGCAACAAGCGCGATGGTTACGGCCTCGGATTGCTGACCGGGCAGGAGTTCGGCGGGCTCGACAACTGGACCAGTCGCGCCGCTATCCGCCTGCAACCCAACGATGCGATCGATATCAACCTGTCGGCAGACTATACTCATGGCGATGAACAGTCGCCGGTCACCTCGATAGTCGCCGGTTCCGGCGGCATTGGCAATCCCGGCACATTGTTTGCCGGGCTGCTCTATAACAACCTCATCACCAACGCGCAGACCGGCCTTGCGCCTTGCCAGACGCCGAATTTCCCCATCCCGTTCTGCGGCGTGCCTGGACTGATCCAGTTGCCGACCCTTCCAGCTGATACCCTGCCCTATGACGAACGATGGCTCACGAACAATCTGTTCACCACGAACGCCACCGGCCTCAACGGTTCGCAATATGAGATTTACGGTTTCAGCGGCACGATCGACTGGAATCTGGGTGCTGTAGATCTGAAATCCATCACCGCTTACCGCAATTCGGATTCGGCGTTTGCGCGGGATCCTGATGGTTCGCCAATTCAGTTGGTCGAAACCTCCAACCGGGTCAAACAGAATCAATTCAGTCAAGAATTACAGTTTAATGGAAAACTGTTCGACGAAAAACTCGATTTTATACTTGGCGCATTTTATATGCGGGAAGCCGCGACCGACAACACCACTGTGCCGTTCGGTCAGGCGACATTTGATATCGTCAACGACCTTGGGCTTGGTTGTATACTGCTGCCGGGTTTGACTGGCGCGCCCGGACCCATCGCCGTTCCGATTTGCCCGAATATCTTCCGTGTCGACAATCTTGGCGATGGCACCCGCATCCGCAACACCACGGTCGCCCTGTTCGGTGAGGCCAGCTACAAGCTGACCGACGCCCTGTCGCTGACCGCCGGATTGCGCTGGAACCGCGATAATAAAAAGATCGACCTCAGCAATGTGCTTACTGGCGGGGTGCCGTTTTCCACCGCCAACCCTCGCGCCGACCGCAGCTTTACCGAACTTACCCCGCGCTTCATCGCCAATTATGAATTCTCGCGCGATCTGATGGCCTACGTTTCTTGGTCTGTCGGGTTCAAGGCGGGCGGCTTTAACGGTCGTTATGGCGCGCCCATCGCGGCCGGGCCGACCTCGTTCGAGCCAGAAAGGGTGAAAAGCTGGGAAGCCGGTCTCAAGACCACTTTCTGGGACAATCGCGCCCGACTTAATCTTGCGGGGTTCTACGCGGATTATGACGACATTCAGGTCGTTGTTTTTGACAATGGCATCCCGCGCACGATCAACGCCGCGAAGGGACGGATCAAAGGCATCGAGATTGAAGGCTCGCTTGCCCCGGTTGATCCCCTGCTGCTCCAGCTGAGCTATGGCTTTATCGATGCCAGCTATACGCAACTCGATGCATCGGTCACTGGCTCGTTCGGATTGCCGATCGTTAACCCGATCGGCCTGGATAATCAGTTCGTCAACACGCCCAGGCATACCGTCAGCCTGTCGGCACAATACACGGCACCACTCAGCGACTGGGGTTCACTTGTGTTGCGCGGCGACCTCAATCATCGTTCCGAAACCGCCAACGATGCGATCAACACCATCCAGTTGATCCAGCCGGCGGTGACGCTGCTCAATGCGCGCGCCACCCTTTCGCCAAAAGGTGAACGCTGGTCGTTGTCGTTGTTCGGCACCAACCTCACAAATCGCAAGTATATCACCAGCGGCGTCGCCGATGAGGCGGGCTTTGGCTTGGTGGAAGTCAATGCGGCGCGTCCGCGCGAGTGGGGCATTACGCTCGGTTACGACTACTGATGCTGAGCTTCACAGACTATGCAGAGCATGACGGGCTCAGCCTTGCCCAGCTTGTCCGCAGCCGTCAGGTTTCCGCCAGGGAGCTGGCGCAAACCGCGCTTGCCGCGATTGCCCGCCTCAATCCGGCGCTTGGTGCCGTAATCGAAACCTGGGACGATGAAATCCCGGAACAGATCGATCCGACCAGCCCTTTTTGCGGCGTGCCCTTCTTGATCAAGGACGCGGTGCTCCAGGCCCAAGGTCGCAAGAGTGAGCTTGGCAGTCGGCTTGCAATGGGCGCAGTCGCCTCGCATGACAGTAATCTGATGGCCCGCTTCCGCGCTGCCGGCGTGGTGACGCTTGGCCGCACGAAATGCCCGGAAATGGCATTCAGCCCGACCACTGAGCCGGTCGCGCATGGCGCGGCGCGCAACCCTTGGGATTTGGGCCTTTCAACCGGCGGCTCCTCAGGTGGGGCTGCGGCGGCTGTGGCGAGTGGAATGGTGCCAATCGCCCACGCCAATGATGGGGGCGGCTCAATACGGATTCCTGCCGCCGCTTGCGGGCTGGTGGGCCTGAAGCCGAGCCGAGGGCGAATTCCTTCCGGCCCGGATTATGACGAAGGTCTGTTCGGCTTGGGCGTTGAGCTGATTGTTTCTACCAGCGTGCGCGATACGGCGGCGATGCTCGATGCGGTGGGAGGGGCAGATCAAGGCGCGCCCTACACCATCGCCCCGCCTGAAAGCGCATATATGAGTGTGCTCTCGCGTCCGGCCCCAGCGCTCAAGATCGGGCTAATGCTCGATCCTTGGGGCGGCGAGCGGTCGACGCCGGAGATGGCTGCCGCAGTGCGCGATGCCGCCGCGCTATGCAGCGCGCTCGGCCATCACGTGGAGGAAGCCGCGCCGTCGCTCGGCGTCGGTTACCCTGAGTTCGTGGAAGCCAATGTGATCATCTGGTGCGCAAATATCGCAGCCTGGATCCATGGGCTCGCTGCCGCCTTTGGTCGACCAATCGACGAAACCACGCTCGAGCCGCAGACGCTTGCCGCATGGGATTATGGCCGGGGCCTGACCGCCGCCGATCTGCTCCGCGCTTTCGACGTCCGCAACAGTGTCTGCCGCAGCTTCGCGTCATTCTTCGCGCAACACGCTGTCCTGCTATCGCCCACGCTGCCTGGGCCTGCACCTGAACTGGGCAGTTACGCCTTCGGCGGCCACGGCATCGCATCGGTCGGACTGATGTTCGACCGCATCCCCTACACCCCGGCATTCAACTTCACAGGCTTGCCTGCAATATCGCTGCCTCTTTCCCAGACGGCCCAGGGCCTGCCACTTGGCGTCCAGTTCGGCGCTGGCTTTGGCCGTGAGGATTTGCTGATCGGGTTGGCCGGCCAGCTTGAGAAGGCCCGCCCATGGCGCAGCCGCCGTCCCGCTTGCCATGTCAGCCATGAGGATCGCGCGTGACACAGGCCAATCTGAAAACCGGCTTTGTCTGGCACGAAAGCTACATGTGGCATGATACCGGTAATTACGCTGGCGTCATGCCCTACGGTGGGGTCGTGCAGCCGGGCACCCACGCAGAAAATTCCGAAACCAAGAGGCGTTTCAAAAATCTGCTCGATGTCGCGGGGTTGACTGAACAGCTGACGGCCATCGCGCCGACTTCAGCCGATCTTGCACTGGTCGCTGCCGTCCATACCCGTGATCATATCGCCAGAGTTAAAGCGGCAAGCGATGCTGGCTGGGGCGAGGCCGGGCCGTTCACCCCGGTTGGCCGGGGCAGTTATGAAATTGCGCTCACATCGGCGGGCGGCGCAGTCGCGGCGGTCGCGGCAGTAGTCGCTGGCCGCGTTTCCAACGCCTATGCGCTGGTCCGACCGCCCGGGCACCATGCCGAGCCCGATATCGGCAAGGGTTTCTGCCTGTTCGCCAACGCTGCTATTGCCGGTCGCCATGCGCTTGATGCACGGGGGCTAAGCCGCATCGCCTTTGTCGATTGGGATGTGCATCATGGCAACGGCACTCAGGCGGTATTCTGGGAAGAACCCCGCGCGCTCACCATCTCCATCCACCAGGATCGCAATTTTCCGCCTGACAGCGGCTTTTTCGAGGAGACCGGGGGCGGTGCAGGCGAGGGTTACAATATAAACCTGCCGATGCCCGCAGGCTGTGGCAACGGTGCTTACGCCGCGCTGTTCGATCGGGTGGTGATACCGGCGCTTGCGGCTTACAAGCCCGATCTGATCATTGTGCCCTGTGGATTTGATGCGGGCGCACATGATCCACTCGGCCGGATGATGCTGACCTCCGCCGGCTTTCGCGCGCTGGCCGCCAAGCTGATGACGGCAGCGGCCGATCTGTGCGGCGGCCGGATCGTCATGACCCATGAGGGCGGCTATAACCCCCACACTGTGCCATTCAACGGACTAGCAGTTATGGAGGAGTTGTCGGGGATCAAGACCGCAGTCGACGATCCGTTCGAGCCGCTGCTCGAAGACATGGGTGGTCAGGAATTGCAGCCCCATCAAGATGCGATAATCCGTAAAGGCGAAGAGCTACTCGCTTGGGCGAAATCGCGTTGGTAGAGCAGATATGACGCCGTTGGCGTTCTTGCCCACCATCGCTCAATCGCCTGACGACTGGCGTGATTTCGGGCGGTGCCGCCTGCTGGGCGCACTCCTGAACGATAGCTACCCCGCTCATCACGCACTTAATGCCCGCGCGACTGACAGAATTGCTGCCGTCCCGGGCCGTTGTCCAGATCATACTCTTGCCCGTCTGACGATCAGAGCGCGTCGCGCACGCTGTGGTGCCGTTGACGCTGTCAGTGCGGCAGACCGACTAGCTTCGAATTGCGCATGGTGACGATAAGGAGTTGACGATGGGTGCGATGATAAAAGCCGGTTTGGGATTGACGGCGTTTACGGCGGTACTGGCAACACCGGCGCAATCCGCCGCGCCGGAGCCGGTGCCGGTCGCCGCGCATCCCCTCGATGCGCTGACCGCTGACGAGATCGAGCACGCGGTTGCCCTGCTGCGCCAAGCGGGAAAGGTCGATGCCAGCACCCGTTACGGCTCGATTGCCTTGAAAGAGCCGGCCAAGGCGGACGTCCTTGCATGGACCCCGGGCCAGCCCTTTTCTCGCATGGCCGAGGTGACCGCGCTGCATCGCAAGGGCACCTGGATCGGCGTGATCGATCTTACCGCAGGGAAGGTGATCGAATGGCGGCAGATGCCGGACAAGCAGATGAGCTTCCTGTTCGAAGAAATTTTGGGTTCGACCGAGATCGTCAAGCAGGATGAAGGCTGGCGCGAAGCCGTGGCCAAGCGCGGCATAACCGATTTCGCCAACATCGTCTGCAATCCGCTCGCGGTTGGTTATGTCGCCGAACCCGAGCTACGCTCGCACCGGCTGATGAACGTGCCGTGCTTCGATGCCTCGGGCAATAAAGATAACGTCTTTGCGCGACCTGTCGAAGGGCTAATCGCGCTGGTCGACTTGACCGACAAGAAAGTGCTCAAACTAGTCGATCTCGGCGTTATCCCGCTACCGACCGACGCGCCGCGCTTCGACCGCGCCGCTCAAGGCGGTGGCCGCGCGGCGCTCAAGCCGATCGAGATGGCAGCGCCGAAAGGCTCGAATATCAAGATTGATGGCGGCAATGTGAGCTGGGATCAGTGGAAATTCCACTTCCGGCTTGATCGCCGCGTTGGCCCAGTGCTCTCCCTGATCCGCCATCAATACGGAAGCAGCGAACGCCCAATCGCCTATGCGGTGTCGGCTTCGGAAATGTTTGTCCCCTATATGGACGCCGACCCCACGTGGTCGTTCAAATCCTATCTTGATGCTGGCGAATACGGCCTCGGCCTGCTTGCATCGCCGCTCGCGCCCGGCATCGATTGTCCATCTAACGCGATCTTTTTAGACAGCACGCTGCAGAACGACATGGGCGAACCGGTGCCATCCAACCGCTCGATTTGCATCTTCGAACGCAATATGGGCGATCCACTGTGGCGCCATTATGAATATCTGACCGGCGGTACGCCTTCTGGCCGGGCCGGCGTGGACCTCGTGGTCCGAGCGATCGCGGTGATCGGGAACTATGATTACATTCTCGACTATGTTTTCAACAACAAGGGCGAGCTTGAGGTGCGCGTCGGCGCGACCGGGATTGACTCGGTAAAGGGTGTCGCAAGTCAGGACATGGCGAGCCCGACCCTTGCCAAGGATACCCAATCAGGCACGCTAATCGCGCCCGGGCTGGTGGGGGTCGCGCATGATCATTTCGTCAATTTCCGGATCGACATGGATGTCGATGGGTCAACGAACAGCTTCGTCGTCAACCAGCTGGTGCCGAACCGGATACCCCAGCCCAGCCTGCGCCGCTCAATGTGGGTGGCGACGCCGCTCGTCATGGCCGATGAAGGACCTGTCACGGCAGACAGCCACAGCGCCTTCTTTGCGGTGGTCAATCCAGAGGCCAAAGGCCCGCTTGGACATAGCCCCGGTTATGTCCTGTTGCCCGGCCACTCGGCGACGTCGATGCTTTCACCCGACGATCCGATCCAGGCTCGCGCGGCGTTTTCCGGGGAAGAGCTATGGGTGACCGCGTACAAGCCCGAAGAGCGTTACGCCGCCGGCGATTTTGCCAATCAAAGTGCGCCTGGCGAAGGTCTACCGCAATATGTTGCGAACAAAGAGCCGGTCGTCGGCAAGGACATCGTGCTCTGGTATACCATCGGCTTCCGCCACGTCACCCGCACCGAAGATTGGCCCGTGATGCCGACCCTGTGGCACAGCTTCACGCTCAGACCCGCCAACTTTTTCGCGCGCAATCCGGGGATGGACGCCGAGATGACGCCCTTGCCCAAGCCGTGACAGCCGGACGCAACATGAGCTTGTTTCTTGCACCCATGGCTTTGGGCGTCCTAGCCGCTGCCCCCGCCGCCGCCCCAAGTCTCGCAGTCCAGTCTGGTATGAGCGTGGGCGAGGCGTTCGCGGCGCTAGGGTCAGGCGCTGTATTCGCACCCGGCTGCTTTGATCGTTCCGGGCGGGCGGTCACCGGGCCAGTTAACTGGCGTGGGCTCGATCTTGTCGTGATTGCGCCCGTGGCGGGCGGCAGGCTGATGCAGATTCGTTTGCATGAGCAACTTAGTCCGATGCAGAATTCGTCCGCTGCCAAATGCCTCGCCAGCAAGGACCGCTATCTAAAGCGTCTCGGAGCAAATCGGGCGCGGCCGGTGGGCAGCGTGACACAGGGATATGATGGGCCGATCTATCGCTGGCGGCAATCGGTTGATGGTGGCGGCGCGATCGTCGCCGCTTATCGCCCGACCCGGCGAAGTTGCCAGGTCTGGTTGGAACTGGCAGGCAAATAACTCTGTATTGATGGTCTCACCGCAAGCCTAGCCGTGCTGGCGGCCAGCCAACTGGCATCGTATTACAACTCGCCGTCTGTTGCTGCGACTTTAAAGCATGTCTTGGGCGGCACGCGAGTTGACGTCATGCAAATAAGATGAGCTTGATACGGACGTCCGCCGCTTGCCGAGCTCTTGCTCTTTCAGGGCGCTATCGCGCGGGGCTATGCTGGCTGACGATTTCGATGGATGCGTCAAAGCGGATCGTCATCGGCTCGTACGCTAACCGCAAGCTCGCCCTCCATCACTTTGCGCATTTCGATTTTCTGCGCCTTGCCGGTGACAGTCATGATGAAGCTGTCGACGATGCGGAGATGGCGCGGCACCTTGTAGTGCGCGATGCGGCCCTTGCAGTGGGCGATGACGTCGTCCGGCTGAAGCTGTGCGCCGGGACGCGGAATGACCCAGCAGCAGACCTCCTCACCATATACCGCGTCCGACACGCCGAACACCTGCGCATCGGCGATGTCGGGGTGGGTGAGGAGATATTCCTCGATCTCGCGCGGGTAGATGTTCTCGCCGCCGCGAATGATCATGTCCTTGATCCGGCCGGTGATGCGGACGTAGCCGTTCTCGTCCATCGTCGCGAGATCGCCGGAGTGCATCCAGCCCTCGGCGTCGATCGCCTCAGCGGTCTTTTGCGGATCGTCCCAGTAACCGCGCATCACCGCATAGCCACGCGAGCAATATTCCCCCTGCTGCCCGCGTGGCAGGGTTGCGCCGTCGGGGCCGACGATCTTCGCCTCGGCATGGGGATGGACGCGGCCCACGGTCTCGACCCGTTCGGTGAGCGGGTCGTCTGTCGCGGTCTGGGTGGTCAGTGGGCTCGTCTCGGTCATGCCGTAGCCGATCGTGACTTCGGTCATGTTGAGCTTGCTCATCACCCCGCGCATCGCCGTGACTGGGCAGGTCGCGCCCGCCATGATTCCGGTGCGCAGAGTTCTGACGTCATGGTCGGCCAAGGCAAGATGGCCGAGGATCGTGATGAACATCGTCGGCACGCCGTAAAGGGCGGTGCAGCCCTCTGCCGCCACCGCCTGCAAGGTCGCGACCGGATCGAAGGCCTCCCCCGGATAGACCATCGCCGCCCCGCTGGTCAGCGCGGCCAAGTTGCCCAGCACCATGCCGAAGCAGTGGTATAGCGGCACGGGGATGCAGATGCGATCATCCGGCCCGATGCCGATAGTCTTCGCAGTGAACAAGCCGTTGTTGAGGATATTGCGGTGGGTGAGCGTCGCGCCCTTGGGAAAGCCGGTGGTGCCGCTGGTGAACTGGATGTTGATCGGATCGCCGCACGAAAGGCTCTTTGCAGCTGCCAACAGCTGCCCAGAATTACGCGCAGCGCGCAGATCGTCCCAAGTGGCGAAGCCATCATACCGTTCGCTGCCCAGCACGACAATAAGGCGCAGGTGCGGCAGGCGTTCCGAACCCAGTTCGCGCAGCATCGCGATATAATCGCTGGTCTTGAAGCGGGCGGCGGTGAAGAGCGCGCTGCACCTGACCTTGTTCAGCGCATATTCGACCTCGCTGCTGCGGTAGGCCGGATTGATGTTGACGAGGATCGCACCGATCTTCGCCGTCGCGAACTGAACGATGGTCCATTCCGCGCAGTTGGGTGCCCAGATGCCAACGCGGTCGCCTTTGGTGACGCCTTGATCGAGAAGCCCGCAGGCAACGCGCTCCGCTTCGGCATCAAGCTCGGCCCATGTCATGCGGATACGCTGATGGACCGAGGCCAGTGCCAGCCGATCCCCCCACCGCGTCGCCGCTTGGGTCAGCGCGGCGCCTATGGTGTGTTCAAGAAGCGGGGTGGTGTCCGGCCCCCTATCATAGCTTTCCACGTTCAGCACGCCACCTTTTTTGCACGAAATTCTGGCTTCACCCACCTGGCGGTGACTGTCTTCGACAGGGAAACATTCAGCGTCAGCGATGGTCCCCAAGTATCGTCATGAGTAATACGCGGTCCGACGCTGCGCGTTCGCAACCGGCCGGCGGTTTGATGACTTGCAGATGTGATCGACGAAGGTCTCACACAAAGTGCCAGAAAAGCATATCGAGCACCGCCCAGCGAGCACAGACTCCGCGTCGCTCAGTGCCACAAACGCTCCGTCGGCAAGCTGCCCGGCCTGACGGGCACTGAATGTCGCGGGTCGGCGCGCCATCAAGGCCCATCTCCTCTATCGGGCTCGCCCCCTCATGCAAGGATATGCCGTCGCAATTTGACATGATGATTGCGGCACGTGTTGTAAAAATTACATGAAAAGTCAAGTGATAAATTGATGGCCTTGTCGCCGGGTGGCCGCTATGCTTGTCGTTGAAAGCTGGAGAAAATCAATCGTCGATCAGTCCGATAAAAAATGGGAGCGTGCGGATCCTCTGAGCCAGGGGTTCAGTATGTCGCAGTCTCCACTTTACTGGTTGGCCCGTGTCTCCAATCAGTACCAACTGTCGATGGAAGAACAGTTAAAGCGCGTCGGAATGGATGTCCCGCGCTGGCGCGTGCTCATGATCCTTTCTGAGCATGAGCCGACGAGCGTCACCGGACTTTGCGAACACGCAATCGTGCGTATGCCAACGATGACCAAAATCGTGCAACGGATGGTAGACGCGGGCCTGGTCGTCAGTGATGCCCGCCAAAATGATCGGCGAATTACAGATGTCCGGCTCACGGCGCATGGCCATGAAGTCGTGAAGGTCGTTCGTGAGCGCGCCAGTCGCATTTACCGGCTAACCTTTAGCGAGGTAACCGGCGACGAAGTTGAGGTGCTGACCAATCTCCTGCAGCGTTTGTTTAGGAACCTGAACGACTGATCTACTCCGGGGTTAACGGCGCAATATGCTAACTAAAGTATATAATTGCCGCAACAAGCTTCAATGAAGCGCGCAGCGATCGGCAAAATGTGGCTGGCCGGGGATAGTGACTGGTCTCGGCAATTGCGCGCTGGCTGCGAAGCTGACGACCACCTGTTCCCCAAAAGCCTTAAGCTTGCGAGGGGGAAGTGATGGCTGAAGAAACAGCCGCGATACAGCCGGGCCTCGATCTGTTCGCAGCCGCTTGGCTGGAGCGCTGGCAATCGTTCGGCGGAGTCGTCTTTGTCGATCTGGCGACCGGCAAGCCAAGCACCATGATGCCTATGCCCGGTATCGGCGGAAGGCCGGATATTGAGGGCGAGGGCTATGCCCGTGAATGGAAAGACGGATACGAAACAGGCCGCTGGCGGGAGCTTGATGACCTGTTGCGGCTGGTGCCGGGAGGCGCTGAGGCTCTTGCCGCGCACGTGATGCGGTATCCTAATCGCTTTAGCGAAAGCCACGTGTCCACTTGAGCACCGTCAAACCTTTGGTGGGGATAGGCAGGCCAGCCGACAAGCACGCTTCCCACGTGCTTCCCCATCGCCATTTGGGACCGCTAGGGAGGCGACATTGAACACCCCTGAAGCTGACGACCAACAGCCGGAACACGGTGCGGTCCGATATACGCTGTCCTATGGGCCATCCCCGGAAAAGGAGCAGCGCTGGAAACAGACAAGCCCCGGCTGGCCCGATCCGAGCGACTGGATAAATCGCCTCTATGCCTCGCTTGAAGGCCGTTACGAGGTCTATCAGCAAGAGCCGGATGCTCTATTGCGGCGGAACAAGGCGGCAGCGATGCTGGCTCAAGTCCTAGCGTCTCTCCACGAGCTTCCCCCCTTCAAAGAGGGGCACGCACATATGCCCCTGAAGGATTTGCTGAGCTTCCTGAATGACCTCGACCGTGGCCGATCGCCCCCTTGGGCAAAGCCGGTCAACTTTGGCGGGACAAGTGCGGCAACGACTGCGGAACGCGCCCCGATTAGCCCGAGAATTTGCAGAAGGTATCTGGCAGATGCCGCACCTTAGGCACCGGATTTAACCGCCCCTATCGGACGAAACCGGCCTTCAAGGCCAATACGGTCCCACGAAGTCCAGCGCACACCCGCGCTGACCCGATGGGGCCAAGACCATGCACTGCACTAAGCACGATCTTCCCAAGATTGCCTACAGTATCCGGGAGGCCTGCCAAGCCTCCAGCCTAGGGCGCTCGACACTCTACAATCACATCGCGGCTGGTCGCCTGCGCGTCGTGCGCGTCGGTGGCAGAACAATCGTTCCCGCCGAGGCTCTCCATGCCTTGCTTTATGGGGAGGGCTGAGCCGTGCCCCAGATAAACGAAACCCCGGCGGGGTCGCTCGCCGGGGTCTCATGCAATCAACTTGGCGGCTGCTTGCAAGAGTCCCTTACCCTCTCTGCCCATCGCGCTCAACACCTGATCGCCGAGCACGGCATTCGCCCGGACCTCGCCGCAATGGTGGCGAGCCTCGCATTCGGGGGTGCGCATGGCTGATGTGATCGCCTTTCCCGCTCCTGATCGCCCGTGCCCGCGTCTGCATATCTGGCGCGCTGGTCACGGCTGGGAACTCCACCATGAAAGCAGCCATGGCGATAGCTGGGCCTTGCTCGATCGGCTTTTGTCAGGCCCTAAAGAGGCGGTTGTCGTCCTCGCCTTTTGCTATCGCCTCGCCGCTGTGGCTAGCTGCGTCTCAGGGAAGGCGGTGAGAAAGCGCCCCACGTCCTCGATGCTCTCGAAATAGACGGCAATAGCGCCCCCGCTGATCGGCAGGGCGCGTTCACGCTGGACGGCGCAGGTGCGTCTGGGGTGCGCCATCCCGCGCAGTGAAATGGGCTTGGCTGACATGCTTTCTCGCTGCTAAGTCAGTTGGATGAGCATTCAAGACGCGCTACGCAGGTCTGGCCAAAAAGCGAGAGAGGAGGCATTGCGGGAATTAGAAAAGCGACAGCTCGACTATCATGCGTCGCTCTACTCCACTACATCCGCCTATGACAACGCGGTCATCCTCGCAGGCTTCGCGGCGTTCTTTGCACTTTGGTCAGGTACTGCGCAGGACATTCCTAGCTTCGCCCGATTAGTGACGGTCGCACTGATGGGAGTGTCTCTCATGGCCTATATCGCCGTCACGATAGCGCAGATGCTGCTGAGGCAGTTTCATTTAGAGTGGAAGCAATCGCGCTTGTTCGTGCCGCCAGTCGACTTAGACGCGTTTGAAGCGGCGAACGCCAAAATCGTTGAAGACTACCATAGGCGGCAAGCGTCGCTTGAACCGGTGGCGTTGGCCGGTTTCTGGCTATCGCTTTTGACAGGTTTTCTCGCGGCATGCCTGTTGACCTACTCGGCATTAGCTGTCGCGTTTGAGTGGCCAGTGCTTGTGGGGCTCTAGCGTCCGATCGGATCGCTAGTGCTGTTAGGGGCACCATGCGTTAGCCCTGTGTCGCTCTCGTGAAGTCGCCTTACGGGTCTTCATGTTTCGCTCAATTGGATCTGATTTGCTAGCCGCGCACGAAAATTCCTTGTTGATTCAAGAGGCTGAGCGCGTCTCAATCGATTCTGATTGGCGAATTGCGGCCTATCCAGACCTGATTGGGAAGCTGCCATTCACAGAGATGCTAGCCATCTCACTGTTTCACAAGGCATATTCCTGAGAATAGATGCTGCGATCTGTCGCGTAGGGTGTGCTTCTGCCTGAAGCTTCCTGCCGCGATCCAGAAATAGGCCTTGCCCGTGCCTACTGCTCATGGGTCCATCCCTGTGGGTGTGGTGGCGAAAGCCCTAACGGGGGCAGGGGAACGCTTTAATCAGAGCATACATTGCCACGGCGGCCGCAGGCCAATGCCAAGCGCAACGTCTATTGGGGAGCGGATTAGGGAACAAGGCCCCGTTAGGGGTAATTATCTAGTCTTTTCAGAGGCAATTGGCGGAGAGGGTGGGATTCGAACCCACGTTACCGTTGCCGGTAAACCGCATTTCGAGTGCGGCGCATTCGACCACTCTGCCACCTCTCCGCGAGGCCCGTCGCGCCCCGTTGGAACCGCCTGGTCGGAGGCGGCGGGCGGCGGGAAGCGCGCCCGTTAGCCCAAGGCGGGAGGCTTGCCAAGACCCGGCGGGTGACAAAATGCGGGCATATCAAGCAAGGTCGCCGGTCGCCGCGCTTGTTTTGCCTCGCCGAACGTCCATATTGCGCCGTATGGACCGTGCAGAGTTCTTCTCGAGCCAGGCAGGGCGCACCATCATCGCGCCTCGCCAAACCCGTGCCCGCTTCGGCATCGGCGACGTCGTGCGCCACCGCCTGTTCGCGTTCAGGGGCGTGGTGTTCGATGTCGACCCGGTGTTCGCCAATTCCGAGGAATGGTATCAGTCCATCCCCGAAGACATTCGTCCTCAGCGCGAACAGCCGTTTTACCATCTGCTCGCCGAAAACGAGGATTCCTCTTACGTCGCCTATGTCAGCCAGGGGAACCTCGTGGCTGATCCTGATGGCGGGCCGATCGATCATCCCACCGTGCGCCAGCTGTTCGACAGTTTCAAGGACGGCCGCTACCGCATGCGACGCGCTCTGACACACTGATATTTTTCAGTTCTTCAGCTTCCAGCCGGATCGCAGCAAGGCATAGACGCCCGCCGCCAATACCAGGTTGAGCAGCAACAGACCCGCAGCGGCACCAGTTACAGCAACGGCAGATCCGATATCGCTCGCCCCGAGAAACCCGTAGCGGAAGCCCGAGATCACGTAAAAGAACGGGTTCGCACGGCTTACTGCCTGAAACGCAGGGGCGAGGTTCTCTATCACGTAGAAGGTGCCCGACAGCAGCGATAGCGGGGCGATGATGAAGTTGGTGATCGCCGCGTTGTGATCGAATTTCTCCGCCCAGATCGAGGTCGCAAGGCCGATCGTGGCCAGCATCCATGATCCCATCAGGCCGAACCAGATCACCGCCCACAGGTGCATGACGCTGAGCGACACCCCCGGCCACAGCGCCATCGCCAGCGCAACGGTGCAGCCGACGAGAACCGCCCGTGTCATCGCCGCGCCCAGGATTCCCGCCATCAGCTCGCCCGGGGACAGCGGCGGCATCAGATAGTCGATGATCGTGCCCTGTATCTTGCCCCCCAGCAGCGAGAAGGAGGAATTGGCGAAGGCATTCTGCATCATCGCCATCACGATCAGGCCGGGCGCGACGAAGGTCGCAAACGGAACGCCCAGCACTTCGCGCCCTTCCCGCCCCAAAGCCACAGTGAAAATCGCCAGAAACAGCAGCGTCGTGAAGGCGGGCGCCCAAATTGTCTGCGTCTGAACCTTGAGAAACCGCCGCACCTCCTTCATATAGAGGGCGAGCAGACCTACGCGATTGACTCCGGTAACCACCGGAACCCCGCGCGGGGCGAACCGGATGCTCCCGCCGGTCTTGTCAGGGGTGATGTTTTCCGTCACGGGAGCGGTGTCCGCAGGGTCGAAGGGGCATGCGCAGGCTTGGCCATGGCCGGGTGCCTAGGCCTCAGGCGATCCTCATGCAAGCACCGGCCACCCGGCCCGGGCATCCGATACAGGAACAGGTAGACGTTATGAGCTGGACGGACGAGCGCATCGCAACGCTCAGGAAGATGTGGGAAGGCGGCGCGACCGCCAGCGAAATCGCGACCGAACTTGGCGGGGTCAGCCGCAACGCGGTGATCGGCAAGGCGCATCGTCTGGGGCTGAAAGCACGTCCATCTCCCGTCAAGGCGAATGACAAGAAAAAGCCCGCCGCCCCGCCGCGCAAGCCGGCTAGCCCCGCAGTGCGTTCCGCAGGCGAACCCCGCGCTGAACTGGCCGGTCAGGACGCGGCGGCGAGCGAGCTCTCCGAACGCCCCGCACCGCGTCCGGTTGCCCCCCCGCCCCGTGCTGAACCCGAGGTTGAAACCGGCCCGGACCTCACCGCCGCACCCGTGCCGACAGTGCCGCAGATGGATCTGCCCAAAATCGTGTCGGTCGGCCCCGGCGGCTTCCTGCGGCAAGGCCCCGGCGATCAGCAGGCGCCGATCCCCCCTGCCCCGCCGCGTCGTCTGGTCCCTGCCAAACCGAGCCCGGAGATAGCCGGAAAAACCAGCCTGCTCGATCTGTCGGATAAGGTGTGCCGCTGGCCGATGGGCCATCCGGGCGAGCCCGATTTCCATTTTTGCGGGCAGCCGGTGAACCCCGGCTTCCCCTATTGTGTCGAACATTGCGGCCGGGCCTATCAGGCGCAGTTGCCGCGCGGGGTGCGCCGTCCGCCCCCGCCACTGCCGTTCGGCGGGCCGCGCGTCCGCTGAAGCCCTGCGTTCCTGTGGGAGAGCCCGATGCCGCTCGTTGTGTGCCGCTTCGTCGCCAGCATCGCTGCGCTGTCGCTCGCCGTTCCGGCAACCGCCTCCGCCGATCTCCCTGCCCCCGTCAAGGCGATGATCGACGCAGCGATCTCGACGGGCGATGACGCAAAAGTGCGGACGGTGGTCGAGATCGCTCGCACTGCCAACCCCGACAGCGGCGCACAGATCGATGCGATCCTTGCCGAATACGACGCCAGTCTTGCCGAGCGCCGGCGCGCCGAAGCCGCAGAGAAACAGGCCAGGCTGCGTTCTGCCGGGCTGTTCGAGAATTGGTCGGGCAAAGGCGAGCTCGGAGGCTTCAGGGCAACCGGCAACTCCTCCAACACCGGGCTGACCGCCGGATTCACCGTGAATCGCCAAGGGATCGACTGGCGCCACCAGCTCACCGGGCGCGTCGATTATCAGCGCGCCAACGGGGTGACCACCCGCGAACAGTTTCTGGGCCGTTACGAGCCGAACTTTAACGTCTCCGACCGCTTTTACGCCTTCGCACTAGCGCAATATGAGCGGGACCGGTTTCAGGGTTTTCTCGGGCGTTACGCAGTCTCGGGCGGCGTTGGTTACCAGGCGCTCAAGAAAGACGACATTCAGCTCTCGCTCAAGGCAGGCCCTGCCTATCGCGTGACCGAATTTGTCGATGGTCGCAGCGAAAGCCGGATTGCCGGGCTGGCCGGGCTGGATTTCGACTGGGCCATTACCGACCGGTTGAAGCTGACGCAGGATACCAACGCGGTGGCGGAGACCGGCGGAACCGCGGTTGCGATCATTGATTCGCGCAACACCACGATTGATCTCATCACGGGCCTGAACGCGAAGATCAATAACAGCCTGTCGGCACGCTTTTCCTATGCTGTCGAATACGATAGCAACCCGCCGCCGGGCGCAGTGCAGACCGACACATTGAGCCGGGTGACGTTGATCTACGACTTTTGATCTAAGCCTTCTGCGCAAACCAGATGATGTGATGCGCGCCCTTGTTGTTGGGGCGTGATCGGACGTTCCATTCGGTGATGGTCAGGCCAGTATCGTAAAGCCGTTTGCGGAAAGCGGGGTCCGGCCCGGCTGACCACACCGCCAGAATGCCGCCGGGCTTCAGGGCATCGCGCGCCTTGGCAAGGCCGGTGCGCGAATAGATGCGGTTGTTGGCATCGCGCACGATCCCGTCGGGGCCGTTGTCGACATCGAGCAGGATCGCATCGAACTTGGCGCAGGTGTCATCGTTGGCATCGTCGATCAGCGCGGCGACATCGCAGATCTTGAGGTCGAGGCGCGGGTCCGACAGGCCCTCGCCCGTCAGCGCCGCCATCGGCCCCTTGGCCCAATCGATGATCGCCTCGGAAATCTCGGCGACCACGATCTGCGCCTTGGCCCCGAGCTTGGCGGCAGCGGCCCGGTAGGTGAAGCCCATGCCATAGCCGCCGATCAGGATGCGGGCGTTGTCCTTGCCTAGCCGGTCTATGGTGAGGTCGGCGAGCTGCTCCTCGGAGAACCGCATCCGCGTGCTCATCAGCTCGTTGCGGCCCATCACGATCATGAAGTGACCGGCATGGGTGTAGAGGTCGAGGGTGACGCCGTCCTCGATCTGGGTGGTGTCGATCAGTTCGCGCTGGAGCATGATGGAGCCTTAACTGAAAGGCCGCCCGGAATGAACCGGGCGGCCTTGAATTTCCTTCGTCACCCCGGCGCAGGCCGGGGCCCAGTGAAGGCGGGACCAGAGCGTGCCGCTCTGGGTCCCGGCCTTCGCCGGGATGACGATGGTTGTGCTTAGTCCTTCAGGAAGTCGGGCAGACCGGCCGGACCGCTGTCGCGCTCGCGCCCGCCACGGTCACCGCCGCGGCCGCCGCGATCACCACCGCGCCCACGGTCGCCGCCCTTGGGTCCGCGACGGTCACCGCCGCGATCCCCGCGATCACCACCGCGGCCACCTTCGCGCGGCTCACGCGCTTCGCGCGGCGGGCGGGTGTCTTCCAGCTCTTCGCCGGTTTCCTGATCGACGACGCGCATCGACAGGCGAACCTTGCCGCGCTGGTCGATCTCAAGCACCTTGACCTTCACTTCCATGCCTTCGGACACGACATCGGTGGGCTTTTCCACCCGCTCGTTGCGCATTTCCGAAACGTGGACGAGGCCGTCCTTGCCGCCCATGAAGTTCACGAACGCGCCGAAATCGACGATGTTCACGACCTTGCCGTTGTAGATCTTGCCGACTTCGGCTTCCTCGACGATGCCGAGGATCCACTTCTTCGCCGCTTCGATCTCGTCGACGTTGCTGGACGAGATCTTGATCACGCCCTCATCGTCGATGTCGACCTTGGCGCCGGTTTCGGCAACGATCTCGCGGATCACCTTGCCGCCGGTGCCGATGACGTCACGGATCTTCGACTTGTCGATCTGGATCGTCTCGATGCGCGGCGCGTGCTTGCTGACTTCGGTGCGGGCACCGGTCAGCGCCTTGGCCATCTCGCCAAGGATGTGCATGCGGCCGGCCTTCGCCTGCTCGAGCGCCTTGGCCATGATTTCCTGCGTGATGCCGGCAATCTTGATGTCCATCTGCATCGTGGTGATGCCTTCGGCGGTCCCGGCAACCTTGAAGTCCATGTCGCCCAAGTGATCTTCATCACCCAGAATGTCCGACAGAACCGCAAAGTCCTTGCCTTCGAGGATCAGGCCCATCGCGATGCCCGAAACCGGCGACTTCACCGGAACCCCTGCGTCCATCATCGACAGACAGCCACCGCACACCGTCGCCATCGACGACGAGCCGTTGGACTCGGTGATGTCGGAGAGAACGCGGATGGTGTAGGGGAAGTCTTCCTTCGACGGCAGCACGGGGTTGAGCGCGCGCCAGGCGAGCTTGCCGTGACCGACTTCGCGGCGACCCGGGGCGCCGAAGCGGCCCACTTCACCGACCGAATAGGGCGGGAAGTTGTAGTGCAGCATGAAGCTGGTGTAGCTCAGGCCTTCCAACCCGTCGATCATCTGCTCGGAATCCTTGGTGCCGAGCGTGGTGGTGCAGATCGCCTGGGTTTCGCCGCGGGTGAACAGCGACGAACCATGCGTGCGCGGCAGGAAGCCGACGATCGCTTCGATCGGGCGAACCTGATCAAGCTTGCGGCCATCGATGCGCTGACCATCCTTGAGGATCGCCCCGCGCACGATTTCGGCTTCGAGCTTCTTCATCAGCTTGCCCGCGACCATCTGGGTCTGGCCGCCTTCGTCAGCAAACGCGGCCTTGGCCTTGGCCCGGGCTTCGTTGAGCAGGTTCGAGCGGGCCGACTTGTCAGTGACCTTGTAAGCGGCTGCGATATCGCCGCCGATCAGGTCCTTGAGCTTGGCCTTCATGTCCGCAGTGTTGTCGCTGAGATCGACGGTCCAGGGATCCTTGGCGGCCTGTTCAGCGAGGCTGATGACCGCACCGATCACGTTACGGATCTCGTCATGCGCAAACATCACTGCGCCGAGCATTTCGTCCTCGGTCAGTTCCTTGGCTTCGGATTCGACCATCATCACCGCGTCTTGCGTGGCGGCGACGACGAGATCGAGGCGGCCTTCAGCCAGCGCCTTGTCCTGCTTCGGGTTGAGGACATATTCGCCGTCGATATAGCCAACGCGCGCAGCGCCGATCGGGCCCATGAAGGGGACGCCCGAAATGGTCAGCGCAGCCGAGGCCGCGATCATCGCAACGATATCGGCTTCGGTTTCGCCGTCAAACGACAGAACCTGACAGATCACGTTGATTTCGTTGTAGAAACCTTCGGGGAACAGCGGGCGGATCGGACGGTCGATCAAGCGGGAAACCAGCGTTTCCTTTTCGGTCGCGCCGCGTTCACGCTTGAAGAAGCCGCCCGGGATGCGTCCGGCGGCCGAGAACTTTTCCTGATAGTGGACGGTGAGCGGGAAGAAATCCTGCCCTTCCTTCACCGATTTGGCAGCGGTCACGGCGCAGAGCACCACGGTTTCGCCATAGGTGGCCAGAACGGCGCCATCGGCCTGACGGGCAATACGCCCGGTTTCCAGAGTGAGGGTCTTGCCGCCCCACTCCAGCGATACAGTCTTCGTGTCGAACATTGATTTTCCTTTTGACCCGCACAGCCACATTGCCGGGCGGGGCCTCATGTGCCGGGGAAACAACCGTCCCGGTCCGGTGCAGGGCGCTTTGGCCCCAAGGCTGGCAGACCGGATGCGTGCCAAGCCCCAGATGCAAAAAGGGCGGCCCTTTGAGCCGCCCTTCCCGCAAAACTCTTACTTACGCAGGCCCAGCTTCTGGATCAGAGCATTGTAGCGCTCCACATCCTTCTTCTTGAGATAGGCCAGCAGCGTGCGACGCTTGTTGACCATCATCAGCAGGCCGCGGCGCGAGTGGTTGTCCTTGTGGTGATCCTTGAAGTGCTCGGTCAGGTTGCGGATACGCTGCGTGAGGATCGCAACCTGCACTTCGGGGCTGCCAGTGTCCTTGGGATCACGGGCATTGTCAGCAATAATGGTCTGCTTAACTTCGGCGGTCACCGACATAGTGTATCTCTCTTACTCAGCGACATCGGGAAGGTTGAAACCCCGGACGACCGTGGCCGTCCCATCCGAAATTTCCATAAGCGCGACCGGAACTGAACCCAGTTTCGCCAGATAGAGCCCGGATGATTGGGGCATGCCAGACAGCACCCGGCCCTGTCGGACCGCCTGCGCGCTTGTCTGGTCGAGAGCGAGGGCCGGGATGTCGTCCAGCCCCGCCTCCAGCGGCAGGAGGAGGTGTTCAAGGCCTGCGCCCTTAGCGGCTTGCTCCAGATTGTCCAGCGAAATCGCTTGGGATTTGGTGAACGGCCCGGCCTTGCTGCGCCGGAGATAGGTGACATGGCCGCAGGTGCCAAGCGCGTAGGCAATGTCGCGCGCGAGGCTGCGGATATAGGTGCCTTTGGAGACATGGGCTTCCAAAGTGACTTCCTCCACGCCCGTTCGCCCTGAGCTTGTCGAAGGGCTGCATTTCTCTTCTTCCCGCTCGGCTCCGAAGAAGGACAGCCCTTCGACAAGCTCAGGGCGAACGGTAAGGGAATGGATCACCACCGCCCTCGCCTTCAGCTCCACCACCTCGCCCGCCCGCGCGCGGTCATAGGCACGCTGGCCGTCCACTTTCAGCGCGGAATAGGCAGGCGGCACCTGCTCAATCGGGCCGGTGAAACGGGGCAGCGCCGCCTCGACTTCCGCCAGCGTCGGTCGCGTATCGCTGCTTGCCACAACCTCGCCCTCAGTATCGAGCGTGCTGGTCTCCGCCCCGAACTGCACCGTGAACGCGTATATCTTGTCGCTATCCAGCATCCGCCCGGCCAGCTTGGTCGCCTCGCCCAGCGCGATCGGCAGCACGCCCTCGGCCAGCGGATCGAGCGTCCCGCCGTGGCCCACCTTGGTCTTGGCATAGCCGTTCTGGCGCAGCACCCGCTTGACCGCGCTCACCCCTTGCGTCGAGCCCATCCCGCGCGGCTTGTCGAGGATCAGCCAGCCTGAGAGGGGCGCATTCACTGGCGCGCTCATCCGCTTAGGGCCTCGGAGAAATGCTTGCGGCACAGCGCCACATAGCGGTCGTTCCCGCCGATTTCGGTCTGTCGGCCCTGCCTGACCGCGTGACCCTCGGCATCAACCCGCAGGTTCATCGTCGCCTTGCGCCCGCAGTGGCACACGGCCTTCAGTTCGACCAAGGCATCGGCAATCCCCAGCAGCGCCGCCGATCCGGGGAAAAGCGCGCCCTGGAAGTCGGTCCGCAGACCATAGCACAGCACCGGAATCCCCGGCTCGTCCGCCAGCCTCGCCAGCTGCCAGACCTGCTCGGGGGATAGGAACTGCGCTTCGTCCACCAGCACGCAATCGAGCGGCGTATCAGCGTGCGCGGCGCAGACTTCGGCCCACAGATCGGTGTCGGGCTTGAACCGGTGCGCCTCGCTCTCCAGCCCGATGCGGCTCCTCACCATCCCGGCGGAGCGGCTGTCGAGCGCGGCGGTCCACAGCATCGTCGCCATGCCGCGTTCGCGATAGTTGAAATCGGCCTGCAACAGGTGTGCGCTTTTGCCCGCGTTCATGCTGGCGTAGTAGAAATAGAGCTTGGCCATCGCACCCGCCTAACCCAGCGCCGCCGCGCGGGCGAGCAGGATGTGAACCTTTTGCGCGATTGGAGCGTATTGATAAGACCATGCCCGCTCGCACCGCTCTTGCCCGCCTGTTGATGCTGCCGCTGCTGGCGCTGTTCGCGCTGGCCAATGCCGCCGCGCTGCCGCAGCGTTACACGCTTGACGCATCGGCAAGCAATGTGGCTGCCAAGGTGCCCTTCTTCGGCCTTGCCAGCAAGACCGCGCGTTTCCCCCGGATGCAGGGCGCGGTGACAATCGTGCCGGGCGCGCCGGAGAAGGCGGTGATCGACGTCACCTTCGATGCAACCGCGATTGAGGCACCCGACAGCGTCACGCTCGCCCGGCTCAGGGGCGACAAGTTCTTCTGGGTCGACAGATATCCGACGATCCGTTTCCTGGGCCGGTCGCTCAAACTGTCGAGCGCGACGCGCGGCACGGTCACGGGCGAATTGACAGCACGCGGCGTGACCCGCCCGGCGACGCTCGATGTCACTTTCACCGCCGATCCGGTAGCGCAGGCAGGCAAGCCGGTCAGCTTTACCGGGACGACAACAATCGACCGGCGGCAATTCGGGATGAAGGCCTATCAGCTGATTGTCGGCAACAAGGTCGATATCACCCTCAAGGCACGGATGGTGCCGCGGTAACTCACTTCGTCATTGCGAGCCGCAGGCGAAGCAATCCATGGACTAACCGCAGTATCATTTGCGAACATCGATGATGGATTGCCGCGTCGCCTTCGGCTCCTCGCAATGACGAGGAATTGGCCTATTCTTCGTCGTCTTCCAAATCGCGGATCACCTTGGGATCGCGCAGCAGCGCCTCGATCCGGTCAGCCTCGGCAAAGCTCTCATCCTTGCGGAACCTGAGCTTGGGGGCGAACTTCAGCCCCAGTCTTTGTGCGACCTCGCGCTGCAAGAAGGCGGTATTCTGGCGCAGCGCATGAACGATATCGTCTTCCCCTGCCCCCAGCAATGGCTTCACGTAAGCGGTCGCATGGCGCAGATCGGGGGTCATGCGCACTTCGGTGACGGAGATGTGCGAGGCGCTCACCACATCGTCATGCACCTCGCCGCGGGCCAGCAGCTCCGACAGGATATGCCGAACCCGCTCGCCCACCTTGAGAACGCGGACCGATTGCTGTTCGGCGGTGAAGGGCTGCTTGGCCATCAATCCCTTCCAGTATCCCGGAATAGCGGGCCGAGCCGCGCCCCATATGGCAACGGCCCGGCATAGTCAGGATAGTGCTGTTCGTTCAGGCTCACAGCGTCCGCTCACGCTCCTCGACCGAGAAGACTTCGAGGTTGTCGCCCGGCTTGATGTCGTTGGTGTCCTGCAAGACAACACCGCATTCGAGCCCGGCACGCACTTCGTCGACATCGTCCTTGAACCGCCGCAGCGAGTGGATTTTGGTCGCCGAAACGATCACATCGGCGCGGGTGAGACGCGCGAACAGACCCTTGCGGATCGCACCTTCCAGCACCAGCAGACCCGCTGCCTTGTCCTTCTTGCCCGCCGGGAACACCTGCTTGACCTCGGCACGGCCGACCACGGTTTCGATCCGTTCCGGCCCAAGCTCGCCCGCCATCTCCTTGGCGATGGCATCGGTGAGGTGATAGATGACATCGTAATACATCATCCGCACATTATCGCGCTTCAGCAGTTCGCGGGCCTTGGCATTCGGACGCACGTTGAAGCCGATGATCGGCGCCTTCGAACCGCCCGCCAGCATCACATCGCTTTCCGTGATCGCGCCGACGCCGCCGTTGAGCACGCGCACCTTGATCTCGTCGTTCGAGAGGTTGTGGAGCGCGTTGACGATTGCCTCGACGCTGCCTTGCACGTCGGCCTTCACCACCACCGGGAATTCGATGACGCTGGAGGACAGGCTGCTGAACATCGTGTCGAAATTGGTCGGAGCCAGCGCGGTGCGCTTTTCCGTCGCCATTTCCTGACGATACTTGGCAACTTCGCGAGCGCGCTGTTCGTTCTCGACCACGGTGAGGTTGTCACCGGCAGACGGAACACCGCCGAGGCCGAGCACTTCGACCGGCATCGAAGGGCCAGCCTCTTGCAGCTGCTTGCCCTTGTCATCGACGATGGCGCGCACCTTGCCGCTTTGCGTGCCGACCACGAAGGTATCGCCGCGCTTCAGCGTGCCGCGCGTTACCAGCACCGTCGCCACCGGACCGCGGCCCTTGTCGAGCTGAGCCTCGATCACGGTCGCCTCGGCATCGCGGTCGGGCCGCGCGCGCAATTCGAGCAGTTCGGCCTGGAGCCCGATCGCCTCGATCAGCTTGTCGAGCCCATCGCCGGTCTTGGCCGACACTTCCACGTCCTGCACATCGCCCGACATCGCCTCGACCACGATTTCGTGTTCGAGCAGACGCTCGCGGATCTTCTGCGGGTTGAACTCGGGCTTGTCCGACTTGGTGATCGCCACAATCATCGGCACGCCTGCGGCCTTGGTGTGGTTGATCGCCTCGATCGTCTGCGGCATCAGCCCGTCATCGCCCGCCACCACCAGAATGACGATGTCGGTGACGTTCGCGCCGCGCATCCGCATTTCGGTGAAGGCGGCGTGGCCGGGCGTATCGAGGAAGGTGATCTTGTCCTTCGCCTTGGTGGTGATCTGGTAGGCACCGATATGCTGGGTGATCCCGCCAGCTTCGCCCTTCACCACATCGGTGCCGCGCAGCGCATCCAATAGGCTGGTCTTGCCGTGATCGACGTGGCCCATGATGGTGACGACCGGCGGACGCGCGACCAGCGTTTCTTCCGGGTCGGTGTCCTCACTGGTATCGATGTCGACATCGCTCGCCGAAACGCGCGTGATATTGTGGCCGAATTCCTCGACCAGCAGTTCGGCGGTGTCCTGATCGATGGTCTGGTTGACGGTGACCATCATGCCCATGTTGAACAGGGCCTTCACCAGATCCGCGCCCTTTTCGGCCATGCGGTTGGCCAGCTCGCCGACAGTGATCGCTTCGGGCACGACCACGTCGCGGACCTGCTTTTCGCGCGGCTTGCTGGGGCCGCCCTGACCGCGGCGCTCCTTTTCGCGGGCGCGCTTCAGCGCGGCGAGGCTGCGCGCACGGCGGCCCTCGTCCTCGTTCAGCGCGCGGGTGACGGTCAGCTTGCCCGAACGCCGGTTGTCCTTGCCCGCATCGATCGGCGCGGCGCGCTTATCGTCCTTCTTCTTGGCCTTCGGTTCCGGCGCGGAGGGACGCTTGGGCTCGGGGCGCTCGACCGGAGTGAACCGGCGGGCGGCAGGCGCAGCGGCATCCGTTCTGGCGGAGGGCGGCGCATCAGCAGCGGCCGATGGTGCCTCGGCTGCTGGCGCCGCCTCGGGTTGGGGCGCGGCATTGGCAGGTTCGGCGCGCTGGCGCTCGGCCTCTTCCTCTGCCCGCTTTTCCTCGGCGCGGCGGCGCTCTTCCTCCTCGGCGCGCTGGCGTTCTTCATCCTCGCGCTTGCGTGCTTCCTCGGCGAGGCGCAGACGCTCTTCCTCGGCTTCTAGCTGGAGGCGCTTGACGCGTTCCTGCGGGGTCTCGCCTGCGGGCGCAGGACGGGCCGCGCGCGGCGGCGGAGCGGCGGGACGCGGTGTCTCGGCGACAGGGGGCGGCGGCGCAGGCGGGGGCGGCGGAGGAGGCGGAGCCGCCTCACCGGGCTTGCCGAGCACGCGGCGGCGCTTCACCTCGACCACCACCTTGTTGGTGCGGCCATGGCTGAAGGTCTGCTTGACCTCGCCCGCATCCACCGAACGCTTGAGGCCCAGGGGTTTGCGGATGCGCTGGTTGTCGTTTTCGTCGCTCATTATCGCTCGTCAGTCCTTCACGTATTCGTCAATCGTCGTCGATCCGCCCGCAGGCTGACCGGCGTGGCCGGGTTGATCCCGGCCCGTGTCGTTCGTTGCACTCGCCCGATCATGCCCGGCAAATTGCACCAGCCGGGATACCGCCTGAAGCACGCGCTGGCTGGCGCGCATGTCGCCCGGATGACCGGCGACGCCCAGATGGACGACATTGTCGCGGCCCAATGCCACAGACAGCGCGGTGCGGTCCAGAGGCAAGACTTGGCCCTGTGCGCCCGTGCCTTCGGCATCGGTGCCCACGCGCCAGGCCTGATCGAGCTTGCGGCGGCCGTCGGCGCTGGAGTCGCTGGCGTGGAGCAGCACGGCAATCCGCCCGCTGCGGGCCTGCTCCTCAATGCGGGCCGAACCCATCACGATGTTGCCGCTGCGCAGCTCCAGCCCCAACCGGTCGCCCAGATGGCGCGCGAGGGCGGCCTCCACCCGGGCGGGAAGATCGTCGGGAATGGTGAGCGGCGCGCCCTTGAAAGCGCGCATCAGTGCTTTCTTGAGGCTGCCATCGGCCAGCGCGGCTTCCAGCACGGGCCGCGCCACCCCGATCCATGCGCCGCGCCCGGGGGCCTTGGCTCCGGCATCGGGCAGCACCAGCCCGTCGGGCGAAATCGCCAGACGCACCAGCACCTCCCGCGCCGAGGTGTCCCCGGTGAGGATGCAGCGCCGCTCGCTCCCCGCAGCAGCGGAAAGCGACGGCTCAGCGATGTCGGACGTCAGGCGCTCATTGGGTGGAGTCCGCATGGGCGGCCTCCTCGGTCGGTTCATCTTCGAACCAGTGCGCGCGCGCGGCCATGATGATTTCGTTGCCCTGCTCTTCCGACAGGCCGTATTCGCCCAGCACGCCGCCCTTGTCGGTCTCGCGCTGCGGACGGCGCTGCGGCGGGCCGGCAGCATCATTGTTGCGGCGACGCGGCGCTTCACGCTTCTTGGCGATCAGCTCGTCGGTGGCGAGGTCCGCCAGATCATCAAGCGTCTTGATCCCCGCCTTGCCGAGCGTGACCAGCATTGCTTCGGTGAGATGCGGGATTTCGGCGAGCGCATCTTCAACGCCCAGCGCGCGGCGGACTTCGCGATGCGCGCCCTCCTGCCGTTCGAGCGCTTCCAGCGCGCGGCTCTGAAGTTCTTCAGCGAGTTCATCGTCGAAGCCTTCGATGCTGGCGAGTTCGGCGATCTCGACGTAAGCGACTTCCTCAAGCTCGGCGAAGCCTTCGGCCACCAGCAGCTGCGAGAGGGTTTCGTCGACGTCGAGTTCTTCCTCGAACATCTTGGAACGCTCGGCGAATTCCTTCGAGCGCTTTTCCGAGGCTTCTTCCTCGGTCATGATGTCGATCTGGTGGCCGGTGAGCTGGCTCGCCAGACGCACGTTCTGACCACGGCGACCAATCGCGAGGCTCAGCTGATCGTCGGGCACCACCACTTCGATGCGGCCATCATCCTCGTCAAGCACGACGCGGCTGACCGTGGCGGGCTGGAGCGCGTTGACCACGAAGGTCGCGGTGTCTTCCGACCAGGGGATGATGTCGATCTTTTCGCCCTGCAATTCCTGCACGACGGCCTGCACGCGGCTGCCCTTCATGCCGACGCAGGCGCCGACCGGGTCGATGCTCGAATCGCGGCTGATCACGCCGATCTTGGCGCGGCTGCCCGGATCGCGGGCGGCGGCCTTGATCTCGATGATGTTGTCGTAGATTTCGGGCACTTCCTGCGCGAACAGCTTCTTCATGAAGTCCGGGTGCGCGCGGCTGAGGAAGATCTGCGGCCCGCGATTGTTGCGCTCCACCTTGGTAATCAGCGCGCGCACGCGCTCGCCGGTACGGGCGGCTTCGCGGGGGATCTGCTGATCGCGGCGGATCACGCCCTCGGCCCGGCCCAAGTTGACGATCACGTGGCCGAATTCGACCGACTTGATCACCCCGGTGATGACTTCGCCCTGACGGTCCTTGAATTCCTCGAACTGACGCTCACGCTCGGCATCGCGGACCTTCTGGAAGATCACCTGCTTGGCGGACTGCGCGTCGATCCGGCCGAGATCGACCGGGGGCAGCGGATCGACGATGAAGTCGCCGACCTTGGCGCCCGGCTGGAGCTTTTCGCCCTGCTTCAGATCGACCTGCTTGAAGTAGTCTTCAACCTCCTCGACGACCTCGACCACGCGCCACAGCGTCAGATCGCCGGTCAGCGGATCGAGCTTGGCGCGGATGTCGTTTTCCGCGCCGTAGCGGTTGCGCGCGGATTTCTGGATCGCTTCTTCCATCGCCTCGATGACGATCGACTTGTCGATCATCTTTTCCGAGGCGACAGCGTTGGCGATTGCAAGCAGTTCAGCCTTGTTGGCGGAAATGGCACTCATCAGTCGTCTGCCTTCTCTGTGTCTTCGATGAGTTCGTCAGCACCGCTGGTATCCAGCGGGCGGGTGGCGGCAATCAGCGCGTCGGTGAGGACGAGCTTGGCCGTGTGAACCTGTTCTAGTGGCAAGCGCACAGCGCCCGCCTTAACTTCCTTGACGAGGATCATACCATCCTCCAGCCCGCCAAGCACGCCCTTGTTGACGCGCTGGCCTTCAAAGCCCTTGTCCATAACGACGCGCACTTCGTGACCGACCCAGTTGGCGAAGTCCTTGTTGCGCGTCAGGGGCCGGTCGATGCCGGGGGAGCTGACTTCGAGGTGGTAGGCGCCCTCGACCAGCTCCTCGCCCGCCTCTTCCGCCGCGTCGATCACGTCGGAGATGCGGCGCGACAGGGCGGCGCATTGATCGAGCACCAGCTGGCCCGTCGCCGGGTCTTCGGCCATAATCTGCAAGGCCATGCCGCCATCGCCCGCCTCGGACGGCACCATCGCCACGCGCACCAGTTCAAAGCCGAGCGCGGTGGCTTCGGGTTCGATCAGCTGGGTCAGGCGGGCGATATCGGTCATGGGTTCCTTCGATAGCAGACCATTGCGGAAACGCGGTTTCGGGCCGGCCCCGCGAGGCGCCAGCATCCAAACCTTGTTGTGACAATGTCGGGATTGGCGAGGCACCTAGTCGCTCGATCCCGGTTTGGCAAGAGCGAACCGATGCGCCCGCGCCCCCTCGCTGCGGCGAGCCTCAGTCCTGACCTTCCATCAGCCCATGCTTGCGGATGCAATGGCGCAGCTGGTCATAGGTGAGACCGAGCGCGCGGGCGGTCTGGCGCTGGTTCCAGCGATGACGGCCGAGCGCATGGGCAAGGATTGCGCGCTCGTGCGCGTCGACCGCGGCGCGCAGATCGTCAATGGCATCCAGATGACCCGGCGGCGGCATGGCAACGACCGTGCCACCACCTGCGGACGCCGCAGCACCAGCCGCAGCCCCCGCAGTGCTGCGGCGATGTTCGGGCGGACACGGGCGCCATGGGCTGTCGAACGGGTCGAACTGGACATGCGCGATCGGCATGTCGGGCACGTCCCAGCGATAAACCGCACGCTCGATCACGTTGCGCAGCTCGCGCACATTGCCCGGCCAGAGGTGATCCTCCAGCGCCTCCATCACATGCGGGGCAAATCCCGGCCAGCGGTCCCAATCGAGCTCGGCCGCCATGCGCCGCCCGAAATATTCGGCGAGCACGCCGATATCGCCCTCCCTCACCCGCAGCGGGGGGAGCGTGATGACTTCAAAGCTAAGCCGGTCAAGCAGATCGGCGCGGAACTCGCCCGCCGCCGCCAGCGCGGGCAGATCATCATTGGTCGCCGCCACGATCCGCACATCGACCCGGATCGGACGCGAGGCGCCGATGCGCGTCACCTCGCCATATTCCACCGCCCGCAGCAGTCGCTCCTGCGCGCCCATGGACAGGGTGCCTAGTTCATCCAGGAACAGCGTGCCCCGGTCCGCCTCTTCAAAGCGGCCAGCCCGGGCCTTGGTCGCGCCGGTGAAGGCCCCCGCTTCATGACCGAACAGCTCAGCCTCGATCAGGGTTTCGGGCAGCGCCGCGCAGTTCATCGTCACCAGCGGTTCGTCCCAGCGGGTCGACAGGCGGTGCAGGCGCTCGGCGATCAGCTCCTTGCCGGTGCCACGCTCGCCGATCACCAGCACCGGGCGGTTCATCGCCGCCGCGCGGCTCGCGCGTTCGACCGCATCGAGAAAGGCGCCCGACTGCCCGATGAACTGCGTTTCGTGCTGCACGTCCAAACTATAGTGAAAAACCCCAATGCTTGGCAATAGGGGCCAACCGGCTAATCGTTCGATCCCCGGAAAGCGGCGCAATTCCGCCATTTCCAAGGTTTGGCACAGCGGTTGCAAAAGATCGGGCAAGACCACGAAAACCCATAGGGAGGCCCATCATGATCGACCGCGCATCTGCCCGCCCATCGGCTCAAGCCAGCTTCTGGAGCAGCAAGCTCGGCCACGCCGCGATCGCCAGCATTGCCGCCATGGTAATGTTGATCGCGCTGTCTTCGCAAATCCAGCCCGGCCCGGCCAGTGCCGGTCCGCTTGACCACCCCCCTGCTGCGGCAGGGGTGATGATCGAGATCGCCTGAGGTGGGCGATCCCAGAGATCCCCGTGGATCTGATCCCCTCGGGCCGGAGCGCACCGGGCAGGATACCCCCCCTGCCGACACCGACCGTAACACGGACCCCACCCGCGTTTCGCAGGGCGGTGATGCTCCGGCCCAACCCCCTCGCCTGCTGTCATCGGAGCGGCTGTCGCGGCTTGATGCGGAAATCGAGGCCTTGCGCCGCACCCCCGCCCCGACGCAATCTCGGCGCGACACCCGAAGCCCTGAAGCCGACCGAGTCGGACCGTGGGACCGGGCCAATTCGTTTCTCGATGGAGTAGCCTTCATGGGCATTTTCAGCCGCACCCGTGACATCATTGCCGCCAATTTCAACGACATGCTCGACAAGGCGGATGATCCTTCGAAGATGATCCGCATGATCATCCTCGAAATGGAGGAAACCCTCGTCGAAGTCCGCGCCAGCGCGGCGCGGACCATTGCCGACCAGAAGGAAATGCACCGTCACTGCGTGAAGCTCGACCGGCTCCAGGCCGATTGGGGCGAAAAGGCGCAGCTTGCCCTGTCGAAGGACCGCGAAGACCTTGCCCGCGCCGCGCTGGTGGAAAAGAAGAAGGCGGGCGATATGGCCGATCAGCTCAAGGCGGAAATCGCCGTGCTGGACGATGCGCTGCGCGCCTATGAGGAGGACATCGCCAAGCTCCAGCATCGCCTGCGCGAAGCCCGCAGCCGCCAGACCGCCATCGCCGCGCGCCTCGAAAGCGCCGAGAACCGCGTCAAGCTGCGCACCCTGATGAGCACCGAGCGCACGGACGAGGCGCTGGCCCGGTTCGACCAGCTCGAACGCCGGGTCGATTACGCCGAAGGCCGCGCCGACGCGCTGCGCATCGCGGAGGATAGCCCCCCGTCGCTCGCCGATGAAATCGCCGCCCTCGCCGGTTCGGACGCAATCGACGACGAACTTGCCGCCATGAAGAAGGCGCTTGGCAAGTCCAACGATAATGAGGGGAGGTAAGCCATGGAATTCGAAGTCGTTCTGGCAATCGTCGCCATTTTCGTCGGCTTGCCGTGGATGGTGCTGCATTACATGACGAAGTGGAAGACCGCGCCCACCATCACCGCCGATGACGAGGTGCTGCTGGAGGAGCTCTACAACCTCGCCAAACGGCTGGATGAGCGCATGGACACCGTCGAACGGCTTGTCGCCGCTGACGACCCGGCTTTCACCCCTGCCCGCCGCCTGATCGCCGATCAGGAGAAAGACAATCAGCAACTGCGCGAACTTGAGGCGCTGATCGCCGAGAAGAAAGGAACCCGCTCGTGAACAGCCCCCGCACCACGCTTTATCGCGACAAGCACAACGCCAAGCTGACCGGCGTATGCGCCGGGATCGCCGACTACACCGGGGTCGATGTCCTCTGGGTGCGGCTGGCCACGGTGTTCCTGACCTTTGCCACGCAAGGCCTGGTGCTGCTCGCCTACATCATCGCCAGCTTTGTGCTGAACAAGAAGCCGCCCTACCTCTACCGCGACGCCAACGAGCAGAAATACTGGCAAGGCGTACGGCAGAGCCCGCGCCGCACCGCCCGGGAAATCAGGGCCAGCTTCCGCGACATCGACCGGCGCCTTGCCGCGGTGGAAGCCCACTACGTCAGCAGCAACCCCCGGCTGACCGCCGAGATCGAGCGGCTGCGCTGAACCCTTCGACACCAAGCAACAGGGACTGGAATTATGGAAGGCATGCTCGCTCTGATGATCCCGATCATCGCGCTGATGATCCCGATTGTCGCACTGTGGACCAAGCACCAGCAGAAGCTGGCTGAAATGCAGGTCGGCGCCGCTGCGGAAAAGACCGCCGAAAAGGCTGCGCAATACGCCAGCCAGATCCAGCGGCTGGAAGACCGGGTGCAGGTGCTCGAACGCATCGTCACCGATCGCGGCTATGACATCGCCACCCAGATCGAGGCTCTGCGCGATACGCGCCGGGTAGACGAAACCGGCGCAGGCGTCCCGCTCGGCCGCAACAACAAGGAGCGCGTGTAATGGAACCTGCCGACCTGCTACCCTATCTCGGCTGGATCGTTGCCGGGGCATTCATTCTCGGCGCGGCCGGCATCGGGACCTCGTTCCAGGTCACCCGGATGAAGATCAAGAACGGCTATCCGCTGGAAGGGATGTGGGGCCAGTCGCTGAAGCCGGGCTCTGACAAGCAGACCGCCGAACGTGTCGTGTTGCTGACGCAGGAAAACGCCCAGTTGCGTGCTGAACTGGGGAGCGTGAAGGATCGGCTCGCCAATATCGAGCGGATCGTCACTGACGGCGGCTATCACCTCGGCGCGGAGATCGATGCTCTGAGGGATCGCGCGCTCGCCAATCTGACGGGCAAGGGCAAAGCGTGATGAGCGGCTGGGCAATCGTTGCCCTGGTGGGCATCGTCATCTGGGGCATCGTCGAAGCCATCCGGGCGCGCTCCGGGATTGTGACCGACGAGAACGGCAACCAGTCCATCGCCGCGCGCGAGGATGCGCGTCTTTCCGCCGAGCTTGAAGTGGCCCGGCGCGAAATGTCCGAGCTGAAGGACAGGGTCAAGGTGCTCGAACGGATCGCTACCGATGCCAACAGCGGCGATGCGCGCGAACAGGCGCGGATCGCTGCCGAGATCGACGCGCTGCGGGATTTGCCCGCCGCAACGGAGGAACCCAAGCGATGATCCTGCCCCTCTTCGATGCCACGCTGGTGATCGCCGGCGCGAGTCTGATCGGCGTGATGGTGATTGCCTTTGCAACGCTTCGCGCGTGGCAGGGCTGGCTCGAACTCAAGCGGGAGGAACTGGGCCGCCGCGGCTTGCCCATGGCGCGCGACGAAGGCTCGGGCTTCGGCAGCGCGCGGATCGAGATGGCCGACATCAAGGAACGCATCCGCAAGCTGGAGGCGATTGCCAGCGGGGTCGAACTGTGAGCGGCGGCCCCCGGATCGCCGCTGCACAGGCCGGCATCGGCCTTGGCACAGCGATCGCGGTGACGATCAGCTGGAGCGTTAACAAATCCATCATCTGGGCGATCGTCCATGGGTTTTTCGGCTGGTTCTATGTGATCTGGCACGCCTTCACCCGGCCCGGTGGCATCGGCGGGTAGAACGCCCTTTGCGTTGGAGCCCCGCCCTGTCTATGGGCGCGCCATGCGCACCCTTTCCGACATTCTCGAAGAATACCAGTTCCTCGAAGGCGACGAGCGTTACGGCCTGCTGATCGAGCTGGGCCGGACGCTCGAACCGATGCCGGATGCCCTGAAGACCGATGCGACGCTGGTGCGCGGGTGTTCTGCGGCGGTGTGGGTCTATCCGGCGGGGACGGAGGCGGATCGGCTGCACTTCCTCGCCGACAGCAATGCCGCGATCACCAAGGGGATTGTCGCGCTGGTGATCGCCGCGGTGCAGGACCGGCCTGCCGCCGAGGTCGCGCAGATGGACGTGATGGAGGCGCTCGCTCCGTTCGATCTCAGGAACCAGCTGTCGAGCAACCGCACCCAGGGCGTGCCGAACATGATCGCCCTGGTGAAGCAGCACGCCGCGCGGCTGGCGGCGGATTGAGCGGGTGCCTGGCTTTCCGAAAGCCCCGGCCGTCCAGACTGGTTGGAAAATGCGCTAAAGGTTGCGCCCCACGGTCTCGAACTCGCCCGCCCCGGCGCTATCCCGGACCACGGCCAGCCCGGCTTCCTTCTGCGCTTTCAGCTCTGCCTTGAGCTTCGCGGGGTCGCGTGCGAAGACGAAGCCGAAGCTCACCCCGCCCTCCTTCCCGATGGTCGCATGATGCAGCTTGTGCGCCTGCACCAGCCGCTTGGCGTAGCCCTTGCGCGGCACCCACTTCCAGTACCGTTGATGCACGAGCCCGTCATGGATCAGCGTGTAAATGACGCCGTAAAGCGTGATCCCGACAGCAAACCACCACAGCCAGTCCCAATACAGCGCCCCGTAGATATACATCGCGGCGTTGATCGTGCCAAACACGACCGCGAACAGATCGTTCTTCTCAAGCACATTGTCGTGCGGTTCGTGATGGTCGCGGTGCCAGCCCCAGCCCCAGCCGTGCATGATGTACTTGTGCGCCACCCACGCGAACAGCTCCATCCCGATCAGCGAGGACATCACTGTGAGGAACACTTCGAGCCAGCTCATGCGGGCACCTTTTCGCTTCGATCGGCACGGCCCACCCCGGCCCGGCGCGCATCGGGCAGCGCCCACCACGGCACGTCGGGGCGGCGGTGATGTTCAAGATGATAGCCGAAATGAAAGCAGGTTGCGAGGCTTGCGAGCGTGCCGAAATCCTCGCTGCGGGTGTTGTGGTGATCGGCGAATGATCGCGCATCCGCACCAGCGATATGATGATGCGGGCGGAAGGTGCCGAAATAGAACAGCTGAAGCGACGATGCGAGCGCCGGAAGGCCATAAAGCAGCACGATCTGCGCCATCGGGATGCCCAGCACCAGCCAGTAGATGCCGACGACCGTGTGCACGAACAGGATCGAGCGCCAACCGAAATAGCGCCGGAAGAAAGTGCCGTACCAGCGCCAGAAATGGGCCGGGTGATGCTCGTCGAAATCGGGATCGCCCGGGCGGCCTGCCAGCTTGTGATGCGCGAAATGCGCGTCTCTCAGCTGCTTCCAGGCAAACCCGGCATACAGCGCCAGTAGCACCGCGCCGATCGCGCCGTTGATGCGCGGGCGACCGGGCACCAGGCTGCCGTGCATCGCATCGTGGCAAACGATGAACACGCCGACCGAAAGCCAGCACTGCACGGCCGCAACGGCAAGGGCGAGCGGCCAGTTGGTCCAGCTCAGATCGAACACGAACATGCCCCAGGCGTGGATCGCCAGCCAGCTTCCTGCAATCGCGATTGCCAGCGCAAGTCCGATGGCGCGCTGATGATCGCGGCGGGGCAAGGCGAATGGCGGGTTCATCTGGCAAAGGATACGAAGGCGCGGCCCATAGAGATGCCTATAGGCCGACTGCGATCCATGGCAATTGCGTTTGCGCGAAGCTGCGCGGCGCGGGCGTGGTTAGACCTGTCCATCGGTTTCCGCGTTCCGACCGAACCGCTGGATCGCAACCCATTGCGCTGGCTTGTCTATCCTTCGAACGGTTGCTGCGAAATCTTATCGTCGAAGGCAGCGCGCAATGCGGCGAACAGCCTGTCGCATTGCTGCCGGTAAGTGCCTGCGCTGGCATAGTCGTTCGCCCGCGCGGCCAGACTGATCTTCCGCCTGAGGTTGAAATCGGCAAGGCTTACGAACCGCGTGCCGCCGGTCGCCAGCGAGCGCGGCGCCACCGTGATCCCAAGTCCTGCCGCGACCAGCGCGATGGCACGTTCATCGTTGTGCGACTTGAACGAAAATCGCGGACGCACCCCGCGCGATGTGAAAAAGGCGCTGGTCTCACGCAGCCGCTCGCAGGATCGCCGGGCGATCATCACCTCTCCTGCAAGCCCCTCCACATCCACGACAGGCCGCATCGCCAGCCGATGGTGTGCGGCAAGCAGGACGCCATAGTCCTCCTGAAACAGCGGAAGGATTTCCAGCCGGTCGGGGTCATGCGCCCCATCGTCGATCAGGGCGCAATCGATCCGTCCTTGCCGCGCCAAACGCAGCAGCGTGCCTGCATCCTTTTCGATGATTTCAAGTTCGAGATCGTGGATTTGCCCGACAGCCTCCGCCAGCCTGGCAATCGGCAAGGTGGGCATGACGCCAAGGATGAAGGGCCGCGCCTTGGTGGCAAGGCCGGGAATGTCCCGTTCCGCCCGCAGAAACTCGCTGTTTATGCGCCGCGCGATGGGCAGCAGCCGGTTGCCCGCCGCCGTCAGCCGGACCGCGAGGCGCTGGCGATCGAACAGCGGCTCGCCGAGGCGCTCTTCCAGCTCGCGGATGCCGCTCGACAGGCTGGGTTGAGCAATGCCGATCGATTCCGCCGCGCGCGTGAATGATCCGGCGTCGACGACGGCGAGAAACTGCCTGATATGTTGTCGGGTAATCATAGACACAGACTATGCCAGATATTGCTGAAATCAATTTCACATCGGATGCCGGGTTGCACAAACGTGGCACAAGGAGAACCAGGAAAATGCGCGCCACCCCCGATTTCGATTTCCACCTTGGCGAAGCGGCCGAGATGATTCGTCAGAGCACGGCCCGCTTCGCCGACGAGCAGATCGCGCCCCTGGCCGAGCGCACCGACCGCGAAGACCGCTTCCCGCGCGAATTGTGGGAGCCGATGGGCGCGCTGGGGCTGCACGGCATTACGGTGGAAGAGGAATGGGGCGGGCTGGGGCTCGGCTACCTTGAACACGTGATCGCGGTGGAGGAAGTGAGCCGCGCTTCTGCCAGCGTCGGTCTTTCCTATGGCGCACACTCCAACCTCTGTTTGAACCAGATCCGCCGCTGGGGGGATGACGATCAGAAGGCCAAGTATCTGCCCAAGCTGATCTCGGGAGAGCATGTCGGGTCGCTGGCGATGTCCGAAGCGGGCGCAGGCAGCGACGTGGTCTCGATGAAGCTGAAGGCCGAGGCTGGTGCCAAGAACGGGGAATCCGGCTACGTCCTCAACGGCACCAAGTTCTGGATCACCAACGCGCCGGAAGCCGACACGCTGGTGGTCTATGCCAAGACCGACGGCCACGCCGGATCGCGCGGCATCACCGCCTTCCTGATCGAGAAGGACGATGAGGGGTTCGCCATCGGCCAGAAGATTTCGAAGGTCGGCATGAAAGGCTCCCCCACCGCTGAGTTGGTGTTCACCGATTGCTTCATCCCCGAAGACCGCGTGATGGGGCCGCTCAATGGCGGCGTCGGCGTGCTGATGAGCGGGCTGGATTACGAGCGCGTGGTGCTCGCCGGATTGCAACTGGGGATCATGCAGGCGTGCCTCGACACGGTGATCCCCTACCTGCGCGAGCGCAAGCAGTTCGGAAAGCCGATCGGGAGCTTCCAGCTGATGCAGGCCAAGGTCGCCGACATGTATGTCGCCCTGCAATCAGCCCGCGCCTACACCTATGCGGTCGCCAAGGCCTGTGACGCCGGGCAGACGACGCGCTTCGATGCGGCGGGGGTGATCCTGCTGGCGAGCGAGAACGCCTTCAAGGTCGCCGCCGAAAGCGTGCAGGCGCTGGGCGGCGCAGGTTACACCACCGACTGGCCGGTGGAACGCTACATGCGCGACGCCAAGCTGCTCGATATCGGCGCGGGGACCAACGAAATCCGCCGGATGCTGATCGGGCGCGAGTTGATCGGAGCGGCGGGGTGAGCGGCGATCGAAAACCTCACTTTCGCTTCAATCCGAACGCCTACAACGCGAATCGAGTGTTCGAGCAATCACAGGTGATTTGCGATGTTTGTGCTCGCGAATGCGTGTGGAAATACACCGGTTCCATCTATAGCCCCAGCAAACCGACCGTGTGCGCAAGCTGCATCGCGAACGGACGACTTGAGCGGTTTTTGGGCGCTGAAAACTACAGCTTTCACGATACGGAGGCTGAAGGTGCCGAGCAAGATGCGCTTGGCGAATTGCTGCTGAGGACCCCTGGTGTCACATGCTTCAATCCATTCGATTGGCCTGTGTTGAACGGCATCCCGATGGCATTCATCCTTTATGGCGATGAAGAATCCGACATGTGGAAGGATCCGAAAGTGCGCGCTGAGGTCAACAAGGAATATGGAAACTGGCCGTGGGACGGCAACAAGCCGGGCTCTTATGTTCTGTTGTTCAAGCAAGTCGGCGGCGACGAATACCGCGTGGTGATTGATCCCGATTAAGGCTATTTCGCAAATGACCGCCCCCACCCTCACAACGAAACTCGACCGCGAGAGCCCCGAGGCCAAGGCCCGCTTCGCGCATAACCACGCCCTCGCACAGGAGCTGCGCGCCCGCGTCGCCGAGGCGGCGCTGGGCGGGCCGGCAAAGCATCGCGAGCGGCATCTGTCGCGCGGGAAGTTGCTCCCCCGCGAGCGGGTGGAGCGATTGCTCGATCCGGGCTCGCCCTTTCTGGAGGTGGGGCAATTGGCCGCGAACGGGATGTACGAGGGTGACGTCAACGGCGCCTCGATCATCTGCGGGGTGGGGCGCGTCTCGGGGCGGCAGTGCATGATCGTGTGCAATGATGCGACCGTGAAGGGCGGCACCTATTACCCGATGACGGTCAAGAAGCACCTGCGCGCGCAGGAGATTGCGCAGGAGAACCGCCTGCCGTGCATCTATCTGGTGGACTCCGGCGGGGCGAACCTGCCGCATCAGGCCGAGGTGTTCCCTGACCGCGACCACTTCGGGCGGATTTTCTTCAATCAGGCGAACATGAGCGCAGATGGCATCCCCCAGATCGCCTGCGTGATGGGCTCCTGCACCGCGGGCGGCGCTTACGTCCCCGCCATGTCCGACGAGACGGTGATCGTCCGCAATCAGGGCACGATCTTCCTCGCCGGCCCCCCGCTGGTGAAGGCCGCGACGGGCGAGGAGATCACGGCGGAAGACCTCGGCGGCGGCGATCTGCACGCCAAGAAGTCCGGCGTGGTCGACCACCTCGCCGAAAATGACGAACACGCGCTCACCATCGTGCGCGATATTGTCAGCCATCTCAATTCCCCGTTCGGTTCGAGCGCAGTCGAGAACCGTGGGTTGGGCAGTGTCTCGACTACGCTCGACACGAACGGGTTGAAGGAGCCGAGGCCCCCCAAATATGACGCCGAAGACCTCTACGCCCTCATCCCCGAGGATGTGCGCGCGCCCTATGATGTCAAGGAAGTGATCGCGCGGCTGGTCGATGGCAGCGAATTCCACGAGTTCAAGGCGCATTACGGCTCCACGCTGGTGTGCGGTTTCGCGCACATCTGGGGCATGCCGGTCGCGATCCTCGCCAATAACGGCGTGCTGTTCTCCGAGAGCGCGCATAAGGGCGCGCATTTCATCGAGCTTGCCTGCCAGCGCCGCATCCCGCTGCTGTTCCTCCAGAATATCAGCGGCTTCATGGTCGGCGGCAAGTACGAGGCGGAGGGCATCGCCAAGCATGGCGCAAAGCTCGTCACCGCCGTCGCCACCGCGACCGTGCCGAAGGTGACCGTGGTGATCGGCGGCAGCTTCGGCGCGGGGAACTACGGCATGTGCGGCCGCGCCTACTCGCCCCGCTTCCTGTTTACCTGGCCCAATGCGCGTATCTCGGTGATGGGCGGCGAGCAGGCGGCATCCGTGCTGGCGACAGTCCACCGCGACGCCGACAGCTGGACGCCTGCCGAAGCCGAGGCCTTCAAGACTCCGATCCGCCAGAAATACGAGGACGAAGGCAACCCCTACTACGCCACCGCGCGCCTGTGGGACGACGGCGTGGTCGATCCGGTGCAGACCCGCGACGTGCTGGGCCTTGCCCTTGCCGCCTGCCTCGAAGCCCCCATCGCCGAGCGCCCCGCGTTCGGCGTGTTCCGGATGTAAGCGCCATGATCCAGAAACTCCTGATCGCCAATCGCGGCGAGATCGCCTGCCGGATCATGCGCACCGCGCGGGCCATGGGCGTGGCGACGGTCGCGGTCTATTCCGATGCCGATGCCAAGGCGCTGCACGTGCGCTCCGCTGACGAGAGCGTGCATATCGGCCCCTCGCCCGCTGCGGAAAGCTATCTGGTGGGCGCGAAGATCATCGCGGCGGCGCAGGCTACGGGCGCGGATGCGATCCACCCGGGCTATGGGTTCCTGTCGGAGAATGCCGACTTCGCGCAGGCCGTGATCGACGCGGGGCTGATATGGGTCGGCCCCAAGCCTGCCAGCATCCGCGCCATGGGGCTGAAGGATGCGGCCAAGCAGCTCATGCGTTCTGCGGGCGTGCCGGTGACGCCGGGCTATGACGGCTCCGATCAATCCGTGGAGCGGCTGACCAATGAGGCCGAGGCGATCGGCTACCCCGTCCTCATCAAGGCGGTCGCGGGTGGCGGCGGCAAGGGGATGCGCAAGGTCGATGCCCCCGCCGACTTCGCCGAGATGCTGGCGAGCTGCCGCCGCGAGGCCAAGGCCTCGTTCGGCAATGATGAAGTGCTCTTGGAGAAATGGATCACCTCGCCCCGCCATATCGAGGTGCAGGTGTTCGGCGACAGCCACGGCAACGTCGTCCACCTGTTCGAACGCGACTGCTCATTGCAGCGCCGCCACCAGAAGGTGATCGAAGAAGCCCCCGCCCCCGGCATGGACGCCGAGACCCGCGAAGCCATCTGCGCCGCCGCCGTCCGCGCCGCCAAGGCGGTCGATTACGAGGGTGCAGGCACGATCGAGTTCATCGCGGATGCCTCAGAGGGCCTGCGCGCCGACCGCATCTTCTTCATGGAGATGAACACGCGCCTTCAGGTCGAGCACCCCGTCACCGAGGAAATCACCGGGGTCGATCTGGTCGAATGGCAGCTGCGCGTGGCGAACGGCGAGCCGCTGCCCAAGCGGCAAGACGAGCTGTCGATCAATGGCTGGGCGATCGAGGCGCGGCTCTATGCGGAAGACCCGGCGAAGGGGTTTCTGCCGAGCACGGGGCGGTTGGAGCGGCTCGACCTCAATCAGGACAACGATCAACTCTGGGTGACGGGTAAGCTCCGCATCGATACCGGCGTTGAGCAAGGCGACCAGATCAGCCCCTTCTACGATCCGATGATCGCCAAGATCATTACCCATGCAGAACATCGTGAAACCGCCTTGGACGACTTGGCATCGTCGCTCCGGCTGACGGAGGTCTGGCCTGTCCGGTGCAATGCCCCATTTCTTGCCAAGGCGGCGGAACATGAGGAATTTGTTGCTGGCGGCATTTCGACCAACTTCCTTGAACAGTGCGGCTCGGAACTCATGCCAAGTGACGGCCCGTCAGATGACGATTGGGCCTTGGCTGCCCGCCTTATTCTTGAACCGGATGATGACGAGGAGGAACGTGCCTGTGCAGGTTTCCGACTGAACGCCCCGAAGCGGGAGTCGGTCTGGCTGAGCCATGGCGGTGAAACACGCGAATTGCGCCGCGACGAAGTGCCTGGCGTAGGCGGTTTCGGTTGGCACACTACCGATTCCATCGTTGTGTTCTCCGATGGCGCGTATTTCGAGTTTGCAACCGCCGTCCGCGGGTCTGGCCAAGCCTCCGCCGCCGATGGCGCGATCATTGCGCCGATGCCGGGTAAGGTCATCGCGGTCGATGTGAGCGAAGGTCAGACCGTCACCGCCGGGCAGCGGCTTATGGTGCTCGAGGCGATGAAGATGGAACACGCCCTCACCGCGCCTTTTGACGGGGTGATCGAGGGGCTAACCGTCACCGCAGGCGGGCAGGTGCAGGTCGAGGCGCTGCTCGCGCGGGTGGTGCCGGCAACGCCAGTCTAGCCCGTCACCGGGGGTCGGGCGTTAAAGCCCTTGTCCGACGATTCTGGCCCGGCATCAATACGCCACCGCCGCCGCGCTACTCTGCCTTCGGGAAGAAGAACTCGCGCAGATGCTCCCCGATCCGGGCGGGGCGCAGGGTTTCGGCATCGATACAGCACCAGCTCGATTGCACTTCGGCCAGCACTTCCTCGCCGCGCTTGATCAGCGTCGAATAGAACGCGCGCGCGCCGTTGAAGCGTTCGAGCACGGTCTGCGCGATCACGTCGTCTTCCAGGAAGGCGGGTTTGCGATAGGTGATCTCGTGCTTCAGCGCGACCCACGCCTTGGTCGCAATATCCTCTGCCGGGGCGAGATTGTTCCAATGCGCCAGCACCGCATCCTGCACCCAGTTGAGGTAACGCGCGTTGTTGACGTGGCCCATGAAGTCGATGTCGGCCGGCAGCACCTTGATCGGGTGCAGAAAGGCGGCGGCGGATGGCGCGTTTGCTGACATGACTGTCAACTACCGCAAGATTGTGACAAAATCTACCTGCACCAGCCCGGAAATCGCCGTAATCTTGCAACCGTTCGGCAATCGCGCCTAAAGGGTCTCTTCCGAGACAAGCGATGGACCCAATGATGGCGAGCCGCCCCCGCACCCTCTACGAGAAAATCTGGGACGCCCATGTGGTGGAGACCCGTGAGGATGGGACGGCGCTGATCTATATCGACCGGCACCTGGTGCATGAGGTTACAAGCCCGCAGGCGTTCGAGGCGCTGAAAGTCGCCGGGCGGCCGGTGCGGCGGCCCGAACTGACGCTGGCCGTGCCCGATCACAATCTGCCGACGACGCCGCGCCTCGACAGCGCCGGGCGCCCGGTGCCGATTGCCGACCCCGAAAGCGCGGCGCAGCTGGCGATGCTGGAAGTGAACGCACCGGCCTTCGGCATCCGCTACATCCCGGCGACCGCCAAGGAGCAGGGGATCGTCCATGTGGTCGGGCCGGAACAGGGCTTTTCGCTGCCCGGCACCACCATCGTCTGCGGCGATTCGCACACGGCCTGCCACGGCGGGCTGGGCGCGCTGGCCTTCGGGATCGGCACCAGCGAAGTGGAGCATGTGCTGGCGACGCAGACGCTGTTGCTCCAGCAGTCGAAGCCGATGGAAGTGCGGGTGGAGGGCGATCTCGGTCCCGGGGTGAGCGCAAAGGATCTGATCCTCCACATCGTCGGCACCATCGGCGCGGCGGGCGGCAGCGGCTTCGTGATCGAATATCGCGGCGGGGTGTTCGAGAGGATGAGCGTCGAGGAACGCCTCACCGTCTGCAACATGAGTATCGAGGCGGGCGCGCGCGCCGGGCTGATTGCGCCGGATGACACCACCTTTGCCTATCTCAAGGGCCGCCCCATGGCTCCCACAGGCGCTGAGTGGGACGCGGCGGTGGCTTACTGGCGCACGCTCCATTCGGATGACGGCGCGGTGTTCGCCAAGAGTGTGGTGATCGACGCGGCGCAAGTCGAGCCCAGCGTCACCTGGGGCACCAGCCCCGAAGACGTGGTGCCGATTGGCGGCAAGGTTCCCTTCCCCGCTGACTTCGCCGACGAGAGCAAGCGCGTCGCAGCGCAAAAGAGCCTCGATTACATGGGCCTTACCCCCGGCATGGCCATGACCGAGGTGGCGATCGAAAACGTCTTCATCGGTTCTTGCACCAACAGCCGGATCGAAGACCTGCGCGCCGCCGCCGCTGTGCTGAAAGGCCGCCACAAGGCCGACAATGTGCGCTGGGCCATCGTCGTCCCCGGATCGGGTCTGGTGAAAGCGCAGGCCGAGGACGAGGGCCTTGATCGCGTATTCATCGAGGCGGGCTTCGAATGGCGCGAGCCGGGCTGTTCGGCGTGTCTCGGCATGAACCCCGATAAGGTGCCCTCGGGCGAACGCTGCGCTTCGACCAGCAACCGCAATTTCGTCGGCCGTCAAGGCCCCGGTGCGCGCACGCACCTCCTCAGCCCGGCGATGGCGGCTGCCGCGGCGGTGACCGGGCGGCTGGCGGACGTGCGGGAACTGGTCTGATATCGCCCGCCAATCGCCGCGCGGTGCTTGCGTAACGGCGTAACTGGGAGCATCTGGACGCGATGACCGACAAGCCCAAATCGAACAACGCCCGCAACGCCGCCATCGCCGCTGCCGGAGCGATCGGATCGGCCGCCGTGGCCGCTGCGCTGCTTTACGCCGGGCGGCGCAAGAAAAAGCCGAATGAGCCGGCCCAGCCCGGCCCGATCCCCTCCGGCGAGCCGCCCCAAACCGACTGACAGGAACCCCATGCAGCCCCTCACCCGCGCCCACGGCCGCGCCATCCCGCTCGGTCTCAAGAATGTCGATACCGACATCATCATCCCGGCCAAGTGGCTGAAGACGATCAGCCGCGAGGGACTGGGCGCGGGGGCGTTCGAGAGCTTGCGGGCAGAGCCGGGCAACGTCTTCGACGATCCCGCCTACAAGGGCGCGCCGATCCTGATCGCGGGCGACAATTACGGCTGCGGGTCGAGCCGCGAACATGCCGCCTGGGCGATGCTCGATCTCGGCATCCGCGTGGTGATCGCGCCGAGCTTTTCCGACATTCATTCGGGCAATGCGGTCAAGAACGGCATCCTGCCCGTGGTGCTGCCGCAGGATGCGGTTGACCGGCTGCTGGAGGTCGCGCGGGAGGGGCTGGAGATCACGGTCGATCTCGAAGCACAGACCGTCACCACCCCCTATCAGGACCGCTTCACCTTCGAGATCGACCCATTCCGCAAGCACTGCCTGCTGAACGGGCTCGACGAGGTCGGGCTGACGATGGCCCGGGGTGAGGCGATCGGTAGCTTCGAGGCGGCCCGCACCGCCGCGCAGCCATGGCTGATGCGCGGCACCGCCTGACGACCTTCAAAACGGGAGAGAGTTCCGATGAAAGCCATCCGCACCCACCAGACCGGCGGGCCTGAAACCCTGACGCTCGACGAGGTGGAAACCCCCACCCCCGGCGCAGGCGAGGTGCTGGTCGCGGTCAAGGCCTGCGCGATCAACTATCCCGATGGCCTGATCATCCGCGACATGTACCAGTTCAAGCCGCAACGCCCCTTTTCGCCCGGCGGCGAGATCGCCGGGGTGATCGAGGCGCTGGGCGAAGGGGTTGAGGGCTATGCGGTGGGTGACCGCGTGCTCGCCGGGATCGGCAATGGCGGGCTGGCCGAGAAGGTCGTCGTGCCCGCCGGACGGATGTTCAAGGTGCCCGATGGCGTGCCGTTCGAGAAGGCCGCATCGCTGCTGATGACCTACGGCACCACCATCCACGGGCTCAAGGATCGCGGGCACATCAAGGCGGGCGATACCGTGCTGATCCTCGGCGCAGCAGGCGGCGTGGGGCTTTCGGCGATCGAACTCGCCAAGGCCTTCGGCGCGCGCGTGGTCGCTGCCGTCTCGTCCGAAGCCAAGGGCGAAGTCGCGCGCAACGCCGGCGCCGACGAAGTCGTGATCTACCCGCGCGAGGCGATGGACAAGGACGCCTCCAAGGCGCTGGCGGACGCGTTCAAGAAAGCCTGCGGGCCGGAAGGCGCGAATATCGTCTATGACATTGTCGGCGGGCAATATTCCGAACCCGCGCTGCGCGCCATCGCGTGGGAAGGCCGGTTTCTCGTGGTCGGCTTCCCCGCCGGTATCGCCAAGATGCCGCTCAACCTGACGTTGCTCAAAAGCTGCGACATCTGCGGCGTCTTCTGGGGCGCGTTTACCGCTCGCGATCCCCAGGGCTTCCACGCGCAGGTCATGGAGCTGTTCGACCTGATGGCGGCGGGCAAGATCGACCCGCTGATCAGCGAGACCTTCCCCCTCGGCCGCGCTGGCGAGGCCATCGCCAAGCTCGAATCGCGCGATGCCGTGGGCAAGCTCGTCGTCACCATGGAATAGCGCGCCGATCACGGCTTCCCGCTTGAAGCCAGCCCCCGCGCGCTTTATCGGCTGATCCCGATCCTATCCGAAGGAACTGCGAAATGACCGATTTCAAGGACCGTGAACGCGCCGAGGAGGCCAAGTTCGCGCTCGACGGCGAAACCGCCTTCCGCATCGCTGCGCGCCGCAACCGCCTGCTGGGCGAATGGGCCGCCGGGCTGATGAGGCTTACCCCCGAAGAAACCGACGCCTATCGCAAGGCGGTGGTGCAGGCCGATTTCGAGGAATCGGGCGATGAGGACGTGGTGCGCAAGCTGCTGGGCGATCTCACCGCCGCTCAGGCCGATGTCAGCGAGGCCGACATTCGCGCAAAGCTGGAAGAGATGACCATCGAAGCGCGCCGCCAGCTGCTGGGCGAGGTGTAATCCCATGCCGATGAGCGCAGGCGAGATCGAAGCCGCAATCCTCGCCGCCCTCCCCGGGGCGGCGGTTGAACTGACCGACCTTGCGGGCGATGACGATCACTGGGCGGCGCGGGTTACCGCACCGCAATTCGCCGGCCTCAGCCGCGTCGCGCAGCACAAGCTGGTGTACGAGGCGCTTGGTGGACGGATGGGCGGGGTGCTGCACGCCTTGCAAGTGACCACCGTGGTTCCCAAGTAGACAAGCAACAATCAACAACTGCCAAGGGCGATCAACCCATGTCCGACGTCAACGCGCGCATTTCCGATCTCGTGACCGCCAATGATGTGGTGCTGTTCATGAAGGGCACGCCGCTGTTTCCGCAATGCGGCTTTTCCAGCCGAGCGATTGCGATCCTCGACCATTGCGGTGTCGCCTATGAAAGCGTCGACGTGTTGCAGGACATGGAAATCCGTCAGGGCATCAAGGGCTTTTCCGACTGGCCGACGATCCCGCAGTTGTACGTGAAGGGCGAATTCGTGGGCGGCAGCGACATCATGATGGAGATGTTCGAGGCTGGCGAATTGCAGCAATTGCTTGACGAAAGCGGCGTGGCGAAGGTGGGCTGACCCCCTCGTCCCCGACCCCTCCCCGTTTGCACATAACGGGGCGTGATTGACCGGCCATATAAAAAGCGCCCTGCAGGACCAGTGCAGGGCGCTCTTTCATTTCGCGGTTGGCACGACCCGGAGACCAGGGTGGATCGCGCCGCGCGTCGAAGACCATTGGGACCACCACATCATAAGCATGACCCGTGCCAAATTGACGAAACGCCGGAATTCGGGGAGTTTTTCACTTCAGGCAGGTCACGTATCCGGCATCATTGTAAACTATCCCGACACCCATGGAGAAACCGGCATTGCGCCGCCTCGGGACTTGGCAACTCGCTGCCGGGCGGCCATCCTTTGCCGCGATGACGAACGACTCTGCCTCCGAGGGTATCCCTGCCGCAACCATCGTGATCTTTCGCAACGCCGCTGCGGGCGGGCCGCCGGAAGTGTTGATGACGGTGCGCTCACGCGAGCTGCGATTTGCCGGGGGGATGGCCGTGTTCCCCGGCGGGCGGGTAGACCCGGAGGACCGCGCGCTGGCGCAGGTGCTGGCCGCCGAGCATGCCCTCGATCTTGATGAGGCCGCGCACCAGATCGCCGCCGTGCGCGAGACGCTTGAGGAAACGGGCCTTGCGCTGGGTCTCGCCGGCGACATCACCGCCGCCAGCGCCGCCGCCGCGCGGACCATGCTGGGCGACACCGGCACCCTCGCCCCGGTGCTCGGTGCCCTCGGTTGGCGGCTCGACCTTGCGCAACTGGTGCCGTTCGCACGCTGGTTCCCGCGGAATGAGAAGCTGTCCCGGGTCTATGATACGCGCTTCTACCTCGCCGATCTCGGCACCGGCGCGGTCGACGTGTCGATCGACGAGACTGAAAACACGCGTCTGTTCTGGACGACAGCGCAAGGCGCGCTGGACGCAGCGGAGCACGGCGAGATCAAGCTGATTTTCCCCACCCGCCGCAATCTCGAACGGCTTGCCCTGTTCGCCAGCTTCGCCGAAGCCAAGGCGCAGGCCGAAGCGATCCCGGTCAAGACGATCATGCCGCAGGTGGTGGAACAGGACGGCGCGGCCTGGCTGACCATCCTGACCGATGCGGGCTACCCGGTCACCGCGGAATTGCTGGAGACCGTAGCGCGCGGGTGAGCGAGGCGGCTCAGCTGATCTGCGCCCGCAGTTGGGCGAATTCCTCGGCATGCCACACATCGGTGATGAGGCCGTCATCATCGATCCGCACCACATCCATTCCGTTGATCGCAAAGCGCCTGCCGCGCGCTTCGATCCCCATCAGCGGAACCCCGGTGTGGGTGCCCGTCATCGTCCAGCGATCGCACACCAGATCGCCTTCGACCACAAAGGCTTCGATGGTGAGTGCAAGATCGGGCACCGCTTCGCGCAGCCAGTGGAGCACATCGAGGATTCCCGCGATCCCGGGCCGCTGGCCGGGGGCGGGATTGTGATCGATGACGCCGGGGTGATAGATTTCCTCCGCCAGTTCCGCCCGCCCCTCACCCCACAGCGCCACGATATGGCGGCGGGCCAAGGCAAGGTTGCGGCGTTCGCGGGCGGTGAAGGCGGCCTCTCCGGGAACATGGGCGTGACCATCGCCCCCGCTGTCCGGCAGCGCGGGTGGAGGCGTGTTGTCGGGCGTCCCCAGCGGGGCGCCGAAGGCAAACCCTTCCCCGCCGATCTGCTGCATCAGCAGTCCCATTTCCTCGACATGCCACATCTCGCAGATGCGCCCCTCGGAAACGCGCACCATGTCGATCCCCGATATCGCGATAGGCTTGCCGGTGGCTGGCTGGCCGAGCAACTGGCCGGCATGCGTGCCCGTGAGGGTCCACACATCCACGCCGAAATCGCCCGCCACCAGCGTCGCGTGCAGATCCATCCTGAGGTCCGCGATCCCTGCCCGGAACGCGGTGACGACATCCACCAGCGCGCTCCGGCCCGGGGGCTGACCGGGCACGGGCATGTGGTCGACGACATCGGCGGCGTAATTGCACGCCACCAGCTCAGTCCGCCCCGCGCCCCAGATGTCCTCGATCTGCGCGCGCAGCAGGCCCCGGATCGCCTCACGCCCCTCAGGCATCGCCGGGTTCGGCATAACCGTGGACGGCGTTGTCCGGCAGCCCGCCTTTCGCGCGGTAATCCGCCACGATCCGGTCGAGTTGCGAGGCCTCCACGCCGCCCTTGCGGTAATCGGCAGGATCAATGCCATAAAGCGGCGCGGCATTCTCCCCCAGGATCGCGCGCTTGACCGGGCCATCCGCCGGGCCGAGATCGGCATAACCGAACCGCTCCATCAAGTCCTCGGGCATCTTCAGGCGGCGCAGGGCCTCGATCTGCCATTGCGGCGATCCGTACCAGACGCTGTCGGTGCCCCACAGCACCTTGTCCGGCCCCAAACCCTTCATCAGCATCCCGATCATCGCCGCCGCCAGCCGGGGATGGGTGAGGACCGTGAAGGCGAACGAGGCGCCGATATCGGCGTAGACATTGTTCACCCCCCACAGCTCCGGGATGGCGGCAAGGTCGCTCACCCAGTCGATCCGCCCTTCGGCCTCGAACCGTTCCAGTTCGGCCAGCGTGGGCTGCGGGATGGTGCGGTATCCGGCGTGATAGATGACGAAATTGAGCTGCGGCCAATCGCGTGCGGCGCGGCCGACATCGTCGACCCGGGCGAAAGGCTCGGCGCCCGGCATCACCACATCGGCGTCGGCCGGGAGCAGCCCCTTGTGGATGCACAGATTGCGCACCCCCGCTTTCACCATCCGATCGTAGAAGGGATACATGAGCGCCTCGTCATCAAGGCGATACCGCTTGTGCGAGGGGGAAAACGGCTCGCCCACGGTGTAGCCCTTCCAGCCATCGGGCTTGAGCACCTCGTGCACCCGGTCGACCTCGTCGAGCCAGCCGTCCTGCCCCGGGCCTAGCACGGCGTGGGTCAGCAGCCGCCGCTCGCCGACCACCGCGTTGACTGCCGCACGCGCAGCCGCCATCTGATCGTTGGTCAGCATCGGGACGCCCTCGGATGGCGCGCCCGATAGCAAGGCGACCTTGGTGTCGCTGTCGAGGTAAATCGCCTTGATGAAGTGAGCGAACTTGATCTGCTCGATATCGAACCGCCCCGCATGAGGCAGGCCGAGAAGCTCGGCTGACAGCTCGATCAGCCCGGTAAGCGGCTCGAACAGCGCCGGATCGGCATCGTCGCGCAGGAAATGGACCTGATCGTCGAACACGAACTGGTCTTGCAGCGCCGAACGCACTGCCTCGGCCGCGCCGGCATCATCGGCCTCGCCGTCAGCGACATCGAAATGGGTGTCGAACACGGTATTGAGCGCAGCAAAGGCATTGGCCATGCCAACCGGGGAAGCGAGCCACGAAGCCCGCTCGGCGGGGCCGCATGCCGACCGGGAGCGTTCCAGCAGCAGGCTTTCGTACCGCCGCAAGCTCTCGCTCTGCGCAGGCGGGGTGAACTCGCCATTCGAAACAATGGTCGAAGGAACGGGAAGACGGGCCAGCGCCTCTCCGGGCGCGAGGCGGCGACGGTGGTAGTCTGTCAGCAAGGTAACCATGGGGCGATGATGCGCGCGAACCGCCCTGGCCTTGCATGATTATGAGTCGCCCTGGCATTGCTCTTGTTCACATGCGGGCAGGACGCACAATGTGTCTGCCAGCAAGCTCAGGCAAAGCATACGCGGACAGGATCACCCCGCACCCGAAATCATGGCGCGCCCGGCAGGACTCGAACCTGCTGCCTCAAGATTAGAAGTCTCGCGCTCTATCCAGATGAGCTACGGGCGCGCGCCGGTCAGGCCAATAGCGCGCTTTGCCGTGCAAGGGAAACGCGCTAACCCTCGCAGTAATGGAAAACACCGCGCAACCTGCCGATCCGCCCCCCGACCCTGCTGGCGCCTTCGACCGCGATCCCGGCGACGGGATCGTCGCTACCTCGCATGCGCCTGTAACCTTCCGCTATTACGACCTCGTCATGGCAGGATTCGTGACGATCCTGCTGCTGTCGAACATCATCGGCGCGGCCAAGCTGACCTTTGTCGATGTGCCCTTCTGGCCGCAGGGCTGGTGGCCCGCGCCGGATGGCACCTTCATCTATGGGGCGGGTATCCTGTTCTTCCCGCTTGGCTATGTGATCGGCGACGTGCTGACCGAGATCTACGGCTTCGCCCGTGCGCGAAGGGTGATCTGGGTGGGGACTGCGGCGATGATCTTCCTCGCCTTCATGTCCTTCATCGTCACCGCCCTCCCCCCGTTCGGCGGCTGGGAATGTGCCGCCAGCGGCTTTGGCGCAGACCGCCCGGTCACCTCCAACGCCGACCCGGCCATCCCCGGCGGGGCGATCTGCCAGATGACCTATGAAAGCGTGTTCGGCAGCACCTGGCGGATCGTGGTCGCCTCGATTGTCGCCTTCTGGGCGGGAGAGTTCGTCAATTCCTTCGTGATGGCGAAGATGAAGGTGCTCACCAAGGGCCGCGCCCTGTGGACCCGCACCATCGGATCGACCTTTGTCGGGCAAGGCGTGGACAGCCTGATCTTCTACCCCGTCGCCTTCCTCGGCATCTGGACGACCGAGGCGGTGCTGACGGTGATGATCACCAACTGGGCGCTGAAGGTGGTTTGGGAGGCGGTGCTGACCCCGGTGACCTATGTCGTGGTGGGCCGGTTGAAGGCGGCGGAGGGCGTGGACCTGTACGACGTCGACACCGATTTCTCGCCCTTCGGGAGCGAAAGGAAGGGTGGCACAGCCTTCCCCTCCCCGGCTCCTTAGCGGGCTTTGCGCCGCTACATCACGATTTCCGGCACGATCTCGACCCGCCAGCCCACCCCCAGCCGCGCAGCCAGCAGCTTCATGTCTTTCTCGGTCGGCGAGCCGAACAGGGCGGCGTGGCTTTCCGCCAGGCGCAGCACCAGCGCACCCTCGTCGGTCGTCAACCGGCTCACTTCGAGCGAGCGGCGTGACTGTGCGCCCAACCGCCGGGCCAGCCGCAGTGCCAAGCCCCAGCGCACCGCTTCTTCAAGCGCGTCCTCGCTGGCGAGCGCACGCACTTCAGCCGGGAGCGCGAGCTGATTGCCATTCGCGGCAATCGCCGCTGCCAGCATCGCCCGGCCCTTGCCGTCGATCCCGATCCAGCGTTTGTGCAGCGCCCAGTTGATCGCTTGCGGCAGGCGAATGTTGGGCTCGATCTGCATCGAGGCGAGGCCGAGCATGGTGGTTGCCAGCCGCAACCGCTCCGATCCATGTTCGCGTGCGGGTGCGGCGTCGAGGGTCCAGGCCGCCATTCGCGTCGCCAGTGTCGGCGGTGTGCCACGCTGGCTGGCGAACACGGCAATCCCGGCAAGCAGCGGGTCCTGCGACCGCGTATGCGCCGGGAGCCGGTCATAGAGCAGCCCTTCGCGCAGGCCCCAGGAAGAAAAGACGACCCGTTCGGGCGCCAATCGTGCCAGCAGCGCCTGAAGCAGCACGGCAGCATCGGGCAGCTTTTCGGCCCGCATCGCCGAAATGCGCTCACGCCCCTTCAGCGCCTCGCCTTCGATGGCGGCCAATGTAGCGGCGAGTTCCTGCGCTTCAGCAGCCTCGATCGCGAAGCCGTGCGGATCGCTGAGCGGCCAGCCGCGCGCGGCCATGGCGTAGACGGCCATCGCCCGCCATGTGCCGCCGACGAGGTAAAGCGCCCCGTTGTCAGCCGGGGCGTTGCTGGCGAGATCCCACCCCGCCTTGCGGATCGCCTTGTCGAGCGCCTTCTTCATCTCGCCCCGCCCGCCCTTGCGATGCTCGGGCAGGCGCAGGGTGCCAAGCGGCAGCGAGCTGGCACCGTCGGTCCGGCCGCCTGCCACCCGCACCAGCTCAAGGCTGCCGCCGCCCAGATCGGCGACGATCCCGCGCGCATCTGGGAAGGCCCCGATCACGCCGTGCGCGCTGAGCAGGGCCTCCTCCTCGCCCGAGATCACCCGGGGGGAAAGGCCGAGCGCGCGCAGGCTGTTGGCGAATTCCGGCCCGTTCGCCGCATCGCGCACCGCAGCGGTCGCGACCGTCTCCACATCCTTGATCCCGAGATCGGCCAGCAGCAGCGCAAACCGCCCCAGCCCCCGCAGCGCCAGCGCCATCGCCTCATCGGCAAGGCGTCCGGTCGCAGCGATCTCGCGCCCCAATTTGGCGGTCACCTTCTCGTTGAGCAGCACCGTGGGCGCGCGCATCGTGCCGCCATAAACGACCAGCCGCACCGTGTTGGAGCCGATGTCGATGATCGCGCGTTCCCCCGCCGTGCCGCCAAGGGCACCGTCGCGGTCCGCCCGCCGCCTAAGCCAGGTCACGCCACCGCCCCTCGCCGCAGGTAGAGCTTTGGCACCGCGCCCGCCTCAAGCGCCCCGCCGCGCCCGGACAGCGACGGGTTTGTCATGAAATAACGGTGACAATTGAATGGCTTGCCGTCGGGAACCACGCGCGAATAGCTGCCGTCGGGATGCAGCCACCAGCTCTGCTCGCTGTCCAGCATGTTCGCGAGCAGCACTTGCTGCAACACCTGATCGTGAACCGTGCGGTTGAGTATGGGGATCAGCGATTCCACCCGCCGGTCGAGATTGCGGCTCATCATGTCCGCCGAAGCGATGAAGACCGCTGCCTCGGCGCTCGGCATGGCGCGGCCGTTGGCGAAAGCATAGATACGGCTGTGTTCAAGAAACCGGCCAATGATCGATTTGACGCGGACGTTCTCGGACAGCCCCTCGATCCCCGGCCTAAGGCAGCATATGCCGCGCACCACCAGCTCCACCTGCACCCCGGCCTGGCTGGCCGCATAAAGCCGGTCGATCACGCCTTCATCGGTAAGCTGATTGCACTTCATCCAGATGGCGGCGGGCTTGCCCACACGCGCGTTGTCGATTTCGGTGTCGATGCGCCGGTAAATTTCCTCGCGCAGGTCGATCGGCGCGATGTGGATGCGCTCAAGCTGGTGCGGTTCGACATAGCCGGTGACGAAATTGAACATCTTGGCCGCATCGCGCCCCAGCTTGGGATCAGCGGTGAAGAAGCTGAGATCGGTGTAGATGCGCGCCGTGATCGGGTGATAATTGCCCGTGCCAAAGTGGCAATAGGTGCGGAATGTGTCCCCCTCGCGCCGCACCACCATGGCGACCTTGGCGTGGGTCTTCCAGTCGGTGAAGCCGTAAATCACCTGGACCCCGGCGCGTTCGAGCTTGCTGGCCCACTTGAGGTTCTGCTCCTCGTCGAAACGGGCTTTCAGCTCGACCACGGCGGTCACAGACTTACCGGCCTCGGCCGCCTCGATCAGCGCGTTGATGACCGCAGATTGCGATCCGGCGCGGTAGAGCGTCTGCTTGATCGCCACCACATCGGGGTCGGCGGCGGCCTGCCGGACGAAATCGACCACCACTTCGAAACTTTCGTAAGGGTGGTGAATGACGATGTCTTTCTCGCGGACGGCGGAGAAGACATCCCCATCATGCTCGCGCACGCGTTCGGGCAGGCGCGGGGAATAGGCGTCGAATTTCAGGTCGGGCCTGTCTTCGCGGACGATTTCGGCGAGCCCATCGACCCCGATAATTCCATCCGTCTTGATCAGTGCCGCTTCGTTGATGCCAAGCTGTTGCAGCAGCAGGCCTTCGGCGGCGGAATCGAAATCCTCCTCGATTTCGAGCTGGATCACCTGTCCCCGGCGGCGGCGTTGGATCGCGCTGCGGAAGGTGCGCACCAGATCCTCAGCCTCCTCCTCGATCTCGATGTCGCTGTCGCGCAGCACCCGGAACAGCCCGTCACCCTCAACCGTAAAGCCGGGGAACAGCGCCTCGGCATAACGCTGGATCAGCCGCGCGATCGAGATGTAGAGGACGCTGCCATCCCCGATCACCTGATCGGGCACCCGCACGAAGCGGGGCAGCGCGCTGGGGATCAGCACCATCTCGATCAGCTGTTCGCGCGTGGCATCGCGGGTCAGGGTGAAGAGCAGCCCCATCCCGCCGTTCTGCACGAAGGGGAAGGGATGCGCCGGATCGAGCGCCTGCGGGGTGATGATCGGCAGGATTTCGTTGAGGAAGAAGGATTTCAGCCACTTGTGCGCGGCCGGGCTGACGCGTTCCTCGTCCGTCACGTAGATATCCGCCGCCGCCAGACCGCTGCGCAAGCTCCGCCAGATCGCCTGCTGGCGCTGCGACAGCTCGGCGAGCTTTTCGCGGATCGCGGCAAGCTGCTGGGTGGGGCTGCGCCCGTCGATCGAAGGCGTCGCCAGCCCGCGCTGCACCTGGCCGACGAGGCCGGCGACGCGGATCATCATGAATTCGTCGAGGTTGCTGCCCGAGATCGACAGGAACCGGAGGCGTTCGAGCAGCGGATAGGCCTCGTTGCAGGCCTCGGCCAGCACCCGCTGGTTGAACTGGAGCCAGGAAAGCTCGCGGTTGAAATAGGGCGATTCGTCGGGGCCGAGTTCTGCCGTCTGGACGGACGCCACCGTCGGGGCGGGCCGGGGCTTCTTGCCGGTCGGTGACGTACTCATCGCTTCCCTGTTCCGCCTGCCGCCGCGCCTGTGCGGGACAAGGCCTGTCCGGCGCGCCAAGCCGCGCCGAGCGCGCATGTGTTCGCCCGCAGCCCTTGTGTAAATCCGAATGATGCGGCTGTCACATGAATGTCAACGAGATGGAGCGCCGGCGCGTGCCTGACGCCCGCCCCGGTCACACCAGCGCGCGGCTGTCGGCGATACTGGTGATCCCGCGCTTGCCATTGGCATCGCGCCCCAACTGCACGATCACGTCGATCACGCTGGCGGCATAGGCAATGGTGTCCGAACGGGTCAGGCCGATCCCGGTCTGCATCACCATCAGCGACAGCTGTTCGAGCGCGCCGCGCAGGGAATTGGCGTGGATCGTCGAAAAGCTGCCTGGGTGGCCGGTGTTGATCGCCCGCAGGAAGCTGACGCTTTCCGCGCCGCGCAATTCGCCGAGCACGATGCGGTCCGGGCGCAGGCGCAGCGCCGCCTGGAGCAGTTCGTTGGCGGTGACCTTGGCCTCCCCCAGCTCGCCCTTGATCGCGACAAGGCCGACCGCGTTCTCGCCCGGGAATTTCAGCTCCGGCGTATCCTCGACCAGCACCACGCGTTCCGCGCGCGGGATCTCGCCGAGCATGGCGTTGAGGAAGGTGGTCTTGCCGGTGCTGGTCCCGCCCGAGATCAGGATGGTGCGCCGCGCCTTGATCGCCGCGCGCAGGAAGGCGATCGGCTGGGCCTGCGGATCGGGCAGATCGAACTGCATCTCGCCCGCCAGCGGCCCGGTGTCATAGGCATCGAGCGGCAGGTCGAGCCGGCGGTGGCGGCGGATCGCCATCACCCAGTGCTTGCGGCTGGCGGGCGGCCCGCAGAACTGCACGCGCGCGCCATCCGGCAGCGTCGCGCCGAGCAAGGGGTGTTCGCGGTTGATCCCCTGGTGGCTGACGCGCGCGACCTGTTCGGCAAGGCGCTGCACCAGCCGGTCGTCGATCTCCGGCGTGTCGATGCGCTGCATCCCGGGGCTGGCGGCATCCTCGATCCACACCTCGCCTGGACGGTTGACCATGATCTCGGTCACCGTGTCGCGGTCGAGCCACCGGCGGAACGGCGCGAGATAGGCGTCGAGATAGACGCTGCGCTCCGCCGACAGCGTAACGCTCGTGTCCGCCGCCTGCTCGCCCATGTCCGCCATCAGCCGATGAATATCCGCGCCCACGGGCCCGTCACTTGACCGTGCTGAAGTCGAGATCGCGGGCGGTGAAGACGCGGATCGGCTCACCCATCCGCACGCGGATGGTGGGGCTGATCTGGCCAGTCTGCTGCACCGCCTGCCCGGCCGCCGACTGGGCTCCACCGGCGACGATCACGCCGCCGATCCCGCCGGTCGCCAGCGCGCCGAGACCGCCCACCACCGACAGCAGCAGGCCCGAACCGAACCGCTTGAAGAAGTGGCTGTTGACATCGCCCTCAAGCCCTGTGGTGCCATCGAAACCGATGGCAGGCGAGGCAAGGTTGATCGAGGCACCGTCGGGCCGGATCAGCCGGGTCCAGATCACATAGGCGCGTTTCTGCCCCTGCTGCACACCCGCCTGATACTGCCCGATGAGGCGCGAGGACCGCGGGACCAGCACGCGCTTGCCATCGAAGCTGCGCACATCCTGGCTCACCACCGCGCGCACATATCCCGGCACGTCGGTGTTGATCGCGGTTTCGAGGATCGCGGGGATCAGCGTGCCCTCGGTCACTGTGGTGGAGGGGTTGGTCATCGCGCGGGCCTGAGCCGGGCCGCCGCCGACCCCGCCGATCGAGCTGGCGAAGGCGGACGCGCCGCCATTGCCACCAGCGATGGCGGCCGCGGTGCCTGCCGCAGCCGTGGCAGGAGCCTCGGCGAGACGCGGGGCATTGCCCGCCGCGCGGCTGGCATCGAACACCAGCTGCGGGCTGGCATAGGGGTTGACGGCCGGGACGGTCCCCATCGCCGGGTTGTTCGCGAGCACCGGCGCAGGCGCCGGATCGGGCTGGGCCGTGCCCGGCAGCGCCGCAGGTGCGGCCGGGGCAACGGCGGGCTGCATCGCAACGCCCGCCGCCGGATCGGGCGCGGCCACGGCCGGATTGCCGACCGGCTGCTGATCCGGCAGGCGCGCCGAATTCATCGCCCAGAAGGTCACCGCACCGATCAACCCGATCACCGCCACGCCACCTGCCAGCGCCATGCCGTCACCCTTGGCCTTGCGGTCAGTCACCGCCGGGAAGGCGGCGCGGCTGGCGAGGTCGATGATCTCGGCAGATTCGCGGGTGCGCGGATCGACCGCGTCGCTGCTGTCCCCGTTGCCCTTTTTGGGCGGCAAACGCATGGCCAGACGCATCAGATGTTCTCCTCGGCGAAGTGATGGAAAAAGACGCGGATCATTTGCTGCCCTTCTTGCGCGGGCCGCTCAGCCCGGCCTGACGCGCGGTTGGGCGGGCGGGGCCGGTGTTGGTGAGCGTGGCGGTGTCGCGCCCGGAACGCAGGATGATCTGCGGCGGCACGCCATCGACCACCACGGTATCGCCCCGGGTGGTGAAGTTGACCGGGCCTTCGTCGCCGTCCTCGTTGGTGACAAGGATCGCCGGGATCGGGATGCCCGCAGGCCAGGTCAGGAACACCGCATCGCCATCATCGAAAGCGCGCGAGGGGAGCAGTTCGCTCGCCCCTGCCTGCGCCCATTCGAAATTGAGCTGCGAGGGATCGGTGACGGCGTAAGGGTCTGACGCGGCGGCGATCTCCACCGGATCGGCGGCCGCACGCAGCTTTGCCGCCTCGGCCTCGGCAGCGGCGGCAAGACGCGCTTCCTCTGCGGCCTTTTCCAGTTCGGGATAGCGGAATTGCAGCACATACAGCGCAGCGTTCCGGGGGCTGGCGACCAGATCGAACAGATAGGTGCGCTTGTCGGTCACCACCGTCATGTTGGTGCGCGCGGCCGGTTCAAGCGGCTTGATGAACAGGATCGTCTGCGCCTTGTTGGGCTGCACCTGCCACGCGCCCGAATCGCCGATGGCGACGTTCTCGATCACTTCGTCAGGGGCGAACTTGATCGTGGTCTGGACCTTCACCTTGCCTTCGATCCGGACCACGGCGTTCTCGTTGTAGACGAGCGTTTGCAAACGGTTGTCCTGCGCGGCGGCAGGCATCGCCAGCGGGGTGACGACAGCACAGGCAAGGGCAAGCGCGGCGAGGCGCAAGGGCCGGGTCATTGATAGGTCTCCGGAGGGGGTGTCTTGGATGCGGGTGCGGATGCGGGCGTGCCGCTCGCGGGTGCGGTGGCGGAGCGGAAGCGGTTTCCGATCCCGCGGGTGCGCGAGGTTGCCGGGTTCAGCGGGCTGACCTGCCCTCCCCCCGCGCCCGCCGCGCCCGTGGCGTAGACCCGGGTCTGGCGAACACTGCCGCCCTCTGCGCCGGTATCATTGGCGGCCATCACGGCCTGCACGGGGGCGACATCGACCCTGCGGGGGGCAAGGCCCGCGCTGGCGGGGGCGATGCTGGCCGTGCGCGGCAGCATCGCGGCGGGCTGCGCTACCGGCACCGCGCGGGGGCCATCGTCGCTGCGGCTGCGCTCCTTGTCGGGCACCAGGCCGAACACCTGCCACCCGGCCACCATCGTCGACGCGATCTTCAGCGCCATCAGCATCAGCGCCGCATGCACCGCGCCAATCAGGAAGAACGCCATCGCCGCCTGCTGGTCGATCTTGCCCGGCACCGCCACCAGCGCCGAGAGCACCGGCACCGCCATCTCCAGCATGATCGACCCGCCCAGCACCGCAAACAGCGGGGCGAGCGCCATCATCGTCAGCCCCTTGAGCCAGCCCGTGAACAGCCCGCGCGTCCCTTCGAACAGCGCCATCACCACAAAGATCGGCCCCACCGCCAGCAGCAGCGCCAGCGCGATCCGCGCCGTCACCAGCAGGCCGACCGTGCCGAGCAGCAGCAGCATCGCCCCCAGCCACATCATCCCGGGCGGGGAGAAGGCGCTGATATCCTTGGTATCCCCGCTCGCCTTCTGGATCGACAGGAACACCACGTCGAGCTTCTGCGCGAACACCGCCGTGGCGCTTTCGTCGCGCACACCGGTGAGGATTCCCGCAATCTGATCCGGCCCGCCGATGAAGATGTTGTAGAACAGCGTCGAGAAGGCGACGAAGCTGGTCGCGAAGGTCAGCACCAGCCCCAGCGTCATCATCTTCGGCAGCAGCGCCCGGACCGACAGGTTCGACCGCCCCAGCATCAGCGAGATGCCGAAGAAGCCCACATACAGCCCCAACAGCAGCGTCAGCGCGAAGGCGAGCTGGCCTTCCGTGCCGAACAGGCGGTTGAAGGCCTGTTCCGACACACCCGCCGCGATGCAGTCCACCGCGGTCAACGCGGCGGAGACGCCCATACCCATCGCCGAGCCGGCCTGATCGCAGGCCGCGCTCATTCCGCGGCCTGCCACATGCTGTCATCCTCGGGATCGCCGGGACCATCGGGCCAAGCGCGGCCGGTGAGCGGCGGATACCAGGCAGACGGCGCATCCCCCACCGCCTCGCGCAGCAGATCGAGCCGCCGCACCGCGCTTTCGCGGCCCGACAGGATCGTCAGCACTTCAGGCGCGCCCGACAGGTCGAGCCGCACCACCACGCTCGCATCGGGCTGGCGCACGAGGAAGCAGCGGCTATGCGCGGGCAGGCTGCGGATCAGCGCGAATTCGTGGCTCGTCAGGCCAAAGCCGTCGCAATAGTCCTCAGGCCGGGCGCGGCTGTTGGGCATGAACATCATGGTCGCGGTCTGTTCGACCAGCGCGGTAGAGATGCGACTGTCGAGCGCATCGCGCGCCGATTGCGTGGCAAAGCCCACCAGCGCATTGCGTTTGCGCAACGTCTTCAGCCAATCGCGGATGCGCGCGGCGAACACCTCGTCGTCGAGCGCCTTCCAGCCCTCGTCGATCAGGATCATGGTCGGCTGCCCGTCCAGCCGCTCATCGATGCGGTGGAACAGATACATCATCACCGGCGTGCGCAGGCGCGGGTTTTCGAGCAGCGCGGTCATGTCGAAGCCGAGCACTCGCTCACCCAGATCCAGCCGGTCCCGCTCGTTATCGAACAGCCAGGCATGCTCGCCGCCGTCACTGGAAGGGCTGCCGATCCACGCCGCCAGCCGATCCGCCAGATCGCCCGGCTCAGGCCGCCGCACACCGGCGAGCAATTCCTTGAAATGGCGCAGGCGCCGCAGGGACGGGTCATTCGCATAGGTCGCATCGACCGCCGCGCTGAGCGTGGCATATTCCTCGGGACCATCGGCCCCCAGCAGCACCGCCAGCCAGTCGCGCAGGAAGGCGCGGTTGGCGGGCGTGTCGGGGAGGCTCAGCGGGTTGAACCCGGTCGGATCGCCCGGCGCAATGCGGCTGTAGCGCCCGCCGATCCCGCGAATGAACAGCTCCGCCCCGCGATCCTTGTCGAACAGGATGGTGCGCGGCTTGAACTTCTGCGCCTGTGCGGCGAGGAAGTTCATCACCACGGTCTTGCCCGAACCGCTCGGCCCGATGACGCTGAAATTGCCCAGATCGCCGTGGTGGAAGTTGAAGAAGAACGGCGTGGCGCTGGTGGTTTCCAGCAGCGTCACCGCCTCGCCCCAGTGGTTGCCGCTCGCCTGCCCCAGCGCAAAGCCGTGGAAACTGCCAAAGCCCGCCATGTTGGCCGAGGAAATCAGCGCGCGGCGCACGATATATTCCTCGTTACCCGGGAACTGCGCCCAGAAGGCAGGTTCAAGGTTGGTGTCCTCGCGCACCGCAATCGCGCCGGTATCGGCCAGCGCAGCGGCGCAGGCGGCCATGGCGTCGTCGAGGCGGGGGAGCGTCGTCTCGCGCACCAGCACGGTCAGGTGATGATCGCCAAAGCCGACCGCCCCTGCCCCCAGAGCATCGCGCGCCGAGAGCATTTCGTTGCGTTCGGCCGCAGCCTCCTCATCCACCGAGCGCGAGCGTCTGAGGGCAAGGTCGATACGTTCCTTCGCCGTGGTGCGCTCGTTGGGGGCGTAGCTTTCGGTGACCACCATCTCGAACGGCAGGCGCAGGATATTGTCGAGCAGGCCCGGCGAGGTCGCTTCCGGGTAGTCCTTCAGACCGAGAATCGCGGCGAAATCGGGGGCGGCCGACCCGCGCAGCTCCATCGCGTCGAGCCCGAAAGAGGCGCGGCGGTAGGGCAGCATGTGGCCGATATCGGTTTCGGGGCTCGGGCGGCGCACCGGGCGCATCTCGCCGTTGTAGAGCGCGCTGAGCAGCTCCAGCATTTCCGAATTGGTGCCGCCACTCGCCGAGGCCGGGGCCTGATAATCGCCCAGCACCGCCGCGCCGTAATTCTGCAAGGACGCGACCAGCCCGGTGATCGCCGCCTTCAGGCTGCGGATGTCCTTGGGATCGGCCTCGGGCTCATCCTGTCCGGCGCGGGAGAACAGCTTGCTCATCCGCTCGGGCAGACCCGTCTTGCCGCGCGCGGGGCGGCGGATCAGGGTCACGAACTGATCGTTGATGAACAGCGATCCGCCCGCCAGCCGCTGCTTCCAGCGGCCGTCGATGTGGCGGCTGAGGGCATCGGGAAACTCGGCGTCCAGCTCCACCTCCACCCGGCGGCGGATGACGTGGTGATACATCACGAAGCGCGCATCGAGGGTACTGCGCAGCATCACCTCGCGGGTGGCGGCATGGGCGTTCAATGCGTCCGAATCCTCGGTCTCGAACAGCAGGCCCGGCACCTGAATCGCGCTCATCACGCTGCCATCGCGCAGCAGAACGGTGTTGTCGTCAACGAGGCGGGCATAGGGCAGCCGGTCGCCCACGCGCGCTTCCTTCGCGCTCCAGGCGGCGGCTCCGATCCATTTCACCATGTCCGGCCCTCCTTGTTGAGGCCACTCTTGTAATGCGTCACGGGGTGTAGCTGTTGCAGCCCCAACGCTTGAAATTGGGCACGCGCGGGCATTTGCTGACCTTGGTGATCCACAGGTCGAAAATGCGCGGTTCGCGCAGCGAAGCGAAATAGCCGATCACATGCATCACCACCGGCACCGGCAGGATCCACCAGCTCTTGAGGATCAGAAAAGCGATCGTCGTCACCATCAGGTTGATGATGAAGAAATTCATCGTCACGCCTGCAAACATCTGCGGGCGGGTGAGCGCGCGGTGCACGGGGTTGCGGGCGAGATCGCTCATCAGCCCGCAGCCGACTGGATGCCGGCGACGATCGTGGTCGCGCCGAACAGGATGAAGACACCGACGATCACGGTCGCGCCGAAGCGCCAGTTCATCCGGCCGGTGAGCATCATGAAGCCGATTGCGGCGACCGCCATCACGGCAACGGTGGTCGCCACCGTGCCGAGCAGCGTGCCCTGCAACCACAACAGCGCGTTATTGATCGGGCCGGAGCCGGCCGGATCGGCCTGAGCAAAGGCAGCCGAAGGCGTGAGCGCCAACGCGAGCAGCGCGGCGATGCGGGCGGGAAGGCGGAACAGCGACATCATCTGATTCGGAACACTTTCATCTTGTTCTGGCATATTGTCATGGCCCGGCGGTTACTGCCCTGCCGGGCGCGAATGGTTGGCAAGCCGCCCCATGATGGCAGCAACATAGTGCCGGGTTTCGCGGATGTTGGGAATCCCCCCGGCGCGTTCGACCCGGCCCGGTCCAGCGTTGTAGGCGGCCAGCGCCTTCTCCAGATCGCCGCCGAACCGGTCGAGCTGTTCGCGCAGATAGCGCGCCCCGCCTTCGAGGTTGGCGAAAGGATCGCGCGGGTCCACGCCAAGATAGCGCGCGGTGCCGGGCATCAGCTGGGCGAGCCCGCGCGCGCCCACCGGCGAGACCGCATCCTCGCGCCAGCGGCTTTCCTGCCACACCAGCGCCTCAAGCAGGCTCGGCGACAGATCGAACCGCGCGGCGAGTTCGGCAATCTTGGCTGCGTAGCGTGGCGGGACAGCGGCGGCATTGCGGGCCGGATCGGCAATCGCGGTGGCGGGCAGCATCGGGCCTTCCATCAACGTGGCATCCGACACAGTGCCCGGCCCCGATACAGGCGCTGGCGCTGCGGCCAGCGGCCCTGTCACCCATCGCGCGCCATCGGCCCCCAGTTCCAGCACATCAGCCCGCGCTTCCCCGGCAAGACCAAGAGCGAGCGCAGTGGCAGTGGCTATAATCGTGACGCGGACAACCGCGGCGAGAATCATGTCTCGGCCCTCCAGAACCTCCCCTTTGTCTATCCTAAATGACAGGCAGGTGACAGCCTCGCGCGATGCTGCCTGAGCACCGGCGGCATAGCGCGCGCGAATACCGGGCATGCAAACGGGCGGGCCGCCCGTCCGGCAGCCCGCCCGTCGATGGCCCATGCGCGACCCGCTGGGCTCTTAGTCCGTCAATCGCGCAGCGTGAGCTGTCCGGCGCGCGAAGGCGCAGACCGGAATTCGCCGCGATCGAGCATTTTGATCGCACGCCGAGCAAGACGGCGCGAATCGGTGGCGGTGCCGTCGGCGGTATCGAGCTCCACCACTTCGTGGCAGGCCAGCGCCCGATCGAAGGCGGCGCGCGCCTTGGCATCGTCGCCGACCCGGGCATAGGCAATGCCAAGGTTGATCAGCACGGCGGCGTCGTGCGGATCGGCCAAGGCGGCCTTTTCAAGCGTAGCGAGCGCCTGCGTGTCACGCCCCGAGGCCAGTGCCCGGACGGCGAGATCGCCGTGCTCAGCAGGCGACGCGAGCGGTGTATCGACAATGGTGACAGGTGCGCCCCCCGGGGCGGCGCCAGCGACAAGCGCGGCAACAAACGCGGTAAACGACATCGGCATAGCTCCTCTTCAACGCTGAGCATCATGCCGCGCTTCAACTGAGGATGCAATGAAACTGTAACATTGTAATTTTTCTGTAATTTTACAGCTTAAATTATTGATTATCAATCATTGTTTTGTGAAACTAGCCACTCCGCCCACGCCCCTCTCGCCAATAATTTTGGTCATATTTGTCTTTTTTCAGTCATAATGTGGATACTGCAATACGCCAGTCATGTTGCAAGAATTCTGTCATGTGAGCCCCCTAGCGAGCCGTTAGCGCAAATCAGCACGCGCCTTTTTCGATTCTCGGCTCAAGAGGGGACCACCGCTGTGAAAAAACTTCAACGCACTCTAATCATGGGTTGCAGTCTGGTCGCTCTGGCCGGTTGCGGCGCCGACGAAATCGTGTCGCCGGGCACCGGCGGCAACATCATCATCGACATTACCAATCCGCCCACGCCCACCCCGACGCCAACGCCGACCGGCGGAACGGGCGTGCAGCCCGCAGCGGAGTGCCCCGACATCTTCTCGACCGGCGGTCTCGCCGATCAGCAGACGATCACTGGCCCGACCGGCACCTATCGCGTGTGCCGCCTGCCGTCCGTCATCGACCGTTCGGACACGCTGCCCTTCATCGAAGGCGTCGTCTACAACATCGGCGGCCAGGTTTTCGTCGGCCAAGATGCCGGCTTCGACGGTACCGGCTCGGGCGCCGGCGTTACGCTGACCGTTGAGCCGGGCGTCATCCTTTATGGTGCGGGTCAGCAGGCGCTGGTCGTGCGCCGCGGCAACCGCCTGATCTCGAACGGCACCGCCGATCGTCCGATCATCTGGACCAGCCGCGAAAACATCCAGGGCCTCTCCAGCGACAGCAGCGAACAGCAGTGGGGCGGCGTCGTCCTGCTCGGCCGTGCCCGCGTGTCGGACTGCTCGAACGGGGTGGAGAACACCGATAACACCTTCACGCAGAACCCGACCTGCCAGATGAACCTCGAAGGCGCTGCGGTCAGCATTCCTTACGGCGGCCCGCTCAACACCGACAGCTCGGGCTCGTTCACCTTCAACCAGATTCGCTTCTCGGGCTTCGAACTGGCTCCAGGCAACGAGTTGCAATCGCTGACGACCGGCGGCGCAGGGTCGAACACCACGATTGCGAACCTCCAGACTTTCAACAGTTCGGATGACGGCGCCGAGTTTTTCGGCGGCACGTTCAACGCTCGCAACTTCGCCATCATCGGGGCTCAGGACGACTCGCTCGACGTTGATAGCGGTGCGAACATCAATCTCGACAACATGGTCGTGGTTCAGCGTGCCAACGCGGGCGACTCGGCGATTGAACTTGACTCGCCGAACCAGCGGACGCCGGCGTTCACCCCGAACACCGCGTTCCCGCTGACCCGCCTGCAGGTGAACAACTTCACCTTCGTGCACAATTCGACCGCTACGGCGGCCTCGAACGGTGCAGTGATCCGCGCCCGCGGCAGCGCCCAGCTCAGCCTGACCAACGGCGTGATCAATCGCCGCGACGGCGATACCTCGTTCTGCTTCCGCTTTGACGATGCGGCAACGCTCGGCGCTCTGATTGGCGCCAACTCGGTGGTCTGTGACGGCGGCACCGATCGCCGCGCACGCACCACCAGCAGTTCGGAAGATCCGGCGGCCGTGACTGCCCTGACCACGGGCAGCAACAACGCCAACCTCAGCTTCACCATCACCCTGACCAACAACATCGTGAACGGTGCCAACGAGACTGCGGTTGCTCCGTTTGCTGCAAGTGGCCGGTCGTCGTTCTTCCCGAACCGCGCCTACATCGGTGCGGTGCCGGATGCGGCGTTCATCACCACCACGTTCCGCAACTGGACCTGCAACTCGTCGATCCACGACTTCGGCAGCGCAACGGGTGCCTGCACCAGCCTGCCGGTCTACGACTGATTGCGCCTTTCATAACGGGGGAGGCGCTGCACTCTGCGTGCGCCTCCCCTTCCTGTTTTTGGCCACGCGCGGCCAGCGCTTTTCAAGGCCTATTCACGAGGGGGTCCAGTATTATGTCGACCGGCACGCGCCTGGCAGGGCTGCTGCTTCTCACCACGTCGCTCACCTACCCCGCGATCGCCCACGCCCAGTCGACTGACGACCAGACTGCCGAGGCGCCGCAGAGCGATGACGATCTGACCGGGGAAGTTACGGAGACGCCGTCGGAAGAGCAATACGAAGACGTCGACGTATCGCTGCCGGGCGGCGGGATCGTTGTTACCGGCCGCCGCAATCGCAATCCCGAGCGTGCGTCCACCCAGGTTCTCAACGTCCTCTCCGAAGCCGACATCGCGCGCACCGGGGAAGGCGACATCGCCGGTGCCCTGTCGCGCGTCAGCGGCCTTTCGCTGGTCGGCAATGGCCGCGTCTTCGTGCGCGGTCTCGGCGATCGTTACTCGCTGGCGCTGCTCAACGGCCTCCCCCTGCCCAGCCCCGAACCGCTCAGCCGCGTCGTTCCGCTCGACATCTTCCCGACGAGCGTGGTTGCATCCAGCATCGTGCAGAAGACCTACTCGGCCAACTTCCCGGGCGAATTCGGCGGCGGGGTGATCAACCTCACCACCAAGGCGGTGCCGGCCGAAGACTTCCTCAGCATCAGCATTGGTGCCAGCGGAGATACCGAGACCACCTTCGAAAACGGCCTCACCTATTTCGGATCGCAGTGGGATACCTTCGGTTTCGACAACGGCAACCGCGACATTCCTTCGAACCTGCAATCGTTCTTCGACAGTGGACTGCGCCCCGAGGAGCTTGACTCGGAAGCCGCCGCCGCTGTCGTCGGCCAATTGTTCCCGACCAACCTCGTCACCCTCCAGAAAAACGATTCGCTGCCCGTCAACTTCAGCGCGAACATCACTGGCGGTGCGTCGTTCGATCTCGGCGGCGAAACCTTCCTCGGCGTGGTCGCCACGGTGGGCATTTCGAACAAGTGGCGCAACCGTTCGGTGCTGAGCCAGACGGGGCTCGGTGATCTTGAGGAGCTTGCGACCACGTCGACCACGTTCATCACCGACAACAATGTTCTGGTGAACGGTCTGATCGGCATCGGCCTTGATATTGGCGAGCACACCATCCGCTGGACCAATCTCTACATCCGCGACACCATCAAGACCGCGCGCCTGAGCCAGAACACCGACTTTGTCAGCGGCGCTGATCCGGTCGAAGACGTGGTGCAAAGGACCGCCTGGTTCGAACGTCAGTTGATCGACAGCCAGTTGGTCGGCGAGTTCGAGTTCGGCAAGCTCGATCTCGACCTGCGCGGCGGCTTTGCCCGCACCGATCGCGAAGCGCCGTTCAACACCACATTTGCCTATCGCCGCGTCGAAAACTATCGGGGTTCCGGGCAGGATGTGCTGCTTGCCAATCCCAGCGGCACCCTTCTGCCACAGCTGGATCGCCCGACCGTCGACTTCGACGATTTGCAGGAAGACCAGTATTTTGGCGGCATCGACCTTTCCTACGAGGTTCTGGATAACCTCGATGTGACGGTCGGCTATGCCTATTCGGACACGGATCGCCGCTCCTCCAGTCGTTCTTTCTTCCCGCGCATTTTCTGCGGGGCGCTGTGCGATTTCATCCCTTCAGAAGAAGGACGGGCGGCGCTGCTTGAGGCGATCGGTCTTCGCAGGCCTGGCGATATGTACAACGGATCGACCCTCGCCAGTGATCCGGTGCTGGGATCGGCCTTTGGCGTCGATCTGCTCGAACGCACCCAGTTCCCGGTATTCGATGCCGCGCTCACCGTGCATGCCGGCTACGGGCAGCTGCGCTGGGCGCCGATCGAAACGCTGACGATCGAAGGCGGCGTACGGTTCGAGGACGGCGTGCAGACCGTTACGCTCGACCAGACGATCTTCAACGACCCGGTCCCCGGTGCAAACCCGACCAACATCACCGAAGATTACTTCCTTCCCGCCGGGACGATCACGTGGGAGGCGACCGACGATCTTCAGCTTCGCTTCGCTGCATCGAAGACCATCGCCCGGCCGCAGTTCCGCGAGTTGGTGGAACAGATCTATTTCGATCCGGAATCCAACCGTCGTTACCTTGGTAACCCGTTCCTGCGCGACAGCGAACTGACCAATGCCGAAGCCCGCGCCGAATACTACATGGGCGGGAACAAGCGGGTCAGCCTTGCCGGGTTCTGGAAGGAGATCAAGAACCCGATCGAAGCCTTCATCGAGTTTCGTCCGGGCGAATTCATCACCAGCTTCGCCAATGCGCCCTCGGCCGAACTGTATGGCGCTGAACTCGATGTCTCCTACGGCATCGATCTCTACAAGCTGGGCGGGTCGTTCTTCGAGACCAAGCAGGTGTTGATCCTGGCGAACTACACGTTCACCAATTCGAGCCTTTCGGTTACCGAGGGCGCTCCGGCTCCCATCCCCGGCAACCCGACCAACGTGGCGGAAAACCTGTTTCGCGACGGCGCTCCGCTCGTGGGGCAATCCGACCATATCGCCAACCTCTCGCTCAGTTTCGAGGATACCGAGAAGGTTCAGCAGCTGACCCTTCTGGTCAACTATGCGAGCGAGCGGGTCACGTCACGCGGCCAGTCGCTGCCCGATGTCGTCGAAGACCCGGGCCTCACGGTCGATCTGGTCGGTCGCAGCGAGCTGAAGCTCGGCGGTCAGCCGCTCGAACTGAGCTTCGAGGTGCGCAACATCTTCGGGCGCGACAACTTCGAATTCCAGGAATCCAATGGCAACCGGGTCGAGATCAACACCTTCGACATCGGCACCACCTTTGCGGTGGGCGTGAAGGCCAACTTCTGACGCGCCATGCCTTGCCACAACGAAAAGAGCCGCCTTGCAAAAGGCGGCTTTTTTCTTTGGTGCGGTCGGAAAACCGGCCATGCGCACCCCGCCGCTTCATAGCAGCGCGGCGCAGCGGTCAGCTGAGATCGAACACGTAGCCCAACGAACGCACGGTGCGCAGCGGATTGCCCCCGCCGGCAGACTTGATCGCGCGGCGCAGGCGGCCGATCCACACGTCCACCGTGCGCTCGTCAATCGGCGGTTCGCGTTTGCCCAGGCCGTTGATCAAATCCTCGCGGGTCAGCACCCGGTTGGGGTTTTCGGCGAGGAAGCGCAGCAAGCGGAATTCATTGGGGCGTAAGGTGATCGGCTCGTTATCCCAGCGCGCCTGAAGCGCAGCCATGTCGATCGTCAGCGCACCCAGCTCGAAACGGCGGGTGGCGTGCCGCTCCGGCCCGCGCGATTGCAGCGCCAGCACCCGGTCCAACACGGCGGTGCGTGTCAACGGTCCGATCACGTAATCATCCGCCCCGGCCCTCAGCGCACGGCGGCGATCATCGGGATCGTCGGCTTCCAGCACCATCGTCACATGCGCCTCGCTGGTGCGCGAATCCGCGCGCAGGCGGCGGCACATCTCAAGGCCCGCCAGCTCGGGCATGACCCAGTCGACGAAAGCCCACATCGGCCCCTCGACCAGCCGCCGCGGCCCTTCCGGCCCCAGCCTGTCGAAGGTGAAGCGCCGCTGATCATGGACGAAATCCTCAAGGCTTTCGCCCAGTTCGCTCGTCAGGAAGATATTGACGACATCCATGTTGGCCAGCCCCGTTTGACATCCGGATTGCCGCAGGGGTGTGACGCGTTTGTGACTGGATTGCAGCGATGTGTAAGCAATTCGCAATCCGGTGCAGTCGCAGCCGGTCGCGCAGGGGGCACGCGCCACTTGCGCAGCGACACATCAGCCGGGTGGGAGGGCCGTCACAAAAGCCATGTTGCCTTCGCGCCGCGCTTCGACGATTGCCCCGAGACCCGACGGGGGCGCAGCCAGCCGCTCGGCAAGCTGTCCGAAGCTGCGCGGCACCGCGACCTCGCCCGCGCGGTGCAGCAGCGCAAGATACCGTGCGCCAAGCCAGCGATCCCTGACGAGGCTGCTCATGAAGATCGCCCCGCCCGGCGCCGTCACACGGGCAAGCTCGCAGGTGACCGCCTCGGTATCCGAAAACAGGTGCAACATCCCGGGGTTGAGGACAGCACCGAAAGACCGGGCCCGAAAAGGCAAACGGCGCAGGTCGGCCTGAAGGAAAACGAGGCCCGCAGGCACGCCGCCTGCCACCGCGCAGATCCGGTCCCGGCCCGCCGCCAGCATGTCCAGCGAGAGATCGACAAGCACCGCAAGGCGATCAATATGTGCGTAAACCGGCGCTGTCGATACCAGCGTGCCGCATCCTGCATCGAGGAAAGGGCCAGCACCGTGGCGCGCCGCAGCATCCGCAAAGGCGGTGTATGATGCGGGCGAGGTGCCCCACGCGGCTGCGTTGTAAAGGCCGTTCCCGATCAGCGCGTCGTAAACGCGGGCGCGGCCATCATAGGCTTGCCCGCTCTCGTCGGTCGGCAGCACGGACCAGATATGCTCGCTCACCTGTCTTGCGCGGGTGCCCTCCATCAGGACAGCGGCAAGCGGGGCGGGCAACACCGGGCCTACCCCACGAACGCCCGTTCGATCACGAACTGGCCGGGCTTGCTGTTCGCGCCCTCCTCGAAGCCGCGCTTTTCGAGGTCAGCCGCGTGGTCCTTGATCATCGCCATCGAGCCGCACAGCATCACGCGGTCTTCTTCCGGCACGAAGCGTTGCGGCCCCTTGGATTGTTCGAACAACCGGCCATCGTCGATCAGCTGCTGGATACGGCCCTGGGTGCGGAACGGCTCGCGGGTGACGGTGGGGACGTAGATCATGCGCGCACGGTCTTCGTCTTCCAGCAACGGATCGCCTTCGAGCTGCGATTCTAGCAGCTCGCGGTACGCCAGTTCGGCGACATTGCGCACCGAATGGACAATGATGACTTCCTCGAACATCCCGTAAACCTCGGGATCGCGCACCAGGCTCATGAACGGCGCAAGCCCCGTGCCGGTCGACAGCATGAACAACCGCTTGCCCGGCAGCAGCGCGTCGGTGACCAGCGTGCCGGTCGGCTTCTTGCCGAGATAGATCGGATCACCGACCTTGATATGCTGGAGCCGCGAGGTCAGGGGGCCGTCGGGCACCTTGATCGACAGGAATTCCAGTTCCTCCTCATACGATGGCGAGGCGACGGAATAGGCGCGCAGCAGCGGCTTGCCATTGTCCCCCGGCAGCCCGATCATCACGAATTCGCCCGAACGGAAACGGAAGGACGCAGGCCGCGTCATCTTCAGAGTGAACAGCCCCTCGGTCCAGTGATGGACATAGGTGACGGTTTCCACAGAGAGCGCCGCGCTTTCGGCAAACTGGTCGCGGTCGATGATGGGCTGGTTCAAAACGGGCCTCGGGTGTGAGTCGGCGCCGCCCGGAAACGGCGGCAGGATCGGGCGGGCAAATGGACGACAAGCGCGCGCCCTTCAAGACAGTTTCGCGTTAGGGCCTGAAAGCCTAGCCTTTGACAGCGGCGCTGCGACCGGCCGCGTCAGTTCCATCCCGCACGGTCAAAAATGCGCACCGCTTCCGCCTGGCGCTTGCCGATATCGGCAACGCTGAGAGGATCGGCCTTGAACGCCCCCAGCCCTTCGACCGCGGAATTGGCCTTGAGGCCGAGCGCAGCCGGGTATTCGTTATTGCCATCGGCGAAGTAACGCTGGGCGCTTTGCGACGTGAGATATTCGAGGAACTTGACGGCATTGGCGCGGTTGGGCGCGGTCTTGATCACCCCTGCCCCGCTGACATTGACATGGGTGCCCGCGCCATCCTGATCGGGGAAGATCACGCCGATCTTGTCGAAGATCGCCTTCGCTGCCGCATCGCCTGCCGCGTAGCGCGCAAGGTAATAGGTGTTGACCACGGAGAGGCGGCACTGCCCGGCCGCCACCGCTTCGATGATCGAGGTGTCGTTGCCCTGCGGCGGCTGCGCGAAGTTGGCGACGACGCCCTTGGTCCACGCCTCCGCCTCGGCCGGGCCCTTGTGGGCCGCGATGCTCGACAGCAGCGAGATGTTGTAGATGTTAGAGGAGGATCGCATGCAGATCTGCCCCCTGAAGGCAGGATCGGCCAGATCGGCATAGCTGTCCAGCCCCTCGGGCTTGCCGCGCGCCTTGTCGTAGATGATGATCCGCGCCCGGGTCGACAGGCCGAACCACAGGCCCTGCGGGTGGCGCAGGTTGGCGGGCAGGCGTTCGGCAAGCAGCGGCGAATCGACCGGCGCAAGGATCCCCGCCTCCTCGGCGCGCCACAAGCGCCCGGCATCAACGGTGATAAGCAGGTCGGCCGGGCTGAATTCGCCCTCGGCCGCGATCCGCTCGATCAAAGCATCGGCATCGGCCTCGATGCGGTTCACCTTGATGCCGGTTTCGCGGGTGAAATCCTCATACAGCGCAAGGTCGGTGTCGTAGTGGCGCGAGGAATAGATGTTGACCTCGCCGGTGATCGGCGCGGCGTCCTTTGCCGTTTCCTGCGCGCAGGCGGACAACAGGGCAAGGCTGGCACAGGCAAGGGCGGCAAGCAGTCGGTTCATGACGGGAGGACTTTCAAACTGGCATTTGCGAATGACTTGCAATATTATTCCGGGCAACGCAAGCTCTAACCCGCTGCTCCCTGCCGCACGAAGGCGCGGACGCTGTCGGGATCGGGAGCGACGCTGTAGGCCTTGGCGGGATCAACCGGAACCGCAGTCTCAACCGTGATCGCCGCGCCGTTGGCGCTTTCGAACAGCACCCGGCTGCGCGAACCGAGCGGGTGGACATCGCGCACCCGGCAACCGCGCAGGTCGGCGACGGGGGTAAGGCGATCGGCCTGCACCAGCAGATCAAGCGTCGCAGCCTCGGGCAGCGTGTGGGCCAGCGCGGTTAACGGCCACAGACCGAAGGGCGTGTCGAGCCCCGCTTCGGTTCGCCGCCCCGCTATCACCTGCGCCCCGCCGAAAATCGCACCCACCGCAGCGGTGACCGGCGCATGGTGCAGATCATGCGGCGTACCGAACTGCACGATCCGCCCCGCCTCCATCACCGCGATCCGGTCGCCGATGTCGAGCGCCTCGGCCGGATCGTGGGTGACCAGCACCACGGTCGTCCCCGCCTCGCGCAGCAGGATGCGACATTCGCGGCGCAAGCTGCGGCGCAGGACGATGTCGACGCTGGCGAAGGGCTCGTCCATCAGCAGCACCTGCGGCCCCGGCGCCATCGCCCGGGCGAGCGCGGCGCGCTGCTGCTGCCCGCCCGAAAGCTCGTGCGGGTAACGCGCGCCCATGCCCGCAAGGCCGACCCGCGCCAGCCAGGCATCGGCCTGCGCACGCTCGGCCCGGGGCATCCCGAAGGCGACATTGGCGGCCAGCGTCATGTGCGGGAACAGCGCGCCGTCCTGAAACACGAGGCCCACGGGCCGCGCCTCGGGCGCAGGGTGGCGCGCCGCATCCGCCAGCACTTCGCCGCCAAGCAGCACCTCGCCCTGCTGCACCCGCAGCAATCCTGCCGCCAGGCCAAGCAGTGTTGACTTCCCGCAGCCCGACGCGCCAAGCAGGCAGGTGATCTCCCCCGCGGGCGCGGTGAAACTGATCTCCTCCAGCGCCCGCACCGCGCCATAGGCATGGGCAATATGACGGAATTCGAGGCTCAATGACCGATCCTCAAGGGTTAGCGGTGAGCCGCCTTAGGCAATTTGCAGGGCGGACTGCAAGCGCCCCCCTGCGCGCGCCCGGCGAAGCGCGGGGCTGGACGCTGGCGGCGCTCACGCTGGCGGTGCTTGCGGGCCTGCCGATCGCGGCGATTGCATGGGCGGCGCTGGGCGGGCAGAGCGCGGCCATCGGCGACCTCGCGGGCACGGTGCTGCCGACCTATATCGCCAACACCGCGCTGCTGATGCTGCTGGCGGGCGGGATTGCGACGACGGTGGGAACAGGCTGCGCCTGGCTGATCGCGGCGACCCGCTTTCCCGGGCGGCGTGTGCTGGGCTGGGCGCTGGTGCTGCCGCTGGCGCTGCCCGCCTATCTTGCCGCCTATATCTATGCCGACATCCTCGACTTCGCCGGGCCGGTGCAGACCGCCTTGCGCGCCGTGACCGGGTGGGGCGCGGCGGACTATGCCTTCCCAGATATCCGTTCGCTGGGCGGCGGGGCGCTGGTGCTGGGCCTGGTGCTGTATCCTTACGTCTATCTCCTCGCCCGCACCGCCTTTGCCACGCAGAGCCGCACCCAGTTCCGCGCCGCGCGCAGCCTTGGGGCGAGCCCGGGCCGGGCGTTCCGGCAGGTCGCCCTGCCCGCCGCGCGCCCGGCCATCGCCGGGGGTCTGGCGCTGGTGCTGATGGAGGTGCTGGCCGATTTCGGCGTCGCCGAATATTTCGCCATCCCCACCTTCTCCACCGGCATCTTCCGCAGCTGGCTGGCGATGGGGGACAAGGCGGCGGCGCTGAAGCTGGCGGCGGTGATGCTGATCTTCGTCATCGCGCTGGTCGCATGGGAAGCGCACACCCGCGCCGGGCGCAGCGACAGCCGCGATGGCCTCGCCGCCCCGCTGATGGACGAGCCGCTGGTCGTGCTCTCGCCGCTCGGTCAGGGGCTGGCTCTGGCGGCGTGCTGCGTGCCGGTGCTGCTCGGCTTTGTCCTGCCCGCCGCCTACCTCGCCACCCTCGCGCTGAGCGAGACCGCGCAAGGCTCGGCCGGAGACCTTGCCACCTATCTGGGCGGCAGCCTACGGCTCGGACTGGCCGCGGCGCTGCTGTGCCTTGCCGCCGCGCTGGTGCTCGCCTTCGCCCGCGCCCGCGCCGGATCGCGCATCACGGCGGGCGCGATCCGGCTGGCGACGCTCGGCTATGCGCTGCCCGGCGCGCTGCTGGCGGTGGGCCTGCTCGCCCCGCTCGGCGCGTTCGACGTGGCGATCACGCGCTTCGCCCGGGACAGCCTTGGCTGGAGCGGCGGGTTGCTGCTCACCGGCACCAGCGCGGTGCTGGTCTATGCCCTGTCGGTGCGGTTCCTGACCGTCGCCTACAACAGCGTGGCGGGGGCGATGGCGCGGATACCGCCCTCGCTCGATGCGGCCGCGCGGAGCCTCGGCGCAGGGCCATCGCGGGTGCTGGCCCGCATCTATGCCCCGCTGCTCGCCCCCAGCCTTGCGGGCGGGGCGGCGCTGGTGTTCATCGACACTCTGCGCGAACTGCCCGCAACCCTGATCCTGCGCCCCTTCAACCTCGAAACCCTCGCCACCCGCACCTACCGCCTCGCCAGTGACGAGCGGCTGGTGGAAGCGGCGATCCCGGCGCTGATCCTGCTGGCGGCGGGCTTGCTGCCGGTGCTGGTGCTGAACCGGCTGGGGAGGCGTTAACCGCGAGAGCTTCGTCATTGCGAGCGGCGCAGCCGCGCGGCAATCCAACGCCCGCCCTCGCCGCAAGCGCATGGCCCATGGATGGCCGCGTAGCCTGCGGCTCCTCGCCATGACGAGCTTGGGCGAATTGTGTCACGTCAGCTTGTCACCGGACTTGTCCAAACCCGCCCGAACGTTCAAAGACGCACCACATGGCACGCTTCCCCTTCTCCGCGATCGTCGGTCAGGACGAGATGAAACAGGCGCTGCTGATCGCGGCGGTGGACCCGAGCATCGGCGGGGTGATGGTGTTCGGCGACCGCGGCACCGGCAAGAGCACCGCGGCGCGCGCGCTCGCCGGGTTGTTGCCGCCGATCATGGCGGCCGATGGCTGTCCCTACGGCGCCTCGAAGGAGGATCAGGCGCGCTATCCCGGCGTGTGCGGCACCGGCAAGATGGTGAAGCGCCCCGTCCCCTTCGTCGACATGCCGCTGGGCGCGACGGAAGACCGGGTGCTGGGCAGCCTCGATCTCGAACGCGCGCTGCGCTCGGGCGAGAAGGCGTTCGAGCCAGGCCTGCTGGCGAGGGCGCACCGGGGCTTTCTGTATATCGACGAGATCAACCTCCTGGAGGATCACCTTGTCGATCTGCTGCTGGACGTGGCCGCTTCGGGCGAGAATGTGGTCGAGCGGGAGGGGCTGTCGGTGCGCCACCCGGCGAAATTCGTGCTGATCGGCAGCGGCAACCCGGAAGAGGGCGAGCTGCGCCCGCAGCTGCTTGATCGCTTCGGCCTGTCGGTGGAAGTGCGCACGCCCAAGGATATCGAGGTGCGCATCGCGATCATGAAGCTGGTCGCCGCAAACGAGGCCGACCCCGAAGGCTTCGCCGCGCGCTGGGCCGAGGCGGACGAGGCGATCTTGAAGCGCGTCGCCAAGGGCAAGGCGCGCCTCCCCAAGCTCACGCCGGGCGAGGACGTGCTGCGCGATGCCGCCAATCTGTGCCTTGCGGTGGGCGCGGATGGGCTGCGCGGCGAGCTGACCCTGATGCGCGCCGCCCGGGCACTGGCGGCGCTGGAGGGCGCGAAGAGCGTTACCCGCAAGCACCTCGTCGCCATCGCGCCCTCGGCCCTCAGGCACCGGCTGCGCCGCGACGTGCTGGACGAGACCGGCTCCACCACGCGCATCACCCGGGCGATCGCCGAGCTGTTCGGATGACCCCCGGCATCGCTGCCGACCCGCTGGAAGACGCGGTGCTGGCGGCGCGGCTGTTCGTCCTTGCGCCGCGCGTGTTCAAGGGCGTGGTCCTGCGCGGCCCCGGCCCGGCGCGCGAGGCGCTGGTGGCGGCGCTCGCCGAGGCGCTCCCCCTGCGCCGCCTGCCCGGCCATGTCGATGACGAACGACTGCTGGGCGGGATCGACCTTGCCGCCAGCCTCGCCGCCGGTCGCCCGGTGCGCCAGTCGGGGCTGATCGAAGAGGCACGCGGCGGCGCGCTGATCGCCGGGATGGCCGAGCGGATGGATGCAGGGGTGGCCGGGCGGCTGGCGCAGGCGCTGGACGATGGCGCCGCCGCGCTGGTGCTGCTGGACGATGCCGCCGATCCCGAGGAAGCCCCGCCCGCCAGCCTCACCGAACGCCTCGCCTTTACCTGCGACCTTGCCCATTCGCGCCGCTGGCAGGGGGTGGAACTCGAACCGCCAGCAGGCCGGCTGGCCGATGTCGCGCCGCTTGCCGAGGATGGTCTGCGCGCACTCGCCGCGACTGCCGAGGCGCTGGGGGTGGAGAGCTTGCGCGCGCTGATCTTTGCCGGGGAAGCGGCGCGGGGGCTGGCGGCGCTGGAGGGGCGCGTAGAGACGGGGAAGGACGATCTTTCCGGCGCGGTGCGGCTGGTGCTCGCTCCGCGCGCGACCCGTCTGCCGCCGCAGGAAGCCGATGCCCCGCCTCCCGAGGAACCGCCCCCGCCCCCCGATGGCGAGCGGGACGACCCCTCCGACAGCGACCGTCAGCAAGCCGAGCCAGACCTCTCAGACCTCCTCGTCGAAGCGGCCAAGGCGGCGATCCCGGCGGGGCTGCTCGAGCAACTCGCGCAAGGCAAGGCCCCGCGCCGATCGAGCAGCAGCGGCACCGGGCAGAAGCGCAAGGCGGCAACCCGCGGCAAGCCGCTGGGCGCGAGGCCGGGGATGCCGCGCGGCGGGCACAAGCTGGCGCTGATCGATTCGCTGAGGGCCGCCGTCCCGTGGCAGGCGGTGCGGCGCAGGGAACAGGGCGCGGACGCCGCCTCTCCCATCATCATGCGCAAGGAAGACCTGCGCATCCGCCGCTTCGAGGAACGCGCTGCGCGGGTCACGATCTTTGCCGTCGATGCCAGCGGCTCGGCGGCGGCGGCGCGGCTGGCCGAGGCCAAGGGCGCGGTCGAGCTGATGCTGGGGCAGGCCTATGTCACCCGTTCGGAGGTGGCGCTGGTCGCCTTTCGCGGGACGAGCGCCGAGCTGCTGCTCCCCCCCACCCGCTCCCTGACCCGCGCCCGCCGGACACTGGCAGAACTGCCCGGCGGCGGGGGGACGCCGCTGGCGCTCGGCCTGAACGCCGCGCGCGAAGTGGCCGAGGCGGTGATTGCCAAGGGCCGCAGCGCGGCGCTGGTGATCCTTACCGACGGCCGCGCCAACATCGCCGCCGATGGCGCGCCGGGCCGCCCCCAAGCCGCCACCGATGCCGAGGCTGCCGCCCGGGCCATCGCCGCGCGCGGGATCGACAGTCTGGTGATCGACATCTCCGCCCGCCCCGGACCGGAGGGAGCCGCCCTCGCTGCCGCTTTGGGCGGGCGCTTCCTTGCCCTGCCGCGCGCCGATGCGCGGATGCTCACGGCCGCGATCAACGCAGTCCAGCCGCAGGGCAAGGCGGCATGAGCGGGCTCGACTGGAACGCTCAGGGCCTGATCTGGCCGCACCGCGAAGCCAGCACCTTCGTCACCACCGGGCGGGCGCGCTGGCATGTGCAGGTGATGGGTTCCGGCCCCGCGCTGCTGCTGCTCCACGGCACCGGCGCCTCGGTCCATTCGTGGCGCGGGCTGATGCCGCTGCTGGCGCAAAGCCACACGGTGATCGCCCCCGATCTGCCGCGCCATGCCTTCACCGCCGGGCACGACGCCTATGCGATGAGCCTGCCCGCCATGGCCCGCGAGATCGCCGGGCTGCTGGACACGCTCGGCGCGCAGCCGGTCGCCATCATCGGCCATTCGGCAGGCGCGGCGGTGGCGCTGCAACTGGCGCTGGCGCACGGGTTTGCCGGGCCGATCATCGGCCTCAACGCCGCGCTGCGCCCCTTCCCCGGCCCCTTTGCGCAAATCTTCCCCGCGCTTGCCAAAACGCTGTTCGTCAACCCGCTGGTGCCGCGCATCTTTTCCGGCACGGTAGACCTGACCGGCGGGGCCGAGCGGTTCCTGTGGCGGTCGACCCACTCGCGCATCGATGCCGAGGGTCTGGCCTGCTATCGCACGCTGCTCAAGCACCCCGGCCATGCCGGCGGGGCGCTGGCGATGATGGCGAACTGGGATCTGCCTGCCCTGCGCGACCGGATGGGCGCGGTGCGCAATCCGGTGCTCTTGATCCATGGCGCGCAAGACCCGGCGATCCCGCTCGCCTGGGCCGAAGACGCGGCACGCTGGCTGCCCGCCGCGCGGCTTGAACGGCTGGCCGGTCTGGGTCATCTTGCGCACGAGGAAGCACCCGAACAGGCGGCGGCGCTGATCGGCGCCTTTCTTGCCGAACACGGATAGGAGCAGGGCCATGCACGGCGGCAATTACGGCTGGATCGAACTGGTGGTGTTCTATGGCATCGCGGTCGGCATCGGGGTGTGGCAGTGGGTCAAGATGGACCGCATGCTCAAGAAGACCCGCGCGCAGAAGGCAGCGCAGGAGGCGGCCGAGAAGGACAGCGGGCCGCCTGCCTGACATTGCCGGCCCGGCCCTGCCCGGCCCGCCCTTTGCGCGCGCCGCCCGGCACCCGGAGATACCTGCAAGGATGCAAGTCTTCGTATAATTAAAGGTTTGAAACGCAATTAATTTTTCATCAATCCGCCATTGATCGGACACCAAAGTTTCGCACGGCATGCGTAGCGGGCGGGCACCCCCTCAAGGAGCCCGAATCCATGTCGACATCGCCCCCTTTCGATCCGTCCCGCCCGCAAGCCGATAGCGGAAAATTCGACCCCAGCGCCTCGCGCCGCAAGTTCCTGTCGATGGGCGCGGTCAGCGCGCTTGCGATGGCGACCTCGGCCTGTTTCGGTGATGGCGAGGGCAGTTCCTCCATCACCAACCCGCCCACCAGCGGCGCAGGGCCCGAGCCGCTGCCGTTCCGCACCTTTGCCGAAGCGCGCGGCATCCTGTCCGATCCGATGCTCCAGAACCCCCAGGCCGACCGGGTCAGCGTGGTGTGGTTCACCGAAGGCGCGGGCGGCACCCATTACGTGCGGGCGCGCACCAACTTCCCCGAACGTTTCAACGCCGTGACCACCCCGATGTCGCGGATGTTGGAGGATAGTGGCTCGCAGGTGTTCCAGCAGATCCCACTTGCCAACCCTACGCCCGTGCGGCGCCAGATCTTCCGCCACGAAGCGATCGTCACCGGCCTGACCCCGGGCGTGCGTGAGCCTTATGTGGCGATCAGCGAGACTAGCGAAGGCGATTTCCGCTCGGACTTCTACACGCTCCAGCCGCTGCCTGCCGCGGGCCAGCCGGTCACGCTGTTGCTCACGTCCGATCAGCAGAACAACCGCATGGCGACCGCCAATTTCCAGAAGGTGGAAGAAACCATCGGGCGGGTCGATGCCGTCCTGTTCCCCGGCGATTTCGTCAGCCAGCCCAACCGCGCCAGCGAATGGTTCGACCGGGCGGTGGTCAACAATCCGTCCTTCTTCCAGTCGTTGCAAGGGACGATGCGCAAGTGGAATTCGTCCTCGGTCTACACCGGGGGCAAGGTGTTGCAGCATGCCGCGCTTTACGGCTGCCTTGGCAACCACGAGATGCCGGGGCGCTTCCGGCTTGATCCGGCAACCAACAATCCGAACAACACCGGCGGCGTCAGCATCAATGACATGGACAATGATCCCCAGCCGCGCTGGTATGCCGAAGCCCGGTATGAGCAGGTGCGCGCTACGGTGAACCCGACGGGCGATCCTGCCTTACGCGAACGCTGGATCGAAGATAACAGCTTCGAATTCACCACCTACCGCGAAATGTGGTCGCTGCCCGAAGGGCCGCAGGGCAAGAATTACTGGGCGCAGCGGTATGGCGATGTGTTCATCATCTCGCTCAACGCCAACCGCATCTGGCGCACCTGGAATGCCAACCAGCGCGGCAAGTTTACCGAGCAGGTGCCAGGCGGCAGCAGCCAGGTGACGCAGAACACCGACATGTGGGGCTTCGGCGACTTTACCTTCATGCCCTTTGGCCGGGGATCACGGCAATATCAGTGGCTTGAGCAGGTGTTGCGCAGCGATGCGGCCCGCACCGCGCGCTATCGTATCGTCATGTCGCACCAGACCATGGCGGGTCTTGGCGACAACGGCGTGCCGGTGCAGGCCGAACAGCGCGTGACGGTGGAACGCACCGATGGCACGCTGATCGGCCCCTTCCCGGCATCGCAGTGGCCCAACCGCTGGCCCGAGGTGCAGGCCGCCGTCGCCGCCAATCTGGTGAAGTATGTGCGTTATGAATATCCCATCGCCGAGGATACCTGGCGCAACGATATCGAGCCGCTGCTGATCGATCACAACGTCAACCTCGTCCACACCGGCCACTCGCATCTGTGGAACCGCACGCGGACGGGCGCGCTGAACTATCTGGAAACCTCGAACGTCGGCAACTCCTTCGGCGCGATGTTCTTCCCGACTGCGCAGCAAGGGGTGAACCCGACCCAGGGGCCGCGTCCCAACCAGCCGGGCAACGCCAACTGGCGCAGCGCCACCGTCACCGGCGGTCCGCGCACGGCGCTGGAATGGAACCCGGCGGATTACCCCACCACCGGCGATCCGCAGGGCCGGCAGATGATCATGCCGACACTGTTCAACCCGATGCGCGAGCTGGAGGGTTCGCCGGTCGACGTGCCTTTCGTTTCGAGCAACGCGCTGACCGCCTTCAGCGTGTTCGAAAGCCAATCGGGCCGCGTGTCGAGCTTCGTCTTCGATACGCGCGATCCGTCGGCACCGACGCGCAAGTTCGACGAATTCTCGATACTCGCCTGACACGCAGCCGGGCCGGGCGGGAGGGCAGTCCTCCGGCCCGGCCCTTGATACCTCCCGCTTAGCGGGCCCTGCGCGGCATCCGATATGGCAGCATGAATTGCACCAGCGGCGACGAAAACCGCCGCATATCGAGGCTTTCCTGCACCGCCGTCACCTCCTCGCCCGCAAAGCGCGAGGCCAGTTCGGAGCGGGCGTAGAACGGGGTATCCTCCCACGTCCGGCGCACCGCGGCGACGCCGATGTCGGAACGGGTGCGGCGATCGACGCGCCACCTGCTGCGCGGCAGGCGCGCGATCGGCGGCAGATCGACCGGCTCGGGCACGCCGTTCCGATCGAACCGCAAGGCGCTGGCGAACAGCGAGCCATCGCCGCGCTCGCCCTCGTAACACACCAGCGCGCCTTCCTTCAGATGCGCGCGCGACCAGTGCCAGGTGTTGAAGCCGGTCTCCAGCGGCTCGGCCCCGCGGTTGTGATCGAGATAGGCGCGGCCCTGCCACGACAGGGCGGGCGCAGTCATCTCCACCTCGATCCGCGCGCAGGGGGCCAGGCAGTGCCAGATGTGCTGTTCACGCGGGTCGAGCGCGAATGCGGTACGGTTCAGCATCTCGGGGATCACCCGCACCCGCCCGCGCACCTTGCGCTGCCACGGCACGAACAGCCGCGTGTCGCCTTCGACGATATCAATAGTCAGCGCCCCGCCCTCCCAGCGCACATTGCTGGGGCCGATCGCGAGGGTGCCCGCATCGCGCGCCACCGCGCTGCGCCCGCGCTCGGTCATCACCCAGCGGTGTTGGGGGCCATAGAGCGCAAAGTTGAGGCACGAATGATCAAGCGGATCGCCCCGCCCGCTGGCCTTGTAATAGGGTGAAAAGACGCTGCCCAGAAAGGCGATGATCGTCAGCCCGTGCTGCCCGTCGTCGCTGATCGCGTCGACATACCACCAGGCATAGCCGCCCGCAGGGATCGCCTCGTCGAAGCGAGGTCCTTCGCGATCACCCGCGCTGCCAGCTGCCCGGACAAGGCTGCCATGGGCACCCCAGCTGCCGGATGGGTCGCCCCGCCCGCGCAATAAAGCCCCGGAAGCCGGGTGCGCGGGCCCTGCCGGCGGAAGGAAGCCGCCCAGCCGTGCGACGCTCTGCCATAAAGCGCGCCGCCCGTGGCCGGGAACAGGCCCTCCCAGTCCTGCGGGGTCATGAGCTGGCCGGGCAGCTGGCAGCGCGGGGGCTCCTCCAGCACCAGGCCGCAGCGTTTCAGCGTAGCCATCATGGCCCTTGTGCATCGCTCTCTCTCCTCGGGGCTGTAGGTGTGGACGTCCCCGTCGGCCGGGGCGTTGACGATGATCTGCAATCGTTCGCGGCCCGTGGGCGCAGGGGCACCGGCCTGCGCAGCCCGATCAATCGCACAGACATAAACGGTCGGCTCGGACGGGCTCGCCCCGCCCGCGATCTCGCGGAATTCGCGCGGGTAATCGCGTGAGAAGAAGACGTTGTGATGGGTCAGCGGCACGCCCTGCGAGCGGGTGTGGGCATACCACACCAGCGCCGAAAGCGAGCGCGCGCTGCGCGGCAGGGCCGGCACCGCACGCGCCGCCTCAGCGCCGAACCGCCCCGTGGCGAGCGCCGCCGGATCGGCGTTGCAGATCACGATATCGGCAGGGATCACCTCACCACTCGCCAGCTTGACGCCGCTGGCACGGCCGCCGCCCGTCAGCACCTCGGCCACCGCCGCGCCGGTGCGCACCTGCGCGCCCTGCCCTTCGGCAAGCCCCGCCAGCGCCCTGGCAAGCGCGTGAATCCCCCCCTCGATCAGCCACACGCCGCGCGCCTCCAGATGGGCGATCAGCATCAGCGTGGCGGGCGCCTTGAAGGGGGATGATCCGCAATAGGTGGCATAGCGGCCGAACAATTGCTGCAAGCGCGGGTCGGCAAAGTGCTCCCCCAGCGCCTTCCACATCCCGTCAAACGGGCGCATCGCCAGCATCTCGGGGAGCCTGGCAAGGCCCATGCGCCACATCATCGGCAAGGGCGTGCTCGCCTTGTCGCCGTGGAGGAAAGGGTCTTCCAGCATGCCGAAGATCCGCTCCGCCTCTGCCGCGAAGGCGCGGTATCCGCGCGCCGCATCGGCCCCGGCGAAGGCGGCGACCGCAGCCGCGCTGGCTTCGGGATCGGCGAAAAGATCGAGATGGCCGGTCCCGCCCCACCAGTGGCGTGCGAGAATGTCGGCCTTGCTGACCTGCACGTGATCCTCAAGCCGCGCGCCGCACGCTGCGAACACCGCGTCGAACACGCCGCGATAGGTGAAGACCGTTGGTCCGCCGTCGATCTCGGCACCGTCAACGCCGACCCGCCGCGCCTTGCCGCCGACCCACGCTTCCTTTTCGAGCACGGTGACGCGGGCACCTTGCGCGGCGAGCAGGGCGGCGCTGGTCAGCCCGCCGATGCCTGCCCCGATCACGACGACTCGCGCGTCCACCCGTTCCTGCTCCCGTCCATCCGGCGATTATCATTGACCTTACGCGCGTCTCTGTCCAATTATTTAGACATATGATCCGCGCAGCACCCCGACAATGAGCCTGTGGGCGAACCTTCGGGTGGGGTATGCGAAGCGGCGCAACCGGTTGTTCGGCAATCCGCGCTTCCAGCACTGGGCCGCGCGCCTGCCGGTGATCCGCTGGATCGCCCGGCGGCGCGCCAATGGCGCTTTCGACTTGCTGGCGGGCTTTGCCTATGCGCAGGTTCTGCGCGCCTATGTCGAAGGAGGGGTGTTCGATGTGCTGGCCGGTGGCCCGCGCGGCGCGGGCGACATCGCGGCGCGGCTGGGCCTGTCGCCCGCGGCCGCGCTCACGCTGCTGCGCGCAGGCCGCCCGCTGATGCTGTCCGAAGAGCCCGCCCCGGATCACTGGATGCTGGGCGAACAAGGCGCTGTTCTTGCGCGGAACCCGGGCGTGCAGGCGATGGTGCGTCACCACCGCCTGCTGTATGCCGACCTTGCCGATCCGCTCGCCCTGCTGCGTGCCGACCGGGCCGAGCCGACCGCGCTGTCCCGCTTCTGGACCTATGCCGGCGCGCTGCATGGCGGGGCTGAGCGCGGGACCGACACGGCGGAATATTCGCAGCTGATGGCCGCATCCCAGCACTTTGTCGCCGACGAGGTGCTGGCCACGGTGTCGTTCAGCGGCGTTGCCCGGCTGCTCGATGTCGGCGGCGGGCACGGCGCGTTCCTCCAGGCGATCGGCACGGCCGCGCCGCATCTCGCGCTTGGCCTGTTCGATCTGCCCGAGGTGGCCGAGACCGGCGCCGGGGTGCTGGCCGGGTCGCTGGGGGCAGGCCGCATCACCGCGCATCCTGGAAATTTCTTCAGCGATTCCATACCCCAAGGCTACGACATGGTGTCGCTGGTGCGGATTCTCCACGATCACGACGATGCCCCCGCCGCCGCCCTGCTCGCCAATATCCGCCGCAGCCTCGCCCCGGGCGCACGGCTGCTGATTGCCGAGCCGATGGCGCGCATCCCCGGGGCGCAAGCCATGGGGGAGGCATTTTTCGGCCTCTACCTGTGGGCAATGGGATCGGGCCGCCCGCGCAGCCCGGCGGAGATCGTCGCCATGTGCCGCGCGGCAGGCTTTGCCCGCGCTCGCTTCGTCCCGACTGCGCAACCAGTCAACGCCAGCATCGTGATCGCCACCGCCTGAGCATAAATTGTCCAAGTTGTTTGACAGTTGGATACGTAAGGCGTAGCAAACAGTCGGGAGAACGTAGCTGCGGGGTTTTCGACTCGGCGTTCGCGCCTCGAACAAGCCCCTCAGGGAGACCGAGGACATGAACACGCTCGCCGTCATTCTCGAAGCACCGGAGCGCCTGGCGCTGCGGGCGCTTGAGATGAAGCCGGTGGAGGCGGGTGACGTCGTGGTCGACATCGTCTGGAGCGGGATCAGCACCGGCACCGAAAAGCTCCTGTTCACCGGCCGCATGCCGCCCTTCCCGGGTTTGGGCTATCCGCTGGTGCCGGGTTACGAATCGGTCGGCCGTATCACCGACGCGGGGTCAGAGGCGCGCGGGCGGATCGGCGACTGGGTGTTCGTCCCCGGGGCCAATTGTTACACCGACGCGCGCGGCCTGTTCGGCGGCACGGCGCGCCGGGTCATCGTACCGTCGGCGCGGGCGCTGCCGATCCCTGAGCACCTCGGCGATGCCGGGGTGCTGTGCGCGCTCGCGGCGACGGCACTCCACGCGATCAAGGGCGGCTTTGCGCGCGCCGCCGCGCTGCCCGATCTGATCGTCGGCCACGGCGTGCTCGGCCGGTTGCTCGCCCGGCTGACGTTGGCGCTGGGCGGTGCGGCGCCGACCGTGTGGGACGTGAACCCCGCCCGCCGCTCGGGCGCTGTGGGCTATGATGTCATCGATCCTGCGGCGGATGAACGCCGCGATTACCACGCCATCTATGACGCCAGCGGCGATGCCGGCCTGATCGATGATCTGGTCATGCGCCTTTCCAAGGGCGGGGAAATCGTGCTGGCGGGCTTTTATTCGCAGCGCGTCAGCTTCGCCTTCCCGGCCGCCTTCATGCGCGAGGCGCATTTCCGCGTCGCCGCCGAATGGCAGCCGGGCGACCTTGCCGAAACGCGGGCGCTGATCGAATGCGGGAGGCTCGATCTGAAGGGCCTCGTCACCAACCGGCGCCCGGCCGCAGAGGCGCTCAGCGCCTACCCCCAGGCCTTCAGCGACCCCGATTGCCTGAAGATGGTCCTCGATTGGAGCGAATGCTGATGTCCGTGCTTGATACCCAGACGGCGGCCTTGCGCGAAGAAGCGAGCCACGAACCCGATCCGGTCCACACGGGCGAGGTGAAGAGCGAAACGCAAATCATCGCGATCTATGGCAAGGGCGGTTCTGGCAAGAGCTTCGCGCTCTCCAACTTGAGCTACATGATGGCCCAGCAGGGCAAGCGCGTGCTGCTGATCGGCTGCGATCCCAAGAGCGATACCACCTCGCTCCTGTTTGGCGGCAAGTCCTGTCCGACGATCATCGAAACCTCCAGCCGCAAGAAGCTGGCCGGGGAAGAAGTGCGCATCGAGGATGTGTGCTTCCAGCGCGACGGCGTGTTCGCGATGGAACTCGGCGGCCCCGAAGTCGGGCGCGGCTGCGGCGGTCGCGGGATCATCCACGGCTTCGAACTGCTCGAAAAATTGGGCTTCCACGATTGGGGCTTCGATTACGTGCTGCTCGATTTCCTCGGCGATGTGGTGTGCGGCGGCTTCGGCCTGCCGATTGCGCGCGACATGTGCCAGAAGGTTATCGTCGTAGGCAGCAACGACCTGCAATCGCTCTACGTGGCGAACAACGTGTGCCAGGCGGTCGAATATTTCCGCAAGATGGGCGGCAATGTCGGTGTCGCGGGCATGATCGTGAACAAGGATGACGGCACGGGCGAGGCCAAGGCTTTCGCTGATGCGGTCGGCATCCCGGTCCTGACCGCGATCCCGGCGAATGAGGATATCCGCCGCAAGAGCGCGAACTACCAGATCATCGGCATCCCCGGCGGCGAATGGGCAAGCCTGTTCGAAGAGCTGGCGATCAACGTCGCCGAAGCCCCGCCGCTGCGCCCCAATCCGCTCGATCAGGACGGGCTGCTCGGCCTGTTCAGCCCGGACGAGACCGGCGGCAATGTCGAACTGGTCCCCGCCACCCAGGCCGACATGCGCGGCGGCGTCTTCGAGACCAAGCCCAGCCTCGAAGTGATCTACGACGAGGCATGATGCGATGAGCGACGCCTTCCCCCCCAGCGGCAACCGCGCCCCTGACCGGATCGAGCTTGGCTCGGCCCCGGCAGAAGGCGGATGCGCGTCCAAGGACACCATGTCCGAAGCCGCGCGCGCTGCGGGCAAGAGCGATATCCTCGATCAATATGCCGCCGATTATCCCGTCGGCCCGCATGATCAACCGCAATCCATGTGCCCCGCGTTCGGGTCACTCCGGGTGGGCCTGAGAATGCGGCGCACCGCGACCGTGCTCTCGGGCTCGGCCTGCTGCGTCTATGGCCTGACCTTCACCTCGCACTTCTACGGCGCGCGGCGGACGGTGGGCTATGTGCCTTTCTCCTCGGAAACGCTGGTGACGGGCAAGCTGTTCGAGGACATCAAGGAAGCGGTCGAAGGCCTCGCCGATACTGAATTGTATGACGCGATCGTGGTGACCAACCTGTGCGTCCCCACGGCCAGCGGCGTGCCGCTGCGGCTGCTGGGCAAGCAGGTCAACGGCGTGCGGATCATCGGCATCGACGTCCCCGGTTTCGGCATCCCGACCCACGCGGAAGCCAAGGACGTGCTGGCGGGCGCGATGCTCGCCTATGCGCGCGAGGAAGTGATGAGCGGGCCGGTTGCGGCCCCGCGCGAACGCTCAGACCTGCCGAGCGTGGCGCTGCTGGGCGAAATGTTCCCGGCCGATCCGGTGGTGATCGGGCAAATGCTCGCGCCTCTTGGCCTCGCCGCTGGCCCGGTCGTCCCGACCCGCGAATGGCGCGAGCTTTATGCTGCGCTCGATTGCGCGGTCGTCGCCGCGATCCACCCCTTCTACACCGCCAGCATCCGCGAATTCGAAGCCGCGGGCCGCCCGGTGATCGGCTCGGCTCCGGTGGGCGCGGACGGCACCGCCGCCTGGCTGCAATCGCTGGGCGATGTGATGGGCTTGGCCCAGGCCAAGGTCGACGGCGTCAAGAACGCGATGATCGGGGCCTGCAAGGGCGCGCTTGCCAAGATGCCGATCAAGGGGCGGATCACGGTTTCGGGCTATGAAGGCTCCGAGCTGCTGGTCGCCCGCCTGCTGGTCGAAAGCGGGGCGGATGTGCGCTATGTCGGCAGCGCCTGCCCGCGCACCAAGTGGTCGGATGCCGACCGCGAATGGCTCGAAGCGCGCGGCGTGCAGGTGCAGTTCCGCGCGAGCCTTGAACAGGACATCGCCGCGGTCGAGGAATATCGCCCCGATCTCGCCATCGGCACCACGCCGGTGGTGCAGCATGCCAAGGCGAAGGCGATCCCCTCGCTCTATTTCACCAACCTCATCTCCGCGCGGCCGCTGATGGGCCCAGCGGGGGCTGGCAGCCTGGCGACCGTGATCAACGCCGCGATGGGCAACAAGGCGCGCTTCGATGCGATGCGCGACTTCTTCGAAGGCGTCGGGACCGAGCATGCCGCGGGCGTGTGGGAAGACCTCCCCGTGGATCGCCCCAAGTTCCGCAAGAAGTATGCCGCCCTCAATGAGGCTGCGCGCAAGGCATCGGAGGCGATCGGCACATGACCTGTCGCACCACACCAACCCCGTTCAGGCTGAGCTTGTCGAAGCCCTGCACTTTCCTTTCGCCCTCCGCGCCAAAGAAGGACAGCCCTTCGACAAGCTCAGGGCGAACGGATCTTGTGACGGGAGGCGAGGCATGACCTTGGTCCTCGATCACGACAGGGCCGGCGGCTACTGGGGCGCTACCTATGTCTTCACCGCGGTGAAGGGCTTGCAGGTCATCATCGACGGCCCCGTCGGCTGCGAGAACCTGCCCGTCACATCAGTGCTGCACTACACCGATGCCCTGCCGCCGCATGAACTTCCCATCGTCGTCACCGGCCTGGGCGAGGAAGAACTGGGCAAGACCGGCACCGAAGGCGCGATGAAGCGCGCGTGGAAGACCCTCGATCCCGAACTGCCCTGCGTGGTGGTGACCGGCTCGATTGCCGAGATGATCGGCGGCGGCGTCACGCCCGAAGGCACGAATATCAAGCGCTTCCTGCCGCGCACGATCGACGAGGATCAGTGGCAATCGGCCGACCGCGCGCTGACCTGGCTGTGGACCGAATTCGGCCCCAAGAAGATGCCGCAGCGCCGCGAACGGCGCGAGGGCGAAAAGCCGGTCGTCAACATCATCGGCCCGTCCTACGGCATGTTCAACATGCCCTCCGACTTGGCCGAAATCCGCCGTCTGGTCGAAGGCATCGGCGCGCAAGTCGGCGTGGTCTTCCCCTTGGGCACCCACCTTGCCGACATTTCCAAGCTCGGCAGCGCGGACGCCAATGTCTGCCTTTACCGCGAGTTTGGCCGCAACCTGTGCGAAACGCTGGAGCGGCCCTATTTTCAGGCCCCGATCGGCCTCAGCCAGACGACCAAATTCCTGCGCGCGCTGGGGGCGGAACTCGGCCTCGACCCAGAGCCTTTCATCGAGCGTGAGAAGCACACCACCATCAAGCCGCTGTGGGATCTGTGGCGCTCGGTCACGCAGGATTTCTTCGGCACCGCGAGCTTCGGCATCGTCGCCAATGAAACCTATGCGCGCGGCATCCGCCACTTCCTCGAAGACGACATGGGCCTGCCCTGCAGCTTCGCTTTCTCGCGCTGTGCGGGGGTGAAGCCGAAGAACGAGGACGTGCGCGCCGCGATCCGCGCCAATCCGCCGCTGGTGGTGTTCGGCAGCTATAATGAACGCATGTACATGGCCGAGTGCGGGGCGCGGGGGATGTACATCCCGGCGAGCTTCCCGGGCGCGGCGATCCGTCGCCACACCGGAACGCCCTTCATGGGCTATTCGGGCGCGACCTATCTGGTGCAGGAAGTGTGCAATGCGCTGTTCGATGCGCTGTTCCACATCCTGCCGCTGGCGAGCGAGATGGACAAGGTCGAAGCCACGCCTGCGCGGGGTGAAGCCCAATTGACCTGGGACAATGACGCGAAGGCGCGCCTGGACCAGCTTGTCGAAGCCCAGCCGGTGCTGATCCGCATTTCCGCCGCCAAGCGCCTGCGCGACGCGGCCGAGCGGACCGCGCGCAGCCGCGCTGAGACCACAGTTACGGCAGACTGCCTCGCCGAGGCGCTGCTTCAAGGTGCGGGAGCATGACGATCATGCCTCGCCCCAACCCTTTGTCGCTGCTGCGGGCTAGCCCCGCATCGGCGCCATCCCATGCCCCCATCCAAAAGGGGGCTCTCCAATCCACGTGGGGGATCACGCGGGGATGCCGACGGGAGCTTTCGGGCTCTCATTCACACCCAACTGAACGGAGACAACCCGATGAACGAACGTATCGGAACTCACCTGACGCCTGAAGAGGCACAGGAAATCCACAAGGGCTTCATGGGCACCTTCACCCTTTATGTGGTGATCGCGCTCGTCGCTCACGCCCTGATGTGGGCCTACAAGCCCTGGCTCTGACACCGGCCTGACTAGGCGCCGTCTGCTCCTTGCGGGCAGCGCACAATCCTGATCGGTTTTGCAAGAAAGGAATTTTCCCATGTGGAGAGTTTGGTTTTATTTCGACATCCGTCGCGCGCTGGTAGCGTTGCACGTTGGTCTCGCCGTTCTGGCGTTCACCATCCACTTCATCCTGCTCAGCACGGATCGTTACAACTGGCTCGAGCGCGCTCCCGGTGCGCCTGCGCCGGCGCAGGCGGCTATCGAATCGTCGGAAGTTCCGGCGGCGGGATAGTCTCGTCTCGAATGTGAGGGGGCAGGTTCGCCTGCCTGCCTCCTAACACTCGTCGAACAACCCTTTGAACCCGCCCTTGCGGCGGGGAGGATGGACTTATGGCGCTCCTTAGTTTCGAGCGGAAATACCGCACACGCGGTGGCACATTGATCGGCGGCGACCTTTTCGACTTCTGGGTCGGGCCGTTTTATGTCGGATTCTTTGGAGTGACGACGGCAATCAGCGCGCTGCTTGGCACCGCCCTGATCTTCGCCGCTGCAACGCAGGGTCCGACCCTCAACCCGTGGCTGATCTCGATCAACCCCCCGCCGGTCGAATACGGCCTGTCGCTGGCTCCGATGAGCCAAGGGGGATATTGGCAGATCATCACCTGCTGCGCCGTTGTCGCCTTCGTTTCGTGGGTGCTGCGGCAGGCGGAAATCTCCCGCAAGCTCGGCATGAGTTACCACGTGCCGATCGCCTTCAGCGTCGCGGTGTTCGCCTATGTCTCGCTGAACGTGATCCGTCCCTTGTGGATGGGCGCGTGGGGCAACGGCTTCCCCTATGGCATCTGGACCCACCTCGAATGGGTCTCGAACGTCGGTTACGCCTTCGGCAACTTCCACTACAACCCCGTGCACATGCTCGCGATCACGTTCTTCTTCACGAACTGTCTTGCGCTCGCGTTGCACGGCGGCCTGGTGTTGTCGGCGGTCAATCCGACCGGGGGCACCGACGTCAAGTCGCCCGAATATGAAGACACCTATTTCCGTGACTTCATCGGCTACTCGGTCGGCACGCTCGGCATCCACCGGGTGGGGCTCTTCCTGGCACTGAATGCCGGGTTCTGGAGCGCCATCTGCATCGTCATCTCCGGCACTCTGTATGTCGGCAGCTGGATCGAATTCTGGGATTTCTGGAAGAAGATCCCGATCTGGTCGTAAGGAGCACCTGACCCATGGCGACATATCAGAACATCTTCACGCAGGTGCAAGTGCAAGGGCCACCCGAAATGGGTATCCCGCTTGCGCCCGAGGAAGACATCCGCATCCCCTTTACCGGGCACACCTACTGGTTCGGCAAGATCGGCCAGGCGCAATGGGGGCCGATGTATCTCGGCTGGACCGGCACGCTCAGCCTTGCCTTCGGCACGCTGGCGATCATGATTATCGGGCTCAACCTCTGGGCTCAGGCCGGGTGGAGCCCGCAGACCTTCATGCGCGAGTTCTTCTGGCTTTACCTCGCGCCCCCGGGCCCCGAATACGGCTTCAGCCCGTTCGTCCCGCTGGAAAAGGGCGGCTGGTGGATTCTGGCCGGCTTCAGCCTGACGGTTTCGATCCTGCTATGGTGGGTGCGCACCTACCGCAGGGCGCAGGCACTGGGCATGGGGATGCACATTCCATGGGCCTTTGCCAGCGCCATCTGGCTGTATCTGGTGCTGGGCTTCATCCGCCCGATGCTGATGGGCAGCTGGTCGGAAGCGGTGCCATTCGGCATCTTTGAACACCTCAACTGGACCAACAACTTCTCGCTGGTCTACGGGAACCTGTTCTACAATCCGTTCCACGCGCTCTCGATCGTCTTCCTCTACGGGTCGGCGGTGCTGTTCGCGATGCACGGGGCGACGATCCTGGCGCTCGGCCGCTACGGCGGGGAGCGCGAGATCGAGCAGATCACCGATCGCGGCACGGCGGCTGAACGCGGCGCGCTGTTCTGGCGCTGGGTGATGGGGTTCAACGCGACCTTCGAATCCATCCACCGCTGGGCCTGGTGGTTTGCGGTGCTGACCACCCTGACCGGCGGGATCGGCATCCTGCTGACCGGCACCGTGGTCGATAACTGGTATCTGTGGGCGCAGGAGCATTATTACGCTCCCGACACCATCCACTATGATCCGACCGGCGCGGCGCAGGCTTCGCAAGGCAACTGATACGATCGGCCGGGCCTCGGGGTCCGGCCGATCCGCTTCGCCCGGCGGGTCCGGGCACGGCAAACCCGGCGCGGACCCTGCGGTCCGGCCGGGTTTTCTTGTGAGAGGGCGATCAGAAGCGGGGCGGCGGTGGAGCGGCAGGCGAAGCGGCAAGGCGAGCGCGCAGGTCGATCAGATGGAGCGGCAGCGACAGGCCAAGCATCAGGGCAATCCACCACCAATCCGCGCCGATCAGTGCCGCCCTCAGCCCCAGCACAATCAGCGCCGCCGGGCCGATCAGTCCCAGGATCGCCCCCCACGCCCAGCGCCGCACAAGGCGCAGCCATAAGGCCTCGGCCGCCAGCACGGAAAGGATCACATCAGCGGCATGGCCGCTTGCAAAAAGCCATTCCATCGCCGCAGCGCCCCCCTCCACCGCGCCGCCCCGGCCTCAGCCGAAGGGCGCGTTGAGCTGGACCACTGCCCAGTTTAACGCAGCCGCGAACGTCACCCAGCCAAGGTAGGGCACCAGCAGCCACGCCGCGCTCCGCGAAAAGCGCGCACAAAAGACTATCATGGCAAGGATCGAGAGCCACAGCCCGATCACCTCGACAAAGGCCCAATCGGGGCGCTGGAGGCGGAAAAAGATCAGGCTCCAGGTGATGTTGAGAAAGCCGTTCAATGCGAACAGCCCGATCACCCATTCAGCCTGCGCCGAGGTATGTGCCGCCCGCCAGGCCGTGATGCCCGCCACCGTGATCAGCGCATAGATCAGCGTCCAGCCCATCGGGAAGACGACATCGGGCGGGTTCCAGTGCGGCTTAGCAAGGGCCTGATACCATGGCCCCAGATCGGTCACTGTCGCGCCCAGCGCCGCAACACAGACCGCCGCAGCCGTGGCGACGGTCACCGGAATGATCATCATTCTGTTCATGCGCGGCAAGCCTAGGCCCGCGCCCGCCAAGCCGCAATGGCCCGCATCGCTCGCGCTCAGGTCGCCGGGCGCAGGCCGAGGAGGTGCGCGGTATCCTTCAGGAAGATCTTGACGTGCGCCATCGGTTTGGCGCGCACCAGTTTCTTGTGCATGTAGGCCTGCCAGGTCAGCTCCTGTACGTCCTTGTCGTCGCACATGGTGACGAAGCGTTCACGCCGCTTGTCGGAGGAATACCAGAAATACTGCATGATCCCGAGCACCCAGAACACCCGGCCGTGCTCCTTCATGAAAGCCTTGCGTGCCGACCGCAGGTGCCGCGCCTCGCCGGTCTTGAGGAAGGCGGCGCAGGCATCGGCCACCATCCGCCCGCCGATCATGGCGTAATAGATCCCCTCGCCCGAAGCCGGCGCGACGATCCCTGCGGCATCGCCCGCCACGATCACGTCCGCGCCATTGTCCCAGCGTTTCAATGGCTTCAAGGGGATCGGCGCGCCTTCACGCCGCACCGTCTCGCAGCGATCAAGGCCGAGGTCGTCGCGCATCGTGGCGATCGCGCCTCTCAGCGAAAAGCCCTTGTTGGCGCTGCCCACCCCGATGCTCGCGGTGTCGCCGTGGGGGAAGACCCAGGCGTAGAAATCGGGCGAGAGGCGGCCCTGGTAGAACACATCGCAGCGCGAGGCATCGAACTGTTCGGAATTGCGCGGCGGAGACTTGATGATCTCGTGATAGGCGAAGACACACGGCACACGCTCGGCCCCGGGCAGGCACTGCTTGGCGACGGCTGATCTTGCCCCGTCCGCACCGATCACCACGCGGGCGCGCACGCTTTCGAGCGGCCCCCCGCGTGAGCGGCGGAAGGTGACGATGGGATGCGCGGCGTCATCACGCTCGATCTTCTCGAAGGTTGCGGTGAGGCGTTCCGCCCCCGAATGGCGGGCGCGTTCGCGCAAGGCTTCGTCGAATTCCTCGCGGTCGACCATGCCCACGTAACCGATCTCGCCCACCGGCATGTCGACCGCGCGGCCCGAGGGCGCGATCATCCGGGCGGAGCGCGCCTTGGCGACCAGCAGCGATTGCGGAATGTCGAAATCGGCGAGCAGGCGCGGCGGCACGGCCCCGCCGCAGGGCTTGATCCGCCCGCCGCGCTCGATCAGCAGGACCGAATGGCCGGCCAGCGCAAGGTCCGTCGCCGCCGTCGCCCCGGACGGGCCGCCGCCGATCACCACTGCATCATAGATCATCTGGTTCATGCGAACTGCTCCCTGTCCGTGGTTATCGCGCCCGCGCGAATGGCCGCGCCGCCGGTCGCCTTGACCGCCAGCACGGCGGCAAGCACGAAGGCGGCAGCCTCAATCCCGAAGACCAGCTGAAAAGCCGGTCCGTCCACGCCGAGCATGTCCCGCGCGAAATCGACGCCGACCGCGCCGAGCAATCCGCCAAGGCCGAAGGCGATCGCCTGGCTGGCGCCCCACACGCCCATGCGCACGCCTTCGCGCGTGGTTGCGCCCGCACCCGCCAGGCCCATCATGGCCCCGATCGCGGCGACCGCGAAGACGCCGTTGCCAAGGCCCAGCACGAAAACATTCAAGCCGAGCGGCCAGGGCGGCCCGCTCACCGCCGCAAGCCCCAGCGCCGCCAGCCCCGCGGCCGACAGCAGACACCCGCCGATCACCCAGACGCGCAAGGCATCGGGCCGCCTGCCGGTGAAAGCGCTGCCCCCAACCCCGGTGACGATCATGCCGAGCAGAATGCCCCCCTGATGCTGCCCGCCCATCTGGGTGGACTCCCCCGGGGTCAGGCCGAAGATCAGCCCGGCAAAGGGTTCGAGGATCAGATCCTGCATCGAAAAGGCGATCATCGAAACGAAGATGAAGATCGTGAAGCGCCGCGCCGCAGTCTCGTGCCAGATCTCTGACAGGGCGGCGCGGAAATCGGGTGCGGGGGCATCCTCGGCACTGTCGCGGAACCGCCCAGCCTGCCGCTCCAGCCGCCAAGTCGCCAGCACGGTCAGCGTCACCATCACCAGCGCCAGCCCGCCCGCCACCACCAGCAGGCGATCGTAGCTGAAGGGCTTCAAGAGCTGCCCGACGGTGATCGCCGAGGCGACAATCCCGGCGACCATCATCGTCCATGTCACCGCTGCGGCCGCGGCGCGCCGCTCGGGCGCGACACCGCTAGCGAGCAGCGCGAGCGCGGAGGTTCCGCCTGCGCCCACCCCTGCGCCAATCAAGGTGTAAGCGAAAATCGCCAGCGCAAAGCCCGGCACGAAGGCCGAAGCCATCACAATCGTCGCCTGCGTCGCCAACCAGACCCCGGAAGCCAACACCGCCAGCCCGCCGATGATCCACATGGTGCGGCTGCCGCCCTTGTCCGAGGCATGGCCCCACAGCGGGCGACCCAATTGCACCGCATAATGCCACGCCACCAGCCCTGCCGGAATCGCGGCGAGCAGCTTCAGCTCCACTACCATCACGCGGTTCAGCACCGTCGTCGCCAGCATCACCAGCGCGCCGATCGCGGCTTGCACCAGCCCAATCCGCACAATCCCCAGCCAGCCAAAGCCCGCTTTGGTCGTCACGGGCGAGGCCAGCGGGGCGTGCATCAGATATAGCCCCCAAGGCCCAGCGCCGCTGCCAGCATCCCCAGCACATACAGCGTTACGCCCACGCCATTATACCACGGCGCATATTTCGCCGGATCGCGCAGCAGGCGCGGCATGGCGGCGATCTGCGCGGCGAGCACCCCGGCGACGATGATCGCGGACAGCGCGTATCCCCACAGCGCGAGGAGGCCGATCACGACCACCTGCGCCGCCGCCATGGTCGCGCAAGCCAGCCGCGCCGCACGGCTCACCCCCAACACCACCGGCAGCGAGGTCAGCCCGGTCTGCCGATCACCCTCCACCGCCTTGAAATCATTGAGCACCATGATCCCGTGCGCACCCAGCGAATACATCACCAGCACCGCGATCACCGGCACAGAAGGCATCGCGCCCAGCATCACCGTCGCCCCGGTAAACCACGAGAGGCCCTCATAGGTCAGCCCGCACACCAGCGGGCCGAGCCAGCCATTGCCCTTGAAACGCAGCGGCGGCGCGGAATAGGCCCAGGCAAAGGCAAGCCCGACCAGCGATGCAGCAAAGACAATCGGGCCGAGCAGCCAGCCGACGCCAGCCGAAATCAGACTGGCGAGACACGCGATATACAGCCCCCAGCGGCCCGGAATCCGTCCCGAGGGGATCGGCCGGTGCGGCTCGTTGATGGCATCGACGTGGCGGTCGAACCAGTCGTTGACGGCTTGGCTGGTGCCGCACACCAGCGGTCCGGCCAGCAGCACGCCGCCCGCGACGAACCACCAGCGCCCTTCCAGCCCCGCGCCCGACGAGACTGCGCCGCACATGAAGGCCCACATCGGCGGGAACCACGTAATCGGCTTCAGCAATTCCAGCACATCGCGAAAGCGCGGCCGCCCCGCCGGGTGCCGGCGCGATCCGGCGGGCGGCGCCAAGGTGGGCACGGTGCGAGTCGAGGAAACCGAGTGCTCCATGAAATGAGGCTATGCCTGACAGGCAATAGCGTCAAATTGTTTTGACACTTTAAATCCAACCCAGCGCGATTTTCTCGTTCAGAAAGCCGGCGGGCGATGAGGCCGTGTCAAAAGTGATTGGATTGTGACGCGTTGACAGTGGGACAATCCCATGCCGCCATAAGCCGGCGCCATGGTGCGCTCGGCATGGGGGCATCCGCCGGTCGTTGCGGGGTCGTTGCGGGGTCGTTGCGGGGTCGTTGCGGGGTCATCCGCACCCCAGCCGCAGGGCAAGCACCCGGCAGCATGCGGCCCGGCATGTCCTATTCGCCGTCACCCGCCAGATTGCCGAGGCCGTAGCGGTGGAGCTTGGAATAGAGGCTCTGACGCGACAGGCCGAGGATTTCTGCGGCCGAAGCACGGTTGTCCGACGTGTAGGTCAGCGCCGCTTCGATGCACAAACGCTCGATCAGGTCGGTGCTTTCCCGCACGATATCCTTGAGGCTCATCCGCCCGACGAGATCGGTCAGCTGCTCGACCGACCGCGGCAGATCCTGCGCGCCCGGCGGCAGATCGCGCAGTCGGCGGCCGATCGGGCGGATCACGAAAGCATAATAGCCATCTTCTCCAGAAGTGCGAACCGCCGATAATTCAATCGGTTCGCCTTCGACATTATGACCCACCCGCAGGACTGTCGCCACGTTGCGCGCTGCCCCATATTGATCGATCTGGCCTTCGATCAGATCCAGATCGATCCCCGGCCGGCCGATCGATTCCGACAGGTGCCGACCGCGCAGCTGATCGAGGCTGGCCGCCTGCAACAGCTCGACAAAGGCAGCGTTGGCGGTGACGATTTCGAGATTGCTGTCTGCCACCACGAAGGCATCGGGCATCTGATCGACCAGCGCCAGCACCGGCGAGGGATCGACCGACGGGCGGTCGCTCGCCGGGACAAGGCGCACCAGCAGGAACTGGCCGCGATCCTGCGTGAAACCATTGACCGAAGCCATCACCTCGCGCTGCCCCCGCGCGACGCGGATACGCGCCGGGCTGACCGTGTCCGACACCAGGGCCGCGCCGACCAGCGCCTGCACCGCATCGAGGGAATTTTTATCTACGAAACTCAGCAGCTTCTTGCCGGGCAAGCTCGCCGCGCGCGCGCCCACCAGCACGTGCGCAGCCGGGTTCGCCTCGCGGATCCGCAGCGTGCCGGCCTCCACGATCATGACCGGTTCGGTCGAGCGTTCAAACAGCATGCGGTAGCGCGCTTCGAGCTGGCGCATCCTGAGGTAATCGCGCTCCAGCGATTGCTGGACCTGCAACAGGCGCTGCTGGAGCTTGCCCGCCTCGCGCAGATCGCGGCCGAAGGCGATGCGGTGCTCACCCCCATTGATGCTGAGCACGGCGTAACGGATCGGCATGTCGCCATCGCGCGAAGGGTGGTTGACCTGCCGCCAGTGCTGCACCTCCCCGCGCCGGGCGGCAGCGAGCATCTCCATGATTTTAGGGCGGGATTCGTCAGTAACTGTCTCGATCCAGTTGCTGCCGACCATGGTGCCGAAGCTCGGAAATTCGCGCGGGTCGAACGCGGCGTCGAGAATGGTGCCGGTATCGTCGAGCACCAGGGTCACATCGCCTGCGACCATCGCCAGCTTCATCGCGGCATCGGCATCGAGCGTATCGAACAGCTCCGCCGCTCTCCCGAACGGGTGCTTGCCTTCGATCGAATGTTTGCGGGTGAGCATGGTCTGGCCGAACCTACCGGAGGTTCAGATCACGGGCGGAAGCGGCCTTCACCAAGGTCCGCGCCAACCCGAGCGCGGCAAGCGCATCTGCCCCCGTGCCGTCCGCGCCAACCTCCGCCGCCATTCCGGGATTCTCGTTGATCATTCGCCCGCCGACAAGCACGATGATATGGGGATTGGCCGATACGTTTCGCACGGCCTTGATGAGATTGCTGACCGCCGAGCTAGGGCAATCGCGGGCTAGCGTCAATCCGACGAGGTCGAAGGGCTGCCGGGCGACCCGATCGAGCAATTCGCGCCGCTCGGGCTTTATCAGCGCCTCGCTGCGCCAGCCGGCTCTGGCGAAAACCTCCTCAATCATAAGCGTGCCGAAATTATGATGATCGCCCGGCATCGGCGAAAACAGCGCGGTATAGGGCAGCGTCGTGCCACCCGGCGTGGCAGGCGAACGGGCGGCGATGTCGCGCATCACTTCCTGGAGCCGCCACAGCCCCATCGTCACATCGAGAAAATCGCACTCGTCCCGCTCCCACAGCTGACCCAGCTTACGCGCGGCAGGGGCGAGCAAATCGAGACAGATCGTCTCGACACTGGCCCCGTCAGCGAGGAAAGCGTCGACCTCCTCGAGCAGGCTGGCAGCCTCCAGCCGCAGCGGCAGGATAGCGAAACGGGCGGCTTCCTCTGGTGTGATTGATCGCGCGCGCGAAGCCGGAGGCTGTGCGGCAGTGCCGTGGGCCATCAGCAGGCGCGGGATGATCTCGCCTTCGATGATCGAATTGACGGCATCGGGGCGATCCATCGAAGCGGCGCGGCGCCTGACCCTTTCGAGCGGCGCGATAATAACGCCCCGCAGCACCGCCGATCCCGCGCCGAACATGCCCGCAGCCTTGGACTCTGCCATCCGTCAGACCCTCCCAGGTCGTGCGGAACACCTTCCGCAGGAGGTAACCACTGCCCCCACAAGCAGCCAAGGCCCTGATCCCGAAAAGCCAACGACTCCTATCTACGCGCTTTTGCATCGCTAGGCAAACGCTGCAAGAAGGCTGCGCGTAAGTCGTCAACAACCTTGAACGTCCAATTTGGTTGACACTCAAGTTGGAAAGCGTAAATCTCCGAGTCTGAGAGAAAAAGGCTGACGCAACCAATGACTCGGATGGATCAGGCATCCCCGGTCGAACCCGGAGCTACGGTGAAGGGGGCGGGCCATATGAGGGAAGGGAGCCGGGCGCTGTACACCGCTGACGAGCGGGCGCGGCGCGACGAGTCGGTCTGGACGGTGGTTCAGGGCGTGCTCGCCCCGGTCCAGTTTCTGGTGTTTCTGATCAGCCTTGGCCTGGTTATCCGCACGCTAACCACAGGCGAAGGTGCTTTCGCCGCTGACGCCTCGATCGTCATCAAGACGCTGGTGCTCTATACCATCATGATCACCGGCTCGATCTGGGAAAAGGTCGTGTTCGGCAAATGGCTGTTCGCCCCGGCCTTCTTCTGGGAAGACGTGTTCTCGATGGCCGTGCTCGCGCTGCACAGCCTCTACCTCGTGATGCTGTTCGCCGGGATCGGTTCGACCGAGCAGCGCCTGCTGGTCGCGCTGGCGGGCTACGGTGCCTATGTGATCAACGCCGGGCAGTTCATCTGGAAACTGCGGATGGCGCGGCTTCAGGGCACGCTCGCATCGCAGGCGGTGGCGGCATGAGCCCGCTCGCCGTCCTAGACGGTTGCGCGGCAGAGCTTGCCCGCGATCCGGCACCTGCAACCGCAGCCCCGCGCCCGGTGCTGCGTGAACGCGGTCAGCGCGAAGTGTTCTGCGGCCTGACTGGAATCATCTGGCTGCACCGCAAGATGCAGGACGCCTTTTTCCTCGTCGTCGGCTCACGCACCTGCGCGCACCTGCTCCAAAGCGCGGCTGGTGTAATGATCTTCGCCGAGCCGCGCTTTGCCACCGCGATCATGGAAGAGCGCGATCTGGCCGGCATGGTCGATGCGCAAGACGAGCTCGACCGGGTGGTGACCCGCCTGCTCGAACGCCGCCCTGACATCAAGACGCTGTTCCTCGTCGGTTCGTGCCCTTCGGAAGTGATCAAGCTTGATCTGGCCAAAGCCGCACAACGTCTCGGCGCGCAATATATGCCGCGGGTGCGGATCCTGAATTACTCGGGCAGCGGGATCGAGACGACCTTCACGCAGGGCGAAGACGCCTGCCTTGCCGCGCTGGTGCCGGTGATGCCTGCCCTGCCCGCTGACGCTCCGGCGGAGCTGCTGATCGTTGGCAGCCTGCCCGATATCGTGGAAGACCAATTCCTGCGGCTGTTCGCCGATCTCGGCATCAGCAAGGTGGGCTGCCTGCCCGCGCGCAATGCCCGTGAATTGCCGAGCGTCGGTGCGAACACCCGCTATCTGCTGGCCCAGCCCTTCCTCGGCGAGACCGCAATGGCGCTGGAAGGGCGCGGGGCCAAGCGGATTGAGGCGCTGTTCCCGTTCGGCGTCGAAGGCACCTCGGACTGGCTGCGCGCTGCTGCGGCTGCCTTCAACATCGACACCGCGCTCACCGAGCTGGTCATCGCGCCCGGCCGCGAGCGCGCCCGCATCGCGCTGTCGAAGCTGCGCCCGCAATTGGAAGGCAAGCGCATCAGCTTCCTGCCCGACTCGCAGCTCGAAGTCCCCCTCGCCCGCTATTTGCAGGACGAGCTCGGCATGGAGCTGGTCGAGGTCGGCACGCCCTACCTCCACCGCGCGCACCTCGCCCGCGAACTCGAAAGCTTCGGTCCGAACGTGCGCCTCTCCGAAGGCCAGCATCTCGAACGCCAGCTTGATCGCGTGCGCGCCGACCGGCCCGACATCACCGTCTGCGGGCTTGGCCTTGCCAACCCATTGGAAGGTGAGGGGCTCACCACCAAGTGGGCGATCGAACTCGTCTTCTCGCCGATCCACGGTTTTGACCAAGCCGCCGATCTCGCCGAACTCTTCGCGCGGCCGCTGCGGCGCCGTGACATGCTGGAGGTTTAGGCGATGCAACTGGCAGTCTGGACTTACGAAGGCCCGCCCCACGTCGGCGCAATGCGTGTCGCAACCGCGATGGAGAAGCTTCACTACGTGCTGCACGCGCCGCAGGGCGATACCTACGCCGATCTGCTGTTCACCATGATCGAGCGCCGGTCGAAGCGTCCGCCGGTCACGTACACCACCTTCGAAGCGCGCGATCTGGGCAAGGACACCGCGCAGATCTTTCAGGATGCCGCGCGCGATGCGGTCGCCCGGTTCAACCCGCAGGCGATCATCGTTGGCGCGTCCTGCACCGCGGAACTGATCCAGGATGATCCGGCGGGCCTCTCCGAAGCGATGGGGCTGCCCTGCCCGGTCATACCGCTCGAACTGCCGAGCTATCAGCGCAAGGAAAACTGGGGCGCGGCTGAGACCTTCTACCAGATCGTCCGCAACCTCGCCGACAAGTCGGTGGTGCGCGAACCCCGTGAAGGCCGCCCCGCCCGCGCCAATATCCTCGGCCCCACGGCGCTTGGCTTCCGCCACCGCGATGATCTCGTCGAGATCCGCAAGATTTGCGATCAGCTGGGGGTCGAGATCAATCTCGTCGCTCCGCTGGGCGCTACGCCGGAGGACATTACCCGGATCGGCCAAGCCGATTTCAACATCGTCCTCTACCCTGAAATTGCAGATGAGGCCGCCCGCTGGCTCGAAAAGACTTTCGATCAGCCTGCTGTGCGGACCATCCCTATCGGCGTGGGAGCAACCCGCTCTTTCATTGCCGACGTCGCCGAGCTGGCAGGTGCAGATCCCACGCCTGCCCTCGGCGACACCTCTTCCCGGATGCCCTGGTGGTCACGGTCGGTCGATTCGACCTACCTCACCTCCAAGCGCGTCTTCATCTTCGGCGATGCGACCCACGCGGTTGCCGCCGCCCGGATCGCGCGCGAAGAACTGGGCTTCGAAGTCTGCGGCCTCGGCTGCTACTCCCGCGAATTCGCCCGCGAAGTCCGCGCTGAAGCCGCGCGTTGCGGGATCGAGGCGCTGATCACCGATGATCACTTGGCGGTCGAAGATGCGATCGCAGCGGCCGCGCCTGAACTGGTGCTAGGCACGCAGATGGAGCGCCACATTGCCAAGCGGCTCGGCATTCCCTGCGCGGTGATCTCAGCTCCGGTACACGTGCAGGATTTTCCCGCGCGCCATTCGCCGCAGATGGGCTTCGAGGGCGCGAACGTGATCTTCGACACCTGGGTGCATCCGCTGGTGATGGGGCTGGAGGAGCACCTGCTCACCATGTTCCGCGAGGATTTCGAATTCTCCGACGAAGCGGGCGCATCGCACCATGCGGCCCATTCCCCGCGCAAGGCAGTGCCCGAACCAGTCCCGTTCGTGTCGAGCGAAGTCGAGACACACAGTGCTGCGCCCGAACCCAGTCTCTCGACTTCGCTCGAGACGAACGGGCAATTGGCGGACAGGCTCTGGACCGACGAAGCCGAGCGCGAACTCAAGAAAATCCCGTTCTTCGTGCGCGGCAAGGCCCGCCGCAATACCGAGAACTTTGCTGCCTCCGAAGGCCGCCAGCAGATAGATCTCGAAACCCTGTATGACGCGAAAGCGCATTATGCACGGTAAGGTCGCCTCGCCCGCTACGGTCGATCCGCGCGCGCCCGTCCGGGTGGTGATCATCACGCTCGACAATCACCTGAAAGGCGCGGTTGACCGGGCTGACGAAGTGCTCGCGCCCGAAGGCATTGACCTTGCGCTGTATGCCGCCTCCGAATGGGGCAGCGATGCGGGCGAGCTGGACAAGGCCAAGGCCGCCATCGCCGAGGCCGACATCGTCATCGCGACGATGCTGTTTCTGGATGATCACATCCGCATGGTTCTGCCCGCTTTGGAAGCGCGGCGTGAGGCTTGCGATGCGATGGTCTGCCTGATGTCAGCAGGCGAAGTGGTGAAGCTGACCAAGATGGGCGGCTACCGCATGGATGCCCCTGCCAAAGGTCCGCTGGCGCTGCTCAAGAAGCTGCGCGGCAATGCTGGTAAGAACGGCAAACCCAATTCGGGCGCGGGGCAGATGAAGATGCTGCGCCGCTTGCCCAAGATTTTGCGCTTCATCCCCGGCACCGCGCAGGATGTGCGCGCCTATTTTCTGACGCTGCAATATTGGCTGGCCGGGTCGGACGAGAACGTGGTCGCGATGGTGCGCGCTTTGATCGACCGTTATGCGGCGGGTGAGCGGATGTATCGCCGCGGCATCACCAAGGCGGACGCCCCGCTCGAATATCCCGAAACCGGGGTCTATCACCCGCGCACGCAGCAGCGCATTTCTGAAAGCCTGCGCCTCTTGCCGCGCGAGCCGGGTAAGCACGGCACGGTCGGGCTGATCCTGCTGCGGTCTTATCTGCTGGGCCGTGATTGCGCGCATTATGACGGCGCGATTGCCGCCTTCGAAGCCGCGGGCCTCAAGGTCGTCCCGGTGTTCGCCAGCGGGCTTGATGCGCGCCCGGCGATCGAGAAATTCTTCGTCGGCCCCGATGGTAAGCCGACGGTGGATGCCATCGTCAACCTCACCGGCTTTTCGCTGGTTGGCGGCCCGGCCTATAGCGATGCGCAGGCTGCGCGCGAGATTCTCGGGCAGATGGACGTGCCCTATCTTGCCGCCCACGCGATCGAATTTCAGACGATTGAGGAATGGGCCAACCGCCCGCAGGGGCTGCTGCCGCTCGAATCCACGATGATGGTCGCCATGCCCGAGCTTGACGGTTCAACCGTGCCAAGCGTCTTCGGCGGGCGTGCGGGCGCTTCGGGCGAAGGCTGCGGCGGCTGCGAGCGGCGCTGCGCGCGCCCCGCCTCGCACAAGGCGCGCCCGATGCAGGCCTGCCCCGAACGGGCTGAGGCACTGGCGGCGCGCACGCTCAAACTCATCCAATTGCGCCGCAGCGAGCGCGCCAGCCGCAAGCTTGCCATTGTGGTGTTCAACTTCCCGCCCAATGCCGGGGCGACCGGCACCGCCGCCTTCATGGGCGTGCACGAATCGCTTTATGCGACGCTGCAACGGCTTGGCGCCGAAGGCTATGATGTCGAAGTGCCCGCCAGCGTCGATGCGATGCGTGACGCGCTGCTCAAGGGCAATACCGACCGCTTCGGCACCGACGCCAATGTCGCCCACCGCATGCCCGCCGACGAGCACGTGCGGCGCGAAAAGCACCTCGCCGAGATCGAAGCCGCATGGGGCCCCGCCCCCGGCAAGCAATTGTCGGACGGCGGCCATATCCTCGTTCAGGGCGCGCATTTCGGTAATGTCTTCGTCGGCGTGCAGCCAGGCTTTGGCTACGAAGGCGATCCGATGCGGCTGCTGTTCGAAGGCAGCTTTGCCCCGACCCACGCTTTCAGCGCGTTCTACCGCTATCTGCGAGAGGATTTTGGCGCGCAGGCGATCCTGCATTTCGGCACGCACGGCGCGCTCGAATTCATGCCGGGCAAGCAGGCGGGGATGTCGGGCAAGTGCTGGCCGGATCGGCTGATCGGCAACACGCCCAATTTCTATCTCTATGCCGCCAACAACCCGTCCGAAGGGATGCTGGCCAAGCGCCGCTCGGGCGCGACCTTGGTGAGTTACCTCACCCCGCCGCTGGCACAGGCCGGGCTCTACAAGGGCCTTGTCGAGCTGAAGGCGAGCGTCGATCGCTGGCGCGCCACGATTGACGATGCCGATCACGCGGTGGAACGCGCTGATCTGGCGCAGCTGATCGCTGACCAATGCGAAGCGCTCGACATCACCTATGCCGACATCGGCGAACTGCCTGCGCGGCTGTATGAGATGGAAGCTGCGCTGATCCCGCATGGGCTGCACATCTTCGGCCAAAACCCGCAAGGGGCGGCGCGCGAAGATATGCTCGACGCGATGATGGAAGCGGGCAGCCTGGATGGCCCCACCCCTGACCGTGCGGTGCTGGCCGCCAAGCTGGACTCATCGGATGAACTGGGCGCGTTGATCCATGCGCTTGATGGCGGCTTTGTGCAGCCTGCTCCGGGCGGCGATGTGGTGGTCAATCCGCAGGTTTTGCCCACGGGCCGCAACATCCACGGGTTCGATCCCTTCCTGATGCCGTCGGCCTATGCCTGCCGCTTGGGCAGCGAGCAGGCCGAGCAGTTGATTGCGCGCCACGTCAACGGCGGCGAGCCCTTCCCTGAGAGCATCGCGATGGTGCTGTGGGGCACCGACAACATGAAGTCCGAAGGCGTCCAGATCGCGCAGGCGATGACGTTGATGGGTGCCCGCCCCCGGCGCGATTCCTATGGGCGGCTGTGCGGGGCGGAACTGATCCCGCTGACCGAACTCGGCCGTCCGCGCATCGATGTGGTGATGACGCTGTCGGGCATCTTCCGCGATCTGCTGCCGATGCAGACCCGGATGCTCGCCGAAGCCGCATTGCTCGCGAGCCAAGCGGATGAGACGGTGGAAGCCAATTTCGTTCGCAAGCACACGCTGGTTCACCAAGCCAAGCACGGCTGTGCCTTCGAAACTGCCGCCCTGCGGGTCTTCTCCAATGCCGAAGGTGCCTATGGTGCCAACGTCAATCAGATGATCGAAGGCGGCGTCTGGGCCGATCCCGATGAACTCGCCAATGCGTTCGAGATCAACAAGGGCTTTGCTTACGGCGTCTCGGGCAAGCCGGTGCAGCAGCGCGAATTGCTGCAAAGCGCGCTCGGCACCGTCGACTTTACCTACCAGAACCTCGAAAGCGTCGAGCTCGGCATCAATGATGTCGATCAGTATGTTGATGGGCTTGGCGGCGTGACCCGTTCAGTCAGCCGGGCCAAGGGCGTGGAAACCCCGGTCTACATCCTTGATGCAACGCGCGGGAGCACCAAGGTGCGCACGCTGGGCGAACAGATCGATCTGGAAACCCGCACCCGCACGCTGAACCCCAAGTGGTTCGAAGGCCTGCTCGAACATGGTTACGAGGGCGTACGCCAGATTGAAGGCCATGTGACGAGCACGCTCGGCTGGTCGGCCACTACCGGGCAGGTCGCGCCCTGGGTCTACCAGAAGATTTCCGAGACCTTCGTTCTCGATGCCGACATGCGTCGCCGCCTGTCCGAACTCAATCCGAAGAGCGCGGGCCGCGTCGCCGGTCGCCTGCTCGAAGCCTGTGACCGCCATCTGTGGGAACCTGACGAAGCCACGCTCGCCGCTTTGCGCGAAGCCAATGACGAACTGGAGGACCGCCTCGAAGGCGTGTTCCCGGCAGAATGACATCGAGGGATCCGATCACATGAACCTGCACAGCCCCCAATCTGCTTTCAGCCAGCCCGATGGCGAGGGATCGGTTCAGGTCAAGCTGGACCCCGAAGACAAGATCAAGGGTGCCAAGGTCTTTGCGGTCTACGGCAAGGGCGGCATCGGCAAATCGACCACTTCGTCCAACCTGTCGGCGGCGTTTTCCAAACTCGGCCACCGGGTGCTGCAGATCGGCTGCGATCCCAAGCATGACAGCACCTTCACCCTCACCAAGAAGCTGATGCCGACGGTGATCGACGTGCTCGAAACGGTGGAATTCCACGCCGAGGAACTGCGGCCCGAAGACTACATGTTCGAAGGCTACAACGGCGTGATGTGCGTTGAGGCTGGCGGGCCTCCCGCTGGCACCGGCTGCGGCGGCTATGTCGTCGGGCAGACGGTCAAGCTGCTGAAGCAGCACCACCTGCTCGAAGAAACCGACGTGGTGATCTTCGACGTGCTGGGCGATGTGGTGTGCGGCGGATTTGCCGCGCCGCTGCAACATGCCGAGCGCGCGCTGGTAGTCGCCGCCAATGATTTCGACAGCATCTTCGCCATGAACCGCATCGTCGCTGCGATCGCGGCGAAATCGAAGAATTATGACGTGCGCCTCGCTGGCGTGGTCGCAAACCGCAGCCGCGAGACCGACGAGATCGACCGCTTCTGCGACAAGATCGGCATGCAGCGCCTCGCGCACTTCAAGGATGTCGATGCGATCCGCCGCTCACGCCTCAAAAAGTGCACCTTGTTCGAAATGGGCGACGATCCTGAAGTGGTGGCCGCACAGGACGAATATCTGCGCCTTGCCGCAATGCTGTGGGCAGGCGTCGATCCTTCAACGGCTCAGCCGATGAAGGACCGCGACATCTTCGATTTCCTGGGGTTCGAATAATGGCGACCCGGCACCCTTCGGAATATGACGACCGCCGCGAGGCGCTGGCGACCTATTTCGACAGCACCGCGCGTCAAGCATGGATCGATCTCACCTCCGACACCAAGGTCTCCGGCATCCGTGCGACAGTGCGCGCCGGGCGCGAGGCGATGCGCGCGTGCCTGCTCGACTGGCTGCCGACCGATCTCAGGCGCACCCGGGTGCTCGATGCGGGCTGCGGCACCGGGGCGCTTGCGGTTGCGGCGGCGTGCCGGGGGGCGGAGGTGACGGGCATCGACGTTGCCGCAGGCCTCGTCGAAGTCGCGCGCGAACGCACGCCTTCCTTCATCGGCCATGGGCGCATCCACTGGCGCAGCGGCGACATGCTCGACCCTGAACTTGGCACCTTTGCCCATGTGGTCGCGATGGATTCGCTGATCCACTACGAACCGGCAGACCTGGTTGCCGCCCTCGCCCAGCTGGCAGGCCAGACCACCCATTCGATCCTCTTCACCTTTGCCCCGCGCACCACATTGCTGGCGGCGATGCACAATATCGGCAAGGTCTTCCCCAAGTCCGACCGTTCGCCCGCCATCGTCCCTGTTGCAGAAGGCGAATTGCGCGAACGGCTCGCCCGGCTTGGCGGCTGGAGCATCGGCCGCACCCGGCGCATTCAGTCGGGGTTCTACACTTCGCAGGCGCTCGAACTGGTGAGGCACGGATGAAACCCGCCGCCCGCCCGTCTCAACCGCACTGGACCGAGCTGGTGTTCCGCCTGCTCCCCTTCGCGGATGCGGCGAGCGCGGACCTGCCCTTGCCGCGTCTGCTGCGGCTTGCGCTGTTTCAGGTGAGCGTGGGCATGGCGATGGTGCTCCTCAACGGCACGCTGAACCGGGTGATGGTGGTGGAGCTGGGCACACCGACCTGGCTGGTCGCGCTGCTGATCGCGGTGCCGCTTCTGGCCGCGCCGTTCCGCGCGCTGATCGGCCACAAGTCCGACACCCACCGTTCCGTCCTGGGCTGGCGGCGGGTGCCCTATATCTGGTTCGGCACGCTGATGCAGTTCGGCGGGCTTGCGATCATGCCCTTTGCGCTGCTGCTGCTGGGCGCGCCCGAGCGGTTCACGCTCGGCCTTGTCGCGGCGGCGGCGGCCTTCCTTCTGACCGGCGTTGGCTTCCACGTCACCCAGACCGCCGGCCTCGCGCTCGCCACCGATCTTGCGCCGGCGGACAAGCGTCCGCGTGCGGTGGCGCTGCTTTATGTGATGCTGCTGGTGGGCATGATGTTCGCCGCCTTCGTGATCGGCGGTGTGCTGGCCGATTACTCCGCGACCAAGCTGGTGCAGGTGATCCAGGGCTGTGCGGTGCTGACTATCGTGCTGAACCTTACCGCGCTCTGGAAGCAGGAGGCGCGCAATCCCGCTGTCACCGCCAGGGACCGCGAAACGCCGCGTTTCGGTGCGATCTGGCAGGCCTTCATCGCCAATGGTCGCAACGCCCGGCTGCTGACCGCAATTGGCATCGGCGCGGCGGGCTTTGCCATGCAGGATGCGCTGCTTGAACCTTATGGCGGAGAGATCCTCGGCCTGTCGGTCGGGGCGACCACGGGGCTGACGGGGGCTTGGGCGCTGGGTTCGCTGTGCGGCTTCATGCTGTCGGGCCGGGCGCTGGCGCGCGGATGGGATCCGCTGCGACTGGCGGGGGCCGGGCTGGTGATCGGGATTAACGCGTTCCTGTTGGTGCTGTTTGCCGGACCCTTCGCCGCGCCGCTGATGCTTTATGCCGGATCGCTGGGTATCGGCGTCGGGCTCGGGCTGTTTTCGGTCGGCACACTGATGGAAGCGATGAGCCTTGCGCGCGGGGAAAGCGCCGGTCTTGCGCTGGGCGCGTGGGGCGCGGTGCAGGCGACCTGCGCCGGGCTCGGCATCGCCATCGGCGGCCTGCTGCGCGACGGGGTTGCGCTGCTGCTTCAAAGCGATGCGCCAACGGCCGCTATGGCGACCCGCGCAACCGGCTACGGCACGGTCTATATTCTCGAAATCGCGCTGCTGCTGATCGGCCTCGCCGCGATCGGCCCGCTGGTCGGCTATCGCAGCCGCATCGAAGAGCCTGCCGATGATCATTCCGCCAAGCCCTTTGGCCTGATGGAGTTTCCGACATGATTGCCCGTGCCCGTCTGACCTGTCTCTTCCCGGCTTTCGCCTCTGCCGGCCTGTTCCATGAGAGGAATGTGAAATGAACGCTGCCTATATCGTCGGCACCTTCGACGCTGCCGAGCTCGCCTTCCTGCTGTTTTTCGGCTTCTTCATCGCGCTGGTCTTCTACCTCAACAAGGAGAGCCGCCGCGAGGGCTATCCGCTTGAGGACGAAGTGACCGGCGCGGTCGAACCCGACACCCGCCTGTTCGACGGTGCCAAGAAGAGCTTCCCCCTGCCCCACGGCCGCGGCACCTATGTGCCGGAAGATGTCGCTCGCGACGATGTGAACGTGGCTGGCGTACAGGCGTTCCGCAGCCACGGCGCCCCTTGGGTGCCGACCGGCGATGCGATGGCCGACGGCATGGGCCCGGCCGCGTGGGCCAACCGCGCGAAATATCCCGATCTCACCTGGGATGGCCGCCCGCGCATCGTGCCGATCGCGCAGAGCCACGAACTGATCGTCTCGCCCAACGATCCGCAGCTGGTGGGCTGGGATGTGGTCGCCGCTGACGGAAAGGTCGCTGGCAAGGTCAGCGACATCTGGGTCGATCAGGCCGAACACATCATCCGCTATCTCGAAGTCGAGACGACCAGCGGCAAGAAGGTGCTCGCACCGATGGCGGTCGCGGCCGTTCACGGCAACAGCCTGATCGATGCGATCCTGCCTATTGTCGAAAACAAGCCTGAATTCGTCGAGATCGACGCGATCACCGCTGCGCAGTTTGACGCGGTCCCTGCGCTTGAAACGGCAGGGATCATCACCCGCTACGAGGAAGACCGCATCCAGGCCTATTTCGGCGGCGGCTACATGTATGCGACACCCGAAAGGTCCGAAGCATGGCTGTAAGCGCCAAGAACCCTGTGGCAGCGACGGCAACGTCGCTGCCCGCAGGGCTCGATCATGCCGATCTGGAGAATGACGGGCCCCGGGCCTTCGGCGATCCGCTCGGCACGCCGGCGGCGGACGAGCGGGTGCTGTGGAAAGGGCGCCCGGCGCTCGGCCTGCTTGCGCTCAGCGCCTTCCACGCCCGCACCGCGGGGCTCTACATGGCAGGGCTGGCAGGAATCGCGCTTGCGATGGGCAACACCAATGCGGCCCTTGTTGCGACCGGGCTCGGCGTCGTGCTGGTCGGGCTGCTCTATGTGCTGGCCTGGGCGAGTGCGCGCAGCACGCTCTATATCCTTACCGATAGCCGCCTGATCATGCGCATCGGCGTTGCGATCGAGACGCGGATCAATATTCCGCTCAAGCAGATCAGGGCAGCGCACCTGCGCCCCCGCGCTGACGGACATGGCGACATCGCCTTCGAGATCGGCGGGGAGCGCCTGCTGGGCACGCTGCTGCTGTGGCCGCATGTGCGGCCGTGGCACTACGCCATGCCGCAGCCGATGCTGCGCGCTGTGCCCGAAGCGGCTGCGCTTGCGCAGATGATCGCCGAAGCCCGCGCCGGTCACGGTGCGATCGCGCGCAATTTGACCGAGATCAAGGAAGCCGCCCCCGTGAGCGGTCAGACCGGTGCCCAGCCCGTGCACGCTGCGGGCCGCCTTGCTCCGGTGCTCGGTCGCGGCGAACAGGGTTTTGAAGGAGCGCCGGCATGATCGTTCGGGAGTACGAAAAGGACGAGATCACCGTCCACAAGGTGCCCCTGTTACTCATGGGCGGGATCATCGCGGTCTCGCTGGCGCTGACCGCGTCGGTGACCATGGGCTTCCTTCCCAAACAGTCGGTGCCCGCCGAAGCGCGCGCCGCCGCCGGGGTCCAGCCCGCAGCCGAGCGCACGCTGCGCTTCTTTGACGAGCCCGACGGCAGCGTGCGGATCGAAGACGGGGCGACCGGCGAAGTGCTCGCCCGCCATGGGGTCGGCGAAGGCGGCTTCATCCGCGCAACGGTGCGTAGCCTCGTCCACCAGCGCCGCATCCGCGGCGAAGGCCCGGCGGTGCCCTTCACCCTGACCCGGTGGGACACCGGCGGGCTGACGCTTGCCGATCCGGTGACCGGGCGCAGCGTCGAAGTCAGCGCCTTCGGGCCTGACAACCGCGCGGTCTATGCCGAACTGCTCCCTGCCACACCGGAAAGGCCGCGCTGATGGCCCTGCCCTTCCTCGCCGGGGAAACCTTCGAGACGCCCTGCACCGTTACGGTCGAGCAGAGCTCGGAGCATTTTCATGCCCATGTCGAGCTTTCCGACGAGGTCGATATCCAGCCCGGCGACAAGGTGCGCGTCCACGGTGCGCCGATCAGCATCCCCTTCGGCACCCGCCAGGTCTTTGAACGCCGCGCCACGGTGACCCGGGCGAGCCCGCTCCGGCGCGCGCTCACCAAAGCAGCCGCCTATTTCGACCTCAGCGAACTCTACGAAGTCAGCTTCAACGCCGGGAGGATCAAATGAACGCCTACAAGCCGATGACCAGCGAAGAGGCGATGGCGCTGGCGACGCAGGACACGATGCTGACGCCGCGGTTCTACACCACCGATTTCGATGCGCTGGATGCGATTGACGTGTCGCGGGTGCGCGCCGAATGGGACCAGCTGATCGCCGACATGGTGGGCGATCCCAACAAGCTCCACTTCAAGCACAATGACAGCTTCAAGGGCGTGATCGAAGGGCTGGAGCCTGCGCTGCGGCGGGAATTCACCGATTTCATGGTGAGCTCGATGACGAGCGAATTCTCGGGCTGCGTGCTCTATGCCGAGATCGCCCGGCGCACCAAGCACCCGGATGTGAAGCAGCTCTTCCGCCTGCTCGCGCGCGATGAAAGCCGCCATGCCGGGTTCATCAACGAAAGCCTCAAGGATGCGGGCATCGGGGTGGACTTGGGCTATCTGACGAAGACCAAGAAATACACCTATTTCAAGCCGAAGTTTATCTTCTACGCGGTCTATCTCAGCGAGAAGATCGGCTATGCGCGCTACATCACCATCTTCCGGCACCTTGCGCGCAATCCGCAATACAAGTTCCACCCGATCTTCGACTGGTTCGAGGAATGGTGCAACGACGAGTTCCGCCACGGCGAGGCCTTCGCCATGCTGCTGCGCGCCGATCCCAAGCTGCTGGAGGGCGCCAACAAGCTGTGGGTGCGCTTCTTCCTGCTATCGGTCTACGCGACCATGTATGTGCGCGATCACAACCGCCCGGTATTCCACGCCGCGCTCGGCGTCGATCCGACCGAATATGATTACAAGGTCTTCGCGATCTGCAACCAGATCGCCCGCCAGGTCTTCCCGGTCGAGCTCGACATCGACAGTCCTGCCTTCCGCCGCCAGATGGAAAAGCTGCGCCTTGCCGCCGTGCGGATCGAGGATGGCAAGGCCCGCGGCGGCATCGGCGGCATGCTGGCGCGTACCTCGGGCATGGTGGGCGCAGGCCTCGCCTTTGCACGGATGTATCTCCAGCGGCCAAGGGCCAACACCCTCCCCCGCTCGATCCGGCTGCAACCGGCGTGGTAAGCTGGAGCGGCCATATTGTGCCGTTCATCGTGACGGTGGCGATCTGGTTTGTCGCGACCGGGCTGATTGCCTGGGCCGACAACCGTGAGCGCGCGACCTTTTCGACCAGCCTCATGGTCGGCAGCATCGCCGGGATCACCGGACTGGTGGTGATCCTTGCCGCTTCGCTTTCGACCGAGGTCTGGGCGGTGTACCTCGCCTTTGTCGGCGCGCTGATGGTGTGGGGCTGGCACGAATTGAGCTTCCTGACCGGCGCATCGGCAGGGCCCCGACGCGGCGCGGCCGATCCGTCGCTCACCGGCATCGCGCGCTTCCGCCAGGCGGCCGCCACGGTGATGCATCACGAGGTCGCGCTCGCGCTGACGGCGCTGCTGCTGATCTCGCTGTCATGGAACGTGCCCAACCAGATCGGCGCGACGGTGTTCGTGCTGATGTTCGCGATGCGGCTGATTTCCAAGATAAATCTGTTTGTCGGCGTTCCCAATTCGACCGCCGAAATGCTCCCGGCACACTTGAGCTATCTAAAGTCCTATTTCGGCCGCAACCGCATGACCATACTGCTTGCCATGTCGATCGCGGCGATCGCCGGGGTGATGGTGTGGTTTGCCGGATTGGCGCTGGCCGCACCCGTGGGCAGTGCGGCGATGGTCGGGGCGAGCCTGATCACCACCCTGAGCCTGCTGGGGGTGCTCGAACACCTGTTTCTGGCCCTCCCCTTCCGCGACGGGATGCTGTGGGGCTGGGCGCTTCCGCAACGCGCCGGCGCCGCAGCGTCCGACCGCATCCAGAGCGGGGACTGAGGACATGACAATGAGAACAGAGGGAACACGCATGGACTTCGAAGCCTTTTTCGCCGGCGAGCTCGACACGGTGCGCGCCGATGGCCGCTATCGGGTGTTCACCGACATCAAGCGCCATCGCGGCCGCTTCCCCCACGCCACCCGCTTCGTCGCGGACGAGACGCAGGCGGTGACCGTGTGGTGTTCGAACGACTATCTCGGCATGGGCCAGCACCCGGCGGTGCTGGATGCGATGCACACGTGCCTTGATGAATGCGGCGCGGGTGCGGGCGGCACGCGCAACATCTCGGGTACCAATCATTACCACGTGGAACTGGAAGCCGAACTGGCCGACCTCCACGGCAAGGAAGCCGCGCTGCTGTTCACCAGCGGCTATGTGTCGAACTGGGCGGGCCTCGGCACGCTGGCGTCGAAGATTCCGGGCTGCGTCGTGTTCTCCGACGCGCTCAACCACGCTTCGATGATCGAGGGCATCCGCTACAGCCGTGCGCCTTATAAGATCTTCCGCCACAATGACGTCGCGCACCTCGATGAGCTGTTGTCGATGTACGGCCCGGAAGTGCCGAAACTGGTCGCTTTCGAGAGCGTCTACTCGATGGATGGCGACATCGCGCCCATCGCCGACATCCTCGACGTGTGCGAAAAGCACGGCGCGATGAGCTATATCGACGAAGTCCACGCCGTCGGCCTCTACGGCCCGCGCGGCGGGGGAATTGCCGAGCGCGAAGGGCTGATGGACCGCATCACGGTGATCGAAGGCACCTTGGGCAAGGCCTTTGGGGTGATGGGCGGCTATATCGCGGCCTCAGCGAACCTTGTTGATTTCGTTCGCTCTTTCGCCAGCGGCTTCATCTTCTCGACCGCCCTGCCCCCTGCCGTGGCGGCGGGCGCAGCGGCGAGCATCCGGCACCTCAAGCAATCGAGCGCCGAACGCGAGCTTCAGCAGAAGCGCGTACGCCAGGTGCGCCGGGCGCTGGACATCATGGGTATCCCGCACCTGGACAATCCGAGCCACATCATCCCGGTGATGGTTGGGGACGCGAAGAAGTGCAAGATGATCAGCGACTGGCTGATGGACAACCACGGCATCTATGTGCAGCCGATCAACTATCCGACCGTTCCCGTGGGCACCGAGCGGCTGCGGGTTACGCCCTCGCCGGTGCACTCAGATGGCGATATCGACCGGCTTATCAAGGCCTTGTCCGAAATCTGGTCGCATTGCGAGCTTGCCCGGATGGCGACCGCTGCCTGATCCCTGCTGATTGTCAGGCCTACCGAATCTCTCTTGGACGGGAGTGCGTGAGCGCGGTCGCCTTGAAGGAGGCGGCCGCGCTCATTTTGTGCGGCGCGTTGACCGGGAGCAGCCCTCCCCGGCCCGGCCCGGTAAAAGCAAACTGTCCCCGCCGACAGCCGAGCGGTGCTAAGGCATCCGGTAAAGGGGAGGTCTGGACGGGGCCTCGATCGAGTCTGGCCGGGGTCTGACCCGCGCTCGCCCGGGGTGAGGACAGGGCATGACAAAGGGCGGCGCAGGTCACCCCGCGCCGCCCCGTCAATCGCGCCCTAGGGCGTCAGATTACTTCGATTGCGCTTCTAGGTAGGCCACCAGATTAGCGCGGTCCTGATCGTTCTTCACGCCGGGGAACGCCATCTTGGTGCCAGGCATGAACGCCTTGGGATCCTTCAGGTATTCAAACAAAACCTGCGGGGTCCAGGTCACACCGCTGTTCTTGTTGGCGTCCGAGTAGTTGAAGCCCGGGACGGAGCCTGAGGCGCGACCCACGACCTTGTGCAGCGACGGGCCGACGCGGTTCACGCCTTCGTCAAACACGTGGCAGGTGCGGCATGCGGCAAACACCTTTTCGCCAGCGGCAGCATCAGCGGTGAAGCTCGCATACTCCATCGTCGCACCAGCGGCAGCCGCATCGGCAGGGGTTTCAGTCGCAGCCGGGGTCTCCACAGCTGCGGGTGTGGCTTCAGCAGCCGGAGCATTGGCATCGCTGCCAGCACCGCCACCGCAAGCCGAAAGGGTAGCGAGGCTCACCAGCGCAGCCGCGCCCATCAGGAAATTACGCTTCATGGTTGTTTGTCCTCTTGAACACATGTTCCTCCCGCATCCCAGCGGGTCTTAAACCAGAATACCGGGCATGAAAAGCGGGACTTCGCGCGGGGGCGCACAGGGCCGATTTCCGGATGCCGTGTGTTCGCAACGCACAAACAAGCAAGGGTTTCCCATGCTGAGCACAGATTGCCATGCCCGGCACGGACGCTATGGTGGCAGACATGACCCAATCCACTCCCATCGCTCCGCAGGGGGCAATTGTTCCGCCCCGCGCCGTTCCCACCCACTCCCGCATTGTGCTCGGCCTGCTCGCCTTTCTCCCGGCCTATTTCGGCATCGCGGCGATCGGCACCAAGATCGGGCTGTGGAACTGGCGCATCGGGCTGATGAGCCTGACGCTGGGCGGAGGGATGATCGTGCTGGGGGTTACGGCGCTGGTCGCGCTGGTCTCGCTGATTCTCGCCGCCCGCGCCAGGCCGCGCCGCAATCTGCCGATCGCCGCTGCGATCATTGGCCTGCTGGTGCCCGGCGCAGTGCTGCTGATGTTCCTGGCGGCCGGCAGCAAGGCCGGGGACAATCCGATCCACGATATCGCCACCGATACGGCCAACCCGCCCGCGTTCTCGGAGGCGACCATGGCCGCGCGCGAGGCCGAAGGGGCCAATCCGCTGAGCGATTATCAGGTGCCGCTCGGCCAGCTGGCGCTGTATAGTGACGGGATCACGCCTGAACTTGCGGTACGATCGCACGCGCAGATCATCACCGCCCGGCCCGACCGCCCGGCCCCGCTGCCGCTCGGCGGCGCGAGCCGGGCCGAGGGCGTTGCCGCGGTGGCCGCAGCGATGGGCGCCATGGGCCTTGATCCGGTGCGGCCCGATGTCGAGGCCGGCGTGGTCGAAGGGGTGGATGAAACCTTCTGGTTCGGCTTCAAGGACGATGTGGTCGCCCGGGTTGGCGACACGCAGATCGACTTCCGCTCGGTCAGCCGGGTGGGTCGCAGCGATCTGGGCGCCAACACCGCGCGGATCATTGCCCTGCGTGAGCGGACCGAGGCGCTGCTGGGCGCGGCTAGTCGGTGAAGGCGCGCGCGGCTAGCACGCTGCGCTGGAGCACTGTCAGCACGCACAGGCCCGCATAGGCATAGGCAAGCACGGGAAACCCCGCGGGCCACAGGCACATGGCGATGAATACCGCGATCGTCTCGGCCCCTTCGGCAAGGCCGGTGGAGTAGAAAAAGCTCTTGCGCCCATGCGCTGTGGTGGACGCCCCGCGCTGGGCGGCGATCACCGCGAAGGCGAGGAAGCTCACCCCGGTCAGCACGAAGCTCGCCACCAGCACCAGCGCAGGCAGGGTGTTGGCGGGGGCGAGGATGCCGAAGCCCAGCGGGACGCTGACGTAAAACGCGAAGTCGGCGACGATATCGAAATAGCCGCCGAGGTCCGAAGGCCCCCGCGCCCGCGCCACCGCCCCGTCAAGCCCGTCGAGCAGGCGGTTGGCGATGATCAGCGCGAGGCCCCAGCCGATCTGGCCGACCGCAATGGCGGCGGCCCCCGCAAGGCCGAGGGCAAGGCCGGTGAAAGTCAGCGCGTTGGCGGTTACGCCGAGGCGCGCAAGCGTGCGGCCTGCGGAATTGAGCGGCGGGTCGATCAGCGGGCGCAGGCGGGCGTCAAACATGGGTCACCAGCCCGATCCACGCCCCCGTCATGCCGGTGGCAAGGTTGCCCGAAATCCAGCTCTTGATCCCCAGCCCGGCCGCCTCCGCCCGGCGCTCGGGGCACAAGGTGCCGATGGTGGAGACGAGCAGGCCAACGCTGGCAAGGTTCGCCACCCCGCACAGCGCATAGGTGACGATCAACAGGCTGCGGGGGCCCAGCGTGCCTGCCGGGAGCGCGGCGAGTTCGAGATAGGCGACATATTCGTTCAGCACCGCCTTGGTGCCCATCAGCGCGCCTGCCGCCTGCGCTTCGGCCCAGGGCACGCCAATCAGCCACATCAGCGGCGCGAGGCCCCAGCCGAGCAGGCGTTTCAGCGACAACGGCATGCCATCGACAAGCGGAAGAAGCGACAACGCCATATCAACCAGCGCGACCAGGGCGAACACGGTGATGATGACAGCGATCACCGCGAGGAACAGCTGCATCCCGTCCATCGTCCCCCTGACGATCGCGTCAATGCTGCTGTCGTAGACAAGGCCGGGTGCCTCACCTTCAGCGTCGGTGATGGCGTCGTCTGCGCTACCCGGCACCATCAGCCGGGCGATCAGCAATGCCGCCGGAAGCGAGATCAACGAGGCGGCGATCATGTGGCCGACAGCGTCGGGGACAGTTGCCTTCAGCGTCGTCGCGTAAAGAATCAGGATCGCCCCCGATATGGTCGCCATGGTCAGGCTCATCATCTGGAACAGCTCGCTGCGGCTGACCCTGGCGAACCATGCGCGGGTCACCAGCGGGGCCTCGACCACGCCGAGGAACACGCTCGCCCCGCCCGACAGTCCCACCACGCCTGACACGCCGAGCGAACGGCGCAGCACGAAGCTGAGCCCGTTCACCGCCGCGCGCAGCACCCCCCAGTGCCACAGCAGCGCGGCCAGTGCGGAGAAGACGATCACCAGCGGCAGGATCTGAAAGGCGATCACCAGCGGCGGCTGCGCGCCCGGCTTCAGGGCGAAGGGCAGTTCCCCCCCGCCGAGATAGCCGAACATGTAGGACGATCCCTTGAGCGTCGCCGCCTCAACCGCGCCGACCGCATCATTGACGAGGCCCACCGCCGCCCACACCGGCGGCACCCGCACGATCAGCACCGCCAGCACGCCCTGCAGCGCCAGCGCGCCCAGCATCCAGCGCCAGCTGGGGGGGCTTGCGCGATTCTCGCTCAGGCCCCAGGCGATCCCCATCAGCACGGCGATGCCGATGATCCCGCGCAGTTGATCGAACAGTTCCACGAGAGCCCCCGGGTGGTGTCAGAAGCCGCTCTTCTTGCCGAACACCGCGTCGAGCGCCAGCGTGTCCTGCGCGCGCAGGGCAATCAGCGCCAGCGCCGCCCCTGCAACCGTGACCGAGGGGAAGAACAGGAGGTTGGCCTCCTCCGGATTGGCGAAAAGATATTGCCCGAAGGGATCGAGGAAGTGCCGCCAGATCGGCAGCGCCCCGCCAACGAGGATCACCGCCGAGGCGATCAGCGCATATTTGCGCAGCAGACCCACCACCACCAGCGCGCCCACCGTCACCTCGAAAGCGGCGAAGGCGAACTGCACAGTGCCGTCCGCGCCGACGCCGCCGTAATACGTGTTGGCAAGCCCGGTGCCCATCCCGTCGGACATCAGCCGCGCGCTGCCCCACAGGACCAGCAGCATGCCCGTGCCGATGCGCATGATGAGGAGCGAAATCGTGGTCAGCATGGTCGTGTCTCCCTGGTGAGGCCTCAGCCCCGCATCCACCTATGATACCGCTCGACCCATTTCAGCAGGGCCTCGGGCTTGTGCGCCTTCTTCCAGTTGCCGGCGGCAAACTTGTTGGCCTCCACGAAGGTCGGGTAGGCGTGGATCGTGCCGAGGATTTTGTTGAGGCCGATCCCGTGCTTCATCGCCAGCACATATTCGGCCAGCAACTCCCCCGCATGCGCGCCGACGATGGTGGCGCCCAGCACCGTGTCCTTGCCGCCCGCCGGGGTGAGCACTTTCACGAAGCCCCGCGTCTCGCTTTCGGCAATCGCGCGGTCGAGATCGTCGAGATCATAGCGCGTTACCTCCACCGCGATCCCCCGCTCGGCCGCCTCGCGTTCGTTGAGGCCAACGCGGGCGAATTCGGGATCGAGGAACGTCACGGCGGGGATCACGCGGTAATCGGCCTTGAACTTGCGCAAATTTCCGAACAGCGCGTTGACGCTGGCATACCAGGCCTGATGGCTGGCGGTGTGGGTGAACTGGTAAGGCCCGGCAACGTCGCCTGCGGCGAAGATGTTGGGAAAGCGGGTGGCGAGGAATTCGTCGGTGGTGACCGTCTTGTCGGTATCGACCCCGATGTCCTCCAACCCGAAGCCGGTCAGCCGCGCCTTTCGGCCCACCGCCACGATCAGCGTATCGAAGGGGATGCGCACCTCCGCGCCGCCGCTTTGGGCGATCAGCACCTTGTCCTCGATCCGTGCCGCCTTGTGCCCGGTCAGCACCCTGACCCCGTCCGCTTCGAGCACCGCCCGCGCCAGCGCCGACACATCCGCATCCTCGCGCCCCAGCAGGCTGTCAGCCATCTCGACCTGCGTCACCTGCGATCCCAGCCGCGCCAATGCCTGCGATAGCTCGCACCCGATCGGCCCGCCGCCCAGCACCGCCACCCGCGCGGGCGCTGCGTCCATCTCGGCAAAGGCGTCCCACATCGTCTCGCTGGTGAGATAGCCGCTGGCTTCGATCCCGGCGATCTGCGGCACCACCGGCTCGGCCCCGGTCGCGATCACGATGCTGCGCGTGGTAAGCCGCTGGGTGCTGCCGTCCGCACATGCGATCTCGACCGTCCATGGGTCGATCACCTTCGCATAGCCCTTGACCACATCGACCCCGAGCCCTTGGTAACGCTCCACACTGTCGTGCGGCTCGATGGTCTTAACCGCCTCCAGCACCCGCGCAATCACCGCCTTGAAGGGCACCTGCGGTTCGGCGGGGGCAAGGCCGTAACGGTCCGCGCTGCGCATCATCGCGGCCACCTTGGCGCTCTTGATCAGTGCCTTGGAGGGCACGCAGCCGGTGTTGAGGCAATCGCCGCCCATTGCGTTCGCCTCGACCAGCGTGACCTTGGCCTTCACCGTCGCCGCGATCAGCGCGGAGACGAGGCCCGCCGACCCGGCCCCGATCACCACCATGTTGCGATCAAACCGCCGGGGCCGCGTGAACCCGGCATAGACCCGGCGGCGCTGCACGATGCCGATGATCCCCTTTGCGATCCACGGCGCGATGCCCAGCAGCACGAAGCTGCCCAGCACCTCAGGCGAGGCGATGCCCGACAGGCTCTCGATCCGGGCAAGCTGCGTGCCCGCGTTCACATAGACGATGGTGCCCAGCAGCATGCCGAGCTGGCTCACCCACACAAAGGTCACCGTGCGGATGCGGGTGAGGCCCATCACCAGATTGACGATGAAGAACGGGAAGGCCGGGATCATCCGCAAGGTGAAGAGGTAGAACGCCCCGTCCCGCTCGAGCCCAGCGTTGATCGCGCGCAGCCGCTCTCCAAAGCGCGCCTCGATCGTGTCGCGCAGCACATGGCGCGATGACAGGAAGGCGAGCGTCGCCCCCAAAGTCGAAGCGAAGGAGACGAGCACCGTCCCCGTCACCAGCCCGAACAGCGCGCCCGCCGCCAGCGTCATCAGCGCCGCCCCCGGCAGCGAGGCGGCCGTGACCGCCACATAGATCGCGAAGAACCCCGCCAGCACGCCCGCCGGGTTGGCCGCGTAGAACGCCTCCCACTGCGCAACGCCCGCCTTTATCCCGCCAAGCGTCAGGTATTGCCCCAGATCGAACGCAACGTAGGCAGCGATAAGCGCGCCCAGCGCGGCGATGATGGCGAGCTTCTTCAAAAGGCCTCCTTGCCCGTGTTCGCCGGGGGCGACCGGATTGTTACAGTGCTTCGGCAAGGGCGGCGTATTGCGCAATCCAGCGTTTGTCGATCCAATGCTTGAGCGCGCGCACGAAAGCGCCCTCGGCCACCAGCGGGCCATAGCTGGCGATGGCGCGGCCGTCGCCGGTGTTCATGAGATACAGGCTGTTCCAGCGCGGGGTGTAGGCGGCGCGCGGGGGCTGTCCGGCCAGCACGGCGCGCAGGTTGGCGGCAAGCACCGGCCCGGCGAAGACAGCATGGACGCCCGACCGGGCGAGCTGGCGGTCGGCACGCGCGGCCACGTCTCCGGCGGCGAACACATGCGGGTGCGAGAGCGAGCGTTGGTGGCGGTCGACCGCGATGAAGCCCGCCGGGTTGGTGGCGATCCCGCTCGCCCCCACCCAGCCGGGCGCGGCGCTGCCGAGCGCGGCGATCACGAGATCGGCGGGCTCAAGCAGCTGCGCGCCTGCCATCACCGCGCCGTCATCAAGGCGCAGGTCCGCCGCGATCACTGCAATCCCCTGCCGCGCCAGCGCCCGCGCGGTTCGCCGCCGCACCGCGTCGCCGAAACCGGGCAGCAATCCGTCTGCGCCAGTCGCCAGTGTCACGGCAGGGCGCTGCGCCGCCCCGGCAAGGTTGCGCATGGCAAAAGCCAGTTCCACACCCCCCGCCCCGCCGCCTGCGATGACCACATGCCCCAGCCTGCGCCGCGCCGCGCGCAGCACAGCGAGGCGCTGCGTAAAGGCGTCGATCGGGCGCACGTCGATGAGGCGCGGGTCCGTGCCCAGAAGCGCCGCCGCGCGGCCCTCCCCTCCGGTGTCGAAGCTGGCAATGTCGAAGGCGATGCGCTCGCCCTGTGCCGTCGTCACCACCTGCGACTCGGGATCGAGCGCGGCGCAGCGGTCCGCGACCCAGCTTGCCCCGGCCCGCGCCGCCAGCGCGGCCAGATCGACAAGGCCCGCATCCGCGCCATACTCCCCTGCGAGCCAACCGGGCACCATCCCCGAATAACGCAGATAACGCGCCGGAGTGAGCAGCACGGTGCGCACCCCCGGCGGCGCTTGGCGGCGGATCATGTCGGCCAGCACCGCGACATGCGCATGCCCGCCGCCCACCAGCAGCAGGGTTGCGGATTTTTCAACCGGGGCCTTGCGTCCTGCCATCGCGCACCTCATCGCCCCCGGTTCATGTCAGCGCAAGTTTCCATCGCTATCGGAGGCGCAACACGAAAATGCCTCGCAATAGCTTCCTGCATATTCCTATCTTCAGGAATTTGCACCTGTCTTCCATCTTCCGGAACCGCTAGGCGGCTGGATGATTGAAGCCTTTGCGGAGCGCATCGGTTGCAAGAGATGCACGCGCCTTCCGCCGCCCGCCGACCGGCCGGGACACGGATTGCACGGCAAGGGTTTCGGACGGAAAGGCTGCCATGGCAGGTGAAGGCCAAAGTTACGGCTCGCAGATTTCACTGGTGAAGTTTTTCAGGATCTTCTTCGATATCCTGAAGCCGGAATCCAATTTCTACTGGCTGGCCGCGGTCTACGGGGTGGGCATCAGCCTGCTGTCGCTGGCGACCCCGATCTCGGTGCAGATGCTGATCAACACCATCGCCAACACCGCGCTCACCGCGCCTCTGGTGGTGCTGTCGCTGACGCTGTTCGGGTTGCTGTTCATTTCCAGCATGATCTACGCCCTGCGCGTCCATCTGATGGAGATCTTCGCCCGGCGCTTCTATGCGCGCATGGTGGCGGAAATCTCGCTGATTTCCGTCTACGCACAGAACCCGTTCTTCTCCGACGCGAAAAAGAGCCCGCTGTTCAACCGCTATTTCGACGTGATCTACGTCCAGACCGCGATCCCCATCCTGTTCATCGGCGGCTTTACCGTGCTGCTCCAGATCGCGGTCGGGTTTGTGCTGGTGAGCCTTTACCACCCCTATTTCCTCGGCTTCACGCTGGTGATGATAACGCTGATCTGGGTGGTGTGGCTGGCCTGGGGCGCGCGCGCGCTGCGCACCGGGGTGGACCTCTCCCACGCCAAGCACAAAACCGCCGCCTGGCTCCAGACGATCGGGGATTCCAACGGCTTTTTCAAATCGCAGCGCCGCATCGACTACGCCCTCGACAAGACCGATTATTACACCGGCGCCTACATCAAGGATCGCAAGCGGCACTTCCGCCACCTTTTTTCGCAAACCATCGCATTCCTGCTGATGTATGCCGCTGCCAGCGCGGCACTGCTTGGCCTTGGTGGCTGGCTGGTGATCGAAAATCAGCTGACCCTGGGCCAGCTGGTCGCGGCCGAACTGGTGCTGTCGGCCGCCTTCGCAGGCGTAGCGCAGCTCGGCAGCTATCTCGGCTATTTCTACGACCTGTTTGCCGCGGTCGAGGAAATCTCGATGTTCTATGACGTCGAACAGGAACAGCCCAAGGGTGCCGATCCCTTCGATGGGCCGGATCACACCATCGCTTTCAAGGGCGTGCGCGGCCATGCCAGGCATGAAGAGGCGCAGTTCGACCTCGAAATTCCCTCGGGCGCGATCATCATGGCCGCCGCCAGCCACCACGGGCTGCAACGCCTGTTCACCAACCTGCTGAAGCTGCACGTTTTGCCGCAAGGCGGTTTTGCCACCCTGGGCGGCATCGACATCAAGGCGATCGAGGCGCATCATCTGCGCAAGAACGTCCACGTGCTCGACCGGCCCACCACGGTCGAGATGACGATCCGCGAATATCTCGCCCTGTCCTGCCCCGACACCGCGCCGCAACGGATGATCGCCGCGCTGGAAACGGTCGGGCTCGCCAACATGATCTCAACCCTGGAAAAAGGCCTCGACACCCCGCTGGCAACGACCGGCTATCCGCTTTCAGCGGTCGAGCTTCAGCAATTGAAGCTCGCCAATGCGCTGCTTGAACGGCCGCGCATCCTTGTCCTCAGCCGGTTGTTTGACCTGATCGACCCCGAACCGATCGAACGCGCGATCACGGAACTGCGCCAACAAGCCTATTCGACCGTGATCTACTTTTCGAACCGCCGCATTGACCTGGGCTTCGACCGTTTTCTCTACATCGAGGCCGACCACCAGCGATATTTCGAGGATTTCGACACTTTCAGTGCCGCCATGAACCGTCCGCCGCGCCACCCCGGCGCGCCGCTTGCCAAGGGAGGGGCCTGATCATGGCCACGCTCAAGGAAGACATGGCCCACTTCACCACCCTTGCGTCGATCAGGACGCCGCGGGTGATGCGCGTGGTGTTCGGCATGCTGCTGGCGGCGATCATCGCCACGGTCGCCTTTCTTATCTACGTGCCCTGGGTGCAGACCACCTCGGGCTTCGGCGTGGTGACGACGCTCAGCCCCAACGAGCGCAAGCAGGACATCAACGCGCTTGTCCCGGGGCGGATCGAGGAATGGTTTGTGCGGGATGGCAGCACGGTGAAGAAAGGCGATCCGATCGTCCGCATTGCCGATATCGACCCCAATCTGATCGACCGCCTGCAAGCCGAACGCGGGCAGATGGAGCTGCAGCTCGGGGCCGCTCAAACCGCGCTCGCCACCGCCGAGATCGACCAGCGGCGCTCGCGCGAGCTGTTCGAGGCCGGGCTGGCAGCGCGGCGCGACTATGAACTGGCGCAGATCAAGGTCGCCGACATGCAAGGCCGTGTCGCCGCCGCGCAGGCCGAACTGAACCGCGCCGACGTGAACATCGCCCGCCAATCCGAACAGATCGTGCGCGCCCCGCGCGATGGCTTCATCCAGAGCCTCAACGCAGGCGACGCGGCGACCTACATCAACGCGGGCGATGTGCTGGCGACCTTCGTGCCCGACGGGGCCGAGCGCGTCGTCGAAATCTTCATCGACGGGCGCGACGTCGCGCTGGTCAAGCCGGGCGACAAGGCGCGCATCCAGTTCGAAGGCTGGCCCGCCGTGCAGTTTTCCGGCTGGCCCTCGGTCGCGATCGGCACCTTTGGGGGCCGGGTGATCGCGGTCGATCAGTCCGCGCAGACCAATGGCCGCTTCCGCGTGCTGATCGCGGAGGATCGCGCTGAGGAATACCGTTGGCCCGAAGAACGCTATGTCCGCTTTGGCGCTGCGGTGCAGGCTTTCGTGCTGCTCGAAACGGTGCCGGTCGGCTACGAGATCTGGCGTCAGCTCAACAACTTCCCGCCTGAACTTCCGGCGGCGTCGAGCACCGGCTCGGCCAGCTGACGATGCGGTCAGGGCTTGTCTTGACACGGCTGGGCGCGCTGCTCGGTTCGGCGCTTGCGCTGGCCGCAGCGCCCGCGCCGCTCGCCGCGCAGGATATCGCCCCGGTCGGCGATCCGCTGGACGTGGCGATCACCACCGGGCCGCTGCTGCCGCAGGAGGTGCTGCGTTCCTCGGTGCTGACCTTCCCCTCGATCCTCGAAGCCTTCGAGCGCGAGGCCGCCGCCCGCGCCGACCAGCTCGCCGCCGACGGGGCCTTCGACCTGATGCTCAAGGGCGAATATTACGACCGGCTGACGGGCTTCTACTCCGGCGGCTTCGGCAAGGTCGAAGCGCGCCAGCCCCTGCGGCCCTATGGCGCCGAGGTGTTCAGCTCCTACCGCGTCTCCAGCGGCGACTTCCCGACTTACGAGAACATCAACTACACCAATAACCTCGGAGAGGCGAAGGTCGGCGCGCTGTTCTCGCTGCTGCGCAACCGCGATATCGACAGCCGCCGCTTTGCCATAGAGGACACCAGGCTGGCCGCCAGCCAGGCCGAGCTTGACGTGATGCTGGTGCGCCTCAACGTCCAGCACGAGGCGCTGCGCGCCTATTGGCGCTGGGTCGCGGCGGGCGAGGAAATCCGGGTATTCGAGGAACTGCTCGAAATCGCCGAGGCCCGGCAGGTCGGCCTGACCCGCGAAGTGAACGAAGGCGCGCGCGCCCGCATCGCGCTGACCGAGAACGAACAGAACCTGCTGCGCCGCCGCTCGCTGCTGGAAGAGGCCAAGCGCAACTTCCTCACCGCGGCAAACTCGCTCGGTTTCTATTTGCGCGGATCGGACGGGCAGATGATCGTGCCGACCCGCGAGATGCTGCCCGATCTGGCGCGGATGGCAACCGTCCCCCCGGTCGAAACGCTGGTGGCGACCCCGATGAGCGAGGTGATCCAGAGCCGCCCGGAACTGCGCAACTTCAAGCTGGCGTTGGAACGCGCCACCAACCGGGTCGAACTGCGCCGCAACGATCTGCAACCCTCGCTCAATGCCAGCGTCGAACTGTCGCGCGATTTCGGCCAGATCGGCCCCGGGGGCGAGGGGTTCGATTCGACCGACACGGTTGTCGGCCTCACCTTCTCGGTCCCGCTCCAGCGCCGCACCGCGCGCGGGGCGCTGCAACGTGCCGAGGCTGCACTGCGCGAGACCGAGCTGCGCCAGCGCCGCATTGCCGATCAGGTGACCACCGAAGTCGGCAACATCATCGCCAACCTCTCTGCCGCGCTACGGCTGACCGATCTTGCGCGGGCCGAGGTCAAGCAGGCGAGCGCGATGGTGCAGGCCGAACGCACCCGGTTCCGGCTGGGCGCGGGCGACTTCTTCCTCGTCAACCTGCGCGAGGAAACTGCCGCCAACGCCCAGGTCAGCGCCATCCGCGCCGACCTCGCCGGACGGCTGGCCGAAGCAAGCTACAACGCGGCGACGATGAACCTTGGGGCATTGGGGCTGGAGTAGGCGGGCTCGGGGATGACCGGAACGTGCCTATCGTACAGAGAAGTCGAACACACGAGCACCGGCAACGCCGCCCGATATACCCGGTCCGGCGCCGCCCACCAAAGCGAACAGGAATCCATATTCTCCCGGCGCTAAGTCCACATCCGGAGTGATCATGTAGGCTTGCTTCCCAACCTTTTCATAAGTGAAAGGAATTTGGTCTTTGTCCATAACCCCGGTCTTGGACCCTGCAAGGTTGAGGCTGCCAACTCGCGCTTCCCGGCGTTCCTTCTTCTCCATCAGATCAATCAGCGAAAATTCGTTCGGACTAAGGATAGCATTGCCAAATCCGGTCGAGAACACGGCTGACTGGATGTCGCCGGGCTGATCAAAAAACACATAAAAAGTCGGACGGCGCGCGTTCGTCTGGCGCTGGGCGGTTGCGCCAGGCAGCACGGCCTTCAGGCTCATCGATGCGATGCCGCCGGTAAAGGCGTAGCCGAGGATACCGCCTGTCTTTGTCTGCGTTGATGCGATCGGATCGATCTTCAACATCCGCTTTTGCGCTAAGGTGTCGTCCAAGATGTAGAAACCCGGCGTGTGCGGCACCGTTGGATCGGGCGAACTATCGTCGAACTTAATCGTGCCGCTCGCGCTCTTCACCATTGCTGCGATGACAGGGCTCGGCACGCCTTTCGACCGCAGTGCAAGCAAGGTCTGCGTATCGGTGACGAAGTCAGCATCGCTTGTCTCGATCTTGGCAATGACGGCCTCTTCCCCAAGGCCTGCTTCAAGCAGCGCCACAACGTCATCATTGGTCAAGGTTTCAGCCTGTGCCGCGCCAGACATGCACAGAGCAAGCCCAATCGCAGCAGCGCGCAGCGCAGTTCTTAAATTCATGCGACCCTCCGGTTCGAGAGCGCCTAACTCCGCCCCCACCTCGCTGGTGCTTCAAAACCAACAAAAAAACAAGGCTGCTCAGGACACTACAACCGCCCCCGCAGCGCCTGATAGGCCGCCGCCGCCACCGTGTTTGCAAGGTTGAGCGACCGGATCACCTCGGAACGCATCGGCAGCTTGAACAGGCGGTCCGGGTGGCGCGCGATGATCGGGGGCGGGATGCCCTTGGTCTCCTGCCCGAAGACGAGGAAGGCATCGTCCGGGTATTGGGCATCATAGAAGGACCGCGCGCCGAACTCCTCGAACAGGAACAGCTGATCGGGTCGCGGGGCGCGGGCCGCCAGAAACGCGTCCCAGCTGGCATATTCGCTGAGGCGGACATGCGGCCAGTAATCGAGGCCCGACCGCTTCACCCGCTTGTCGGTAATGGCAAAGCCCAGCGGGTGGATCAGGATCAGCTCCATGTCGAGCGCCACGCAGGTGCGCCCCACCGCGCCGGTATTGCCGGGGATTTCGGGCTGGACGAGGACGATGGCGAGATTGGGGGCGGTCATAGGTCATTGCCCCATCAGCAAAGGCGCACCCCTAGCCCCTCCCGCGTGCCCGGGCCTGCGCCGGGGCCGGTATCGGCGTCGGGGGTGGGCACGTGCAATCAGCCCAGCTTGTCCTTCAACAGCTGGTTCACCACCGCCGGATTGGCCTTGCCCTGCATCGCCTTCATCGTCTGGCCGACGAAGAAGCCGAACAGCGCCTCCTTGCCGGCGCGGTACTGTTCGACCTTGTCGGCGTTGGCGGCGATAATCGCGTCGACGGCGGCTTCGATCGCACCGGTGTCAGAGACCTGCTTCAGGCCCTCGGCGTCCGCGATTTCAACGGGATCACGGCCGGTCTTGAGGACGATCTCGAAGATTTCCTTGGCCTGCCCGCCGCTGATCTCGCCCTTGTCGGCCATGGCGAGGATGCTCGCCTGCGCAGCTGCCGTGGCGTTGGCGGCATCGCCTTCATCGCCCAGCGCCTTCATCACCCCCGGTGCGACCGAGAGCGACCAGTTGGCGACCTGCGTGGCGACCGCGGGTTCGCCCTTGCCCGTCACCTTGGCGGTCTCGGCCAGCAGGGTTTCAAAGCGGGCGAAGGTCTCAACCTCGGCGGTCAGTTCGCGGGCGTTGTAGGGGGTGAGGCCCAGCACCTCGACATACCGCTTGCGCTTGGCATCCGGCAGTTCGGGCAAGCTGGCGCGGCACTCGGCGAGGAAGTCGTCTTCCAGCACCAGCGGCAGCAGATCGGGATCGGGGAAGTAGCGATAATCATGCGCGTCTTCCTTGCTGCGCATCGTGCGCGTCGTCCCGGTGCCGGGGTCGAACAGCCGCGTTTCCTGCACCACCGTGCCGCCCGCTTCCAGCACATCGACCTGCCGCATCGCCTCATGCTCGATCGCCTGCATGACAAAGCGCACGGAGTTGACGTTCTTCGTTTCCGTGCGGGTGCCGAAGGGCTCACCCGCCTTGCGCACGCTGACGTTCACATCCGCGCGCATCGAGCCTTCTTCCATGTTCCCGTCGCACGAGCCGACATAGCGCAGGATCGCCCTGAGCTTACGGAGGTAAGCCCCTGCTTCGGCAGGCGAACGCATATCCGGGCGGCTGACAATCTCCATCAGCGCCACGCCGGAGCGGTTCAAATCGACATAGGACATGGTCGGGTGCTGATCGTGCATCAGCTTGCCCGCGTCCTGTTCGACATGGATGCGCTCGATCCCGATGACCTTATCTTCGGGGATGCCGGCCTTCTCGTCCGCCTCGATCAGGAGTGAGCCTTCGCCCACAAGCGGATGATAAAGCTGGCTGATCTGGTAGCCCTGCGGCAGGTCGGCGTAGAAGTAGTTCTTGCGGTCGAAACGCGACCACGCATTGATCTGCGCCTCGATCGCCATGCCGGTGCGTACTGCCTGCCGGATGCACTCGCGGTTGGGCACGGGCAGCATCCCCGGCATCGCGGCATCGACGAGGCTGACCTGCGCGTTCGGCTCCGCCCCGAAAGCGGTCGCGGCGCCCGAGAACAACTTGGCGTTGGAAGTCACCTGCGCGTGGACTTCAAGGCCGATCACGACCTCCCATTCGCCGGTTGCGCCCTGAATGCGATAACTCGTCATAACACTATCCTCGTCATCCCAGCGAAAGCTGGAACCTCAAGCCACTACGCATGACCCTTGCCGCTCTAGGCCCCAGCTTTCGCTGGGGCGACGGTCAGGGCTTGTTCTTTTCGTCCTCGATCACCTTGCCGTCCGGCCCGAAGCGCATTTCGCCGTGATCGACGTTTTTTCTCACCCAATTGGCGACCATGAAGGTCAGCGGCACCGCCAGGATAATGCCGATTCCGGCGATCCACAGCGGCAGGTCGGCAATCATGCGTCAATTCCCGTTCGTGCTGAGCTTGTCGAAGCACTGTACTTCACTTGGACACCTGCGCTCAAAGAGAAAGACAGCCGTTGACCCTGCGCGTCAGCTTCGCTTCCGACAAGCTCAGGGCGAACGGAACAAAGAGATTACCACCACTTCTCCGGCTTGGCGGTGAACCCAGCGCGCTCTTGGATCGCAAGCCCTGCGTCGAGCACGCCCTGCTCATCGAACGGCCGTCCGACCAGTTGAAGGCCGAGCGGCAGCCCCTCGCCGTTGCACATCGCAGGCACGCTCATCGCGGGCAGGCCTGCGAGGCTGGCGGGGACCGCGAAGACATCGTTCAGATACATCGTCAGCGGGTCTGCGTTCATCGAACCCAGCGGGAAGCTCGCGGTCGGCGTGGTCGGGGCGAGGATCACGTCGCACTCTTCAAACGCGCGGGCAAAATCGCGGGCGACCAATGCGCGCACCTTCTGGGCCTGGGTGTAATAGGCGTCGTAGAAACCGGCCGAGAGCACATAGGTGCCGATCAGGATGCGGCGTTTGACCTCGTCCCCGAACCCGGCGGCGCGGGTCGCGGCGTACATGTCTTGGAGGCCCACCCCCTCGGGCAGATCGCGCAGGCCGTAACGCACCCCGTCATAGCGGGCGAGGTTGCTCGACGCTTCGGCGGGCGCGACGATATAGTACGCGGGCAGCGCATACTTCGTGTGCGGCAGCGAGACGTCGACGATTTCCGCGCCCGCGTCCTTCAGCCACGCCTTGCCCTGCTCCCACGAATCGAGGATCGCCTGATCGGTGCCCTCCATCCGGTATTCGCGCGGGATGCCGACCTTCTTGCCCCTGAGGTCGCTGTTCAGAGCAGCCTCCCAGTCGGGCACCGGCATGTCGAGGCTGGTCGAATCCTTCGGGTCAAACCCCGCCATCGCGCCCAGCATGATCGCGCAATCCTCAACCGAGCGCGCCATCGGCCCGGCCTGATCGAGGCTGGAGGCGAAGGCGACGATGCCCCAGCGCGAGCAGCGGCCATAGGTCGGCTTGATGCCGCAGATGCCGGTGAAGGCAGCCGGTTGCCGGATCGAGCCGCCGGTGTCGGTGCCGGTCGCGGCAGGCGCAATGCGCGCGGCGACGGCAGCGGAAGACCCGCCCGAAGAACCGCCGGGGCTCATCGGCTGGTTAGTGCCATCCTTGCGCCACGGGGAAGAGACGTTGCCGAAATAGCTCGTCTCGTTCGAGCTCCCCATGGCGAACTGGTCAAGGTTGAGCTTGCCCAGCATCCCTGCGCCCGCGTCCCACAGCTTCTGGCTGACGGTGCTTTCGTAACGTGGCGTGAAGCCCTCCAGAATATGGGAGGCCGCCGTGGTCTGCACGCCATGGGTGGCGAACAGATCCTTCATCCCGATCGGCACGCCCGCCATCGCGCCCAGTGGCTCGCCCGCCGCGCGCGCTGCGTCGACGGCGTCAGCAGCGGCAAGCGCGTGATCGGGGGTGGTGACGATGAAGGCATTGAGCGCCGCCGCATCGGCCACCGCGGCATTGAAGGCTTCGGCCACTTCACGCGCGGTGAAGCTGCCGGCGCGCACGCCGTCACGGATTTCCTTGACACCGAGAGAGGTCAGTTCGGTCATGTGTTCCAACCGTTCGCCCTGAGCCTGTCGAAGGGCTGTCCTTCTATCGGCGCAGGTTCAAATGAGAAAATACCATCCTTCGACAAGCTCAGGATGATTGAGCGAAGCCTTTCAGGCTTCACTCAATCACCTTGGGCACGCCGAAAAAGCCGTGCTCGGCCGCGGGCGCGTTCGCCAGCACGTCGTCACGCTTGCCCCCGCCGGTCAGCGGATCGGCATCGACCACGTCCTCACGCAGGCGCAGCGTGTTCGGGATCACTGCCGCCATCGGCTCGATCCCGGTCACATCCACCTCGCCCAGCTGTTCGACCCAGCCGAGGATACCGTTCAATTCCGGCACCATCCGTTCCAGCGCAGCATCATCCATGCGGATGCGTGCCAGCGAAGCGATCTTTGCGACGGTTGCCTTGTCGACCGACATGCTCGCCCTCGCCCTTACTGGCCCGGCGCGCCCGGCGGCGGGCCCTGCGGCGCATCACCCGGAGCACCTGCACCCGGAGCCCCGCCCATCTGCGACTGCATGGTCTGCTGCAGGATCTGGAGGTTGCGGTCGAAAGTCTGGCGGCTCATGATGTCGATCACCTCGATCTCGAATTCGAGATCGGCGTTGGGCGGGATCGGCGATCCCGGCGGGGGCGTGGCGCCATAGGCCTGATCGGCCGGGATGAAGAGTTCGTACTTGCCGCCCTTCTGCATCTGCTGGAGCCCCTGGAAGAAGCCCGGGATGGTCGCGCCCTCTTCGATCGGGAAGGGGCTGCCTTCGGGGAACAGGCCCTGCACCGGCAGAGGGATGTCCTGCGATTCGTCGAACACCGTGCCGTCAGCGGCGAGCTTGCCCTTGTATTTGACGAAGACCACATCGCCCTTGGCCGCCATCGGCCCGGTGCCTTCGGTGATGGTGTCGATGCTGAACGAACGCGGCACCGCCGCCCAGGCAAGGCCAGCACCCACAAGAAGCGCCAGGATAACCCCGATCCACAGCTTGGTCAGCGAGCCCTTTGCGAGGGGCTTGATCGGAACGCGGGTAATTTCGGTCATGGTCTTGTCCTGCTGGACCGCGTGTGGAGGCGCGGGATTATGACGACAAAAGGGCGCGGGTTGCAAACCGCGCCCTGATGGCTGATCGGAAAGGGGGTTTCAAGCGGTTCCGCGCTGGCGGGGCCACCTGCCGACGGGATTATTTGCTCCCGTCACGCTCCATCCGCTTGCGCTCCATCTTGCGGGCGCGGCGCACGGCGGCGGCCTTTTCACGGGCGCGCTTTTCCGAGGGCTTTTCGTAGTGACGACGCAGCTTCATTTCGCGATAAACGCCTTCGCGCTGCAGCTTCTTCTTGAGCGCGCGCAGGGCCTGATCGACATTGTTATCGCGAACCATGATTTGCATAAACGACGACTACCTCATGTCCAAACGCCAGAGCCCCGCTGTGATTCTGCGCGGGGATACGCGGTGAATTTCCAATGAAATGCGGGCGATTCCCCAAGGGAGCCGCCCTTCAATCGGCGTCCCGATAGTCCAACACCGGCAAAATGGCAAGCCGCCACAGTGCATTCCCTGCTCATGCCTGCCTAGCCACGGCGCGAGAGCATCGCTATGGCCGCGCGATGGACGCTGTCATCTCCCCGATCAAGGCCAGCCTTCTCGTCGCTGCGGGCGGCGCGGTGGGCTCGGTGCTGCGCTATCAGGCGGGCCGCTTCGTGAGCGGCCTGATGGGCGCGGACAATGCTTTCCCGTGGGGGACGCTGGCGGTCAATATCGCAGGCAGCCTTGCGATGGGCGCGCTGGTCGGCTGGTTCGCGCGCTCCGCTCCGGGCGAGGCGGCGGCGGAGACCGCGCGGCTGCTGCTCGGCGTCGGCCTGCTCGGCGGCTTCACCACCTTCAGCGCCTTTTCCGCCGAGCTCGTCACGATGATCCATCGCGGGCAGACGGGCCTCGCCATCGGCTATGCGAGCGCCTCGCTTATCGCCGGGATCGCGGCGGTGATCGTGGGCCTTGTCGCCGTGCAGGGGGCTGCGCGATGAGCGAACAACCGACAGACAACGTCCGCCAGTTCACCGTCTCCGAGGATGATAACGACATCCGGCTCGACCGCTGGTTCAAGCGCAACCTGCCGCAGGTGGGCTTTGCGACCGTATCGCGCTGGGCGCGCACCGGGCAGATCCGGGTCGATGGCAAGCGCGCCAAGCCGGAAGACCGCCTCAGCACTGGCCAGGTGCTGCGCGTGCCTCCCGGCGGTGAAGAGCCCCCGCGCGAGGCTACCAAGCCGCGCCCGCGCCCGCTCTCGCCGGAACAGATCGCCGAGGCGAAGGACATGGTGATCCGCGAGACGCCTGCCGCCATCGTGCTCAACAAGCCCCCCGGCCTGGCGACACAGGGCGGGAGCAAGACGACCAAGCACGTGGACGGCCTGCTCGATGCCTTCGTTGCGGATGAACGCACGCCCCGCCCCCGCCTCGTCCACCGGCTCGACAAGGACACCTCCGGCGTGCTGCTGATCGCGCGCACTCCGGGCAGCGCGGCGAGTTTCTCCAAGCGGTTCGCCAGTCGCTCGGCGCGGAAAGTCTATTGGGCGCTGGTGGTCGGCAAGCCCGACCTGTCCGAAGGCGTGATCGACGCGCCCCTCGCCAAGCAGCCGGGCACTGGCGGCGAGAAAATGCATATCGACGAGGAAAACGGCGCTTCCGCCAAGACCCGTTACCGCGTGGTCGACAGCGCGGGCCAGCGCGCGGCTTGGGTGGAGTTGGAACCGCTGACCGGCCGCACCCACCAATTGCGCGTCCACATGGCAGCGATCGGCCACCCGATCGTGGGCGACGGCAAGTATGGCGGGCCGGACGCCTTCCTCACCGGCGCGGTCAGCCGCAAGATGCACTTGCACGCACGCCGGTTGATCATCACCGAGCCCAAGGCGGGGGAAAGCAGCGGCGGCAAGCTGGACGTGACCGCCGAGCTCCCCCCGCACTTCGCCGCCAGCATGGAGGTGCTCGGCTTCGATCCGGGCCTGTCCGACGCCGCGCCCTTGCGCGAAGAGACGCCCGAAAAGACGGCGGAAGAAAAGAAGCAGGCCGCGCGCCGCCACTTCAAACAGGCGAGGAAGGAAGAGCGCGCGCCCCGCCGTGCGCGCGGGGCGGCCAAGGCCCAGACCAAGCCTCAGCGCAAGGCCAAGCCCAAGGGCAAACCGCCCGCCAAGGGAGCAGGCCGCAAGCCGACCCGCTGATGCACCCCAACCCGCTCTACCGCACCGATGACCGCGCGCTGATGGAATCGCTGATCGACGAGATCGGCTTCGGCATGATCTTCGCCGCCACACCCGAAGGCCCGCGCGTCGCGCATACCCCGCTTATCGCCGCGGCCGAGGGCATGGTGCAATTCCATCTGGCACGCGGCAATGCCCTTGCGCGGCATCTCGATGGCGAACCTGCACTGATCGTCGTCAATGGCCCTGACGCCTATGTCTCCCCCCGCTGGTATGCAAACCGCGATACCGTGCCGACCTGGGATTACGTCGCGCTTGAATGTGAAGGCCGGGTGCGGCGCATGGATGATGCGGGGCTGGAGGCTTTCTTGCACGCCGCGATCGCCAGGCACGAAGCGCGGCTGGAAGGCGAAGCGTGGCAGGCTTCGGAATCGTCGGAGAAAGTCTGGTCCGGGCTGTTCCGGGGGATCGTCGGCTTTGCCATGGAGGTGGAGGCCTGGCGCCCGACGCTCAAGCTCTCGCAGAACAAGTCCGCCGCGGAGCGCGCCCGCATCGCGGCGGGGCTGGAGGCGGCAGGGCATCGCGCCCTCGCCGATCTCGTCCGGGAGCATGCCGCATGACACGGCTGGCAGTGTTCGATTGCGACGGGACGCTGGTCGATGGGCAGGCGGACGTGTGCTGGGCGATGGCGCGCGCCTTTGCCCGGGCGGATCTTCCCCCTCCCGATAATCACGCGGTGCGCCGGATCGTCGGCCTCAGCCTGCCGGCAGCGGTGCGCGTTCTCGCGCCTGCGCTGTCGGAGGACCAGAACCGCGCCGTTGCCGAATTCTACCGCTCCAGCTTCCGCGCCCGGCGCGAGGAAGGTCTGCTGGACGAGCCGCTCTATGATGGCGTTGCCGACCTGCTGCGCGCCTTGCACGCGAACGGCTGGAGCCTTGCCGTCGCGACCGGCAAGTCCGACCGGGGCCTTGCCGCCTGCCTTGCAAGCCACGGGATCGCCGATCTGTTCGTCACGCTCCAGACCGCAGATCGCCACCCCAGCAAGCCGCACCCCGCGATGCTGGAAGCCGCGCTGTCGGAGGTGGGCGCGCTGCCGGGCGAGGCGGTGATGATCGGCGATACCAGCTTCGATATGATCATGGCCCGCAGCCTCGGAGTAGCCGCGATCGGTGTCGGCTGGGGCTATCACGAAGCGGCCGAACTGCTGGCGAGCGGCGCGTCCTGCGTGGTCGAGGATGCCGCCGCGCTCACCGCCGCGCTTCAGGAGACCCTGCCATGAACCGACAATCCCGCGAGGCCGCCGAAGCACGGGCGCGCAACGGCTATCTCATCCTCAACATGGTCCGGCTGTCGGGCATTGCCTTTGTGCTGCTGGGCCTTGCCATCGCGCGCGGGCTGATCGGCCTGCCGTGGCAGGTCGGCGCGGTGATCGCCGTGGTGGGCCTTGTCGAGTTCTTCTTCCTGCCGCGCATCATCGCGCGGGCGTGGAAGGCGGGAGACGACAGGCGCCGATGATCCGCAGGTTTTATAAGGACGTCACGGTCGCCCGGCACGCAGGCGGGTGGCAGGTAATGCTGGATGCGCGCGCGATGAAGACCGTGGGCGGCGCGCCCCAGATCGTGCCCACTCAGGCTCTGGCAGAGGCGCTTGGGGCGGAATGGCGGCGGCAGGGCGAGCGGATCGACCCGGCCAGCCTACCCCTGCGCGACATGGCCGATTATGCGATCGACATCATCGCCCCCGATCCCGGAGGTGCAGCCGAGGGCCTCCTCGCCTATGCCGAGACCGATACCCTGTGTTACCGCGCCGACCCGGACGAGCCGCTCCACGCGCGCCAGCAGGCCGAATGGGAGCCGCTGCTTGCCGCCTTCGAGGCCGCGCACAGCGTCACCCTTACCCGGGTCAGCGGGGTGCTCCACCGTCCGCAGCCGCCCGAGACGCTGGCCGCCCTTAGGGCGCGCCTGACCGCGCTTGATCCCTTCACCCTGGCCGGGGTGGAGGCGATGACGAAGCTCGCCGCCTCGCTGGTCACCGCGCTCGCGGCGCTTGATGCGACCCATGAGGACGAGCCGCGCGCGCTGTGGCGGGCGGTGTGTCTGGAAGAGGAATGGCAGGCCGACCTGTGGGGCCGCGACGCGGAGGCCGAGGAACGCCGCCAGCGCCGCGAAGCGGATTTCCTGCGCGCCTGCGCCTTTGCAAGGTTGGCGCGAGGCTGAGCGTCTACTCCCTTCCCCTTGGGGAAGGGCCGGGGATGGAGGGAGCGCACCTTCGACAGGCAGTGAGCCCTCACCCCCAACCCCTCCCCGCTGGGAGGGGAGTCAAGGGAGCCCGATGGCCTGTTCAGCCCCCCGCCACCCAGTCGGCGACCTGCGCCGCCACCGTGTTCGCCGCCGTGTTCAGCGCCGCGCCCACCGCGCGCGTTTCGGCCGCAACGCCGCTTTCGCGCGCTTCGAAGCGGCGGGTGGCGACCGTGCCATCCTTGTCCGTCCGCACCGCATCAAACCGCACCACCGCCTCGGATGTCTGCGCATCATAGCCCATGTCGGTCAAAGTGCCCCGCAGGCTGATCGTGGCGAGCGTGGCGGTATCGTCACCGTCAATCACCATCGCCGCGCCGCGTGCCCGGATTGTCTCGCCCACCAGCCGCCGGAACAGGCGCGCGGGCTTTTCCACCCAGAAGGCCTCCTGCAGGTAGGCCAGTTCCGTGTCGCTGACCGCAACCGGCACCCGCAGCACATCGAGCTTGGCGGGCGTGTCGATCATCAGCACCGCAACCACCGGGCGATCCTCGCCGCTTGCGGCCCCCGGCCCGGTTGGCGCGCGCGCGGCGGAGCTGAGCGTCAGCAGGCTTTCGGGCGGCTCCCCGCCAAGGCTGATGCAGCCCGCAAGACCCAGCAGCAGCAGCGGGGTGAAGAAAACAGGCCGGAGGCTCAGGGTCATGGCTTTGGTCTTTCTACGCGGGCCAAATCGTCAAGGCCGGATCGTCAAGGCTTGTAATCGGGTAGCGACTTGCCGCCCACCAGCGCGCCGGCGCCTTCGCTTTCGAGCTTTTCGGTCACGGCGCGCAGCGCGCGGCTGGTGGCGCGCAGATCCTGAAGAGTGGCTTCGGCGTTGGGCAGCGTGCTGGTACGCAACTGCCTCGCGGCCGGCCGCGTATCCTCCAGCGTCGCCGCCAGCGCGGCCAGCGCGGCATTGGCGCTTTTCAGCGTTCCGCGCAGTTCCTCGGCCAGCGGCTCGCCCTCCTTGTTGACGAGGCTGTCGGTGGTCAGCACCAACCGCTCCACCGCGTCGAGCGTCTGGTTGAATTCCGTCATGGTGGTGCGGAATTCCTTGAGATTGGCGGTCAGTTCCGGCGAGGCATCGGCCAGCCCGCCGGTGAGGCGGTTGGTGTTTCTGAGGATACCTGCAATCTCTTCCTGATTTTCCGGGCCGAGGATCACGTTGAGCTGTTCGGTCAGCGTCGCCAGCCGTTCCAGCAGCAGCGGCGCATTCGCCACGATCTCGCCAAAGCCGCCGCGCCCCGGGGGGATCACCGGGCGGCCTTCGGGGCAGGCGGTGGTCTCGCAGGTGATCGGCGGCGCATCCTTGCGCGCGCCATCGAGCAGGATGGTGGACACCCCGGTAAAGCTCGCCTGAATGGTCGCCTGCGTGCCCACCAGGATCGGCACATCCTTGCCCACCTTGATCCGCACGCGGACGAATTCCGGGTTGCCATCGGCAAGGTCGATTGCGGTCACCTGCCCCACCGGCACGCCTGCAAAGCTGACCTGGCTACCCTGCGCCAGACCCGAGACCGACTGGGCGTAGAAGATGTCGAATTCGTCCTGCTCGCCCTGCCCCAGCCGCGCGATCCACACGATGAACGCCGCCAGCGCCGCCAGCAGCACCAGCGTCACCGCCCCGACCCATAGATGATTGGCTCTGGTTTCCATCGCGTGTCCTATGCGGCCCGCCGGGCGGGCTTGTCCAATCCTAAACCGGTCACGCCTCTTCCCCCCTGAGGTGAGCGGCATGGGCGGAACGGCCGCGCGGGCCGTTGAAATAGTCCTCGATCCACGGGTGCCCCGTCGCCACCAGTTCGGGAATGGTGCCGACTGCGATGATCTTCTTGTCGGCGATCACCGCCACCCTGTCGCAGATCTCGTAAAGCGTATCGAGATCATGGGTTATGAGAAACACGGTAAGGCCCAGCGTTTCCTGCAATTCGCGGGTCAGCCGGTCAAACTTGGCCGCGCCGATCGGATCGAGCCCGGCGGTGGGTTCGTCAAGAAACAGCAATTCCGGGTCGAGCGCCAGCGCCCGGGCCAGCCCGGCGCGCTTCTTCATTCCGCCCGAAAGCTCGGACGGGTATTTCTGTACCGCGCTTTCGGGCAGGCCGGTCAGCATCACCTTGTAGCGCGCGATTTCAGCCCGGAAGGCGGGATCGAGATCGGGGTAGAACTGCTTCAGCGGCACTTCGACATTCTCGCCCACCGTCAGGGTCGAAAACAGCGCGCCGCCCTGAAACAGCACGCCCCAGCGTTCGCGCACCACGAGATCGGTCTCGGCATCCTCGCCGCACAGGTTGCGGCCCAGCACGGTAATGCGCCCCGCCTCAGGCGTCTGAAGCCCGATGATCGAGCGCATCAGCACCGACTTTCCAGTGCCCGATCCCCCCACCACACCCAGAATCTCCCCGCGTTTCACGGTGAGGTCGAGCCCATCGTGCACCGCAAAATCGCCGAACCGGTTGACGAGGCCCTCGACCACGATGGCCGGGCCTTCTTCTTCCTCGGGGCGGTTCATCTTCATCGGATCAGCCCCACCCGATTTCAGTGAAGAACACCGCGAAGAAGGCATCGAGCACGATCACCGCGAAGATCGCCGAGACCACCGCCATCGTGGTCCGCCTGCCGACTTCCTCGGAATTGCCGTGCACCTGCATCCCGTGATAGCACCCCGCGAGCGCCACGATCAGGCCGAACACCGGGGCCTTGATAAGGCCGACCCACAAGTCATGCGTCGGCACCACTTCCTGAATACGCAGCAGGAAGGTGAAGAACGGGATACCCAGCGCAAACTGCCCGACCACCGCCCCGCCGATAATCGCCATCAGCGCGGCATAGAAACCGAGCAGGATCATCATGAAGGTCGCCGCGAGGATGCGCGGGATCACCAGCACCTCGACCGGCGAGATGCCGATGGTGCGCATCGCGTCGATCTCTTCGGTCAGCTTCATCGTCCCGATCTGTGCGGCGAAGGCACTGCCCGAACGGCCCGCCACCATGATCGCGGTCATCAGCACGCCGAGTTCGCGAAGAGTGATGCGCCCGACAAGGTTCACCGTCAGCGCCTCGGCCCCGAACTGTTCCAATTGCACCGAGCCCTGCTGCGCGATCACGATGCCGATCAGGAAGCTCATCAAGCCGATGATGGGCAGGGCCGACACGCCGACCAGCTCCATCTGGTGCACCAGCGCCTTGATCGGAAAGCGGCCCGGATGGCGCAGCAGGCTGGCGACGCCGATCAGGATCTGCCCGAAGAAGCCCACCACACCGTAAATTCCGCCGCGGGCGTTGAAGACATGTTGGCCGAGCTTGGTCGGCACGCGCTCCCACACCGGCAGGCGGTGCGGGTGGCTGTCACCGCTCGCATCGATATCGCGCATTGTGGCGAACAACCGTTCCGCCTCGGGACTGGCGCCGGTGATCGCGCTGTCATGCTCGCGCGCGAAGCGGCACACCACCCATGCGCCGACGGTGTCGATCTCGTCCACCCCGGCGAGATCGACGCTGGCGACCGGACCGGCCATCGCCTTGAGATCGCGTTCCAGCGGGCCGATCGCGGACAGGACAAGCTGCCCCGACAGCACCAGCCGGGTGCCGTCTGCGCCGGCGTCTTCAAGCGAATGGTGCGCGGCACTGTGCATCGGAACAAGGCTATGGGGCGATTTTTCTGGCCTCGCAAGGCTCTCGCGGTGAAGCGCGGCACTTCGCCAAGCGCCTCCATCATTGCATCGCAACATAGGTGCTGGCATGGCGCGACCCATCATGTCTGACGCCAGCACCACCACCCTCGCCACCACCTTCGACCCGGCCGATATCGAGGCGCGCTGGTATCGGCATTGGGAGACGAACGGATGCTTCCGGCCCGCGCGGCCCGATGCGGAAGCCTTCACCATCGTCAACCCGCCGCCCAACGTCACGGGCAGCCTGCATATCGGCCACGCGCTCGACAACACCTTGCAGGATGTGGTGATCCGCTATGAACGCCTGCGCGGCAAGGATGCGCTGTGGGTGGTCGGCACCGATCACGCCGGGATCGCCACGCAGATGGTGGTCGAACGCCAGATGGAGGCGCGTCAGGACAAGCGCACCAATTACAGCCGCGAGGATTTCGTGGCAAAGGTGTGGGAATGGAAGGCGGAAAGCGGCGGGGCCATCACCGGCCAGCTGCGGCGCCTGGGCTGTTCGATGGACTGGAGCCGCGAGCAATTCACCATGGACCCGCACTTCACCCGCGCGGTGATCAAGACCTTCGTCGATCTGTATAACGACGGGCTGATCTACCGCGACAAGCGGCTGGTAAACTGGGATCCGAAGCTGAAGACCGCGATTTCCGACCTTGAAGTGGAAACACAGTCCATTGCGGGCAGTTTCTGGCACTTCAAATATCCGCTGGCAGACGGCGCGCGGCTGGATGCCAAAGGGATGGAAGGCCGGGACTATCTTGAGGTGGCGACCACCCGGCCGGAAACGATGCTCGCCGACATGGCGGTGGCGGTGAACCCGGCGGACCCGCGCTATCAGAGCGTTATCGGCAAGCACGTGATCCTGCCGCTGACGGGCCGCCGCATCCCGGTGATCGCCGACGAACACGCCGACCCGGAACTCGGGAGCGGCTGCGTGAAGATCACGCCGGGGCATGATTTCAACGATTTCGAGGTGGGCAAGCGCGCCGGGTTTGTGCCTGCCGAGATGCTCAACATGCTCGATGCCGAAGCCAACGTGTGCCAGACCGCCGACGGGTTGGTGCCGGACGAATTCCTGGGCCTCCACCGCTTCAAGCGGGACGGCGTCGAAGGCGCGCGCGAACTGGTGGTCGCCCGCATGAAAGAGCAGGGCTACCTCATCCCCTACATCACCAAAGGCAAGGACGGCGAGGAGGCGGCGCACGACGCCGAACCCCGCCAGATTGCCACCCCCTTCGGCGACCGCGGCGGCGTGGTGATCGAACCGTGGCTGACCGACCAGTGGTATGTGAACGCGGCGGAACTGGCGAAGAAGCCGATTGCTGCGGTGAAGTCCGGCGAAATCGGGATCGTGCCCAAGACCTGGGAGAAGACCTTCTTCAACTGGATGGAGAACATCCAGCCGTGGTGCGTCTCGCGGCAGCTATGGTGGGGACACCGGATTCCGGCGTGGTTCGCCGATGATGGCCGCTGCTTCGTCGCCGAAACCGCCGAGGCCGCGCAGGCGCTCGCGGGAGAAGGCGTGGCGCTGCGGCAGGACGAGGACGTCCTCGACACGTGGTTCTCCTCCGCGCTTTGGCCCTTCGCCACGCTGGGCTGGCCCAATGAAAATCAGTCCGTCACCCCAGCGAAAGCTGGGGCCTCAGGCGGCAGCGCGCCAACGCCCGAGGTGCCAGCTTCCGCTGGCATGACGTTGTTAGAAAAGCACTTCCCCAACAGCCTCCTCATCTCCGGCTTCGACATCCTGTTCTTCTGGGATGCCCGCATGATGATGATGGGCTATTACAACATGGGCCAGAAGCCCTGGGACACGCTCTACCTCCACGGCCTTGTGCGCGCGGCGGACGGGGCGAAGATGTCGAAGTCCAAGGGCAATGTGGTCGATCCGCTCGGCCTGATCGACCAGTATGGGGCGGATGCCCTGCGGTTCTTCATGGCCGCGATGGAGAGCCAGGGCCGCGACATCAAGATGGATGAGAAGCGGGTCGAGGGATACCGCAACTTCGCCACCAAGCTGTGGAACGCGGCGCGCTTCTGCCAGTCGAACGGGATCGGCACGTCCTCGGGCGTCAAGGCCCCGCCCGCGCGCCTCGCCGCCAACCAGTGGATCATCGGCGAGGTCGCGGCGTGCGTTTCGGAGATCGAGCGCGCCATGGCCGACCTGCGCTTCGATGCGGCGGCCAATGCGATCTACCAGTTCACATGGAGCAAGTTCTGCGACTGGTATCTTGAGCTGGTGAAGCCGGTGCTCAGTCCTCCCCAGAATGGGGAGGGGGACCATGCGCAGCATGGTGGAGGGGCGCCCACGACTGCTCAAGACGCTAAAGGTGCGGAACAACCGCCCGTGCCCCTCCACCGTCCTGCGGACGGTCCCCCTCCCCGTTCCCGGGAGGACTGGTCGCCGCAATCCGAAACCCGCGCGGTCGCGGGCTGGGCGCTCGACCAGATCCTCGTCATGCTCCACCCCTTCATGCCCTTCATCACCGAAGAGCTGTGGCACAAGCTGGGGCAGCGCGATTACGAGCTGATCGTGGCGCAATGGCCCGCGCCGGAAGCCGAGGTCAGCAAGGAGGCGACCGACGCGATCGACTGGGTGATCGACCTCACCACCAACACCCGCAGCGCCAAGAACGAACTCGGCATCGCGCCCGGCGCTAAGCTCGCAGCCTGGCTGGCCGCGCCTTCGGACGTGGCAGCGCGGACTATCGAGCGCAGCAGCGCCGCCATCGAACGCCTCGCGCGCCTGACCCCAGTTACCATCGGCGAGGCCCCGGCAGGCCCCGCCATGCAGGTGACAGCGGGCGAGGACGTGTTCGTCATCCCGCTCGAAGGCATCGTCGATATCGCGGCCGAGAAAGCACGGCTGGAAAAGGCGCTGGCGGCCAGCACGAACGAGGCCAGGAGCCTTGAAGGCCGCCTCTCAAACCCCGCCTTCGCCGAAAAAGCCAAACCCGAAGCGGTCGAAAAGGCCCGCGCCGATCTCGCCCATCATCGGGGCGAGGTCGAGCGGCTGACAGCGGCGCTCGCGCGGCTGGGGTAGAGCGGCTTTCCGCCCCGCCGCGATCAGAACGATACCCGCGCCTGAATGGTAAAGCTGCGCAGCGGATCGGGCACGTGCACCCGGTCGTTCGGCCCCAGCCCCACCGGGAAGGTGGGGAATATCAGCGCCGAGGTGCGTTCCTCGAACAGGTTGCGCACCAGCAGAGCCAGTTCCCAACCCCGCCCGGCATCGCCGAACCCGGCCCTGATGTCGGTTTTGGAAAAGGCCTCCTGCACCTCCAGCGGATTGTCGAATTCGCGGTAATTGACCGCCGACTGGAAGTTCAGCGTGGCATTGGCGAAGACCCGCAGGCTGTCCGACACCGGCCGGTCGAAATCGACCGCGACATTGCCGGTCCATTCGGGCGCGTTCTCCAGGCGGTCGCCGCTGCGGTCTTCAGCGCAGCCGGTGGCGTTGAACGCGGGGTTGCTTGCCGCACACGGTCCGTTGCGGAAGTCGGTATAGGTGGCATCGAGATAGGCGACTGCCGCCGAAAGCGTCAGGCCATCGACTGGCGAGAATCCGCCTTCGACCTCGACCCCGCGGGTGCGCGCCCCGGCGGCATTCGACGTGATGAACTCCGCCGTGTTGATGTCCAGCGCCGAGCGTTGCAGATCCTTGTAATCGGTGGTGTAGGCGATGACGTTGAGGAAGCCGTCGATCTCGGGGAACTGCGCCTTGATCCCGACCTCGAACAGGTCGGAGGTTTCGGGCCGCAGGAAGAAGGTGGCGGGTGTCACGTTCTGAAATTCGGAGAAGGCCCCGCCCTTCTCACCGCGCGCATAGCGGACATAGGCGGTAAGGTCGCGGCTGGGCGTCCAGTTGAGCACGGCGGAAGGCGCAAAGGTGCTTTCCTCGATCTCGCCCCGTAGCAGGTTCAATGGGATCACCTGATTGGGCGTGGTCGGCGGGCCGGGCGGGAAATTGGTGGTGGTCCCTTCGACCTCGCCGGTCTTGTCGATCCGGGTCCAGCGCAGTCCTGCCCCCAGCGAGAACTGCTCGGCGAACCGCCAGGTGCCCTGGGCGAAGGCGGACAGCACGTTGGTTTCCTGATCGAACCGGCGCCGGATGACCCGGTCGGGCGAGCGGGGGGCGGGCAGATCGAAAGTCTGCCCGCGCTGCACCCGGGATTCGCTCCACTCGTAATAGGCCCCGATCACATAGTCGAAGGCGCCCGTGGTGGGAGACAGCAGGCGAATTTCCTGTGACCACTGATTGAAGGTTTCGGCATTGTCCGAAACCAGCCGGGTGGGCCGGCGCGCCTGGATGTTGAAGGCCTGCGCGAAGTCATAGCCCGAATAGCCGGTGATCGCAGTGAGTGTATGCTCGCCGATCCCGACGTCCACTTGCAACACCCCGTTCAGCGCATCGGCATTGTCGCGTTCGGGCAGAAAGGCGTCGTCGGTGTCCTTGCGATAATCGGGGCGCTGGCCGCCGGGGACGAACTCGAACGGCGACCCGGTGATGTCGACCCGCGAATATTCCAGCTTCCCGAAGATATCGACCGTGTCGCTTGGTTCATAGAGCATCGAGACACGCCCGACGAACTGGTCTGTCTGCGGTTCGGTGCGATCCAGCACGGTGTTGTGCAGCCAGCCGTTATCTTCGGCATAGCGCGTGGCGATGCGGATCGAGAGGTTGTCGGAAATCGGCCCGTTGACGATCGCGGTGGCATTGGCGCTGTTGGTGCGCACCTCGTATTCCGCGAAAGCATCGACCAGCACCTCCTGCGTGGGACGCGCGGTGGTGATAGAGATCGCCCCGGCCCCGGTATTGCGGCCGAACAGCGCGCCCTGCGGTCCGCGCAGCACCTCCAGTCGCTCGATATCGAGAAAGGGCTGATTATACTGACGGTTGCGCCCGCCATAAATGCCGTCGACGAACAGCGCGACCGATTGTTCGAAGGAGAAGCTGTTGCCCGTGGTGCCGATGCCGCGGATGATGATTTGCTTGTTGGCGGGCGTATCATTGATGAGCAGGTTGGGCACCCGCGCTGCGATGTCATTGAAATCGTTGAGCCCCGCGTCCTGAAGCTCGGCACCGGTCTTGGCGATGATCGAAATCGGCACGTCAAGCAGGCGTTGCTCGCGCTTTTGGGCGGTGACGATGATGTCATTGCCCTGCGCGCTCGCCGGATCGGCATTATCCAGCACTTGATCCGGCGATTGCTGGGCCAAAGCCGAAGTGCCCACCATAAGAGTCGCGGCGAAAAGTGACATGCGAAGCATCCGGTGTCCCCCTGAGAAAACTCGTCTTTTTGAATCGCGATGCAACGAATATGCCGAAGCAACGGCAAAGCCTTTCGCGATCAGATCAAGTTCTTTGAGGCGCAAGCGCTCCGCAAATCACTAATTTCCCCGGTGGCATGAAAAAGACTTTATGGTCATGGGCGATGGTTTTCACAGGATGTCCCTGCCACGTCCTCGCAGTTATGGCGCCGACCATAGAATTGATCTTCCCCGCACGGCCGATCGCGGCGCAGACACAGCGGCTCAATTGCGCAAAGGGACAGGATATGATTTCAACAATCGTGCGCTTCCGCCTTCCGCCGGGTGAAACCCACGCGGACGCCATGGCGGAGATCCAGAAAACGCTGCCGATCTATCAGGCGGCTGCGCCTGCGCTGATCCGCAAGGCGATTCATCTCGACACCGATGCCGGCGTGGGCACCAGCATCTATCTGTGGGCCGACCGCGCGCCCGCCGAAGCCTTCTTCGCCCGCGCCAGCGAGATGATCAAGGCCAAGACCGGGCACGCGCCGGATGTCGAATATCTCGATTGCGACATTCTGGTCGATAACAGCGCAGGCGAGGTGCACGTTTTCTGAAAGGCGGGCGGGGGACGCGCGCCCGTTCAGCGCGCGCGCTCCCGCAAGACCGCCAGCACCACCAGCGGCGTTGCCACCCACCCGACGGCAACACCGTAGACAATCTTGAAGCCCAGCACCTGCGCGAAAGGCCAGTCGCTCTCCCACACGGCAGCCAGCACCGCAACGCTGGCAGGCACGAACAACACCAGCAGCGCCATCCCCAGCACCAGCCCGCGCAGCACCGGATTGTGCGGCAGCGGCAGCGGCGTCCCGTCCGCGAGCGCAGCGGGCAGCGCGCCATCGCGGCGGCGCTTGCGGAAAAGCAGGGTGAGCGCGATGGTCGTCATCAGCGTCAGCATGAAGGTCGTCGGCACCAGATCGAAGGCCAGCCCGTTCATCCCCCACAGCGGGATGCGGGCCTGGCCCCCAAACAGCAGCCATACGAACCCTGCCGACACTACGGCATTGGGCACGGTCGATATCAGGGTTTCGCGCAGCACCACGCCGTTCGCCGGGCTGGTGGGGGTTTCGGCACGCATCAGGCACTCTCCATTTTGTGCCAAGGCTAGATTGCGGGCTGTGCGGCGCGGCATACAAAGCGGCGTGACGGTCCCAAGAAAAAGCTATGCCCGGGCGGCGGTGCGCGGGAAATTTCCCGTGGCCGCAATTCGTGGCATAGGGCGCAGATGATCCACTCCCCACCCTTGGCGTTGCTTCAGGCAGGCGCGCGATGAACCTCGCCCTCGCCACGGACGATCACGGCGCGCCGGAAATCTTCGCATCGCTTCAGGGCGAGGGGCCGAGCATGGGTGTGCCGGTCGCCTTCGTGCGCCTCAGCCGTTGCAATCTGGCCTGCGTGTGGTGCGATACCGCCTATACCTGGCGCTTTACCGGCGATAACCGGCCGCACCGCGATGCAATTGCCTATGATCGCAAGGCCAATCAGGTCACGCTTTCCCCTGCGGAAACGGCGGAACGGATCGCGATGCTGGGGCAGAAGCGCCTTGTCATCACCGGGGGCGAGCCCCTGTTGCAGGCCGGGGCGCTGGCTGAAATGCTGGCGCTTCTGCCGGACATAGCGGTAGAGATCGAAACCAACGGCACGGTCGCGCCGCCGGCGCGGCTCGATGTGCGGGTGGACCAGTATAATGTCAGCCCCAAGCTGGCGCATAGCGGCAACCCGGCGGAGCTGGCATTGATCCCCGAACGGCTGGATGCGTGGGCAACCGAGCCGCGCGCATACCTCAAATTCGTGATTGCTAGCCCGGAGGATGTCGAAGAGGTTCTGACACTCCAGCGGCGCTACCGCTTCCGCCCCGAACGGGTGTTCCTGATGGCGGAAGGCACGGACAGCGCGACCCTGCGCGGGCGGCAGGCGTGGCTCTCGGACCTATGCCTTAGGTACGGGTTCTGCATGAGCGACCGGATGCATATCCACCTCTACGGCGATACGCGAGGGACGTGATTTCCTCGTCATTGCGAGGAGCCGAAGGCGACGCGGCAATCCATGGACGAAGAATGCCGCTCGGGGCGAGATCAGTTCATGGATTGCTTCGCTTCGCTCGCAATGACGAAGGGTTTCACCCCTGACTCCTCCAGCGCATCACTACGCGCTCGACCAGTTCCTCCTCGCCGCCGTCCTCGCTCCACATCTCGACGAAGCTCGGGTCTTCTGAAGCCGGGCGCTTGTGTTCCTCAAGGTTGTCGAAGGCGACGCGGATCGGGATCGACACGCCTTCGCCGCAGATGATGCATTCGCGGTTGCGCAGCGCCGGAATTGAATCGAGGAAACCGCGCGCGCCTTCGGGCATGGCGGCGCGCACGAAGGCCTGGTCGCGGTCGTTGTTGAGGCGCATCGCAATGATCGTGCCGCACTGCGACAGCACGCCTTCGGCAAGGTCCGAGGGGCGCTGCGTGATCAGGCCCAGCGAAATCCCGTATTTGCGCCCTTCCTTGGCGATGCGGCTGAGGATCTTGCCGACGGATGATCCATCGGCGTTCTTCTCGTTGGGGACGTAGCGGTGCGCTTCCTCGCACACCAGCAGCACGGGCCGCGTCTTTTCCTCCCGGCCCCAGATCGCAAAGTCGAACACCAGGCGCGACAGCACAGCGACCACCGTGGACGTAATGTCCGACGGCACGCCCGACACGTCGATGATCGAGATCGGCTTGCCGTGGCCGGGCATGCGGAAGACCTTGCTGATGAATTCGACCATCGTGTCGCCCACCAGCATGCCGGAGAACATGAACTGGTAACGGGGATCGGCCTTCAGCTCATCGAGCTTCTGCTTGATCCGCATATAGGGCGCGGTCGAGGTCGCCTTGTCGAGCCGGCCCATCTCGTCCTGCAGGATATTGCCGAAATCGGACAGCAGATAGGGGATCGGCGAATCCACCGTGATCTTGCCCATGGTCTGCGCCAGCCGGCTCTTGCCCCGCGCGGCGAGCAGGCACTTGGCGAGAATGTCGGAATCGACCTGCCGGTCATTGCCGCTGCTCGACAGCAGCACCTCGCAATGTTCCTCGAAGTTCATCAGCCAATAGGGCATCTGGAGGTTGGAGACGTCGAGGATCTGGCCCGTCGTGCGGAAGGCGGCGGAATATTCGCCGTGGGGGTCGATCATCACGATATGACCCTTGGGCGCAGCCTCGCAGATGCGGTGCAGGATCAGCGCGGCGCTGGTCGACTTGCCGGTGCCGGTCGAACCGAGCAGGGCAAAGTGCTTGCCCAGCATCGCATCGACATACAGGCCGGCGCGGATGTCCTTGGTGGGAAACACCTTGCCGATGGTGATACTGGCGCGCCCGTCACTGGCGTATATCTGTTCCAGATCGCGGGTGGTGGCGGGATAGCACAGCGCGCCGGGGATGGGGTAGCGGGTGACGCCGCGTTTGAAGCTGTGGATGCGGCCCGTCAGCTTTTCCTCGCCGCCTTCGCCAAGGAAGTCGATGTGGGCGATGATCCCGCCATCGGCGCGGCGATCCTTGCGCTGGTCGCGCACGTTGGCGAGCAGCCAGGCATCGCCGACGCGGATCTTGATCTGGCTGCCGACCTGCCCGGCCAGCGCGATCGAGGGATCGGCATCGGCCATGCATTCGTTGAGGCGCTGGATATCAAGCGCAATCTGCGAGCCCGAGCCCGAGATTTCCAGCACCACGCCGATCGGCTGGCGCGCGTTGTCGCGGCTGGCGGCGCGGGCCTGCGCGGCGGGGGCATCGTCCTCTCCGCCTGTGGCCGCGCCGGATTGCCGTGCGAAGTCGTGCCTGCCCTGATCGGTCATCTGCGCCTTTCCCTCGCGCGTGCTGGATGGCCGGAGGAATAGGGACTTTGCAGTTAAGATCGCGTCAACGCCCGCGAGGCGTGATGCGTTCAGGCGCGGGCGAAGAGGCGTCCGGCTAGCCAGCCCATGCCAAGCGACAGGAAGATCGCGCCAAGCCCGTAAAGGAAGGACCAACGCTGCGCCGCGGTGACCACCTGACCGCCGATCCCGGCCTTGACCACCTCGATCCGCGCGGTCGCGCTCGCCAGCACGCGGCCGCGCGCGATGGCGAAGGTTTCGGCGGTGTAGCGCCCCGTGGTGACGTTGGAGGGCAGATCGATGCGCGCCTGATAGAGCACTTTTTCCGCAATGCTCACCCCGCGCGGGTTTTCCTGAAACAGCCCCTGCCGCTGGCGCAGTTCGACCAGGCCTTGCGCATAGCGGGCCTGTTCTTCCGGGTCGATCTGGCCGGAGGGCGAAAGCTGGATGAATTCGGTGCCCAGTTCGAAAATCGCGGCGGTGCGTTCATCCACGATCTCGCGCACCGGCTGGGAGGAGGCGACCGCGAAGAAGGCAGGCGCAGAGCGGAAATCGCTCGACCCGGCGTTCATCCAGATACCGGCGATGCGATCCTTTTCGCGGATGCGCACGGCTTCTGACGGGCCTTTCAGCACCACCACGATGTCATAATCGCCCGCCTGTCCCGCGCCGCCCGGGTCGATCACCGCGCCGTAAAGCAGCAGCCGCGCGCCGGTGAAGCCCTGCCGCACCTCGATCCGGGACTGGCTGACGGCGGGCACCAGCACCGGCTCGCGCTGGGCGAACGCCGCGGTGCCGGTCAGCGCGAAGGGTGCAAGACCGGTCAGGAAGAGCCAGCCCGCCGCCCTCACAAGGGCACCACCGTATATATCTCGTCAGGCTGAACGCCGAGGCCGTAGAGCATCCTGAGCGCGATCACGAGCACCAGCGCGGCAAGGGCGAGGCGCAGGTACTCAGGCCGGGCCTTCAGCGCGATCTGCGTGCCGAACTGCGCGCCCAGCACCGATCCCAGCAGCAGCAGCGCGGCGAGCACCAGATCGACCGCCTTGGTCGTCAACGCGTGGGTCATGGTGGTGACCATGGTGACAAACAGGATCTGGAACAGCGAGGTGCCGACCACCACATTGCCGCTCATGCCCAGGATATACAGCATCGCGGGCACCAGCAGGAACCCGCCCCCCACCCCCATCAGCATGGTCAGGATCCCGACGAGCATTCCGAGGATCGCGGGCGCCAGCGGGGAGATATAGAGGCCCGAGGCATAGAACCGCCAGCGATAGGGCAGGCTGGCAACCAGCGGGTGATGGCGGCGTTTCTTCACCTGCGGCCCGCCCTTGCCGAGCAGGCCGGGGCGCAGGCTGCCGATCGCCTCGCGCATCATCAGCGACCCGATCGAGCCGAGCATCAGCACATAAAGCACATTGATGACGACATCGATCTGGCCGAGCGTCTGGAGCAGGCTGAACAGCCCCGCCCCGATCAGCGCGCCGACAATCCCCCCGCCGACCATCACCGAGCCCATCCGGTAATCCACACCCTTGCGGCGCGAATGGGCCAGCACGCCCGACACGCTCGCCCCCGTTACCTGCGTCGCGGCCGACGCGGCTGCAACCGTGGGGGGGATGCCGTAGAAGATCAGCAGCGGCGTCGTCAGAAACCCGCCGCCCACGCCGAACAGGCCTGACAGGATGCCCGTCAGCCCGCCCAGCAGCACAATATAGAGGCCATTGACCGAGAGATTCGCGATCGGCAGGTAGACGTCCATACCGCGAGGACTAGCCGAGCGCGCCGGGGGATGAAAGGCGCGGCGATACCTTGCAGGGCGGGTTTCGGTGGACGCAGCCTCCCGGTCGCCGCGCGGCAATTGGGGGCCGCTGTCAGAATTGCGTCGAAAGGGTCGCCGCCAGCCCTGAATCCGGCGCGGCATCGCCCGCCACCTGCTGACGCCAGTCGACCGACAGGCGGGCGGGCACCTTGCCCACTGTCATGTCGAAACGCAGGGTCGGGCCAATGTCGACGCGCTCGGCCCCTTTCTGCGCCCCGCCCCACGCCGCCGCGCCAAAGCTGAAACGCACCGCATTGCCGGTCAGCTCGGTCAGCTGGCGGATATCGCGGGTCACGCTCGCCTGCCCATCGGCAAAGGCGGTCGCGCCCGGACCGCCGACCCAGCCGGCCTGGGCATAGGCTTCCAGCCGGGTGCTAAGCGGCAGGGCAATTGGCGCAAGCTCGCTCACCGCATAGGCAGCCGGGCGCAGGTTGCTGGAGAATGGGCCGTCGGTATAGCGCGCCTCGGCGGCAAGGCGCAGCGGCAGGCGGGCGAGGGGGCGCAGCGATGCACCCAGCGCCGCCTCCTGCTCGCCCAGCGGCACAAGCGCCCGGTAGGCCCGCGCATAAAGGCGCGGATCGTGCCGACTGCCGGGGGCGAGGCGGAACTGCAACACCGCGCCGGACTGGCTCGCGCCGTAGATCGGCACGCGCCCTTGCGATATCGGCGCGGCATCCGATCCCTGCCGCCAGAACGTCCAGGCATCCAGGAACCACCGCCCATTCGTCGCCGCAGGTGGCGCTGCTGCATCCGGTTGTGCGCGCCTCGTCCCGGTCAGCGGCAGAACCGGAGCCGCCGCCCCCCACACGGCCCAACCGGGATTGGCGGGCAAGACCATATCGGGGTCGCCGCGCAACAGCTCATGCGCCGCCGCCAGCTGCGGCTTGCTGCGGGATCGGGCGGGCAGGCCGACTGCCGCAAAGGGCAGCACCCGCGAGGGCATGGCAGCCGCGCCCGCCCCGGGGGACAGCGCCAGCGGCTCGGCCATCGCCGCCGGTGGCGCGGGGCTTGATGGCGGCACAAGTGACGGCTGTCTGAACGATCCCGCTCGCTCACCCGGCAGCCGGTCGCCGGCCAAGAGGACAGGGGCGGGGAGCGCAGCATAGGGGTTTTCCCAAAGCATCGCCCGCGCCCCGCTCCACCCGGCAAGCAGCACCACCAGCATCGCCAGCGGGCCACCGCGCGCTGCGTTACCGCGCGCCGAACGGGCGACGCCGCTCAGGATCGCACCGCTGCGATTTGGCCAGATTGCGCCGGGTGGGAATCGTGCTCGGTCTTGTCCCATACCGCCGCTCGCCCCCCCAGCGTGCCGACATAGGCGAACATCGCCCGCCGCCCGGCGATGATCGCCACGACATTGGCAAGCGGCAGGCGCAGCACCGCGCGCAAGCCCTCAAGCGGTCCGTATTCGCGCGTGGTGAAGGCAAAGCGCATCGCGATCCGCCACGCAAAGGCGAGCGCGTTGGCGATCAGCACCGCCTTCAGCAGCGGGGTCAGCGGCGCGGGCTCCGCTACGCCCGTCACCACCAGCACCCCCATCAGCCCGGTCAGCAGCACCAGGGCGTAGCCAGCCAGCAACACCAGCGCGGTCAGCGGCCCGCGCCGGTCGCGCGCGCGCATCCAGATTTCGCTCAACCCTCCGGCCCAGCCGACCCGGTCCCAGCCCTGCAAGGCAATGCCGTGCACCCAGCGGCTTTTCTGGCGCACCACCGTGTCGAAGCGGGAGGGGAAATAGGCTCGGGTGGCGATCAGCCGGCCGTCCTCGCCGCGGGCTCGCACAAAACGGCAGCGCCCGCCCGCCGCCGCAATGGCGAGGCCAAGCTCATAGTCCTCGGTCAGGGAATCGCTGGCAAAGGGCAGGCCGCCTCCTCCGTGCCGCGCCACCAGCCGGTCGAGCGCGCGGCGCGATGCGGCGCAGCCCACGCCCGCGCCCGGCAGCCCCACGCCCAGCGCATCGCGCACCACCAGCGCCTTGCCATGCGCCTCGGCAAATTCCTCGCAATAATGGCTGCCGATCTGCTGAGCCCACCAGCCCCGCCCCTCCACCGGAAGCGGCTCGACCGGGAGCTGCACGAAGTCCGCGCCCGCCGCCAGACATTCATCGAGCAGACCCAGTGCGCCGGGATCGACCATGTCTTCCGCGTCGTGGAACACCACGCCGGCAAACCGCGCACCCGACCGTTCTTCGTCAAGGGTCAGCGCAGCGAACAAGCGGTTGAGGCAATCGGCCTTGGTCGTCGGCCCGTCACGGCCATGGATCACCAGCCGCAACCGCCAATCGCCCCTTGCGCCCGCAATCGCAGCGCAAAGTGTTGCGGGGTCGTTCCGGTAGCACCCGACATAAAGGCGAAAGTCCGCCTGCGGCCAGCTGGCGAGCAGGTGCCGGATGGTCTGGCCGATCACCGCCGCTTCCTGCCAGGCAGGGATCAGCACCGCGATCGGCGCGTTGAGCCGGCGCTGCTGAAGCGCAAGGCGGCTGCGATCGGTGGTGCGGGCCTTGCCGGTCAGCTTCAGCCACAGCCAAGCGCCGTCAACCGCGAGGTCGTCAAACGCCCCGATCAGAAAGAACACCCCGGCGAACAGGAGCAGTTCGCGCTGAACAAGCGCCAACACCTGCCCGAGACCGAGCTCGGCAATGGACAAGGCGACCCCTCCCCCAATCAGACGATCAGGTTACGCATGCTTACGTAGATGCGCAACTGCCTGATTTGGCGAGACGGAATTAAGCCGGTTTATTTTTTACTAACGCCCGCGCTTCGATCACCAGCTGCCGCTGTTCGGCATGCTGGCCCAGGGCTCTGCCGGTTCGAGCCGCCCATCCTGAAGCAATTCGACCGAAATCCCGTCGGGCGACTTGACGAAGGCCATGTGTCCATCGCGCGGCGGGCGTTGGATGGTGTGGCCCGCTGCCATCAGGCGGGCGCAGGTTTCGTAGATATCCGCCACCCGATACGCGAGATGCCCGAAATTGCGCCCGCCGGTGTAGTCTTCGGGCGGACTGCCATCCTCAGGCGGCCAGTTATAGGTCAGCTCGACTTCGGCCAGCCCTTCCTGCCCGGGCGCTGCGAGGAAAATCAGCGTGAAGCGCCCGGCCGCATTGTCGAACCGGCGCACTTCTTCCAGCCCGATCAGGCGGAAGAACGCGACCGTCGCCTCCGGATCGCTGACGCGGATCATGGTGTGGAGATATTTCGTCACGGGCAGGTCCATTCAAAAACGGTTCATCGACATTGATGCACAACTCATCGCACCAACCTTCAACGGGGAACATGCGATGAGCGACGACGAGATGCAACCTGCGACTGCGCCGGGCGGTACCCTGCGCGAGCCGGCGACGGCGCGGTGGTTCGGCACCGCGGCTATCCTTGCGGCGGGCATGATCGCGGGCGGATATCTGCTGGGCGACGGCTTGCTGCGCGCCAAGGATGCCGAGCGCGCGGTCACGGTGCGCGGCCTTGCCGAGCGCGACGTCACCGCCGATCTTGCGACTTGGACGATCTCCTATTCAGCCTCGTCCGGCAGCCTGGCCGAGGCGCAGGACAAGGTCCGCCGCGATACCGCCAGCATCGAGGCGTTCTTCAAGCAGCTCGGCTTTCCTGCCGACGCGCTGCAACCGACCGGCGCAAACGTTACCAGTTTCACCAACGAAGGGCTGACCACCTACACCGTGCGCCAGCGTCTTGCGCTGCGCACCACTGACATCAAGCGCGCCCAGCAGGCCGTTGCCCGCCAGTTCGATCTGGTCGGGCGCGGCGTGTTTCTGGAGGAAGGCTCGGGCATGGCCTACACCTTCACCAGGCTCAACGACATCAAGCCCGCGATGGTCGCCGAGGCGACCCGCGACGCCCGCGCCGCCGCCGAGCAGTTCGCCAAGGATTCGGATTCGGGCGTCGGCAAGATCAGGGACGCGACCCAGGGCTATTTCGAGATCGAGGCGCGTGACGGCGATGCCGGGGGGTGGGGGATGGCGGACAGCCCGTTCAAGAAGGTGCGGGTGGTCACCACGGTCAGCTTCACGCTCGATTAGCACCGGCCTTCGACGGGCGAACGGCCACGGGCTTTACCGGAGCCGTCCGCCGACATTTTCGCACCGCCTGTCGTGGCAGGCAGAGGGTTGGTTGCACCGCAGCGTCACCGGGCGTATGCGCGCCCCTCGGCTATCGCAGAGCGGTCGACCGCCCTGCCGCAGCCGCCCTTTGGGGTTGCCAATCCGGACCATCAGAACACCCATGCTCCAGCGATTTCGCGACTTCTTCAGCCCCCCTCCCCCGCCGCAGCTTCCTGCGGTGCCCGATGGCACGCGTTATTATGCGGTGGGCGACATCCATGGGCGGCTCGACCTGTATGAAGCTCTGATCGCCGCGATCGAGGCCGAGATCGCCGCCACGCCGGGCCTTGATCATCGCGTCGTGCTGCTCGGCGATCTGGTCGACCGAGGGCCTGACAGCGCCGCCGTGGTGGAGCGCACCCAGCGGTGGCAGCAGACGCGCAATGTCCGCGTGCTGGCGGGCAATCACGAAGAAATGTTCCTCGCCGCCTTCGACAAGCCCGAGGCGCTGCGCCATTTCCTCAAGCACGGCGGGCGCGAAACCGTGCTGAGCTACGGCATGACCCAGCGACAGCTCACCACGCTCCCGCTGGAGGAGATTTTCGAGCGGCTGCCCCAGTTCGTGCCGCAATCGGTGCGCGATTACATCGCCGGGTTCGAGCCGATGATCCGCGCGGGCGATTATGTCTTTGTGCATGCCGGGGTCGATCCCGCGCGGCCGCTGAACGACCAGAAGCGCAGCGACCTGTTGTGGATTCGCGAGCGGTTTCTCAGCCATGAAGGGCCGCTCGAAAAGGTCGTGATCCACGGCCACACCATCTTCGACCGGGTGATGGATTGCGGCAACCGCATCGGAATAGACACTGGCGCTTTCCGTTCCGGTGTGCTTACGGCGCTCGTGCTCGAAGGAGACCAGCGGCGGATCCTGCAGGCCCGTGCGGCCGGGCGCGGTCCGGCGCAGGTCTTCCACGGCGACCAGGCGCGCTAGTCTCGCACCAGGCGAGCGACGCACACCTTCCACTTTGCTTTGGGGCAGGCGTTCATGAAGATTGCGATGGTGGGTTCGGGCTATGTCGGGCTCGTGTCGGGGGCCTGCTTTGCCGACTTCGGGCATGATGTGGTGTGCATCGACAAGGATCAGGGCAAGATCGACCGGCTGCATGCGGGCGTGATGCCGATCTACGAACCCGGGCTCGATGCGCTGGTGGAAGGCAACGTCAAGGCGGGGCGGCTCAGCTTCACCACCGATCTGGGGGAGGGCATCGCCGGGGCGGACGCAATCTTCATCGCAGTCGGCACCCCCAGCCGCCGGGGGGACGGGCACGCGGACCTCACCTTCGTTTATGAAGTCGCGCGCGAGGTGGGCGAAAAGCTCAGCGGGGACGCAGTGGTGGTCACCAAATCCACCGTCCCGGTCGGCACCGGGGACGAGGTGGAGCGGATCATCGCCGACACCGGGACCAAGCACCGTGTGTCAGTCGTCTCCAACCCCGAATTCCTGCGCGAAGGCGCGGCAATCGGCGATTTCAAGCGGCCTGACCGGATCGTCATCGGCGCGGAGGATGATTTTGGCCGGGCGGTGATGCGCGAGGTCTATCGCCCGCTGTTCCTGAACGAATCGCCCATCCTGTTCGTGTCGCGCCGCACCAGCGAGCTGATCAAGTATGCCGCCAATGCCTTCCTTGCGACCAAGATCACCTTCATCAACGAAATGGCCGATCTGTGCGAGAAGGTCGGCGCGAATGTGCAGGATGTGAGCCGCGGGATCGGGATGGACAACCGCATCGGCTCCAAGTTTCTGCACGCCGGGCCGGGCTATGGCGGCAGCTGCTTCCCGAAGGATACGCTCGCCCTGCTCAAGACCGCCGAGGATTACGACAGCCCCACCCGGATCGTGGAAGCCGTGGTCAAGGTCAACGAAAGCCGCAAGCGGGCGATGGGGCGCAAAGTCGTCGACGCACTGGGCGGGATCGAGGAAGCGCGGGGGAAGAAGGCGGCGCTGCTCGGCCTCACCTTCAAGCCCAACACCGATGACATGCGCGATTCGCCCGCCATCGCGGTGGCGCAGACGCTGATGGATGCAGGCGTTGCCGTGGCCGCCTATGATCCTGAAGGCATGGAACAGGCCCGCCCGCTGCTGCCCGGCGTGACCATGTGCGCCAATGCCTACGAAGCGATCGAAGGCGCGGATGTGGTGGTGATCGTAACCGAATGGGACGCTTTCCGCGCGCTCGATCTGAAACGCGTCAAGCAGCTCGCCAAGGCCCCGGTGATGGTGGACCTGCGCAATGTCTACAAGCCGGAAGACATGCGCGCGGCGGGATTTGAATATGTGAGCGTTGGTCGGGGGTAGGCGCAGTCCCGTTGGCCCTCCGCTCGTCGAAGGACTGCACTGTGCTTTTTGAGTTCGACCAAGCCTCCCAGGAAAGGTGGCCCTTCGACAGGCTCAGGGCGAACGGGGTAGTAGGGATACCTGGCGCTGATCGGTCGCGCAGCGACCGCAAGGCCACGCGGCCGCCCCGCAGGTGCCCGTAACGCAGCGAAGTGAAGTGGAGGAACAGCACCGAGGACGAGCGCCCGGATGGGCGCTCGAAAAACAAAGGTGCATCAGGGGGCCGTCATAAGCCGGGTTCTGTCTCCCCGGACGGTATCCTTGCGGACCAGCGCCGGGGTGGCAGCCATTCATCTGGGCGGGGGATTGCTCCCACGCTCTAGCAGCCAACCCGGGTCTCTCGGCGCGAAACACGCCTGCCCGCCATGAAGCGGGCGCGAGACCCCTATTCGGCCTTGCTCCGGGTGGGGTTTGCCATGCGGTTGCTGTTGCCAGCCCCCCGGTGCGCTTTTACCGCACCCTTTCACCCTTGCCTGTGCGCCCTTTCGGACAGCCATCGGCGGTTTGCTCTCTGTGGCACTTTCCCTTGCCCCGGACATGATCCGGGGCCGGCGGGCGTTACCCGCCACCCTTGTTTCGTGGAGCCCGGACTTTCCTCGCATCTTGCGACACGCGGCTGCCTCAGGCCCCCTGACCGGGCGAGCTATAGGCTGGCCTTTTGCGAATAGCAAAACCCCGTTCATGTCGAGCGAAGTCGAGACACCTTCGCTTGGCCTCTCGACTACGCTCGAGGCGAACGGAGGTTGAGGTCTACCGCGTCCGCCCCTCGTCGCGGTCGAGCAGCAATTGCCACAGGATCGCCGCCACCTCCCCATCGGGCACGCCGGTGATATGTTCGGGCCGCCAGCGCCGCTCGAAGGCTTCGACTGCCTTGGCCGGATCGGTGATGTCGTAACCGAACCGCTCCAGCGCGAGGAAGAACGCCCCGTCGTTGGGGAACGGATTGCCTGCTGCAAGACATTGCGGGCGCGGCAGGCACAGCTTGTGCCGGGCAAGGCGGTCCCAGGGGAACAGCTCGCCCGGATCGATCTTGCGCAGCGGCGCTACGTCGGAGTGGCCCACCACATTGGCGCGCGGAATATCATAGTCGCGCACGATCCGCGCCAGCAGCGGGATCAGCGCGTCGATCTGCGCCTCGGTAAACCCGCGATAGCCAAGTGCGTGCCCGGGATGATCGAGTTCGATCCCGATGCTCGCCGAATTGACGTCCGGGATGCCGCGCCAGTAGCTCGCCCCGGCATGCCACGCGCGGGCGTGCTCCGGCACCAGTCGGATCACCTCGCCCTCTTCCGTGATGCAGTAGTGCGCGCTGACCGAGGCGGCTGGATCGCACATGCGCGCCAGTGCCGTCTCGACCGGCTTCATCTCGGTGTAGTGCAGCACCACCATGCTGATCGGCAAGGTCCGCTCGCCATGGTTGGGCGAGAGCACCTCGCGGTGGACCAGTTCGTCGCCCCCTGGCATCGACCGGCGTTACCCGATCATGCCTTCGGGCTCGGGCAGCACCGCGCCCAGCACCAGCGCGCCATCGCCGAGCTTGTACTGAAGGCCGCCCTCCATCTCCTCAGCCAGCACCGCTATCATGTGCGCAGCCGCCGTGCGCGAAGTGATCTCGCTCTCGTCGAGGTCGCCTTGCAGCGCGCGGCCGATGGTTTCGTCAAAAGCGATCCGGTCGCCCCGGGCGCGGGCCACGATCTCCACCGCCCCGTCACGCCGCTCCGCCCCGATATCGAGCGTCCCGCCGCGCACCAGCGCATCAAGCGCGATCTGGGCAAGGTTGAGCAGCACCTTGACCGCAGGCTTGGGCAGGCTCGGCTCGGCCACGGCCCAGTTGACCTCCACCCGCTTGGCATCGGCAGCGAGCGCGGCGATCACCGCCTGCGCCTCGTCCACCGGGATCGCCTCGCCAAAGCCCCCGGCCGCGCCAAAGGCCAAGCGGAAGAACTTGAGCTTGTCGGTGCTGATCCGGGCCGATTGTTCCAGCAGCTCGATCACTCTGGCGCGCATGCCGGGATCCTGCTCGTCGGCGAGCAGCTCCAGCCCGTTGGCGAGCGCGCCCACCGGCGAGAGCATGTCGTGGCACAGGCGCGAGCACAGCATCGCGGCGAGATCGGTGCGGGAAATCATCGCGCTGTCCTAGCCATCGATCAGGCAGAAGGGAAGTGCGGCAAAGCCCTGCTCCCCGTCGCTCCAGAACTGTACGTCCTCTCCGGCGATGATTGCCCACACCCGCCCGTCGCCCGCCGCACCGGCGCGGTCGGCGGCAGAGGGCTGCGCGGGGCCATGCGGGTGGGAGTGATAGTAGCCGATCACCTTCAGCGCCCCCCCGCCGCGCGCGGCCCGGTGCGCGTCGATCAGGGCCTGGGGGTCGATCGTGAAATGGGTTGCGGGCGAAGGGTGGACGTTCGCGGCGGCGCGCACGGCGGTGACACGCGCGCCCTCTCCCAGCAGGATACCGCAGGCTTCGTGCGGGTGGGAGGCGGCGGCATGGGCGCGGATTGCGGCGAGGGCGTCAGCGGTAACCGCAACCCCCGTTCGCCCTGAGCGTGTATCGCTGTTTTCCAAATCCCGTTCGCCCTGAGCTTGTCGAAGGGCCGTCCTTCTCTTAGCCCCACGCGATGACGTTCTGGACCTATATGCTGCATTGCCGGGGCGGCAAGTTCTACATTGGGCATACCGACGACCTCGAACGCCGATTGGGCGAGCATCAGTCAGGTGTCGTTCCCGGATTCACTGCTGACCGGTTACCGGTAGAATTGGTATGGAGCGGCGAATTTCTGACCCGCTATGAAGCTATCTCCTTCGAACGGCAAATCAAGGGCTGGTCACGCCCGAAGAAGATGGCGCTGATCCGCGGCGATTGGGACAGGATATCCACCTTGGCAAAAAGCAAGAACGGCCCTTCGACAAGCTCAGGGCGAATGGAGATTCTGGAAGGCACCATCCCCGCGTCCGAAGGGCCTGGCGCCCGACTCGACAAGGCTCTTGCCGAAGCGACCGGCCTCAGCCGCGCGCGGGTGCAGGCACTGATCGACCAAGGCCGGGTCGATGTTGCAGGCAAGACCGTCACGGCGGCTTCGATGAAGGTCGCTGCCGCAACCCCGTTCCGCATTATCCTTGCTGCCGCCATGCCCGCCGCGGCGCAGCCTGAGGATATTCCGCTCGTCGTCGCTTATGAGGATCAGCACCTGGTCGTCGTCGACAAGCCTGTCGGCATGGTCGTCCACCCCGCAGTGGGCAATATCACCGGCACCTTGGTGAATGCCCTCATCCACCACTGCCGAGGGCAATTGTCCGGGATCAACGGCGTCGCCCGTCCCGGGATAGTCCACCGGATCGACAAGGACACCTCCGGCCTGCTGGTTGTCGCCAAGACCGACGCTGCGCACGAAGGGCTGGCGGTCCAGTTCGCCGCGCACACCGTCCACCGCCGCTATATCGCGGTCTGCGCCGGGCACCCCTCCCCCGCTCAGGGCACCATCAACGCCCGTATCGGGCGATCTGACGCGGACCGAAAGAAAATGACGGTGCTCCCCAACAATTCCTCACGCGGCAAATCGGCAGTGACCCATTACAAGGTGCTGGAGCGGCTGACCGACGCCGCGCAGATCGAATGCCAGCTGGAGACCGGGCGCACCCACCAGGTGCGTGTTCACTTTGCGTCAATCGGCCATCCACTATTGGGAGACCCTGCCTATGGCCGCACACCCAAGCCTCTGCGCCCCCTGCTTGAGCGACTCGGCTTCGCCCGTCAGGCGCTCCACGCTGCCGAGTTGGGCTTTGTCCATCCGGTGACGGGCGAGAGCCTTCGGTTCAGCAGCGGCCTTCCGCAAGACATGATGGAACTGATCGACCAACTAAGAGATTATGATCGATGAAACGCGCATACATCTGACAGTTATTCGCGTATAACCAAAACCCGTGGCCCAGTTTGCGGGATGCCCATCAGGGGTCCCGTGCAAAGCGGTCGACGCCAGAAAGGTTAGGTAATCCAGTGACCAAGTCCAGAACATCTTCGGTCCCGGCGCTGAGCGGTGAGCAGTCGCTCAACCGCTATCTCGCCGAGATCCGCAAGTTCCCGGTGCTCACCGCCGAACAGGAATACATGCTCGCAAAGCGGTATCAGGCGCATGAAGACCCCGAAGCCGCCGCCCAGCTCGTCTCCAGCCACCTGCGGCTCGTCGCGAAGATCGCGATGGGATACCGCGGCTATGGCCTGCCCGTCGCCGACCTCATTTCGGAAGGCAACGTGGGCCTGATGCAGGGCGTCAAGAAGTTCGAGCCCGATCGCGGCTTCCGCCTCGCGACCTACGCGATGTGGTGGATCAAGGCGAGCATTCAGGAATATATCCTGCGTTCGTGGAGCCTCGTGAAGATGGGCACCACTGCGGCGCAGAAGAAGTTGTTCTTCAACCTGCGCCGGATGAAGAAGAACCTCGACGCTTACGAAGACAGCGACCTGCGCCCCGACGATCTGACCAAGATCGCGACCGACCTCGGCGTGGCCGAGCAGGAAGTCGTCAACATGAACCGGCGCATGATGATGGGCGGCGATGCCTCGCTCAACGTCAGCTTGCGCGGGGCCGAGGAAGGCTCAGGCGAATGGCAGGACTGGCTGGCGGATGACCGCCCGTTGCAGGACGAAACCGTCGCCGAAAGCCAGGAATCGCAGCTGCGCATGGAAATGCTTGGGCAGGCGATGGAAAGCCTGAACGAGCGGGAGCGGCACATCCTCACCGAACGCCGGTTGACCGACAAACCGCAAACGCTTGAGGAACTGAGCCAGGCGTACGACGTCAGCCGCGAACGCATCCGTCAAATCGAAGTGCGCGCTTTCGAAAAGCTCCAGAAGGCGATGCAGCGCATCGCAGGTGAGCGGCTGCTGCCGGGTATCGCCTGACCGATCTACGCCCATTCAGGGCTGCACCAGAAGGGCGCTGCGAAGCAATCGCGGCGCCCTTTGCGCATGTGCCGCCGCTTTCCAGACCCGGCATGCTGCGCTAAGCCGGGGGTATTGTGCTGATCCTGCTCCGTCTCATTGCCAAGGCGCTGGCCGCCTTTATCGGCATTACTCTTGTGCTGGTGCTCGCTTTCAAATGGCTCCCCGTGCCCATCACCGCGACGATGCTGATGGACGAGCATGGGGCGACCAGAGACTGGCAAAGCCTTTCCGATATCGACCGCAATCTCGTCAGCGCCGTGATCGCGGCGGAGGATTCGCGCTTTTGCGAACATTATGGTTTCGATGCCGAGGCGATCGAGCAGGCGATGCGGGAAAACCTTGAAGCGGCGGAATCCGGGGGCCGGATCAGAGGCGGATCGACGATCAGCCAGCAGACCGCCAAGAACGTCTTCCTGTGGCAAGGCGGCGGCTATTTCCGCAAGGGTCTGGAGGCGTGGTTCACCTTCTGGATCGAGACGATCTGGGGCAAGCGGCGGATCATGGAAGTCTATCTCAACGTCGCCGAAACCGGGATCGGCACATACGGCGCAGAGGCCGGGGCGCAGCGATATTTCGGGCACTCAGCCGCGCGCCTTTCCGCCGACGAGGCCAGCCGCATGGCCGCAGCCCTGCCCAGCCCCAAGAAGCGCGCGGTGAAAGGCCCGCGCGGCTGGCTCGCCCGCCACGGCAACCGGATCGAACGGCGTATCGGGATCGTCAGGCGTGACGGGCTCGATGCTTGCGTCTACAACTAGCACCGCCATGCACGCGCACGTTCATCCTGACGGCCACAGCCACGGCGGCACCGATTGCCACGGGCTGCACGATCCGCACGGCCACCATCACGGGCCGCAGGATTTCGGCCGCGCCTTTGCGATCGGGATCGGGCTCAATCTGCTGTTCGTCTGCGTCGAGGCGGCGGCGGGGCTGATCTACGGCTCGATGGCGCTCCTCGCCGATGCGGGGCACAACCTGTCCGATGTGCTGGCACTGGCGCTCGCCTGGGTTGCGAGCATCGCGGCACGGCGCCCGCCATCGGGCCGCTTCACCTATGGCTACAAAAGTTCGACGATCCTCGCCGCGCTCGGCAATGCGCTGCTGCTGGCGGTGGCGATCGGGGCGATCCTGTTTGAAACCGTGCACCGGATAATGAGCCCCCAAGAACCTCAGGGCCTGGCGATGGCGGTGGTCGCCGGGATCGGGATCGGGATCAACGCGTTGACAGCCATGCTGTTCTTGAAAGGCCAGGAAGATATCAACATCCGCGGCGCCTATCTCCACATGGCAGCCGATGCGCTGGTGTCGCTAGGCGTGGTCATTGCTGGTCTGGCGATCGTCGTGACGGGCCTTGCATGGATTGACCCGCTGGTGAGCCTCGTGATCGTCGCGGTGATCGCGGTAGGCACCTGGAACCTTGCTCGCGACAGCCTGACCATGGGCATGCTCGCCGCGCCCGCCCGGATCGATCTTGATCAGGTGCGCTCGCACCTTGCAGGGTTCGACGGGGTGACGGCGGTTCACGATCTCCATGTGTGGCCAATGTCGACCACCGAGGTGGCGCTGACCGCGCATCTGGTCATGCCCGGCCGCGCTGCGCCCGACAGCTTCCTGCGCGATGTCGCCACCTCGCTCGAACGCCGCTTCGGCGTCGGCCATGCGACAATTCAGGTGGAAAGCGGCGAGAACCCCTGCGGGCAAGGGTGCCACTGATGGCCGCCCGCCCCCGCCCCGCCCCCGATGCCGCGCGCGAGGCGCTGCGCGATGCGATGGCACGACTGGCCGATGGCGATCAGGCCGCGCTGGAAGAAATCTATCGCGCCACGCGGGTGAAGCTGTTCGGCATTACCTTGCGTATCTTGGGCGATCGAAAGGAAGCCGAGGACGCCTTGCAGGACGTCTATGTCAATCTGTGGCAGCGGGCCGACCGCTATGACCCGTCCCGCGCGAGCCCGATCGCGTGGCTGGCGGCGTTTGCGCGCAACCGCGCGATTGACCGGTTGCGCACGGGCAAGGTGCGTGGCGGGGCGGTGCCGGTTGAGGAAGCCGCGCCGCTGCCCGACGAAACCCCGCTGGCCGATGCGCTGCTGGTCGATGCCGAACAGACCGCGCAGATCCACAAGTGCCTCGGCGCGCTGGACGCCCGCACGCAGGGGCATATCCGCGCCGCCTTTTTCGAAGGCAAGACCTATGCGCAACTGGCTGAGGCGGCCGACGTGCCGCTGGGCACGATGAAAAGCTGGATCCGCCGCGGCCTGCAACGCCTGCGCACGTGCCTCGAAGCGAGCGAGGCGGCATGAGCGGGCCTGACGACAATGCCCCTGACGTGCAGCGCGATGATCCGATGATCGCCGCCGAGTGGGCTCTTGGCCTGCTCGAAGGCGAGGAATTGCTCGCCGCGCGGGGCAAGCACGCGACCGATCCGCAATTCGCCTGGCGCAAGGCGTGGTGGGATGACTGGTTCGCCCCGCTGAGCGACGGCATCCCGGGGGCCGAGCCGGGCTCGCATGTGTGGGACGGGATCGCCGCGCGGATCGCCGCCGGGGCCGCCGGGCCGGAGGCGCCTGCCGGTGGCGGGGCCGAGGTCATCGTGCTGGAGGCGCGGGTGCGGCGCTGGCAGTGGGTCGCGGGGCTTTCTTCCGCAGCCGCCGCCCTCGCGCTTGCGTGGCTGGCGCTGGGCCCGGCCCGCGCGCCGGTTGAAGCACCGCCGCCTGCCCAAACCGCCGCCGCCGCCGCGCCGATGGTCGCCACCGTGCCGATCGGCGAGAGCGGGCTCAGGCTCGACGTCACCTATATCCCCGAAAGCGAGCGCATGCTGGTGACCGCGATCGGGTTGACGCCCGATGGGGTGCACGATCACGAGCTGTGGCTGGTCCCGGCCGATGGCACGCCGCTGCAATCGCTGGGCGTGGTTGTCCCCGGTGCGGTGCGCAGCATGACCTTGCCGCCCGTCATCACCGCCAAGCTGGGCGCCGGGGCGAGCCTTGTGCTCACGCGCGAGCCGATCGGCGGCAAGCCCGAAGGGGTCGAGGCTGGCCCGGTCGTCGCCAGAGGCGCCTTCACGCGCGTCTAAGCGGGTTTCGCTTCGCCGCAGGCTCGCGGCACCTCATCCGCATTGGCGATCATCTGCGCATCCCATTTCCACGCCCGGGCGTAGGTTCAATGCAAGCACGACGGGGCTTGCGCACGTGAAACAGATTTACGGAGATCCCCTGTGACCCCCAAGACCACTCTCACCGCCGCCATCGCCGCCGCACTTGTCGCCACCACCGGCGTCGTCGCCGGTCCGGCGCTCGCCGACCATCACAAGGCCGCCGCGATGGCCGAAGCCAACATCGTCGAGACCGCGATGAGCACCGGGATGCACGAAACGCTCGTCGCCGCGGTCAAGGCCGCAGGTCTCGTTGATACCCTGGCGAGCCCCGGCCCCTTCACCGTCTTCGCCCCGACCGATGCCGCCTTCGCCAAGCTGCCGGCCGGCACCGTCGAAAACTTGGTGAAGCCGGAGAACAAGGGCACCTTGACCACCATCCTCACCTATCACGCGGTTGCGGGTAAGGTGACTGCGGGTGACCTCATCAAGATGATCGAGGCTAACGGCGGCAAGGCCACCATCACCACCGTGCAGGGCGGCACGCTGACCGCGATGATCGAGGGCGGAAACGTCGTCATCACTGACGCAAAGGGCGGCAAGACCACGGTGACCAAGGCCGATGTCATGACGTCGAACGGCGTGATCCACGTCACCGACGGCGTGTTCCTGCCCGCCTGATCCGGCTTTCCCGGCTGGCGCCGCTCCTCTTCCCCCACCCCTTCCCCCCGAGGGGCGGCGCTGTCTCCGACCCCGTCCGGCCTTTCCTCCAGGGCCGGGCGGGGTTTTTGCTGGGTGTTTGGGAAAATTACCCCGCCGCCAGCGGCTGCGCCGATACGACCTCCCCATCCGGGGCGCGAACGGGGAGAGACTTTTTACCTGAAACGCAATGTGTTAAGTCCCTCCCCGTCCCGCAGGGATGGGGAGGTGGCAGCCCGCAGGGCTGACGGAGGGGTGAATTGCGCAAGAGCGACCACAACTACCCCCTCGCCCGTGCGCAGCGCCGAAACCCGAGCCTGCCTGAAGGCCTGTTGTGGCGCGAGTTGCGCGGCAAGGCAGGCGGGGTGAAGTTCCGCCGCCAGCACCCGGTCGGACGCTACGTGCTCGACTTCTACTGCGCCGCTGCGAAATGCGCCTTCGAGATCGACGGGATCGCGCATGACATGCGCGACCGAGCAGCCAAAGACAAAGCGCGCGATGCCTTTGTTGAGGGTCAGGGGATCAGAGTGGTGCGCATCCCCGCAAGCGAGGTGCTGGTGGACCCGTCGGGTGTCGCTGAAACCATGGCGCGGATGTGCCGGGGGATCATCGACGGGCGGGATTGAAGAACCCCTCCGTCAGCCGCCTGCGGCGCCTGCCACCTCCCCATCCCGGATCAGGTCCGGGACGGGGAGAGACAAAAAATTACGCCGCCGCTTCCTTCTTCGCCGCTTCGCCGCCGTGGACGTGGATCGGGTCTTTCTTGCCTGCGACCACATCGGCATCGATCACGATTTCGGTGACGCCTTCCATGTCGGGCAGATCGAACATCGTGTCGAGCAGCAGGCCCTCGACGATCGAACGCAGGCCCCGCGCGCCGGTCTTGCGCTTGATCGCGCGCTCGGCGATCGCTTGCAGGGCGTCGTCGGTGAAGGTGAGTTCCACATCCTCAAGCTCGAACAGCTTGCGATACTGCTTCACCAGCGCGTTCTTCGGCTCCTTGAGGATCGTCACCAGCGCCGGCACGTCGAGATCGTGCAGCGTAGCGATCACCGGCAGGCGGCCGACGAATTCGGGGATCAGGCCGAACTTGAGGAGATCCTCAGGCTCGCTCTTCTCCAGCAGCTCGCCCACGCGGCGCTTGTCAGGATCGGCGACATGCGCGCCGAAGCCGATGCTGCGCTTCTGCAAGCGGTCGGCGATGATCTTGTCGAGGCCCGCAAACGCGCCCCCGCAGATGAACAGGATGTTGGTCGTATCCACTTGCAGGAACTCCTGCTGCGGATGCTTGCGCCCGCCCTGCGGCGGCACCGAAGCGGTGGTGCCTTCCATCAGCTTGAGCAGCGCCTGCTGCACGCCCTCGCCCGAAACATCGCGGGTGATCGAGGGGTTTTCTGCCTTGCGGGTGATCTTGTCGATCTCGTCGATATAGACGATCCCGTGCTGTGCCTTCTCGACATTGTAGTCGGAAGCCTGGAGCAGCTTGAGGATGATGTTCTCCACATCCTCACCCACATAGCCCGCTTCGGTCAGCGTGGTCGCATCGGCCATGGTGAATGGCACGTCGAAGGTGCGCGCCAGCGTCTGCGCCAGCAGCGTCTTGCCCGAACCGGTGGGGCCGACCAGCAGGATGTTCGACTTGGCGAGTTCAACGTCGCCCGCCTTGCCCGAGTGCTTCAGCCGCTTGTAGTGGTTGTGCACCGCGACCGAGAGCACGCGCTTCGCCCGGTCCTGACCAATCACGTAATCATTGAGGGTGGTGAAGATATCCATCGGCGTGGGGATTTCGCCGTCCTTCTTGCCGGCGATCCCTGCCTTGGTTTCCTCACGGATGATGTCGTTGCACAGCTCGACACATTCGTCGCAGATGAACACCGTGGGGCCGGCGATGAGCTTGCGCACTTCATGCTGCGACTTCCCGCAGAAGCTGCAGTAGAGGGTGCTCTTGCTGTCGGATCCGCTCAATTTGGTCATTCCTGTGTCCTCGAATCCGCGTAGCCCGGCACGGCGATGCTCAGGACGGATTCGTCAAATGTATCGCTCGCGGCCAATGAATCAACTCATGGCACGCGATTTCGTACGGTTACCTTTACACCGCAGGGCGATCCGGCGCGCAAAAGCCACGCTTGATGGCATCGTGTCCCGCGCCGGTGCAGGCCGCGGCAAGAGCCTTACTCAGGCGCGCCGCCCGAACCGCTTTCATCGCCGGCCTCTTCGTTTTCGGGCCGGGTCTCGAACACCTTGTCGACCAGACCGAAGGCCTTGGCTTCCTCGGCTTCGAGGAAGGTGTCGCGGTCCATCGCCTTTTCGATTTCCTCAAGCGTGCGGCCGGTGAACTTGACGTAGAGATCGTTCATGCGGGCGCGGATGCGCAGGATCTCGCGCGCCTGAATCTCGATGTCCGACGCCATCCCGCGCGCCCCGCCCGAAGGCTGGTGCACCATGATCCGCGCATTGGGGAGCGCGATGCGCATGCCCGGCTCGCCCGCCGCGAGCAGGAAGCTGCCCATCGAAGCGGCCTGCCCGATGCACACCGTCGACACGCGCGGCTTGATATATTGCATGGTGTCGAAGATCGCGAGCCCCGCCGTCACCACCCCGCCGGGCGAGTTGATGTACATGCTGATCGGCTTCGACGGGTTCTCGCTTTCGAGGAACAGCAGCTGGGCGACGATCAGCGAGGCCATGTTGTCCTCAACCTGCCCGTTCACGAAGACGATGCGTTCGCGCAGCAGACGGCTGAAGATGTCGAAGCTGCGTTCGCCCCGGCTGGTCTGTTCGACCACCACCGGCACCAGAGCCCCGGTGATCGGATCGCGGGTGAATTGGCCTTGGGTGCCGTAGGTTTCGCCGGAATTGCCGAACAGATCGATCATGGATGCCCTGGTCCTTGTGGTTTCGCATTGGCTATGTCGTCAGGCGCCGGGCAATTTCAAGGGCATTTACCGTGTTGGCGTGAATTGCCGGGGGAGAGCAGCGCGGGGGCACGCGTTTTTCCCCTTGCGGCCCCGGCAGCCCGTGGCACACCATCAGGTCATGACAACCCATCGCCTCGCCGAGACGGCCCTCGCCCTTATCCTCGCCGCCGCCGCCCCGCCGCTTGCCGAGACGGGGCAAAGCTCCGCCGCCGCCGTCGCCGAAGCGCAGATCGAACGCATCCGCACGCTCGACGATGGCGGGCCGCTGCTGGGTGCGGTGATCGCCTACAATCCCGACGCGGCCCGCGATGCCGACGCGGCCGAACAGGGCGGGACGCCGCTGGCCGGGCGCACCGTGCTGGTGAAGGACAATATCGAGACGTCCGAGTGGCCGACCACCGCCGGCAGCCTCGCGCTGGCCGACAATGCCACCGGGCGCGATGCGCCCATGATCACGATCCTGCGCGCCACCGGCGGCGTGGTGCTGGGCAAGACCAACCTCAGCGAATGGGCCAACATCCGCTCCAACAGCTCGACCAGCGGGTGGAGCGGCGTGGGCGGGCTGACGAAGAACCCCTACGCCACCGACCGCAACCCTTGCGGCTCCTCCTCGGGCAGCGGCGCGGCGATTGCGGCGGGGTTCGCCTGGGCCGCGATCGGGACGGAGACCAATGGATCGATCACCTGCCCGGCGAGTGTCAACGGCCTCGTCGGGTTCAAGCCCAGCGTCGGGATCGTCAGCCGCACCCACGTGGTGCCGATTTCCAGCACGCAGGACACCGCCGGGCCGATGGCGAAGACGGTGTTTGATGCCGCGCTGCTGCTCACCGCCATCGCCGGGCCGGACCGGGCCGATCCCGTCACCCTCGAAGCGAGGCGGTTCGGGGACTACACCGCCGGGCTGGCCTCCGCATCCTTGCAGGGCGTGCGGATCGGGGTGATGCGCGGCGCGGTGGGCAACCACGTCGCGGTGTCCCAGCTGTTCGAATACGCACTGGCCGATCTGACCCGTGCCGGCGCGGTGCTGGTCGATGTCGAATACGCCCCGCCGGGCGAGCTGTGGGAAGCCTCGCTCCCTGTGCTGATGTATGAACTGCGGGTCGAGATGGACAAATACCTTGCGACCCGCCCGGTCAGCACCGGCCCGCGCAGCCTGGCCGATGTGGTCGCCTTCAACACCTCCAACATCGATGCGGAGATGCGCTGGTTCGGGCAGGAATTGTTCGAACAGGCGCTGACCACCACCGATGCGGAGGCCTATGCGAAAAACCTCGCCACCCTGCGCCGCCTGACGCGGACCGAAGGGATCGACAAGCTGTTGGCCGACAACAACGTCGCCTTCCTCGTCGCCCCGACGACGGGCCCGGCGTGGAGCACCGATCTGGTCAACGGCGACAATTTCGGCGGAGGGATCGGCGCAGGCTATCTCGCCGCGATCGCGGGCTATCCGCACCTGACCGTGCCGATGGGCGGGGTGGAAGGGCTGCCGGTGGGCCTCAGCATCATGGGCGGCCAGTGGCAGGATCACGAGGTGCTGAAAGCGGGCGCGGCGTATGAAAGGGCACGGACGACCGTGCTGCCAGAGCCGACTTTCGCGCCGTGGAAACCGGAAAATTGATACACCAAGCTGCACCGGTTGCACTGTTTGGATGAAAACTATGTCGCGATGGTACATGACTCGTGACGGCAGCAATTCCGCTGTCGGATCAACGAGGAAACAAGCATGTCATTGGTTGAAATGTGCGTGTTGCTTGGTCTGCTGATCGCCTTTGCCACCCTCATCCTGAAGGTGGTCGAGGTGTCACGGTCAAAGTAACTGTCAGTCACGGTTCGGGGGGACGGTTGCAGCTGGCCTCCCGGACTTCTCAAATCGACCGCCAAAAAAAATTGACCCCCAACCGTTGCAGCGGTCGGGGGTCGATCAACAAGCTGAGCCTGTCATTGGTGGCATTTGTATAGGCCCAAACTCCCGAAAAAGCAATAACGCGCTCTGCGGGAAATATGCGGGCCCTCGCCTTACTTCTTGGCAGCCGCTTTCTTAGCCGGGGCCTTCTTGGCAGCAGGCTTGGCTTCGGCCTCTTCAGCCGGAGCGTGGGCCTTCTTCTTGGCCGGGGCCTTCTTCGCGGGCTTTTCCTCCGCAGCCGGGGTTTCCTCGGCGGGAGCTTCCTTCTTCGCCGGGGCCTTCTTCTTGGGCGCAGCCTTCTTCGGGGCGGCGGCGGGCGCAGCGGCGGTATCTTCCGCCTCGATCGCGGCCTGCAGCTCCTCGACCGTCACTTCGCGTTCCGTGACTTCGGCCTTGTCGAACAGGAAGTCGACCACCTTGTCCTCATACAGCGGGGCGCGCAGCTGGGCGGCGGCCATCGGATCGGACTGCACATATTGCACGAACCGGTCGCGGTCCTCAGGACGGTATTGCTGGGCGGCCTGCTGGATGAGCATGCTCATTTCCTGCCCGGTCACTTCCACGCCGTTGGACTGGCCGATTTCCGACAAAAGCAGGCCCAGACGCACGCGGCGTTCGGCGATGGACTTGTATTCGCCCTTCTCGTCCTCGATTTGCTTTAGCGCGGTGGCCGGGTCTTCGTCCCGCGCGGCTTCCTGCTGAAGCTGCTGCCATATCTGCGCGAATTCGGCCTCAACCATCGTGCTTGGCACTTCAAAGCTGTGTCCTGCCGCGAGCTGATCGAGCAGCGCGCGCTTCATCTGCGTGCGGGTAAGGCCTGCGGTCTGCTGCTCAAGCTGCGCCTTCATGATTTCGCGCAGCTTTTCCAGGCTGTCGAGCCCGAGGCTCTTGGCGAAATCTTCATCGAGCGTCGTTTCGGTCTCAACCTTCACCGCCTTCACGGTAATTTCGAAGGTCGCTTCCTTGCCCGCCAGATGCGCGGCCTGATATTCGGCCGGGAAGGTGACGGTGATGGTCTTTTCCTGCCCGGTCTTCACGCCGACCAACTGGTCTTCGAAGCCGGGAATGAAGGTGCCCGAACCCAGCACCAGCGCCGCATCCTCGGCCGTGCCGCCGTCAAAGGCGACGCCATCCAGCTTGCCGACGAAATCGATGATCAGCTGATCGCCATCTGCCGCCTTCTTGGTCTTGGGCGCGTCCTTGTAGCTCTTGTTCTGGCTGGCGATGTTGCCAAGCGCCTCGTCGATCTGGGCGTCGGTCACCGGCACGACCAGACGTTCGAGCGTGATCCCCTCGATGCTCGGCGCGGCGATCACCGGCAGCACTTCAAGGCTGACGGTGACGGCGGCGTCCTTTCCCTGCTCGTAATCCTCATTGAGGCCAACTTCCGGCTGCATCGCCGGACGCAGCGCCTCGTCCCGGATCAGCTTGTCGACCGATTCGCGGATCGTGTCGCTGACCACCTGGCCATGCAGCGCCTCGCCGTGCATCTTCTTGACGAGGTTGGCAGGCACCTTCCCCGGGCGGAACCCCGGCATGCGCACCTGCGGCGCGACTTTCCTGATCTCGGCATCGATCTTGGCGGCCAGTTCGGCGGCGGGGATCGTGATGAGATAGGCGCGCTTGAGCCCTTCGTTGACGGTCTGCTGGGTCTGCATGGGAACTGGTCTGATGCCTTCTATGCTAGAATTCCGTAAGGTCGGGCAGGCCAAGCGGCGAATTGGTGCGGGCGAAGGGACTCGAACCCCCACATCTTGCGATGCCAGAACCTAAATCTGGTGCGTCTACCAATTTCGCCACGCCCGCATGCCCGAACGAAGCCGCGCGGGAAGCTGTAGGGCCTCCCGCGCGTATCTGCCGCAGCCCTTATCCGCCCCGCGCCAAAAGGGCAAGCGCAACACGCTTGATGCCTTCCTGATTGCCGGATAAGGGCGCGCCCATGACCGAAGAAACCCCCGAAATCGCCCCGACCTCCTCCGGCGCGGACGTGCCGCCCGATCACCTGTCGGTCAATCCGCGCAGCCCCTTCTTCGATGGCGAGAAGCTCCAGCGCGGGGTGGGCATCCGCTTCAAGGACCGCGTGCGGACGGACATCGAGGAATATTCGATCTCCGAAGGCTGGGTGCGGGTGGCTGCGGGCAAGGCGGTGGACCGCAAGGGCCAGCCGCTGACGATCAAGCTGACCGGCCCGGTCGAGGCGTGGTACGAAGACATCGGCGATAACCCGCCGGTCGCCAAAAAGGGCTGAGCCCCCGCACCGGGTTGCCATTTGAGGCGATTGCGCGCAACTGGCGCGGGTTATGTCCCCCGCGAAAAAGCCCGAAGTCGTCATCATCGGCCGCCCCAATGTGGGCAAGTCCACGCTGTTCAACCGGCTGGTGGGCAAGAAGCTCGCGCTGGTTGACGATCAGCCCGGGGTGACGCGGGACCGGCGGATGGGCGATGCCGACATCGCCGGCTTGCAGTTCACCGTCGTCGACACTGCCGGGTGGGAGGATGAGGACGCGCTCACCCTCCCCGGCCGGATGCGCAAGCAGACCGAGGCGAGCCTTGCAGGCGCGGACGCGGCGCTGTTCGTGGTCGATGCGCGCGCCGGGCTGACCCCGCTGGACGAGGAAATCGCCCGCTATCTGCGCGAACAGGAAGTGCCGGTAGTGGTCGTCGCCAACAAGGCCGAGGGCAATGCGGCCGAGGCAGGCATCATGGAAGCCTATGCGCTGGGCCTTGGCGAGCCGCTCGGCGTGTCGGCCGAACATGGCGAGGGCGTCGCCGATCTGTTCGGCGGGTTGTGGCCGATCATCGGCGCCAAGGCGGAAGGCTGGGAAGAGGCGAACGAGGCCGAACGCGCAGCCTACCGCGCGATGGACGAGGAGGATCGCCCCTCCGGCCCGCTCAAGCTCGCGATTGTAGGCCGGCCCAATGCGGGCAAGTCCACCCTCATCAACCGCCTGCTCGGCGAAGACCGGCTGCTGACCGGCCCGGAAGCCGGGATCACCCGCGATTCGATTGCGGTCGATTGGGAATGGACCGATCCCAAATCGGGCGAGACCCGCGAGATCCGCCTGATCGACACCGCAGGTATGCGCAAGAAGAAGAACGTCACCGAAAAGCTCGAAAAGCTCTCGGTCGCCGATGCGCGCCGGGCGGTGGATTTTGCGGAAGTGGTGGTGCTGCTGCTCGATGCGACGCAGGGGCTTGAGCATCAGGATCTGAAGATCGCGTCGCTGGTGCTGGAAGAAGGCCGCGCACTGATGATTGCGATCAACAAGTGGGACGTGGCCGAGGACGCCAGCAAGCTGTTCAATGGCATCCGCGCCGCGCTCGATGATGGGCTGGCGCAGGTGCGCGGCCTGCCGCTGTTCGCCGTCAGCGCCAAGACCGGCAAGGGGCTGGACCAGATGCTCTCCGGCGCGTTCGAACTGCGTGAGGCGTGGTCGAAGCGCGTGCCGACTTCCGCGCTCAACCGCTGGTTCGACGATGCGATGGAAGCAAACCCGCCCCCCGCGCCGGGCGGCAAACGGATCAAGCTGCGTTATATCACGCAGGCCGGCACCCGCCCGCCGCGCTTCGTGATCTTCGGCAGCCGCCTCGACCTTCTGCCCAAGAGCTACGAGCGGTATCTGGTGAACGGCATCCGCGCCAAGCTCGGCTTTGATGCGGTGCCGGTGCGCGTGACGCTCAAGACCAACAAGAACCCCTACGCCAAGGACTAGCCGGGATGGTGCTCGATCTGCTCGCCCCAGTCGCTGCCATCGCCGCCGAGGCCCGCCTGCCCTTCGCGCTGGAGATCTTCGAGCGCACCGCCTCCACCCCGCGGGTGCAGCAGGTGGTTCAGTTGAGCCTTGCGCCGGCGTTCCTGCTATCCGGCATCGGCGCGGTGATGAACGTCATCATGAGCCGCATGATCTGGATCGCCCAGCGGGTCGAGAATATCGAGACCAAGATGGAGGACCAGCGCACCGCGCGGCAAGCCCGTGAGCTGGCGTGGCTGATGCGGCGGCGCAAGCTGATGCAGGGCGCGATCATGTTCTCCACGGCGGCGGCGGTGATGATCAGCGCGGTCATCATGCTGCTGTTCATCTCGGCCTATATCACCGCGCAAATCGGCACGGTGATCGCAGGCTTGTGGGTGCTGACCATGGCGCTGTTGGTGACAGGGTTGGGATTCTTCCTGTTTGAGACCCGGCTTGCGGCGCAAGGCGCGCAAGTAGCGAAGGAATAGGCGCCTTCGATCGCGAAGCCCTATCCTGGCATTGCGGGGAGACGCTTTGCCCGCAATGCCAGGGATCGGCCGGTCATACCGCGTATCAAAAAGGGGGCAGCGCCGCATCCGGCCCTGCCCCCTTTTTGTGCAGCCCCTGCGGGCAGCCCCTACGGACAGCCCTTGTCGCCTCAGCCCTCGCCCGCAGCCTGGCTTTGCAACTGCACGTAATTGTGCAGACCCATCCGCTCGATCAGCTCGAACTGGGTTTCGAGGAAATCGACATGCTCTTCCTCGTTCTTGAGGATGTAGGCGAACAGATCGCGGCTGACATAGTCGCGCACGCTTTCACAATGTTCGATCGCATCGCGCAGCAGCGGGATCGCCTCATGTTCAAGCGCGAGGTCGGCCTTGAGGATCTCCTCAACCGTCTCGCCGACCTTCAGCTTGTGGATCGCCTGGAAATTGGGCAGCGCCTCAAGGAAGAGGATACGTTCCGCCAGCTTGTCGGCGTGCTCCATCTCCTCGATGCTCTCGTGCCGTTCATAGGCGGCGAGCTTCTTCATGCCCCAGTTGTCGAGCACGCGGTAATGCAGCCAGTACTGGTTGATCGCAGTCAGCTCGTTGGTGAGCGCCTGATTGAGATAGTCGATGACCTTGAGGTCGCCCTTCATCGGATAATGTCCTTTGCGAAATATCAAAGCGCCTTGCCGGCGTTGCGTGCAATGTAGACGCTGCCGGGGCCTTTCCGCAAGGGGCTGAAGGTTATTTTTGTAAGAAAATCAGGCGTTTGCGATCCATTCGCAATCGCGGGGAACGATGCTTATACTGCGAACACATCGCAGGATGCGGCCGCGCGTTCCTGCTCGATGATTTCCTGGGCTTCATCAAGGCATTGCCCGCAATTGGGGCGCTTGCCGAGGCAGGCATAGGCTGCTTCGGCGTCGCCCTTGCAGGACAGCGCGGCTTTCCGCAAATCAGTCTCACGAATGGCATTGCAGATGCAGATGTACATGAGCGTGCGAATCTTTCCTGCGAAGCGTTTGCAGCAGCCAATGTATGCGAACTACTCTCAATAACAAGTGAGAAATTTTGTTTTTCCGCATCGCATCCGCGATGCGAAATCCTCGCGCCTTCGGCGCTGCGGGCGGCCGTTCGGCCTTGCGGCGAGGCTTCGCCCGCCGGAGCACCGCCATACGCGAACCTGGTGCTCAACAGGTGGTTCTACTTCTTCAGGGGGAAGAGTGTCCTGTAAGTCAGACACCGCCACAGCCATTCCAGCGGGCCGTAACGATAGCGGTCGAGCCAGGGTTTCGACCAAGCGAGCATCAGCGCCCATGCCAGCCCCACCACGATGTAGAGTTGCGGACGGTTCAATTGCCCGAACAGTCCCAGCCCCCAGCCGTGGAAGACGACCATCATCACCACCGAGGTGCCGAGGTAATTGGTGAACGCCGCACGCCCTGCGGCCCGCACCCGATCGCCCAGCCAGCCAGTTGCCGCCGGAGCCCAGACCACCAGCAGCGCCGCAAGGCCCACGATCATCCACAGCCGCGGCAGGGGGCTCAGCGCCACGAAGCCCGCAAGCGTCCCATAAAAGGTGAAGCCCCCGGCCTGCACCACCAGCCCGATCACCAGATGCACCGCCGCACCGGCGATCACGCCGATCCAGCCCCATCGCAGCATCTGTCCACGATCGAACGCACCGCTAAAGAACCCCAGCCGATACAGCGCCATGCCGATCAGCATCAGCGGCAGTGTTTCAAACCCGAACAGCATGGCATTGGCCAGCGGGTCGCCCCACTGCTCGGTCAGGCGGTGCGTGACGAGCGCCGCGTAGTCCCCTGAAGCGATCGCAGCATTGGGCACTTCTCCCCGTACCAGGGATGCTTCGGCTTCGGCCAGCAGGCCCGCGCGCTCCTCGCGCATTTCCGGGGAGCTTCCGCCCACTGCAGTATCGACGATCAGCCACGGTAACATGATGCCGCCATAAAACAGCAGCCCGGCCATGTAGCCGCCGAGCCCGACCCACAGCTGCGTCTTGATGCTCCACCGGACGCATGCCAGCGCGGCAAGGCCGAACAGGGCGTAGTAAAACAGGATGTCACCGGGCCACACGAAAAAGAAATGGACGAGGCCGAACACCATCAGGATCACCAGCCGCCATGCCTGAAGCCGCCGGGTTGCGCCCTTCGCCCATGCCTTTTCCATGAACAGGATCATCCCCGCCCCGAACAGCAGCGTGAACAATCCGCGCATCTTGCCGTCGATCAGAACGAATTGCGCAATCCACATCCACCCCCCGGGATCGCCGGGATCGGTGCGGAAGGCGGCCGGATACATATAGGCGTCCATCGGCTGGCCAAAGGCGACGATATTGGCAGCGAGAATACCCATCACCGCGATTCCGCGGATGAAATCGAGCGTGTCGATCCGGTCGCCTGCGGTGATGGGCGACAGGCCCCCGGCCGCGCCTTCGCCGGATATTGGCGCAATCACCTTGGCTGCCTGCGCTTCGCTCATAACCGATCCCCCGATCCCTTACCGGGAGGAAGACTAGCAAAACAGCGCAGATTGGAAAGCGCCGCCGAACGATCCGCGCGCGCCCTTCATCGAGGATCAGGCGCGGCGATCAGCCCTGCCCGGCGACAACGCAGGCCTTGCCCTCGCGCTTGAGTGCGGTGCAGGCGCGGGCCGCCTCGCCTTCGGTGGCAAAGCCGGTCGCCAGCAGGCGGGTGAGCTTGCCGCTGGGGATCAGGCTCTTTCTCGTCCCTGCCAAAGCGGCATGGCTGGCCAGCTGGGACCACATCCGATCAGCATTGCCCGGCACCCCGAACGCGCCAAGCTGCACGCGCCACCTGCCCGGTTTGCGGGGTGCAGCGATTGCGGGTGCAGAGGCGGGCGCTGGCGTGGATGCGGCAGGCTTGGGGCGCGCGGGGGCGACAGACAGCGCGGGCGCGGGCGCAGGCCGGGTGACGGCGGCGGCCAGCGCAGGCTGGGACGGCGCGGTTGCCAGATCGGCGGCGGCAAGTTCCGCCGAACGCTGGGCCTTGGCGCTGGCTTCAAGTTCGCGGGCCAGCGCCTGAGCCTGGCTGCGCTGCGCCTCGGGCACATACTGGTCCATCTGCGCCAGCGCGTCGCGCGCCTGCGGCAGGCCGGTGCCGCTCGCCAAGGTCATCAGCGCGTAGGCGCGGGTCCAGTCGCGGGGCGCGTGATCGGCGTTGAAGTGCGACAGGCCCAGCACATATTGCGCGCGCGGGTCGCCGCGTTCGGCAGCGGCGCGGACGAGGGGCATGGCCTTGCCCTGCTCGCCTTCCTGAAACAGCATCAGCCCGTAATTGTCGGCCGCCTTCACATGGCCCAGCCGCGCGGCTTCCTCATAAAGCTGGCGCGCGCGGGCATTGTCGATGTCCACCCCGCGCCCCAGCCTGTAGGCCTGCGCAAGGTTGAACAGCGCGTCGGGATCGCCTGCCTCGGCCGGGCTCTGCCATTCGGCCACCGCCGCGGCAAAATCGCCCGCGCTCCACGCATCCACCCCCGCCTTCACATCGGCATGGGCGGGGGCATGGGCGACGCCGCATAGCAGCGCCGCCGCCAACACCGCACCTGCGGCCATGTCAGACACCCTTGTCATTGCCGTCGTCCCTGCTTCGCCAGTCCGAATGAATTCGTTCGGTGATTTAGGACGAATACGGTTAGTAAAGTGTTGACTGACTGCCCTAGCCCCACTCAGGCGGGCCAAGCCCCTGCCCCCGCGACGATTGGGCCTCGACGAAGCGCGCAGCCATTAACCCTAAATTAGGGGTATCCTGCGATCCCCATGGCCAACCAGCCGTTGTCAGGCGCTGCAATGGGGCAGCTACGCAGCGGTTCAATCCATGGGGGACCCAGGCGTTGCGTGTACTCGCTTTGGCATCGCAGAAAGGTGGATCGGGCAAGACCACCCTGTCCGGACATCTCGCCGTCCAGGCCCAGCGCGCAGGCGCCGGCCCGGTGGTGCTGATCGACATCGACCCGCAAGGCTCCCTCGCGGACTGGTGGAACGAGCGTGAGGCGGAGTATCCCGCCTTCGCCCAGACCACCGTCGCGCGGCTCGCCAATGACCTCGCGGTCCTGCGCCAGCAGGGCTTCAAGCTCGCGGTGATCGATACCCCGCCTGCCATCACCATGGCGATCCAGTCGGTCATTTCCGTGGCCGAGCTGATCGTCGTCCCCACCCGCCCCAGCCCACACGATCTGCGCGCCGTGGGCGCCACGGTCGACCTGTGCGAGCGTGCGGGTAAGCCTTTGGTGTTCGTCGTCAACGCCGCCACTCCCAAGGCCAAGATCACCTCGGAAGCCGCAGTCGCGCTGTCGCAGCACGGCACGGTTGCCCCGATCACGCTGCACCACCGCACCGATTTCGCCGCCTCGATGATCGACGGGCGCACGGTGATGGAGGTGGACCCGGAAAGCCGCTCCGCCGCTGAAATCGCCGCCCTGTGGCGCTACATCGCCGACCGGCTCGAAAAGAATTTCCGCCGCACCGTGTTTGCCCCCGCCCCCAATGGCGTGGGCCAGCAGATGGGCGGCGTGCCGCGTCCCGCCGGCGGCTTCGGTCGCCGGGTGGCACAGTAAGCGGAAGAAGGGCGAGACGCGCGATGTCCGAACCCGGATTTGCCTCGCTCGGCCCTTCGCTGCTGGCCCGCAAGGGCGGCGCGAAGCCCGCGATGCGCCCGCAGGTGGCACCGCTGGTCGCCGATGAGGCGGAGCTGGCGGCACTGGCGGAAGAACAGCTCGAAGACCTCGGCTGGAACGACATGGGCGATGCCGACGGCGTCGGCGGTGCGCAGATCGTGCCGATCAACGCCGATGTCGCAGCCGATCACATCGCCGCCAGCCCCGGACCGATCGTGCGCCGCCAGCAGAAGCGCCTTCAGGAACGGGTGCTCGCCGATGCCGCGATGACCGGCCCGGAAGACCGCGAACCGGAATACGACGAACAGGACGAAGACGATTACCAAGCAGCCGCGCTCTATGACGAAGAACTTGGCGGCGCGGACGACTACGAAGCGGACGAGCACGAGAACGAAAACGCCGGAGCCGACAGCGAGATCCATGCGCCGCTGGTGCCGGAGGTGCCTACTGCTGCCGCGCGCACGCCGCTGGCCACCCGCAGCCCGGCCCCCGCACCGCGCCCCGCCCGGATGCCCGCCGCACAGGCCGGACGCCGCGCCGCTTTCACGCTGCGGCTCGATGCCGACCGCCACCTCAAGCTGCGCCTTGCCGCGACCATGCAGGGCATCAGCGCCCAGGCGCTGGTGACCGAGGCGCTCGACCGGCTGCTCGCCGAACACGACGATCTCGATATCATCGCCAACCACCTCAAACGCCACTGACCGTCATACTTGAACAGCCACGACTTACGGGGGACACAACCATGAACCGCAGCAGCATGACCGGACGCATCGCACCGCGCCTCGCGCTGGCCGCCACCACCGCGCTTGTCGGGATGGCGATGATCAGCATCAGCGCCGAGGCCGCGCCGCGCGCAGCCGAATCCTTCGAAATCGCTCAGACCGCGCTTGCCAAGGGTCAGGTCGACAAGGCAATCCGCCACGCCGAAACCGCCGTGATGGCTGAACCGCGCAACCCCGGTTTCCGCGCGCTGCTGGGCGCGGCCTATCTTGAGGCGGGCCGGTTCGATTCGGCCGCCACCAGCTTCGGCGATGCGCTCGATCTGGGCGATGAAAACCCGCGCACCGTGCTCAGCTTCGCGCTCGCCAAGATTGCGCTGGGCGAATCGCGCGCCGCCATCGGCGTGCTCGATGAATTTGCGCAGGTCATCGACCCTGCCGATTTCGGCCTTGCGCTGGCGCTGGCCGGACAGCCGGAGCGCGGCCTGCACACGCTGATTAACGCGGTGCGATCAACCGATGCGCCCACGCCCAAGCTGCGTCAGAACCTCGCCTACGCCTATGCCCTTGCAGGCAACTGGCGCGCGGCGCGGGTAATGGCGGCCGAAGACGTGCCCGCCGATCAGCTCGAAGCGCGTCTGGGGCAATGGGCGGCGGTATCGGCGCCCGAGATGTTCCAGCAGCGCATTGCCAGCCTGCTCGATGTCACGCCGCGCGCCGATCGCGGCCAGCCCGAACAGCTTGCGCTCGCCAATTTCACAGGCACGGCGCCGATGGTTGCCGAAGCGGCCACCGAGACCCCGGCCCAATGGGCCGCAGCCGCGCCCGCCGCCGACCCGGTGCAGGCGATGCCGACCCTCGTTGCCGCTCCTGTCGCGACCGTCGCCGAGGCGTTCGCCGCCCCTGCACCGGCCGTGGCAACATCCGCGCCCACCGCATCGGGGGTGCGCTTCGTTTCGAACCCGGTGGTGCAGCAGCTGCCCGGCAGCACCGCGCGCCCTGCGCCCGCTGTGCGGCCCGCGGCTGCGCCGCGCATTGCGGCCGCCCCTGCCCCGTCATCGCAGCGCCGCATGGTCGCCGCGCCGCAGCCGAGCGGTGCCAGCGACAAGATCGCAGCGACCCATCTCGTTCAGCTTGGTTCCTATGTCAGCAAAGCCGAGGCGCAGCGCGGCTGGAATGCAATGAAAGCCCGCTTCTCCGCCCTTGGCGGCCACACCCCGGTATTCACCGAAGCGGTGGTGAACGGTCGCACCTTCTGGCGCGTTGCTGCCGAAGGCTTCGGGCCGAAAAGCGCCAAGGCGATGTGCGGCACCGTCAAATCGGCCGGGCGCGGCTGCTTTGCCTATGCCGCGTCCAGTCCGCCCGCAGGCGCGGTGAAGCGCGATGTGCAGATGGCGTCGCGCGCGCGCTGAGACTTTTCTTCTGCAAGAATGAGCAAGCCTTGCTCCCGGTCAGCCCCGCGCTGTCCGGGAGCTGTTTTGTGTGATCGCAAGGTTGGGAACCTAACGGGCGAGCCGCACGCCGCCCTTCCACAGCCCCAGCACGCGGCCCTGCGTGCCGAGGCGGTCGAAGGGGGTGTTATCGGCGGTTGCCTCCATCTTGCGGCGGTCGATGATCCATGGCTGGTCGGGGTCGATCAGGGCAAGGTCGGCCTCCAGCCCCGGCTCCAGCGCCCCTGCGGGCACCCCGAGCAGGCGGGCCGGGTTGCGGGCGATGCAATCGAAGGCACGGGGCATGTCGATCACGCAATCGCGCACCAGCCCCAGCACCATGGCGAGCAGCGTTTCCGCCCCCGCCATGCCGGGCGCAGCGTCGGCAAAGGGCAGGCGCTTGTCCTCCGCCCCGCGCGGATCGTGGCCGCTGGCGATCACGTCAACGGTGCCGTCGGCGATGGCAGCGCGCGCTGCCTGCCGGTCTGCCTCGGCCCGCAAGGGGGGCGAGAGGCGGGCGAACGTGCGGAAATCGGCGGTGGCAAGGTCCGACAGCATGAAATGGGCTGGCGTCATCCCGCAGGTGACGGGCAGCCCCCGCGCCTTGGCATCGCGCACGAGGTCAAACCCCCTGGCGGTCGTCACCTGCCGGATATGCAGCCGCGCGCCCGCCATCTGCGCCAGCGCGATATCGCGGGCGATGGCGAGCGCCTCGGCCTCGGCAGGCGCGGCGGGCAGGCCTAGCCGGGTGGCGATTTCGCCCGCCGTGGCAACCGCCTCGCCCGTGAGCCCGCCATCCTCGGCGTGGGAAACGACGACGAGACCAAGCATCGCGGCATATTGCAGCAGCCGCAGCATCACACCGCTATCGGCGATCCAGCGCCGCCCGGTGGCGATCCCGCGCGCACCGGCCTCATGCATCAGCGCCAGTTCCGCCAGCTCCCGCCCTTCAAGCGCCCGTGTGGCAGCGGCGAGCGGATGCACCCACAGATCGGGCTTGCCGCTCTTGGCGATAAAGCCGACCCGGCTCGGCAGGTCGAGCGGCGGGGACTGGTCGGGCATCAGCGCCGCCCGCGTGATCCCGCCGAAGTGGAAGGCGGGCTTGTCCACCGCGAAGACGCCGTAATCGACAAGGCCGGGGGCCAGCAGCTTGCCCCGCGCGTCGACCACCTCATCGCCCTCCTGCGCGCAGACATCAGCGCCGGTTGCGAGGATCAGGCCTTCGGCGCACCGCAGCGCGCCTGCCACGAGCCCGCCGGGGGTGACGATCTGCGCGTTGACGATGGCGAGCGGGCGCGCCTGCTTCATGCCGCCCACCCCGCCACGCCCCGCGCCTCGCGGGTCAGGATATCGAGGCACGCCATGCGGATCGCCACCCCCATTTCGACCTGGCTGGTAATCAGCGAGCGGCCCGCCAGATCGGCAACCTCGCTGTCGATCTCCACCCCGCGGTTCATCGGCCCCGGGTGCATCACCAGCGCCCCAGGCCGGGCGAGCGCAAGGCGCTTGGCCGTCAGCCCGTAAAGGTGGCGATATTCACGTGGGCTAGGGACGAACTGCCCGCTCATCCGTTCAGATTGCAGGCGCAGCATCATCACCACTTCGGCGCCATCCAGCGCATCGTCGAAGCGGTGGCAGGCCTCCACACCCATGGCCGCGATCCCTTCGGGCATCAGCGCAGGCGGCGCGCACACCCGCACCCTCGCGCCCAGCGCAGTAAGGCACAGGATGTTCGAACGCGCCACCCGGCTGTGCAGGATATCCCCGCAGATCACGACGTTGAGGCCGGTAAAATCCTCCGCCCCCTCACCCCGCTCCGCCAGCGCATGCCGCAAGGTCAACGCATCGAGCAGGCCTTGCGTCGGATGCTCGTGGCTCCCGTCGCCAGCATTGAGCACCGGGCAATCCACCTTGTCCGCGATCAGCCGGGTCGCCCCTGATGATCCATGCCGGATCACGATCGCATCGGCGCGCATCGCGTTCAGCGTGATCGCGGTGTCGATCAGCGTCTCACCCTTCTTCACGCTGCTGGTCGCTGCGTGCATGTTGACCACGTCCGCCCCCAGCCGCTTGCCCGCGATCTCGAAGCTCAGCAGCGTGCGGGTGGAATTCTCGAAGAAGGCGTTGATGATGGTGAGCCCGGCGAGCAGATCGGTGTGCTTGGCGCTCTGGCGGTTCAAGGCCACCCATTGCTCGGCCTCGTGCAGCAGATAGAGGACTTCGTGCCGGGCGAGATGGCCGATGCCGGTCAGGTCGCGGTGGGCAAAGGCCAGCCGCCCGCCGGGAAAACGGCCTGCAGCCGCAGAAGGATCGCGCGATGTCATCAAGCCAACGCCCCTAGTCGGTCCGCATCTGCCGCTCAACCCACGGCGTAACCTTTCCGATAGCACTTGGCGGACATAGCCCCTAGATCGGCGGGGCGAGAAACAAGGGACCGGTGCATGAGTTTTGTGGGCAAGGTGTGGAAGGTGCTCGTCGGGATCAAGGACGGGCTGGTCCTCCTGTTCCTGCTGCTGTTCTTCGTCGCCCTGTTCGGCATCCTGTCGGCCCGCCCCAACCCAGGGCAAGTGCGCGAGGGCGCGCTGGTGATCGCGCTGGAAGGCGTGGTGGTGGAGGAGGCCTCGGTCGTCGATCCGTTGCAGGCGCTGCTGTCGGGCACCGCGCCGGTGCAGGAATACCGCGTGCGCGACATCGTGCGGGCGCTGGACGCCGCCGCCACCGACACGCGGGTCAAGGCGGTGGTGCTCGATCTCACCACCTTCCTCGGCGCGGGGCAGGTGCACCTGAAGGAGATCGGCGCCGCGATGGACCGGGTGCGCGCCGCGAAGAAGCCGGTGCTGACCTTCGCGATGGGCTATGCCGATGATCACATGCTGCTGGCCGCCCATGCCAGCGAAGTGTGGCTCGATCCGGCGGGCCTCGCGGTGATCGCCGGGCCGGGGGGCAACAGCCTCTATTATGCCGGACTGCTCGAAAAGCTGAGCGTGAACGCGCGCATCTACCGCGTCGGCACCTTCAAGTCGGCGGTCGAACCCTATGCGCGCGCCGACATGTCCGAAGAAGCGCGCGCCAATCTTGCCGGGGTCTATGCGGCGCTGTGGGAGGAATGGCAGGCCAATGTCACCAAGGCCCGCCCGCGCCTTGCCCTCAAACAGGTGACGGGCGATCCGCAGGCATGGATCGAGGGATCGGGCGGCGATCTGGCCGAGGCGGCCAGGGCAGCCGGTCTGGTCGACCGGCTCGGTGACCGGATCGCCTTTGGCACCCGGCTCGTCGAGGTCGCAGGCAAGGACCAGTGGAGCGAGAAGCCGGGCAGCTATGCGGCGAGCGATCTTGCCGCCTTCCTCGCCGATATCGGCAAGGACACGAAGGGCAGGAAAATCGGGGTCGTCACGATCGCGGGCGAGATCATCGATGGCGAGGCCGGGCCGGGCACCGCCGGCAGCCGCCGCATCGCCGATCTGCTCGACGAGGCGCTGGACGATGATCTGGCCGCGCTGGTGGTGCGGGTGGATTCGCCGGGCGGATCGGCCACCGCTTCGGAGGAAATCCGCCGCGCGATCCAGCGCCACCGCGACCGCAAGATCCCTGTGGCGGTGTCCTTCGCCAACATCGCGGCAAGCGGCGGCTATTGGGTGGCCATGTCGAGCGACCGGATCTTTGCCGAGCCCGACACCGTCACCGGATCGATCGGGGTCTTCGCCGTCATGCCCACGTTCGAGAACGCCGCCGCCCGGCTTGGCGTCACCACCGATGGCATCCGCACCACGCCGCTGTCGGGCCAGCCCGATTTCATCGGCGGCTTCACCCCGGCGATCGATGCGCTGTTTCAGACCAAGATCACTGGCATCTACAAGGACTTCGTCGGACTGGTGGCGCAGGCGCGCAGGATGCCGCCGGAACGCGTCGAGGCGGCCGCGCAAGGGCGGGTTTGGGATGGCGGGACAGCGCGCCAGCTTGGCCTGGTGGACGAGTTCGGCGGCCTTGCCACGGCGCTCGCCTGGACGGCCGGGAAGGCGGGTCTGGCAGAGGGGGAATGGCACGCAGTCCATCTGGGCGAGGCGGACGCCAGCTACGATTCGCTGCTGCGCCAGCTGTTGATGTCGCAGGCGGCGCGGGCAGCGGCCCCTGCGGTGAATCAGGGCGATCCCTTCGCCCTGACCGCCATGCGCCGCGAGACGCTGGCCGCGCGGATGACCCGTGATGCAGAGCGGCTGATGGGGACGCACGGTATTCAGGCGCTGTGCCTGGAATGTCCGGTGGTCGCCGCCCCCGCCCGCCCCGCCGCCGCCGCGCCGCCGCAGGGCATGCTGGCGGTGCTGGCATGGCTGACCGCGCAGTGAGCGCCAAAAGCGCAAGGGCAGCATCCGAGACGCTTGCCAAGCGAGCGGACCCACAGTAGAGGCCCGTCCCTGTTCCGGCCCTCGGCACGGCGGACGGGCGCGTAGCTCAGCGGTAGAGCACACCCTTCACACGGGTGGGGTCACAGGTTCAATCCCTGTCGCGCCCACCATCTTTTCAATGACTTAGAAGAGATGGTGCCGGTTTCCATGAAAAAAACATGAAAAACTCGGTGTGAGCGATGGGCGCATAGCGTCTATCGACTCCTCCATTGTTGCCATGCATTATCAATCTGCATTGCAGCGCAGGAGATGTCATTGGAAGTGGACAGACCTACCAGCTGGCTTTCCCGACTTGGCCTTCATAACACTGATCGCCAAACGCTCTTAGTCAGCTCAGTTTGCAGCCTTGTTGCCATCGTAGTTTCCGTATTGATAAGCAACCATCAAACGTCCCTCGCGGTTGAACAAATTGAAACCACACTAGACATAGAGGAAGCACGCCTTTTGCTCGAAAGCTACGACAGCTTTACGTCGCACCGCATTAACATAGTCGACATAGGCACAGAATCTCTTGCGCCCATTTATCGGCTTGCACGATGTGGGCAAAAATCAATAGTCTGTTCAGATCGAGAGATCGAAAATTATAGATTAGAATTAAAGGAGCGCAGGGACTCCTTTCAGGCTGAATATTCAGATTTTATTTCAAGTGAGCCGCAGCATGAATTAATTTGGGGCCGCGATTTTGCAGAAGCTCGCGTAAGTTCATCGACATTTTTGAGGTTCCTCTCAGGTCTTATTGAGGAATTTGAAGGGGCGCAAGTAATCACTGATTCCAATCTAGATAACCTCGTTCAAGAGACGGGCAATTTAGGAGGGACTTTGAGTCAGGATTACGCCTTTGAGCTAGTTCAAAATTTTTATGACTCCAGTAAGGCAAAACAGGACTCGATGAAGGCTGACCTAGCAACGAAGCTTGAACGAATTAATCGCAACTGATGGAGCTTAGCGCTTGATGATTTTCGGCAATTCCGCCTCCATGTCGCTAAACAGGACGACCGCCGCCTGATACTCTGGCGTTTCGCTCTCCAACTCAAGCTCGCCCCCGGTCGCGCTGGCGCGATTTACATAGGCTTCGGTGAGCATCGCCAGCACCGTTGCCTTGTATGCGGTATCGCGGTTGTCGAGCTGATCGCCCTTGCTCTCCAGTGCGACAAGGCGCTGCCCGCCCCCGTGCTTGATCGCTGCAAAAATAAAATCGGGATAGACCTTACCGCGCCGCCAGCCGCGCAAGGCATAGTCGCCCCTCACCGTCCCGTTACGGTGCCACCAGCTGATCAGGGCACTTTCATCCAGCTTGCGGGCAAGCCCTTGCTCTTCGCCGTTCAATTCGTGCTTGAAGATGGGCAGGAACAAGCTGCGCTCCAGAGGCGTGCCCGTTGCGCGGGACAGCAGGTCGGCATTCTCGCCCGCGATAACGACCAGCTCGATGGGCATGATCCAATCGCCACCATCGCCGCGAATACGAAACTCGATTCTTCCGCTCGCCAGCCGGTCGGCAAAAACCTTTGCCGCTTCATCATCCCGCCACTTCGCCAGCACCTTGCGCAGCTCGTCAATGATATAGCTCGATAGCGCCCCTAGCTTTTCCTGATCGAAGCCCCGCGCTTCCAGCCGCGCCAGCACCCGGCCCACCAGCTCCCGCGCCACATAGGGATTGGGCACAAGGTCCATGATCATCCGCACGGCATAGGCTGGATCGAATGCAGCCGCCCCGGTGTTGGCCGCATATTCAGCCGTTTCGAGCTTGCCGCCTTCACCCGTTCGCACCCGGACTAGCTGGCTTGCCGCCGCCTGCGCATTCTCCGGCACGCCATCGGCGAAGGCTTCCACATCGCAGCCCGCCCAGTCGATTGCCGGAAACAGATCGCTTTCCGGGTCAAGTTCGCGCGGCTCCTGCCCCGGTTCAATCCAGAGCACCTTCGGCAAGGCAATGTGCGTTTGCCGGAAGGTGTCGCGCCGTTCGGCCTTGCGCCGCTCCGATAGGGTGCCCGTCGCACCGGCAACGCTAACGTCGCGGACAAGGTCGCCAAGCCCTTCGGCTTCCAGCCCGTTCTTGATCGCATTCACAACCTGCGCCGTATCGGCCCGGTGCGTGAAGACATAGCATTGATCCAGTTCGTGCGGTTCTTCACCTTCAGCAGCAATCCGGGTTGCGTGCGGCTGTCGCAGGATGCGTCCGACAAGCTGCGTCATGGCGCTTTCATTGCCGCTCGCTGCCAGAGAACACAGGACATAGGCAAAGGGGCAATCCCACCCCTCTTGCAGCGCCGCCTTCGTGATGATCACGCGCACCCGGCATTGGGGCGAAAGCAGATCGGCATTCTCCGGCTTGTCCAGATCATTCACTTCGGACGTTTTCAGCGCCACTTCGGCTTCGTCCAGTCCAGCCGCCAGCAGCCAAGCCTTCACATCATCGGCATGGATGAATTGCCCGTCGCGCTGCTCGGCTCCGGTGCGCTCGGCCTGCACCAGCAGGATCGGGCGAATATAGCCGCCCCCATCGGCCCGGTAAGCCTTGGCGCTGGCATCCAGCGCGTTCACCCGGTCGAGCGATGCGCGCAAGGCGTCCTGCCAATCAGTGCTTTGGATCGGCTGGACGTTAAGGGGCAATTTGATCATGCCCTCTTGCTCCAGCTCCCGGCCCGCAATTTCGACCAGCACGTTAGCCGTGCGCGCGGGTACCCGCGCGCCTGTCAGCAATGCGAAGGCAATCAGCGCCCGGTTGCGTTTTTCAATGTCTGTCCCGGCTGGCATATTGCCCAGCACGTGGTGCACCTGATCGAGCGTGGGCACCGCCTTTTCGCGGCTGGCTTTGGCAATCCGCACGTCCTTGTCAGACAGGTTGAAATAATCGGCATCGGCATAGGTGAAGCGGCTCTTGTATCCCGGCTGGCCTGCCAGCCAGACGAAGAACGCGCGCACAGCCTTCAGGATTGAAAGCACCGTGGCACGGGATAGCGCCTTGCGGGTGCGTGCGTTCTTTTCCTTGCCCAGCCGCGACTTGAATGCCGCCGCTTGCTGGCGGTGAAATTTCTTGAAGTCCTTGTGCCCGGTTGACGCCTCGAAGCGGGCAATGGCGCTGGCGACCTGATCGATAGAGGCATCGTCCCGGCCCTGCGCCTGCTTCAGATAGTCGAAGTATTCCCGCTTCATCCGGGCATTCGCGGCATTCGCGGCATTGTGCTTTGCCATTGTTCAAGCTCCCTTGGGATTGTAACAGTTTGGGGAAGGATGCAGCCGCGCATCTATGTTTGAAGGTGCCTGCGTGATTTGCACGGGTAGTCCGGGCATTTTGGCGGCAATGTCGGCCAGCCCGGTGCGCCGGTGCATCATGGTGCCGCACGTCTCGCACAGGGCCTTCAGGTTGCCCGTAACGGCATTCGTGGCGGCATATTCGACCATGCCCAGCGTGGGCGCTTTGGGGGCGCGGCATTTGAAGCAATACATCTGCCCCGGCTGGCACGGGCGCTTCCTGGCCTTCGTGCGCTTGCCCCACCATGCCTGAAAATCGCCGCCATCGATCAGGATAGGTTTCGTCCCGTCCAGCACCGGCAGGCCTTCCCTGATCCAGAGGCGCACCGTGTTGCGATGCACGCCCAGCAGATCGGCAAGCTCATAGACGGTGAAACAGCGGTGCCGCTTGGCAAGGCGTGGATTGATGCGGCGCATCGAGCGGCACCCCTAGCCCTGCTCGCCAGCCAGCCGCTTGATCGAAGCAACGCTGACAAGCCGCCGCCGCCCCATCTTCAGGGTGTCCAGCTTGCCGTCCCTGATCAGCTCATAGACGGACGTGCGCCCGATGCTCAGGGCTTGGGCGGTTGCGATGATCGAAACGAAGAGGGGTTCCATGTCGTGCTCCTTTTGATGCTGGCAAGCGCCAACGGGCACGGACGGGAATGGAGAAACCACTTATCGAATGCGGCCAATAATGGCCGATTTGGCCTGAATGAACTTCTCGGCCAATTTGGCCCCGTGGGACTTTTAGGCCTTTTCGATCATAGAAATGATGCGGGACGCCTTCGCCCTAATTTGGCTGATCGCCGGAGAATTGCCAGTTTCAGCTTCAAACCATTCGGCCATTATCGCTTCAATTTTAGCCTGTGCCCCGTGCCCAGTCGGCAATCCATCGGGCGTTTGTGCGACGGCTATCACATGCGACATTGCGCCATCCCAATCCCATTTCGTCGGGCGGCCCATCTGGCGGGCGGTGCTCACGCCAGCACTCTTTTCGATTTTCGCGGAGAACTGCGCAGCGGGAAGCAGCAGCTCAATCCTGTTTGCATCAAACTTAAGCCCTGAGAATTTCACAGAATAGGTCGGGTCCGAGAATTCACTGCCGACAAAATCCTGAGACTGAAATAGCCAATTGATCCTCAGGTAAGAATCGTCTAAATAATCGCACTCCATTGCACTATTCTGCCAGTCGAATTTCGACATCAAAAGCAAGAAACCCAAGTCTATCGCACCGATACTATCCCAACCCTCGACCTTATGAACTTCATCGTCAACCTTGTCGTGATGCCCTTTACCAATTAATTGTGCAGCAAGATCGGGTGAATATCTTTTGCGGATAGCGCCTTCCATTGCCGCACCTTCCCAAGCCCCAGCTTCATCAAAGAGCGGCACAAGAAATGCGAACACGCTTGAGCTAGCTTCGACCGTTACTGCGTCCGCATACAGGTCAAGCTCGCCAGATTGAGCCATCCAAAGCAGCGCACGATAAACCCATGCAGCCGGAGCAGACTGGGAGAGAAACAAGACAGCATCGCGGGCGGATATAAACTCCATCAAGGCAATCTAGCGCCCCAACTTCAGGGAGCAATCTAGATCGCAATACTCGCCAGCGCCTCTTCGGCATCATCCCGCACAAGGTGCCCGTAGTGTTTTTCGATCATGGCAACGCTCGTGCCCGATAGCTGTGCCACCGTTAGGATCGGTAGGCGAGCACGGATCAGGTCGGTAATGACGCTATGACGCAAAGTGTAAGCCGCCACCGCACCGGGCAGGCCAGCCGCCTTGACCGCATCCTTGATCGGATACTTCCACGCATCCTTGTTCCATGCAGCGGCGCCAGCACGGGCGAAGATCGATGCGGCTGGCAGTTTGTCCTTCACGTGCACTTCGAAGAAGTCAGCCACCACTTGCGGCATGGTGAGCTGGCGGGGCTTGCCGTTCTTGTCCTTGCCGATGGTAAGCGCGCGGGTGCGCTTGTCGAAGTCCCGCACTTTCAGGCCTGCCAGCGCGCCGGGGCGCAGCGGCAAGAGGCACAGGGCTTTGACGAAGGGACGCACTTCGTCATTCGCGGCATCGATCAGCTTCTTGCGCTCGTCACGATCAAGATACAGCTCCCGCCGCCTGTCTGCGCCTTTGAAGGGGCGCAGCGCCTCTTGCCATGCCGCATCCGTATTCGGGGCACCGGGCTTCAGCACCAGCCCCAGCGCCGCACGAAGCGGCACCATGTCGCGGTTGACGGTCGATTGCGAGCGGGGCTTCATCCGCTTGTTGGCGGCAACCTTCGTGCGCGTTACCAGCGCCGGGGCTTGCTCCAGCCGCTTGCGCCATTCCTTCAGATGGTGCCGCCGGAGCTTGTCGAGCTTCACCTTGGCGATGGGATCGGAATAGACGTGCCGCCGGAATACGCCTTCGGCAATCGATCCGGGCTTTTGCTCCAGATAGGCTTCGCACGCATCCTTGACGGTCACCATGTCGCGGGCGCGCTCGCCCCCGCTTTCGACCGTTTCCGCCCAAATCTCGGCATCCGCCTTGGCCTGCTTGAAAACGTCATGGCCTGACAGGGTGCCATAGTCGCCCAGCCTCTTGCGGGTGTTGCGGTTGGCGTCTGGATCATAGCAGCGGGCAAACCACGTGCCGCCCGCCTGCTTCCGGGAAGGGCGATAGCCGAGATAGACCCCTTGGCGAAGGCGCTGCCAATGCGGTTCGTCGCCAGCCTTCAGCTTCAGCTTTTCGCGCTCTCCGATGCGGCTCAGATCAGGCATTTTCACTCCCCAAAAATCCATGAAAAAAACATGAAAAACATGGAAAAAACATGAAACACATCAGCGGACGCGCCCGCACTCTCACGATTGTATTTATTGTATTTTTTCGTCCGTGTAAATGCGCCAAAGACCGTTTTCCCACCCTTCACACGGGTGGGGTCACAGGTTCAATCCCTGTCGCGCCCACCATCCTCGCCAAGGCCGGGGATGGAGTGGGCCTCGTGCGACATCGGCGTTTGCGTGAAACCTGCGCTCAGGTGGTTATCCGTTGATACGGGGCCACTGCGGGCCGGGTATGGTTCGCCCCTGCGCCATAATCGCTGCTTGCCCTTGCTCAATTATCATATAAATCATTGGGGATGCCACGATCCCAAGATTTCCCGCCCCCTGTTCCAAAACCGCGCGCCAGACAGGCGTGGCCCACGCGCCGCGTCAGGCTTGCGCTGCTGGCCGGGTTTGCGTTGCTCAGCGGATGCATGGCGCCGCAGCCACCGACCGGGGTGCCGTCGGCCGCTGCCAATCCCGTTCTCGATGCGAATTTTCCCGATCCGGCCGTGATTCGGGCCGCCGATGGGACATTCTACGCCTATGCCACCCAAGGCGAAGTCGGCGGGCGGATGCAGAACATCCAGATCGCCCGCTCGCGCGATCTTGTGACATGGGAACAGGTGGGCGATGCCCTGCCCGACAAGCCCGTCTGGGCCAGCCGCACGCAGGATTTCTGGGCGCCCCATGTCAGCCAGCACGCGGGGCGTTACTACCTCTATTATTCGGCCAAGCCCGACGCCGCGCTCGCCGACGAGACGCGGGGCCTTTGCCTTGCCGTGGCGGTGGCGGACCAGCCCGAGGGCCCGTTCCGCGACATCGGCCAGCCGCTCCTGTGCGGGGAGAGCTTCGTCAACATCGATCCGATGGCCTTCGACGATCCTGTCAGCGGGAAGACCTACCTCTACTGGGGATCGGGGTTCGGCCCGATCAAGGTGCGCGAACTGGCACGGGATCGCATAAGCTTCGCGCCGGGCAGCACGGCCATCGATCTCGTTCCGGTGATCCCTGATGAAGACCCCGCCAATTACCAGCGCCTTGTCGAAGGGGCGTGGGTGACGCGGCACGGCGGCTATTACTACCTGTTCTATTCGGGCGACAATTGCTGCGGCCCCAACGCGCATTACGCCGTGATGGTCGCCCGGTCGCGCACGCCCACCGGCCCGTTCGAGACGCTCGCCCAGGCGACCGGCGCGCCCGGCAGCGTCATCCTCGCCCGCGATCCGCGCTGGATCGCGCCCGGGCACAATGCCATCATCACGGACGAACGCGGCGCGACGTGGATCCTCTACCACGCCGTCGACGCCAAGCGCCCGCGCGAACGCGAGACGGACGAAGTGAACTCGCGGCGCGTGATGCTGCTGGGCAAGGTTGAGTGGGTGGGCGGCTGGCCGCAGATCAGCCCGCTGCCGCCGCGCTGAGAAGTTTCCCGGCGCTCGCCTAGCCCGTATCGCCATCGGCATGGCCGTGGCCTTCGCTGGTCGCGCGCTGCGATCCGCCCGCATCGTCAGCGCCCGCGCCCTCGCCCTCCCACCAATAGGCGCGGCGCGTGGCGGTGCCGGTGCCGACCTCGTTCATGGTCTTGGCATCGTACAGCCGCCCGCCGATCATCACCTGTTCGATGTTGTCGGAATGGGCGATATCAACGCTCGGATCGTCGCTTAGGATCACAAGATCAGCCAGCTTCCCCGGCTCGATGCTGCCGATGTCCCTGGCCATGCCGAGCGACTGGGCAGGCACGATGGTCCCCGCCCGCAACGCCTCGACCGGGCTCATCCCGCCGCGCACGAAGCTGCCCAGTTCCCAATGCGCGCCCACGCCCGCCTGCTGGCCGTGCGCGCCGATGCTGACCTTGACCCCGCGCTGCGCAAGTTTCCGGGCCTCGCGCGCGTTGTTGTCATCGACGAAGGCCCAGTCGGGCGCTGTCACCCGGCGGCCCGTTTCGGCGAGCAGAGCCTTGGGCGGAGTGTGCACCATCAGCGGGTTTTCCCACACATTGGTCGCCTGCCGCCAATAGGGATCGCCCGCAAGGCCTCCGTAAGTGACCACCAGCGTCGGGGTGTAATTGGTGTTCGATGCCCCGAAGAATTGCAGGACGTCTTCATAGAACACATCGACCGGCACATTGTGTTCCAGCGTCGAGTTGCCGTCGGCGACGAGGTTCATGTCCATGCCGAACAGCGATCCCCCCTCGGCCACCACCAGCATGTTTTCGGCCGCTGCGGCGCGGGCGACCATCTGGCGCTGTTCACGGCGGGGCTGGTTGTAGTTCTTGACCGAGATGCCCCCTTGCGCCTTGATCCGCCGCACATGCGCGAGCGCATCGTCATAGCTGTCGATCCGCGCGTAGACCCCCGGCGACTTGGCCCCGTAGATGATCTCCCCCGTCGAGAAGATGCGCGGCCCCGGCGTGAGGCCGGCGCGCTGGCGCTCGGCTGCGGCAAAGACGGTGCTGGCCTGAGATGACGGGTTGTGCACCGTCGTCACCCCCATGGCGAGATCCTGCAACAGCGCCCAGTTCTGCTGCGGGATCAGATCGCCCACACCGTAAGGCCCGTGGGCGTGCGCATCGACAAGGCCGGGCATCATCGTCTTGCCGCTGGCATCGATGAAGCGCGTGCCTTCGGGGAAGGCCATCCTGACGATGGTTGCATCATGGACCCCGGTAATGCGGTCGCCTTCGATCACGATCAGGCCGTTTTCGATCACGCCCGCGTCATCCGCAGCAAGCCCAGTGCGCATCGTCAGCACCCGCGCGCCGGTGATGACAGTGGTCCCGGTGGGTTTGGCCTTTTGCACCGTCACCCCAAGCGGAATGCCGGTGGTGGGCGGGGTATAGGCGGCGGGTTTGTCAGTCTCAGCCTTGGGCGCAGCGGGGAACAGCGCGCTCACATTCGCAGTCTGCAAGGTCGGGCCGATCGACCAGAACAGCACCTCGCCGCCGTTTGCCCAGCCGAGGTAATCCGCGCCCCCGGTGCTGACCCTGGTGACGGGCAGCGGCCCGCCGCTTTCGCTCACATCGACCGGCTTGCCGCCCGGCACCAGCGGCATGGCAAACACCTCGTAATTCTGGCGGAAGGCGATGGTGCGGCCATCGGGCGCGATGCGCAAATCATTGGCGAGTTCGCCCTTGGCATGGATGCACTTCGCCTCGCCCTGAAGATCGGTCGATATCAGCGCGAGGCCGCCGTCTTCGGCGGCCAGCATGAACAACCGGTCCGGGCTTGCCCCCCATTGCGGGTTGGTGCCCGTGCGCGAGACAAGCCGCGGCACCCCGCCGCTGACGGGCATGATGTAAAGGCCCGGGTTCTCGGAATAGCCGGGCGCGGTGAGGTATCCGCCCTCGCGCTTTTCAAAGGCGATCATCGCGCCGTCGGGTGAGAAGGCGAGCTTCCCGAAGTGCCCCGGCCCGGTCAGCACGCGGCGGTTCTGGCCCTGCGCGTCGGCGATGATGATCTCGCCCAGCGCCGCGTCGTTCCAGCGGACATAGGCAAGCATACTGCCATCGCGGCTGAAGGCAGGGAAGGCCTCGATCACATCACCCGGATCGCCGGTGAGCGGCGCGGGCGCATCCCTGCCGCGGGCCGATTTCGCATGGAGCCGCCCGAGGCTTTCGAACACCACCCGCGACCCATCGGGCGACAGCGTGGCGAAGCGCGGCATGGTGGTGGTGAAGCTGTCCGGCGCAACCGCGATCGCCGGATGCGGCGCATCGGCAACGGCGCGGGTATCGTTGATGGAGAAGGGGATCACCGCATGCCCGCTTCCGTCGCGGCCCACGCGGTTGAGCTTGCCCCCGGCCCAGAACACGATGGCCGAACTGTCGGGCAGCCAGTCCATATTGGGATAGACCCCGGTGACTGCCCAGGTCTCCTGCACATCCAGATCGAGCTTGCCGTAGATCATCCGTTCGCGGCCCGAGGCAAGGTCTTTCACCCACAGCTGGCTCTGATCCTTGTCGCGCCGGACGAAGGCGATGGCCGTGCCGTCGGGCGAAGGCGCGGGGCGCACGGCGCCGCCATAGCCGCCGACCGCCGTTGTCACTTCCCCGGTCGCCAGATCGTGCCGCTCGATCGCGAAGATGCCGGTCTGGCTGTCCTGCGCATATTCGAAGATCGGTCCCGGCGTCGTGTTGCGGGTGTAGTAGATCGCGCTGCCATCGGGCGCGAAGACGGGTTCGCCCAGTTCCTTCTGGAGCTGTTCGCTCGCCCGCTCCACCACCTGCACCCCGCCGCCGCCGCTGACGTGGTAGAGCCAGATCTCGCCCGTCCCGGCGCTGCGTTCGGTGGTGAAGTGCTTCTTGGCCGCGATGAAGCGCCCGTCGGGCGACCAGCTGGGCTGGTTCAGCAGGCGGAAATCCTCCTTGGTCAGCTGCCGCTTGTCGCTGCCATCAGCGTTCATTACCCAGATATTGTCGCCTCCGCCACGGTCCGAGGTGAAGGCAATGCGGGTGCCATCGGGCGAAAAGCGCGGGTGGACCTCCCACGCCAGCCCTTCGGCGATACGCCGCGGCGTTCCCCCGGTGATCGGCATGGTGTAGATGTCGCCGAGCAGGGTGAAGGCAATCGTCCGGCCATCGGGCGCAACGTCGACATCCATCCACGTGCCTTCGTCCACCTTGATCGGCACCGGCTTCAGCACCGCACCCCTGGGCGCGGCAACGCTCCACTTCTCTTCCGCCTGCTTGTCCTTGCCCTTGTTCTGGCCGATCGCCGCGCAGGGCATGGCAAGGCAGGCGGCGCCTGCAAGCAGGGCGGCAGTGATACGGCGCATGAAACATCTCCTTCGGTCGCCTGCGCAGCCTAATGCGGCACAGGCATATTGCCAGCAGACTTTCCACGCCGGTCCGATCGCAAGCCCCCGGCCCGACACGATTTGTGATGGAGGTAAGGGCCACGATTGCCTAGGGCGGCATCTTGTCCACGCCGGAAGGGAGCATGGTCCGTGACGCGAGTGATCGGCCTTCACAGCACCGAGGCGAGCCTGGTGTTCGAACATGATCCGCAAGCCGGTCTGCTGTGGCGGCATTGCGGCCTGCGGGTCGCGCCCGGCGATCTGCCGCCGCTGTCGCAGCTGCGCGGGCCCGCCACCTTTGCCATGGATGCCGACGTGTCCCTGCCCGTGCTGCCGCCTGCCGGGCTCGGATGGTTCGGCCCGGCGATCCTCGCGGCGCGATCCGGCGATGGCGCGCCGCTGATCTTCGCGCCCACCGCGTGGGACGTGGCGAGCGACGAGCGGCAGTTAACGGTCACCGCGCGCGACAGCGTCACGGGCCTCGAATACACGCTTACCATCGCCGTGCAGGAAGGCGGCGCGTTTCGCTTTTCCGCCGGCATCGCCAATCGCGGCACGCAGCCGGTCTCGATTGACGCGGCCGCCAGCCTGCAAGTGCCCCTGCCCGCCGATGCGCGCCGGATCATCGCGTGGCGCGGCCGCCACAATGCCGAGCTGACCGAGTGCAATGAACCCCTGCCGCAACACCGCTGGGAGCGTATCACCCGGCGCGGCATATCGGGCCATGGCGGGCCGCCGGGACTGTATGTGCTGGGCGATGGCACAGGCTGGCACGCGGGGCTCGCCTATGCCGTGCAGCTGGCCTGGTCGGGCGACAGCCGCCTTGCGGTTGAGCGTGACGATGAGGGGTACTGGACGCTCTCGGCGGAGGCGGTGGCCGCGGCGGGGGAAATCAGGCTTGATCCCGGCGCGCACCACCGCCTGCCCGAGGCGATCCTTGCCATATCCTCGCAAGGGCGCAACGGCGCGATGCAGCAGCAGCACGCCGCCGTGCGCGCCATGCTGTGCTGGCCCGACGGGATTATGCGCCCGCGCCCGGTGCACCTCAACAGCTGGGAGGCGTGCTATTTCGATCACGACGCCGCCCGGATCGAACGGCTCGCCCGCGCCGCGGCGATGCTCGGGATCGAACGCTTCGTGCTCGACGATGGCTGGTTCAAGGGCCGCCGCAACGATGCCGCCGGGCTTGGCGACTGGGAGCCTGACCCGCTCGCCTATCCCGATGGCCTGGCCCCGCTGGCCCGCACGATCACGGAACTGGGCATGGAATTCGGCCTGTGGGTCGAACCGGAGATGATCAGTCCCGACAGCGATCTTTACCGGGCGCACCCCGATTGGGCGCTGGCGCTGCCAGGCCGGGCGCGGCCGACCGCGCGCAATCAGCTGGTGATCGACATGCGCCGCGCCGACGTGCGCGATCATCTGTTCGCCTGCCTTGATGCGATCCTGCGCGAGGTGCCGATCACCTACCTGAAATGGGACCAGAACCGCGATCACGCCCCATCGGGCGGAGCGGCGCAGACACGGGGCACCCATGATCTGCTCGCCCGGCTGCGCGCCGCCCATCCCGCAGTCGAAATCGAAGGCTGCGCGGGCGGCGGCGGGCGTGCGGATGCAGGGATGGTGCCCTTCGTCCACCGTTTCTGGAGCAGCGACAATATCGATGCGGTGGCACGGGTGGGGATGCAGCGCGGGTTCCTCGCCTTCCTCCCGCCCGAACTGATGGGATCGCATGTCGGTGCAAGCCCCGCCCATGCGACAGGCCGCAGCCAGTCGCTCGCATTCCGCGCGGCGGTGGCCTCGACCGGGCACCTCGGCGTCGAACTGGACCCGGATGCGCTGGATGATACGGACCGGGCTGAGCTGGCGCGGTGGATCGCATTCTACAAGACATGGCGTCACCTGCTTCACGGCACCCGCGTCAATCTTGGGGACGGGGCCGATGGGCTGCGCTGGCAGGCGCAGGGGAGCGAGAGCGAAAAGTTGCTGTTCGCAATCAGGACCGCTCCGCCGCAAGACCGCAGGCCGCAGCCGCTGCGCCTGCCCTTCGCCGCCCTCACCGAAAGCTGGAGCGTCAGCCTGCTGGCGGTGGCAGAACAGCCGGAGCATGGCCTGCCCCGGGCCCCGCTGTTCGGCCGGATGGCGCAGCACCCGGTCGCCTTTACCGGCAGCTGGCTGGCCGAGGCGGGCCTGCCGATGCCCTGTCAGAAGGCCGAAAGCGTCGCCATCTTCCGCCTTGCCGCCGCGTCATGACAGGTGATTCCGGTCAGATCGCGCGTCGCTTGAGCGCGATTCCGGCCGCGCCCAGCGCCAGCGCCGTTCCGGCAAGGGCGGCAAGGGGATGGCTGCGCACCAGCGTGTAAAGGCTGGTGCGGCGCATCGCTTGCTCGCCATAGATCTCGCCTTCGCCGCCGCCCGTGGCAAAGCCCGCCTCACCTTCGCGCTTGGGCCGGTCGCGATCAAGCGCGGTCTTGAAGAAGGCACGCGCGTAAATCTGGTCGGCCACATCGGGCAGTAGCCGCGCCAACAGGGTCATCGCCCGGCCCCCTCCCCCGATGATGATGTCGCGGGTGGGATGCTCGGCCGCGCGGCAGATCGCCTTGGCGACAAGGTCGGGCGAATAGACCGGCGGCGGCACCTTGGCCCGCGCATCCATTTGGTTGAGCGCATGGTCGCTGAAGGGCGTGTTGATCCCCGAAGGCTGGATCAGCGTGACCGACACGGGCGCCTTGTCATGGATCAGTTCGAGCCGGAGCGAATCGATATAGCCCTTAACCGCATGTTTGCTGGCGGTGTAGGACGACAGCACCGGCGCGGGCATCTGCGAGGAGATCGAACCCGTGGTGATCAGCGCGCCGCCGCGCTCCTTCAGGTGCGGCAGGGCCTCGGTCGTGCAGTGGACGACGCCCCAGTAATTGGTCTCGAACAACTGGCGATGGTCTTCATCGGACAGGTCTTCCAGCAGGGCATAGACGCCCACGCCCGCGTTGCTCACCCAGGTGTCAAAGCCGCCGTGCCGGGCGATGATTTCGGCAACGGCCGCCTTCACCTCCTCGCGCTTGCCGACATCGGCGCTGATGGTGTCACAGCGCCCGCCTTCGGCGCGGATCCGCTCGGCGGCGGCATCCAGCCCGTCTTCGCTGCGGGCGATGATCACCACATTGGCACCACGTTCCGCCGCCATGCGGGCCGTGGCAAGGCCGATCCCGGATGATCCGCCGGTGATGACGATGGTCTGTTCTTCAAGCGGCTTGAGTTTCATGGCAGAGGCTCCATCCGATAGCGTGGCTGAGTGGATGGGGGATGCTGCACCATGGGGGGCGCGGGCCGCCTAATCTGGGCTACTATCCACGCCAGAACGTGCTGCGGCCGCCACCGGTGGCACGGTTGCGCAGGTCGCGGCACCGCAATGGCGGGGCGGCAGTGTTTGGGGGCAGGCGCTAGAGGGCGACCATCAGGCCGCCGTCAACCGTGATGGTCTGGCCGGTGATGTAGCGCGCCTTGTCCGACGCCAGGAACACCGCGACATCGGCGATGTCGGACGGATCGCCGATGCGCCCCAGCGGCACCTTCGGGGCAAAGGCGGCCAGGCCTTCGTCGCCTACCGAGTTGACCGGATCAAGCGTTTGGGCGGTGCGGATCAGCCCGGGGGCGATGGCGTTGGCCCTGATGCCGTCCCCGGCCAGCTCGATCGCGATCCCGCGCACCAGCCCGGCAACCCCGCCCTTCGCGGCTGAATAGGGCACATGCTCACCCCAGCCGAGCTGCGTTCCGACAATCGAAGCAAGGCACACGATCGAACCGGACTTCGCCGCCCGCATCGCCGGTGCCGCCGCCCGGATCATCCGCATCATGCCCTTGAGGTCAATATCGAGCGTCGTGTCCCACGCGGCATCGGTCAGCGTGGCGAGCGGCAGGGTCTTGGCGATCCCGGCGTTGCACACGACGCAATCGAGCGCCCCGTATTGCCGTTCGACCGCGGCGATCACCGCGTTGATCGCGGCGGTATCGGCAACGTCCATGGCGTGGAACTGCGCCATCCCGCCTGCGCTTTCGATAGCGGCGGCCACCGCCTCGCCTTCATCGGCAAGCACATCGGTCACGATCACGCGGTATCCGGCGCGGGCGAAAGCCTCGGCGGTCGCCTTGCCGATGCCGATGCCCGCGCCCGAGATGATGACCGTTTTGCCGATCCCGGCCGCCTGCGTCATTCGCAGCACCTCCTTGACCAGCTCGCCCGGAAATCGGAGGCCGTGCCGCGCCCGCCCGGACGCCAGGGAATGTCCTCGCCGGGATCGGCATCGCCCCACAGCGGTCCCGCCCCGCTTTCGCGCCAGCGCCGGTAATCCGGGTTCTCCTCCTGTATGGCGGCGAGCGGGTGATCGGCCCAGTCGACATGCCCCAGCTCCCGGTCGAAGGGCGACTGCTCAAGATAGCGCGAACACAGGTCCATCGCGCCGGGATATTCGCGCGGCGGCCACGGAAAGCCCATCGGCGCATCGGTGTGGACCAGGATCAGCGCGCCGCCGCGCGAGGTGAAGGGCGCATGATACCATTCCTGCGGGTGGGAGACGACGCTGCCCTTGGCCATCTGCCCTTCGTTCACCAGCAGCACATCGCCCTGAAGAAGGATGATCTCCTCCCAACATTCGTGATGCACATGCTCGCCCTCGGCGATCATTTCGGGGGCGATGAACTGAAAGCGCAGATAGCCGCCCGGCCCGCCATCAAAACCCGATTCCGGGGTTTCCGGGGTCGGATCGGGCAGTCGCAGCGACTTGTGCATCACCCCGTGCGCGCCGGGCACGGAGTTGATCCAGCCGGTCTCGTGCGTGTGCAGCAGCCTGCGGCGGGTATAGGGATAGGGGAAGCTCGGCAGGTTGGGGTTCCAGAAGGCCAGCGCCCGTGCCCCCGTCCGGCTGGACAGCTCCTCGCCCCCGCAGCCCTGCGGGAGGTGGACATAGCCGCCCGCCCCAACCGTCTCCGCGCCAAGCGACAGGGTGCCCGACAGGACGAAAAATTCAAGGCTCGCCTCTCGCGAGTCGGTGCGGCCGTTCCACCCGGGTGCGATGTCGAGGAAATGCGTTTCCGCGCGGCTGGCAAGGTCGCGGCTCATCAGCGCGCCGGCAATCCCGCCGAGCACATCGGGCCGGTCCGCAATCGACCGATCAAGCGCCAGAAAGTTGTAGAAGGTGGGCGCATCGCGCCGCCAGTGTTCCGCGCCGGCCACCGCGCTCAACCCCGGCCTGCGGGCGCGGCCACCGGCTCGCACAGCGAGACCCGGTAATTGACGGTCTGGTCAGGCGCATCGGGATCGGGGTTCTTGCCCCACTTGCGCACCCAATCGCGCGCGAATTCTGCAATCACCGCGTCCCCCAGAACGCTCTCGACCCCGCCATTGCCTTCGATCTCAAGGACATCGAAATGGGTGAAGTCCTCATCCCCCTGCACCGGCGCGGCGATGCGGTAGTTGACGTAATGCTTCACCGTTGGGCGACCATTGAAGAACGGGTTGTCCACCGCGCGCAGCCAAGCGTGATATTCGTCCAGATCGACATCCGCGCGCGGCGTGTAGGTGAGGAGGAGAAGCTGACTTCCCATAACAATACCCCCGTTCAAGCGACCCGCCAAAACGACGCAGACCGACTGCGACTGCAAAGTTCTGCGTCGCACATCTTCATGCAATTGTGTATGCAATTTGGGATGTGCGAGCAAGTCGTTTGTTACCCGCCATCGGCTGCACCTGTTTGCAACGGCACAGGGACTGCGGGCAGGTGTAAGTGTCAGGATGACATCATCTTGATCTTGGCGCGCGGCGCAATACGCCGGGCGGACCGATCACACGATATCGCGCGGCACATCGACGATCCGGAAAACAGCGCCGGATCCTGCATCACGAACCAGATTAACCCGCGTGCCATCCCAGTGGTAGTCGAGGTGCCGCCCTTGCACGGGGTTCGATGCCAAGTCGGGATAGAACAACGCGGCGCATTCCCCACCCGGGTGGCGCATGCTGGGGTAGACAATCCCGTCTGATCCCACGCTCCTGAGGTGCCGCGCCAACGCCTGGGATGCAGCATAGCTATCGGGATCGAGCGCGGGAACCGGCGCCTTCGCCTCAACGCGCAGATCATGCACCGCTGCATCGATTGACATGACGATTTCCCGGAACTGCGAGGTCCAGCCAGCCGCCTCAGCCGTCCGTGCCATGAAGCGGGCATGGTGATGGATCGTCTCGAACAACGCGGTTTCAAAGCGGTCCCCGACATACAGAACGCCGTAGCTGCCATCGGTAAAGCGGCTTGGCCGGTCGGTGCTGATATGGGTGAAGGACGCCATCAGGTAGGAGGCGCCGCTTCCCCCGACGCGCCGACTGGTGGGGACAAGGTCGAGATTGCCGATCGTTGCCATGACGCGGGGATTGGTCTTCTGCTCTGCCGCAATCAGCAGCGGCCAGTCGGCAGGGTCGGCGATGTCCTCGAACAGGTCGATCGGCGGAAAGGCGCTGCGGATGATCCTGACAGCGCCTTTCCACTCAACGCGCGAAACGGGTATCTCCGCCGCTTCGTTCACCAGCCACCGCGTGTCGCATCAAGATAGCGGCGCACCCGCATGATGTCGGTAAGTTCGCCGCCCAGCATCACGTCGAGCGCGCTGGAGCCACCGAAAGCGTCGTTCGCCGCCCTGATCCACGCATAGCCGCGCGTCGGCTCCGAAAAGACGATCCGTAGCGCCTTGTGAATGCCCATGAGGTTGGAGAGGCGCGCACGCCCATCGCGCGAAATGCGCCCCGGTCCTGCCGCCTTCCACCGACGGTATGAGCGCACCGGCATATCGAGCAGCGTTGCCGCTTGCTCGTCGGTCAATTGCCATTTGCCGAACAGATTGAGGGCTGCCCTGAACATGGCTGCTGCCTCGTCCTGGGTGATCGGATCGGGGCGGAACGCGGTAACGGCAGTGTCAACGGGTTGCAGAGCCAGCATGGTGTTTCTCCATATGGCATTATATGGGAGATAAAATGCCATATGGCAATAGTCCCGTCTATATGACCACTCTGGCAGCCGACCGCGCCATGCCTTGGTCAATGCCGAACGAAGGATTATGGGCGAAGGAGCGGGGCACCTGCAGACTTCAGAAGTAATCCAATTACGACCAGTTCAGATGAAAGTCGGCAATTCTCACTCACGATACTCCCGATACTCTCCGGGGGATAGGCTCAGGGCTTCTATCAAGCTCTAGCGTACCGGCTAGAAAGACGTAAACGGATTAGGATCGAGGCGCTATGGCGCTCGAAGCCGGAGCGCACGCATCGCACCGATGGTGCAGAAGGCATCGTGACCGTAGAGCGCATGGATATAGCCATCTGCGACGGTCAATTGTTAGGTTGGGTAAGGGGAAGGACGCTCCATTGGAGGGTCAAGATGGCGGCAGGCATCAATCGCCGCGCGTGCGATCATATCCTGCGGCGCCGATGTCGGGCCAGTGATTGCACCCCCCAAAGAGAAAATTTATATTTTTCGGGATTTTATGGCGGAGCAGGAGGGATTCGAACCCTCGATACGCTTTTGACGTATACACACTTTCCAGGCGTGCGCCTTCGACCACTCGGCCACTGCTCCGTCTTGCCTTCGTTGTCCGCCCGAACGTCGCCATTTGAAGGCAGGACGCGGGGGGGTGTGAAGGCAAGGACGCGCCGATAGCCGTGAATGGATTGCTTCGCAAGGCGCGCCGTGGCAGCAATCGGGTTATGAGAACCGTGCTCCTGTCCGCATATGTGGCCCTGGCCTTTGGGGTGCCGCTCGCTGCTCAGGACGTGCCGCGAGAAGCCCCTGCCCCGTCCGAGATCATCACCGCCGCGCCCAAGGCCGACTGGGTGGCGATCGCGGCGGAGGATTTGCTGGTGATGACCCTCGCCCCGGATGCCGAGGGCAAGCCGCGGCAAGTTGTGATCCAGCTGATGCCCGCGCCGTTCTCGCAAGGCTGGGTCCACAATGTCCGCCTGCTGGCGCGCAGCCGTTGGTATGACGGCATCTCGGTCAACCGGGTGCAGGACAATTACGTCACCCAGTGGGGTGATCCCAATTACGACAACCCCGAAGCGAAGGGGAAGCCGAAGCCTTTGCCGGACGGGCTGAAGGTGATGGGGGAGGCGGATTATGTCGTCCAATTGGCGCAGGATCAGCAACTTATCGAACGGATGGGGGCGAGCATCAGATATAGTGGCCGCGAACTCAACGGGATCGAAAAGGCAACCGGAACCTACGGTTTGGACCACGACGTCTATGGCGAGTATGCAGGCATTCGCGATGGCTGGCCAGTCGCCCTGGTGACACCGGACAGTCCGGACGACACTTACAAGCTCTGGCCCACCCACTGCTACGGCATGGTTGGCGTCGGGCGGAATTACTCGCCGGACACTGGATCGGGCGCGGAGCTTTATACCGTGATCGGGCATGCGCCGCGCCATCTGGATCGCAATATCGCCCTCGTCGGCCGGGTGATCGAGGGGATGGAGCACCTCTCCTCGCTGCCGCGCGGGTCAGGGGCGCTGGGGTTCTATACCGCTGGAGAAAGTGCCAAGCGCACGCCGATCACATCGATACGAGTAGCCAACGACCTGCCTACGAATGCACAACCGCGCTTCGAATACCTGTCGACTACCAGCGCCACCTTCGCGACCTACGCCGAAGCCATCGCCAACCGCCGCGATCCGTTCTTTATCGTGCCCGCTGGCGGGGCCGACATCTGCAACATCCGCGTGCCGGTGCGGCCGGTGGTCCCCTAGTCGTCATTGCGAGCGAGCGCACGTCGCGCGGCAATCCATGATCTGGCGTTGCCCTTCTTAGAACGCTCGATCCATGGATTGCTTCGCTTCGCTCGCAATGACGAGGATCAGGGCTACACCCGCTCCATCAGTTCGATCCGGTTGCCAAACGGGTCTTGCGTGAAGAACCGCGTGCAGCCTGCCACCGGCTTGTCATCGTGGACCGGACACCCTGCCGCTTCCAACAGCCCGCGCAGCGAAGCCAGATCATCCACCAGCAACGCCGGGTGCGCCTTGGTTGCGGGATGAAAATCGCGGTCCACGCCAATGTGGATATTCACCGGCCCACTCGTGAACCAGCACCCGCTGGCTGAGAGCGTCGCGGGCTTGGGCACCTCCACCATGCCGAGCAAGCCAGCGTAGAACGCCCGCGCCCGATCCTCCCCGCCCGCCGGAATGGCGAGCTGGACGTGATCAAGACCGATCACGCCCACCCTATTGCCGATCCGCCTGCGCCACGGCATCACTCGCGCGCAGGGCCGAAAGGATGCGATTGAGGTGCGCCGCGTCCTCAACCTCCACCTCGACATCATAGGTCACGAAAGGCGGATCGATGTGCGCCTGCATCAGCGTGATGATGTTGGCCTTGTTCTGCGCGAAGATCCCCGCCATCTCCGCCAGCGTGCCAAGCCGGTCGTAGATCGTCACCGCCAGCTGCCCCGTCGCTCCGACCGAGCGGTTGCCCCAGGCCAGATCGATCCAGTCGCTATCGACCCCGTTGGCCAGCTCAAGACAGTCGATTGCGTGGACCAGCACCGGCTCGCCCTTGCGGCGGATGCCGACGATGCGGTCGCCCGGGACCGGGTGGCAGCAAGGGGCAAGTTCAAACGCAACCCCCGGCGTAAGGCCCCGGATCGAGATCGCACGCTCGCGCCGTTCCCAGTGCTCGTCCTCCTCGATCCCTGCGGTGCAGCCGGGGACCAGCGCCTCCATCACCTCGCGGTCGGAAATCTTGGCCGCGCCGATTGCATACATCAGGTCATCGGGCTCTTCCATGCCGAGCCGTTCGACCGCGGCACGGATCGCCTTCTTGCCGATCCGGGCGGGGACACGCGCGGAAATCTCGTCGAACAGTTTCGATCCGATGGTGGCGACCTCGGCCCGCTCCTTCATCCGCACCGCGCGGCGCACGGCCGCGCGCGCCTTGCCGGTGACGACGAAGGCGAGCCATGACAGTTGCGGGCTGGCGTGGGGGTTCTTGATGATCTCCACCACATCGCCATTCGCCAGCGGCGTGCGCAGCGGCATGTGCCGTCCGTTGATCTTCACCCCCGCCGTTTGCAGCCCCAGATTGGTGTGCACCGCAAAGGCAAAGTCCACCGCAGTCGCGCCCTTGGGCAGCTGGAACAGCGCGCCCTTGGGGGTAAAGGCGAAGATGCGATCCTGATAGATCGCCATGCGGGTATGTTCGAGCAGTTCTTCGGCATCGTGGCTGGCATCGACGATCTCGATCAGGTCGCGCAGCCAGCCCACCGCACCGTCAGGCCGGTCGCCCTGCTTGTAGGCCCAGTGCGCGGCGAGGCCGAATTCATTGGTGCGGTGCATTTCCCGTGTGCGGATCTGCACTTCGACCCGCATCGAATTTTCATACATCAGCGAAGAATGCAGGCTGCGGTAGCCGTTCGACTTGGGAGTGGAGATATAGTCCTTGAAGCGCCCCGGCAGGAATTGCCAGGTGGTATGCAGTATACCCAATGCGCGGTAGCAATCCTCCTCACTCTCGGTCAGCACGCGGAAGGCCATGATGTCGGTCACCTGCTCGAAGCTGACGTGCCGTTCGGCCATCTTGTGCCAGATCGAAAAGGGGTGCTTTTCGCGCCCCGATACTTCGACCTTCAGCCCCGCTTCGGCGAGGCGCTGCTTGATCTTCAGCGCAATGTCGTCAACCTGCCCCCCGTCTTGCGATCGCAATTGGTCGAGCCGGCCAGTGATCGTGGCCCATGCCTCCGGCTCCAGCTCGCGGAACGCCAGCGCCTGCATTTCGCGCATGTATTCATACATGCCCACCCGCTCCGCCAGCGGCGCGTAGATATCCATCGTCTCGCGCGCGATGCGCTGGCGCTTTTCGGGCGATTTGATGAAGTGCAGCGTGCGCATGTTGTGCAGCCGGTCAGCCAGCTTGACCAGCAGCACGCGGATGTCTTCCGACATGGCGAGCAGGAACTTGCGCAGGTTTTCCGCCGCGCGCTCGTTCTCGGGCATGGCCTCGATCTTCGATAGTTTGGTGACGCCGTCCACCAGCCGCGCGACTTCGGGGCCGAAATGCGCCTCGATGTCATCGATCGTGGCCAGCGTGTCTTCCACGGTGTCGTGCAGCAGCGCAGTGATGATGGTGGCCTGATCGAGCTTCAGGTCGGTCATCAGCCCGGCGACTTCGACCGGGTGGCTGAAATAGGGATCGCCGCTGGCGCGCTTCTGACTGCCGTGTTTCTGCACGGTGTAGACATAGGCACGGTTCAGCATCGCCTCGTCGGCGGCCGGGTCGTAATCGAGGACCTTCTCGACGAGTTCGTACTGGCGCAGCATATGTGGCTGAATATGGGCAGCGCGGCGAGGCGGGGCAAGCGATTGTTGCGGTGCGGGAGAGGGCGTGTTATAACGGGCGTATGAACAAGCCCATTCCCCGCACTCGCAGCCTGAAGATCACCAAGATCGGGAATTCCGCCGGGATTATCCTGAGCAAGGAATTACTGGCACGTCTGCGCGTGGATATTGGCGATGATGTCTACATTTCGGAAGCGGCTGACGGCTTGCGCGTGACCGCTTCGGACCCCGATTTCGCCGCCCTGATGGACATGGCCGAAGGGATCATGCGCAAGGATCGCGACATCCTCAAGGTTCTCGCGAAGTAGTCCTGTGCCATGACCGAGCAACGCCAGGAGCCGATCTGGCTCGACAGCAAGATCGCGCACGCGATCCACGACCGCCAGCTTGCCGAGCACGGCGGCGCTGCTGGCCTGCGCGATGAAGGGGCGCTGGAATCGGCGCTGGCTCGTGCGGTCAACCAGTGGGCTTATGGCGAGAATGATCTCGTCGCGCTGGCAGCCGCCTACGCCTTCGGCATCGCCCGAAATCACCCTTTCGCGGACGGCAACAAGCGGACGGCATGGATTTTGGCGCGTCTATTCCTGATGGCAAACGGCGTCGAAATCGAATTCGGCAAGGTCGAGGCGATCAATACCGTGCTCGCCCTCGCCGCGGGAGAGCTGTCCGAAGAGGAACTTGCTGACTGGTTCCGCCAGCGGGTGGTGGCAGGCGATTAGCCTTGACCTAGCTCCACGTCGCCCGGGGCGGCAGGCTCATCAAAATCGCGTCGATGTTGCCGCCGGTCTTCAGGCCGAAGATCGTGCCGCGATCATAGACGAGGTTGAACTCGGCATAGCGGCCCCGGTATTCGAACATCTGCGCTTCGTCTTCTGGCGTAAAGGCGCTCCCCATGCGCTTCCTTACAATCGCGGGGAAGGCTTCGAGGAACTGCTTGCCGATGTCCTGAATGAAGGCGAAGTTGCGCTCCCACGCCGCGTCATCTGCACATTCGAGATGATCGCAGAACAGCCCGCCGACCCCGCGATGGACCTTGCGGTGAGGGATGTAGAAATACTCCTCCGCCCACTTCGAATAGCGTTCGTAATAGGTCTCGTTGTGGGGATCGCATGCGGCCCGCATCGCGGCGTGGAATTCGGCAGTGTCCTCTTCGTAGGGGATCGGCGGGTTCAGATCCGCGCCGCCGCCGAACCACGCCTTGGTGGTGGTGAGGAAACGGGTGTTCATGTGAACGGCGGGCACATGCGGGTTGGCCATGTGCGCGACCAGGCTGATCCCGGTGGCGACAAAGCCGGGGTTCTCCGCGCTCGCGCCGTTGATGCTGCCAGCAAACTCCTTGGCGAAGCTGCCGCGCACGGTTGAGATATTCACGCCGACCTTTTCGAACACCTTGCCCTTCATCAGCCCCTGCGTGCCCCCGCCGGGATCGGGATTACCCTCCTCCTCGCGGTTCCAGCGGGTATATTGGAACGCCGCGTCAGAGCCCGCCTCACGCTCGATATTCTCGAATTCAGCGCAGATCTGATCGCGCAGGTCTTCGAACCACGTCCGCGCTTTTGCGGTGTGCTGTGTCCAGTCCGTCATACATCCCCGTCCGTCATTCGGGCGCACCATAAGCGATGGCGCGCGCGGCACAAGCCCTGCTTCACGGCCGCCGGACGGTGTTGCCAAGCGGTGTTTTTGCAGGCAGAGGCAACGCATGGTTCGCGCTATGTTCGCCCCTTTCGGTTTCGCCGGACACGAGCTTGCTCTGGGGACAGGCCGTGCGCTTTACTGGCCGGCCGAACGGACACTGCTGGTGGCCGACCTGCATCTGGAAAAGGCGAGCTGGTTTGCGGCACGCGGCCAGATGCTGCCGCCCTATGACAGCCGCGACACGCTGGAGCGGCTGGCCGACGCGGTCCGGCTGACGGGGGCGCGACGGGTCATCACGTTGGGGGACAATTTTCATGATGACGCGGGCGCATGGCGGCTCGACCCCCATGCCACCGGGATGCTTGAGGCGCTGACCCGGGCGCTGGACTGGGTGTGGATCACCGGCAACCACGACGAAGCCCTCCCCCGCGGGTTCGGGGGGACGATCGTCGCTGACATGGTTGTCGGCGGCGTGACCCTGCGCCATGAAGCCCGCGCCGGAGAGACCGCGCCCGAGCTTTCGGGGCATTACCACCCCAAACTGCGCGTCAATGCGCGGGGCCGCCATATTGCCCGGCCCTGCGCGGTCGTGGGGCGCAGCGCCAGCGGGGCCGAACGGATGATCCTGCCCGCCTTCGGCAGCCTGACCGGCGGGCTGGATGCCGCCCACCCGCAAATCCGCGCCGCCCTGTGCCCGGCGCAGCAGATCGAGGCGCTGATGCCGACGCGTCACAGGATCGCGCGCTTTCCGCTGTGGCAGGCGGCCGGGTAAAGACTCCATCTGGCGCTGGCGCACGTTTCGCACTACATACCGCCCACTCACAGCAACCTCAGGAGAACACCCCATATCACGTCCACCACGGCGCTCGTTGGCCCCGCCTGTAAAAAGCGGCCCTCGATTTGATAACATGATCAACGTCCCCAAGGTCCGCGTCATTGATGACGAAGGCGAAAACCTTGGCGTGATGTTCACCCGCGAAGCGATCGAACAGGCCAATGAAAAGGGCCTGAACCTCGTCGAAGTGTCCCCCAACGCGGACCCGCCGGTGTGCAAGTATCTCGATGTCGGCAAATTCCGCTACGAAGCGCAGAAGAAAGCCAACCTGGCGCGCAAGACGCAGAAAACCCAGGACATCAAGGAAGTGAAGATGCGCCCGAACATCGACACGCATGATTATGACGTGAAGATGCGCAACGTCACAAAGTTCATCGAACATGGCGACAAGGTGAAGATCACCCTGCGTTTCCGTGGCCGCGAAATGGCGCACCAGCACCTCGGCATGGATTTGCTGAAAAAGGTGCAGGACGATGTTGCCGAAGTCGCCAAGGTCGAGGCATTTCCCCGGCTCGAAGGGCGTCAGATGCTGATGGTGCTTGCCCCGAAATAGGTTGCCGCGCCAACGCTGTCCCGGCGGAAGTAACGGGCGGTTGCGGCCGGGGCTGTTGGCAGCCTTGCGCTGCGGGCGTGGGGTCCGCCGGGATGACGGGGGGTAAAACCGCATGACCGCACGCCGGATCGGCCTCACCCTCGGCCCGCTTGCCATGGCGCTGACCGCGCTGCTCCCCGCGCCGGCCGGAATGCCGTCCGGCGCGTGGCTGGTGGCCGGGCTGGTGGTATGGATGGCGGCGTGGTGGATGACGGAAGCGGTGCCGCTCACCGTCACCGCCTTGCTGCCATTCGTCGCGTTGCCGCTGGCAGGCATCGCCACGGCCGAAACTGTCGCCAGCACCTATTATTCGCCGATCCTGTTCCTGCTGCTGGGCGGGGCTTTCATCGCGCTGGCGATAGAGCGCACCGGCCTGCACCGCCGCTTGAGCCTTGCGATCCTGCGGGTGGTGGGGGCAAAGGGCGGGCCGGTGCGGCTGCTGCTCGCCTTCATGATCGCCGCCGCCCTGCTGTCGATGTTCATTTCCAACACCTCGACCGCGCTGATCATGATGCCGATGGCGCTGGCCGTGCTGGAGGGCGGCGGAAGCGTGCCGGAAGAAGGCGTGCCTCCCCAAGGCGGTATTGCGGGCGCATTGCCGATGGGCATCGCCTTTGCCGCCAGCATCGGCGGGCTCGGCACGATCATCGGCTCGCCCACCAACGCCATCGCGGTGGGCCTGCTCGGCGAGATCGCGGGGGTGCGGATCACCTTTGTGCAGTGGTCGCTTTACGGCGTGCCGCTGGTGCTGCTTGGCATCCCGCTTGCCGCGTGGATCGTGGCGCGGGTTGAACGGGTCGCCGATCACCCGTTCGACATCGCTGCGGCGCGCGCCGCGATCGACAGCCATGCGCGCTGGAGCACGCCCGAAAAGCGCCTGGTCCCGCTGTTTGCGCTGACCTTTCTTGCCTGGGTCACTCAGCCACTGATCGCGCCGCTGCTACCGCCGGGGTCGTGGACCGATGGCACCATCGCGGTGATTGCGGCGCTGGCGCTGTTCCTGCTGCCCGATGGCACGGGCCGCCCGCTGCTGATGTGGAAGGAGGCCGAGCGCGCGCCGTGGAGCGTCATCTTCATGTTCGGCGGCGGGCTTGCTCTGGCGGCGGGGATGCAGGCATCCGGGCTCGCCGCGTGGGTCGGGCAGGCGCTGCTGCCGCTTGCCGGTTGGCCGCTGGTGCTGGTCGCGGTGGCCGTGGTGGCGCTGGTGATCATCGTCACCGAATTCGCCAGCAACGTCGCCACCGCCACGGGGATCGTGCCGGTGGTGGCCGCGCTGGTGGTGGCGCTGGGGGCGGACCCGGTGCTGCTCGCGCTCCCCGCCGCGCTGGCGGCAAGCTGGGGCTTCATGCTGCCCGCAGGGACCGGGCCGAATGCCATCGCCTGGGCCACGGGGCGCATCAGGATCGAGGCGATGGTGAAGGCCGGCGCGCTGCTCGATCTGGCCGGGGTGGTCTTGATCGTTGGCGTGGTGTGGACAATCGCGGCGCTGGTGTGAGGCGACGGTCTGCCGATCACCCTCGCCACTCGCGGCGTTCCTCGGCCGCGCGTAACACTTCGTAACTTGTCTGGATCAGCTGGAATTGCCGCGCAGCCTCGGCATCGCCGGGCTTGACGTCGGGGTGGACCTCCTTGGCGCGGGCGCGGTAGGCTTTCTTGATGCCTGCAAAATCGGCATCCGCCTCCAGCCCGAGCACTTCGAGCGCGCGCATTTCGTCGGCCGAGCGCGATCCGTCGCCCGATCCCGCCCAGCCATAATGTGCCGCCTCGGCATAACCGGCGTTGTCCCGGCGTTCGGCGCGGGCGCGTTCTTCCTTTTCGGCCGCCTCAAGCCCTTCGAAGTAGTCCCATTTGGCGTTGTATTCAGCCGCGTGCTTCTGGCAGAAATACCATCGGTCGCGGCTGTTCGGGGCCTTGGGCGCGGGGCAATTGCCCGGCTCGTCACAGCCATGGCGATCACAGATGCGCACATTCGTCGCCTCCTGCGAAGAGCCGTAGGGCCGCCAGCGCGGAAAGCCCCAGTCCATCGAACGGCGGGCGCGGCTCATGCCCGGAAACCGGGCGCGGCGGGCGTCATGTCGTTGGTCGGTTGGGTCACGCAGTCAATCTAGGCGAGGTGGCCGCAAATGGGAAGGCGTGGCACGCCCGGAACCAGTTGCATTGTGAAATGTTGCAGTGCAAAGGGCCTGGGCCGACGCTCGGGACACGTATCAGAAAGACCGTTCGATGAGCCAGCAATTGACCCTAGCCAGCCTGTTCAGCGTGCTTGCGCTGGCCGGATTGTGCGTGATGGCCAGCGGGCGCGATCTGGCTGGATTTGATCGTCCCGTGGCGGTGCAGGCCGAACTGGCGTCCGGCCTGCATCAGGGTTGATGGTCAGTTGATCAGCACGCTGGCGGCGCGGCGGTTCTGCGCCCATGCGCCCTCGTCAGAACCCAGCGCGACCGGGCGTTCCTTGCCGTAGCTCACCACCGCAATGCGATTGGCATCAACACCAAGGCTGACCAGATAGGCCTTGGCCGCGTTGGCGCGGCGTTCGCCCAGCGCGATGTTGTATTCGCGCGTGCCGCGCTCGTCGGCATGGCCTTCGATGGTGAAGGTGATCTGCGGATAGCGCGCGAAATACTGCGCTTGCGCCTGCAGCGCGGCGGCATCCTGCGTGTCGACATTGTAGCGGTCGGTCTCGAAATAGATCGTGGTCGACGAGCCGACGGCGGCGGCAAAGTGCGCCTGCGTGCCGACGACGGGGCCACTGACCGATGGCGGCGGGGTCGGCGCAACCGGACGCGGGGTTTCAACCGGCGCAGGCGGCAGAACCTCGGGCGCCTTCTTGGCGCAGGCAGCCAGCGCGCTTGCCGAAGCGAGCAGCAGGATCGTGGCAATTTTCGTGTTCATCGCGTCTGTTCCTTTCGTGTGGTCAGGGGCGGATCGGCCCCCATGCAGGGTCGGAGGCATCGACAGGCGTGGGCAGGCGGCGTTCGTTCTGGCCGGTGAGATCGACCTGCCAGATGCCCGAACGCCCAGTGTTCCGCTCGGTGCGGAAGAACTGGATGATGCGGCCGTTGGGCGCCCAAGTCGGGGCCTCGTCCTGCCAGCCGCGGGTGAGCACGCGCATGTTGCCGCCGCCGGTGTTCATCACCGCCACGTTGAAGTCCCCTGCGATCCGCGTGAAGGCGATCTGATCGCCGCGTGGGCTCCATTCAGGCGTGGCGCAGCGCCCGCCGAAAAAGCTGATGCGCTTCTGGTTCGATCCGTCGGCGTCCATGATGTAGCATTGCTGGCTGCCGGAACGATCGCTTTCGAACACGATCTTGCGGCCATCGGGCGAGTAGGAGCCGCCCACGTCGATCCCCGGATTATCGGTGAGCTTGATGCTGGTGCCGCCGGTGGCGGGCACGCGGTAGATGTCGGTATTCCCGCCGACTGCCATCGAATAGAGGATGAACTTGCCATCGGGCGACCAGCGCGGGGCAAGGGTCGGGTTGCGGTTCTCGGTCACCAGCGTCTGCTTCCCGCTGCCGATGTCATAGACATAGATGCGCGGGTTACCGTCGACGTAGGAGAGGTAGAGGATTTTCGAATAATCGGGCGAATAACGCGGGGTCAGCGCGGTGGCGCTGCCGAGGGTGAGAAAGCGGTGATTGGCCCCGTCGCTGTCCATCACCGCAAGACGCTTGACCCGGCGATCCTTGGGGCCGGTTTCGGCGATATAGGCGATGCGGCTGTCGAAGAACGGGCTTTCGCCGGTGAGGCGGCTGAAGATGAGGTCCGAACATTTGTGCGCTGCGCGCCGCCAATCCGCCGCCGCGACCACCCAGCCCTCGCGCACCAGCTCGTTCTGCAAGGCGACGTCATAGAGGTAGCAGCCGACCACCAACCGCCCGTCGTCGCGGGCGCGGACATAGCCGTGCACCAGCATCTCGGCGCTGCGCCCACTCCACGTGCTGAAGGCAGGCGCAGTGATCTGGGCGAAGGTGGGCTGCGGCAGGCTGTCGGGGCCGACCGGCTTGAAAAGGCCGTTATTGCGCAGGTTGGCGGTGATGACGCGCGCAACCTCGCGGCCCAATGCGCCGGTCCCGGCCTCGTTGGCGGGCGTGGCGCGTTCACGGTCGGTGGCAAAGGCGGGGATGGCGATGCCGATGTCGGACCACGCGCTTTCGTCGGTGACGGTGAAAGAGATCCCTTCCTCGGCCTGCGCCTGCGAGGCATCGGTGGTGGTGGTTTCGACCGGGGCGTCCTCACCGATCGGCGCGCCGAGATCCTGCGCTGCGGCCATGACAGGCCAGCAGGCGGCGGTGAACAGCAGAACAGCGAGACGTGCTGGTTTCATCGTGAGGTGTTCCTGTCGAATCGGGCGCCCCGGACGGACTTCCATGCTTCGTAATACTCGGATGGCAGATCAAACGGGGCAGCAAGTTGCACCGCACGGATCGCATTTTCCGCATGGCGAGCGGCTTGGGCGCGGTTTGCGTCGTTGATACCGGCCTGGCTACGCACACGCGGACGGCCTTTCAGGGTGCCGTCGGGGTTGAGATCGAAATCGACCAGCGTGACAAGCTGATCAACCTCAAGTCCTTGCGGCGCGGTCCAATGCGGCTTCACCTGCCGGGCGAGCGCCTGCTGGATCGAGGCCCGCGCACTCGCGCCGATCTGCGCGGCAGGGGCGCGGGTTTCGGTGGTGGTGCTGGACGCGCCCTGGCCGTCGAGGAAATCGTCCCCGATCCGGCTGCCCCCGCCTTTCGCCGCAGGTTTGGCGGGCGTCGCTGCGGCGCGCGGCGGGGTACGGTCGGGGCGGGAGCGTTCGCGGCTGGGGGCAGGCTGCGCGCTCGCCGTCCGCGCGGCCGGACGGGGCGGCGGCGGGGTGGGCGCAGGCCTTGTCACGGGTTCGCGCTGGGCGGGCACCGGCTCGGGCGCAGGGGCCGGTTCGTCCGAAAGGGTCGGGGCAATCGCCGCGCGGCTCTCGCTCACGGGATCGGGCGCGGCTGCTTCAAGGCCCACTTCGGTTGCGAGGCTTACCGTCATGCGATCGGGGAACACCGACACTTCGCTGCGCACCGTCTGCATCAGCAGCACGGCCACCAGCGCGCCATGCAGCACCACGGCGGCGGCGAGGCCGATCTTCTCTTCGTTGCGGAGCGCGATTTCAGCCATCGTGCCTGTCCGGTTATGGCGGGGTAACTGAACCGTCGGTGACCAGCGAGATCGAAGTGAAGCCCGCCCGGCCCAGTTCGCCCATCACCTGCATCACTCTGCCGTAATCGAGACTGCGGTCACCGCGCAGCACGATCAGCGGCGGCTCGCCCCCACGGTTCAGCACCTCAAGCGCAGAGGGTAGCCCGCCGGGGGCTACAGCATTGTCCTCGATATAGATGACGCCCGCCCGGTCGATCGACACCGTGATCTGATCGGGCTGTTCCTCCACCGGCGCGGCGCGGCTTTCGGGAAGTTCCACCGGCACGCCGACCGCCGGCAGCGTCACCGTGACCATGAAGATTATGAGCAGCACCAGCATCACGTCGACCAGCGGCGTGACGTTGATCTCGGCCATGGCAGCGCGGCGCGTGCGCTTGGAGCCGCGGCGGGAAGAAACACCCATACCCATCAAACACCTCCCTCGTCATTGCGAGGCGCCGCAGGCGACGAAGCAATCCATGGCCCTTCCGCTGAACCGGGGGCGCCGGTCCATGGATTGCTTCGCTTGGCTCGCAATGACGAAAAGGACTTCATCATGCGCGGTCCAATTCGCGGCTGAGGCCCGTGTGGAGCTTGTCGGCAAAGCGTTGCAACCCCGCCTCGTAACGGTCCACCGCCCCGCCAAAGCGGTTATAGGCGATCACCGCCGGGATCGCCGCGAACAGGCCGATGGCCGTCGCGAACAGCGCCTCGGCGATGCCGGGGGCTACCACGGCGAGACTGGCGCTCTGCTGCGCGCCGATCTGGAAGAAGCTGTTCATGATCCCCCACACCGTCCCAAACAGGCCGACAAACGGCGCGACCGATCCGACCGTGGCGAGGAAGTTGAGGCGGCCCGCCAGTTCGTCCGCTTCCTCGGCGATCTGGCTGTCCATCGCGGCGGCGATCCGCTGCCGGGTCGCCTCGCGGTCGACCGGCTGCCTGGCGGTGGACTTGCGCCATTCGTCAAGCCCGGCGGCGGCCACCCGGGCCGCAGGGACTTCATTGCGCACCGACTTGGTCAGCAGCGCCTCACGGTCACGCTGTTCCCAGAACTCGGCCTCGTAGGCTTGCGACTTCTTGCCGAGCCCGCCGATCCGCAGGGAGAACGAGACGATGATCATCCACACCCAGACGCTGGCGAGGATCAGGCCCACCATCACGCCTTGCACGATGATGTCGGCCTGCAGGAACAGCTCGACCGGATCGAGCCGGGTCGGAGTGGCAGCAGAAGCGGCGGCGGCGAGCATCGCAAGCGTCACGGGGTCAATCGTCCTTGTTCATGAAGGTCTGGAAAGCGGTCCGCCAGTCGGCGGGCTGGCGGCGGGGGCGGCCATCGAGGGTGATGAAACCGACGCGCAGGTGGGCCTCGCACAGATCATCCCCGCCCCGCCGCGCAATCTGGTGCATGCGGCACGAAGCCGCGCCCAGTTCGGTGCAGCGGGTTTCGATCACGACATCATCATCCAGCTTGGCCGGGCGCAGGTAGCGAAGGTTCACCTCGGACAAGGCATAGGCCCCCTCCCCACCCTCGATCGCCGCGCGCTGATCGATCCCGAGCAGGCGCAGCAGATCGCTGCGCGCCCGTTCGAACCAGCGCAGGTAGTTGGCGTGGTAGGTGATGCCCGACAGATCGGTATCCTCGTAATACACCCGCACCGCATAAAGATGCCGCGCACCATCAAGGATGCCGCCGGGGGGATTGGGAGAGGTCATGACGGAAGGCCCAATAGCATCTTTTTCCTCGATGCCAGCCCTTTGCGGCTGCAAACTGAACCTAGGTTAAACAAATCGCGGGCCGGAGCCTGCGGCGCATCACCGCCGCGCGATCATCGGCCCAAGCGGTTCGCCCCCGAAAATGTGGACGTGGAGGTGCGGCACCTCTTGCCCGCCGTGGTGGCCGATATTGGCGAGCAGGCGGTAGCCGGGTTCGACGAGGCCTTTGGCGCGCGCCACTTCGCCCACCGCGCGGATGAACCCGGCGATTTCGGCATCGCTGGCCTTGGCGCTGAAATCGTCCCAGCTGACATAGCGGCCCTTGGGGATTACCAGCGTGTGCACTTCGGCCTGTGGGTTGATGTCCTCGAAGGCGAAGGCGAAGGCGTCCTCGTAAACCTTGCGCGAGGGGATTTCTCCGCGCAGAATTTTGGCGAAGATGTTGTTGTCATCATAGGGCAAGGTCGGGTCGATCGGCATTGAGGGTCTGTCCTGATGGGTTGGAAGCCTTAGCACGGAGCCGATTTTGGCTCAGCGCGAGAAGCGAGGAGGGAGCGATGCTTGCCCATCGTGACCGACGAGCGACGTGGCGCTGGGCCAAAATCGGCCCGCCCCTCCGGGGTAGCATCAGGAAGCCCGCTGGCTGCGTCGCGGCACTTGCAGGGGCAACCAGCCCCTGCTGCGCACCACTCCTGTCCAGCGGGCTTCCTGACGCGATGATAAGGTTTCCAACCCATCAGGACAGACCCTGCTCGCTCCGGCTGGCTTTTTCATCGAGGCCCGAGATGCCCTCGCGGCGGTCGAGTTCGGCGAGGACATCGGCCAGCGGCACGCCCTTTTCGGCGAGCAGCACCATCAGGTGAAACAGTAGGTCGGCGGCTTCGCCCACCAGTTCCTTGTCGTCACCGGCAAGCGCGGCGATAACGGCCTCGGTTGCCTCCTCACCGAGTTTCTGGGCGATCTTGGCGAGGCCATTGGCGTGGAGCTTGGCGACATAGCTTTCCTCAGGCGAGGCGGTCAGGCGCTGGGCGATGGTCTCTTCGAGGCGGGCAAGGGTGTCGGACACTGTTCAACTCTCGTCATTGCGAGCGCCGCAGGCGCGCGGCAATCCATGGCGTGACCGATGCCGCGTGTCGACGGGTCAAGCCATGGATTGCTTCGCTACGCTCGCAATGACGATAACTCAACGGGGGAACTAGCCTCGCGCCGGAAGCCCTGCTGCCCTTAGCGCGGCGTGCGCCTCGGCGATGGTGTGGTGGCCGAAGTGGAAGATCGAGGCCGCCAGCACCGCGCTGGCGTGGCCTTGGGTCACCCCGTCGACGAGATGTTCAAGGCTCCCCACCCCGCCGCTGGCGATAACGGGCACGCTGACGGCATCGGCGATTTCGCGGGTGAGGGCCAGGTCGTAACCGCGCTGCGTGCCGTCCCCGTCCATCGAGGTGACGAGCAACTCGCCCGCGCCCAAGGCAGCGACCTTCATGGCATATTCCACCGCGTCGATCCCGGTTGGCTTGCGGCCGCCGTGGGTGAAGATTTCCCAGTTCCCGCGCGGAGTCCGGCGCGCGTCCACACTGGCGACGACGCATTGGCTGCCGAACCGTTCGGCAATTTCGCCCACCAGCTCGGGCCGGGCGACGGCGGCAGAGTTGACCGCGACCTTGTCCGCCCCCGCCAGCAGCAGCGCGCGCGCGTCCTCGGCGCTGCGCACCCCGCCGCCGACGGTGAGCGGCATGAAGCACACCTCCGCCGTGCGCCGCACCATATCGAGCAGCGTCCCGCGCCCTTCGTGGCTGGCCGAAATGTCGAGGAAGCACAGCTCGTCCGCGCCGGCCGCATCATAGGCGCGCGCCTGTTCGACCGGATCGCCCGCGTCCCTGAGGTCGACGAAATTGACGCCCTTGACCACGCGGCCATCGGCGACGTCGAGACAGGGGATGACGCGGATACGGACGGTCATGCAGGGGCCTTCGGGATCGTGACGGTGTAGGGCTCCCCCGGCAGGCAGTCCTCGCCCTGGCACCCGGCATCGGTGCGTGCCAGCATGATTGCGGCAGGCCACATGACGCTGGCGAAAAACGCGCCTGCCATGCCGTAGACCACGCCGCTCCTGCCGAACCGCGGTTCAAGATAGCGCGCCGCAAGCAGCGCCATCCCCAGAAACAGCACGATGTTGATGAGCGCGATTTCGACCGTGCCGACGGTGACTCCCGCAAGGAAGGTAAGGCACACGAAGAGAAAGCCCATCAGGCGCATGTCACACCCGCGCGCCCATCGCGATGGCCGCAGCCAGATCGAGCCGCCCTTCATACAGCGCGCGGCCGGTAATCACCCCCTCGATCCCTTCATGCGCATGGAGGGACAGGATGTGAATGTCGTCCAGCCCCTTCACCCCGCCGCTGGCGATCACCGGGATATCGACCCGGCGCGCGAGGTCGACGGTCGCCTCGATGTTCACGCCCTTCAGCAGCCCGTCGCGGCCGATATCGGTGAACAGCAGCGAGGCCACCCCTGCGTCCTCGAAGCGCCTTGCCAGATCGACCACGGGGACATCCGAAACGTCCGCCCAGCCCTCGGTCGCGACCATGCCGTCCTTGGCATCGACCGCGACGACGATGCCGTTCTCCCACTCGCGCGCCATGTCCTTGACGAATTCTGGGTTCTTGAGCGCCGCCGAGCCCATCACCACCCGCGCCACACCGAGATTGAACCACCCCTCAACCGCCGCCGCATCGCGGATGCCGCCGCCGAGCTGCACATAGCCCGGGAAGGCCGCAAGGATGGCTTCCACCGCCGCGCGGTTGCGGCTTTCGCCCGCAAAGCTGCCGTCAAGGTCGACCACATGCAAGTGCTCGGCCCCGGCATCGGCGAAGATCAGCGCCTGCGCGGCGGGGTCATCGCCGTAGATTGTGGCGCGGTCCATATCGCCCTCGGCAAGGCGCACGACCTGACCGCCCTTGAGGTCGATGGCGGGGAAGATGATCACGGATACCACTCCAGAAAGCGCCGGAGGGTCGCAAGGCCATAGGCCTGGCTCTTCTCCGGGTGAAACTGCACGCCAAGGATGTTGCCGCGCGCCACGGCGGCGACCAGCCCTTCGCCGTGGTCGGTCATGGCGGCAACGTCATGCGGATCGGTGGCGGCGAAGTGATAGGAGTGGAGGAAATAGGCCTCGCCTTCCTCAATCACCGCAGACCCGCGCGCATGGGGCAACAAGGCGACATCGTTCCAGCCCATGTGGGGCACCTTGATCGCAGCGTCGGTTGGCTGGATCAGCCGCACCTCGCCCGCGATCCAGCCAAGGCCGGGGGTTTCGCCATGTTCCAGCCCGCGATCCGCGAGCAGCTGCATGCCCACGCAAATGCCGAGAAACGGCGCGCCGCCTACCTCAACCCGCTCGGTCATCGCTTCGACCATCCCGGCAATCGCGCCCAGCCCTTCGGCGCAGGCCTTGAAGCTGCCGACGCCGGGCAGGACGATCCGGTCAGCGGCGCGCACCACGAAGGGATCGGCGGTGACGGTAACGCTCGCGCCCGCCGCCTTCAGCGCATTGTGGACCGAGTGCAGGTTGCCCGCGCCGTAATCGATCAGCGCGATGACTTCAGGCATTTTTGTTTTCCGCACGCCCCTCCGGGCGCGCGGTCCTCGCTGGACGCGCGGCAAAGCCGCGCCCGCTGCGGGCGGCCGGTCGGCCTTGCGGCTGCTGTGCAGCCGAGGCAGCATCCCTAACCACCCAGCTGCCCCTTGGTGCTCGGGATCGCGCCGCCCTTCCTCGGGTCGCGCTCCACCGCCTGTCGCATTGCGCGGGCGAAACCCTTGTAGAGGCTTTCGCAGATGTGGTGGTTGTTGGTGCCGTAGAGCAGCTCCATGTGCAGCGTGATCCCGGCGGATTGCGAGACCGAATGGAACCAGTGCTCGATCAGCTCGGTATCCCATTCGCCGAGGCGTTCCTGCGTGAACTTCGCCTTCCACACCAGATAAGGCCGCCCGGAAATGTCGAGCGCAACGCGGCTCAGCGTCTCGTCCATCGGCGAATACGCCGCGCCATATCGTCCGATCCCGGCCTTGTCGCCCAGCGCGTTGCTGATCGCCTGCCCCAGCGCAATCGCCGAATCCTCGGTGGTGTGGTGTTGATCGACATGCAGGTCGCCCTCCACCTTCATGGTCACGTCGATCAGCGAATGGCGGCTGAACTGTTCCACCATGTGATCGAGAAAGCCGATGCCGGTTGACACATCATAGCTGCCGGTGCCGTCGAGATTGACGGCGATGGCGATGGTCGTCTCGGTCGTGCTGCGGGTCACGCTGCCGGTGCGGGCGGGGATGCTGGCCATGACCCCGCGCTATAGTCCGCTTCGCCCGCATGACAAGCACCGGCGGCACGGGCTGGGTGCTCTGTCAATGCGGCCTGACACGTCAAAGGGCCTTGACCAAGGCCCTGCGCGGCGTCACCAATCGCCCCGATGAACAGCGATACGCCCGACAGCCTGATCCCCTATGACGAGATCGTGCAGGAAGCCTTGCGCGCTGTGGTGGGCCGGGTGCTGGGATCGATCGTCAGCGGCGGCGGCACCTTGCCGGGGGCGCATCACTTCTACATCACCTTCAAGACCGCCGCGCCGGGCGTGGCGATTCCGCCGCACCTGCGCGAACGCTTTCCCGATGAGATGACGATCGTCCTGCAGAACAAGTTCTGGGATCTGGAAGTCCTGCCGCAGAGCTTTTCGGTCAGCCTCACCTTCAATCAGGTGCCCGCCAAGCTGACCATTCCCTTTGCCGCGATTACCGCCTTCGTCGATCCGGCGGTGGATTTCGGGTTGCAGTTCCAGGCTGCGGTCGACGAGCTTGAGCCCGAAACGCACGAGGATGCGGAGAATGACGGGCCGGACCCGGATCCTGACGGCTCCAACGTCGTCAGCATTGATTTCGGCCGCAAGAAATAGCGCCATGGCGCGGCGGGGGCGAGGCGCAGGTTCGGGCACTGGCAAGCGCGGCTCCCCGGCTGCGGCCTCCGGCGCAAAGTCCGATACCCCGACCGGCCCGGGCGGACTGCCGCTGCCCAGCCCGGTCGCATCGACCAACCTCGTCATCGCCGACATTGTGCTGCGCGCGGCAGGCGGCCTGCTGCGGGAACGGATGGAGCGCGGCCTGCTGATCAAGAGCTACGACGAAGCCAAGGCCGCCAAGCTGGTCGATGGTCGCGGGGTCGCGGCAAGTCTTGCCCTGTGGGGTGCGAGCCGGCTCGCACGCCGGTCTCCGCTCGGGCTGGTAGCGGTCGCGGGCGGGCTCGCCGCCAAGGTCTTCTATGATCGCGGCAAGCGGCTCGAAGCGAAACGCAAACAGCGCAAGCTGCCGGATAGCGAGCCCTGATCGCCGCTTGATTTCCCCCGCCCTGATGGTGCAACGGGGCCTATGGGCGACCAAGCACACCAATCCGCAGATCAGCTCCACCGCCGAGGCCTGATGTTCATCCTGTCCTCACCCTCGGGTGCGGGGAAGACCACGCTGTCCCGCATGCTGCTGGCGAAAGACCCCGAAATCAGGCTGTCGATCTCGGCCACCACGCGCCCGCCGCGCCCCGGAGAGACAGACGCGGTGCATTACCACTTCGTCACGCCGGAACACTTTCAGGCCATGATCGACGAGGACGGTTTTTATGAATGGGCCGAGGTATTCGGCCACCGCTATGGTACGCCCAAAGGGATGATCCGCGCCGGATTGAAGGAGGGGCAGGATTTCCTGTTCGACATAGACTGGCAGGGCACCCAGCAACTTTATCAGAAAGATCAACAGGATGTGGTGCGGGTGTTCATCCTGCCGCCATCCATCGACGAACTCCACCGCCGTCTGCAAAGCCGCGCCACCGACAAGCCCGAAGTAATCGCCGCCCGCATGGAACGCGCCCGCGCCGAGATCAGCCACTGGGACGGCTACGACTATGTCATCATCAACGACGACATCGACGTGTGTTTCGACAAGGTCCGCGCAATCCTCGCCGCCGAACGGATGAAACGCGCAAGGCAGACCGGACTCATTCCGTTTGTGCGCGGATTGATGGGATAGACGCGGCCAAGGCTCAACGCATGATGTTCTGCAAATGTTTCACGTGAAACATTGCTGATTATCGCGCTCCCCGGTCACTCGGGCGGCCATTCGTCAGGCCCGCGACCGGGCTCGTCGATATCGGGAGGGGTCGGTTCGGTTTCGGGGGGAGCTGCCGGCTCGCTCGGTTCGGCCGGCGGGGGCGGGGTTTCCACCGGCGGTGCGGCAGGCTCGACGGTGTCGGGCTGTGGTGGGGGTATCGAGGCCATGGGTCAACTCCGCTGCGCAGGGTTTGCGCGGTAGATCAACCCGCCCGGGCTGCGGAATGTGCCACCCCCTCGCACCGTTCGCCCCGCCGATGGAACATTCTGGCTGTCGGAGCAGGCCGAATGGGGCCGGACGGTTCGCTCGCCCTCACCCCCCCGGCGCCGTAGCGCCCCCTCAATGCCCGCCGCTGGGGTCGGCGAAGTGGCGCGGCAGGTGGGCGTTGACCACTCCGCCATCAACCGTCAGCGTCTCGCCCACCACATAATCGCCCGCGCGGCTGGCGAGGTAGATCGCGGCCGCCGCCATGTCCTCGGCGGTCCCGATGCGCTGGGCCGGGATGCCCACCGCCGAAGCGAGGGGCGCGTCCTTGGCAGCCTTGTTCATCTCCGAAGGGAAGGCCCCCGGCGCGATCGAGGTTACAACGATATTGTCCTCGATCAGGCGCGCGGCCATGCGCCGGGTGAGCTGGATTACCGCCGCCTTCGACGCTTGATAAGCGTAGGTTTCCCAAGGATTGATGCGCTGGCCATCGATGGACGAGACATGGATCACCTTGGCCGGGTGGCCCGCCTTGCCGCCCGCCACCAACAGATCGTGGAGCTTTTGTGTGAGGAAAAACGGGGTCTTGACGTTCAGATCCATCGTCCGGTGCCAGCCGGCTTCCGAGAATTCGAGATAGGGCTGGCCCCAGGCCGCGCCCGCATTGTTGATGAGGATATCGAGCCGGGTCTCGCGCGCCTTCAGCTCATCGGCGAGCGCCACCATGCCGTCCATCTGGCTAAGGTCGGCGGGGATGCCGATCACACGATCCGCGCCGAATTCGTCAATCGTGGCCTGCATCTGATCGGGTTTGCGCGCCGAGATGTAGACCCGCGCGCAGCCTGCCGCGAGCAAGCCTTCGACGAACATCTTGCCGATGCCGCGCGATCCGCCGGTGACCAGGGCGATGCGGCCTTCGAGGCTGAAAAGTGATTGAATATCCATAATTTTTATAGCTCCCTCATTCGTCATTGCAAGCAGAGCGAAGCAATCCATGGGCCGCCCTTGCCGCGCGCGCAGAGCGTGATCCGTGGATCGCCGCGTCGCCTGCGGCTCCTCGCAATGACGAGGAGTGATGGTTGCTCAATACCCGCTCAATTCTGCCACGCGGTTAGCGTGGTAATAGGCATCGCCCAGGAACTCCGCCAGCGCGCGGTCGCGCTTCATGTAGAGGCCGATGTCGTATTCGTCGGTCATGCCGATGCCGCCGTGCATCTGCACGCCTTCCTGCACCGCGAGGCGCGCGGTTCTGGCGACCTTGGCCTTGGCAACGCTTGCCATCAGGTCCGCGCTCGGTGCGGAATTATCCAGCAATTGCTGCGCCTTGATCGTCACCGCGCGGGCGATTTCGACTTCGGAATAAAGGTGGCTGGCGCGGTGCTGCAAGGCCTGAAATTCGCCGATCAGACGCCCGAACTGCTTCCTCTGCTTGAGGTAATCGACCGTCATGTCCATCGCCCCGCTGGCAACGCCGACGCCTTCCGCCGCCGCGCCGATACGGCCTGCACGCAGCATCGCATCGAGCACCGCCCGCCCGCCATCAATCTCGCCGATCACCGCATCGCCGTCCAATTCCACGTCAACGAACCGCGTATGAGTCGACATCGAACTGTCAACGAGGCGCACATGATCGTGCGACACCCCGGCAACATCGCGCGGCACGGCGAACAGCGTGATCCCGTCCGCTTCCTCATCCGACCCGCTGGTGCGTGCAGCGACCACGATCATGTCGGCGCTGCCGCCGTGGATGACGAAGCTCTTGGCGCCATTCAGGCGGAACCCGTTGCCCGACTTTTCGGCCCGGGTGGTGATCCGCTGCGGGCGGTGCTTGGCGGTCTCGTCGATGGCGACGGCGAATACACTATCGCCCGCGATCAACCCCGGCAGGTAGCGCCCCTTCAGATCGTCCGACGCGTGCTTCAGCGCGGTCGCGGCCAGCACGGACGATGTCAGGAACGGCGAGGGTGTCAGGTTGCGGCCGATTTCCTCCAGCACGATTCCGGCTTCGACATGGCCCATGCCAAGCCCGCCGTCCTCTTCCGAGACCAGCATGCCGGTGAAGCCCATTTCCGCCATCTGCTTCCACAACCCGTGGCCAAAACCGTCCTTGCAATCGCGGTCGCGCCAGTGGCGCAGTTGTTTGGCGATATTGCCTTCCTCGGCGAGAAATCCGCGCGCGGTATCGGCGAGCATCGCCTGATCTTCGTTGTGATACAGGGGCATATTGTCTCTCCTAAGCCCCTCCCCTTCAGGGGAGGGGTTGGGGTGGGGGCTCGCTTGTGGGCATTGCGCTTGCGGCAAGGCCCCACCCCCGGCCCCTCCCCTAAAGGGGAGGGGAGTTAAGGGCTCAAGCCCCCGGCAGATCGAGGATGCGCTTGGCGATGACGTTCAGCATCACTTCGCTCGTCCCGCCCTCGATCGAATTGGCCTTGGTGCGCAGCCATGCCCGGGCGGATTTGCCGCCTTCGGTCGCCGCGCTGTCCCATTCAAGGCTGCGCGATCCGCCCGCTGCCATCATCAGCTCGTGCCGGCGCTTGTTCAATTCGGTCCCGGCATATTTCATCATGTTGGGCTGCGCAGGGTGCGCCTTGCCGACCTTGATCTCGTCCAAGAACTTCTCGCCCATTGCTGCAAAGGCGAGCGAATCGACATCGAACATCGCAAGCTCGGCGCGCAGCACCGGGTCGATGGTATCGCCCGACTTGGCCGCATGGCGCTGCATCGCCGCGCCGATTGCCGCCACCCGCTCACCGCCATCCGCGCCCGAGATCATCTCGCGTTCGTGGCCGAGCAGATATTTGGCGACATCCCAGCCGCGATTGATCTGGCCGACATAGGCGGGCACATCGTCGCCATAGGACTTGGGCACAGTGACATTGTCGAAGAAGGTTTCGCAGAAGGGCGAGGAGCCGGAGATCAGCAGAATCGGTTTGGTCGTCACCCCGGCGCTGGCCATATCGAACAGCATGAAGGTGATTCCCTGATACTTGTCGGCCTTGTCAGTGCGGACGAGGCAGAATATCCAGTCGGCCTGATCGGCGTAGGAGGTCCACACCTTCTGGCCGTTCACGACCCAGTGATCGCCCCGATCATCGCCGAAGGTCTGCAAGGATACCAGATCGCTGCCCGATCCCGGTTCGGAATAGCCCTGGCACCAGCGGATTTCCCCGCGCGCGATTTCGTTGAGAAACCGCGCCTTCTGCCCCTCGGTGCCGAATTGCAACAGCGCCGGACCGAGCATCCAGATGCCGAATGACGACAGGGGCGAGCGCGCATTGATCCGGCCCATTTCCTCGCGCAGCACCTTGGCCTCAGGCGCGGAAAGCCCCGCACCGCCGTATGCCTTCGGCCACATCGGCACGGTGTAGCCCTTGGCAACGCAAGCCTCCAGCCACGCCTTTTGCTCCGCGTTCTTGAAGGTCGCGCGGCGGCCGCCCCAGTAGATATCGTCATCATCGCGCACCGGCTGGCGCATTTCGGGCGGGCAGTTGGCTTCCAGCCAGGCGCGGGTTTCAGTGCGGAAATCGTCCAGATCGGCCATGACCGATTCTCCTCTCCAGCCTCTCACTTGACGCTTACGTTAGGAGCATTTCGCCGGGCGCTGCAAGCGTCCATCGCACGAGGTCCGATGCCGTAGCGTCAGGGCCTGATGCCCCCGGTGCGCGATTGACGCGCGGGCCAATCGGTCTAGGTTCAAAACCGAAAGCGGGAGAGACACAGGTGGCCGGAATCGGCAGATCGCCATGCTGCACAGCGAGGCGCGGATGAGCATGGTGACAGGGCCGCTTCCGGGCAGGCTCAAACTGATGCACGGCTTCGGCGCGGTCGCTTTCGGGGTGAAGGACGGCGGCTTTTCGTTCTTTCTGCTGCCGTTCTACAATCTGGTGCTGGGGGTGGATGCCGGCGTGGTCGGCGCGGCGCTGGCCACCGCGCTCATTATCGACGCGCTGGTCGATCCGCTGATCGGGCACTTGTGCGACCGCACCTATACCCGCTGGGGCCGCCGCCTGCCGTGGCTCTACATCGCCCCCGTCCCGCTGGCGCTGGCCTGGGCGCTGCTGTGGTCGCCGCCCTTCACCGGGGTTCCGACCTATTGGGAGATCGTCGCGCTGGCGGTGGGCGTGCGGCTGCTGCTGTCGGCCTGCGAGGTGCCTTCGATCAGCCTCGTCCCCGAAATCACGGGCGATTATGTCGAGCGCACGACGCTGTTCCGTTACCGCTATCTGTCGGGCTGGCTGGGCGGGCTGGCGATGTCGATCCTTGCCTTCACGGTGTTTCTGCCCACCCCGCAATCGCAGTTGGAGCCCGAAGGTTACGGCGTGTTCGGGCTGGTCGGCGCGGTGGTGATTCTGGTGTCGGTGATCGGTTCGGCTGCGGGCCAGCACCCCTATCTGGCACGGCTGCCCGATGCCGTGCCGCCGCCGTTTTCGATCACCGCCGCCTTTGGGGAGATCGCAGGGGCCTTCCGTGAGCGCGCTTTCGTGATCTTCGCCTGCGGCGCGCTGGCCGCGCATGTCAGCGCGGGCGTGACGCTGTCGATCACGCTCTATGTGCTGCGTTATGTGTGGCAGTTCAGCGAGCTGGCCTTCAAGCTCTATCCACTGGCGCTGGGCCTTTCGGTGGTGGCGATGTTCGTGATCGTCGGCCCGCTGCACCGGCGCTTCGGCAAGCCGATGAGCGGTGCGGGCGGATCGCTGATCACGCTGGCGCTTGGCGGATTGCCCTATGCGCTGCTGCTGGCCGGGCTGTGGCCGCAAACCGGAACGGCGCTGTCCACCGGCCTGTTCATGGTGTTCATGCTGGCGGCCAACACCGCCGGGGTGGTCACGATCATCTCGGCCACGTCGATGGTCGCCGAGATCGTCGAAGCCTATGAAGAACGCACCGGCAAGCGCGCCGAAGGCACATTCTATGCCGGAAACTGGCTGGTGACCAAATCGGCGACCGGCGGGGGCATCCTGCTGACCAGCCTGATTGTGGAGAGCATCGGCCTTGCACCCGGCACCGTGCAGGCGGCGGTCGCGCCCGATGTGGCGCGCAACCTGGCACTTGCCTACATGATGGTTGCGAGCGTGCTGGCGTTGACGGCGGCGTTCTGGCTCGCCCGGTTTCCGATCAGCCGCTCCGATCACGAAGCCCGCCTTGCCGCCCGGATCGCGGGCGAGCGGGTCGCCGCGGGGGTGCCTGCGCCCCACAAATGAGAGCTTGGCGGGCGCACGAGGCTCTGCCACGGTCATGCAAAGATTCGATTTCAATTAAGGACGAGAGAGGAACAGCCCCATGGATTTCGAACCGACCGAACGGCAGGTCTACTGGGCGGGCCGGGTGCGTGATTTCATCGAGGCGCATGTGCGCCCCAACATGAAAGTCTATGACGAACAGGATCATAACGGCGATCGCTGGAAGGTTCTCCCGATTGTCGAGGAGACCAAGGCGAAGGCGAAGGCCGCGGGCATCTGGAACCTGTTCATGCCGCCCCGCAATGACAGCCACCATCATGTCGATGACAGCTTCGAATTCGAAGGGCCGGGCCTCACCAACCTCGAATATGCGCTGTGCGCCGAGGAAATGGGCCGCATCGGGTGGGCGAGCGAGGTGTTCAACTGCTCCGCGCCCGATACCGGCAACATGGAAGTGTTCCACCGCTACGGCACGGCTGCGCAGAAGGAGGCGTGGCTCCGGCCGCTGATGAATGGTGAGATCCGTTCCGCCTTCCTGATGACCGAGCCCAACACGGCCTCGTCCGATGCCACCAACATCGAAACCCGGATCGAGCGGGACGGGGATGACTATGTCATCAACGGCATCAAGTGGTGGTCGAGCGGCGCGGGCGATCCGCGCTGCAAGGTTGCCATCGTGATGGGCAAGACCGATTTCGCCGCGCAGCGCCACGCGCAGCAATCCATGATCCTGATGCCGCTCGACGCGCCGGGGGTGACGATCCTGCGGCACCTGCCCGTGTTCGGCTATGACGATGCGCCCCACGGCCACATGGAGATCGAACTGAAGGACGTGCGCGTCCCTGTCACCAACATGCTGCTGGGTGAAGGCCGCGGGTTCGAGATCGCGCAGGGCCGCCTCGGGCCGGGCCGCATCCACCACTGCATGCGCACCATCGGCGCGGCGGAAGAGGCGCTGGAAAAGATGTGCCGCCGCTTGCAGGAGCGTGAGGCCTTCGGCAAGCCGGTCTACAAGCATTCCGTCTGGGAAGAGCGTGTCGCCCGCGCCCGCATCGACATCGAGATGACGCGGCTGCTCTGCCTCAAGGCGGCGGACATGATGGACAAGGTCGGCAACAAGGCCGCCAAGCAGGAAATCGCGATGATCAAGGTGCAGGCCCCCAACATGGCGCTGCGGATCATCGACGATGCGATCCAGGCGCACGGCGGCGGCGGCGTGTCGGAGGATTACGGCCTCGCCCGCGCCTATGCGGGCCAGCGCACGCTGCGGCTGGCCGATGGGCCGGACGAAGTCCACGCCCGTTCCATCGCGCAAATCGAGTTCGCCAAATACGCCCCCCGCCCCGGCCCGACCGCCAACGCCCTGCGCAGCGAGCGCGGGCGGGCGGCGAACGGTGCCTCGGGCTTCAGCTCGGGCGACATGGGCGCGGCGCGGTAGGGCTGAGCACGAGCCGGACGGAAAGATACGCGCATGGCAAAAGCCGCCATCCTCGAACGCCCCGGCGAGGGCCTGCGCATTGCCGAGGTCGCCTATGCCGACCCCGGCCCGCATGAAGTGCTGATCGACACCAAGGCGTGCGGCCTGTGCCATTCCGATCTGCACTTCATCGACGGGCATTACCCCCATGCCCTGCCCTGCATTCCGGGGCACGAGGCGGCGGGCGTGGTGCGTGCGGTCGGCAGCGAGGTGCGCACGGTGAAGCCGGGCGATCACGTCGTCTCGTGCCTTTCCGCCTTCTGCGGGCACTGCGAATTCTGCGTAACCGGCCGCATGGCGCTGTGCCTCGGCGCAGATACCCGCCGCGCCAAGGGTGAGGCCCCGCGCATCGCCTTGGCCGATGGGACGCCGGTGGCGCAGATGCTGAACCTGTCGGCCCTCAGCGAACAGATGCTGATCCACGAACACGCCTGCGTGGCGATCGACAAGGCCATGCCGTTCGACCGCGCGGCGCTGCTGGGCTGCGCGGTCACGACCGGCGCGGGGACGATCTTCAACGCCTGCAAGGTGACACCGGGGGAAACCGTGCTGGTGGTCGGCTGCGGCGGGGTGGGTCTTGCCGCGATCAACGCCGCGCGGATCGCAGGAGCGGGCAAGATCATCGCCGCCGATCCCCTGCCCGAAAAGCGTAGCCTGGCGCAAGTGCTGGGCGCGACCCACACCGTCGATGCGCTGGCAGACGATGCTGCAAAACAGATCATCGCGATCAGCGGCGGCGGGGTCCACTGGGGGATTGAGGCGGTCGGGCGGCAGGCGTCCGCCGATCTCGCGGTTGCCTCGCTCAGGCGCGGGGGAACGGCGGTGATCCTCGGCATGATGCCGTTGGACTGCAAGGTGGGCCTCGGCGCGATGGACCTGCTGGGCGGGAAAAAGCTGATGGGCGCGATCATGGGGATGAACCACTTCCCGGTCGATCTGCCGCGTCTGGTCGATTTCTACCTGCGCGGCCTGCTCGATCTCGACACGATCATCGCCGGGCGCATCGCGCTTGAGCAAGTGAACGAAGGCTTCAACACGATGCGCGCCGGCCATGCCGCCCGCACAATAGTGGTGTTCGACTGATGCCAGATGCAAACAACATTGATTTCGAGAAGGAAATGGTCGGCACGGTCGCCGTGGGCGAGCGAGACGCGCTTGATCTTGACGCGCTGACCGCATGGTTCGCGGCGCACGTCGACGGGTTCGCAGGCCCGATCAGCTACACCAAGTTCAAGGGCGGCCAGTCAAACCCCACCTACCGGATCGACACGCCGCAAGCATCCTACGTGCTGCGCCGCCAGCCCTTCGGCAAGCTGCTCCCCAGCGCCCACGCGGTCGACCGCGAATATGCGGCGATGACCGGGCTTCACCCAACCGGCTTCCCGGTGCCGCGCACCTATGGGCTGTGCGAAGACCCGCAAGTGATCGGATCGAAGTTCTTCGTGATGAGCCTCGCCGATGGGCGCAACCTGTGGAACGGTGCGCTGCCCGGCATGTCGCCGGACGAACGGGGCGCGCATTATCACGCGCTGATCGACACCATGGCCGCGCTGCATCGCAACGATCCGCAGGCCATCGGCCTTGGCGAATATGGCAAGCCCACCGATTACTGCGCGCGCCAGATCGCCCGCTGGACCAAGCAATACAGACTCTCCGAAACCGAACCCATGCCGGATATGGAGCGGCTGATCGAATGGCTGCCCGAAACCATCCCGCCGCAGAACGCCAGCAGCGTGGTCCACGGCGATTACCGGCTCGACAATGTGATCTTTCACAAGACCGAACCCCGCATCATCGCGGTGCTGGATTGGGAGCTGTCGACGCTGGGCGATCCGATTGCCGATTTCAGCTATCTGATGCTCAACTGGTTCCAGCCTGCCGATGGGCGTGCGGGGTTGATGGGGCTCGATCTTCCGGCGCTGGGCATTCCCACGGTGGAGGACGCCGTGGCGCGCTATGTCGCTGCGACCGGCTACCCGGTGCCGCCGATGGAGTGGTATTTCGCCTATAACCTGTTCCGCCTCGCCGCGATCATGCAGGGCATCAAGAAACGCGTGCTCGACGGCACCGCGTCAAGCGCCCACGCGCAGGCGATGAGCGAGCGAGTGCATCCCCTGGCGGCGCGCGCCCATGAATTTGCACTGGCGGCGGGGATGAAGGGGTAAGGCTTGCCGGGAAGGCCGACCCGGTCTAATCGCGCACCTCCGTTCGCCCTGAGCTTGTCGAAGGGCTGCACTTCACTTCCTGCTCCGGTCCCACAGCAGCACGGTCCTTCGACAAGCTCAGGACGAACGGGGATGGGAGTGTTTCTGGAGAACCCGCGTGACCGAAGCCCTGATCGCCGCCATCGAAACCGCTTGGGAAAACCGTGCCGAAGTCGGCCCCGGCCATGATGTGCGCCATCAGGTCGCCGACGCGCTGGCCCTGCTTGATAGCGGCGCGGCGCGTGTGGCGGAGCCGGACGGCGCGGGCGGCTGGCGGGTCAACCAGTGGCTCAAGAAGGCGGTGCTCCTGAGCTTCCGGCTCAACGACAACCGTGTGATGGATGGCTGCGCTGCCGGCGCGCCTGCCTATGACAAGGTGCCGCTGAAATTCGCCGGTTGGGGCGAGGACCGCTTCAAGGAAGCCGGTTTCCGTGTGGTGCCGGGCGCGGTGGTGCGGCGGGGCGCGCATATTTCCAAGGGCGCGGTGCTGATGCCGAGCTTCGTCAACATCGGCGCCTATGTGGGCGAGAACACGATGATCGACACCTGGGCCACGGTTGGATCATGCGCGCAGATCGGCGCGAACGTGCACATCTCCGGCGGCGCGGGGATCGGCGGGGTGCTCGAACCACTGCAAGCCGAACCCGTCATCATCGGCGACGGCGCCTTCATCGGCGCGCGGGCGGAAGTGGCCGAAGGCGTGCGTGTGGGCGAAGGCGCGGTGCTTTCCATGGGCGTCTATCTCGGCGCTTCGACCAAGATCGTTGACCGCGCCACCGGCGAAGTCCACATCGGCGCCGTTCCGCCCTACGCCGTGGTCGTCCCCGGCGCGATGCCGGGCAAGCCCCTGCCCGATGGCTCGCCCGGGCCAAGCCTCTATTGCGCGGTGATCGTCAAGACGGTGGACGCGCAGACCCGTTCCAAGACCGGCATCAACGAGCTGCTGCGCGATTGATGGCGGGGCGGCTCGGCCCGCCGCATCTGTGCCCCGCCTGATCGGGAGCCGCGAAACATCCTTGGCGCATGCGGCGTCATCCCCTGCGAACCATCCTGCAGGAGACACCCATGCCCGCCCCCGATCGCCGCAATGGTCCGCGGATCGACACCACCGACGCCCGCGCGGGCAGCCGCGAGGGTGTGGTGCGCTGGGTGCTGCTCGTCAGCCTCGGCCTCGCAATCATCGCCCTCACCGTCATCTGGGTAACGGGCGCGCTCACCCAAGACCCGGTCGAAAGCGAAGGCACCAGCACCGGCCGGATCGAAGCCCAGCGCGAGGGCGATGATGTCGGCGCCGATAGCCGGTAACGTCTCTCCCAAGGCTCCGCCTGACCCGTTTTCAGGAACCATCGGGTCTCCCCCGGATTGATTGACGCTACGGAACCAAATTCCGTAGCGTCAACCCAGTAAGGGGAGAGAGACAATGGCCGACCGGAACGAAGCTGTCCGCATTAACGACGAGGCCGCGCGCGGCGCTGTCAGCAACACGGGGCTGCGCTATGTGCTGGCCTTCAGCCTTGGCCTTGCGGTGATCGCGATGAGCCTGGCATGGATCATCCCGGCGCTTGCCATCGCCAGCCACTGATCATGACACTGGCGCGGCGACCGGATTGATCAGCGTCTCGATCGGCGGCTGATCGGCGACCTGCGCGGTGTATGCTTCGGCCGCGCGCATTACGCGCAAGGTATTGCGGCTCGCGATCATCTCAAGCTCGGCCTGCGAATAGCCGCGCCGGGCCAGTTCCGCGAACAGCATCGGGTAACCGCTTACGTCCTGAAAATCGACGGGACCGGAAGGGATGCCGTCAAAGTCGCCGCCGATGGCGATATGCTCCACACCCGCCACCTTGCGGATGTGGTCGATGTGATCGGCCATGTCCTTGATCGCCCCATTGGGCTGCGGATTAGCTTTGTCCCATGCGATCATGCCCTCGGCCACCTTGGCTGGCTGACCCAGCCAGGCAGCCTTCAGCCGCGCCTCCTCGCCCGCGCGGTTGGCGTTCAACTGACGAAGCGGCTCGTTGATGAACAGCGGCAGGGCGACCACCATCACCACGCCGCCGTTCTCCGGCAGCCGGGCCAGCACGGAATCAGGCACGTTGCGCGCATGCCCGTTGATCGCCCGCGCGCCGGAATGGCTGAAGATCACCGGCGCCTTCGCGATGTCGAGCGTATCCATCATCGTCGCCTCGCTGACATGGCTGATATCGACCAGCATCCCGATCCGGTTCATCTCGCGCACCACATCGCGGCCGAAATCGCTGAGGCCGTCATGCTTCGGGGTATCGGTTGCCGCGTCTGCCCACGGCGTGTTGCTGTTGTGGGTGAGCGTCATGTAACGCGCGCCCAGCGCATGCAGCTGGCGCAGCACCGCAAGGCTCGATCCGATCGAATGACCGCCCTCCATACCCAGCAGCGATGCGATTCGCCCTTCGGCCATGGCGCGTTCGACCTCGTCGGCAGTGGTGGCAAAGCGCAACGCCTGCGGATAGCGCGCGATCAGGCGCCGGGTGACGTCGATCTGCTCGATCACCTCCCGCACCGTCTCGGCCTCGTCGGTGTTGGACGGGACGTAGACCGACCAGAACTGTGCACCCACCTTGCCTTGCCTGAGGCGGGCAAGATCGGTGTGCATCACCAGACCTTCGGGGTGGCCTTCGCCAGTGCGGCTCGTGTCCTCGAAATCGAAGCCATTGATCTGATTGGCGAACCGTGCGCGCAACTGATTGGGGACGTCATTGTGCCCGTCGAACACCGGGGCGGCTTCCAGCGCGGCATTGGCGGTGGCGGTGGCGGCATCCACCGGCGCGGCCTGCTGGGCGATGAGCGGTTGGGCCAGCAGCAGCGCGGCGATGACAGCGAGGCGTGAAGGCGCAGAGAGTTGCATGGGACAGGTTCCGGAAGCTAGAGCGCCTGCACCAATGGAACCGGGGCAGGCAAGGATGGGCGGGATGGATAGCGCGGCACGACTGATCGCACAATTGGGCCTTTCCGCTCATCCCGAAGGCGGATGGTATCGGGAAACGTGGCGTGCCGAGCTGGGGCCTGATGGCCGCGCAGGCGGCACCGCGATCCTGTTCCTGCTGCGCGCGGGAGAAGCCTCGCACTGGCACACGGTCGATGCCGCAGAGCTGTGGCTGTGGCAGGCGGGCGATCCGGTGGAGTTGCGGTTGGCGGCGGGTGATGCAGGCCCGGTGCGATCGGTGATTCTCGGCGGCGATGTGGCGGCGGGGCAGCAGTTGCAAGGCGTGGTCGCGCCCCATGAATGGCAGGCGGCCCGCCCCCATGGCGAAGCCCGCCACGGCTACAGCCTGGTTTCCTGCGTGGTGGTTCCGGGGTTCGACTTTGCCGGTTTCGTGCTGGCACCGCCGGGGTGGGAGCCGGGCGCATGATGAAGGCGGTGCTCAGATGGGTGCTGGCGGCGTTCTACTTTGCCGCCGGGGTGATCCACCTCGCGAGGCCCGCCCCGTTCCTCACGATCATGCCCGGCTGGGTTCCCGCACCCGAGGCCGTGGTGCTGTGGACCGGGGTCGCCGAGATCCTCGGCGCTGCGGCACTGGTGCAACCTTGGTCCTCATCGCTGCGCCGCGCCGGGGGATGGGGCCTTGCGCTTTACGCGCTGTGCGTGTGGCCCGCCAATATCAATCACTTCGCGCTCGACATTGCACGCGCTGACGGCGGGCTGGGCCTTGCCTACCACGTGCCGCGCATGTTCGCGCAGCCTGCGATTATCTGGCTGGCGCTGTGGGTGGGGGATTGCCTGCCGCTGCGCCGCCGCCGTCCGGCATGACGCCGGGCGAGGCGATCCTGACGCTGCTCGCTGAGCGCGCCCCTGACGCAACCATCTGCCCGAGCGAGGCGGCGCGCCGTCTGGCCGGTTCCGAAGGCGATTGGCGCGCGCAGATGGAAGCCGTCCACCGCGCCGCCGATGTGCTGGCCGAGGCAGGGGCCATCGCGCTGTCATGGAAAGGGGCGCCCCTCTCTCACACCCCCATGCAAAAACGGCGCGGACCCTACCGGATCGCGCGCCGCTGATGTTAGGCGGTAGCCGGATGGCGCCACAGGGGCACCACCGACGGTTTCAGGTCAGGTGCTTGGAGACCGCAGCGGTCATCTTGAACATCGAGATCTGGTCTTTGCCGATCACCGCGCCCAGCTTGGCATCGGGATTGATCTGACGCTTGTCCTTGCTGTCCTGCAGGCTGTTCGCCTTGATGTATTCCCACACCTTTGAGGTTACTTCGGCGCGGGTCATCGGGCCTTTGCCGATCACCGCTTCGAGATCCCCGGAAAGCTGCACCGGCTTCTGCAGTGCGTTGGTTGATCCAGCCATCATCTACTCCCTTGCTGTCTGTGGCAGGTTACTCAAGATCATCATCGTCCCAGTCCGCATCTTCGTCCTCCCCGCCGGTGACGGTGGCGTGGAGCACCGCGCAGGCCGTTACCGTCCCTTGCAGCGATGCGATGAGGTCCGCCCTCCCCGCGCCGGGCATCAGCACCAGCGGCAGATCGGTGGCGAAAAGTTGAAACAGGTAATGGCGCGTCTCGCCCTCGGGCGGATCGGGCAGCAGCCATTCGGAATTGCCCGCCTGATTCTTGCCGGTGCGCGGCGGCACTTCGCCTTCCAGCAGCTTGCCGCGCTGCGCAGCCAGACCCCAGACAAGCCAGTGGCACGCAGGCTCGGCCCCCTTGCTCGATGCGTCTTCAACCACCAGCACCAGTTCCTGCGATCCGGGCGGCGGCGCGGTCCATTCGAGCGGCGGGGCAACCGCGTCTTCCTCGCTCGCGGTGAAGCTCCCGTCGAGCGCCTCTCCATTGCGGAACGCCGCGCTGGTCAGCGCGAATCCACCGCGCGCCAGCAACTGCGCAGAGCCCAGCCGCGCGACCGCAAGCCCGGCATGACGCGCGGGTGCGGGCACGTGCGGAGCGAGCCAGCCGGGGAAATCAGTCATGATTCTGTCGCTTCATCGCCCTCGTGCTAGTCCCTTCGGATGCGGGAGACGAGACTTGGCAAGCATCTTTTCGCCGGTTTCTGAGGAAAACCCTGCAAACGCAGGCAAAAAGGTCACGCTTTTGGCCGCAATCATGCGGATTGGCACTGAGAACCCTTGCTGTGCGGCGCTCGGCATTGCATCTTGCGTGCATCCGGGCGCTCCCTCGGCCCCGCCCTTCGGAGTTGCCCCTCTTCATGAAGCCCGGTCGCACGCTGCTCAGCCTCGTCCTGTCCGTCAGCCTTGTCGCATGCGGCGGCGGCGGTTCGTCGTCCGGCACCCCTGCGACAGGCGGTGGCGGCTCCTCGCCTACGCCCAGCCCCTCGCCGACCGCAGGTGCCTGCGGGCTGCGCGCCCAGCAGGATTATGCCGACCGGGTGCTGAACGAATGGTATCTGTTTCCCGAACTGCTCGCTTCGGCCAACCCGGCTTCGTTCAGCGACCTCCAGTCCTATCTCGATGCCCGCGTCGCCCCGGCGCGCGCGCAGGGGCGCGACCGCTTCTTCACCTTCGCCACCTCGATCGCGGAGGAGAACGCGCTCATCAATTCCGGCGCTTCGGCAGGGTTCGGCGTGCGCCTGTTCTACGACATCCCCAACCGCCGGCTGTTCGTGGTCGAAGCCTATGAAGGCACCCCCGGCCTTGCCGCCGGGCTTGACCGGGGGACCGAAATCACCGCGATCGGCACCACCAGCGCCAATCTTCAGAGCGTCGCCAGCCTGTTCGCCAGCGGCGGCGCGCAGGGGGTGGCCAACGCCCTTGGCCCCTCCACCACCGGGACAGCGCGGGTGCTGCGCTTTGTGCAGCCCGGCGGGGCGACCGGGGAGCAACGCATCATCAAGGCGGAGTTCTCGGTCGATCCGGTATCGCCCCGCTACGGCGCGCTGATCCTCAACGATGGCGGCAGGCGGGTCGGCTACCTCAATCTGCGAACCTTTTTCGTCGCCGAAGCTGCAAACCAGCTGCGCCAGGCCTTCAACCAGTTCGCTGCGCAAGGCGTGACCGAGCTGATCCTTGACCTGCGCTACAACGGCGGCGGTCTGGTCGATGTGGCAGACACCATGGGCGACCTGATGGGTGCAGGGCGCACCGGTCAGGTGTGGAGCCGCACGGTGCTGCGCCCCTCCAAATCGGCGGAGAATGAGACACGCCTGTTCCGCACCGAACCCGGCGCCGTCGCCCCCACCCGCGTGGCGGTGATCGCCACCGAAGAAACCGCATCGGCGAGCGAGCTCGTCACCAATTCGCTGATCCCCTATCTGGGGTCGGGCGTCGCGCTGGTCGGGTCGGACACCTTCGGCAAGCCGGTCGGCCAGTTCGGATTCGATCTGGCCGAGTGCGATCTCAGGGTGCGGGCGGTCGCGTTCCGGACGGTCAATGCTGCGGGACAGGGCGACTATTTCAACGGGCTCGCCAGCGTCATGCCCAACACCTGCCGCGCGGGCGACGATCTGGCTCAGCCGCTCGGCGATCCGCGCGAGGCGTCAATCGCGGCGGCGCTCGATTTCCTTGCCGGGCGAACCTGCACGCCGATCAGCGGGGCGGTCGCGGGGGCAGATGCCGCCGCAGGGACCACTGCGGAACGCCGCGCACGGCTGGGCTTCGATCTGCCAGCCCGCAAGGCGCTCCAGCCGCAGCGCCCCAACGCCGCGCAGCGCGAATTGCCGGGGCTGTTCTAGGGCGCCGGATCGCCAGTGAAGGGCTGGCTGCTGGTATAGCCACACCCGCGCAGGGTCTGCGCGCCCAGCGTCACCGTGGCGACATAGGGAAAGCGCCGGTCGCTCATCCCGTCGCTGCAATCGCCTGGGGTCAGCGTTGCGTTGAAGGCTTCGCCATCAAGCGTGCCGGTGAAGCCAAGCCCGTTGTTCCCGGCAAAGCGGCTTACGGCAAAGCGCGTGCCGGGTTGATTTTCCGGTGTCGACCACAGCCCCTCCTCGCCTTCGACCGCAAGGTTCCAGAACGGCTCGGTGCCGACCAGCGTCACCGCTTCTTGCGGGGCGACCGCATCGAAAGTCTTGCCTTCAGGGTTGATCGCGTCCTGCTGCGCGGGTGCACAAGCGGCGAGTGTCAAAACGGCGAGCGCGGTAATGCAACGGACCATATGGCGGTTCTCCCTCAGTGCCCGGCAGAGGTTACCCGCCGGAACCATGCGCGCGGCCGGGGGTTGCCGAGCGATGGAGCTTATCCCGACCCGCGCCGCCGCGCTAGAGCGGCTTGCCACATTTCTCCCCGCCGCCGGCCGCCGCTATGCCGAAACCCGCAATGCCGATGATGGCCCGCGCGCCGGGGGGCGGGGCAATGTCAGCGCGCTTTCGCCCTGGCTCCACGCCGGGCTGATCCGCGAGCCCGAGGTGCTGGAAGCGGTGCTGGGCGCGCATTCCCCGCGCGCGGCCGAAAAGTTCATCGCCGAGGTGTTTTGGCGGATCTATTTCAAGGGCTACCTCGAACAGCGCCCGGCAATCTGGGACGATTACCGCGCCGGGCTTGAACACGCCCTGGCTGCGCTCGGGCGCAACAGTGGGCTGCAAATCGCGTTCGAACAGGCGACTGAGGGCCGCACCGGGATCGAGGCCTTCGATGTATGGGCGCGGGAGCTGGTGGAGACGGGCTACCTCCACAATCATGCGCGGATGTGGTTTGCCAGCGTCTGGATCTTTACCCTCAAGCTGGACTGGCGGCTCGGCGCGGATTTCTTCCTGCGGCACCTGATGGACGGCGATGCGGCCTCGAACACGCTGTCGTGGCGCTGGGTTGCGGGGCTGCACACCAAGGGCAAGCACTACCTGGCGCGCGAGGATAACATCGCGCGTTACACGGCGGGGCGGGCGGAAGGTCCGCTGGCCGCGGCGCGGCTCGCAGGGGATGCAGAGCCCCTTACGGAACCTCATGACTATGCCCGCCGACCGCTCGATCTGCCCGGCCCGGTGAGCGCCGCTGACCTGGCGGAACCCTTCGCCCTGCTGTTGCACGACGAAGCGGCGCACCACGCCCCGCTCGATCTGCCGGGCACGCCCGCGCTGGTGATCGGGGCGAGCCGACCGGAGGCGCGATCACCCGCGCCCGTCGGGACACTGGCGCAGGGCTTTGCGCATACCGCTGTCGCGGGCGGGGTGGCCGAAGCGGCGGCCGCGTTTGGCTGCGCTTCGGCCATCTGGCACCCCGGACAGCCCCTCGCCCCGCTGCTGGCCGAAGCCGGGATTGCCCGCATCGCCCTGCCCTACCTCGCCACCGGCTGGACCCGCGATGCGCTCTGGCCGGACCTTGCGCCGCTGATGGCCGAGGGCCGCGTCGTCACCCTTCTGGGCGACCTTGACCGCGCCACCTGGCCGCTTGCCAAGGCCGGTTTCTTCGGCGTTGCCAAGGCGATTGACGACCTGCTGGCCGCCTGCGGCATTCACGGCGCGGGGGCGATGACTGCGCGTTAAATCTGCTTGTCGGGCGAAGGATCGCGCCGGTGCCTTTCGGCCTTGCCGAAAATCCGCTCCAACCGCTCCGCCATCGTATTCGCCGCAATCCGCGCTGCCGCGTCCACATCGGCCGCCTTGCCGGTGACCCCGATCGGGCGAGAGCCCCGCGGGCGCGCCTCGATGGTGCAATGCTTGTCGTCCGCCCCGTGCTTGCGACCGTTGACGTCCGACACATGCACCTCCAGCCGCGTCAGCCGGTCCGCGAACCGTTCCAGCCGCTGGCGCACCTGCGCCTCGATCCGCTGCGCCACATCGTTGGTTCCCATCACCGAGCTATCGGTGTTGAACTGGAACTGCATGGTGCTCATGGGCATTCTCCTTCGGTTTTCAGTGCCCTGTTGCCGAAGGAGAGTATGGCGACGCCCGGCCCCGCTTGCCAGCGGAATCGGTCACACCGTTCAGGATGCAAGGTCTTCCGCAGCGCGGCGTTCGGCGCGCACGCGGTCCGCCTTTTCGCGTTCCTCGACCGTTCTGCGAGCCTGTTCGGCCAGCCCGCGCCAGGTCTTTTCAGAGCGCAATTCGCGCTCGCGCACGTTCTCCAGCGTTGCCACTTCGGCCAGTGCGGCCGCTTCGTCAGCGCGTTCGGAGTAGAATTCGTAGGTCTGGGCCATTGGTCGTGTCCTGCCATGGGAGGGGGTAGGCGGGATTCGGTAGGCGTATGTTGGGGAGGGCGGGCCGCGATCATGCGCGCCCCGCCCCCGGTATCATGCGGCTCAGGCGGCCGACAGGTTCACGGCGCTTTCCTTGCCGTTGCGCCCGCGCTCCAGCTCGTAATTGACGCGCTGGTCCTTATCGAGCGAGTTCATGCCCGCCGCCTGCACGGCGGTGATGTGGACGAAGCTGTCTGCCGAACCATCGTCGGGCTGGATGAAGCCATAGCCCTTGTCGGTATTGAAGAACTTCACGGTTCCGGTCTTGCTCATGAGAGTGTTCCTTTCGAGAACTTGTCAGTGCCCCGCTGCGACGTGCGGCGAGGCGGGTGCCCGGTGGCGAAAATCGCCACAAAGCGTAGTGCGTTATCGTCCAATGAAAGGAAGTCGTCGTCTGGTTAACGCCGGGGCCGTCGGGCTGAACCCATGGCAAGCGGCGGAGCGCAAAGTCGGAAGTCCGTCGCAAATTTCGACGTCAGCGGTGGCGGTGTAGCACAGTTTGCCCCGTTCACCTAATCGGAGCCGCCAGGCACGCAGCCCGCCGCGGCCCTGCGCCATGCGCGCGCAGCCACCCAGGCTGTAGGGAAGTTGACAAAAGTTACACCGTGTCAACTTTGCTCGGGCCGGCCAACATCTTGTAATGCCTTCGTCAATTCATCATCCGACCACCCGGACGGACACCCGGAATCGCGCGCGAAATGACGGCCTGCCGCGCCAAATTCGTCCGCATCCTCTGGCGAAAGCGCCCCGGTTTCAACCGGCGTGCCCGCCTCAAGCTTTGCCAGCAGGCTCTCGAAATCGCGCGCATGACGCTCTGCCATCGGCTTCAGCCGGCCGAACACCGGATTGCCGCCAAACGTCTGGGAGCGCAGCAAGGCGACTGTCAGCCCTTCGTCATAACGGCGATAGGATCCCACCTGCTCGCCCTTGTAGAACACCGGCCGCTCAACCCCGTTGAGCGCGCGTTCCAGCGCGGCGTGGGCGAGCACATCGAAGGAGTGATGAAACGCCACCTCCCACGCGAGGTCGAACGGCTGCCCCTTGAGCCGGGAGCGCAGCCGATAAGCCGACTGCCGCGACCGCCCCACCGATTGCGCCGCCTCGGACACGGAGTGCGTGGCAGACAGCGCGCGCAGGAACTTGACCTGCCGCTCCCTATCCCAGCCATCGGTGCGAGCGGGGGTATCATCCGGCGCGGCGCGCGCAGAGGCTTCGGGAACAGCGCGAAGTTTGGCGGCACTGCGGGGCGAGCGAGGAGATTGGGCGCGGGTCATCGGCGGAGGATGACGCGGGGGTGGGGTGTAGGAAAGGGGGCGCACGCCCCTTACCGCGCGCGGCCCGCCGGGCTAAAGCGGCCCCATGTCACCCATCACCATCCTGATCGACGCCGACGCCTGCCCGGTGAAAGACGAAATCTACCGCGTCGCGGAGCGTTATCGTGCCGAAGTCCGCGTGGTCAGCAACGCAGCCTTCCGCATTCCCGATAGCCCTCGGGTGAAGCGCGTGGTGGTGTCGGGCGCGTTCGACGCAGCGGACGACTGGATCGCCGAGACGGCGGATGCGCTGCCCAAAGGCAAGTGCGTGGTGGTCACCGCAGACATATTGCTCGCCGACCGCTGCCTGAAAGCGGGCGCCCGCGTGCTGAAACACAACGGCGAGGAGTTTACGACGGCGAGCATCGGCGGCGCGATTGCGACGCGGGCGATCATGGCGGACTTGCGCGCCGGAATGGACGGGGTTGGGGGTGGGCCTGCGCCGTTCGGGAAGGCGGATCGGTCGCGGTTCCTGCAGTCGCTCGACCGGGTGATGGTGGGGATGGGGCGTCAGGGCTCCTGAGCGGGCGCGGGCGGCCCCGCCTCAGGCTGGGCCGCTCTCTCTCCCACGACAAAGCGGGCCGCGTCCACGTCCGCCCCGCCAGCCTTGCGGGTGCGGCGGATGCGGGCGGCGAGCGCGGTGATCGCGCCGCGATAGGCAGCGCGGCGGCTCAGTGAGGTCGCGCGGGTCTTGCCGACGAGGGCGATCTGGTGGGCGCGCAGCAGTGCGTTCATGTCCATGGGCTGGCCTTTGCGATTGTGGGTAGGCAGATATGATCATGGGCTCCCGGGGGTCCGGAAGCCCATGATGCAGCGTCAGCTTGGCGCGTCAGCTCTGCTGTTTGGCAGAGCTATCGCTGGTCCCGGCTTCCATCTGGAGGTTGGTGGCGTGAGCCTTGCCGCCATCGACCTGCTTCGTCTCGTAGCCGTAACGCTGGTCGGCCTTGGGCTCCTGCGCTTGCTGTTGCAGGTCGGACTTGTTGAACGCCAGCGCATCGCCGCCCTTTTCGGGCGTGATCATCCCGGCGCCCTTGGCGCTGTCGTAGGACTTGATCTTGCCATAATGGGTCATGATGATACTTCCTTTTGTGTACGCGCGGGCAGCCAGATGTGGTCGCTTGCGCACGGCGCCAGAAGTCACGTCGAAATGGCGGGACAATTTTACTTGGCCATATCCGATTTCTGTTTGACTGGTAGCCTTAGGGATATGGGGTCTGATTGGATTGATACAATGCGAGCCACCATCGCTTCGTCGCGTTTAAAGCACCTTGATTGACTTTTTGCATGATACGGCGCAGGCCCGCGGCGGGTATCTCACCCGATAGGAAAACCGCATGGCCAAGGGCCAACAGAAGAAGAGCCGCGAAGCGCGTAAGCCCAAGGCCAACAAGGACGCGCCCAAGCAAAACGCCAGTCAGCCCAGCCTCAAGCCCGGCGGGATCAAGGGGTTGGAGAATATGAAGAACTCTTGAGGGGATTTAGCCCCTTCCCTTGGGGGGAAGCGCAGCTGACGCGCAGCGTCAACGGGTTGGGGATGGGGGTTCGGCGTCCGATCGCTTGCCCTGCCCTCGCAGCATTGCCCCCCCCATCCCCGGCCCTTCCCCTTGGGGAAGGGAGAAAATCGGGGGAAGCGCCCCTCAATCGTGCTCCCTGTCCCCCGCCCCCACGTAGAGCTGGTTGCCGACTTCGCGGAACTTCTCGCTCATTTCCGCCATGCCCGCCTCCGCCTCGGCTTCGGAGGCGACGAAGGTGGTGATGTCGGCATTCTGCCTCGCCGCAAAGTCGCGAACTTCCTGCGTGATCTTCATCGAGCAGAACTTGGGCCCGCACATCGAGCAGAAATGGGCAGACTTCGCGCCTTCCGCTGGGAGCGTCTGGTCGTGGTATTGCTCGGCGGTTTCGGGGTCGAGGCTAAGGTTGAACTGGTCGCGCCAGCGGAATTCGAAGCGGGCCTTGCTCAGCGCATCGTCGCGCACCTGTGCGGCCGGGTGGCCCTTGGCGAGGTCGGCGGCGTGGGCGGCGAGTTTGTACGTCACCACGCCCACCTTCACGTCGTCCCGGTCAGGCAGGCCCAAGTGCTCCTTGGGAGTGACGTAGCAGAGCATCGCGGTGCCATACCACCCGATCTGCGCCGCGCCGATGCCGCTGGTGATGTGGTCGTAGCCGGGCGCGATGTCGGTCACGAGCGGCCCGAGGGTATAGAACGGCGCTTCGCCGCAGGCCTCCAGCTGCTTTTCCATGTTCTGCTTGATCTTGTGCATCGGCACGTGGCCGGGGCCTTCGATCATCACCTGCACGTCCTGCTCCCAAGCGCGCTTGGTGAGTTCGCCGAGGGTGTAGAGCTCGGCGAATTGCGCTTCGTCATTGGCGTCGCGGATCGAGCCGGGGCGCAGGCCGTCGCCCAGCGAATAGGCGATGTCATAGGCCTTCATGATCTCGGTGATCTCGTCGAAGTGTTCGTAGAGGAAGCTTTCCTTGTGGTGGGCGAGGCACCACTTGGCCATGATCGAACCGCCGCGCGACACGATCCCGGTGACGCGCTTGGCGGTGAGCGGGATATAGGGGAGGCGCACGCCCGCGTGGATGGTGAAGTAGTCGACACCCTGTTCGGCCTGCTCGATCAGGGTGTCGCGGAAGATCTCCCAGGTGAGTTCTTCCGCGATGCCGCCGACCTTCTCCAGCGCCTGATAGATCGGCACGGTGCCGACGGGCACGGCGGAGTTGCGGATGATCCATTCGCGGGTGTCGTGGATGTTGCGACCGGTGCTGAGGTCCATGATCGTGTCCGCGCCCCAGCGGGTCGCCCAGACCATCTTGTCGACCTCCTGCGCCACGTTCGACGCGACGGCGGAATTGCCGATATTGGCGTTGATCTTGACCAGGAAATTGCGCCCGATCGCCATCGGTTCGGTTTCGGGGTGGTTGATGTTGTTGGGGATGATCGCCCGACCGCGCGCAATCTCGCTGCGGACGAATTCGGGGGTGATGACGTCGGGGATTTCCGCGCCCCAGCTTTCCCCGTCGCGGATCAGATCGGCGGCGATTTCGCGGCCCAGATTCTCGCGCTCGGCGACGTATTCCATCTCCGGGGTGATGATGCCGCGCCGGGCGTAGTGCATCTGGCTGACGTTCATCCCCGCCTTGGCGCGCAGCGGGCGCTTGACCGCGTTGGGGAACTGCGGGACGCCGCCGCTGCGGTCAGGGCCGAGCTGGCCGTTATCCTCCGGCTTGATCTCGCGACCATCATACGCCTCGACATCGCCGCGCGCCATGATCCAGTCACGGCGCAGGGCGGGCAGGCCGGCGTTGATGTCGATATGCGCGGCAGGATCGGTATAGGGGCCGGAGGTGTCGTAGACCCGCACGCTCGGCTCGCCCCCCTCCAGATCGATCTCGCGCATGGCAACGCGGATGCCGGAGCCGGTGCGCGCACCGACATGAACCTTGCGGCTGCCCCGGATCGGCCCGGTGGTGACGCCAATTTCGACGGGGGAATTGATGTCGGCCATAACGCTCTCTCCTCGAAGGCGGATGGAGCGCGGGCGCATTGGTGCGATGACCAGCCCACTCCCTCCGCCTGTGTTAACAGGTTCAGGTTCGACGGGTCGTGGGGTGCTACACCCACCTCTCAGCATTTTCCGTCTGGCCGCTCACCCGAGCGGTTCACGGAGGGCATGCTCCCCGGGGATGAGACGAGGATTAGAGGCTGTGCGGCAGGATGTCGAGAGGGCGTCGCAGGGACCGGCGCAAAAGCCTCATCTCCCGCCTGTCTCCCGCAGCAGCAGCGCGAGCGCGGCGGCGAGCGCCGGATCGTCGCCGTCAGGCGTCGTCTCTGCGGCGCCAAGCAGAATCCGCGGCTGCCAGTCTTCGCGCGGAGTGCCGTCAGCGGCAGTCAGCGCGTCCCATGCGAAAGAGAGGCTGAGGCAGCCATTATCGGTCCGGTTCGCGTTCAGCGTCCCCAGCAGGTCGGCCAGCGGCGCGCCGATCGTGGGCACGCCCGCCGTCCTGTCGAAGGCCATCGCCAGCGCCTCGCCCACACTGCCGGTCCAGCGCCCGGCCAGCACCACCACCGGACGCTCCCAGCGCGGCGCGCGGGGGAAGACCTGCTCGGCATATTGGCGGGGCACGCCGAACACCGCCTGCTCATAGGCATTGCGGTGAATCTGGTAGACCGCAGGACCATCGACAAAATGGCCGAGGATCGCGCGCAATATGGTCGTGTTACCCCCGCTCGGCGTGTCGCGCAGGTCGACAATCAGCGCCTCGGCATCGCCGAGCCCGGCAAGCGCCGTGTCGAACTCTGCGATCAACGCATTCTCGCCGAGCGAATTGTTGAGGCGGATGCGTGCGATGCTGCCGTGATGCGTAACCCCCAGCAGCCCGTCGGGACGGGTCATGCTGTCAAGCCCGGATGGCAGATCGATCACCTCCGTGCGGCCAGCGTTATGGAAAGCGATCCGCCGCGCCTCGTCGATCCGGCCGCTCAGCACCACGTTGACCGCATATTCAAGCGTCGCCGGATCGGGCGCGCTTTCGATGGCGGCCAGCGCCTCGCGGGCGAGGTCATCGACCGGGCGGCCGTCCATCGCCACCACGCGCCAGCCAGGCCGGACGCCTGCGGCAAAGGCCGCGCTGTCGCGGCGCACATCGACGACTTGCCATGAATCGCCCGCGCGCAACACCCAGAAGTCCGAGCCTGTAGGAATCCACGCGCGCTCTGGAAGAACGATGGGGGAAACGTGGAAATGCCCGTCGCGAAAGGCATAGCCGAGCGTCTCGACCACTGTGCCAAGTTCCGCAACGCTGCGGGCTGCGGCCGCGCTGCGGGCCGCTGCGAAGAACGCTGCGTCAGGGTCTGCCACACGGTCGATATAGGCGTAGTTCTGACGCAGGATCGTTTCGACCTCGGGCCAGGCGGCCGGGCTGCGCGCCCATGCGTCGCAGGCCTCGCGATCGGTCTCCGCCGCCGCCCAGGCGGGCCAGCCGACAAGCAGCGCAGCCGGAGCGCAGCGCAGCGCCATCCTCCACGCGCGTCGCCAGTTCACTCGATCACCCGGCCGCGCACCATCACGAAGTCGACCTTCTCCAGCACGGTCACATCCGCCAGCGGATTGCCGCCTACCGCGATGATATCCGCCGAATAACCGGGCGCTATCCGGCCGATCTGATTTTCCATGCCCAGCACCTGCGCCGCGCCGGTCGTGGCCGAAGCCAGCACTTCGCGGTCGGTCATGCCCTGCTTTTTCATCAGCCCCAGTTCCTCGGCATTGCGGCCATGCTGGTAAACCCCCGCATCAGTGCCAAAGGCGACAGTGACGCCATATTGCCGTGCGCGGCTGACCAGCGTGCCCATCAGCGGCTGCACTGATCGGATCTTGTTTTCGACCACAGGGGTGTAAACGCCCTTGCCCAGCCCTTCGGAAACCCCCTCCAGCGCCATCAGCGTCGGCACCAGCACCGTGCCGCTGGCCTTCATCGCCTTGGCGGCGGCCTCGTCGAGATAGGTGCCGTGTTCGATCGAATCCACCCCCGCGCGCGCCGCCGCCTCGATCCCGCGCGCGCCGTGCGCATGGGCCATCACCTTCAGTCCGAGCGAATGGGCGGTGGTGACGATGGCTTTCATCTCGTCATCCGAGAAATGCGCTTCCAGCCCCCGGCCCTGCTGGCTCAGCACCCCGCCGGTGGCGGTGATCTTGATGACGTCCGCCCCGTTCTGGCTGGCGAGCCGCACTTTGGCGGCACATTCGACCGCGCCGGTGCAGGTGAAGCCGCTGTCGAGCAATGCGTTCACGTCCGAACGGAAGCCGTTGACATCGCCGTGCCCGCCGATGATCGCCAGCGCCGGGCCTGCCGCCACGATGCGCGGCCCCGGCACGATCCCTTCTGCGGTGCCGCGCCGCAGCGCAAAGGCCGTATCGCGCCCGCTGCCCGCCTCGCGCACGGTCGTGAAACCGGCCAGCACGGTAAGGCGGGCGTTCTTGGCACCCACCACAACGCCCCATTCATCAGGCTCGGTCGCGCCCGTCCAGAAATCCCCGCCCGGATCGCCGGTGAGGTGGGTGTGGAGATCAATCAGGCCGGGGAGGACGGTCTTGGCCGCAAGGTCGATTGCGCGGTCGGCTGTCACGGCTCCGTGGCCGGGGGTGATCGCAACGATCCGCCCATCGGTGACAAGGATCGTCGCCGGGCCGCTCGGCTCACTCGCGGCATCGGTGATAACGCTTCCGGCGCGGATCGCCACGGTCTCGGCGGCCAGCGGGCCGGCCAGCATCGTGCCTGCCAGCGCCAGCCCCACCGCCAGCCGGTTGCGGATTGATGTCATGATGGCCTCTCCCTTCGCCCACCTGATGGCGCGGGTCACGGGGCAAGGCAAGGTCAGAAGGTGTAGGCCACCCCCAGCCCGGCGATGAACTGATCGGCATCGCCGCGCGCGGCGGTAAAGGGCGTGTCGGCCGCATCGCCGATCAACCGCGAATAGCCCCCGATCGCAGTCAGGCTCCACCCGCCGTTCAGCCGGTTGCGATCAAGATCATATCCCAGGATCGCCAGCGTGCCGACGCGGTTGAGCCCGCCGCCTGCGCGGAATTGCGGCAGGCCGCTTGCCAACGCCTGTTCCGGGCTGACCGAGAAATAATAATCGGCAAAACTGTCGTCGACGAATTCCGCGCCCACCTGCGCCTGAAGCGAGAACGCCCGGCCGACCGGCGCACGGTAAACGATCTGCGGTTCCACAATCATGCCGTCATGCGCGCCGAGCACATCCCAGCGCACCTGCGCGCCGAGGCTGAGCGTATCGAATTGCTTGAATACGCCGGGAAAGTTGACCTGCACGTTGCCGCCCACCTCAACCGCGATGTCAAGCTCGCCGCCGCGTGCCACCACCTCGTCCTCGATCTGGGCGTTGCGATCGTTGCGGAAGCGGAAGGCCGGGCCAAAGGCGACCCGTGGCCCCTTGCGCGGGGCGAGGGTCGGCTTGGGCGAGTTGACGTCGAGCACGAAGCCGGGACCGTTGGGGCTGATCCCCACCCCGCCCACGCGGCCCACGATCAGCGGCAGCGGGAAGACAATGTAATCGTTCGACCCCGCATAGCTCGGCACCATCCCTGCGCCAAGGCCAATGGTCGCCCAGGTTTCGTCGAACACCGGCCGGGTGAACGCCAACGGCGGGGCGGGGTTTGCGGCTGCGTTTTGCGGGGCGGCCTGCGCGGCGAGGACCATGGCTTCGGCATCGACGTTGGCATCGGTTTCGCTCGGCACAGCGGCGCCCGGATCGGCCGCGTCAGGAGCAGCGGAGGCGGGAGCGGCGGCACACGCGGCGCACAAGGCGGCAGCGGCAAGCGGAACGAAGGCGGGACGAGTGGTCATGGTGCGATCCTGGAAGTTATTGCCGGTAGCCTGGCCCCACGATCATGCGCGGCGCGGCTGTTCCCGCCAGAAGTGGCGGCGCGCCGATAGGTTCCCGGGCGAGATCTGGCAAGGTCGCCTCTGAGCGGCGCGATTGCCGATCTCGTCCGGCTGGCCTAGGGCGGTAGAACATGGTCGACTCATCACCAGATCAGCAGCTTCAACGTGCATCGGAGCATGACGTGGTAATCGTCGGCGGCGGGCTGGCGGGCGGGTTGATCGCGCTCGCCCTGCACCGCCATGCGCCGCAGTGCCGCTTCGTGCTGGTGGAAGCGGGGCGCACGCTGGGCGGGCATCACCGCTGGAGCTGGTTTGAAACCGATATCCGCCCCAAGGCGCAGGGGCTGATGTCGGGCTTTGCGCTGAACGGCTGGGATGAAGGCTATGACATCACTTTCCCCGCTTATGGCCGCACCCTGCCGACGTCCTACCGTTCGCTCGCCAGCGCCGAATTCCACGCCAAGCTGATGGCGGAATTGCCGGCCGAGCGTGTGATGCTGGAGGCCAAGGCCGCCAGCCTCGATGCGAGCGGCGTAACGCTGGCGGATGGCACCCGCCTTGCCGCGCGGCGCGTGATCGATTGCCGCCCGTTCAAGCCTTCGAAGGCGCTGAGCGGCGGCTGGCAGGTGTTCCTCGGCCAGCAATTCCGCTGTGATGAACCCCACGGCCTCACCCGCCCCGTCATCATGGATGCGAGCGTCGATCAGCTCGCCCCCCACGGCAATGGCGAGGCCTATCGCTTCGTCTATGTCCTGCCGCTGTCGCCCACCGAGGTCTTCGTGGAAGACACCTACTATGCCGATCAGCCCCGGATGGATGCCAAGGTGCTGAAGGGCCGGGTCGCCGAATATGCGCACCGCCATGGGTGGAAGGGCGAAGTTGTGGATCAGGAAGCGGGCATCCTGCCGGTGATATCGGGCGGGGATTTCGCGGCGGCGCAGGCAGAAGTGACGATCCCCGGCGTGGCGCTGGCGGGCGCGCGCGGCGGGTTCTCGCACCCGCTCACCAGCTACACCCTGCCCTTTGCGGTCGACAATGCGCTGGCGATCGCGCACCTCATCGCCCGCAAACCCGATCTTGCTGGCGACGAACTCGCCACCTTCTGCGCCCGCCGCGCCCGCCGCCACTGGCGCGCCACCGCCTATTATCGCATGCTCAGCCGGATGCTGTTCGAAGCGGCGGACCCGGGCAAGCGGGTGGTGGTGTTCGAACATTTCTATGCCCTGCGCGGCGCGCTGGTGGAACGCTTCTACGCAGGCCGATCGACCTGGCCTGACCGCCTGCGCATCCTTACCGGCAAGCCCCCCGTAGCTATCCCGCGCGCCATCCGCGCCCTGTTTTCCTCAGGCAAACCGCTCAACATGGAGACCCCGGCATGAACGCCGATGCGAAGCTCAACCTCTCGGGCGCGAAAGGCGTGAACCCGGCGCTGGCCGAACGCTATGCGGGCCGCACCGCCTGCGTGATCGGATCGGGCTTTGGTGGCATGGCGCTCGCCATCCGGCTGCAATCGGCGGGCATCGCCACCACCGTCATCGAGAGCCGCGACAAGCCCGGCGGCCGCGCCTATTTCTGGGAGCGCGACGGGTTCACCTTCGATGGCGGGCCGACCGTCATCACCGATCCGCCCTGCCTTGAGGAACTCTGGCAGCTCACCGGCCATGACATCGCCGAAGATGTCGAGCTGATGCCGGTCATGCCCTTCTACCGCCTGAACTGGCCCGATGGCACCAATTTCGACTATTCGAACGACGAAGCCAGCCTCAACGCCGAAATCGCCAAGCTCAATCCGGCCGACGTCGCGGGCTATGCCCGGTTCCTCGAATATTCGGCGCGGGTGTATGAGGAAGGCTATCTGAAGCTCGGCACCAAGCCGTTCCTCGATTTCAAATCGATGCTGAAGGCCGCGCCCGCGCTTATCAAGGAGCAGGCATGGCGCAGCGTTTACGGCATGGTGTCAAGCTATGTCGAGAACGAGAAGCTGCGCGAGGCGCTGTCGTTCCACACGCTGCTGGTCGGCGGCAATCCGATGAACACCTCGTCGATCTACGCCCTGATCCACAAGCTGGAGAAGGACGGCGGCGTGTGGTGGGCGCGCGGCGGCACCAACCGGCTGATTGCAGGGATGGTGCGGCATTTCGAGCGGCTCGGCGGCCAGATGCGCGTCGGCGATCCGGTGGTGCAGGTGCACACGCTCGGCACCCGCGCGACCGAGGTGGAAACCAAAAGCGGTTTCCGCCAGCGGTTCGATGCGGTCGCCAGCAATGCCGACATCATGCATTCCTACAAGGATCTGATGTCGCAAAGCGCGCGCGGCAAGCAGATGGCGAAGTCGCTGAACCGCAAGAGCTTTTCGCCCTCGCTCTTCGTCGTCCATTTCGGGCTGGAGGGCACCTGGCCCGGCATCCCGCACCACATGATCCTGTTCGCCAAGCGGTATAAGGGTCTGCTTGACGACATCTACAAGAACGGCGTGGTGCCCGAGGATTTCGCGATCTACCTCCACCACCCCACCGTCAGCGATCCCTCGATGGCCCCGGCGGGCAAGAGCACTTTCTATGCGCTCGTCCCCGTCAGCCACATGGGCAAGATGCCGCTTGATTGGGACGAGGTCGGCCCGCGTCTTGAAAAGATGATCCTCGATGAACTGGGCCGCCGGTTGATCCCCGATATCCATTCGCGGATCGTCACCAAGTTCAGCTACGCGCCCAAGGACTTCAAGGCCGACCTCAACGCCCACATGGGCAGCGCCTTCAGCTTGGAACCCGTGCTGTGGCAAAGCGCGTGGCTGCGCGGCCACAACCGCGATGACGTGATCGACAACTACTACCTCGTCGGCGCGGGGACGCATCCGGGCGCGGGCATACCCGGCGTGGTGGGCAGCGCCAAGGCGACGGCCGGGCTGATGCTGGAGGACTTGGCGAAGGTTGGAGCGTGAGGGTCCTCCCCGGAACGGGGAGGGGGACCATGCGCAGCATGGTGGAGGGGAGACGCCATAAAGGTGCGGCGCTGGCCGTAAATCCCCTCCGTCAGCCGCCTTCGGCCTCTGCCACCTCCCCGGACCGGGGAGGATCAGCGCGGCTCGGCACGCATGCCTGCGAAACTTGTGCTTGAAGATATCGAGGCGGTGGTTCAGCGGCTGGTGCAAATCTGTGACGGAAGACTTGAAGGCATGAACCGCTCGCCCCTCCACCATGCTCCGCATGGTCCCCCTCCCCTTGCAGGGGAGGATTGATGAAACGCCTTGCCGTCTATTGCGGTTCGGCCTCGCCCGAAGACCCGCGTTATCTCCAGCTTGCCTATGATGTCGGAGCGGAGCTTGCCGCGCGCGGCATCGGGCTGGTCTATGGCGGGGGCAAGCTCGGCCTGATGGGCGCGGTGGCGCGCGGGGCCAAGGAAGCGGGCGGCGAAGTCATCGGCATCATCCCTGAAAGTCTGGTGCGCGCCGAAGTCGCCAACCATGATTGCGACGAACTTATCACCGTCGGCGGGATGCACGAGCGCAAGCAACGCTTCACCGACCTGTCGGACGGCTTTGTCACCATCCCCGGCGGGGTGGGCACCATGGACGAGCTGTGGGAGGCGATCAGCTGGTCGCAATTGGGCTATCATTCCAAGCCGGTGGGCCTGCTCAATGCTTTCGGCTTCTACGATCACCTGCTCGCCTTCAACGCGAAGATGGCCGAAGTCGGCTTCGTGCGGCCCGCGCACCAGAACATCCTGATCGCGGCGACCGCGATCCACGAACTGCTGGCCAAGATGGAAGCCTATCAGCCCCACACGCCGATCTTCCGCATGAAGGCCGAGGAATTGTGATGCGCCGGTCCTCCGTCGCCCCTGCGAAGGCAGGGGCCTATCCAGCCCTTGCTGCGAACACGAAGCGTGGATGGCTCCCCGCCCTCGCGGGGATGACGGAATAACGGAGCGGGGAGCTTGGGGACCGTCTCACCCGAACGCCGCGCCGCGCTGGTTGAACACGCGCGGCTGTCGATCAAGCGCGGCTCGCAGAGCTTTTCCGCCGCCGCGCGCCTGTTCGACCGCGAAACGCGCGAGCGCGCCTGGCTGCTTTACGCCTGGTGCCGCCGGGCCGACGACATTGCCGACAATCAAGAGATGGGGGGCGAGCTGGGCGACCAGTCCGATCTGGCGACACGCCTTGCCCTGATCCGCCGCCTCACCGCGCTGGCATTCGAAGGCAAGCCGACCGGCGATCCCGCGTTCGACGCGCTGGGCGTGGTCGCTGCCGAAGTCGGCCTTACCCCGCAGATGGCCGAGGATGTGATCGCGGGCTTCCAGCTTGACGCGGAAGACTGGCGCCCGCGCACCCAAGGCGACATGCTGCGCTATTGCTATCACGTGGCGGGCGCGGTGGGCGTGATGATGGCGGTGGTCATGGGGGTTTCGCCGGAGGATCAGGAAACGCTCGACCGGGCGAACGATCTCGGTCTTGCCTTCCAGCTATCGAACATCGCGCGCGATATCGTCGAGGATGATGCGGCGGGGCGGTGTTACCTGCCGGTCGAATGGCTGGTCGAGCAGGATATCGAGCCCGGCCAGCACACCAAACCGCACCACCGCAAGGAACTGGCGGAAATGGCCGCGCGGTTGGTGGCGCTGGTGGAAAAGCACGAGGCGGCCGCGCGCGTGGGCGCGGCGCGGCTCCCGTTCCGCAGCCGCTGGGCGGTGCTTTCCGCCGCGCGCATCTATGGCGCGATCGGGCGCAAGGTCCGCGCGCGGGGGGTGGAGGCGTGGAACAGCCGCACCTACGTGCCGAGGGGCGAAAAGGCGCTCTACGGCGTGCGCGCGTTCCTATCCGCTGTGTTCAACCGCGAGAAAATGCCGGACGGCGGGATCGACTGGGGCATCGCGGATTACCGGCCCCGCGGCTGAACCCTCGTCCTGCTGCCTAGGGAGCGTGTCAGCCGGCCAGCTCCCGGTCCGATGGGCCGAACAGCTTCCCCTTTTCGCTCCACAGCACCAACGCCAGGCAGACAAATCCGCTTGCCAGCAGGGAAAGAGCCAGCGGGCGGGCGGTGCCGTCAAAGGCGTAGCCGATCCCGCTCCCGATCAGTGCGGCGAAGGTCATGCGGAAGAACCCGTGGGCCGAGCTTGCCGCTCCGGCGATGCGGTGGAACGGCTGCATCGCAATCGCACCGAAATTGCTGCCGATAAAGCCGAGCAGCGCCATGTTGATCGCCATCAGGGGGACGAAATGCCACAGCTGTTCGCCCGGCTGGAACGCGAACAGCACCTGTATCGCGCTTGCGACGATGAAGGCGAACAGAGCGGTGTGGCTCACCCGGCGCGCGCCGAACCGCTCGACGATCCGCGAATTGGACCAGCTGGCCAGCGCCATCGAGCCTGCGCAAATGCCGAACACAATCGGGAACAGCTCGCCTGCGCCAAATGCCTCGCTGACCAGTTGTTGCGAGGAGTTGATGAAGCCGAACAGCGCCCCGATCACCAGCGCGCTGCCGATGACATAGCCGGTGACGTTGGGCAGCATGACCGAACGGACCATGCTGGCGAGGATGGCGTCCACCACGATCGGCTGGCGGTTCTCAGGCGCAAGGCTCTCGGGCAGGCGAAGATGCACCCACAGGCCCACCCCGATCCCCAGCACCGCCATCGCGCCAAAGATCGCGCGCCAGCTGCCGAATTGCAGGATCACCGCGCCGACGGTGGGGGCGATCACGGGGACGATCAGGAAGATCACGTAGATCACGCTCATCATTCGCGCCATCGGATCGCCGCTTACCCGGTCGCGGATGATCGCGGGCGGCAGGGCGACGATCCCGGCGGCGAAAAAGCCCTGGGCCGCGCGCACTGCGATCAGCATGTCGTAAGTCGGCGCGAGCGCGCTGAGGACCGACAGAACGACATAGACCGCCACCGACCCGAGCACGATCGGCCGCCGCCCGAAGCGGTCAGCCAGCGCGCCGGGCACCAGCGAGCCAAGGCCGCCAGCGAGCAGGAACACGCCGATCACGAATTGCCGGTCGTTCCCGGCCACCGCCAGATCGGCCGCCAGCGCATCGAGCGCGGGCAGGATCGCGTCGATCCCGAAGGCGTTCAAGGCCATCAGCATCGCCATCATCCACATCAGCTCACGCTCGCCGATTGCCTTGCGTGTGGGCATGGGAGGGGCGGAGGTCGTGGCCATGCCCGCGCCTTTGCCCGCTGGTTCGCCGGATGACCACTGTTCTTTTCGCATATGCACAATATCGGCCGCTGCGCGAATTGTTCCGGCAACGGTTCCTTCGCGGACGGCAAGGTTCTATTTAGGGCTGATGGCAAGCGCGGCGCCTTTGGACGATGACGGCGAGGTTCCGGGCCTGCGCAAGATCATCCATGTCGACATGGACGCCTTCTTCGCCAGCGTCGAACAGCGCGACAATCCGGCGCTGCGCGGAAAGCCCGTCGCGGTGGGCGGCGCGGGCGGGCGCGGGGTGGTGGCGGCCGCCAGCTACGAGGCGAGGCGGTTCGGGGTGCGCAGCGCCATGCCCTCGATCACCGCGCAGCGCCTGTGCCCCGATCTCATCTTCGTGCGCGCCCGCTTCGATGCCTACAAGGAAGCCAGCCGCCAGATCCGCCGGGTGTTCGAACATTATACCGCCATCATCGAACCGCTCAGCCTTGATGAGGCCTATCTCGATGTGACCGAAGACCGGCTCGGCATCGGCAGCGCCACCCGCATCGCTCAGCTGATCCGTCAGGAAATCCGCGCCAAGACCCAGCTGACCGCAAGCGCGGGGGTGAGCTACAACAAGTTCCTCGCCAAGCTCGCCAGCGATCAGAACAAGCCCGACGGGCTGTGCGTGATCCGCCCGGGCGAGGGTGCGGGCTTTGTGGCGGGCCTGCCGATCCGGCGCTTCCACGGCGTCGGCCCGCGCGGCGAGGCGAAGATGCAGGCGCTCGGCATCGCCACCGGGGGCGATCTTGCCGCGAAGGACATCGCCTTCCTGCGCCAGCACTTCGGCAGCATGGGCGACTATCTCTACCGCGCGGCGCGGGGGATCGACCTGAGGCCCGTGCGCGCGCATCGCATCCGGAAATCGGTCGGCGGGGAGCGGACGTTTTCGGAAGATATCGGCAACGCGGCGGCGCTGCGCGATACGCTGGAGACCATCATCGACATCGTGTGGGAACGGATCGCGGCGGCCGAGGCGCGGGGCCGCACAGTGACGCTGAAGCTGAAGTTCACCGATTTCCGCATCATCACCCGCGCCGCATCATGCGGCGATTGCGTGCCGGACAAGGCCGCTTTCGCCAACGTCGCGCGCACGCTGCTGGAGGCGGAACTGCCCCTGCCACAGCCGATCCGGCTGATGGGGCTGACACTATCGGGGCTGGAGGGGGCGCAGGACGAAAAGCCCGCGCGCGACGCAGCGCAGCTCAGCCTGCTGTGATGGGAGGGTGCGGGAACGGTTACCCCACCCCCCGCGCCCGCCACGCCGCGATCCGCGCGCGGGTGGTGCGGCCCAGCGGTTCGGGCAGCGAATGGGAGGGGAAGAAGCGCGCCTCCAGCACTTCGCGGCGGTCAGGGCGCGGGCGCTGGTCGCAGGTGGCGGCAAACAGGTGCGCGGTATGGGGCGAGCCTGACAGCACCTCCTTGATGGTGCCCACCAGTTCGATCCGGGAAAGCTCCACCCCCAGTTCCTCGCGCACCTCGCGCCGTGCCGCTGCCAGCGGGTCTTCCTCCCGTGCCAGACCGCCGCCGGGCAGGCTCCAGACGTCCGATCCGTAGGAATGCTTCAATAGCAGCACGTCGCCCGCAAGATTGGTGATAATCACGCTTACCCCAGCGATGGGCCGCTTGCGCCAGCGCCGCCAGGAGTGGCGCAGGCGATGCGCCAGCGGCAGCAGCGCGCGGTGCAGCGGGGCTGGGAGCAGCGGGTGCATCAAGCGAAGACGGTCACGGGGATGCCCCGCGCTGCGGCTGTGCGCAGCAGACGGGCGACCGGCAGATCATGCGCACCGCGCGCCGCCGCCTCCATCACCGCACGCTTGTCCGCCGCGCCGCCGAGCGTGAACAGGATTTCGCGCGTAGCAGCAAGCACCGGGATCGTCAGCGTGATCCGGTCAAACGGCGCATGGGCGGGCAGCGGGTCGGGAGTAAGGCGGATCACCGCGCGCGGTTCATCCACCTGCGGATCGGTGTTGGGAAACAGCGAGGCGATGTGCCCGTCCGGCCCCATGCCGAGCCAGGTGAGCGCAAAGTGTGGCGGCGCGGCGTCCAGCGCCAGCGCCGCAATCCGTGCGCCAGCAGGTTCCAGCAGAGCGCGGATCTTGCCGGTGTTCGACGCTGCGTGATCTTCGGGCACGATGCGGTCGTCATTCGGCCATACCTCCCAGCGGTGCCAGTTGATCCCGCCGCGCGCAATCAGAGCGGAGAGGATGGGAAAGGGGGTCGCGCCGCCGGGGACGGTGATCGCCCCGCCCTCCCCGCCAAGCCGCACTGCGAGCCAGCCCGCGATGGCCTCGGCATCGCCGTTTTCGATAACTGTAAGATTACACATGGCCCGACCATATCAAACGGGCCGCCCCCGGCAATGGGGACGGCCCGATGGGGATGGTTATGTGCCCGGCCCTACTTGGCGAGGATCGAGGACAGGAACCACACGCGCTGCTCGGCCATGTCGGTCCAGTCGTCCAGAAGCCCGTCGGTGGCGTTGTCACCGGCTTCCTCGGCGAGTTCCTTCATTGCCTTCAGCCGGTCGACGACCTTCTGGTTATCGTCGCGCAGTTCTGTCACCATGTCGTCGGGCGACAGGTCCGCAGCGTCCTGATCCTTGATCTGCGTGTGCTTGGCGACAGAGCCGATCGACGTAAGCGTGGTGCCGCCCTGCTTGCGCACGCGTTCACCAATGAGGTCGATCTGCGTGCGGATTTCGGTCGCCTGCTCGTCGAACAACAGGTGCAGGTCGCGAAAGCGCGGCCCGGTGATATGCCAGTGAAAGTTCTTCGATTTGGTATAGAGCGCAAAGTGATCGGCCAGCAGGCCGTTGAGTTCGTCGATCAGGGCAGCTTTGGAATTGGCTTTGGCGTCGGCCATGATGTTCTCCTTTACTTGCCGTCAGGCGTGTGTGTCAGCCGGGTATATGGGCATTAAATGAATGCACGAACATGGATCAGGTTTCGGCGAAATCCCGGTGACGGTGATCGCCGCCGAAGATTACCACGCGCCGAAACGAGCGTTCAGTCCGACGAAAAGTGCAGCGACAAACAGGCATCCCGCCAGCGCCAGCCGGATCGCGCGCAGCGGCCAGCGCGCAAGGCTTGCCTCCCCGGCTGACCAGCCAAGCGCGACCGCCGCCGCCCCGCCCAGCGCCCCGCCCAGCCCGGCGGCCAGCGGCATCGTTGCCCACGCCGCCAGAGCGAAGACGGCAAAGCGCGCCCCGTCACCGATCTGGCGGGCGAGCACCACGATCGCGATCGCGCCGAGCGAGCGTGTCGGCTCACGCGCAGAATCGGCGCGGCGCATCGGCAACGCCAGCTCCACCGCCGCAAAGCCGAGCGCGAAGGCAACCAGCATCTGCGCCGCGCGGGGCGGCAGCAGATTGGCAAACTCCGCGCCGATCCACGCCATCGCCGCCGCGCTCACCAGCGCGCACCCGCTCACCACCACCAGCACGGCAGCCTTCCCGCGCCCGGCGCCCTGCCCCCAGCGCGCCGCCAGCCATTGATCGCGCCCGCCCAGCGCAAGCGCGAAGACCAGCAGCAGTGCGAGAAGAAAGCCGTCCATCAGCCCCGCCGACGCACGCGGATCAGGCAGTCCACGGCCCGGTGATCGCGAGGGTCATGGCAGGCGAATAGACATTGACGAACAGCCACTTGCCATCGGGCGAGAAGCATCCCCCGGCAAGCTCCGTCTGCGCAATCAGCCGCGCAAGGTTGTAGGCCGATCCATCCGGCGCGATGCCGCGGATGTGGTTGTCCTGCACCTCGGTATATTGATCCTCGCACACGATCAGATGGCCGCTGGGGGCGACGGTGAGGTTGTCGCCATAGTTGAACTGATCGGTGCTCTCGCTCTCGAAAAACAGCTCGATCATGTCGGGCGCGCCCGCGACGCCGGGGACAAGGCGGAAGATCTGCCCCAGCTTCCTTGCCCCGCCATTGGTGGCGCAGACATAGACCTCGCCCCGGCCCCGGCTTACCCCCATGTGCAGCCCTTCTCCCCGGGCAATCAGCGCCGCGCCCTTCGCGGCAGCGCGCTGGCGCAGATCGTCCTTCGGGGCTTCGACATCGTCAAGATCAACCCAGGTGACACGGTAGCGCGCGCCGACAGGCATGGTGGGCGCATCCCAGTTGCGCGTATCGGCCAGCCCCTCGATCACCATCGCCTGCAACCGCCCGCCTTCAGCAAGGCGGCCCGGCACCTTGGGGAGGAAGCGGTAAAGCACCGAATCCGCGCGGTCCTCGGTCTGGTAGACGATGCCGGTGGCCGGATCGACACAGGCCGCTTCGTGATTGAAGCGGCCCAGCGCGGTGAGCGGGACGGGATCGACAAGGCCGGTGGCGGCGGCGGGAACTTCGAACACCCAGCCGTGGCTCTGCTCAAGCCCGTCGCCGCGCGGCTGGCCGGGGCCGGTGGGCGCTTCCTCGCAGGAGAGCCAGCTGCCCCACGGCGTCACCCCGCCCGAACAATTGCGGATCGTGCCGCCAAGGCTGCGGAACTGGCGGCGGATCGCCAGCGTCCCGGGATCGAGCACGATCGTGGTGGTGCCGCCGGGCAGGATCGCACCCTCGCGCGTGCCGAAGCCCCGGGCAATCGGTCCGCCGGCATCGTGCTGCGGCTGCAATTCGTGGTTGCGCACCAGCGCGATGGTGCCGTTGCCAAGATCGAAGCAGCCCATCCCGTCCGCCCGGTCGGGCACGGTCCCGCCATCATCCATCGCATCGCCAAGCCGCGAGAGGACGCGGTAAGAAAAGCCCTCCGGCAGGTCGATCAGCCCCGCGGGGTCAGGCCGCAGCGCGCCGTAACCGGCAAAGCCGCCTGCGGCCGGGCGCAGGGGTGCGGCGGCGGTGTCGGCGGAGCGGGACACGCAACCGCTCGCGGCAAGCGCGGCGAAAGCGGTGGCAGTGGTGCCGAGAAAGCTGCGGCGGTCGGGCATAGCGAAGGGACGGGTCACGCCGACGGTTTACTCGCCGGCCTTCAGCGCAGCAAGCGCCTCGTCCCAGCGCACATACTTGAAGTTCTGCGCGGAGGGGGCGTTGATCCCGTCCTGCGCAATGAACAGGCCGCCGGGGAAATCCGGCCCGAAATCGCGGTTGTCGAGCTCGATCCCGTCGGTTTCCTCGACGCTGCCGAAGGCGCCCGCCGCGATGCGGAAGCGGCCCAGCGGGGTCATGCCCGGCAGGCGAAACACGGCATAGGCATTGTCCCCTTGCGAGGAGGCGACGAGGTAGCCGCCGTCCGCACCTTCAGGGGCGATGGCGAGGCCTTCGACATCGGCGACTAGCATCCTGTTGTCGATCGGGGCGACCATGCGCTTGGCCCCGGTGGTCATGTCGATCGCCCAGATTCCGGCGTCTTCCTCGCCGATGTAAAGCGTGTTGGTGCGCGGGTCGGCGATGCAGCCTTCGACCTGAGTCGGGATTTGCGCCAGCGTGGTGGTGGTGCCGGTGAAGGCCCCGCCCGCCTCGGTGATAACCGTGCGATAGATGGTGCCCTGCTTTGGCGCGCTGAAGGCGATGATGCCTTGCGATCCCCCCGGCTTCACCATGCAGATGCCGTATCCTTCCCCCGGGCCGACGACAATCTTGCCCGCAGGCGCGAGGCTGCCGGTGGCCGTATCGAGCAGCGCGAGGAACAGCTGCACCTTCGTCAGATCGCTGCGATCGCTGGCGGCCACCAGCACCCGGCCGCGGGTGATGTCGATCAGATCGACATTGTTGAGCCCCGGCCCGGCCAGAAAGCTCTTCTGCGCGCCCTTGAGGTCATAGACGTAAAGCCCGCCCTTCTTGTCGGTGCCGACAATCAGGCTCGCCGCCGGGTTGGCGGGGTTGCGCCAGATCGCCGGATCGTCCGCCGCATCCTCGCGCGCAGTGCCCACAGGGGGCGTTTCCGCACGCGCGGTGACGGTGACGGCCGGATCGCCGGTGATCGCGGGGACCGTCGCACAGGCGGCGGCGATCCCCAGCGTCAGCAGGGCAAAGCCATGGAATGGTCGGATCATGACATTTACCCCCTCAGGCCCGATCAGAATGCGTAACGGGCCACCACCTGGAACACCGGCCCGGCGCGCTCGCTTTCCAGTTCGTATTCGTCAAAGTTGTCGGAACCGCGCAATTCCTGATCTGTCACGGTGTTGAACTTGTTGAAGTCCTCATCCTTGGTCCCGTCAAGCAGGTTCGATCCCACCGCGCGGATCGTGAAGCTGTCGCCGAACCGCTTTTCGATGAAGATTTCAAGGTCTGCGCCGTAACGGGTGGTCACTTCCTCGCCCACAACGCGGCCAAAGGCCTCGCCCTGCTTGCGATAGGTCGCCCCGAAGGCCGCGCCGAACTTGGGCAGGTTCTGGATCGCGCCGAAGTTGTAGACATATTCCGACTGGTCGTTGAACCGCCGCTCACCGAATTGATCGGTGATCTTGCTGTCGAGGATCGCCAGGTTTCCGAACACGCCGGTATCCGGCAGGCCGAGGAAGGCGAGGCTGAACGAGGCGTCGAATTCGATGCCGTAGACTTCGCCATCGCCGGTGTTCTGGGGCGTGAAGATGAAGGTGCGCGATTCGGGCGAATCTTCCGATCCGGGGACAGGATTGCCGTCTTCATCCACCACTGCCGCCAGCTCGACCAGGTTGGTGACGTCGCGGTAGAACACGTTGACGCCGACCACGCCGGTCTTGCCGATCTTGTGTTCATACCCGATGTCGCCGCCCCACGCGGTCTCGGGCAGGAGGAAGGGGTTGCCCTGGAAGTCGTTTTCGCCCAGCTCCGTCAACAGCACGCCCGGCGTGATGAAATCGAAATTCGGCCGCCGCAGCGTGCGCGCGCCCGACACGGTGAACCGGCCGTTGCCCACTTCCAGCTTGAGCGAGGCGGACGGCAGGAATTCGTCGTAGCTGGTCTCGAACGCAGGCTGGCCCATCGCCGACAGATCGACGATCGTGACATCGGTGTTTTCCCAGCGCAGGCCGACCTCGAAGGTCACCTGGTCATACTCGCCTTCGATCAGGGCGTAGAGATCGCTGCGGTTCTCCTCGATCCGGCTGATCTGTTCGTTGAAGGGACGAAGGCCCTCGGGCGCGAATTCCACCGGGCTGCGGGTAAACTGGTCATAACCTTCGCGCGCCTCAACCGGCAGGTTGAAGCGGTTGGCCGACGTGCGCGGCTGTGTGTTTTCAAGGATGGTGTCTCGATCCTTGCCCTGCAAAAACCCACCGACCGCAAATTCGAGGTTATCGTTCAGCTCGAACTCGTGTTCGAGATTGACGAACATTTCGGTATCCTTGACGTCGAGAACGGTCAAATCGCCGGTGAAGCGCGGCCTGCTGCGATCAAAATCGATCTCGAACTCGAAATCGTCATCCAGCCCGTCAAAGCTGGAATAGCCGACGCGCAGCTGGGTTTCGCCAAGGCTCCATTCGTGATCGAGCTTGGTGATGATGGCATAGCTTTCCTGCGTGATTTCGGTGAAGTTGATGTTATCACTCAGGAGGTTGCCCGGCGTTGATGCGCGCACGGGGCCGTTGATTGCGGTTTCATCATTATATTCGAACGACCGCTCGCTTTCGGTGCGCTCGGTGCGGACGAAGTTGCCGAGGATTTCGAACTCCGTGGTTTCGGTCTCGATGCCCCAGCTGGCATTGAAGGCGTAATCGGTGCCGTTGCGGGTATCGACCTGGTCTTCGCGGTTTTCGAAGTTCTCGGTTGCAAAGTTCGGGTTGTTCTCCGGGCTATCGCTGTAACGCAGGCTGGACTTCAGCTTGGGGTTGTAACGGCCCTGAACGTTGGCGCCGATCAGCACGCGGCCGCCCGCCAGTTCCCCGCCGTAGTAGAACCCGCCCGACGGCTTCACCTTGCCATCATCAAAGTGCAGCGCGCCGGCCCGCAGGTAACCGCCGTCGAGCGAGTAACCGTCGCGCAGCACGATATTGAGCGAGCCTGCCACGGCATCGCCGGTGCGGCGGGCGGAGGAGGAGCGCACGATTTCCACCCGCTCGATCAGTTCCGCCGGGATGCGGTCGAGGAAGAACGAACGGTCGGAATTGCCGCCCGGCACGCGCTCGCCATTGATGAGGATCTGGGTGTAGCCGGGATCGAGACCGCGCAGGCGCACACCGTCGCTTTCGATCACGTCGGACAGAAAGGTGACGCCCGGCACCCGCTTCAGCGCGTCGCCCGCAGTCAGCGGTTCGAACCGCTGGAAATACTCCTCGTCATATACAAGGATCGGTTCCGCCGCATCGGAACGGTTGCGGAAGCCGATCGAGCCCTGAACCACGATTTCCTTGGCGGTCTGGACCCGGTCGTCCTCGTTCTCCTCGGTCTCGGCGATCGCCCCGCCCGATTGCGCAGTGGTGGCAACCGCGTCTGCATCGGCGGCACGTGCCACAGCGGCATGGCTGACGGCGAGCCCGGCAACGGCGGTGCCAAGCAGGAAACGAGTGCGGATCATCTGTCATATTCCCCCTTCGCAGGCACCGGGGATCGGCGCTGCGGTTAGGGGGCCCGTTAACGAGCATCAATGACACTGGAGCGACCGCTGCATGACACCTGAGTTACGATCTGAGCCGCCGTGCATTTGCTAAACCATGTTGCCGATCTGCATCACTATCGGCCGGGAGAACCTTTCACATCCGAGCAGAAGCAGACGCGGGCCTGCTTCGAATATGCCTATATTGTCAGATATGAGTATTATTATAAATAAAATTCAAGTCTTTTGAATTTGTTTCCTTGATGCAACACAGTCAAGATAATGTCATTAGACGCTACTCTTTTCGAATTGTGCGGAATCGATCAGTCGTTATTTGGCTTTCTGACGATGAACCTGGCTCAACCGTAACAAAAGAAGGCCGGGCCATCGCACGCAGGCGGAACGATCCCACCTCTCAACAGGAGCGTTCCTTATGACACTTCGATTCGCTTGCGCCGCTTCGGCGCTGACTCTCGGCGGGGTCGTTTCGACTCCGGCCCTCGCGCAGGCTCCCGAAAACGTCGCGCTTGATGCCGCTGCGGCCGCTGTGGTCGTGACCGCTGCCGACAAGAGCGCCGAAGGCACCCTTGCAGGCTTCGACCTTGCCAATGCCGCAACGCCCGGTGCGCGGGCGATCGCCGCAGGCCATGGCGAAGTGGTCGTCACCACGGCCGCCGTTACCGCCGCCGCCAGCGCCGCTGCCGCGCAGGACATGCCCGCCCCGCGCGACGAACGCTTCAGCGTGGTGCTGAACCAGGATGCCTTCTTCGGCTTTTACCCGACCTTCAACGGGCTGATCCCGGTCAGCGAGAATGTCGACCTCAGCTTCTACGGCATCATGTGGACCACGGACGCTTTCGGCACCGCCCTCGGTTCGGATCTCTGGACCGAATTCGGCATTGGCGCGAACTTCCTCCTCAACGACGGCAAGCTCCAGATCAAGCCGCAGGTCGGCCTCACCAACGGCGCGCTGCTGTCGCGGGGCGTGCGTGACGAGGATGGCGATCCGACCGGCACGGGCGGCAATTTCGCCGATGGTATCGTGCCGAGCCTCACCATCAACTACTTGGACGACAGCTTCGAGGCCGAATATTACGGCGGCTACTATGCCGCGCTGCGCAACCGCAACGAAGTTGGCTCGCTCGATTTCCTGCATACCTGGATCAACGCTGGCTATCGCTTCACCGGCAACTTTTCGGCCGGGGCGCATTACGAACTGCTGAGCAACACCCGCACCCAGGGCGGCGACACCGCGGTCGTGTATCAGTGGCTTGGCCCCTATGTGCAGTTCTCGCTGAAGAAGGGCTTCTTCGCCCGCTTCACCGCAGGGGCCGACATCGAAGAGGGCGGCGAGGGCGATTTCTACAAGCTCGCGGTCGGCATGTCGTTCTGATCGGCTGAGGCGCTGATACCTCGCGAAGGGCGCTGCGACCGCTGGGTCGCGGCGCCCTTTTTCGTGAACCCGGCCCGCTCGCCCGTCTGACCAGCGAGGCCCGCATATTAGAAGCTGCAAACTGTTGCAGGAATGTCACGCAATAATGTAATCCGGATTGGCATATCCACATAACCTTTGTTCGCGCGCGCAGCATGGACAATGATCCCGGTAGGCGTGACGGAAGCCCGATTCTTCGGACAATAACTTCTGCACGCCGCGCAGGTGGAACGATCCAACCTCTTCATGGAGCGTTCCTTATGTTCATTCGTTTCGCCTCGGCCGCTTCGGCTGTTGCTCTTGCCGCCTGTATTGCCACACCCGCTTTCGCCAGCGAAACGGACGCAGCGGTTGCCGGCCCGGCTCTCGAAACACCCACTGAAACCGTCGTTGCCGAAAATGCGCCGGTTGCCGTACGCGCCATCGCCCCGGTCGATCTCGCCACCGCCACCGGCCAGGAAGAGGCAGCGCCCGCCTTCACCGTGTCGGGTGCCGCCACACTGACGTCGGATTACCGGTTCCGCGGCGTCTCGCAGTCGGACGAGGGGATGGCCGTGCAGGGCGGCATTACCATCAGCCATGAAAGCGGCTTTTATGTCGGGGCGTGGGGATCGAACCTTGCGGGCTGGGGCACTTTCGGCGGCGCCAACATGGAGCTTGACCTGATCGGCGGCTTCAAGCTGCCGGTGGGCGAAGGCACTCTGGATGCGGGCCTTGTGTGGTATATGTATCCGAGCGGCGCAGACACCACCGACTTTGCCGAACTTTACGCCAAGCTGTCAGGCGCGGTCGGGCCGGTGTCGCTGACCGCAGGGGTTGCCTATGCGCCTTCGCAGGAAGCCCTCGGCAACGCCTTCCCGGTCGGCGCGGCACCCAACCCGGGTGACAAGGAAGACAACCTCTACCTTTCCGGTGACGCGGTCTATGGCGTCCCCGACACGCCGCTGAGCCTGAAGGCGCATATCGGTTATTCGGACGGCAACCCCGGGCTCGGCCCCAATGGCACCAGCATCGCACCGACTGGCAAGTATTTCGACTGGCTGATCGGTGCCGATCTCGTACCGCTGTCGGGCCTCACGCTTTCGGTCGCCTATGTCGATACCGACATCACCGAGGCCGAAGCCAACCGCATCCGCCCAAACTTCGCCACGATTGACGGGGATTCGATCTCCGACGCCACCGTGGTGTTCTCGATCACCGCCTCGTTCTGATCGCCCCGAAGGGGGCAACCGGCTCAGACGTTTGAGGGGCACCTCGCCAGCGCGGCGGGGTGCCCCTTTACTTGCCTGCGGCATTGCCGATAGGTTGCACCTGACAACCCGGATCACCGGGCAAGCGGGAGAGCAAGGATGATGCGCACAGCGATGCTGGCGGCGGGCTGCGCCGTGATGGCGCTGGCACCGGCGATGGACAAGGCGCAGGCGCGCGAACGCCTCGCTGCCGAGATCACTCGGACCACCTACGGCATCCCGCATATCGAGGCGGATAGCTGGGGGGGCGTCGGCTACGGCGTCGCCTATGCCTATGCCGAGGACAACCTATGCCTGCTGGCCGAGGAATTCGCCACCATCGCTGGCGAACGCTCGCGCCATTTCGGACCCGAAGGCACTGCCACGCTCGGCTTTGATCAGGTCGACAACCTTTCATCCGACGTGTTCTTCCGCACGATCATCGCTGTGCCGATCTTGCGCGAGGGGGCCAAGACGCTGAGCCCGCAGGTGATTGGCCTGCTGGATGGCTATGTCGCAGGCTACAACCGCTTCCTGAAGGACGCAGGGCCAGAAGGCATCCCGGCCGAGTGCCGCGGCAAGCCATGGGTCCGCCCGATCACCCGCGATGACATGCTGCGCCTGAATGAAAAGCAGATGCTGCTGGCAAGCTCGCTCAACCTTGCGCCCGCGATCGCCAACGCCGCGCCGCCGGGAAGCCCCGCGCCCAAGGTGTCGATCCGCATGCCGCAACCCGGCCAGCTCGGGATCGGCAGCAACGGCTGGGCCTTCGGCGGGGATGTCACCGCTGACGGGCGCGGCATGGTGATCGGCAATCCGCATTTCCCGTGGAAAGGCCCCAACCGCTTCTGGCAGATGCATGTGAAGGGCCCGGACGGCTATGAGGTGATGGGCGTCGGCCTTGCCGGCAACCCGATCCCGACGCTCGGCTTCAACAAGGACATCGCCTGGACCCACACCGTCACCGAAGCGCGGCACTTCACGCTGTATCAGCTGACGCTCGATCCGGCCGATCCGACCCGCTACATGGTCGATGGGCAAAGCATGCCGATGACGCGCGAGACGGTGAGCGTGCCGATGCCCGATGGCCAGCCGCCGGTCACCCGGACACTCTGGTCCACGCGCTTCGGCCCGGTCTTCGTCATTCCCCAACGCGGCATCACCTGGAGCGCGCAAGGGGCCTTTGCGGTGCAGGATGCCAACCGCGGCAACCAGCGCGGGCTGGAGACCTGGCTGCGGATCGGCGCGGCGAGGAATGTCGGCGAGGTCAAGGCGGCGGTCAGCGAGACGCTGGGGATTCCGTGGGTCAACACCATCGCCGCCGATCGGCACGGCGATGCGCTCCATGCCGATGTGACGGCGGTGCCCAACCTTTCGGCCGAACGCATCAAGGCCTGCGCGACGCCGTTTTCCGGCCTGTTCGCCGAATTTGCCGTGCTGCTCGACGGGAGCCGGACAGCCTGCGACTGGGACGCTGCGCCCGGCACGCCGGTGCCTGGCCTGATGCCGGCGAGCGATCAGGCGGCGACCACCGTGCGCCACTGGCTCACCAATTCGAATGACAGTTACTGGCTCAGCAATCCGGCGATCCCCCATCGCCAGCTGTCCCCGATGCTCGGGGCCTACGCCGTGCCGCAGTCCCTGCGCACCCGGTCGAACTTCACTGAGACCACGGCGATGCTGGCTGGCGGCAAGGTCGATCATGCGCGGGCGCAGGCGCTCGCCTTTGCCAACAAGAGCCTCGCCGCCGATCTCGCCCTGCCCGCCTTGCTGTCGCTCTGCCCCAAGGCCGAAGGCGCCGCCGCGCGCGGCTGTGCGGCGCTCGGCCAGTGGGACGGGCGGTACGAGGCGACCAGCAGGGGGGCACGCCTGTTCCGCGGGGCCTGGTCCGATATCGAACGGATCAAGGGGCTGTGGGCCGTTCCCTTCGATCCGGCCGATCCGGTCAACACCCCCCGCGGCCTCGTGACCGAGGGTGAGGCGGGGCCCAAGCTGCTCGAAATCCTCGCCGCGACCGTTACCGAGCTGGAGCGCCTGGGCCTGGCGCTCGATGCCCCATGGGGCACGGATCAGCGGGTGATGGCCGGGGGCGAGGCGATTGCGATCCACGGCGGCGATGGCTGGCTGGGCGTGCTCAACATGCAGGAATCCGAGCGCGCGGCCGACGGCAGCCTCGTGCCGCAGCACGGCACGAGCTATATCCAGATCGTCGGCTTTGACGAACGCGGGCCGGTGGCCGATGCAATCCTCAGCTATTCGCAATCGACCAACCCGGCCTCGCCCCACCATGCCGACCAGACCCGCGCCTATGCGGCCAAGCGGTGGAACCGCCTGCCCTTCCACCCGGCCGACATCCGTGCAGCGATGATCGGGGAGCCGAAACGGATCGCCGAGTGAAGCGCCAGCGGCGCGGCCGGTCAGCGAGCCGCCGCGCCGCGCCGCCTGCGCAGGCGGCGCGCCAGGTCCATCCTGAGGCCCAGCACCGCCATGAACCCGACGAGCGCGATGACGAACACACCCACCACCCCATTCAGCCCCAACCGCCCGATCGGGAACAGGAAGTTCCACTTGTGGAGGAAGCTGAACACCAGCCGCTCGGTCTTTTCGGTGTCGGCCACCCGGTCAACCAGCACGCCAGTGCCGGTATCGACGAACACGCTGGCTGACACCGGCGCGCCGTAATCGACGCGCCACACCGGCAGGCGCTTGTTCCGGAAGTCGTATTCGTGGCTGAAACGGGTGACCAGTTCCATGCCCGTCACCGCACTGTCGGGCGCGCGGGTGAAGCGCCGCGCGATGGCGAGCGCGAGATCGCGGTCTCCGGTGGAGGCCACCGCTCCGGTTGCGGCGTCAAGGTAGATCGCTGGGCCATCAGGCCTAAGCCCGGCAAAGCGCGCCTCGCGGATTTCGGCGTCAGTCTGCGGGGCTTTGGCCTGTGCGGCCATCATGGCGGCGTGATCGTGGCCCGCCATGCCGTGCGCTGGCTTGGGTCCGGCGGGGCCGTGATCATGCTCCCCTCCCCCCACAGTGCCCTTGGGCGCTGCAAGCCCGATGCGGTAGAGCGGCTGGCCCTGCGCACCCTCGACCAGCGCGAGCGCCGCGATATCGCGCCCCTTGGCGATCAGCGCCCAGTCCCGCTCGACCGGCCACCCGCCGCTGGCAAGGTCGATCGGGCGGCCCATCGTCAGATTGCTCTGCGGCGGCTCCAGCGCCGACTGGATCAGGTGCCAGATGCCCGAGGCTGAGAACATGATGAGCGGCAGGGCCAGCACATAGCCGGCCATCCTGTGCCACCCGCGCGCGCCCGGCAGGCGCTTCCTGCGCCGCACCGTGACGAGCATGGCCATACCCGTCAGGCCGAGCGCCAGCAGGCTCCCGACCATCAGACCGATCACGATGACCCGCAGCCAATCCATCCCCGGCGGCACCCATTCCCAGGTGTGCAAGACCCGGAACACCGATTGCAGCGCGGTCTTGGTGTCGTTGTTGACCGCCGCGAGGCTCGACGTTTCGGTATGGACATAGGCGACAAGGCCGTCCGCGCCTGCAAATTCCAGTTTCCACACCGGCAGCAGGCGATTGACCCACGGGTAATCCGCATCGAATTCAGTCTGGAAGGTCGCCCGGGTCACCGCGAGGTCTGCGGCGAGGTAGTGACGGGCGAGAAATTCGGCCTGCGCCCGGTCGCCCCCCGTCACCTCAGCTCCGTCTGCCGGACGGAAATAGCGCCGCTCGGCCAGCGGATCGGTGGTGACCTGCCACAGCACCCCGCCGCCCGGGGCGGGGACGGTCTTGACCGCCACAGCCCTGGCGATGCCGTGACGCTCCAGCGTCTCGGCAATCGGCCGCGCCCCTTCGAGCACGACCGTCGCGGCAGGCGGCATGAACTGCGCCTGCTGCGGGCCGAACAGCACCATCGCGATATGGGTGAGGCCGGAGAGGCCCCACACCAGCAGGCTGATCCCGCCGATCAACCCCAGCCATTGATGCTTGGAGTAGGACCAGCGCGCGGCCTTGGTCTTCACGCTCATCGCTCGCCTCCTCAGAACCGCGCGCGCAAGCCGCCGAATACGGCGCGCCCTTGCCCGGGGGTGTAGAGCGCCTCGTTCGTCAGGCGCTGGTTGGCATTGGTGGTGAGGTTGGCGATGAACACTGTGTCGAACAGGTTCTCGACCGATCCGAACAGCTCGATGCCTTCTGTCAGCGTCACCCCGGCGGTGATCTGGACGGTCTCGTATCCCGGCGCGCGCTCGGTGTTGGCATAGTCCGCCCATGGCCCGTCCGGGATCCAGCGCAGCGTGGTGGAGAGGTAGAACGTGCCTGGCTGGTCGTAGCGCGCCTCGGCGATCAGCACATGGCGCGGCACCCCGGCAAGCTGGTTGTCGCCATAGATGGCATCATCATCAAAGGTGAAATCGTTGAAGGTATAGGCCGCGCTCAGCCGCAAGGCCTGCCCCCGCGCCTCCAGCGCCGCCTTGAAGGGGCGCAGGTCGAGCCCGAATTCGAGGCCCTGATGCACCGTGCGGTCGGCATTGGCGGTGACCGTCACCAGCCCGCGCATCCCCGGCACGGCGAGATCGAGGAATTCGTTCTCCAGCTCTGCCCGATAGAGCGCGATGTCCCACGACAGCGCCCCCGCCTGCCCGCGCGTGCCCGCTTCGATCACGGTCGCCCGCTGGGGGGCGAGCGGCGCGAAGGGAAAGGCGCCGCCGCTGGTGAGGTCGGCAAGGCTCGGCGGCTCGAAAGCGCGGCTGATATTGCCGAACAATTGGATGTCAGGCGCGGCATCCACCAGCAGGCCGAGGCGCGGGTTGAATTGATCATATTCCCCCCGCCCCGTCACCGCATTGAGGATCGCGGTCACATCACGGACGGCGCGGGCATATTGCCCCCCGGCCACCAGCGTCACCGCATCGGTCAGCCCGAGATCGGCCTGACCATAGACCGTCAGCATGTCGGCATCCTGATCCGACCGGGTGCGCAGCGCCCCGCGCGCGCCCGCGTTGTTGGCGAAGGTCCGCGCATCGTTGCTGGACGCAGCGTAGATCGCGCCCAGCTGCCAGCGGCTCTGATCGGCCAGAAACGGGAGGCTTCCCGATAGGCGCAGCGAGCCCCCGACCTCGTCCTCGCCCTGCACGATGATCCCGGCAAAGCGGGTGATCGCGTGATCGAGATTGCGCCGCGCATACCACGCCCCCAGCTCCAGATCGGCGGCGCCGAGGTCGATCACCGTCAGGTTCGACACCCGATAGACGTCAAGGTTGCGGTCCCAGTCATCCGCCACCGGGCCGGGGTCGAGCACCACCGGCCCCGCCGTTACCGGGCGGCCCGCGGCGCGGCGGTTGGCGAGCGCATCGGTGAGGCGCAGGCTCCCGGCCAGCTCGAAATTGTCCGACAGCGCCGTGACATAGAAGCGCGTCTCGATGCGGTCCGACACCCGCCAGCCGAGGTTTGCGTGGCCATAAAGGCTGCGCACGTCGCTGTGTTCGCGGTAGCCATCGCTGCTAAGGCCGGTGATGCCGCCCCAGTAGTCGACATCGCCGCCCCTGCCCCCGACCGAGGCATTGGCGCGGACCGTCTCGAAGCTGCCGCCCTCCGCCCGCAGGGCGATGGGCGCGCGGGCGGTGCGGCCGGTGGGGCTGACGATATTGACCGCCCCGCCCAGCGATGCCGCGCCAAAGCGCAGGCCGTTGGCGCCCTTGAACACCTCCATGTAACGGATGGTGAGCGGGTCGACCTCCTGAAACTCGGTCGCCCCCGATGCGCGGCTGATCGGCACCCCGTCACGCAGGACGGTGAGGCCGCGCCGCTCGAAGCTGGAATTGAGGCCCGATCCGCGGATCGAAATGCGGCTTTCGCGCGGGGCGCTGGTGTCGGCGAAGACCCCGGGGGTCAGCTCCAGCACATCGCCGACCGCTTGCGCGAAGATATCGGCAAAGCCTTCATCCTCGACGAGCCCGGTCGCCCCGGGGACACGCTGGAGTTCGTCGCGCGCGGCCTGCGGTGTGGGGGCGGTGGGGGAGCCCTGGAGGCTGGCGGTGACGATGATCTCGCCTTGGCGCTGGCCGATGCCTTGGGCATGGAGTGGGGCGGCCAGGGTGGCGGCGCACAGGGCAAGGGCAGTGGCGGCCAGCAACGACCGCCGGATGGAATGGGCATTCATGAAAGCAACTCCGCGAGCCCGCGCGCGCCCTTCAGGGCTGCCGCGCCGGGCTTACCGACAAGGGGGGGTTAACCTGTCAGACGGAGGCCGGAGGACCGCGCAGCGGCGGGCGGAGAAACGGAAGGCCATGCGCAGGCAGCGCGGGCAGCGGCGCAAGGCCGGTGACGAGAATGAACGCAAGGCTTACCGCCAGCAGCAGCAGATCGGCCCCGCCCAGCGCAGCATGGCCAAGGCCGGTGAAGGCGCAAGGCAGGCTTGTATCGGCTTTCGCCTCGCCGCTGTCCGGCGCCGCCTTGTGGGGCAGCGCAATTGTCATCTGCTGCGGAACACCGCTGGCATCGGAGCAGATCGTGACGGTCAGAAACCGATCAGCCCCCACCTCCAGCATGAACCCGGCAGGCACCATCGCCTTGACCGCGAGCGCAAGCGCCAGCAGCGCCAGCGTCAGCCGGGCATGGTCACGAAAGAAGGCGCGAAAGCGGGTCACAATGCGGCCAGCCTATAGCAGTTGTTGTTGGCCTGTCACCGGGGTTCCTGGCGGGTTACGATCCAATCACGGTGTCCGGATTGGCCAGCCGTTGCTCTAAGCAAACAGATTGCGTTCAATGTGAATAGCCCGGATCAGTCGCTCGATCTCTGACGATGTGTTGAACAGCCCCGGCGTGACGCGGATAACCGGACCAGAGGCGAGGCCCGGTTTTGCCACGACGAGAACACCGTGCCGCTCGACAAGACGCTTCTGCACTTCCTGCGCGTGTTCCAGCGTCTTTTGGCCGGGCAGGCGGAAGGCACCGATCACGGCATAACGCTCCGGATCGTCGGGTTGCATCACCTCAAGCCCCGGAATGTCGCGCACTGCGCCAACCCATTGGTCCCGGAGGCTTTGGAGGAAATTCAACTTCGTCTCCGGCCCGATCTCGTAATGCTGCGCCACCGCTTGCGGCACCGTGAGGCGGGCAGCGTAGTCCACCGTTCCTGTCGGCACCCGCGCGCGGACGTCATCGGGATCGCGGATGCGGTTCCCCAGCCATGGCGCAATGGCGGCCTTGCGCCCTTTGCGGATGTAGACCGCGCCGGTGCCAAGCGGGGCGGCCAGCCACTTGTGCAGGGAAAATCCCATGAAATCCACGCCAAGCGCATCAACATCGACCGGGAGCAGTCCGACCGACTGCGCCGCGTCCAGAATGACGTCGATCCCGCGCGCTTTGGCCATGGCGGCAATTTCCCGCACCGGCATCACCAGGCCATTGCGATTGGAAATATGGGTAAGCAACAGCAGCCTCAGCTGCGGCGTTTCCCGGAACAGGCGGTCGTAGGTTTCCAGGATAGCCGCAGTCGTGGACGGTTCCGGAATGGCAATACGTTCGAGCGTGACACCTCTGGTCGCTTCCAGATATTCCATCGCATATTGCATCTCGTCATAGTCGACATCGGCCATCGCTATGGCATCGCCGGGTTTGAGCGGTACATAGTTCACGATGAGGCCGTAGAGCGCCTCCGTGCCCCCAGCGCACAGGGCAACCTCGTCAGACGCGGCGCCGATCAGCTTGGCAACGGCGTCGCTGGCCGGTTGCAGCCGCTCATCGCGGGTGGGGCCGCCCAATGCGCTGCGCAGAAACGCCGAATGGTTCCGGTTTACCCAGTCGGTGTTCATCCGATAATGGTCCTGCGTGTTGCGGGTCATCGCCCCGTAATAGGCGGCATCCAGGCTGACGATCGTCCGATCGACGTTATAAAGTTCGCTGAAATCACCCTCGCGCTGTCGGCTGAGCGCCAGTGAGGGAGCCGCCAGCGACATCGTCGCGGCGGCTTGCATCAGCGCGCGCCGGTCAACCGGCAACAATCGCGAGACGTGGTCTGTCAACGGTAGGAATCCTTTGAAAATCGGATGCAGCGATGATCGCATCGCTCGGGTCAACGCAAACCGCTTGACCCGGGGGCCGGTTCCAATGCGTAAGCTGCGTTACGATATATAGTTGCATAATACTATATACAATCTTAGAGGCGTTCCGGGGCATCGCCCATTCGCTTTCGGCTTTCAGCATATTGGCGATGAACTTGCGCGCCATGCACTTGGGGAAATTTCATGCACAGCTATCGCCTGCCTACCGTCCCAGTTCTGGCGCTCGCGCTCTTTGCCCCCATTGCGACTGAGGCTGCGGCACAAAACGCGGCCGCGGACCGGCAAACTGCCCAAGCCGCTGATGAGACAATGCCGGAAAGCGGGATCATCATTGTGACCGGCTCTCGTTTTGGCGAGCGTCTCGCTGTGGACTCGCCGACGCCAATCGACTCCATCTCGGCGGCCGAGCTTGCCAGCGGGGGTGAGACCGAATTGCAGAATATGCTGCGGGTTGATGTGCCAAGTTTCAACACCGCGCGCCCCGTTGCTGCCGGTGTCGCCAACTTTCTGGGCTCTCCCACGCTTCGCGGCCTTTCGACGGGGCAGCTGCTGGTGCTGGTTAACGGCAAGCGGCGCCACACCAATAGCGATCTTAACGTCGGCAACCAGGTGGGCCGCGGCGACGTGGCTTACAATTTCAACGCCTTGCCGATCATCGCAATGAAACGCGTTGAGGTTTTGCGCGACGGTGCTTCCGCGCAATACGGCTCCGATGCCATCGCGGGGATCGTCAACGTCATTCTCGACGATACCCTCGGCGGCGATATATTTGCCACCGGCGGCGTCACCACCCAGGGCGATGGAGAGGAACTGACAATCGGTGCCGGTTACGGTTTCGCCCTTGGCGATGGCGGCTTCGTGCGTCTCTCGGGACAATTCCACACGCAAGAGGCAACCAACCGATCGCGGCCCGACACCCGCCAGCAATATTTCGGCATCGGCCCGGAAGGTCAACCTGTCCTGCCTTCGGCCAACTTCGGTTCCGGAATTGGACTTACGCCCTCCAATGGCACTCTCGACCCCAGAGAGGCGACAATTGATCGCAACAACACATCGCTGTTCGGTCAGCCGCAATACGATAATTACAGCCTGTTCGTGAATGCAGGCCTCCCAGTCGGGGACGATATGGAGCTGTTCGCTTTCGGCGGTTACAGCAATCTCAACGGCACCAACGCCAATTTCTTTCGCCGTGCAGGTCAGGACGAAACGATAAGGGGCATCTATCCGAATGGCTTCAACCCGTTTCAAACCACCCGATTGATCGATTACTCGGCCGCCGTCGGCCTGCGCGGTCCTGACCTTGCAGGCTTCGGCTGGGAGATCTCCAGCGTATACGGGACAAGCCGCACCAACATCGGTTTCATCAATTCCAACAACGTCTCGCTCGGGCTCGACAGCCCTACCCGCTTTGATCGTGGCGGCACGCGCCTTGAACAGTGGACGACCAATCTCGACCTTGTGCGTTCATTTGACATCGGATCGGGTTCACCGCTGAACTTGGCCTTTGGCGCTGAATACCGGGAGGAGAACTTCCGCGCTGTTGCTGGCGAGCTTGCATCCTATGCCTTCGGCGGGGTTCCCATTCTCGACGGGCCGAACGCGGGCAAACCTGCTCCGGCGGGCGCGCAGCCCGTGCCCGGCGCTTCGCCCACAGAGGAAGTGGATGGCGGGCGCAACAACATCGCCGTCTATGCAGAGCTCGAAAAGGAATGGGCAGGCGCACTGCTGACTTCGCTCGCAGCGCGTTACGAGGATTATTCCGACTTCGGATCGACAACGGATTTCCGCTTCGCCGCCCGGCTGTCAGTGACCGACAGTGTGAACCTGCGCGGCTCGGTCGGCACTTCTTTCAGGGCTCCGGCGTTGCCGCAGCAGTTGTTCCAACGCTCGGAAATCAGCTTCGCCGGGGGCGTTCCTACCGCAACACGGATCGTTTCGACCAACGATCCGCTCGCCCCCCTGATCGGTGCAAGCCCGCTGAAGCCGGAGGAAGCGACCACGATATCTTTCGGGGGAACCTACAGCAACGGCGGGCTTTCGGCGTCGATTGACGTCTATCAGATCGACCTCAACGACCGTATTGTGCTGTCCTCGCAATTCAGCAGCACCGCGCTCACACAGCTTCTGCAAGCCAACGGCTTTGGCCAGATCCGGGCCGTCACATTCGAATCCAACAGTGTCGACACGACGACACGCGGCGTCGATCTCACGTTACGGTACGTTTCGAAGTTCCTCGGCGGGAACCTGACCTCGACCCTTGCGGCAAACTTCACCGATACCGATTTCGACCGTATTGCCGGAACGCCCGAAGCCCTCGCCGATCTGGGCATCACCACCGAATTGTTCGACCGCCGCTCGCAGGTCCGCCTGGCGCAGGGTATCCCGCAGTCCAAAATCACGCTCGACTTCAGCTGGAACAGCGGCCCCTGGCAGATCAACCTTACCAACACGCGCTATGGCCAAGTTTCGCAGGCAGACCTGCTCAACCAGACGCGGACGCAGGTCGATGCCCTGATCGAGGGGTTCGACGTGGAGCTGGTTCCCCTCGCCAACGGCAATTTCGATATCATCGAAACCTTCGGCGCAAAAATCATCACGGACATCAGTGTGGCCTATGACCTTACCCAGTCGATGACTTTGAGAGTCGGCGTGGATAACGTCTTCGATATCCTTCCCGACGAACAGGTTGCCACAACCGCAAAAAGCCAACTCGCCGGAGCGCGTGGCTCCGACAACACCGGTATCTTTCCGTTCTCCTACCTGTCGCCCTTTGGCGTGTCGGGGGCTTATCTTTATGCTTCGGTGGGCGTCAGGTTCTGAAGTGTCATCAGAGGCCCTGACGCCCGTCCGGCGTCAGGGCCTCACATGCCGGCGGCTGTGGGGCGGACAATGATTTCGTTGATGTCCACGCCTGCGGGTTGTTCAACCGCAAATCGCACCGCGCGGGCTATGGCGTCAGGAGTCAGCGACTTCTTGCGCCATTCGATCAACCCCGCAGCCAGCGCCGGATCGCTGATGTCATGGCCGAGTTCGGTGGCGACCACGCCCGGCGAGATCAGGGTGGCGCGGATCGCATCGTGCTCAAGCCGCAGGCCTTCCGTGATCGCCCGCACGGCATGCTTGGTGCCGCAATAGACGGCTGCTGTCGGCACCACCATATGTGCCGCGATCGACGCGACATTGATCACATGGCCATGACCTTGCGCCACGAACCGCGGCAACACGGCGGCAATGCCATTGAGCACGCCGTGGATGTTGACGTCGATCATGCGTTTCCATTCGTCACGCTTGAGCGATGCCAGCGGCGACAGCGGCATCACCCCCGCATTGTTCACCAGCGCATCGAAACGGCCGAACCGCTCCTCGGCGGCGGTGACGAACGCATCGAAGCTGGCCGCATCGGTAACGTCGAGGGCGTGCCAGCCGGCCCGGTCGCCCAGCTCCTCCGATAGCGCAGACAGCCGATCGGTCCGCCGCGCGCCGACGAACACATTGGCGCCTGCGACAGCAAGTTCGCGCGCCGTGGCCTCACCGATTCCGCTCGAAGCGCCAGTGATCAGGACCGTGGTATTGAGCAGCCGGGACATATCGCATTCCTTTTGTATGATGCGGCCAGCATGCCCGAAACAGCCCCATGGCGTTAGACGGATCGTCCGGAATGTTTGCACGATACTCCGGATTTGGTGCGGCTTCGCTTGCGCATGGTCACCGGATCGGCGAGAGGACAGCCATGTCAGATGCACCGGACATTGTTCGCACGATCGCCCGGCACACGCCGGAACCCGGCATATTCCAGACATCGGTGCCAGGCCTGTGGCTCATCCGCGCGGATGCGCCGGGCATGCCGATGCCGACCGTCTATGAGCCGTCGCTTTGTATCATCGCCCAAGGTGCAAAGACCGTGTCGCTCGGGCCACGCCTGTTTCACTACGATCAGGCCCACTGTCTCGTCGCGTCTGTAGACCTGGCGTTGGTCGGCCAGGTCACAGCCGCCACCCGTGATCGGCCTTACCTGTGCTGCAAGATCGATATCGACCAGACGGCGCTCGCCGATCTGATCGCGGGTGAAAGCCGCGCATTGCCGCCGGGTGACCCGCTGCCGCTTGCGGTTCATCCCTCCGGCCATGATCTGCTGGAAGCTGTCGCACGCTTGCTGCGTCTGCTCGATCGCCCGGCGTCAATCCCGGTGCTTGCGCCGCTGGTGCACAGCGAAATTCTGTATCATCTCCTCAGCGGGCCTCAGGGCGACATGCTTCGCCATGCGGCCTCGGGCGACAGCCACTTGGGGCAGATCAGCCGTGCGATCCTGTGGATCCGGCGCCACGTGCACGAACAGCTTCGCATTGCCGAAGTCGCCAGTGCGGCGCGGATGAGCGTGTCCTCCCTGCATCACCACTTCAAGCGGGTCACCGGGCTGACGCCCCTGCAATTTCACAAGCAATTGCGATTGCAGGAAGCGCGCCAGATGATGATCGCCGAGGGGTTAGGCGCCGGTTCTGCCGGATTTGCCGTAGGGTATGACAGTCCCTCGCAGTTCAGCCGCGAATATCGCCGCCTGTTTGGTGCGCCGCCGCGGGCGGATGTTAGCGGCATCGGTTGAACGAGGCTCAGCCAAATCCTGTCTTGCGGTCGATGCGGCCCAGCGCAGCTGCCGGGCCAGCAAGCGCAGCACAGGCATTTTCCCAGGCACAGTCACCCTCAATCAGGGCCGACCGCAGATAGGCCCAGACCATACGCCGGGTCAGCTCAAGCCGGTCCGGGTCTTCATCATCGGCCTCCTTTGCATCATAGCCCGCAATACCGCCAAGGCCATGCTTGCCGCCCGCAACCGTCAGCAACGCCTCTGCGCCGGGACTCAGATGGTAGGGATCGGCGTGCCAATCGGCACCGCGGACAGTCAGGTGAGGACTGACGTCCCTATCGCCGAAGACAACGAGGGCGCGGGTGGCCATGTGGGCAAAATCGGGCGAGAACGCCGGGCCGTAACTCTTGCCGTTCTCGCTCAGATTGTCACCGCCGGCACCCGGGGCTGCAAGCAGCACGCCGGCCTTGATCCTGGGATCGCTGAGGTCGACTTCGGCTCCGTCGATCATCAGCCGCATGCCAAGCAGCAGCCCGGCGGTATGGCCGCCAAGCGAATGGCCGACCGCCGCCACCCGCGCGCGATCCAGCCGGCCCGCCAACCATGGCAACGCCGTTTCGATGGCGTCCAATCCATCCAGAATTGCGATCATTTCCTCTGTCCGCTCGCGCCAGAACAGGGGAGCACCGGGCAGGTCGCCGGGCAGTCCGCCCACCTTGCTGTTCGCTTGCGTTGGCTGGATCACCACGAAACCGCGTTCGGCAAGGAAATTTGCAAGCGGGCCATAACCATCTTTCGACGGCAAATAGCGCGATGGCCCGTGACCATGCGAAAGCAGCACAATCGGCAACCCATCGCCCTGCACAGGCGCCGTGATCCGCAGTTCGAGCGGTTGCGGACGCCCGGGCATCGGTAACACGACCGGGCTGAAGGACGCCGCAAGCGCCGGTTCCGGCGCTGGAATGAACCGGGCCAGATCAATCAGATTGTTCATTGCACTCCTGCCTTTTCCGGGATTGCCAATGCCGGTGCGCCAAAGCGTGACAAGGCGCGGCGGTAGGCATCCCCGGCTTCGGCCAGATCTTCGGCACTCAGCGCGCCGGCGTCATACACAAGGAAGGGATCTCGCCAGTCCATCGCAAACCGGTTCGCAGAGGCTTGCAAAGGCGCCAGCAGTTCCGCGACAGTGAAACGGTTGCGTCCGTCTGGCCGGTATGTGCGCTCTTCGGCGCCCATTGTCGCAGCGACCATCAGGGGCTTTCCGGCGAGACCGGCGCCTTCGGTGTCCGCGTAGACATACCCCATCCGGGTCAGAACGACGTCCTGCCACTGCTTCATCAGTGCAGGCGTGGAATACCACTGCATCGGGAACTGAAGGACGATCCGGTCCGCGCGAAGCAGCCGGGCCGCCTCTTGCGCACTGTCGCGCTCCATCTCGATTCCGGCCGGGTACAGCGCGGCCATGTCGGCAATCGCGACGTGAGGCAGATGGGCCGCTGCCCGGGCCATTGCTGCGTTGACGTTCGATCGCGCCGGATTTGGATGAAACAACAGGATCTGGGTGATGGAGTGCACATGTTCGTGGCGCATTGGTTCAAACTCGTTCTGCGTCGGCTTGGCGGCCGGGACGACCGGCGTATGGCCGCCGCGAATTGATCCTTCCAATCAATTTGAGTTCTGATCTATTATCGACCGTATGAATTTACGCTCGGTTGACCTGAACCTGCTCGTCATCCTCGATGTGCTGCTCGACGAACAGCACGTCGGGCGCGCGGCCGAGCGCGTCGGCCTCTCGCAACCGGCAATGTCCGCTGCGCTTCAGCGGTGTCGCTACCTGTTCCGCGACCAGCTGCTTGATCGCAGCCGCGGGATCATGCGCCCGACGCCCAAGGCCGAAAGTTTGCGGCAGCCCATCAAGGAATTGCTTGCGATGGCCGAGGGGATCATCGCGCCGCCGGGGGTGCCGATCGGCGAGATCAAGGCAACGCTCAGGCTGACGATGGCCGATCTTTCCGCCCTGCTCGTCCTGGAACCGCTTCTCGCCGATCTTGCCCGGTCGGCCCCTGGTGTCGACATCATCCTGCAGCCGTGGGCAGGAGCAGAGCAGGCCCGACGTGCGCTGAAAGACGGTTCGACCGACATCGCGGTTTCCGTGTTCGAGACCGGCGACGATGATCTGTGCCGTCAGCCTGTGAGTGACGAGACCTATGTGGTCGCCATGCGCAGCGATCACCCTGCCGCGCAGAACTTCACGATTGATACGTGGTTATCGTTTCCCCACATCGTCGTTTCCGGCGGGGGCGATGCGCGCACATCACTGGACAGCGAACTTGGCGCGCGCGGGCTCAGACGGCGGATCGGTGTGGTGGTTCCCACCTTCGGCATGGTGGTGCCGCTCCTGCGTTGCACACCGATGATCGGTATGGTGCCGAAAAAGCTGGTGCATGGCACAAGCGGTCTTTCGATTTTCGAGCCGCCTGTTGCTGTGCCGAATGTCCTTCTGACATTGGCATGGCACCGCCGCCGCAAGAACGACTCCGCGCTGCGCCATGTGGTTGATCGACTGGCGGCCCACCTGGGTTAGGTCAGGGCAACCGGATCGACCATCGCCCCCTTCCCTCAACTCATCGCAGGGTGGATGCCTAAAGCGGCGCGCGCCATGTTCGCGCAATCTGCTCCTTCCAGTTCAGCCCGAACCGCACCCGGCCGCGGCCGCCGGACGGCCGCGATGATGGTGCGTCAATTGAAAGGACTGATAATGACCCTCTACCCGAACATGACTATCCTGCGAGCCGCGAGGAGCTTCGGTCTTGTCGCCTTGCTGGGTGCTTCCGTCGCTGCGTGTTCAACGGACAGCGGTGATCTGCGGAGCGCCGCGGCAGCCAACCTCGCCAGCGAGACCGCGCTCAACGCCCAGATCATCTCCGATCGTGCGCGTGCGCAGCGTTGCGACCGCGATCCAAGCCGACGCGAATGCCCCCGCGTCGATCGCGAGCAGGCAGAGCGCGACCGCGAATGGCGGTGCGACCGTGATCCGACCCATCGGGAATGCCGCCGCCGATAACGATAATTCCGGCGGCGGGTCTGACGGCGAGGGCCAGGGGAATAGCTCCTGCCTCGCGGCTGGCCATGATCGGAGAGAGCGGTTTCATCCGTTCTCTTTCCAGCCTCAGCCCCGCCGCTGCGTATCGCGCCGCGATGAAGATATCTCTCCGTCGTCGCTCGCGTCCGACGCGCCAAGCCACCCGCGCTCAACGTTCAGTTCGACCCTGACAAGCGCGCCGCCCCCGGCAGCATCGAGGATTGTCACACAGCCATTGTGACGTGCGATGACCTCTTGGACGAGGTTGAGGCCCAGTCCACTTCCGCTGGTGGATGGCTGCAGCCGATAGAACGGCTCGAAGATGCGTTCGCGCTCGGCAGCAGGAATTCCGGGGCCGTCATCCTCCACCTCGAACCCGGAGCCAGTCACGCGCACATTGATTTGCCGTGCACCGTGCTGTGCCGCATTCTGTATCAGGTTCATAATCACCCGTTCGATGGCCGACGCATCGCCAAAGCAGGGCTCGTTTCTCAGAACGTCGACCCTGATCGTTTTTCCCTCGGCAATGATAAGCGGTGCCAGTTCTCCAGCCACCTGACGGATCAGCGCCGCCAGATCGAAGGGTTCATCGAGCCGGCGGTAATCCATGCGCTGAACATCAAGCAGTTGTTCCGCAAGGGTCGCAAGGCGTTGAACATCCCCGGCAAGGGCGCGGGTCTCCGGGCGTTCTGCGCTGTCCACCTTGCTGCGCAGCACGGCGATCGGGGTGCGCAGCTCATGTGCGGCAAAGCCGATGAATCGTTGCTGGCGCTCGTGATCATCGTCTAGGCGCCGCAAGGCTGCATTGAATGCACTGACCAGCGGCGCAATCTCCGAAGGCGCGTCGTCCTCGCTCAGATAGTGCCCGCGCGTCTTTGCATCGATAGCCTCCGCCTGGCGGGCAATCCGGTGAATTCCGGCAAGCGATCGGCTGACGATCCAGGGTGTGACGACGACTGAGGCCAGCGCCAACAACGCAAAGATCGGCAAAACAATCGTCTGCGAGGCCAGCACGATCGTGAGGCTCAGTTCGGACAGCGCGCCATGCCCGAGGATCGTGACATGCCCGATATCGGTCTTGTGGCGCCTGATGACTGCCGCCCGGGTGTAGGGCGGATGCCGATCGCGCAACTGAGCAAAAGTCAGATCGCTCAGCCGCCCCGCCAACGAGGCGTAGTGCACCGGAACGCTGCCAAAGCTGACGCTGTGACCAAAATCATCTTCGGCCACGAACCATAACCGGGGTGTCGCGGCATGCAATTCGATCAATTCGGGTGTCATCGCGATCACCAGCCGCCCGGCTTCGTCGCGTTGCAGCGCGCCCGCTATCACCGGGATGATCCGCTCATCAGTGTATGGGCCGCCGCTGTCGAATCGGATTGCCACCGCTATGATGATGGCAAACGAGACGATCAGGATGGCGAAGTTGACGCCCAGAGGATAAACAATCAGCGGGCGTTTAAGAGATCGCGGCATTTTCATGCTGCCTCCCGGAGCAGATAGCCGACGCCTCTGATCGCGTGTATTTCGATCCCCGCCCCTGCTGTCCTCAGCTTTTTCCTTAAGCGGGAGATATGCGAATCGAGCGTGTTTGACTGGACCTCATCGTCAAAGCCGAACACCGACTGCTCAAGCGTTTCGCGAAGCACCGTCCTCCCGCGACGCCTCATCAAAGCGGAAAGAACCCGTAGTTCGCGGCGAGGAAGGTCGAGCCGACCGCCCCGCACCTCGACCTCTTCATTGGCAAGGTCGAAAATCACCGATCCTGCGCGAAGCTCGGCACCCTCCAATTCTGCGGGACGCCGGCGCACTGCGCGGATGCGTGCGAGCATCTCGTCGAGCGCGAACGGCTTGACCAGATAATCGTCCGCGCCCTCGTCAAGCCCGGTCACGCGGTCAGCAACCTCGCCGCAGGCGCTCAGCACGATGATGCGGACGCCGGAACTGCGGGCTCGCAGTGCAGAAACAAGCGACAGCCCATCACCATCCGGCAATTTTCTGTCGAGCAGGACCAGATCAAATTCAGCCATCAGTCCGGCCTCTAAGGCAGTGGCGATCCGATCGACGTGGTCGACGACGAACCGTTCCTTCCTGAGAACCGCACATACGGCTTCAGCAAGCCGGGGCTCGTCCTCGATTAGCAGGATTCTCACAGCATTTCCCGTTACGTCTCAGCGCGGCCGATGCGCGCTGACAATTGCGTTCACCCCGATATGAGGCTTGCCGACGACCGCCCTCCCCTGCGTGCCGACCCAGAACATCGCGGTGAATGCACCGGCTACAACAGTGCATCCACCGTGCTTTGCCCCGACCGGAAGAGCGCACGCGCTGGCATATCCTGCCGGGTGGGGGCCGCGTTCTGGCCGTAACCTGAATGATTGGTCGGCGTGCTTTTTGCAGTGCAAAAAAGTCGGCGATCTGCGTGCTAGCTCTCTTTGCGGCGGTTTTCTTGGTCATGCCTCAACGAGCGGGCAGAGTGAATTTCGGCCTTCTCACATTGACCATCTCAGATACGAATCATATACGTTTCATATACGATGGAGGTCAACATTGGGTATCGTCAAAATTGATGAGGCATTGCACGAAGAGGTGCGCAGAGCGAGCTCCGTGATGTGTCGATCAATCAACGCGCAGGCAGAGTTCTGGATGAAAGTCGGCAGGCTTGCCGAGGCTAATCCGACGCTCACATTCAACGAGATCATCAGCAAGCAGCTGGCCAATGTCCTCGCGGCAACGCCTGAACAGCGCGCAGCGGCCTGACATGGTGAAAACACCTGACGAACTCGCGCTGATGCGGATATCGGGACGCTTGCTGGCGTCCGTGTTCGAAATGCTGGACGGCATTAATCTGACAGGCATGTCGACGCTCGAAGTCAACGATCTCGTCGAGCGATACATCACGATCGACCTTGGTTCCCGCCCTGCCAGCAAGGGGCAGTATGGTTTTGCATTCGTTCTGAATTGTTCGCTCAACGATGTCGTTTGTCATGGCGTGCCGGATGCGAACGCGATCATCCGTGACGGGGACATCATCAACCTCGACATCACGCTGGAAAAGAACGGTTATATCGCCGATTCAAGCAAGACCTGGGTGGTCGGAAACGCTTCGGAAGGCGCAAGGCGGCTCGTGGGCATCGCCTACGGCGCCATGTGGGCCGGCATCGGTCAGGTTCGTCCGGGCGCCTGCCTTGGCAACATCGGCTCCGCTATTGAAAAGCATGCAAAAAGACATGGCTGCTCAGTCGTCAGAGAATATTGCGGCCACGGGATCGGGCGTGAGATGCACGAGGAGCCGCAGATCCTCAATTTCGGGCGCCCCAACAGCGGGCTCCGGCTGCGCGAGGGCATGGTCTTCACGATCGAACCGATGATAAATGCCGGCGGGCGGCAGGTGGCGACCGACAGTGATGGCTGGACCGTCAGAACGCGTGACGGACACCTTTCTGCCCAGTTCGAACATACGGTTGCCGTCACCGCCCACGGCGTGGAAGTGCTGACTTTGAGAAAAGACGAAGTTGATATGGAACGGCGCGTTCTTCTGTAGCGCCCGTTCCGACCATTCGGCCAATCGCGCTGCTATGCCCAACCTTTCGGCCGGAACGGGTGCAAGCTATCTTTGTTCGCGGCAATCGAGCCGAGAAGCTGCCGCCAATGACGAACCGTCCTTGATCTGTCCTTCAATCCAGCGGTCCACGTGCCTTTCCAACATATCGAGAGACATCTGCCCTGAGCCGAGGACAGCATCGTGAAAACCCTTGATATCAAAATCCTTGCCCAGCCTGTCTTCTGCCTTTTTCCGGAATGCCTCCATCTTGATCATTCCGATCTTATAACCTGTCGCCTGCCCCGGCATCACAATGTAACGCTGCACCTCGGAACGGATCTGCCCGTCCGTTGCGGCTGAATTGGCGGTGAAATAAGCAACCGCGTCATCCTCGGTCCAGCCCTTGGCATGGAGGCCGGTGTCCACCACGAGACGCACCGCACGCCAGATTTCTGCCGTCAGACGGCCGAAGTCGGAATATGGGTCAGTATACCCCCCCATCTCTTTGCCCAGCTTCTCTGCGTAGAGGCCCCACCCCTCCTGATATGCGTTTATATACAGATACTTCCGAAAATTCGGGATATTCGTAAGTTCGCGGGCAATCGCAAAGTTCAGGTGATGACCCGGCAGAGCCTCGTGATAAACGGTCGATTCAAGCTGCGGTTTGGATTTCGCGTTCATGTCCGACAGATGAAGGTAGAACACGCCCGGCCGTGTTCCGTCCGGAGATGACATGGAGTAATGCGCGGCGCCCCCCGGAACCTCGCGAAACGGCTCAACCCGCTTGACGACCACGTCTGCCTTCGGGATTATTCCGAAATAGTCGGGCAGCCGCACCTTCATAAAGGAGACGTAATCCGTTGCGGCATCAAGGTGCAATTTGCGGCCTTCGTCGTTATCGGCATCGTAGAATTGCCTATCTTCACGGACGAAGGAAAAGAAATCCTGTAGTGTTCCCTTGAAACCCACTTTGTGTTTCAGCGACTCCATTTCAATCTTGATTCGATCTACCTCGTCCAGCCCAATCTGGTGAATTTGATCGGCGGTAAGATTGGTATTTGTCGCGGAGGCCAGCATCATGTCGTAATAGGCTTTGCCACCCGGGTTCTTGCCGACCCCCGTCGCCACCCCATCAGCTTTGGGCAATTCGGATTCGAACCAGGCGATCAACTGCTGGTAGGCCGGTTTCCAATGCTGAAGCAGAGCCGTGCGCGCAGCCGCTCTATAAGCGTCAGCCTCAGCCGCATCGATCTGACCAGCTGCGGACAAGCGGTCGACCTTGGTGTTGAAGTCCTCCCAGATAGCACTGTTGCCATTATCGTCAAACGGCGCGCCAGTGATGAGTGCTCGCGCTTGGGTCGTCATCATCTCATATGAGAACCGCGGAACCCGTGTGCCAGCAATCGCATTTGTCCGGGCAATGTCGAGAAGTTGCTGGAGTGCCCGTGCAATCCCTCCAATTCGCGCGACGTAGGCGTCCAGATCGGCCGGAACATCAACGCTATGAATCTGTATCAGGAATTGCGGAAGGCTTGTGTGTGGCCCGGACATTTGATTGAATACATAGGCATTTCTTCGAAACTTTGCCGCTGCTGCCGCCTCATTATATTGGAAGAGCCACAGATCGTAGGAAAGCTGTGCATCGTAAAGGAGTTTCGAGCGGTCGAACCCCTCCCTCAACTCGGCGACCGACCGTCGGTGCCAGTCCAGTGCGCGGTCAGCGGCCGCTTCTGACATGTCGTCGATTTGATCGTTGAAAGCCTTGTCGCCATTATAGGCCCGAGCCATAGGGCTGAAGCTGAGTTGTTCTTCATACTTTGCGTCAAGCCACGTATTCAGACGCTCAGCTTCACGTTCTGCTGCTGCCCGTTCGGGCTCGCTCAATTCCGCCGGTCCGGCCGCAGAAACTTCGCGGCAAAAAACACCGGTGCCGAAGGTCAACACAGCAGCGGAAACAATCACTGTCCTGACAAGGTTCATCACAAACACTCAGACCTTCGGCAACGCTGGAACCGTCACAGCCTTCAACGCAGAAATATCAAAACTATCCGACGACATCAGCGATAACGCGAATCCAGTTACCGCCAATGATCTTGACGATATCGTCATTCTTGTACCCTCGCTTGATGAGGCCTGCGGTTGCATATCGCCACTTACTTGAGTCATTCATTCCATCGGTGCCAAATGGATACCGAAAGCGGTAGCTCGACTTGAAAAATGGCTCCCCATACGCGTCGAGGAAGTCTTTCTCCAGTTTCGGATCGGTTGGCCAACCACGTATCAGCGTATCCGTCCCGAAGCCGACATGGTCAACGCCAACCAGCTTGACGATATGATCGACGTGATCAAGCCAGTGCTCCATAGTCACCGGGAAATCGCGCTTTACCATCGTGTTGACGGTTGTGAGGCCCATCACGCCCCCTTTTTTCGCCAGCGCGCGAATGATGTCGTCGGATTTGTTGCGAGGATGCTCGTTCAAAGCCGCGCAGTTGGCATGAGAAATAATGGGAGTGCGCTTCGAAGCAACGATCGCATCCATCGTTGTCTGAGGACCCGAATGAGAGGAGTCCACAAGAATACCGACCTCATTCATGCGATGAACCGCAGCAACGCCAAAATCGCTCAGGCCGGCGTTGGTCCGTTCCGTTGCCCCGTCGCCCAGCAAATTGCGCTCGTTGTAAGTCACCTGCATGGCGCGGATACCGAGGCTGTGAAACAGGTCGATGTTATCCAGTTCACCCTCAATCGGGCTGTTCTGGAAATTCAGCATAAGCGCGGTTTTCCCGGCTTTTTTGGCGTTGCGGATATCGGCGGCAGATCGCGCCGGGGCAAGCAGCGCACTGTTGTCAGCAATGAACTTGTTGCACTCCACGCAGTCTTTGACTGCGTTATCAAACGTGAACGCATTCATCATGTAACTGCCGTTGGGCTTTTCCGGTCGGCGCACACCGAGCGTCGTGCTCATCGACGTCAACGCCGACTGCTGGATCTGCTCCAGGCCGCTGCTGTCGCGAATTTCATCGGCAAGCATGTCAATCACCAGCGATTCTCTGTAGATCGCATCGGCATCGTTCAGCAACACCGGCACATCAGCCGCCTTGCCCAGCGCCGGATAGGCCCAGGCAAATGCCGCCAATCCACCGCCCGCCCGGATGATATCGCGTCTGTTGTGCATCAGTTCTCCCCTTTTGATAATTAGGCAGTCATTCGGTGACTTCTGGCACCTGTTCTCAGCTGGATTTCTTACTTAACTGCAAGACGTTGTCATTTGTATTGCGATCGATGAACGTCAGCCGAGGATCGATGCCGCCAAAGCTCGGTGCCTGCTGTGTGACAATGCGGACGGTCTGCGAACCTGATCGGATGGGCAACCGTTTCATCGACAGCACGTTCTTGCGGCTGAAGCCCAGTTTCGCGGGGTCCGCGGTGAACACCCCGACATCAATCGTCTCGCTGAACTCCGCCTCGCGTTCATTGCCCTTGCCATCGGCATAGAATTTGCGAGCATCAACAATCAAAGTCGTCTCATACAAACCGCTCGGTAGCCGCCGAACGGTGGCGTCCTTCACTTTCAAGTCATAGAGCGCGATACGGTTGAAGAGATCATGGATCAGCTCCCGCTCCGCCTGTGTCCGGGCAATCGACAACAGGCCGTCTACAAGGTCTTTTGAGCTCGCATAAGGCGCCGACTTGAACCGATAGCGATCGAGCAACCCGCGGAGCACGGCATTCACCCGATCTTCACCAAGGCGATCCTGGAGCAAGTACATCACCAGCGAGCCTTTGTTGTAGTGGATGTATCCCTGCTGATAAACCCGGGCGAGGGGCTGTTCGTCGCCGGACTCCATCCTGCGCCCTTGCAGATAGATATCCTGTTCGTATTTCAAGAACTGGCGTATCTGATCTTCCCCATACCGTTGCTTCATAACCATCAGTGCAGAATACTGAGCCAGCGTCTCGGTAAGGACTTCGGCCCCCTCCATGTCAGCGGGCATCAACTGGTGAAACCAGTATTGGTGCGCCAGCTCATGCGCGGTGAGATAGCCAAGAAAATCCAGCCGACCCGGATCCCGGAAGTCCATAATAAATCCGACTTTTTCGGAATACCCAATCGTTCCAGGTGCAGAGTTCGCCCCGCCGCCATAATCGGGCCGCTCAATAATTCGAGCATAGTCATACTGATATGGACCGAAATTCTCGCGGAAATATCCAAGGGAATCCTTCATTGCAGCCAACATCCTGTCGACATTCTTGGGATGCTCCGGATGATAATAAACACTGGCATCGACACCGTCGACGCTCACTGTCTTTACGTCGTACTTGCCTGACTGAATCGTAATGAAATTGAACGACGGAATTTGAGAAACAAACCGCGCAATCCGGCGACCGTCGATCACAGAGTCCGATACCCGTTTGCCGGTCACCACAAGATCCTGGTCCGCGTCGGTTTTCACGGTCACATCGGTATTCACCCGATCCAGGCCGACAAAGTTCTTGGCCAGTGCGGCCTTGTCTTCGAGCTTTGGTGCCGGCCGTTCCGCGGGCAGACCATACTCTGCCCGCTTTTTATTACCCCGAACAAAGCCGGCCCTGCTCATACCGAGCGCCGGAGCAAATCCGAGATTGGTCAAATACGCGCCGTTGCGGGCGGGTTGAGCGTCGAACTCATATGCCTGAGGGTTTGCCGGCAAGGCTGCCAACCCCCGCCGGTCGAGCACCGTGCGAAATGCCAGAGTACCGCTCTCTCCGGGAGCCAGAGGCACGGCAAATCGGTAGACGCGATGAAGATTGTCCCTGTCGTCCTTTTCCAGCGTGGCACCAGGAACCGAGATTGCGGCCACCTTCAGGGTCGGAGCAGCAAAACGCACGTGCAACAACTCAATAGGTTGTGACGTCGCATTGATAAAACGATAGCTACCATCAAATTGCGCCCTGCGCTGCGTCGGTTGCAGATCAACCACCAGCTTCACGTCGGTCAGCTTAGGCTCAGGCTGCCCAAGATACTTGGAATATTCTTTTTCGTATCGGGCAGAACGCGCATCCTGCTCATCATCGCCTGCCCAGAAATGATTCAGGACGTTCATATTGTAATACAGATATCCGCCGAGCACGACTGTGATCGTCAGCGAAATCGAGAGGGCCGCTAGAGGCGCGCCACGCAGTCTTGTCGGCAGTGTCCGCCACTGTCCGCGCAGCGTGACAGCGGTGCCGCGCCGCCACATCAGATGGCCGATCACAACCAGAACAGCCGCAAACGCTGTCCAATATGCCCGCAGCCACCATGCAGTCGCGCCGCCGTAGTCGTCACCATTCATATCAGACAACGGGACGGAAGCGTCCGAATAATTCAACAGCGGGTGATTGAAGTCCATACCTGTCAAAATCAACGTCGAAACAAGATAGACTACCATCAGGCCCCAGCCGACGAACTTGTTCGGACTTACTGCCTGAACGACGATAGCCAGGACACACAGCTGCACGACCGAAAAAATTGTAGGCGCCACAAACCATGAAAACCATTCACCGAACCCGACAGTTGTCATGCCTCGTACGAGCTGAAACAGGATAGATTGTGCCAGCACCACTCCGATGCTCAACACAATCAAAACGCCAGCCACACCAATCAATTTGGAGAATAGAAAAACCCAGTTCGGCGACGGGGTGGCGTCAACAATTTCATTGATCCGGCACTCGCGTTCGCGCCACACGATCTCCCCGGCAAAATAAATCGCGATCAACAACGTGATTATCGCCGAGGCCCCGCGCACCGCATCGATGATTACAAACGTGTGCGGCCACGGGGGCACGCCGTAAAACTGGCCCGCGAGGTTGAGGGTGATGAGCAAATTGATCGAGCCCACAAAGGCAAGAATCCAGAAAGCCGGACTTTTGAAAACAAGCTTGACCTCAAGCGCTGTGCGCGCCCGCAGTTGGTGCCAGACGCCTACCTCTGGCGAGCTGTCAGCCAGCTTTTCAACGAGCCTTGGCTTAATGGCGGCAAGTTTCCGTTCGCGCGTCGCTTGACGTGCGGCACTCCGAAGCGAGGATCCGCGCCCAGCAAAGCGGAAACGCCAAACGGCAACCGTTACGATGGCCATGGAAATGGCCAGCCACAACAAGCGATGGGCAACGAGTTCCCAAGTGAGCTCAAGCGACTGCGTGTTCGCTTGGAGCGGAGTAAGGTAACGAGTGCCAAGGGTGAATGCGATCGTGGCAAAGGGTTCTAGATACGCCGCAAAAGTTGCGTCCGGCCAATTTCTCAACATCGCCGTCAGCGTGATATACGCGAACATGAACACGATCACCATCAAGTAGCTGTAAGTGACCGAACGCGTCCAGATCGCAACCGCAAAGAACATTGCTGAGGTTATCAGCAAGTTTGGCAATGCCAATACAAAGTAGGCAAATAGGTAATCCTGAAAACGATTAGGGCCGATCAGCTGCGGATCGACCCAAGGCATGTAAGTACCGATCCAGATCGCTACCGGCACAGCTAGAAACGCTATTGCAGCTCCCAGGAATGCCCCGCTGAACCGCCCAAACATGTAGGCCGTCTTGTTGACTTTGGTCGACCGGATAATTGCACCAAAGCCGGTTTCATCGTCCCGCACGACCACGCCCGCAACGAACGCGGTCGTCACAAACATGAAGAACAGCGACATCGTAACCATTATCTGAGCGATGGCCGTCGGAGCGTTAGTATTGATGTTACCCCCGCTGCCCAAGCGGATCGTTTCAACTGTTGTAGCGCCGAATGTCAGCAAAAAGAATAGAATGGTCGCGACCCAGAAGACTGGGTTACGAAATTGGTAATGCAGCTCAAACCGCGCGATTGCACCGAACATCTGATGATCCTTCAGGCGGCTTGATTTGTGACTGGCCGGCGAATGCGCGTCAAGGTCGACATGTATACGTCTTCCAGTCCGCCCTCTACTGGCGAGAAACCATTGCCAGGATCCGTTTCGGACAGAATGTGGATGATCGTACGCCCCGCGAGCAGCCGGGTCGAGATGACCTCGTAGCCCGCCTTCACCTCTTCCAAACCGTCTCTCTGAATCGTCTTGGCCCAGATTGTGCCACGGCTGCGCGCGATCAGATCGTCAGGGGCGCCTTCAAGCTGGATACGCCCGGCCGCAAGGACAGCCATTCGCGGGCATAGATCGGCAACGTCTTCAACGATGTGGGTAGAGAGGATAATGACAACATTCTCGCCGATTTCGACAAGCAGATTGTAAAATCGATTTCGCTCTTCAGGGTCGAGGCCGGCAGTGGGCTCGTCAACGATAATTAGTTGGGGGTTCCCGATGAGCGCCTGCGCAATTCCGAAACGCTGCCGCATGCCACCCGAGAAGCCGGCGATCGCCTTGGTGCGCGCACCCCACAAGTTGGTCTGGACCAGCAGGGTCTCGACTGTTTCCCGCCGATCTGCCGCCGATACTATGCCCTTCAGTGAAGCCATATGGTCAAGCATGTCATAGGCTGAAACGCGCGGATAAACCCCGAAATCCTGCGGCAGATACCCGAGCGTTGCCCTTAGGCGCCCCGGCTCCGCGAGGACATCGATATCACCAAACGTAATCGCACCTGCCGTCGGCGTCTGCAGCGTCGCGATCGTGCGCATCAACGAAGACTTGCCAGCGCCGTTCGGCCCCAGCAGCCCGAACATGCCCTTGCCTATGGAAATCGTCACACCATCAAGCGCGCGCACGCCGTTTGGATAAACATGCTGGACGCCGTTCAGATGCAACAATATCACCTCCCTCAGTCTGCCAACTGCAAATCCGATCCGATCGACGCGTTCCGCGCCAAGTCACCCGGCTTGCAATTGCTTTATAGAATGAAAATTCATGAAAATCTGAACAACCACGTCGTTCAGATTTGCAATGGTCGAACCATTCTCGCCGCGGGCCCGGGCATGCCATCATCTCGCAGGATTCCAATTCCTGACAACAACCGTTGCGCAGGTGCGCTTCGGCCGGGACCATCAAAACTCTCCTGATCGACCACCTGATATCTTTCAGCGCCGGACCTTGGGAAAAATTGCGTAGGGGCGCAAATCACTAATCTTATCGCTCGAGGTTAGATAATCTGACGCTGAGCATCCTCAGGAACGCGGGCTTTTTTGATCCACAGCCTCAGGCACGGGCCTGAGTGAGCGGGACGCATTTCAGAAAACCTGAGGCTTACGCTGAGATATTTGCGTTTGCGATTAATTCGCCACCCTTCGAAATCAGGTCAGCAAAAAACGCGTAGGACGAATGATGGAATTTATCAGATCCAAGCAGGCAAACCGTCGGGACATCATCCGTGGAGGCGCCCTTCTGGGGGCAGGCGCGGCATTGATGCCATCTGCGCCTCTGTTTGCACAGCCTGGATCGCTACCAGACATTCGCAAAGCTGCACAGGCTGGCAAGGAAGAGGCGGTCAAACTGATCCGCGACTGGGTCGCTCTGCCTTCGATTGCGGCTGAAAACCTGAACATGCCTGAAGGCGCGGCCTACTTCGCAAAGCTGGCGAAAGACGCGGGTTTCAGCAACGCCGAGGTCATTCCGACCGACGGTCATCCGGGTGTGTTCGGCACGATCAACGTCGGCGCGCCGCGCACTCTCGGCCTCTACTTCATGTATGACGTCAAGCAATATGATCCGGCTGAATGGTCATCCCCGCCGCTGGAAGGCCGGCTTGTTGAGCGGGAAGGCCTCGGAACCACAATGGTCGGCCGAGGCTCGGTCAACCACAAGGGGCCGGAAGCGGCCTTTCTCTCTGCGCTCAAGGCCATCCGCGCAGCCGGGCGTAAGTTGCCGGTGAACCTGGTCCTGGTCTGTGAGGGCGAGGAAGAGATCGGCTCGCCCAACTTCCGGCAACTCGTTACCACGCCCCGCGTGCTGGCTGCGCTTCGGAAGTGTGAGGGCGTTGTCATGCCCACAACGATGCAGAGCGTGAGCGGCACGGCAGCGATCGAACTGGGGGCGAAGGGCATTGTCGAACTTGAACTTATCGCAAGCGGTGAGAAATGGGGTCGCGGCCCGCGGAGGGACACGCATTCAAGCCTGAAGGCGGTTGTTGATTCCCCTGCCTGGCGGTTGGTCCAGGCACTTCAAACGCTTGTTCTGCCCAATGGCAATACCCCGGCGATCGAGGGGTGGTTCGAGAATGTCCGCCCGCTTACCGAGCGGGAAAAGTCCTTGATCCGGCAGTCCATCACTGCGTCCAGCGAAACGCAGATGAAGGAGGCGTTCCTCGTCACTCACTGGATTGACGATCTGCCGTTTGAGGAAACGCTCGTCCGCCTGATGCAAGATCCAACGGTTAATATCCAAGGCCTCGTAGCAGGATACACCGGCCCCGGCGGCATGACGATCCTGCCCAGCCGCGCGGCGGCAAAGCTGGACCTCAGACTTGTCCCGAACCAGACCCGCGCCGAAGCTATCAAGAAGCTGCGCGCGCATTTGGATAAGCAAGGATTTTCCGATGTCGAAATGAAGGTGGGCGGCGGATATGACCCAACCGAGACGGACGAAAACAGCCTCCTGATCCGCTCCGAGATAGAGGCTTACAAGCGGCTCGGCGTGCGGCCGGAATTGGCAGTACGGCTGGCGGGAAGCTGGCCTGGCGGCACCTTCACTCAGCCGCCGGTGTCGGTGCCGGTCGGCCGTTTCGGGCTTAGCACCGGCGGGTTTGCTCATGCGCCTGACGAATATCTTCTGATCGACTCAACCAATCCGAATATGGGAGGCCTTGTGGACGCCATCGTCGGCTACGCCGAGTTGCTGTATACGTTCGCGTCCATCAAGTAGCCGCAAGCGCCGTTGCTGGCCAGCGCCGTCCAAGACGGCGTATGTACGGTTGTCCGTCATTGCAGGTGTGGCCGGGATCAGATCATGCTCCCCGCCACACCTGACGCGCGACCCGCATGAAATTCTCGCCGAGAATGTCCTTTATGGCGCACTCGGAATACCCCAGGTCCAGCATGCCCTCGACAATTTCACCCATTCGCTCAGGCTCAATCATCACAATGCCAGCCTGATAGCCTTGGCCAGCAGGATAGGTTGAGGCCATGCTGACCACACAATCATCAAGTTCTGCAGCATCGAATACATAGTCCAGCCCAAGACCGACATGCTCAGCACCTATGAGTTGAACCGCGTAGTCGACGTGGCGCAAGAACGTCTCAGTTGAATTGTCATTGTTTCCCAGGAAAATGCCGATCCCGTTCAAACCGACGACACCGCCCGTCGCCGCGCACGCGCGCATTGCTTCATCGCGAATATTGCGAGGGTGATCATAAAGTGCGCGGACGTTTGAATGAGAAAAAATAACCGGCCGCGATGAATAGCTCATCACATCCATTGCCGTGCGATGTCCTGTGTGGGAACAACAGGCGACCATTTCGTCCAGAATATTCCGACCGAAGCTGGTAAGTCCCTGATCCACGTCATCGTGGCAACCACTGCCGACACGGTTCGCCCGGTTATAGGCCATCAGCATCCAGCGCACGCCGAGGTCGTAATAAAGCGCAATCAGACTCGATTGGTCGGCAATTGCGTTGGCACCCTCTATATTGAACGCAACCGCCAATTTCTCATCGCTCCGTGCGCGTTCAATATCCTCAGGTGTTGATAGCAGAACGTAGCTGTCGGAATGCTGCTGCAGCCAATGACGGAAGGTGGCGATCATTCGGATGTGATCCTCGACCCCGTGATCGCCAAATCCGATGTTTATGATGACAACATCGACGCCGGACTTTCGATACCGGCTGAGCTGCGGCAAGAAGTCCGCATCGAATGGCCGTAAGGGCATGCAGCCGTGATTGTCCCAGACCATGCTATTTTTCAGGATTCGCACTGAACATGAATTAGATATCGACATCAGCGCCTACTTTCACCCGACACTTTAGATACTGCTCGGCACTAGATCGACATAGCTCAAGCAGACAGCAAGAGTTTCTACCGACAACGACTGCTGGCAAATCATGCCGCAAATTCTGAATGATCATAATTCTACAGTATTATGAAAACGCTACTCGTAAAATTCTGGATTACTTGATATTGTTGAACATCGAAAAATTTCAAATATGCCTATCACGCCAGAGTATGCGCGGATGCCAAAAGATAAGGTGCCGCGCAGAGATGAAGTCAATCAGCAACACCCTCCGGTTTCGAAACTCTATGGCGTCACGCTCCGCCTGAATAACAACGAGGCACGCTCAGCGACATGCGGGCCAGCAGTTCAATGATCGGCAATCCGTACAGCTGCGCTGCTTCCGTGGGTGTAATCTCATGAGCGCCCTGCGAACCGACCACCACCACTTCGTCCCCCGGTTCGACACCGGGGATGTTCGTAACGTCGATGATGCAATGCTCGGTGGCTCGCGTACCCAAGATAGGGGCGCGCTGACCACGGACCAGAACAACCCCGCCAGCGGGCTCGCTCGGCAACCCGTCTTTGAAGCCGAATGCAATCACCGCAGTCCGCAGTAATGCACGGCGATCCTCCGGTCGACTGTCCACGCTCAGGAAACCATCCGGAACTGACTTGACCTGAAGGACACGAGATTTGATTGATCGGATCACGGGTTCAGACACCGATCCCCTGTGCCCGGGTGTGTCCATCATCCCATACAAAATGCGCCCGGGGTTCACGGCCGTAAAGTTCAACTCAGGATAGTCGACAAGCGTCCGGCTGCTTGCAGCCATGATTTCAAGCTCATTGAACCCAGCCGCCCGCGCCTGCGCGACGGCCAGTTGCAAACGGCGCGCCTGGCACTCCACCGCGCCCCGGTCTTCGACCTTCACGAGGTGCGTATACAGTCCTACCACCTCCAAGTGGGAGGCGGCGGCAAGGCGTGCGAAAACTTCGGGCCAATCTGCAGGCATGAAGCCCAGCCGGCCATATCCGCAATCAACCTCCACATGCACCTGAAGTGGTCGCTGCAGCCGCTCAAAAGCCTCAAGCCCGCTCCAATCATGAATTGTCACAATCAAATCGAGCTCAGCAATTGCTGCAGCCTGGTCCGGTGCGGCTGCGCCGTAAAGAAGGATCGGCGCGTCAACCCCCGCGGCTCGGATACGTTCGGCATCTTCCGGATCAGAAACGGCAAATGCATCCGCACCAGCATCGCGCATGGTGACAGCACACTCAGCAGCGCCACAACCATATGCGTTGTTCTTGCATACTGCATAAAAACGGACGTCCGGGCCGACAATCTCCCGGACCCTGCGGACGTTCCGCGCCAGTGCGCCAAGATCGATCTCAGCCCAGGCTGGACGCATGAATGGGTGGAGTGTCATCGAGTAAGACCGATCGCCTGCAATGTCGTATTTGTGGGGCGTAACGACATCATGAAACTTAAAGCTGTTGGCTATGATTTCCCACTGATCGGAACTCTACGCCTTGCCACCCATCATACAGATCCAAGGTGACGCAGAAGAGTCCGCTGGTAAAATTTAAATGACGTCTCTGGCAGCATCGAACAGCGAAGACTTCACTATAAAACAACACCGGAAAAGCGAGGTGATCAAGTCGCGATATCGCATCGCTCGATCAGCCCCCGCTTTTCCGGCGCACAGTAGGATTAGAACCGGTAGGTCGTAGTAACGCCAAACGTCCGAGGACGATAAGTCAGCCTCAGCAACCGCTGACCCTCTCCAATCGCCAATCTCGACAGTTCATCATCCGAGTTCAGCAGGTTATCGATAAACACCGAGGCATCCACCCCGCCGGTCCTTACGCCGAGCCGCGCTGCAACGAAGTTCCGGGTAAACACGCGGCCGAATAGCGGATTAAAGCCGATATTGCCCGACGGGTTATCCAAACCACTTCTATGATCCCACTGGATCCGGCCATACCCAACCGTGTCGCTATCATCGAGGCTTGTTTCATAGTCAGCCGAGAGTGAAACAATCCAAGGCGGAGCAAAACGATCGCCCTTGGTGACGATGTTACCGGCTGGATTTACCACGTTGCCCTCATCGTCAAGGATAGCAGGCCTTACCAGCGTTTCCTGGACTGTAGCCTTGGTGTAGCTGAAGTTGGCGTTGAGCGAGAGCCCGGTAACAGGTGTGACATTCACCTGCGCCTCGACACCGCGAGCACGGGAGCTCCCGAGGTTATCAATGAACGGATTGGTGCAGCCCAACACATTCTGAGTACGCTGGACATCAGTCCAGTCGATCTGGAACACATCGGCTGCAAATCGAACGGTGTTACCGATCCGGCCCTTGGCTCCAAGCTCATAACTCCACGTGCTATCGGACCGATAAACACGAGGGAAGTCGTCGTAGCCGAGATTCTCAAGCTGGGCGAGGCAAGCCGGAGGCGGAGCGGTGGGCGGGACATTGTTGATACCCCCCGGACGGAAGCCCTTACCCGCGCTAGCATACAGCAAAAGACTGTCGTTAGGCCGATATTCCAGACCGAATTTAGGAGTCAACGGGTACTCGGAAGTGCCCCCAGATATCACCGTGTCCGTCTCCAGATTGTTCCCGGAGGATGCACGATAATCAAACCGTAGATATGAATAACGAAGCCCGGCACTTACGCTAAGTTTATCCGTTACCTTGTAATCCAGTTGCCCAAAAAATGCGAGCTGCTTGTCCCGAGTAGAGTCATTACCATATGCTACATTGTCGTTGACAGTAGGAAGATAAAACTTAGCCGGATCAAACGCCAGATTGAATTCCTCGGCCGACTGGCGTGAATTTTGATAAAATATACCGGCAACATAGCTCAGTGGGCCAGAGCCAGGATTGGACTGAATGCGCAATTCCTGCGTAAAAGCCCGTTGCTGCGCGTTAACGTCAATGACAAAACGCTCATCAATTATGCCGGGCAGCCCAAACCCTGCCGCCGGAAAACCTAGCACATCCAGAAAAAAGCCCGTTCCATCGTCAACACTTCTCGCCGTACGATCAAGGAACGCTGTGCTGCTAATGATTGTTGCAGCACCAAGGTCAATCTGAGTGTTCAAAGAATAAAGCGCGACCTCATCCTGCCCCATAGAAGCTTGAGCCTCACCGCTGGTGAATTCAGGAAATTGAGTGAGTCCAAGTGCAGGAAGATCGAGTCCAGGACGAAACTCCGTGACGAAGCCCGTCTCTTTTCGATCAACCTTTTGGTAATAGATCGAAGGCGTAATTGCGATATCTTCGGTTGGCTCAAAAGTCAGAGCGAAATTACCAACATAGGTATCCCTGGAGTTTGCATCCGCTTCCCCGGGCCCGAAACCCTCAATGTACGGGACGCGGTCGACCCAGCCGCCGTCATGGCGGTAGTACCCACTCGCGCGGAAGCCGATTTTCCCCTCGACGATCGGACCCCCCACAGCCGCCCCGATTTCATAGCTCGGCGCGCCTTCTTCAGTGATGGCCAGTTCCGACCGCGCAAATCCCGAATACTCACTGACACTCGGCTTAGCGGATATGAAGCGGACCGCACCCCCCATCGCCCCTGCGCCGAATAGCGTGCCTTGTGGCCCGCGCAGAACCTCAACCCGCTCCAGATCAAACATGGCAGGATAGAAGTTACTGGTGATGCTTAGGTTGCGAACCTGAACCGGCGTATCGTCGATGTAAACGCCATTCATGGTTGCGCCAACCGCAGATGAGAGACCCCGTATGACGAGGAAATTGGTGCCAAATGTACCCTGATTCAGCGACACGCCAGGGGTCATCCGCGCAAGATCCGCCATGTTCCTGACGCCCTTGGCATCAAGCTCTTCCTGTGAGTAGGCGGTAATGCTGACCGGGGTCTGCAGGATCGAGGTTTCACGGCGCGTGGCCGAAACAATGATGTCGTTGGCATCTACAGAAGCCGAACCATCTCGATCTTGATCTTGATCTTGAGCCTGAGCGCCATCGTTGGCTATCGCTGCGGTTGAGCACAAAAGTGCCACCATCGAAATGCCTGAAGTGAAATTTTTCATGTCCCTGCGCATGCACAGTCCCCCATTTTTAATTTGAAAATCATTTAACATTACGACTGGCGCCCTTTATTCAGGCGGCAAAATTACGACATCGCTGTATAAGTGTTTTATGTAACTTTATTACTTTGCCGTTTATCCGGATAAAATTCATGATAATGACACTTTTGAACGATAAATTTCAATTATTCTCAGATCATGCCGTGCTCAATAGGCGCATGATAATCTTGAAATCATATGATAATATTCTTTGCATCCTATTTTCTAATGTTGCCTCGCGTGATGATAAAGCCAGTAATTCTGGCTCTCTGCGCTAGACAATCTGAACCTTCATGAAGGCCCGGCCACTGGCAGAGCCTGGAACAGACAAAGCACTGAATAACTGACAGAATTCAGATCACTTTTCTAACAGGTCATGAAAGTGACTTGATCGCAGGAATCCCGCAACCGGCGGTCAACGCAATTGATCTGCTCTGCGCTGTAACAGCAATCATTGTTGGCAGTTGGGCATAGATACTGCGATCAACCGCCGGCTATGTGCTTAGTCAATAGCAAAACAGCTCATCGCATACGCTCAGAAGCTCCTAATACAATCTGCGCAACGCCTGAATTAGGATCGTTGATCTGGTGAGGAGAGCGCCAATCTGGCGCTCTCCTTCACGATGACATTACTTTGCGATCGTCGAATTGCTATTTGGCATGGGAACCTCTCGATGCGGAGGTATGTAGATCCGTCCATCCTGTAGCATCAAGCGTCCGTTGACGAAGACGGTGGTGACCTTTCTCAGCGCCGTGAAGTCTTGATCGGGATTGCCATCCACCACAATGATATCCGCCAGCTTGCCAGCTTCTATAGTGCCGAGCCGATCATTCATACGCATGATTTCAGCGCCGGTCCTGGTAGCGGCAATCAGTGCCTCCGGCTTCGTGAAGCCGACGCGTTCGAAAGATTCCAGTTCGTCTATGTACGATCCGGGCAGGAAGTCTGTTCCGGCAAGAGCTACGACATCCAGGCCTATCCCCATCTTGACGCCTGCCCGACGCATCTTGGTCGCCTGCAGTTCGATTGTATTCTCGTCTAGCTTGAACCGGCGCGAGGGTGTGCCGAAGTAACCTCCAGAGCCGCGCATGATGACGCGATAGGCCACCATGGTCGGCACTGACGCAATGCCGCGCTTCGCCATCAGCTCAACAGCGGCATCGCTACGGGGCAGAGGATGCTCGATTGAGTCCACGCCCGCCTTGATTGCCATATCAATGTATTGGGTCTCAGCATCCACCGTCACCGCCAGGCCCAGCGAATGGGCCTCATCGACTGCGGCGGTGATTTCCTCCTGAGAGTATGGCCCCGCAAGCTTGATCAGATCCGCACCTTTCGCAAACTGGATACGCACTGCCTCGCGCCAGCCCGCCGGGCCCGACGCTGTCCGCGACATCGAGTTGGGATTGGAATTTTGTGTTGCCGGATAATCCGGGGCAAACCCATGGATCGCGCCGTGCCCCCCGGTCTGGGTAATCAGCTGACCGGCTGCCAGAATTCGGGGCCCGGGGATCTCACCCGCAGCCTGCCGCCATTTCAGCACAAACGGCGCATCCCCGTGCGAGCCCACATCCCGCACACTGGTGACCCCTGCGTGCAGATAGGTGGACATGCGCTCCAGACCGCGCAATGCGGAATCGGCACCGCTCATGTTGGCACTCGAAAACACGCTGGACCTGTCAGCAACGCTGAGAAAGGTCAGGTGGCCGTGCAGATCGACCAATCCCGGCATCACTGTCTTGCCGGTGACATCATACACAATTGCGTCAGCCGGCCAGGCCCGGTCATCCGGACCGAGCACTGCAACGATCGTCTTACCCTCCACCACGATCGTTGCGGCCCGCGCGGGCGCACCCGTGCCGTCGAACAGCCGGCCACCGACCAACACAAACGCGCCTTCAGGGGCATTGAAGTCAGCCGGCACCGGAACACGCTGCCCATCATCAGAGGTCGGAACCGACTTTGGGAGCCATCTGTCGCGGTTGTAGATCGGCCGGGCTTCCGGCCCCTGGTCCTGCGCGACGGCCGGCGTTGCCGCCACGATGGCGGCGACCGTCAAACGTGACACCCATGCGATCATTGAATTGGTCCTATTCTGGATTGTAGTGGGTTTGAGCAAGTTCCGATCAACCGGGATCAGGACATTTTCCGCTGTGCGATCCACTGGTCCACCCGGCGATCGATCATGTCGAGTGGCATCTGACCTGAGCCGAGCACGAGGTCATGAAAGCCTTTGATATCGAATTGCGCGCCAAGCGCAGCCTCGGCACGCTTGCGCAGTTCGAGCAGCTTGATCATGCCGATCTTGTAACCAGTCGCTTGCCCAGGCATCACGATGTAGCGCCTGACTTCCGATCGGATCTGCCCCTCGGCTGCGGGCGAATTTGCGCTGAAGTAGTCAACGGCCTGCTGCTCGGTCCAGCCTTTGGAATGAAGGCCGGTATCCACGACAAGGCGAATGGCCCGCCAGATCTCCGTTGTCAGACGACCGAAGTCCGAATACGGATCTTCGTAGCCACCCATTTCCTTCGCCAGCAGCTCAGAGTACAGACCCCAACCTTCCTGCAACGAGTTGTAAAAAAGCATCGTCCGGAATCTTGGAATATTGGTCAATTCTTGGGCAATAGCGAATTGCATATGATGCCCAGGGTTACCCTCATGATAAGCAATGACCTCAAGTTGAGGTATCGGCATGGCTTTCATGTCAAGAAGGTGCGCATAATATACACCGGGCCTTGAGCCGTCGGGTGTAGAAAGCTGGTAGTGCTGCGGCGCGCCCGCCACCTCACGAAACGGTTCGACGCGTTTGACAACGACGTCAGCTTTGGGCAATATTCCGAAGTAGTCTGGAAGTTTCTTTTTGATCGAATCCAGATGCGCTGTAGCAGCGTCAATATATGCTTGGCGGCCTTCGTCCGTGTTCGGGTAATAGAAGCGGTCGTCTTCACGGACAAATTTGAAGAATTCCTGCAGAGTGCCTCTGAAGCCAACCTTTTCCTTGATCGCTTCTATCTCAGCTCTGATGCGGGCCACCTCGGAAATACCGATCTGATGAACCTGATCAGCCGTCAAGTCGGTCGTTGTCGATAGCCTCAGCTGAGCCGCATAATAAGCCTCGCCACCGGGATTCTTGCCAACACCTGTAGCGATTGCATCAGAATTGGGTCGGTCAGCCTCAATCCACTTTATGATCTCTGCATAAGCAGGTGCTAAATCGGTCAATAATGCATTTCGTACCGCTGCCTTGTATTGCTCGGCATCGGTCTTCTCAATCTTTCCGCTTGCAAGCAGCGCATCGATTTTGGCTTGCGCGTCGGTCCAGATTGCGCTGCTGCCTTCCCCGTCGAATGGAGCCCCTGCGATCAAGGCGCGAGATTGCGACAGCACATAATCATAAGCAAACTGAGGCGGGCGCGATCCTGCGGCCGCATTGATCTTGGCGCGCTCCAGCGCTTGCAGCAATGCGCGCGATATTCCACTGATACGTGCGACATATGCAGCCATGTCCGATGGCTCTTCAACTTTGTGAATAGCAATCAGAAATTGAGGCAGCGACGTGTGCGGACCGAACATCTGCTGGAAGACATATTGATTTCGACGAAATTTGTAGGTCAGCTCCGCCTGATCATACTGGTCGATCCAAAGATCGTAGGAAATCTGCCCTTCACTGGTCAGCTTGGAACGATCGAACGTCGCTCGCATCTCGTCGACAGATGCACGCCGCCATTCGAGCTGCGCCAGCATCCCGGCCTCGGAGTAATCATCGATCTTGTCGTAACCGATCTTCTCCCCGCGATATGAACTCAAGATGGGGCTGAAGGCGGCCTGCTCAACAAACTTTGCATCAAGCCAGGCGTTAAGCCGTGCGGTTTCAGATTCCGCTGGCGCGGTCGGCAAGCCCTGCGATGGCGCTGCCCAGACTGGGACCGCAGCCATGCATCCGACCAGCAGGGCGCAGGCCGAAGCAAGCCGCGCCGCACGCCCCGTCCGCCGAGTCGCGTTAGAGTGCGCCTTGGCATTGGGCCCATCCAGCAGCATTGAATTTGCCATCACAGTTCCTCTGATGTGAAAACTATTGGGCGCAGACCGCCATGATCCGCCCTGAGAGTTGTCCGAAATCCTATTCTGCGATCATTCGGGCAAGCCTGGCGCAGAAGCGCGGGTTAATGGATGCTCGGAAGCAAGCAGGCTCCCAGCAATCCGAATTTGACTGACAGCACATTCGCCGGGCGCGGGGTATCTCAAAAGGGCCGTCTTGGCCTTCGCGATGCGAGCATTATCTACATGCCAACACGCGCTCGCATGCAAACAATAAATCTTGCGGCAAAGGCAGAGAGTTTCTGCGCCTCAGCGGATACACATTATCCTTCCTTTGCCATGCAATCCGGCGAGCCAACGTTTGGACAACGTCGTCAATTTCAGCGTTCTCTCATTGAGCCTCAAGGTGGAGGCATGCCAGCCCACGACTGGCGTTGCTGAAAAACGCTATCAGTCTACGGGAGAGGCGAAGGCACCAACACGTCGCGCGCGACGCGTGACAGCAGTACAGCACTGTCAGATCCAGACTGGCGCCGCTAACCTGACTGCCTTATCGGCTGCGCCTGCGCCTGATGCAGAATCCAGTCAACGAAGACCTGAGCCGATTCTGACAATAATAAACCCGATTTTGTCAGTAAGTAGAATTGATTATTGGATGGAACTCGCAAAGGAGACAGCTCTTGTAGCTTTCCCTCTTCGAGTAAATCGCCAATCAATGCGGTATGGCCAACCATAAAGCCGCTGCCCTGAACGGCTGCTTCCACTGTCATGGAGTACAGCGAGAAGGTCTGCGTGTTCAATGTCTCAGGCCGGATCTGGCCGGTGCGATTAAGCCAGTCAGAAAAATCATCTTCCCAATAGGTATCACGAATGAGCGGGACGCCAAGTGGGAGGCCGAGCTGATCGGTGTCCGCTGTCTGCACCAGTTTCGGGCTGGCCACAGGAACAAGCTCATCGAAAAACAGCGCACGATGTTCGCATCCCGGAAAAGGCGGCTGACCATATCGGATGGCGATGTCGAAATTGGCTGTGCGCATGTCGACGACATTGGCATCTGCCCATATCTCGACATTGGTGTTTGTGTGAAGCGAGTGAAAATCTTCCATCCGCGGACCAAGCCACAAAAGGGCCAAGGCTGGCAGTACGGTGATGCGAACAGTCTTGGCGCTTCCGCCTGGGACGATCTCTCGCGTAGCTATCGCGAGTTGATCCAGCGCTGGCGCGATGCGCTGAGCATATCGCCGCCCCGCGTCGGTCAGTTTCACGCCTTGGGGATAGCGTTGGAATAACTCGACCCGAAGAAAGGATTCGAGCGCCTTGATCCGCTGACTCACGGCGCCGGGTGTTACGCTCAACCGTGCTGCTGCCAGCACGAAGCTTTCGGTCGCCGCAGTTTCGGCAAACACACGCAGCCAATCGAGATTTGGGGTTTCCCTCAGCATCGCGGTCGGGCTTATCGTGGATAATGCAGTTCAACAAGGCTTTCGCCTCACAGCCGTAGATTTTCTACGTCGCGGAACAGCCAACCTTCTGATTTTCCGAGCATGCGCCTAGGCTCCAAGTGCCCCTGCGGCAACACTCTCCCGCAAGGATCTGGCAAGCCCAGCGCTGGACACAGCAAAACAGAGACCGCCGCCGGCGCCAGCGGGATCATGCCTGCCTCAGTTCAGCATCAGCGGCAATATCTGCGTCGCCCCTCCCCTTGCCATCCATTGACGTGGCAAGGCACAGTCAGAGCCCCGGCCACTAGCCTCAAGGTTTCTCATGCTCCGGATCAGCTTTACTGCGTTGCGCTCCGGTTCGTCGGACTTCCATGGTCTGCCCCGAAGTTTGTCCACGACGCCAAAGTAAGGAAGACACACAGGATGCCGCGGGTACCAATGTCGGGTATGGGTAAGTTGCTTGTCGCGTCAGCGATGCTGCTTGGACTATCCTCGTGCGGGGACAATGCCGAGCGTGGTGGCGCTGCATGGATGCGCGAAACTGCCCACTATTATTCGGCCTCCGAAATCACGCCCGATAATGTCGATGAGCTTGGAGTTGCTTGGGAATTCACCGGCTTCGTTGTGCGCGGAAGCACTCATCGCGGCGTTCAGGCAACACCTGTTGTGGTCGACGGCGTCATGTATGTTTCCGGTCCATGGAGCGTCGTTTACGCACTCGACGCGAAGACAGGCAAACAAATCTGGCAATATGACCCTGAGGTCGATGGACAGCACGCGAGGCGGACGTGCTGCGACGTGGTTAATCGCGGCGTCGCGGTTGATGATGGTGTCGTCTATGTCGCGACTCTTGACGGCTATCTCGTCGGCATCGATGCAAAGACCGGCCAAGAAATCTGGAAGACCGACACCATCACCGACCGGACACGCAGCTATGCCATTACCGGCGCGCCGCGCGTGGCCGGAGGGAATGTGGTGATCGGCAACGGCGGCGCAGAAATGGGCGTCCGCGGCTATGCAAGCGCGTTCGACAAGAAAACAGGAAAGCTCGCCTGGCGCTTTTTCATCGTACCGGGCGATCCTGAGGCCGGTCCTGACGAACACCCAGAGGTGACCGAAGCCCGGGCCACCTGGGACGTGAATTCGCGCTGGGATATGGGCGGAGGCGGGACGGCCTGGGATTCGATTGTATATGATCCCGATACCAACACTGTTTACATCGGGACAGGCAATGGCAGCCCGCACCCGATCTGGCTGCGCAGCCCAGCTGGCGGTGACAACCTCTATCTGTCGTCAATTGTCGCGCTTGACGCCGATAATGGGCGCAAAAAATGGCATTATCAAACGACGCCTGGGGACAGCTGGGACTACACTGCCACTCAGAACATGATCCTGGCCGACATCGAGTTCGGCGGCAAGCCGCGCAAGGTTATCATGCAGGCCCCGAAAAACGGTTTCTTCTATGTCCTTGATCGCGTCTCGGGTGAACTGCTGTCGGCGGAAAAATACACGACTGTGACCTGGGCTGATCGGGTCGATCTCAAGACCGGCCGCCCTGTAATCACCGAACAAGCGAATTTCTCGGACGGACCCAAGGTTATCTGGCCTTCACAGGCTGGCGGTCACAACTGGCCTCCGATGGCTTACAACGCAGACGCGGGGCTGGTCTACATCCCTGTCCTCGAAGCGCCGATGACGTTTTCGATGAACGAGAAGCAGGACTATCGGCCTTACAGTATCATTCAGGGAGTGGGCGCCAGCTTCCCCGCGCTGGCTGATCCGAACGATCCAGCCCTCGTTGAATTGTTGCAAGGTCAGCCCGAGCCGAAGTTTGAGCAGGTGCTGAAGGCATGGAACCCTGCCACAGGAAAGATTGAGTGGGAATCGAAGGTCATGCCCTTCTGGAGCGGGGGTGTGATGACAACCAGCAGCGGCCTTGTGGTCCAGGGATCGTCTGATGGCCATCTGAATATATATGACGCAAAGACCGGAGCAGTGTTGCACCGCATCAACATCGGCACGGGCATCATGGCTGCGCCCATGGCATACGAGGTGGATGGAACGCAGTACATCGCCGTCGCGGCAGGCTTTGGTGGAGCGTTCAACTCTTTCTTCATGGACGGCTGGGCTGCAAAGACCCGTGAGAACAATGCCCGTCTGCTGGTGTTCAAGCTCGGTGGGACAAAGGTACGCCTTGCCGGCCCACGACCGATACGTCCGCTGACGGCCGCGCCCGTCAAGTTTCGTGGCAACACCGCGCAGGTTGAACGTGGCGCCACGCTCTACTTTCAGAACTGCGCGCGATGCCATGGCGGGCCCGAGGAATCGGGTAGCTATCCAAACCTTTGGAGAATGCCGTCGGGCACCCATGAGGCGTTCAACGACATCGTGCTTGGCGGTGCCTTGGCCTATGGAGGCATGGCTTCGTTCAGCGACGTTCTGAGCCCGGCGGACGCCCGCGATATCCATGCCTTCCTTGCGCAGCCTCTTGAGACCGAGGCACCTGGCAAGCAGAAGGCCGCCGAGGGCAAATCTCTCCACTGAGGAAAGCGATGATGGACATGCTAATGTCGAAGACAACAGCGGTAGCCCTTGCCGCGACACTGCTGGCAACCCCGCTGCAAGGCGAGCCCCCTCGAAACACCGTAATCACTCTTGCCGAAGCGCAAGTTGTTGCGGAGCGGGCACAGCGCGCAGCGGCAGAGAAGAAAATCGACGTGGCTGTCGTCGTGGTCAATCGCGAGGGCCGCGTTATCGTTGCTCAGCGGATGGATCGCAGCTCATATATTCATCTCGAACTTGCAGAGCGTAAGGCGGCAACCGCTGCGGCGACAGGCGCGCCAACCTCGCTTTTGGAAAAGGCCACCGACGCTGGCAAAACGTCGTTGCTCTCAGTGCCCGGGATAGCCCTGATCGGCGGCGCCGTGCCGCTGCGCCGCGGGGGCGAAATCATTGGAGGCGTCGGCATCAGCGGGGGAACCGTCGAGGATGACGAGAACATCGCGATTGCTGCGGCAGACCAGTGAACCTGCATGGAGCAAAAGAGATCTCTGATAATGCTTTGAGATTGTCCCGTCAGAGCAAATCGGTCGATTAGAGCACGTCCGGGTCATTCCGGTCAGGGGTTTCGGCTGAGCCAAACGCCCATAGGCACTGCAAGATCTGGGTCATCCACACAGTAGGCTAAGCGTCCGCCGCTCTGCCAGATATTCGCCGCAGCCCCTTGTGCGGGGTCCGAGAAACTTGCGATAAATCTCAGACCCAAGCGAACATCCGATCACGTAGACCGCTGTACTGCACTGAACACTTTGCGATTATTCTCGCCCCGGCTGATCGTCTCCGTTGGGATCAAAGCGCATCGAAATCGTAGAGCGAGCCAAAATTGTAGTCTGCGATGAATGCTACACCGAGACAAAAATTGACCCACTCCCGGCCGGGAGTGGGTCAATTTCGTTGGGACTTACTTTAGTTACGCACGAAATGGAGCGTATCAAACTTCTGCCTAAAGGCGATCGTCCGCGAGGCCATCGATCGGGCGTCGTCAGACTTCAAAGCGTCAGCGACGATGGCCGCGAGCTCCGGCATGTCAGCCGACGTCATTCCCAAGCGAACAACTTCGGGCGTGCCAAATCGCAAACCGTTGAAATCCCCTGCGACCGGGTCGACGGGAAGCCCGATCCCGGAGGCCAGGACATTTGCCTCACGAAGGCGCTGCGCTGCTTTATGGCCGCCCCCAAAATCCTTGGCATGCACCGCGAGCTGATGCGACTGGGTGAAACCCCGCTCACTGCCGAAGACCGGAATTTCGCGGCTGTGGAGTTCCTGCGCAAGCGCCGATGCAGTCGCCCGCATTTCCTTTGCATAGGCGGAGCCGAATGCCTTCCAATCCAGGAGAGACAGGGCCAGTGACGCAGTTTTCGCGACGTCGAAATTAGCCGTCAGGCCCGGGTAGGCGATGCGGTCGATCCGCTCGGCAAGTTCGGCATCATTCGTCAGCAAAAGGCCGGATGGCGGGCCGCCCAGGCTTTTGTAAGTGCTGCACCCTAGAAGATGAGCGCCTTCCTCAAGCGGGTTCTGCCATTCGCGGCCCGCAATGAGCCCGCACAGATGCGCTGCGTCAAACAACACGTAGGCGCCGACCTCATCCGCAATGGCGCGAATTTCGCGAACCGGATGTTGCCAGAGATTGAGGCTGCCACCAATTGTGATCAGCTTCGGCCGAACCTTCTGCGCAAGCCGAGCCAGGCCCTCAACATCGACTGTGTAGGAATCCGCATCAATCGGTGCAGCGTGAATCTGAAGCCCGTACAACCCAGCGGCACCCGCAACTTGGTGTGTTACATGGCCGCCGATTGTATCTGGCGGCACAATGATCGCATCACCCGGCTTGCAGGTCGCCATGAACGCGTAGAGGTTGGCCATCGCCCCGGACGCCAAGCGGAACTCAGCATAGCGAGCGCCGAAGACCTCAGCAGCAAGCTCGGCAGCGATGATTTCAATCTGCTCGATCGCTTCGAGGCCCATCTCATATTTGGCACCCGGATAACCTAGCGACGGACGGCTTCCGAGACCGGACGCCAGCATCTGCTCGGCCCTCGGATTCATCACGTTTGTCGCTGGGTTAAGATTGATGCATTCCACATCATGGATCTGCTTATTATCAGCAATCAGTTGAACCAGCTGGCTTTCTATAATGTCGGCTTCACTCTGATTCACGACGTTAGCGATTTTCTGAACAAGGTTATCGCTATCCGCGCTTACCCACGGCCGTTTTGCCAACATAGCCATACTTATCATTCTCTCCATGAAGTACGCGAATTTGAATGTTTCAGAACATTCCAGAAAGTTGTCAATGCAATCAGACGACTAAGCGACTGCTTCAAACAGACAGGAGTCCGAGAGCGGTCGAACTGGGGTCAGATCGCGATGATGCCGGAAATCTTCACGGACAGTTTTAGTGAACGCATTACTCACAGGGTTCAGGATCAGAGAAAAAATACTGCGATTTGCGGGCGAAATATTGGGCGGAGAGCCATGCACGAGGCAGTCACCAAAGATAAGCGCAGTGCCAGCCTTGCCCGTCGCCGAAACGAGTGGGCAGGTTTTAGCGATATCGCGGACGGTATCTTCCTCAACCACCCACAGCGGATAGCTGGTCGATACCGTGTCGTGCAGCGTAGCAACACTGCCGAACTTGTGTGATCCCTGGAAGAAATAGAGCGGACCGTTGAACTCCGTCACATCATCAAGAAAGATGTGCAGGTTCAGGGCGAGCGGTTCGGGACTGCCGTCATCCTCATGGTGCGTGGAAAAGTCCTGATGCCACTGCCACAATTCACCATCGAACGCAGACTTGACATTGATTTTGACCTGCTGGACGTAGAGATCCGGCCCGGCAATTTGCTGAGCGGGCTCGACCAGGCGAGGATGCCTGACCAATCGGGCAAAAGTCTCATCACGCAAGTGAAGACCCATTGCTGTGCGCACTACACCACTTTTTTTCTCGCGAATGTTCGCGGGATTTTCTTCGTTGAAGACGCGATCCATCGCGTTGCGGAGTACCGCAACTTCTTCGGCTGAAAACAATTCCGGAATTATCAGAAAGCCATTTTCGTGAAATTCTTTCAGACTTTCAGGCGAGAGATTCATGTCATATTCCTCATGCAATGTTGTTTGTTATTCTGTTGGGCACAGGGCAACAAACCATCTAACTACACATGCCTACCACACTGCATTTCGGCGCACCGGCGTGCGCCTTCAAGCCAGTAATACTGGGGCGTAGGATTAGAGATTGTGAGGCATTCCGAAATGCCGCGCGTTGCGGCCCGCGATGGCGGCCTGGCATGATCCGCGCGATCCGGACGCCGAGCGGTTGTTCGTGGTGCCTGCGGCCCGAACGCTGGCATCTGTGGATTGCAACGATCGAGAGACCGGAAATGCACCTGTCGGTCGGATCGTTCACTCCCGTGCCGCCGTTCCGTTGCGCAGCGCCGTAGCACGCAATCGTGCCGCTTACGGTGAGAGCTAGCGTGTGGGGTTCACATCAGCGCGATTTCGTCATGCGAGGCACGCCAATTGGCCAGAGTTCTCATTCCGCATACGCTGGCATCCCGCTGGCACGACCTAGAGCTCAACCATGCATAGCGGGCGGATGCAGTATGGGCGGCAGATCGTCGACCTGCCGCTCACTCTTTGCGCTTCCTCATGGTTGCGAGACACCCTCATCACCCCGCCCAGCAACGCTCTGCCGACGGCCATATGCAAGATAGATAAGCAATCCGATCACGTTCCAGATCGCGAACCGGAATAGGGTATGGTCCGGCAGGCTGATCAGCAGGTAGAGGCACCCGAGCACAGCCAGCGTTCCAACGACGAACGGAGCCGGGCAGCTGAAGATGCGCTTCAAGTCCGGCGCCTGCCGACGCAGGACCATCATGCAGATGGCAACAGCGATGAATGCGATCAGAGTACCGGCATTGGCAAGCTCGGCAATTTCATCAAGCCGGAAGAAGCCCGCGATTCCTGCAACGAATATCCCGGTAATGGCCGTGATCCGAGTTGGCGCACCGGAGCGCCGCGAGACCGCGCTCAGCGAGCGTGGCAACAGCCCATCGCGCGCCATAACGAAGAAAATGCGGCTTTGGCCATACATCATGACGAGTATGACTGAAGGCAGCGCAATCAGCGCGGCCAAGCCAATAGCGGAGGCGGCCGTGGGATGCCCAAGCGTGCGCATCACAAAAGCAAGCGGATCGGCCGATAGCCCGAGGTCGATATAGGAAACACTGCCCACTGCCGCGACGGCCACCAGCATGTAGATCAGCGTGCAGATCGCCATAGATCCGACAATGCCGATGGTTAGATCGCGGCCCGGGTTTTTCGCCTCTTCAGCAGAGGTCGCGACAGCATCAAAGCCGTAGAAGGCAAAGAAAACGATGGCGGCGGCGGCCATTACACCGCGGGTCACACCATCTTCCGCCTGGCTACCGAAGCCGTAAGGCATGAACGGCTCAAAATTGCCGATGTCGAAGAACGGCAGCGCCAGAGCGACGAATACGGAAAGCGCGGTGAGCTTGATCGCCACCAGAAACATGTTGAATGTGGCGCTTTCGCGCGTGCCAGCCATCAGCATGCCTGCAACCGCCAACGCCACCAAAACTGCGGGCAGATTGATGATCCCGCCCGCATGCGGCCCGGCCAACAGGGCTTGCGGTAGTTCAACCCCCAGGGCCTGAATCCAGCCGACAAGGTAGGCTGACCAGCCAACGGCGACGGTTGAGCACGCCAGCGAATATTCGAGAATAAGGCTCCACCCAACCATCCAGGCCAGCGTTTCGCCCAGAACAGAATAGGTGTAGGTATATGCCCCGCCCGCTTTTGGTATCAGCGTCGCCAGCTCGGCATAGGCGAGCGCAGCACATGCACACACCGTGCCTGCAATCATGAAGGCAAGAATGACTGCCGGACCAGCCCGGTCCGCACCAACCCCCGTCAGTGTGTAGATCCCAGTCCCAACGATGGCGCCGACGCCCAGAGCAATCAAATGCGGCCAGCCCAGTGTCCTGCGCAGCGCGTCTTCATGATCATGAGAATTTGTGATCGGCTTGAGCGGGCCTGACCATCTTGCCACCGACATTCTCCCTTTACTTGCCATCACCCGCTCTACCGCCCTGCTATCGGGCGACGGGTGTGAGGACAGTTGCACGCAAATTGCCTCCCATGACTCGGGTGGCTTGCGCGCCGGTCATCTGTAGACAGTATACGAAATACGGCAAGTGCAGAATCGTCGCCAATGCTTTGGCAGGGCGTTCGCCTGTCGGAATATGCCGATGTCAGCCGGTCAGACGCCTTGCCCAGCCTCCAGCTGGCGGCGAAGATCGATAATCGTCTGCCTGATGTGCACCTGAATGGCCTTGGCCACAGCTTTTTCATCGCGATCAAGCCACAGTCGCAGGATCAGGCTGTGTTCGCCGTTGGCGCGCTCGTCCCGCCCTTGGGGTTCTAGATGCTTGCGCACATAACGCTCGCTGATCACATGCAGCCTTTCGAGCAGATGTGTTGTGATAGTTCTGCCGGACGGGCGGATCAGGGCAAGGTGGAAAGCGCGGTTCAACGCGCCAACGCCCGCTTCATGCGCAGCGGTTACCTTGTCCAGTTCCGTATGCATCAGCATGGCCTGATGCCGCTCAGCTTCCGTTGCGCGTGCGGCGGCGAGCGCGACCACTTCGGGTTCAAGCTTGATGCGCAGGGCATAAACCTCCTCCGCCTCGGATGCCGAGAGCGAGCGGACAAAATAGCCGCGATTGGCCTGGCTGCGCAGCAGCCCTTCCTGTTCAAGCCGGGCCAGCGCCTCGCGCAATGGGATTTTGCTCACCCCCAGTTCGCCCGCCAAGGCGTCCTGCCGGATAGGCTGATCGCCGGGGACGTCTCCATCCAGGATCCGATCGCGGACGATATCGACCAGATGGTCTGAGAGGTTGCGGATAACGAGCTTGCTCATGCCAATGGCGCTTTCCTCTCTGCTGGCAATGATCTTGGATATCAGTGGCAGGCAGGGAACAGCGAACACTGTTCAAGCGAAACGCGCAAGGTCGAACGGCGAAATATCGACCGTCGGCTCTTCACCTCTCACCATGGCTGCAACCGCCTCGCCCGTAATCGCTGCCAGGGTCAGTCCCAGATGTTGATGACCAAAGGCATACGCAACAGCGGGTTGTGTTACGAGCCGCCCGATCGCCGGCAGATAATCAGGCAGGGTGGGACGGGCGCCGATCCATTCGGTTTCCGGCTGGCCGAAGCGATCGCCAAGCGCACGGACATTCGCTCGCAAACGCGCCCATTTGCGGGGATCGGGTGACGACGCCAATGACGCAAACTCCACAAAGCTCGCCGCCCGCACTGCGCTGGCGAACCGTGTGACGATCATGGACCGGTCTTCGAAAACGATCGGAGGGGTGCCAAACGGCCAATCGCAACCGGTGCTCTCTATGTGATAGCCCCGCTCCGCTATCAACGGCACCATTGCGCCCAGCGGTTCAAGCAGCGCCCGCGATGCAGCGCCCGCCGCCACCACAGCAAGGTCCGACGACAGGGACGTGCCGTCGCCCAGCGCGACCTGCGCACGCGAGGTGCCAGCGACATGAACGGCGCGTGCGCGCAGCACTCGCCCCCCAAGCGCCAGAAAGCGAGCATGCAGGACTTCGCCCAACTTGCCATTGTCGGCGATCTGGGCGCTGCCGTGAAAACGGATTGCGCCTGCTATGGGTGCCTGCGTCAGGCTCTGAAGTTGGGCCTGCTCGTCTTGTGATACGAGGCTGAAGGATGCGTTGCCGGTGTCCGTTGCCTGCCAACGCGCAATTCCCGCAGCAGCAGTGCTGCGAGTTTCCCAAACAACGAAGTGCCCGTCTTCGCGCAGTAATTCCGATGCGCCAGCGTCAGTCAGAAGGCGGCGCCAAGCTGGCAGCGCCTCGGACAACAGAGCGCCAAGCGCCGCCTTGCCGTGTTGAAACCTGGCTGGCGTGCTGAACCGGGCAAGCCTTAGCGCAAACGGCAGCCAGGTTGCGATGGCGCGCGGCGGCAATCCGACCGGACCTCCGAATGTGAACAGCCGACGCGGGAAGCTGCGTAGTGTTGCGGGTGCGGCCAGCGGCTCGACCTGCTCAATCGCAATATGCCCGGCATTGCCCCATGAAGCGCCCCGCCAGGGTTCATCGGGCGCCACCATCAGGGTCTCGATCCCGCTGCGCTGCATCGCAATCGCGCAAGCCAGACCGATCACACCATCGCCGATTACAATCGCATCGTTGGGCCTGCGGGGAGCTGCCACCAGCGAGAACTCAAACGACCGTAAAGCCGGCCCAGAAGGGGTCCGTCCGGTCGATCCAGATCGTGTTCAGTCCGGTTGCGATGGCTGACCCCTCGATGGTTGGGATGATGCCGGGGAAATCGCCCACCTTCGTTCCGGCTTCGACACCACCGATGAAGCGGCTTCCGATATAGCTTTCGTGCACAAAGCGGTCGCCAACGTTCAGTCTCCCTGTGGCGACGAGGTGTGCCATCCGGGCGGATGTGCCGGTGCCGCACGGGCTGCGATCAATCGCGCGTTCGCCGTAGAACACAGCGTTGCGCCCATCCGCGCCTTCGCCTTTTGGCTTGTCTGCCCACAACACGTGGGTGACTCCGCGGATGCTAGGATCGTCCGGGTGAACTGGCTCACAAACCTCTTGGACCATGCGTCGAATCGTTCGGCTCAGCTCGATGATCCTCGCCGCACCCAGATCGTCGAGGCCGGTGTATGCGCCCTGCCGTTCTATGATCGCGTAATAATTGCCGCCGTAGGCAACATCGAGTGTCAGCGACCCGAAACCCGGAACATCAAGCTCGATCCCGCGGATGGCGAGATAGGCAGCCACGTTGCGAATTCGTACCGAATGCACGCGCCCGTCCTGCAAATCATAGGTGATTCTGATCGTACCGGCCGGCACCTCAATCGTAAGTTCACCCGGCACGCGCGGCTGGATCAAGCCGGCTTCCAAAGCAAAAGTGATGATACCGATCGTGCCATGCCCGCACATCGGCAGGCAGCCACTGGTTTCGATGAAGAGGATGGCAGCGTCCGCATCACCGCAAGGCGGGTACAGGAACCCGCCCGACATCATGTCATGGCCCCGCGGTTCAAAACACAGCCCTGTCCGGATCCAATCGAACCGCTGCAGGAAGTCCAGCCGCCTTTCGGCCATGGACGCGCCTTGCAGTGCAGGCGCGCCGCTCAGAACCAGTCGCACCGGGTTGCCTGCGGTGTGGCCATCGATGCAGGAAAAGCTGTGACGCATTGCGGGCTAACCTAGCTGGCGATGAGCGCCTTGGCGCATGGGCGTGTACGTGCCGCTTCCTCCACCATCGCGATCACTTCGGCACGGCGTTGACCGGTCAGTGGCAGTCGCGGCATCCGCACACGCTCCGAACCTCGACCCATAATCTCTTCTGCCAATTTTATCGACTGCACCAGATCATGTTCTGCATCGAGATGCAGCAGAGGCATGAACCAGCGATAGATGCGCCGCGCCTCCTCGAGATCGCCGCGATTAAACGCCGCTATCAAAGCAACCGATTCTTCCGGGAACGCGCTCGTCAGACCCGACACCCAGCCCGACGCACCCAGCATCAAACCTTCCAGCGCGACATCATCAAGGCCAGCCATCACCGAATAACGATCACCAAAGCGATTGAGCAGGTCGGTGAAGCGGCGCGTATCCGGCGCGCTTTCCTTGATGGCAACCACGTTCGCAACCGACTGCAATGCTTCGAGCGTCGCAAAATCGACATTCACGCGATAGGCTGGCGGATTGTTGTAAAGCATGATCGGAAGCGCGGTCGCTTCGGCCACAGCGCGAAAATGCGCGGCAAGTTCCGCTGCCGCCGGCACATAAACCATCGCCGGCAGCACCATCAGCGCGTCCAGCCCGATCACCTCGGCTTTACGCACGTAGTCGATAGCGTTGCGCGTTGTAAATTCGGAGACGCCGGCAACCAGCGGCACGCATCCGCCAACCGCCTCCACGCCTGCGCGAAGCACAGCCAGCTTTTCATCAGGATCAAGCGAGTTGTTTTCCCCGCATGTTCCCAGCAGGATCAGCCCGTCGACCCCATCGTCCACCAGTGCGCGCAGCACACGCTGCGTGGCATCGATATCAATCGATCCGTCAGCAGAGAACTGCGTTGTCGCAGCAGGATATACGCCGCGCCACAATTTTGTCCGATCAATCACAGGCCTTCTCCTTAGTCGAAGAATCGTATACCGTATAAAATAGTGCTTGCCAATCCGATTCTGTCTTTTCATCTCTGCGGTCAAGCCACGGACGTTCGAAACTGAAAAACTGAGGATCATTGCGCATGAAGCTATCTCATTTCATCGACGGCCAGTGGATCGCGGCGGATGCGCGCTTCTCCAGCGTCAATCCGTCGAACACGGACGAAGTCGTGGCGACCTACGCCGAGGGCGGTTCCGACGAGGTCCATACCGCGGTCATGGCTGCGCGCCGTGCATTTGGCGGCTGGTCTTCCGCATCACCCGAGACGCGTTCGGACCTGCTGGATCGCATCGGCGCCACCATCATGGCTAAAGCGCAACCGCTCGGCGAATTGCTCGCGCGCGAGGAAGGCAAAACCAAGGCCGAGGCCACTGGCGAAGTCATGCGGGCTGCCCGGATATTCAAGTACTTTGCGGGTGAGGCTCTGCGACGTCATGGCCGGACGATGGAGTCGACCAGGCCGCATCTTGACGTCGAGGTCTGGCGCGAGGCACTCGGGGTGGTAGGGCTCATCACGCCATGGAACTTTCCGATTGCAATTCCGGCGTGGAAGGTCGCCCCGGCGCTCGCTTTCGGCAATACCGTGGTACTGAAGCCCGCTGAAAGCACCCCGGCAGTCGCACATGCGCTGGCGGCCATTATCGAAGAATGCGGAGCGCCCGCAGGCGTCTTCAATCTCGTATTCGGCCATGGAGAGACCGGCGCTGCACTGGTGGACCATCCGGAGGTCGACGCGATCTCCTTTACCGGCTCCCAGATCGTCGGCGGACAGGTGGGGAAGGCCGCCATGGCACGCGGCGCCCGCGTCCAGCTTGAGATGGGCGGCAAAAACCCGCTGGTGGTGCTTGCCGATGCAGATCTTGAACGTGCGGTCGCAGTCGCGTTGGACGGCGGTTTTTTCCAGACCGGCCAGCGTTGTACGGCGTCGAGCCGGGTCATCGTGGAAGATGCGGTCCACGACCAGTTCGTCGCTGCTCTCGTTGAACGCGCCGCCGCCCTGAAAGTCGGCAATGCGCTCGATCCCGCAACGCAGATCGGGCCTGCATCAAGTGAACGGCAGCTCGAACAGAATCTCCGGTATATCGGTATCGCCACTGCGCAAGGCGGTAGACTTGCAACCGGGGGAGACCGGCTAAGCCTCGATACTCCGGGGTTTTACATCAGCCCCGCCGTCATCGCCGATACGACGCCGGATATGCGCATAAATCGGGAAGAGGTGTTCGGTCCAATCGTCTCGACGATCCGGGTGAACGACTATGACGAGGCGCTGACGGTTGCCAACTCGGGCGAATTTGGCCTGTCTGCCGGTATTGTCACACAAAGCGTCGCACGTGCGCGCGACTTTCGTCGCAATATCCGTGCCGGCATGGTGATGGTGAACCTGCCGACGGCTGGGGTGGATTATCATGTGCCGTTCGGCGGCACCCGTGGTTCCAGTTACGGCCCGCGGGAGCAAGGGTTTGCCGCCGTCGATTTTTATACGCAGATGAAGACTGTGTATATCGGTGACTAGGTTCCAGATCGAGCCAACCTTACGGCAGACAGGTCGATGACCGGAAGATCGTCACGGCCATCAATGGCGTGCCCCTGTGCTGCCGGGCAACAGATGCGCAGGCCATCTTCATACAATCTTCAGATGCAAGAACCGCTCTGACGGGGCGCCAAACGGCTTTCTTCTTGCCGTCCGCTTGCTCCGTCATTTGAATGAAGGACAACGAGGAAATGCCGACACAAAGCGAGAGCTGGTTGCTGCGCCCCGATAGTGTTGCACTGGCATCCCCGGTGCCTGCGGGCGTCGAATATCATCGCGTTTACGCCGGAGAGAAACGGCGGGTCATTCGCGGAGTTGTCGCAATAGTTCTGCTGTTTGCCGGCCTGATTGTCCTTGCCCAGGCGTGCCTAAGCGGTGCCGCTGCAATTGACACCCACCTGCTTGCGCGCAGCGGCTTTACACCCACCAAGCACGCTGCCGGGGCGCTCTCTCTGGCACTTCTCATTCCGTACAGCATGCTCCTCCAGCGATGGCTTTATGGAGTTCCTGCCCGATCATTGCATTCCGTTGCCAACAGCTTCCGGTTCGGCGTGTTCGGCCGCTGCCTGCTTGTATTCGGACCTGTCGTTCTCATCGTCATGTCCATCGGGTTTTTCACCCCCGATGATAGAATCGCCTGGAGCACGAGCGATCTTATCGCGTTCTTCATCATCAGCATGATTCTCACTCCACTGGCGGCAGCCGGGGAGGAATACGGACTGCGCGGCCTCATGTTTCGCGTGGTCGGCAGTTGGACACGCGGATCACTTGCCGGCGCATTCTTGGGCATCACGGTTACGACCGTCCTTTTCTCGCTCTTCCATGGCACACTCGATCCCTACATCCTGGGTTCGTACCTTGTGCTGTTCGGAGCTATGGCCATCGTAACGTGGCGGACAGGCGGCCTTGAGGTCGCCATTGTGCTGCACGCCGTCTACAACGTCAGCGCCCTGATGCTCGCAACGACATTGCACCTGGACTTGGGCGGTGACCTCAGCAGTCGCGGCGAAATCGTTGGCTCCCCCATTAACCTGGTGCCAAGCGCGTTGCTTGCGATCATTACCGCAATCATCTGGTGGACGACCGGCAAATCCGGCCCCGCACGCACGCCTGACATCGCGACTGAACCTTCGGTATCGACACGCCCGCCAGCACTTTGACATGCATGGTGAAGCGGTATGTACGGCTGAGCCAACCGTCGCGAAGGAATGAAGGATGTGATGTCAAAGACTGAAATCGCGGGCGAAAAGCCGGGTGTGAACATCGACCGGCGCATCATCCCCGTTCCCGCTTCGATCAGCCCTGAGGCACAGGCGCGATTGCGTGCCGCTGTGGGAGATGACGGCACGCCGCTGAATGCCCGGTATGCCTTGCCGAACGAGAACGATCATGATGCGTGGCGCCGGATGAAACTTGCGGCGGACGTGCACTACGCAGCTGCGATGAAGAGCGGCGACATATCCCAGTTTGTCGATGTCAAATCAGCGCAGATCGGGCCTTCAGTTGTCCATATAGCGCGGCCGTCAGAGCCTGTCTTGGCCGATTGCGTCTACCTCGATCTTCACGGCGGCGCTTTCGTCTTCGGCAGCGGTGACGCTTGCCGGGAGAGTGCGCGCAGCCAGGCGGCCGCACTGGGTATATGTTGCTACGGTGTCGACTATCGCACACCACCCGACCACCCCTTCCCGGCGGCCCTCGACGATTGTATCGCGGTTTATGAACATGCGATCGGCGCATATGGCGCGGACAGGGTTGTAATCGGCGGCCGTTCCGCTGGTGGCAATCTGGCGTTGGCGACCGTGCTGCGCGCGCATGACGAGGGTCTGGCGATGCCTGCCGCGCTCGTCCTGCTTTCGCCGGAGGTTGACCTGACAGAATCCGGGGACAGCTTTCAGGTCAACAGGACCGTGGACGTCGTCCTTCCCCACCCTCTGATGCCGGCAAACCTGCTCTACGCGAACGGCGCCGATCTGCGCCACCCTTACCTTTCCCCGCTGTTCGGGGAGTTCTTTGACGGCTTCCCGCCGACGCTCATCCAAAGCGGAACGCGCGACCTGTTCCTGTCCAACGCGGTGCGCTTGCACAGATCGCTGCGCCGCTCCGGCATAAAGGCCGACCTGCACGTGTTTGAGGCCATGCCGCACGGCGGCTTTGGCGGCACGCCGGAAGATGCCGAGCTGCTGGAGGAAGTGGCGGGCTTCGTCCGGAACGCTCTCGGGATGACCAACGCCCGGCCCCAGGGCCCGCGCGTGTCCTAGCGTGGTTCTGCGAACGCCGCGCGGTTTCCTTGCAGGAACGCAGCAAAGGTGTTCGCCGGGCGCCCGGTGATCCGCCTGACTTCGGCAGTAATCCGGTCCTCCGCCCCTTGTGCGATCGCATCGTCCATTCGGGCGAGAGTGAGGGCGTAGGATTGCGGGATACCCGATGCGGCGTGTCTGGCCGCCAGCTCTTCCACCGAAAGACAGCAATGGCGGACAGTCAGGCCGGTCTCGTCGGTGATGGCCTTCGCTATGTCGTCATAAGACAGGGCTTGCGGACCAGTCAGCACATGTTCGCCGGACGCAAGCGCGGGATCGGTCAGCGCCTCTACCGCTACTGCCGCAATGTCGGCAGCGTCGATGAACCCGACGCGCCCGTTGCGCGTGGCGGAATACACACACCCCTTGCCAAGGATCGATTGGCGATGCTGTGTTGTGAAGTTCTGCATGAACCAGGTCGGTCGCAGCACCGTCCACAAAGGCGCATGCTGCACGAGCCAGGCGTGCACTTCGCCCATCATCGGGCCGCCTGCCGGAAGCGATGATGCGCTCAACAGCACGAGTCTTCCGGGGACATGCGACACAGCTCTGTCGAGGAACGGGCGCATGACGGAAAGCTGCTCGATCCGATCGGTCGGCGCGACGATATAGACGGCGTCGACGCCTTCTAGGGCCGGTCCGTGGGTCGCCGTATCGTTCCAGTCGAACCGGACCTGCCCGGCCGACACAGGGTTTCGTGTTGCAATGCGCACATCGATCCCGCGCGCTGCAAGCAGGCCGGAAACAAATTGGCCTGTTTTCCCCGTACCGCCAGTCACCAGCACCCGATCAGTCATGACCGGCATCCTCGCCGACAAGCGCATCGACCACCGCCGCTCCCCTTGTCGCGCGCAGCACGACGAGCGGGTTCCAGTAGTCGCGGTAATGGACGATGCGTCCGTGTTCCGTACGGATCACCGAAATGTAACGCTGGTCATAGGGCTCGCCCGTCGCGACGCCGCGGCCGAACCCCTCGAATTCGATCACGACCACGTTAGGGTCGGTCGATGGATGCACAGTCGGCTCGCCCATCCTGTCAAAGGCGATGAGCCCCGCTACCCCTTCCAGATGGCGGATGACCGCTGCCCGCCCGTCCAGCCGGACCGGGAATCCAGACGGTGCGTAAGGAAACTCCATGATGCCATGATCGGCCATCATATCGGCGAAAGAGCTGACATTCCGGTCGATCCGGTCACCGAGTGCCATGCGAAGCAAGGCTGAGAAACTTTCAATAGAATCGCTCATGATATATCCCTGCGCTGTCGGAACGATTGCGTTCCGTCCAGAGATAGGGATTTTCCGATGGAACGCAACCGTTCCGACGAAATTGGGGGCACGATCCGTCCGCCGAGCGGTGCGGCAGTCATGCGTGCTGACGTGACCGACGCGCTGACGCGCGCCTTTTTCCAGGAATGGGCTCGCACCGGTTATTCAGGCTTGAGCCTTGAACGTGTCGCCCGGTCGGCCGGGGTCGGCAAGGCCGCGCTGTATCGGCGTTGGCCCGAAAAAGCCGCTATGGCGGGCGACCTGCTGTCGCGTGTCGGGCTGACGATCACCGATATCGGGGACCAGGGCTCTCTGGAAGGGGATGTCAGAGCACTACTTTTCGCGCTCCGCCGCGTGCTGCGACACCCCCTGATCAGGCGGATCCTTACTGACCTCCATGCGCAGATCGAGCGCACGCCAGCATTGGAAGCGGCGATACGACCGTTTCAGCGCGCAAGACGTGAGCGGATCAACGGATTGCTGGACCGAGCGATCACGAGAGGGGAACTGACGCCTGACGTAGACCGCGAAACGGCAGCAGACCTGATCGCGGCACCGCTCTATTGGCGTATGGCTGTTCTGGGTGGCCGATCCGACCGGCACCACATTGCGCAGCTTGCTAGAATGCTCGCGCATGCTCTTCGCGCGGACGCCTGATCAGCCTCGGTCCACATGCGGCCGCGCACGGGTGGCAGAGGCTGTGCAAGAAACGGTCACAAGGTGCGATCGGATGGGTGGCCCTTGCCGGGGTATTTTACACCGAGGAAGACGGTCTGATCGAACAGGATTTTGTCGTCGCTACCCCCGGTACAGTCACCCCGATCCCCGATCTTCCGACCATTGGGTTCGCGTTGCTACAGTCGGACTATCGCGAAATCGCAGCCTTCGCCAACGTCACCGTGCATGTCAGTGACGTGTTCCACCTCGATCTAGGGGGCCGTTTCAGCGACAACGAACAATCGGCCGATCAGGTCACCGATGGGCTTCTGGTGGGCGGATTTACCGACTTCCCGACCTTCAGATCCGGCGAGAGCGTGTTCACCTACTCCGTCGCGCCCCGGTTAGAACTGGGCGAGGATACATCGCTGTTCGCTCGCGTCGCCAAGGGTTTCAGGCCCGGCGGACCAAACGTGCTGCCGCCAGGCGCGCCAGAGGAATTCACCACCTATCCATGCGCTCAATGAACGGGCGCTGCGCTGGCATGGTCGGCGCTTTCCCGGACGAGCGCAGCCACGCTGGGCGCGTCCAGCCCTGAGCGTCTCAATCCTGATCGCCTGCATGTTCGTTGCGAGCAGTGTCGGTCTCGTCGATCTCATCGCCTCGGGCTACCGCTGATTGCCTGGGCTTTCATCGCAACCTTCATCATCCCGCTCATAACCCTTGGCGCCTTCCGGCTGGCGAGGGGCGAGGCGCGGACAACCGACCGGCCCGCCAAAGAGGTTCCCCATGCTTAAGGCCCGCGCCCTTCATCTCGCATTCGCTTTGGCGGTCACGCTCGCCCCTACCCAGCTCACCGCCGCCCCGCCAGAGGCCTTCGCCCAGCGAGTCGAAACCCTGCGCCAGCAATCAGGTGCACCGGGCATCGCCATCGCAGTCGTTGAGAAGGGCGAGACGACGTTGTTGCAAGGCTGGGGGGTGCGCAAGCTGGGGTCGCCCGACAGGGTCGATACCGATACCTTGTTTGCGACGGGTTCGACCGGCAAGGCCTTGACCGCGGCCGCGCTCGCCACGCTGGTCGATGAGGGAAGGATCGGCTGGAACGACAAGGTGATCGACCATATCCCGTGGTTCCGCATGCACGATCCCTGGGTCACCAACGAAATGACGGTGCGTGACTTGCTCGTTCACCGCAGCGGTCTGGGGCTTGGCGCGGGCGACCTGCTTTACGTCCCGCGATCCTCGCTCACCCGCCGCGAGACGGTAAAGCGGCTGCGCTACATCAAACCCGCCACCAGTTTCCGCTCTGCCTATGCCTATGACAACATCCTCTACATCGTCGCCGGTTAGCTGATCGAGGAAGTGACGGGCAGGACGTGGGAAGACTACGTCAAGCAGGCAGTGCTCCATCGCGGCGGGATGACCCGCTCGACGACGAGCCCCGAAGCGCGCACCGCCATCGCCAACCGCGCCTTTCCCCACGCCCGGATCAGCGAGGCGCTGCGCGGTGACGGGCCGCAGTCCGTGTTGGACGAGCGCGAGGAGCTAGGCCGCGCTGCGCTGCCGGCAGGCGGCATCGCCATGAGCGCAAGGGATCTGGCGCAGTGGCTCAAAATCCAGCTCGATCAGGGTGCGATCCCCGGCGGCGGGCGGTTGTTCAGCGAAGCGCAGGCGCGCGAGATGTGGGAGCCCGTCACACCCATGCCCGCCACCCGCTGGCCGGGCGAGCTGGCCCTAGCTGACGCAAAGCAGACGGCCTATGCGCTGGGCTGGACCGTCGAGGACTATCGCGGACATCGCCTCGTCTGGCACAATGGCGCGGTGTTCGGGTCGATCGCTGCCGTGGCGATCCTGCCCGATCAAGACGTGGGCATCGCCATTGTCGTCAATTCCGAAGAAGGCGCATTGCGGCGCGGGCTGATGTACGAACTGCTGGATCACTACATCGACCAGCCATTCCACGATTGGCCGGCCAAGCTGGATGCATACCTTGCCGCATCGCGTGAGCGTGGGCGCGCAGCAATGGCCGCAATCAAGGAGGCTCCAGCGCCGGTCGGCCCCAGCCTCCCGCTCACCAACTACGCCGCGACCTATCGCGATCCGTGGTATGGCGACATCAAGGTCGAAAATCGCGGCGACGGTTTGTGGATCAACTTCACGACGACCCCCCGCATGGAAGGCCGACTGGTCCATTATCAATACGATACCTTCCGCACCGAGTTTACCGACCCCGCGCTGGAACCTGCACTTGTCACGTTCCAGCTGGATGCACAGGGCAAGGTGCAGCGCGCAACAATGCAGCCCGCATCGCCGCTGGCGGACTTCAGCTACAATTATGGGGATCTGGATCTGATCCCGGTGAAGGACGGCAAATGAGCTGGAAAATCACGATGGCCGCGCCCTGCGCGCTGCTGGCGCTTGGCGCTTGTGCCACCGTTGGCACCGCGCCCGGCACCGATGCTAACGCCCTTCACCGCGAGCTGTTCGTACTCGACACGCACCTCGACACGCCGATCAATTTCGGGCGAGCGGGGTGGAATTTCGCTGCGACCAATTCCTACGAAAACGATGTCGCGCAAGTCGATCTGGGGCGGATGAAGGCCGGCAACCTTGACGGCGGCTTCTTCGTGATCTTCACCTCTCAGGGGCCGCTCACACCGCAGGGCTATGCAGATGCGCTCGCCTTCGCCCGCACACGTTCAGGCCTGATCGACGCTGAAATTGCCAGACACCCGCAGCTGATCAGCCCAGCCACCACCGCAAGCGAAGCCGAAGCCCTGAATCGCAGGGGCCAGCTTGTCGCGTTCAAGGCGATGAAAATTCCTATCCGCTGGGAGAAGACCTTTCGCTGCTGGCCGAATTCCATGCGGCAGGCGTGCGGATGGCGGGGCCGGTGCACACCCGCAATAACCAGTTTGCCGATTCGTCTGAAGATGCCCCGCGCTGGGGCGGGCTCAGTCCGCTAGGGCGGCAATGGGTGGCGGAAATGAACCGGCTTGGCCTGGTGATCGACGCGAGCCATGCATCCGATGCCGCCCTCGACCAGATGCTGGTGCTGTCGAAGACGCCGATCATCCTCTCGCACACCTCCCCTGACTGGGCGCACGTGCATCCGCGCAATCTTGACGACGACCGCATCCGCGCGCTGGCGGCAAAGGGCGGTGCGATCTGCGCTTCGACTATCTACCTCAGCGACATCCAACTCGGCGGGAAACGGGGCGAATTGTTCGCCGCCTATGAGCGGATTGCTGAAATGACCGCGGCTGAACAGGCCGAATTGGCGCGGCAAACGCGCGCGCTCGATGCGGTCGCGCCGCTGTGGGACGCCGATTTTGAACGCTACATGGAGGCCTTGCTGCACGTCATCGACGTCGCCGGGGTCGATCACGTCTGTTTCGGTGGCGATTGGGACGGCGGCGGCGGGATACGGGGTCTGGAAGACATCACCGATCTCCCGCGCATCACCGCCCGCCTGCTCGAAAAGGGCTATTCCCGCGAGGACATCGGCAAGATGACGAGCGGCAATATCCTGCGCATCCTGCGCGCCGCCGAGGCCGCTGCGGGGCTGTAGACAGAAGACCATAAGGCCGCGTTCTGAACGCACATGCAGCTTGCCTCAGAAGCTCTGCACGACTTCAACCCCGATGGTTCGCGGCCGAATTGTGAATGTCTGGTCCGCGCCGCTGAAAATGGCGAGATCGAGCTGCGGGCGGGCGTCGAATACGTTTCGCGCGAACACCCGCACCAGCGTATCGCCCTGCCCGATCGACGCCGTCAGGTTGACCACATCGAAACTCTGGCGGAACTCTGACGGGTTAGGGACACCGGCGACGACCCCATCCGAGAACAGGACATTCAAGTCCGGCAAGATACCAAAGGGCGCGCGCCCCTGATACTGATACTCGCCGCGCAGCGTCAGATCCCACCCATTCTCGAATGTTGCCGAATAACCCGCATAGGCGCTCGCCATCCAGGTGGGCACATTGGGCAGGGGATCGCCAGCTTCCACAATTCCTTCCAGGGTCTCAAGAACTTCGGTTTTGGTGTAAGCGGCATTTCCACCCAGTTCGAGGCCATCGATCGGCTCAACGCGCGCTTCGATTTCAAATCCCTTGACCTCCGCACTTCCCAGATTGGCGGTGAAGCCGAACCCGCACGCCAACCCGACCGCCTGCTGCGTGTTCGTCCATCTGGTCAGGAAGGCCGCGGCATTGACAGTCACCCTGCCGTCCGAAAACTGGTTCTTGGTCCCAACCTCGTATGTCCACACGCTGTCGGACTGAAACGAATCCGGGATTTGTGTCAGGCCGATCTGGGCCAGATCGTCGCCGCAGGCTTCCGGGCTGACCACATACCGGTTCGGCCCCCCGGGGCGATACCCCCGCGCCGCCGATGCGAACAGCAGGTTGTCTTCGGACACTTCGTAAGACAGTCCGAACTTGGGATTGATGCCGTCTTCCTCGCTGGTACGCCCGTCAACGACCGTGACAGGGCCGGCGATAAGGCCATCATACAGAGCATCCAGCCGCTGACGGTCCTTGAACAGCCGCACACCGGCCGTCAGCTCCAGACGATCGAAAAGCCGATAGCTCGCCTCGCCGAACAGTGCATACTGGGTCAGACTGGCCTTGGTATCGCCGAGATAGAGCCTGTCTGTATCAAGGCCGAAGATGGCGCCTGATCCCGCCTGATCGACAGCCTGAAACAGTTCATCGACCTGATCCTGATAGTAGAGCCCGACCACCCATTTGAACGGCGCGTTGGGATCGCCATCCGAAGACAGTCGCAATTCCTGACTGAACGTGGATGTATCCGTTTCAGAAATATTGTCACCATCGAGGGGATAAAGAAATGAAAAAATGTTCCCCAGGATGAAACTGTAATCTCTGATATAATCAAATTGCCTGTCAAATTGTGATGTGAGTGAGGTGAGTTTAAATCCGTCAAAATTTTTCTCGATATTCAAACTCAGCACCGAGGTTTTTTCGATGTTTGGCTGTGCAGTTCTAAATGAAGATTCAAAATCGGGCCGTCCCAAGAAATAGAGGCTGCTGTCCTGCAATTTGGAATCTTGATAAAATATCTGAGGCCGGATCGACCAATCTGCAGATGGCTGCCACTCAATCGACGCCCGCAAAGCATAAGTGTCGCTGTAATTGATATTGTCTTCGCGTCGCGTGCTCAGCGCATCCAGACGAAGCGGTGTATAAACCGGAAAAGGCGTGCTGGACTGCGTGGAAATCTGCACTTCGCCGGGCACGGCATCGATAAACCCGCCATCCCTGCGATAGAAGAAACCGCCGCGAAACGCGAGAGACCCTTCGACAATCGGGACGTTGACAGCAACCTCGCCATTGTAGTTCGGCGAACCCTCCGACACGATGGCGGCTCCGGCCGATGCATTTACGCTGAAGCGGTCGAGGTCTGGCGTGTTGCTCACATACTTGATCGCCCCGCCCATCGCGCTTCCGCCGTATAGCGTGCCCTGCGGTCCTTTCAGCACTTCGATCCGCTGCATATCGAAGAACACCGGGTCGAAGCCGCCGCTGAATGTTGTGCTGATTGTGACCAGTGAGATATCATCGAGGAATATGGCAACCGTAGGCGCGGATACATTCGTGCTCAGACCACGGATGCTATATCGAGCTAGGCCCCGCTCTGCGCGTGACAACGCAAGACCGGGAATATTGCGCACCACATCCTGAATTTCGTTCGCACCTTGCGCCCGCAATTCTTCCCCCGTTATTGCGGTTATCGAGATTGGCACATTCTGAATTGACTCATTTGATTTGCGGGCGGTAACGATGATTTCGTTGTCTCTAAGGTCCGCATTTTCATCCGACGCCGCCTGAGCATGGGCGCAAGTGACAAATCCTGGCGCTGCAAAGGCGGCAACGCCTACCAATAGAGCCGTTCGCCAACCGCGGCCGCCGCTTGCAGTGCGGGCATTGGAAATCATATTGCCGGGGGTAAGCGCGACATCGGTGATCCGAAGGGAAAATGGATTATTCTGTTCGATCATCTCGCAACTACCCTCAATCAGAGTCATGTGGGGGATTTTCGCATGAACCATGATTGCTCAACCATGGACCGTGCGCGCAGTATTATTTCTTCGAGCTATATTGACCCGCCAGTTTAATTAGCGTCAAACGAGTAAAGCTGGTTGGTAGGGCCAGGTTTTCTATCCCTCGTGCCTGAGCGAACGGGCGAGGAATCAAGGCGCCATCAGCGGTCCGCGCTACTATCGACAAGCCGCCGCCTCAGTCGATGCTGAAGAAACCGCGCATCAGCCTGAGATGGGTTACGCCTCTCGGCCAGATTTATTCGCTGGCGGGAGCGCAAACGATCTGACAGCACGGCGGGGTGACATGTCGAGCGTGGCGAACAACCGGCACTGGCCGACCACTCTCCGCGCGATGGCGCTTACAGCCAACAGGATCGAACCAATGAACCAGCCTGCTAACCTCTATCCGGAAATTGTGTCCGACCGGCTCTACCCCCCGATCGAGCCCTACGAGACCGGAGAGCTCGATGTGGGTGATGGGCACCGGATCTACTTTGAACGGGTCGGCACCCCAGGGGCCAAACCTGCATTGTTCGTGCATGGCGGCCCGGGCGCTTCCTGTTCGCCTTCGCATCGACGCTTGTTCGATCCGGCCCGTTATGACCTCCTGCTGTTCGATCAGCGCGGCTGTGGACGTTCAACCCCCCACGCCTCGATCGAAGCCAACACCACCTGGCACCTCGTGGCTGATATTGAGCGCCTTCGCATGACCGTCGGCGTTGAAAAATGGCTGCTTTTCGGAGGGAGCTGGGGCTCGACCCTGTCGTTGGCCTATGCGCAAACGCACCCCGACCGGGTGAGCGGCCTTATCCTGCGCGGGATCTATCCTGCGGATCGCCGCTCGACCGATTGGCTTTACCGCTTTGGCGCTTCGGAAATCTTTCCTGACCAGTGGGACGCATTCATTGCGCCGATTCCGGAGGCCGAAAGAGGCGACCTTATTGCCGCATACAACCGGCGTTTGACGAGCGATGATCGGGCGACGCGCCTCAGCGCAGCCAAGGCGTGGAGCCGCTGGGAGGCTGAAACAATCACGCTCAGGCCGAACCCAGAGCTTGCCGAAGCCTTTACTGCCGATGACTATGCCATCGCCATCGCGAGGATCGAAAACCATTTCTTCTTCAACGACTGCTGGCTGGAGCCCGATCAGCTGATACGCGACGCGGGCAAGCTAAGCGGCATCCCCGGGGTGATCGTGCATGGCCGTTACGACGTCGTCTGCCCGCCCCGCAATGCATGGGATCTGCATCATGCCTGGCCTGGATCGGAGTTGAAGCTGGTCGTTGCAGGACACGCCTATTCCGAACCTGAAATCCTGAATGAACTGATCGCCGCGACGGATCGCTTCGGTGCGTGACGCCTGCACATGCCAATGGCCTGCCACGACGAGGTAAAGCGGCGTTGTTCGCGCTTGCCCTCCCGCTACGAAACCGTTGGGGCGCAGGGGCCTGACCTGCTGTCGCTGTGCGCAGACAGCAGCGTTGCAACCCGACGTTCGGAATCAGCGGTTGCAGGATTGTAGACCAGCATTCCAAGGTCGGGGCGACCCTCCACCGCGAACACCGAACACTCAAGTTCGATAAGCCCGTGTTCGGGATGGCGCAGCCGCTTCATCCCATCGGCATGGGCCGCTACATCGTTCTGGCGCCAGAGGCTTTCGAATTCGGGGCTGATCCGGGACAGTTCTTCGACCAGTGCGTTGACTTGCGCGCCCGCTCCGGCGCGGGCGGCGTCGGCCCGGAAGGCGCCCACCACATAACGCGCGACATTCCACCAATCATCCTGCGCGGCTTTGGTGACGGGATTGGTGAAGATCAGGCGCAGCACGTTTCGCTGTTCGCGCGGAAGCTGGTTGTAATCGGTGAGCAGCCGGGCCGCCGCTGTGTTCCAGGCGATGACATCCCAAGTGGCCGTCTTGATGATGGCCGGACTGGTGGGCATCGCATCAAGCACCCGTTGCAGCCGCGGTGTGACATGATCGGGCTGCGCATATTGGACAACCGGCGGCCGGCCGAGCGCAAGCAGGAACAAGTGCTCACGCTCGGGCGCGGTCAGCATCAGCCCGCTAGCGAGACGATCGAGCACATCGGCGGACGGCGCTCCGCCACGCCCCTGTTCCAGCCAGGTATACCACGTCGGCGAGATATTTGCGCGCTGCGCTACCTCTTCCCGGCGCAGGCCGGGGGTGCGCCGGCGACCGCCAAGCCCGAAGGATGCCGGGTCCATCCGTGACCTGCGATCCCGAAGGAAAGCTCCGAGCGGGGTGGGCGGGTTTGCTGCCTGTGGCATTGCGATCCTGTTAGTCGTTATAACACTATAACGTCACTACTTTAATAATATTCGGGATACGCCGAATTGCATCCTTGAACAATGTTGAAAGGTGTTTGATGCGTATTTTCCTCACGGGTGCCACCGGCTTTATCGGATCGCGGATCATCCCTGAACTTCTGGCCGCAGGGCATGAGGTTCTTGGTCTTACCCGCTCCGAAAGCGGCAGCCACAAGCTAAAGGCCGCAGGGGCGCGCGCGCACTTCGGAACGATCGAAGACCTTGCAAGTCTGCAGGAAGCTGCCGCGCAGGCTGACGCCGTCATCCACACGGCGTTCGATCACAACTTTGCGGAATACGCGGCGAACTGCGAAAAGGACCACCGCGTGATAACCGCGCTTGGCGCTGCCTTGCAAGGGTCTGACCGCCCGCTGATTGTCACCTCAGCCACAGTGGTGGGGGACAGCGGCAATGGCGAGCCGGCGCTGGAAACGGTGTTCACCGCAAGTGCACCCATTCCCCGCGCCGCGACGGAACGTGCCGCGCGGTCGGTTCTGGCTTCGGGCGTCGATGTGCGTGTCGTCCGGCTTCCCCAGGTGCATGATCCGGTAAAGCAGGGTCTTATCAGCTTTTACATCGACCACGCCCGTGCTGCTAGCCTTGCCGGTTTTGTCGGCGAAGGCGACGACCGCTGGGCCGCGGCCCATGTTACCGATGTCGCGCAGCTGTTTGCCGCCGTGCTTGCGCGCGGATCGCGCGGCGAGACCTATCATGCCGTGGGCGAGCCGGGCGTCGCTTTCCGGAACATCGCCGAAGCGGTATCTGCCGGTCTGGATGTCCCGCTGATTTCCGTGCCCCATGAAGAGGCTGAGGCTCACTTTGGGTGGCTGGCGATGTTCATTGGCAAGAACGGTGCAGCATCAAACACCTGGACAAAGGCGCGGCTTGACTGGGAGCCGGTGGGTCCGGGCCTGATAGCTGATTTGCGGGCGATGGATTACGTGCCGGCTTGCATGCCAAACGCTGAGGGCGCCGCCAGCAACGCACAGGCCAGTTTCCAGTCCATGCCCATCAAGACAGCTTCAGGCGGCCATAGCGGCGCATCGCAAACAGCATGAGCCCGGCCGCGAGCGCGGCGAGGATCGCCATTGCGCCCCACGGGGCCGCGCGCGATGGCGACCATGAGAACCGCGGAATCTGCGCTGCATCGGCGCTCTGCATGATTGCCCCGCGCTCGACGAAGCCTCCGCCAAAGCGACGGAACGCGGCGAGATAGGCCTCGCTCGCGGCTCGGAAACCCTGCCCCATCCGTGCATCGGTTTCCGCTGTCTGTTCCAGGACGCGCTTGGCGACCAGCGCGGGCGAGGCCCATGACAGGGTTTCAGCAATGCGCTGCTGTGCGGCCAGCTGAGTGGCAAAGCGACGGTCAATCGGCGCGGTGGCAGCTTCCACCTTTTGCGCCACATTCCACGTCTTGCGGATCGACGCGAGCCGGCCTTCGAATTCGCCTGACGCGATTTCAGGATGATCGTTCTCGTAAGCCTCGGTCGAAGCGACTTGGGCTGCGCGCGCGGCAGCGATCTGTTCAAAGCGCGAAGGTGGCGGGTAGCTGGCTTGCGCAATAGCGGAAAAGGCGGCGGGCAAGATTAGCGTGAGCAGCGCCCACAGAGCCACTAGCGTGAAGGCGGCGGTTTCGGCGCCGATGTCGAGGCTGTTGACCCAAGCGCCGCAGGCCGCCCAGAACAGCAGGAACAGGCTCGCCACCAGCAGCCATGCACCCGCCGCCTGCCAGCGGCCCGCCACATCGGGCCCGGTTGCCAGTTGCACCGCGACTGCGCACGCAATTGGCAGGAGCACCAGCGCGAGGCGTGGCAAGATGCGCGCTCCGATTAGCTGCACCGGACTCCCGGCTTGCGCGGCAATCAGCCGGGCAACGCCGCTGTCACGGTCAGCCGCGAACAGGCCGTAAAGCAGCCCGATCAGCACCAACGGCGCGAGCACGATGACGACAAAGCCAAGGTCGATCCCGCCGCGCACCAGCAGTTCCGGGTTCTCCAGCCCGCTGCGCTGGAAGAGCGTATTGCGGCTCGTGCGCATCGAGACTGTGGCGGTGTAGGGATCAATCGGCGCCCGCCCGGAACTGAAATCGGCGAGCAACGGCAGCGGCGCGATCAATACGTGACGGAGGCGATAGGGGCTGAGGATGGCTTCTTCAGGGGGAAGTTCGGCATCGGCCAGGCGGCTGCGGAATTCTTCGGCCGCTTCGCTTTGCCGGGTTTGTGCGGCGGCTCGGCCCTCAATCTGGCTCTGCATCAGAGCCGCTCCTGACAGGCAGGCAAGAGCCAGCGCGCCGGTCAGGACAGCAAGTAAACCCATTGCCGCGCGGTCCCGCAGCATGATCCTGAGTTCGAGGGCAATCAACCGCAGCACGTTACTGCTCCGATCCGCTCAGGTGCCACGCGGAGCGTAGCGCCGCCATTACCGCCACCGCCATCCAGCCCAGCAAGATCAGCGCCTCGCGCCACAACCCGGCCAGCGTCGTGCCCAACGTGGGCGGGACGAAGGTGAAATCTTCCACTTCGGCCCACAGCCCGGGCCTGGCCAGATAGTCGAAATCCTTGCCCGCGCCGTTCTGGATCAGATCGGTGTTGAGCTGCGTCACCACCGCCCGGCGCCGGGCTTCGGCCTGCTGCTGGAAGGCGATCTGATGGGGCATATCGGTGCCGCTCAGCGCCATCGAGATGTTCTGCAAGGCAGGCAAGGGCGACACAAGACTGGCCCAGCGCACCCATGCACGCTGGCGTTCATAGACCGCGAACAGCGCGCCGAACTGCGCGTCGTAAACCTGATTGCCGAGCCGCTCGTCCTCCTCCAGTTGCAAGCCGCCGAAGCTGACGGGCAGGTCTTCAAGCCGGTTGACGCCATATTGCGCCATGACCTTGGCCCCGAAGGCTTCCATCCCTGCCTCGAACGGGTCGGGATAGGCGGCTTTGGCGGCGGCGACATCGGCCCAGAACTGTTCGCTGGTGGGGGCGGGCGCGGCATAATCCGCTACCGACGCGCCCGCGAGCGGGGTGAGGATGATTGCGAAGAGCCACAGCCCGGCGAGCACCATCAGCGCCTGCCCCGAAGATCGCGCCCGCAGCGAAACAGCCACGGCCACCGCCACCACCACCACAAGGAACACCGCATAGGCGAAGAGCCACAGCGCAAGCCGCGCCGGATCGATCGGCCCTGCGCCCGCAGCCGCCAGCGCACCGATCAAGCTGATCGACCCGCTGAGCAGCAGCGTCACCGCGCTCACCGAAGCGAGCTTCGCCCGCGTCAGCCCTGCGGCGCTGACCCCGCTGGCCAGCATCAGCCGCAGCGTTCCCCGCTCCCGCTCCCGCGCGACCGAACTGGCGGCGATCACCGCGACCAGCAGCGGCATCAGCACTTGCAGCACCCAGGCGAGGCTGAAGTCCCCGCTGGGCAGGATCACGGTCTGATCGTTGATCGGGCGGGCCACAGCCGGATTGCGGTTATGCGCCTCCATCCACACCGCGCTGCCCGCATAGGCGGCTATGCCGGGATCGAGCACCGCCTCGGCGGTCAGGGGTTTGAACGCCCATTTGGAGAAATGCGCCGCGCTGTGCGGGTTGCGTGCGCCTTGGCCTTCCCATGTCGCACGGTCAGCGGCGATGGTCGCGGCACGGTCCGCTTCGTGGGCGCTGATGCGCGCCCAGGCGGTCGCAATTGCGGTAACTGCCAGAACAAGAACCAGCAACGCCATGACAGCCACCCGCCGATCACGTCGCAACTCGCGCACGTCCTTGGCGATGATCGCAGCGGTGATGCTCATGCCGCGCGCTCGGCCATGTGAGTGAGGTAGATCGCTTCCAACTCGCCCGCTGAAAGGCTGGCGGGATCAATCATCGCCAGCAATTGCCCATGCCGCATGATGCCGATGCGGGTGGCGACATCCTTCGCGCGGAAGATGTCATGGGTGGAGATCAGCAGCGCGGTGCCGCCGGCCGCGGTTTCGCGCAGCACGGCGACCAGATCATTGGCCGCGGCCGGATCGAGCCCGGACAGCGGCTCGTCGAGCAGAATCGCCTTGGCCTGCTTCATCAGCGCGATAGCCAGCCCGAGCTTCTGGCGCATCCCCTTGGAGTAAGTGCCCGCCGGCCTGTCGATTGCGCCGTCGGGGAAGCGCAAACGCGCGAGGATTGCATCGCGTTGGCTCCGGTCGATCCGTTCCCCCGCCAGCTGGGCGAAGAAATCAAGGTTCTCCGCCCCGGTCAGCGTCGGGTAAAGCGCCACCACCTCCGCCACATAGCCCAGCTTCTTGCGCGCCGCGGCAGGGTCGCGAGCGACCTCCACACCATCCACCAGCGCCGCGCCGTCCGATGGTTCCAGAAAGCCGAGGAAGAGGTTGATCGTGGTCGTCTTGCCCGCGCCGTTCGCGCCGAGCAGACACACCGTCTCCCCCGCCGCGACCCGCAGATCGAGCCGGTCGAGCGCCACCGCATCGCCGAACCGCATGGTGAGGCCCGCCGCTTCGAGCACGGGAGGCTGCGCTGTCATCATCCTCTCGCTCCCTCAGAAACCCGCACGCAAAGTCAGCTGCACCTGCCGCCGCTCGCCAAAGAACACCGCCCGGAAATCGCCGCCGGTGAAGTAAGTCTCATCGAACAGGTTCTTCACATTGAGCGCCGCTTCAAACGGCCCGAAATCGTGGCGCAGCGCCGCATCGAACACGGTGAAGGCGGGGAGGATGTCGAGCGCATCATTGGCGCGGCGTTCGCCGACATGACGCACCCCGATGCTGCCCTCGCTGCCCACAAGACCCAGCGTCTCGCCCAGCAACGTCACGAACAGGCTCGCCGAATTTTCCGGCACATTGAGCGAGGTCAGGCCGGCATCGCCATTGTTGCTGGCCCGCACCTTGGCATCGAGATAGGTGTAGCCCGCCTGCACGATCAGCGCCTCGCCGATGCGCCCGCTCAGCTCGATCTCTGCGCCCTTGTGCCGCTGCGCGCCGATCAGTACGCTGAAGCCGGGATTGGCAGGATCGCCCTGCACGATGTTGGTCTGGTCGATCTGGAACACCGCCGCCTGCGCCGACAGGCGCTGGTCTGCCGATTGCCAGCGCAGCCCCGCCTCGATCTGCTCGCCCTGCGAAGGGGGCGGGGTTTCGCCGCTGGTGAGCGGATCGAACCCGAATTGCGGCTCGAACGACTGGCTGTAGCTGAGATAGGGCGAGAACCCGGCGTCGCTGACATACATCACCGCCGCGTTGAAGCTGGTATCGCTGTCGTCCTGCCTGCGGGTGGTTCCGGCGAGGACATCGGTGCTGACAGTGTCCGAATCCGACCGCCGCACCCCGGCAACGATGATGAACTGCTCGGCGATCTTGGCGCGGTATTGCGCGTAGAGGCCGAGCTGCTCCAAGCCTACATCGGCGGAAAAGAACGGCCCCAGCGGCACCGGCGGCGTGCCATACGCCGGTGCCGCTGGGTTGATCGGCGCAAGGCCGAACAGGTCGCCCGAATTGCGGTCGCTGAAATCCTGATAATCGACCCCGATCATCACCCGGTGTTCGATGTTGCCGGTTCCGAACACCGCCTCAAGCTGGTTGTCGGCGGAGAGCATCTTGCGCGCCCCGTCAAATTCGAACCCGCGCCGGGTGATGCTTGCGGGGGTCGATCCCCCGCGCGGGGCCTGCACGATCGGGCCTTCAAGGCTGAGATCGCTATAGCGCAGGCGTGATCGGAACTGGATCGCATCGCTGAAAAGGTGCGCGAACTGATAGCCCACCTGCACCTGTTCGGACGTCAGGCGGTCCAGCCCCGGCTCCCCCAGGAACAGCGAACGCCGGATCGGCCCGGCAGGACTGGGCTGCAAGGTGCCCACCAGCGGCGCGCCGATGGTGCGGTCATAATCGTCGCGCTGATAGAGCGCGAGCAGGGTGAGCGTTGTGGCATCGCTTGGTTGCCAGGTGATGCTGGGGGCGATGAAGATGCGCTCTGCCCCGACAAAATCCTGCGTATCCCCGCGCGAGGCATAGACAATCGGCGCGCGGGCCGACAACGTGCCGCTTTCGTCAAGCGCCCCGCCAATGTCGGCAGTGAGGCGATAGAAATCATCCGTGCCGATGGTCGCGGCAAAATCGGCGACCCGCTCGGGCGAGGCTACGCGGCTGGTCATGTTGACCACGCCGCCGGGTGCAATCTGTCCGAACAGCACCGAGGCCGGGCCCTTGATGACCTCGACCGAGGCGAGCCCGCCCACCTCCTGCTGCTGGAGAAACCCGGGGTCCAGCCGCAGCCCGTCGCGGAACTGGTAACGCGACTGATCAAACCCGCGAACAAGGAATGCATCGAAACCCGAACGCCCCGAAAGCTCGGCCTGAACCGAGGGCACGTAGCGCAGGATTTCCTCGACGCTGGTGGCGTTCTGCCGCTCGAAGGCGTCCTGCGTGATGACGGTGATGTTCTGCGGCGTTTCGGCCAGCGGCACGTCCAGCTTGGCTATGGCGGTCGCGGTGACGACGATATCGGCAGCCTCGTCCGGTTCGCTGGCCTTATCCTCTTGGGCGTGCAGGGCTGCTGGCAGTTTGGAAATGGCCGCAGCCAATGCAATGATCTTCATGTCGTTCGATAACCCCTGAGCGCGCTACTCGGAGGGCATGTAATGTAACAACGTTACATTTAGCAATGATCATGTTCATGACCTTGCAGATTTATCGAAGGCTTCACCCTGCCCCTGACCGAGCTTGGCGGGGCACATGCCGATATGTGGAACGTGGCGCCGCTGCTAGCGATGCGCCACAGGCTTGCTGTCGCTCTGCGGCAAGGATGCCAGCTCCACAGACCACAGCGCGACATCATACCGAGCAGAGCCTTTGAACGGCCGGGTCGAAGCAAACACAAGCGTCCGCGTGCCGGGGATCAGCGTTCCGGCATATTCGTCCGCCGCCGAATTGATCGTGCAACCGAGGTTCGTAGGCACCGTCCAGCCATCGCCATTACGGTAGGAAACAAACAGATCGCTCCCCCCGCATCCGCCACGGTCGGAATAGGTAATCAGCATCATCTGCCCATCGGGCGAGACCCACGCGCCGTCATCCCCGCTCGCCGAGTTGATCGGGGCAGGCAGGGCTTCGGGGCGCTGGAACCCGCCCTTTCCGTCCGCCTTGGCGCGGTAGACGTCCCGGTCGCCCAGCCCTTCGGTCCGCTCGCTCCAGAAATAGAGGTCGCCGTCTTGCGTGAGGATCGGGGCGGTCTCGTTGTTGACGAAACGCAGTTTCTTGACCGCGCCTTCGCGGATGCGGTTGAGATCGGGACTGGCGAGCCATTCGGGCCGGGCCGCCGGATCAGTGAGATCAAGCCGCCACAGATCGAAGTTCTCGTAAATATCCCGCCCGGCATATTCGGGCCGCGTCGCTGACCACGAGAACAGCAGATAGCGCCCGTCCGGCGTGACGCTGGGATAGTCGACCCGCGCGTCCTGCGGCAGCGGGACAGCCTCGGGCGGGCTCCAGCCATCGCCTTGCCGCACGATGCGCTTGAGGCGCTGGGGGCATTCCCAGATGGGCGTGCATTCGGTCTGCGCGAAATACATCGCGGTGCCATCGGGGCTGAAGCCGGGGGTCAGCGTGATACGTCCGGCCGCGCTGAGCACTTCGGGCAGGAACAGCCGGGGCTGATCGCCCGCATCGCCCGCCGCGCCAAGGGTGGTGGCGGCAAGCGCGGCGAGCACGCCTGCAACAGCCAAGCTGCGGATCATTGGCCTTGCTCCTGATCGGGTAATGCGGCGTCTGGCACCAGCGCGCCTTCGCGATATCTCCGCTCGAACGCCTTGCGACCATCCGGGTGCCAGCCTTCGGCCACGCCTTCCCACCGGTCTGCGCGGGCGGTCACGCGTTCGCTGATCTCGCCATTGGGGTGGAAATAGATGAACAGCCCCTCCCCCTTTCCGCCGCGCCACTCGCTGTAAAAGCGGATCGCGCCGTCGGGATACCACTCGGCCCAGGCCCCCTCGGCCTGTCCATCGACCATCTGGATGCGCGCCTTGCGGGCGCCATCGGGAAAAGTGTCGAGCGCGGTTCCGGTAAAGGGCACGCCGTTCAGCAGCCGCTGGCCGCCCTGCTGCTGCAAGTCTGCAAGGCGCGCGGTGGCAGGGGCTTCGGCGGCAGGGGGCAGCGCCGGATTTTCAGCCCCGAGGCTCTGCCCCGAAGCGGCAAGAACAAGAACGGCGAGGAGGGGAACATGCCTGATCATGCTGGCAAGCATAGGCGGCAAGGCTACGCCAGTCTGATCGAAAACCGGCGCGTGGCGACTATTTTCGATCAATTATGCGGCATCTCATGACAAAATACGTTACAATCGCTCATGCTTGACCCAATCGACCGCAGGCTTCTGGCCGAACTTCAGCGCGATAACCGTCAATCGATGGGAGACCTCGGCGAACGGGTTGGCCTGTCCGAACCTGCCGCACGCCGCCGGGTCACTCGCCTGCGCAGGGACGGCTATATCCACGCCGATGTCAGCCTGATCGATCCGGCACGCGTCGGGATCACGGTCATCACCGCGATCCGCTTTGCCAAGGAAAGCCGGGCAACCTACGACGCCTTCAAGCAGGAAATCACCCGCACGCCGGAAATCGCGCAATGCTACACCGTGGCGGGCGACGAGGACTTCATCCTGATTGGCCATTTCCCCGACATGGTCAGCTATGACGACTGGATCAACGCACGCATCCTCACCAACCCCGCAATCTCGCGCTCGACCACCCATGTGGTCTATCGCCGCGTCAAGTTCGAAACGGCGATACCGGTTTAGCGGGGCGGCGGTGCCCCATGGTCGGCCATGGTTTCCCTGCCGTCCAGTCCCGGAACTCACGTAAGGCCAGCGCGGCGCCCCTCACCACTGAAACGCGAGCGAGGCTCTGACCGCGCGGCTTTCGATGGGAGAGAGGCTTTCATCGTCGCCCGCGTCCCACCCGCGATTGTCGAGCAGGTTCGATCCGGCGATGCGCAGGGTGGGCGCGGTGTCGCCCTCGCCCAGCGCCCAGGTGATGCCGAGCGACAGGTCGGTGCGCGCCGGGATGGTGGCGGTGCCGTCGCGCCGGGCGGGGGCGTTGCCGAGGAGGTATGCACCCGCATCGACCGCAAGGCGCGGTGTCGCCTGCCACTGCGCGTTGACCGAACCGCGCCAGCGCGGCTGGTTCACGACCTCCGCGCGTAGACCACTCGCTTCGGTGATGAGCGCATCGAGATAGAGCGCCCCGGCCACCGCCTGCACCGGGCCAATGGGCGCGACCAGTGAGGCTTCGATCCCCCGATGCCGCCGCGTGCCATTGAGCACCCACACGCCCGCCGTGTCGAACCCAGGCGCGCCCTTGGTGATGTCGAAGGCGGAGACCAGCAGCGTTGCTGCGGGCGTGATGCGCCACTTGGCCCCCACTTCGGCTTGCGTGGCGCGCAAGGCGGGCAGCGTCTCGTTGGCGTTGACCGCGATGGCGGGCGCGGTGCCGCTTTCCTCCAGCCCCGTGACCCACGCGCCATAGACCGAGACCGCATCGGCCAGCGCCACAGTGGCGGCGAGGTGCCCGGCCCACTCGCGGTCGGTGCGCGGGGCGGCGGCGGTGCCGGCCCCTGCGCTATTGGGCGTATAGGCCTTGGTGTAATGCACCCGCTGGACGCTGCCCGAGACCAGCAGCCACCTCGCAAGCGGATAGCTGGCCGAGGCGGCCACGCGCCCCTCGCGGATCGCATCGCGCGCGGCGATGCTATCGGGCGCGCCTGGATCGGCGATGGCGAGCACCCCGCCGATGGTGGCATTGCCCCCGGCAACATCGCGCGCGTCCGACAGGTCGGAGCGTTGATCGCGGCCGATCACCGCAAAGCTCACCCGCGCCGGGCCGTGGGGCGCGTTCCACTGGCGCTCGATCAGGCCCTCGCCCGAGATTGCGCGCCCGCTGGTCTCGCCAAAGGCGCTGGCGTTGATGGTGCCCACCCCATCCGCGCCGACATTATCGAGGAAGACGAACGCTTCGCGGTCGGTTGAGAAGGTGCCGTAGGCGAGCGCCGCCCTGGCCCGCCAGCCATCGCCCAGCGCGCGTTCGGCTGCGCCCCAGCTCAGCGTCTCCCACCCCTTGGTCCGCGCCCAGTCCGGGGCGGCGGCGGTGTCGGGGGCGAAGGTGGGCAGGTCTTGAGGGGCGACGGGCGAGTAGACCGCGACCGGGGGCGTATCCGAATAGCGCCCGATCGAGCTGCCGCCCTCGAACCGCCACGCCCCCGTGGTCACCGCGCCGCCCACCGCGCCATAGGCAAAGTCATCGCGCCCGCCGTGCCAGTTGCGTGCCCGGACGCCCTCACCCACCGCCCAGATGGTCGCATCGGGCGAAAGCGGGAAGGCCGCGCGGCCCACGGCCTCCAGCGACCCAAACCCGTCAGCGCGCAGGATCAGGTTGAGCGGCGGGCTGGCGGCGTGATCGGTGACAAGGTCGACCACGCCCGTGGGCGAAGGAAACCGCGCCGCAAACAGGTTCGGCCCGGCCTGAATCGCCGCCGAAGCCTCGGTCCGTCCGGCCCGCTCGGTAAAGGCGGAGAAGAACGCGCCATCGAGCCGATAGTTTGCACCGGAGTCGAGCGCGAAGCCGCGGATGCTCTCGGTATCGTAGAGCCCGATCTCCTCATTCCCGACCCGCAGGCCATAGGCGTTGTCAGCCTGCCCGATCGGCGGCGCGCCGGAGGATTGCGTGTCGGATGGGGGCGGCGTCGTCGGTTCGAGGGCGCTGTCCTGCGCGGCGGCAGGCAAGGCGGCGGCGAGGCCGAGCGCGAGCGCGGTGCGGGCGCGGGGCATGTCAGGAGGGGCTTCGGGCGAACATCGCAGCCAGCGGGCGCAGCAGCGCCGGCCGCCAGGTCAGCACGGCAGCCACTCCCAGCGCCGCCCCGCCGATCAGCAGCGGCCACATCAGCGCGGCAAAACTCGCGCCGTCGCAGGCGATGCAGCAGGCGAGGCTGGCGGTGACCAGCGCCCATCCCAGCAGGCGCAAGGCACGCGGCGGCGGCGCAGCCCCCGCGGCAACCGCCTTCCAGTGCCGCGCCTGACTGAGCGCAAGCGCGGCGCAGCCGAGTAGCGCGGCCAGCGCCGCACATACAGACAGCAGCGCGCTCACTCCGCCGGAACCGCTGTCGGGGGCACCGGCAAGGAAACGGGCGTGGCATCCGCGCTGCCCTGCAAGCGGCGCGCGCTGGCGGCGGCGATGGCGGCGCTGACGATCAGCATCAGGTCCATCCCTGCCACCGCCCACAGCCCCTTGCCTGCCGCTGCGACCACATGGTCCCCGGTGGTCAGCACGTTCAGAACCACAGCCGCCAGCGCCAGCGCCGCTATCGCCCAGCATTGCTGCGCCCAAGCCGCCCGGCGCTGGATCGCGGCGTGGATGACAGCGCCCAGCCACACCAGCCAGAACACCCAGACTTCGAGCGCCGCACGCTCCTGCCCCCACAGGCTCGCGCCATCGGGCAGAACCCGGTTGGCAACAAAGAACGCGCCCGTCGCCGCGATAATGCCGGTGACGCCGCCGATGGTCATCGCCTCCATCGTGCGATAGCTGGCCGAGGCCGGCACGGCCTTGCCTTCCCGTGCCCGCAGCAAGAACAGCAGCCCGGTGGCGATCATGGCGCAGCCCGATAGTCCGGCGAGGAAATAGGCCCAGCGCAGGCCCCAGTGATCGAACTGGATGAAATGCAGGCCCGATAGCCAGGCATGCGCGGTTCGCACGGGCTTGGCCGAGAAGTCCTGCACCACCGCGCCGCTGGCTGCGGCGAACGTCAGCGCCTCGCGGTCCATCGTCACCTGCCGCGCGGGGAAGACGTGGCGCACGGTGACATGGGCATTGGCGTCGCCCCAGTGCGCGACATGGATGATATCGGGCCGCACCGGCTCGCCATGCCGCGCCTGCCAGCGCGCCCGCGCCTCGGCCACCATCGCATCAAGGCTGGTCATCGGGGCGGGCGTGCCCGACGGAGCGGTGGTCTCGATGCCATAGAGCGCCGCGTCGAGTGGCTCCGTCTTGCCCCCAAACGGCAGCGCAACCGACCAAGGCAGGTAGACCGAAAAGAAGATGAACAGCCCCGTCAGAGGCAGCATGACATGGAACGGCAGGCCCACCAGCGAGGTGATATTGTGCAGATCGAGCGTGGAGCGGCGCGGGTTCTTCTTCGGGCGGAACACGAAGAACTCGGCAAAGATCTTGCGGTGGATCACCACGCCGCTGACCAGCAGCACCAGCATTGCCATGGCGAGGAACCCGGCGATCCAGTAGCCTAGATCCAGCCAGCTGATGTGAAAGCTGAAGTGGAACGGGAAGATGAACCCGGTGCCCGCCAGGCTCTGAGGCGCAGGCAGCTCGCGGCCCGTGGCGGGGTCGAAATGGCGCACGGTCCAAGCGCCTCCCGCATCATAGCCGACCCGCAGCGTCGGCTCGCGCGCGCTGGGGGTGTAGACATAGGCCTCGGTGGTGCCCTCTGGCAGCTTTTCCAGCACCGGCACTGCTAGGCGGTCGAGCGAGGGCGCCGTAGCGGGCGCGGCAAGCCGGGTCATAGGCTGCATCCAGCGGTCGATCTCCCGATCGAAGACCGAGAGCGTCCCCATCCAGAACATCGCAAACAGCAACGCCGAAGCAACCACGCCCGCAAGCATGTGAAGCTGCGTCATCGACTGGCGGAAGGTGGGCTGCATCGGCAGCGGCCCTACATCATCGCACGGGGCGCGAGAAGCACCGCCGCGCCAAGGCTCACCCCCGCCCCGCCCACAACAACCGCCGCCACCCGCGCCAGCGAGCGGTGATGAAAGCCCCACACGATCACCGCGCACCACAGCGGAAAGGCGAGCATCGCGGCAAGCAACACTGCCTCCGACGGAGCCATGCCAAGGCGAGGCAGCGCAACGCCCGCCAGCGCGACAAACCCCGCCATCAGCGCATAGCCGCCGGGGATGAGGACGAGGAGGCGGACAGCAATTAGGCCCATCAGAAATCGGTTTCGATGGAGAATCGCCACGTCTGTTCCGGCACACCATAGGTCAATGCGCCAAAAGACGTCCCTGCCCAATATCGCTCGCCAAGCAGGTTATCGATGTAGAAATTCAGCCTTGTCGGGTTGCCACCAACCGTTGTTCGGTAGGTGAACCCGGCATCGAACCGCGTCCATGCCGGAATGCTGCGCTCATTCAGCACGTCGATAAACATCTTGCCCACATGCTCCCCCGCCAAAGTCAGGGAGAGCCCGGGGATCGGGGGCACGTCTTGCGTAATCATCGCTGTAATCCGATGCGTCGGCACGCCCAGCACGCGGTTGCCATCTTGCAACGGATTGCCGGTGCGAACCTGTTCGGGATCGATCAGCAACCCTCCACCCACAATCCGGGTGGTGGGTGTCACCTGCCCGTTGATTGCAAGCTCAAGCCCGCGATGGCGCTGCTGGCCCGATTGAACGAACACCGGCTGCCCGGCAATCGTATCGATGAATTCCTGCGGACGCTTGGTATCAAAGGCAGCCAGCGTCACCAGCAGTTCCGGGCGCGGCTCCCACTTGATCCCGGCTTCCAATTGCTGGGTGGCACGCACGGGAAGGCGTAGATTGGCATTGATCGTGCCAATTGGCGCCAGGCTGCCCAATTCCAGACCCTCGGCGTAACTGGCATAAAGGCTCAGCGTGCAGGTGGGGGCGATGGTCAGCGCCGCCAGCGGGGTAATGCGCGTCTCGTCATAGGAATCTGTGACCGTGGTGTTGTCAGCCCCATCATAAAAAGACTGTCCCCTGAGTGCGATGTGACGCGCTGCGCCCAGCACGGTCACCGGCCCCCAGCTGACTGACCAGCTGGCACCCACCCCGTCACTGCGATCAAAATAGGCAAGGGGCCCGACACTCAGATCGATCCGGTCAGGGCGCGGAATATAGGTCGGGCGATAAAGATTGGTGGCGATGGAGGTGATCGGCACACCGCCGCTTGACACGCCGTTATCGGCAAAGTTGGTGCGCAAAAAGCCGCGCTCACGGTATGTGGTCGCATCAAGGGTCACCCGGTGCTCAAGCAGGCCGGTATCGAACCGTCCGGCAAGATTGGCCGCTATCGTCTCGCTGTCCTGTCTGAAACCGAGCGCAAAGGGAAATGAAGTGGCCGCACCATCCGGCCCGTCGATCTGAGCAAAGAGGCTGACATAGCCTCGGTCTCCCGTGCTGGCGATCCCGCGCACGGCAAACATCCAATCAGGATCGGGCTGCCAGCGCAGCTCGGCATGGCCAAGGGTGGTTTCCGCCGGATAGCGCCCCCAGGGTTGCATCATGTTGCGCCTTGCCGACGGCGCTTCGGGCACGGCAATGCCGGGCGCTATCACCACATTGTCGCGATACGCATTGACGCTGGCGCGCGAATATTGTCCGCCGCCTGACAGAGTCAGTTCCGGGGTCAACCGCACATCAAGCGCAGCTGCCAGCACAGTGTTGTCGATTTCGTCCTGTAAATCGATCGGGCCGTGGCCACGTTCCGTTCCCAGATTGATGCGAAGGCCGATGCGCTCTTCAGCGCCGAAACGACGGCTGGCATCGATAGCGAGCAAGCCGAGCGCACGATCCGCGAAGCCCGCTGTCACCCGGGTGAGCGACGTATCGAGCGGGCGTTTAGGCTCGATATTGATTACCCCCCCCGATTAGGGTGAAGGACGAGCCAGCATAGATCAGCGACGATACGCCGCGCAGCACGGTGACCCGTTCCGTGGCGAACAGCACGGTGTTGACACGGTAGAGATCGACAGCCGGTGTCGGCAATCCATCGAATACGCTGCCGACGTCAAACCCGCGAATACTGACTGCCGCCCCAAAGCCACCTGACGCAGGCTGACTGGTCACCGCTGGATCGAAACGGACTACAGTGCCGATATTGCGGGCCTGAACCGTATCCAGCAGCTCGCGATCATAGGTTGCGATGGAGAGCGGTGTGTCCTTTACCTCCAGATCGCCCAGCGTGGTGACAAGCGGCTTGTCGAGCGATGCGGCCACGATGATCTCGGCCTTTGCCTGCGGCTCGGCCTCTGCAGCATCGGTGGAACCCCCGCCTGCTGACGCTGGGCTGGCTGCGAGCATAGCCCAGATTGCGATGCCGCTAGCAGAGGCGAGTATGCGGAGATTGGATCGGATCATAAAGCCCCTGCTTTTATGCGAATAATTCGCAAGAGCGAATATGCGCCCCATAAATGAGAGTCAATCGCAAATAAGTCATCCATGGATCATCATTGCGGTCATCAGTTTTATGCGCCGCAAGCGTCCTGCCGGTCTTCGCCGCGCGATCCCAGAGGGTCTCCGCCGAGACACCACGCGCTCTCGTTCATGCCCACCGCACTGCACCTGCCGAGCAATGGCGTGTGCGGGTCGTTGCATGATCATTGACGGGTCATTGCGCACGCGTTCCGCGTCAGAATGCCACCGTCAGCGACGATTTGACTGTCCGGGGCGATGAAAGCGCGAGACCGAAATAGGTGTTCGGCAGCCAGTATCCCCGGTCGGCGATATTCTCGACCGAAAGGCGCGCAACCAGATCGGTTGCGCCCACCGCAAAGGCATAGCGCGCGCCCAGATCGACTTGCGCGTAACCGTCGACTTTCAAGCGGTTATCGATATCCGCGAAGGAGGAGGATGCCATGATCAGGCTTGACGATACGGTCAGCCCCGGCACCGGGGGCAGATCATATTCGACAAAGATCGACGCGCGCCATTCGGGCGTGCCGAGCGGCCGGTTGCCTTGCTGCGCGGCGACGCCGTTCTCGACAATCCGGGCATCGAGGTAGGCCAGCCCCGCGATTGCCCTCAGGGCAGGCGTTATCGGTCCTTCAAGTTTGAACTCCGCCCCGCGATGCCGCTGGGTGCCTTCCTGCACGAAAGTGCGGGTGCCATTGCTGTTATCGCGGAAGAATTCGAGCGGGCGGGACAGCTCGAACACCGCCGCCGTCGCCAGCACCCTGCCGAACTGCCACTTCACCCCGGCCTCGGCCTGCTCCACCTGCCGGGCTGGCAGTGCTTCGCCCGCGTTGGTGATGTCGGGTTCCAACCCGGCTCGTCCGCCGAACTCCAGCCCCTTGGAATAGCTCACATAAACGGTCTGATCAGGCGCGAAGAAGTAGTTGAAGGCACCGAACGGCGTGGTGGCGGTGTTGGTTGTGCCGAAGGAATCGTCCAGCTCGCGGTAACGCACCCCGGCGATCACCGAGACTTTGCCGTCAAACATGCGGATATCGTCAAACGCCGTCAGCGTGGTGCTGGTGGGATCGAAGCGGTCTTCGGTGATGCCGGGCAAGCGAATGGCATCGGGCGTGGCGATGCGGGCGTAGAGATTGCTCTGGAACCCCTGGATCGCGCCGCAGCGGCTGGGGCCTTCGCGCTCAAACGTGCCGAGGATCACGGCCGGACGATGCTCGATCCCGCCAGTATTGAACTGGCCGCGCGCCGCGATGTTGCCGGATTTGACCTTCGTTTCGATGTCGCAGAACCCGCCGAGCACGTCGATGGTGCCGATATCGTCGACCACAAAGCCGAAGCTGCTGAGATAGCCGCCCTCTGCATCCATCTCACCATAAGCCGCTTCGAGGGTGAGGGCTTCCACCGGCTTCCATTCCGCCGAGGCATACCAGCGCGTGCCTTCATAGCGCAGAAAGCCCCAGGCCTGCTGATAGGCGCGCGAGGGATCGGGCGCGCGCGGCACGCGGGTCACATCGGGGCCAAGTCCGACATTGTCGGCATAACCCCCCGTTTCGTCCCGCGCCGCGCCGAATTCGACGTTGAGAGTGAGCGTGTCGGTTGGCCTGGCGATCAGATTGATCGTGCCCGCCAGCACGCTGCGGGTGACGTCTTCGACGGCGGTGTCGCCATCCTGCCAGAAGCCGTTGATCCGCACGCCGAACCGGCCATCGGCCGTGCTGCGCGAAAGATCGATCCCGGCTGAGGGCAGATTGCTCTCGTCATATCCAAGATTGATGAGCGTCACTGGCGCATCGCCCGGGCGCTTGGGCACCTGATTCACGGTGCCGCCGATGTCGGCGAAAGGCGAAGACCCGGCGGACAAGGCATTGACCCCGCGATAGACCTCGATCCGTTCGATGTTCTGCAGGTTAAGTCTGCCGCCGCCCGCAGTATACACCAACTCGGTCAGGCCCGCATATTGGTTGCCCGCCTCGAACCCGCGAATATTGACGAAGTCGCCAAAGCTGGAATCGCCGACCTGCACCTGCACCGACGGATCGAAGCGCAGCAGCTGATTGAGCGTGCGCACATTGAGATTGAGTATCAGGCTCTCGTCATAGGTCGATACCGAAAAGGGGATTTCGACCTGCTTTCGCCCGCGCAGGATGTTCGAATGAACATCCTCCTCATTGAGCTTGATCGCGGTAACGACAATTTCATCGCCACGCGGTTCGCTTGCCCTATCCGGGCCCTCAAGGCCTGCCGCGTCTTCCGCCAAAGCTGGATTGCCCCAAAGCGCAATCAACAGCGTAAAGGTGCTGATGACTACGGGAGTGCCAAGAATGCCTCGAATCATGATAGTGCCTGACATTTATGCGATTGCTTCGCAGAAACGAGTAAGGCTCGTAAATTTGCGAGTCAATCGCAATAAATGCTTCGTATCGATCTAATGTTATCACGCGAGCAGCCTCGCGTGCACCGCAAGGCAGTCGGTCAAAGCGCCCGTTAAGAGCGCGGTCGATCCTTGCCTCCGAGGCCAAGTCAGCGGCGAACGCGGGACCGCGCAGAATTGAGGCAAGCCTGTCGATCATCACTGCGGACGCTGCCTGCGCACCGCTTCTGGTCCGGTGCACGGCCAGCACTGCCCCTATCCTGTCCGGCCAAACGCCACGCCTCAGGTGATGATCGAGCACAGCGCAGAGGAGGCAGCGGGCTGTGTCCGTCCCGCGCGCCTAATTGATCGGCTCAGAAACTCCCGCAACAGGCTTTCTGGGAAATGCAACTCGCGAACGCATGGCGACGATGCACAAAGCGAGCAGCAACAGCGCAGCGACATAGGCAAACACGTCACCGATCTGCGAATAAAGCGTCGTCGGCGCTGCTGAGCGCAGAGACGCCGTGACAACCGGCGCATCGACGCCCTGCCAAGCGGTGCGACCGATTTCCCGGCCAAATCCATCAAAGGCGACCGAATCTGACTCGCGCGATGGGCGAAGAACGGCATATCCGTTTTCGACAGCGCGAAGGGCCACCATATTGGGATGCAGCGGATCGATCGCCTCCCAGTCGGAACCGGGCACAAGCATCAGCCGTGCGCCGGTAGCCTGCCGTGCGAGAGCCTGAAAATCCATGTCATAGCAAATCGCCAGTCCCACCTTCCCGAACGGTGTGGACGTGAGGGGCAACAGGTCGGGACCGTCGATGCTGATTTCGCCGGGAACGGGCTTGGATTTGAGATGCGCTGCAATCTGCCGACCCTCGGGATCGAACAGCAGCACCTCGTTACGCCAGGGCGTGGCGCCCGGTTCGACCACGAAAATCGCCGGGGCAAGATAGGTGCGGTATTGACGGGCCAAGCGACTGGCCTTTTCCTTGAAGGCGAGAACGTCTTCGCTAAACAGCGGCGCTGCGGCTTCTGACCATACCACGACATCGGTTTTCCGCTCGCGGGCAACGGCCTCGGTTCTCAGGAACAACCGGTTCACCTGATCGCGGGCGTCCGCGCGTGCTTTCGCGCAGTTATCAGCCGCGCAGCCATCCATTGTTGCAATGATTGCCGTGAGATCGCTGGGCTTTGAGGCTAATCCAGCCAATGCCACGGGAGGCGTCTCGACCGGGACAGAATGCAATCTCCAGGCGCCAAACAACAGGGTCGCAGCCACCAGAACGCCGGCGAGGCCGAGCCCTGCTCCGCGATGCTTACCGGTTTGGGTCAGGACCGCGGCCAAAGCAGGTGCGACCGAAGCAACCACGAAGCTGACCGCCCAGAAGCCGAAAAGCGACGCAATCTGCGTCATGATCGGGGCATGGGTCTGCGTGTAGGCCCATGCCCCGAAACTCGCGTAAGGCAGGAATGACGCGGTAGCCAGTTCAAGCGAGACCTGAGCCAACGGGAACACCAACAGCGCGGCTACCGGCGGCAGGCGATTGTGACACAGCCGATCCGCGGCAAATGGTAGTGCCAGGACGATCCCAAGGCAGGCTGCGGCTGCCATACTGATCGGCAGAGACAGCGGAACCACGCCTGTCCATTGCAATGCACCCGAAATTGCCGAGGCCATCAACAGCCCCGCAAACGACAGGCGGAGCGAAGTCATCCGCATGAGGGCGAGCAGCAGGCCGGGTACGATCCAGACCAGCCCCGGCACCATGAAGCGGCCATTGGCAAAGCCGAGCATGACCCCAATTGCGACAAAGGCGATCAGGCGGGTCTTGGCGCCCAGTTCAAAGGTCCGATGCATTTGCTCCCCCACTCCCCGGAAGTGAGCGATATCCGACGAAGATACCGGCAACAATCCCGAAGTCAGGCGAATGCGGGATCGGACGCGGTGTCAACGATTCACCGCTGCCCTTAGCAATCCCGTTTCTGATGTCAGAACCGCACCGTTGTACCCACCCCCCACGTTAGGGGCGCACCAACCAGCCGCGCCGCGCCATTGAGTTCCGGGAAGTAAACGGCGTTCGTCAGGTTGCGCCCATAGGCATAAATGTCGAACCCGGCAGGCGTGGTCAGATCGACCCTCAGATTGATGAGGGTATAGGCTGGCGAGATATTATTGGGTTGGGCATTCAGTCGGTTCGATTCCTCGTCCCGATATGTAATCGTCAGCCGGGCCCGGCTGCGCCAGCCATTGCCGAATTCGTTCATCGCCTCGACGCCTGCGTTAAGCGTCCATTCTGGCGCGCCAGGGAGCGGATCGCCCACCGTCGATGTGACATCGGCCACACGGTTGGAGATGAACGAGAGGATCTGCGTATCGAGATAAGTCACCCCGACGTTGAGATCGAGCGACTGCGTGCTGCTGCGGAACAAGCTGGCCGCGATGCTGCCTTCCAGTCCGCGCACCAGAGCGCGCCCCACATTGGTTCGCCCGTTGGTATCGTTGGAAAGCCGGGTTGTGGCCTGGAGATCGCGGAACCGGTAATCGAAGGCATCGAACGACAGCCGCAGCCGATCGATCGTATAGCGTGCGCCCGCTTCGAACGCTCGGACCCGTTCCGAGCGGAAGGGCAAGGTTTCTTCGCGCGTGAAGATCGAGGTGCCATCGAAACCGCCCCCGCGATAACCATTGCCCGCCGATGCGAACAGGCGAATGGTATCGGTGGGCCTGAGCTGAATGGTGCCCCGGCCTGACAGATCGTCATCGGCGAAACGCTCGCTCCAGCGGAACGGGCTGGTCGTGGCGAAAGTGGTGTTGAAGGTGCTGATCCGCCACGGGTTGAGATCGATGTTCGCACCGTCAAAGGTTGCCCGGTCGCGGGTGTAGCGCAGGCCGCCGCCCACCCCAAGCCAATCGGTTATATCGGCATCAATCTGGCCAAAGACCGCGCTGCTTTGCCGGGTCTGGCGATAAGGCGAGGTGTAGATCGACCGAACCGAAAAGCTGGTCCACAGGCTGTCAAAATCAATCGAGTCGTCGACATGGAACACCCCGGCGACCCAGTCGATGGGCCCGCGGCCGCGGTTGGAAAGCCGGGCCTCGATCGATGACTGGCGCAGCCGCTCGTCGAAATCGAACTGGAACTGCGGGAACGGCGTGCCATCGCCATTGCCGCCCGATTGCTGTTCTGCACGCTGGATGTTGGCCAGCACGGTCAAAAGCACATTGTTCCCGATCGTTTGCTCTACCGTGCCAGAAGCTCCGTAGATGTCGATCGCGTGGCGCACGTAGCGATTGGTGAAGAACGCGAAAGGATCGCCATTTTCGCCCGCGTTGAAGATGGTCGCATCGCTGGTGCGCTCGATCCGGTCATAAGGCTGGGTTTCGCCGCGGTTGCGGCTGCCGAACAGTCGCAGCGTGACAAGCGTGCTGTCGGTGATCTGCGCATCAAGCGTGACGCGCCCTGCGAAGATGTCGGTATCACCCCAGCCTGAACGGCGGCCGGGATCGGTGATGCGGGGCACCTGCAATTGCGGCACACCGCCCACGCCGAGCTGGAACCCGCTCAGCAGTCCTGCCCCTTGTCCCTCCATAAAGCCACCGCCGCCCTGCGCCAGCACGGCCACGCGCAGACCGATGCGATCGGTAACAGGGCCGCCTGCCGCAGCCCGAACGCTCCAGAAATCGAAACGACCGCCTTCGGCCTGAACCTCACCTTCAAAGGTGTCGCCGGCCGTGCGGGTGATCGCGTTGATCACCCCTGCCGTGGTGTTGCGACCATAAAGCGTCCCCTGCGGGCCCTTGAGTACTTCGACCCGCTCCAGATCGAACAGCGGCGTCGAAAGATAGAGGTTCGACGTCTGGTAAACACCGTCGACATGCAGCGCCACCGAAGGGTTACCGTTGGGCTTGTAATCATCCGCGCCCCCGATGCCGCGGATGGTGAGCAGCCCGTAGTTGACCCCGCCAAAGGCATAGTTGATCGACAGACCGGGGATTTCGTTGACCAGATCGGAAAAATTGGCAACGCCGCGATCAGCTGCTTCGCGCCCGTCGAGCACGCTGACAGCCAGCGGCACATCCTCAATCCGCTGTTCGCGTTTTTCAGCGGTGACGATGATTTCGCCGACTTCTGCGATATTGGCACTCACCGGGCTGGCCTCGGCCTTTACCAGTACGAATGTCCGGTCGCCGGTCTTGCGCGCTTGCAGCCCGGTTCCGGCGAGCAGACGTGTCAGCGCCTGTTCCACGCCCATGGTGCCGACAATCGCGTTGCTCGTCTTCCCGCGCGCGAGATCGCCCGACACGATGATTTGAACGCCTGCCTGCTGGCCGAGCGTGCGGATCGCGCGCGAAACGGGTTCGCGCGGTACGTTGAACTCGGCGGTTTGGGCTGCGGCGATGGCGGGCGTGGCGCAACTGACGACTGCAACGCTGGCAGACAGCGCGCGGGCAAGGCTGTTCATGGTTCCCCCTTTGGTGGCAGAGACAAACGGTCTCGCCAACCTGACGCGCGCAGTCGCTATTTCCGTATGCGCCGCTGCAAAAAATCAGGAACCAATCACGATCACGCCGCCGCGTTCGGTAATTGCCGTATCCAGGCTGACCGCGATCGCCTGAGCGAAGCCGCGCGGATCGCTGGTCTGAAAGGTGCCAAACAACTCCTTTGATCCGAGCGCGGGATCGGCGATCATGATCTGCACCCGGTTGGTGCGATTCAAATGCGCCACCGCTTCGTTCAACGTCTCGCCGTCGAGTTCAAGGCGGCCTTCTCGCCAGGCGGTTGTGCGAAGCATGTCGCGGGTAGGTAGCAGCTCGGGCTTCAGATCGGTGGTCTGCACTCCGCTGCGGCTGACCCGCAGGCGCTGCCCTGCTACCAGCGTTAATCGGGTTGATCGGGTATCGACCTGCACGACACCTTCGGTCACGAGCACTTCGATTGCATCGCTGCCAGGATCATCGAAAACCTGGAACTCGGTGCCGATATCGGTGATCGTCACCGTGCCCACTTCTACAACGAACGGCCGCGGATCGGCCTTGGCTGCACGGAAAATTACACGACCGTTTTCCATGCGGATCCGGCGCGCGCTGCTGTCGTAATCCACTTCAAGGCGCGAGCGGGCATCGATCGCCATGGCCGACCCATCGGCAAGCGCGATCTGCTTGATTTCGCCGGTCTGCGTTTCATAAACCAGCGCCGTATCGTCCAAGGTCAGGAACAACGCCGCAGTCGCCGCCAGCGCGCCGCTCGCCGCCATTAACCAGCGCCGGGCGGAGGATGGCGGCATGGCGCTGGAAGGCGTCAAATCATGGCTATCGCCAGCGGGTTCGTCCGTTTCTGTGCTCTGGCCGCTCAGCGTAGCAAGGATCGCCTGCGCACGCAAAAGCGCGCCCGATCGGCGCGGGTCGCTGGCTAACCATTCGTCGAGTATCGGCAAGGTCTCATCCGGGCGCGCGTCGAGGCGCGCTGCCCATGCTGCGGCCTCGTTATCCACGTCCCTAGCCTGCTCGTTCTCGGTGGGCTGCACGGTGCTGTCCGCTTTCATCCTTCATGTCATGGCCGCGTAGCGCCGCCTGCAAGGCCTTCACCGCCTTGCGCACGTCATTCTCCACGATCGTTTCGGTCACATGCAAAATCCGGGCAATCTCCTTCTGGCTTAGCCCTTCGATCCGTTTGAGCCGGAAAATCTCGCGGCACCTCTCCGGCAGGGAATGCAGAACGTCATCGACCATCTGTAGTTCGCGGCGTGCGCCGACTTCAGCCTCAATTTCCGAGCCAAAGGGTATGACGAACGGATCGGTGGTTTCCGTAAACTGTTCGAAACGGATGATCCTCTCTCGCCTCAAACGATCGCGGTGCAAGTTCTTGACGGTTTGCATGAAGTAGGCGGCCGGGCGTTCGATCTGCACGAAATCTGCAAGGCCCGCTATCCGGCAATAAGCGTCCTGAATCAAATCGTCGATCACATCCGGCGCTGCGCCCGACGCCCTGAGACTGGCGCGCACCTGCGGCTCGGCCGGGATGATGTAACGGGCGACCCATTTGATCCGATCTTGACAGTGTGCGGACAAAGCGAATGCCTCCACGCACGCCCATGTAGCGGCCGAGCGAACGTTTCGTGACATCAGTTTGGCGCCCGCCGTGATGACCCTTCAAGGTCTCGCGCCCTCCTGCCGGGCAGTTTCCGCCCAAGCCGACAGCAACCGCTATAACGATAATGAATTAAGTGAAACTGAATTCATTTCCATTGACGGCGTCCGTCTCGTCCTGCATCAGTCACAAATGGCCGATCCAAGCACAATGATTCGCGCGAACGAGGGCGCCGGGCTGACCAAGGGCGAACGCACGCGCCGCAGACTCATGGACGCAGCTCTCGATCTGCTGAGCGATGTTGGCTTCCATGATCTCAAGACCACGGAGATCGCCAAGCACGCAGGTGTCGCTGCTGGCGTCTTCTACACCTACTTTGCCGACAAAAACGAAATCGTACTGGCGCTGATCGACGAGATGATCGCGCGCAATACCGATATCGTGCTGGGCGCGCCGCATGAAGATGATCATTTCCGGGCCGTGCTTAGCGCCAACCGAGCCTATGTCGCGCTGTTCGCTGAGGGGCGCGGCCTGAACCGGGCGATCGGGCAAATTGTTGACACTTTGCCCGAAGCGCGTGTTGCCTGGCAGAATGCGAATGCCGAAATCGCCAAACGCATTGCCGGCCGAATGGAGCGCCGGTTGGGCGATGGGCCGCACGACGTCGATCCGTTCTTCAGCGCGCTCGCGCTTCAGGCCATGCTCGATTCCATCCTGCTGCAAACCTACGCATATCGCGATCCGGCACTGAAGGATTTCGCATCCGACCCCGACGCTCTGGCGATGCAGCTGTCACTGCTCTGGTATCGAGCCGTTTACGGCGCTTCTCCGAAAGTTTGATGTTGATGACCACTGATCTGGAATCGGCTTTGGCCGAACTTGATATGAAGATTGGCGACAAATTGGGTGTGTCGCCCTGGATAACAGTCGAACAAAGCGACATCGACGATTTTGCGCGGGTGACGCGCGACATGGATCCCATGCATATCGATCCGGAATGGTGCGCGACTAGCGGTCCTTTCCCGACGACGATTGCATTTGGCTTTCTGACGATGTCGTTCATCACTCATATGAGCCACGCCGCGCGCCCTTGGCCAGGTGGTGTCTACGCGCTCAATTATGGTTTTGACCGGTTGCGATTCATTGCGCCCGTGCCGGTTGGCAGCCGGATCAGGGGGCACTTTACGCTGTCTGCTGCCGAAGGCCGTCCCGATGGATCGGTCAAGACCGTGACCGATGTCACAATACAGATCGAAGGTCAGGAAAAGCCCGCGCTCACGGGCCAATGGCTCGGCGTGTTCTATCCGCCGTCGATCCAGCGCAAACTGGTCGCATAAACGATGGGATTGCCGCCACGCATCGTCGACCAGATTTTCGCGATTGCCGAATGTGAAAGCGGGCGCGAGCTGATTGTCAGCGGCGCAAACCGGGTTACGTATGGTGCGGCGGCAGCCATGATTGAGCGGATAGCGGCCGCGCTCCGTGCCGCAGGGCTTAAGCCGGGTGCGCGCGTAGCCTATTTCGGCGTACCTGCTCCCGGCTTTCTTCTCAGCATGGCGGCCACACATCTCGCGCAAGGCGTCTGGATGGGCCTCAATCCGAAATACACGTCTGCCGAACTTGCGCATGTGATTGGCGATGCAGCGCCATCCCTGATCATCGTTGAACGCGGCGCGGATGGCGCAGCGACGGACAAAGTGGCTGAGGGCATCACGCTCGCCAAATCGGCTGCGGTTGTCCAGGAAATCGATGATTGGCGCGATCTGGCCGATCTCGATGCCGACCTTTTGCCGCCGGTTGCTACCCCTCCCACGTCGACGGCACTGATCGTTTACACGTCGGGCACCACCGGAACCCCCAAAGGCGCATGTCTGACACATGCAGGCATGATGGAAGCCGCGCGCCTATATGCCGAGCGTTATGCCCACCCTGATCTTCGCTCAATCCTGAACCTCCCCATAAATCATGTCGGCTCGCTGATCGACCTGGCGTCAGCGACGATCGCGATGGGTGGGACGTTGATCGCCATGCCGGGCTTTGATCCTGCACGCATTCCCGCTGTCATGGCGGAGGAGCGAGTTACACTGCTTGGGCAGGTGCCGACGATGCACCTTATGATCGAAGCGGCGACGGGTTATGATCCGACTGCGCTGCCGCACTTGCGGCATCTGGTCTGGTCTGGTGCGTCGATGCCCCGCGCTTTCATCGAAAGGCATTACGGCAAAGGCGTCGAGCTATCGACCTGTTACGGCCAGACGGAATGCACCGGCGCTGCAACTTTCACGCCGCCCGGCGCAAGCATCGATTTGCTGGCAGATGGTGTCGGCGCCCCAGCACATGCAGGATTGATCCGTATCGTTGATCCCGATGGCGACGACGTGCCTGATGGTCAGCCAGGCGAAGTCCTGATCGGCGGCGAACTGCTGATGGGTGGCTATTTCAATCGGCCGGAGGCGACTGAAGCCACGCTGGTCGGCGGCTGGCTGCACACGGGCGACCTTGGCCTGATTGGCGAAGCAGGCGACTTGCGCCTCGTCGGCAGGCTCAAGGAAATGTACAAGTCCGGCGGCTACAATGTCTATCCGCGCGAGGTTGAAGTGGTGCTGGAAGAGCACCCTGCGATCGAAGCTGCCGCCGTCATCGCCATGCCCGATGCCCAATGGGATGAAGTGGGCTGGGCCTTTCTCATGGCGTCAGCAGCCGTCACCGAACACGATCTGCTCGCTTACGTGCGCGCGCGTCTCGCCAACTACAAGATGCCGAAGCGGTTGATAATCCGTTCGGAATTGCCCCTGCTCCCCATTGGCAAGATTGACAAGCGTCAGCTCAAGGAGGCGGCTTTGGCGGGGGCTTATGATTGACGCAGCGGCCAAAAATGAATGTGATGTCGTATTCGTTGATACGCCCATTTCACATGGCCGCGCTGCGGTGTTTGGGCTTGCGTCGATCGGCACAGTGATCTTCGTCATCACGCCGCAGTTGCTGCTGCTCTACTTCATGACGGATGCACTCGGCATCCCCGCCGCCTATGCGGGCCTCGCGATCTTCGCTCCGAAGCTCGTCGAATTCATCCTCGACATTGGTGTCGGTGGCTGCTCGGATCGTAGCGGCCACCCGCTTGGCCGCCGCGTCCCGTTCATGCGGGTCGGCGCCATGCTGTTCCCGTTTGCGTTCGCCCTGGTCTTTGCAGTTCCGGCATCACTCGGCTGGCCAATGGCACTCGCTTGGGTCGTCTGTGCGATGCTGCTGGCGACATCGGCATACACTTTGTTCTCGGTCCCATACATTACGCTTGCCGGTGAGTTATCGACGGCCCCCACGATGCGGCTGCGCGTCACCGCATGGCGGATGGCTTTTGTCGCGATCGGCGTTCTGATTGCCGGCGGTGTCGCCCCTGAGTTGATCGGCGCATTCGGGGGCGGGCGCAGCGGTTATGGGGCAATGGGCGCGATTTTGGCGCTGCTTGCTGCCTGTACGATGTTCGCTTCGATCGCAACCGCTCGATCGCCTTCGGCCGAGGCGCTGGGCAGAGATAGCGCCAATCTGGCGGCAGTATGGCGCATCCTGGGACACGCTCCGGCATATCAACGCTTGTGGCTTAGCTATGTGCTGCAGTTGATGGGCATCAGCATTAACGCCGCAATGCTGCCTTATGCGGTCGAGTATCACCTCAACGCCGACACAGCGATGGTCGGCACCATCTTCATCACCATGACGATCGCGACCTTGCTGGCGATGCCGCTCACCGTTCGCGCGGCAATCCGGTTCGGCTCTGTTACAGCCTATATTTGCGCGCTCGCTGTCTCGGCGGCGGGGATCGCCGCAATGGCGCTGTCCACTCCGGTCCTGTCCGGCGTCATCCTGATTGCGGCGGGTGTTTTCGGTCTGGGGCAGGCGGGCGGCACTTCGCTTCCCTTCGCCATGCTTCCCAATTCCTTTGAAACGAAACACCCGGATCTCGCCCGCGCCAATGCCGGCGCGCTGACAGGCATCTGGGTGGCGGGTGAAAAACTGGGGTTGGCGATGGGGGCCGGCCTTGCAGGGCTGCTGCTGTCGGGCGTGGGCTACCAAAGCGGCGGCGTGGCGCAATCGCCTGCCACCATCTCCGCCATTCCCTGGCTGTTTGGACCGTTGGCGGCGTTGTTCATTCTGCTCGCCATTCTGCCCCTGCTCTCGCTGCGGACCGCCTCTCTCAATGCAAGGACTATCACATGAGCAAGACCATCCTTCTGCTGGGCGCCGGAGGCATCGGCGGAGCCGCCGCGATGTTTGCTGCCGAAAGCCGTCATTGCGGAAAGCTCATCATCGCCGACCGCGTGCTTCACTCCGCCGCGCAATTGGCAGCGAAACATGGCGCCGCCGAACCCCGCCAGATCGATGTCACGGATAGCGCAGCACTGGCTTCATTGATGGCGCAGGCAGACGCAGTCATCAACTGCGTCGGTCCCTACTATCGCTTCGGTCCTCCGGTGCTCGCCGCCGCGGTCGCTGCCGGGAAAACCTATGTCGATGTGTGCGATGACTGGGATCCGACGCTCGTGATGCTCGAACAGGACGCGGCGGCACGGGCCGCGGGCGTCACGGCGATCGTCGGCATGGGAGCAAGCCCGGGCACGGCCAACCTCGTGGCTGCGCACGTCGCCAATGCCGTCCGCGACCCCGTAACACTGATCACCGCGTGGTCGCTCGACGATGATACCGGAAACCCCGATGGGGCAGCAAACGAGCACTGGCTGCATCAGGCGACCGGGCAGATCCGTGTGTGGCGTGCCGGTCGCTATGTTGATGAAGCGCCCTTGGCCGAAATACCAGTCTCGCTGCCCGGCCTGCCGCCGCGCACCGCGTTGACCATTGGCCATCCCGAAGCAGTGACTTTGCCCCGCACGTATCCGACTTTGCAAACGTGCCTGAACGTCATGACCCTGCCGGGAGGGCTGGAGATCGCGCTCCAGCAAGCTGCGAGAATGGTCGATGAGGACGGTCTGACGCTGCGCGAAGCAAGCCGAAAGGCATTCACCCATTATGTCCCCGGACACGGGCCAGAGCGTCCGGTCTATCCCGGCGTCTGGGCATCAGCCGACAACGGCACGGAACGCGCGACAGCCTACATCCCCGATTATGGTCGAATGACCGAAATCAATACGATCACCGCCGCCCCCGCCATTGCGGGTCTGAACCTGATCCTCGACGGGAAGGTCAAGCGAACGGGCGTGCTGGCTCCTGAAGAAGCCTTCTCCCCCGACGTGTATTTCGCAGAATTGGCTGAAATAGCCGGGATTGCGGGTGAATTTGTCTCGCTAACACTAGACCGGGCACCGGCATGATCAATGCCCGCGCCATCATCCACCATGCAGAGTCGCTTGGTCTGAAAATCGGTCAAGACGCAGCGGCCATGGCGGCAGAGATTGCCGATGGTCTAACGGGTCAGTTACCCGACGATGTCGTCATCGACGAAAGCCGCCCGCCAGTTTGCGATCCGCTATCGGCCATCGCGCGTGCGATCGATCGTGATCCCGTTGCGAACGGGCCGCTTTCCGACATGCGCCTTGCCGTTAAGGACAATATTGCGGTCGCAAACGTAGCTACAGCGATCGGGTCGGGGCTGCCCGGTTTTGTGGGCAGGCGCGATGCGACGGTCGTCCATCGGGCAGCGGCGGCGGGCGCGCGTATTGTTGCAAAGGCGCAGTGCGAGGCCTTTCTGCTGGGCGCCAACAGCTTCAGCTCAAGACCATCACCGGTGCGCAATCCAAACCATACTCAGCGGTCAGCTGGGGGATCGTCGTCAGGCTCAGCCGCGATGGTCGCTGCCGGTTTGTGCGATATCGCGCTGGGCTCCGATGGCGCAGGTTCAATCCGTATTCCCGCTTCGCATTGCGGCATCGTCGGCCTGCAAACGAGCCGGGGTGCTGTGCCCTTTTCCGGCGCAGTCCCTCTTGCGCCGTTCCTGGAAGGCATTGGCCCGATGGGGCGAAACGTCGCCAGCGTTGCCCTGTTATTTGACGTGATTGCCGGTCCGGACGGTGTCGATCCGCGATCCGGCTGGGGTGTTCGCACCATCCATCGGCCAGTTCCGCGGAGATTGACAGAGGTGAAGATCGGCATTGTCGACAGTGCAATCGCCCAGTGTGATGGCGCTGTGCAAGCCGTCTTCTCGGCTGCTGAACGCGCCATCACGGCAGGCGGGGCACAATGTCATCGTTTTGACTGGCATGGGTTTGCTGAACTGCCGCCGCTCCATCTTGCCATATATCTTATCAGCGACGCGTTGAGTGGACGGGGCCAGGATGCAACGCTCGCCCCTTCGCTGCCGGATGGGTGGGCAGCGTGGCGCGGCGCGCTGTCGCCAGATGCAATGCCTCCGCTGGCCGTTCTGTCGCACGCGGTCGGTCTTGCGCTACACACCGACGATCCAGGCCTTATTGGGCGCTGCACCGGCCGTGCAATGGCACTTGCTGCCGAACTCGACGGTCGGATGGCGGATATCGACTGTCTCATCCTGCCGGTCACACCGCAACCTCCGCAGGCTATCCCCCTGGCCGAAGCAACCACCGAAGAGGTTTATGGCGATACCAGCCTGACGGCGGCTTTCAACGCGACCGGGCATCCAGTCGTGTCGCTGCCCGCAGGCGCGGCCAAGGGCTTGCCGGTCGGCATCCAGATTGTCGGCCATCGCGGTGGTGACCGCCAGCTGCTGCACACAGCCGCCCTTATCGAGCGTCAGCTCGGCACTGCAACACTGCCGACAGGAGAGTTTGGACAGCTATGACCGACACGCCCCGCATCAGGCCAATCGACCTCGACGACGCAGCAGTCCCCGCGCAGGAGCTGCTCAAGCGAGCGAAAAAAGACATGGGCATGTTGCCCAATGTCTACCGGGTGTTCGCACATAGCCCGGCAGCGCTAGCCGCCTACGACTCCTTTGCACGCAACCTTGAGACCGGCGTTCTGACCAGGCGGGTGCGTGAGCAGATCGCATTGATGTGCGCTGCCTTCAACGCATGCGAGTATTGCTTGGCCGCGCACCGCGTCACCGGCAGAATGGCAAAACTGTCGCACGAAGAGATCGCCGCCGCCGAGATCGGCAAGGCAACCGACGCCCGCGAGGCTGCGGCGCTTGGGCTTGCCCGCAGCATGCTCGAACATGTCGGCGATGTATCAGCAACGGCATTTGCAGCAGCGCGTGCGGAAGGCCTGACCGATCAGGAAATGATCGAAATTGCAGCGCAGGTCGCCGCGAACGTCTTCACCAACACCGTCAATCGCCTTGCGCGAACACCGGTCGACTTCGGCCGGGTCGCAAGAGCAGCTGCAGAAGTCAGCGCGCGCTTCGGGCGCGGATAATCATCCGAAAACAGGGGAGAGAGAGAATGATTTCCAGAACGAACGCCAGCCTGATCGCATTGGCAATCGGAATGCTGACAACGCCAGCCACTGCTCAGCAGCAGGGCGAAGAGCCTGAAGCGGTCGGCCTCGATACGATTGTCGTAACTGCCCAGCGTCGCGAACAGACATTGCAGGATGTGCCGATTGCGGTGGCAGTCTTCAACGATACGTTTGTTGAACGCAGCCGCGTCACCACGGTCACCGACCTCGTCGCATTCACACCCGGTGTGACGGGCACATCGGTGTCTCAAACAACCCCGCGTATCGTCGTTCGAGGCATTTCGACCGAGGATTTCGGGGTTGGTTCAGACCCTGCTCTGGGGATTTACGTCGATGACGTCTATCTCGGCAGAGGGGTCAGTTCGATATCGGACATCTTCGACATTGCCCGCGTCGAGGTTGTCCGAGGGCCGCAGGGAACATTGTTCGGAAGGAACACCACGGCTGGCGCGATCAGCATTACCACCGCGCAACCCGATCCAGACGCGGTCGCGGGCAATCTGGAAACTTCACTGGGGCGTTTCGATCAATTCGACCTGCGCGGCGCTATCAATCTGCCGCTCGGCGGGGATTGGGCCGTTCGTTTTGCCGGATCGAGCCGAACCCGTGACGGGTTCGTGCGCAACACGCTTGGCGGAAGCATCGGTGCGATTGACTCCCAGGCCCTCCGCGCCACGCTCGGCTACTCCGGGTCGAAGACCACCGCCTCGCTGAGCTTCGAGTATCGCGACGCCAACAACCAGCCTGGGCCCTACATTAACCCTGTCCTGGTTGGGACCGATCCTTTCGGACCGATCGCATCCAACCTGATCGATGGCACGGAAAATGCTGCGCGCGATAACATCGACAGCTACCGCGCAACGCTGCGGATCAGTCATGAACTGAGCGACAGCCTGACCCTGACCTCAATCACAGCGTATAACGGTTTCGAAAACAGCTATCTTGAAGACACCGATGCATCGCCGCTCAGCCTCCTCGAATTTGGCACTGACGGTTCACAGGACAGCTACAGTCAGGAATTGCGACTTAACGGCGAAAGCGACCGACTGACGTGGTTTTTAGGCGCGAGCATTGCGCGCGATATCGCCCGATCAAATCAGTTCGCGCAATATTCCGAAGAAGATTTCTGCACGATCCTGTTTTCAACTGATTGCGCCACCGCAGTCGGCGATTCAGGGGCGGCCCGGGTGATTGAGCGTTCAAACGCCGTTTCCCGCAACACCAGCCTGGGGATTTATGGCGATGTCACCTTTGAGGCGTCCGATCGGCTCGACATCATCGCCGGTCTGCGGTTCAGCCGCGATGCCAAAGACTTCAGCCTGCTGTTGCCGAGAAACAGCAACCTTCTTGGCGCAAACATCATCGTCCCGCCTTCGGCAACTGATCTTGCGATGCTGGGGACTGTTTCTGCAGACGGCACACTGCAACAGGAATTTCGCGATTCAAACTGGCAACCGCGGTTCGCTGTCAACTACGAACTCAGCGATGGCATTACGTCGTATGCGTCGATCACTCGCGGCTACAAGGCGGGTGGATTCAACCAGCTGAGCCCCGGGCCGGCCTTTGGGTCGGAAGGCATTTGGAGCTACGAGGTTGGCCTGAAAGGCGAAATGCTCGATCGCCGTCTGCGCTTCGATCTGGCTGCCTATCGGTTCGATTATTCCGACCTTCAAGTTCTGGTGAATTTTGGCGGTTCGGTGATAACGCGCAATGCCGCGACAGCAGACGGCAAGGGTGTTGAACTGAGCTTCACGGCTCTGCCGGTCAAGGGACTTACCTTGAGCGGAGGCTTCGCTTGGCAGGATGTCAACTTTGGGACGTTCATTCCCAATCCGGGGGAAGACTTTTCGGGCAATCGGCTCGTTCGAACCCCGGAATTCTCTGGAAACTTCATTGCTGATCTCGATACGCCGCTGACCGGCACCACGCGCATTCTGGCGCGAGCGGAATACAGCTATCGTTCCAGCCAGTTTTTCCGGCCTTCCAATGAGCCGTTTGTTCGGCAGGGCGGTTTTTCGTTGGTGAATATGAGCGCCGGGCTGGCATTTGGCGATACGCTGTCTGTGCGAGGTTATGTCTCCAACCTCTTCGATAAGCGGTATCTGATCGACGCCTCAACGACAGTCCCTGACTTGCTGCTTTACACGCAGCGCGGTGAGCCGCGGACGTTCGGCTTGCAGGCTTCGATACGGTTTTAATGAGCGCAAGAAATGCGCGGCCACGCACCTCCTCGACCAGTGGTGGTCAGCGGACCGGCGGCCTTGGCCCTTGAAGGCGACATTGGCCGCGCGCATGAGGATGAGCGACCGGCAGATTCAGCGCCACATCGCGGAGATGGAGGAGGCCGGGCTGGTTCAGCGGATCGCCCGGACCACGCCGGGGACGGACAAGACCAGCAACGAGCACGACTTGAGCGGGCTGGTTAGGAAGATGAAGAAGCTCAAGCCTGAGTTCGCGAAGGCCAAGGACCGCAGGAGGCGGCTCGCACTAAATGCGGGTCGCCTTTTTGAGCAACAGCGCGGTAACCTATCGGGAAACCTTGGGGGCAGCCCTGCGATGCTCGAAATTGCGAAAGTCTCGTAAAGACTGGAGCGGGCGAAGGGATTCGAACCCTCGACCCCAACCTTGGCAAGGTTGTGCTCTACCCCTGAGCTACGCCCGCTCATCGACGCGCACAAAAACCGGTTACACGACCTATCTTTGTCGGGGAGGCGGCGCGATTAGCAGCGGCTCTGCTTTGCTGCAAGAGCAAAAATCGGTGTGATGGGGCTTGATCGCACACGGCTTAGCGGCCAGCACGATTTGCGCGCTTCACATCCCCGCACCGCTCCCCACATGGGACGCGAAACCCGCAACAAATGCACGCACACACAGCAGGAGCAGACACCGTGGCCAGCATGGGACTGAGCATCGACGAACAAAAGGCGGTCGACCGTTTCCGCAAGAACGTGGTCGAACCTTCGCAGACCAGGCTCGTGATTCTCGACTTCTGGGCGGAATGGTGCGGGCCGTGCAAGGCGCTCACCCCGGTGCTGGAGAAGATCGCGGGCGAATATGCCGATCGCGGCGTGGTGCTCGCCAAGGTCAATGTCGATGAGGAACAGTTCATCGCCGCGCAGTTTCAGGTGCGCTCGATCCCGACGGTCTATGCCATGTTCCAGGGCCAGCCGGTCGCCGATCTCACTAATGCCCGCAGCGAAACGCAGCTGAGGCAGATCCTCGACCAGTTGCTCACGCAGCTGCCGGTCGAAGGCGGGGCGGGCGATGGTGCGGAGGCGCGCGGCCCCTCGCCCGAGGAGATCGCGCAGTTCGTGAAGATCGGCGAGGATGCGCTGGCGGCGGGCGATCCGCAGCGGGCGGGCGGCATCTTCACCCAGATCACCGAATTCGCGCCAGACAATGCCCCGGCCCATGCCGGGCTGGTGCGCGCGCTGGTGCAGCTGGGCGAGGTGGAGCAGGCCGCGCAGGTGATGGCCGCGATCGAGGCCGATCCGCGCCTTGCCGCCGATCCCGCGATCGGCCCGGCGAAAAGCGCGCTCGAACTCGCCGGAACCCGGGTTGATGACAGCGAGCTGGCCGCCCTGCGTGCCGCTGCCGCAGCCGCGCCTGCCGATATGGATGCGCAATTCGCCTATGCCGAGGCTGCCTTTGCCGCAGGGGAGCGCGATGCCGCTGCCGACACCCTCCTCGCCATGATCGCCGCCGACCGCGAATGGAACGAGGGCGCGGCGCGGGCGAAGCTGCTCAAGATCTTCGAGGCGACCGGGCTTGAAGACGAATGGGTCGTCGGCGTCCGCAAGCGCCTTTCGCGCGTATTGTTTGGATGACCCAGACCATGACCCGCCGCCTTTCCATCTTTCCGCTGACCGGCGCGGTGCTGTTTCCCGGCATGCAGCTGCCGCTCCACATCTTCGAGCCGCGTTACCGCGCGCTGGTGGGGGATTCGCTGATCCGTGATCGGCAGATCGCGATGATCCAGCCCCAGCGGCCGCAGGATGGCGCGCCGCTTTACCGGGTCGGCTGCGTCGGCAAGATCGGCGAGGTACAGGCGATGGACGACGGGCGCTACAACCTCATCCTCGAAGGCACGGCCCGGTTCCGGCTGGTGCGCGAGCTGGAGGTCGCCACCCCCTTCCGCCAGATCGAGGCCGAGCTGTTCGCCGAGGACGAGGAGGAAACCCTCACCCACGCCCAGCGCGGCGGGTTTGAGCGGGAGGCGCGCGCCTTTGCCGACCGGCAGGGCTATTCGGTCGACTGGGATTCGGTCGAGCGGCTGGATGATCGCACGCTGATCAACGGCGTCTCCCAGATCGCGCCCTTCGATCCCGCCAGCCGTCAGGCGCTGCTTGAGGCCGAAACCCTGACCGACCGCTGCGAGCTGCTGGTGCAGCTGATGCAGTTCTATGGCCGTCACGATGGCGATGAAGAGATCGTGACACTGCAATAGCAGGCACGGCGCGAAGGGGGCGGACCGGCGGCGCGAACCCCCGGCCCGCAGGCCCCTCAACCGCCGCGCGCACCTTCCTGCGCTTCCGCCGCGGCCGCCAATGCCTGCGCGGATGTTGCCGCACTGGCCTCTGCCTGCCTCATACACCGGCGCAGCTTGCGGATATGCTGCGGCAGGCTGTCCACCGCATCGGCCTTGCACACCGCCCGCGCCGCGCGGTGGATGCGCGCGGTGAGCAGGCGTTGCCCCTCATCCGAAGCAAGGTCCAGATCGCTCACCGCCACCGCGACATGCGGCTGATCGGGAGCGGCCTCCGCCACGGTCGGAGCGGCAAAGCTGGCAAGGGCAAGCACCAGATGAATGACACGCATGGTCGGATTCCTTTCACAACGCCGCCGCCCGCCAATCCGGGCAGCGATGGGGCGACATTGGCCGCACCGCCTACCGCCCGCCGCGCGATTTCGGAAACGGGCTGGCCGGCTTTCGAAACCGGGCAGGCTGATGGAATCCGGACCGGCTGGGCGATTTCGAAATCGGCTTGTCGCCCCCGCCCGGCTCTGGCAGCGCAGCGACGATGACAGTCCTTGAACAGCTCGATCAGATGGCACGCGGCGGGTCGATCGGCTTGCTGGCCTTGTGGAGCTGGGTGCTGATCCGCGATCACTGGCGCGATCTGCCCGCGCGCCTTGCGGTGGCGATGAACGGGGCGATTGCGTGCTATCTCATCGTCACGTCAGGCTGGTATACCACGCCGAACATCGCCGGTCTGATCTTCGCGCTGGGGGCAGGCGCGACGCCGGGGCTGTTCTGGCTGTTCGCCCGGGCGTGGTTCAACGATGAACCGCGCATCGCCCCGTTCGGCGCGGCGCTGGTGGCGCTCTCGGTGCTCAACACGCTGGTGGTGCAGTTGACCTATCCCGGCGGCGGGATCGCCAACATGATTTCCGCCGTGCTGTTCAGGATTTCCATGCTGAGCTTTGCCGCAGCGGCGCTGTGGGAGGTGTGGCGCAGCCGCGAGGGCGATCTGGTCGAGCGGCGGCGGCGCATCCGCCCGGTGCTGGTGTGCGTGGTGGCGCTCCATGTCATCGTGATCGCCTTTGTCGAAGTTGCCGCCGCGCCCAATCTGCCGACAGGGGTATGGAAACAGGCGGTCAGCATCGGGGCGTTTCTGGCGGTTTTCGGCTTTTGCGGGGTGCTGCTGCGGATGCGGCAGGCCGACATGTTCGGCGCCGCGCCGGTGCCGCCCATCGCCATCAGGCCCGCCGCCACCGGCGCGGGCGACGATCCGCTCGCCGCGCGCCTGCTCGCCTTCATGGAAAGCGCCAAGCCGCACCGCGACGAGACGATGTCGATCGCCCGGCTTGCAGGCCTGCTGGGCGAACAGGAATACCGCCTGCGCCGCACCATCAACGGCCAGCTGGGCCATCGCAACTTTGCCGCCTTCCTCAACGGCTATCGCCTCGCCGAGGTCAAGGCCGCGCTGGCCGATCCGGCGCAGGCGGCGGTGCCGATCATCACCATCGCCTTGGATGCAGGCTTCGGCTCGCTCGGCCCGTTCAACCGCGCCTTCCGCGAGGCCGAGGCGATGACGCCAAGCGAATATCGCGCCCGCGCGCTGGCCGATTCCGGAATCGGCTAGCCGGAGTTCGACTGAGCGGCGCACAGCCCGGCAGACCTTGCGCAGATGGCCGCACGCATCTGCCAGAAGGAGCCGATCATGCCCACCGGAATTCCCCCCCTCGATATCCTGCTGGAACGCGGGCATTATGTCTTTGCGATTGATTTTGGCCGCTATCTGATGGCGGCCTCCGCCGTGTTCGCGCTGGTGTGGGTGCTCAGGCGCACCGCCTTGAAGGCACGCAAGATCCAGAAGCGCGAAGCAAGCGTGGCCGACATGCGGCGCGAATTTGCGCAGTCGCTGCAATCGGTGTTCGTCTATGTCATCGGCGCGTGTTTCCTGATCTGGGGGCGCGAGGCGGGGGTGTTTTACGATGTCTTCGGGGTCAGCCACGGGCTCGGCATCGATCTTCTGATGCTTGTCGCGATCATCATCGCGCATGACGCCTATTTCTACTGGGCGCACCGGATGATGCACCACCCGCGGCTGTTCCGCTATTTCCACTATGCACATCACCGCTCGATCACGCCGACGCCCTGGGCCGCCTACAGCTTTGCCATGCCCGAGGCGGCTGTGATGTTCCTGTTCGTGCCGCTGTGGCAGTTTTTCGTGCCTACGCCGGGCTGGGTGATGGTGGTGTGGCTCAATTTCCAGATCATCCGCAATGCGATGGGCCATGCCGGGTTCGAGTTTTTCCCGCGCTGGTGGCTGGATTCGCCGCTGACCCGTTGGATCAACACCACGGTCCATCACGATCTGCATCACAATGGCGGCTTCAATACCAATTACGGGCTCTATTTCACCTGGTGGGACAAGTGGATGGGCACCGAGCATCCGAAATACCGCGCGAAGTTTTTGGAGGTAACCGGGCGTGCCGGGGCCGGGCGGGCGCAGCTTGCCGGGGCGGCGGCGCACCCCGGGTGAACCTTGACTTCGCGCCCCCCCGTGCCTAACTGCCGCGCTTCGCTTCCCCTCACGATTCTGTCAGAAGGCTGCCCATGGCACGCGTTACCGTTGAAGATTGCGTCGACAAGGTGCCCAACCGCTTCGACCTCGTCCTGCTCGCCGCACAGCGGGCGCGCGAGATTTCGGGCGGGAGCGAGCTGACCATCGACCGCGATCGGGACAAGAACCCGGTGGTGGCGCTGCGCGAAATCGCGGAACAGACCATCACGCCTGCTGGCCTCCACGAATCGCTGGTGACGAGCCTGCAGAAAATCCTCCCCGACGATGAGGACGAGGCGGACGAGATCGGTTCGCTGAGCCAGTCGGCAGAGGCGCTGCGGATCACCGCCTCGGCCCCGGCGCGGACCTCTTCGCTGGGCGGCGATTACGACGGCTGAATGATGGTCGGCCGGGCGTGACGCTGTCGTTGCCCGGTCGTTGTCGCTTCGTTGCCCGGTCGTTGTCGTCTCATTGCGGTGTCATTGACCGCTGATTGACACGCCGTGTAACCCGCTTGCCAAGCGCGGTGCGGGCGCTATCCCTTGTGACTGTCATCAAACAGTAATATCACGGGGCTCCTCAAGCGCATGGCTTCGATCGCGGTCTACAGCGTCAAAGGCGGGGTCGGGAAGACGACCCTGGCGGTCAATCTGGCATGGTGCGCCAGCGCGATTTCCCGCCGCAAGACGCTGCTGTGGGATCTGGACGCCGCCAATGGATCGGGCTTCCTGTTAGGGGTCGATCCGCGCAAAAAACGCAGCGCAGACAGCATGTTCGCCGAAGGGGGCGATCCGGCCAAGCTGATCCAGCCGACCGTATATGCGGGGCTCGACCTGCTGCCCGCCGATGAAAGTATCCGCGCCATCGACCGCCAGCTTGACCGGCTCGGCAAGAAGCGGCGGCTCGCCAAGCTGACCGAGGCGCTGGGCAAGGAATATCAGCGCGTGATCTTCGATTGTCCCCCGGTTCTCAATGAGTTGAGCGCGCAGATCATCCGCGCCGCCGATCTCGTGATCGTCCCCCTGCCGCCCTCCCCCCTGTCGGCCCGCGCCTTCGAGGTGGTGGTGGAAGAGGTGCGCGCCGCCGGGTCAGGCCGCAAGGGCGGGCACCCTCCTATCCTCCCGGTGCTTTCGATGCTCGACCTCAGGCGTTCGCTCCACAAGGAGGCACGCACCGCCAACCCGCAATGGCCCGCAATCCCGTTGGCGAGCGCGGTGGAGCAATGCGCCGTCGCACGCCAACCTGTAGGCGCGCTCGCCCCGCGCTCCCCGGCGGCGCGGGCGATGGCCCAACTGTGGACCGCGATCGAACGCAAGCTCGCCAGCGGCTGACGCGGCGCTTTTGCACCCGCGCCGAACCGGCTTATAGAGGCACTTGGAAGGCTGAAGGGGCGCAGGCGATGAGCGGTGTGGGCGAAGGGATCGGGACGGCGATCGAGGGCGGGCTGCTGGGCCGCGCGGTCGATCCGCATGCTGGCGAAGCGGGCAGCCATGCCGACGCCCCGACCACCTGCCTCAACTGCGGCACTGTTTTCACAGGGCATTTCTGCCCGCAATGCGGCCAGCACGCGCATCTCCACCGCAGCCTTGCCGCGATCGGGCATGATATCATGCACGGCGTGCTGCACCTTGACGGCAAGCTGTGGGACACCCTCCCCCTGCTCGCCTTCAAGCCGGGCGAGCTGACCCGCCGCTACATCGCCGGCGAGCGGGCGAAATTCGTCAGCCCGATGGCGATGTTCCTGTTCACGGTCTTTGCAATGTTCGCGGTGTTTCAGATAGTTGGCGTAACCTCGGCGCCGGATCTGTCAGGTGTCGTGTCGGTCGAGAACGAGGATACGGGCGTCGTCACGAACGTCAGGACGCGCATAGCGGAACTGGAGAAGGAGCGCAGGCAGCACCCCCCAGGATCGCCCGAGCAGGCCGAGATCGACGAAAAGATCGAATTGCTCCGCGGCTTCACGAACGGACAAGCCATATCGAACAATACGGAGTATTTTTCCACCGGCATCGATTGGTTCGACAATGGGATTCTGAAGAAGTGGAAAAGCAATCCCAATCTGATGTTCTATAAATTGCAGTCGAACGGCTACAAATTCAGCTGGCTGTTGATCCCGCTTTCGATCCCGTTCCTGTGGATCATGTTCGCGTGGCGGCGGCAGTTCAAGGCCTATGACCATGCAGTCTTTGTGACCTATTCGCTAGCCTTCATGTCGCTGCTGTTTATCGTCATGTCGATCCTGAGCACCGTACCCGAAGGGGCAGACTGGGCTGCGCTGCTGTTCATCATCGCCGCGCCCACGCATCTCTACAAACAGCTGCGGTATGCCTATGGCCTGTCGCGCTTTTCGGCGCTGTGGCGGTTCGCGGTGTTGCTGATCTGCACCCAGATCGTGCTGGTGCTGTTCCTGCTGACCGTGGGTGCGCTCGGGGCGTTTTAGGGGCGGCAGTTTCAAAAGAAGAGGGCACCGAAATCAATTCCGGTGCCCTCTTTATGTCAGCCAGAAATCCGAACGGGCCTTACGCGCCCTGCGGCGCTTCGTCTCCGCCGGCCTCCTTGGAGCCGCCAAATCGCTTGCCCGCCTTGGGGATCGCCGAGCCACGGACGGGGGCGGTAAGGCTTGGCCCGCGCGGGGCATCGGGGCGGTCGATCCTGCCGGTTTCAAGCAGGGCGTTGATCTCGTCCCCGGTCAGCGTCTCGTATTCGAGCAGCGCCTGGGCGAGGAGGTGGAGCTGATCCTCGTGGGTCTTGAGGATGTCGGTCGCGCGGGTATGTGCGCCTTCGACCAGATCCTTGATCTCGGTGTCGATCAGCTCGTTGGTCTTGCCCGAACGGAAGGTCCGCTGCGCCGCACCGTAACCGAGATAGCCTTCCGACTGCTCTTCATACTGGAGCGGGCCGAGCTTGTCCGACATGCCCCACTGGGTGACCATGTTGCGCGCCAGACTGGTCGCATACTGGATGTCGGACGAAGCGCCCGAACTGACCTTGTCGTGCCCGAAGATGATCTCTTCCGCCACGCGCCCGCCCATCGCGACCGAGAGGTTTGCGTGCATCTTGTCACGGTGGTAGGAATAGCTGTCACGCTCCGGCAAGCGCATCACCATGCCCAGCGCGCGGCCGCGCGGGATGATGGTGGCCTTGTGGATTGGGTCAGACGCTTCTTCGTGGACCGAGACGATCGCGTGGCCAGCCTCGTGATAGGCGGTCATCTTCTTCTCGTCATCGGTCATCACCATGGAGCGGCGTTCCGCGCCCATCATGACCTTGTCCTTGGCGTCCTCGAACTCCTGCATCGCCACCAGCCGCTTGTTGCGGCGCGCGGCCAGCAGGGCGGCTTCGTTGACGAGGTTGGCGAGATCGGCGCCTGAGAAGCCCGGCGTGCCGCGCGCAATCACGCGGGGATTGACGTCGGGGGCGAGCGGCACCTTCTTCATGTGCACGCCGAGAATCTTCTCGCGCCCGTCGATATCGGGGATCGGCACCACGACCTGACGGTCAAACCGGCCCGGACGCAGCAGCGCAGGGTCGAGCACGTCAGGGCGGTTAGTCGCGGCAATGATGATGATGCCTTCGTTGGCTTCAAAGCCGTCCATCTCCACGAGGAGCTGGTTCAGCGTCTGCTCGCGCTCGTCATTCGAGTTGCCGAGGCCATGGCCGCGCGAACGGCCAACCGCGTCAATTTCGTCGATGAAGACGATGCACGGCGCGTTCTTCTTGGCCTGTTCGAACATGTCGCGCACGCGGCTTGCGCCAACACCGACGAACATTTCGACGAAGTCCGAACCCGAGATGGTGAAGAACGGCACGCCCGCCTCCCCCGCGATGGCGCGGGCGAGCAGCGTCTTGCCGGTGCCGGGCGAGCCGACCAGCAGCGCGCCCTTGGGAATCTGGCCGCCCAATTTGGAGAACCGCTGCGGATCGCGCAGGAATTCAACGATTTCCTGCAATTCCTCGCGCGCTTCGTCGATGCCCGCGACATCGTCAAACGTGACCCGGCCCGAACGCTCGGTCAGCATCTTGGCCTTGGACTTGCCAAAGCCCATCGCCCCGCCGCCGCCGCCCTTCTGCACCTGGCGCAGCGCGAAGAAAGCAATCCCGAGGATCAGGATGAACGGCAGCGAATTCAAGAGGATGAACAGCAGAACATTCTGCCCTTCGCGCTGCTTCCCGGTAAAGCGCACGCCGTTATCTTCCATCAGCTTGGTGATTTCGATATCGTTGGGAACCGGCACCGTGCTGAAGCTGTCGCCGTTCTTGTAAGTGCCGGTGATCAGTTCTTCACCCAGCTGCACGTCCTGCACTTCGCCTTCGGCTACCGCCTGGCGGAAATCGGAATAGCGGATGCCGGTGCCCGTGGTCTGCCCGGCATTGCTGAACATCGTCACCACCAGCAGCAGGGCAAGGAAGATGCCGCCCCAGATCATCAGCTGCCGCACCCAGGGGTTGGGGCCATCGCCTTGCGGCTGGGGATCGTTGGACTGACTCATCGCGGCAGATTCCTTTCGTCGATCTGCAATGTAGGACGCGCGCGGTGAATCGCAAGATAATGCGCAGTCTGCGGGCCGATGCTAATTTTCGAACAGGGTGATGCGAATTATCAATCCTGCGGCACAGCCGCGCGCGGGGCGTAGGCAGCAAGAAACACGTCCACCGCGCCGGCGATGCGTCGGTTGCATTGCTCGGTGCTCACAGTCGCGCCGAACCGGCCTTCAAGGTCGCCCATACCCCTACAGAGCGCGACGAATTGCTCGGCCGCCAGCATGGGGTCGCTGATCGTCAGCTCGCCTGCTTCATGCTCGCGCGCCAGCCATGCACCGAACCCGATCTTCATCCGCCATGGCCCGGCTTCGAGGAAGGCCGCCCCGATTGCCGGATCGGCCTCGGTTTCAGCAGCGATGCGACGTTCGAACTGCATCATTTCAGGGCGGAACAGGAAAGCGACGATCGCCTCGCCGATGGCGGTCAGACGTTCGGCAATTGTGCCCTGCTGTGCACCATCAAGCGAGAAGTGACCTCGTATCTTCTCGCATTCGCACTCCACCGCCGCAGCGAACAGCGCACGTTTGTCACCGAACTGGTTGTAGATGGTGACCTTGGAAACGCCCGCATCGGCCGCGACCTGCTCGATTGCGGTAGCGGCATAGCCGTGGTGGAGAAAATGATGCGCGGCATTGTTCAGGATTGCCGCCCGCTTGCCGACATCCAGTGGCCGCCCAGCCTTGCGCCGCGCCGACTTTTTTGGAGGGGAAGATGAACTGTCGATTGACAATATGAACGGCTCCGTTCACTTAAACGCTTGCGTTCACTAATCATGAACCGAGTCGCTCATCCGTGCAACCCTGTCTGTTTGTAAAGGTGCCCAGCCCTTGCTCTGGATCGCGATCAGGATGCTCACGGGGGATGCCCAGAAGTTCTACGGGCTGCTGTTCGGCATCGCGTTTTCGACCCTGCTCATCACCCAGCAGCTGACGATCTTCGTCAACCTGATCGAGCGCGGGGCGAGCGCCGTCTACAATGCGCCGGAAGCGGAAATCTGGGTGATGGACCCGGTCAGCCGCACCACCGAAGTGAACTACGCCATGCCCGCCACCGCACTGGATGAGGTGCGCTCGGTCGAAGGCGTGGAATGGGCGGTGCCGCATCTGCGCGCAGGTGCCTCGGTCCGCACTGCCGAGGGCGATCTGGAGGGGGTGTTCATTGTCGGGGTGGACGATGCCACCCTGATCGGCCTGCCCGATCGCTTCGCCGAAGGGCAGAAGCGGATCCTCTCGATGCCCGACACAGTGGTGATCGACGATGTCGGCGTCGACAAGCTGTTCGAGAAGAGCGTAGATCCCATTGGCCAGCGGCTCGAACTGAATGACCAGCGCGCCGTCATCCGCGGTATCGCCGACGCGATCCCGAGCTTCACCAGTCAGGTCACGCTCTACACCAAATACAGCCAGGCGCTGAACTACGTCCCCGGCACCCGCAACCGCCTGACCTTCGTGCTGGCCGGCGTGCGCGAGGGCGATAGCCCCGCGGCAGTCGCCGGCAGGATCGAGGCACAGACCGGGCTCAAGGCCGTCCCGCGCGATGATTTTGCGCAGGCGGGCGTGGACTTCATTGTCCAGAACACCGGCATCCCGCTCAACTTCGGGATCACCGTGGCGCTGGGCTTCATCGTCGGGGTGGCCATCGTCGGCCTGACCTTCAGCCTGTTCATCCGCGACAACATCAAGCAGTTCGGCGCATTGAAGGCGATCGGCGTCACCAATGGCAAGATCGTGCGCATGGTGGTGGTGCAGGCGAGCCTTGTCGGCGCCATCGGCTATGCGCTTGGCGTGATCGGCACGGTGCTGTTCATCTGGGGCTTTTCCGGCAATCCGACCTTCAAGGGGTTCTACATCCCCTGGCAGATCCCCTTCATCAGCCTCATCGCGGTGGTGCTGATCCTCGGCCTCACCGGCTGGGTATCGCTGCGCAGCGTGATGCGCACCGAACCTGCGGCGGTGTTCCGGTGAGCGAGGCGACCATGCAACAGACCACCCCCCCGCCCTGCGATGCCGAAGCCGCGATCTGTGCGCGCGGGATTACCCGCGATTTCGAGGCCGGGCAGACCACCATCCGCGTGCTCCACGGCATCGACACCGACATCCGCCCGGGCGAGATGACCTATGTCGTGGGCGAAAGCGGATCGGGCAAGACGACGCTGATCTCGATCATGTGCGGCATCCTGTGGCCGACGACAGGCGAGGTGAAGGTGTTCGGCACCGACATCTACAAGCTCTCCGATACCGAGCTGGTCAATTTCCGCCTCAACAACATCGGCTTCATCTTCCAGCAGTATAACCTGATCCCCTCGATCGACGTCGCCGCCAATGCTGCCGTGCCGCTGATCGCCCAAGGGATGCCGGTGGCCGAGGCGCGCGAGCGGGCCAAGGTGCTGCTCGACAAGCTCAATATCGGCAATCAGGCGGACAAGCTGCCGCGCCAGCTTTCGGGCGGCCAGCAGCAGCGCGTCGCCATCGCCCGCGCGCTGGTGCATGAACCGCGGCTGGTGGTGTGTGACGAGCCGACCGCCGCGCTCGACGCTTCATCGGGCCGCCGGGTAATGGACCTGCTGCGCGAAGTCGCGGTGGCCCCTGACCGGGCCTGCATCATCGTCACCCACGACAACCGCATCTTCGATCTCGCCGACCGTATCCTCGTGCTCGAAGACGGCCGCGTCACCCATGACGGCACCGAAATGCCGGCCGATCACTGAGCCCTTCCCCTCACCCCTTGCTTTGAGACAACCCATGGCCCTCCTGCCCCGCAATGTGAGCTTTTCCCGCCAGATCCTGCCCGTGGCGGCGGCGATCGGCCTGCTTGGTGCGACGGCCTATGTCCTCGCGGGTCTGCCCGACCGCAGCATTTCCGAGCCCGAGCAACAGCCCGCCCGTGTTCCCGCTGACCTCGCGGGCGCGGCGCGGGTGGCCGGATCGGGGGTGGTCGAACCGTCAAGCGAGACGATCGACATCGGCGCGGCGCTATCGGGGCTGGTGACGGCGCTCGACGTCGACCCGGGCGACCGGGTGGCGAAGGGCGACGTGCTGTTCCGGGTGGACGACCGCGCGGCGCGCGCTGCGCTCAGCGAAGCCCAGGCCGCCGTCGCGCAGGCCCGCGCCGCGATTGCCGAGGCAGGCACCGCCCAAGCTACCGCCCGCCAGCAGCTCGCGCTTTACCGCAGCCTTGCCGACCCGGCGGCAGTCAGCCGTTCCGAAGTGATCCGCGCAGAGGGAGAGGCCGCCGCCGCGACCAGCCGCCTTGGCGTCGCCCGCGCGCAGCTTCAGGCCGCCGAAGCGCGCGTCGCCGCCGCCCGCACCGAAATCGACCGGCTGACCGTGCGCGCGCCGATTTCGGGCGAAATCCTCGCGGTCAATATCCGGCTTGGCGAATTTGTCTCGACGCAGGGTGGCAGCCAGTCGCTGCCCTTTATCCAGATGGGCGAAACCCAGCCGCTGCATGTGCGCGTCGACATCGACGAGAACGAGGCGGCGCGGGTCGCGCTCGGTCCGCAAGCGACGGTCTCACCGCGTGGGGGCGCCGACACGCAGGTCAAGGCCACCTTTGTGCGGGCCGAGCCGCTGGTGGTGCCCAAACGCTCGCTCACCAATTCCGCTGCCGAGCGGGTGGATGTGCGCGTGCTCCAGCTGATCTACGCGCTCCCGCCGAGCGAGGCGTTCCGCGTCGGCCAGCAGATCGACGCCTATATTCCCGCCAAGGCCGGGACCACGGCAACGAAGAAGGAGGGCTGAGGCGATGCGCCGCCCTCACCCCATCGCAGCGGCACTGCTGCCGCTGGCGCTGGCGGCCTGCGTGATGCAGCCCAAGCCCGAGATCGCCACCCCCGCGCCGCCGCTGCCCGAAGCGTTCTTCTACCAGCCCGAAGCGGGCGCCGGGGCGGCGCTGGCTACACTGTTGCCGCAGGGCGATCCGGCGTGGCGCAGCCTGTCCGAAGCCGCGCTCGCCGAAGGGCCGAGCCTTGCCGAAGCCCTCGCACGGATCGACACCGCCCGCGCCGGAGCCCGCCGCGCCGGGGCCGAGCGGTTGCCCAATGTCACCGCCGATGGTGCGGTCACCCGCAACCGCATCAACCCTGCGCAGTTCGGCGAGGCGGGGGAGCAAGGCTTCATCCCGCGCGAGCAGACGTCTTACGGGGCCAACATCAACGCCAGCTGGGATCTCGACATCTTCGGGCGGCTGAAAGCGCAGGAACGCGCCGCGCTCGCCCGGATCGACGCCGCCACCGCTCAGGCGCAGGGCGTGCGGCTGGCGCTGCTTGCCGAGATCGCCGCGAGCGTGATCGACTGGCGAGTGCTGGACGCCCGCGCCGCTGCAATCGGCGCCGACGCCGACGCGGCCCGGCAGTTGGCGAGCCTCGCCCGCACGCGTGAGGAGGCCGGGATCGCTCCTGGCTTTGACCGGGTGCGCGCGGAAGCGACCGCCAGTTCCTCCGCCGTGCGCCTCGCGGCGCTCGACAGCGAACGCGCCCGGCTCGTCGGCCGGCTGGTGACACTGTCCGGCGCGGACGCCGCGAGCGTGCGGACCGCGCTCACCGCCCCTGCCCCGGCGCTTACCCCCGCGTCTGCGCCTGCGACGCTGCCTTCAGACCTGCTCGCCAACCGGCCCGATGTTGCCGCCGCCGCCGCCGAACTCGCCGCCACCGACGCCGACCTTGCCGCCGCCGCCCGCGCGCGCTTTCCGCGCATCACGCTGTCGGGGGTGATCGGGCTCCTCGCCTTCCAGCCTTCCGCCTTCTTCGATGATTCGGTGGTTGGCACACTCGCCGCCGGGATCGCCGGGCCGCTGCTCGATTTCGGGCGCGTCGGCGCGGGGATCGACGCCGCTGCCGACGATAAACGCGCCGCCTTTGCCGCCTATCGCGGCGCGGTATTTCAGGCCTTGGGCGATGCCGAAAGCGCCTATGGCACGGTCGCCGCCGCCGATACCGAAGCCCGCCTTTCGGTGGACGAGCGCGATCAGCTCTCCCGCGCCGCCGCGCTGGCCGAAACCCGCTACCGCGCTGGCCTTGCCAGCTTCCTCGAAGTGCTCGAAGCGCGCCGCGCGGCCGATGCCAGCGGGGAACGGGCCGCCGCTGCGCTGGGGCGTGCAGCGCGGGCGCGGGTGGTGCTGTGGCAGGCGCTGGGGGGCGAGCCCGCCCCCGCTGACACTCAGGCCGCGAACCAATACGCCCCGTAACCCAGCGCCGCTACCGCCGCCGCGCCGCCGATCAGCAGCACCAGCCCGTCGCGCACCATCATCGCCAGCGACAGGATGGCGATGGCGAGAAACGGCGCGGCCGCCGCAAAGGGCAGCAGTTCCAGCACCGGCAGGGCCAGGCACAGCACCACGATCAGCCCGGCGACCACCCGCCGCGCCGGGCCGCTGGCGAGCCACTTCATCCGCCCCTTGGCAATGCTGTCGAGCACATCCGCGATCTTGCGCAGCGTGCCCTTGCCCTTGGTCAGCCGCTGTGATGAAACCCCGCGCCGGGTAACGAAGCCCGGCAGCCACACGTGGCGCTGCCCCAACGCCATCTGCGCGGCGATGATCGCGATGCACAGCGCAATGATTGTCGGCACGGTCGGGATCGCACCAACGGGCGTGACCCCGATCAGCGCCAAGATCAGCATCAGCGGCGCGAAGGATCGGTCGCCGAACGCGTCGAGAAGGTCGTCGATGGCGACGTCATCCTCGCGTTCGGCAATCTCCTCGATCCCGTCGACCACCTCACCAATCGTGTCGATACTCTCGCTCTTGGCCATGCGCGCCTCCTGCCGTGAGAACGCCAGCGCGGGCGGCTTTGTTCAACCCTTGCGTTGCAGCAGCGCCGTCCGGTCGCAGCGGCACACCACTTCATCGCGCTGATTGCGCATTTCGTGGGTGAAGGTGACGATCCCGGCGTCGGGCCGGGACTTGCTTTCGCGCAAGGCGGTAACTTCGGTCACGGCGTGGAGCGTATCGCCGATGAACACGGGGTTGGGGGTCACCACCTTGTCAAAGCCGAGGTTGGCGACCAGCGTGCCCAGCGTCGTCTCCCCCACCGAAAGGCCGACCAGCAAGCTGAAGGTGAAGGTGGAATTGACCAGAATCTGCCCGAACCCGCTGGCCTTGGCCGCTTCGATATCGAGGTGGAGCGGCTGCGGGTTGTGGGTCATGGTGGAGAACAGCAGGTTATCGGTCTCGGTCACCGTGCGCCGGATCGGGTGCTCGATGCGGTCACCCACCTGCCATTCGTCGAAGAACTTGCCGGCCATTATGCGTCACTCCCCCAGCGCGCGACCACAGCAGCGCCATCATCCGCGCTGGAGCGAACGCTGCCCGGCGTGCGGCTGAAGCGCGGCGCAGGGGCGGTGTGCCAGATGCCGTCATGCTCCATATAGGCCCCGCGCGCCTGCATGTGCGGATGGGTCCGCGCTTCCTCCATGTCCAGCACGGGGGCGAAGCAGGCGTCGGTCCCCTCCAGCAGCGCGCACCATTCGGCCTGCGGCTTGGTGGCGAACAGCGCGGCGAGCGTTTCGGCATGATCGGCCCAGCACGCGGCGTCCATCTGACCCTGCGCCAGCGCCTCCGGCGCGCCCGTGCGGGCCAGCAGCTCGGCATAGAATTGCGGCTCGATCGCGCCGAGCGCAATCTCCTTCCCGTCGGCGCAGGTGAAGCAGCGGTAGAAATGCGCCGCCCCGCCGAGCATCCCCTTGCCGCGTTCGGTGGTAAGGTGCGGCAGCTGGCGCACCCCGAAGAAGAAGCTCATCAGGCTGGTTGTCCCGTCGACAATCGCGGCATCGACCACCTGCCCCTTGCCCGACTTGTCGCGCTCGTAAAGCGCGGCCATGATCCCGAAGGCGCAATACATCGACCCCCCGCCGAAATCGCCGACGAGGTTCTGCGGCGGGGTGGCAGTCTCCCCCGCCCTGCCGACTGCTGACAGCGCGCCGGTGATGGCGATGTAGTTGATGTCATGCCCGGCCGCCTGAGCCAGCGGGCCTTCCTGCCCCCAGCCGGTCATGCGGGCATAGACAAGGCGCGGGTTCAGATCGAGCAGCACGTCCGGCCCCAGCCCCAGCCGCTCCATCACGCCGGGGCGGAAGCCTTCGATCAGCACATCGGCGCGGGCGGCAGCGGCGCGGACCTGCGCCTTGCCGTCCTCGCTCTTGAGGTCGAGCGCCAGCCGATGCCGGGCGCGTTCCACCACGGGGTTGGCCGTCACCCCACCCGGCCGGTCGATCCGCACCACCTCCGCGCCCAGATCGGCGAGCAGCATCGCGACATGCGGCCCCGGCCCGATCCCGGCGAATTCGAGCACCCTGAGGCCGGCAAGCGGTCCGGTCGGCTGGTTCATCTGTGTCTCCCTTTGGATGAGCCATAGGCAAGCGGGCCGCGGCAGGGCAAGTCCCGACATCGCCAGCGGCCGCCCGCAGCGCGCACTCGCTCCGCCGTGTTGTGCATTGCAACATCGCAGGGCGCTTGCTAGGCCGCCAGCGGTCCGATGGGTCGCGCCGACGGGGGATATTCGTGAAAGTTGCCATTTTCGGACTGGGTTATGTGGGCTCCACCGCAGCGGGCTGCATCGCCAGTCAGGGGCACACGATCCTCGGCGTCGATGTCAGCGACGCCAAGGTTGCCGCGCTGAACGAAGGCCGCGCGCCGGTGTACGAGCCCGGCCTTGACGATCTGATCGCCGCCGCCCACGCCGATGGCCGGATCACCGCCGTCACCCGCCTGACCGACGAGCTGGACGATTGCGACATCGCCATCGTCTGCGTCGGCACGCCGAGCGGTGTCGATGGCGCGCACAACATGAGCTACATCGCACAGGTCACCCGCGCAATTGCGGCGGCGGTGAAGGCCGACCGCGCGGCTCCGCTGACCCTCGCCTATCGTTCGACCATGCGGCCCGGTTCTTGCGAGAACATCATCTGGCCGATCATCCAGAGCCATCTGGGCGAGGCCGCGACCCGCGCTGTCGAGCTGGTTTACAACCCTGAATTCCTGCGCGAGGCCAGCGCGATCGAGGATTTCTTCAACCCCCCCAAGATCGTGATCGGCACGTTGGGCGGCACGCCATCTGCCAACATGGCGCGGCTCAATGAAGGGATCGAAGCGCCGGTTTTCGAAGTCGGCCTGCGTGAGGCGGAGATCACCAAGTTCGTCGATAATTCCTGGCACGCGGTGAAGGTCGCCTTCGCCAACGAGATCGGGCGAGTGTGCCAGAACCTCGGCATCTCGGCCAAGGAAGTGCACGCGATCTTCAAGAGCGACACCAAGCTGAACCTGTCGGCTTATTACACCCGCCCCGGCGGCGCGTTCGGTGGGTCGTGCCTGCCGAAGGATGTGCGCGCGCTGCAATATATCGCCGCGGACACCGGATCGGCCACGCATCTGGTCGACGCGCTGATCCGCTCGAACGAGGCGCACAAGCACCACCAGTTCCTCCAAGCCACCGCCGGGATCGAGCCGGGGGCCAAGGTGCTGCTGGTCGGCCTCGCCTTCAAGCTGGAGACCGACGATCTGCGCGAAAGCCCGGCGGTCGACATGGCGCGCAAGCTGCTCGAGGCGGGCTACGATCTCGACATCTACGACCCCAAGGTCGCGCCCGACAATCTGGTGGGGCAGAACCTTGGCTATGCCTATTCCGTCCTCCCGCGCATCGACGGGCTGATGGTCGACAAGCAGGCGGCCGAAAGCCGCGACTATGCCCGGATCATCGCCACCAACCGCCTGATCGACACGCTCAGCGTGGACAAGGCGAAGGTGGTCGATACCAGCGCCATCGCCTGATGAACGCCCCCGCACAACTCGCCGCCGAAGAGGGCATACCGGCGGTCATCCCTGGCGAACCGCTAAAGGGCCGCCATGTCCTGATCGTGGTCGAAAACCTGCCCCTGCCGTTCGACCGGAGGGTGTGGCAGGAGGCGCGCACGCTGAAAGCGGCGGGGGCGCATGTTTCGATCATCTGCCCCACGGGGAAGGGTTACGAGAGCCGCTTCGAGGTCATCGAGGGCATCGAAATCCACCGCCACCCGCTGCCGCTCGAAGCCAAGGGCGCGCTTGGGTTCCTCGCTGAATATGGCGCGGCGCTGTTCTGGGAGACGGTTCTGGCGTGGCGCATCCACATGAAGCGCCGGATCGACGTGATCCAGGGCTGCAACCCGCCCGACCTCATCTTCCTCGTCGCCCTGCCGTTCAAGCTCTTGGGCGTGCGCTACATCTTCGATCACCACGACATCAACCCCGAGCTTTACGAAGCGAAATTCGGCAAGCGCGGGTTTTTCTGGCAGTTGATGGTGCTGTTCGAGAAGCTGACCTTCAAGGCTGCCGATGTCTCCATCGCCACCAACCATTCCTACCGCACAATCGCCATCGAGCGTGGCGGGATGGCACCTGATCGCGTCCATGTCGTCCGCTCCGGCCCCGATCTGTCGAAGCTCAAGCGCGTGGCGCCGGTGGATCGCTGGAAGAATGGCCGCGCGCATATGGTCGGCTATGTCGGGGTGATGGGCGAGCAGGAGGGGATCGACCTGCTGATCGACGCGGTGGAGCATATCGTGCGCCAGATGCGCCGGGAAGATATCCAGTTCGTCCTCGTCGGCGGCGGGCCATCGCTGGCTGACCTCAAGGCGCTCACCGCGCAGCGCGGGCTGGCCGACTATATCACCTTCACCGGCCGTGCGCCCGATGCCGATCTGTTCGAAGTGCTCTCGACCATGGACCTCGGGGTCAATCCTGACCGGGTCAATGCGATGAACGACAAGTCGACCATGAACAAGATCATGGAGTATATGAGCCTCGGCAAGGCGATGGTGCAGTTCGACGTCACCGAAGGGCGCTTTTCCGCACAGGACGCCTCGCTTTATGCCGAGGCGAACAACCCGGTCGACATGGCCGAAAAGATCGCGATGCTGGTCGACGATCCGGCCGCACGCGAGCGCATGGGTGCCTATGGCCGCGAGCGGGTGGTGAACGCGCTGAACTGGCAGCACCAGATTGCGCCGCTGCTGGCGGCGTATGCGCAGGCGCTGGCAAAATAGCCCCCCTCCCGTTCGCCCTGAGCTTGTCGACGCCTGTCCTGAGCGGCTGGCCTGCCAGCCAGCCGAAGGGGGCCGCACTTTCTTTTGCTCGATGCACTGTGCCGCGAAGCAGGACGGCCCTTCGACAAGCTCAGGGCGAACGGTGGGTGATTGCCGCCTCACATGGTGAAAAACCCGGTTAGCCTAACGCGATTTTAAGCCCTTTGCTGCCATCAACCGTCCCGAACACCGGGACTTTGACCGCATGAACGCTCCTTTCGATGCCACCGCCGCGCTCGGGCGCAAGGCGCTGGGCCATCCCGCGCCGGATCATCAGGTGGCGGTGATCGGCCTTGGCTATATCGGCCTGCCAACCGCCGCGCTGCTCGCCTCCTACGGCTGGAGCGTGTGCGGGGTCGATGTCTCGCAAAAGGTGGTCGACACCGTCAACGCGGGCGGCGTCCATATCGAGGAGCGCGATCTCGACAAGCTGGTCCATGACGCGATCACGGCGCAGACGCTGGTCGCTTCCACCGAGGTGCCGACTGCGAGTTTCTACATGATCGCGGTCCCCACCCCGCTCGGCCCGGACAACGCGCCCGACATTTCCTATGTCGAAGCCGCCGCACGCGCGATCGCACCCAGAATTTTGCCCGGTGCCTGTGTGATCGTCGAGAGCACCTCGCCGGTCGGCACCACCGAAAGGGTGGCCGCGATCATCGCCGAAGCCCGCCCCGATCTGGTGGTGCCGCGCGACGGCGGCGATGACGAGGCGGACATCGCGCTCGCCTATTGCCCCGAACGCGTGCTCCCGGGCCGGATCGTCAACGAGCTGGTGCACAATGACCGCGTGATCGGCGGGGTGACAGCCGCCTGTGCGGAGCGTGCGGCAGTGCTCTACACCAGCTTTGTGAAGGGCGATTGCCTCTACACCACCGCGCGCGTGGCCGAGACGGTGAAGCTGGTCGAAAACAGCTTCCGCGACGTCAATATTGCGTTTGCGAATGAGCTGTCGATGATCGCCGATGTGATCGGGGTGGATGTGTGGGAGGTGATCCGCCTCGCCAACCGCCACCCGCGCGTCAACATCCTCCAGCCCGGCCCGGGCGTGGGCGGGCATTGCATCGCGGTCGATCCGTGGTTTCTGGTGGCCGGTGCGCCTGAGGCCGCAAGGCTGGTGCGCACCGCGCGCGAGGTCAACGATCACAAGGCGGTCCACACCGAAGGCAAGATCCGCGCGCTGCTGGATGCTGCGCCCGATGGCAAGGTCGCGCTGCTGGGGTTGGCGTTCAAGCCCGACATCGACGACTTCCGCGAAAGCCCGGCGCTCGAAATCGCCGAGGCGCTTTCCCACACGCATGGGGAGCGCATATTGGTGGTCGAGCCGTTCACCGATGAATTGCCCCTGGCCTTCGCGGGATCGGGCGCTGAATTGGTGACGCTTGACGCAGCCCTGCGGCAGGCCGAGATTGTCGTGGTGCTGGTCGATCACACCGCGTTCAAACACCTGTCGCCTGCCGATCTGGCGGGCAAGATCGTGTTCGATACCCGCGGCATGCTGCGGCTATGAAAGACGGGCTTGGGAAGCCGCGGATCGTGGTGACCTTCGGCACCCGGCCCGAAGCGATCAAGATGTTTCCGGTGGTGTTCGCGCTGCGCGAGACCGGGCGGTTCGACGTCAAGGTTGTGGTGACCGCCCAGCATCGCGAACTGCTGGACTCCGTTCTGGCGCTTGCCGGCATCGTTCCTGACGTCGATCTCGATCTGATGCAGCCCGACCAGTCGCTCGATGCGCTCAGTGCGCGGCTCATTGCACGTTTCGGTGCGGTCTTGGACGACTTGTTGCCTGATCGTGTGCTGGTCCATGGCGATACGCTGACGACGATGATGGCCAGTCTGGCGTGCTATTTCCGGCGGATTCCGGTGGGGCATGTCGAGGCCGGATTGCGCAGTGGCGACATCTATTCACCCTGGCCCGAAGAGGTGAATCGCAAGGTGACCGGCGTGATCGCAGACCTGCATTTCGCCCCCACTGCGACGGCCGAAGCCGCCTTACGCGCTGAAAACGTGCAGGAAAATTCGGTGCACGTCACGGGTAACACCGTCATTGATGCACTGCTTTATGCCCAAGCCCGGATCGCCGCAGACCCCGGCCTCGCCCCCGCCATCGCGCCCTTGCGCAAACGGTTCGCGGGCAAGCGCATCATCGCGGTGACAGCGCACCGCCGCGAAAATTTCGGCCAGGGAATGCAAGAGATAGCGAAGGGATTACAGATGCTTGCATCGCGCGAAGACGTCGCGATCATCTATCCTTTGCACCCCAATCCCAATGTTGCCGAGGTGATGCGCCCCGCGCTTGCCGGTCATGCGAATATTGCCCTGATCAACCCGCTGGATTATCTCGATTTTGTAGCGATGATGGCGGCGAGCGACATCGTGCTGACCGACTCGGGCGGGATCCAGGAAGAAGCGCCGAGCATCGGAAAACCGGTGCTGGTGATGCGCGATACGACCGAGCGGCCCGAAGGCGTGGCGGCTGGCACCGCGCGTCTTGTCGGAGCAGATGCCGCTGTTATCCTTTCGGAAACTGCCCGATTGCTTGATGATGGCGATGCCTATCTGGCAATGGCCCGCGCGCATAATCCCTATGGCGACGGGACTGCCAGCCGCCGGATTGCAGAGATCGTGACCAAGTATCACTGAAGCGCAATCAAGGGCGCTGGCGGACCACGTTGAAGTAGTATCCGGCCGCCCCCAGCACAACAAGGCTGGACCCAATGTCGATGATCCAATTCAGCTTGATCGGCCCATACAGCAATGCGTCGACCGGATGGAGCGAGATCAAGCGCAGGGCGACCAATGCGGTCATGATGAAGGCACTCGCCACTGCGATCATCGCTGCCACGTTGCGCCGGCCACGCACGCGACTAAACCCCCGGTATGCCAGGAAAAACGCCCACATCCCGGCCAGCGCGACCACCCCGGCCGCCAAGGGGCGCTGGAAATCCCGGCGGTCTTTATAGGCTCCCTCCGCCCTCAAGCTGCTGCGCAATTCGTTTTGCCACAGGTCTTCAAGACCAAACCCGCGCAACACGGCAAGTGCGACAAACAACGCGCCGATCAAGATCCATATGCGAACGTGCCAGCCCGCCTGCCGGTGCCCCAGCGCCGAACCCGCAGCCGCCAAGGCCGTCAACGCCACCAGTGAATACAGCGAAACGGCAAGCAAACTGAGGGCGGAGAGGTTCGACGACATGTGAGAGGTTTCAGACAAACCGATGATAGAAAGTGAAAGACGGGTGGCGCAACAGGCGTCAGTCGGGCAGGACCCGCACGGGGATGCAGCGGGCTTCGGCAGCGGATGTGCACACGGGAGCGCCCCTCGCGCAAGCCTGAATCGTGTTGCACCGCGGCATGCGAGCAGCTAAGCAACTCTCGTCTGGCGAAATAGGGAGTGGTACTTATGGGATTTCGCGAGAATGGATCAGCCGCGCTGCTGTCCGCGGGCATCGCCGCCCTTTTGACCGGATGCTCTTCCAGCCCGCCGCCCGTTATCGGCGCGGCAGCCTCACAGCCGGACACCGCTCTCGGCCAAACAAATTACAGCGTCGAGCGTCCGTCCACCTATCTCTTGCGCGCAGCCGACCAGATTTCGGTGATGGTGCTGCGGGAGCCTGATCTGTCTCTGCCCAACGTCCGCGTGGGTGTGGAAGGCAACGTATCGGTGCCGATGCTGGGCTCCATCCCGGCTGCGGGCATGACCGCCAAGCAATTCGAGCAGGATCTGACGCGCCGCCTTGCAGCCGTGGGCCTCAAGTCGCCGATGGTCAGTGTCAACATCAACGAATATGCCTCGCACCTGGTGACTGTCGAAGGTGCGGTTGAACGGCCGGGCGTCTACACGTTCCAGCCCGGCGCGCGCCTTTCCGCGGCGGTCGCCCTTGCAAGCGGGCCAAAGCGATCGGCCAAGTTCGAACAACTTGCCGTGTTCCGGGAAGGCCCCGAAGGCGTGCTGGTTGCCAAGTTCGATTACGCTGCCATGCGCCAGGGCACCATGCTTGACCCCGTATTGCAGCCCGGTGACCGAGTGGTCATGGGGACCAATGGCCTTTCGGTGTTCTGGACGGATCTCCTCCAGGCGCTGCCGGCATTCGGCGTATTTGCCGCAGCAGGATTGACCAACTAAGCTCATGAACGACCCAACTATCCCGATGGCGCCCGCCCCTGGTCCTCAGGGGCGCTGGCTCGACAGTTACATGCCTGACGGTCAGGTCGTTCCTTATCAGCAACAGCCCGCCACCATCAATTTTGCGACAGTGCGCGGCATCCTGTTTCGCCAACGCTGGCTGATCGCCGGTGTCCTGGTGGCTGCGATCATCGGCGGCGTGATCTGGACCCTGCTCTCGACGCCGATGTACGAGGCGACGGCCAAGGTAAAGGTTGAACCTTACGGTCGCTACATCGTTGAAGGTCAGGACGTTGATCAGGGGATAGCTGCCAGCCAGATCTACGATTACATCTCCACCCAGATCGAAGTTCTCAAGAGCCGCAATCTTGCCGATATCGTTGCCAAACAGGCCAATCTCGGAGCGCGCTACGACCTGCTGGGCGAGGATATCGACGAAGGCCGCCCGCCTAATCTGACCGACGCGCAGTGGCTTGCCGAAAAGGAAAAGATTGCGGCCGGAATTCTTGCTGCCTCGGTCTCGCCCAAAATGCCGACCGAGAATTGGGTTATCCCGATCGGATTCCAATCCAGCAACAGAGTCCTCGCCGCAGAAATGGCCAACGCCTATGCGGATGCTTTCGTAGCGTTGGAATCGCGCGAGACCGTTTCGGAAAACAGCTACGCCGTCACCTACCTGCGCGAGCAGATCGACCTCACTCGCGATCGCCTCCAGCAGGCGGAGGAGGCTGCCAACCTCTATGCCCGCAATGCCGGAATTGTGGTTGACCAGTCTGTGGCGGTTGAAGGAGGGTCTACCGTGACCCTGACTTCGGCCAATCTGTCAGGCATCAACCAGCGTGTCGCGGAGGCAAGGGCGGTCCGGATCGCCGCAGAGCAACGCTGGCGTTCACTGCAAAACCTGCCCGCCGCGCAAATTCCCGAAGTGCAGGGCAGCCCTGTGCTGCAATCATTGATATCCGAACGCACCCGCAAGCGGGTCGAATTGGCGGACCTGCGGCAACGGTACAACGATGATTTCCCCCAGATCCGCAACCTTCTGGCACAATTGGAAGTGCTGGACGGCCAGATCGAACGCAGTAGCGCGGAAATCAAATCGCAAGTACGCAACGAATATGTGATCGCCCGCAATCAGGAACAGGCGCTCGAAGCGGAACTTGCGTCCGTCACGGGCGACACGCTGGTGGAACAAGACTCGCGGGTGCAATATGGTGTGCTTGAACGCGAAGCTCAGGCTCTGCGCGATCAGTTGAAGGTGCTGCTGGACCGTTTCAATCAGGTCAACAGCGCGGCCACTGTGCAGAGCGGCGCGATCAGCAAGCTCGACAGCGCCACGGTACCTAGTGCGCCTTATGCACCGAACCCCTTGCAGAACATGACCTTGGCGCTGGTGTTCGGCATCGCTCTGGCCGCAGGGCTTGCAGTGCTGCGCGAGACGCTTGATGACAGGGTGCGCTCGGTCGAGGAGGTCGAGGACAAGATCGGTCTTCCGCTTCTCGGCTTCACCCCGCATGTGCAGGAACCTGATCTCGACGATGCCGGGAACAACCGCTTCAGCGCGCTGATGGAAGCGTATGGATCGATCCGCGCATCGATCGACTTCAGCCTGCCGCGCAGCAAGAATGTCCTGCTGCTGACGAGCAGCAGCTCATCCGAAGGCAAGTCGACGACGTCGGTTATTCTGGCCGAGCTGTTCGCCAGCATGGGCCGCAAGACCTTGCTGATCGACGCCGATCTGCGGCGCCCCTCGGTGTCGCGCCTGGTCAACATCGAACGCCCGAAGGTCGGAGTGGTGGAGGTGCTGCTCGGCCACGTTCCGCTCGAAGCAGCGGTCATCAAGGGTGCGCACGAAAACCTCGAAATCCTGCCGGTCGGCGAAATCCCGCCCAATCCGACTGAGATCATTGATTCGCCAGAATTTCGGGCCTTCCTGCAGAAATGCCGTGAGGAATATTCTTTGGTGATCCTCGATTCCTCGCCGGTGATGGGGCTGGCGGATGCGCCGATCCTCTCGCGGATGGCCGATGGAACGGTGTTTATTCTTGAAGCCAACCGGGTGCCGTTTGGTCAGGCCCGTACCGCAGTGCGCCGGATCAAGGCGTCCGGGGGCAACATCCTCGGTGTGGTACTCACCAAATACCGCGCACTCGAAGCTGGCGATTCCTACAGCTATCAATACGGCTACTACCAGTACGGGCGCGACGCAGAGCAAGCCTGATCCGCCCGCAACGGATAAAGATAACAAGACGAGAGGATGCGCGGAGACGAAACCCGCATCGCCGGTCGGCACGGCCTTGCAGAACGTGAGATCATGAGATGACCGAACCTCTCCCGTTCACTGTCATCATTCCGGCGCACAACGAAGAATCAGTGATTGCGCGCTGCCTCAATACTGCGCTGCACGGCGCGCCTCCGGGCCATCGGATGCAGCTCGTCGTCGCCGCCAATGGTTGTGTCGATGAGACCGCCGCTGTAGCTCGCCGCACCGCGCCGACTGCGCTGGTCCTGGAGCTGCCGCAGGGCTCGAAAACCTTGGCGATGAACGAGGCTGCGCGGCATGCCCCGGGCTTCCCCCGCATCTTCCTCGATGCGGACGTGCAGTGCGATTACCGCACCCTCGCCGCGCTCGCGGCGGCGTTGACCCAACCAGGGGTGAAAGCGGCGTCGCCCGCCCTGCGGGTTGACCTGTCCCGATCCAGCTTTGCGGTACGCGCCTATTACCGGGTGTGGCTCACCCAGCCCTATGTCAGGCAGGCGATGGTCGGCTCGGGCTGCTTTGGCCTCTCCGAGGCTGGCTATGCACAGATCGGTGACTTTCCGCCGATCGTCGGAGACGATATCTGGGTCCACTCGCGCTTTACGCAAGCCGAACGTCGCAACGTGGCGCAAGACGAAGACGGACAGGCAGTGTGGTTCACAGTATCACCGCCCCGCAGGATCGGCGACCAGATCCGGGTGGAGACGCGTCGTCGGCTAGGCAACGAAGAAGTGCTCGCGCGCTATCCTGCCACGCATTTCAAGGGATCGAATTCGGCCCGTGACCTGCGGACGGCTTTGGCCGATGGTGCCGGTATGCTTGATGTCGGGATCTACCTTACGGTCAAGCTGATCACCCGCATCCGCGCTGCTCAGACCAAACGACGGAGCCAGACTATTACGTGGGAACGTGACCTGGCCGCACGGGAGGGCTGAAATGGACAGCGCCGAATCCACGCTGCCGAACGGCAAGCCCGATGTGTCGATCCTGATCGTGGCGTATAATTCAGCCGCGCTCATCGCGGCGTGTCTTGATGCAATTCCCGCCGCCGTCCGCGATCATAGCGCGGAGGTGCTGTTGGTCGACAACGGGGACGGCTCGACGGAGTTGCTCGTCAAGCGCGATTTTCCCCATGTGCAGATCGTCCCCAGTCGCGGAAACATCGGCTTTGCGGGGGGGAACAACCTGCTTGCGGCCCACGCGCAGGCGGATCGCCTGCTGCTGCTGAACCCCGACATGGTGGCGAAACCTGGCTCCATCGACGCGCTCATAAGGGGCGCGGCAAGGCACTCCGAAGCGGCGGCATGGGGCGGTGTGACCGTCGACGCAACCGGCAGGCCCGACGCTGGCAACGCAATTGCCATGCCTTCGCTTGCTGAACTCGTCAGCGTGGCGCTTGGCCGATCGAATATCGGCAACGCGCCGCTCAAGGGGATTGACCGGGATATGGAAGTCGATGTCCTGATCGGCGGTTTCGTGATGTTCGCGCGCAAGGCGTGGGAAGAAGCGGGCGGGCTGGACGAGCGGTATTTTCTGTATTGCGAGGAGGTCGACCTGTTTCACCGTCTGAGGCAGAAAGGCTATACTTTCTGGCGCATTTCGGATGCTTGCGGAGAGCACGAGGCGGCGCATGGCAATCACCTGTCGCCGATGCGGTTGCTCTACCGCGCGGCTGGCAGCATGGAGTTTGCGCGCGCCCATTGGTCGCCAGGAGCGCGGACCATGTCGGCGCTGCTGATCTGGATCGCAGCGGTTGAGCGATATCTCGCCGGCAGACTGCTTGGATCGCGCCGCCCACACCTGCGCCGGCTTGGCGAGGGCTATCGCCATGTGGCGATGCGACCGCATTTCTGGATGGCCGGATACCACCGCGAGCGTGGTCTTATGGCACGCCTCGCCCGCATGCCGATCAAGTCCTAGCGCAGGCTGCGGAAGGCACCCGCTCCCGCCCTCACCGTTCCCAAGGATGCACCGTTGCAGCATTTCATACTGACCCGCTTCAACATTGCCAGCCCCGGACGTGAGGCCCCGATCCGCAATGCCCCCGGCTGGCTGGCCCGGCGTTTCGACCTGTTCGAAGCCTGTTGTCTGCCGAGCATGGCGGCCCAGCAGCCGAGCACATTCCGCTGGCTGATATATTTTGACGAGCAGACGCCAGACGAATTTCGCACCCGGATTGCTGCCGCGCAGGCAGTCGTCCCGTTCGATGCGATCTTCGTAGGGCCTTTCCGCGCGGGACTTGCGGCGCTGGACGTGGCGGCGCGGCTGGAAAGCACCGAAGGGCGGCTGATCACCACCCGGCTCGACAACGACGATGCGATATCGAGCGATTTTCTCGCCCGGGTGAAAGCCGAAGCCGCTCGATTCCCGGATGGCACAATCATCAATTTCCGCGAAGGTATCGCGTTCAAGGACCGCCGTCTCTATACCGCCGCAGACGAGAGTAATCCGTTCACTTCGCTGGTCGAACCGGCCAGCAATGCGGTCACGATCTGGGCCGCCCCGCATACGGAGCTGGCCGAGCGGTTCCCGTTGCAACAGGTGATCACCGATCCGTGCTGGCTTCAGGTGGTGCATGGCGAGAACGTCGCCAACCGGATCAAGGGCAAACGGCTGGCGGACAAGGCCGTTTTGGCCCGCTTTGCCCTGGGGGCGACGGTCGAGGTCGAGCCCACGGGGTGGATGGCGCTCGCGTGGGATCGGTTCGTGCTGTTTCCGGCCCGGCGGGCGCGAGAGTGGGCTATTGTGATAGCAAAGACGTTGATGCGACGCGGCTGACGCGGGGTACGCGCCGCAACAGGATCAACGCAGTCGTTGCCCCATCGGCGGCATGTGCTGCGCCGTATCAACCGGGCCAGGCGGAGGACGGAAGCCCGGCTGCTGCACGGGCGCTCGCTCGCGCAACATCGCGTAACCGATGCTGACACTCATCCCGAGCATCAGGTGATACCACACCTGCGTCGATAGCCAGATCGACACGGATACAATCCCCAAGGCAAACACGGCCAGCGCCATCACGAGGCCGCGGATGGCCATCCTGTCGACATGCGTCTCGCGCATAGACCGGCGATTGAGCGCGAGCAAGGCAAGGATCGTAGCCGCCGCCAGGGTTACCGGCGGCACCAACCCGTACTGGATCGCCAGCAGCAGCCAGTAGTGATCGATCGATCCGCTGAACATCCAGCTGGGCCGCTCCCACTCGGCATAACCGATACCGAACCACGGGTTCTTTTCAACATTCATCGTGCCGTAACGCCAGATCAACACCCGGTTGAACGCGCTGTAGGAGTTGAGCGAGGCATAACGCATGATGAGGTTGAACGAGCCGGACTTCGTTCCGAATTCGAGCGCAAAGATGACGATCGCGCTGACCACGAAGAACAGGCGCCAGGAAAAATTGGCGATCCGCTGGCTGATCCAGTTGTAGACGATCAGCATAAGGCTGATGCTGATTGCCAGCATGGCCGCCGAGCTGACGGTGAAAATGCTGAAAAAAGAGGTTCCGATGCCGACAAGGCGCGGCCAGCCTTTCACGCCGGAAAGCCAGTAAAGCGGCAGGAAGCTGGCGAAGAAAATACCCGCAAGGATGGGGTGAGGAAACGGACCGCGAGACCGCATCAGGCCTAGCCGCTCATCAATGTTATATACCCCTCGAACATTCAACAGATCGCCTACGAACGGCTGCAGAAGGTGCCGGTGGAGCACCGATTCAAGCGCCACGATTACCGCCATGAATGCAAGTCCGGGCAACATCAGAATCAGAAACAACCGCAGATCCCGCAGTGATCGGAAAGCCGCGCGGCCAAAGAAGTAGGCGAGCCCGATATCGACTGTCATCGCCACCGAAGATGTGAAGAAGTCCGTGAATTCCGTCGTTGTGTACAGCGCCAGCCAGATCCATGCCGTGCCGAACAGCATCAGAAAATCCGGAAGCACCCAGGTCCAGCGCCCCCGAATGTTGGTGTAGAGCACGAATAACGAGGCCGCGATCAGGAAGAAACGGTAAGGGGGGATCACCGATCCGAACACCGTCATGTTAAGCTGCGGTGGCAACAGCATCACGTATCCCAGCGCCACCGCGAGATACACGAACCGGTCGTCCGGCTTGGCCGCCTGCGAGGCGGGCATCGTCCGATAGGCAGGTCGCGGGGCTAGGAGTGTCGCCATCGCGGCAGCATTAGCCCGAATTGCGCAGCGCAGCAAAGGGTCAATCGGCAAATCCACCCGGATCGCCCGGTGCCGCGCCCGACCGATTGATGACCCGCTGGCTGACAACGCGGGCAGGCGAGCCGGCAATGATGCTCATCGGCGGGAAAGTCCCCTTCACGACGGCCCCGGCCGCAATAATCGATCCGTGGCCGATGGTGGTACCAGGCAGCACGATCGCGCGCGTAGCCAACCATACATCGTTCCCGATCACGATATCGGCTTCAGCCATCGGCTGATCGGTGACCGGGCTGCCCAAGTCATGGCGATAACTGGCAGCGGTCAACAATACGTCGGGGCCAAACAGCACATCATCGCCCAGCACGATCCGCCCGTGGCTGGGGCCGGCCCACAAGTGACAGCGCGATCCGATGCGCACCCGTCTTCCGATCTGGATTCGCGCCGCGTTCTGGAACACCGCGTCGGGACTGACATTGCCCGGCGCGGCGAAGCGGATATCGCGCAGGGGCGCGACATGGGTGTAGTTGTAGTAATTCACGAGCTTGAAGAGATGCAGCCACGCTCGCGGATCGAAGATCGATGCCAGAAGACGGGCGCCCCGCTGCACCCGATTCGGGCTGCTCTTTCGAACCTCTGGGTTGGAGACCATGTTACGGTAAGGCCTTCTGTCGCTCAACGATTACCCGCTTGGCACCCGCGATACAGCCGGACGGGTTATAGCACCAAGCAAGAAATCACTTTCCTACCGCCCTGTCTTTTTGGTTCAGTCTTTCACGCAGATTAACCAAAAAGGATATAAAAATGCCTAGCGACCCCTTTTTTTCCGCGACTGACAGCCTGATCGCACCGGCCCGCCTCGCTTTCACCATCACCCCATCAGATAGCGTCGATCTCGCGGCAGCAACCAAGGCGATCTATGTCGGCACGGGCGGTGATCTCGTGCTTCGTGCAGTCGGATCGACGAATGACGTCACGTTGAAGAACGTCGCCAGCGGCAGCGTGCTGGCGGTCAGGGTCCAGTCTGTCCGGGTGGCGGGCACTACGGCCGCAGACATCGTGGGGCTTGCTTGATGAGCTGGCTCGGCATCGGACTGGTTTCCGAAAACCGCACCCGCCGATCCGGCGCGTTGGGACCGGTTGGGAGCCCGCCTGTGCTCACGCCTGGTGCCGCGTGGACGGGTGAGCTTGGTTCAGGCTTCTCAACAGTTCCTGTCGATCCCGTTCGCGTGACGGCCAAGCCAGCACTACGCCTGCTGACCCCGGCCAACCAGCACTTTTCCCAGACGCTCGATGTCGGCGTGATCGCGATGGCGAATGATCGGGGAACGCTCGTTAACAATTTCGGGATCGAACAGATCACGTTCCATTACGAAGGCAGGGCGGTCAGCGTAGCGGCGCCTTCGTGGAACACCGTCCCGACAGAACGCGGAGCGCGCACCTACTTCGGGTGGTGGGTGCGCCTGCACAAACCCGTCGGACAGACGGGCAAGGCGCAGCTCTACGTCGAAGCCCAAGCCCGCGACCCCGCCCTTCAGCGCCGCGTGATCGGGCCGTTCAATTTTTCGCCAACCGCGACCGAATATGATCTCGAACTTGAGATCAATCCCGATCTGCCGGTCATTACCGGCCAACGCTACCAGAGCTTCTGGCCAGCCATCAGCTACGCCCGCGCGCAGGCACCGCACAACCCCCGGTTTCTCATTACCAAACCGGGCAAGTATGAAATTGAGCGCAGCCCGACCAACAGCGAGGCACCGACCGATCAATATGCGATCACCGGTCGCTACACCGTTGAAGCGACCGTGCCTGGCGTGTCCATTGGCAAACTGGCCTACGTAAACGACACACTCGCCAGCATCCCGGGGCACCGCACCTACTGGCGTCTTCGCGGCAGCAACATCACGCTGGACACGCGTTACATGTCCAACTGGACGGCCCGTGCGACCAACACCTTCCCCAACGATATCCAGCACTGGATGGACGGGATCACCGTCACCACCACCGATCCCACCGGCAAGGACGAACTGTTCCGCGGCGGCACCACGCCGCGTTCGTCGCAGGTGGTCTTCGGCTTTCCGCATTACACCGAATGCCACTTCATCAAGCAGAACACCCCCTGCAACGCGGCCAATCTGGTGCGCGGATGTCTTGTCGAGGATTCCTCGCAGGACATCGTCTCGAATGCGCGCTGCGTCGTCCATTCGACCTTCGAACACTCGGACCAGGATTTCTGGAACTCGGACACCCCCGCCATCACCGTCACCATCCCGACCGGCGACACGCTGTCGCGCGCGGGCGGCAATTACTCCAGCGGAACCGGCGGCGGAATATGGACGGCGATCGTCAGCGGTGTCACGTACACTTACGACGTTGGCAACGGCAGCGAGCTTTATTACCTGCGCACGCCAACCGGCGGGTACAAGGGCGCGTCCGGCATCGGCGGCTACTGGGTCAGCGATGTGGTCGCCTGGCTGGGCGCCTTGCCCGGGTGGAGCGCAACAATCACGCCGGATTTTGCGGCCCGGGACCGAGTTGCCTCCGCCTTGTCCCGGCCGGGCCTTGTCGGCCAGGGCTTCGACGTGGCGCGTGGCACACAGATCGTTGGTAACGGGACCGCGCAGACCATTGTCTGGAACGTGAACACCCACGGCGATTGGCACCAGCATTCAAGCGGCGTTGCGGAAAACCGGATCATCGCCTTCAACCGTGGCTGGGATCTTGAGGTGCAGCTGGTCTTCCTTGCCCCGATCCTCGCGAACGGGATTGCCGGGTCACACGACTATTTCATCGTCGGCAACCTGCTGGCTGTGAAGCCCGATCCGGTCCCCGGCGGCTGGAACCCGGATTCCGGCGCGTCGCAGCTGTCGCGCCCGCAGGATATGAGCCACTGCGTCATTGCCCACAATACCTTCGCAAACCAACGCTTCCAGCCGAACTTTACCACCGGGAACGTCCGGGACGGCGGCTATAACCTTGTCAAAAATAATGCATTTCGTGCCTTCACCTGGCTGGGCGGCGTGGTTGCGCGCGGGGTGACGGTGGACGGTGTGTTGATCCATGAAGGGCAAGCGGTGCCCGACGGCGTCACCAATTACATCGTTACCGGGAATAGCAGCACGCTTTTTGCCGATTTCGACGCGGGCGACTTCACGCCCACCGCGCTGATGCGACAGGTGGGTTTGCAGGCGGCGATCCCGGTGGATCTCAATCAAACCCCGCTGGTCAGCCCCACAGCACCGGGAGGTGTGGCAGCGGTCGCCAATAGTCTGTTGGTGCCACCCGTAGTTCCCGAACCGACCGATATTCTCGGTCCGGCAGGCCTCGCCCTCGCTTCGGCGATCGGGAGCCTTACCCACGGCGGCATGTGGCTGTTCGCCGAGGCGACCAACCCCGGGCTGTGGCGGGCCATGAACCTTGCCGGCGATGCGAGCGACTTCACCCAAGGCACCGCAGCCAGCCAGCCTGCCATCGGTCCGACTGGCGCAGTGTTTGGCTCGGATGATCAGATCAACGCCACCCTGTTTGCCGGGCCGCACGATATCTACGTTCTGCTGAGGAAAAATGCGCCGAGCACGGTCGGGCAGATCATCCGCAACCAGGTTATCCTTTCGGACGGGTCGATCACTCCGGCAGTGGCCACGGCGGGCGCATCGGTGTGGGTCAACGGGTTGCCGGTTTCAACGCGCGCCGCGCTGTTCACTGCGCTCGATGCAGAGACGGCGGGCAACACGCGCTGGGCGGAGGTGCGGGTCGACAATATTCAGCTCGCAGCGATCGAGATCGGCCGCAGCCCTGCCGATGCGTTCGCAGGCGACATCCTCGCGGTTGTTGCGCTGCCGCGCTTCGCGGTGGAAGCCAGCGAAGAGCTTGCCGCTCTGCGGGCGCTGGCACGGGCGTGGATGGAGGAATTGCAGCCCGCCCTGCCCGCTTACCCCGCCGTGCCGCCTGACATCACGGCGCTTTCGATCAGCGGAACGGCCCAGAATGGTCAGGTGCTCACGGCCGTTGCCAGCGTCACCGGTGCCCCGCCGATTGGCACTACCTTTCAATGGGAATTCAACGGTATCGATATCGCCGGGCAGACCGCCAGCACCATCACGCTCAATGAAGCCGGCATGGGGCTGTTCAACAATGGCGAGATCGCGGTCAGGTGCACTGCAACCAACGCCGGGGGCTCTGACACGGCAAGGGCTACCATCACGTTCGTCTCGGCCCTGCCGCCTCCCATCAACGGCTGGGTCGCGAACTCCTCCAACAGCGCGTCGAGCGGCACTGGTCTTGTCCTGACCGTTCCCGCAGGCGCAGCGGCAGGCGACCTGCTGGTGGTTCACAGCCTCTCAAGCCTCTCCAACCCCCACAGCGCGCCGGCCGGGTGGACAGCCGGGCCGACCAGCAGCGGCCACAGCCTGTTCTACCGCACATGGGACGGGGTTACGCCGAGCTTCACCTTCACCACGCCGGCCAGCGTAGCGCAGTCGGCGCTGATGCAGGTATGGCGCGGCTATGCGTTCGGCGTTTCGAGCACGTTCTCGATCGGCACGACCAATCAGACGCCCCAAACCATCACGGTGCCTGCCAATAGCAGCATTTCGGTTCAGGTCGTCAGCTCCAACGCCGTCGCCAATTCCTACTCCATGCCGGCGGGATGGACGGCGCGGGGTGCAGTCACCAGCAATCGCCTGTTGATGGCGTTCCAGCGTGACGCCAAGGTCGCGGCAGGCGCGCTGCCGGGTGTGACCATGACCCGCACCACCGGCACCAGCAACGGCGCGGGCCTGCAATACGCGTTGTCGCCGATCTGATTGACGCTCCGGGCCGCGCCCATTACGGTGCGGCCCGGCTCGCGCAATTAAGCCTCCAGATGGCGGACCAACGCATAGGGATCGGTCGTGGGATCCCCGGCACGGGCAATCCGCTGCGCCCGTGTGCGCCACAGCTTGAAGCGTGAGCGCATCAGCGGCCATACCGTGCGGCCCAGCGGCACTGTCAGCGTCACCAGCGGCAGGCGGTCGTGCCATTTGCGACGCATGTAGTGCCAAGCATCGGTGTAACCCCCAGCATAGCCATGCACCGGCTTGCTGTTGTGGATCGCCGGGATATCGGCGACGTAGCATTTGCGCCCGGCAGCTATTGCGCTCACGACAATATCGGTGCCGTAGAGATGAAAACCCGGCAGCGCGTCGTCGAACCGGAGGCAGGCCGCCCGGTTCAGCACAATCACGAACTCGTCGATGCTGCTCGTCTCCACCGGCTGGTCGAACGGTCCGCCCAGACGGCGTGCCAATCCGGTCGACCAGGCGTGGCCGATCGGGCGTCCGGTCATATCGACGCCGAAGGCACCTATCACCGCCCAATCGGGATCGACGCTTTCGATCCGGGTGATGGCGGTTGCCAGCCGCTCGGCCCAGTCGTCGGGCAGGAACACATCCTGATGCGCAAACACCACAATCCGTGCGGTGCTCTCGTCGAGACCCTGATTATACGCTTGCGAAGCCGACGCCGCGCCGCGGTAGCACTTCAGATCAACCGTGCCTTCGCGGATGATCTTGGAGCGCATGAGGTTGTGCGCCAGAATGCCATCATCGTTGACGGCAGCGACAATCTGCATGTCGGCGAGCAGGGCGGCCTCGGTCATCATGTCGCGCGCCCGACGATGCAGATCGTGCGAACGCTCAGATGGCGCAGGCGGCCCAGGGTCCAGCCGCGCCGCTGGTCATCGATAGAAGAACAGGCCTTGTCGCCACAGGCGAAACCGGCTGGCATCACGTTCTGCGCCATTATCAACCCTTTCGGTATATCAGACCCGGTATCCGGGACGGCAACGTTCTTATTGCAGCGCGCAATTCATCCGAAAGGATCAGCGCCGCGACAGACCCCGGCAAGGCGGCGGCCACGGCACCCATGATCGCCAGGATCCAGCCTTCGGCGGGATCGAACAGGAAGGTCAAACCGATCACCAGCAATGACAGCAGGAACAGCGCCAGCCCGAGGGTCAGCGCAGTCCTGGTGATTTCACGCACGCGGCGGCTGACCTGGAACAGCGCAAAGCAGGTCGCCGCCGCATCGCCCAAGCTCATGCAAAGAGCCACCCACACAATCCCCTCGCCAGTCGACAGGGCATAAACCGCCGCGCCCAGCCCGATGATGCGCAGCAGGCTGGCGTTGAGAATGTCGCTTGTGCCGCCAAGGCTGAGCGAAATTGTCGCGCACCACGATCGCAGCATCAGCGCCGCTGCCTGAATCGCAAGAAAGGTGGCCAGCAGGGCCGGAACCCTGAACTCAGGGCCGAACAGCAACATCACCAGCGGCGCGCCAAGCAATGCAAGCGGGAACACCGTAGCCGACATCAACAGCAGCGCAATCGCCCCGGTGTGGCGGGCGCGCTGCGCGAAATGCTGCATGTTGCCGCGCGCCTCGGACATCAGCGGGAAGAACAGATTGCCGGTGACCTTGGCGAAGAACAGGCTGATCCCGCCCGTGATGGCTGCGACTGACACGTAACCGGCCAGCTCGCTCATCCCTTCAAGCGCGCCGATGATGATCCGGTCGCCCTGCGTGGCGAAGAAGATCACCACGCCGTTCAGCAGCAGCGGCCAGCCATAGACCATCACCGACCGGAACGCAGCGCCATCAAGGCCCAGCCGGTAAGGCCGCGCCGCCAGCACATGCGACAAGGTGACCGACACCACCGACGTCAGCAAGCATCCTGCCGCCACCGCAATGAAATCGCGCGTGATGGCCGCCACGACCACCGCCAGCACCACCCCCGGCACCAGCCCGCCGAGCATCATCCTGACATAGGCCCCGAACTGCATCCGGCGTTGCTGCGCCAGCGGATCGAGATTGCGAAACCCCTCGATCACCGGGATCAGCCCGGCCAGCGCATAGAACCAGGCGTGTTCCGGCTGGCCGAACCGGCCCGCGATCCAGCCCGACAGCAGCACGATCGCCAGCCCCATCACCAGCCCGCGCAGCAGCAGCATCGTGGCGAGCGTGGGCATGGCCCGCTCGAAATCATCCTCGCTCGACTGGATGACATATTTCTCGATCCCCACATCGCTGATCAGCGCAAAGGCGCTCACCACCAGCAGGAAGGTCACGCTGATGCCGAAATATTCCGGCCCCAGCAGCCGCGCCACCAGCACGGTGCGGGCGAACAGCAGCGCGTGTTCGGCCATCGAGCCGAAACCCAGCGTCAGCCCCGCCTTGGAGACGCGCCGCGTGTTCATGCCGGGGCGATCCGCATTGTCAGTCCGCGCCCTTGGCCGTCACCAGCCGCCGCAGCGTGCCGAGCAGGCTGCGCAGGTTCTCCTTCGCCCCCAGCATCCGCGCATTGCGCCCCAGCGCCAGCCCGGCATAACGCGGCCGCTTGCGCCCCGTCAGCGTCATGGCTGTGAGGCGGGAGATCACCAGCCCTTTGCGCTTGGCCTGGAAGGGCTGCATCCGGGCGATGGCTGTCACCTCCACTGGCTCGGTCAACAGCATCCCGGCCGCCACCGCCTCGGCCACCAGCGCCTCGCCCTTGCGGGTGCGGGTGAGCACAAGGCTGCGGCCTTCCTGTTCGGCGAACAGCGGGCGGCCCGCTTCGTCCAGATGCCAGCCATCGGCACACACCACGTCGGCGAACTCGCCGATCCCGTCGGGGCAGATCTTGCAGCGGAATTGCAGATGGCGGTTGAGGATCGTGCCCCAGCTGGTGTCGTAATCCATGGTGAAGCGGCGCCCATCGGCCAGCTCTGCCGTGGCATAGCCCGGCCAGCCATCGCCGCGAAAACGGAAAGCGGTTACGGCGCTTTCATCCTCCACCCCCATCGCCTTGAGAAGCGCGGAGGTGCCGCGATAGCTCGGCACGCCAGCACACATGAAAGCGAACATGAAGGGCACCTTGGCATCCACGCGCGGATCGTGGCGGGCAAGCTGCCTGAGGCCCGCGACATCGCAGGGCTTGCCGACGAAGGCGAAGCGCCCCGGCCCATCGAGCCGCGCGGCGATATCCTCAAGCGGCGAGGAAGGGGCGTAACGCGATCCGGCAGCGCGGAACACATCGTCACGCCCTGTGCTGATCGCAAGTGCATTGCGGATCGGCGAATCCTCCGCCACCGCCGTCTGCACCACGTAATCAATCTGCCCGCTGGCGAGCAGGTGCACCAGCATTGCCGACAATCCGCCGCCTGATGAGGCATTGCGGCGCAGCTCTGCATCCGCGCTCCAGCCCAGCCGGGCGGTGATGAGCGGACCCCAGATCGGGTGATACTCGGCCTCGTAAGTGGCCGGATCGTGGCGGATATTCGCGCCCGGGCAGGCGGCGTCGATCAGCCGTGCCTGCTCTGGCGGGACAGCGCCCACCACCACCGGGCGGCGGTATCCTTCGGGCGAGTTCTGCATGACGATGGCCGGACGCGCCTGCTCGCCAAGCCCTGCGCACATCCCGCAACCGGCGCACAGGCCATTCGCCGTGATCGTTTGCACATCAAGCACGAGCGGCGACTTGTGCAATCGTCTGGCCGAGAAACGCGCGGTAGTTTTCCAGCCGCCGCCGAGCCTCGGCATTGGCGGCGATGGCATCGCTGCGCACCTTGGGCAGATCGGCGAGCGCGGCATCTACCGTCGCCAATGCGGCTTCGTTGGTGGTGCTGGTCATGTCGACATTCCAGCCATAGCCGATGGAATCGAACAACCCGTTGAACTTGCGGCTATATCCCAGTGGCACGACCGCCGTGTCGGAAGAGATCGCGGCAATGGTCGCGTGCATCCGGCTGCCCATCAGCAGGTCGAGATCGGCAATATAGGTCTTGGCCTGCGACGGCCCGGCAAAGCGCGGCGGCAGGATCACCTGCGGATAGCGTTCGCGCAAGGCTTCGGACGCGGCGTAATCATCCTCGTGCGGGAGGAAGCTGGCGAGCACATGGGGCACGAAATGCACCTCGAACCGCGGATCGCCGGTCAGCCGGTCCAGCAGGGAATCGATCAGGGCCGGGTAATCCACCGTCAGCCTGATCTTGTCGCTCGCCACGGCGGCCGCATCGCGGCGATACATCAGCGCCGATACGTTGAGCCCGACCTTGATCTTGCGCCCGACCGTCAGATCGCGCCCGTCCTTGTCGGCAGGGCGATCGTAAGGGAGCGCGAAGGCGACGTCGGTGGTGAGCGAGGATTTGCGGCCCAGCCCCATTTCGCCCAGCAGCCGAAAGGACGTCTCATCCCGGGCGAACACATGGCGGGCGAATTTCAGCGCGCCCTGCGCCGCCAGCCGCGCCTTGCCGTCGGTGAACGGCCCGATGGTCTGCGGGCTCAGCACCAGCGGCGTGCCGCGCCCTGCCACCATCACCTTGGACAGCAGCATCATCCCGTAACGGCCCCAGGCGTAGATGTCCGAAAAGCTGTCGCCCGATCCGATGTCGAACACGATGTCACAGCGCGCCATGGTGCGGTGCAGATCGGACCACGGCTTGGCCAGCGCCTTGTAGCCGACATTGACGAAGTCGTTGGGGTAGGCGGTTTCCTGACTGTAATCGACCTGCCCACGCGATCCCATCAAGTGGAACACCGGCTGGCGTCCGGCGGCTTCCACCGCCGCCGCGATCAGGTTGATATTGGCGAGCGTCAATGCGCCGACGCCGAGATTTTCCGATTTGAAGGTGTGCCACAGCAGCCCGACATGGAGCGGCCTGGCGGAGGCAAGAGCATTGGCGGGGGCGGTCATTCTGGGCTCCTCGCCATGGCTCAACCGGCCAGCAGCGGCCGCCACCACGCCTCGCGCTCAAGATACCAGCGCAGCGTCTGGCGCAAGCCATCCTCGAAACCGTGCGCGGGGGCATAGCCCAATTCCGCGCGGGCCTTGGTTTCGTCGATGGCGTAGCGGCGATCATGCCCGGCGCGGTCGGTGACGAAGGTCTTGAGGCTGTCGGTCGGCTGGCCCTTGGCCGCAGGCGCATCGGGGTAGCGTTCCGCGAGGCCGTCCACCTCGGCAAAGGCACGGTCCACCTCGGCGCAGATGGTGTCGATCACGGCCATGTTGGGCAGTTCCGCCCCGCCGCCGATGTTGTAGGTCTCGCCCGGCTGGCCGCGAAGCAGGCAGGCCTCGATCCCGCGGCAATGGTCCTCGACATGCAGCCAGTCGCGCACGTTCATCCCGTCGCCGTAGATCGGCAGGTTGCGGCCGTGCAACGCATTCAGCAGGAACAGCGGGATCAGCTTTTCGGGGTACTGATAGGGGCCGTAATTGTTCGAGCAATTGCTCGTCGTCACCTCCAGCCCGAAGGTGTGGTGATAGGCGCGCACCAGATGGTCGGAGGCGGCCTTGCTCGCCGAATAGGGCGAGTTGGGGGCATAGGGCGTTGTTTCGGAGAAGGCGGGATCGTTGGGGCCGAGCGATCCGAACACCTCGTCGGTCGAGATATGATGGAAGCGGTGGGCCGCGCCGCTGCCCGCCAGCCACACCGCGCGCGCCGCCTTCAGCAGGCTGTTGGTGCCCAGGATGTTGGTGTCGATGAATGCGTCAGGCCCGCTGATCGAACGGTCGACATGGCTTTCAGCAGCGAAGTGGACCAGCGTCGTCACCTCATGATCGCGCAGCAGCCTCTCGACCAGCGCGGTATCGCGGATGTCGCCTTCGACCAGCTCGGCATGGGGCGCGCCTTCGAGTGTGGAGCGGTTCCCGGCATAGGTCAGCGCGTCGAGCACGATCACCCGGTCTTCCGGGTGCTTGGCATTCCAGTAATGCACAAAGTTGCCGCCGATGAAGCCGGCGCCGCCGGTGACGAGCAGATTAGCCAAGTTTCGCTTCCTCTTCGAGCATCAGACGCAGGTTCGTGCGCCAGTGGACCGGCTGATCGCCAATGGCGGCCCGCGTCTTGCTGCAATCGAGCAGCGAAAACGCCGGGCGGCGCGCCGGTGTCGGATAATCGGCGGTGGTGATCGCCTTGATCACCGGAATGCGTTTCACAAGGCCCAGCGCCTGCGCCTCTTCGGCAATGGCCACCGCAAAGTCGTGCCAGCTGATCGCACCATCATCGGAATGGTGGAAGGTGCCGCTCGCGCCCTGTTCGGCCAAGGCCCAGATGGTGCGGGCCAAACCCGTCGCCCATGTCGGCGAGCCGACCTGATCGGCGACGACGCCCAGTTCTTCGCGCTCGTTCATGAGGCGGATCATGGTGCGCACGAAGTTCGCCCCGCCCGCCTCGTAAACCCACGCGGTGCGCACCAGCAGGTCTTCAGAGCGCAGCTTGTCCTCGCCTTCGGCCTTGGTGCGGCCATAGGCCGACTGCGGATTGCGCGGCGCATCGGGCGTGTAAGGGTCTGCCGCGGTGCCATCGAAGACATAGTCGGTGGAGACATGGACGACCTTGCCGCCCGTCTGCGCCATGGCCTCAACCATCACCGCCACGGCATCGGCATTGATCGCCCGGGCCAGCGTCTCGTCACTTTCGGCCCGGTCAACCGCGGTATAGGCGGCGGCATTGACGATGAGATCGGGCGCTTCGACCACCAGCCGCGCGGTCAGCATCGCGGCGTCGGTGAGGTCGACATCCTCAACATCGATGGCGTTGATATCCGCCCAGGCGGGCGCAGTGCGCTGAAGCGCGCCGCCCAGCTGCCCGTTCGCGCCGGTGATCAGCACTCTCATGCGAACACCGGCACGTGCGCCAGCGCCAGCCCGCGCGTGTCCTTCTCGGAAATCAGCGGCATCATGCCATCAAGCGGCCAATCGATCCCCACCGCCGGATCATCCCACGCCAGCGTGAATTCTGACTGCGGCGCGTAAGGCGCGGTGCATTTGTAGAGAAAATCGGTGTCATCTTCGAGCGTGAGGAAGCCATGAGCAAAGCCTTCGGGCACCCAGAACATCCGCTTGTTTTCCGCGCTCAGCTCAACCCCCACCCACTTCCCGAAGGTTGGCGAATTGCCGCGCAGATCAACCGCCACGTCAAACACCGCGCCGTTCGTCACCCGCACCAGCTTGCCCTGCGGCCCGGGGTTCTGAAAGTGCAGGCCCCTGAGCACGCCCTTCTGCGAGCGGCTGTGGTTGTCCTGCACGAAAGCAAGATCCAGCCCCGCCCCGGCGAAACCCGCCGCGTTCCAGGTCTCCATGAAAAACCCGCGCGCATCGCCAAACACGCGCGGTTCGATGATCAGCACGCCGGGGATGGCGGTTTCGACGATGTTCACGGCAGCACCGGGCTTTCGAGGAGTTTCAGGAGATATTCGCCATAGCCCGACTTGCGCAGCGGCTCGGCGATTTCGCGCAGGCGGTCGGCGGTGATGAAGCCCTGCCGCAGCGCGATTTCCTCAGGACAGCAGATCTTCAGCCCCTGCCGTTCTTCAGTGATGCGCACATAGGTCGCCGCATCGAGCAGTGAGGCGTGGGTGCCGGTGTCGAGCCAGGCGAAACCGCGCCCCATGATCTCGACCGACATCGTGCCTTCGTCGAGATACAGCCGGTTCAAGTCAGTGATCTCAAGCTCCCCGCGCGGCGAAGGCTTCAGATCGCGGGCGCGATCGGCAACCGTTTCGTCGTAGAAATACAGCCCCGTCACCGCATAGTTGGACTTGGGAACCTTGGGCTTTTCCTCGATCGAGATGGCCTTGCCTGCATGGTCGAATTCGACCACGCCGAAGGCCTGCGGATCGTTGACGCGGTAGGCGAACACCGTCGACCCGGCCTTGCGCATGTTGGCGCTGCGCAGCAGATCGGGCAGGCCGTGGCCATAAAAGATGTTGTCGCCAAGGATCAGCGCGCTCGGCCCGCCGCGCACGAAATCCGCGCCGATGTGGAACGCCTGCGCCAGCCCCTCGGGCTTGGGCTGCACGGCATAGGTCAGCGACACGCCGAAATCCGAACCATCGCCCAGCACGCGCTGGAACTGCGCCGCGTCCTCAGGCGTGGTGATAATCAGGATTTCGCGGATGCCCGCCAGCATCAGGGTGCTGAGCGGGTAATAGATCATCGGCTTGTCGAAGATCGGCATCAACTGCTTGGAAACACCGCGCGTCAGCGGGTACAGACGGGTGCCCGATCCACCGGCCAGGATGATCCCACGCCTTGCCATGCTGCCTGCGTCGTCACCCATTGGTCACCTCGTCGATACGTATAATTGCGAAGGCGTCGCTGCATTGCAGCATGACCCCGAGGGGTCAATCATCAATTGGGCAGCGCGGCGAAAAAAGTGGCTTTCCCCGACCCACGCCGGAGTTTAGGTGCAGTTGCGAAATAAATGGAGCTGGCGCAGCAGTTCATCGCACCCACGGCTTGGAAGGCGTCGCATGACCGATGTGATCACCCCGATCTACACCCAGTCGCACCGCGACGGCATTGAGGCGATCTGTCCGGCATCGGAGCCGACTTCGAGCCTGCGGCGCTTGCGCAAAACGTCGGCCGCCGTGCGCGATCCCGGGTTCTGCGCCGCAAATGTCGCAGGCGCATGATGGCCGGTCCCACGGTCGAACTGCTGCTCGCAACCTTCAACAGTGAGCAATATCTTGCCGATCTGCTGGAATCGCTGATCGCGCAGACGCATGATGATTTCGTGCTGATCGTCTCCGACGATGGCTCGCGCGATGGGACGCGCGATATTCTTGCGCGGTTCGCCCCCCGCTTCCGCCATCCCCCGCGTCTGCTGGATCAGGCGGCGCCCTCCGGCTTGGCGATGATGAACTTCGCCCGGCTGCTTGGCGAAGCGCGCGCGGATTATGTGCTGCTGGTCGATCATGACGATATCTGGCACCCCGAAAAGGTGGCGCGCGGCCTTGCCCGCGTGCGCGCGGTTGAGGCCGAGCGGGGGACCGATCATCCCGTGCTGGCGCATGGCGATCTGCGCGTGATCGACGGCGCGGGGAACGTGGCGCGCCCTTCGTTCTGGGCGATGAAGCAGATCGATCCGGCGTGCTCCAGCAGTCTGCGCCGCACGCTGATCCACGCCTCGGTGGTGGGCTGCACCACCACGATGAACCGCGCGCTGGTGAAGGCCTGCCTGCCGATCCCGCGCGCAGCGGTGATGCATGACTGGTGGATCAGCCTGATCGCGGCAGCGTGCGGGACCGTGGTGTTCGATCCCGTGCCGCAGATCGATTATCGCATCCACGGCAACAACGTCTCCAACCCGCGCGAGGCTTCGGCCAGTGCGGCGATGGGGCAGGCGAATTACCGCGTGGTGATGCAGCAGAAGATCGCCGTGCGCGCGCGGCAGGCGGCGGCTTTGGCCGAGCATCTGGAACATGCCGCCCCGCCCGCCGCCGCGCTGGCACGCCAGTTTGCGCGGCTGCCGCAGATCGGCTTTGTCGCCCGGCGCGTCTCCATCCTGCGGCACCGCTTCCTGTTCCCCGGCATTTGGAGAAATCTCGCATTGGCGCTAGCAAGTTGATCACGCTTGCGCGGCGCACGGGCGAGAACCGATGCCTGAGATGAACCCGATCGACACGGCTGACCGTTTTCTGGCGGCGTGTCTTCGCCGTGCGCTGGCTGCCGACAGCCTCCCGGCATGGCCGCAAGGGTGGGGCGAGCGGCACGAGCACATCGTCGGCGCGCGCGCAGAGTTCCACGGCATTGCGCTGGTGCTGGCCCGGCAGCTCGGATCGGCCGAAGGCTGGCCCGCTGCGGTGTGCGAACGTATGCAGGCCGAAGCGCGGCTGGCCGGTCTTGGCGAGGTGATGCACCGCGCTGGCATCCTCCGCCTGCTCGCGGCGCTGGCCGATGCGGGGATCGCGGCGCTGGTGATGAAGGGCACCGCGCTCGCCTATCTCTACCACGATGATCCCGCAATGCGGCGGCGCGGGGATACTGATCTGCTGATCCGTCCCGCCGATCTGGCCCGCACCCGCGCCATCCTCACCGCCACAGGCTGCGCGCGGCGGGAAGACCCGCACGGCCTGTTCTTTCAGGAAACCTGGGAGATGGATTGCGGCGCGGGCCTTGTCCATTCGCTCGACCTGCATTGGGAACCGGCGGACCGGCCGGTGCTGCAGGAGGTGCTGCGCGCCGAGGAATACTGGGATCGCAGCATCCCCGTCCCTCGGCTCGGCCCCCATGCCCGCGCGCCGGAGCCGGTGCTGATGCTGGTCCACGGAGCGATCAATCAGGCGTGGCATGCCGCGCGCGGGTTCTTTGTCGATGGGGAGCGGATCAAGGGTGGGCGGCGGCTGATCTGGTCGGTGGATTATGCCCGGCTCGGCGCTGCCTTCAATGATGCGCAGTGGGCACAGCTGGTGGCGTTCAGCCGCGACCGGCAGGTCTCGCCGCTAGTCCATGCCGCGCTTGCGGGCGCACAGCAGGATATCGGGTGGCAATTGCCCGAAGGCGTCCTTGCCGCGCTCGCCAGCGATCCGCGCCCCTCGCCTGCCGCCCGCTACATCGCCGCGCCTGACCGGCTGGGCGATATGTGGGCCGATCTTTCCGGGGCGGAGACGCTCGCGCTCAAGGCGCGGATCGCGGGGTCGATGATATTCGCCCCGCGCGCGCACCTTGAAGAGAAATACCCCGAGCACACCCACTGGCCGACCTTCGCGCTGCAACTGCGCCGCTATGCCGGGGCGCTGGCGTGGTTGCGGCGGCGGAGAGCGGGGCGGTGAACCTCGCCTTCCTGCGCGCCCGCGCCCGCCCCTTCCTGCCCGAACTGGCGCTGATCAGCGGCCTGTCGCTGGTGAGCGCACTGGCGAGCCTGGCGATCCCCTGGCTGGCGGGCTCGTTCCTCGCAGGCGTGCTGGGCGTCACCACTATCGACATCACGGCGACGGTGGCGCTGCTGATCGCCGCGCTGGCGGTGCTGACCGCCGTGAACATCCTCGTCGCAATCCTTTCCGAACTGGCCTCGGGCCGCATCCTTTCGGGCCTGCGCCGCGAGATATACGATCACCTGATGGCCCTGCCGATCGGCTTTCACGATCAGAGCCGGACGGGCGAATTGCTGTCGCTGATGACCTACGAGGCAAGCCAGCTCAGCAGCTTCCTCACCCGCACGCTGGCGGGCGTGCCGTCGATGGTGATGACCGCCGCAGGCGCGATCATCCTGCTGTTCGTGCTCGATCCGGTGATGACGCTGGTGGTGCCGGTGCTGGTGGCGATTTTCCTCGGTGTGATGAAGCTCGCCGGGCGGCGGATGCGGGTGCTGGCGCGGCGGACCCGCAAGGCCGATGTCCGGCTGATGTGGCTGGGGGAAAGCGATCTGGAACTGCTCCCCGCGATCAAGGCCTTCGCGGTCGAAGGCGCGCATCAACGCGATTATCACGCGGCGAGCGAGGCGGCCCGCCGCCTCAGCCTGCAACGGGTGCGCATTTCCGCCTTCATCGGCCCGGTCGTCTCGCTGCTCGCCGGGCTGGCGGTGATCGCCATCATGCTGATCGGCAGCGAGCAGATCGCCGCCGGATCGCGCACGCCGGGCGAGTTGTTCGCCTTCCTGCTCTACGCCGCGCTGCTGACCCGCCCGGCGAGCGGCCTTGCCGACACCTACGGCGCCTTCCAGATGGCGCGCGGCACGCTGGCACGCATGACCGAAGTCTTCGGCAAACCGCGCGAGGCGGGCTACGCCGCGGAGCGCCGGATCGAGCGGGCGACAGGTGCGATCGCCTTCGAACAGGTGGATTTCGCCTATCCCGGCCGCCCGCCGGTGCTGCGCGGCATCGATCTGGCCATTGCTCCGGGCGAGGTGGTGGCGCTGACCGGCGCAAACGGCGCGGGCAAATCGACCATGATCCGCCTGCTGCTGCGCTTCTACGACCCGCAGGCCGGGCGGATCACCCTGGATGGGGAGGATATTGCCGCAATTGACGTGCAATCGCTGCGCCGCCAGTTTGGTTACGTGCCGCAGCGGCCCCTGCTGCTCAACGGCACGATCCGCGACAACATCATATTTGGCGCGGACGCGCGTGACCCGGCTCAGGTGGAGCGCGCGGCGCGGATGGCGCAGGCATGGGACTTCATCCAGCGCCTGCCGCAAGGCCTTGAAACCGTGATCGGCGAGGATGGCGTGCGCCTGTCGGGCGGACAGCAGCAGCGCGTCGCCCTTGCCCGCGCGCTTTACCGCGATCCGCCGATCTACATCTTCGACGAGGCGACCAGCATGTATGATCTGGAGGGCGAGGCAGCCTTCGTCGAAGCCTGCATCGCCCTCTTGAAGGGGCGCACCGTCATCATCATTACCCACCGCCCGGCCAGCCTCGCGCTGGCGAACCGGATCATCACCGTCAGCGAGGCCGGGCTGGCGACTGTGCCCCCGGCACAGGCGTGAGCCATTCAGAGCGGGTTGACCAACGCCTTTTCGGAAAGCTGAGCGAACAGCACCGCCAAATCCTCGGCAATCCGTTCCCGCGGGGCGTCGAATTCGGCTTCGATCGTGTCGCACAGATCACCGAGCGAACAGGGGGCTTCCGATAGCCGCTCCCACACCCGGCTTCCGACGGGGTCAAGCCCGAAATAAAGGCCGCTGGCGAGATCCAGCAGCACCATCTCTCCGGCGACTTCGCGGGCGATGACATCGTCCGACACCTGAAAACGCTGTTCGAGATCCATCGCTCGTCTCATTCCAAACCCGCATCCGCAAGAATAGCGGATACCACATGCGGCAGTTCCCCGTATTGGCGCGGGTAGTCAAGGGCGCGGCACGATACCTTTTGAGAGAGTTCCGCGATGCGACAGAAATGTGCACGCAGACGGGGCTTGTCCTCGACGTCGAGGACAAAGGCGTGCGGTAGCATCCCTGTCATGGCGGCCGAGCCGTCGAGCGGGGTGATCGCAAGGTCAGCCGAGTGATTACCGCCGAGCAGGTAGATTCGCGTCAGCGGACAGGCGGTGTCAGCGAACGGCAACGCCTCGCCGCCTGCAAGGCTGTGCTTGTCGTCTTCCTCGGCGTCGGGGAACTCGCGCCCGAGCAGATAGGCGGCGCTATCGACGAACAGCCGCAACTTCGAAGGCCTGGGCTGGAGCGCATAGCCCCCGGCCGCTGGCACCAGCTCGATCACATCCTCGGTCATCAACGGATGGCCCGCCTTGGCCATGGCCCCCGCAAGGGTCGTTTTGCCGCCGCGCGACAGGCCGAGAAACGCGACACCCCGGCCGCCGACCGTTACTGCGCTGCCGTGCAGGAACAGGCCCCCGCCGTGATTGCCGACCAGCGGCACCACGCCGTGCTGGAACAGGCTGTCGAAATGATCGGGCGCAGTTTCAGGGGCGGGCCAGCCGGTGGCGACGGCGCATGCCGGGTCGATCAGGAAATCCGCCTCGTCCAGAAACCGCAGCAGATAGCCGCCCTGCGCGCGGTGGAATTCGGCCTTCACTTCGCCCTGGGGGGTGATCCAGCGATCATAGGGGGTGGTGGCAAGCGCGGGCTGGACGCGGGCCGGGCAGGCTTGCAACCGGATCATCGCGCCCCTCACACGGCGCAATGATGCGCCAGCACCGATTTCACGAAATCGCGCACGGCCTGCTGGGTGGGGAGCATGTCGGGCCATTCGGCCAGAACCTTCGCGGCGATGGCATCGCCCGAACGCTGGCCGTCCACTTGCGAAAGCACGAAGGCGCGGGCCTTGCCCTCCGCGCTCAGCGACAGGGCTCGCCCGGGCTCCTTCACCAGATCGGCGGCGGTGAGCACGGTGCTCTTGAAGGTCGACATCTGCTGGCGCGTGCCGCCGCCGGGCGGCTGGATCGTCCACGAAATCATCGTGTCGTCGGCCCGGAAGCGGATCGTCACACCAATTGCATCACCGGCCTCGACCGCAAAGCTGTGTTCGGCAGGCAGGAAGGCCTGCGAGCGGCGGATGCTTTCGGGCGCGAGCGGGTTGTTGGTCATCCGCACCTCGCCCGCCAACTGGCAATCGAACCACCCGGCAATGCCATCGAATCGCCCGGCGCGCTGGGCGACCAGCACCGCTTCGAACCGGTAGAGGTCGGGCGCATCGTCGGCAAAATCGACATGGCCGAGGGCCACCGGCGGGGCGATCAGTTCCGCCTCTTCGAAGCCATGGCTGTAACGGACATTGCGGGCGAGCCGATCGAGCCGCCGATAGGGCTCCGGCACGATATCCTGCCCCCACCCGGCTGCCTTGGCGAGGCAGGCATCAGACGATACGCCCGCAATCGCAAGATCGACCCCATGGGGGATCATCGCGCCTCCCGGCTTCAGAAACCGGCGGCGCGCATCGCGCATCAGTCCGATGATGCCGTAATCGAACCCGAAAAACCCGACATGATCGCAGATAATGAGGTCAACCCGTTCCGGCACGACGGTGCGGAAGGTTGAACCGCCGATACATTCGTAGCGATCGGCATGACCGGCCGACGCCATGACATCGCGGGCGAGGTGGATGGCATCGCTGTTATCGATACCCCAGACCTTGGCGGCACCAGCCTCCAGACAGAACAGGCCCAGCACCCCGACGCCGCATCCAAGGTCTGCAACGGTAAAGCCCGGCTGGACGATATGTCCGATCGCTTCGCGGTAAAGCGCATTGCGGCCCGGTAGCGTCAGGTATTCGATATGCTCGGCCAACACGTCGGACATGCATGGGCCTTTCACTGCGGCATAGCGAGCGGCCGCGGCTTGGCGCGGCGATCAGATCATCAAAGACAAAGCCCCGCCTAATCGCGTTAGGCGGGGCGCCATGCCTTACAACCGGAAACCGGCGTATCGCTGATCAGGCGACCTGAACCATGACGACGTTGCCGTCCATCATCATCGTGCCGCTGCCGCCGGTGAGGTTGCGGACCGAACCGAACTCAACGAGGCGCGGGGTCGAGTAAGCGGTTTTGCTGAGGTCTTTGGTCATGGCCATTCCTAATGCTTGTGGCTCAGAACGAGCGTTAACTATCTCTGCTGAGCATGGTAAATGCTGCAACCGCGTAAAGACCCCATACCTCCCATGAACGGTCGTCGTCAACCGTGTTGACAAAGGCGGGGGGAATTAACCGTTGCAAGCCAGCATCGTCGCAGAAATCGTCAAGGCAGGGCCGCCCGTAGTCCATGCAGTAGCGGGCCATTTCGGTGTCGAGCGCGTCCGATTCGAAATCGGCCTTGGTGCGGCGCTCCAGAATGGTCACCGGGAGGATACCCTGCATCGCGATTCGGTGCAGCACCTTGGTGACCCCGCCGCGCCGCCGCAGATGTTCGGGCGTGGCCAGGCTGAAGCCGATGAACTGGCGCGTGAACATCGGGTGCCGGGCCTCGATCCCGTTCAGGCCGCGCTGCCGCTGCATCCGGGCGCGGGCATAGGAGCTGAAGGGCGATGAGAACAGGTTCTGCATGGTCCATGCGTGAGGATCAGACGGCAGCGAGGCGTCATACGCGGCCTCCTGCTGCTCCAGCGCCGCCTTGACCCAGGGCTGAAGCCAGAAGAGGTGTTCAGGATCGCGATACTTGCGCCGCCGTCGCGCGGCCCGGTTCGCAGCGCGCAGCCGGTCGGGCGCGAACGCCGACAGCCCGATCCTGAGCGCCCTCGGCAGGCTCGCCCGCCACCCCTTGGCCGCCGCGTCCTGCCTGAGCGCACGGGCGAAGCCGGCGATGTCGCCGCGCTGCACGAACTCGCGGTAATAGACCCAGCTGCCCTGAAGCCATTCGTCGCCGCCATCGCCATTGATATAAACGCGCGCGCCATCGGCATGGACCTGCCGTTCGATGCCGATCGTCATCGCCCCGTTGGTGGGGATCGGGATATCGCGTTCGATCCGGGCTTCGGCGAGAAACCAGTCCAGCTCGGGCCGGAACAGCGGCACCTCGGTCAGGGTGCGGCCGACATGATCGGCGGCCGCCCGCGCATAGGGCAGTTCATAGGCCCGACTGCCGGGCGCGGCGGCGAGGGTATAGCCCTGGAACCCGGGCGCAAGAAACCGCCCTTCCTGTTCAAGCCGGTGCGACAGGCAGTAGAGCGATGAGGAATCGAGCCCGCCGCTCACCGCGATCCCCACCGGCACATGGCTGCGGGTCGTCCGGCGCAATGCGTCGGTCAGTATCGCGCGGTAATGCTCGGCATATTCCGCATCGGAACGGTAGCGCAGCTGTTCCCCCAGCGGCAGTTCGAAATAGCGGCGCAGTCTGAGCCCCGCCCCATCGAAGGTCAGCGCATGCGACTGGAGCAGCCGTTTGACACCTTTCCAGACGGTGTCCTGCGGGAGATACATCTCGACCGCCGCGACCCCGGCCAGATATTCCCTGTGCGGTTCGGGTGGCTCGTCGAACGCCGCGACCACGGCCGCAAGGTCGGACGCGATCACCAGCGCGTCGCCCTGCCGGGCATAGAACAGCGGCCGCAGCCCCTGATGATCGCGCGCGGCGTAGATGCGGCCTGCGCGGGTGTCGGCGATCACGAAGGCAAACTCGCCCTCGATCCGCTCCGCGCACGCCTCGCCCCATTGTTCATAGGCGCGCAGCACCAGTTCGGCGTCGGATTGGTCGCGCAGCACTGCGCCGCGCCCGGCCAGATCGCGGCGCAGTTCCTCCCAATTGGTGAGATAGCCGTCCATCGCCACGGCGAGCGATCCGTCCTCGTTCGCGTGCGGCATCTCCGCTTCGAGGCTTTCGGCGGTGGTATGGAGGATCGCCGCCCCCAGCGCGAAAGGCCCCGACGCCCACCGGCCTTCACCGTCGAAAGCCCGCCCCTGCATCGGAACCATCATCCGGTCGAGCTTTTCGGCAATCCCGGGACGGGCGGAAAGGATGGCGGCGATGCCGGTCATCGCACTGTCAGACCAACCCGTCTTCACCGCGCGGGTTGAACAGCTCGCACAGCGGACCCAGTTCCGGGATGGCGAAATGGCGCGGCCACAGGTGTGGCCACACCAGATCGCCGCAGTCGGCCGGATAGTAATGGAAGAACAGAAGGTTGCAGAACCCTCCGGGCGCAATCGCATCGCGGTAGTGCCATTGCGAGGAGCCGTTGAACAGCAGCGCCTCGCCCGGCCGCAGGACGTGCGGGCGCCATTCCAGCGCCGGATCGCGCCGGATCGCCTCTGGATCCCAGCCGCGCATGGTGTCGGCGGTCGGCCAGTCGGTCACCTTGCTGAACCAGATCGGCCATTCGTCGCTCTGCTCGATGCAGTAATCGAGCGTGAACATCGAACCGGGCTCATCCATGTGCGGATCACAGCGGCCCGCCCCGCCATAAAGGCTGAGGAAATTGTAGCCCGCCACCAGCTCGCGCCCCGCCAACGCGCTGATGCGCGGCAACAGGCGGTGTTGCAGATCGACGAACAGCGGGAAATCGTGGACGATATGCCGCCCGAAATCGCGCATCTCCTCATCCTTCAGCCACGCCTTGGGCATGGTGCGGACAGCTTCGCGAATCAGCGTGCGCGTTTCCGGGTCGAACAGATCGTCGATCACGATGTTGGCAAAACCCTCGCCCGGAAGCAGCGCATCGAAACCGCGCACGAAGGTTGCCAGTGCATCAGGCCGCACCTCAGCCAGATAGAGCTTGGCCGCTTCGAACCGGCGGACGAAGTGCGAATCATACCAGCCAACAACCCCGATCCGGCGAATCGCGTTTACCGCTTGCATGTGCAGATCGAGATAGGCGGGATCGCGCAGCTTCGCCCTGGTCGCTTCGTTGAGCATCATGTCCCCTGATCGGCCCACGCTTGGATTTCCGGCCTTGCTTGTGCCAATAGGCATGCAATGACCCCCGCGCAATCATGCCCCGTCCCACCGCCGGGTTCGCGGCCGCGGCTTGCTGATGCCGGGTGGCTGATCGGCTACGGCCTGCGCGGCCTGTTCGAGCTGATCCGCGCCCGCCTGGCGTTTGACCGGCTTGAACCGCGCGAGATTCTGGCGCGCAATGCGGCCGTAACGGTGGCCGCACGGGCCGGGCCGGATAGCGTCAACCCGGCGCTGGCTGCCCGCGTCGGCTATATCCTGCCCCGTCTTTCCAATCGCCTGCCATGGCGCAGCGATTGCGTCATTCAGGCCATGGCCGCGCAAAGCTGGCTTGCGGCGCACGGCCTCGCCAGCGAAATTCAGATCGGTGTCGAACGCCCTGATGGCGCGCCATTTGGTGCTCATGCCTGGCTGGTGCATGGGGGCAAGGTGGTGACTGGCGGCGACATTGATCGCTATGCGCTGCTGGTTGGCGATTCGCCGCTTGCCGCCACGTCAAAGCCGGACGCAGCCGGAACGAGCGACCAGAAGAGCTAGAATTGCGGCCCGTTTACCATTTTCTCGATGATGCGGTTGCCAAGCGTGCTGCATTGCACTATCGGTTTCTACGTATCCGGCATCAGTGAGGGCCTAACCATGATCAAGACTGCAACCCGTTTTCTGGCTGCATCCGCCGCTCTTGGCCTCGTCGCTGCGCCGATGATCGCCAATGCCAACACCCGCGCTGGCACCAGCGGCTTCAGCGTTGCAGCTGCGCAGCCCGGCCTCGGCCGTGCCGACGGCGGTGAAGAACAGGGCGAAGAAGGTGGCATCGGTGGCGCGCTGCTCGGCGTTGCAGCCGGGGCCGCTGCGATTACCGGTCTGCTCATCGCCACTGACGTGATCGGTGATGACGACGATGATTGCGCCTCGCCGGGCGCTTGCTGATCGGGCGGCTTACGCCTCATCACTCCGATTTGAAGCGTTTACGCCCGGTACCTGGTACCGGGCGTTTTCGTTGATGGGCGGCGTCTGCCGGCCCTTCCTGAAAGCCCCACTGCGCGAGACGAGTTTTGGAAAAACCGGCGACACACCGAATCGCCTTTGTGTTGTTCATCGCGTTGCTGCTCGTCGCCTTTGCATTCGGCGGCGGCGGGATCGGATCGGCGCTGGGCAATCTGGCCGTGCAACTGGGCGCGCTCATCGTGCTGGCGCTGCGCCGTGACAGCGTAGTCCGTTTCTGGGGTGACGCGCCGACGCCGCTGCGGCTGCTGATCGCCGCCTCGCTGGCGCTGCCGATCCTGCACGTCATTCCCCTGCCCCAGGCCCTGTGGACGGCCTTGCCCGGGCGGGAGCTTGTCGCCGGTTCGCTGGAGCTGGCGGGCGGCGCGGGGTGGAGGCCGTTCAGTGTCGATCCCTTGCGCACCCTGCTCGCCGCGAGCGCGCTGATCACGCCGCTGGCCGTGCTGTGCGCCGGATGGTCCCTGCCGCGTGATCGCCTGATCGATGCAGGCTGGGGCGTGGTGGCGCTTGGCCTCGTCACAGTGCTGGTGGGCATGGCGCAGCTGAGCGCGGGCACTGCGCCGGGCGAAGGGGGATCGGGACAGGGCCGGATACTGCTCGGCACCTTTGCCAACCGCAACACGACCGGGTTGTTCCTGGGCTTCGCGCTGGGGCTGGCGGCACTGCTGCCTGCCCCGCGGCCTCACCGCGCGTTGCAGCTGGTGCGGGTGGCGGTATGCGCGCTGCTGCTGATCGCGGTAGTGCTGACCCAGTCGCGCACCGGGCTGGTGCTGGCATTGCTGCCGGTGCTGCTGGGCACAGCGCGGGCCATCTCTGCGCTGCTGGGCGATCGTGGGCTGGCCGGTAAGGGGGCGGGCGCGAGCCGGGGTGTCGCCATCGTCCTTGCCGCCGTTGCGCTGGTGGGGGCTGGGACCGGGGCGATGCTGGTGACGGCACCGGGGCGCGTTTCCGCCACACTCGAACGGTTCGAGGCGAAGGACGATCCGCGCCGTTTCATCTGGGACGATGCCACCTTCAGCGCCGGGCGCTACTGGCCGACAGGATCGGGCATGGGCACCTTTGACGAGATCTACCAGATCGACGAATCGCTCGAAAACCTGACCCGCCGCCGCGCCGGGCGGGTGCATAATGACTATATCGAGCTCACGATCGAGGCCGGGGCGCCGGGCCTTGCGCTGGCGGCCTTGTGGATCGCGCTGATCGGCTGGCTGAGCTGGAGCGCGCGGCGATCACCGCTGCGCTGGGCGGCGTGGGGCGGCAGCGCCTTCCTGCTGGCGATCGCGTTGCAATCGATCACCGATTATCCCTTGCGCAATCAGACGGTTCTGGCCTTTTCAGGCTTCGCGCTGCTGCTGCTGACCCGGCTGGCGGCGGACCGCAGCGGGAGGAAAGCATGATCGGCCGCATCGTCTGGTTTGCAGCCCTCGCGGCCATTGCCGTGGTCACCGCCGGGTTGCAGATCGACCGGCAATCGCGCACCTCGCCCGCGCTGGTGAGCCTTGTTCCAGAGCCGCTGCGCAATGTCGCGCAGGCGCGCATTGCGCAGACGGCGCTGCGGGGGGAGGATACCGCGCAGGCGCTTGCCGAAGCGCGGCGGCTGGTGCAGCGCCGCCCTCTGCCCGCCGAACATCTCACCCTGCTCGCCGCCAGTCAGGCCAAGGCGGGCCAGATCGCCGAGGCGACCGGGACGATCCAGATCGCCGGGCAACGCGGCTGGCGCGATCCGGTCGCGCAGGAGGCGATCCTGCGCCTCGCGCTCGCCGCCGGGGACCGCGCCGAGGCGGCGCGCCGCTATGCCGCGCTGTTCCTGCGCAGCCAGACGCCCGACGCGCTGCTCACCGAACTTGGCCCGGCGGTGCTGGACGGGCCGGACGATATCGGCCGCGCAACCATGGCCGCGATCGTGGCGGGCGGGGAGCGGTGGCATTCGCTGTTCCTGCGGCGCGGGGTGCGGGTGATGTCGCCGGGGGCGTTCGCCGCGATTACCGCCGAGAGCCTGCGCAAGGGCGCGGCGTTCGACTGCGGCGTGCTGGCGCAGAGCGTCAAGGCGCTGGCTCAGGGCGAGGCCGGGGCGGAGCGGCCCGTGCTCATCGCCGCTTCGGGCCGGTGCCCCGCGCTCGCCCCGCTATAGCGTGCGGATGATCCCCGAGAAGTCCGTCGCCGCATTGTCCCTCGCGAAAGCCTCGTAAATCGCGCGGGCATGGTCGCCCAGCGGAGCCGTGGCGCCCACGCCTGCCGCTGCCTCCATTGCCAGCTTCAAGTCCTTGAGCATCAGCCCGGCGGCGAAACCGCCCTGATAGTCGTTGTCGGCAGGCGTCACCGGGCCGACACCGGGAACGGGGCAATAGGATGTCATCGACCAGTTCTGCCCGCTGGAAACGCTGGCAATGTCGTAGAAGGTCTGCGGACCAAGCCCCAGCTTCTGCGCCATGGCGAAAGCCTCGCAGGTGCCGATCATGTGGATCGCCAGCAGCATGTTGTTGCAAATCTTGGCCGCCTGCCCGGTCCCGGGGCCGCCCGCGTGGATCACCGCCTGGCCCATCGCGTCAAGGATCGGCCGGGCGCGGGCGAAGGCCTCATCGCTGCCGCCGACCATGAAGGTGAGCGTGCCGCCTGCCGCCGCCGCGATCCCGCCTGAAACCGGCGCATCGACCATCTGGTAGCCATGCGCCTCGGTCACTTCGATCACTTCGCGTGCGGTGGCGACGTCGATGGTGGAACAATCGAGCAGGATCGCGCCTTCGGGGGCATGGCCGATCACGTCGTCCCAATAGACCTGTTTCACGATCTGGCCGTTGGGCAGCATCGATACCACCGCCTCGGCCCCATCACACGCTTCCTTGGCAGTCACGAAGGTGGTGCACCCCGCTTCACGCGCGGCGGCGAGCGCGGGTTCGCTGAGGTCGAAGGCGCGCACATCATGGCCCGCCTTCACCAGATTGGCGGCCATCCCGCCGCCCATGTTGCCAAGGCCGATAAAGGCGATTTTCATGACATTCTTCTCCCTTCGTCATTGCGAGCGACCGCAGGTCGCGCGGCAATCCATGGCGCGACCTTGCCGTCCGGTCGGTCCATGGATTGCGTCGTTGCTGCGCGCCTCGCAATGACGAAATCTGGCAGGCTCACCGCCCCGTCCACTGCCCTTCGCGCTTTTCGATGAAGGCCGCCATGCCTTCGGCCTTGTCCGCGCTGGCGGTGAGAATCTGGAAGATCCGCCGTTCGACAATCAACCCCTGATCGAGCGTCGTCTCGAAGGCGGCGTTGACCATTTCCTTGTTGGCGATCGCGGCCATCGGCGGCATCGCGGCGATGGCGGCTGCGGTCTTGAGCGTCTCGGCCAGCAGATCGTCATGCGGCACAACGCGCGCAACGAGGTTGCTGCGCTCGGCCTCTTCGGCGGCCATCATCCGGCCGGTGAGGCACATCTCCATCGCCTTGGCCTTGCCGATCGCGCGGGTCAGCCGCTGGCTCCCACCCATGCCGGGGGCGACGCCCAGCTTGATTTCAGGCTGGCCGAATTTCGCCTTGTCCGACGCGATGATGAAATCGGCCATCATCGCCAGTTCGCATCCGCCGCCCAGGGCAAAGCCATTCACCGCCGCGATCCACGGCTTGCGGGTCTTCCTGACGATCTCCGACGTCCAGGGGCTGAAGAAATCATCGAGGTAGAAATCGGCCGCCGGCTTGTCGGCCATTTCCTTGATGTCGGCCCCGGCGGCGAACGCCTTGTCGCCGCTGCCGGTCAGCACCGCGCACAGCTGCGAGCTATCGGCCTGATAGGCGGCAAAGGCAGCGATCAGATCGGCCAGCACTTGCGAATTGAGCGCATTCAGCGCCTGCGGGCGGTTCAGCGTGATCAGCGTCACGCCGGTGTTGCCGTGGGCGTCGGTTTCGACGGTAATGGTCTCGTAGGTCATAGCGGCTTCCACTCCTCTTCGGCGGGCAAAGGCGCGAAGATCGCGTCGATCAGGTCTTCGGTCACGCCTTCCGGTGTAGCCGGATCCCACTTGGGATCACCCGTCTTGTCGACGATCACCGCCCGCACCCCTTCGGCAAAGTCGGGGCGGGTGATGACGCGCGAGGCGATGCGGTATTCCATCTGCATGTTGTCGGCAAAGTCGGTCAGCCCGGCGCTCGTCGCAAGCTGGCGGAGCGCCACCTTGCAGGTCTGCGGGCTCTTGGTGCCGAGCGTGTCACGCTCCTTCATCGCCCAGTCGTCGCCCGCATCGGCCGCCGCTTCGAGGCTGGCAAGGATGTCCTCGTAACGGTCAGAGGCGAAATGCTTGGCGATTCTGTCGGCGTTGGCCTCGATCCGGGCCTTGGGCGGCGTGCCGACCGGTTCGCTGAGGATGCCCGCAATCCGATCCGGGTGATCGTGGATGCGGGCCTTGATGTCTTCCAGCATCTCGTGCGGCACGTAATGCGTGGCGAGGCCCGTCCACAGGCACTCCGCCCCGTCGAGCCGCGCGCCGGTGAGCGCCAGGAACTGCCCGAGCCGCCGCCCCAGCCGCGCAAGATACCAGCCGCCGCCGACATCGGGGAACAGGCCGATCCCGGTTTCGGGCATGGCAAAGCGGGTATTCTCCGTCGCCACCCGGAATTTCGCGGGCTGGGAAATACCCACGCCGCCGCCCATGGTGATGCCGTCCATGAAGGCAACGATGGGCTTGGCGTAGGTGAACATCTGGTGGTTGAGCTGATATTCGTCGTGAAAGAACCTGCGACCCGAAGCCCCGCCGTCATTCAGCGCGGAGTGGCGCAGGAAGGCGATATCGCCCCCGGCGCAAAAGCCCCGCCCCTCGGCATGATCGAGGATCACCGCCTTGATGGCGTCATCCTTTGCCCATTCGCTCAGGCCTGCGCTCATCGCGTGGCACATTTCCAGCGTCAGGGCGTGGAGGGCCTTGGGGCGGTTCAGGCTGATATGGCCGATCGGGCCATTCGTGCGGATCAGAACATCGTCAGTCATTGCCCCGGTTCTTTCGGTTCGATCAGATCCCAGCGATTGCCGAACTTGTCCGCCAATACAACCACCCGCCCATACGCCTCGTCTCGCTGAGGCTCCAGCACGGCGACATGGCCGCGATGGATGGCGGACATATCCGCATCGAGATCGTGGCTGTGCAGGAAAAACGCGACGCGGCCGCCGGCTTGCCGCCCGACCGCCGCCAGTTGCGCATCATCCGATGCCTGCGCCAACCGCAGGCGCAATCCGCCGTCCCCGGTTGCAATCTCGACCCAGCGATGGCCCGATGCGTGCAAGGTGTCGCGCTCCAGCGAAAAGCCCCAGTCTTGCGTGTAATGCGCGATGGCGTCGTCCATGTCGGGAACCACGACCGTCACCATGAAAAGCGCCGGGCCGGTCACTGCCGCAGCAGATCCCGCCCGACAACCATGCGCATGATCTGGTTGGTGCCTTCAAGGATCGAATGAACGCGCAGATCGCGCCAGAAGCGTTCGATCGGGTAATCCTGAAGGTAGCCGTATCCGCCGAACAATTGCAGCGCCCGGTCCACCACCGCGCTACCGTTGTCGGTCGCCAGGCGCTTGGCCATGGCGGAAAAGCGCGTCTTGTCAGGCGCGTTGTCGGTTACCTTGGCGGCAGCGAGATAAAGCAGCGCGCGGGCCGCCTCCAGATCGGTCGCCATGTCGGCGAGCATGAATTGGGTGTTCTGAAACTCGGCCACCGCCTGGCCGAACTGCTTGCGATCCTTGGTATACTGGATCGCTTCGTCCAGGCACCTCTGCGCCCCGCCCAATGAACAGGCGCCGATGTTGAGCCGCCCGCCATCCAGCCCCATCATCGCGATGCGGAACCCCTCACCCTCCGCCCCGACGAGGTTTTCCACCGGCACCCGCACATCTTCAAGGATCAGCTGCGCGGTCGGCTGCGAATGCCAGCCGAGCTTCTTCTCATTCGCCCCGAAGCTGACGCCGGGCATGTCCTTTTCGATCACGACGCAGGAAATGCCCTTCGGCCCGTCCTCGCCGGTGCGCACCATGACGACGTAAATCTCGTTCGCGCCTGCGCCGGAAATGAACTGCTTGGTGCCGTTGAGGACGTAATGGTCCCCGTCGCGCCGCGCCGTGGTGCGCAGTGCCGAAGCGTCCGAACCGCTCGAAGGTTCGGTCAGGCAGTAGCTGGCGATCTGGTCCATGGCGATGAGGCCGGGGAGGTATCTGGCCTTCACCGCATCTCCGCCAAAGCGGTCGATCATCCAGGCGGCCATGTTGTGGATCGAGATGAAGGCGCTGGTCGAAGGGCAGCCATAGGCCATCGCCTCCATGATCAGCGCCGCCTCCAGCCGCCCCAGCCCGATCCCGCCCGAGGCTTCCGAGACATAGATCGCCCCGAAGCCAAGCTCGGCGCTTTTCCGGATCGTGTCGCGGGGGAAGATGTGTTTTTCGTCCCACTCCGCGGCAAAGGGCGTGATGGCGTCGGCGGTGAACCGCTGGGCGACCTCGCGGATCGCGAGCTGGTCTTCGGTGAGCTGGAATTGTCCGTGCATGACACGGCCCTCTAACGGGCTTTGGCGGCCCGGAAAAGGCCGGTGCGCGCGGCAGGCCTATCGAATTTTGTCATGCGGGCACTTTTCGCGTAACAATCGGCGGCGGTGAACGTAACTTCCTGCATGAACCGGCCCGAAACCCGCCTGATCCTGGTCTATAATGCCGATGGCGGGCTATTGAACGCCCTCAAGGACATGGTCCACAAGATCGCATCGCCCGCGACCTATCCCTGTTCGCTGTGTGCGCTGACTTATGGAGCGTTCGCGATGCACCGACGCTGGCGGCGGTTTCTGGCCGGCCTGCCTGCGACCAAGGTATTTCATCACCGCGACGATTTTGCCGCCGCTTTCCCCGGCCACCGCATCGCCCTGCCCGCCATCCTGCTGGCCGAAGGGGACGACCCGCCCGCCGTGCTGGCAAGCGCCGCCGAGCTTGACGCGCTGCCCGATCTGGAAAGCCTGATCGCGCTGGTGGAGGCGCGGCTTGCGCCGGAAGCGCCGCCGGGCTGATCCGGCTAGTCGGGTAGCACGGCCTCGGCCTCGATCTCCACCCGCCATTCGGGGCGGCACAACCACGCGACCCCCGCCATCGTCGCCGCAGGCCGCGCCGCGCCGAAGAACCGTGCATGCACAATGCCGACCGCATCCTGATCGGCCGGATCGGTCAGCAGCATGCGGGTGCGCACCACGTCCGCCGCCGTGCCGCCAAGCTCTTCGATCGCGGCGAGGATGATCGTGCAGCACCGCTCGGCCTGCGCCGCAACCCCGCCGGGCGTGGTGGAGCCATCCGGTTCGACCGGGCCGGTCCCCGACACGACGATCCGGTCGCCGTGCCGCACCGCACGGGAAAAGCCGAAGGTCGCCTCATACGGGGAGGCGGACTGCACGCGCCTGCGATCCGTCATCCGCAGGTGATGTCGATGATTGTCATCGCGTCATCATACCGCACGTTCACCCGGTCGGTGCGGTAATCCATCGACCAGGCGGAACGCGGCGGGCCCCAGCGCAGACGGCGGGCGCCGCTTTGCTTGACGATTGCCGTCCCCACCGCCTCGCTCGCCTGCTGGCCGACGAAGCTCTGCACCTTGTCGGCATCGCATGCCATTGCCATCTCGGGCGGCATTTCCGGCGCGTCGCCCGCGTCAGCGCCAGCGCCCGTCGTCGTTGTCGCGCAGCCGGCCAGCCCGATCGCTGCCAGTGCAAGCATTGCCTGTTTCATCATGTCTCTCCCATCCTGCCAACCCATCTCATGTGCGCAGCCTATCAGGCAGCGCCCACAGGTCTACCCCCCGTGCCGCTCCAGCTCGTCCCCGCTCACCGTTACCACATGGAGCAGATTGGTCGCCCCCGGCGTCCCGAAGGGAACCCCGGCGAGCACGATCAGCTTCGCCCCGGCCGAGGTGAACCCATGGCGCAGCGCCATGCGCTTGCCCTTGCCGATCATCTCTTCAAAGCTGCCGATGTCCTTGGTCGCCACCGCATGCGCCCCCCACAACAGCGCCACGCGGCGCGCAGTGCGGGTGGACGGGGTGAGCACCAGCATCGGCGTAGCGGGGCGTTCGCGCGCCACCCGCCGCGCGGTCGATCCGCTGGTGGTGAACACCGTGATCGCGCTGATCGGCACCGTATCGGCGATGGTCATGCAGGCATGCGCCAGCGCGTCGGAGGTGGTCGCATCGGGCGGCGTGTCGAGGAAACGCACCCGCGCCTTGTAATCCTCGTCCCGTTCAACCTGTACGGCGATGCGGTGCATCATGGCGACCGATTCTTCGGGCCATGCACCCGCCGCGCTTTCGGCTGACAGCATCACGGCATCGGCCCCGTCATAGACCGCATTGGCGACGTCGGAGACTTCGGCACGGGTGGGCGTGGGCACCTCGATCATGCTTTCCAGCATCTGGGTTGCCACGATCACCGGCTTGCCCGCGCGGCGCGCCATGCTGACGATCTTCTTCTGGAGCGGCGGCACCTCGAAAGGTTCAAGCTCCACCCCCAGATCACCGCGCGCGACCATGATCCCGTCGGCCAGTTCGATGATCGAATCCAGCCGCCGCACCGCCTGCGGCTTTTCGATCTTGGCGCAGATCGCAGTGGCGTGGGTACCGATCAGCTTGCGCGCCTCGGCAATATCCTCGGGCCGCTGGACGAAGCTCAATGCGATCCAGTCCGCCCCCTGATCGGTCGCAAAGGCGAGATCGCGGCGGTCTTTCTCCGTCAGCGCCGGGATCGGCACTTCGGCATCGGGGACATTCACGCCCTTGCGGTCGGAGATCACCCCGCCCACTTCGGCAGAGCACAGAATGCGGGTCTCGTCCGCTTCGAGCACCTTCAGGCGGATCTTGCCATCATTGATCAGCAGCCGCTGGCCGCGCTCCATGATCCCGAACAGTTCGGGGTGCGGCAGGCATACCCGGCTCTCGTCCCCCGGCGTCTCGTCCCGGTCGAGCACGAAGTGGCCCGAATGGCGGATCACCGCCTGCCCGGCTGCAAAGGTGCCCACCCGCAGCTTGGGCCCTTGCAGGTCGGCGAGGATGGCGATGGGGCGTGCAAACTGCTTTTCCAGCGCGCGGATCGCGTTCACCGCCGCTTCGTGATCGGCATGCGTCCCGTGGCTCATGTTGAGGCGAAACGCATCCGCCCCGGCGCGCACCAGCTTCGCCAGCATCTCGGGCGAGCGGCTGGCAGGGCCGATGGTGGCGAGAATCTTGACCTTGCGACCGCGCGGGTCGATCCTTGGCTGGCCCTGTCGTGACATGTGCTGGCTATCCCTCGTGACCCCGGCCTATGGCACAGGCATCTTTCAACTCAAGGAAAAGCCGCGATGAATAGCAATGCCGAACGCCCTGACCCGCTCGACAGCATGGATGACGCGCAGGCGGCGGCCGCGTTCCGCCGGCTGGTGCGGCATCTGAGGCACCGCCATGATGCGCAGAACATCGACCTGATGGGCCTTGCCGGGTTCTGCCGCAACTGCCTGGCCGACTGGGTCCGCGACGCGGGCTACCCCGGCGACAAGGAGGACGCCCGCACGCTGATCCACGGCATGCCGAGCGGCGAATGGAAGGCCACCCGCCAGACGCCCGCGAGAGAGGAACAGCTCGCCCGGATGGAAGCGAGCATTGCCAAGAACGCACAGGAATAATTCGCAGGGGCGGTTCAATCATCGCAGCGGGCTGGCTATCGCACCCGCCAACCGATTCTGATCCCTCATGGAGAACCCAATGGCAGAAGCCACCGACGACCGCCTGCGCCTGTTGATCGAGCGCATCGAACGCCTTGAAGAAGAAAAGAAGGGCACTGCCGACGACATCCGCGACGTCTACGCCGAGGGCAAGGCGGTCGGCTATGATACCAAAATGATGCGGCAGCTCATCAAGCTCAGGAAGATGAAGCCGCAAGAGCGCGAGGAAATGGAAATGCTGCTTGAGACGTATAAGGCGGCACTGGGGATGAACTAGATCGGGCTTTCTTCGCCGGTGATGAGGGAGCGATACAAGCGCGTCGTTTCCTCGTCACCGGATTTAAGATCATTCAGCACATCCCTGATGCCATTCACCTGCGTACGAGCGACAGACGCAGTTTCCTCCATCGAGCGTGTGGATGCTTCGAGAAACCAATGCAGGGCGCTACTGCAAGACTGAACATCACTCCCGGACATCATGAGATCATCGACAACCTTCGGATGCGCAATGCGGTTTCGCGCTTCGATCGCGGCTTTGAAATTCGGCCAGTCCGCGCTTGAAAAATCTATGTTTGCAGCAGGCGAAATTCGCTCAGCGATCCGCGAGCAGAGCCTGATGGTCGCTGGGAGTGTGAGAAATTTTGCCTGGGGAGCCAGCCGCCCCGTGCGATCGACGTTGTAGGATATCTCGGAAAGCGCGATCCGTTCGGGCTCCGACAATTCATCTGTCGCGAGTGCCATTGCACGAATATGCTCGCGAAAAATCCAGACAGCACCCTCAATTGCAGCAAAGCTGGTTCTGACGACATCTCGCTTCGAGCGTTGGTCGGGGTTCGCCTGATGTGCAGCCTCCGCGCGCGCCACATCTTCCAGCAGCATGCCAATAAAGCTGGATCGCAGGTCTTGATGCATTCAGGCATCCTAGGCAGAGGTTAAAGGGCAATCAAACGGAGAAGCAGCCATGGCATACCCCTGGAAAGACGCGCGCGGCGTGATCGTCAGCACCACGCCGACATTGGAAGGCCGGCCGATTCAGGAATATCTCGGCATCGTCACCGGCGAAGTGATCGTGGGTGCGAACCTGTTCCGCGATCTCTTCACCAACATCCGCGACATCGTCGGCGGGCGCTCGGGCTCCTACGAACGCATCCTTTCCGACGCGCGCAACCAGGCGATCGAGGAATTGCAGGCCGAAGCCGCCGCGCGCGGCGCCAATGCGGTGGTCGGGATCGACCTCGATTACGAAGTGATCGGCGACACCGGATCGATGCTGATGGTCAGCGCCAGCGGCACGGCGGTCCGGGTCTGAGCGGCCGCGTGGACGTTCGTCGCCTCGGGCCCGGTGACCTTGCGGGTTTCCGGGCCATGAACCGGGTGTTCGCAGCCGGGTTTGAGGATCAGGAAAGCTACGCCGATGCCCCGCCCGGCGATGATTGGGCGTTGGACTGGCTTGCCAATCCCGACATGATCGGCCTGCTGGCGGAAACCGGCGGCGTGCCGGTGGGCGCGCTGGCGGGTTATGTGCTGCCGAAGTTCGAACAGGCCCGCAGCGAGATCTACATTTACGATCTTGCCGTGCTGGCGGCGGCCCGTCGGCAGGGCGTTGCCACTGCGTTGATCGATCATCTGCGGGTCATCGCGCGCGCCATCGGCGCTTGGACGATCTTCGTGCAGCCGACATCGTGCCAGAGGACGAACCCGCCCGGGCGCTGTATCGCAAGCTCGCGTGCGAGGAGATCACCGCTCTCCATTTCGACATCGCGCCCTAACCCGATGCCAGCTCCACCGCCACGAACAGGCCGTTATAGCCCGCGTGATAGAGGATCGCGGCAAGCAGCCCGATGCGGGTGCGGACATAGGCAAGCAACAGCCCGCCGATAGTCTGCGGCACCACCACCATGAGGCCCGCAGGGTTGGAGAGCCCGGCGTAATTCCCAAGGTGGACCAGCCCGAACAGCAGCGACGAGCCCCATACCATCGCGGCAAAGTGCCCGATGAACCAGCCGGGCACCTGCTGGTCGCGCTGCCGGGTCAGCCCCCAGTGGCACAGCCCGGCAAACACCAAGGCCACCGCAGCAATTGCAAGCGGGCCGCGCTCCGCCGGGTCGAACGCGAAGCTCGCCAGCAACACCGCCAGCGCCGCCGCACCGTAGAGGCCGAAGCGCAAGGCTGCCAGACGCCCGCTCAGCCATCCGCGGAACAACAGCTCCTCGGTAAGGGGGGCGACCACCACGAAGGAGAACAGGGTCGCCAGCACCGTCATGTCGCGGGGCACCGGCGCGGGCAGGAACCCGGCCGCGCGGCCCCACTGGGCAAGCGGCCACAGGATCGCCGCGCAAACCGCGACATGCCCCGCCGCCACTGCCACCAGCGCCCACACAGCCTCCCGCCCCCAGGGCACAGGCGTTGCAGCGAAGGTCGGTCGCACCACGAAGCGGGCGATATCCGCCAGCCAGCCGCGCCGGCCGAACATGCCCGCTACACCCGCCCTTGCATCGCGCGGCGGTGCCGGAGTAAGGCCCGCGGCACTATCCCCAACATTCCGGTGAAGTTCGTCCAATGGCAGGCCATTCCAAGTTCAAGAACATCATGCACCGCAAGGGTGCGCAGGACAAGAAACGCGCGGCGATGTTCTCAAAGCTCAGCCGCGAAATCACCGTGGCGGCCAAGATGGGCATGCCCGATCCCGACATGAACCCGCGCCTGCGCCTCGCGGTCAACGCCGCGCGCGCGCAGTCGATGCCCAAGGACAATATCCAGCGCGCCATCGACAAGGCCGGGCAGGCGGGCGGCGAGGACTATGTCGAGATCCGCTACGAAGGCTATGGCCCGGGCGGGGTGGCGCTGATCGTCGAGGCGCTGACCGACAACCGCAACCGCACCGCCACTAATGTGCGCACCGCCTTCAGCAAGAACGGCGGGAACCTCGGGTCCGAAGGCTCGGTTTCGCATGGTTTTGAACGCCGGGGCCTGATCGAATATTCGGCGGCTGCGGGCGACGAGGAAAAGGTGCTCGAAGCCGCGATCGAAGCGGGCGCTGATGATGTGGAATCCTCCCAAGACGGCCACACCATCTGGACCGCCGCCGATGCACTCCACGGCGTGGCGGGCGAGCTGGAAAAGGTGCTCGGCCCGGCGGACAACGTGAAGCTGGCGTGGAAGCCGGTGCTGAGCGTCGAGGTCAACGAGGAGACTGCCGGCACGCTGATGAAGCTGATCGACACGCTGGAAGACGATGACGACGTCCAGACCGTATGGGGCAACTACGATATCTCCGAAGAAGTGATGGAGAAGCTGGGCTGACCCGCTGGGAATGGCTGCTGGCGATTGCCCTTGGCAGCGCCTTCCTGCTGGCCGCGGCCTGGCGCATCGGCCTGACGGTGGGGCTGTGAGGTGCTGATCCTTGGCCTCGATCCCTCGCTGTCCTCGACCGGCTGGGGCGTAATCCGGGCCGAGGGCGCACGGATCACGCACATCGCCAACGGGCAGGTGAAGACCGATCCCGCCGCGCCTATGGCGATGCGGCTCGCGGCGCTTCAGGCCGGGATCGCCGCAGTGATCGCACAGCACGCCCCCGCCCGCGCGGCGGCAGAGGAAATCTTCGTCAACAAGAACCCGCAATCCACCCTGAAGCTCGCCCAGGCGCGCGGGAGCGTGCTGGCGGCCTGCGGGGCGGCGGGGCTGGCAGTGAACGAACACGCCGCGCGGCTGGTCAAGAAGGCCGTCACCGGCACCGGCGGGGCGGAGAAGACGCAGGTTGCCGCGATGGTGAAGGTGCTGCTGCCCGGTGTGCAGATCGCCGGAAGCGACGCGGCGGATGCGCTTGCGGTGGCGATTGCGGACGCGCATCTCGCCCCGCGCTCTTGACCCTTTCTTTCGTCATTGCGAGGAGCGCGAGCGACGAAGCAATCCATGGACGAACCTCGCCCGCTGCACAGCCTTCGGACGTCAGACCATGGATTGCCGCGCCGCCTGCGGCTGCTCGCAATGACGAGGGTATTTGAATGATCCACCTCTACGGCATCCCCAATTGCGACACGGTCAAGAAGGCGCGCACGTGGCTCGACAAGCAGGGCCTCGCCGCCGCCTTCCACGATTACAAGAAGGAAGGCGCAGACCCGGCCAAGCTCGCCGCGTGGATCGCCGCAGCCGGGCTCGATGCGGTGGTGAACCGCAAGGGCACCACCTTCCGCGCCCTGTCCGATGACGACAAGAGCCGCGCCGCCGACCGTCACACGGCTGTCGCCTTGCTGGTCCAGCACCCCAGCATCATCAAGCGCCCGATCGTGGAACATGCCCACGGCGTGCTGGTGGGGTTCAAGGAGGAAGAATGGTCCGCAGCCTTGCTCTGATCGCGCTCGCCGTGACGCTGCCGGTCGCGGCCAGCGCGCAGGACATGCTCGTCATCGCGCACCGCGGCGCGAGTGCCGAGCGGCCCGAGCACACCCTTGCCGCCTATGAACTGGCAATCGATCTGGGCGCGGATTACATCGAGCCCGATCTGGTGGCGACCAAGGATCTGGTGCTGGTCGCACGTCATGAAAACGAGCTGTCGGGCACCACCGATGTCGCCACCCGCAAAGAATTCGAAGACCGCCGCCGCGACAAAACCATCGATGGGCAGCAGATCGCCGGCTGGTTCGCCGAGGACTTCACACTGGCCGAGCTGCGCACCCTGCGCGCGAAGGAGCGCATTCCTTCGCTACGGCCCGCCAATGCGCGCTACGATGGCCTTTATCAGGTGCCGACCTTCGCCGAAGTCGTAAAGCTGGTGCGCGCCAAGGAAGCGGCGATGGGCAAGCGGATCGGGCTTTATCCCGAACTCAAGCACCCTGAATTCCTGCTCCAGAACGCCGGGATCGACGTGGTCGACCTGCTGCTGCGCGAATTGCGGCAGTTGGGCATCACGCCCGCCGATCCGGTTTTCATCCAGAGCTTCGAAATCGCGCCCCTGCAACGGCTCAAGCAGCGCGGGCCGGGGTTCAGGCTGGTGCAACTGGTCGCGCCCGGTGAAGGGCCGGCGGATGAACCTGCGATGCGTTATGCCGACATGATTGCGCGCACCGGGCTGGTCGACGTGGCCAAATATGCCGATGCGGTGGGGGCGCATATCGGGTTGGTGCTGAACCCCGACGGCACGCCGACGGCGCTGGTCGCCGACGCCAGGGCAGCCGGGCTGGACGTGCACGCGTGGACCTTGCGACCGGAGAACGAATTCCTGCCCGCGATGCTACGCACCGGCGGCGACCCCAAGGGGCGGGGCTGCGGCGATGTACAGCTGGCGGCGCTGCTCAAGGCGGCGGGCGTGACCGGTGTATTTGCCGACGATCCGGGGCGGACAGCACGCTATCTCAAGGGTGGAAATGACGATCCGCCGTGCTCGGTTACGAACACCGACTAGGGATTACGGGGATTTGGCCTTCCGCTGCGATTATTGACTGACGCCTGATTTCTTGTGAAATGTCAGATATATCGCCCTGCCCTCCTGCTAGGCCGATCACGGCGTTATTACCCTGATCTATCTTGCCGCAGCAGCCAACACACTCATGCCCGATCCAGTCGGCCACTAATCGCCACGCTCAATCAAAACGCGCGCATTAATCGATTGGACGCACCATTCTGAAAGCGTCATCTTCTTTCCATAGGCTACGCTGGCGGGCGAGTCTGAACGCGAGAGGAGAGACAATCATGGACGCAAAAACCGGAGAGATGAGCGGCGGTTGCCCGTTCCACGGCAGCATGGACATGCGCAACCTGTTGGGCCGCACCAACCGCGACTGGTGGCCCGAGCAATTGCAGCTCGACATCCTTACCGAACAGGGCCGCAGCGCCAATCCCTACGGCGAAGACTTCGACTATGCAGAGGCGTTCAACACGCTCGATTACGCCGCGCTGAAGGCCGACCTTACCGCGCTGATGACCGACAGCCAGCCCTGGTGGCCGGCGGATTACGGGCATTACGGCCCCTTCTTCATCCGCATGGCATGGCACGCGGCGGGCACTTACCGCACCGGTGACGGACGCGGCGGGGCGAATTCCGGCCAGCAGCGGTTCGCCCCGCTCAATTCCTGGCCCGATAACGGCAACCTCGACAAGGCGCGCCGGCTCCTTTGGCCGATCAAGCAGAAATACGGGAAGAACATCAGCTGGGCGGACCTGTTCATCCTCACTGGCAATGTCGCCATCGAAAGCATGGGCGGCCCCGTCTTCGGCTTCGGCGGCGGGCGTGCCGACGTGTTCGAGCCCGAGAGCGTCTACTGGGGCACCGAAGAACAGTGGGTCAACGAAGGCGTTGCCACCCGCATCCACCCGAAGGAAGGCCGCGCGCTCGAAAACCCGCTCGCTGCGATCCAGATGGGCCTCATCTACGTCAACCCCGAAGGGCCGCAGGGCAACCCGCATGACCCCGAGGGCATGGCCCGCGACATGCGCGAAACCTTCGCCCGGATGGCGATGAACGACGAGGAAACCGTGGCGCTGACCGCTGGTGGCCACGCCTTCGGCAAGGCCCACGGCGCGGCTCCGTCCGACACCTTCGGCGGCGCTCCGGAAAGCGAAGACCTGCACCTGATGGGCTTCGGCTGGCTCAACGATGCGGATGAAATCGCTGCGGGCAACATCACCACCTCGGGCATTGAGGGCAGCTGGTCGAACAACCCGACAAGCTGGAGCCACGACTACTTCCGCATCCTGTTCAAGTACGACTTCGAACTGGTGAAGTCGCCCGCAGGGGCGCACCAATGGACCCCGATCAACCCCGATCCCGAAGACCTCGCCCCCGACGCGCGCGACCCCGGCAAGCGCGTGCCGACGATGATGACGACGGCGGACATGGCATTGAAGAACGATCCGGAATATCGCAAGATTTCCGAGCGTTTTCTGGCTCATCCCGAACAGCTTGACGATGCCTTCGCCCGCGCGTGGTTCAAGCTGTGCCACCGCGACATGGGGCCGCGTGTGCGTTACCTCGGCCCGGATGTGCCAAGCGAGACGCTGATCTGGCAAGACCCGGTCCCGGCCGGCACCACGCCGTCCGATGCCGAAGTCGCGCGCTTCAAGGCGGCGATCCTTGGCAGCGGCCTCAGCGTGCGCGAGCTGGTCAAGGCGGCCTGGGCCTCGGCCTCGACCTACCGCAACTCCGACCACCGCGGCGGCGCCAATGGCGCGCGGGTGCGGCTGGAACCGCAGCGGTCGTGGGCGGTCAACGATCCTGAGGAACTCGGCAAGGTGCTCGATACCATCGAAGCGCACCGCGGCGCGCTGAGCATGGCCGATGCGATCGTGCTGGCGGGCGCGGCCGCGGTCGAAAAGGCGGCGCGCGATGCCGGGCATGATGTGACCGTGCCCTTCATGGGCGGGCGCGGCGATGCCACCGAGGAGCACACCGATGCGGCCAGTTTCGAGCCGCTGGAGCCCTTTGCCGACGGTTTCCGCAACTACCTCAAGACCAAGGCGCAGGTCCGCACCGAGGAAATGCTGATCGACCGGGCGCATCTGCTCGGCCTGTCGATCCCGGAAATGACCGTGCTGGTCGGGGGCCTCAGGGCGCTGGGCGCGGTCAGCAAGCATGCCCATCACGGCAACAGCATCGGCGTGCTGACCGCCACCCCGGGCAAGCTGACGCCCGACTTCTTCCGCAACCTCCTCGACATGGGCACCAGATGGTCGCCCGTGGATGACAGCGGGGACGAGGAATATGTCGGCCTCGACCGGGCGACGGGCGCAGAAAAGTGGCGCGCGACCCGCACCGATCTGGTGTTCGGCTCCAACTCGATGCTGCGCGCGCAGGCCGAGGTGTATGCCGAGAGCGGGAACGAGGGCAAGTTCGTGTGCGACTTCATCTCGGCCTGGAACAAGGTGATGAACGCAGACCGCTTCGATGTGACCTGGGCGAAATACCACGCCTAAGCGATGTTATGCGGGCAAAGGGGCCTCCGGTGGCGACACCGGGGGCCCTTTGGTTGACCCCTATACCAAGTCGTCGCTCGAAAGCACCTCCCGCCAGCAGGGTTTTGCCGATACGTTAACGCCCCCTTTACCGGAATCCCGATAAATCCCTGATATCCAGCAGGGTTTTATCGCACAGGGCCGCATTCATGTCGCTGATCGACCCCCAATCGGTGCCGCATCTGGCCGAGCGTTATCCGCATCGGCCGGGACGCCTGCGGCACGCCTTGACCACCGAGCCATTGCTCAGCCCAGCCGCCTTGGCGGACGCCGCGTCTGCGCTGCCGTTGCAGCATGTCCACCGCGCAGCGCACAGGACCGGGGGCCGCGCGGACCGGCGCACGGGCGCAGAGCGCGGCGATCCGGCCACGGCCATTGCAACCGGCGGAGCGGACCGCGAATGGATCACGCTGCGTTCTATCGAGCAGCTACCCCGCTACCGCGCGCTGCTGATCCGCCTCATCGGTGAACTGGCGCCTGTGATCGGCCCCGCCACCGGGCGGGTCTGCGACGTCAGGGGCTGCGTCGTCATTGCCGGGCCTGGCACCCACATCCCGTTTCACTTCGATGCCGAATACAGCATCCTGTTCCAGATCGCCGGGGACAAGCACTTCGCCGCCTATCCGCCCGGCCCGCCCTATCTGGATCTGGCACGGCTTGAGGCCTATCACCGCGCGGGCGAAAACCGGCTGGAATGGAAGCCGGCCTATGCTGCCGGGGGCGAGCAGCACCTGCTTTCGCCCGGCGATGCGCTGTTCGTGCCCCACGCTGCGCCGCACTGGGTGCACGCGGGCGAGGGCCGCTCAATCTCGCTGTCGGTGACATGGCAGTGCACCCGCACGCGCGCGGTCGCCGATGCGCTGACCTTGAACCCGCTGCTGCGCAGGGTGGGTCTGCCTGCCTTTGATCCCGCGGCCTCACCCGCAACGCCGTGGCTGCGCGCCGCCGCAAGCCGGATGGGGCAGCGGATCGGGCTGATCTGAGGGCCAAGGGGGCACCAGCATGAAACGGGCTTGACGCAACCCCATATTGATATGATGATGATATCATAATTATATCAATATGGAGTCTCGTCATGTCCCCAGCCGAAACCCCCGCCCTTAATCGCAGCCGCGAAGTGCCGGCGGCCACGCAGAGCGGCTATGTGATGCTGCTTGTCAGTCTGGTGCTGATTGCGCTCGCCGCATGGCTGTTTCTTGGCGCGATCACGCCTGACGGGCCGCCGGGCGGCGTGCCGATCATCGGGGCGATTGTGACGGGCATCGCGGGGCTGTTCATCCTCACCGGCTTCTACATGATCAATCCCAACGAAGCGGCGGCAATCCAGCTGTTCGGCGCCTACAAGGGCACCGACCGGAAGGAGGGGCTGCGCTGGGTGCTCCCCTGGCTGACCCGCAGCAAGATCGCGGTGCGGGCCAACAATGTCATCTCGCAGACGATCAAGGTGAACGATGCGCGCGGCAATCCGATCGAAATGGCCGCGCAAGTCGTCTGGCGCGTCACCGATACCGCGCAGGCGCTGTATGATGTCGATGATTACCGCGAATTCGTGACCGCCCAGATCGAAGCGGCGGTGCGTTCGATCGGCTCGCGCTATCCCTATGACGATATCGAACACCTTGAGGTGACCCTGCGCGGCAATCACGAGGAAGTCAGCGCCGAACTGCGCCTTGCGCTGATCGAACGGCTGTCGGTGGCGGGGATCACGGTTGACGAATGCGGGCTGACCCACCTTGCCTATGCGCCCGAGATTGCCGGAGCGATGCTGCGCCGTCAGCAGGCCGAAGCGGTGATCTCCGCCCGCAAGAAGCTGGTCGAAGGCGCGGTGACGATGGTCGAGATGGCGCTGACCCAGCTTTCGGAGAAGGACGTCGTCCACCTCGATGACGAACGCAAGGCGGCGATGGTATCCAACCTGATGGTGGTGCTGTGCGGCGAGCGGGATACGCAGCCGGTGGTCAACGCAGGATCGCTCTACTGATCCGCCCATGCCCGCGAAGAAAGCCTTTGCCCTGCGCCTCGATCCGGCGCTGCACGATGCGATCCAGCGGCTCGCCGATGCCGAGCTGCGCAGCGTGAACGCCGAGATCGAGGTGCTGCTGCGCGAGGCGCTGGCGCGACGGGGGATGCGAATCGCGCATAGCGAAACACTGCGGCGCGGGCGGCCGCCCGGTGCAGCGCCGCGGGGCGGAAACACCGATAGCTAACCTAGGTTAACGGCCATGACCGAATACCCTGCACCGATGTGGGACAGGCGCTGCGTTCTATTGGAAAACATTGCCTTACCACCCCACTTGTGACTAACTCCGGGGCATTATTCCGCAGGGCCATTCCCTGCCGAGATCGTGACCCGCGCGTCAAAAATGGCGCGGGCCGTGGGAGAGAGCGATGCGCAAAAAGGGCAAACCCTTTGTCCTCTATCGGCGTGGACCGATGAGCTTTTCAGTCGTCCCGCGGGGTCTGGCGGGGTGGGCGCAGTTGGGCATATGGATCGGGCTGCTGGTGCCACAGTTTCTGTGGTTCAGGGATCACGTCCAAGTGTCTGCCCACGAACCGGGCGATCCGCACGCAATCGTGCTGTTCCTGCTGGGGCTGGCAATCTGGTTCATCGCAGGCCTGTGGTGGATGATCGCCCGTGCCGAGGTGGTCGAATGGGCGGAGATCCTGCGTGAACGGCAACGCGCGAGGAGTGGCCAGCGCCGCCACGAACGTTGAGGAACGCTCGGGCACGGGCAGCGTTGGCAAAGGCATGTTGCGAAATCTGCGATTGGCCAGCGCGCTGCTGGCGCTTTGCGTTGGGCCATGTTGGAGCGTCGCGGCGCAGAATGCTGCTCTGCCCACCACCCCTGCCCTGCCGCCGCCGCCTGAGGAACTGGTCCTTGCCGTGGGCGAAACCATCCCCGTTATCGTCAACGGCGAGCTGTTGCGGCTCGAAGTGACGGGCGAGGCCTTTGGCCCCCCGGTTATCAATCCCGCTGTCGCTGAAAGGCTGTGGCTGGTGCCGGAAAGCCGCCGCGGGTGGCGCTTTGGCCCGGTGGTGGTCGATGGCTATACGGCCGATGCGGCGGTCGATTTCGGCGGCGGACCGGCGGCTATGGCGATCGCCTGGGCGGACCGGCCCGCCTCGACCATCGCCGACGGGGTGATCGGCGTGCACCACCTGCCTCATGCCCGCGTCACCTTTGCGCTGAGCCGGGCAGTGCCGGGCGAGAGCATGCACCGCCTCGCGCTACGGCGGGTCGGTGGCGGCAACGCGCGGCTCGGCACCGAAGTGACAGTCGGCAAGAAGCGGCTGATGATGATCTTCGTGCCCGAGCGGGCCGAAAACCTCGTCACCGCGCCCACCGCCAATTTCATCGCCACCCACCAGGAAGGCGGCTTCGAGCCGGGGTCTGACGGGATCGCGGTGATGGATTTCGGCGTCGAGCGCCCAACCCGGATGATGCGCATAGCCGAGCCGATCCCGCTGGGCGAATTCGCGGTGGAACGGTTCGCGGTGCGGGTGGAAGACTATGGCGAGCCGACGCGCGTTGGCGAGATCGGCGAGAACGATCCGCGCTTCGAAAAGGGCCGCATCCTCGTCAGCCGCCGCAAGGGGCGGGGGAAGCCCGATCTTCTCACGCGCATCGGCCGCGATCAGATCGCCCACTGCTCCAGCCTGACATATGATCTGGCGGGCAGCGAGATTCGCCTCTCCTGCACCGAACCGGCGGCGAGCGAGTGACCCCCACCCCCGGCCCCTCCCCAAGGGGAGGGGAGTATCAGCCCTTCGCGTGCTCGGCCCGGGCGATCTCGTGCAGCCAATCCGCGTGGCGCGGGGCCTTTTTCGTCTGGGACCATTCCTCCAGCATCACCGGGGCAACGCGGGCGAGTTCTTCATATTGTTCGGCCGTCCCGATATCGGCGGCAAGTTCAACCCTGTGCCCGTTGGGATCGAAGAAGTAGATCGACTTGAAGATCCCGTGATGCGTCGGGCCAAGCACGTCGATGCCTTGCGCTTCGACATGCGCCTTGGCCGCCAGCAGCGCCGCTTCCGAAGGCACCTTCAGCGCCAGATGCTGCACCCATGCCGGGGTATTGGGGTCTTTCCCCATCTCCGGCTGGTTCGGCAGTTCGAAGAAGGCGAGGATGTTGCCACCCCCCGCATCAAGGAACACGTGCATGTAGGGATCGTAAGCCCCGGTGGAGGGCACGTGATCCTCGGCAAAGGCGGTGGTGTAGGTCATGCCGAGCACGCGGGCATACCATTCGACCGTCTCCTTCGCGTCACGGCAGCGATAGGCGGCGTGGTGGATTCCGGCGAGGGATACGGGGTGGGTCATGGTCTCATTCCTCTCCTCTCGTCATTGCGAGCATAGCGAAGCAATCCATGGACTGCCCTCGCGCCCGGTGGAACGGCAGTCCATGGATTGCCGCGCGGCTGCGCCGCTCGCAATGACGAAGCCAAGTTACTTCGCCGGTTCCGCGACGGTCAGCACCCCGCGCTCGATCTGATCACGCTCCAGGCTTTCGAACAGGGCCTTGAAATTGCCCTCACCGAAGCCTTCGTCGCCCTTGCGCTGGATGAATTCGAAGAACACCGGGCCGACCTGTGCCTGCGCGAAGATCTGGAGGAGGAGCCTCGGGTTGCCGCCTTCCGTGGTGCCGTCCAGCAGGATGCCGCGCGTCTTCAGCGCGTCCACATCCTGACCGTGGCCGGGCAGACGCTCGTCCAGCATGGCGTAATAGGTCGCAGGCGGCGCGGTCATGAACGGCACGCCGAGCTTTTGCAGGCGGTCCCAGCAGGCGGGAAGATCGTCGCAGATCAGCGCGATATGCTGGATACCCTCGCCATTGAAGGCCTTCAGGAACTCGTCGATCTGGCCCTTGCCGCCTTCGCCTTCTTCGTTGAGCGGGATGCGGATCTTGCCGTCGGGCGCAGTCAGCGCCTGCGAGGTGAGGCCGGTATATTCGCCCTTGATGTCGAAGAAGCGGATCTCGCGGAAGTTGAACAGGGTCTCGTAATAGTCGGCCCAATACTTCATCCGGCCGGTATAGACGTTGTGGGTGAGGTGGTCGATCGTGTGGAAACCTGCGCCCACCGGGTGGGGATCGACGCCGGGGAGATATTCGAAATCGATGTCGTAGATCGTCAGGCCATTGCCCGCACCGGCATAGCGATCGACCAGATAGAGGATCGCCCCGCCGATGCCGCGGATCGCGGGGATGCGCAGTTCCATCACCCCGGTCTGCACCGCCACCGGCTCTGCCCCCTTGGCAATCAGGTGGTCATAGGCCTTGGCCGCATCGCGCACGCGGAACGCCATACCGCAGGCCGAGGGGCCGTGTTCGCGGGCGAAATACCACGCCGCGCTGTTCGGTTCGTAATTGGCGATCAGATTGATGCCGCCCTGCCGCCACAGGTGCACATCCTTGCTCCGGTGCTGCGCGACGCGGGTGAAGCCCATGGCTTCGAACACCGGCTCAAGCACGCCCTTCTGCGGCGCGCAGAATTCGACGAATTCGAACCCGTCCAGCCCTGCCGGATTTTCGAACAGGTCTGTGGTGCCTTCGTTTTTCGTCTGTGCGTTCATGGCAGATGGTCCCCGCTGCGGCCGCGAACGGCCGGGTGATTAGTTTCAATTGAAACCAGTTACCGCAGGCGCATGATTCGTGCAAGCGCGGGGGCACGCATCAGGCCATGACTTCGCGTGCCGGGGGCACAGCCTTGGCTACCCTGTCAGCCCGCCCCGCCTCCGGGTTCAGCCGACAAAATCGTCCACCCGCTCGACGATGATCGCAGGCGCCATGCCGCCCGCTGCACACATGGTGACAAGGCCATAGCGTCCGCCGCGCCGCTCCAGCTCGTCAAGGATCGTGCCGATCAGGATCGATCCGGTCGCGCCGATCGGGTGGCCCAAGGCGATCGAGCCGCCGTTGACATTGACCTTGTCCCAATCGAGCCCGAGATCGCGCACGAACCTGGCGGCGACGACCGCGAAGGCCTCGTTGATTTCGTAAAGGTCGATGTCGTCCGTGGTCAGCCCCGCCTTGGCCAGCACCTTCTTCGCCGCCGGGACGGGGGCGTTCAGCATCAGCGTCGGATCATCGCCCATGTTGGCGGCGGCGACGATCCGCGCGCGCGGCTTCAACCCGTGCTGCTGCGCGTAGTCCTTCGAAGTGACCAGCACCGCCGCTGCGCCATCCACCACACCGCTTGAATTGCCCGCATGGTGGAAGTGCCTGATCTCAAGGTCAGGATATTTCTGGTTGATCAGCGTGCGGAAGGTCGTGCCCTCCGCGTCCAGCGGCACATCGGCGATCTTGGGAAAGGCGGGTTCCAGCTTGGCCAGATCCTCGCGGGTGGTCTGGGGCCGGGGATATTCGTCCCGGTCGAGCAGCACGGTGCCGTCATCCGCCACCACCGGCACGATCGACCTGGCGAATCGCCCTTCCGCCATCGCCTCGGCCGCGCGCTGTTGCGAGCGATAGCCGACTTCGTCCAGTTCCTCGCGGGTGAAGCCTTCCATGCTCGCAATCGCATCGCCGCAGATGCCCTGATGCGACTGGGGGTGCACCGCCTGAAGCCGCGCGTTGTAACTGCCCATCATCAGCGGCTTGATCCCGGCGCGCATCTTGTCCTGCATCATCGCGGTGGTGAGGCTCATCATCTCGGTGCCGCCCGCGACGACGCAATCCTCCATTCCGCTCATCACCTGCGCAGCGGCGAGCGCAACGCTGGTGATCCCGCCGCCGCAGAAGCGATCGAGCGTGGTGCCGCTGGAGGTGATGTCATAGCCCGCGTCGAGCGCGGCCATCCGCCCCAGATCGCCCGCCTGCATCCCGTCCTGCGAACTGACCGACCAGATCACATCGTCGACTGTGGCGGTGTCGAGATTGTTGCGGTCCTTGATCGCCCTCAGCACTGTCGCGGCCAGATGCTGCGGGTGGCACGCGGCGAGCGCGCCTTTCCCCTGCTTGCCGATCCCGCGCGGGGTGCGCACTGCGTCGATGATGTAGGCTTCGGCCATGGTTCCTCTCCCGATGTCGCAAAATGCGGTTGACGGTTACGTAAACCGCCTGCACCAGAGGCACAAGAATTGCGTTTCGAAACGCAATCACATTTTCGGTAGGAGAGTGACCCGTGAGCGAGACCGCTGCCCCTGAAGTGCTGACCGAAGTGGAGGACGGCGTCCTCATCGTCACCATCAATCGCGCGCAAGCCAAGAACGCGATGACCAAGGCTGCGGCCGAAGGGATCGCCGCGGCGATGGACCGGCTGGACGCGGAAGACAATTTGCGGGTCGGCATCCTGACCGGCGCGGGCGGGACTTTCTGCTCCGGTATGGATCTGAAGGGCTTCCTACGCGGCGAATCGCCCATCGTCGAAGGGCGCGGCTTTGGCGGCGTGGTGCAGGCGCCCCCGAAAAAGCCGCTGATCGCGGCAGTCGAAGGCTATGCCCTTGCCGGTGGGTTGGAATTGATGATCGCCTGCGATCTGGTGGTGGCGCATGCTGGCGCGAAGTTTGGCATCCCCGAAGTCAAGCGCGGGCTGGTGGCGGCGGCAGGCGGCGTGATGATGCTCCCCGACCAGATTCCCGAACGGATCGCAATGGAGCTGGCGCTGACCGGCGATTTCATCGACGCCGCCCGTGCCTACAGCCTCGGCCTCATCAACGAAGTGACCGACGGCCCGGCGCTCGACGCGGCCAAGGCGCTGGCGGCGCGGATCGCGGCCAACGGGCCGATGGCCGTGCGTGTCTCCAAGCAGATCATTCGCGAATCGCGGGGGTGGGCGCTGGATGATCGCTACGCCAGGCAGGGCGCGCTGATCGGTCCGGTGTTCGTCAGCCACGATGCCCGCGAAGGCGCGGCCGCCTTTGCCGAGAAGCGCAAGCCGAACTGGACCGGCAAGTAAGGTTGGCGCAGCGTTGACCACAGCTCGTTGTCATGTCGTTGCCATGCCGTTGCCAATTCATGCGCTGCCCGTTGCCGCCCGTATTCTTCCAAGGCCAATGTTTCACGTGAAACATTAGAGCCTTCGCCAAACCCGAGGAGAGAGAAAATGCCCGTCATCGACGTGCCCCAGCCCGCCTTCATGGAAGACGAGGAGATCGCCATCTTCGCCGATGCGGTCGGCAAGTTCTATGCCCAGCACGCCCCGCAAAAGCGGGTGGCCCAGTGGCGCGAGGACGGGATGGTGGACCGCGAATTCTGGCGCGAAGCCGGGGCGGCAGGCCTGCTCGGCGTGAGCGTGCCGACCGAATATGGCGGCCACGGCGGGGACTTCCGGCACGACATGGTGGTGATCGACCAGCAGGGCAAACACGAGGTCGATGGTTTTGCCGCCTCGCTCCACAACACCATCATCCTGCCCTATCTGGTTCGCCATGGGACTGAAGAGCAAAAGAAAAAATACCTCCCCCGGCTCGTCAGCGGCGACCTCGTCAGCGCCATCGCGATGAGCGAACCGGATGCCGGGAGCGACCTTCAGAGCATCAAGACCACCGCCCTGAAGGACGGCAACGGCTATCGGCTTAACGGATCGAAGACCTGGATCTCGAACGGTCAGATCGCGGATTTCATCATCGTCGTCGCCAAGACCGATCCGGCCGAAGGGGCCAAGGGCATTTCGCTGCTGCTGCTGGAAACCGACGGCGCGGAAGGATTCCAGCGCGGCAAAAAGCTCGACAAGATTGGGCTGGATGCGCAGGACACCAGCGAACTGTTCTTCGATAACGTGTTCATTCCGGGCGACAATCTGCTCGGCGGCGTGGAAGGGCGCGGGTTCTACCAGCTCATGGGTGAGCTGCCGCAGGAGCGGTTGGTGATCGCCATGAACGCCATCGCGGGGATCGAGAAGGCGCTCGATGTGACGGTCGATTATGTCAAGAATCGCAAGGCCTTCGGCAAAACGATCTGGGACTTCCAGAACACCCAGTTCACCCTCGCGGACCTGAAGGCGCGCGGCACGGCGGCCCGCGTGTTCGTGAACGACTGCATCGCCAAGCTGCTCGAAGGCAAGCTCGACGTGGCAACCGCGAGCATGGCGAAATACTGGGTGACCGAACTGCAAAGCGAAGTCGTTGATAAATGCCTGCAATTCCACGGCGGGGCAGGCTACATCAACGATTACGCCATCGCCCGCATGTACCGCGACACCCGCATCGCCCGCATCTATGGCGGATCGAACGAGATCATGAAGATGCTGATCGCGCGGAGCATGTAATCCCTCTGGCGGCAAACCAGTTGCAGTTTGCCATCCACGACTCGCATTTGCGTCTCGGGTTGGTTACACTCGTGTCAGCAAGGGAGAGACGGGATGCCCGGAACACCGCCTGACGTTGATGTGCTGATCGTCGGAGCCGGGATTTCCGGGATCGGCATGGCAGCGCACATGGGCATGAAGGCCCCGCACCACTCCTACGCCATCGTCGAGCGGCGTGACAATCTCGGCGGGACGTGGGATCTGTTCCGCTATCCCGGCATCCGGTCCGACAGTGACATGCACACCCTGGGCTTCGATTTCGAACCCTGGCGGCACGAGAAATCGATCGCCGATGCCCCCGCGATCCTCGCCTATCTTGACCGGATCGTCGACGAACGCGGCATCCGCCCGCATATCCGTTTCGGCCACAAGGTCATCAGCGCCGATTTCCGCCATGACGAGGCGCGCTGGCATGTCGAGACGGAAACCGCCGATGGCACACGGACCTGCATCACGGCGAATTTCCTCTACCTCGGATCGGGCTATTACGATTACGACGAGGCATACGATCCCGCCTTCGACCTCGGCGCGTTCGATGGCCGGGTGATCCACCCGCAATTCTGGCCCGACGATCTGGACTATGCCGGCAAGCAGGTGGTGGTGATCGGATCAGGGGCGACGGCGGTGACGATCGTGCCCGCGATGGCCGAAGCGGCAGGGCATGTGACAATGCTCCAGCGCACCCCCACATGGATGTTCTCACGCCCGGCAAAGGACTGGTTCGCCAATACCTTGCGCGCAATCCTGCCCGATACGCTGGCCTATCGCATCACCCGGTTCAAGAACGTCAGGATGCAGGACTTCACTTACAAGATGGCCCGCAAACGGCCGCAAAAGGTGAAGGACGCGGTCTACAGGAACCTCGAAAAGGCGCTCGGCCCCGGTTACGACAAGACGGCTTTCACCCCGCCGTACAACCCGTGGGAACAGCGCCTGTGCCTCGTCCCTGACCAAGACCTGTTTCAGGCGATGCGGGCGGGCACGGCGAGCATCATCACCGGGCAGATCGCCAAGTTCGAAAAAGGCGGGGTGCTGCTTGCCGACGGGCAATTCCTGCCGGCTGACATCGTCGTCACCGCGACCGGGCTGAAGCTGGCAGTCGCAGGCAAGATCGCGATCAGTGTCGATGGCGAGCCGGTCGTGTTCAACGAGAGGTTCTATTACAAGGGCTGCATGTTCTCGAACCTGCCCAATTTCGCGGTGGTGTTCGGATATCTCAATGCCAGCTGGACCCTGCGCGCCGACATCAATGCCGACTATGTGTGCCGGGTGCTCGAACATATGCGCACGGCCGGCAGCACCATCGCCACGCCGGTGCTGACGCCCGAAGCCGAAGCGCGGATCATCGAGGATGACGTGTTCGATTTCTCGTCCGGCTATATCCAGCGCAGCAAGCACATCATGCCGCGCAATTCGGTCGCTTATCCGTGGCGGCTCAACCAGGAATATGTACTCGATCGCAAGCGCATGAGGAGCGATCCCCTGGTGGATGGGATTCTCGCTTTCACCGTGGCCAGTGCCGATGCACGCGCCGCAGACACGGAGCGGGAAGCGGCTGAATAGAGCCTTGGCTCGTCATTGCCAGCCGCAGGCGAAGCCATTCACACAACGACGTCGCGATGCGCAGCGCACGTCCCTATGGATTGCCGCGCCGCCTCCGGCTCCTCGCAGTGACGAAACTCTTTTGCAGTCTGTCATTCTCGCCTAACCCATCCTCATGACCTCTCCCGACAAAATCTGGACCGCCGGGCTCATCGTCATCGGCGACGAAATCCTCTCCGGCCGCACGCAGGACAAGAACATCGCGCAGGTCGCCAGCTGGCTGCAGGTGCAGGGCATCCGGCTTGCCGAGGTGCGGGTCGTGCCCGACGTGGAGGCGCGGATCATCGAGGCGGTCCATGCCTTGATGGCCGCCTATGACTACCTCTTCACCACCGGCGGGATCGGCCCCACGCATGACGATATCACCATCGATGCGGTTGCGGCGGCGCTGGGCGTTCCGGTGGTGATCCACCCCGAAGCGCGCGCGTTGCTGGAAGGCTATTACGCCAGCCGGGGCGGGCTCAACGAAGGGCGCTTGCGGATGGCCCGTGTGCCCGAGGGATCGGAGCTGATCCCCAATCGCATGTCGGGCGCCCCCGGCATCCGGCGCGGCAATCTGTTCCTGATGGCGGGCGTCCCGCACATTACCGCCGGGATGCTCGACGCGCTGACCGGCCAGCTTGAAGGCGGCGCGCCGCTGCTCAGCGAGACTATCGGTTGCTGGGTGGCCGAAAGCGAGGTCGCGCAGTTGCTGCGCGAGGTCGAGGCAGCGCACGAGGGCTGCCAGATCGGCTCCTACCCGTTTTTCCGTGAGGGCCGGGTGGGTGCGAATTTCGTGATCCGCTCGACCAGCGCGGCGGATTTGGGGCGCTGCCGTGAGGCGCTGTGCAACGGGCTCGTCACCGATGGACACGCCGTCATCCCAGGCGGAATCTGACCCGAACGACTTGGCCGGAGCATCATCATTTCGTCTTAACTCTCGGGCGTTATGACAGAAGGCATGGTCACGCGGGTTCTGATCACGATCGATACCGAATACTCCTCCGGGCTGTTCACCGGGCCGGGGCCGGATGATCGTGCGGAAAACTTCGCGCGCTCGATCGCCTGCATCACGCCTGACGGCCCGGTGGGCGTATCGCACAAGCTCGACATGCTGGCCCGGTATGGCCAGAAAGCGGTGTTCTTCGTGGACCCGATGCCGGCGCTGGTGTGGGGCGTGGCGGCGATCGAGGATATCGTCGGCCCGATCCTTGCCGCCGGTCAGGACGTGCAGCTGCATTGCCATACCGAATGGCTGGGCCACGCAGGCGACGGCCATCCGCTGCTCTCGCGGGCGACGGGCAAGAACCTCACCGACTTCGCGTTCGAGGATCAATGCGCGCTGCTCGATTATGCGCGCCGCACCCTGATTGCCGCAGGCGCGCCGGCCCCGGTGGCGTTCCGGGCGGGCAATTACGGGGCCAATGACGATACCCTGCGGGCTCTCGCAGCGATCGGGATGCACTACGATTCCAGCCACTGCCCGGCGATCATCAACGGGGCGTGCCAGATCAGCCTCGGCGCCGATTGCCGCGATCCGGTGGGCCACATGGGCGTGATCGAAGTCCCGATCGGTTCGATCGGCACGATCGGCGGCGGCCAGCGCCACGCCCAGATCACCGCGCTGACGCTGGACGAGATGCTGGCAGCGATCCGCCACGCGCGCGACGGCGGGCGCCACAGCTTTACCCTCGTCAGCCACTCGTTCGAGCTTATCAACCGCCGCAAGATGGCGGTGAACCGTGTCGTCCGCCGCCGCTTTGCCGGGCTGGTCAAGGCGCTCGCCGCGATGCGCGGGGTCGAGACCGGGAATTATACGATGAACCCGCCGATGCCGTTGCTTGTGACCGGGGCGAACGAACCGCTCCCCCCCAACGCGGTGCGCACCGGGATGCGGGTGGCCGAACAATTCGTCTCCAACGCGCTCTACGGCGCGCTTTAGCAACTGGCGGCGGACGTGGCGGGCGCAGCCATCGACTTTACCCTCGGCTCGCGCCGCTTGCTCAGCGTGCCGCGGCAGCTTGCGACCTGGGGCTTTACCCTTGACGACGTGCTGTCGGGCACCCTGCCCGATCCCCCGCCCAGTGGCCGCGACGGGGTGCGGGTGTTGTCCGCCCCGACCGATCGCCTTGCCATCGTCAGCGCCTGCTATCCCGGCTTTGTCGGCGGCGGGCGGCAGGATTACCGCCGCCACTATATCGACATGGCGGGCGGGTTTGACGGTTACATGGCGCGGTTCTCTGCCAAGACCCGCTCAACCCTGCGGCGCAAGGCGCGAAAGCTGGCGGAGGAGAGCGGCGGTTACACCGTCACCCAGCACCGCACCCCCGCCGAGATCGAGGCCTTCCTTGCCGCCGCCCTGCCGCTTTCGGCGAAGACCTATCAGGCGCGGTTGCTGGACGCCGGGCTGCCCGCCGACCCTGCCTCGCGCCGTGCCATGCTGGAGGCGGCGGAGGATGATCGGATGCGCGCCTTCCTGCTCCACGCGGGCGGACAGGCGCTGGCCTATCTGTCGCTGCCGGTGACGGGCGCGACGCTGGTCTACGCCCATCTCGGTTACGATCCCGCCTTTGCCCGATACTCCCCCGGCACCGTCCTCCAGATGGATGCGCTGGAACGGCTGTTTGCCGAAGCGCGGTTCCGGTGGTTCGACTTCACCGAGGGTGAGGGCGCGCACAAGGCGCTGTTCGGAACACATTCTGCGGCCTGCACCAGTCTGGTGCTGCTTGAGCCGACGCTGGCCAACCGTGCCTTGCTGGGCGCGCGTGCCGCGTTCGATGCGAGCGTTGACAGGGCGAAGCGATTGGCCGGGCGATCAGGGGCGCTCGGCCGGGTCCGCACCCTGCTGCGCGCCTGACCGATGCAGCGCATGGTCGGCGGCAACGCGGCGATTCGCTTCCTGCACACGCACCTTCGCAGCCAGTGCGTTACGCCCGGACGGGGCACCACTGAGCGAGCCGTAACGCACCGCCAGATAGAGCCACACCGCCAGCACCGCCCCGAGCAGGGCACCAACTGCAAGGCCCAGGCGCAGATCGTAGCTCGCCACCATTGCGAAGGCCGCAACCGCCACACCGGCCACCAGCCACTTGGGATTGACAAGGAAGGTTCCGTCGTCGGATTGCGAGGGCATCGTCAGTGTGATCCTTCAAGAAGAAGGGCGCTTCTGAGGGAGGAGTGCGGAAGAGCGCCGACTGCTCAAATGTGGCGGACCGCAAAGGGAATTCAAGGGGGTGAATGACCCCTTGCGCGGCCGACCGGCGCCCGATGCAGAAGGGGCCGGAACGCCCATGACGTCCCGGCCCCACCCATGCATTCAGCGGATCGGCAGGAAAGGGCTTACGCGCCTTCCACCTCGCTGAGGTCAACCTTGAGGCCCGGGCCCATCGACGAGGTCAGCGAGACCTTGCGGACATACTTGCCCTTGGCGCCGCTGGGCTTGGACTTCACCACCGCTTCAGTCAGCGCCTTGAAGTTCGCCTTCAGCGCATCGTCCGAGAAGCTGAGCTTGCCGATGCCGGAGTGGATGATGCCCTGCTTTTCGACCCGGTATTCGACCTGACCGGCCTTGGCGTCGGTCACGGCCTGAGCGACGTTCGGGGTCACAGTGCCGAGCTTGGGGTTCGGCATCAGACCCTTGGGGCCGAGCACCTTGCCCAGACGCCCCACCACGCCCATCATGTCGGGTGAGGCGATGACGCGATCATAATCGAGGTTACCGGCCATCATGTCTTCCATGAGGTCTTCCGCACCAACCTTGTCAGCGCCTGCAGCCAGCGCCTTTTCGGCATTGTCGCCGCGCGCGAACACGGCAACCTTGACGTCCTTGCCGGTGCCTGAGGGCAGCGACACCATGCCGCGCACCATCTGGTCGGCGTGACGCGGATCGACGCCGAGGTTCATGGCGACTTCGACGGTTTCGTCGAACTTGCTCTTGAACTGGCGCAGCGTGGCAAGCGCCTCATCAATGCTGTAGAGCTTTTCGCGGTCGAGGCTGGCGAGGATCTTCGCCTTCTTGGTGATCTTTGCCATCTGCTCAGCCCTCCACCACTTCGAGGCCCATCGAGCGGGCGCTGCCGGCGATGATCTTCATCGCCTGATCAATGTCATTCGCGTTCAGATCGGCCATCTTGGCTTCGGCGATCTCACGGATCTGCGAGCTCTTGATGGTTCCGGCCGACACCTTGCCCGGCTCCTTCGAACCCGACTTGAGGCCCGCCGCCTTCTTGATGAAGTAGGTCGCGGGCGCGGTCTTGGTGACGAAGGTGAAGGAACGGTCGCCGTAGACAGTGATGACCGTCGGGATCGGCATGCCCTTTTCCATCTCCTGCGTGGCGGCGTTGAACGCCTTGCAGAATTCCATGATGTTCACGCCGCGCTGACCCAGCGCCGGGCCGATCGGCGGCGAGGGGGTGGCAGAGCCCGCGGGCACCTGCAGCTTGATATAGCCTTCGATTTTCTTGGCCATGAGGCCCTACTCCTGTCGCACTGTTGCCGCGCTGTTTCCATCGCGGCTCATGTTAAGCGGTCCAGCGCCGTGGCTTGTGCATGCCAGCGGCTCCCGCACGGAATCACCCAGGCCGAAAGCAGGGTGAGGCCGCGCGGTTAGAGGCATGCGGGGCAGAAATCAACCCGCCGGGCTGCGGAGAGTTGGGAAGTTGACAAAGGTGACACCGTGTCACCTTCCCTACAGTTGTCCATACCTTTGAGATTATTCAATTTTTCTGCAATCTCACATGCGGACGGACGCCGGAAACTGCGCGCAAACGCCGTTTTGCGTCATGCCAATGCTGCGCTTTGCTTTGCATGCCCGCCTTGTCGCATGGTCGGCGCGGCGTAGGAAAGCGCACCGGACAGCGCCGAGCGGTGCTTGCCGAACGGACCCGGCCGTATTGATCTCAGGAAGATGATATTGGCACGCCAGTGGCACGCGGCACCCGGAGCCCCTTGGTGCGGCTGGTGAGGTGGAATTGCTGGCACAGCGCGCACTTGTAAGCGCGCAAGGTCACGCCTGCCCGCAGCGCGACTGCCTCGGCTTCCTCACGGGTGGCGAAGCGGCGTTTGCGGTTGCAGATGCCGGGGCGGGTTTTCACCGCACCCCTTTCCCTACTTCACCAGTTCGACTTCCTCAAAGCCCAGTTCCACCGGCGTGGCGCGGCCGAAGATCGAGACGCTGACCTTGACCCGCTGCTTGTCGAAGTCGAGCTCTTCCACGATCCCGTTAAAGCTGGCGAAGGGTCCGGCGTTGACCTTGACCGAATCGCCGATTTCGTAATCGACGCTGATGTCGCGCTTGGGCGCGGCCTGGGCTTCGGCGACGCCGCCGAAATAGCGTGAGGCTTCGCGTTCGGAAATCGGCTGCGGCTTATTGCCCGAGCCGAGGAAGCCGGTCACCTTGGGGGTGTTCTTGACGAGGTGGTAGATATCGTCGGTCATGTTCAGCTTGGCGAGCACGTAGCCGGGCATGAACTTGCGTTCGACCTGCACCTTCTTGCCGCGCTTCACTTCGGTCACGGTCTCGGTCGGAACCTGCACTTCCTCGACGCCTTCGGAAAGGCCGAGGCGTTCGGCTTCGGAAATGATTGCGTCGCGCACTTTGTTCTCGAAACCAGAATAGGCGTGAATGATGTACCAGCGGGCCATGGGTCGTCCTTGCAAGTGAGATGGGCGGGCGCGGGGCCTTACTGGAGAAGGCCGATCAGGGCGCGCACGATCGCCCCGAAGGCGCTGTCGACGCCGAGGAAGAACAGCGAAAGAATCAGCATGAAGATGAACACGAAGATCGCGGTGCGGACCGTTTCCTCGCGGGTCGGCCAGACGATCTTGTTGGTCTCGGCGCGCACCTGATTGACGAAGGTGCCGGGCGAGGTCCGCGGCTTCTTTTCCGCAGGCCCTTCGGAAGGGGCGATTTTCTGTTCGGCCATGCTGCCAGCGTTCCTTCGCACAAAACCCGTTGTTCCGATCGGCTTTCAGGTAAGGGCCCGCGCCGCCCGGGACAAGGTCGCCGGAGGGGCTGGGTAATCTGCCGATGTCGGAAAAGACGATGCAGCCCTTACGCCCGGGCGGGGCCGAATGCAAGAGGGGGCGAGGCAGCACTGATGCTGCCCCGCCCCCAGTTTCGAGGCCGTTTATGGCCTCTGGGGATCAGACGCCGATGATGCCGCCGTCGGCGCGAGTGATCGCAACCACCGCCGAGCGCGGGCGCACGCCGGGTGCCGGAGCGTCCTGGTTCGCCGGCCAGTTGCTCGACGGGTTGTTCGGATCGGTCGCGTCCTCGCCCGGGTGTTGCACTCCGACGAAGATGGTGCGGCCATCCGGCGTGGTGTCCACCCCGGTCAGCTCACACTCAAGCGGCCCGGTCATGAAGCGGCGCAGGGTCGCCCCGGTTGCTGTCGCGCCGACGAACGTCGCCTGGGTGGCAGTGCCACCGTTGGTGTTGGTGATCGTCCGCGCGCCGCCATCGCCCACCCGGCCCGGAAGCGCGGCGAGCATCTGGTTGTTGGTGCGGTCGGTGAAGGCACCGTCGTCGGTCTGGATCCACAGCAGCGGACGACCAACGCCAGTGGGGTTCTGCGGCCGGGCAAACCACAGACCGTCCGGGCTGGAGAAGTCGTTTTCGGCGTTCAAGCCCGAGAGGTTGACATCCGCGCTGGCATCGACCGAGTCCGCCCCGAACAGGTAGATGTCCCAGGTGAAGGTGGTCGCGGTCGGCAGATTGCCAGCCTCGCGCAGGCGGATGATGTGGCCGTTGGGATTGCCCGCGCTCGTAGTCGTCGGGCTCGTCGGCTCGATGTAGCTGCGCGGGTTGGCGGCGTTGGTGTCGGTGATCGGACGCCCACCGGCGTTGTTGTTGGTGAGAGTCAGGTAGACCTCGCCATTGGCCGGGTTAACGCCGGTCCACTCCGGCCGATCCATCGGCGTCGCACCGACGGCGTCGGCAGCAAGGCGGGTGTTGACGAGGATGTCGGCCTGATCCTGGAAGGTATAGGCCGGTTCTGTGCCTGCGGAGGTGGTTACGGCCGGACGGGTCGGCACTTGGCCGAACACCAGCGGCAGCCAGGTTCCGGTGCCGTCAGCATTGAACCGCGCGACATAGAGCGTGCCGGAGTCGAGATACTTGTCACCCACCGCAAGACGATCCGAACGGTTGAGGTCGGCATTGGTCCAGGCTGCGTCGGAGACGAACTTGTACATGTATTCGCGCCGCGCGTCGTCGCCCATGTAGACCGCGATACGCTGGCCTTCGACCAAGTTGCTGAGCCAGGCCCCTTCGTGTCCCATCCGGCCCAAGGCAGTGCGCTTGCGGGGCGTGGTATTGGGATTGTAAGGATCGATCTCGACCACCCAGCCAAAGGTATTCGGTTCGTTGCGGTAATCAGAGGTCGCTGCCCCGGTACCGGCGCGGGCGTCCCAGCGGCGATAGATAGGATCGGTGGTGGAAACCGACGCCCAGTTGTAGTTGCCGCGGTTGCTGTTGACGCCGTAGCGGCGCAGCGCAGTCAGTTCCCTCGCGGTGCGGTTGGCGGTGTCCTGCCCCGAGCCTGAGTTGTCGCGGCGGAAGTAACCCGCCCAGTTTTCCTCGCAAGTGAGGTTAGTGCCCCACAGCGCGTGGCCGTTGGCGCAGTTATTGATGGTGCCGGTGGACGTGGTGCCGTCAGGCGAACCGGCCGTCTGCACGAAGGCGGTGCCGCGCACCGGGCCGTTGATCCGCATAGGCGTGTTGGGGGTGATGCGGCGGTTGAGGGCGCTGTTAGCCACGACCACCCAGTTACGGTTGCCGCTGTCCTGAATTTCGGTCACCGACACGCCGTGCGCTTCGATTTCCTTGATCGCTTCAGCGGCGGTCCGCACCTGGCCGGCGGCAAGGTTGGTCGGACCGTTGGGGTGGAGATACTGGATATTGAGATTTTCGTGGTTCTGCACCAGCAGGCCGCGGATCGAGCTGTTGTCATCGCGCATGCCCGCAGCCGACAGGCCGTAGTAATACAGCGCATCGCCGTGATCGCCGATGCGGCCAGCGTAGTTGGTGTCGGTGCCATTGTTGGCAAAGGCGGGCACGCCGGGCAGGATCGGATCTCCGAGGCGGGTCAAAACCGTGACGTTATGCCCAGCGGGCACAGTCACCTTATCGTCGACATTACGCGGCACGGCAGTGAAACCTAGCTCGGCCGGGTTGACGGTGATGGTCACGTCATCAACCTGGCCGCCTGCGGCAATGCGGAAGCCCAGCGTGGTCGGCGCCGATACGCCCGGCGCGAAGAAGCTGCGGGTCGCACCGGTGCCGGTGAGGGCAACGGCCGGACCGGAAAACTGCTCGACGGTGAAAGCCGCATTGTTCGTGACGGTCGGCGCGATGGTGACCATGCGACCGGCGGAAGTGGCGGCATCCTGGCCCGCGTTCACCAGCGTTTCGCTCGGGAAGCTCACATCGTCGCTGCCGCAGGCGGTCAGCAACGACGTGCCAAGGAACGCCGAGACCGAAGCGGTCAGCCCACCAAGCATCGTCTGACGGCGGGAAAACCGCTCGTCTGCGATCTCGTTCAGCGTGCGCAGATTGGTGAAGTTGGTGTCGACATCGCCGTCGGTGTAACCGACGTCTGAAAGGATGGTTGCCATGACGTGATTGTCCCCTCCCGGAGTGAATCTCCGGTCTGCCGATTTATGCAGGTTGGCAGTGACAGGGCGGTGTCAGTCCGATGGCAGTATGATGAAAGCACATGCTAAAATAGTGTAGTTGCATTGAATTGCACGAATCTGGTTTGTCATTTGCAGATCATGCAACGATACATGCCTGTAGTTTACCGCTGCGGTATCAACCGGGTGAGCCAGCCGCCTTCGGGCTGCATCGGACGCAGTGGACCATGGATCGCGCGGCTGAGCGCAGGATCACGGCGCGGGCGCGGGCTGACCCAGTGATCGGGGCGCGAGGTGCGGAAGGTATAGGCGCTCATTGCGGTTCTCCGGTAAACAGAACTTATGCGGTTCGTCGACAGGAATACACGCTTTGGCTTGCAGCGCGATGAACGGTAGGCTCAGTTGCCATCCGCCTTCAGGCCCGATCAGGTCAGAAACAGCTCCGCAGCCGCGTCGATAATCGCGTCGGTATCGAGGCGATAGGTGCGGTAGAGATCGGGCAGATCACCAGTCTGGCCGAAGCGGTCGGTGCCGAGCGGGCTGACCCGGTGACCGCGCACCCCGCCAAGCCACGAGAGCGCGGCGGGCGAGCCGTCGAGCACCGTCACCAGCCCGGCATCGGGGGCAAGCTGGCCGAGCAGGCGCTCGATATGGCTCGGCTGGCGCGCCCCGCCCTGCCAGCGCACCGCACGGGCCTGCGACCAGTCGCGGTGCAGCCGGTCGGGCGAGGTCACGGCGAGCAGGCCAAGGCCGGGCAGGTCATCGCGCAATTGCTCCCACGCCGCCAGCGCCTCCGGGGCCACCGCACCGCTATAGGCAATTGCAGCACTGGCGCCGGGCGCAGGTTCGCGCAGCCAGTAAGCCCCGGCGATGGCATCCTTCTGCCACGCGGCGTTCGCGCGGGGTTGCTGCTCGATCTGGCGGGTGGTGAGGCGCAGGTAGACCGAACTGCCGTTGTCGGCCTGCATATGCGCAAAGGCCCATTCCATCAGCAGCGCAACTTCATCGGCATAGGCCGGATCGAAGCTCTCAAGCCCCGGCTGTCCCATTCCGATCAGCGGAGTGTTGATCGACTGGTGCGCGCCCCCTTCGCCCGCCAGCGTGATGCCCGACGGCGTGCCCACCAGCAGAAAGCGCGCATCCTGATAGCAGCCGTAGTTCAGCGCATCGAGGCCGCGGGCGATGAAGGGATCATAGACCGTCCCCACCGGCAGCAACCGCGTGCCGAAATGCGGCGCGGCAAGGCCGAGCGAGGTCATCAGCAGGAAGAAATTATGCTCGGCAATGCCCAGTTCGATATGCTGGCCTGCTGTCGTCGCGGTCCATTTCTGTGCAGAGGGGATGCGCGCCTTCTGGAACACGTCAGCCAGTTCCTGCCGCCGGAACAGTCCGCGCTGGTTGACGAAAGCGCCAAGGTTGGTCGTCTGGGTGACATCGGGCGCGGTGGTGACGATCCGGCCCGCCAGGGCCTCGTCCGTCTTGGCAAGATCGAACAGGATGCGCCCGAATGCGGCCTGTGTGGACTGCACCGCCCCTTCGGGCACGGGCAAGGCTGGCACGGGCACGAGGGACGCACGGCATTCGGCGGGTTTGCGTGCGATCGGGCTGTCCTTCACCAGCGCATCCAAGCTGGCGGCGAGGTTATCGCCAAGGCCCGCCCACTTGTCCCATTCCTGTCCCGGTTCGATGCCCAGTTCGGCGCGCAATCCTTCGATCTGCGCGGTGTTCATCATGCCTGAATGGTTGTCCTTGTGCCCCGCCAGCGGCAAGCCGTATCCCTTGACGGTGTAGGCGATGAACAAGGTGGGCCGGTCGTCGGTGACGGCATCGAAGGCATCGAGCAGGGTTTCGATGCAATGCCCGCCCAGATTGGTCATCAGCCGGGCCAGTTCGGCATCGTCATGGCTGGCAAGCAGATCGGCGATCCCCTTCACGCCGGCCAGATCGCGCTCCAGCCGCTCGCGCCAGGCCGCTCCGCCGAGATAGGTGAGCACGGCAAAGTCGGCATTGGGGCAGTTCTCGATCCAGTCCTCCAGTGCCTTGCCGCCGGGCTTCTTGAACGCCGCGCGCTGCAATCGCCCGTGCTTCAGCGTCACCACCCGCCAGCCGCAAGTCTCGAAGATGTCATCGAAGCGGCGGAACATCCGGTCCGCGGTCGTCGCGTCCAATGACTGACGGTTGTAGTCGACGATCCACCAGCAATTCCTGAGATCGTGCTTGTAGCCTTCAATCAGACATTCGTAGATATTGCCCTCGTCCAGCTCGGCATCGCCCATCAGTGCAATCATCCGGCCGGTGTCGGCCTCGGCGAGCTTGCCGTGGGCGACGAGGTAATCCTGCACGAGGCTGCTGAACGCCGTCACCGCGACGCCCAGCCCGACCGATCCAGTCGAGAAATCCACCGGGATCGTGTCCTTGGTGCGGCTGGGATAGGATTGGACGCCGCCAAGGCCCCGGAACCGCTCCAGCTTGTCGCGGGTCTGTTCGTCCAGCAGGTAATGGATGGCGTGGAGCACCGGCCCGGCGTGCGGTTTCACCGCCACCTTGTCCTGCGGGCGCAGCGCGTGGAAATAGAGCGCCGTCATGATCGCCGTCATCGACGCGCAGCTTGCCTGATGCCCGCCAACCTTCAGCCCGTCACGCTTCTCGCGGATGTTGTTGGCGTTGTGCACCGTCCACGAAGCGAGCCAGCGCAGCCGCTGTTCAATCTGGGTGAGGAGTTCGATCTTGGCGATGCGCCCGCTGTCCTCAGCTGGATCGCGTGTCATGGCTGCCTTCATGCCACCCCCTCTCTGCCAGCAATCACGGGTTTTCGTTTTCCATGAACGACAGCACCCAGCGAATGTGGTGCGAGAACCGCTCAACCGCCTTGTCCGGGTCTCCCGACAGGATCGTCTGATGGATCTGTCGGTAGTTGGAAATATATTCCTCCCAGTGGTCGCCGGGCGCAAGGTCAGCGAGCATGATGGTGTAAAAACGGATGTAGGGCCGACGGTAAAAGAACTCGACGAAGCCGTTTCCCGAAATGTGGTTGAGCGCGATATGGTATCGGTAAAGCGCGTCGACGAAATCGCTGGCATGGCGGCGCGACCAGGCGTGCTCGATGCGATCGAAATTCTCGCTTACCGTCACGCGGTTGTTGTCGCGGTTGATGCGCGCGGTGCCGCGGCGCACGCCGAGCATGCATAGTGCTTCGGTGAATTCGAGGAAATCGACCCGCTCGCGGACGCTCAGCTTGCGGATGCGCGCACCGCGATTGGCGATCAGTTCGACGACCCCCTCTCCGGCCAGCACATGCAGCGCCTCGCGGACCGGCGCGCGGCTCACGCCGAATTCCTCAGCCAGATCGGTCGCGATCAGCCGCTGCCCCGGGGCGTAGCGATGTTCCATCACTCCGTCGACGATCGCCTCGACGATCGAATGAACCAGCGACGGATTGTCTTCGAGCTTCAAAAAGTCCCACTCCTTGCGGCTTGCGGAAGGGCAGCCCCTTAGCAATCGGGCCGGGGGATGCCAACAAATTTGCTTCTTGAATGGTCATACCAGATTGCATACAAAATCTTCGACTCAGGAGAGACCCATGGCCACGCAAGCAGTATCGTCGCACGATTCCATCATCCCCCGGCTCCAGCAGATCGTCGGCTCGGAGCATGTTTTGCTTGACGAGAAAAGCCGGGCGTTCTTCTCCACCGATCTGAGCTGGCGCGCGCGCGAAGTGGCCGAGGTGGTGATCCAGCCGGGCTCGCTTGATGAGCTTTCCGCAGCCGTCACCGCGGCCAGCGATGCCGGGATGGCGATTGTCCCGCGCGGCGGCGGTATGTCCTACACCAGCGGCTACACCCCGTCGCAGGCGGGCAGCATGCTGATCGACATGCGGCGCATGTCCAAGATCCACGAGATCAACACCGATGACATGTATGTGATCGTCGAGGCAGGCTGCACCTGGAAAGACCTGCACGAGGCGCTCGCCCCGCATGGCGTCAGCACGCCTTACTGGGGCCCGCTGTCGGGGGCCTATGCCACCGTGGGCGGCGCGCTGTCGCAGAACAGCCTGTTCCACGGCTCGGGCGTGGGCGGCACCGCGGCAGAGACGGTCGTCGGCCTCAAGGTGGTGCTCGCCGATGGATCGGTCGTCACCACCGGATCGTGGGCGCACAAGAACTCCAAGCCGTTCTGGCGGCATTTCGGCCCTGATTTCACCGGGCTGTTCACCGCCGATACCGGCGCGATGGGCGTCAAGGCGATGGCCGCGCTGCGGCTGGTGACGGCGCCCAAGCACACCGGATATCTGTCCTACCGCTTCGACCGGCTCGAACAGATGCTGGCCGCCCAGGTGCGGATCGCACGGCTCGGCATCGCGTCGGAATGCTATGGCTTTGATCCCTATTACAACGGCGGGTTCGAGAAGCAGGGCATCACCTTCGAGGAAGGCCTCTCCAAGGTCGGCGAGATCGCCCGCAAGGGTGGCCTCAAGGGCGTGATGAACGCCGCCAAGGTCGCGCTCGGCGGCAAGCGCATCCTGCGCAACGTGCCCTATTCGCTGCACATGACGCTCGACGGGCTGACCGAGCGGGTCGCCGCCGAACACACCGACATCGCCGCTGATATCTGCGTTGATGAAGGCGGGACGGAAATGGCCAATTCCATCCCCGTCGTCTTCCGCGGCGCGCCCTTCGGCGGGGTGCGCACCATCCTGCTGGGTTCGGATGGCGAGATCTGGATCCCGGTCCACGGCTACTTCCCGCTGTCCCGCGCCATCGAGGCGGCCCAGCGCACCGAGGAATTCCTCGCCGAACGCCGCCCGCTGATGGACCAGTGGGGGATCAAGACAAGCTACCTCACCTGCTTCTCCGGCCCCGAATTCGTGATCGAGCCGAGCTTCTACTGGCACGACGAGCTGGGCGAGTTCCGCCTGTCGCTGATCGAGCCTGAATTCGCCGAACAGTGGAAGTCGATCCCCGCCAACGAGGAACGTCGCAAGGTTGCATTGAAGCTGCGCGACGAGCTGCGCGACCTGTTCGACAGCCTCGGCGGCCTGCACCTGCAGATCGGCAAGTACTACCCTTACGAGGACATGATGAACAACGACGCGCTCGGCAAGCTGGCGCGCGGGGTGAAGCAGGTGCTCGACCCGGACAACAAGATGAACCCGGGCGCCTTGGGCATCTGACCGACCGCACCGACTGGAGAGGAACGCGATGGAAGCGATCACCTGGGGCAAGTTTGCCCACTATCACTATGACGAAACCGATCTGGACGATCAGCCCGATCTGGAATTCCCCTTCGTGCCGGGATCGCGCTTCCGCGCGGTCAACACCGGGATCAACGAACCGGCGCTGCAACTGAACCTTGAAGACTTCTACAAAGGCAAGGACATCCCCTGGACCCTCGGCCATGACGAGGCGCACTATGTCCTGCAGGGCGAGTGCGAAATCGAATACCACCTGCCGCCGCTGATGATCGAAACCGGCAAGGTGATCGTGAAAGCGGGCAGCAGCTACTTCCTGCCGCGCGGATGCCGGGTAGTGTGGCGGGTGTTGTCGGATGAGCCGTTTCGCCACCTGTGCTTCTGCTATCCCAACCCATCCTACCCGATCCCGGTCGCGCGCAGCAAGCAGGCCGAGCTGGCAGCATCGGGATCAGACGGAGAATAAACGCGCCGGCGGGCGCGGCCCGCCTTCGGCCAGACAGCAAGAGGGGGTGTTGATGCGCAAGGGTTATGCCGACAGTTCAGGCGGACAGATCCATTACCGGCACATCGCCGGCGAGGGCCTGCCGACGGTGTTCCTGCACCAGACGGCCAGTTCCGGGCGGATGTGGGAAAAGGTCATGGGGCTGCTTGCCGGGTCGGGGCCGCTCTATGCGCTCGACACGCCCGGTTTCGGCGGCTCCTTCGATCCGCCCGAAGATGCAAAGCCCGAAATGCGTGACTATGCGCGCTGGATGCGGGAGGCGTTGTCCGATCTCGATATCACCCGCTGCAATCTTGTCGGCCACCATACGGGTGCGTGCATTGCGGTGGATATGGTCGATGCCGACCCCGCCTTTGCCGAACGGATCGCTCTGATCGGACCGGTGCCGCTGACGGCTGAAGAGCGGCTCGAATTCTCGAAGCATTTCGGAACGCCCTTTACCCCGGTGGTAAGCGGGTCATACCTGCTCGAGAACTGGGAATATCTGCGCAATCTCGGCGCCCATGCCGATCCGATGCTGATCCATCGCGAGATGGCCGATCAGCTGCGCGCCTGGTGGGGGCGGGTGCAATCCTACAATGCCGTGTGGGGACAGGACTTTCTCGGCATGTATCAGCGGATCGCAGTGCCGCTGCTGATCGGCGCGGCGCCGGACGATGTGCTTTACGCTTTTCTCGAAAGAGCACGCGAACTCCAGCCTGGGGCCACGGTGGTGGATTTGGCCGGAGCCAACTTCGAGCCCGACCTGGACGCTGCAACACTGAGCACGGCGCTCCGCCATTTTTTGTATACAAACTGAGCTTTGGTTGTGACTTCCGTGCAACAGGCGCGGCGTAAACAGACCTGCGCATCCCACACCCCTCAGGAAACAACCCAACGGCGGCAATCGCACCATCAATGGGTGTTGACTCGTGGGAAAATTTGAAGAAGAAAGTGTATACAAAATCGTAACTCGGTATACAAAACCGTAGTGCGGTTTGCCGCAGGCACGCCAATCAAAGGGGGAGGCGACCTGTAATCGGGGAGACTTTGGATTATGATTAAAGCGACATGTCTTTGCTCGGTAGCCGCCCTCGCGCTTTCCGCCGCGACCGCGCAGGCGCAGTCAGGCGGTTCGGCCGATAACACGGCGCAGACCACCGGGGAGGCGCAGGGCAACACCATCGTCGTGACCGGCCTCAAGCGTGATCAGGCCTTCGTCGATGTGCCTGTCTCGGTGCAGGTCTTCAATGCCGAGGCGATTGAGGACGCCGGGATCACCCGGCCTCAGGATTTCCTCGCGCTGACGCCCAATGTTGCCTTCCAGACGTCAAACCACGCAGGCGAATTCTTCATCAACATCCGCGGCCAGACCTCGGTGCGGCAGTCCGAAGGCGCTGTGGCAATCGTGATCGACGGCGTGCAGCTTGCCACGCAGAACGAATTCAACGGGCAGCTGTTCGACGTCGAGCAGATTGAAATCCTCAAAGGCCCGCAAGGCGCACTTTACGGCCGCAACGCAGCGGCAGGTGCGCTGATCATCAAGACCAAGGATCCGACTGACAATTTCGAGGGCAATGTCCGGGCGCGCTACGGCAACTGGAACACCTCACAGATCGACGGCAGCGTCAGCGGCCCGATCATTCCCGGCGCATTGCGTTTCCGTCTGTCCGGCTCGATCAACGACACCGACGGGCCGTTCCAGAACATCCTGACCGGCGAGAACGTCCACCGCTCGACCGAACAGGTCGGCCGCTTCCGGCTGATCTGGGACGATGGCGGCCCGACCACGGTCGACTTCCGCCTCAACGGCAGCCAGGTCAAAGGCGGCGCGATTGCCTTCAATGCGCAGGTGGTGGGAACGACCATCGGCGGCGTCGAGGTGACGGAGATCGACACCGACGATACCAGCTTGCCCTTCATCAACGATGTGCCCGGCAGCAACCTTCAGACCAAATACAGCGCCGCCCTGAAGATCGACCACGATTTCGAATGGGCGACGCTCACCTCGGTCACCAGCTACAGCCGCATCACTGACCGCTATCAGGCCCGCAACTATCCCTACGGCGCGTTCACTGCGCCGGGCACGGATTTCAACTCGGCCGCGCTCGGGGGGATCAACGTGCTGGCGCTGTTCGGCGACAATACCCAGCGGTTCGAGATCGATAACGAAGCCTTCATTCAGGAATTCCGCCTGACTTCGCCGGGCGATCAGCGGCTGCGCTGGCAGGTGGGTTTCTTCTACCTCGATTCGACCCGCAAGTTCACCACCGAACAGGGGCTTAACGGCCGTTTGCAACGCGACGGCGATGGCGACCTCATCCCGCCGTTCGTGGCCGCCGGAACCAACACCGGCAGCGTTGTCCCTCCGCTGGATCGGACCCTGATCGGCGGCGGCATCATCCTGCCCACCGACGGGATCGACGGGCCGGATTCGGCGAACGGGACGCTCAACTACGACTTCAACCGTTACGAGGCCCGGAATTACGCGCCGTTCGGCAACATCCAGTATGACGTCAACGACCAGATCGAACTGCAACTCGCCCTGCGTTACGACATCGAACGGCGCAATGTGCGCACGCTGACACCCGACGTTGCGAACCCGTTCTTCGGGATCGCGCCCGGCGCGCCGGCTGCGACCTACAACCTGTGCGTTGCCAACACCGGCCGCGATCCGGAGGACTGCTTCGAGCAGCGCACCTTCAAGCAGCTCCAACCCAAGGCGACGGCGATCTACAAGTTCCCCAGCGGCAACGGATCGATCTTCGCCAGCTATGGCCGCAGCTTCAAGTCGGGCGGCTTCAACCCGATCGGCACCCGCGCGGTGCTGTTGCAGGGCCTGCCCAACGTGCTGGTGCAAGACAGCTACGACAAGGAAGTGTCGGACTCCTATGAAGTCGGCTTCAAGAGCGTGCTTGCCAACGGCCGGGTCTCGATCAACGGCGCGGCGTTCTTCACGCAGGTGCAGAACGCCCAGCAGTTCGAATTCTTCCCCACCGGCGGCATCCAGGCGATCAGCCAGATTGCCGAGACTGAAATCTGGGGCGCGGAACTCGATATCAATGCGCGCGTGACCGACACCCTCACCCTGTTTGCAGGCGCGGGCTTCATCGAGGACGAGATCACCGATATCGACAGCCAGGATCCGGCCGACCGTGCCGACATCATCGGCAACCGCATCCCGTTTGTGCCGGATTACAACTTGAGCGCCGGGTTCCAGCTCAAGCAGCCGGTGTCCGACAGCCTCGATCTGATCGCGCGCGGCGAATATAACCGCACCGGCACGGTCTGGTATGACCAGCGCAACCAGGCCAACACCGAGCGCGAGCCGATCGACATCGTCAACGCCCGCCTCGGGGTCGGCAACGATACGCTGGAAGTGGCGCTGTGGGCGCGCAACCTGTTCAACGAGCGGTACAATGCCGATGCGGTGGTCATTCTGCCGATCGCCCACGCCGTCTTCCGCGCACAGACCCGCAGCTACGGCATCGAGGCCAGCTACAAGTTCTGAGATCCCCACGTTTGCAGGAGGAAACATGCCGATTGGACTAGCCCCGACTCAGCGATCGACTTTCGCGGTCCACACCATCGATCACGAGGCGCTCGACAAGGCTCCGCTAATGGCACTGCCATTCAACGAAGGGGTTACGATTCGGGGCTATTCCGCCATCAACCAGCCCAATTGCCAGATCATCATCGAAGACTTCATGCCCGGGCAGGAGTTCGAATGGACCTTCACCCATGACGAGATGCAGTATTGCCTCTCGGGCGAGATGGAGCTGACGGTGTGGCTGCCGCCGCTCTATCAGGAAAAGATCGAAACGAAGATCGGGCCGGGCACGCTGTACAGCTATCCCGTCGGCGCGCGCAAACGTGTGAAGGTCACCAGCGACGAGCCGGTCCGCCATCTGTGCTTCTGCCCGCCGAGCCCGGATTACCCCTTCCCCACGCTCGAACAGTTGAAAGGCGCAGGCCATGGCTGACCCGCAGATCACCCCCGTCAGCCGCGACCAGCTCCCGGCGGATTTGCAGGCGCTTTACGATACCGGGGTGGAGCGCACCGGGGATGCCACAATCGTCGGCGTGATGGGCCACCATCCCGACCTGACCCGTTGGTATTTCGACGAATTCTACGCCAACCTGTTCTACAACGGACACGCCTGGACCAAGGTGGACGTGCGCACCAAGGAGCTTTTGCGCCTGAAGCTGTCGAAGCAGCACGGGTGCCAGTTCTGCAACCGCTTCAATTCGGTCGAAGCGCGCAAGTCGGGCATCACCGATGAACAGATCGACGCGATCTTCACCCCCGACGCTCCCGTCTGGGACGAACGTGACCGTGCGGTCATGGCGCTCGGCGAGGAGATGATGCTCCAGAACATGGAAGGTCAGCTTTCTGCCGAATTGCTCGCGCGGCTGCGCCAGTTCTACGATGAAGCGCAGATCATCGAGATCGGCATGATCGCGGCCGTGCTGACCGGCGTGGCGAAGTGGATCTTCACCTTCGACATGGTCAACCGCGAAGAGACCTGCCCGATCCGCCCGCCCCAGCCCGCTCAGCCGGCACAGGCAGTCGATGCCTGACGCCAGCACCATCATAGCCGGTGAGCGCCTGCGCGGGGCTGTGGGGGATGCGTTTCCCCCGCGCCATTCCAAGCTCCCCCGCCATGCCTGGGAGCAGGCCTCACGCCTCTACGCAGCCCACAACGGACGTGTTACACTGCGCACCCTGTGCACGGTCTGCGACGTGAGTCACCGGACAGCCTGGCGCATGCGCGAAGTGCTGCGCGACCGCGAGCAGGTTTTGAGAGAAGCGCGCCGCGATCGGCCCGCGATGCATGCCAGTTCCGCCCCAGTGCCCATCCAGCAAGGAGACGCCCGATGAACGCCCCAGTCGATCTCAAGAACCAGTTTGCCCACGCCGTTCTGCCGGAAACGAGTTCCGATGAGTTCGCCCGTCAGGAATTCGTGAAGAGCCTCAAGTTCCACCTCGCCAGCCAGGTGTCGCTCGGCAACAAGGATGCCTTCGAAGGCCGCGCCGCGCGCCAGTTCGAAAAGGCTGAAGGCCGCCCGGCCGAAACCATGCAGGATGTCCGCAAGGCGATGCAGGATGATCCCTATTTCCGGTTCTGGAGCGCCTTGCAGCGCAACAGCCAGGAGATGATGTGGAAGTCCACCCAGCTGCCGGTCGAACGGCAACTGCCCGAACTGATCGCCCGCGCCGCCGAGAATGAGGGCGAGGACTGCGGTTCGCTGCGGCTTGATCCTGCCCTTGCTGTGCCGCGCTATCACGATGCGGTGGACATCCATTGCATGCCCGGCGGCTATCACACCGAATTCACGGCGGGCGATCTTGCCAATGGCGCGGTCTATGACAGGGCGGTGTATATCTACGCGATGGGCCGCATGGGGCCGCTCAATTCCGATATCGGCGATACCACCATCGCCTATCTCAAGCAGCACTACCCCGACTTCAAGCCCCGCCGCATCCTCGACATGGGCTGCACCGTCGGCCATTCGACCACGCCCTATGTCGATGCCTATCCGGACGCCGAAGTCTACGCGATCGACGTCGGCGCGCCGGTGCTGCGCTATGCCCATGCGCGCGCCAAATCGCTGGGCAAGCCGATCCACTTCAGCCAGCAGAATGCGGAAAGCACCGATTTCGAAGACGGCTTCTTCGATCTCATCGTCAGCCACATTCTGGTGCATGAAACCAGCAACCGGGCGATCCGGCAGATCATGCGCGAAAGCCACCGCTTGCTGGCCGATGGCGGGATCGTGATCCACGCCGAAACCCCGCCCTATCGCGACCTGCCGGCCTATGATGCCTTCATGCTCGATTGGGATACCCGCAACAACAACGAGCCGTTCTGGGGCGCGAGCCACGAGATCGAGGCTGCGGCCATCGCCGCGGAAACCGGCTTTGATCCCGCCAAGGCGTTCGAGGCCTACCAGCCGAGCGCCTTCGAGGCCGAGGAAGCCCGCCGCACCAAGGTGTTCCAGGGCGGCGACTTCGGCGGCGGCGGCGCGTGGTGGGTGTGGGGCGTACAGAAGTAAGCCCCCCTTCCCAATTGGACATGGCGGAGCGGCCGGCATTCCGGCGCTCCGCCTGCCAGGCACCACCAGACGAGAGCCCAGACATGTCGGAAAAGATCGAACTGCAAAAGAAGGCCAAGGGTCAGCGGCCTCAGTATTTCCAAGACCCGGCCATCGAAAAGACCCTGTCCATCACCATGGCGCTGGCAGGCGAAGTGGCGGTGCTGCGCGACCGGCTCGACACCATCGAACGCCTGCTCGAAAGCGGCCAGCCGGTCAGCCGCGCGGCAGTTGACGCCTATATCCCGACCCCCGCCGTACGCGAGGAGCGCGATGCCATGCGTGAGGTGTATCTCGGCAACGTGCTGCGGATCGTCCATCAGGAGCGTGAGGAATTGCAACGGGCTGCGGTCGGCACGCGCACCTATGACGATGCGATCAAGCTGGTTGAAGGCGCCGAATAATCCTTCCGGCCGCCAGCCTGCGGCAAGCCCCCCTGCCCGGAGACCACATAGCATGACCATCCGCCGCCGTTATGCCGATTGCCGCGATGGTCAGATCCATGTCCGCGAGGCGGGCGATCCGGCCAATCCCACGATCTGCATGTTCCACCAGACCGCATCTTCGGGCGCGATGTTCGAAAAGGTGATGGCGCGGATGGCGGACCGCTATCACTGCCTCGCCTTCGATTCTCCGGGGTTTGGTCAGTCCTACCAGCCCGAAGCCATCCCCGACCTGCGCTTCGTCGCCGACCGGCTGATGGAGGCGATCGACTCGCTCGGCGTGGACACCTTCCATGCCTGCGGCCACCACACCGGCGGCTGCGCGGCGGTGGAGATGCCGCGCGCCTATCCGGGCCGCCTCGCTTCGCTTACGCTGATCGGGCCGGTGCTGGTGAACGATGCCGAAAAGGCGGAGTATCGCAAGATCTTCGTCCGCCCATTCGAGGCCGAAGCCTCCGGCGAATTTCTGATGACCGCGTGGAAATATCTCGCGATGGTCGGCGCGGCCAGCAGCGTCGATCTGCACTGCCGCGAGATGATCGACCACCTGATTGCGCGCGAAACCATGCCGATGGCCTTTTCGGCCGTCTGGGATCAGGATGTCGAAGGGGCCTATCGCTCGGTCGATGTGCCGCTCCACATCATGTGTTCGAGGGACGACGTGCTCTGGCCGCTGTTCGAGCGCGCCGGGGAGATGCGGCCCGATGCGGTCCAGTCGATCGTCGGCGGAGCGGACTTCCAGCCCGACCGCGATCCCGACGGGGTGGCCGCCGCGCTCGCCGCGTTCATCGACAAGCTTTGACAAGGGGGGGAGCGATCATGGTTTCGGTCAAGACGGGGACAATCGGCGCGCTGGTGCTGCTCGGCGCGATGCTGGTGATGCCCGCCACTGGTGCAGCGGCCCATTCACCGGGCGAGGGGCAGGCACAGGCGATGGCACAGCCCATGGCACCGCCGGCTGGGCCCGTTGCCGGGGCGGGCTATTACGTCGAAGAAAAGATGCTGGTGAAGGCGGGGAAGGAACAGTTCTTCGTCGATTACTGGCTGACCAAGGTTCTGCCTGTCTTTGCCGCCATGCCCGGATACATGGGCTATACCATATCGACCACCCACGGCGATCCGCAGGCTGCCGCGGGTGACGAGAATTTCGGCCCGCTGCTGCCGCTTGGCCCGCCGGATGAGGTGTTCATCGAACACGGCGGCATCCAGCTGCGCGGGGTTACCACCAACACCATGATCCACTTCGATTCGCTGCTGCGCGGCACCTACAACTTCAAGGTCGTCCACTACTGGAAGGATGCTGCGTCCCTGCGCGGTCTGCTGCCGCTGTTCGGCCCCAACTGGACCCGGATCAACGGCGATACCGACCCATGGGGCACGCTGGAGCGGGATTACTTCGCCAATCTCGAAAACCACTGGGACACTGTCTTCCGGGTGGTATCGACGGATGATGCCCGGATGACTTCGGAGCGCGGCAAATGAGCGGTCTTGAAGATGCCTTCGCACAGCTCACCGCGGCGCTGGCGACCGGCGATCTCGATGGGTTCTATGGCCTGATCGCCCCCGATGCGGTGATCATGGACGAAGACCTGCCGTTCCGCGTCGATCGCGCCGGATTTCAGGACCACATCGCCTTTCACGGCCCCGGCAACTGGGAAGGCTTCGCGTGGAAGCCGCAGCAGATGCGCTTTGCCACAAGGGGCGCGGCTGGCACGGTGACCGGCTTTGCGATGTTTCGCGGCAAGCCCAAGGATGCAGGCTTTCGCCTGCGCCCGATGATGTTCTCGCAAGGCTGGGCGCGCACCGCCGATGGCTGGCGCATGACCACCTGGCACCAGAGCCCGGTGGTCGGCCACGTCAGCACACCTTCGCCGGGCTGACAGGGGGAATGAGGATCATGCACACACCGCGCCGCCAGTTCCTGATCGGATCGACCGCCGCACTGGCCGCTGCGGCCCTGCCCGCTCGGCTCGGCGCTACCGCGCTGACGGGCGCCGGGACGAGCGATGCCGCAAACGCCTTTCTGGCCGCCCATGCCGGGGCTTTCGATGCCGCACGGCGGCATGCCTTTCTGCTGCCGGAGGGTTTCGCCGTCGTCCATGACGTGCCCTTCCCGCTTGATCATGACGCCTATGGCGATCACCTGACCTTCCACGGCGCAAGCTGGGAGCGGCTCGAATTCATGCCGCAGCAGCTCCAGACACTGATGGTCAGCGCGGATAATGCCGTGGTCTCCTGCTACTTCCTCGAACGCGGCAAACCGCGCGATGCCGGTTTTCGGTTGCGCGCAGGCTTTGCTACCGCCACATGCGTCAGCGTGGCGGGGGAATGGCGCGCGCTAGGCGTGCATTTCAGTCCGCTGCGTTCGCAGATCTTGGACGCCTCGCCTTCCTGAGACGCCATGCAGAATAACAGCCAGCCCGCGCCGTCTGTCGGCGCGGGCGGCGCTGTATCGACTGGAGGATTGCCTGAAATGAAGACCCGCGCCGCCGTTGCCTTTGAAGCGAAGAAGCCGCTCGAAATCGTTGAACTTGATCTTGAGGGGCCCAAAGCAGGCGAAGTGCTGGTCGAGATCATGGCGACCGGGATCTGCCACACCGATGCCTATACGCTGGATGGCTTCGACAGCGAGGGCATCTTTCCTAGCGTGCTCGGCCACGAAGGCGCAGGGATTGTGCGCGAGGTCGGCGCAGGCGTCACCTCGGTCAAGCCCGGCGATCATGTGATCCCGCTCTACACGCCCGAATGCCGCCAGTGCAAATCCTGCCTCAGCGGCAAGACCAACCTGTGCACCGCGATCCGCGCCACGCAAGGCAAGGGCCTGATGCCCGACGGCACCACCCGCTTCAGCTACAAGGGCCAGCCGGTTTTTCATTACATGGGCTGTTCGACCTTCAGCAATTTCACCGTGCTGCCCGAGATCGCGGTCGCGAAAATCCGTGAGGACGCGCCGTTCCAGAGCGCCTGCTACATTGGTTGCGGCGTGACGACGGGCGTGGGCGCGGTGACCAACACCGCCAAGGTTCAGGTGGGCGACAATGTCGTGGTGTTCGGCCTCGGCGGGATTGGCCTCAATGTCATCCAGGGCGCGCGGCTGGCGGGCGCGAACATGATCGTCGGGGTCGATATCAATCCGGCGCGCGAGGATTGGGGCCGCCAGTTCGGCATGACGCACTTCCTGAATTCCAAGGGCATGAGCCGCGAGGAAGTGGTCGCCAAGATCGTCGAGATGACCGATGGCGGCGCGGATTACACCTTCGATGCCACCGGCAACACCGAAGTGATGCGCACCGCGCTGGAAGCCTGCCACCGCGGCTGGGGCACCTCGATCATCATCGGCGTAGCCGAAGCGGGCAAGGAAATCGCCACCCGCCCGTTCCAGCTCGTTACCGGGCGCAACTGGCGCGGCACCGCGTTCGGCGGGGCCAAGGGCCGCACCGACGTGCCCAAGATCGTCGACATGTACATGACCGGCAAGATCCAGATCGACCCGATGATCACCCACGTCATGGGCCTTGAAGAAATCAACACCGCCTTCGATCTGATGCATGAAGGCAAGTCGATCCGCTCGGTCGTGGTGTTTTGATGGAGACCCTGTCCCAGAACCGCAGCCACGGCGGCACGCAAGGCGTGTATCGCCACGCCAGCGCGGCCACCGGCACCGACATGACCTTCGCCGTGTTCGTGCCGGACCACGAACCGGGTGAGCGGCTGCCGGTGCTGTGGTATCTTTCCGGCCTGACCTGCACCCATGCCAACGTCATGGAAAAGGGCGAATACCGCGCCGCCTGCGCCGCGAACCGGGTGATCCTTGTCGCCCCCGACACCTCCCCGCGCGGGGATGACGTTACGGATGCCGCAGACGAATATGACTTCGGCAAAGGCGCAGGCTTCTATGTCGATGCGACCGAAGCGCCATGGGCGCAGCATTACCGCATGCGCTCCTATATCGAGGATGAACTGCCCGCGCTCATCGCCGAAGCCTTCCCCGCCGACATGGCGCGGCAGGGGATCACCGGCCATTCGATGGGCGGGCACGGCGCGCTTACCATCGCGCTGCGCAATCCCGGGCGGTTCCGCTCCGTCAGCGCCTTTGCGCCGATCGTCGCACCTTCGCAGGTGCCGTGGGGCGAAAAGGCGCTGGGGCGCTATCTTGGCGAGGACCGCGCTGCGTGGGCCGCGTATGATGCCGTCGCGCTGATCGCAGGCGGGGCGCGCCTACCTGAATTGCTCGTCGATCAGGGCAGTGCCGACAATTTCCTGGCCGAACAGTTGCGCACGCACCTGCTGGAAGAAGCCTGCGCCGCCGCAGGCATCCCGGCGACGATCCGGATGCAGGATGGTTACGACCATTCCTATTGCTTCATCTCGACCTTCATGGCCGATCACATCGCCTGGCACGCCGCGCGGCTGGCGCGGTAAGCCGCCGCCGGCACCTGTTCAGCCGGGCTTGGCCTGCCGCAAGCGGTAGAAAATCCCGCTTTCGTCCTGCCCGGTCAGCTCCAGCACCCCAGTGATGACGAACATTTTCGTCTCGCTGGTGGTGAAGGGGGTATCGGCATAGACCTCGATGAACTGGTTGGGCGCGGCGTGGAAGTGGAACGGGCAGCCGGGCGGGTAGCCGAGCAGCACGAAATGTTTCTGGGTTTTGCCAGCGGTAAGCGGCTTCATCCACCCGGCGACCTTGATCCGCTTACCCGCAAGCCCTTTTACCTGCGGCGTGAATTTGGGCTTTGACACGATATAGCCCTGGGCATCCGTGCGGGTGATCTCTGCCGTGGATTCGAGCACCTTCCACGACACCCCGCCCTTGGGCGTGGCGGCGGGCTTCCACACGTCATCGGCCGCGCGCCCGGCCTTGTAATCGGGGCTTTGCGCCGCGGCAGCGGCATAGCCCGCGATAGCGACCCGAACGACCGGCCCGGCATCCGCGGAATGTTGAACCGCCGCATTGATTGCGACACCGCAACTGGCACCGGCGATAGCGGCACAGGTGAGAAACAGGGCTTTCCAGCGCATGACAGCCAAGTCCTTTGTCGTGGGTCTATGCAGCCCGCGCCAGCACGCGGGCAGGGTCGAGGTTGTAGACGCGCAAGGCCGGAACCAGCGAGGCCAGCGCGCCAATGCCGAGCACGCCAAGCATCAGCGCCAGTTCGGCGGGCAGCACGCGCCACGGCGCCAGGCCAAGATCGGCGAGCGTCGGGAAGGTCGCCCGCGCCGCGGCGATCAGCGCGTGGGCTCCTATCCACCCGGTGAGCGCCCCGGCAAGCGCGGTCATGACGCCTTCCAGCATGACCGTGCCAAACACTTGAGCCCTGCTAGCCCCCATCACTCTGAGCAGCGCCAGATCGCCCTCGCGCGCCCGGGCGATCCCGATCAGCGCGACGAGGATCGCAAGCCCGCCAGTCGCTGCGAGCAACCAGGCGAAAACCTGTATCCCGGCAATGCTCGATCCCACCAAATCGAGCAGCCGTGCCGTCTCAGTCGCGGGGACGGCGGCTTGCAGCGCGCTCTGGCGGTTGATCATCGCGGGCACGCGCAAGGCGCCCGCAGCATTGCGATAGGTGACGAGCAGCGCGGTCAGGTCCGGTTCCAGCGCGTCCGGTCCGGTCGCATGAGCGGCCTCGTCGTCATGGCCGTCCTCGTGCGCATGGTCATGCGGCTCGCCCTCGGTTTCCTCGTCATGGTGGGCCTCGATCCCATGCACCTGCCACACGCTTTCGACCCTGGTGAGGATCAGGCGGTCAGCCACCCCGCCGGTCGGTGCGAGGATGCCGACCGTTACGAAGGGGGCGTGGTCGTGACCCTGATCCTGCCCTTCATCGGCATCGGCAAGGCCATGGCTGCCGATGAACTTCTGCCCCAGCGCAGCGCCGGTTGCGCGCGCCACTTCGGCCCCCAGCACCGCCTCCATTGGCGCGGCGAAGGTGCGGCCCTGCGCGGGCTTGAGCCCATACAGCGCGGCAAACCCCGCATCGGTGCCGACAACCCGGTAGCCTCTGAAATTGTCCCCCAGCGCCAGCGGCACCACCCGCGCCACCGCCGGATCGCGTTCGAGCAGTGCGCGCGCATCCTGCGGGATATTCCCCGTGGGCTGATCGATGTGCATCACGCTCGAAAGGATCAATTGGAGCGGCGAGCCCTTGGCCCCCACGACCAGATCGATCCCTGCCGCATCGCGCCCAAGCCGGTTGCTGGCCTGCGTGCCCAATTGCAGCAGCAGCACCAGCATCGCGACAGCGATCGCGAGCAGCGCAACGTTGAGCGCGGTGGTCAGCGGCCTGTCCCGCAGATAGGCGAGCGCAAGGCCGATCATGCCGCAAGCGCCCCGTCGGCAAGGGTCAGGGTGCGCGCGAAATGCGGGCGCAGGCGATCGTCATGGGTGGCGACGATCAGGGTCGCACCCGTTTCCTCGGCAAGGTCCGTCAGCAGACCTGCAACCCTTGCCGCATTGTCCTTGTCGAGCGCGGATGTCGGCTCATCCGCGACAAGGATCGCCGGGCGAATGACCAGAGCGCGGGCGATGGCGGCGCGCTGCGCTTCGCCCTGGCTGAGCTGGTGCGGGCGCGCATCAGCACGGTGGGCTATGCCCAGGCGGCCGAGGACGCGGTCGATGGCACCTTGATCGCTGCTGCCGGTCTGCAACTTCTGCGCAAGCGCAAGGTTCGCCCGCACGCTCAGCGCGGATACCAGCCGCAGGGTCTGGAAGACGATCCCGAAATGGCGCCGCCGCAGGCTATCGGCCCGCGCCGCGGATTGGGGCGAAACGATAGTCGCGCCATCCAGCGCCACTTCGCCCGCATCGGGGCGCTGCAGCCCGCACAGGCAGTTGAGCAAGGTCGACTTGCCCGAACCTGATGGCCCCAACAGCAACAACCGGTCACCGGGTGCAGCGGTAAAGCTGACACCTGACAGAACTGTGCGGCCGGCGTAAGCCTTGCCGAGGTCACGGACAACCAGCTCCATGGCGTTACGGAAACGTCGCCTTGTTTTCAGGGCTGGCCGCGGTGCTGCTGCGCGCTTTCTCCGACGGCGCGGGCTGACCCTGCTGCACCCCGCCTGCGTCGGCAGCTGGCCGATCCCGCTGGGCCGTGGTTCCAGTCTGGCCGGAAGGGGGCGATTGCGGCGCGCTTTGATCAGACTTGATGACCGGCGCGCCTCCGGTGGAATAGCGGGCAAAGGGATCGTAGCGGTGCATGCCCGGCAGCCCGTCAAGATCGCACGCCGCCAGCGGCGCGGCCAAGCCGAGTGCTGCCAGCGCAAGCGGGGTTGAGACGAGGTGCGGGAGAGAGCGACGGATAATCATGCGGGATGATATATATTATACTCACCGGCGAGTCCATCCACCGTCAGGCATTTACCTGCATCCTGCTGCGGCCCTGCCATCGTCAGGCTTGCGCCTGCTGCGCATTGCTTGCCAATGGCCGACCAGCAGCAACGCCGCGCCCGCAATCGTCATCGCCTGTTCGCCCGCCTCGGCTGTGACGAACAGTGCGCCCGACAGCAGGGCAAGAGCGGCGCCCACCAGCGCGATCCGTATCAGATCGGGCTTCCCGCGCAAAAGCACCGGGCCACTGACCAGCGCCACTGGCGCAATCAGCGCAGCGTGCAGCCATTCATTGTCGCGCAGCACATCAGGCAAGGCAGCGAGGATCATCAACGGGAGGCTGGCGAGCAGCCATGGCAGCGCAATGCAATGGACAAGACATAACATCGACATCCCCATGCCAAGCCGATGCAGTGCCAGTTCTCGGGAGATCGCCTTGGTGACCACTTGCTTCTCGCCCTCTTGCGTAATGTTACAACATCACCTAAGGGCGCGGAAGTAGATTTCAACTGCAAAAGCCTTCGGGGTGCTCTCATGATGAACAACAGCGACAATCGGCTGCCCGTCACCGTGCTTTCGGGTTTCCTGGGTGCGGGCAAGACGACGCTGCTCAACCACATCCTCGCCAACCGCGAGGGCAAGCGGGTGGCGGTGATCGTCAACGACATGAGCGAGGTCAATATCGACGCCGATCTGGTGCGCGGCGGCGAGGCGGCATTGAGCCGCGCGGAGGAAACGCTGGTCGAAATGACCAATGGCTGCATCTGCTGCACCCTGCGCGACGACTTGCTGAAGGAAGTGCGCAAGCTGGCTGAGGAAGGCCGGTTCGATTACCTCGTGATCGAAAGCACCGGCATTTCCGAACCCCTGCCGGTCGCCGCCACCTTCTCGTTCCGCGACGAAGAAGACGAGTGCCTCGGCGATGTCGCGCGGCTCGACACGATGGTGACGGTGGTCGATGCGCTCAACCTGCTGGCCGATTATTCGAGCACCGATCTGCTTTCCGCACGCGGCGAGACGGCGGGCGAAGGCGATGATCGCAGCCTTGTCAGCCTGCTGGTCGAACAGATCGAATTCGCCGATGTGGTGATCGTCAACAAGGCTTCAGCCGTGCCGCCCGAACAGCTCGCCACGGTCAAGCAGGTGGTCGCCTCGCTGAATGCCGATGCGCGCATCATCGAAGCCGATTTCGGCACAGTCCCGCTCGACACGATCCTCGATACCGGGCTCTATGACGAGGAGGCTTCCGAACAGCATCCGCTGTGGATGAAGGAGCTGTATGACTACGCCAGCCACCGCCCCGAAAGCGAGGAATACGGGGTCGAGAGCTTCGTCTACCGCGCCCGCCGTCCGTTCCACCCGGCGATGTTCTACCGCTTCCTGACCGGCGATGCCTTGGACAAGGTGATCCGCGCCAAGGGCCACTTCTGGCTCGCCACCCGCACGGATTTCCTTGGCGAACTGGCGATTGCCGGACACCAGAAAAGCGTCAGCCGCATGGGCCGCTGGTGGGCGGCCGTGCCCAAGAACCGCTGGCCGGATGATGGCACCTTCGAGGAATTCGTAATCCGCCACTGGGACGCGGTGTGGGGCGACCGGCGGCAGGAGCTGGTATTCATCGGCATCGGGCTCGACAAGGACGCGATCACCAAGGCGCTTGATGCGTGCCTGGTGCCGACCGACGCTTTCACCCCCGACAAGTGGGAGCGTCTCAACGATCCCTTCCCCGCCTGGGGCGAGGCGCAGACCGTGCTGGAGCCGGCCGAATAAGCTGCGACCAAAACCGTCGCCAGTGATCGGATCGCCCCAGAACCTGCCGCACGCCATCGCCCCGGACCACGCCCAGCGTCAGATCCGCGCGACGCGGGACAACAGATTGATATTCAGATATTTGTTGGAGCGGGTGAAGGGAATCGAACCCTCGTCGTAAGCTTGGGAAGCTTCTGCTCTACCATTGAGCTACACCCGCGTATCGCATGACGCGTCCGGTGAGACGCGCGCGGCGCGCGCACTCCATAGTCGCGTCAGGTGCTCTGTCGCAAGTGAAATTGGCACCGGGCGCCAGCCCCACCCGCCACATTCAATCAGGCTTGGTGGCGGCCGCATAACGCTGTGACACCTTGCCCCAGTCAACCACCTGCCACCACCCGTCGAGATAGTCCCCGCGGCGGTTCTGGTGCTTGAGGTAATAGGCGTGTTCCCACACATCGTTGCCGAGGATCGGCGCACCCTTGGCTTCGGCGACGTCCATCAGCGGATTGTCCTGATTGGGGGTCGAAGTGATCGCCAGCTTGCCCCCCTCACCCACGATCAGCCACACCCAGCCCGATCCGAACCGCGCCGTGCCGGCGGCCTTAAAATCGGCCTTGAACTTGTCGACCGAGCCGAACTGCGCGGTGATCGCCGCCTCCAGATCCGGCGACATCGCCCCGACCTTGTCGGTCGGTGCCATGGTTTCCCAGAAGAAGGTATGGTTCCAGTGCCCCCCGGCATTGTTGCGGATCGCCGCGGGCAGCGTGCCGGCACGCGCGACCAGTTCCTCCAGCGGCATACCGGCCAGCGCCGGATCGGCGGCCACCGCCTTATTGAGATTGTCGACATAGGCCTGGTGGTGCTTGCCGTGATGGATGCGCATAGTCTCAGCGTCGATCACCGGTTCGAGCGCCTCGGCCGCGTAGGGCAAGGGGGCGAGCGCAAAGGCGGCGGGTGCGGGTGCGGCCCTGGTGCTCGCCGCTGGCATCTGCGCTGCAAGGGCGATGGCCGGCAGCGCCAGCGCGCCCAGCAGGATGGGAAGTTGCTTCATGGCATGTCCTTTCATCGGTTGGCGCAGGGCCGGATGCGCGCTTCCGCTTATCGCCCGTCGGCTTGGAGCACGGTTGTGCAGCCGCCTTTCACTTATGATAGGTAGGCCTGCACGGCCTGCCTCAGATCCGCTCCCCCAGAGCCGACAGCGCCGACCAGATTTCCTCGCGCGCAAAGGGTTTGTGGATCACCGGGGCTTCGGCAAATTCGGGCAAGACCCCGGCCGAACCATAGCCGGTGACGAAGGCAAAGGGCTTGCTGCGCTTGTGCAGGATCACCGGCAGGGCATGGGCCTTCTGACCATCAAGGTTGAGGTCGAGCAACGCCACATCAAAGGCCATTGCCGATGCTGCTGCCATGGCGGTGTTGATGTTGGTCGCCAGCCCCGCGACCACATGGCCTGCGCTTTCGACCGCATCCTCCACCAGCATTGCAGCTGGCACCTCATCCTCGACAATAAGGACGCGCAAGGAGTGGCTCATCGGATATAGCCCTGATCGATCGGAAGGCGGATCGTGCAACGCACGCCTTCCGGGTGGAACGTGTGCGCAACATTGGAACCGATGCCGGTCGCCGTTGCGCGGGTGATGAGGTTGAGACCGAAGCCCACTTCGGCAGGAGGCGTAACCGCAGGTCCGCCGACTTCGCACCAATCGAAGTTCATAATCCGGCGTTCGCCCACCGTCTCGCTTGACCAGGCGATCTCGACATGACCGGTATCGACCGACAGCGCCCCGTATTTGAGCGCATTGGTGCACAATTCGTGCAGCGTCATGCCCAGCGCGGTCGCCAGATTGGGCCCGACTTCAAGCTCCGGCCCCTGCGTCCTGAAGCGCGGCTCGCCGAACATGGTGGTGGCGATACGGACGATCTCGGCGACGCTGGCCTTGGTCCAGCCGCTCTGAGTGAGCAGGTTGTGGACCCGGGAAAGCGATAGCAGGCGCTTCTCGAAGGTCTGGTAATCGGCCGGATGGGAGTTCTTGAAGCTCTTGGCGGCGATTGACTGCACTGTCACCAGCGTGTTTTTTACCCGGTGATTCAATTCGTTGACGACCAATTGCAACCGTTCCCGGGTGCGTTCCAGTTCGGTGATGTCGGTGTTGGTGCCGAACCAGCCGACGATCCGCCCGTCTTCCTTCAGCGGTTCGGCGCGGGTGACGAACATGCGGTATGATCCGTCCGATCCGCGCCGCAGGGGAAAGGTCATCTCGAACGGTTCGCCCGATGTGATCGAGCCGGTCCAGCGCGCCAGCATTTCAGGCAGCAGCGCCGGATCGTGGACCGCCTGCCAGCCCCAGCCGACCATGTCTTCGGGCGTGGTGCCGGTATATTCGTACCACCGCTGGTTATACCAGAATATCCAGCCATCGGGATGCGCCATCCACGCCAGATTGGGGATCGAATTGGCAAGAGCGCGGAACTGCGCGTAGCTGACTTCGCCATCAGCAAGTGCGGCAGGGGCGCGTCCATCTTCGGTCATGCCGCATGATCCCTGATCGCTGCCCCTTGCGCAATCGCATAATTGGCTCACGCCGCCCCCCGGAGGCGTATCGCAGCGCGCTTGGCTATTAATCGTCCAACCAGTGCCGCCACGCAAACCACGCCATGACCGCCAGCGCGATCATCAGGCAGAACGCAACCACCCCCCAGAACGCCCAGGGTTCCGCAGCGAAGGGGATGCCCGCGACATTCATGCCCAGCAGCCCGGTGACGAAGGTCAACGGCAGGAAGATGAAGGCCGTCACCGCGATGGCGAGGCTCCTCTGGTCGATCTTTTCAGCGCGCAGATCGGTGAGCTGTTCGTGCAGCAGCGCCGCGCGCTCGCGCACTGCCTCCAGCTCTTCGGCCATCCGGGCAAAGCGGTCCGCCGCTTCGCGCAGGTGCATCCGGTCGTCCTTGCTGATCCACGCAAATTCCAGCTGTGCCATCGCGGCAAGCGCATCGCGGTCGGGCGCAACGAACCGCCGCAGCACGATCGCCTGCGAGCGGATCGACGCGATCTTCCGGCGCAGCGCATAGATGTCGCCGCCGTCGAGCATGCCCTCGCAATCGTCGAGTTCATCACCCAGCGCGGCGACCTCGGGATCAAGCTCGGTCGAGATCGCCTGCGCCAGCACCGCGACGAAATCGCCCCCGTCGGCCAGCCGCCCGGACCGCATCGCCGCCTCCACCTTGGCCAGCGCGGCAAGGCGGTGGCGGCTGACCGAGGTGACGCGCCCGCCTTCGACCCACACCCGGATCGAGACCAGCCCGTCGCTCCCCTGCATCGGTTCGGCCGCGGTGCCGCGCAGGTTGATGAGCGCGGCATCATCAACCTCGTCACAGCGCGGGCGGGTTTCGTGGGCGAGCAGCGCGTGGGCGGCCATCGCCGGGATATAGTCGGGCAGGTCCGCGCGGCTTGCCTGCACGGCTGCTTCGGCATGAAGCCAGACCAGCCCCGAGCCAGCGTGGCGCGCGGCGGCGTGCGGGGTGATCTCGGTAACGGTGCCGCCTTCGGCCAGCAGAGCTGTAAGGATCGGTGCGGCATCGGGCTGGGTCATTGCCCCGGTGTTAGCCGCGTCCGCCCGCCGACTGCAAGCTGTGGCCGTTTGCAAAAATGCGCCGCCGCCTGCCCGGATACAGGCATTTTCGACAGGGGTGGCAGCCTTGCAAGGGCGGCGAGCGGACGGCATAGGGACGGCAAACCGGAGAGCCCCCATGCCTGAAGCCACATCCCCCGCCCTGCGCCAGATCGACCACTTCATGGTCGGAGGAACGCCGCCGGCAGCGCGCAAGCACGCCATCTGGAACCCCTCGACCGGCGAAGTGCAGGCCGAAGTTGCGCTTGGCGATGCCGCGCTGCTCGCCCGCGCGGTGGAAACGGCCAAGCGCGTGCAACCCGCCTGGGCCGCCACCAATCCCCAGCGCCGCGCGCGGGTGATGTTCGCTTTCAAGAGCCTCGTCGAAGCCAACATGCAGAGCCTCGCCGAGATGCTCTCGTCCGAACACGGCAAGACCGTTCCCGACGCGCGCGGCGACGTGCAGCGCGGGCTGGAGGTGATCGAATACGCCTGCGGCCTGCCGCAGATCATGAAGGGCGAATACACCCACGGCGCCGGGCCGGGGATCGACGTCTATTCGGTGCGCCAGCCGCTCGGCATCGGCGCGGGGATCACGCCGTTCAACTTCCCGGCGATGATCCCGATGTGGATGTTCGGCATGGCCTGTGCGGCGGGGAACGCCTTTATCCTGAAGCCCTCCGAACGTGACCCGTCCGTGCCGGTGCGGCTGGCTGAGCTGTTCCTCGAAGCGGGCGCGCCCGAAGGGCTGCTGCAAGTCATTCACGGCGACAAGGAAATGGTCGACGCGATCATCGATCACCCCGATATTGCCGCGATCAGCTTCGTCGGCTCGTCGGACATCGCGCAATATATCTACGCGCGGGGGAGCGCGAACAACAAGCGCGTGCAGGCCTTTGGCGGCGCGAAGAACCACGGGATCGTGCTGCCTGACGCTGACCTCGATCAGGTGGTCACCGACTTGACCGGCGCAGCCTTCGGCTCGGCGGGGGAACGCTGCATGGCGCTGCCCGTGGTGGTGCCGGTGGGCGAGGAAACGGCCGAGCGATTGAAGGAAAAGCTGCTGAAGTCCATCGCCGCCCTGCGCATCGGCGTGTCGAATGATCCCGATGCCGATTACGGCCCGGTGGTCACGCCCGAGCACAAGGCCCGGATCGAACAGTGGATCACCACCGCCGAGGAAGAGGGCGCCGAAATCGTCGTCGACGGGCGCGGGTTCACGCTTCAGGGCCACGAGAAAGGCTTCTTCGTCGGCCCGACGCTGATCGATCACGTCACGCCGCAGATGCGCTCCTATCAGGAAGAAATCTTCGGCCCCGTCCTCCAGATCGTGCGCGCCGCCGATTTCGAGGAAGCGGTGCGCCTGCCGTCCGAACACCAGTATGGCAACGGCGTCGCGCTCTTCACCCGCAACGGCCACGCCGCGCGCGAATTCGCGGCGCGGGTCAACGTGGGCATGGTCGGGATCAACGTGCCGATCCCGGTGCCGGTTGCCTATCACAGCTTTGGCGGGTGGAAGCGGTCAGGCTTTGGCGATATCGACCAGTATGGCACCGAGGGCCTCAGGTTCTGGACCAAGAACAAGAAGATCACTCAACGCTGGCCCGATGGCTCGCACGATGGCTCCAACGCCTTCGTGATCCCGACGATGGGGTGATGGTGTTACGGCTGGCCCTCCCTGCGCTGGCACTCGCCGCCGCGCTGGCCGCGTGCGACAGCGAGCAGGGCGCGGTGCCCGCTGCCACGGAAACGCCGGTCACGGCGGCCCCGGCTGACGCAACCGGCGACCGCGCCGAGGCCCCCGACGCTGCGATTGCGGCCGGCGAGATTCCGCCGCGCTTCCACGGTGTGTGGGATGCTGTCACCGGCACCTGCGATCCAGCCTCCGACCTCCGCGTCGAAATCGGTGCGCGGCGCATCACCTTTCACGAAAGCATCGGCGATGTCGCCGGTGTCGGTAGCGAAGGGGCCGACACCATGGCCGATCTGGTGATGCGGGGTGAAGGCGAGGAGTGGGTGCGCCCGATGCGCCTCAGGCTCCAATCCACGCCCGAGGGTGAGCGGTTGTTGATCAGCGAGATTGAAACACCCGAAGCGGCGAGCACCGTGCCGCGCAAACGCTGCCGGGCGTGAGAGGCTCGCAGCTTTTCCCGCACCGCCTGTTGCACCGCCTGTTGCACCGACTGCATCGACGCTTGGCTAACGGCGCGTTTTGCGGCTAAGCCCGGCACCTATGGTTAACCTGCTTTCGATCGCGCCGCGCGCCCGGGCCGATACCTGACCCCCGCGCGGGACTGAGGATGCGGCAGGTCTACGCCAACATGGGCTGGCTGCTCGGCGGTCGCGGGTTCAACGCGGTGCTGAGCCTTGTCTACCTCGCCATCGCCGCGCGCACGCTGGGGACCGACGGCTTCGGGCACTTCGCACTGATCATCGCGCTGGGACAGGCGATCACCGGCTTTGCGAGCTTCCAGACCTGGCAGTTCATCGTGCGCTGGGGCGCCGATCCCGATACCCCCGGCGTCGATCCCGCCCGCGCACGCGAAGCGACCGGGTTTGCGGTGGCGCTCGATTTCGTGTCGATGGTGCTCGGCACGCTGATCGCCGCGCTGCTGGTGCTGAGCGCGCCCTTGTGGTTCGACGTGCCGGGCGAGTTGCTGTGGCTGACCTTCGGCTATTGCGTCGTCTCGGTCCTGACGATCCGCACCACGCCGACAGGGATGCTGCGCCTCCATTCCGAATATGCCATGGCGACCGCCGCTGAAGCGGTGCAGCCGGTGGTGCGCACCGTCGGGGTGGCGCTGGCGTGGTGGCTGATGCCCGATGTGACCGGCTTCATCCTCGCCTATGCCGCATCCGAAGTGGCGACGGCGCTGGCGCTGTGGATCATCGCGTTGCGGGTGCAACCCGTCAGTCCTTCCGCGATCAGCCTCAAGGCGATCCCCACGCGCCACAAGGGTGCGGTCGCCTTCGTGCTGTCGATCAACATGTCGAGCGTGTTGGCGGTGACAGGCAAGCAGGTGATGGTGCTGCTGGTCGGCACCTTCGGCGGGGCCTATCTCGCCGGCGGGTTTCGCATCGCCAACCAGTTGGGCCAGGCCCTGATCGCGCTGGCGCAGACCGTGTCGCGCGCGATCCTGCCCGAGCTGGTGCAATCGCGCGGCGGCGCGGTGGAGCTGGCACGGCGCATGGCCAATATCGCCGCCATCGCCGGGGTGACGGCAGTGGTCACCGCGATCCTGTTCGGGCGCCAGGGGCTGGCGGTGGTCGCGGGGCCGGAGTTCACGCGGTTCTACTGGCCGATGATTATCCTTGCCATCGCCGGGGCGGTGGAGCTGGTCGGGGCGAGCCTTGAAAGCCTGCTGATTTCAGCCGGCAAGGCGCATGTCGCGCTGCTGGTCAGGCTGTTCCCGACCGTGCTGGCGCTGGTGCTGCTGGAAGCGGCGATCGGCTGGAAGGGCGCGCAGGGCGCAGCCTTCGCGGTGCTCGGGTCGAGCGCGCTGGCGGTGATCGGCTATTACCTTGCGATGGTAAACCTCAAGCAGTTCCGGCTGGTGGTGGAGCCTGACGAGGAAGAGGCGGCGAAGTATCCGCCGGAACGCTGAACCTCCCCTCACCCTGCGGGAGGGGTTGGGGGAGGGGACGACGCCGCAGGCCTCGCACTGACCGGCGGCCTGGAAACCCCTCCCCCCGACCCCCTCCCGCAAGGGGAGGGGGAGAAGTGGGTCACACTTCAAACACCAGCCTGGGCTTCCTTGCTGCGCCCGTTTCATCAAGCCGCCGCCGGGGCGCATAGTAAGGTGCCTGCTTCAGCGCCTCGTCACCTGCCAGCGCGCGGCTTGCGACCGCGCGGAAGGCGGTGATGAACTGGTCGATCGCCGCCTTGCTCTCGGTCTCGGTCGGCTCGACCAGCATCGCGCCGTGGACCACCAGCGGGAAATAGACCGTCATCGGGTGATAGCCCTCGTCGATCAGCCCCTTGGCGACGTCCAGGGTGGAGAGGCCATTGGTGAAGTCCTTGTCGCCAAACAGCGCCTCATGCATGCATGGGCCGCTGGCCGCGAACGGCGCGTGGAGGACGTCTTCCATCGAGCGCAGGATGTAGTTGGCGTTGAGCACCGCATCCTCGGCCACCTGCTTCAACCCGTCCGCGCCGTGGCTGAGCATGTAGGTCAGCGCGCGGGTGAACATGCCCATCTGCCCGTGGAAGGCGGTCATGCGGCCAAAGCTCGGCCCGCGTTCCTCGCGGTTTTCTTCCTCGACGAGATAGAATTCGCCCGTGCCCGCGTTCTGCCGGACAAAGGGCAGCGGGGCGAAGGGCGCGAGGGCTTCGGACAGCACCACCGGCCCCGAACCCGGCCCGCCGCCGCCGTGCGGGGTAGAGAAGGTCTTGTGGAGGTTGATGTGCATCGCATCGACGCCAAGGTCGCCGGGGCGCACCCTGCCAACGATGGCGTTGAAGTTGGCCCCGTCGCAATAGACATATCCGCCCGCCGCGTGGACGGCGTCGGCAATTTCACGGAAGTCTTTCTCGAACAGGCCGCAGGTGTTGGGGTTGGTGATCATCACCGCCGCCACATCCGGGCCGAGCCGCGCCTTCAAGGCCGCGACGTCGACACGGCCTTCGGGCGTTGCCGGGATATCCTCCACCCGGTAGCCCGCGAAGGCCGCCGTGGCGGGATTAGTGCCGTGGGCGCTTTCGGGCACCAGCACCACCTCGCGCGCATCGCCGCGGGCTTCATGCGCAGCGCGGATCGCGAGGATGCCGCAAAGCTCGCCGTGGGCGCCCGCCTTGGGGCTCATCGCGACGGCGGGCATCCCGGTGAGGGTGCACAGCCAACCGCCGAGCTGGTGGATCACCTCAAGCGCCCCCTGCACCGCGTTCTGGGGGCTAAGCGGGTGGATGTCGGCGAACCCCGGCAGACGCGCCATCTTCTCGTTGAGGCGCGGGTTGTGCTTCATGGTGCACGATCCGAGGGGGAAGAACCCGAGGTCGATGCCGTAGTTCTGGCGGCTGAGGCGCGTGTAGTGGCGCACGGTCTCAGGCTCGGTCAGGCCGACGAGGCCGATAGCTGCATCGCGCGCGAGGCCGCCAAGGCGCGTAGGCGCGGCAGGATCAACCGGGGGCAGGTCCACGCCGGTCACATCGGCGCGGCCGATTTCGAACAGCAGCGGCTCTTCCAGCATCAGCGCGCGGTTGCCGGTGGTGGTCTGCGGCCCGCCGAAGAAGCCGCTTTCCGCGACCTGCATTTCAGGCTTCCAGCCGCTCTTGTTGGGGGCGTTCATGCTTTAACTCCGTTCGTGCTGAGCCTGTCGAAGCACTGTTCTTCTTCGCGTGCGGCTCAAAAAGTTGAAATACAGCCCTTCGACAAGCTCAGGGCGAACGGGGAACGGGGCAATCAGTTGATCGCGCGTTCAAGCTCTGTGGCAAGGCGCTCGATATCGTCCTCGGTGGTCGTCTCGGTCACGGCGACGAGCAGCGCGTGCTCCAGCGCCTCGACCCCGGGGTAGAGCCGCCCCAATGACACCCCGCCGAGCACGCCGCGATCCGCCAGATCGCGCACAATCTGCCGCGCAGGCTTGCCGCCGAGCATCAGCGTGAACTCGTTGAAGAAGGCGTTGTTCAGCACCTCGACCCCTGGCACCTTGGCCAAGCGGTCCACCGCAAGGCAGGCCAAGCGGTGATTTTCGGCAGCCAACTCGCGCAGGCCGCGCTCGCCCAGCAGGGTCATGTGGACGGTGAAGGCCAGCGCACACAGGCCGGAATTGGTGCAGATGTTGCTCGTCGCCTTTTCGCGGCGGATGTGCTGTTCGCGGGTCGAGAGGGTGAGCACGAAGCCGCGTTTCCCTTCCGCATCGGTCGTCTCGCCGCACAGCCGGCCCGGCATCTGGCGCACATGCTTGGGATCGCGCACCGCGAAGAGGCCAAGGTAAGGCCCGCCGAATTGCAACCCGACGCCGAGCGATTGGCCCTCGCCCACCACGATATCCGCGCCCATCTCACCGGGCGACCGACAAGCGCCCAAAGCCACAGGTTCGGTGTTCACCACCACCAGCAGCGCGCCCTTGGCATGGGCGGCCTCGGCCACCGGGGTGAGATCGGCGATGCGCCCGAGAATGTCGGGATATTGCACCACCACGCAGGCGGTCTCCTCGTCGATGCGGGCGATCAACCCATCAAGATCAGGCTCTGGCTGGATCGCGGGCAGCGCATCGGCGATCTCGTCACCGGTGAAGTGCGCCATGGTCTTCACCACTTGCGCATAATGCGGATGCAGCGCGCCCGAGAGCACCGCGCGGCTGCGGCGGGTCACGCGGGTCGCCATCGCCACCGCTTCCCAGCACGCGGTCGACCCGTCATACATCGAGGCATTGGCGACCGCACAGCCATAAAGCCGCGCGACCTGCGTCTGGAACTCGAACAGCATCTGCAAGGTGCCTTGCGCAATTTCCGGCTGATAGGGCGTGTAGGCGGTCAGAAACTCGCCGCGCTGGATGATAGTATCGACGCTGGCGGGCACGTGGTGCCGGTATGCGCCCGCGCCGAGGAAGAAGGGCACTTCGCCCGCGACAAGGTTCTTCGCTGCCAGCGCCTTCATGTGGCGCTCCACCGCCATTTCGCTCGCATGCATCGGCAGGCCGTGGATAGGGCCGTCAAGCCGGGCGACTTCGGGAACGTCGATGAACAGATCGTCGATGGTCGATGCGCCAATCTTGGCCAGCATCGCCTGGCGGTCGGTGTCGGTGAGAGGGAGGTAGCGCATGGGGCGGTGTGTTTCCGTTGCGTGAGTGAAAGGGTCAGGCGGGCGGCGGCGGCGGGGCGACAGCACCAAGCTGCGCCAGATCGGCAAGCGCCCCGGCAAAGCGCGCCGGGCCGGTGTGGGTGGTGCGCATCCACGGGGCGAGCCAGATGCGATAGCCCGCATCCCGCGCCCGGCGGCAGAAGGCATAATCCTCGGACAGAAGCTGGCGCGTGTCGGGATCGATCAGCGGCTGAAACAGCGCGGCGATGGAGGCACCCGCGAGCCCGCTCTCCCGGTCCAGCGGGTCGGGGGCGTAGTGGAGTTCGGGGTGGCGCTGGACCAGCGTCTCGATCACGTCGCGGCGGATCGCCATCAGCCCGGTGCCGACCCGCACGACTTCGAGCGGCGCGTCGGTGCGGAAGGTGGCCTGCCCGGCCAGCGGCTCGATCGCGAAGAGCCCGCTAAAGCGTTCCAGATCGGCCGGGTTGGCCGTGCCCCGCCCCTGCGCGGCAGCCGCAGCGACCAGCGTCCAGTTGATCCGCCGCTTGGGGCACGGCGCGCCGACCACCGCCAGCTGCGGGTCAGCCGCCATGCGCCGGGCGAGATCGAGCACGTCGGCGGGGTCGAAGCCGATATCGCCATCGATGAAGACGAGGTGCGTCGCATCCGATTGCAGGAAGGCAGCGACAAGCGCGTTGCGGGCGCGGTCGATCGCGGCATTGTTGCTGAGCCAGGCGAAGGCGCATCCCGCCCCCGCCCGCTCGGCCGCGCCCGTCAGGCCGATGATGCTGCGCAGATAATCGGCCTGCGCCCCGTCATACAGCGGCGTTGCGACAAACAGCCGCAGCGCGCCGATGGCTTCGGCGCGGGCGGGGATCGGCGCAATCGTGACGGGCGAGGTCGTGGTCACAGGTTCTCGACGAAGGCCTTGTAGGCATCCTCATCCATCAGCGCGTCAAGCTCGGCTTCGGCGGCGATGGTCATCCTGAAGAACCAGCCGTCATCCTCGGGCGAGGAATTGACCAGCGCGGGGTCTTCTTCCAGCGCCGGGTTCACTTCGGTGACTTCGCCAGTGATCGGGGCGTAGACGTCGCTGGCGGCCTTGACGCTTTCGACCACGGCGGCATCCTTGCCCTGCTCGATCATCGCGCCCACTTCGGGCAGTTCGACGAAGACGATATCGCCGAGCTGGCCTTGCGCATATTCGGTGATGCCGACGGTGGCGATGTCATCCTCGACATCGATCCATTCGTGTTCGTCAGTGTAGTAGCGCGGCATGGGTCAGCTCCCTCTGAAATAGCGGTGGGGTACGAACGGCGTGGGCGAGACTGTGGCGGCAAGCCGCTTGCCCCTGACCTCCACCTCAAGCGGGGTGCCGATGGCGGCGTGGTCGCTCGCAACATAGGCCATGGCGATGGGCGCTTGCAGGGTGGGCGAAAAGCCGCCGCTGGTGACGATCCCGACCTTCTCCGCCCCGCTGAACACCTCGGCGCCTTCGCGCGCGGGCAGGCGGCCGTCGAGCCTGAGGCCGACCCATTTGCGCGGCGTGCCCTCGGCGATTTCGCGGTTGATCCGATCAGCGCCCGGAAAGCCGCCTTCCGTGCGGCGGCGCTTGTTGATCCCGAAGATCAGCCCGGCCTCGACCGGCGAGGTTTCAGGCGTCAGATCGTGGCCGTAGAGCGGCAGCCCCGCCTCCAGCCGCAGCGAATCGCGCGCGCCAAGGCCGATGGGCTGCACCTCCGGCTCGCCGCAGAGCAGGTCGGCGATGGCGGCGGCAGCCTCGGCGGGGAGCGATATCTCGAACCCGTCCTCGCCGGTATAGCCCGCCCGCGCGATCTGAACCGGGTGCCCGGCGAGCGTGAAGTGGCCGAACTTCATGAAGGTCAGCGCCGCCGCCTCCGGCACATGCCGCCCCAGCGCCTGCGCCGCCTTCGGCCCCTGCAAGGCGATCAGCGCGTGTTCGTCCATGTGATTGAGCGTGATGTCATCGGGCAGGGCCTCGCGCAGGGTGCCGATATCGTCCCACTTGGTCGCCCCGTTGACGACCAGATAGAGCGATCCGTCGGCCAGCCGCGAAACCATCAGGTCATCAAGCACGCCGCCATCCTCGTCCAGCAGCAGCGAATAGCGTTGCGCGCCCGGTTTCAGCGTGGACAGATCGATCGGCAACACCGCTTCGACCGCCGCATCAAGGCCCGGGCCAGACAGGACAAGCTGGCCCATGTGCGACACGTCGAACAGCCCGGCGCTGTCCCGCGTCCAATTGTGTTCGGCCACGATGCCCCCCGACGGGCCGGCATACTGGATCGGCATCTCGTAACCGGCAAACGGCACCATCCGCGCTCCGCGCGCGCGGTGCCAGCCATCCAGCGGGAGCCTGTCCAGCGGCAGCTCTTCCAGATGTTCTTCGGTATCGTGATCGGTCACTCGGATTATCCCCGGCAGAATACGGCAGTCCGACAGCGCACGCGGCGCTGCATCATAACTGCCCCCTCTGTCGGGTGACCTGAGAGCTTCGGCAGGGCCATCGCACGCGGCGGCTCGCCTCCCCTTCGGTGGCCCCCGGCGCTGGTCCGAGGGCGCTTTCCAGAGTGTCACGCAGCCGAGCGGTCCGGTGGCCTGAGAGTTTCCGGGGCGGTTGCTCCTTCGGCGCCTTTGCCCCCTTGTGACAGGGGCATCGGGCTCTCCCGCTCGCCTGCCCGGCACAGAATCGCTTCTGCGCCGGAAGACCCATGTGCGATGCGCGAAATGCTGCACCGCGTCAATCGGGGGAACATCCCCGAGGCATGTGGAAAACGCATTTGCGCGCAGCAGCGCGGCTCAATAGACACGCGGGCGGGATGACCCTCACCGAAATCTATCTGATCGCGTTGACGATCATCTTTGCCGTGCCGTGGATCGTGTGGCGCGTGGGGCGCACCGATCACTGGGCGCCGCTGGTGGTGGTGCAGATCGTGGGCGGCATCCTGCTTGGCCCCGGCGTGCTCGGCGCAGCGTTTCCGGAATACTACGCCTTCGTCTTCCGGCCCGATGTCATCATCGCCTTGAACGGTGTCGCGTGGTGGGCGGTGATGCTGTTCGTGTTCGTGGCAGGGATCGAGCTTGATCTCTCCCAAGCATGGAAACACCGGGGCGAGACCGGGGTGACGGCGGGCCTGGCGCTGGGCGTGCCGCTGCTGGCGGGGACAGCGGCGGCGGCGGTAATCCTCCAGTTCCCCGGCTGGCGCGGGCCGAACGGAGCCTATTGGCAGGCGCTCCTTGGCATCGGCATGGCCTGCGCGGTCACCGCGCTGCCGATCCTCGTTCTGCTGATGGACAAACTCGGCATCCTGCGCGAGGCGCTGGGCCAGCGCATTCTGCGCTATGCCAGCCTTGACGATATCGCGATCTGGGGCGTGCTGGCGCTGATCCTGCTCGATTGGGAACGGATCGGGCGGCAGGGGGTGTTCCTTGTCGGCTTCACGCTGGCCGCGATTGCCGTGCGCTGGCTGATGCAGCGCCTCTCCCAGGACGACCGCTGGCCGGTCGGCCTGATCTGGCTGGCGCTGTGCGGGCTGGCGGGCGACTGGTCGGGGCTGCATTACATGGTCGGCGCGTTTCTGGCGGGCGTGGTGCTGGATGCCAGGTGGTTCGGGCATGAGGCGATGGACCGGTTCCGCAATATCGTGCTGCTGACGATCATGCCGGTGTTCTTCCTTTCCACGGGCCTCAGAACCCAATGGGAGGGCGGCGGGCTTGCCGTGTTCGCAGCTGCCGCGCTGTTGCTGGCGGCGGCGGTGGGGGGCAAACTGCTGGGCGTCCACATCGCCGGGCGCCTGCTCGGCTGGAGCCGCAGCGAGGCGAGCCTCATCGGCTGGCTGCTCCAGACCAAGGCGCTGATCATGATCATCTTTGCGAACATCCTGCTCGACAAGCAGATCATCACGCCGACGACCTTCACCGCCCTGCTGCTGATGGCGGTGGGGAGCACGATGCTGACGAAGCCCTTTGCCACACCGCTGATCGCCAAGCTGGGGGATCGGGTGAAGGCGGGGGCTTAGGGAAAACCCCGTTCGTGCTGAGCTGGTGTTGCTGCGCAACAGCTTCGCTTCCGAAGCACTGTCCTTCTCCTTGAGACTCGCGCGAGCCTTCAAGAAGCGCAGCCCTTCGACAGGCTCAGGGCGAACGGGGTGGGTGGTTTGAAATCACTTCCATCGCCCGGGCCATCAACGCCTTCTCACGGCCAGTGAAGTTGCCGGTATCTTCTCCGCCAGCAGGCGGCGGGGCTTCGGTGGTGAAATAGACGAAGCCTCGTTCGCCCGCGCGGTCGACCCACAGGCCGGACAATAGCCCGTAAGCCTCGCCGGGATGCCCCAACCACGGCCCGCGCGATCCGAACAGCGTGTCATCGCAGTCCGATCCCTCCACTTCGATGGCCTGTAGCCCCGCCCCGTAATGACAGAACATTTCGGACGCGCCGGTTGCACCGACCATCGCCGACAGGCCGAAGTCGATGCTGGTATGCGGTTTCAGCCAGCCCGAATTCGCCGCCGTCATCAGCACCTGCCCGATCTTGGCCAGATCCATCATCCCGATCCGCAACCCGCCTTGGGGCGAGAAGATTGAGGCATTGGTGCCCGGCACATAGGCCTCCACATCACAGGGCGTGCTGTCCGCCACGGGAATGGTGCAGGCGGGCGGCAGGCGCTCGGGCGCGTCGGCGGCGATTTCGCCGGTGTGGCGGTAGAGGGTCACCGCGCGCGCCTGCATCTCAGGGCCGCAGCCTATCCAGTTGAGGCAGGCCTTCACGCCCAAGGGCGCGAACACCAGCCGTTCGACCAGCCGATCATACCGCTCCCCGCTCGCCGCCTCCAGCGCGGTCGCCACCAGCGGGGAGCCGAGGTTGGCATATTCGAACGCCGCCTCGCCCGGCGGCCCGGTGTCGCGCCATGCGGCGGGATCGGCGAGCCGCGCCTCAAGGCTTTCACCCAGAGGGACGATATAGCCCGCCTTGTCGCTCAGCCCCGCGCGGTGCATCAGCAGGTGCGAGAGCGAGACGGGGGCATCGGGGTGGAACGGCGAGCGCAGCCGCCACCCCAGATAGTGCGACACATCGCGGTTGAGATCGACCTTCCCCTCATCCATCAGCCTGAGCGCGGCGAGCGCCATCACCAACTTGGAGATCGAGGCGATCCGCACCGGATCATTGGCCTCGAGCCGGCGCCCGGTCTGGCGGTTCGCCAGCCCCTCCACGATCAGCGGGCGGATGCTGTCGCGGTCAAAGGCGACGACCACCGTGGCGGGCGGCGGCGCGGCAAGTGCAGGGACGGCGGCGAGCGCCAGGGCGGCGGCGATGAGGCGGCGGATCATGCCGCCCATCATCGCTGCCGGGCGCAAGGCGTCAATCGAGATTCGGCCTCAGCCAGCGTTCGGCGGTGGCAAGGTCCACGCCCCGGCGCGCCGCATAGTCTTCCAGCTGATCGCGGCCCACCCGCGCGACGCCGAAATATTCCGCCTGCGGGTGCCCGAAATAGAAGCCCGACACCGCCGCCGTCGGCCACATGGCGAAACTTTCGGTGAGGGTCAGGCCGGTGTTGGCGGGCGCATCGAGCAGGTCGAACAGGATCGGCTTGAGGCTGTGATCGGGACAGGCAGGGTATCCCGGCGCGGGGCGGATACCGCGATATTCTTCCTTGATCAGCGCGACATTATCCAGCTGCTCGCCCGGCGCATAACCCCACAGGGTGGTGCGGACATGCTGGTGCAGGGCTTCGGCGAAAGCCTCGGCGAAACGGTCTGCGAGTGCCTTCAGCAGAATGTCGGAATAGTCGTCCTTGTCGGCCTGAAAGCGGGCCGAGTGGCTGTCGATCCCGTGGATACCGACCGCAAAGCCGCCGATCCAGTCGCCCGCGGGGTCGATGAAGTCGGCAAGGCACATGTTCGCCCGGTCGCGCGATTTCTTGACCTGCTGGCGCAGCATCGGGAGGCGAATATCCTCCCCGGCACGGGGAGGGGGACCACTCGAAGAGTGGTGGAGGGGACTGTCCGCAAGCGCGGCGCTGGGCGGCGAATCCCCTCCATCAGCCGCTGCGCGGCTGCCACCTCCCCGTTCCGGGGAGGATGTGATCACGATGTCATCCCCATCGCGCGCGCACGGCCACAGCCCGGCGACGCCGCGCGCGGTCAGCCACTTTTCGGCGATGATCCGGTCGAGCATGTCGTTGGCGTCGGCGAACAATTGCGTCGCGGTTTCGCCCACCACTTCGTCGGTCAGGATCGCGGGGTAGTTGCCGTGGAGTTCCCACGCGCGGAAGAACGGGGTCCAGTCGATAAAATCGCGCAGGTGCGCCAGATCCCAGTCGCCGAACACGTGCAGACCCGGCTTCGCCGGGGCGGTGGGCTTTTCCGCAAGGTCGATCACGAAGCCATTGGCGCGGGCATCGGCGAGGGGGAGAAGTTCGCTCTGTCCCTTGCCCGCGCGCGCATCGCGGACGTGGACATATTCGCTGGCGACTTCGGTGACGTAATCGTCGCGCTGGGTGTCGGACAGCAGCTTGGAGGCAACGCCCACCGCCCGGCTCGCATCGAGCACGTGGATCACCGGGCCATCGTAAGCCGGGTCGATCTTCAAGGCGGTGTGCACCTTCGACGTGGTCGCACCGCCGATCAGCAGCGGCATTGTCATGCCGGCGCGCTGCATTTCCTCGGCCACCGTCACCATCTCGTCCAATGAGGGGGTGATGAGGCCCGACAGCCCGATCATGTCGACCTTGTTGTCGTTGGCCGATTGCAGGATCGTCGGCCAGGGCACCATCACGCCAAGGTCGATCACCTCGTAGCCGTTGCACTGGAGCACCACGCCGACGATGTTCTTGCCGATGTCGTGGACGTCGCCCTTGACCGTCGCCATGATGATCTTGCCCTTGGCCTTGCGCTCCTCTTCGGGGAGCAAGTCCTTCTCGGCCTCGATGAAGGGGATGAGATGGGCGACCGCCTTCTTCATCACGCGGGCGGATTTGACCACCTGCGGCAGGAACATCTTGCCGCTACCAAACAGGTCGCCGACCACGTTCATACCGTCCATCAAGGGGCCTTCGATCACTTCGATGGGCCGCCCGCCCTTCTCTGCGATGGCGGCGCGCATCAGCTCGGTGTCGTCGACGATATGCGCGTCGATCCCCTTGACCAGCGCGTGTTCCAGCCGCTTTTCGACCGCCCAGCCGCGCCATTCCTCGGCAGCCTTTTCGTCGGCGACATTCTTGCCCTTGAAGCTTTCGGCCAGCGTGATGAGGCGCTCCGTGGCGTCCGGGTCGCGGTTGAGGATCACGTCCTCGCACGCCTCGCGCAGGGCCGGGTCGATCTGGTCGTAAACGTCCAATTGCCCCGCGTTGACGATCGCCATGTCGAGGCCTGCGGGGATCGCGTGGTACAGGAATACCGAATGCATCGCGCGGCGCACGGTTTCATTGCCGCGGAAGCTGAAGCTGAGGTTCGACAGCCCGCCCGAATAATGCGCGTGCGGGCACAACACGCGCAGTTCCTTCACCGCTTCGATGAAGTCGACGCCGTAGTTGTTGTGTTCTTCGATCCCGGTCGCCAGCGCGAAGATGTTGGGATCGAAGATGATGTCCTCAGGGGGGAAGCCCTCCGCGACCAGCAAATCATAGGCGCGCTTGCAGATTTCGACCTTGCGCGCCTTCGTGTCGGCCTGCCCCGTCTCGTCGAAGGCCATCACCACCACCGCCGCGCCGTAATCCATGCAGATGCGCGCGTGGTCGAGGAACTGCGCCTCGCCCTCCTTCATGCTGATGGAGTTGACGATGGGCTTGCCGCTGACGCACTTCAGCCCGGCCTCGATAACGTGGAACTTCGAGCTGTCGATCATCACCGGCACGCGGGCGATATCCGGCTCGGCGGCGATCAGCTTGAGGAACGTCGTCATGGCGTGGACCGCATCGAGCAGCCCTTCGTCCATGTTGACGTCGATCACCTGCGCGCCGTTTTCCACCTGCTGGCGCGCGACTTCCACGGCCGCCGGGTAATCGCCCGCCATGATCAGCTTCTTGAACGCGGCCGAGCCGGTGACGTTGGTGCGTTCGCCGATATTGATGAAGCGGGCGGAGGAGGTGGGTTGGTTCATTGTTTCATCGCTTTGTTCGTCGCCCTTGCGGAGGCAGGGGCCTATCCGGGCTCGCGCTTACGAGCAGCCGGTGGATGGATCCCCGCCTGCGCGGGGATGACGGGAGGACTAGGCCGCAATAAACGCCTCGAGCCCCGCCAGCTTCATTGCCGGTGCGGGCGTGGGCACGGCGCGTGGCTCACTCTTCGCAACCGCCTTCGCAATCGCCGCGATATGCGCAGGGCTCGATCCGCAGCACCCGCCGAGGATATTGACCTGGCCGTGATCCGCCCAGTCCTTGACCAGCCCGGCGGTGGTGTCCGGCAGCTCGTCATATTCGCCGAGCTCATTGGGCAGCCCGGCATTCGGATAGATCATCAGCAGCGTGTCCGCGATCTGCGAGAGCACCTTCACATGCGGGCGAAGCTGCTCCGCGCCGAAGCTGCAATTGAGGCCGATGGTGAGCGGCTTGGCATGGCGCACCGCATACCAGAAGGCCTCGACCGTATGGCCGGACAGGTTGCGGCCCGACAGGTCGGTGAGCGTCATCGAGATCATCACCGGCACTTCCCGGCCCAGCTCGCGTTCGAGCTGTTTCACCGCCATCACCCCGGCCTTGGCGTTCAAGGTATCGAACACCGTCTCGATCAGGATGAAGTCCACGCCCCCCTCAACCAGCGCGCGCGCCTGTTCCAGGTAGACATCGACGAGATAGTCGAAGTCGATCTCGCGGAAACCGGGGTCTTCGACGTCGGGGCTGAGCGACAATGTCTTGTTGGTCGGCCCGATCGCGCCTGCGACAAAGCGCGGGCGGCCGTCCTTCGCGGCATATTCCTCAGCCAGCGCACGGGCGAGCTGGCCGCTGGCGATGTTGATTTCACGCACCAGACCCTCGGCGGCGTAATCAGCCTGGCTGATGCGGTTGGCCGAAAAGGTGTTGGTGGAGACAATGTCCGACCCGGCCTCGAAATAGGCGCGGGTGATGTCGCTCAACACGTCAGGGCGGGTCAGGGCGAGGATGTCGTTATTGCCCTTCTGATCGGCGGGGAGGCCCAGCGCACCGGCATAGTCCTCCTCGGTCAGCTTGCGCAGCTGGATCTGGGTGCCGAACGCGCCGTCAAAGATCAGCACGCGCGTCCGCGCGGCGGCGAGGAGTTGGTCGCGCTTGCTCATGCGGCGTTCTCCGTTTGGGGGCGCTTTCCGAGCATGTGGCAGATCGCATAGGCGAGCTCGGGGCGGTTCAGGGTGTAGAAGTGGAAATCGCGCACGCCGCCCGCATAAAGCCGGCGGCACAGCTCGGCGGCGACCGTCGCGGCGACAAGCTGGCGCGCGGCGGGCTTTTCGTCGAGGCCTTCAAACAGCCCGTCCATCCATGCGGGAAATTCCGTCCCGCAGGCGGCGGAAAACTTGCGCGCCTGCGCCACATTGGTGACGGGGAGGATGCCGGGCAGGATCGGCGCGGTAATCCCCGCCGCCGCGCAGGCATCGCGGAAGCGGAAGAAGGTTTCGGCCGAGAAGAAGAACTGGCTGATCGCGCGCGTGGCCCCAGCATCGAGCTTGCGCTTCAGGTTGTCGATATCGGCGGCGGGCGAGGCGGCGTCGGGGTGGGTTTCGGGATAGGCCGAAACGCTGATCTCAAAGGGGGCGATCTCTTTCAGGCCGACGACCAGTTCGGCCGCGCTGGCATAGCCTTCCGGGTGCGGGGTGAAGGGCGCTCCGGGCTCACCCGCATCGCCGCGCAGGGCGACGATGTGGCGCACGCCCGCTTCCCAATATTGCTCGGCGACCTCGCGGATTTCGGCCTTGCTCGCCGCTACGCAGGTGAGGTGCGCGGCGGCAGGGAGTTTGCCCTCGCCGATGATCCGCGCGACCGTCGCATGGGTGCGCTCGCGCGTGGAACCGCCCGCGCCATAGGTAACCGAGACGAAGCTCGGGCCCAGGGGCTTCAGCTGCGTCACCGCGTCCCATAGCTGTTCTTCCATCTTCTCGCTTTTGGGCGGGAAGAATTCGAAACTCACCGCGACATCGCCCGGCAGGCCGGAGAACAGCGGCGTGTCGGTGGCGGTGCGGTATTCGTGCAGTTGGTCGAGGGTCGGGGTCATCGGGCGGTTTCCAGGGCGGGGGTATTGGCGGAAGTGGGCACGGCGCGGCGCCGGGCGGTCCAGATCTTGACCACCAGCCGCCCGCCTTCGAGCGCCAGCGGCGCGGCAGGCGCAAAGCCCGCGCCGCGCAGCAGCTGCGCCATCTGGCGGTCGGAGAAGCCCAATCGCACGTGCTGGTGGCGCGTGCGCAGTTCCTCGTAATCGTGGCTGGCGAAGTCGACAATCGCGATCCGCCCGCCCGGCCGCAGCACCCGCGCCGCCTCGACCAGCGCCGGGGCCGGATCGGGGGCAAAGTGCAGCACCTGGTGCAGCAGCACCGTATCGAAGCTGGCATCGCCGAAGGGCAGATCGGCAAAATCGCCCTGCACCAGTTCGATCCGAGCGGTGGGCAGGTGTTGCAGCTTGGCCCGCGCAACCCGCAGCATTTCGAGGTTCTTGTCGAGCGCGACCACGCGGTCGGCGACGTGCGCGAACAGTTCCGCCATCCGGCCCGTGCCGGTGCCGATGTCCAGCAGCGCGCCCAGGGGCGCCTCGGCCAGGGCCTCGGCGAGACGGGTTTCGACTTCGGTATCGGCGCTGTGGAGCGCGCGCAATTCGTCCCATTCCCCGGCGTGGCGGGCGAAATAGGTTTCGGCCGCGCTTTCGCGCGCCTCGCGGATCGCGGCGAGTTTGCGGCGGTCGGCTTCGCACAGGGCGGCAAAGCCGGGCTCCTCGGCTTCGGCAAGGGCGAGCAGCTGCTGCACCGCATCGATCATGGCCGAGCCCGATTCGCTCTGGCGCAGGAACACCCAGCTGCCCTCGCGCCGCCGCTCCGCCAGTCCCGCATCGCACAGGATGCCGACATGGCGCGACACGCGCGGCTGGCTTTGCCCCAGCACCTGCGCCAGTTCGCCCACGGCCAGCTCCATCGCCCCCAGCAGCCGCGCGATGCGCAGCCTGGTCGGATCGCTCAATGCCTTGAAGATGTCCTCGATCAGCATGTCGAGGGCCATATAAAGATATTTTTATATGTGTAAATCGTCTGCGACTGTGAAGGGGGCGAAAATGATGATGAAGAGCCGTCGGTCATGGCGGGGAGCCGTCAACCGGCGGCGATTGGGGCTGCTCCCTGCATGGCGCGAAAAACGTCAGCGCGGGCTGGCAGATCGGCATCGGCGTTGTAGCGCGCCACCGCCTCGTCGATGGCGCCGCGCGCGGCGGGCGCGGTGACGGCGACAAGGCACCCGCCAAAGCCCGCCCCGGTCAGCCGCACGCCCCCCGCCCTGGCCAGCGCTGTGTCGATCAGAGCCGCCAGCCGGTCGATCACCGGCAGCGACACTTCGAAATCCTGCGAGAGCGAGCGGTGCGCCTCACGCATGGTCTCGGCCAGCACGGCGGTATCGCCCTGCGCCAATGCGGCGGCGACCGGCTCGACCCGGGCGATTTCACCGACGACATGGCGGGCGCGGCGGTAAAGGACCGGATCGAGCGTATCGCGGGCCGCCTCCAGCCGCGCCGCATCGCAATCGCGCAGCGCCGCCACCCCGAGCTGCGCCGCCGCCGCCTCGCACTCCGCACGGCGCTGGTTGAAGGCGCTGGTGGTGAGGTTGCGGCGGATGCCGGTGTCGATGATGGTGATCGCAAGGCCGGGGTGGATCGGGATCGGCATGTGCTGGAGCGTGCGGCAATCGAGCAGCAGCGCCGCCCCCGCACTGCTCGCCGCCGAGGCCATCTGATCCATGATCCCGCAGGCACAGCCGACGAAATCGTTCTCCGCCAGCTGCGCGATCTTGGCGAGGGTTTCGGGCGCCAGATTGAGGCCCGAATGGTCCGAACAGGCCAGCGCCACTGCCACCCCGAACGCCGCCGAGGACGACAGCCCCGCCCCGATCGGCACATCCCCGGCGATAGCGATGCGCGCGGGCCGGACCTTGTGGCCATAGCGCCCGAGCGCCTGCACCACTCCGCGCACGTGGTTCTGCCAGTCGTTCTCCGCCCGCAGGATCAGCCCGCCAAGATCGAAGCGGTCCCGCGCGCTCCCCATCTCGCCCATGTCGAGCGCGACCGCTTCGAACTGCGGAACTTTGGCACCCGGATCGGGCGGGCCGAGCGCGACGATCGTCTCGCGGTCGATGGCGCAGGGCAGGACGTAGCCGTCATTGTAATCGACATGCTCGCCGATCAGGTTGACCCGCCCCGGCGCGGCGTAGAAGCGCGTCGGCTCGGTGCCATAGGCGAGGCGGAAACCCTGCCGGGCCCGGGCGATCAGTCTTTCGCGGCGATCCATCGTGCAATCCCTTCTTCAGGCGCGGTAATGCACCCGCGCATCGACCGCACGCAACATCTGCGCAGCGCGCTCGGGCGTGAGGTCGCGCTGCGGTTCGGCGAGCATCTCGTAACCGACCATGAACTTGCGCACGCTCGCCGAGCGGAGCAGCGGGGGGTAGAAATGGGCGTGCAACTGCCAGTGATCCTGCGGCCCTTCGGCAAACGGCGCACCATGCCAGCCCATCGAATAGGGAAAGCTGGTCTGGAACAGGTTGTCATAGCGGGTGGTCAGCGCCTTGAGGATCGCGGCAAGACTATCGCGCTGGCCCGGCGTGAGCTGCGGCATGCGCTGCACCGGAAAGCGCGGCAGCAGCAGCGTCTCGAACGGCCAGGCCGCCCAGAAGGGGACGATGACGAGCCAATCGTCATTCATGTCGAGAGCGCGCTCACCAAGGGCTTCTTCGCGGGCGGCGACATCGAGCAGCATGGGCCTGCCGTGTTCGGCGAAATACTCACGCTGGCGGGCATCCTCCGTCGCGATCTCCTGCGGCCAGTGCGCGGTCGCCCAGATCTGCCCGTGGGGGTGAGGGTTGGAACAACCCATCATCGCGCCCTTGTTCTCGAACACCTGCACGGATGCGAAGCGCGCGCCGAGCTCGGCGGTCTGATCGGCCCAGCAATCCACCACGCCGCGCAGTTGCGGCTGCGTCAGCAGCGGGAGCGACTTGCCATGATCGGGGGAAAAGCAGATCACCCGGCACACCCCGGCAGACGCCTCGGCCCGCAGCAGCGGATCGGCGCTCGCCCCGCCCGGCGGCGCGTCAGCCAACGCAGGGAAATCATTGTCGAAGACGTAGACGCCCTCATAGGCCGGGTTGACCGTGCCGCCCACCCGGGTGTTGCCGGGGCACAGGTAGCAGGCGGGATCATAGGCTGGCGGGGGCGGATCGGGGGGGCTGACCTCCCCCTGCCACGGCCGCCCCATGCGCTGCGGCGAGACCTGCACCCACCCGCCGGTGAGCGGATTGTAGCGGCGGTGCGGGCGGGCCATGTCAAGTGTCATGCCGCCCCCTTCGGCGCCAATTGCGCAAACACTGCGCGCGGCGCAAACCGCGCCCGGCCGCCGAGGGCAAGCCGGTTGAAGGCGAGGGCCGCAATCACACTCGTCACCAGCGTCACCACCATGAAATCAATATAGTGAAGCCCGATCATCCCCGCAGGCTCCGCCACGAAGCTGTAGAGGGCATAGATCGCAAAGCCCCACACCACCCCGACAATCGCCGCGCGCGACTGCACGCCGGTAAACAGCAGCCCGACGATGAAGGCCGACAGGATCGGCATGGAGCTGAGGCCATTCAATTGCTGCAAAAGATTGATGATGCTCGTCGCATTGGCGAAAATCGGCACCAGCGCGATGGATGATACCGTAAGCAGCGCGGTAACGATGCCCGACAGCTGCCAGTGGCTTTCGACCTTGCCCACGAACTTTTCATGGAAATCGACCGCATACAGCCCCACCGCCGCGTTCATCACCGCCGCCGTATGCGCGATCACGGCGGCCGCGATGGCGGCGGCGAATACGCCCGACAGCCACGGCGGCAACACTTCGCCCACCAGCCTGCCATAAGCCGCATCGTCGATATCGCCGAACAGCTGAAACGCGACCACGCCCGGGATCACCACGATGGCAGGGATAATCAGGATACGCACCGCCGCCGCCGCCAGCACGCCCTTCTGCGCCTCGCGCACCGAAGGCGCGGCCATCGCCTTCTGGGTAATCGGCTGATTGGTCGACCAGTAATAGATCTGGATGAACACCATGCCGGTGAACAGCGTGTGGAACGGGATCGGCGAATCCGCAGCGCCCACCATCGTCAGCCGCTCTGGCGGAACGCCGCGCGCGATGTCCCAATCGACCGCATTCAGCGCCAGCACCACGATCAGCACAGCAATCGCCAGCACTCCGATACCCGAATAGGTTTCCATCACCGCCACCGCCCGCAGCCCGCCCGACATGGTGTAAGCCGCCGCGACCAGCCCGAGAAAACCCGCCAGCACCAGCAGCGGCAGCTCGATCCCGGCGGTCTTCAGGAACAGCGCCCCGGAATAGAGCCCGGCAGGAAGGTAGATCAGCACCATCCCGAACAGGAACAACGCCGACACCAGCGTGCGGATACCGCCGCCGCCATAACGCTGTTCGAGAAGTTCGGTCACCGTCGTCACTCTGGCGCGGTAGTAGATCGGCACAAACACATAGGCGAGGATCAGCAGCCCCACGAAGCCGCTGATTTCCCACCATGCCAGCAGCAGCATCTGATTGCCGTTCATTCCCACCAACTGATCGGTCGACAGATTGGTGAGGGTGATCGCCCCGGCCACGAACAGCCACGACAGCGAGTTGCCGGCGAGATAGACGTCCTTTTCCGATCCGCTGCGCTTTTCGCGGCGGAGGGTGAGCCATGTGACGCAACCGATGGCCGCCGTGACACCAAGGCATACGGCAACCTGGATCAGGCTTTCCGGTGACATTCTGTTGCTTTCCCCTCTCGCTCGCGGCGGTTACAGCGCATTGGCGGGCGCCGGACAAGCCTTGTTGCAAAGATCGTCACCGGCGCAGAGCAGGAACTTCGCGCGTGACGCTCGCTACGTTGCGCGGTTTGAGAGGCATGATCCATGAAGCTGGGCTGTTGTTATTATCCCGAACATTGGCCCGAGGATCGCTGGGCCGATGACGCCGAGCGGATGGCGGCGATGGGCCTCAGCCTGGTGCGGATCGGCGAATTCGCGTGGAGCCGGATCGAGCCCGAGGGGGACGCCCGCTATGACTGGGGCTGGCTCGACAGGGCGATCGACACGCTCCACGCGGCGGGACTGAAGGTGATCCTCGGCACGCCCACCGCCACCCCGCCCAAGTGGCTGGTGGACCGCATGCCCGATATGGTCGCGATCGACGAACAGGGGCGCCCCCGCGGTTTCGGATCGCGGCGGCATTACTGCTTCAGCCACGAAGGCTACCGCGCCGAATGCCGCCGGATCGTGACCGCGCTGGCGGAACGCTACGGCGCGCACCCCGCCATCGTCATGTGGCAGACCGACAATGAATATGGCTGCCATGATACCGTGCTGAGCTTTTCCGCCGCCGCCGCCAGCGCCTTCCGCGCCTGGCTGGCGGCACGATACGGCACGGTGGCAGCCCTCAACACGGCATGGGGCAATGTGTTCTGGAGCATGGAATACCGCGCCTTCGCCGAGGTCGATCCGCCGCACCTCACCGTCACCGAGGCGAACCCTGCGCACTGGCTCGATTACCGGCGCTTTGCCTCCGATCAGGTGGCGCGTTTCAACCGCGAACAGGTAGCGATCATCCGCGCCCACGCGCCGGGCCGCGACATCACCCATAACTTCATGGGCTTCTTCACCGAATTCGATCACCATGTCGTGGGCCGCGATATCGACGTGGCGACGTGGGATTCCTATCCGCTTGGCTTTCTCGAACAGTTCTGGTTTTCGGCGCAGGAAAAACGCGCTTATCTGAGGCAGGGCCACCCCGATATCGCCGCGTTCCACCATGATCTGTACCGGGGATGCTCGGGCAGGCGCTGGGGGGTGATGGAGCAGCAGCCCGGCCCGGTGAACTGGGCGCGCTTCAACCCCGCGCCGCTGCCCGGCATGGTGGCGCTGTGGACGCTCGAGGCCTGCGCCCACGGGGCCGAATTCACCAGCTATTTCCGCTGGCGGCAGGCGCCTTTCGGGCAGGAGCAGATGCATGCAGGCCTGCTGCGCCCCGACAGCACCGAAGCCGAAGCCGCGCCCGAAGTGCGCGAAGCGGCGCGGGTGCTGGCCGATATCGGCCCGCAAACGGCGGCGCGCGCGCCTGTGGCACTGGTGTTTTCCTATGAGGCGGCTTGGGTCATCGGTATCCAGCCGCAAGGGCGCAGCTTCCGCTATCTGGAACTGGTGTTCGAATGGTATCAGGCGCTGCGCGTGCAGGGCCTCGATGTCGATATCGTTGCGCCGGACGCGGACCTGTCAGGCTACCGGATGGTGGTCGTACCCAGCCTGCCGATCGTGCCCGATGGCTTTGCGGCTAAGCTGGCCGCGCTCGCCTGCCCGGTGCTGTTGGGGCCGCGATCAGGCAGCAAGACGGCGGATTTCGCAATCCCCGATGGCCTTGCGCCGGGGGTCTTGCGCGATGCGATTCCGCTCACCGTCACCCGGGTGGAGAGCCTGCGCGACGGCATCGCCGAGCCTGCGGACGGCTTTGCCGTGACCCGCTGGCGCGAGGATGTGGTGAGCGATCTTGTGCCCGAATGGACCGACGCGGCAGGCCGGGGCGTTGTTTATCGCAGCGGGGGCACAAGGTATTGCGCGATTTGGCCCGACCGGGGCTTGCTTGCCCTGTTAGTCGAACGGATGGCGGGCGAGGCCGGGTTGGCGCTGACGGCCCTGCCCGAAGGCATCAGGGTGCGCCGCACGCAAACCCATGTTTTCACGTTCAACTATGCCGCAGAGCCGGTGTTCGTGCCCCATCTTGGGGTGGTCTTGCCCCCCGCTGGGTGGCATATCCGACCGCTTTAGCGCCCTTCCAACAGCCGCCGATAATGCGATTCCAGCGTTTCGGAGCCGAACTCTGGGGTGAGATCGGCGGAATATTCGCCGCTCGCCGGGTCGAGCACTAGCATCGATTCGGTGGCGTAATAGCGGGCGATGCGGGCGTATTCGGCTTTCTCGGCGAACCAGCCGGAAAAGGGCGCGCCAAGGGCCAGAATACGTTCGGCGAAAGTGAAAATTGCAGGCGAGACAGATTTGAAATTCGGCTTTTTCCCAGTGACTTGGAACAATAACTCACCCTGCTCACGCAAGGAGATTGCCGGGCCGGGGCCGCCGATGGGCAGGATGCGATTGAGAGCCTCCGGGTTGGCGATGCAGCCCGCAATGAAGCCTGCAAGATCATCGTCGCTGATCGGTTTGCAACGGGTCAGGTTCCCATCGCCGAACAGCAGGAAAGGCTTGCCCGCCTTCACCCTTTTTACCTGTCCGGACAAGGACTTGAAGAAGGCCGTAGGGCGGATGATGGTATAGGCGATGCCGCTAGCGGCAAGCTCCGCCTCGAAGGCGAGCTTGGCGTGCTGGAAGGCGAGGCGCGGGCGCTGCACGCAGATGGCGGAAAGCAGGATAAAGTGCTCTGCCCCGCCCGCCTGCGCCGCCCGCAGCAGAGCCATATTGGCTTCGTAATCAACCGCTTGCGCATCGCGCGGCGCGCCTGACCGGGAGGCGATGCAGGACACCACGACCGCCGGATGCGCCTCGGCCAAGGCCGCGCCAAGCGCCGCCGGATCGTCCAGCGCAGCCCGTGCAATGTGCACCGTATTGGGGAAGTCGGGCATGGCGGCACCGGGGCGCAACAAGGCGGTAACGACCGCGCCATGACCCGACAACCGCCGCACAACCGCCTGCCCGATCGTCCCGCTCGCCCCGGCAACAAGGATACGGCGCGGCGGATCGGGGGCTTGCGTCATGCGCGCACTCTAACGGCTTTTCGGCGCTCCGGGAACGGCAGCCGGGCCGACCGCGTAAAGATGCCCCTTGCCCGGATAGAGCACCCGCACCAGCCGCGCGGGCCGGGTGAACCGTTCTGGCACCGCTCCGACGATCCAGACATGGGTGAAGGCATCCAGCGGCACCTTGGCCAACACGTCCGAAATCGCGGGCCGCGTGGAATGGTTGCAATCGTCGCCCTGCGCGAGGTGGGAGGGATCTTTGACGAACAGCCCGGCGGCCGGGTAGTGAACGATCAACGGGTTCACCCCCGGCTGCTGCCACTGATCGTTGACGAAGGCGCTGCGCCGCGCCAGCGCCGCTCCGGCAAGGTGATCATATACTGGCAAAGCCCACATGAGGCGGCACGGCTTGACCACGAAATACGCGACCCGCGCCCCCACCGGCAGGTTGCCAAGCGCGGACAGCTCCGCCTGTATGGCCCGGTCCTGCGCGACATAGGCCGCGCCGGTGATCGCCAACCGGCCCGCGAAAAAGGCGAGCGCCAGGACGATCGTCACGCGGTGAAGCCATGGCGCCAGTTGTCCGGGCACGATGGCAATCAGCGCCAGCGCAAGGCCGTAGGGAAGCAGCCGCATGTCAGCAAAGGCCGAACCAAACACCTTGGTCGGCAAGGCGAAGAAAAAAGCGATGCAAAGCCCCGCCGCGATCCGCAAGCTGAGGTCGTGCCGGAAGGTGCGGCGGAACAACGGGGCGAGTGCGATCACCGCCGCGATCACCGCCAGCGTCGCAATATCCAGCGCACGCCACATGGTCCGCAGGGGTGAGAGCAGCCAGGTCAGCTTGTAGGGGAGCGACCACCCCGCCAGCCCCGCCCCCGTCGATTCCGCGCGCCACACCACCATCGGCACCGCCGGAAGCAACAGCGGCCAGCACGCCGCCAGGATCCGGCGCACCGCCACCAGCGGAGGGGTGCGCGCGGTAATCACCTCGGCCAGCATGGTCGATCCGCAGAGCAGGCCCAGAAACGCCCAGCCATAGGTATGGCACACCCAGATCGCCGCGCCCGCCAGAGCCAGCCATAGCTGCGCCGCCACGCCGCGTCCGGCCCGGTGCAGCCGCAGCCACATCACGAACGCCAGCAGCGCCAGCGCCATGCTCAGCGCGTAGTTGATGAAGCCGTAATTGAACGGATAGCCATAGAGCAGCGGGATCGCCATCAGCGCGAAAGGCGTGATCCGGCCATGCACCTCACGGCTCACCAGCAGCAGACCCGCCGCGCCGAGCAGTTGCGTGAGGATCACGACGAAGCGCACCGCCCCCTCCAGCCCCAGCACTCGGTGCAACGCCTGCACCAGCAGGTCGGCCCCCAGATTGCCGATCAGCTTCCAGTCGTAGGAGAAATAGGGCTGAAGTTCGGGCCGGTTCGCCAGATCGGTCTGCACCGCAAACCGGCCGAGATGGCCGTAAAGGTCAACCAGCGGCGGGAATTCCACCACCAGCAGCGGGCCGATTGCGGCAAGGCACAGCAGCGCGAAGGCCGCGCGGCTATCCAGCCAGCCGCGCCGGTCATCCGCGCTGGCGGGCAGCGCGTGCAGGGACGTGTCGGAGATATTCATTCGGAAGTCGCAGGCCTGAAGACGAACAGCTGCGATAGCAGGAAAAACAGCGCCACATAGGCCCCGATTGCAGGAAGCTGTGCCCAGGGGTTATCCGCCCCCAGCACGGATTGCGCGGCCATCAGCACCGCGACATTCGCCGCATAGGCAAGCGCAAAGGCGGCAAGAAAGCGGGCGATCTCGCGCCCCGAAACCGTGCCCCTTACCCCGAACACGTAATGGCGGTTGAGCGTGAAGGACAAGACCAGCCCCACCGCAAAGCCCGCGGCATTGGCGGCAAGCCCGCTCAGCCCCGCCCACAGCCCGGCGAAGATCACCCCCCAGCCGACCGCCGAATTGGCAAGCCCGGTGAGGACAAAGCGGCCGAGGCGCTGCAACATGGGGTCAGCGCGCGACCAGCATGTATTGCGCGCCCAGCGGCAGCCAGCCCAGCCCGCGTTCCAGCGGGCGCAGGGGGGCGAGGATCGCGGGGAAGAACAGCGTCCAGCGCAAGGCAACCTCGGCAAACCCCGCCGCCCGGAACCGGCGACGCATCTCCGGCGCGCTGATCAGCACCGCGTTCGCATCGAAGGGGCAGGTGGCGACCGCGTGGCGGGTGAGCGGGTTCCAGGGGTTGTGCTCGAACAGCACGAAGCGCCCTTGCGGCGTCAGCGTCCGGCGGATTTCGGCGAGCAGGCGGATGTGGTCGTTTGCCGGGATATGGTGGAACACGCAGGCGGTGAAGACGAGATCGAAGCGCGCGTCCTCGAACGGCAGTGTGCGCCCGTCATAGCACACGGTATCCAGCGGGCGGACCGCGCGCGCCTCGCAATGGGTGAGCGAGCGGGCCGAGACGTCAAGCGCCGTCAGCCGCGCATCGGGAAAGGCGCGCTGGAGGTGCGAAACGCAATTGCCTCGCCCCGCACCGAAATCCATCATCCGCTCAGGAGCGATGCCAGCAGCGGCCATCACCCGCGCGGCTTCCGCTGCCTTGTAGGCCGCGAAGAAATCGGGGTCTTCGCCGCTCAGCCGCACCGATGCGGCATGCTGCGCGTCATATTCATCGACATAGGCGTCGAACTCAGCCTGCGACACGGATGCCCTCGCGCGGTTCTGTTGCAGGCGTTTCGCCGGTCGCGTGGGCCGTCACCGGATGGCGGCGGACCTCGGAAATGATGAACAGCGGGCGCTGCTTGGCTTCCATGTACATGCGGCCGAGATACTCGCCGAACACGCCCAGCACCAGCAATTGCACGCTGCCAAGGATCAGGATCAGCGCGGCAAGGCTGGCCCAGCCCTGCACCGTGCCGCCCTGCATCCACACGCCCACGACCCACACCAGCGAGGCAAGCCCCGCCAGCCCGAACACCATGCCGAGGTGCGAGGCGAAGCGCAGCGGGACGGTGGAAAAGCTCGTCACCGCATCCACCGCCAGCGCGATCATCTTGCGCAAGGGGTAATTGGTCTCCCCGGCAAAACGCGGGTCGCGCTCATACGGAAAGGCGACTTGGTTGAAGCCGACATAGCTCACCAGCCCGCGGATGAAGCGATAGCGTTCCGGCATGGCGTTGAGCTGATCGACCACGCGGCGCGTCATCAGGCGGAAATCGCCGGTGTCGCGGGGAATGTCGGTATCGACCATCCGGTCCAGCATCCGGTAGAACAGCGAGGCGGTGCCGCGTTTGAAAACCGTCTCACCGTGGCGCTTGATGCGCTGGCCGTAGACCACATCATTGCCTTCGCGCAGCTTGGCGAGCATCGGGCCGAGCAGTTCGGGCGGATCTTGCAGGTCCGCATCGAGCACGAACACCAGCTCACCCCGCGCCTGCGTCAGCCCGGCGGTCAGCGCCAGCTGGTGCCCGTGGTTGCGCGACAGATTGATCGCCACGATCCGGGGATCGCGCGCGGCATGGGCGCAGATTTTCGCCCAGCTGGCATCCTTCGACCCGTCGTTGATGAGGACGAATTCGTAAGCCTCGCCAAAGATCGCGCTCGCCGCGGCGGTCACGCGCTCGACCAGCGCGTCGAGCCCGGCTTCCTCGTTATAGACCGGGATCACCACCGACAGCGCGCAGGTGCCGGGTGAGAACTGCTGAATGTGCAAGCGTCCGGTCCTCCTGAAGCCTTGCCCGGTGGTAACGGAAATGGGTAAATCGCAGGTTACGCACGGTCGCGGCGGTGGCAGCGGCTATATCCCGCAAGGGCCGCCGAAGATCAAGGCCGGGGGGGGGGGGGGGGGGAGGATTGCGGCGGGGCAGGCGCGTCATGAAGAAACCCCGGCGGATCGCTCCACCGGGGTTTTCTTGTTGGTGCTTGGGCCGACTCCGGCGGAGCCGGAGTCGTCAGACGGGGCGCAGGCGCCCCGCTGGCCGGCCTGCGGCGTGGACGGGTCAGCCGAGGCTGCCCCGCCCGCCTTAGGCTCAGAACCCCATGCCGCCCATGTCGCCCATGCCGCCGCCGCCCATGGGCATGGCCGGCTTGTCGTCAGGCTTTTCCACGATCGCCGCTTCGGTAGTGATCAGCAGGCCAGCGACCGAGGCCGCATCCTGCAGCGCGGTGCGAACGACCTTGGTCGGGTCGATCACGCCGGCCTTCACCAGGTTTTCGTAGATGTCGGTCGCCGCGTTGAAGCCCTGCGTCTCGTCATTCTCGCGCAGCAGGTTGCCCGCAACGACTGCGCCATCATGGCCGGCGTTCTGAGCGATCTGCTTGATCGGGGCGGTGATCGCCTTGCGGATGATGTCGATGCCGCGGGTCTGGTCTTCGTTCGCGCCCTTGAGGCCTTCCAAGGCCTTGGTGGCGTAAAGCAGAGCCGTGCCGCCGCCCGGAACGATGCCTTCTTCCACCGCAGCGCGGGTTGCATGAAGCGCGTCATCGACGCGGTCCTTGCGTTCCTTCACTTCGACTTCGGTCGCGCCGCCAACCTTGATCACGGCCACGCCGCCAGCGAGCTTGGCGAGACGCTCCTGGAGCTTCTCGCGGTCATAGTCGCTGGTGGTCGCGTCGATCTGGGTGCGGATTTCCGACACGCGCGCCTTGATGTCGTCAGCCGAGCCAGCGCCATCGACGATGGTGGTGTTGTCCTTGTCGATCGAGACCTTCTTGGCCTGACCGAGCATGCCGACAGTGACGTTTTCGAGCTTGATGCCGAGGTCTTCGGAAATCATCTCGCCCTTGGTCAGGATCGCGATGTCCTGCAGCATCGCCTTGCGGCGATCACCGAAGCCCGGAGCCTTGACCGCAGCCACCTTGAGGCCGCCGCGCAGCTTGTTGACCACGAGGGTCGCCAGCGCTTCGCCTTCGATGTCTTCAGCGATGATCAGCAGCGGACGGCCCGACTGCACCACGGCTTCAAGGATCGGCAGCATCGACTGGAGGTTCGACAGCTTCTTTTCGTGGATCAGGATATAGGGGTTATCCAGTTCCACGGTCATCTTGTCGGGGTTGGTGATGAAGTAGGGCGAGAGGTAGCCGCGGTCGAACTGCATGCCTTCGACGACATCGAGCTCGAATTCGAGGCCCTTGGCTTCTTCGACGGTGATGACGCCTTCCTTGCCGACCTTGTCCATGGCTTCAGCGATCTTTTCGCCGACTTCACGGTCGCCGTTGGCCGAGATGATGCCGACCTGCGCGATTTCTTCCGAGCCCGAGACGTCCTTGGAACGGCCCTTGAGGTTTTCGACCACGGCGAGCACGGCCTGATCGATCCCGCGCTTCAGGTCCATCGGGTTCATGCCCGCAGCGACCGACTTCATGCCTTCGGTCACGATCGCCTGAGCCAGCACGGTCGCGGTGGTGGTGCCATCGCCCGCGCTGTCATTCGCCTTGCTGGCGACTTCGCGCAGCATCTGCGCGCCCATGTTTTCGTACTTGTCCTTGAGCTCGATTTCCTTGGCGACGGTGACGCCGTCCTTGGTGATGCGCGGGGCACCGAAGCTCTTGTCGATCACGACGTTGCGACCCTTGGGGCCCAATGTGACCTTGACGGCGTTGGCGAGGATATCGACGCCGCGCAGAATGCCTTCGCGGGCATCGCGGCCGAACTTCACGTCCTTGGCAGCCATGATTGTTTCTCCTGTTTCTCGTCATCCCGGCGAAGGCCGGGATCGTTTGCGGCCCCGTCCGGGCCATCAAATGCTCAATGGAACCTCACGAGACCCTGACTTTCGTCAGTGTGTCCGTGCCTGGCTGATGAATCAGCCAACCACTCCCATGATGTCGCTTTCCTTCATGATCAGCAGGTCTTCGCCGTCGATCTTGACTTCGGTGCCCGACCACTTGCCGAACAGCACCCGGTCACCCGGCTTGACGTCAAGCGGGATACGGTCGCCGTCGTCGTCACGGTTGCCTTCGCCAACGGCGATGACTTCGCCTTCGCTCGGCTTTTCCTGGGCGCTGTCGGGAATGATGATGCCGCCAGCGGTTTTCTGGTCGGCTTCGATGCGACGGACCACAACGCGGTCGTGCAGCGGACGAAATGCCATAAATATGACCTTTCTGTGAATGAGTTGGGGTTGCTTGGCGCTCTCCCCTTGAGAGTGCCAACGGGGCGCATTTGGTCGCGCGCAGCGCATGAATCAACCCCCCGCGCCGGAAAAAATTTTGCGCCGAGCACCTTTTTGCCGAGGGTGGCCAGCAGCGGCCCGCTCGTTTATCGCTCCCGGCCATAGCCAAGGAACACGATTGCCGATGACTGCCCCCACAGTGCCCCCCCGGCTCGCCGCACTCGCGGACGAGATCAACGTCGCCACCGAAGCGTGGCTGTGGCTGAAATCCAACCTCGCCTTCCTCACCGGCGCGATTGCGGTGCTGGTGATCGGCGCGATCATCGCCCGCGTGCTGTCGCGCTGGGCGGACCGGGCGCTGACCGGCAACACCCGGATCGAGCCGACGGTCGCCAAGTTCCTCAGCAACATCATCAAATATGTGCTGTGGGTGGTGGTGGGGATCACCGTGCTGACCCAGTTCGGGGTGCAGACCACCAGCATCATCGCCGCGCTGGGCGGGTTGGCGCTGGCGGTGGGCCTGGCGCTTCAGGGCACGCTCAGTAATGTCGCGGCAGGCGTGATGATCCTGATCCAGCGACCCTTCCGGGTGGGGGAATACATCACCGCCGGGACTGTCGCGGGCACTGTGCAGGGGATCGGGCTTTTCACGACCGAAATTCTCCAGCTTGATGGGCTGTATGTCATGGTTCCCAACAACGAGCTTTGGAACAAGCCGGTGGTCAATGGCTCGCGCATGCCGACGCGGCGGTTCGAGCTGGTGGTGCCGATCGCTTATGAAGACGATCTTGCGGAGGCCAAGGCAGCGATGCTGGAAGTGGCGAACGCCGATCCGCGCGTGCTGGCCGATCCCGCGCCGGTCGCCTTCGTCGCCGCGCTGGGCGACAATGCGGTGCGCGTCGGCATGAGAGTGTGGTGCAAGGCGAGCGATTACCTCGCCCTGTCATGGACACTGAACGAGCAGGTGAAGCTGCGGTTCGACACGCTCGGCTTTACCGTTGCGACCGGCGTCGCCGCCCCGGTTGCGCGCTGATGTTCAGCGCGTCAAACCCAGCGCATCGCGCCGTTGCCAGCGCCAGATCAGCCCGGCCGCGGCAAAGAACAGGCCGGTGGCAAGCCCGATCCACACCCCCGTCCCTTCAAGCGGGGTGAAGAACCCCAGCCCGACCGACATGCCGATCCCCGGCACCCAGTAGCTGAAGATGGCGATCCACATCGGCACGCGGGTGTCCTGAAGGCCGCGCAATGCCCCAGCGGCAACCGCCTGCACGCCATCGGCCAGCTGGAAGATCGCGGCCAGCACCAGATATTGCAGTGCAAAGCCCACCAGCGCCGCATTGGCGGGCAGCGCGGGATCGACATAGATGCGCAGCAGCAAGTCGGGCGCGAGGATCATGGCGCCCGCAGTCAGCGTCATGAAACCCGCACCAATCGCCAGCGCCACCCAGCCTGCACGCCCGGCGGCGAGCGGATCGCGCGCACCGAAGTGATAGCCTACCCGGATCGCGGCGGCCTGCCCCACGCCGAACGGCACCTGAAACGCCAGCGCCGCCAGTTGCAGCGCCACCGTATGCCCGGCGAGTTCCGCCGCGCCGAACCGTCCCATCAGAAATGCCGCCGCGCCGAAGATGCCCGCCTCGGCGGTGATGGTCAGCGCGATCGGAGTGCCGATCTGCACGATCTGCTTGAGCCGTGCCCAGTCAGGCGACCACAGCCGCCCGAACACATGATAGCGGTGCAGCCGCCGGTCCATCCGGATCGCCACCACATAGGCCCCCACCGTGAAGAACGCGGTGATGATCGTGGCCACCGCCGCCCCGGCAAGGCCGAGTTCGGGCGCACCCAGATTGCCGAAGATGAACACATAATTTGCCCCGGCATTGACGAAGATGCCCAGCCCGGTGATCGCCGTGGCAAAGATCGGGCGGCCCAGCGCCGACACGAAATTGCGCAGCACCCCGGCGACCAGCATCGGCACCATCGAATAGACAATCACGTCGTTGTATTGATTGGCGAGCGCGCGGATGCCCGGCTGCTGACCCGATGCGGCCATGATCTGATCCAGCATCAGACACAGCCCCATCCCGCCGATCCCGGCGATGACCGCCAGCCACAGCGCCATCCGCACCGCGCGGCGCACCGGCCGCAGTGCCGGCGCACGCGCGCCCAGCGCCTCGGCGATCAGTGGAGCGACCGCCCCGGTCAGCCCCGTCAACGCCCACAGCACCAGCCCGAACAGCGACACGGCAAGCGCCGAGCCCGCAAGCTCCTGCTCACCCAGCCGCGCGATGAAGATCACGTCCACCGCGTAGGTCAGCATCTGCAGCAGGTTCGCAGCCGCCAGCGGCCCCGCAAGCCCAAGCGTCGCGCGCAATTCCTGCCCCCAGCCGGGCGTATCGAGAGTGGTTGCCTGTTGCATGGTTACCGATCTCGCCCATAGCCGAGCCGGCCCGGATAGGCGTGCGGGCGATTCGGGGGAAGGCCTTAAAACCCTTGCAGTGGACGCTGGCCCGTCGACTTGTCCGGCAATGCACGAACAAGCCGGGAACAAGGGCGCGATTCCTGAGCCAGCAGCGGCTTTTTGCTTTCCAGAATCGCCCGGAAGGCACATATCTTGCGCAAGCTGGGGGGCTTTGTGACAAACCACCAATCCGAATGTGACGCCGATGACCGCGCCTCAGGTGCGGCAGGGTCCGTGCGTCGCCAGCGGAAAGGGCGGCGGATACTGACCCGTATTCTGCCCGGCAGTGTCGCTGTGGCAGCGGCGCTGGTGGTCCCCGAATTCTCGGTCGGGGCGGGCGATCTGGGCGATAATGAACGCGGGCTCGACGATGCCCGGGGACCGGCTGCGGTGCGCAAGGCGCCGCGCGTGCAGCCGCGGGATGCGATTGCATCTCCGGCGCTCGCCCGGACGCGCAGTTCCCTTGCGCCCGGCCTTGGGGCGGCAGACACGCGCCTTGCGGTTGCTCCGCAACGCGCCATTGCGGCGGCGACCAGCTCGCCCGCGCCGTTCGTGCCGGCTGCTGGGGTGCCGCAGGCCAGCCTTCCTGTTACTGCGACCGAACGCCCCGCATTGCCGGGCGCACCGGCAATCGCCGAAGCGGGAGAAGGGTCAGCCCTGGTCGCCGCTGCTACAGCAGCTCCGGCACGCCGTGCACCATCGCCCGTGCCGCAGGCAGCGGACCGCGGTGCCATCGAACAGCTTGGCCCGGCGCAAAGCCAGCCTGTTCCCTCTGCGTCAAGCCTCGCCGCCCCAACCCGCACGCCGGTCCGCGGGGCGGCAACCGCGGCCCTCCCCGCCAGCGCGAAGGCGGCGGCGTCGGCGCCTGCCTCGCCCGCGATCGCCGCAGCAGCCCCCACCCCTACCCCGGCAGTGGCGGCCGCAATCATCCCAGCCGCCAGCAATGCGGCCCGGATCGACATCGCTTCCCGGCTCACCACGCGGGTCGATGGCAAGGCCGCAGGGTCGGTCGATTTCCAGCAGACCTCGGCCGGGCTGAAGGTGCGCGTCGGCTCGATCGTGGAGGTGCTGGCCGAGCGTTATGACACAGACCAGCTGTCCCGTATCCGCGCCTCGGCGGCGGGCAATGCCTATCTCTCGCTTGCCGAATTGCAGGCCAGCGGCATCCCGATCAGCTACGATCCGGTGTATGACGAATTCAACGTCGGCCTGACCGACACCCGCCCCAAGGCCGCGCGCAAAGTGCACATGGACCAGATTTCCGCGCCAGAACGCGGTATCGCGGCCACGGCGATGGACCAGATGCGGCGTTAGAGCACTTTCCAACCAATCCGGGTCACCCTGACGGAGCCGATTTTGGCCCAGCGCGAGAAGCGAGGAGGGAGCCATGCTTGCCCATCGTGACCGACGAGCGACGTGGCGCTGGGCCAAAAGCGGCCCGCTCATTCGGGGTCGCATCAGGGTGACCCGGATTGGTCGGAAAGTGCTCTAGGCGCAGTCGCTGCCTTGGGTGATTTCGTAAGGCGCGCTGCCCTCTTCCTCGGCCACCAGCCTGACGCACCAGTTCTCGCCCGCGGAGGCGCGCATTGTCGAAAGCACGGCCGATGTGCCCGCAGCAAGCACGGTCTTGCCGCGATGGCGGGAGGTTGACTGGCCGTTCACCTCCAGCGCGTAGCTGACCTGCTGCGAGCGGTCCGACAGGCCGATCAGCCGCACTTCGATCACCCCGCCATGGTCATCGACGTCGAGGGTGAGGGCTCGGGACGGGGCGGCAGTCATGGCGGGCACCTCGGCTGGGATATCGGCGGCTGGGACATCGGCAGCGGCGAGCAGCACCACGGCGAGCGCACCGGCAGGCAGAAGGGGCATCATGGCGCGCGGCCTCCGAGCTGGTTGATCAGCGTATTGATGAGGGCCTGCGCCTCTTCGCCGATATCGCCGGTGGCGGGCTGTTCATCGTCGCCCGGCATGGCGGCTGGCGGCGGCGCGTTGGTTCCCAAGGCAATCGCGGCGATGGCCTGATTGCTGAGATCCCCGCTCGAAGCCCCGCCGCGGGCAAGCCGGTCGATCACCTGGCCGATGGTTGGCAAGGCGGTGCTTTCCAGATCACCGCGCAACAGCCGGTCTTCTGCGCTGAGAGGGCGTTCGGCGACTGTGCCAAACTCCGCCGAGCGGGTTTCCAGCCGGGTCTGGCACAGGGCGACAATCGCCGCCACGGCGGGCGGGTTGTCGCAGATGTCGGTCCCCTCGATCGCCTGCAACAGCACGCGGCGTTCGGCCGCAGAAAGCTGCGCGAGGGTGGCATCAAGATCGGCCTTGGAAAGCTGCGCCACCGCCGATCCGCCCTGCCCGCGGGCGCTGATCTGGCTGGCGGGTGCGGTGCCACTCCCGCGCGAAATCTGCTCGCCGGGGGTTTGGGTAAGGCTGGTGCGCGGCGGCGCAGTTGGGACGACGCGGCTTGCAGGATCAAGATAGGCGCGCCCGGCACGGGCATCGGGATCGGCCACCGGCATCTCGATCTGAATCGCATCGGTGCGGCTGGCGGGGCTGGTCTGCTGATCCTGCGCGGCACGCGCACCAGCCGCAGCGGTGCCCAAAGTCAGCGTCGCAAGGATCGCGGCAAGGCGCAGCGCGGCACGCACCCTCGCGCCTAGCCTCCCCCGCCCGGCGGCGGCGCGAACTGCGCGCCGGTGCCCTGGGTGATCTGCAAGTTGCCGCCGCCTTGCTGCGTGATCTGTAGATCGGCCAGGCCGTTGCCGTTCTGGCTCCATTCCAGCCGGTTGCCGTTGTCCAGCTGGGTTGCGGTCATGGTGTTATCATCGCCCAGTTGTTCCAGCCGGGCGGAATTGTCGCTACCGTTCTGCGCAAGGATTGCGCGGTTGCCATTGCCTTGCTGGTAGATCGATGCGCTCGATTGCTCGGCGGCGGAAACTTCCCGTTGCAGCACGACCGCGGTGTTGCCGTTGCCTTCCTGAAGCAAGGTCAGCTCGGTCAGGCCATCGCCATCCTGCTCGGTGCGCACGGAATTCTCATCGCCGTCCTGCCCGATCTGCGCACGATGAGGCGCATCGCCCTTCTGCGTGAGATCGATCTGGTTATCGTTCCCGTCCTGCACGATCCGCGCCAGGCTGTCGGAATTCTGCTGCGTGATCGCGGCGCGGCTGCCGTCGCCTATCTGGGTGACGAACACGCCGCGTTCAGGCTCGCCCTGCGCTAAGGCGGGGGCGGCTGCGCACAGCCCGCCAGCACAGGCGATGGGGGTGAGCCAAACGGGGATGCGGATCGCTGTCATCTGTCCCTCGATACGTCAAAAGCCTGCGACCACCAAGCGGCTGCCGGTTTCCCGTCGGCCACCGCCCTGGATCATTGAGCGGGTGCGGCGCCCCGCCCTTACAAAAAATGCCCCCGGACAGGCTGCAGCGGCCCGGCCGGGAGCTGTGGCATCAGTTGCCCTGCGTAACCGTGGCAAAGCTGTTGGAGCCGAGCTGGTTGACGACCGAGTTGTTGCCATCGCTCGTCTGCGTCACGGTGGCGGTGTTGGTGCTGCCGCTCTGCAAAATGTCGCTGACATTGCTGTCGCCGGTCTGCGAAACATCCGCGGTGTTGCCGCTGCCCGACTGGAGCAGGTCGGCATCGTTCAGCATGCCATCCTGGCTCAGATCGGAGATGTTGTCGTTGCCCGACTGGGTGATGTCCGCATCATTGTATTGAAGGGCAGTCAGCCCGGTGCCGGTCTGCTCGATCGTGCTCGAATTGTTGAGGCCCGTCTGAGTGCTGGTGGCGTCACTGCGCGAACCGCTCTGCGTGATCGACGAATCGCTGTCCGACCCGCTCTGCGTGATCAGCGCGATATTGTTGGAGCGCGGCTGGCCCGGGGTGTCGCCACGCTGCGTGATCGAGGCTGTCGTGTTGCTCATCCCGGTAAGCTGGAAGACAGTCGCACTGTCGCCGCGCGCATTGTCGATCTGGTCGATGTCGACCCGGTTGAACGAGCCCGCCTGCTCGACCAGCGCCGAGACATTCGTCTCGCCCGTCTGCACCAGATCGGTGACGTTGTTATTGCCGCTTTGCGTAATGTCGCCGGTGCCGCCGCCACCCTGATTGCTGAACACCTCGTTGTCGGAGCCGGACTGGACGACATCAAGCTCGTTGCGGCGCCCGTCCTGGATCGCATCGACGAGATTGTCGTTGCCGGACTGCGTGACATCGACATCCTGCACACGGTTGAACTGATCGATCAGCGTCCGGTTATCGGTGCCGCTCTGGTCGACCACGGCGAAGATGTTGCTGTCGCCGTTGTTGGGCACGCCCTGATCCTGCTGGCTGATGTCGGTGAGGTTGCCGGTGCCGGTCTGATCGACCGTTGCGCTGAAGGTGTTCGATCCGACATTGTTGAACGTCTGGGTGATCGCGACTTCGCTGGCGCCGTTCTGCCGGACGATCGCGTCCTGCGTTACCGATCCCGCACCATTGGCGGTCTGGGTGACGGTGGAGGTCGCCCCCGCAGCCTGCGTGACCGAGGCGAACAGATCGCCGCTGCCCGCGCCATTGGCCGATTGGGTGATGGCCGACAGGTTGTCATCGCCGGTCTGGCTGTTGTCGGCGATCAGATTGAAACTGGTTGCAATGTTGGTCTGGTCGATGGTCGATTCGTTATCGTTGCCCTGCTGATCGACATAGGCTTCGGGATCGGCATCAGGCGTGACGCCGGTGCTATCCCCGTTCGAGGCATCGTCCTGAAGGATGGTGGCGACGTTGGTATTGCCGTTCTGGATCACGTCAGCGACACCCTCGATCGAGGCCTGCTCGATCGTCGCTTCGTTGGTGTTGCCGGTCTGCAGGATGCCCGCATCGCCGCCGGTTCCGTCCTGGGTCACAGTTGCCGTGTTGGTGTTACCGGTCTGGTCGACATCGGAATCGTTGTCGGTGCCGTCCTGAGTCACTTCGGCAGTGTTGGTGTTACCGCTCTGGTCGATATCGGAGATGTTGTTTTGGGCCAGGGCCGGGGCGGACATTGACAGCGCCAGCATCGAGGCGCCGGCGAGGATAATCTTTCTCACGTCGCTTTCCTTCAGAAATGGCAGGATTGTGGTTGATCGATGGCATCAGGCCGAGGGTGTTTCACCCCCGGCTGCATGGTTCCGGACGGGATCGCGCGGCCCCGTCCGGACATTCGGGATCAGAACCCCTGCGTGACCGTCACGGAGCCGCCCGTGCCAGACTGAATGATGCCGGACACGTTGTTGTTGCTGCTCTGCGTGACCGTGGCCGAATTGAGCATTCCGGTTTGCAGAATGTCGGATTCGTTGCCGGTCCCGGTCTGGGTCACCTTGGCAAGGTTGTCGCTGCCCGACTGCTCAACCGTAGCGAGGTTCAGCGCGCCGTTCTGCGACACATCCGAACCGTTGTCCTCGCCCGACTGGGTCACCGTCGCCGTGTTGCTGACTACCCCGGTGCCATAGGCAACGGTGCCGATCTGGGCGATGGTGCTGTCGTTGCCGGGGCCGCTCTGGTTGACAGTGGCAAGCCCGTTGAAGCCGCCCTGCGTGACACCCGAGATGTTGTCGGCTGCCGACTGCGTCACACGCGCGGTGTTGCGGGTGTGGGCTGCCGACGGCATCGTCGTCTGAGTGACAGTCGAGCTTGACCCGTCAGAACCGACCAGCTGATCGATGTAGATCGCGTTGCTGCGACCGGCCTGAGTGATGGTCGATTTCGCCCCGATGCCTGCCTGGAAGACGTCCGACAGGTTGGTGATGCCGCCCTGCAACACATCGGATTCGTTGCCCTCACCAGTCTGCTCGACAGTCAGCGTCAGGGTTGCCCCGTTCTGCGTCGCTTCGCTCAGGTTGTCATTGCCGCTCTGGGTGATCGTTGCCGTCGCCATCTTGTTCAGCTGGATCAGGTCCGACGTGTTGCCGTCGCCCGTCTGGGTGACGGTGGCGGTGAGCATTTCGTCCGGGCTGCCCACCGAACCGGGGACGAAATCGGACTGCGTTACCGTCGAGGTGTTGTCGTCACCGCGCTGGAAGACCGTGGCCGTGAAGTTCTTGGACGCGGCCTGGGTGAAGGTCTGGGTGATGGTCGAAGTGTTCGCCCCGTCCTGATCGACGAAGGCATCCTGAGTGACCGATGCGGCGCCATTGGCGGTCTGGTTAACCGTCGATTTCGCGCCGTTGGCTTGCAGGACCGAAGCGAACAGATCGCCCCCGCCTACGCCGCCAACAGTCTGATTGACCTTGGAATCCGAACCGCCGGTCTGATCGACCACAGCGCGCAGTGCCGGGTTGTTCGTGCCCGTCGATGCGGTCCCGGTCTGGATGACGCTGGAGATCGAATCGTTCTGGGTCACGTTGGCCTGGAAGTTCTGGGCCCCGCCGCTGGCAGTCTGGGTAACCAGCGAATCCGCCCCGTTGGTCTGGGTCACGACAGCGCGCAGCGAACCGGTGAAGCCCGGACCGTTGGCGCCCTGCGTGATGGTGGAGATGTTGCTGTCACCGTTCTGGATGTTGTCGGCGGTCAGGTTGAAGCTGCCGGGTACGTTGGTCTGGTCGATCGACGAATCGTTGCTGTTACCCTGCTGGTTGATGCGAGCTTCAGGATCGTCGGTCCCGGTCGGCGTAATGCCGATCGTGTCGTCGCCGGAGGCATCGGCCTGCGTGATGTTGGCAAGGTTGCTGTTACCGTTCTGGATCACGTCGGCAAAGCCTTCGATCGAGGTCTGCTCGATCGTCGCACCGTTGGTGTTGCCGGTCTGGAGGATGCCGGCCGTGCCATCGGTGCCGTCCTGCGTGACGGTGGCTGTGTTGGTGTTGCCGATCTGATCGACATCGGAATCGTTGCCGCTGCCGTCCTGCGTTACTTCAGCGGTGTTGTTGTTACCGCCGCTCTGGTCGATGTCGGAGGTGTTGCTCTGCGCGAATGCGGGCGCTGCAACGGCGAGGGCCAGCAGCGATGCTCCTGCAATGATTGTCTTTTTCATGATCGATTGTCCTTGTTGAAGGCTGCATCGGGAGGCGTGCGCCCTCGCCTCCCGAAGGCCCGTGCATTACTGGTTCTGGGAAACGATCGCGATGTGACCGTTGCCGTTCTGGGTGATGTCGGACATGTCGCCCGTCCCGCCCTGGCCGACGGTGGCAGAGTTGCCGTTGCCCGCCTGGGTGATGATCGAGATGTTGTCGACACCGGCCTGATTGAGCAGGACATCGTTGTCGTCGCCGTTCTGGGTGACGGTCGACGAACCATCGGTGCCGGTCTGGTTTACGTTGGCGGTGTTGCCGACGCTGGTAGCGTTGAGGCCAAGGGTCGCGGTGCTGCCGGTGCCCTGGGCGATCAGCGAGCTGTTGCCATTACCCGACTGGAACAGGTTGGCGGTCTGATCTTCGCCGACCTGAATGATGCCGAACGGATCGCTCAGCGCCGGGCGCTGTGTATCGCCTGCGAAATTCCCGTCGCCGATCTGGGTGATCGTGGCGACCTGGTTGCGACCATACTGCCCGATCGAGGCGGTGTTGTCGTTGCCTTGCTGGGAAATCGAGGCCGACTGGTTCTCGTTCACGACCGGCAGGGTCGAAGGGCCGAAGAAGCAAGAGCTGGTGCCGGGGCAGAACGGGTTATCGCGCACGGCATCGAACTGGGTTACGGTCGCCTCGTTGCCGTTGCCGCCGAACTGGTTGACGGTGACGTCCGAGCCCTCGGCGATCCCGGTGACGAACGAATCGTTCTGGTTGCCGTTCTGAGTCACGTCGATGGTCGAGCCGGTGGCCGCCTGATCGACGACCGATACGTTCTCGATGCCGTCCTGCTCGACGGTCACGCCGACATTGAGACCGGCCTGTTCGACGCTGCTATCGTTCCCGGTGCCGTCCTGATCGACGCTCACCGTGGCGAGGTTCGCCGACTGGGTCACGTCACTGTCGTTGCCGGTGCCGTTCTGTTTGACGCCGATCGAGGCGCCGCTGCCGGTCTGGTCGACGAAGGAGTCGTTGCCCTCACCGTCCTGTTCAACATTGACGCTGGCGAGCGCGCCGCTCTGGTTGACGCTCGAAATGTTGGTCTGGCCGTCCTGGTTGACGACAACGGTCGCACCATCGGCGCTCTGGGTCACGCCCGAATCGTTGCCCAGTTCGCCGGCATCGGTGTTGGTCTGCGTCACCGAAACCGAAGCCGCGGTGCCGGTCTGGGTGACGCCGCTGGTGTTGGCGTTGCCGTTCTGGTTGACGATGGTCGCGGCCAGGGTCGAGTCCTGATCCACGTCGGAATCGTTATCCGTGCCGTTCTGGGTGACGGTGACGCTGCTCAGATCGCCTTCCTGCAGGATGTCGCTTTCGTTGCCTTCGCCTTCCTGTTCGACGGTGGCGGTGTTGCCGCTTGCCCCGGCCGCCTGAAGGATGATGGAAGAGTTCACATCACCGGCGGTGCTGACCTGGGTCACGTTCGCGGTGTTGCCCGACCCGTCCTGATCGACTTCGCTGTCGTTGACGCCTGCGCCGCTCTGTTCGATCGTCGCGGTTTCGTTGGTGCCGGTCTGTTCGACATCGGAGGTGTTGGGTGCGACCTGCGCGATGGCCGCGCTGGCCAGACCCAGGGCGATCAGGGATACGCTGGTCTTGATGATCGTTTTCATTGCTCGGTTCCTTCTGCACTTCTGATGGATTGCGACGTGGTCCGGCCCCCCGGGCGTGTGACGGCCGGGGCTGCGTGGATGGGGTTTCGGCAGATGGGGGTGGCCCCGCCGGGCACAGCAGCGCCCGCGACGACCGCAAGGATCGCCACGCTGGGCACTGAACTGTCCGACGATACCGGCCCGGTATTCATGGTTGCATCCGCCTTTACGATAGGCGATACCGAGCATTGGCCACGGCGCGATGAGACGCCGGGTCAATCAGGTGATCGCAAACCTCTTCACTCGCGCGCATCGGAGTTGCCGCTCCTGTGCGTGCTTTTCTTTTGCGGCCCGGGGGCGCTTGGCGCGCTCTTCCGGTCTATTCCATCAGGCGCTCAAGCCCTTCCGGAAACTCTGTCACGGCGTCACGAACCGTCACGCTTCTCGTCCGCGTTGGCGCCATCGACGATGGTCAACGCGGTGAGCGAGCCTGCCCGTTTGACGGCCTTCTGAATATCGCTGGCCTCATAAAGACCGTCGCGCTCAGCACGGTAAGCGGCCAGCAGCGGCTGTGCGGCCGCCATGTCGTTGAACCGCCACAGATCGAGTTCGACGCCTTCCAGCACCAGGCCATAGACCGCCTTCTCGATCGCCTGCTGGAGCGCGACCTGATCGGGCTCGTTGGAGGTGATCCCGGCTTCGGCTTCCAGCAACTCGCGGAAAGCGACAAACTTGAACGCGCTCGCGCCGAGCGCCTGGCTGGCGATGGTCTTGGAAGCGGTGACGTTCGCCAGCACCTCGCCGGTGCGCACCGAAACCGCGCGCAGATACACGGTTACAGTGTCCTGGCGGTATTCCGTGCGCGCGCCGATACCCAGAAAAGCCGCGCCGGCACCGCCGGTTACGGTGTTGGTGTCGTAGCCGACAATCCCGCCTTCCAGCAGCACGCCCGCAAACAACAGCGCCGGCAGAGCAGCGGGATCGATCTCTTGCTCGCCGAGATAGCGTTTGCGCATCTCGCCGATGATCTGGCGTTCCTTGAGCAGGTTATCGAGCCGCTCCCGCTCCACCACGGTGAACCAGTTGCGATTGCCCGAATCCTGGAGCGCCTTGACCAGCATCGAACTGGCCCCTTGGGTCACGGCGCGCGACAAGGTCTGGCCCGTTTCGCTCGGCTTGAACTGGCCGGTCTGATCCGTGAAGCCGTAGACCGCGATCGCCACCGGGCGTTGCGGCGCCGGAAGCTGGTTCAGCAGGGTCTGGGTCTGGGTCTTCTTGGGGAAATAGGCCAAGCTGGTGGTGGTCGCCAGCGAATTGCGGCCATCCTGCGGCATGCTCATGCAGCCAGCGGTCGCCAACGCGGCGAGCGACAGGAGCATGGGGGAGAAAATCTTGCGCATCACCCGGCTCAGTTCACTTCGATGAACAGCGGCACGACGATCCGGGTTTCTTCACCCGTTTCGTCGTTCTTGATCAGCAGCGTGACTTCCTCAAGCGACCGGAAGAACTCGATCGTCTGGCCGCCAAAACTGATCGTTCCGGATTCTTGCGGATTGTCACCGAAGATCGCATCGACGATCTGGGAAGACAACGCCGACAGCAGACGGGACTGCAACTGGCGCGCGAAAATGTCAGCCTGCGAGTTGCTGGTCGTTGAGCGCGGGTCGCGGAAATCATTGTTGGCGTTGGCGACGCCGAGAACATGGTTCGAATTGAACGGATTGCCGCCAAACGTGGGGCTGATCGGCTCATGCACCAGATCCTGGGCTGCCGCCTCCGTAGCGAGCGCGAGTGCGCACGCCAGCAGGCCGGCCTTGCAGATAGACATTGAACCCCCCAAAACTTACCGAGGAACCGCAGGACTAGGGTGTTTCCCCTATTGCTGAAGTTCGAAATCGCAAAGCGACTCGGCGACCCGGTGCGTTCATGTTAGGGGTAATTAACAAGCTGTAAAGTAACTTCGCCCCAGCGCCTGAGGAATCGTCCTTTTCCTACACGATTGCATTGTTTGCACTTCTCAGATCAACATTTGACATAAATGTAAGTGAGAATCGGAAGGGTGGTTCGCATGGTTGCGGGTCATCGCGGACAGCCAGGCCGACCGCATTTCGCCCCCATGAACAAAAACGACGGCGCCCGTTGCAGGCGCCGCCTTGTTCCTGGCGTCTTATGTCACTTTGTGGCGTCCGAGCCTGCCGATTGGTTGCCGATGGTCTTGGAGACATCTGCACGCACCTTGTCGTTATGCTCCTGAACGCTCATGATCTCAGCGCCATCCTTGTCCAGCAGCATCGCCAGCTTGCCCGATCCAGTCGGGGCGAGGCGAACGCTGAGCGGGCGCGGGGCGAGGGTGTTGCTCGCACCATTGCCGCCGTCCACCACGCCGCCGATGATACCGCCTGCAAGGATATTGCCGAAAGTCGAACCGGCAAGACGCGACTGGATCAGCACATAGACCGGCTCGTATCCCGGCTTTGTGATGTCCACCCGCGTATCCGCACCGCGCTTCAGTTCAAGCGTGCACGGCGAGGTGCATTTAAGGCCGTTGAGGAACACCACGTCAGCACCGGCCGGATCGGTTTCGGTCATGTAGTCGATGTTGGTTCCGTTCATCACCGTAGCGCAGCCCGACAGCGCCATGCCCGCCGCTACGGCGAGCACCAAAAATGTTGTTTCATTGCGTGAAGTTCCCTGTTGCGCGATCCCCCGTCGGGATCACCGCGTCAGTTAACTCCAACTTTGCATGAGTAAACAAAAAAGGGCAGCACCATCTCCGGTGCCGCCCTTCCCTGTGTCCGAGGTAAACGACGGGGGGCGCAGGCTGCGCCCCGACGCGCTTACTTGAGCTCGACGGTGCCGCCGGCTTCCTCGATCTTCTTCTTGATCTCTTCGGCTTCGGCCTTCGAGACGCCTTCCTTGACGGCCTTCGGAGCCGATTCCACGAGGGTCTTGGCTTCGGTGAGGCCGAGGCCGGTGATGGCGCGGACTTCCTTGATGACCTGGATCTTCTTCCCGCCGTCGCCGGTCAGGATGACGTCGAATTCGGTCTGCTCTTCAACGGCTTCGGCAGCCGCAACCGGGCCAGCGGCAACCGCGACAGCAGCAGCGGCGCTCACGCCCCATGCTTCTTCGAGGGCCTTGGCGAGTTCGGCGGCTTCGAGCACGGTCAGCTTCGAAAGTTCTTCAACAAGCTTGGCAATATCGGCCATGATGGTTCACTCCAAATTGGTGGCGGGGCAAATGCGCCCCAACAGATTGTTTCGTCTGGCGAAAAACGTCTCTTAAGCTGCCTTGTCCGCGTAAGCGGCGAAAACACGAGCGACCTTGGCGGCGGGTGCGGTAACGACCTGGGCGATCTTCGTCGCAGGTGCGTTGACCAGCCCGATGAGCTTGGCGCGCAGCTCGTCAAGGCTCGGCATCGAGGCAAGCGCCTTGATCCCGGCTTCGTCGAGAACGACCGAACCCATCGATCCGCCGACGATTTCGAGCTTGTCGTTCGTCTTGGCGAATTCGACAGCAGCCTTGGCAGCCGCGACCGGGTCTTTCGACCAGGCCAGCCCGACCGGGCCGGTGAGCATGTCACCAAGCCCGACATAGTCGGTGTTTTCGAGGGCGAGATTGGCGAGACGGTTCTTCGCAACCTTGTAGGTCGCACCAGCTTCGCGCATCTTCCCGCGCAGAGCGGTGGACTGAGCCACCGTCATGCCGAGATTGCGGGTGACAACCACCACGGCAACCTCGTTGAAGACCGCATTGAGCTGGGCAACCGCGTCGGCTTTCTGCGAACGATCCATGCCATACTCCTTCACATTTGGCCGCATCGGGGAGCACCCCGGCGCGGCCGGCTACGTTTTGTCCATGCGCAGAGCCGTGGCTCCGAGCATGGGCGAGTCCGTCGAAAGGGAAGGAGGGTGTGCTTGTCGGCACAGGCAGGCCGCCCTGAACCGGGCGGACTGCGAAATCTCGTTTCCCCGTCTAGGCTGGGCATTAAGACCGGCAAGTCCCGGTCACCAACTGTCTCGGACGGATGACCGCCGGAGCGGTCGGGCTGGGCCATTAGCGGCGGGCGGCGCAAAGTCAACCAATAGCGTGCGCCTGCACCACCTCGCTATTCCTCTGCATATCCCAGCAGATCACCCGGCTGACATTCCAGTTCGCGGCAGATCGCGGCCAGGGTGGAGAAGCGGATCGCCTTGGCCTTGCCGGTCTTGAGGATCGACAGGTTGGCGAGCGTCAGGCCAACCCGATCAGCCAGTTCGGTCAGCGTCATGCGGCGGGCGTAGAGCAGGTCGTCGAGCTTCACCATGATGCGCGCGCTTTCAAGATCGTCGGTTACGGGCGGCATCACACGGTCCCCTCAAGGTCTTCGCGCATCGCCGCGCCGCGGCGGAACACCCGGGCAAGGATGAACAGGGTCACGATCAGCATCAGCGAGGACAGGTCGAAACCGAGCGGTCCGGTCAGCGGCATGTCTTCAAACTGGCTGGCCCATTCGATCACGAAGGCCGCGATGAAGGACGCAGCGCCAAGCAACAGATAGACCGCGAGCATCAGCCAGGCCATTGCTGTCAGCCGGTCGGCGTTTTCGGGAACGAAGGGATCGCCATCGGCAACGGTGCGGATGATGCCGCGCAGCTTGCCGAAGAACAGAAAGAGCAGCGCGACCACCGCCAATCCGATTCCGAGCAACAGCAAAACGGCCGATGTGGGAATCCCCGCAACGTCCGGGCCGAATTCAGCGCGCAGTTCGACATCGATCCGTTCGCCCAGAAACAGGACGCCAAAGGCAGCAAGGGCCAATCCGACCCCGCCGATCGCAAAGATACCCTGCATCACGAGGGTAAGTATTCGTCCGAAGAGCAGCAGCGGATCGCGTCCTGGGGCGTTCATGTCGGCGGTCTCCTTGCGCGAGGAATCAGGCCAGCGAAGGCAGGGTGAGCATCGCGGGGTTGGCGGCCTGCGCCGATGGGACAATGACGATTGCGCCGATCGAGGCGAGCGAGAGAATAACCGCAGCACAGGCGGCAAAGGCGGTGTTGGCGAAGCGGGTCATATCGTTTTCCTTTCGGTTGCACATCGTGATTCGATAAACTCCCTCTAATCCGATTCGCGACTTATCGTCAATCAATAATATTGAAAAACGATATTGACCGTGTCGATTATCGACAAATACGTCCGAACAACCGGACAAAGCAGACACCGTATCCGTCTGGTTGATCGACGAATTACTGTTTCGTTCCAATGTTTTGGTGTGGTAACGCGCACACAGACGGACGATAGTTTGCCTCGGCACGGCATTGACAGGCTCCGGGGGCGCTCCTACATCGCGCGCTCTTGCCCGCTTCGAGCAAGACCGATTCATGCGCGGGGATCGGTCATCGAATGGAGGCGGCGACAGGCCATTTTCGCGACGCACATGGACAGGCTGCTGCCGCACCGCTGAAAACGCGGAGTTGGGCATGCGGCTTCTGCTCGTTGATAATGGCCCCTGTTTCGCGCGGAACGACAGCGATTTTTCCCGTCCGCGCGACCCATCTCGTGCGGCCCAATTGAAGAGGCAAGACCCCTCCATGGCCACCAAGGCGAAGCCGCCCGTCACCCGCAGCCGCAAGGCGCAAGGGACCGCCAAGAAGCGCATCCGCAAGATCTTCGGTGACATTCACGAAGTGGTGCAGATGCCGAACCTGATCGAGGTTCAGCGCGAAAGCTACGAACAGTTCCTGCGGTCTGACAAAGCGACGGGCTATGTTTCGGGCCTTGAAAAGACCCTGCGCAGCGTCTTCCCGATCCGCGATTTCGCCGGCACGGCCGAGCTTGATTTCGTGCATTACGAACTGGAAGAACCCAAATACGATGTGACCGAGTGCCGCCAGCGCGGGTTGCATTATGCCGCCCCGATGAAGGTGACGCTGCGCCTGATCGTCTTCGAAGTCGATGCCGAAACCGAAACCCGCTCGGTGCTCGATATCAAGGAGCAGGACGTCTACATGGGCGATATGCCCCTGATGACGGACAACGGCACCTTCATCATCAATGGCACCGAACGCGTGATCGTCAGCCAGATGCACCGTTCGCCGGGCGTGCTGTTCGATCATGACCGTGGCAAGACCCACAGCTCGGGCAAGCTGCTGTTTGCCGCCCGCGTGATCCCCTATCGCGGTTCGTGGCTGGATTTCGAATTCGACGCCAAGGACATCGTCAATGTCCGCATTGACCGCAAGCGCAAGCTGCCGGTCACTGCGCTGCTCTATGCGCTGGGCCTCGATGCCGAGGATATTTTCAGCTATTTCTACAGCACCGTCACCTGGGAACGCGCGTCGCAGAAGAACGGGGGCGACGGGTGGAAGATCCCCTTCGTCGCCGAACAATGGCGCAACGCCAAGCCGACCTTCGCGCTGGTGGATGCCGCGACGGGCGAGGAAGTCTTCCCCGCCGGGCAGAAAATCAGCCCGCGTGCCGCCAACAAGGCCGCCAAGGATGGCCTTGCCGAATTGCTGCTGCCCACCGAAGAAGTCGTCAGCCGCTATGCCGCGCGCGACATGATCGACGAATCGACGGGGCGCATCTACATCGAAGCGGGCGATGAAGTGACGCTCGAACATGTCGAAGCCTTCGACAAGGCCGGGATCGACCAGCTCCCGCTGCTCGACATCGACGAGATCAACACCGGCCCGTGGATTCGCAACACGCTCAAGGCCGACAAGGCCGAGAACCGTGACGAGGGTCTGGAGGCGATCTACAAGGTCATGCGTCCGGGCGAACCGCCAACGAAGGAAACCGCTGAAGCGCTGTTCGAGGGCCTGTTCTTCGATGCCGAGCGATACGACCTGTCAGCCGTGGGCCGCGTGAAGCTCAACATGCGTCTCAGCCTTGAGTGCGAAGACACCATCACCACGCTGCGCAAGGAAGATATCCTGGCGGTGGTCAAGGAACTGGTCGGCCTGAAGGACGGCAAGGGCGAAGTCGACGATATCGACAACCTCGGCAACCGCCGCGTGCGTTCGGTGGGCGAGCTGCTGGAAAACCAGTACCGCGTCGGCCTGCTGCGCATGGAGCGCGCCGTGAAGGAGCGCATGAGCTCGGTTGATGTTTCGACCGTCATGCCGAACGACCTGATCAATGCGAAGCCCGCCGTGGCCGCAGTGCGTGAATTCTTCGGCTCCTCGCAGCTGTCGCAGTTCATGGACCAGACCAACCCGCTGTCTGAAGTCACCCACAAGCGCCGCGTTTCGGCCTTGGGCCCGGGCGGTCTCACCCGTGAGCGCGCTGGCTTCGAAGTGCGCGACGTTCACCCGACCCACTATGGCCGCATCTGCCCGATTGAAACGCCGGAAGGCCCGAACATTGGTCTGATCAACTCGCTGGCTTCGTTCAGCCGCGTCAACAAGTACGGCTTCATCGAAACCCCCTACCGCAAGGTGGTGGACGGCAAGGTGACCACCGATGTGATCTATCTTTCCGCAATGGAAGAGCAGAAGCACACCGTGGCGCAGGCTTCGGCTGAGCTGAACGAAGACGGCTCGTTCGTCGAAGAGCTGGTCTCGGCGCGTCACAACGGCGACAACCTGATGGCGATGCGTGAACACGTGACGCTGATGGATGTGTCGCCCAAGCAGCTGGTTTCGGTCGCGGCTTCGCTGATCCCGTTCCTGGAAAACGATGACGCCAACCGCGCGCTGATGGGCTCGAACATGCAGCGTCAGGCTGTGCCTTTGGTCAAGGCCGAAGCACCCTGGGTTGGCACCGGGATGGAAGAAACCGTAGCGCGTGATAGCGGCGCTGCGATTGCGGCCCGTCGCGGCGGGATTGTCGATCAGGTCGATGCGACCCGGATCGTGATCCGCGCGATCGGTGATGTCGAACCCGGCCAATCGGGCGTCGACATCTACACCCTGCAAAAGTTCCAGCGTTCGAACCAGAACACCTGCATCAACCAACGTCCGCTCGTGAAGGTGGGCGACGTGATCGAACAGGGCGACATCATCGCCGATGGTCCCTCGACCGACCTTGGTGAGCTGGCGCTGGGGAAGAACAGCCTCGTCGCGTTCATGCCGTGGAATGGCTACAACTACGAAGACTCGATCCTGATCAGCGAACGCATCGTGAAGGATGACGTCTTCACCTCGATCCACATCGAGGAGTTCGAAGTCATGGCGCGTGACACGAAGCTCGGGCCGGAAGACATCACCCGCGACATTCCCAATGTCGGCGAGGAAGCGCTGCGCAACCTCGACGAGGCGGGCATCGTCTATATCGGTGCCGAAGTTCACCCGGGTGACATCCTCGTCGGCAAGATCACGCCCAAGGGCGAATCCCCGATGACCCCGGAAGAAAAGCTGCTGCGCGCGATCTTCGGCGAAAAGGCGAGCGACGTGCGTGACACCTCGCTGCGTCTGCCGCCGGGCGTGGCGGGCACCATCGTCGAAGTCCGCGTGTTCAACCGCCACGGGATCGAGATCGATGACCGTACCCGTGCGATCCAGAACGAGGAAATCGAACGTCTCCGCAAGGACGCCGCGGACGAGCGCAATATCCTCAACCGTGCGACCTATAACCGCCTGCGCGACATGCTGCTGGGCCAGACTGCTTCGGCTGCTCCCAAGGGGCTGAAGAAGGGTGTGGAGATTACCGAGGCGCTGCTCGAAGAGGTCGATCGCCACGAATGGTTCAAGTTCGCGGTCGCCGATGATGGGCGTCAGGCCCAGATCGAAGCGGTGAAGAGCCAGTACGACGAAGCCGTCGCGCTGATCGATGCCAAGTTCCACGACCGCAAGGAAAAGCTGGAGCGCGGTGACGAACTCGCTCCGGGCGTGCTCAAGATGGTCAAGGTCTTCGTCGCGGTGAAGCGCAAGCTGCAACCGGGCGACAAGATGGCCGGCCGTCACGGGAACAAGGGTGTCATCTCGCGGATCCTGCCGCAGGAGGACATGCCGTTCCTTGAGGACGGGACGCCGGTCGACCTCGTGCTCAACCCGCTGGGTGTGCCGTCGCGCATGAACGTCGGGCAGATCTTCGAAACGCACCTTGGCTTTGCGGCCCGCGCCTTGGGTCACGAGATTAAGGGGATGCTGGAGGACTGGCGCGCTGCCAATCCGAACGCGGCCGAAGATTACGCCAATGTCGCGCCGCCTGCCGCCGTCCTCGATCGCCTCAAGGACATCTACGGCGAGCAATATGTCGAGGATCTCGAAAGCCGTTCGACCGCCGATATCGTGGAACTGGCGGGCAATCTTTCGGCGGGTGTGCCGATGGGTACCCCGGTGTTCGACGGCGCACGTGAAGCCGACGTCTCGGACATGCTTGTGAAGGCTGGGATCGATTCCTCGGGCCAGAGCGTCCTTTATGACGGTCGCACCGGCGAGGCCTTCGACCGCAAGGTGACCGTGGGCATCATCTACATGCTCAAGCTGCACCACTTGGTCGACGACAAGATCCACGCCCGTTCGATCGGGCCGTACAGCCTCGTCACCCAGCAGCCGCTGGGCGGCAAGGCGCAGTTCGGCGGACAGCGTTTTGGGGAAATGGAGGTCTGGGCGCTCCAGGCCTACGGCGCGGCCTATACCTTGCAGGAAATGCTGACGGTGAAGTCCGACGACGTGGTCGGCCGCACCAAGGTCTATGAAGCGATCGTCAAGGGCGACGACACCTTCGAGGCCGGTATCCCTGAGAGCTTCAACGTGCTCGTGAAGGAAATGCGCAGCCTCGGCCTCAACGTCGAGTTGAAGTCGATCCTCGACGAGGACGATGCCGACCAGACCGACTACAGCGCGATTGCAGCGGAGTAGAGGCGGGGGCCGCGCGCGCCCCTGCCTCACCGCCTTCGAGTTTCATCCCCCTAAGGGAACACAGTCATGAACGACCTGACCAAATTCACCAACCAGCTGGCGAAGCCCGAAACCTTCGACCAGATCCAGATCGGCATCGCCAGCCCGGAGCGTATCCGCTCGTGGTCCTATGGCGAGATCAAGAAGCCCGAGACCATCAACTACCGCACGTTCAAGCCTGAGCGTGACGGGCTGTTCTGCGCGCGCATTTTCGGCCCGGTGAAGGACTACGAGTGCCTGTGCGGCAAGTACAAGCGCATGAAGTACAAGGGCGTCGTCTGCGAAAAGTGCGGCGTTGAAGTCACCGTGACCAAGGTGCGGCGTGAGCGCATGGGCCATATCGAACTGGCCGCGCCTGTCGCGCACATCTGGTTCCTCAAGTCGCTGCCGAGCCGCATCGGCCTGCTGCTCGACATGCAATTGAAGCAGCTCGAGCGCGTGCTTTATTTCGAAAGCTACATCGTCACCGAGCCGGGCCTCACCCCGCTCGAGAAGTATCAGCTGCTGACCGAGGATGAACTCCTCGAAGCGCAGGACGAATATGGCGAAGACGCCTTCACCGCCGATATCGGCGCGGAAGCCGTGCGCACCATGCTGATGTCGCTCGACCTTGAGGCCGAACGCGATGCGCTGATGGACGAGCTGGCGACCACCAAGTCGGCCCTCAAGCCCAAGAAGATCATCAAGCGGCTGAAGGTCGTCGAGAGCTTCATCGAATCGGGCAACCGTCCGGAATGGATGATCCTTGAAGTGATCCCGGTCATCCCGCCCGAATTGCGCCCGCTGGTGCCGCTCGACGGTGGCCGCTTTGCGACCTCGGACCTCAATGACCTGTACCGCCGCGTCATCAACCGCAACAACCGTCTGAAGCGACTGATCGAACTGCGCGCGCCCGACATCATCGTGCGCAACGAAAAGCGCATGTTGCAGGAAGCGGTCGACGCGCTGTTCGACAACGGCCGCCGTGGCCGCGTCATCACCGGCGCGAACAAGCGTCCGCTGAAGTCGCTGTCCGACATGCTCAAGGGCAAGCAGGGCCGCTTCCGCCAGAACCTGCTCGGCAAGCGCGTCGATTATTCGGGCCGTTCGGTGATCGTGACCGGGCCGGAATTGAAGCTGCACCAGTGCGGGCTGCCCAAGAAGATGGCGCTCGAACTGTTCAAGCCGTTCATCTACGCCCGTCTGGATGCCAAAGGTCTGTCGATGACCCTGAAACAGGCCAAGAAGTGGGTCGAGAAAGAGCGCAAGGAAGTCTGGGACATCCTTGACGAGGTGATCCGCGAACACCCGGTGCTGCTCAACCGCGCACCGACGCTGCACCGTCTGGGCATCCAGGCGTTCGAGCCCGTGCTGATCGAAGGCAAGGCGATCCAGCTGCACCCGCTGGTGTGCTCGGCCTTCAACGCCGACTTCGATGGTGACCAGATGGCGGTCCACGTGCCGCTCAGCCTCGAAGCGCAGCTCGAAGCGCGCGTGTTGATGATGTCGACCAACAACATCCTCTCGCCCGCCAACGGCAAGCCGATCATCGTGCCTTCGCAGGACATGGTTCTGGGGATCTACTACCTCTCGATGGAGCGGCAGGAGAAGCACCCCGAGTTCATCGAGGAAGCCGACGGCACCAAGATCGAAAAGCTGCCGCGCTTCAGCGACATGGCCGAAGTGCATCAGGCGCTGGAAACCAAAGCGGTCACGCTCCACACCCGCATCCTCGCCCGCGTCCCGCAGGCCGATGAAAGCGGCAAGGTGGCGATGAAGCGGTTCGTAACCACTCCGGGCCGCATGCTGATCGGCGAGTGTCTGCCGAAGAACCACAAGGTGCCCTTCGACATCATCAACCGCCTGCTCACCAAGCGTGAAATCGGCGACGTGATCGACCAGGTGTATCGTCACACCGGCCAGAAGGACACGGTGCTGTTCGCCGACGCCATCATGGCGCTGGGCTTCCGCCACGCGTTCAAGGCTGGCATCTCTTTCGGCAAGGATGACATGATCATCCCCGACGCCAAGGAAAAGCTGGTCGATGAGACCAAGGATCTGGTCGCTGGCTATGAACAGCAGTATCAGGACGGCCTCATCACCCAGCAGGAAAAGTACAACAAGGTGATCGACGCCTGGTCGAAGTGCGGCGACATGGTCGCCGACGCGATGATGGCCGAGATCAAGGCGCAGCCGATCGATGCCGAAACGGGCAAGGAAGCCCAGATCAACTCGATCTACATGATGAGCCACTCGGGCGCGCGCGGCAGCCCGGCGCAGATGAAGCAGCTTGCCGGGATGCGCGGGCTGATGGCCAAGCCTTCGGGCGAGATCATCGAGACCCCGATCATCTCGAACTTCAAGGAAGGTCTGACCGTCCTTGAATACTTCAACTCGACCCACGGCGCGCGCAAGGGCCTCGCGGACACCGCGTTGAAGACCGCGAATTCGGGTTACCTGACCCGGCGCCTCGTGGACGTGTCGCAGGATTGCGTCATCGTCGAGGAAGATTGCGGCACCGAGAACTACCTCGAAATGCGCGCCATCGTGCAGGGCGGTTCGGTGATTGCCTCGCTGGGCGAGCGTATCCTTGGTCGCACGACCATGGAGGACATCGTCAACGCCACCACCGGCGAGGTGATCGTGCCCAAGCTGACGCTGCTCGACGAAGCGATGGTGAAGGCCATCGAAGCGGCCGAAGTGCAGTCGGCAAAGATCCGCAGCCCGCTGGTCTGCGAGGCCGAAATGGGCGTATGCGCGACCTGCTATGGCCGCGATCTGGCCCGCGGGACGCCGGTCAACATCGGCGAAGCTGTCGGCGTCATCGCCGCGCAGTCGATCGGTGAGCCCGGCACCCAGCTGACGATGCGGACCTTCCACATCGGCGGCGCGGCGCAGCTCAACGAAACCTCGCACCTTGAGGCGATCTCTGAAGGGAAGGTCGAATATCGCGAGATGCAGACCATTTCCGACAAGATGGGCCGCATCCTCAGCCTGTCGCGCAGCGGCGAAATCGCCGTGATCGACGCCGAAGGGCGCGAGCGCGAAATGCACAAGGTGCCCTACGGGACCGTGATCAAGTTCAAGGATGGCGATCACGTCAAGATCGGCGATCGTCTGGCCGAGTGGGATCCGTTCACTCTGCCGATCATCACCGAACAATCAGGCGTGGTGAAGTATCAGGACCTGATCGAGGGCATCACGCTTGAAGAAGCGGTCGATGATGCCACCGGCATTGCCCAGCGCGTTGTTACCGAAAACCGCGCAACCGGCCGCAAGAAGAAGGAAGACCTGCGTCCGCGCATGACCCTTCTTGGCGAAGGCGGGGGCGAGACCGAAGCGGCGCGTTACATGCTCGCTCCGGGCACGACCCTGTCGGTGGCGGATGGTGACACGGTGCAGGCGGGCGACATTCTTGCCCGTGCCAGCCGCGAAGCCGCCAAGACCCGCGACATCACCGGCGGTTTGCCGCGCGTGGCCGAACTGTTCGAAGCGCGGATGCCCAAGGACGTCTCGGTCATCGCCAAGATTTCCGGCCGGATTGAATTCGTTCGCGAATACAAGGCGAAGCGCAAGATCGCGATCATCCCTGAGGCGAATGAGCATGGGAATGTCGAACCTGTCGAATACCTGATTGCCAAGACCAAGGTGATCGACGTGCAGGAAGGCGATTACGTGAAGAAGGGTGACACCCTTGTTTCCGGATCGCCCAACCCGCACGACATTCTGGAAGTCATGGGCGTCGAAGCGTTGGCCGAATATCTCGTTGACGAGATTCAGGAAGTCTATCGCTTGCAGGGCGTGAAGATCAACGACAAGCACATCGAAGTGATCGTTCGCCAGATGCTGCAGAAGGTCGAGATCACCGATGGTGGGGACACCACCCTGCTACCGGGCGAACAAGTCGATCTGGCGGAAATGCTGGAGATCAACGGCAAACTGGCCAAGGGCAAGCAGGGCGCAGCGGGCAATCCGGTGCTGCTCGGCATCACCAAGGCAAGCCTCCAGACGCGCAGCTTCATTTCGGCAGCTTCGTTCCAGGAAACCACCCGCGTGCTGACGCAGGCGGCGGTTGAAGGGAAGAAGGACACGCTGATCGGGCTGAAGGAAAACGTGATCGTCGGTCGTCTCATCCCCGCCGGCACGGGCGCGGGCATGAACCGGCTGCGCGTCACTGCCAACAGCCGCGATGCAGCGCTGAAGGCGGCGTGGAAGAAGCAGCAGGATGCGCTCGCGGCATCGGGTCAGCGCGAAGTTGAACCGGCGCCTGACGCCGTGGGCTCAGAAGAGAAAATGAAGGCCGCGATGGCCGCCATGGCGGCCGCGGCCCCGGTTGCCGACATGGAGGACACGGGCGAGGAGTAGGTTTCTCACCCGGCCTTCACGTGGTCCATGAACAGCCCCGCCGGAGCGATCGCTCCAGCGGGGTTTTTCTTTGCCCTTGCCGCCCCCCCGGTGCGTCAAGCTCGCCGCTGAAAGGATCGAAATCTGCGGGCTCGATTCCGAACTGTATTTCAAGCTGGCGAGCGAGACCGAGGTGTTCCTGTATATCAGCCATTCTTTCGTAATCAGGCCGAAATGGCGATATTACGCTATTGCAACTCACTCGCATATAGGTACGATGGGTCTCCTTATCCCCCTGCACTTGCGAGGCCCCATGTCCCATAGCCCGTCCGCCGCCACCCGCATGACTGTCGCTGCTCTGGCCGCGCCCCCACGGGTCGAGCGGCTGGGGCCGGTTGCGGGGCGCTTCCTCCATGCGCTGCGGCTGATCGCGGTGCATGAAAAGATCGGTCGCGATCCGGTGCCCGAACTGGCGGCGCGGCTGGGTAACGTTGAGGTCGCGGCCAAGGCGTTGATCCTCGCACAGGCCATCGCTGCGACCTGGCCTGAAAACATTGCCATCTCGCGGTTCTGCTGCCGGTTGATGAGCCATGACGAAGCGACCATCGGCGCCTTCGTCGATGCAGCTGCCAGCGGCGATCGCCGCAGCTTTGAGATGGCGCTCGACGGGCTGATCCGCCCGGAGCGCACTCACCGGCTCTGGGAAGCCGCGCTGGCGCTGGCGCATGCAGAGCTTCGCGCCGTGTGAACGCTTGCGGGGCGCGGCGGCGCGCTCTACCGCGCTGCCCATGACGATCACCCGTTTCGCCCCGTCGCCCACCGGCAGGCTGCATGTCGGCAATATTCGCACTGCGCTGCATAACTGGATGCTCGCGCGGCAGGCGGGAGGGCGCTTCATTCTGCGGATCGACGACACCGACGCCGCGCGCAGCCGTGAAGACCATGTCGATGCGATCCGCGCAGACCTTACCTGGCTGGGCCTACCGTGGGATCGCGAGGAACGCCAGTCGGCCCGGCTCGATCATTACGAGGCGGCATTTGCCGTGCTGCGACAGGCTGGCCGGATCTACCCCTGCTACGAAACCGCGCAGGAACTGGAGATCAAGCGCAAGATCCAGCTGGGACGGGGTTTGCCGCCCATTTATGATCGCGCCGCGCTGAAACTGACCGAGGCGGAGCGTGCCGCGAAAGCGGCTGAAGGGATCGCCCCGCACTGGCGCTTCCTGCTCGATCACGACGAGCCGATCGCCTGGGACGATGGCATCCGGGGGCCGCAGAAATTCGATCCCGCCCAGCTATCCGACCCGATCATCCGCCGCGCCGATGGATCATGGCTCTACATGATGCCAAGCGCGGTCGACGATATTGAAATGAGCGTGACGCAGGTTCTCAGGGGCGAGGATCACGTATCCAACACGGCCGTTCAAATTCAGATCTTTACCGCACTTTTTGCTGCAAACTTCGCTGCGACAGAAGGTGCAGCAAAAACGCTGCCCGCCTTCGCGCATGAGGCGTTGCTGGTGGGCCGCGAGGGCAAGCTGTCAAAACGGCTTGGCGCGCTTGGCTGCGATGCTTTTCGGGAGCGTGGGATTGAGCCTGAAGCGATCATCGCCCTGCTCGCGCGGCTGGGCACGTCGCAGCCGGTCGAACCCATCGTTGATCGCGCGGCCCTGATTGCCGGTTTCGATCTTACAACCTTCGGGCGTGCGCCTGCCCGATTCGACGATGAGGATCTTGACCGGCTTAACGCCGGGATAGTCCATCAGCTTCCCTATGAAGCCGTCGCCGACCGGCTACCGGGCGATATGACCGCCGACGGATGGCATGCGGTTCGGCCCAATCTGGCGCGCGTCGCGGATGCTGCGGACTGGTGGCGACTGGTTACAGGTCCGATCACGCAGCCTGCCTTCCCGCCCGAAGACAAGACTTTCCTCGCCGAGGCTGAGCGCCTGCTGATCTGGAGCGAGGAGCCGTGGGCCGCGCTTACCGCCGCGCTGAAGGAGGCCACGGGGCGCAAGGGCCGCGCGCTGTTCCTGCCGCTGCGCCAGGCGCTTACCGGCATGGACCACGGCCCTGAAATGGGCGAGCTGCTGCCGCTGATCGGCGAGGCGGAGGCCCGCGCGCGCCTCATCCGCGCTGCGGCATGATCCGGACAGGGCAGCAATAAGGGTGGAGGCCCGAGCCGGAATCGAACCGGCGTGCAAGGATTTGCAGTCCTCTGCGTAACCACTCCGCCATCGGGCCGAAGTCTCCGGGCGGTCTGAGGCCCGATAAGAGAGCGGCGCAGTAGCGATTCGGTGGCGGCTTGGCAATCTGCGTTTCGGCGAAAAGGAACGCACTCGGCTGGGGACGCCATGCGCGCCGCGCACCCGCGTCAGGAAAGCGGCGCCGAGAGGCTGGATATGGCGGTGCTGCGGCGAAGGCATCGGGCGCTGATGGAATGTGCGCCGATCAAGCCCTGCCGACCCTTATTCGCCCCAACCACGCACATCGTGGCCGCCGAAGATCATCCGGCGGACCCCGGGCGAGGTTAATCCGGCGGTGAAGGTGTTCGCCGGGGCGCTCGCCTCATTCAGCCGCGACATTTGGTCGTCATCGAGCCTCAAAGAAGCAGCCGCAAGATTGCCTTCGAGCTGTTCAACCGTGCGCGCGCCGATCAATGTGGACGATACTGCGGGCCGGGCCATCACCCAGGCGAGCGCCACCTGAGCAGGGCTGGCATCGACTTCGGCCGCGATCGCCCTGACTACATCGAGCACATCCCAGTTGCGATCGGCGAACTTGCTGTCGCCGAACGGATTGGCGCCGCTTAATCGGCCGGTATCGGCAGTATCGCTGCGCCGGTATTTGCCTGACAGAAAGCCGCCTGCCAGCGGGCTCCACGGCTGAACGCCCATGCCTGCATCAAGTGCTGCCGGTATATGCTCGGCTTCCACATCGCGCGCGACCAGCGAATATTCGACCTGTATGGCGATCGGCCCGGGCAGACCGCGCTCGGCAGCGATGGTCGCAGCCTTGATCGCAAACCATGCCGGCATGTCGGACAGGGCGTAATACCGGATTTTGCCCGCCCGCACGAGGCTGGCCAGTGTCTCCACCAATTCCGCTGCCGGGGTCACACCGTCCCAGACGTGCATCCAGTAAAGGTCCACATAATCAGTGCCGAGCCGCCGCAGCGATGCGTCGAGCGCGCGGTGGATGTTCTTCGCGCCCGCTCCGCCAGCATTGGGGTTGCCGGCCCCGGCCTGCGCCGCGGCCATCGGGTTGGCCGAGGCATTGAACCCGAACTTGGTGGCCAGCACAATCTCATCCCGGGAGCCAGTTTCTTTGATGAAGCGTCCGACCAGTTCTTCGCTGCCACCGCCTGCGTAGATATCGGCAGTGTCGATGAAATTGCCGCCCGCTTCGCGATATGCGTCGAAGATGGCGCGTGCAGCGGCGTCGTCTGCATTCCAGCCGCCCGGGCCGAAGGTCATGGTCCCCAGCGCCAGAGGACTGACGACGAGCCCTGAGCGACCCAGTGTGCGGTAATTTGCAGGGATCATTGTATTTTCTTTCATCGCGATTGACAGGGATGGCCCCTCGCAGGGAAGTGGCGGACGGTCAACGAATAGGGGCACGATCACTACGAATAGTGTCGCTTGCCCGCCCGGCTTCAATTCCGGCCGCCAGAATGTCCGTTATTCTTCGTCCCCGACAAGGCGCTGGAGCCGCTATCTGCGTGTCCATCCTGTCACCGTCGTTCCCGCGCCCCCGCCCTGACCGCAGGCGCAGCGGCGTGCGCGTTTACACGTCCTCGAAGTTGGGCTTGCGGCGTTCCATTTCCGCCATCACCGCTTCAACCTGGTTGCGGCTGCGCAGGATCGCGTGCTGTTCGATGCTTTCCTCCAGCAGGATCGCGTCCGCCTCACGCTCGTGCATGCTGGCCTGGAGGCGCTTTGCCGCGCGGATCGCATGGGGGTTTTTCAGCGCGATCTGGCGGGCCAGCGCCAGCGCGCGGCCATGCGGGTTTTCATCGACATGCGTGGCAAGGCCAATCGCCGCCGCTTCCGCCCCGTTGAATTCGCGGTTGGTATAGATCAGTTCGCGCAGCACATCATCGCGCACCAGGCCGCGCCACAGCACATAGCCTGCCATGTCGGGCACCAGGCCCCACTTCATCTCCATGATCGCCAGCCGCGTTTCGGGGTGGACGATGCGGATATCCGCGCCGCTCGCAATGGCAAGACCGCCGCCGAAACACACGCCGTGAACCGCCGCAATCACCGGCACGGGGAGCTTCCTCCACTGCATCGCCACTTGCTGGACGCGGTTGGAATTGCCGTAGGTCCGCTCGGTCAGGCTCGGCTCGTCCTCGGCAGGCTTCCGCGCGAAATTGGCAAGATCGAGCCCCGCGCAGAACGCCCGCCCCTCCCCCGAAAGCACCACCGCGCGCAGGCCCTTCATCCGTTGCAGCGTGCTGCCCGCCTCGATAATGCGCTGAAACATCTCGGGATCGAGCGCATTCAGCTTGTCAGCGCGAACAAAGCGGACATCGGCGACGCCGTCCTCGCCAAGCTCGATGGCGATACGGTCGTTGGCGATCCTGGTGGCGGTTGCGGACATGGTGAGAGATCCCTTGAAGCCTAGCCTCGCCGGCACGATTGGCCGATCCGCTGCCCGCTGTCCAGAGCCGTCCCAGGCTCAGCCGCGCCCTGCTGCAAGCAGCGGCGAAGTGCCAAACGCAGGCGACACGTCAAGGCAATAGCCGCCGTCAGAATGGGCCGCGACCAGCTGCGCCAGCCCAAACGGTTCGAGCTTGTCGCGGATCCGCGCCACATGCGCGTCAAGACTGTTGGTTTCGGGTTCGAAATGGATGCGCCAGACGTCGGCCAGCAGCTGCTGGCGCGTCACCCGCTCGCCGGGCTTCTGCGCCAGCCGCCACAGCAGCGCGAACTCGCGCGGATACAGACCGAGCCAGCGGTCTTCGATCCTTGCGTCGCGGTGGAACAGATCGAGCGTGACATCGCCTGCCTCGCGGAAGCGGGGGATCATCACCTCGTTTCCAGGGAAATCGTCAGGCGTGGGGGTCGCGTTCACAGCAGCCCTCCTGCACGCATCGAATAGACGGCTGCGGTGGTGAAGATGAGATGATCGACCAGCGCGATATCCAGCGCGCGGGCAACATCGCCAAGACGGCGGGTTGCAACAATGTCGCGGCTGCTGGGCTGGCACAGGCCAGAGGGGTGGCTGTGGGCCAGGATCATGCCCCGCGCGTTTAACCGCAGCGCGCCTCCGAAAATCTCCCGCATGCGCACAGACAGCGAGCTGAGCCCCCCGTGCCCAACGCTCGCCTCTCCGATATGGCACCCTGCGGCATCGAGAAACAGCACATGGCAGCGTTCGTGCAACCCATCGGGCGCGAGCACGACCGAGCGGAGGTAGCGGATCAGCGCCATCAGCCGCGCTTCGGGCACCGCTGCGCTGGGCGGGCCATTCAGCAACGCCGTGCTCACCGCCGCAATACCATCGGCGTAGCGGCAGAGTTGCGCCAATCCCTGTAAGTGCCGAAATTGCGCCTGCGCCGCACATGCCGCACAAACCCAACGAAGATCAGCAGCAGCTGGCAATAAGCAGGCCCTGCGATCAGGATCATGAGCGCGAGCACCGAGACACCGTCAAGCGACCCTTTGATGGCGTTGGCACCCAGCGCAACCAGCTGGAAACCCGCAATCCACAAAGGATAGATGCGGTTGGCATTCAGCGCGACTGCGGTAAATCCGGCGGCCGCGATCAGATCGAACCCGAAATAGGCCCAGGCAAACGGCCCATTGGTGATATCGTCGACGGCAGAAATCCGGAACAGGTGCATCGGCAGCACCATCGTCGCCAGAAACAGGCCGATCAACCACCGCTCCGGCCCGCCGCCCCAGCGCCATATCGCCAGTGCCAGAACGACACTGGCGATATGCTGGATATCGACCCGATAGGTATTGAGAAATTCGAGCATCGGTCGGGCCGCGCTCAGACCTTCTGCAACGCGGGTTCGATCGGCGCGCTGTTGGCGATCTCGCCCGTGACGTTGGTTTTCAGCCCCGGATCACCGCCGGCATGGACGTGGGCGAGTTTGCTGAGTTCATCGTGAACACGCAGCAGGTTGCTCGACATGGCCAGCGCCTGGCTTTCGGCTTCGGTAAGACGCACCAGCGCACGCTGGCCGACATGCACTTCGACTTGCGGATTTTGCCGGGCGGTCAGCATTGCCTGCTTCAGGCGTGCCATGGCGATGATCGATTCATCGGCGGTCGCTTCGGCTTCACGGATCAGCTTCTTGATGTTGTAGGCATCGGTCAGAATATGTTCGTTCACTTATGTGCTCCCCGGTGCGCCGGTGCTCAGCCGGGCAGTCAACCCTGTTCCACGGACACGTTGGCCTTGCCTTCCGTTGCTTCGCTGAGGGTAACGGCAGCCGTGACCGTAAGCACTACGGCTGCAAGGATGCCAGATGCGATCCCGACGATCACCCCAAGACGAAACAGGACGGCATGCTCACCGTCGAGCAGTCCGGGGACGATCCGGGGCTCGCCTGGCCGTAGCCACGGCGCCTGCTCCAGGAGAGGCATCGCATCGCCGAGGATCAGTTGCCCCGGATCATCCCGCCTCAATGAATTGGCCGGATTGTTAGCCACGTTAACCTGAGAATTTATGTATACAGCTTCATTGAAGGGCTTCAGCAAACCTTCACGCGCAGGTGCTTCGGAATCGTTTACACCAACCGCTTCAAGGACTTGTTCGGGTTGGGTTGCGCGGTAATTCTTGACCAAATCGCCAAGACTGCCGGCAGCATAAAAATCCTTGAGCGCACGGATATGCTGATTGATCCGGGTTTCGGACACGCCGAGTTCCTGCGCGATCACCTTGATCGGAACCCGGCGGTCGATCAGCTCCATCACCGCACGTTGCCTATCGGTCAACCGCCTTGCGGCGCCGGACGCCATGGTGCTCTCCTCGCTCACTCTAGCGCGCCTATCCCACATTTCGGCGCGATTCGCGTGGGGTTTCTTCCGTTTTGGAGCAAGATGTAGCGCGCAGCGCGATGCAATCATGCCGCCGAGCTGTTGACCCCGACTGATTGCAGGTAACGTTTGATGTTTCGCGCGGCCTGGCGAAGGCGCTGTTCGTTTTCGACCATCGCGATGCGCACATAGCCCTCGCCGTTTTCGCCATAACCAACGCCGGGCGCGACCGCGACCTGCGCCTGGGTAAGCAACTGTTTGGAGAATTCGAGGCTACCCATTGCCTTGAGGGCCGGGGGCAGCGGCGCCCAGGCAAACATCGAGGCCGGTGGCGGCGGAATGTCCCATCCGGCCCGTCCGAACGCCTCGACCATCACATCGCGGCGCTTGTGGTAAAGTTCGCGATTGCTGTCGATAATGTCCTGCGGCCCGTTGAGCGCCGCGCAGGCCGCAGCCTGGATCGGGGTGAACGCACCGTAATCGAGGTATGACTTCACCCGCGTCAGCGCCGCGATCAGCTGTTTGTTGCCGACCGCAAAGCCCATCCGCCAGCCGGCCATCGAATAGGTTTTCGACATCGAGGTGAACTCGATCGCGACATCCTTTGCGCCCGGCACTTCCATGATCGAGCGGGTCGGCTTGCCGTCAAAATAAAGCTCGGAATAGGCAAGGTCGCTGACGATCCAGACCTGGTTTTCCTTGGCCCAGGCCACCAGCCGTTCATAGAAGGGCAGCTCAACCGTCTCGGCGGTGGGGTTGGAGGGGTAGCTGACCACCAGCACCGAAGGCCGGGGCACGGTGTAGTTCATCGCCCGTTCGAGCGATTCCCAGTAATGTTCGTCCGGCGTCGTCGGCACCGAACGGATCGTGGCGCCGGCGATGATGAAACCGAAGGTGTGGATCGGGTAGCTGGGGTTGGGCGCCAGCACCACATCCCCCGGGGCGATGATCGCGGTGGCGAGGCTGGAGAGGCCTTCCTTGGAACCCATCGTCACCACCACTTCGCTGTCGGGATCAAGCTCCACCCCAAAGCGGCGTGCGTAATAGCCCGCCTGCGCGCGGCGCAGGCCGGGGATGCCCTTGGACTGGGAATAGCCGTGGGCGTCAGGCTTTGCCGCCACCTCGCACAGCTTGTCGATGACGTGCTGCGGCGGGGGCTGATCGGGGTTGCCCATGCCGAGATCGATGATGTCCTGCCCCGACAGCCGGGCGGCATGGCGCATCGCATTGACCTCGGCGATCACATACGGGGGCATGCGCTTCATGCGGTAGAACTGGTCATTCATCGTCTGTCATCACCTTGTCTCGGGCGGCCGTGATGAGACCGCCCGCACTACCCCTAGGCGAAGACGGCTGATCGTGGGAAGGCGTTTTCGGCGATTGCGGATACCCGCGATTGGCGGCACAAGCTGTGAGGCGCGGCAATGAAGGGACGTTTGGGGCCATGGCACACGACAACGACCAGACGGCGGCAGCGGGCAAGGGGCTGGAGGGCTTCTTCACCATGCAAGGCGAAGCGATGCGCGAAATGATGGCCGGACGCGGGCTTGAATCGCTGCAAATCCCCGGAATGGACCCAGGCGAACTGACCGAGTGGACCGCCTCTGCCACGCAGCTTCAGCAATTGTGGCTCGATTTTGCCGGGCATCAGGCGCGCCTCGCCGCTGAAAAAGCCGGTCAGGGCGGCAACCTGCTTGATCCGGCACAGTGGCTGGTCATCTCGCAATCGCTGCTGGGGCACTTGCCCAAGACGTTTCTGGATGCGCAGGCGCGGCTGGCACAGGATCAGATGCAGCTGTGGACCGGGGTGATGCAGAGCTTCGCGGCAAGCGCGCCCGGCACCGCGCGCAGCGAAGCGCCCGATCCTGCCGCCCTGCCCCGCAGCGACCGGCGCTTCGCCGATCCCGCCTGGCGCGAACATCCCGCCTTCTTGCTGCTGCACCAGACTTACCTGATGCTCGCAGACTTCTTCCGTGATGCGATGAAAGGCATGGACGGGCTCGACCCGGCCAAGCGCCAACAGCTGGAATTCGCGGTCAGCGCGCTGGCTGAAGCGATGAGCCCGGACAATTTCCTCGCGCTCAATCCGGTGGTGCTCAAGCGCACGATGGAGACGCGCGGGGCCAATCTGGTGCGCGGGATGCAGCATCTCGTCAACGATCTGAAGCGCGGGCAGCTGACCCATACCGATCCCGATGCCTTCCGGCTGGGCGAAAACCTTGCCGCAACGCCGGGCAAGGTGGTGCACGAGACCCCGCTGTATCAGCTGATCCAGTATTCGCCTTCGACCGAGACCGTGCTGGACGTGCCGCTGGTGATCTTCCCGCCGTGGATCAACCGCTTCTACATCCTCGACCTGACGCCCAAGAAAAGCTTCATCAAGTGGGCGGTGGATCAGGGCATTTCGGTGTTCGTGGTCAGCTGGAAAAGCGCCGACGAGACCATGGCCGACGTGGTGTGGGACGATTACATCCGCGCCCAGATCGAGGCGATCGACCATGTTCGCGCGCGGCTGGATGTGCCGGCCGTCCACGCCATCGGCTATTGCGTGGCAGGCACCACGCTGGCGGCGACGCTGGCGGTTCTGACGCGCCGGGGCGAGGCGGACAAGGTGAAGAGCGCGACCTTCTTCACCGCGCAGGTCGATTTCGAGAAGAGCGGCGACCTCAAATATTTCATCGACGACGGCCAGCTGGAAATGATCGGGCAATTGTCGCAACAGGGCTATCTTGACGGGCGCTATCTCGCCGCAACCTTCAACGCGCTGCGCGGGCGCGACCTCATCTGGAACTATGTCGTCAACAACTACATGCTGGGCGAGGATTACCCGGCCTTCGATCTGCTCCACTGGAACGGCGACGTCACCAACCTGCCCTCCAAATGGCACTATGCCTATCTGCGCGATCTCTACCGCGACAACAAGCTGGTGGTGCCCGATGCCCTGTCGGCCGATGGCACTCCGATCGATCTGACGCGGGTGGCCACCCCCAGCTTCGTGCAGGCGGGGCGCGAGGATCACATTGCGCCCGCCGAAAGCGTGTGGCGCATCACGCGGCACTTCGCCGGGCCGCTCGAATTCCTGCTGGCGGGCTCGGGACATATCGCGGGGGTGGTCAATCCGCCTGCTGCGGGCAAGTATCAATACTGGGTCGGCGACAGCGCCGCGCCCTCGCTAAAGGCGTTTGTCGAAAGCGCGAAGGAACATCCGGGCAGCTGGTGGCCGCACTGGCTGGAATGGCTCCACCACCAGTCCGACACGCGCGTGCCTGCAACCGGCAAGCGGGTGCCCGGCGGCAAGGGCGACCGGGTGATCGAGGACGCGCCGGGGCGCTATGTGAAGACCCGCTGAGCCGGAGGGCACGAGCGCCCTCTTGGCATTATTGTGCACTGCACAAAAATACTCTTGACTTCGCCGCGGCACTCACTAATTTGTGCAGTGCAACATGAAGCGAGGTCGTCATGTCCGAAGTTGAAAAGCCTGCTGCTGCACCGGTGAAGCCGGTCGAAGTGAAGGTTCCCGAAGCCAAGCCCGTCGCCAAGATCGATGCCGCGGCCGAGAAGGCCTATGCCGATGCTGCGGCCAAGGTCGCGGTGCCCGTCAAGGCTGCTCCGGCCGCCAAGATCGCGGCTGAACCTGCGCCGGTCGCTCTGGCAACGGCTCCGGTCGTGGCCGCGCCAGTCAAGGCGAAAGCCCCAACCGCGAAGAAAGCCGCTGCGGTAAAGAAGGTTGCAGCCAAGACCTTCAAGAAGACGGCCAAGACCGCTGCCGCCAAGCTCCCCGTCAAGAAGCCGCTTGCCCCCAAGAACGCGGCGGTCCCCGCAATCGCCGCGACCAAGACCAACCCCGTCATCAAGATCAAGGATACCGTCATGGAAACCGTCAAGAACACCGATATCACCGCCACCGCCAAGGACATGCTGGCCGACGTTCAGGCCCGCGCCAAGACTGCCTTCGCCAAAACTTCGGAACTGACCGCCGATGCGGGTGAGTTCACCAAGGCCAATGTCGAAGCCGTCGTTGAAAGCGGCAAGATCTTCTTCTCCGGCGCGCAGGAACTGCTCAAGGACAATGTCGAAACCGGCAAGACCGTGATGGAAACCGTCACTGAAGACGCCAAGAAGATGGCCGCCGTCAAGTCGCCGACCGAGCTGATGCAGCTCCAAGGTGAAATCGCCCGTCGCAACTTCGATGCGATGGTCTCCTACGGCTCCAAGCGCACCGAAGCGTGGGTGAAGCTCTACAACGATGCCTTCGCCCCGATCTCGAACCGCGTCAGCGTTGCTGCGGAAAAGATCGGCAAGGCTGCCTAAACATCAGGATTTTGCGAACCGGGCCTCTCCTCTCTCCCTATCCCGGTTCACGAAAACGCGCCGCGAGGCGCCGGCCCGAGCAAGCACGGCTTGCTCGGGCCTTTTGCATCCGCGCACCCCGCTGTCAGAGCCCAGCCGCACTGAAATGATTCCAACCAACCGCTTGCACCTCGCCAAGCGAATCCCATAATGGAGAGCCATGCCCAACACCGCCTTCCCTGCCCTCGCCGATCAGGCCGAGCCGCTTTTGCCGCTCGCTCTGCCCGCGCGTGCTGCGGGGGATGATGCCAATGATGATGGCGGCAAGGATGGGAGCGGCGAGGGCCAGGTCGGCGTCGCCACCAAGACCCGCGCCAAGCCCAAGAAGCCGAGCCAGTACAAGGTGCTGATGCTGAACGACGATTACACCCCGATGGAATTCGTGGTGCTGGTGCTGAAGCGGTTCTTCAGCATGGACCTCGAACAGGCGACGCGCGTGATGCTCCACGTCCATCAGCGCGGCGTGGGGGTGTGCGGGATCTTCACCTATGAAGTCGCCGAAACCAAGGTGAATCAAGTGATGGATTTCGCCCGCCAGAACCAGCACCCGCTGCAATGCACGCTTGAAAAGGCGTGACGCGTCAGTTCCACCACCCTGAACCCGATCCGGTCTTACCGGGGCAGGAAAGTGTCTGGAACTATCCCCGTCCCGCCATCGCCGAGCCGACTTCGCGTCATGTCCTGATCCGCCACCGCGGCACGGTGATCGCCGATACCTGCGCCGCGTGGCGCACGCTCGAAACCTCGCACCCGCCGACCTATTACATCCCGCAAGGCGACATCGCGATGCGGCATCTCGCGCCCAATGCCGCCCGCTCGATTTGCGAATGGAAGGGGCAGGCGGTTTATTGGGATGTGCTATCCGGCGAGGGACGGATTGCGGCGGCAGGCTGGTCCTACCCCTCCCCCACCCCGGGTTTCGCTGGCATCAAGGATCATATTGCCTTCTACGCTGCACCTTTCGATGAAGTGCTGATCGACAGCGAACAGGTAACCCCTCAGCCGGGCGGCTTCTATGGCGGCTGGACCACATCGCGCGAAGCGGGGCCGTTCAAGGGCATCCCCGGCAGCCGGTTCTGGTAACGCCGCGCCTTATCTGCAACACTTCAGAGCAATTGGGGGCATGACGCGCGCGCGCGAAAACGCTAGGGCGGCATGGCCCCCGGGCAATTGACGGAAAATACCGCCCTTGTTCACCGTGATCCCCAGCATAGACCGTTATATCCTCCGGCTGGTGATTGTCCCCATGCTCGGCGTCTTCGCGCTCGCCGCGTCGTTGCTGATGCTCGACAAGATGCTGCGCCTGTTCGATTTCGTCGCGGTCGAAGGCGGGCCGGTTGGCGTGGTGTTCAAGATGCTGGGCGCGCTGATCCCCGAATATGCGAGCCTTGCCATACCGCTGGGCCTGCTGCTCGGCGTGCTGCTGGCGTTCCGCAAGCTCGCCACGACGTCGGAGCTCGATACGATGCGCGCGGTGGGCCTGTCCTATAACCGCCTGCTCAGGATGCCCTACCTTATCACGCTGGCGCTGGTGGCGGTGAACGTGATGCTGGTGTTCTACATCCAGCCGATCAGCCGTTATTATTACGAGCAGATGGATTACGAATTGCGTTCAGGCGCGCTCGGCGCGTCGATCAAGGTCGGGGAGTTTACCACCCTGGCTGACCGCATGGCACTGCGTATCGAGGCGAGCGAGGATGATGGCCGCCGCCTGATCGGGATCTTCGCCCGTGTCGCCAACAGCAAGGGGCAGGTGCTTTCGATCTCGGCGCGCGAAGGGGCCTTTCTTGCCACCCGCGACAACCGCGATACGATCATCCTGCGCCTGACCGAGGGCACGATCATTCAGGACACCGGATCGGCCACGCCCCGGGTGCTGAGCTTCAGCCGCCACGATCTGCCGATCGATCTGCCCGCGATCGAGAAATTCCGCGCGCGCGGTGATCAGACGCGCGAATATATTCTGCCCGAATTGCTGCGCATCGGCTGGAGCGGCGACAGTCCGCAGGACGCGCAAGCCGCCAGCGTTGCCAGCTTCAATTTCCGGCTGGTCGAAATCCTGATGATGTTCCTGATGCCGCTGCTGGCAGTCGCGCTGGCGATCCCGCCCAAGCGATCCACCAGCGCGCTGGGCGTATTCGTATCGATCGTGATGGTGGTGGCCTATCACAAGATCAATCAATACGGCGAGGATGTCGCCTCGCTCGGCCGGCTTGATCCGATGCTGGCTTTCTGGGTGCCGTTCGTGGTGTTCGCCGGGCTGATCCTGTGGATGTATTACCGGGTCGCTTACGTCCCCGGTGGGCAGGCGATTGGCGCGCTGGAGACCGCCTTTGCCAGAACCGGCAAGCGCATCGGCGCGCTGTTCGCCCGCCGCCGCCCACGCGCCGCTGGCCCTGCGTCCGTGGCGGCCCCGGCGGAATAGACACACAATGCAGCTCGACTTCTTCCCTTCGCGCACGCTGACGCTGTATCTGGCAAAGATGTTCGTGGTGCGCATCCTGGCGGTGCTCGTCATGCTGGTGCTGGTGCTGCTGGCGCTCGATCTGCTGTCGGCGACGGGGAAGATTCTTGCCCCGGACGGCAATGGTCAGGCCGAGATCCTGCGCTATGCCAGCCTGCGCCTGCCGCAGCTGGTGTCGCGGTTCCTGCCCTATTCGGTGCTGCTGGCGACGCTGATTACGCTGGTGACGCTGAACCAGAACAGCGAGGTGGTGGCGATGAAGGCGGCCGGGCTTTCGGCCCATCAGGTGCTCTCGCCGTTGCTGCTGACGGCGGCGGTGGTCGCGCTGGTGAGCTTTGGCTTCAACGAACGCATCGTCACCCGCGCCAATGCAACGCTGAAGGCGTGGGAGGCGGCCGAGTTCGGCCCGATCCCGCCACCGCAAAGCGGCGGGATGCGATCCAGCCTTTATCTGACCGATGGCGACAACATCCTTGCCGCCGCCACGCTGACCGGCACGGGGGAGAAAATCGTGCTGAGCGGCGTGACCTGGTATGCGCGGGCGCCCGGAGGGATCATCCGCGAACAGGTGCGCAGCCCCCGTGCGGTCTATGCCGCACCCGGCTGGCGGCTGGAAAACGCGGAACGGTTCGACGTCGCCGGAGCCGTCACCCAGACCCTGCCGGCGTTGGTGGTCGGCACCGGCCTGACGCCAGAACGGATCATGCTGCAATCGGTCGATCCCGATGCGCAGAGCTTCTGGGAACTGTCGGAAAGCATCGCCGCCTACGATACGGCGGGGCGCAACACCGACGAGATGCGCGCCAAGTGGTGGCACCGGGTTTCCGGGCCATTGTCCGCACTGCTGATGCCGCTGCTGGGCTCGATCGCGGCCTTTGGCCTGGCGCGGTCGGGCCAGCTGTTCGTGCGCGCGATCATCGGGATGGCGCTGGGCTTTGCCTATTTCGTGGTCGATAACGCCGCGCTTGCCATGGGCAGTTTCGGGGGATACCCGCCCTTCCTTGCCGCTTGGGCGCCGTTTCTGTTGTTCCTGCTGGTTGGCGAGACGGTGCTGATCCGGACGGAGGAGTGACTTGGTCTCTCCGCCTCGCGCGTGCTGCCGATGCCGAGGCCATGCCGGGGGTCGAGCTTGCCGCGGCGGTCGCCTTTGCGGGCGAGCCTTCGATCGATCCATCGCGCACCCGGTCTGCTGAGGACTATGCCCGGCTGATCCGCAGGGGCCATAGCCTGGTCGCCCATGTGGGCGAGATGATGGCCGGTTTTCTCGTCGCCCAGCCGTTCAGCCGCGAACTGCATATCTGGGAAATGGATGTCGCCCCCGCCTTTCAGCGGCGCGGGATCGGAGCCGGGCTGGTGCGCGCGGCGATGATCGACGCGCGCAATACGGGGTTCCGGGCGCTTACCCTGACGACATTCCGTGATCTTGCATGGAACGGGCCGTTCTATGCGCGACTTGGGTTTGAGGAAGTCACCGCGCTCGACGCTCACCCCCGGCTGGCGGGCGAACTGGCGAACGAGATTGACGACGGCCTCCCCGCCGACCGGCGCTGCGCGATGATCTGTTTTCTGGATTGAAAGGCGGAACGCAGTTTCCGTTCGCCCTGAGCCTGTCGAAGGGCCGCACTTTTTCTCCGGCGCACAAGTAAGCAGGACGGTGCTTCGACTAGCTCAGCACGAACGGAGATAGAGCCTAACCCCTCGCCCCCATCGTGCTCTTCGCAATCCGGCCGACCAGCGGCAGCATCCCCGGATGGTTGGCGCCTTCGTAGGTCGAACCCGTGCCCAGCTCGCGCGCAAGGCGCCGGTGCGCTTCGGGGAGGTCGTGATAGGGCATCGAGGGCATCAGATGGTGCAGCGCATGATAGCGAAGGCCCACGGGTGCCCAGATCTCTGCGGCCATCCCCGGCGGGGGCACGTTCACGCTGTCGAGGAACTGGGCCGTCACCGTCATCGCCTCGCCCTCGTTCTCCCACAGGTGCGCGACCAGGGTGCGAAGCTGGTTCAGCACCGCCGCGAGCGAAAGGATCGCCAGCGCCGTGGCGAGCGGCTGCCAGCCGAATACGAATACGCTGGCGATCAGCGCCATCGCCCACAGGCTTGCGCCCGCTTCCTGCCAACGCACCCGGCCCGCAAACTCACCTTCGGGCGGCTTGCGGCGAAACTCGGGGTTGATCGAAAGCGCGGAAAACCGCTCCCATGTGAAGGTGCGCAGTGGCGGGATCAGCAGGCCGAGCGGATAGAGCACCCCGAACCGCACAATCAGCGCCACCGGTAGCAGCATGGCCACCAGCACGAACAACGGCAGGCTCCACGGCTTCATCAGCGCCAGCGGCAGGTATTCGGGGTCTTCGATGGTGCCATATTGCGTGCGCTTGTGATGGATCACATGGACGCCTTCATACATGAAGCTGGGCGTCAGCATCGGGATGCCGACCAACAGGTTCCAGCCCGTGCGGAAGCCCGGCAGGGCATCGCGGTGGATATGGGTCAGCTCGTGAATGAACATCAGCGCGCGGTACAGCGCCAGCGCCGCGACCAGCCCGGCGGCGATCTGCACCGCGAGGTTGGCCGACAGGATCGCCGCTGCAATCCCGGCATAGCCTACACCGGCAGAGATCAGCATGTCGGTCCAGTAGATGCCGGGGCGCGCCTCACCCAGCCCCTTGGTGAGGTCGCGCGCGGCGCGCAGCATCGCCTTGTCGTCCTCGGCCATGAACGCCGCACGGGTCGCGCGCGGGGCAGGCGCGCGCGCGGCGGAATGAGCAGGCTCAAGGGTCTGGTGCATGGTCATCGGCTTTACGTTCCTGAAGGCTTGCCCTAGCGCAAAAGCAGGCTTCGGCCAAACGCGGCATGTTGGTGAGTGTGATCGACAGCCTTGCGGCAATCGCCCGGGCACGACACACATGCCTTGACCCAGCGCACATACGAAGGACCAGGGCGTGACGGATGCGAACAGGCGCGAGGCGGAGATAAGGATCGAGCCGGTCCGCGACAAGCGCGGCCGGGCGGCCTTCGTCGACCTCGGGCGGACTTTCTCGGCCCGGCTGGCGCATTTCGTGCCGCAGCTGCGCAGCGAGCAGCTCGAACTGGTCGATCCGGGCAAGAACCCGTTCTTCGGCCATGCCCGCGTGCAGTTGTTTCTGGCCAAGGCGGGCGACCGGCCGGTGGGGCGAATTTCGGCGCATATTGACGAACTCGCCCTCGCCATGCCTGCCGAACAGGGCTTCGGCCCCGGCACAGGCTTTTTCGGCTACTTCGACGCCGAAGACGAGAACGTGGCCCGCGCCCTGCTGGCCACCGCCGAGGCATGGCTGGCGGGCGAGGGCATGAAGCGCGTGCTTGGCCCGATCTCGTTGTCGATCTGGGAAGAGCCGGGGCTGCTGGTGCGCGGGCAGGATCATGCGCCGATGATCATGATGGGCCATCACCCGGCGCACTATGCCGCGTGGATCGAAGCGGCGGGCTATGCCCGCGCCAAGACGCTCTACACCTATGATCTCGACATCACCCGGCCCTTCCCGCCGCTGGTGCAGCGGATCGTGCAATCCGGGCACAAGAACGCGCGGATCAATGTGCGCCGGGTGCGCAAGGCCGATTGGGACGCCGAGGTGGCGATCATTCTGGGCATTCTCAACGATGCGTGGTCCGACAATTGGGGCTTCGTGCCGTTCAGCCCCGCCGAGGTCGCCTATGCCGGCAAGAAGCTGCGGCCGATCATCAAGGAAGAACTCAACATGATCGCCGAGGTCGACGGGCGCCCGGTGGCCTTCATGCTGACCTTCCCCGACGTGAACGATGCGCTGGCGAAGATCAAAGGCAAGCTGTTCCCGCTGGGCTGGATCACGATGCTGCGCTGGCTCAGGCACCCCAAGGGGGCAGGGATGCGGGTACCGCTGATGGGGGTGCTGAAAGAACTGCACAACAGCCGGCTGGCCAGTCAGCTCGCCTTCATGATGATCGAGACCATCAGGCTTGAGGCCAAGGGCAAGTTTGCTTCCACGCGCGGGGAGCTGGGCTGGGTGCTGGAAGACAATCAGGGCATGGTCGCAATCGCCGACACCATCCAAAGCACGATCAACCGCGAATACGCGATTTATGAGCGGAAGCTGGGGTAACGGCCGACGGAAAAAAGGCCTCTGCTCGCGAACGAGCAGAGGCCTTTCGGGATCGTATCACCAGCCGCTTGGACGGGAGGGGGGTCTCGGCGGTGACATTCCCATAATGCACCGGCAATTATGCGGTTCCCGCCCTGTGCAATTTTTTTCGAAGGACTTTAACACGCCTATCCGACGACCCTGTGATGAGGGCGCGACGGCAGTCTGCGGAACCGCTATGGGGGCCAATTCATTGCCTGTTTACGCGCCCATAACCGGAGTTGCCTGATGTCTTTCGCCAGCCAGATTGCTGCCAACCTGCCGTTCCTGCGCCGCTATGCGCGCGCGTTGACCGGATCGCAGGCCAGCGGCGATGCCTATGTGCGCGAGATGCTGGAAGCGGCGCTGGCCGATGCGGCGCTGATGGCAAGCCTCGCCGAAGGCCGGGTGCCGCTCTACCGCGCGTTCAGCAAGGTCTGGGCCAGCGCCTCCGGGCCGGAGGCCACCGGCACGGCCGCTGACCACAGCGCCAGCGAGCACGAGGCCGGTGCGCAGACGCGGCTCGGGGCGATTACACCCCCGGCGCGGCAGGCGCTGCTGCTGACAACGCTGGAGGATTTCACCGTCGCAGAGACGGCGGCGATCCTTGATCGCACGCCTGACGAGATCGCCGCGCTGGTGGCAGATGCGGTGGCCGAGATCGACCGCGAGCAGAGCACGACGGTTCTGATCATCGAAGACGAACCGCTGATCGCCATGCAGCTGGAAGAGCTGGTCGCCCGGCTTGGCCACACGGTCAGCGGCACCGCTGCCACCCGCACCCAAGCCCGCGCAGCCGTTGCCGAGGCAGTGCCGGGGCTGGTGCTGGCGGACATCCAGCTGGCCGATGGGTCATCCGGCCTCGATGCGGTGGATGATATCCTGGCGGCGGGCACCATGCCGGTGATCTTCATCACCGCCTATCCCGAACGCCTGCTGACCGGCGACCGGCCGGAACCGACCTATCTGGTGACCAAGCCGTTTCAGGAAGCGACGGTGCGCGCGGCGATCAGTCAGGCGCTGTTCTTCGGATCGACGCGGCCTTTGTAGCCCTTCCCCTTGGGGAAGGGTTGGGATGGGGGTTCGACGTCCCGAAGGTGCGGAGCCCCCACCCCCGGCCCCTCCCCGAGGGGAGGGGAGAAAGGGCCATCAAGGCTTCTTCACCCGCCTATCAGGTTCCTTTTCGCGGATGCGGAAGTCGGCGGGGCGGCGGACGGGGACGCGCAGCACGCAGCGCACGCCTTCGGGCGCGAAGTCGAGCGTGACCGGCTGGCGCAGCTCGTGGGCGACCACTTTCTCGATCAGTTCGGTGCCAAAGCCCCTGCGGCGCTGAGTGGCAACCGGCGGTCCGCCGCTTTCGCGCCATTCGACTTCGGCCCACCCGCCCTGCTCCCCCTCGGCGTGGGGGCCGCGCTGCCAGCGGATCGTCACCTGCCCGTCGGCGACACTCAGCGCCCCGTATTTCGCCGCATTGGTGGCAAGTTCGTGGACCGCCAGCCCGAACGACAGGGCATCGTTGGGCGCCAGTTCCAGCTCCGGCCCCTCCAGCAGGATCGCGTCGCCAAGCATGGCGCGGAAATGCTGCAGCTCAGCCTCGATCACCGCGCGGATCGGGGTGGTGCCCCAGTCGGTCACGGTGAGGAGGTCGTGCGTCGCCGAAAGCGCACGGATGCGGCCTTCCAGGCTATCGGCAAAATCATCGAGGCCGTGCGCGCGCCTGCGGGTCAGCGACAGGATGGAGAGCACATTGGCGAGCGTGTTCTTGACCCGATGGTTCAGCTCGCGGGTCAGCGAATTGCGGATCGCGTGCTGTTCTTCGAAGAAGGCCAGCCGCGCCTGATCCTCGAACGCCTGCTGGGTGAGCAACCGGGCGAGCAGCATCAGCAAGCTGGCAAGCGCGAGGCCGAAGATCAGCGTCACCATCGACAAAGAGGATAGCACCTGCTGCTGGGTGCTCTCGATCACCAGCATCAGCTTGCGGTCGGCAATGGTGACGTCTTGCTGCACCGTCGTGCGCGCCGCCGTGTTGCCCATGGTGTGCGCGACCAGCAGATGTTCGGTGCTGATCTCGCCGTCGTAAAGCCGCACTCCGAAATTGCCTTCTCCCTCGCGGTCGATCGCAGCATCGAGGAATTCGCGCGCCCGGAAGGGGGTGTAGACGAAGCCTGTAAGCTGCCGCTCGCCCGTGGCCGCGGCGCGAAACACCGGCATGTAGATCGCGAAGGCCGGGGCAGAGCCGCTGGTTTCCTGCCGCAGCACGATCCGCCCCGAAGCAGCCGGGCGCGACGTCAGCTCCGCCTCGGCCATGGCGGCGGCGCGGGCCGGATCGGAATACATGTCATAGCCGAGCGCGCGGCGGTTGGTCGGCGTGGCAGGCGCAAACATCGCCACCGGGGCGATCCGTCCGGTGCCCGCAGCAGGGGTGGGAAACACATCGGGATAGGCGGGCTGGCTGGCGCGGGTGCGGGCGAGGAAAGCGGGCAGATTGCGCGCTTCGAGCACGGGAATCCAGCCGATCCCCTCGGCACCCGAATATTCGGTATTGAGCTTTAGTGCCCGCACGAAATTGTCAAAGGTCTCGGGTGCGACCTCGGGAACGCTGGAAAACAGCGCAGCGCCCGCCCTGAGGTAGGAGGAAAAGGCGCTCCCGCTGCGATCCAGTGCGGCGGCGATGCCTTGCGCATATTCGCCCATCACAGCGCGTTCGCGGGCGCGGGCGTTGCTTTCGATCGCGTAGACGCTGAGCCCGGTGATGGCGGCCAGCGCCAGAAAGATCACCAGCGGGATCGCCCGCGGATACAGCACCAGCCAGCGCCGCGCCCGTCCCGAAGTTGGCGGCGGCGTGGCCGACGGGTCGGGGGCAGGACTGAGAGCATTGGGGTTGATGATGCGTTTCCTGTGTGAGCGCACGGGGCTTTGCGATGGGGCCTGGGGATGGAGGCGGAACCAAACAGGTAGCGTATCGTTCGATAAACGTCCAAACTCGGTTTCCGGCGACCGGGACGATCCCCAAGGGGATCAGCGCGCCGGAAAAGGGGTAGCCGGTTTGGGACAACGGGATCAGCAACGAACCGAGGGCGATATGGCCTCGATGAACGATCAGGGCGAAAGCGGCGGCGGCAGGTCTGGCAGCCCCGATCGGCGCGTGCCCGAATGGGCCGGCGGGCTGAAGCAGCTTTACGACTCGGTCGTCGAAGAGGCTCTGCCGGACAGTTTCAAGGATCTGCTCGACCGGCTCGACGCGATGGATGCCGCGCGCGGTCGTGGCGGGAGCGGGTCAGGTGACGGTCAGTCCGCCGAGGGTGGCCGGGACGCTGGTCGATGAGCGCAGCGCGCCAGACCGGCGATGCGGGCGAGACCACGCAACAATCCGATTTCAAGCGCGAACTCACCGGGGTCGTCCCGCATCTGCGCGCCTTTGCGCGCGGGCTGTGCGGCCGGCCCGATCTGGCCGACGATCTGGTGCAGGAAACGCTGCTGAAGGCATGGGCCGCGCAGGAGCGGTTCGAGCCCGGCACCTCGATGCGCGCCTGGACCTTCGTGATCCTCAGGAACGCCTATCTCACCGACATGCGCCGCAACCGCTTTCGCGGCGAGTATGACGAGGGCGTGGCCGAACGCATCCTGACAGCGCCCGCCGGGCAGGAGGAGCCGATCCATCTGTCGGATCTGCACCGCGCGCTGCTGACGCTCCCCGCCGAACGGCGCGAGGCGCTGCTGCTGGTGGGTGCGGGCGGATTTTCCTACGAAGAGGCAGCGGCGATCTGTGGCTGCGCGGTCGGCACGATCAAGAGCCGGGTGGGCCGCGCCCGCGCTGCCTTGGCCGAGATGCTGTCCAATGGCGCCATCCCGCGCCGCTCCACCGATGACGAGATCGCGCACAACGCGATCCTCAAGGAACTGGACGAAGTGGCAGCCGGGAACGGCGTCAGCACGCGCGGCTGACGCAGCCTATCCGAACAGCCGCCCGGCGACCGCATCGAGCTTGGCCAGCATCGCGGGGTCATGCTCCTCCGGCGCGGTGATGACAGCATCGTCGAGCGCCGTATCGATCGGTGAAGGCTCGCGCTCAGGCGGCAAATCCTCGATGAAGTGCTTGACCATCGCCCGCGCCAGCGCCCCGTTGGCCTGCATCTGCTGGACTACCTCGGCAACGTCCACCGCTTCGCCCTCCCGCCAGCAATCGTAATCGGTGACCATGCCGACGAGCCCGTAAGGCAGCTCCGCCTCGCGCGCGAGCTTGGCTTCAGGCATCGCGGTCATCCCGATCACGTCCGCGCCCCAGGCCCGGTACATGCGGCTTTCCGCGCGGGTGGAGAATTGCGGGCCTTCCATGGCAAGATAGGTCGCCCCCACCGCGATCTTGCCACCGGCCTTGGCGACGGCGTGGGCGGCCATGTCGGACAGGCGCGGACAGACCGGATCGGCCATCGACACGTGGGTGACAAAGCCGCTGCTGAAGAAGGTGCTGGGGCGGTGGACGGTGCGATCGATGAACTGTTCAACTACCGCAAAGCGCCCCGGCTCCAGCTCTTCGCGCAAAGATCCGACCGCGCTGATCGCAAGAATATCGGTGCAGCCTGCGCGTTTGAGCGCATCGATATTGGCGCGGGCGTTCAACTCGGTGGGCGTGATCGGGTGGCCGCGCCCGTGACGCGGGAGGAAGCGCACCTTCACGCCCGCAAGGGTGCCGCACAGGATCTCGTCCGACGGATCGCCCCATGGCGTGTCGATGGCGATCCACTGCGCGTCCTCGATGCCGTCGATGGCATAGAGGCCCGATCCGCCGATGATCCCGATGCACCATTCGCTGGCCATGCGCCTGTGCCTGTCCTCTCTCTGATGTCAGGGCCTTAGGTCAGGTCGAAGCGGGTCGGCAAGGCCCTGCGGATCATCTTTTCCGCCGCCGCATAGGGCTGCGCGATGGCGGGCAGGGCCTGCATTGCGCCGAAATGCCGGGCAAGACCGGGCCAGGCACCAAGCGGGGTTTCAGCCACCAGCGCCGCCTGCATCAGCACGCAGGCGACCGAGATGTCGGCGATGGACAGGGCATTCCCTGCGAAGAAATCGCCGCCCGCCAGCCGCGCCTCCAGCACGTCCAGCACCGGCGGCAGCTCGTTCGCCCAGCCTGCGCGGGCCTTGTCGAGATCGGGCGCTTCGCCTTTCAGGATGGCGAAGAAGATCGGGCGGAAAATGCCAAGACCCGCTGCCGCCGCCAGCGCGGTATCGGCGTATTCCTCGATGAACAGCGCCGTGCCGAGCGCCATCGGATCGTCAGGATACAGCGCAGGCGCGGGGTGCTTCTTCTCGATAAAGGCGCAGATCGCCGAGGAATCCGCGATGGTGCCCGCCACACCCTCCTCCGCCACCGACCGGTCGCGCAGCACCGGGATGCGCTTCATCGGCGAGATTTCGGCAAACCATTCGGGCGGATTGAAGACGTTGATGGTGTCAAGCTCGTAAGGCACGCCCTTGGCGATGCACACGCCCATCACCTTGCGCACGAAGGGCGAAACGGGGCTGCCGTAAATCACCAGATCGGGACGGGAATCGGTCACGGCCATGCTCCTCAAGTCATCTTCGCGCCCGCATCCATAGGCCGCCGTGCCATTAGCGCAATCGTCAGGTGATCGCACCGATGCGCCCCGTTAGCATGTCTTGCGCGCCAGGCGATTGCGTTTTCCTATGCAACGCGCCACTTTGACGACCAAGGAAACAAGCCCCTTCGTGAGAGAGGAACGATCATGGTCACCCAGTACAAGAACCTCATCGGCGGCGAGATGATCGCAACCGACCGCTGGCTCGATGTCGTGAATCCGGCGAACGAACAGGTGATCGGCCAAGTCCCGGCCTGCGGCGAGGCCGAGCTTGACCGCGCGGTCGCCGCCGCGCGTGCGGCATTCAAGACCTGGAAGAACTCCACCTTCGAACAGCGCCAGGCCGCGTGCCTCGCCATCGCCGATGCGATCAAGGCGAATGCCGAGGAGCTTTACCGTCTGCTGACCAGCGAACAGGGCAAGCCCCACGCCCAGGCCAAGGGCGAAATCTTCGGCGCGGCGGGGCTTGCCAAGGCGCAGTCGACGCTGAAGCTGGAGGACGAGATCATCCAAGACGACGATACCCGCCTCCACCGCCACCGCCGTGTTCCGGTGGGCGTCGTCGGCGGAATCGTGCCGTGGAACTTCCCGGTTTCGATGGCGATCCAGAAGATCGTGCCTGCGCTGATGAGCGGCTGCACCATTGTGCTGAAGCCCTCGCCCTTCACCCCGCTCACCACCCTGCGCATCGCCGAGCTGATCGCGGGCGCGGTGCCTGCCGGCACGGTCAACATCATCACCGGCGAAGACGCGCTCGGGCCGATGATCACCACCCACCCCGATATCGACAAGATCACCTTCACCGGATCGACCGCGACGGGCAAGAAGATCATGGAAGGCGCCAGCGCGGACCTCAAGCGGATCACGCTGGAGCTGGGCGGCAACGACGCCTCAATCGTGCTGCCCGATGCCGATCCGAAGAAGGTTGCCGAGCAGCTGTTCTGGTCGAGCTTCATGAATGCGGGGCAAGTCTGCATCGCGGCCAAGAGGGTCTACATCCACGAGGATATCTATGACGAGCTGAGCGCCGCGATCGTCGAATATGCCAGGACCGTGACCGTCGGCGATGGCGCGCAGCAGGGCACCGGGGTCGGCCCGATCCAGAACCGCAAGCAATATGACCGCGTTGTCGAACTGATCGAGGACGCCAAGGACAATGGCTACACGTTCCTGCTCGGCGGGGACGTGGACCCCAGCGGCACCGGGTATTTCGTGCCGCTGACCATCCTCGACAATCCTCCGGAAGATGCCCGGATTGTCGCCGAGGAGCAGTTCGGCCCCGTGATGCCGCTGATGAAGTTTTCCACCGAGGAGGAGGTCATCGCCCGCGCCAACGCGTCCGACTACGGGCTTGCAGGCGCAGTGTGGACCGGCAACCCCGACAAGGGCGTGGAAATTGCCGAGCAGCTGGAAACCGGCACGGTGTGGGTCAACGAATACATGCACCTGTCGCCCTTCGCGCCGTTCGGCGGGCACAAGCAGTCGGGCTTTGGCGCCGAATACGGGAAGGAAGGCCTGAAGGAGTTTACCTACCCGCAGGTCATTACGGTCAAGCGGGACAGGCAGCCCGCCTGACCGCAGTTGCGCGGCGGGGCGATGCTCAACCCCGCCGCCACCACCCGGCGAGCAGACTGCCGATCACCACATGCCACACCGCCGAAATCGCCGCCGGAACCGGGGTGAGCGCGGCCTCGGTCATGCTGGCGAACTGCGCGGTGAAGGCCGGGTTCTTGGCGAGGCCTGAACCGAGGCCGGAATTCTGCATCCCCACCTCGATCGAGATGGTCCGCGCTGTGATCGCGTCCAGCCCCAGCGCCCTCGCCAAGCCGTAACCGAGGCCAAAGCCCGCAAGGTGCAGCAGCAAGGTCGCCAGCAGCAGCACGCCTGCGTGCTCCGCGATCTGCGCCTTGGCTCCGCCCACGATCCCGCCCACGATCAGGATCACCAGCACAATCGCGACCACGGGCAGCAGCGCATTCACCCGCTCTGCCAGACGCGGGAACAGGCGGTTGAGCAGCGTTCCCAGCACCACCGGCACCAGCACGATGCCGACCATGTTGATAAGCAGGCTCAGCCGGTCGATTTCGACATAGGCCCCGGCCAGCGCGCCGGTCAGCAGCGGGGTCAGCGCCACGGCGGCGAGCGTCGATGCCATCGTCATCGCCACTGACAGCGCCACGTGGCCGCGCGCGATATAGGTGACGATGTTCGACGCCGTACCCCCCGGGCAGCAGGCAACAAGAATCAGGCCGACCGCCAGCCCCGGCCCCAGGCCCAGCGCGCGGGCAATGGCGAAGCCCGCCAATGGCATGATCGTGAATTGCAGCGCCACCCCGGCAATCAGCGCGCGCGGCATCCGCGCAAGGGCACGATAATCGTCGAAGGTCAGCGTCAGCCCCATGGCCAGCATCACGGTGCCCAGCGCGAGGCCAAGCAGCGGCTGCCCGGCAAAGGTGATCTGCCCGTCGGTCATCCAGGTGAAGCCTGCCGGCCACACCCATGCGAGTCCGACGCCGAGCAATGTCAGCAGCGCGAAGTTATTCGTGATGATGCGCAGCATTGCCTGTTCCCTGTGCCCCTGTGGCCCCGCTCCTGCCAGCCTGCCGCGCGGCTTACCAGTGCTTCAGGGGACACATTCCACTTCGAGCAGCGCCCTAAGGTCTTTCAGCGCCTTGGCACGCAGCTGGTGGACACGCGGCACGCTGACTTCCAGCACGGCGGCGATTTCGGTGAGGTTCAGCTCCTCGACGAAGAACAATTGGAGCACCAGCTTCAGCCGGTCGGGCAAGGCGGTCATGGCGCGGATCAGGCGCTCGCGATCTTCCGATGCGCACAGCGCCTCGAAGGGATCGGGATCGTTGCTGGCAAAAGCGAGGCTCGTCTCGTCATAGGCATCGTCGATCGGGGTGAGCCTCACCCCCGAACCCTCGATGGCGAGCAGTTCAGCATCGCTCACCTCCATCGCGCGGGCAAGCTCGGCGCGGCTGGGCTCACGCCCCAACGACCCGCGCAGCATCGCAAGCGCGCGCTCATATTCGCTGCGCCGGGCGCGGGCGGTGCGGCTGTCATGGGCGATGCGGCGCACTTCATCCAGCATCGCCCCGCGCACGCGGATCTTGGCATAGGCGGCAAAACCGTCCTCGGTCGGCCCGGCGTGGCGCTGGGCACATTCCGTCAGCGCGAGAATCCCCGCCTGCATCAGATCCTCGATCTCCAACCCGTCCCGCCCGCGCCCGTTAATGTGCCAGGCAGCGCGGCGCACCAGCGGGAGGAAGCGGCGCACGCGGTCCTCAACCTCCGCGCGAGACGGCGCGTAAGGCTGCGTCAGCGCGCCAAAGGCGGCGTGGTCGTGCTTCATGCGGCAAGCTCCTGCGCGGCTGGACCGGAAAGTGCGGGGGGCTGCTCCCCAGCCGCGCCGATCACGCCGATCACGGCAATCGGCTGGCTGGCGGGCAGTTCGGCGATGGAGAGGACAAGAACGCGCGGCGCGCGCGACTTGAGCAGCGCGGCGAGCGCGCGGCGCGCCGGCGGCTGGACGATCAGGGCAATCGGGCCGCCCTCGGCATCGGCAATCTGGCCCGCTTCGCGCACGATCATGCTGCCGCAGTCAGGCTCGATCAGTGGCTGGCCGGTGGCCGGGTCGGTCATCCCGCCCAGGATCGCGCTTTCCAGCCCCGCATCGAGCGTCACGACCTTCAGCGTCTCGCCGGGCGCGGTGATGCGGGCGACCAGACGCGGGGCGAGGTCCGCACGCACGGCGTCGATCAGCGCATCGAAATCGGCCGTCTTCTGCAAGGCCAATGCCAGCGCGGTGAACAGCGGTTGGGGGTGCGCAAGCCCGATCCCGTCGGCAATCAGCGCCCGCAGTGTGCGGGTGAGCGCGGCGAGGGGGAGCGGGTCGGGATGGACCGCCTCGACCAGAGCGGGAGAGCGCGCCTTGAGGCCATCGACCCATTCGCGCACTTCGTCCGGCCCGAGCAGTTGGTGTGCCTCGGTGAGCAAGGCCTGATTGGCGTGGGTGGCGATAACCGTGGCCGGGTCAACCACCAGAAAGCCCTCGGCGATGGCATGGTCGCGCGACGGCGGCGCAATCCATAGGGCAGGACAATCGAAGCTGGGATCGCGGGTGGGTTCTCCCGTCAAACCATGTCCGGCCCGCACCTCGCCTGCATCAATCGCGAGCAGCTTGCCCGGCCGCACGCTGCCCTGCGCGATGCTTACCCCGCCCAGCAGCAGGGCATAGTCCTGCGCGGGCAGATCGAGCGAATCCCTGATCCGGAACTGCGGGAGCACAAAGCCGAGATCGCGCGACAGCTGCTTGCGGATGCCGGTGATGCGGGTCATCAGCGGCGCGCCCTGCAACGCATCGACAAGGCCGACGAGGCCATAGCCCAGCTCAATCGTGACAAGCGTTCCATCCGCGACATCGGCGAGCGCGATGTGATCGGGGGCGATCTCGTCTACCGGCTCGGGCGGCGGCGCTGGCGCGGCGGCGCGGCGCTTCAATTGCCACCAGATGGCACCGGCGATACCGGCACCCGGCAGGAAGATCATTTGCGGCATGGCTGGCACCACGCCGACCGCGCCAAGGATCAGCGCCACCGGCAGCCACCCGCGCGGATCGGCGAACTGCCCGCCGATCTGCCCCGTCAGGTCGCGGGCGTCGGCAACGCGGGTGACGATGGCGGCCGCCGCGATCGAGAGCAGCAGCGCGGGCACCTGCGCCACCAGCGCATCGCCCACCGCGAGCGTCACGTAAGCCTCGCCGGCCTCACTGGCGCTGAGGCCGTGGGAGATCATCCCGATGGCGAACCCGGCAACGATGTTGACCCCGAGGATCAACAGCGCCGCCATCGCATCGCCCTTCACGAACTTGGAGGCACCATCCATCGAGCCGTAGAAATCGGCTTCCACGGTAACTTCGCGGCGGCGTTCGCGGGCTTCGTCGGCGGTGACGAGGCCCGCGGCGATATCCGCATCGATCGCCATCTGCTTGCCCGGCAGCGCATCGAGCACGAAGCGCGCTGACACTTCCGACACCCGCCCTGCACCCTTGGTGATGACGATCATGTTGATGATCATCAGGATTGCGAACACAAACAGCCCGACGACGAAATTGCCGCCGACCAGAAAGGCCGCGAAACTTTCGATCACGTGCCCCGCTGCCGCCCCGCCTTCGTGCCCGTGGACCAGCACCACGCGCGTGGAAGCGACGTTCAAGGCGAGCCGCAGCAGCGTCGCAAACAGCAGCACGGAGGGGAAGCTGGAGAAATCCAGCGGGCGCCGGGCGTTGAGCGCGACCATCAGCACCACGATCGATATCGCGATGTTGAGCACGAAGAAAATGTCGAGCAGCAATGCCGGCACCGGCAGCACCATCAGCGCCAGCAGGGCAAAGATCCCGACCGGCAAAGCGAGCGCGGCGGTGAAGCCGCCAAGCCGGGCGAAGGGGGACATAGCCACGCGAGAGGCGCTCACAGACCGAAGGCCTTCAGCGTGTCATAGGCGCGGCGCACCTGGCGCGGGGCGGCGGCGGGATCAGCGCCGAAGATCGCGCCCAGCACCTGCGACATCGCCGGGCGCTGCGCAGCGGCGGCAATCCGTCCCGGCAAGGAGGCCTGCGAAAGCCCCGGCGGCGCACCGCTGCTGAAAGTGTCCCCTCCACCGATGGGATAAGACGCGGGGGTGAAGCCGCCCGCCGGTGCCGCATGATCGGCGCGGGCAAAGCGCACCGCACGCGTGCCGTTGCCATCGCCGCGGGCGCGGTCAAGAGCGCGGTCCAGCTTCCCGCCGATCACATCCATGACCTGCGCAAGGCTGCGCGGGCTGCCGTCCGGCGCATGGAAGATCGCGCGATTGGCGGCGGCGGGGCGGGCGAACAGCGCCGCCGCGCTCTGGCCGGGGTCTGCCTGCATCTCGGCCAGAAACCGCCCGGCCCCGCCCGCGCCGAGGAAATGCGCAAGATAAAGCTCGGCATGATCAGGCTGGCGACCGAGTATCGGCATAAGCTGGGCGCGATTGTCCTCGGCCAGCCCGGCGGCCATCAGCGCGGCAGCCTGCGGATCGTTGCGCAGTGCCAGGATCGCCGCGCGCTGCTGCGGGTCGCGCACGGAGGCGCTGCCACTGGTGGTCATCTCGATCTGGTCGGCCAGAGCGCCCATGCCGAAACGGTGGCCGTGACGCTTGACCGTGTTCAGCCAGGTGCTGTCGATAAACTGATAGAGCCCGGTCGCGCTTGACGTTGCGGCGCGGGCGTCAGGGTTCATCGCGGATTCGACTTCGGCCTGAGCGAGCAGGTAATCGAAATCGACACTGGTCGCCTGCGCCGCGCTGGCAATCGCGGCCTGCACCGATCCGGCGGGCGCGGTGATCCGGTGCGCGGGCATCGCCCCGCCTTCGCGGGCTGCGGCATGGGTGCGCGCGGCGCTTTCGAACCCGGCGCGGATCGAACTTGCGGGCAGGCTTATCGATGTCGAGGAATGGCTCATGCGCCCTCCGCCAATCTGCGGCCGCGCGCAGAATGCGGGGCCTTCGCGGGAAGCAAATGCAAGCGGTGTGCCAAATGGGGATCAAACAGCCCCCCCGCCCCCGACATGATCCGGGTTGGGGAGAGCCACGAGGTTTCAGAGCGCGTAGGTCGCCTTCGATGGGCGGCGCGGGCCGCCCAGCGCCTCGATCCGGGCGGCGACGTTGGCGGCGAGCAGGTTGCGCACGCGGCGGTTGACCTCGTTAAGCTGGCGCGCGGTTTCAGCGAGGGTGCGGGTCTCGCTGTCGAGCGCCTGCGGGCCGATTTCCGCCAGTGCATCGCACAGCGTATTCTTCTCGCGCGCTGCGCCGATCAGGTCGTCGGCATCCAGCGCGGCAAGGGCTTGCCGCTCACGCTGGAGCACGGCAATCATCTGCCGCAGGCCCGCAGCGAGCGAACCGCCGGATGCACAAGGGGCAAGGACGAGGGTGTGGGCCATCGGTTCAGCCCCGCTCTGGCAGCGCGAGGCTGACCTGCGCGGCGATCATGGCGTCGGCGATCTTGGCCGGCACCAGCGGGTAGGAGCCGTCGCGCAGCGCATCACGGATCTGCGCAATCCGCTCGGCATCGACGGGCGCGCTGGCGGCGTCGCTTGCGTCGGCGATCTCCAGACTGATCCCGCGCGCGGCGGCAGTCCCGGCAGGGTTGGCGTTGCGCAGGGGCAGCCCGATCTGCGCGCGCTCACCAGCGGTCACGGCGCGAGCGGCGCTGACACTCGGCGTTTTGCTCAGTTCGACAAAAGGCATCGGTGTTGTCCTTGGAAAAGGGGGGTCATGCCTGCGAGAACGGCGCGGCACGCGAGAGTTTAAGGGGGCGTTAAAACGGTCTCAGCCACCGGGGATCACCGCAAGGCCCGGGCGTTCGATCCGCGCCCGCAGGGCTTCGGCCTTGCGGCTGGTGCGCACGAAAATCCATTCCCCAACTGCGCCGCTGTCCATCGCCTCGCCGGGCTGCTGCACGCTGAAGCCGGGGCCGCGCACCGCGATGATCAGCGCATCGCCGCGCTTGACGGCGGGCGCAGGCCGGGCGGCGGCGGCGGCCGGGCCGGATGCGGGACCGGAAGCGGGGTTCACGGCAACGAAGATGCGCCAGCTTCCAGGACCGGGACACTCCACCTGCACCGCCGTGCGCGCTGCTGTGTGCCAGCTTACCGCCAACGGGACAGCACAGGCGGCGAGTTGCAGGCGCGGATCGCTCGGGCTGCGCGCGCCGCCGGGCTGGCCGACTGCCGCCCCGGTAAAGGCCGCAACCGCCCGGTCGATTGTCGCAACATCGGTAACGTCCCGCGCTGACGCGGGGATCGCAGCCTGCCCCAGCACCAATGCGCCAAGCAGCATAGCGCGGCCCCTGCCCGCCGATTGAGGAATAATCATCGCCATTACTTGTGCTCCGTATCGGGGAACGGCCCATCAGCCGCGCCTTGCAGGGCGCCCGCAGCAAGGCCCATGCCAAGCGCCATGCGGCCGATATGCTCCGCCGCTTCTAAGCATTGTTTCGGAGGCCACTGGCGGGGCGGTTTAAGCATCATTTGTTACCCATGCGGCAACTCTCACCACTGATGCGGAGATGCACGCCATGTCCTTTTCGTCCGGCTTCCTCGCCCGCTCCGCCCGCACCCGGAACGCTGAACCGGCAGCGTCGCAGCGACCGCAAACCCGCGCGCACGATGCGCGTCAGGAACTGCTGGCGGCGATCGGCGAGTTTGTGACCCGCCACAACCTTGGGGTCACCGCGCAGAATTTGATGACGGTGTGCGGCGCGTTATCGGGATCGCACCCTGAACTTGCCACCGCGCTCGTGCAGCGCGAGGCCGCAGGTGAGCCGATCGACCAACGCTGGCTCGATACCCTCGCCCGCCTCGATCCCGACACTCATAGCCGCAGCGCCGCGCTGGAAAGCCTGTCGGACAAGCTGGAATATGCGCTGATGCGCTTTGCCCAGACGGCCCGCGCAGCGCAGACCGAGACGAGCGATCATCGCGGCGCGATCGGCGTGCAGATCGACGCGCTCGAAGGACTGCCGGAACTTGAGCAGATGGTTGCCCTGTCGCGCGCCATGCTGGCCCGGATCGAACAGGTCGAAGCGGCGATGGCCCGGAGCGAGGCCGAAACCGCAACCTTGCGCGAAAACCTCGCCAAGGCGCGCAATGAAGCCGATGTCGATCACCTCACCCGCCTCCCCAATCGCCGCGCTTTCGAACGGCGGCTGGTGTCTGCCACGCTAGAGGCGCGCACCCGCGGCGAACCGCTCAGCATCGCGTTCTGCGATGTCGATCATTTCAAGGCGATCAACGATACCCACGGCCACGAAGCCGGCGACCGGGTGCTGTGCGCGCTGGCGGCGTGCTTTACCGAGATGAGCGGCAATGCCTGCTTCGTGGCGCGTCATGGCGGGGAAGAATTCGTGCTGCTGTTCCATGGCCTTGCCAAGCAGGCGGCGCTGGGTCGGCTCGATACGATCCGCCGTGCTCAGGCGGCGCGGCACCTCGTCAACCGGCACACCGGCCAGCCCTTTGGCCGGATCACCTTTTCCGCCGGGATCGCCGAAGTCACCGAAGATACCGATCCGCGCAGCGCCCTCGCCCGGGCGGATGCGGCGCTGTATCGCGCCAAGCAGGAAGGCCGCAACCGGGTGCTGCTGGGCTAAGGCGTCACGGCGCGCCCGGCTCGGTATGCGGGGTATCATAGGCGAGGCTGGCATAAACGTCCTCGGCCTGCCCTGCCACGATGATCGTGCGCACCCGTGTGCCGGCCGCGCGTGCCTGAGCGGCGAGCGCCTGCGTGCGCTGCCAGGCGGCAGCCTCGCCGCCTTCGGCATGGGTGGCAACTATCGTCAGCGTCGCGCGCGGGTCAGACCCTTGCCCGGCAAGCCATGCACCAAGGCTTGGCCCGTCTGCCACGGGACGGTAGAGCGCCTGTGCCGCTGCAATCTCGGGCAGTTGCGGCTCGCGCACCTCCTTGTCGCGCGCCTCGCGGTCGGCCAAGCGCCGTCCGCCTTCTGCCTCGGCGGCGGGCAGGGCGGACAGGGCAAGCAGAAACAGGATCAGGGCGAGATCGGCGAGGATCAGCTGCCAGCCATGCCCGCTGCGTGCTGCCCCGACCGGCGGATAGGCCATAGTCTGGATCATGCCACGCCCCTCAGATGCGCGTAGCGGCTGCGGGTGTCGGTATCGACGAGGCCAATCTGCGCGGCGAACCAGTCGGCCAGCATTTCGCGGTGGCGCTCATCGGCACAGCTGCGCCGTTCGATCGCGCTTGCCAGCGGGAAGCACACCAGATGCGCGATCAGTGCCCCGTATAGCGAAGTCAGCACCGCAGTGGATACCGCCCCCATGATCGTGGCCACGGCGGCGGCATCCTGTCCCGGCGCCAGCCCGGCAAGGCCGTAGAGCGTGCCGATCAACCCGAACACCGGGGCGAGTTCGCCTGCGCAGCCGAACACCTGCGCTGCGCCAACCCGCCGCGCCTCCTCCTGCGCGCGCTCTGAGCGGCGGATCGTGCCAAGCGCGTCGATCCGGCCGTGGCGAAGGTAGGTCTCGACCATCGCGGCGAGCGCGCGATCGGGGGGCAGCGCGGGGTTGGCGCGCAGGTGCCCATCCTTGCGGATTGCGGTAACCGCCAGCGCCAGAGCCTTGCGGTTGGCCTCGCGCGCAAAGCCACGCCGCACCAGGCCGCCCGCCGCCCGCAGCGCCGCGCTGAACTCCGTCACGCCGCAGCGCGCCATCGTCCCCAGCGCCGTGCCCGCCGCCACGATCCCGAGCGCAGCCGGATCAAGCAGCGAGGAATAGGCAGACGTCATGGCGGGTTCCCTTGGGCTTGCGGTGCCTCCACCAGAACGACCGGCGGTGCGCGAAGTTTAAGCCCTGCCAGGCGGCGGCAACGGCTTGCCCCCGCGCAGGGCCACGGCCCGGCAAATGCCTGCCGCCCCTGCGCTGCCTGCACCCGCATCCGTCCTTGTCCGGCTGGTTTGGCACGCTTCCTGCTTATCGGCACCATGACGGCGGCCCGGCCCGCTGAAGACAGGAGGCACGAACGTGAACGAGCGACTTTTCGGCATCCACGGCGCGGCGCTGACCTTGCGTTCGGAGCGCATGGGGGTGATCGCATCCAACATCGCCAATGCCGCGACCCCCGGTTACAAGGCGCGCGACATCGACTTCAACGCCGCGCTCGCAGCCCGGCTGGCGGGGTCGCGCGGTGCTTCGACCGCCAACCCGGATACAGGGATGGTGTGGCGCAGCCCGACGATGCCCTCGCTGGATGGCAACACGGTTGAACTGAACCGCGAGCAGGTTGCCTTTGCCGAAAACGCCGTCGCCTACTCCGCGACGCTGAGCTTCGTGCAAGGCAAGGTCAGCACCATCACCCGCGCGCTGAAGGGCGAATAAAATGCCCGAGCGCACCCCCATGACGCTGTTTTCCATGACCACCCGGGCGATGAGCGCGCAGATGGTGCGGATGAACGCGGCGACATCGAACCTCGCCAATGCGGGCTCTGTCTCCTCCACCGAGGCAGGGGCCTACCGCCCGATCCGCGCGGTCTTCGCAGTCGAGCTTGACCGCGCTTCGGGGATCGCCGGGGTGACCACCAGCGGTCTGGTGCGGGCCGAAACCGCGCCCACCAAACGCCACGATCCCTCGCACCCGCTCGCCGACAAGGACGGCAACGTCTTCGAAGCCCCCGTCGATGAAACCGCCGAGATGGTCGAGATCATGGAAAGCGCGCGCCAGTACCAGAACCTGGTGCAGGCGCTCCAGACCGCCAAGCAACTGATGCTCGAAACCCTGAGGAGCCAGTGATGACCACCACCACTATCAATACCCCCGCACAGGCCACGCTAGACCGGCTCAACACCCCCTCGCGCCTCAATGGCGGCGGAATGCAGTCGCTGGGGCAGGCCGATTTCCTCAAGCTGCTGACCACGCAGCTGACTATGCAGGATCCGCTCGCGCCGACCGACAACAAGGATATGCTGGCCCAGATGGCGCAGTTTTCCGCGCTGGCCGCGCAGACCGAAAGCGGCGCGACGCTGGAGGATATCTCGGCCAAGCTCGACCGGCTGATCGCCGCCCAACAGGCCGCCGTGCGGCCTCCCGCCTGAGCGCGGGCCACCGCGCAGCGCCTCACCACCCCGAAACCCTGACCCTACCCGCCCTGTCCCCTTCCGTTGAAAGGATAACCCACCCATGTCGTTCTTCACCTCGCTGTCCGGCCTCAAGAATGCCGAGACCGATCTGCGCGTCATCGCCCATAACATCGCCAATGCCGAAACCGTGGGCTTCAAGAAAAGTTCGGCCCAGTTTGCCGATCTGGTCGCTTCGGGTTCCGCCACCGATCCGCGCCGCACGGCCGGGATCGGGGCCACGGTTGCAGGGATCACCCAGGATTTCGTGCTCGGCCCGCTGGAACAGACCGGCCGCAGCCTCGATCTCGCCATCGACGGCGACGGGTTTTTCGCGCTTGCCAACCCGTTTTCGGGCGATGTGACCTTCAGCCGCAACGGCAACTTCCGCCTTACGGCAGCGGGCGAGCTGGAGGATAGCTGGGGCAACCGGCTTCAGGCCTATCCGGTCGATGCCGCCGGCAACCCCACGTCCACCACCCCTGCCGATGTCGATGTGCCGATCACCAACGGGGCCGGTTCAAGCCTCGCCAATGTCACCATTGACGTGCGCGGGATCATCAATGCCGCCTATGCCGATGGCACCACCCAGCCCGTCGGCCAGGTGGCGCTGGCAACCTTTGCCGCCCCCACCGGCCTGCGCGCCATCGGGCAGACCAAGTGGCAAGCGAGCGGCGATAGCGGCGCGCCGGTGTTCGGCAATCCGGGCATTGGCAGCTATGGCGAAATGATCAGCGGGGCGCTGGAACGCTCCAACGTCGATCTGGCCGAGGAAATGGTCGCACTGCTCACCGCGCAGCGCAATTTCCAGGCCAATGCCCGCGCAATCGACACCGCGACGCAGATTTCGACCACCGTCATCAACCTGCGCCAGCAGTAATCGCACGATGGACCGGCTGATCTACACCGCCATGACCGCGATGAACGCGGCGATGGACCGGCAGCGGGTGGTGGCGAACAACCTCGCCAACGCCAGCACTCCGGGCTTTCGTCAGGAAATCTTCGCGGTCACCCCCGCCACGCTGAAGGATGGATCGCTGGAGGCCCGCGCCATGGCGCGCGGCAATGTTCGCGGGGCGGACATGAAGACCGCGCGCGTCATGCCGACCGGCAACCCGCTCGACGTGGCGTTGGAGGGCAAGGCGCTGATCGCGTTCCAGTCTCCCGACCGGCAGGGCGAGATTTATTCGCGGCGCGGCGACTTGAAGGTTGCAGCCTCGGGCGTGCTGGAGAATGGCGAGGGGCTTGCGGTGCTGGGCGAAAGCGGCGCGCCGATCACGGTGCCGCCGGGCTTCAGCATCTCTCTGGCCGCCGATGGCACGGTGCTCGCCGCCGATCCCGCTGCCCCCAATGCCCCCGCCGAAGCGATTGACCGCATCCGGCTGGTCAATCCCGAAGGCAGCCCGCTGGCCAAGGGGATCGACTCGTTCCTCAAGGTGCCCGGCGGCGGCGTGTTGCCCCCCGATCCGACCGCCCGGCTGACCCCCGGCGCGCTCGAAATGTCGAACGTCGAAACCGCCGATACCCTCGTGCAGATGATCGAGGCGCAGCGCGCCTTCGAACAGCGCGCCAAGATCATCGCCACCGCTGGCACGCTCGATGAAGCGTCAAGCGGCCTGATGGCGATGCGATAAATCAACAGGAGACCCGACCCATGCCCACTTCGGCCCTTCACGTCGCCCGCACGGGCCTTGAGGCGCAGGATGCGCGGATGCGCGTCATCGCCAACAACCTCGCCAATATCGGCACCACCGGCTTCAAGCGCGACCGCGCGGATTTTGCCACGCTCGCCTATCAGGAACAGCGCGTCGCCGGGCAGGCCTCGACCGGGCAGACCGCCTATGCGGTCGGCCTGAACCTTGGCACCGGGGTGCAGGTGCAGGGCACCTCGCGCATTTCGACGCAGGGAACCCTGAACCGCACCGACAACACCTTCGATCTCGCGCTGGACGGCGACGGGTTCTTTCAGGTCGAACTGCCACCGGGCGGCCAGATCGGCTTTACCCGCGCGGGCAATTTCGCGTTGTCGAATGATGGCACGCTGATCACCGCGCAGGGCTATGCCTTGCAGCCGCCCTTGCAGGTGCCCGCAGGCGCGCAGTCGATCACCATCGCGCCCGATGGCACGGTGAGCGCGCTGACGCCGGGCAATGCCGAGCCGACGCTGCTGGGGCAGTTGACCGTCGCCAGCTTCGTCAACCCGGCAGGGCTGCGCGCCATCGGCGACAACTTCCTGGTCGAAACCGCCGCCTCCGGCCCTGCCGAGCTCGGCTTTGCGGGGGAGAACGGGCGCGGGCAGATCCGGCAGGGGATGCTGGAGGCCAGCAACGTCAACGTGGTCGAGGAGCTGGTCGAAATGATCGAGGCCCAGCGCGCCTACGAAATCAATTCCAAGATGGTGAGCGCGGTCGACGAGATGCTGCGCAACGCCAACCAGACATTGTGAGGGATCGCATGAAGGGTCGTATCATCATCCTTGCCATGCCGCTGGCGCTGTCTGCGTGCGGCGGGCTTGGCGGCCAGGGTCCGCAGGCGGGCTTTACCGCCCCGCCGCCGCCGGGCGCGGCGCTGGTTGCGCCGAGCGCCATCGCGCCGCTGTCTGCCAGCGTGCCGCAACCGATTACACCTGCCACCACGGCAGGCGCGATCTTCCAGACCGGGGGCGGCTATGCCGGTCTCGTCACCGGCACCCGCGCGCGGGCACTGGGCGACATGGTGACGATCATCCTCACCGAAGCGACCACCACCACCAAGAGCACGCAGGGGCGCACGGCGCGCGAAGGCAGCTTCGGCATCACGCCGCCTGCCAGCGGCCCGCTCGATTTCCTCAACCCCGATGCCCTTAAAGCTGCGGCCGAAGGGTCGTTCACTGGTGGGGGCAATGCCGCGCAGCAAAGCCGCCTTAACGGTGCGGTCGCTGTGACCATCGCCGCGATCTACCCCAACGGCACCGCCGAAGTGGTCGGAGAAAAGCAGATGATGTTCAGCCAGGGTGACGAGTGGGTGCAATTCGCCGGCCGCATCCGGCTGGTCGATATCGACAGCGACAACCGCCTCGCATCCTCGCAGGTCGCCAATGCCCGGATCATCTATTCGGGCAAGGGCGCGGTGCAGCAGGCGAGCCGGCCGGGCTGGCTCAGCCGCTTCTTCAACCTGATTTCGCCGTTCTGAGGGGTGTCAGTCATGAACCGCATGCGTATCCTTGCGCCCATCCTGTATCTGCTGATCGCAGTGATCGCCGGGCAGGTGCCCGCGCCCGCCGCGGCCGAGCGTATTCGCGATCTCGGCCAGTTCGAAGGGCTGCGCGCCAACCAGCTGACCGGCTATGGCGTGGTCGTCGGCCTGCAAGGGACGGGCGACAACAATCTCGAATACGTCACCGAAGCGATGCGCGGCGTATCAGGGCGGCTGGGGCTGCAATTGCCGCCGGGCGTCTCGCCGATCTTGCGCAACGCCGCAGCCGTGATCGTCACCGCCGAACTGCCGCCCTTTGCCAAGCCGGGCCAGCGGATCGACATTACCGTGTCCACCCTGGGGCAGGCGCTGAGCCTCAGGGGCGGGGCGTTGATCCTCACCCCGCTTTATGGCGCGGACGGGCAGATTTACGCCATGGCGCAAGGCAATGTCGCCGTGGGCGGGCTGGGCGTGACCGGGCGCGACGGATCGCAGGTTAGCGTCAACGTCGCCACGGTGGGCCGCATCGCCGACGGAGCCAGCGTGGAACGCGCGGTCGCCACCGGGTTCGATGCCGGGCCGACGCTGCGCTTCAACCTCCACAAGGCCGATTTCCTCACCGCGGCCCGGGTGCGCGATGCGGTCAACAGCCGTTACCCCGGCATCGCCACCATCGCCGACGGAGTGAGCATCGAGCTTGCCCTGCCGCAAGGCAACGACCTGCGTTCGGGCATCATGGCCGAGATCGAGATGCTCGCTGTCTCGCCGGCCCCGGTCGCTGCAAAAGTGATCGTCAATTCGCGCACCGGCACGGTCGTCATCAATGATGCGGTGCGCCTCGCGCCTGCCGCAGTCAGCCACGGCAAACTGGTGATCCGCATCGAAGAAAACCCGGTGATCGTCCAGCCCGCGCCCTTCAGCGACGGTGTGACCGCGCAGGAGGAATCGACCGACATCACGATCGAGGAAACCGCTGACCGGGTCGCCTATGTCCCCGGCGCGGCTTCGCTGACGCAGATTGTCGATGCGCTCAACCTGCTGGGCGTTGGCGCGTCGGATCTCGTCGTGATCCTCGAAAGCCTGAAACAGGCGGGCAGCCTGCAAGCCGAAATGATTGTGCTGTGACCGATATCGTGCCCCCCTCACGCGCCCCGGTCACAGCCGCCCGCAGCGCGGCGCTCTCGCCCGAGCGCGCCGCGCTGCGCAAAGCGGCGGAAGGCTTCGAGGCGATCATGGTGCGCAAGATGCTCGCCAGCGCCCGCGCCGCCAGTCTTGCCGAGGACACCCCGCTGACTGGCGGAGGCCTCAAGCAGTTCGAAGCGATGCGCGACGAACACATCGCCGACATCGCCGCCACATCGGGCGGCTTCGGGTTTGCCCGGAGTATCGAAGCACAGCTTGTGCAATATCTCCCCGTCAAAGGTGACCGCTGATGCCTACCGCGATCTTCACTATCGGCCGTTCGGGCCTCACCGCGACCCGCCGCAGCCTTGAGCTGACGGCGCAGAACATCGCCAATGCCGAAAACGTCGACTATTCGCGCCGCACCCTTACGCAGGGCGAGCTGGTGATGACCGGCTCGATCGGCACCAATGCGGCCGATTCGCTTGGCGGGGTGCGTCCCGGCGCGGTCGAACGCGCGGAAAGCGCGCTGGTGCAGCGTCAGGCGCGCGATGCCAATTCGGCTCGCGCAGCGGCGGAGGCGCAGTTCTTTGCCCTGCGCGAGGCGGAAAGCGCGCTCGAAACCTCGGGCGTGTTCACTGGCCTGGTGGAATACGAGGCGGCGCTGACCCGGCTCCAGAACAACCCGACCGACCCGGCACTGCGACTGTCGGTGCTGGAGGCGGGGCGCAAGATGGCGGGCAATTTCCGCGTTGCGGACAGCACGCTCGCCAATGCGCGGTCGCTGGTGCAGGGCGAAGCCAGCGCCGAAGTGCTGACAGTGAATGAGCTGGCGAGCGAGCTTGCCGAGATCAACGCCGATCTCGTCGGCGCGCGGGAAGGCACCGCGGGCCGCGCGGCGCTGCTCGATGCGCGCGACAAGGCGCTGCGGGGGCTGGCCGAACAATTTGCGATCAACCCCACGATCAACGCCAATGGCACTGCCGATGTCACGCTGGCGGGAACGCCGCCGACGGTGCTGGTGGCTGGCACCACGGTCCAGCCCGTCGCGGTCGGCTTTGCCGCCGATGGCACCGCCAGCTTCACGGTTGGGGGAGCGGCTTTCGCCCCCGGCGGCGGGGCGATGGCGGGGCGCGCGGCGGCGCTGACCGAAATGGCGAATGTGCAAACCGCGCTGGATGCGCTGGCGGTGTCGGCAGTCACGCTCAGCAACACTGCGCAGGCCGCAGGGGCAGCGGCGGACGGCACGCCCGGCCAGCCGCTGTTTGCCGGGACCGGGGCGGGCAGCATCGCCATGGTGCTGGCCGCGCCTGAAGGTCTGGCGACGGCACCGGCCGGGGCGCCTGCTGGCAGCCGCGATACCGCAAACCTCGCCGCGCTGATCGCCGCGCTGGGCGCGCCCACCGGGCCAGCCGCGGGCGCCGACAGATTGCTGCTGGGCCTTTCCAGCCGGGTCTCCGCGCTGGAAACCCGCACCGAGGGGCTAGCCGTGGTCGCCGCCAGCGCCGAGGCCGAGCTGCTGCGCGAAACCGGGGTCGATCTCGATACCGAAGCGGCCAACCTCGTGCGTCTGCAACAGTCCTTCGACGCGAACAGTCGGGTGATCCAGATCGCCGCTGATCTGTTCGATACCATCCTCGGCCTCAAGTAAGGGAGCGTCTCCACATGAGTTCCATCACCAATTCCGCAGGGTCTTTCTTCAACCGCTCGTTGCGGCAGATGGCGGACCTTCGCGCCGGGATAGAGCGCGCCCGCACCCAGATCGCGACCGGCTCCAAGATCGAGCGCGGCTCGCAAGACCCCGCCGCCGCCGCGCAGCTGCGCAGCGTCGCCCGGCGCGAGGCGCTTGGCACGGTCGAAGGCGACAATGCCGCTCGGCTCGGGCAGGATCTCGGCTCGGCATCGGCGGAGCTGGAGGGCGTCACCGCGCTGCTCCAGCGGGCGCGCGAACTGGCGGTGCAGGCTGCCAACACCCCGACCGGCACCGACGGCCGGCGCGCGATCGCGTTCGAGCTTGAACAACTGGGGCAGGAGCTTTTCACCCGTGCCAACGCCGCGACCTCCACGGGCGAGCCGCTGTTCGCCGGGCAGTCTTCGGCCACCGCCTTTACCCGCGATGCCTTGGGCAACGTCACCTATGCAGGCACACCCGAAAGCGGCGCGGTGCCGGTGGCGCAGGGCACCGCGATCGAGCGCGGACTGCCGGGCAACGCAGTGTTCGAATTCAACCTCGGCGGCACCCCGTCAAGCGCCTTTGCGGTGCTGGGCGGTCTGACGGCAGCCTTGCAGGGCGGTGCGCCAGATCCGGTCGCTGCTGCACGCGATGCGATTGCGGGGATCGACACCGCGTTGGACACCGTCAGCCGCGCGCAGACCATTATCGGCACGCGCATGGCGTGGGTCGAACAGGTCGAGGTCCAGCAGGGCGAGCGCCGCATCGCGCTCGCCGATCGCCGCAGCCGCGTGGGCGACACCGATGTTGCTGAAACCATCGCCCGGCTTCAGCAATCGCTTACCGCACTGGAGGCGACCCAGGCCGCATTCGCCCGCGTCAGTTCGCTGACGCTGTTCAACGCGCTGCGTTAAGGAGCTGGCCGCGTGTTCGTTGCTATCGGCATTGTCGTGCTGCTCGTCATGGTGTTCGGCGGCTTCCTGCTTGCAGGGGGCGCGCTTGGCCCGGTGCTGGCCGCACTGCCTTTCGAATTCATGATGATCGGCGGCGCGGCGGTAGGCGCGACGATGATCGGCAATTCGATGCACGCGATCAAACTGCTCGGCAGTGCGATGGGCAAGATTTTCAAAGGCCCGAAATACACCGACGAGGATCACATCGACGCCATCGCGCTAACATCCAAGCTGATGAAGCTGCTGCGTTCCGAAGGGGCGGTGGCGCTGGAAAGCCATGTCACCGAGCCCGCTTCGTCTGCGATCTTTTCGGAATACCCCCGCCTCCAGGCCGATCCGGTCGTGACCGCGATGATCTGCGATCCGCTGACGTTGATGGTGGTGGCCTCGGGCACGCTCGATACCCACGCGGTCGAGGAGGTGATCGACAGCGCAATCAAGACCCAGCTGCACGAAATGGACGAACCGGCGCACATGATCCAGTCGCTCGCCGACGCGCTGCCTGCGCTGGGGATTGTTGCGGCGGTGCTGGGGATCATCAAGACCATGGGCGCGATCGATCAGCCGCCGGAGATTCTCGGCAAGATGATCGGTTCGGCGCTGGTGGGCACGTTTCTCGGGGTGCTGCTGGCCTATGGCTTTGCAGGCCCGCTGGGGACGCGGCTGAAGCAGATCAACACCCACGACCAGCAGATCTATCATTCGATCAAGCAGGTGATCATCGCCAGCCTGCACGGCTATCCGCAGCCGCTGGTGCTGGAAGCGGCACGGTCGGGCCTGCCGCCTGCACACCGGCCCAAGCTGACCGACCTGCTCGACATGATGCGGGGCCGCTAACATGGCCCGAGCCGATCCCACCCAGTCGGGCGAGGGCGCAGCGGCCGCGATCCCTGCACCGATCATCGTCAAGAAGGTCACCATCATCGAAGGCGGCCACCACGGCGGGGCGTGGAAGGTCGCCTATGCCGATTTCGTCACCGCGATGATGGCGTTCTTCCTGTTGCTGTGGCTGCTGGGCGCGACCGAGGAGAAGGCGCGCAAGGGCATCGCCGACTATTTCACCCCGACGCTGGTCAAGCTGCGCAAGGAAAGCGCCGGTTCGGACGGGCTGCTGGGCGGATCGTCGATCACCGATGCCGACAACTATCCCAACGCCATGGGCCAGACCGGCACGCGGAGCATCACCATTCCCCGCGGCGTGACCGGCGGCCCTGTGGAAGGCGGGGGACGCGGCGAACTCGATTCCGAAAAGCTCAAGGAATTGCGCGACAAAATCGAGAAGAAGCTCGTCCAGCGCCGCCAGTTGACCCACCTCGCACGGCAGGTGCGGGTGATGCGCGCGCCCGAGGGTATCCGCATTGATCTGATGGACGATGCCGATTTCTCCATGTTCGAACTTGGCACCACGATCCTGACGAAGGAAGCGCGCGGTCTGCTGGAGGTGATGGCGGAAACGCTGAAGGACGATGAAGCCCCGCTGATCCTGCGCGGTCACACCGATTCGCTGGCGTGGCGCGGCGGGCTGCGGGGGAACAACTGGTCACTTTCGACCGGCCGCGCCGAGGCAACCCGGCAGGCGCTGGTGCTGGGCGGGGTGCCGATGAAGCGCGTCGCCCGGATCGAAGGTGTGGCCGATACCGAACCGCTGATCGAAGACGATCCGGCCGATCCGCGCAACCGCCGCATCTCGCTGCTGCTGCTTGACGGGGGCAGCGGGAAGCCGGCGATCCGGCCCCGCCGGACACCGGAGGCAACCACACTCCCGTAATCCCGGCCTGACCATGTTCGTGGCTTAAGCTAATATCTTCCGTAAGGTCGATTGCGGCGCTGTTCCCCTAATTCGCACGGGTGACCAAGCATGAAACCATTGTCGTCCCGCCCGGCCGCACGCGGCGTCTGCGTCTTGCACGCGGTTTGCGCGCCCTTGTCCAGGACCCCGACTTTCCCTGCGTCGGCGCCAAATCGGCGTTGGCACACGGCGATCTGGTTATCGAGGCGGCGAGCGCGATCAATCTCCCGCACGATGACCGGCGCATTCATGATCGTCTGGTGCGCTGGACCCGTCTTGGCCCGGTGGCAGCAGGGCAGGGCTTCAACAGTTTTGCGGTGGTCTTTGCCGGACCCCGCGATCTTGACGAGGCGGCTTTTGAAGCGGCGTTGTGGGCGCGGCTTTCGGCGCTGACCGCGATTGATCGGGCACGCGGCCATGATCCCGCCGCTGGTTTCAGCACCGACCCGGCGCATCCTGATTTCGCCTTGAGTTTCGGCGGGCGGGCGTTTTTCGCAGTTGGCTTGCACCCGCGATCCTCGCGCCCGGCGCGGCGCGCGCCCTCGCCCACGATTGTCCTCAATCCGCACCATCAGTTTGCACGTCTGCGCGCCGAGGATCGGTATGAACGCATGCGCGAAGTGATCCTGGCCCGCGACGAGGCGCTCAGCGGCACGCCCAACCCGATGCTGGCCCGGCATGGCGAAAGCAGCGAAGCGCGCCAATACAGCGGGCGGGTGGTAGGCGACGACTGGGTTTGCCCTTTCGCACCGGAGGCCCGATCCTGATGCCGCGCATTGCTCCACGCACCGGCGTTGCTGTGCGGCTTGCCCAGGGAGATGTTCTGACCGTGATCGATCCCGAGGGCGGGCAGGTGAGCGACATGCTGGCGGTTGCTGCGGCAGACCCGGCCGAAATCCTCTCGAACGGGAGAACCTTCGATTACGAGGAGACGCTGCGCCTGACCACCGGTGCGCGCCTGTGGTCCAACCGATCGCGGGTGATGTTGACGATCCTTGCGGACAGCGCGCCGCATCATGATTTTCTGCTGACGCCCTGTTCTTTCGATACCTTTCGGCATTTCTATCCCGACAAACCCCTGCATCGCGGCTGTTTCGGCAATCTTGCAGAGGCGCTGGCGCCTTTCGGGGTGGTGCCGGAGGCGATCCCGACCGCCTTCAACATCTTCATGAATGTCACCGTCGCGCCCGATGGCAAGCTGGCGGTGCTGCCGCCCGAAACCCGGGCCGGCGACTTTATCCGCTTACGCGCGGAGATAGATCTGGTGGTCGGCCTTACCGCCTGTTCTGCCTATGCCTCGAACGGGGGCACGTTCAAACCCATCGACTTCGTGATCGATGCCGGGGCGTGAATGCACGGCGCTTGACCGGTCGCTGGTGACCCCCTTGCAGTCACTCATGTTACCATGTGATTTTAATGTGTTTTTTAAGCCGGATATAACATTTGTCTATTTTTGCGCGGATTACAGCCTGGGTTAGGGAACACCGCCGCATCCTGACCGAACATTGCCCTCATGCCGCGCGATCACCCTTTCCTGAGCGAGGCGGCCGACGGGCCGCCCCGTGCCGCTGCACAGGTTGGCGCACTTGACGCGGAAGCCTGCGGGCGAAGAAGCCGCCCCGGGATTGAAGGCAACGACGGAGGCCTATGGTGAAGTCCGAGATCATTCCGATCGACGGAGCGATCTGCATCGCCTGCGAATTCGACCGGACGCTCGATCATACGCAGATCCTCGCAATGGCGCAGGCGGTGGAAGATGCCATGGAGGCCGATACGGATCTGCGGCTGCTGCTGGACCTGCGCCGGACCGAGAAGTTCGCGCTGGGGGCGTTTCTGTCGCCCAAGGGGTTTCTCGCCAGCGTCAAGTCGATCGGGCCGGTCAGCCGTTATGCGGTGGTCGGCGCACCGGCGATGGTGGCAACCGCGGTCGAGGTGTTCGGAACGATCATGCCGCTCCAGTCCAAGGCCTTCGCCGCCGTGGACTACGCTGCGGCGCGCCGGTGGGTCATGGCCTAGCCCGCCCGAGACACAATTTCCCCGACAAAACGAAGGAGTACCGATGCGCCTGAAGACGCAACTTTTCACTTTGCCCCTTGCGCTGCTGATGGGCGCGTGCAGTTCCGGCGGGGACACTGCGCGTGATGTGGACCGGGCTGCGGCCGAAGCCCAAAGCAATGGCGCCGATAGCATGGCCTCGCGCGATCCTGCACCCGGCACTGTCGCCGAAGTGACTGTGCCCGACAGCGAGGAACGCCCGGTGATGCGCACGCAGGTCGTGCTCGAACGGCTGGGTTTCGGCCCCGGTGTGATCGACGGCAAGCCCGGCGCGTCGCTCACCAACGCGCTCAGGGGCTTTCAGGAATCGCGCGATCTGCCGGTCACGGGCACGCTCGACACGGCCACGCGCCAGGCGCTGGGCCAATGGATCAATATTCCCGCCACCCGCGTTGTGACTATCCCGGAAGATTGGGGCGATATTGCCTTTACGCCCCTCCCCGAAGATCCGGCCGCGCAGGCGAAGCTGGGCGAGCTGGGCTATGAAAGCATGACCGAAAAGCTGGCGGAACGCTTTCACACCACGCCCGAAGTGCTGGCCGCGCTCAATCCCGGCGGCCGGCCCGCGGGTGCTGGCAACGCGCAACCCGCCCCGGCCGCGCCGGGCACCGTCCCCGCTTTCCGACCGGGACAGGAGGTGCGGGTGCCCAATATCGGTGCCGACAGGATCGATGCGGGCAAGGTGGACAATCCCAAGTGGCTGGCCACGCTGCGCGCGCTTGGCGTGGGGACCGACCAGCCGCGGGTGAAGCGCATTGTGGTCGACGAATCCGAAGGCTGGCTGAAAGGCTATGACGCGGACGGGCGGCTGGCGGTGATGTTCACCGTCACCACCGGATCACGGCACGATCCGCTTCCGATCGGCGACTGGGAGGTGAAGGGCGTCGCCTATAATCCGCCCTATGCCTTCGATCCCGCACTGCTGCGCGGCGTGCCACAGAGCGCGGGCAAGCACCGCCTGCCGCCGGGGCCGAACAGCCCGGTCGGCGTGGTGTGGATCGACCTGAGCAAGGAGCATTACGGCATCCACGGCACCCCCGCCCCCGACACCATCGGAACCGCGCAAAGCAACGGCTGCGTGCGGCTGACCAACTGGGATGCGGCGCGGCTGGCCGCGATGGTCGCCCCCGGCACCAAGGTCGAATTCAGGCCGTAGCGCGCCCTTGCGGCCTCAGGGCAGGCTGACGCGCTCGGGGGTGAACTCCAACCGGGTCGTCAGCAGCGCCCTGAAGGCGTTGTAGCCGCCGGTGCCGGGGAAGAAGGCGTGGAAGAACAGCTGCGGCTGGCCATCAAGCCCCGGCGCGACCGAGGCATGACCGGGCGCCCACCAGCTTTTCACCGATTTCAGCAGCGGGCCTTCCTGCTTCACATAGGGCCCGAGCGGATGATTGGCCACCGCCACTCCGATACCATAGGCGGGTGTGCCGAAATCATTGCCGGCATAGAAAATCCAGTAACGCCCTTCCTGCCGTGTGACCCACGGGCCTTCGATCAGGTGGCCTTCCCATTCCTGATCATTGGTGAGGACGATGGTGTCGGTGCCGATCAGGTTGCCGTGCTCGTCCAGCCGCTGGGCGTGGATCGGGGTGCTCATCGCGTCGACGATGAAGGCGGCCTCGTCCACCTCGGAGAGCACCGCCTTGACCTGTTCCCAGTTGTCGAGCACCGCCTCAATCATCGGCTGCATCAGGAAGAACCGCTCCATCGGACGGCGGCCATTGGCCCAGGGCTGGACGGCGGCGGCAAAGCGCGCGGTGAGGCGGTCGGCCTCTTCGCTGAACAGGCGGTCGACCAGCTCGGGGCGGCGGCGCAGCAGCCCGGCCAGCGGGCGCGGCCAGACCCCGTTGGTGTCGCGCTTCCAGAACAGATAGACCTCGCCGCCTTCGTCGATGAAGATGTGCGAATCGATCACCCCACCGCTCAGCATAGGCTGGGTCGGATCGTCGGGGTAGTTGGTGGTGTTGATCGCAAATCCGGCAACCAGCGGATGGCCAAGATCGGTCCACGGCCCGGTGGGATGCGGGGCCTTGGCAAGGCCGATGGCAAGCGCATTGCTGCGCTGGCGGGCGGTGTAGACCAGCCAGTATTCATCCCCGCACTTCGCCATTTCCGGCGCCCAGTAATCGCCGATGCTGCGGCCATGCGCTGTCCAGTCCGGGGCCTCGCCCTCGGGGAAGACGAAACCCTTGTGGGTCCAGCTTTCAAGATCGTCGGAATGCAGGATCGGGAAGGCATCGGGCGCATCGTTGGAGGTGGCGACCAGCCAGTAACCCTCGTCCGTCTTCAGCACCGCCGGATCGCCATAGCCTGCGGTGGTGCGGGGGGAGAGGTTGTCGAGGATCAGCGGCCGCCAGTCAGGCTCAGGCCCGTCGATCGGCACCGGCTTGTGCCCGGCGGGCGAGCGGGTGCCGAAATCGCGCGCCAGCTCGCTGAAGAACACCGCGTAGTGATTGTGCTGGCCGGTGGGCAGGCGATATTCATGGGTCTTGTCGCCCAGCCGCACCGTGAAGCGCGTGGTGATACCTTCGGCCACAGGCTCAACGTCGAAGGTTTCGTAGGTTTGGGTGCTGTGCATGGGTGCTCTTTCAAGGCCTCTCGCCAAGGGCGGACTTGGCTGTTACATTTTATTTGTAAGATAAATGGAGAGGCGGCAATGGCAAGCGGTTTTGACGCTTCGGCCTACGAAGCGGGGGATATTCTGGGCGGCCTTTACGGCGAGGGGATCATCGCGCTGCCGGGCGCCTTCGATCCGAGCCTTGCTGACCGGCTTCATCACGAAATCATGGCGATCTTCGCCGAGATGCGCAGCGTGCCCGGAGGCGCGCTGCCGCGCGGGCCGGAACGCTGGTATGTCGAGATTCAGCCCGAACGCCTCACAGATTTCGCCGCGATTGCAGGCCACCCGTGGTTTGTGGCGGTGTGCGAGGCCGTGCTGGGCGCGGACTACCGGATCATCGAAGTCGGATTCGACATCCCCTTCCCCGGCGCTGCCGATCAGCCGTGGCACCGTGACTTCGCGGTGCCCGATGCCACCCGCTTCGGCCGGCGGCTGAACTCGCTCGCTTTCAATCTCACCACGGTCGACACCCGCCCCGAACACGGGCCTTTCGAAATCGCGCCGGGCACGCAGTGGGACGTGTTCGAGGGATGCGACAAGGGCATGTTTCCGCCTGAGCCGCTCTGGCCGCGCTACGCCGGGCGGGCGACACGCAAGCTGCCGCAGCGCGGCGACATTTCGGCGCGATCGGCGCTGACGGTGCATCGCGGCACCGCCAACCGCTCAGACGAGCCGCGCCCGGTGCTGGTGATCGGCGTCGATGCACCCGATGCCACCAACGGCGCACATCATGATCTGCAGGCGACCGCAGCATGGCTGGCCGACCTGCCGCCGCAGGTGCGCGATCACTTGCCCGCGCGCATCGTCGACCGGTTGGAGCCTGTGGTGCAGCACCATGTTATCGATGGCCTGCTGACCCCGGCCTATTGATACGCGCGTGATGCGTTGACCTGTGCGGGCTTCCGCATCATAGTATGATAAATATTATAATAGAGGATTGCCCTTGGACGGCCTGGAGTTGATCGACGTTTCGAAAGCCTTTGGCACCGCGACGGTGCTGGAGCAGGTTTCACTGACCGTTGCCCCGCGCGAATTCATCGCGTTTCTGGGGCCATCGGGCAGCGGCAAGTCCACCTTGCTGCGGATCATCGCGGGGCTTGAAACTGCGGACGCAGGCGAAATCCGGCTTGGCGGGGAACGGATCGACACCATGGCCCCCGGCGCACGCGGGATCGCGATGGTGTTCCAGCACTACGCGCTCTACCCCCACATGACGGTGCGCGAGAACATGGCCTTCGGTCTGGTCAATGCCAGAGTGCCCCGCGACGAGATCGACCGGCGCATCGCGCAGGCGGCCGAGATTCTGGAAATCGCCAGCCAGCTCGACAAGAAGCCCGGCCAGATGTCGGGCGGGCAGCGCCAGCGGGTTGCGATCGGGCGGGCGATTGTAAAGCAGCCGCGCCTGTTCCTGCTCGACGAACCCTTGTCCAACCTTGATGCCGCGCTCCGCAACCGGACGCGGGTGGAACTCGCCCAGTTGCGCAACCGTGTCGATGCGGCGCTCATCATGGTGACGCACGATCAGGCCGAAGCAATGACCCTGGCCGACCGGATCGTGGTGATGAACGACCGGCGCATCCAGCAGGTCGGCACCCCGGCGGAAGTCTACAGCCGCCCCGCCAATGCTTTTGTCGCGCGCTTCGTCGGCTCTCCGGCGATGGTGCTCGCCCCGGCGCAGGTGATCGACGGCGAGGCCGGCCGGGCGCGGGTGCGGCTGGCGAGCGGGGTCGAAGTCCAAACCGCCGTCGGCACCGCGCGTCTGACCCCGGGCCAGCCGGTCGAACTCGGCATCCGGGCGGAACACGTCACGCTTGCCCCCTCCGGCGCCCCCGGCGTTGCGGCAACAGCCGAACTGGTTGAGCGGCTGGGTGACCGCACCTTCATCTACAGCCGCCTTGCCGACGGGCTGGAAATCATCGCCCACGAAGCGGGTTTCAGCACCGTGCGACCCGGCGATCCGATCACTCTCGCCATCGACGGCGCGGCGGCGCATCTGTTCCTTGCCGACGGCACCGCCCTTCATCCGGAACAGCCCGCATGAGCGCGCTGCGGCGGGATCGGCTGGCGGGTTTTGCTTTTGTCGGGCCGTTCCTGCTGGTCTATGCCGCCGTGCTGGTGGTGCCGCTGGTAATGGGCGTCTGGATCAGCCTGCACCGTGCCGATCTGTTCGGACGGCGGGAGTGGATCGGGTTTGGCAACTACGCCGAGGCGCTGGGCGATCCGGTGCTGCATCAGGCCATCGGCAACACGCTGACGCTGACCCTGCTGATCGTGCCGCCGCTGACGGCCGTCGCCCTGCTGCTGGCGCTGGCGCTGAACCGCGCAGGCGCGCTGGCGGCGGTGCTGCGGGGGGTGTTCTTTTCCTCGCTGGTGCTGTCGGTGACCATCGTGACACTGATCTGGCGCTTCATCCTGACGCCCGATGCGGGGCTGATCGCGGTGGGGCTGGAGGCGGCAGGCCGTGCGCCGATCCCCTTCCTGTCCGATCCCGATCTGGTCATCCCGGCCATTGCCATCACGACGATCTGGTGGTCGATCGGCTTTCCGGTGATGCTGCTGCTGGCCGGGCTGCAACAGGTGCCGGGCGACATCTACGAAGCCGCCGCGCTCGATCAGGCGGGGCCATGGACCGTGCTGCGGCGCATCACCCTGCCCTCTATCCGGCGCACGCTGTTGCTGGTGGTGATGCTCCAGACAGCGGCACAGTTGCAGATCTTCGGGCAGGCGCAATTGCTCACTGGCGGCGGGCCGGGCGGGGCGTCGCGGACGATGGTGCTCTACATCTTCGAAGTCTCGTTCGGGCGGTGGGAGCTTGGCTATGCCACCGCGATTGCCGAGCTGCTGTTCGGCATGATTCTCATCGTGACGCTGCTGCAATATTGGCTCGTCACCCGTCATGAGGAGCCACGCACATGAAGATGCGCGGTCTTTCGCCCCTCGTTGTCATGTCGTTGCTGGTCGGTGCAGCGGTCATGCTCGCCCCGATGGCGTGGACGCTGCTGCTGTCGTTCAAGAGCAACGCTGCGCTGATGGGCGATAGCGGCGCGGCGTTCGCGGGGCCATATACCCTTGAAAACTATCGTGCAATCCTAGCCGGTTCATTGACGACCCAGTGGCTGATCAACAGCCTGATCGTCGCCAGCGGGGCGACGGTGGGCGTGCTGGTGCTATCCAGCCTTGCGGGATATGGCTTTGCCCGGTTGGATTTCCCCTTCCGCCGCACGCTGTTCGTGGTGGTTCTGCTCGGACTTGCCGTTCCGGAACAAGCGGTTATCCTGCCGCGCCACCAGTTGTTCGCGATGCTTGGCCTGCACAATTCCTACCCGGGCCTGATCCTGCCGAGCCTGACCGGATCTTTCGGGGTGTTCTTCATGACCCAGTATTTCCGCGCGATCCCCAAGGAACTCGACGAGGCCGCGCTGCTAGACGGGGCATCGCGCTTCACGCTGTTCTGGAAGGTGCTGCTGCCGCTCACCATCCCGGCGCAGGCGACCCTTGGCGTGTTCACCTTCCTCGCCGCCTGGAACGACTACTGGTGGCCGCTGATTTCGGCGACCACCAGTGATTACTTCACTCTGACCGTCGGCCTCGCCTCGGCCCAGATGAACTATGCGCAGACCAGCGGATTGGGTTTCCTGATGGCGCAGGCGGTGTTCGCTTCGATCCCGATCCTGATCGTCTACATCATCTTCCAGAAGCAGATCGTGCGCGCCATGGCGGGGACGGCGGTGCGATGATACGCTGGCTTGCCCTTGCAGTCCTGATGCTGCTGGCGGGGTGCGCCCCTGCCGATGAACGGCCCGAAATCGTGGTGCAACGCTTCTTCGGCGAGTGCGGCGCGGTATACGGCGCAAGCACCAATATCGCCGCCGCCGAGACCGAGTGCGGCATCCTCACCACCCTCATCAACCGCTTTGAAGCGGAGAATCCTGATATCCGGGTCAAGGTCAATGTGGTCGCCTGGCCCGGCTACCCCCAGCTCGCCGCGCAGATCGCTGCCGGGGATCCGCCTGACCTCGTCACCATGCACCAATCGGTGATATCCGACTATTCCGAACGCGGACTGATCGAGCCGGTCGGGGGCCTCCTCGGGCAGGCGGGGATCGACACGGCGGCCTTCACCCCCGCAGCACGCGCCGGAGTGGTCAAGGACGGGCAGTTCTACGGGATGCCGTGGGATACCATCGGGCGGCTGTTCCACATCAACACCGCACTGATGGCCGAGGCCGGGCTGATGCAGGGCGGCCGCCCGGTACTGCCGCGATCGCCCGAGGAGCTGATTGCCCACGCCCGGCAGTTCAAGGCGGCGACCGGCAAGCCCTACCTCATCCAGGCGCAGGTGAGCGCGCCCGATTTCCACGTCGCATTCCTCTACACCTACCTGCTGGCGCGCGGCGAGACGATCTTCCCCGATGAACGCCACATCCGCCTCGATACGCCCGCAGCGCGCGAGATCGTCACCCTGATGCGGCAACTCAATGCCGAGCGGCTGACCACGCGCAATCAGGATTTCCCGGCCGCCACCGCCGCCTTCGTGCAAGGTGAGGGCGGAATCTTTCCGGTCGGCACGTGGATGCTCGGCCCTTACGAGACCGAAGCGGCGCGGCCCGGATCGGCGCTTGCAGGCAATTATGCCGTCGCGCCCTTCCCGCGTCTGTGGGGCGAGGATGCCGCCTTCGTCGATGGCCACGCATGGGTCGTCCCGGCCGCCAAGCGAAGCCCGCAGGAACGCGCCGCGATGGCGCGATTTCTCGGATTTCTGGCGCGTTACAATCTTGACTGGTCACGAACAGGGCAACTCCCGGCAGTCGCACAGGTGATCGAGACCGAGGCTTTCCGCGCGCTCCCCCACCGTGCTGACATTGCCACACTGTCCCGCACCGGACGGCAGCTCCCGGGATATGTCCAACGCCAGAACGCGGTGCAGGGCCTGATCGGCGAGGAACTGGAGGCCGCCATAACCGGGGTAAAGCCGGTCGAGCAGGCGCTAAGGGATGCCGAACGGCGGGTGAACCGCCTTTACGCGCAGATGCTGTGAAGCCGCGCGGCTCAGCCAGCGAAGGGCAGTTCAGCGATCCCGCTGACGCCCGGCCGAACCGCGAACAGTCCCCCCGCTTGCGGCTGACCCTCCAGCTCGGCAGGGGTGAGGTCGCGTGCGGCGGAGGTGATGAACAGTTCGTCGAGCGCCGGTCCGCCGAAGGCAACGCTGGTGGGGCGCTGGACCGGCACACGGATCGTCGCCAGCAATTCCCCGGAAGGCGCAAAGCGCCGCACGCACCACCCGTCCCAGAAGGCGATCCACAGGCAATCCTCAGCATCGACCGTCATCCCGTCGGGATAACCGTCCCCCTCGCCAAAGCGCAGGTGGACGCGGCGCTTGCCGACGGTACCGTCAGCGGCACAATCGAAGGCATAGACCGTCTGGAGCGCCGAATCGGTGTGATACATCGTCCGTCCGTCGCAGCTGAAGGCGGGGCCGTTGGTGACGCGATAGCCGCTGTCGATCCGGGTCCAGGCAAGGTCCGGATCGAAACGGTAGAGCGACCCGCTCGCGGCAGACTCGGCGCGGTCCATCGTGCCGGCCCATAGCCGCCCGGCGCGGTCGATCTTTGCATCGTTGAAGCGATTGCCGGGCAATTCCGGCTCGGGATCGGCGAGCACCGTCACGCGTAAATCCGTGTCCAGCGTGATGAACCCGTCATACCCGCCGCCGATGAACCCCCCACCCGCACGGGGCAGCAGCGAGCAGACGTGACGTTCGACCGGGATCGTCCGCGCCCCATCGGCTTCGGACCAACGGAACACCCGGCGCTCGGGAATGTCGACCCAGTAAAGCGCCGCCTCACCCGCAACCCACACCGGGCCTTCGCCCAGCGTGGCGCGGACATCGGCGAGGCACTCCACCGCCATCTCAGGCCTTGGCCTCGGCCGCTGCGATCAGCGACATCACATCCTCGATCAGCGCCCCCATCGCCGCCGCCGCGGCATCGGGATCATGCGCCTCGATCGCGGTCAGCACCGCACGGTGCTGCGGCAGGCTGGCGGTGCGGCCCTTGAAACGGTTGGTGAACCGGATCGAGGTGCGTAGCGCGGTCATCACCACATCCCGGAATTGCGCGTAGAAGGGGTTGGCCGAGGCTTCGAGGATCGCGATATGGAACGCGATGTCGGCTTCGAGCGGATCATCGTCGCCCTCTTCGGCGGCGACCATGCGCTGATAACCCGCTTCAATCGCGGCGATCCCGGCCGCCCCCGCCGCCTTCGCCGCCAAGGCCGCCGCCATCGGTTCGATCGCAATGCGCAGTTCGTTGAACTGGCGCAGCAGATCGAGCGAAAACTTGCGCTCCAGCATCCAGCGCAGCACATCGGGATCAAACAGGTTCCAGGCCGAAGGCGGCTGCACGCTTGTCCCCTTGCGCGGGCGAGCCACCAGCAAGCCCTTGGCGGTCAGCATCTTGACCGCCTCGCGCGTCACCGACCGGCTCACGGCATATTGCCGGGCTAGATCGGCCTCGGTCGGGAAGGGGCTATCGTCGTATCCCCCCACCACGATTGCCTTGCCCACGGCATCGAGCAACGCATACGTCAGATTGCGGCCCGCGCCGACGGAATCCATCTTGTTCATGTCCCGACACGCCCCTTGCCTTTGTGGGGCAACGGTTTGCAGATATTGCGCGGCGGTGCAATCGAAAGGCTCACAGGTGCGGCTCCACGGTGATGCGGCGCGCGATCAGCGCGGCATCGGCAAGAATCCGCATCGGCTGACTATCGACCGCGACAGCGCGCGCCGGGACCAGTTCGGCAAAGCGGCCGTAGATCGCGGGATATTCGGCAAAGGGGCCGAGTGGCTGGTCGATCCCGTCCACCGAAAGCCGCGCCCCACCATGGTCGATCACGATGCGCCGCCCGCTGGCGGTTTCGAGGGTTATGCGCCACGCTTCCTCGCCCCGTTCGCGCCAGTCGAACCACGCGGCCATGTCGTCGCCCCCGGCAAAGCGCAGCCGGGCTGCGATCGGTGCCTGGCGGTCGGCGGGGATGAATAGCTCGGCCTCGCGCACGAACAGCGGCTCGGGCAGGATGGCGCTGGCGATGGAGAGCGCGTTGACCCCGGTATCCAGCACGCCAAAGCCATCGGGTTCCCAGATCCAGTCCTGTCCGGGGTGCCATTTGCGCACGTCCTCGCGCCAGTCGATGGCGAGCCGGGTGACGGTTTCCTGCGCCAGCAGCGACGCCGCCGGGGCGACGGCAGGGGCGTGCTGGGAATGCCAGGCGGCATAAAGGCAGGTGCCTGCCGCCTGCGCGCGGGCGGTGAGGTCTTCGAGCTCGCCGAGCGTGGCGGCGGGCGGTTTTTCGAGCAGCACCGCAAGGCCCGCCGCGATCGCCTCGGCGGCGATGGCGTGGCGCACCTTGGGCGGGGTGCACAGGCTGACAGCGTCGATCCCGTCCGGCATCGCGGCGCGCAGCTCGGCGAGCGAGGCGAACACCGGGACACCCGCGTCCTCAGCGCCGCTGGGGCTGACCACCGCCACTAGCTCAAAGTCCGGGTTGCCGGTGATGGCCGGAAGATGCTCTGTGCGGCCGATCTTGCCGAAGCCGATGATGGCGATGCGGATGGTCACGGTTGCGGCTGCTCCAGCGCGGCGACGAAGGCGCGGGCGCGCGCGCCGACCTCAGCCGCATCCATGCCCGGCGCATAGAGCGCCCCGCCGAGTCCGAAGCCGTCGGCCCCGGCGACGCGATAGCGGCCGACCTTGTCCGGGGTAATACCGCCCACCACCAGCAGCGGCACGTCCTTCGGCAGCACCGCGCGCTGCGCCTTGACCACCGCTGGCGGCGCGGCCTCGGCAGGGAACAGCTTGAGCGCATGGGCCCCGGCGGCCAGCGCCGCGAAGGCTTCGGTCGGGGTGAAGAACCCGGGGGCCGAAACCAGCCCGGCGGCGACGCTGGCGGCGATCACCGCAGGATCGGTGCCGGGCGAGACGATCAGCCGCCCGCCGGCGTCGGCAACGCGCGCGACGTCCTCCACCGTCAGCACCGTGCCCGCGCCGATCAGCGCCTCGTCCCCGTAACGCGCGGCGAGCCGGGCGATACTGGCGAGCGGATCGGGCGAATTGAGCGGCACCTCGATGGTGCGCAGTCCTGCGTCAAACAGCGCGGCGGCGACGGCCTCGACCTCGTCGGGGCGCACCCCGCGCAGGATTGCGACCAGCGGGCAGGCGGCAAAGTGGCGGGCGAACAGCGCGGGCGCGGTCATGCGAATTCTCCGATCAGCGCGGCGATCCCGGCGCGGAAGGCGTCACCCCCATCGATGATTGCAGGCTCGACCGGAGCCTTGGCCCGCACCTGTGCGAGCGCGGCGGCATAGAGCGCGCAGAGCTCGGGCCGGCCGATGAAGCACGGGTCCGCGCCCGATAGCTGCCCGAGGCCAGAACGCACCTCGGCCCCGATCAGGAGCCCGCTTGCATAGCTTGGCGCATCGCCGATGGGGGCATCGAGCAGCGCGGCGGCGCGCAGCCGGAACAGGCACATCAGCGGATCGCATTCCAGCGACGCGGCGACCCCTGCGGCAAAGCCCGGACCGGGCCGCGCGGTGCCTTCAAGCTGGGGGGCGAGGATCGAATGCTCCTTGAGCAGCGCGAAGATCTCGCCGGTCATGAAGGTCACGAAGCCGGCGATCCGGCCTTCGACAAGGCGCACCCATTTGGCATGGGTGCCGGGCAGGCAGACCAGCGCGTCGGGTTGCAGCGCGCCGCTCGCCAGCGCGCCGATGATCTGCACCTCCTCGCCGCGCATCACGTCGGGCGCGTCGCGGCGGTCCTGGCTGACGCCGGGGGCGATGCCGGTGCGCGGGTCGATCCAGCGGATCGCGGCGGCGATTTCGGCAGGGCCGGCGGGGCACGGGACATAGGGTGCCTCCCGCCAGCCCCGGTTCGATCCCACCATGCCGCCCAGCAGCATCGGCAGATCGCCCAATCGGCCGCGCAGAAAGTCGATCTCTGCCGGAAAGCCGCCGCTGGCGATCGCGGTGATCCCGCGCGCATCCTCGATAACATCTTCCACAGCGCCGCCCGCACCGATGCGCCATGCGCGGCGGTTGGTCGTGCCCCAGTCCACCGCGATGTAGGGCCCCTGCCAAATCAAGCGCATTCTCCTTCAGGTTCGCGCGATCATCGCTTGCCCTGCGTCAATTATCTTATAAATATGATGCCAGCAAATGCCAGTGGTGAAGTGCGAAAATGAAGATTGTCCGGATCGAAACGTTTCTGGTGCCGCCGCGGTGGCTGTTCGTGCGCCTCGAGGCGGACGATGGCAGCGCCGGCTGGGGCGAGGCCAGCCTTGAGGGGCATGCAGAAGCGGTGCTGGGCGCCTTCGAGGCGATCCGCGACCGGGTGATCGGCGCCGATCCGCGCGCCATCGAGGATATCTGGCAGGTCTGCTATCGAGGCGGCTTCTATCGCGGCGGGCCGGTGCTGATGTCAGCCATTGCGGGCCTCGATCAGGCACTGTGGGACTGGAAGGGGCGCCACTATGGCATGCCCGCTTACGAGATGCTGGGCGGCCGGGTGCGTGATCGGGTCCGCGCCTATGCCTGGATCGGTGGTGACCGCCCGGACGATATCGCAGCCGCCGCCGCCGCGCGCCGGGCGCAGGGCTTTTCCGCGGTCAAGATGAACGCCACCGCCGAAGCGCAATTCCTTGCCGCCCCGCGCTTTGACGAGGTGGTGGCGCGAGTCACGGCGGCGCAGGGCGAGGGCATGGACGTCGCGCTCGACTTCCACGGGCGGCTGCATCGGCCGATGGCCAAGCAACTGGCCCGCGCGCTCGAACCGCTGGGTCTTCTGTTCATTGAGGAGCCGGTGCTGTCCGAACACGCCGACGCGTTGGGCCAGATCGCCGCGCTCACCAGCACCCCGATCGCGATGGGCGAACGGCTCTATTCGCGCTGGGACTTCAAGGCGCTGCTGGCGGGCGGTGCGGTGGATGTGATCCAACCCGATCTCAGCCATGCAGGGGGCCTCAGCGAATGTCGCCGCATCGCCGCCATGGCGGAAGCCTACGACGTCGCGGTGGCCCCGCACTGCCCGCTTGGGCCGCTGGCGCTGGGGGCGTGCCTGCAACTTGCCGCCAGCGCGCCCAACGTGGTGTTGCAGGAGATGTCGCTCGGCATTCATTATAACGAGGGCCACGATCTGCTGACCTTCGTGACCGATCCGGAGGTGCTGACCCCGGTGGACGGACATCTGCCGATCCCCTCCGGTCCCGGCCTCGGCATCGCCATCGACGAGGCCAAGGTGCGCGAAGCGGCACGCGATCCGCACCGCTGGCGCAATCCGGTGTGGCGCCACGCCGATGGATGCTTCGCCGAATGGTGAGCGTTGCGTGCGGCGTGTCCAAAACGCAACATTATCTCGAATAAAACATATTTATAATACATATCTGTTTTTCTCGGAGCCAATCGGGTATCTGAGGGGTGAAAAGGGCCGCAACGACGGCCCGGTCAAACAGTGGGGAGATAACCTGATGCATGCGATGACACGGATACGATTCTCGGTTTCAGCTGCCGCGATTGCGCTCGTGGCAGGCACTGCGCACGCGCAACAAACCACGCCTGATCAAGCGCCTGCGACATCTAGCGCGGAAACTGCTGCGGCAGATCAGCCCAGCGGCGAAATTGTGGTCAGCGGGCTTCGCGAGGCGCTCGAATCGATTCGCGCGATCCGCCGCAATTCCGACGAGATCATCGACGCCGTCGTCGCCGAGGACATCGCCAAGTTGCCCGATCTCAACACTGCCCAGATCGCTGCGCGGATTCCGGGGGTGCAGGTCTACCGTCAGGGCGGCGAGGCGTCGAACGTGCTGGTGCGCGGCCTGCCCAACTTCACCACCACCTATAACGGCCGCGAAATCTTCACCGCCGAGACGCGCATCGTGGCCTTGCAAGATTTCCCCAGCGCGAATGTTGCCGCGCTCGAAGTCTACAAGTCCTCCGCCGCCGACCTGATTGAGCCTGGCCTTGCCGGCCTGGTCAACGTCCGCTCGCGCCAGCCCTTCGATTTCGAGGACGGGCAGATCGCCGGTTCCGTATGGGGCCTCTACACCGTGCAGGCGGATTCGGTGACGCCGAACTTCAATTTCCTCGCCACCAAACGCTGGGATGTGGGCGACGGGGGCGAGTTCGGCGTGCTGATTAATGCCTCGCGGGTGGAGATGGACTATCTCGACGCCGAAATCAGCAACACCGATTTCCTCCAGACCTTCGGCACCGAGAACGGCGTGCTGGCCGCTGATTTCGCCAATGGCACGGCCGCGCGCTTCCCCGATATCCAGCGGCTGTTCTACCGCTCCGGCAACCGCGTGCGCCCGTCGATCAATGGCGCAATCCAGTACAGCCCCAACCCCGATATCGAATTCTACCTCGAAGGGCTGTGGCAGGGCTTCCGCAACAAGATCGACGACCGTCTGCTGGAGGCGCAATTGTTCAACGGTGCGCAGGTGGATAGCCTGGTATTCCGCGAAGGCACCAATCTGGTGCGCAGCGGCACAGTGAACGGGCCGCCCGGATCATTGTTTTCGTTTCAGGGCGCAACCTTCAACAAGACCGACACGTTCCAGTTCGCCGGCGGCGCGCGGATGACGTTCGACCGACTGAGCGTCAACATCGATATCGCCCGCACGGATTCGGAATTCACCGGATCGACGGAAAGCCTTGACCGCCGGTGGACCGATGCGCCGGTGATCAACTTCGACACCGATGCCCCTGCCTTCAACATCTCGAATATCGACTTCGCCGATCCCAGCGCGCAGTTCTTTGACGGGCTGTTTGAACAGAATCAGCGTTCGGCGGGTGACGACTGGCAGCTGCGAGCCGACTTCGAATATCTGGTCGACGGCGAATTGTTCCGGTCGGTCCAGTTCGGGGTGCGCTACACCGATCGCAATGCGGTGCGCGAATTTGCGCAGCGGTTCTCTCGCCCGGAAGAGCGCGTGAATGCAGCCGATCTGCCGGTCGATTTCGAGGTATTCGGCGGCGTCGATGTCGGCGGCACGTTCCAATGGGCAGCGCCCACCTATCAAAGCATCCGCGCCAATCTTGCCGAATTGCGCCAGATCGCCGGCTTCGGCACAACCGATCCGGTCGCACGGGCGCTGCTCTACACCGCCGATGAGCAGAACCTTGCAGGCTACGGGCAGGTCAACATCGGCTCGGGCGATTTCGAGGGCACTCTGGGCTTGCGCGTCACTCGTGTGAAGACCCGTGTCGCCGGCGCGACGCCGACCGGTATCCCGCAGATCGACGAGGGCAGCACGCAGACCGCGTGGCTTCCCAATTTCAGCATGCGCTACGAGGCGACCGACCAGCTCCAGCTGCGCGCGGCGATCTCGAAGACCCGCACTTTGCCGACCTTCGCGGACCTCAACCCCGCGCTGATAATCGATCGCGCGCCGCCTTCCTTGCCGGACGAGATAGGCACACCCGAAGTGCCGCGCACCGGCAGCGGCGGCAACCCCTTCCTCCAGCCTTTCACCTCATGGAATTTCGATGCGGCGGCGGAGTATTATTTCACGCCCGCAGGGTTTGTGTCGCTGACGGCGTTTCACCGCGCCGTCGACGGGTTCATCCAGCCGGGGAGTTTTGACCTGGAGGATACGCCCGTCGGGTATCTGCGCGTTTTCGCACCGGAGAATTCGGGCAAGGGGCGGATCACCGGGGCCGAATTGCAGGGGCAGGTGTTCGCCGATATCGACGGCCTGCCTGAGTGGGCACGCGGGTTCGGCTTGCAGGTCAACGTTACTTATATTGATGCCGAAACGCAGCAGCCCGACGGTGCGGGCGGCCTGTCCTTCCAGCCGATCACGTCCCAGCTGGATGGTGTGTCGAAGTGGAACTACAACATCGTCGGCATCTACGAACGCTACGGCCTGATGGCCCGGCTCGCCTGGAACGACCGGTCCAGCTTCCGCGCCGCCCGGCAGATCCGTGGCAGCGGGAATCCGGATGACGCGGGGAACGATTTCTACACTGAGTTCGGCCGTCCTCCGGGCCGCCTCGATCTCTCGCTCGGCTATGACATCAACGAGCAATTCGCGATCTTCGGCGACTGGACCAACATCACCCGCGAACGCTTCCGGCAGGATTTCACGTCAGGTCGCAACGGCGCGCCCGAGGCGGAGTTCGTCCGTTACCTGCGCGATGATGAAAGCACCGTCTCGCTCGGCGTCAGGTTCCGGTTCGGACGCTGAGGCTTTCCCCACAGGCGGGCAGGAGCAACATGCTCCTGCCCGCTTCGGCGTAACTCAACCGCCTGGCGCGGGGCGCAGGCTGTTGCCAATCACCGGCTTGCCGCCCTGCCAGCCTAGCGGAGCGATATACATCTGACGGCCCTTCTTGGCATTCCGGCACCCACCGCGCGCGATGTGGGCGTGAAACAGGATATATTGCCGCCCGTTCGCCTCGAACACCGCCTGATGGCCCGGCCCGCTGAGGCACCCGGCTTCGCGATCGGCATAGGAATAGAGGATCGGGTTTTCGGGCGCATCCTTGCATGGCCCCATCGGTCCGGCGCAGGTCGCATAGCCCATCGCATAGGGTGACAGGCGCTGGTGCGGCTCCCAGCCGAAATGGTTGGCCGAATAGAGCAGGGTGTAGCCCTCCCCCACCCGCACCATCGTCGGCGATTCGATCACATGCGCTTCCCACGGCTGATCATTGTCGAGCAGCGCCACCACATCGCCAGTGAGGCCGAGCCCATCGGGCGTCATGCGCTGCACGAAGATTTCGGTCGGCTTGCCCACGGCGTTGGCATCGGCCTTGTAGTAAAGATAAAGCGCCCCATCGGCATCGCGGAACGGGCTCGCGTCGATGGTCCCGCCGAGATCGCGCTGGCACACCAACGGTTCGGCAGCGTCGGAGGTGAACGGCCCCAGCGGGTCGTCGCTTTCCGCCACCCCGGTGCATTGCCGCCCGCTCGCCGTTTCGCGAGCGGTAAAGAACAGCAGGTAGCGATCGTCCAGCTTCAGCACTTCCGGCGCCCAGGTCCACCCCCGCTCCGCCCACCGGGGCAGCACCGGCATGGCATCGTGGAGCTTGCCCTCGCGCTCCAGCGGCGCCCAGCTGATGAGGTCGTCCGATACTGCCATCTGCACATTGGCGCGGTCCCCTTCGGCATTTGTTGCATAGGCGAGAAAACGTCCGTCGTGCGGGATGACGAAGGGATCGGGGAAATTAGCCGTATAGACCGGCACAAACGGCTCGGTGCCCGCGTCCTTCGCACCCAACGGCGCGCAGCCGACTATTGCCGCAGCCGAAAGCAGAATGGAAAGCGATGTGCGCAAGCGAGGCTCCGTGGCATGAGGGGCGCAGCATGCGGCGGTGCATCGCTGCTTGTCCTGCGCATATTATCATATAAATTGACTCGAGATGAAAGAGCCGCAAATTTCAACTCAACAACCGTCGATCGCCCGCACCCTGTTCGGCTACCTTCCCGATGGCCGCGCGGTCGAGGCGGTGACCCTCATCAACGCCCACGGCCTGCGCGCAACAGTGCTGACGTACGGCGCAACCTTGCAAGCGATGTGGGTGCCGGACCGCGACGGGGCCTTCGCCGATGTAACGCTCGGCCACGCGACGCTCGCGCCTTATCTTGATCAGCCACAATATTTCGGATCGAGCGTCGGGCGGGTCGCCAACCGTATCGCCGGGGGGCGCTTCATGCTCGATGGGAGGGAATATCAGGTGCCCGCCAATAACGGCCCCAACGCGCTCCACGGCGGCCCGGACGGGTTCGACAAGGCGCTATGGGAGGTGGTGGCGGAGACCTGCGATCCCGCGCCGCAGGTGGTGCTGGCGCACACCAGCCCCGACGGCGATCAGGGCTTCCCCGGCACCCTTCGCGTGACCGCCACCTGCACGCTTGGCGACGATGGCACGCTCGCAATCGTTTATCGCGCCGAAACCGATCGGCCGACGCTCGTCAATCTCACCAACCATGCCTACTGGAACCTTGCGGGCGAAGGTGCGCCGGGCGGGGCGATGGATCACGTATTGACCATACCGGCCGATCATTTTCTGCCAATTGACGACACCGCCATCCCCACGGGCGAATTCGCCTTGGTTGACGATACCCCCTTCGATTTCCGCGTACCTCATGCGATCGGCGCGCGGGTGCGCGACGCGCGCCACCAACAGATCCGTATCGGGCGCGGCTATGATCATAACTGGGTCGTGGCGCGAGAGCGCACTGCTGAACCGCGCCTTGTTGCCCGGCTGGAGCACCCCGGATCGGGGCGTGTGATGGAGGTGTTGTCAACAGAACCGGGAGTGCAATTCTACTCCGGGAATTTTCTCGACGGCAGCAGTGTCGGCAAGGCAGGCCGGGCCTATCGCATGGGCGACGGGATCGCGCTTGAGCCACAGATGTTTCCCGACACGCCCAACCGCCCTGCGTTCGGCTCTCTCCGGCTGGATCCAGGCCAAATCTACCAACACCGGATGGGCTTCCGGTTCGGGGTTACCTGAATCCGAGAAACAGTTCAGGACTGCAACAGTGCTCCGGTGCCCGCTTCCTGCTCGACCTGCTCTGCATATTCGCGGTCAAGACGCTGCACCTGATCCCTGCGCCACTGATTATAACTGTAGTCGGCCTGCATGGGCTGCAGGCGCTTAGTGGCATCACTAGTGTGGGGACGCTGCCTGTCGATCATTTGTCGTCCTTTCGGTTCGACCCCGCAGCCATGCGCGTGGGTATTCAGAGCTTACGCTTGGCGGGGGATGGTGCCCTATCCTGCATCAGGCACGGCGCGTCCGGGCCATCATAGCGGCCAGTTCGTCGCAGGCGTGCTGTGGCCCGGTTGACACGCTCACCCCTCCATCGCGCGCCAACGACGCCCACAAATGGTGCAAATTGCGTGACTTTCCGATCAAGTCGCAAGATTGTTGCAGCTATTCGCAGGTCATGACATACTTGTTTCATGGAAGCAGAGTCTTTCTATTTCCTCGGCGGCCAAGTGGCCGTGCGCCGGTCGGTCGAGTATCACCTCACCGACTGGTTTAACGAGTGATAGCCTGCCGCGCGGGATAGGCGCGGATTTACGGCAGCATTGGGCGAGATGCCCGGCTGATCCTGTTTTCCCACGTCCGGGCCGTATCCCTATGCTCGCTTTGCGGCCGCTGCGCCGCGCCTGAGGGTTATCAGGGGGTTTGCCTCATGCTGTTTCAATCACCGCTTCATCGCGGCGCGCTGCGCGTCGCCACTATCATGCTTGCCGGCGTCGCCACGCCCGCGCTTGCGCAGGCCTCGGCCCAGTCCGCCCAGGAGCCTGTCGACGTCACCACCACCGCCTCGGAAGAAGAGGCGTCCGCCGATGACGGTCAGGCGATCGTCGTCACCGGCAGCCGTATCCAGGGCCTGCCCGCAGACGGCCCGGTCCAGACCCTCTCGGTCACCCGCGAAGACATTCTCCAGTCGGGCGCGGGCACCATCATCGAAGTGCTTCAGGATCTGCCTGTCACCAGCGGCGGCGGCGGAACCTTCTCCACCGCCACGGCAGGCGCGCTGTCTTCGGACACGCCGGTCGGCGCTTCGGCGATCTCGCTGCGCGGGCTCGGCGCATCCTCGACGCTGACGCTCATCAACGGGCGGCGCGCACAGATCAGCGCCTTCGCACGCGGGCAGGAGAGCTTTATCGATGCCAGCTCGATCCCGCTCGCCGCGATCGAGCGGGTCGAGGTGCTGCCCTCGGGCGCATCGGCTATCTACGGCGCGGACGCGGTGGCGGGTGTCGTCAACTTCGTCCTGCGCGAGGATTTCGAGGGGATCGAGCTGTCGGGCAGTCTCGGCGAATCCACCGCGTCCACCAATGAGGCGCGCTTCAATCTGAGCGGGGTGTTCGGCGCCAAACTGGGCGAGCGCAACTCTGTCATGCTGGTGGTCGACTACTTCAAGCGCAACCCGTTCTTCCTGCGCGACCGGGCGATCAGCCGCGACAGTCTCGCCCCCAGCCAGCAGGGCTTCTTCCCGAGCTTCAACGATCTGTTCCTGCAAACCAACGACCAGACCGAAGGGCCGGGTAACGGGGGCTGCGCGCTTGAGGATTTCGGTGTCGGCAATCTTGGCGAGTTCTGCGAGGTCAACAACAACGCCTTTGTTTCGGCCAACGACCGGCTGAAAACCATCGGCGGCCTGTTCACCCACCAGTTCCGCATCACCGACAGCCTGACGTGGTATAACGACGCGATCTACCAGCGGGTCGAATCCCGCGGGGTCAGCAGCCCGGCCAATTTCAGCCGCGCGCCGGTTGATCCGGAAAACCCGTTCTGGCCAGCCGCGCTCCAGCAGGAGATCATCGCGGAGGGCGGCGCTGGGGATTTCAGCGATTTCTTCGGCTTCCCGATCTTCGCCTGGGGCAAGGTGCCGCAGCCGCGCGGGGTGGAGGTGGAGTCCGACAGCTACCGCATCACATCGGGGCTGAAGGGCGAGATCGCTGGCGACTGGAACTTCGATGCCGCCTTGCTCTACGGCGGCAACGACCGGGTGCAGCGCGGAGTATCCGGCCTCTATCGTTCGGCTGAGTTCTACGATCTCAACCTCGGCAATGTCTGCACCGACGGGACGCGGGTTGAACGCTGGGACGTTGACCTGACCCGGCCCTCTGCCGATTTCGTCGGTGACACCTGCGAGGACGCGGGCAAGACGACGCTGTGGTACAACCCCTTCGGCGGCCAGACCCAGCAATCGGCCGGGGTGCTCGACTTGCTTGAAACCCAGGCCGAGCGGCGTGGAAAGTCGCGGCTCTATGCCTTTGACGGCTTCGTCAACGGCACGCTGCTCAACCTGCCCGCCGGGCCGCTGAAGGCGGCGTTCGGCGGGGAGTTCCGGCGCGAGACGCTGCGCGACGTGCCTTCAGGCGCGGCGGTGGCGACCGAAGACAATCCCGAACCGATCCTCGGCTTTTCGTCAACCAGCGCCGAGGCCGAGCGCAACAACTGGTCGGTCTTCGGGGAGTTGTACGTGCCGGTGACCGAGACCTTCGAGCTGCAACTGGCAGGCCGTTTCGACGAATTCCAGGGCTTCGGCAGCAAGTTCAACCCAAAGATCGCCGGGAGGTGGCAACCTGTCGAATGGCTCGCCTTGCGGGGCAACTACTCGACCAGCTTCCGGGCGCCTTCGCTGGCGCAGAGCGGGGCGGGCGTGCTGCTGTCGTCCTACCGGGTGGACTGCGAGGCGACGCCCGGCGCGTGTGACGGCGATCCGGATGGCGACGGCACGGCGCTGCTGTCCGAGGACGTCGGCAACCTCGCATTGGAAGCGGAAACAGCGCGCAGCTTTGGCGGGGGGCTGGTGTTCCAGCCAACCCGCGCGATCGAGCTGATCGTCGATTACTGGAACATCCGCCACGAGAACCTTGTCGGCGTCGACGAAGACGACTTCATCCGCCGCGCGCTGGCGGGCGAATTCCCGGTAGTCGGATCGGGCCTGCTGCCGACCGGCACGGCAGGTCTGGAGGTGCAGGACGGCTTCGTCACCGACGCGCATTTCCAGATCACCAACCTCGGCTTCCAGAAGACTGACGGGATCGACGTGGCCTACACGCACCGCTTCCCCGAAGGTCCGTTGGGGCTGTTCACGCTGACTGCTGACGTCACCCACATCATGAACTTCGACCGGCAGGCTTCGCCGGGCAGTCCGGTCGAAGAACTGGCCGGGGACTTCCTTTACCCGGACTGGGTGGGGACGGCGCGCCTGCGCTGGCGCAAGGATGCGTGGCGCGCGACGGTGGCCGGGTTCTACACCAGCGGCTATCGCGACGATCCCGCACCCCGCACGCTCGACGCGCTCGGCCTTCCGCGCGACGGGGAATACTTCGTCGACGATTACATCACCTTCGATCTCGCCATCAGCTACGATATCGCCCGCGACAGCTTCGTGCAGTTGGCCGTGCGTAACGTGCTTGACGAAGATCCCCCGCTGGTGCTCGGCTCCTCGTCCAACGTGGACCTGTTCAATCACGATCTCATCGGTCGTTATGCGACGGTCAGCTTTGTGACGCGGTTCTGACCCGGCGGCAGGGTCGCACCACCCGGGCCCCGCGCATCGCGGGGTCCGGGGCGGGCGGCGAGGAGATGGGATGACTGACACCCTCCAGCATGGGCCCAAGCCCGGCGGCGCGGCGGCGTCTCGCTGGCAGATGCCCGATACGCTCATGATCCTGTTCACGCTGGCGGTGCTGGCGTGGGCGGCGACATGGGTGTTCGTGCCGGGGGCGTTCACGGTCGCGGGCGATCCGGCGCGGATCGTGCCGGGCAGCTTCACGCACGCCTCCGGCCCGGTCCCCGCTCCGCTGTTCGGCGATGCAGAGCGCACCGGGTTCATCGACTTTCTGTTCGCCGGCCTCGTCACCGGCGATCGCAATTCGGCCGCCGTGGGGCTGATGGCCTTCATCATCGTGCTGGGCGGGGTGTTCGGCATGGTGATGAAGACCGGCGCGATTGATGCGGGCCTCAACGCCGCGCTTCCGGACGGCAAGGTGCGCGGCGAGGGGCTGATTTTCGGCCTCTGCATCGCCTTTTCGCTGGCTGGCGCGGTGTTCGGCATGTCGGAAGAGGCGATTGCGCTCACCCTGCTGCTCGCCCCGGCGCTGACCCGCGCTGGTTATGATTCGGCGACGGCGGTGCTCGCCTGCTACGGGGCGAGCCAGATCGGCTTTGCGACCAGCTGGATGAACCCCTTCAGCGTGATCGTCGCGCAGAGCATAGCGGGCCTGCCGCCAATGTCCGGGCTGGAGCTGCGGGCCGCCCTGTGGCTGGGCTTCACCCTGCTCGCCGCGCTGTTCATCACGCGTCATGCCCGCGCGGTACGGTTGGGCCAGCGCGCACCGCTCGGCACCGCGCCTGTGCGGGCGGAAGCCGGAGCGGCTCCGATCGGCCCGTTCACCCCGGCGCACATGCTGATCATGCTGACCGTGGCCTGCGGGATCGGCTGGGTGGCGTGGGGCGTCACCGCCCGCGGCTATTACCTGCCGGAAATCGCCGCACAGTTCTTTGCAGTCGGTATCGTCACCGTGTTGATCGCGCATTTCGGCAGGATCGCGCGCGCCGGCACCATGGCCGAGGCGTTTCGCGACGGCGCCGCCCAGCTCCTGCCCGCCGCGCTGGTGGTGGGGGCGGCCAAGGGCATCCTGCTGATTCTGGGAGGGGACGATCCGGCGCAGGTCTCGCTGCTCAACAGCCTGCTTGCCGCCCTTGGTCGCATCACCGCCGCCATGCCCGAATGGCTGACGGCCTGGGGCATGTTCATGGTGCAGAGCCTCCTCAACCTGTTCGTCGCCTCGGGCTCGGGTCAGGCGAGCGTCACCATGCCGATCATGGCGCCGCTGGCCGACTTATCGGGCGTTACCCGGCAGACGGCAGTGCTGGCATTCCAGCTGGGCGACGGGTTCACCGATCTCGTTAACCCGACTTCGGCAGTGCTGATGGCCTGCCTTGCCGCAGGGCGGATCGGGTTCGGCGATTGGCTGGCCTTCATCTGGCGGCCGGTGCTGGGCCTGGTTGCGATCGCCAGCGCGGTGATGGTCGCGGCCCATCTGGGAGGATATTGATGCTGCTCCGCAATCTTGCCGCTCTCGCCCTGTTGGCGAGCAGCGCCACCGCGCAAGGCACCGAAGGCGGGACGCTGGTGATCGTCGGCGGCGGGCTCGATCCGGCCAATGCCGAAGTCTGGGGCGCACTGCTGGAGGCCCGGCCCGCAGGCGCGCCGCGGATCGCCATCATCCCCGCCGCCTCGGGCGAAGCGGCCACTTCCGCCAAGGCCGCGACCGATGCGCTGGTGCGGCACGGCGCGGACCGGGCGGACATCGTTACCATCCGCCTTGCAGCGGCAGACGATCCCGCTACGCCCGACATCGACGAAAGCACGTGGGCGGGCAACGCCCGGGACACAAACGAGATCGCCGCGATTGCGCGCTCCGGTGCGATCTGGTTCACCGGCGGCGATCAGGCGCGGATCACCGCGACCTTGGTAGAGCGGGACGGCAGCGACAGTCCAATGCTCGCCGCGATCCGGCAGCGGCTGGAAGCGGGCGCGGTCGTCGGCGGCACCTCGGCAGGCGCGGCGATCATGAGCGAAACCATGATCGCGCAGGGCGACACGCTCGGCGCACTCCTTCCCGAAGGCACGGGTGAGCCGCTGATGATGGCACGCGGACTGGGCTTCCTGCCGGGCGCACTGGTCGACCAGCATTTCGGCGAGCGCGCCCGGCTCGGGCGGCTTGCGGCGGCCTTGACCGACCCTGCCGGAACCCAGCGGATCGGCCTCGGGATCGACGAGGATACCGCTATCGTCGCCGCGTTGGGCGAAGGACGGGCACGGGTCGCGGGCAGCGGCTATGTCACCCTGCTCGATGCCCGCGCCGCATCGCGCCTGCCCGGTCGCCGGATCGGGATCACGGGGCTGACGCTCGGCCTTGCCGGGGCGGGCGATGTCATTGATCTGGCCCGCTTCGCTGTCACCCCCGCCGCCGTGCGCAAGCCGACACGCGGGCGGGAATACGTCGAACGCCCGCTGCCGGGCGGGGGCGGCATGGGTTACGGCGACCAATCGCTCGCCGGGGTCGTGGGAGAGGGACTGCTGGACAATGCCGCCGCCACCCGGGCCGAGCGGGTCACTTTCGCCGGCTCTGCGGGGATGATCTACCGCTTCGTCAAAACCTCCGCCTCGCGCGGCTGGTGGGGCCGCGACGATGCCGGTCGCGCCCGCTACACGATCGATGGCGTCGCCTTCGACATTGCCCCCGTCACGGTCGATATCAGGAAGGCCAAGGATTGATGCCCCATCCGCATGTCATCGCGCTTCACGGTGGTGCCGGGGTCAACCCGGCGCGCGATTATGGCGAGGTGGAAGCGCACCTTGGCGTCCTGGTCGCGGCGTGCGAAGCGCGGCTGGCAGCGGGCGCGGCCGCCCTTGATGTCGTCGAACATGCCGTTGCGGAGATGGAGACCAGCGGGCTCTACGTTGCCGGGCGCGGCTCGGCACCCAATGATGACGGCGCCGTCGAATGTGACGCGGCGATCATGGATGGGGCGCGGCTGCGCGCCGGAGGGGTTTGCGCGGCAGTGGGCATTGCCCAGCCGATCGCGGCGGCACGCGCTGTGCTCGAACGCACGCAGCATGTTTTGATCGCAGGGGAAGGGGCACGGCGGTTGGCCGCAGCACAGGGGCTGGCGCTGGTGACCGATCCCGACGCGCATTATCGCCTGCCCGTGGGCGTCGAACCGGAGGAGCTGCTGCGGCTCGACCGCGGCTTGACCCATGGCACCGTCGGCGCGGTGGCGCTCGATCAGCAGGGCCGGCTGGCGGCGGCAACCTCGACCGGAGGGCTGTTCGGCAAGCATGCCGGGCGCGTGGGCGATACCCCGCTGACCGGGATCGGCAATTGGGCCGATGGAATGCTCGCCGTCAGTTGCACCGGGATCGGCGAGGCGTTCATCTACGCGGGCGGCGCACGCGATATCGCCGCGCGCATGGCCTATGGGGGGGCCAGCCTCGATGAAGCGTGCGAAGCGATGCTGGCGAGTGTTGCGCGCCACCATGGGGATGGCGGGGTGATCGCGCTCGACCGCAACGGGGCGGTGACGATGGCGTTCAACTCCCCCGGCATGAAACGGGCGGTGGCAGGCGCGGGGCGTGCGACCCTCGTGGGTATCACCTAGCCGCATTCCTCGACAACCTGTCACACATCTGCCGCACTCGGCTGGCGCTCGTTCGCCGCGGGCCCCTTTTTGCTTGCATTTGACGCATGCAACGCTAGGCGCACGATACTTTATCTCATCAACAGCACGGGAAGTCCCATGACCATTTACACGACCCGCCTCGTGTCATCGCACCTTGCCCTCTCAGCGGCCCTTGGCCTCGGTGCGGCCGCTCCGGCGCTTGCGGAAACCGCCGCCGCTCCCGAAGCCGGAATGACGGCGCAGCAGCAGGGCTCAGGTGCGGGGACAACCGAGGACGACGTCCACAACCGCGAAACCGCTCGGACCGGGAACATCATCGTCAGCACCTCGGGCGTGAAGGAGCTTGATGTGCTAGCGGGCACAAGCGTGCTAGAAATCCGCGAAATCCAGCGCGACGCGGTGAACGGCCAGATCGGCGACCTGCTCACCAAGCTCCCCGGCGTCTCTTCGACCAGCTTCGCCCCCGGTTCTTCACGGCCCGTGCTGCGCGGCCAGCAGGGTGAGCGTGTGCGCGTGCTGATCGACGGGGTCGGCACCGCCGATGTGTCGAACACCTCGGTCGATCACGCCACCACCATCGAACCGATCACCGTGGAGCGCATCGAAGTGCTGCGCGGCCCGGCCGTGCTGCTTTACGGCAGCCAGGCGATCGGCGGTGCGGTCAACGTGATCGACAAGCGCATCCCCACCCGGATGCCTGATGAAGCCTTCCACCTGGATGCCTTCGCCGGGATCGACAGCGCCACCAACCTGCGCACCGGGGCGGCCAGCCTCGATGTCGGGCTGACCAGCAACCTCGTTGTCCATGTCGACGGATCGTGGCGCAAGACCGGCGATGCCGAGATCGGCGGGTTCCAGCTTGCCGACGGGCTGCGTGACGAGCTGCTGGAGGAAGCGGCCGAAAAGGAAGCAGACGGCGAAACCGAAGAGGCCGAAGAATTCCGCGAAGCTGCCGGACAGCGCGGCGTCATCCCCAACAGCGATGTCGAAAGCTGGACCATCAACGCCGGGCTCGGCCTGATCCTCGGAGAAAGCACCTTCGGCGCGGCGGTCGGTTGGTACGATACCAACTACGGGGTCATCAAGCGCCCCGGTCTCGAACATGAACACGGCGGGGACGAAGTGGTCCCGGCATCAATCACGCCGTTTGGCGCCGGTGACGAGGACGAGATCGTTCGCATCGGGCTCGAACAGTTCCGCGCCGATTTCAAGGGCGACATCTTCCTGGGCGACGGCGCGATCGAGCGGCTCAAGGTCAGGGTCGGCTACTCGGACTACACCCATACCGAATTCGAAGGGCCGGAAGTCGGCACAACCTTCGACTCCAAGAGCATCGAGGCGCGTGCCGAACTGGTTCAGAACGCGGAAGGCACGCTGCGCGGGTCGACCGGTATCCAATACCTCCACCGCGATTTCGACGCGGTCGGCGCGGAAGCCTATGTTCCGGCGAACCTGACCGATCAGGTCGCGCTCTTCACCTTGCAGGAGTTTGGCACCGGCCCGGTGCAGATCGAGGCCGCCGGGCGCGCCGAGTTCACCAAGGTCGAATCCCGGCAGCTCGGGATCGAACGCGACTACGACACCTTCTCGGGTGCGCTCGGCGTCGTCTATCAGGGTATCGAAGGGGTGCGCATCGGCATCAACGGTTCGCGCGCCGAACGTGCACCGAGCGCGGAGGAGCTGTTCTCGCTGCCCGACGTCCCGCATATCGCCACGCAGGCGATCGAAGTCGGCGATCCCGATCTCGACACCGAAAGCGCCTGGGGGCTGGAAGTTTTCGCGCGCGGCGCCATCGGCGCCGGCACCTTCAACGTCTCTGCTTACCGGCAATGGTTCAATGATTACATCTACCTGTCCGACACCGGCGAAGAGGGCGAGGACGATCTGCCGATCTTCGAATACCTCCAGCAAGATGCCGATTTCTGGGGATTCGAAGCGGATGTCAGCTATCCGGTCATCGACACCGAAGGCTTCCGCCTGTTGACCGATCTGCGCGCTTCCTATGTCGAGGCCGATCTTGACGGCGGCACCGCCTTGCCGCGCATCCCGCCGCTGAACCTCCTGGGCGCGCTGGAAGCCCAGACCGATGCCTTCGACGTGCGCGGCGAAGTGCAGTGGTTCGACGAGCAGGACCGCGTCACGGATTTCGAAACCCCGACCGACAGCTTCACCCTGGTCAACGCGATGGTCGCCTGGCGTCCGCTTGCCGACAACCGCAACGTCACCCTGCTGGTCGCGGCTGACAACATCTTCGACGTCAACGGCCGCCGCCATGCCAGCTTCACCAAGGACTTCGTCCCGCTGCTCGGCCGGAATTTCCGCGCGAGCATCCGGATGAGCTTCTGATCCGTAACTTGCGCGGGGGCCGAAATCGGTCGCCGCTCGGAGGCACGGAATGCGCCGCCGAAATCCGGGGGCAGTCGGGAAACCGGCTGCCCCTTTTTCCTGTCGTCAGCTCTCCGCCGCAAAGGTCAGTTCGGCGTGTTCCTCCAGCCGCCTGACCAGATCTTCTCCCAAAAACGCCCCCGGGGTGCCGATCCCGCCCGGATGCTGGCAGGAAAGCAGCGCAATCCCCGTCTCGCTCAGCATCCGGCAGGTCGAGCCATAGCCCGGATCGTAGCGGCCCTTGACCCCGAATTTCAGACGCTGCCCATCGGCCATATCGGCCACGAAGACGACATCGTAAAAGCCGTTCTCACGCTCTTCCTTCGTCGGCCCTTCGCCGGGCTTGGGCGGCTTGGCACCGAACGGGTTCTTCATGAATTCAAGCGCGGCATTGGCCGCCGCCTTGCCCGCTTCGCCGGGGCTGGTCAGCATCATCTCGTCATACTTGAAGTCGGTCCCGTAGGGGTGGCCAAGCAGGAAGTGGGTGCGGTGCACGTTCTTGGTGTTGATTGGCGCCATCACGAAGGGCGCGGACCACTTGCCAAGATCGTCCTCATAGCTCGGGATCATGCCCGAAGGCTGATCCGGCCCTTCGAAGCCCGGCGTCAGCGCAAAGGGATTGCGCAGCACATTGATGAGCGAGACATCCTTCGCCGCCGCTTTCATCGTCGCGCCGAGGCTGGCCGCCGTTCCGCCCGAAAACGTCCCCTGCATCGCCCGCACGCGCCCGCGGATGCGCGGGGCGGGCTTGCCGAAGCGTTCCACACACGCCTTCTGGGTCATCATCACGCCGAGATCGAAGGGGATCGAATCGAAACCCGACGAGAAACAGATGCGCGCGCCGGATGCTTCGGCGGCCGCCTGATGCTCGGCGATCTTGGCCGCCATCCATGCAGGCTCGCCGCACAGATCGGCATAGTCGGTGCCGGTCTTCACGCAGGCGGCGAGCAGCTTGTCGCCATAGAGCTGATAGGGGCCGACCGTGGTGAGCACGACCTTGGTGCGCTGGCACATGGCTTCCAAGTCGGCATCGTCATCGGCATCGGCGACCACCAAGGGCGTTGAGGCGGGCGCGCGGATTTCGTCGCGCACTTCCTCCAGCTTGGCGAGGCTGCGGCCCGCCATCGCCCAATTCGGGCCGTCTGCACGGCTGCCGTAATGGTGCGCAAGATACTCGGCGACCAGCCGCCCGGTGTAGCCGGTGGCGCCATAGACGATGATGTCGAACTCGCGGGGTGAGGTCATGATCCAATCTCCGTTCGCCCTGAGCTTGTCGAAGGGCCGTCCTGCTTCCTCGCTGTTGAAGAGCAAAAACGGTGCTTCGACAAGCTCAGCACGAACGGAAGTGAGTCATAACCGCGGCAGCGTCACCCCGCGCTGGCCCATATATTTGCCCGCGCGGTCCTTGTAGCTCGTCTCGCAGCGTTCGTTGCCTTTGAGGAACAGGAACTGGCACGCGCCCTCATTGGCGTAGATTTTCGCGGGCAGCGGCGTGGTGTTGCTGAATTCGAGCGTCACGTGGCCCTCCCAGCCGGGCTCCAGCGGGGTGACGTTCACGATAATCCCGCAGCGCGCATAGGTGCTCTTGCCAAGACAGATCACCAGCACATCCTCCGGCACGCGGAAATATTCGACCGTGCGGGCCAGCGCGAAGGAATTGGGCGGGATGATGCAGACGTCGGTTTCACGGTCGACGAAGCTTTTGGGATCGAACTCCTTGGGATCGACCACCGAGCTATCGACATTGGTGAAGATCTTGAATTCCGGCGCGACCCGCGCGTCATAGCCGTAGGATGACAGGCCATAGGAAATCACCCCGTCGCGCCGCTGCGCTTCGACGAAAGGCTCGATCATGCCGTGTTCGAGCGCCTGGGCGCGAATCCACTTGTCGGAAAGAATCGCCATGGCGCATGGGATTGCCGAGGGCGCGCGCGGCGGCAAGGGGCGGCGCGGGATTATCCCGATGAGTCTGCGCCAACCAGTGCGCCTGAGCGGCGGCGGCGCACCCGGAGCGGCGCGGTCACGGGTGGGAAATCCAGCAGATCGCCGAAGGTCAGGGGCCGGGCGGTCAGGGTGGGGTGCGGGGAATAGCCGTCATGCCAGTATTTGGGCTCGATGATGTCGCGCGCGATGCTCATCCCGAAAAATCGGCGCGGGAGGGGCGAGCGGTTGTCCGGCCCGGCGTGGAGCAGATCGCTGCGATAGAGGATCACGCTGCCCTTGCGCGGCGCGATCTGCACCAGTTGGAACACCGCGCCCAGCGCCTTGCGGTGGCGATAAAGCTGCCACAGCCGCCGCGGCCCGAGATTGCGCAGGCTGAACTGCAAGTTCTTGCCCAGCACGAAGCGCAGCAGGTTGGGCTGGTGCTGATCCCACCGCGCCGAGAACACCCGATCGCGGAATTCGCCGGGTGCCAGCGGCGTGCCTGCATCCTTGCGCATGGCGCGCAGCTTGGCGAGGTTGTGGAGGAAGACGCGCGCGTTGGTGCGGGTGCGAAACAGCTCCATCAGCGCATAGGCCCTGCCGCCGTGTCGGTTCTCCGCGCCGCCATATTGATGCGTGCCGGGCACGAACACCGTGCCGCCCTGCTGGTCCGAGACGTCTTCGACAGCGGCAAACATGCTGATCACCCCGCTCGGATCGCGGTGCAGATATTGGTGCGACGATCCGAAATAGCTGGTGAAGGTGGCGATTTCGAGGATCGGGCGCGATCGGCCGCAATATTCGGCGAGGACGCCTTCAAGCCGCTGGCACAGGCTCGCGGCAAAGCGTGTGACGTGGGGATCGGAAGGCAGCGCGCAGAAATCGCGGCGCAGGTAATGATTGTCGGTCTCGCTGGCGAAGGTGGCACGGGCGCGGCCGGGATCGTCGATGGTGCGGCGCATCAGATCAAGGCCGATCTGCGCTTCCTCGTCCGACAGCAGCCCGGTGAGGATGACGAAGCCGTGGGTGTCCATCAGCGCCAGCGCCTGCCCGGCGCAAGCCTGCGTCAACCGCCCGCCGTGGTCGAGGGTCGCAGGCACTTCGAACGCCGATGTATCGTGGGAGACCCTGAATGCCTTCATGCCAGACCGCCTTGCGTGCCGGTCTTGCCGCAGGACTTTCACTATCAGGTTAACGCCAGCTCGGCCCACACCGGCAGATGGTCCGACGCCGCTGCCGCCAGCGCGCTGCGATGGACGCCGCAGCCGCGCACCGTCAGCCGGTCGCAATGCATGATCCGGTCGAGCCGCCCGATCGGGCGGCGGCTGGGGAAGCTGGGGCCGGGATCGAGCAGCGCAAAATGTCGCCCGAACTCGCGGAAAGCGCCGGCCGCCGTGCGCCATTCGTTGAGATCGCCCATCAGCACCACCGGGCCTGCGGTGCGGGCGGCATCGCCCAGCGCGGCGATGGTGCGAGCCTGACGCACCCGCCACAGGCCCGACAGATCAAGGTGCATGCCGAACACGCTGATCACCTCGCCCGCCACCCGCAGCCGCGCCGTCACCACCCCGCGCGGTTCGAGGCAGGGGATGTGGAGGATATCGTGGCTCTCCACCGCGATCCCCTTGCGCACGAGGATCGCATTGCCATGCCAGCCGAGCGAATCCCCCTGCACGTCAAGCGGCACGGGGACGTAATCCGTGTGCCCTTCGATCAGAAAGCGCGGGAGCACGCTGGCGCGCGTGCCGAACCTGAGGTCAGCCTCCTGAAGGCAGACGATATCGGCATCGATCTCGCCCAGCACATTGAGAATGCGCAGCGGATCGCGGCGCCGATCGGTGCCGACGCCCTTGTGGATGTTGTAGCTCGCGACCGTAAAGCTGACCAAGGCTACCCCGCCGCGAGCAGGCTGGCGTTGCCGCCTGCCGCCGTGGTGTCGATACAGGTCACCCTTTCGGTGGCGAAGCGGGCGAGGTAATGCGGGCCGCCCGCTTTGGGTCCGGTGCCGCTGAGGCCTTCGCCGCCGAAGGGCTGGCTTTCCACTACCGCACCGATCTGGTTGCGGTTGACATAGAAATTGCCCACTTTGGCACGCGCCTGCACGAACCGCCGGGCCTCGGCGATGCGGCTGTGCAGGCCGAGGGTGAGGCCGAAGCCCGCGGCGTTGATATCGTCCACTACCTTGCCAAGCTCACCCGCCTTGAAGCGCGCCACATGCAGCACGGGGCCGAAATTCTCGCGCTGGAGGGCGGCTATCGAGGGGATTTCGATGATCGTGGGCGCAACGAAGTGCCCGGTAGCTGGGGCGCCCGGCAGGCGTTCGACCGGCAGGCCCTTTGCGCTGCAATCGGCGATATGCGCTTCCAGCAGTGCTTTGGCCTCGGCATCGATCACCGGGCCGACATCGGTGGCGAGGTCTGCCGGGTTGCCAACGGTCAACGCCGCGAACCCGCCGCGGATCATCGCCAGCACGCCGTCGGCGATGTCCTCCTGAAGGTACAGCACCCTGAGCGCCGAGCACCGCTGGCCCGCGCTCTGAAAGGCACTGGCGAGCACGTCGCGTACCACCTGTTCGGGCAGGGCGGAGGAGTCGACGATCATGGCGTTTTGCCCGCCCGTCTCAGCGATGAGAGTGGCGATCGAGCCGTCGCGGTTGGCCAGCGCGCGGTTGATGGCGCGCGCGGTCTCGGTCGATCCGGTGAAGGCGACCCCGGCGAGGCGCGGATCGGCGGTGATCCGCTGGCCGACCTCGCCCGCGCCGGGGAGCAGTTGCAGCGCCTCGGGCGGGATGCCTGCCTGATGGCACAGCTTTACCGCCAGAGCAGCGATCAGCGGGGTCTGTTCGGCCGGCTTGGCGATCACGCTGTTGCCCGCCGCGAGCGCCGCTGACGCCATGCCGATGAAGATCGCCAGCGGGAAATTCCACGGCGAAATCGTGGCGAACACCCCGCGCCCGTGGAGGCTGAGCGAGTTCTCTTCCCCGGTCGGGCCCGGCAGCATCACCGGCGCGGCAAACTGCCGCCGCGCCTCGGCGGCGTAGTAGCGCAGGAAGTCCACCGCCTCGCGCAGTTCCAGCACGCTATCCATCAGCGTTTTGCCCGCCTCGCGCTGGCACAGGCTGAGGAATTGCGCGCTGTGCGCCTCGAACAGGTCCGCGGCCTCTTCCAGCAGCAAGGCACGCGCTTCGCCCCCCAGCGCGTCCCAGCCGGGCTGGATTGCAGCGGCGCGGGCGAAGGCGGCATCGACCTCCGCAGGCGTGGCATCGCGGCGGGTGCCGACGATCTGCGAGGGATCATGCGGCGAGGCAACCTGGACCACCGCAGGCGCGCTTTCAGAGGGGAAGGTCGGCGCGGCGGTCCACTGGCGGCTTTCCAGCGCCTTCAACCGCTCAAGCAAGGGTTCGCGCACCATCGGGTCGGAAAGGTCTACCCCTGCGCTGTTCTGCCGCGCCCCGAAAATCGCGCCGGGCAGCGGGATCGCGGGATTGCGGCGGGGGTGAAGCGCGGCCAGCTCCGCCACCGGATCGCCCACCAGCTCCGCAGCGGGGATATCGGCATCGCCCATGCGGTTGACGAAGCTGGTGTTGGCCCCGTTTTCCAGCAACCGGCGCACCAGATAGGCGAGCAGTTCCTTGTGCCCGCCCACCGGCGCGTAGATCCTGACCGGCGTCCGCTGATTGCCTTCAAGCGCGTGGAGCGCGTCGTAGACTTCCTCGCCCATGCCGTGCAGCCGCTGGAACTCAAACCCGCGCCCGGCGCTCAGTTGCTTGATCGCGCCGATGGTATAGGCGTTGTGCGTGGCGAAGGCCGGGCGGATGGCGTCGCTATGCTCGAACAATCGCGCGGCGCAGGCGAGGTAGCTGACGTCGGTTGCGAGCTTGCGGGTGAACACCGGGTAGTCGGCATAACCGCCCACCTGGCTGAGCTTCACTTCGCTGTCCCAATACGCGCCCTTGACCAGCCGCACGAACAGTTTGCGCCCATGCCGCCGCGCCACCTTCCCGGCCCAGTCGCACACCGCCACGCCGCGCTTCTGATAGGCCTGGATCGCCAGGCCAAAGCCCTCCCAACGGCTGCCGTCGGGGCGGCGGAACAGGTCATCGTCGGCGACCAGTTCCTCGATGATATCCATGCTGAGTTCGAGCCGCTCGGCCTCCTCGGCGTCGATGGTGAAGTGGATATCGGCATCCCGGGCGCGCACCGCCAGCGCCCGCACCATCGGCACCATCGCCGCCTTGGCCTCATCGGCATGGAAGACAGTGTATTTGGGGTGGAGCGCCGAGAGCTTCACCGAAATCCCGGGAGAGCCTGCGACCCCCGCCCCCGCCTCGCGCGCCAGCCGGTCAAGCGCGCCTTCATAGGCGCGGCGATATTTCTCGGCATCGGCAAAGGTCATGGCCGCTTCGCCCAGCATGTCGAAGCTGTGCGTGATCCCCCGCGCCCGCTCCGGCGCGGCGCGCTTCAGCGCCTCGTCGATGGTGCGGCCGAACACGAACTGGCCGCCGAGGATCTTCATCGCCTGCCCGGTCGCCGTGCGGATCACCGGCTCGCCCAGCCGGTTCATCGCCCGCTTGAAGGCGCTGCCCAGCCCCTTCTGCCGCGCATCCGGCGGATCGAGCACTTCGCCCGTCAGCATCAGCGAAAAGGTTGCCGCGTTGACGAAGGTCGAACTGCTTTCGCCCAGATGCTCACCCCAGTCGATCTGGCCGATCTTGTCCTTGATGAGAGCATCGGCGGTCGCCGCATCGGGCACACGCAGCAGCGCCTCGGCGAGGCACATCAGCGCGATGCCTTCTTCGGTATCGAGCCCGTATTGCTGGAGGAAGGCGTCGATCCCGCTCGCCTTCTTGGCCCGCGCGCCCTCGATCAGCTGGATCGCCAGCCGCGCCGCTGCGGCATGGACCCGCGCAGCGGGCGCGGCCTGATCCAGTCGCTCGGCAATCGCTGCCTCTTCGTCCTGGCGGTAGGCATGGCGCAGAGTGCTGCGGTCGATCGGCGGGGCGGGAGCATAGTCGGCCATCTGGTTTCACCTGAAACGATTCGTAAGCACTGCGCGGCCCTCTGGACCTGCGAAGGCTGCGCTTCAAGCACGGGTTTTGCAATGGCTCTCCTTGATCGCCGCGCGGGCCGGGGTTAGCCTCCACGCGCGATCAACCGGGGCCCATCACCATGCGCATGTTCTGCTTCCACTGCCGCGACGGCGAAGACGGCGGCCGCCTGCGCGCGATTCACCGCCCCGCACATCTCGACTTCATTCACGCCAATGCCGAGCATTTTGTGATAGTTGGCCCGCTGAAGCGCGCCGATGGCCTGATCATCGGCTCGCTGCTGATCGTCAAGGCCAAGGACGAGGCTGCGGCGCGCGCGATCCTTGCGGGCGATCCCTACCTCACCGGCGGGGTGTGGCAGTTGATCCGGGTCGACGAGTTCACCCCGCTGCTTGGCGATTGGGCCTAAGCGCCAGCCCTCACGCCAGCGCATCCTCCGGGTGCTCGGTCCGATTCACGCGGTTCCAGCGCACCGACGACCAGAACGCGAGCCCGATCAGCACCGCGCCGATCAGCCCGGTGATGACTTCGGGGATATGCGCGAAGGTGTTGATATACATGATCACCGCCAGCGCGATGATCGCATAGAAGGCCCCGTGTTCGAGATAGCGATATTCGCTCATCGTGCCCTTGTTGACGAGGAAGATCGTCATCGACCGCACGAACATCGCCCCGATGCCGAGGCCGATGGCGATGATGATGAGGTTGTTGGTAAGCGCGAAGGCCCCGATCACCCCATCGAAGCTGAAGCTCGCATCGAGCACTTCGAGATAGAGGAACGCCCCGAAACCCGCCTTGGCCACTTCCACGCCATTTGGGCCCGTTGTCGGCGTGGGCGGTTCGAGCAGGTGGTTGACGATCTCCACCGCCAGATAGGTCAGCAGTCCGCCGATAGCGGCGATGATGAAGGTCAGCGCGTCGGCATCGGCAAGCATGGTCGATGTCGCCCAGGTGCCTGCCAGCACCAGGCCAATGGCGATCGCTTCGATATCGGCAACCTTGGACAGGGGGCGCTCGATCGCTTCGATCCAGTTCACGTCCTTGTCGGAATCGAAGAAATACTTGAGGCCCACCATCCCGAGGAACGCCCCGCCAAAACCCATCAGGCCGATATGCGCGTCGCTGACGATGCGCTGGTATTCGGCCGGTTCGTTGAGCGCGAGCCGCATCGCCTCCACCGGGCCAAGGCTGGCGGCCACCATCACGATCACCAGCGGGAAGACGATGCGCATGCCGAACACCGCAATGGCAATCCCCCAGGTGAGGAAGCGCCGCTGCCAGACCGGGTCCATATCCTTGAGGATCGAGGCGTTGACCGCCGCGTTATCGAACGACAGCGATACTTCCAGCACCGCCAGCACGGCGCAGATCCACAGGATGCCGAGCATCCCGTCGATCGTTCCGTGGAGCGTCCAGCCATACCAGCCGCCCAGTGCAAGGCCCGCAGCGGTGAACAGCAATGACCCGCCGAAATGTTTGAACATCGGATTTCCTGTCTGAATTGTGCGGCGGTCTTAATGCGGCGCGTGGCGACACGCTAGAGCCCGAAGCTGCCCTTCAACCCGTCGATGACATATTGCGCCGCAAGTGCGGCAAGCAACACACCCAGAAGGCGGGTGATGACTGCCTCAACCTTGTCGCCAAGCAGCCGGATCAGCGGCCCGGCCGCCACCAGCGCGGCTGCGGTGATCGCCAGCACCAGCGCCAGCGCGGCCAGCACCTCGATCATCTCGGGCCAGCCTTCGGCTTCGTTCATCAGCAGCATTACTGCCGCAATCGCGCCCGGCCCGGCCAGCATCGGCATGGCCATGGGGAAGACCGACACGTCCTCGATCTCGGGCGTCTGCGCGATCTTCTCGGCCCGTTCCTCGCGGCGCTGGGTGCGCTTTTCGAACACCATGTCGAAGGCGATGAAGAACAGCATCAGCCCGCCTGCGATGCGGAAGGAATCGAGTTCGATATGCAGCGCGCCCAGCAGTTCCTGCCCGAACAGCGCGAAGATCAGCAGGATAACGGCGGCAATCCCCGTCGCCCGCAGCGCCATGCTGCGCGCCTGCGCTCTGGTCGCGCCCTTGGTCAGCCCGGCATAGATCGGCGCGCAGCCCGGCGGGTCGATCACCACGAACAGGGTGATGAAGGCGGATATGAAAAGTTCGGTCAGCATGGCGCGGTGTCGGCCTGCCCCCTTCCATCAATCGCCGGTCGGCACAAGGCTTTGCTCGATCGCGGTCAGCCAGCGGCCCTGGTAGAAATAATCCGCCGCGGCAAAGCGCGTGCCATCGGCGCGGTGTTCCCAGCGCCAGCGCAGGGTGCCATCGCGCGAGAGGGTCGCGCCTTCCTTGCCATCCTCGCCGATCGGCAGCGCGGGCGGCGGCGGGACCGGCGCGCCGGGGCGCGGGCAGGTGGCGACAAGGCCTTGCACCGCGTCGATGGCGGTGACCACGAAGTCGCCTTCCGCCTCCTCCGCCGCAGGCTTGGGCGCAGGCTGGGGCACGTCGTCCCCGCCGACATCGTAGACATAGCGGTAGGCTCCGTCTGGCTGACGCTCCCATACGGTGACGAAATTGCCAACCGTGCCATCGGGATCGCGGTAACGCCCCTGGCTGACGGCGAGCGCGCCGTCACAGCTCATCGCCACGACGCGCGGCTCCCATTGCACAGCCTCGGGCGGATCGGTTTGCGTGGCGAGCCATGGGAGGATGGCGAACGGCCCCTCGCTCCCGTGGAGCAGCGCGCCGGGGGCGGCATGGATGCGGAACGCGGTCCACTGCCCACGTTCACGCGCATCGCGGGAAAACGCGAGTTCGGCGGCGACGATAGTGCTCGGCTGCGCGGCGCCGGGGGCGGTTTTCAGCGCGCGGTCGATCTGTTCCACCACGCGCTTGCTCGGCTTGGGCGGCCCCCCGCCGCCCGTGCAGGCGGCAAGCGCGAGCGGGATAGTGAGCGCGACAAGGCTGGCAATAACCCGCATCTCTATCTCCGTTCGGGCTGAGCTTGTCGAAGCCCGGTTCTTTTTCGATCCCCCGTCTGAAGAAAGGACAGTCCTTCGACAAGCTCAGGACGAACGGATATGGGTCACAGACCTTCTGGCGGCCCCAGCCCCGCATGGGCGTGGGCTGCCACCAGCGTGTTCCTGAGCAGCACCGCGATGGTCATCGGCCCCACGCCGCCCGGCACCGGCGTGATCGCACCTGCCACCGCCAGCGCCTCGTCATAGGCGACATCGCCCACCAGTCGGCCCTTGGGCTTGCCGGGCTCGGGCGGCAGACGGTTGATGCCGACGTCGATCACGGTCGCGCCGGGCTTGATCCAACCGCCGCGCACCATTTCCGCCCGGCCCGCCGCGGCGACCACGATATCGGCGCGGCGCACCACATCGGGCAGGTTGCGGGTGCGGCTGTGCGCCAGCGTCACGGTGGCATTGGCATCGGTCAGCAGCTGCGCCATCGGCTTGCCGACAATGTTCGACCGCCCGATCACCACCGCCTCCAGCCCCGACAGATCGCCGATATGGTCCTTCAGGAGCATCAGACACCCCAGCGGCGTGCAGGGGACAAAGCCCGCCTGGCCCACGGCCAGCCGCCCTGCGTTGATGACGTGAAACCCGTCGACATCCTTGCCCGGATCAATCGCGGCGATCACCGCCGCTTCATCCCCGCCACTGGGGAGCGGGAGCTGCACCAGAATACCGTCCACCGCATCGTCGCGGTTCAACCCTTCCACCAGCGCCAGCAACTCGGCGGCGCCGGTGGTTGCAGGCAGGCGATGTTCAAAGCTGGCGATCCCCGCTTCCTCGCAGGCGCGGGCCTTGGCACCGACATAGACCTGGCTCGCCGCATCTTCGCCCACCAGCACCACGGCGAGGCCCGGACGCCGCCCGGCGGTGTGCGCAAAAGCCGCCGCGAGCGCGCCGATCCGGCCGCGCAGGCTTTCTGCAAACGCCTTGCCGTCAATCCGCGCCGCCCCGGTCAATTCCGCAGTCCAAGGTCGATGATAAATGACACCGATTGCAGAATGAGCAGGAACACCATCGGCGAAAAGTCGATCGCGCCGGTATCGGGCATCACCTTGCGGATCGGGCGCAGCACCGGCTCGAACAGGCGGCTCAGTGCATCGTGCACGGCAAAGGCGAACTGGTTGCTCGGGCTCACCACGTTGAAGGCGAACAGCAGCCCGATGATGAACCAGATGATCAGCAGCATGTTGGCGGTGCTGATCACCATGGAGAGGATCTGGTAGATTGCGTCTGTCATTGCGGTTGGTTGTCCGTTGCGGGGGTTTGGCTGCATCTGGCGAGCGACCGCGCCCGATCAAGTCCCTGACCAGGCGTATTAGCCCGTTAATACGCCCCGCGCCATATCTCAGTTGCTCCTAGGCGGCGCGCACCAGCGTGCCCGCACCGCGCGCGGTGAAGAACTCGAGCAGCATCGCGTGCCCCACCCGCCCATCGAGCACCACCGCCGCCTCGCACCCGGCCTCGACCGCGGCGATGCAGGTTTCGAGCTTGGGCACCATCCCGCCGCGGATAACCCCGTCCTCGCGCAGATTTGCGATATCGGCGGGGGTGAGATCGGTCAGCAGCTCCCCGTCCGCGCCCAGCACGCCCGGCACATCGGTCAGCAGGAACAGCCGCGCCGCGCCCAGCGCCGCCGCGATGGCGCCCGCCATGGTATCGGCATTGATATTGTAGGTCGCCCCGTCCGCACCGGGCGCGATGGGGGCGATCACGGGGATCATGCCAGCCGCCACCATGGTATCGATCACGGACGTGTCGACCGCAGCCGGCTCGCCGACGAAGCCCAGATCGACCGCCTGTTCGATATTGCTGTCAGGGTCGCGGGCGGTGCGGGCGACCTTGCTGGCCGTCACCAGCCCGCCGTCCTTGCCCGAAATGCCGATTGCCCGGCCCCCGGCCGCAGCAATCCAACCGACCAGTTCCTTGTTGATCGCGCCCGACAGGACCATCTCGGCGACCTTGGCAGTGGCCTCATCCGTGACACGCAGGCCATCCACGAAGGTGCTTTCCACCCCCAGCCGCTTCAGCATCTGCCCGATCTGCGGCCCGCCGCCATGGACGACCACCGGGTTGATGCCGACCGCCTTCAAGAGCACGATATCCTCGGCAAAATCGCGCGCGGCCTCAGGGTCGCCCATGGCGTGGCCGCCATATTTCACCACGAAGGTGCGCCCCGCATACCGCTGGAAATAGGGCAGCGCCTCGATCAGCACTTCGGCCTTGGACAGATCGGGCGTCGCCGCGGCGGCGCTCAGTGGCTTGTGGTCTGGCTTGTCGGTCACCGTGGTCGCATTCCCCGCGCGCGCCGCTGGCGCTTTGGCACCGCGCCCTAGCGGCTTGGACGCGCGCGGCCAAGCGGCTTCATCGGGCGAATTAGGCAAGTGCGCGGTATCATGTTATTTTGCGCCGCAGGGGAGAGATCACATGAGTGACGATCAGGCAGACGATGAGGGCAAGACGGCCAAGGCCGACCCGTCAGGAGGCGGACGGCGCAACGGGGATCGCAGGGAAACGCAGGCGCCGTTCGCCGGGCCGGACCGCCGCCGGGGTGACCGCCGCTCAGGCGGCGACCGCCGCGCCTCGTTACGGCGCGACGGTGGGGACAGCGAAGCACCCTGAGCCTGCCCCCCGTCGATAGCCGGGCGGGCAGTGGCAATCACAGGGGGTTGTCACCTCACAGTGGCACGAATTCCACTCTGAGGCCGTCCTTGGGCTGCGGGATCGGCCAGGCCTGCCATTCGGGATCGTAACCGGGGGCGGCCTCGATCCGGTAGCGTTGCAGGAGCTGCGCCAGCAGGATCTTCACCTGCATATAGGCAAAGTGCAGGCCGAGGCACATGTGCGCCCCGCCGCCAAACGGCACCCAGGCATATTTGTGCTGCTCACGCACCTTGTCGGGCGTGAAGCGCATCGGATCGAAGGTGAAGGGAGCCTCCCAATATTCCTCAGCATGGTGGGTCCAGTGGACATTGATCCCCACCATCGCGCCCGCCGGGATGCGATACCCGCCATATTCAAAATCGCGCAGCGCCCGGCGCGGCATCGAGGGAACCGGCGGCATCATCCTGAGCGCCTCCTTGAAGGCCATCTCGGTGAGATCCAGCTTGCCAAGATCGTCATAGTCGAGGGCACGCGGATTGCCCGAACCGTCGGGGCCGCCGGTGACAGCGACAATCTCCTCGCGCAGCTTTTCCTGCCAATCGGGGTTCACGGCGAGGTAATAGATCAGCGATGTCGCCGACGAGGTGATGGTGTCATGCGCCGCCATCATCAGGAAGTTCATGTGATCGACGACTTCATCGACCGGCAGCAGGCTCCCATCCTCGCGCGTGGCGGTGGCGAACTGGCTGAACATGTCCTGCCCGCCGCCTTCGGCGCGGCGGCGCAGGGTTTCGGCGGTGAAGAAATCGACGAGCAGCGCCCGGCCATCAACGCCCTTCTTCATTTTGGTGAAGGGCAGCGGGCGGCGCACCGGCGCGACCGAGGCTTGCACCATGTCGACGAAGGCCTCGTTGATCCGGTCCGCTTCCGGCCCCCACGGCAGGCCGATGAAGCTCTCGGCGGCAAGATCGAGGGTGAGCTTCTTGATATCGGGATAGAACTGGCGCGGCCCGGCCCAGCCCGCCACTTCGCGCGCAATCCCGCGATTGAGCGCGCCCGAATAATGCCGCATCGGCTCGGGCTTGAACGCGATCGAAAGCGCGCGGCGATCAATCCGGTGATGATCGAAATCCAGCAGCATCAGCCCGCGCGGGAACAGCTGGTCGAGGATCGGACCCCAGCCCTGTTCGTTCGAGAAGATCTTGTCCTTGTTGAACAATAACAGCTCGTTCGCCTCCGCGCCGAGCAGCGCGATCTGCCAGCCACCGAAGGCGCGGTTCTTGTAGACCCTGCCGTATTGCGCGATCCGCTTGGCCACGAAACCGTGCGGGTCGGCGAGCATCTTGAAGGTGTTGCCGATGATCGGCCAGCCGCCTTCGCCGGGGATATGTGCCAGATCGGCCTCGGTCGGGTTGCCCTCGTTCCAGTGGCGGAACGGCGTTTCGGCTTTGGGCTCGGCGGCAAGAGTGGCCATGGGATCGGCTCCACAAAGGTTCGGATTCGCTACTAACCCTAATGTAAATAGAGCGGGGGTTCAATCCCGGTCATGTGGGCGGCCCGTCAGATCCAGCCCGCCAGCTCGCGTTGCAGCATCGTCTCGATCATGGCGAGGCCGTGATCGGAGGTGTTGAGGCAGGCCAGCACGGCGTAGTCCTCCCCGCCATGCTCCAGAAATTCGTCGCGCCCTTCCAGCGCCAGTTCCTCAAGGGTCTCGACACAGTCGGCGGCAAAGCCGGGGGCGGCGACCACCAGACGTTTGGTGCCCTTGTCGCCCTCCGCCATCAGCGTTGCATCGGTGGAAGGTTCCAGCCAGGCCGCCGGGCCGAAGCGGGACTGGAACGTCGTTTCAAACCGCACACCGGCAAATTCGGGCCGCTCACGCAGCGCCTCGCGCAGCAGGCGCGCGGTCTTCTGGCAGTGGCAGTGATAGGGATCGCCCTTTTCCAGCGTTTGCTGCGGCATCCCGTGGAAGCTCAAAAGCATCACCTCGGGCTGGAAGGTCAGCGCGCGCACCTGCCGGGTCAAATCATCCGCAAGCGCGGCGATATAGCCCGGCTCGTCATGATAGGGCGGCACGAAGCGCAGCGCAGGCTGCCAGCGCATCTTGCCGAGCACACGGGCGATCTCGTCAAACACGGTCGCGGTAGTTGCCGCGCAATATTGCGGATACATCGGCGCGATCAGGATGCGGTCACAGCCGTCCGCCATCAGCGCGGTGAGGCGGCTTTCGATCGAGGGGTTGCCGTAACGCATCGCCCAGTCGACCTGCACCTTCTCCCCGAACCTGCCCATCATGGCTTCGGCCTGCCGCGCGGTGATGTCGGCCAGCGGCGATCCCCGCTCGGTCCAGATCTTGGTATAGGCTTCCGAGCTTTTCTTGGGGCGGGTGTTGAGGATGATGCCGCGCAGGATCAGCTGCCACACCAGCGGCGGGATCTCCACCACCCGCGTGTCCGACAGGAACTGCTTGAGGTATCGCTTGACCGAAACCGGGTCCGGCCCGTCGGGCGTGCCGAGGTTGATAAGCAGCACGCCGATACGGCCGCTTCGGGCGGGAGGATGGTCGCCCGGAAGGCGCTGGGTCTGCCAGGTCATAGTCCGCCCAACGCGGCCAGCGCGGTTCGTATCCGGGCGCATCCGATTGCCCGGGCGAGGTGTGGCAGAATTGTCGGGATCATATACCGTCCGAAAGTAGGGGCAATCGTCTGAGCCGCAAGCCCGTGGCGGAAAACAGCGCATTGGCAATGGCGGGCGGTGCGACCACCGCACCCAGCTCTCCGGGATCGGCAGGCGGGGCTTCGCTGGCGAGAAATTCGATCCGCATTTCGGGGCAATCGGCAAGCGTCGGCAGGCCGAGCGCGCGGTCGTCCACCGCTTCGGGCAACCCGCCGCGCAGCCGCACGGGATTGCCGAGCGCGATGCCGATACCGAACACGAGGCCCCCTTCGATCTGCTGCTTGGCGATGTCGTGGTTGACGATCCGGCCGATGTCCACCGCCGCCGACAGCCGCGTCACCCTGACACCCCCTTCGCCCTGCCGCGCAGTGGCGACGCAGGCGATCCGCGCGGCTTCCGGCCCTTGGCCGATCCGCGCGCAGGCGATGCCCTGCCCGCTCTGATCCGCGCCGCCATCCCACCCGGCAAGGCTCGCCGCGCGCTGGAGGCAGGCCGCCAGCCGCACGTCGCTCCCCAGCATCGACATGCGGAACGAGAGCGGTTCGCGCCCGGCCTTGGCGGCAATTTCGTCGATGAAGCTCTCGATTGCGAAGATCGTGGGGCCGTGGGAATTGCCGCGCACCCGCCCGACCGGCAGACCGATCTCGACCGGGACATGCTCCACCAGCAGGGCGGCAAGCTGATAGGGCGGCACCGCGCCCTCGCAGGCGAGCGGGTCAGGCTCGCCAGTGGTTTCGCGGATCGCGGCCATGCTGGTGCGATTGGCGAACAGCCGCCGCCCGAATTCGCGCGCGGCGGGGGGCGCGGCGATGCGGATGCGCATCGCGTCAATCGCGCCCTCCCCGCCTTGCGCGCCGCCCTTTGCGAGCTGCGCGCCGAGCAGCATCCAGTAAGGCGCACGCGGGCGGGCGCGGATCAGCTCGTCACGGCGCGGGCGCACCAGTTGCACCGGGCGGCCCAGCTCGCGCGCGATCAGTGCGGCCTCGATCGCGTGATCATGCTCCAGCCGCGCATCGAAGCTGCCGCCTGCGGGCATGGGATAGAGCGCGACATCCTCGGGCGAAATACCGATGGCCCGCGCCGCCGCGACCCGCGCTTGTTCCGGGGCCTGCGAGGCGATCCACAGATCGAGCCGCCCGTCGGCAAAGCGCGCCGTGGCGGTGGCGGTTTCGACCGGGGCGGCGTAGGCGGGCTCAACCTCGTAACGCCGCCCGATATCGACCCGCTGGAGCGCCGCCCCGCCAAAGCCGATCTCGGCGATGGGGAAGGCTGCGCCGCCGGTCAGCACGGTATCGAGCCGCGCGGCGATCTCGGCGCTGCCGACCGGAGCGGGGGCGGCGAAGGTGGGCTTCATCGCAGTGAGCGCAGCCTCCGCGCTCCACCAGGTGTCCGCTGCGACGGCAAGCCAGCGTTTGCTCTCGACGATCCCGGCAAGGCCCCTGATCCCGGCGGCGGCGTTGCGATCGAACCCGGTCAGCTCGGACCCGTCCACCGGCCCATGCCTGATCGAGGCGAACACCATGCCGGGCAGGCGCACATCGCCTGCAAAGCGGTATGACCCGTCGGCCTTGGAAGGCAGGTCGATGCGCGGGAAGGCAGGCGCGCCGTCGACATCGGCGGGCAGCGGCTTTTCCCGCGGCGGCTCGGGCTTCAGCGGCGGGGGATCGGGCGGGGTGTAGCCCGCCGCCGCCTCGGCCAACTCGCCGAAGCTGGCGCGGCGGTCCCCGTGACGCACCAGCCCGCCTTCGACCTCGCATTCTTCCCATGCAACGCCCCACTGGTCCGCGGCCGCCTGCGCCAGCATCGCCCGGGCCGCCGCCGCCGCCTCGCGGCAGGGCAATTCATAGGCGGCAAGCGAAGTGCCCGCCGCTGTCGCGTTGAACCGCTGCGCCCCGGCAAAGCGCCTTGCCATCAGCGCGTCCATCCCCTCGGCAAGCCCGCTCAGGTTCGGCTCCCACAGAGCGATCCATTTCTGGGCGAGCGGGATATTGGGGTAGGCACCCGATATGGGCGCAGGCTCGACCGCGATCTGGCGCCAGTCGGCCCCGAGTTCGTAGGCGACGATCTGGGGGAGCAGCGTGGTGATCCCCTGCCCCATCTCAAGCTGCGGCACCGCCACGGTCACCACCCCGTCGGCAGCGATTTTCAGCCACGCGCCGAACACGTGCTCGCCGTCTGCCGCCACCAGCGGCGTGCGGTAGGCGCGCGGCATCAGCCACCAGGCGACCACCAGCCCGCCGCCCGCCGCCGCCCCCGCCAGCATCCCGCGCCGGGTGATCGGCATCGCGCTACAGCTTCCCCGTATCCAGCCAGCGCGCCAGCTGCTCGGCAATCGCGCGGAACGGGGCGGCGGTATCGTCATCCCCGGCAGCGGGCGGTTCGCCCTTGTCGCCAGCGATGCGCGTCGCCAACGTCAGCGGCACGCGCCCGAGGAAGGGGATGGACAGCGCAGCGGCGAATTTCTCCACCCCGCCGCTGCCGAAAGGATCGCTGATGTGCCCACATTCAGGGCAGCAGTAACCGGCCATGTTCTCGACCAGGCCGATGATCGGCACCTCGCCCTGTTCGAACAGCTGGCCCGCGCGCGCCGCGTCGATCAGCGCGAGATCCTGCGGGGTCGAAACCAGCACCGCGCCATCGGGCTTGTGGGCGGACAGCATCGACAATTGCACATCGCCCGTCCCCGGCGGCAGATCGACCAGCAGCAGATCGGTCTCGCCCCAATCGGCATCGACCAGCTGGGTCAGCGCCTTGCCAGTCATCGGTCCGCGCCAGGCGAGCGCCTTGCCCGGCGCAACGATATGCCCCATCGAAAGCACCTTGACCCCGTAGGGACTATCAATCGCCACCAGCTGGCTGCCGTCAGGCGTGGCGCCGGGCCTGATGCCTTCGGTCTTGAGCAGCTTGGGCTGGGAGGGGCCGTAGATATCGCCATCGATCACGCCCACGCGCCGCCCCATCCGGGCGAGCGCAACCGCGAGGTTGGTGGTGAGCGTGGACTTGCCGACCCCGCCCTTGCCGCTGCCCACCGCGATCAGGCGGCGACGGCGACGCTCGCCCGTCAGCGCGACGCGCACCTCGTCGATTTCGGCGAGCGGCAGGAGCGCGGCGGTGATATCGGCTTCGAGCGCCGCGCGGCCTTCGGACGAAAGATCCCCCGCCTCCGCAACGATCACCGCACGGCGCGCGACGATCCGGCCCGAACGCAATCGATGGTTGATCTCAGGGCTCAGCGCGCTGCGGATCAGCGCCTCTTCGGCGGCGGGCTGACGGGGCGGTTTCGGCGTGTTGTCCATTTCGGCACGCCTCTACCACCAAATTCACGCAGCGAACCCCTGTTTTTCGTGCCCGCGCGTGCCTATAACCGGGTTATGCAGAGAATAGACGGTTGGAGAGAGCGTCTTGGCGCAGGCCTCAAGGGCCTTGCCATGGCCGGCAAGAACAACCCGTGGGGTGGCGGCAGCGGCGGGGATGAACCCGGCGATGGCGGCCCGCGCGGCGAGGATGGCAGTGGGCAGGGCCCGCGCAATCCGTGGCTGCCCGGCGGCGGAGAGCCGGGCAAGCGCCGCTCGGCCAGCATCGAGGACATCTTCAAGAACCGCGGCCCAGAAGGTCCGCGCCGTTCCGGCGGCGGAGGCGGCGGTCCGACCTTCCGCCTGCCCGAACGCCCCGGCGGCAAAAGCTGGGTTCCGGTTATCATCGGCGGGGTCGCGCTGTTGTGGGTCGGCGTGACCAGCGTGCACTTCGTCCAGCCCGGCGAACAGGCCGTGGTTACCTGGTTCGGCGGCAAATATTCCCACGCGCTCGATCCCGGCACCAACTTCACCGCCCCCTGGCCGATCAACATGGTCGAAAAGGAAAACGTGACGCAGGTGCGACTTGAAGAGGTGCCCGGCACCAACACCGAAAAGCTGATCCTGACCGGCGATCAGAACCTGGTCGATCTCAGCTACCTGATCCGCTGGAACATCTCCGACCTGACGCTCTACAAGTACCAGCTGAACGATCCGCGCAATGCGCTGCTCGAAATCGGCGAGGCGGCGATGCGCGGGGCGGTGGCGCGGCAGAACCTCGATCAGGTGCTGACCGGCGAAGGCCGGGCGGAGATCGAGCAGGAGGTGCGCGAGCGGATGCAGGCGCGGCTGGATGCCTATCGCTCCGGGATTGCGGTGCAGGGGATCGAGATCAACAAGGTCGATCCGCCGGGCCGGGTGGAGGAAGCGTTCAAGGATGTCTCCAGCGCCCAGCAGGATGCCGACGCCGCGATCAACCGTTCGCGGGCCGTTGCCCAGCAGTTGCTGGCGCGTGCGCAGGGCGATGCCAGCGAGTTCAACGACATTTACGAGGAATACAAGCTCGCCCCCGAAGTGACCCGGCGGCGGCTGTATTATGAAACCATGGAGGCGATCCTGTCGAAGACCGACAAGACCATCGTCGAATCCGGCAACGTGATGCCCTACCTGCCGCTTCCCGAAATCAAGCGCCGCGCACAGCCGCCGGCCCAGCCGCAGGGGGAATAGGCCGATGAACGCGATGTTCCAGAACGCCAAGGCCATTATCATCGGCGCGGTCGTGCTGGTGGTGGTGCTGGTCGCCAGCGTGGTGATCGTGCCCGAAACCCATCAGGCGGTGGTGATCCGCACCGGTCAGCCCGTGCGCATCTTCAACATGTTCCGCCCCGATGTGCCCTATGGCCAGACCGGGGCGGGGGTGCATTTTCGCATTCCCTTCATCGAACAGGTGCAGATGATCGACCGCCGGGTGCTCGATCTCGACATGGAGCGCACCCAGGTGCTCTCCAACGATCAGCAGCGCCTGCAGGTCGATGCCTATGCCCGCTACCGTATCATCGATCCGGTCAAGCTGGTCGAAAAGGCCGGCAACGAACGCCAGCTGGAAGCGCAGTTGCTGCCGATCCTCACCTCGGTGCTGCGGCAGGAGCTGGGGCGGCGGCCATTCTCGGCGCTGATCAATGCCGAGCGCGGGACCGCGATGACCAACATCACCGCAACGCTTGACACGCAAGCGAGGAATTACGGGGCGCAGGTGCTCGACGTGCGGATCAAGGCGGCGGATCTGCCCGAAGGCAGGCCGCTCGATGCAGCCTTCACCCGGATGGAAACCGACCGTCAGGAAGAAGCCGCCACGATCCGCGCCGCCGGGCAACGCGATGCCCAGATCATTCAGGCCGAAGCCTCCGCCGAAGCCGCGCGCATCTACGCCGATGCTTATGGAAAAGACCCCAAGTTCTACGATTTCTACCGTGCCATGCAGAGCTATCGCCAGACGTTCCTTGCAGGCGAGGGGCAAAGCACCATGGTGTTGTCGGAAGACAGCGAATATTTCCGCCAGTTCAAAGGTGAACGCTGAGCGATCGATGAAGCGCCGACCGGGGGCGATTGGCGGTCATGATGTTCAAACAGCGTTCAGCCCCCGGAATGGCATGTGAGGCACGGCAACCGGCCTGCTTGTGGCTGGCCCCGTCAACGGCATTGCGGAACGCGAGGGTTCCCTCGCGCATTCCTGCCCATGGATAAGGACCAAGAGGACGTGAACAAAGTGCGCTATGTATACGGACTGACAAGCGCGCTGCTGGTGGGCGGCGCGACGATCTCGCTGATCACCGGCTCGCCGCTGGGCGCGCAGGTGGCCCAGAACGACGATGCCGTGATGAACCGGGTGGTGCCGGTCGCCGGCGCGCCTGCGAGCTTTGCCGATCTGACCGCGCAGTTGCAGCCGGCGGTGGTCAACATCGCCACCCGTCAGCGGGTCGAGGTCGCCAACAACCCCTTTGCCGGCACGCCCTTTGCCGAGCTGTTCAACCGCCGCGGCGGAGGCAACGGCGCGCAGCCGCAGACCCGCGAGGCGCAGTCGCTGGGATCGGGCTTCATCATCTCGGCCGATGGCGTGGTGGTGACCAATAATCACGTCATCAACCCGCCCGATACGCGTGCGAAGCTCGAATCGATCACCATTACCCTGGCCGACGGCACCGAATACGAAGCCGACGTGATCGGCGCGGATGCGGCCTCGGACCTTGCGGTGCTCAAGATCCGCGCCAACCGCACCTTCCCCTTCGTGACATTCGGCGATTCGAGCGCAACGCGGGTCGGTGAATGGGTGGTGGCAATCGGCAACCCCTTCGGCCTCGGCGGCACGGTGACCAGCGGGATCATCTCGGCGGTCTATCGCAACACCGGCCAGGGCGGCGCCTATGACCGCTATCTCCAGACCGACGCCAGCATCAACCGCGGCAATTCCGGCGGCCCGCTGTTCGACATGCGCGGCAATGTGATCGGCATCAACAATGCGATCTTCTCGCCTTCGGGCGGCAGCGTCGGGATCGGCTTTGCCATCCCGGCAGAAATCGCTGCACCGATTGTGGAGCAACTGAGCGCCGGGCGCGAGATCGAGCGCGGCTATCTCGGCGTGACGCTTGCCCCGATTGACGAGGATTTCGCCGCCTCACTCGGCCTGCCCAAGCGCCGGGGCGAACTGGTGCAAGGGGTGCAGGACGATAGCCCCGCGCTGCGCGCCGGGTTGAAGCCCGGCGATGTTGTGACCCGAATCAACAACAAGGATGTGACCGCCGATCAGACGGTCTCGTTCCTCGTCGCCAACCTCCAGCCCGGGACCAAGGTTCCGGTCGAAGTGCTGCGCGAGGGGCAGCGGGTGAACGTCACCGTCACGCTCGGCAAGCGCCCGAGCGAGGCCGAACTGCTCCAGCAATCCCCGAACTTCGACCCAGATTCGGAAGAACCGATGGCACCGGGCACCTCGGACGAGACGATCGAGCAGAAGCTCGGGATGCAGGTCATGACGATGACCCCCGGCATCGCCCGCTCGCTCGGCGTGCCGACCGATACGCAGGGCGTTGTCATCGCGGCGGTCGATCCCAATGGGGATGCCGCACGCAAGGGTCTGCGCCGGGGCGACATCATCCTGTCGGCCAATTATCAGTCGGTGAATTCGGTCGAGACCCTGCTCGCGCAGGTGCAGACTGCAACCGCCGAGAAGCGCGATGCGATCCTGCTGCGCATCCAGCGCCGCACCCAGCCGCCAGCCTTCATCGCCGTCCGCCTGCGCTGAGACTGATAGCTGCGAAACAGAAAATGGGGCGCCGGGATCCATTCCCGGCGCCCCTTTCGTTTGGCGACGTCAATTGTCGGGGGCATTCCCGCTCGCGGGAGGTGGGCGCAGGGCGGGCTGTTGCGGCGGCGGGCGGCGCGGCGGGCGCGGGTTCTGAGGCAAGGCCCCGCCGGTCGCTTCTTCGAGGAAATCCTGACTGGCAGCCGGAGGCGCATTGGGGCCGCGTTCACCTTCGGGACCGAAGGGTTCACGGCCCGGATCACGCCGGCCCGGCTCGATCAGGTTGCCGTCTTCATCGATGTAATAGTAGTCTTCGGGCGCTCCGAACATCGCTTCCTCATCAGGTTCGAGCTGCCATTCGGGCAGCTGGAGCGCGACGTCGAACTCCTCGACCGGGCGGCTGCGCACGGCAAAGCGCATGAAGGCGGCGAAGGCCTGCGCGGGTGCCCGCCCACCTTGCAGGCCCGGCACCGCCTTGGCATCGTCACGCCCCATCCACACGCCGGTGGTGATGCCGCTGGAAAAGCCGATGAACCAGCCATCCTTGTTCGACGATGTGGTGCCGGTCTTGCCGGCCACCGGGCGGCCGATATCGGCAGCGCGGCCCGTGCCGGTCTGGACGGCGGCCTGAAGCAGATCGGTCATCCCGGCGACGACATAATCCGGCACCACCGGCACATCGCGCGCCGGTTCGCGGCGATAGAGCACCTCCCCGCTAGACCCGGTGACCTTGGTGATCCCGTAGGGCTCAACCGCGACGCCCTTGGCCGCGATGCCTGCAAAGGCCTGGGTCATCTCCATCACGCGCACCTCGGACGATCCGAGCACCATCGAGGGATAGGTATCGACCTTCGAGCTGACCCCGAAGCGCCGCGCCATGCCCGCCACAGTGCCGAAGCCGACTTCATTGCCAAGCTGCGCTGCAACGGTGTTGATCGAATAGGCAAAAGCGGTGCGCAGGTCGGTTTCGCCGACATTGCGGCCATTGGCGTTGCGCGGGCTCCACCCATCGATGGTCACCGGCGTATCGACCACGGTATCTTCGGGCGTGTAGCCCGCCTCCAGCGCGGCGAGATAGACGAACAGCTTCCATGCCGAACCCGGCTGGCGCATCGCGGTGGTGGCGCGGTTGAAATTGCTGGCGACGTAATCCGTGCCGCCGACCAGCGCGAGAATCGCCCCGTCGCGGTCAAGGCTCACCAGCGCCCCCTGCGCACCCCTGGGCGTATTCGCCTCGATCGCGGCAGTCGCGGCGCGCTGCATGCCGATGTCGAGCGTGGTCCACACCTCGATCGGTTCGTAGGTTTCGGGCAGGATGATATCGAGCTGCGGCAGCACCCAATCGGTGAAATAGCGCACCGAGTTCTGCCCGGCCTGCTCCTTCAGCTGCACTTCGCCGACATCGACATTGGCCTGATCGTCGGTGATATAGCCCTGCTCGCGCATCAGCGAGAGCACCACGCGCGCGCGGTCAACCGCGGCCTGAACATCGGCGGTGGGCGAATACTGGCTGGGTGCCTTGACCAGCCCGGCGATAATCGCCGCCTCGCCGACGCTCAGTTCGTTGGCGGGGTGGCTGAAGAATTTGCGGCTGGCACTGTCGATCCCATAGGCGCCGCCGCCGAAATAGACCTTGTTGAGATACAGCTCCAGGATCTGTTCCTTGGAGAATTTCCATTCCAACGCCATCGCCAGCACCGCCTCGCGCGCCTTGCGATCAGGGGTGCGGTTGTTGTTGAGGAACAGGTTTCGCGCCAGCTGCTGGGTGATCGTGGAGGTGCCGCCGATCCGCTCGCGCGAACCGCGCACCCATTCCACGATCGCCCCGGTCAGGCGCACCGGATCAATCCCGAAATGCGACTGGAACCGCTTGTCCTCAACCGCGATCATCGCGTTGGTCATGTTTTCGGGGATGTCGCGGTATTCGAGCCACTCGCCAAAGCTCGGCCCGATCTCCACCAGCTCGCGGCCGTCGCGCGCGCGGATCACGATGGTCTGGCCGGGCTGGGTGGCCTGAAGCGTGGCATAGCTGGGGAGGGATTGCGCCGCAAAACCGACCGCGAAAGCGAGGAACACCAGCGCCAGCGCCGCCAGAGCGCCGCCCCAAATTAACAGCCGTCGCAGCCATACCTTCCAGCGCGCGCGGGGCGGAGGCGGCCCGCCCGGACCGTCAGGCCCGCCGCGCCCGGTTGCCTCCTCGCGCGCTGTCGCAGCCCGTCGCTGGCCCCGCGCGCCCTTGTTCTGCAACCGCTCACCCCGTTTCGACATCAAGAAAGCCCGCTCCAAGTCCACCGGCACGGGTGGGACATGCGCCCATGCATAGGCAAGTTGTAACCGTGGGTGAACCCGGGCCAGCCCGGCTCGCCCGCCATACGGCGATCATGCGTCACCTTTTCAGGCCGGGGTGAAGATCAGCGCCGCCGAATTGATGCAATAGCGCAAGCCCCCCTGCTCGGGCGGGCCATCGGGGAAGACATGACCGAGGTGGCTGCCGCAATTGCCGCACCGCACTTCGGTGCGAACCATCCCGTAGCTGACATCGCGATGTTCCTCGATCACTTCGTCATCAGCGGGGCGGGTGAAGGCCGGCCAGCCGCAGCCGCTGTTATACTTGGCGGTCGAGTAGAACAGCTCGGTCCCGCACGCGGCGCAGTGATATTCGCCCTCGTCATAGAACTTGTCGTATTCGCCGGTGAAAGCCCGCTCCGTCCCCGCCTCGCGCAGGACGTGATACTGCATCGGGGTGAGCCTTTCGCGCCATTCGGCATCGGTCAGGCTGCGGGGGTCGGGGGTATCCATGGTCGATCCTCTCTGCTCGGGCACAATATCGGCGCGAGACTGCCATTACGCAAGCGGACCGGCTTTCCTGACCTACTCGTCGAGCAGCGCGTAGTGCGGCGGCGGCTTGATGGCGTCCATCCGGTCGGTGAGCAGCGGACGGAAGCTCGGCCGGCTCTTGAACACGGCATACCAGCCACGCGATTGCTCGTGCCCCGCCCAGTCGATCCCGCCGAGATAATCCGCGACCGAGATCTGCGCAGCGGCGGCAAGATCGGCAAGGCTCATGGTCGATCCCGCCACCCACGGGCGGTTGTCGATCAGCCAGTCGAGATAGTCGAGATGCCCGTGCGCCATCTTCATCGCATTGCGCAGCGCGCCGCTGTCGGGCGGCTGGCGCAGGATGCGCTTTTTCATGCGCTCCGACAAAAGCGGGGCGGTGACATCGGCATAGAAGTTTTCATCGAACAGCGCCACCAACCGGCGGATCTCGGCGCGCTGGGCCGCCGGGCCGTTGATCATCGGGCTGCGTTCGACCGTTTCCTCGAAATATTCCGCAATCGCCCGGCTATCGGGGATCACGATCTGCTTTTCGGAATTGACGATCACCGGCGTGCGCCCGGCGGGATTGAGGTTGAAGAACATCTCGGGCGCGGCCCAGGGGTCCACGCGCTCCAGATCGAAGGGGATGTTCTTCTCGCTCAGCAGCAGGCGGATCTTGCGGCTGAACGGGCAGAGCGGAAATTGATGAAGTTGCCACATGACAGGCCAACCCATGCCTCAACCCACACAGCAAATCCATGCCTTGTCGCCCGGTAATCGGGGAGGAATCACAAACCGGAGGCCTCCAGCATCGCCAGACACGGCGGGAGAACTTTTTCGATATCCCCCTTGTCCCACAGATCCTGCGCCTCCTGGCTGGCCAGGCGATGGATGCCCGCCCGGTCGAGCCCGGTCTGCTCCATGACCTGCGCCAGTGCCCGCACGAAGAACTCACGCGCGCGCGCCTGATCCAGGGGAGGCCATTGCTTTGCGGCGGGATTGCCGTTGGCCTGCGCCTCAACCAGAATCGCAAGTGCCGACGAACAGCGCACCACCGCGCGCTGTTCCTGCGTCAGGACAGGATCGGCCGGGGCGGCTTGCAGCGCAAGGGCGGCGGAGAAAAGCGCGGTGAGCATGGCGCAATCTATGCCGCAGAACCTTAACCGGGTGCTACGGTAATCGACATTGCAGGGGCGCCAATTCCGTCCTAGTCCGCAACCCGCCTTTTCGGAAGGAGACGCATTCCCATGTTCAGTCACGTAATGGTCGGCACCAACGATTTCGACCGGGCCAAGGCCTTCTACGACACCGTGCTCGCAACATTAGGGGCCGGGCCCGGCATGATCAACGAGGCCCCAACCGGGCACAAGCGCGCGTTCTGGTTCCACAATGGCGGGATTTTCACGATCACCCAGCCAATCAACGACGCACAGGCTTGCGTCGCCAACGGATCGACCATCGGCTTTGCCTGCGACAGTCTGGAACAGGTGCAGGCCTTCCACGATGCGGCCGTGGCGGCGGGAGGCACCTCGATCGAAGACCCGCCGGGTCCGCGCACCGGCGCGATGGGCACGCTGAACCTGGGCTATGTGCTGGATCTGGATGGCCACAAGCTGTGCATGCTGCATAGGGTTTGATGTGAAGGGGTCACTGGCGTGACCCCTTAGACCTCCCGCCCCGCCTCCCCACCCGGCCACCATAACATAGTGGTACTATTGGTGGCCGGGTGGGGAGGCGGGGCGGGAGGTCTGCGCAACCGAAGCTGGCCTAACGACTCAATTCGAACACCGCGAATTCGGCGCGCCAGTTTGCTGCTGGCGCGCCGATCTGTTTTTCGTTGGCGAAGAACCACGCGCGTTCGATCTGCGCGCGTTTCATCCGGGCAAGGTCGCGGAAATCCTCGACCGTGACATGGTGGATGTTCTGCGTCTCGTACCAGCTTACCGGCAGGGCGCGGGTAACGGGCATGCGTCCGCCGAACATCAGCGCCGCCCGCGTGCGCCAGTGCGCAAAGTTGGGGAAGGAGACAAACGCCCGCCGACCCACCCGCAGCAGTTCGTCAAGGATCAGGTCCGGCCGGGTCGCCGTTTGCAGCGTCTGGCTGAGGATCGCGTAATCGAACGCCTTGTCGGGGTAGTTGGCAAGATCGAGATTGGCATCGCCCTGCACCACGCTGAGGCCGCGCGCGACGCAGCGTTCGACCAGCGTGCCGTCCAATTCCATCCCCCGCGCATCGCAGCCGCTGGCGCTCTCCAGCTCCGCCATGAGAGCGCCGTCACCGCAGCCGATATCGAGCACCCGGCTGCCGGGCGCGACATGCGCGGCGATCGCGGCAAGATCGGGGCGGAGCTGGCTCACTCGACGAAGCCCTTCACCACCCGGTCGAGTTGATTGTGCTCAAGCAGGAACGAGTCGTGCCCATGCGGCGCGGACAGTTCAACAAAGCTCACCTTGGCCCCCGCCGCATTCAGCGCGTGGACGATATGGCGGCTTTCTGCGGTGGGGTAGAGCCAGTCGGTATCGAAGCTGACCATGCAGAACCGCGCCTGTGAGCCCACGAAGGCATCGGCGAGTTTCCCGCCCCCCGGAACGTCGGCAAATTCTTCGGCGATATCGAAGTAATCCATCGCGCGGGTGATATAGAGATAGGAATTGGCGTCGAACCGGCGGGTGAAGCCGCTGCCCTGATACCGCAGATAGCTTTCCACTTGAAATTCAGCGTCGAAGCCAAAGCCCTTGGCCTCCCGGTCCTGCAAGCGCCGTCCGAACTTCTCGGTCAGCCCCGCTTCCGACAGATAGGTGATGTGCGCCGCCATCCGCGCCACGGCAAGGCCATTGTCGGGCTTGGCGTGGGCCGCGTAATAGTCGCCCTCGGCCCAGGCGGGATCGGCCATGATCGCTTGGCGACCGACTTCGTGGAAGGCGATGTTCTGCGCCGAGTGCCGCGCGGTGGACGCGATCACCAGCACCCGCGCCGCGCGTTCCGGCCAGTGGGCGGCAAGGCTCAGCGCCTGCATCCCGCCCATCGACCCGCCTACAACCGCGTGCAACTGCTCGATCCCGAGCCCGTCGAGCAGCGCCACCAGGGCGCGCACCATGTCACGGATGGTGATGACCGGGAAGCGCATCCCATAGGGCTGGCCATCGGGCGCGAGACTGGCGGGGCCGCTCGATCCCATGCAGCTCCCGATCACATTGGCGCAAATGACGAAATGTCGGTTAGTGTCGATCGGCTTGCCCGGCCCAACCATGCGCTCCCACCACCCGGGCTTTCCGGTGATCGGATGGGGGCTCGCCAGATACTGGTCGCCCGTCAGCGCGTGGCACACCAGCACCGCGTTGCCCTTGTCCGGGGCGAGCGTGCCATAAGTCTCATAGGCGATCTCACAGCCTTCCAGCACCTGCCCGCTGTCGAGCGGCAGGGGGTGGGGGATGCGATAGATGGGCGATGGGTTCGACAACTGCGCGCCTGACCAAGGAAAGAACTGTGCTTCGACAGGCTCAGCACGAACGGAATTTTGAGGGACGCCCCCATAACCGTTCGCCCTGAGCTTGTCGAAGGGCTGTTTTTCTATAAGCGGGCTTGCGATGAACGCCAGACCTCAACCCAAACCCTGGATCGCCGAAATCCACGCCTATGTCCCCGGCAAGTCCCGGTCGGCGAGCGGCAAGCCGCTGGTCAAGCTGTCGGCGAACGAAAACCCGCTGGGCGCGAGCCCCGCGGCGCTGGCGGCGCTGGCGGAGGGGCATAACCCGGCCGACTATCCCGATCCCGATTCCCGCCGCCTGCGCGAGACAATCGCCGAAGTCCACGGCCTTGACCCTGCGCGGATCGTGTGCGGCACCGGATCGGGCGAGCTGCTGCACTGCGCGGTGCAGGCGCTGTGCGGGCCGGGGGACGAGGTTCTGGCGTCGCGTTACTCCTTCTCGCTCTACCCGCTGCTGGCGCAGAAGGTCGGCGCGGCGGCGGTGCTGGCCAATCCTGACGGCTATGGCGCGAGTGTCGACAATCTGCTGGCGGCCGTAACCGAGCGGACGAGGGTAGTTCTCCTCGACAATCCCAACAATCCGGTCGGCAGCTTCCTGCCCCCGGCAGAGGTCGCGCGGCTCCACGCGGGCCTGCCGCCCGAGGTGCTGCTGGTGGTGGACGAGGCTTACGGCGAATATGTCGATCCGGCGCTGCAACACGCCGGGTTCAAGCTCGCCGCGGAGCATGATAACATATTGGTTAGCCGCACCTTTTCCAAGGCCTATGGCCTCGCTGCGGAGCGGATCGGCTGGGTGACGGGCGCGCCGCACCTGATCGACCTCATCAACCGCCTGCGGGGCGCGTTCAATGTGTCGGTCAGCGGACAGAAAGCCGCGATGGCCGCGCTGGGCGATCAGGATTTCGTCACACGCACCCGCAACCACAATGCAACGGAGCGACAACGACTGGCCGACGCCATCGCGATGCTCGGCAACCACGGCATATCGGCAAGCCCGAGCGAGGCGAATTTCCTGCTGGTCCATTTCGATGGCGCGGTGACGGCCGCGCAGGCGTTGGAGGCGCTGTCCGATGCCGGCTATGCGGTTCGGCACCTGCCCTCCCAAGGCCTGCCGGGCAGCCTTCGGATCACCATCGGCCGCACCGAGGACATGACCCGCGTCATCGCCACTCTGCGCGCGCTGTGCGGGGAAGCGGCATGACTTTGCGCTCCGTCGCGGTCATCGGCCTCGGCCTTTTGGGCGGGTCGATCGGCCTGGCGATCAAGACGCGGGGGCTGCCCGTCACCACCACCGGCTGGGACCGCGATCCCGCCGTGCGTGCCCGGGCGGCGGAGCGCGGGCTGGCCGACACCATCGCCGATACCCCGGAGGCCGCCGTCGCCGGGGCCGATCTGGTGATCCTGTGCGTCCCCGTCGGCGCGATGAGCGATGCGGCGCGGGCCATCGCCCCCGGCCTGAAGCCGGACGCCATCGTCAGCGATGTCGGCTCCTCCAAGGAAGCGGTCGCCGCCGCGCTGGCGCAGGCGCTCCCCGGGGCCTGCGTAATCCCCGCCCACCCCGTCGCCGGGACCGAGCAGAGCGGGCCGGACGCCGGTTTCGCCACCCTGTTCGCCGGGCGCTGGTGCATCCTCACCCCGCCCCAAGGCTGCGACCCCGCCGCGCTCGCCGCGCTGTCGGAGTTCTGGAGCGCGCTCGGCTCCAAGGTCGAGTTGATGGAGCCTGCGCACCACGATCTCGTGCTCGCCGTCACCAGCCACATCCCGCACCTCATCGCCTACACCATCGTCGGCACGGCGAGCGATCTGGAGGACGTCACCCAGAGCGAGGTCATCAAATACTCCGCCGGGGGCTTCCGCGATTTCACCCGCATCGCCGCGTCGGACCCGGTGATGTGGCGCGACGTGTTCCTCAGCAACAAGGGCGCCGTGCTGGAGATGCTCGGGCGTTTCGTCGAAGACCTGACCGCAATGCAGCGCGCGATCCGATCAGCCGATGGCGACGCGCTGTTCGACCTCTTCACCCGCACCCGAGCGATCCGCCGCGCGGTGATCGAACAGGGCCAGGACGACGAGCGCCCCGACTTCGGGCGCGAGCATGGGGGGTGAGGGGAAGGCTATTTCGGAAGCGATGCGGAGAAAGGCTACCGTGAGGGATGCGACCTTATTGCGATCACCTCACTTCATCGTCGCTCAGGCCGGTCATCCTCTGGCATCGTCTTCTTCGTCATCGTCCAGAACGACCTTCTGCGCTTCTAGGAGGGTGATCAGCTTGGATATCTCTTTCGGCCCCATATCACCACCACTCACAAGAAGGCGGACCTTCCGACCCCGACCGACGACGTTGCTAATCCACTCCGCCTCGCCTTCACGCGGACGGGCATCGGACGACGCTTCCGACATCTTGAAAACAGGGGGAGGGCCTGCCGTCCCGGCTGCGCGCTCTTCTACGATCACTTCACTCATAGGTATTCCAGTCTCACTACCTTCGACCGCTACCCACTGACCGTCTTCGGTGACCAGTCGGACGCGCATTGGCTTCTCAAGACAGAGCGCTCCGCCGGACTCCCATTGAATGAGATCGCCGATTTTGGCTCCACCGAACACGGTTTCGGTTGAGCCCTTCGCCTCTTCCGTTTCGTCTTCGCGTCCCCAATCTGACCCCGATCCGCGCTCCCATCCACCACTTTCAAAAACTTTCGATTGCTCCAAAAAGCGGAATGTATCGAAGTAGGCGTTCATTAGGGGATTGATTGCTACATTCTGGAACCCCTCTCGGATGAGATATGATTTAAGAGAATCTTCCGAAACATGATCGGGGAAGCGCGCCCGCAAATCCTTGAAGACCTGCGGTCCCATGCCTGCCTCAAGAAGGGCCTGCTTCTCGCTAGCGGGCTTGCTCGGGTCGGGATGAATTATGTCCAGCGCGAGCTGGCTTACGCGTATTTCACCCTTGCCCGTCTTCTCTGTCAAACCGTAGTGTGCCAAGGCGGCAAGGGCCTTATCTGCAGCGCCACTAGGCCCCGCGTAGCCGATGTGTTTGGCAGCGGTAGCGCGGTCGATTGGATTGCGACGATCCGCCTCGAAGATTTTCCGAACTCCCGATATGGCTTTGGGTAACGACATGCTCGGATACCCAGGACTGTTGCTGCGCGCCATGATTGCCTCCTGTGAGCGTTTGCGAAGCGTTTAGTGAGCAATTAGGCTTTTTCAGGTGAGAAAGCAAGGGAGCCGCTTGACGGCGACATCGGGGGCTGGCAATGGCGGACACGAAAGGAGGCGTGCAATGCGTGCACTGATGACCGTTAGGAGGGTTGCTCATGCCGATCACACGCTCGCGGTGACGGTAGGGGCTAAATGAGAGAGGCCGCCAACCCCTGCATGGGACGGCGGCCTCGATGTGAGCCAATAAGTCTGTAGCGTCCAAACTGGCGGGGGTGCGCTTAGCACCCCCGCCTTTCCTTGTGAATCCCTATAATTGACCGCTTTGTTTTCCAGCGTCCGCGTCATAGCGGCTTAAAGCCCTAGAGCCAAAGCTGACGCAGCCCTACCCGTTCAGCGCATTGATCGCCCGGTGCACCCGCGCCTCGACCTCTTCGCGCGGCAGGCCTGCGGGGATTGTCTCGCCGACCTTGTAGGTGATCCGGCCCGGCCGCTTCACCGCGTGGTGATACAGTCGGCCGCTATCCACCGCGATCGGCACCACCGGCAGGCGCAGCAGTTTGTAGAGCCCGGCGAAGCCCGCCTGCAACGGCGGCTGCGTGCCGATGGCGACGCGGGTGCCTTCGGGGAAGATCACCAGCGGGCGGCCCTCTGCCACGCGCTCCTTTGCCAAGGCGAGCATCTGCCGCAGGGTCTTGGCCCCCTCCTCCCGCGCGACCGGGATGAGGCCATAGACCAGCGCGGAATAGCCCCAGCCGGGGATGCGGAACAGCTCCTGCTTGGCGAACACGGCCGGGTGGGCGAACAGGCGGGGGGTGTCGATCGCCTCGAAAAAGCTCTGATGCTTGATCGCCACCAGCACCGGCGCCTGCGGCAGTGCGCCATCCAGCACCACCTCGATCCCCAGCACGCGGCGCACGCACCACAGGTGCCACGCGCCCCAGCGCGCCACCGCCCCGCGCAGCCATTGCCGCCGCGCGACAACCGCCACCACCGACGCGCTCACCAGAAATACGCTGCCGCCATAGAACAGCACGTAGAAGGCAAGGCTGCGCAAGGCCGCGATCATGGTTCTCACAAATCCGCCAGTCCCGCCGCGCGGCTCGCGATCAGCTTGTGATATTCAAGGAACAGCGTGCTGAGATCGGGCTGCGATGTCACCGCGTCGCGCACCACGGTGACATGATCGGGCAAGGTCCGATCAAGCTCCCCCGCAGCCCGGCGCATGTGCCAGTCGGTCGTCACCAGCCTGAGCGAGCGGACCTCGTTCTGCGCGACCCATTTGGCGATTTCGGCGGCGTTGGAGCGGGTGTCCACCGCGGCGAAGCCCAGCGTGATGCAGCACGCCATGGCGGCGGGGGAAACGCTGAACTCGGCGGCGAATTCTTGCGGGCGCACTTCGGGATCGACGCCGCTGACCAGCATCTTGCCCGCCAGCCGCTGATCCAGCACCGCCAGCCCGCGCGGGATGCGCCCGGCGGCGCCGGTGGGGACGATCACCGCATCGGTCTTCACGCCGTCCTCGGCCGGGCGCGGCAGGGCGACCACGAACCACAGGAAACCGATCGCCCAGACGAGGAACAGCAATGACAGGGCGCGGCGGAACATGACGCTGCCGCCTAAAGCATGTCGCGCAGGGCAAGCGCAATGGTGATGCGCGCCGTCGTCAGCGCCAGCAGCACCCCGGCGAGCGGGACAGCGGCGATCACCAGCCAGTCACGCCAGTCGAGGCCGCCTGCGTTCACCATCCCGCTACCCAGCGCGGCGAATTGCTGGCCGAGCAGCCACGCCGCGCCTGCGCCCAGCGCCCCGCCCAGCACCGCGCCGAACGCCGCCTCGCGCAGCACATCGCGCAGGAACACGGCGGCAATCTGCTTCTCGCTGGCGCCCAAAAGGTGCATGATCTCCACCGTCTCGCGCGCGCTGGCAAAGGCATTGCGCGCCGCCAGCCATACCGCCGCCGCCGTGGCGAGCGCGACCAGCGCGGCAAGGCCCAGCGCCAGCCATTGCAGCGCGGCGAGCGCATCATAGACCGGGCGCAGCAGATCGCCCTGCGCATCGACCCGTGCGCCGGGCACTGCGACCTTCAGCGCGGCTTCGATCCGGGCGATGTCCGTGCGCGAGGCGGTGCCGGTCAATTCCACGTCGATCAGTGCCGGGATCGGCACATCGCCCGCGCCTGCGCCCTCGCCCAGCCAGGGTTCGAGCATCGCGGCAAGCTCCGCCTCGGGCACCGGGCGCACCGCCTGCACTCCGGGGGTGCGGGTCAGCACCGCCACCGCCGCTTGGGTGCGGGCCTTGCGCAGATCGGGGTTGGGCTCGATCACCTGCACGCTCAAGGCAGCGGACAGATCGGCGCGGGCGCTGTCGGCGAGATTGCCGAGCGCGAGGCCGCCTGCCGCCGCCGCCACCATCAGCGCGATGAGGATCGCGATCACCCAGGGGATCGGGCCGGTCAGCCGCGTCGGCGGCAGCAGCCGCGCCGCCGCACGCCCCTGCGGCCGCAGCGGTGCGGCCTCGGGCGGATCGCCTTCGGGTGTGGCGGGCAGCGGAGGAATGGCGCTCATGCAGGCCCGCTCCCGCCCGGCCGCGGGGGATAGCGCAGCGCGCCGGTGGGGTCGCTCAGCTCGCCCTTGTGCAGGCGCATGATGAGCGAATCCGGCACTTTCTTGAGGAGGTGGACATCATGGGTCGCCACCACCACGGTGGTGCCGACCCGGTTATTCAGCGCCTCGAACAGGCGCAGCAGTTTGAGCGCCATTTCGGGATCGACGTTGCCGGTCGGCTCGTCCGCGATCAGCATGCGGGGGCGCCCGATCACTGCGCGGGCGATGGCAACGCGCTGCTGCTCGCCGCCCGACAGGCTCTGCGGCACGGCATGGGCGCGGTGCGACAGGCCCACCCAGTCGAGCATGTCGCCGACCGCCTTTTGCACCTTCTTCTCCTCCGTCCCCGCCAGCCGCAGCGGCAGGGCGACGTTGTCGAAAGCGGTGAGATAGGGCACCAGCCGGAAGTTCTGGAACACCACCCCCAACCTCCGGCGCAGCTCCGGCAGGCGTTCGCGCGGCAAGGTGACGAGATCCTGCCCGAACATCCTGATCGCCCCGCGCGACGGCCGCTGGGCAAGGTAGAGCAGCTTCAGCAGGCTGGTCTTGCCCGCCCCGCTTGCGCCGGTCAGGAAGTAGAAGCTGCCGGGATAAAGCGTGAAGGACAGGTTGCTGAGCACCTCGGGCTCGGTGCCGTAGCGCAGCCCGACATTGTCGAACTTCACATATCCATCGAGACGCTCGCTCATCCCGCGCACGTAACAGGGGGGCAGGCGGGGGAAAAGCGCACAATCGAGCGTGCTGCGGCATAATGACCGGTTTGTGCCTTCGTAATGTGGAAAACACCACGGAAATGCCCGCAGAGCCCGCGGTTGCTCTTGTGCCGGGTGGCGCGAGGACTATTGCAATTGTGACATGATCATCGCTTGCCCAGCCTGCGGCACCCGTTACGCCGTGCCCGATGCTGCCATCGGCAGCGAGGGCCGCACCGTCCGCTGCGCCAAGTGCAAGCATAGCTGGTTTCAGGAACCCGCCCCGCTTGAAGGGGAAGAGCGGCCCGACCTTCCGATAGCGCCGGAGCGGGAGCCGGTCGGCGAGACGGCGGCGGCCGATCAGCCCGCTCCCGCCGCATCGGCGCCGCCACCTCCTCCTCCCCCACCGCCGGTGACCGCGGACGAGCCTGCCGAAACGCCGGCCCCCGTGCCCGACGCGCCGCCAGCCGCAGGCCCGTCGGTCAGCCATTGGCGCTCGCCCGATCTGTCTGGTGAACAGCCCCGCTCGGAAGGGGACGCCGCGCTGGCGGTGCGCGCGCTGCGGCGCGGACTGGCGCAATCCGGGGATGCGCAGGAGCCGCCTGCGCCCGCCTTTCCCGAGCGTCCGGCCCTCGCCGAAGACATGCCCGATCCCCCGTTTGGCGGGGATGAGGGCGACGATACCGATGATGGCGACGGCGGATCGCAGTTCGATTACCGCGCGCCTTTCACCCGGCGGCGCAACACGCTGCGAATGTGGACCCTTGCGGCCATGCTGTTCGCCGCGATTGCTGCCGGAACGATATTCGCGGTCAACACCTACGGCCTGCCGGATTGGATGCCGATCAGCCGCCCGACCTTCGGGATCAGCCGCCCCGGATTGACGCTCGATTTCCCCGCAACCGAACAGCGCAAAGAGGCGCTGGAGAACGGCGAGGTGATTTTCCGCGTCAGCGGCACCATCACCAACACCGCACGCGAAAGCCTGGATGTGCCCGATGTGCTGGTGGTGTTCAGCGACCGGCGCGAGCGCAATATCGGCGACTGGCCGATTGTGCCCGCCAAGCGCCGCCTCGCCCCTGGAGAGACCATGACCGTCACCCAGGCCATCACCAATATCCCGGCCGGCGCAGCGGGCGCGGCAATCGGCTGGGCACCCAACTGAACGAAGCAGCGCGGCGCTCCGTCAAAGAGCTTGCGCCCCGCGCAGCACGTTGCTAGGGGCGCGCTCCTACCGCGGGGCCTGCATCACGGCGACCCCGGCAAACCCGAGTGCGGTCGTGGCGGAACTGGTAGACGCGCAACGTTGAGGTCGTTGTGGGCGAAAGCCCGTGGAAGTTCGAGTCTTCTCGACCGCACCAAACAGTAAGTCCTTGTTACGCAAGGATTTTTCTTTTGCGAGGTATGCCGAAAAAGCGCGCAGTTCTGCGCCTTTCCGGGCTTCTAAACCCCCAGAAGTGTGTCAGAGATGGCGGTTCGAGCCTGATGCTGTCTTGAATTCTCGGCCGGTTCTCAGCGCCTGGAAAACTGACCGCAAGTAGCCGCAGCGTGTGGTCGGAGCATGTCGTCGAAGTGGCGTGCGACTCTGTGCTTGACCAGATCGGTGAGCATCAGACTCTGCAAATTGGGGCCATTGAGAGTTTCAAGGCGCGGAAGGATTTGGGGGCAGTTGGTGGCACCCGCAGCCCGAACCCCGCTCAACATAAAATCACTTGCCATCCGCAGCGACTAGCGCAGCGCCCGATTGGCCATCCAGTGAGTTCAAGGATCACCCTGAAACCTGACTGGCAGCTTCGGCCTTGGTCGAGCCGGAAGGCGACTCTCTGCAAACGCCCCCGAAGCAGACGATTTGCTATAAAGATCCGAATCCGCGTGGCGGCTTGTCGCGCAAGCAGAGAGTAAATTTCACGATCGCGATCAGTTGGATCTAGGCCGATAGCTGCCGGAAGGCAGTGGGATTTTTCTGCCGTTTCCGAACTGCCAGAAGAGCGACCGGTTGCGCCGAAAGCCGACAGACGCATCGTGAATAGCGGTTGATCCAGACGCCGTGTCGATAAACACCGCTTCTTCGGGCGGTTCGGCAGTCTTCTTTCCCTGCCTGAACGTCTGTTTGCCAAAGAAGTGCTTGTTGATGGCAATAACCCTGCACTGCGTGCCCGACGAGGGCAGCACCTGTCCAAAGGCATCTGACGTTCGAAACTAAAAAATTCATATATGAATTGTTTGCACCATATCTGAGATTCCTGTTATAGTGCCATTATGAAGCACGAACAAAGGCGCGCTATCGAAATGACGCCGGCCAGCCTTGCTGACCGGCTTGGCGCAGCAATCAGTGAGGGACGGGTCGCGGGGGCCTCGCTTGCCGTGTGGCACGCCGGTCAGCTCAGGCGCGTGAGCTGCGGCTTGGTCAATGCGCCGTGCGGTATCGGTGCCGACGATGATTCGGTTTTCCAGATCGGTTCCATCTCGAAGGTCTTCACCGCCACATTGCTGCTCATGCTCGCCGAGGAGGGGTTGATCGAACTCGACGATCCGGTCGCCCGCCACCTGCCGGACTTTCGGATCGCCGGCGCCAGCCCGCCCGAGGCCCTGACGATCCGCAGCCTCATCGACTACACCAGCGGCATCGCCGGCGACTTCTTCGCCGATTTCGGGCCGGGCACAGAGGCCCTCGCGCGGTATGTCGAGGCCTGCGCCGATCTGCCCCTGCTGTTCCCGCCGGGCACCATGCGCGGCTACAGCTCGACCGCCTTCTGCGTGGCAGGGCGCGTCGCGGAAGTGGTGACGGGCGAGAGCTTTGAGGCGGCGCTCGCCCGTAGGCTGCTGCGTCCGCTCGGGATGGAGCGCTTCGGCTTCTTCACCCATGATATCGCGCGCTTTCGCACGGCGATCGGCCATGTGCCGCATGCGGAGGGCTTCACCGCCGCCGAGGTCTTGCGCCTTCCTCACGCGATGAGCGCCTCGGGCTCATCGCTGACCACCACTGCCACCGATCTGCTGCGTTTCGGTCTGCTGCACCTCAGGGAGGGCCGGACCGAGAGCGGAGTGCCGCTGCTCTCCCCAAAGGCGTGCCGCGCCATGATCGCCCCCACACGCCACCTGCCCCCGGGCGACGCGCCGGTGCGGATCGGCTGGTCCAGCGCGCCTCTCGGCGATGGCGAACTGATCTGCGCCTCGGGCGAGACGATCCACCAGAACGCCTTCCTCGGCTTCAGCCCTGCGCACGATCTGGTGCTGGCGATCCTCGCCAACACCTCTGGCGGGGCGACGCGGCTGTTGGAGAGCATTGGCTGCGAGCTGATCGCCGAGCTGACCGGCGCGCGGCTCACCCTGCCCGCCCCGACTCCGGCCGCGGCGCAGGACGGCGTGGCTCTAGCCCCTTATGCAGGCGAGTACACCAATCACACGCGAATGGCCGTGACCCCCGCGTCCGGCGCACTGGCGATGTCAATACGCGCACAGGACCCCGCGGGCGGCGCCGAGATCGAGCAGGCGCTGCGGCTTACGCCGGTCGGCGAGCACCGCTTCGTGGCCGGCCTGCCAGAACACCCTGCAGCCGTCTTCGAGTTCCTGTTCATGGACGGCCCCGAGGCGCCCGCCTCGCACGTCGCGAGCGGTGGTCGCGTCTTCGCCCGTTGCGATGCCGACGGGCGGACTCGCTACCGATGAGCGCCGGGACGGTCATCGTCGGCGGCGGGCTCGCGGGCGCCGCGACCTTCTTTGAGCTCGCGCAGCGCGGGCTCGACCCGGTACTGGTCGAAGGCGCGGACGACCTCGCGCTCGGCGCTAGCTACGCCAATGGCGCGATGCTCACGCCCTCGATGTCCGACCCGTGGAACGGGCCGGGTGTCGGTCGCCAGCTCGCGGCATCGCTGTTCGATCCCGGTTCGCCGATGAAGCTGCACCTGTCGCAGGTTCCGGCGCTGGCCCGCTGGGGGCTCGCGTTCCTCGCCAATTCGACTGCCGGACGGCACTGGCTGGCGACCGAGGCCAATTTCCGGCTCGCTCGCTATTCGCTAGAGAGCACGCGCGAGATCGCGCAGATGCTCGATCTCGAACTGGGCGAGAGTCCGGCCGGCTCGCTCAAGATTTTTGCCGCGCGCGAGGCGATGGCCGGTCCGCTAGCATTGGGCCGACGGCTTGCCGAAAGCGGCCTCGCCTTCGACGTGCTGGATGCCGAGGGCGCGGTCGCGGTCGAGCCGATGCTTGCACCGATCGCCGGACGCATCGCCGGCGCGATCCGCTATCCCGACGACGCCGTCGGCGATGCGCGGCGGTTCACGCTGGCACTGGGAGCGGCGGCGCGCCAGGCGGGCGGCGAAGTGCGGCTCGGCGAGCGCGTCCAGCGTCTCGAGCGCGCCGGCGCGGGGTTCGCGGTCCACACGGACAGAGGCACACTGCACGCCCGCCGCTTGGTGCTCGCCGCCGGCATCGCGGCGCCGCGGCTCGCCCGGCGCTTCGGGGTGCGCCTGCCGATCCGTCCCGCCAAGGGCTACTCGCTGACCTACCGTCTGCCGCCCGGCGCGCCTCGACCGCGCACCGCGATCATCGACGATGCCATGCACGCCGCCGTCGTGCCGCTCGGCGACCGGTTGCGGGTGGTCGGCACGGCCGAGTTCGCCGGCGAGAACCGCACTGTCGACCCGCGCCGGATCGACAACCTCGCGGGGCTGCTTGCGCGGGTCTATCCCGAGCTCGTTTCCGCGCTCGACCGCGACAGCGCGGAAGGCTGGGCGGGCCTGCGACCGATGAGCGCGGACGGGCGCCCCTTCGTCGGCCCTGCCGGGCAGGAAGGTGTCTGGATCAACGCCGGACATGGCCATCTCGGCTGGACCATGGCGGTGGGCTCTGCACGCCTGCTCGCCGACCTGATGACCGGGAACGCGCCGGCCATCGACCCCCGCCCCTACGCGATCGGCCCCGACCGTCGCTGACCCCTCGAGGAGCTTGCCCCGATGACCGCCCTGCGCCTGATCAACGCCGCCGCCGTCCGCCGCCTGCTGCCGATGGCAGAGTGCATCGGCCTGATGAAGGACGCCTTCCGCGCCGAGGCCGAAGGCCGCACCGCCCAGCCGATCCGCGCCATGGTTCGCGCCGATCACGGGCGCGGGACGCTCGCGTGGATGCCGGGTGCGATCACCGGGCCGGACTGGCTGGGGATCAAGGTGCTGACCATCTTCCCCGGCAATTTCGGCACCGCGCTCGCATCGCATCAGGGGCTCATGCTGCTCTTCGACCATGCCGACGGGCGGCCGACGGCGATCATCGACGCGCGAGAGATCACCGCGATCCGCACCGCCGCCGCCACGGCCGCTGCCACCGATCTTCTCGCCCGGCCCGATGCCCGCAGCCTCGCGATCTTCGGCTATGGCGAGCAGGCCGAGACCCATCTAGCCGCGATCCGCAAAGTGCGCGCCATCGACGAGGCGCTGGTCTGGGGCCGCGATCCGGCCAAGGCCCACGCCTTCGCCGAACGTCACGGGCCGGGTGTGCGCGCGGCCGCGACGCCGGAGGAAGCCGCGGGAGCCGACATCCTGTGCCTCACCACCGCCGCGAGCGAGCCTTACTTCGAGGGCTGCTGGCTGCGCCCGGGGCAACATGTAAATGCGGTCGGGTCGAGCGTCGCCACCACCTCCGAGGTCGACCCGGAAACCGTCGCCCGCGCGCGGGTATATGTCGATTTCGCACAGAGCGCGGAGGTGCTCGCCGGGGACCTGCGGCTGGCGCGCGAGGCCGGGGCCATCGCGACGGATCATGTGGTCGGATCGGTCGGCGACGTCATCACCGGGCGCGTGCCGGGACGCACCGCGCCGGACGAGATCACGTTCTTCAAGTCGCTCGGCATGGTCGCCGAGGACCTGGTGGCCGCCGACCACATCCTGCGCCGCGCCGAGGCCGAGGGCGTCGGCAGCGTCGCCGAGTGGTGAGGGCGGGTGATGCGCGTTCGTGTCAATGATGCTGCGCTGTTCGTCGAGGTGCTGGGGCGCAAGCTCGCCGAGAAGGACGGCGAGACCACCGAGCGGCCCACCATCGTCTGCCTCCACGGCGGCCCGGCTTGGGATCACCGCACGCTGCTCACCGATCTCGCGCCGCTGGCGGAGCATGCGCAGCTGGTGTTCTACGATCACCGCGGGCTCGGGCGCAGCAGCCGCACGCCGTCCGAGACCTGGACGCTGCGACAATGGGCCGCCGACCTTGCCGACCTGATCCGCGCACTGGGGCTGGAGCGGCCGATCGTGCTCGGCCAGTCCTTCGGCGGTATGGTCGCGCAGCGTTTCGCGATCGACCACCCGGGGCTGGCCTCCGGGCTGATCCTCCTCTCCACCAGTGCCCGGTTCGATCTGGAGCAGGCGGTCGCCAGCTTCACCCGGCGCGGGGGCGAGCGGCTGGGGGCGATCGCGCGCGGCTCGCTGAGCGGCGATCCGGCGGCGCGCGAGGTTTTCGCCCGCGAGGGCCTGCCGCACTACACCGTAAAGCGCGGGGGGATCACTGCGCTCGGCCCGCTGGAGCCGGCGGTGCTCGACCATTTCTTCGCCGGCGAGGCGCACCGCTACGATCACCGCGCGGGGCTGGCGGCAGTTGATATTCCGACGCTGGTAATCGGGGGAAGCGAGGACCCTGTGATGTCGCCCCGCCTGACGCGCGAACTGGCGGACGCCTTCCCGCCGGGGCGCGCGCAGTGTGCGGTGCTGGAGCGGTGCGGCCACGGCCCGGCGCGCGACCGGGCGGAGGAGACCTTCGCGCTGATCTTGCGCTTCCTCGTGCAGGTCGCGGCGCCGCTCGGCTAAACCGGCGTGAAAGCGAGGAAGCGCGTGCGGCTGGTGCTAACCTGGAAGCCGCCCGCGCCATCGAGCGCCAGCGCCAAGCCGAAGGGGATCTGCCCGACATGGCGGCGCGCCAGCGCCACGCCCTCGCCGAGCGGCTCGACCACCATTTCCGAGCGGCCATAGGGATCGGACAGGATCAGCCGCAGCCCTTCCCCCTCGCCCTCGATCACCGCGCTGCACTCAGCATCCTCGCACCAATAGCGCCCACGCGCGGCGGCAGCGAAGGGCGCGGCCGCCTCGGGGGTTGCGGCCAGTCGAGTGTGCGCGATGGCCGAGAGGCCGAAGCGGATCGAAAGGCTCCCGGAGGCATTCGGAGCCGGGTCGACGAGAATGTCGCCGATCGCCCCGGTGCGCAGCAGCAGGAGGCCGTCGGCGGCGGGGCGTAGCGGCAGTGCCGGGCCGCCGCACATCCCCATCCGCAAGCTGCCTTCGTGTGGGACGATGGCATAGACCATGCCGCTTTCTGGCGACCACCAGTGGCCGGTCAGATCGGGGTGATCCTCTTCCCGGACATCCTTTGGCTTCTCGCCCAGCGCATCGCCCAGCAGGATGTCGGCCACCCGCTCGGCCAACACGGTCGGATCGGCGCCGGGCGCGCCGTTGGCGAGGATGACGATGTCGAGGCCGTCCTCGGGGAAGGTCAGCAGCTGGCTCGATCCGCCGATTACCCCGCCGGCGTGGTGAAGGATCGGCCGCCCGCGATAGGTGTCGACGATCAGCCCCAGCGCGTAGATGCCGGCGGTGCCGTCGGCGAGCCGCCCCGGCTCGGTCAGCGCGGCCCAGCTGGCGGGCGTGCCGAAGCGGTCGCGGCGGCGCAGGTGCGCAGCCCAGCGCAGCATGTCGTCAACCGTGGAGACGATCCCGCCTTCGCCCAGCACCTCCTCGCTCGGGAACAGCCCCCGCCGCCAGCCGCCGCCGGGGGCGGGCACGTGGAGGGTCGCAAGACGGGGGAGGATGATATGGTCGCTCTCCAGGAGCAGCGTGTCAGCCATACCGAGCGGCGCGAACAGGCGCCTTGCGAGCTGCTCATTGAACGGTGCCCCACCTGCCCGCGCAATCGCTTCTGAGACGAGATGGTAGCCCCCGTTATTGTACATCACCGCCTCGCCGGGCGCGAAATTGCGGGCGCGCTGGCGTGCCTGGATGGCGAGCGCGCGGCCCGGCGGTGGCGTGGCCATGCCATGTGCGATGAAGCCCAGATCGAGATAGCAGCGCGCGCCCCCGCGGTGGCCGAGCAGTTCGCGCAAGGTCGGATCGCCACCGGGGCCTGCGAGTTCGGGAAGGTAGCTGCGGATCGCCGTGTCGAGATCGAGCGCGCCGTCCTCGGCCAGCAGCAGCGCGAGGAGGGCAGTGAAGTGCTTGGTGGTCGAGCCGATCCTGAGGCGCGTCGTCGGGGTCAGCGCGGCGGCGCTCTCAAGGCTCGCCATGCCGAAGCCGCGCCGATAGGCGGGCGCGCCTTGCCAAGCGATCCCGACCGCCAGGCCCGGCGCATCGCTGCGGTTCCAGGGGGCGAACAGTTCGTCGAGGGCGGCGATGTGCTCGGGGGTCATGGGCGGCGGGCCTTTCAGAATGCGGTCTTCACGACGTCGACAACGCGGTCCTCGTCGTCGACGATGAACAGCGCCCGCCACTTGTCGAAGGTGGTGCAGGGGTGGGAGACGCCGAAAACGACGAGATCGCCGACCGCAAGGTCGCTATCGGCGGGCACGTCGAGGCAGGCGTGCTGGTCGTAGAGCTTCACCACCTGCGTGCCCGGCGGCGCCTCGCACGGGGCCACATCGCGACCGGGGCGGTGGACGCGGATCAGCACCGGCGGATCGACATCATTGCCGACATCGCGTTTGCCGAGCGAGGCGACCACGCGGGTCGGCTCGGGCCGCGACTGGACATGCGCCCAGACCTCGAGCGCAGGGCTCGGGCGCCCGAAGCGGGCAAGCTCGGGATGCCGCGCAAGGGTGGCGGCAAAGCTGCGTTCGTAGTTCAGGTGATCGTGGGTGAGGTAGCAACCGCTGCGCAGCACCCGGCGCAGCGGCCGTTCGGCACCGGCGCGCAGCATCGCCCTTGCGGCGAGGTCGAAGAAGAAGGTGCCGCCCGCCGAGACGATCACCTCGCCCGGCGGCAGCAGCGGCGCGAGTTGGGCGACCGTCTCGACCAGTCCCGCCAGCATCGCCTCGGCGGCTGCGGGATCGGCATGGACGCCCTCGAAACATTCGAAGCCGCGCAGCTCCACCGCGCCGGGCACGGCAGCGCAGGCAGCGGCGACGGCGCGGGCGGCGGCGGCGCTGCGCACCCCAGTGCGCTGGCCCGGGCTGCCAAGTTCGAGCAGCACCTCCACCGGCCGACCGAGGCCGATCGCCTGCGCCCCAGCAGCGAGTTGCTCGACCCCAGCGGCGCTGTCGACGAGGCACATGAACTCCAGTCCCGGCCGATCGGCCAGCAGCGCCAGCACCGCCTCGATGTTGGCGCGCCCGACAAGCTGGTTCGCCATCAGGATTCGCGGCACGCCCCACTCGGCATAGAGCCGCACGTGATGCGCTGTCGCCGCGGTGATCGCCCATGCACCGTCGGCCAGCTGCATCCCGATCAGCTCGGGGCTCATCGTCGTTTTGGCATGGGGCGCGAAGGCGAGGCCCTCGGCCGCGACGAATTTGCGCATCCAGGCGCGGTTGCGCTCCAGCGCGCTGCGCCGGAGCACCGCCGCCGGGAGCATCAGCGCATCGTCGGTCAGCCGGAGCCCAATGACGCCTTCAGGGAAGGGCAAGGCGGTGGCGGCGCGGGGCACGCCCTTGAACATGATGGCCGACTCGCTCATCGCACCTCCGCGGCGAAAGGGTTAGCAACCAGCGGATAGACCGGACGGGTCAGCCGGCGATAGGGCAGGCGGGAAAAGTCGAAGTCGATCGCGCCGGGGGCGGCGACGAGGTGGATCGCCCCGGCAAGATCAGAAAAGAAAGCGCGGAAGTGATTGGTGGACTTGACCACCAGCACGTCACGCGTCGCCGGGTCGATGCCGCAATGGGCAAAGCCATCGGGATGGTAGAGCTGCACCCGGATCGAGCACAGCACTACGTCGATGCCGTGAACGCGCACCCATGCGGTATCGCCCATCGGAAACTGCGCTGCTTCGCCGATGCGCATGACAGCGGCGCTACGCAGGGCCATGACCTCGGCGTCGCAATCGACCGGATCGCCAGAGGCCGGCCCGGTCTTGCCGCCCAGCCGCAGCAGGAGACGTGCGCCCTCGCCGACCTGATGGCAGACCCGCACCGCCTCAGGATCGTAGAGCAGGCCGAGCGCGGCGTTCCCGACCCCTGCCTCGATCAGCGCGCGCAGCAGCACAGTGTTGTCCGCGGGCGCGCCGCCGCCCGGATTGTCTGCGACATCGGCGAGCACCAGTGGTCGCGGGCCGGGCGTGCGGGCAAGCGCGATCGCCGCATCGACACTCAGCATCGCAGGCATGGTGGCAGCGCGGATCGCCTGCACCGCGGCATCGACCTCCGCGGCCACCGTCTGCGCCAGAGCCGCGTCCTCCTCGGCATAGGCGAGCACCTTGGCGCCGGTGTCCGGCATGTCGCCCCAGGGAAAGCCGTGGACGAAGGACACCGACAGGACGCCGGGGCGCTGCTCGATGGCGTGAAGGTTGTCCACGAAGCCGCGCATCGGCTGGGCATCGGTGGGGAAGAAGCCGAGCAGGCGGCAGTCGACCACGGCGGGCCGGGGTCGCAGTCCCTCGTCGAGCATCCGCGCGGCGATGGCGAGCGCCTCCCCGAGCCGCTCCGCGCCGTCAGTGTGGGGGTATTCCTTCATGAAGACCAGACAATCGGCGTTTGCGACCATAGCCTCGGTCAGGTGGGCGTGGGGATCGAGCACCGCGACGATTGGCACGCCGCTCCCTACGACAGCACGAAGGCGGGCGAGGATGTCACCCTCGCAGTCGTCGCATTCGCCCGCCATCATCGCCCCGTGAAGAACCAGCGCGACCACATCCGGACGGGCGGCGCCGGCGGCGTCGATCAGTTCGTCGCGCAGGCGCTCGTAATCGCGCTGGAGGGTCGGGGCGCCGACACTCGAATGGCAGGCGATCCCGGCGCGCACCTGCCAGCCGCGCGCCGCCGCGAAGTCCATGAGCGGCGCCATCCCGGGGCGGGGCGCGCCCGTCCCGTCATGAAGGCACGCCGGCCCGCGCAGCAGGCTAGGGGCGTAGTCGGCATAGGTCGTGGGCAGGTTGGTGAAGCTGCTCGTCTCGGTCACGAGGCTGGAGAAGAACAGGGTCCGGCTCACGCGGGATAGTCGACATCGTCGAGCGGCCAGACGGGCCGGGGGAGGTTCGCATATTTCGCCGGATCGAGATCGAGCGCCAGCGCGCCGGGGGTCTCGCAATAGATGATCCCGCGCGCGAGGGGTTCGAACTCGGCGCGGAAATGCTGGGTGGACTTGACCACGAGCGCACGCTGCGCAGCCGGATCAATGCCCAGATCGGTGAAGCATGTCGGGCTGAACACCTGCCCGCGCACATCGTTGACGACCACGATGTTGCCCGCGATCTTGAGCGCCGCGGCGGTCCCGGCAGGGGCGGTGAAGCCGATCCCGCGCTGTACGAGGCCGCTGCGCACCGCCAACACCCGCGCGGTCACGTCGAGCGGGCGGCCCGCCTCCGGTCCGGTCTTGCCGCCAAGGCGCAGGCGCAGGTTCGCCCCCTCGCCCGCCGCCTCGGCAAAGCGCAGCGCCACCGGGTCCCACAACAGCGCCAGCGCATAGCCGGTCAGGCCGCGCGCGAGGATCGTCTGGAGGATGAAGGTCGAATCCGAACCCGCCCCGCCGCCGGCATTGTCGCAGGCATCGGCGATCACGAAAGGCGCGCCAGGCCCAGCGGCCTCGACACGGTCGAGCGCGGTTGCGACATCGACCCGCATCGCGCGCGTCTCCCCGCGCGCATCGAAGAACTGCCGGGCGACCTTGCGGATCGCCGGAACGAGCTCGGGACGCTCGCCGTCGGTCACGGTCAGTATCCCCGCACCCATCTCGGCCATGTCGGCCCATAGGAAACCGTGGATCAGCGACACACCGAGCACCCCGGGCTGCGCCTCAAGCGCCCGTCCGGCAGCGTTGGCGGCAGCCATCTGTGGCTCGGTGGTGTAAAACATCCCAAGCATCGGCAGCCGCTCGAAGCTGCATCGCGGAGCAAGGCCCTGTTCACGGCAGCGCCGGCCTAGCAGGTAGAGCTGCACCGCCCGTTCGCCGAAATCGGTGTGCGGATATTCGCGGCAGGCAAGCAGCGCGCTCGCGGCCGTCAGCATCGTGTCCGTCACATTGGCATGGAGATCAAGCAGAGCGCCTACGAAGACTTCCGGCCCGACAACGGAGCGGATACGGGCGAGGAGGTCGCCTTCGCAATCGCTGTAGCCTTCTGCCATCTGCGCGCCGTGAAGGAACAGCAGCACCATGTCGACCGTCCCCGCGCGCGCGAGATCGGCAAGCACCCCATCACGCAGAGCCTCGTAGTCGCGCCGCCCGCAAGGCCCACTTGGCTGCGCCCAGAAATAGCTCGACGCGAACACGCTGTCTCCCGCCTCCATGGCCGCGCGGGCGAAGTCGCCATAGCCGTTCAGCGCAAGACCCTCATCGTCGATGCGGTTGCCAGGTGGACGGTAGGCGATGAATTCCTCGAAAGAGCGGCCGTCGGTCGGGATCGGCGAGAATGCGCTTGTCTCGTGAGCGAACCCGGCCAGAAAGATGTTCATGGAGGGCTCCTCGCACCTATTCACATATGGCTTAATATCTAACAGGTGAATATCTGCTTGGAAAGCCCGTTTGCATCCGGAAGGCTCTGTGCCAAAGAGGAGGCATGGCCAGAACAAGCAGAACGACCGAAGCGGCAGGGTTTGCCGCCGACCATCGCCCCAGCCTCGCCGCCTCGATCAAGCGTCTGCGTGCGCAGCGCAATCTCAGCCTGTCCGGACTCGCTGCGGCCAGCGGACTGCCGCAATCGACGCTCTCCAAGGTGGAGAACGGGCAGATGTCGCTCAACTACGACAAGCTGGTCCGGCTTGCCGAGGTGCTCGAGATCGACGTACGGCAATTGTTCATGACCGAGGCTGAAGCCGCGATCGAGAGCGGCCTGATGGCCCGGCGCACCATCGACCGGGACAGCGATAAGTTTCTTGCGGTCGATCACATCCGCTACCGTTACCTTTCGACCGAACTCAAGAACCGCCTGATGCTGCCCGCATTTTTCGAAGTGACGACCCCTGCCGTGCCCGACGATGCTGTCGAAATGATGGACGTGGTCGGCCAGCGCTTCGCCTATGTGATCGAAGGTCCGGTCGATTTCCTATGCGCGCAATACGAACCGGTGACGCTGGCGACGGGCGATGCGATCTACATCGATTCGGCCATGCCCCACGCTTTCGTCGCGCGCAACGGGCGGACGGCGCGGGTGCTGACCGTGCTGGCGAGCTCCAATCCAGAGTATCTCGAACTCGCCCGCGAAGCGACGCGGCAGGGGAGCATCGACGCCTCCAACCTGTTCCGCCAGCGACGTCGCGCCCGGCTCGATGCGGAGGGGCAGGATTAGGGCTGTGCAGGCAGCCGCCTGATGCGCGGCTCGTCGGCAATGGCAGCCTCGAAGGCACCCGGCCCTTCGCCCTTGAGCGTCCAGTCGAGGAACGTTCGGCACAGGCGGTTGACGAGAGGGCCCGCACACCCGACCGGCATGCCACCGCCGGCGGCAAGCGAGTCCACCAGCGGCCTGTCGGTGAAGTCGCCATGCGTCGTCCCGGCGATCTCGATTCGCACCACGTCGCGCCGCCGGCAGTCGGCAAAGTGGACGTCGTTGGCGCGCCCGATTGCCCCGCTGCCCGCCGGACAGGTCACGCCCGCCAGCGCCGCAAGTTGCGGCAGCGCGAGCGCCGCATCGGCGCCGATGTCGAGGAAGGCTGCGGGACATTCGTCACCCGCGGCGGCGAAATCCCACAGCGTGCCGTCAAAATTGACCCCTGCGCGTGCGCGGCGGTCGGTGCGACATGCGGCATGGGCGGCCGCTCCGCCCAGCGACATCCCGGCATAGGCGAGGCGTTCGTGGTCGATCACTTCGGCTATGCTGCGCAACGGTGCGGGCGGGCTTGGGCCTTGTACGAGGTCGGCAAAGGCGACGGCGTCACGCGCCCAGTCTCCGGCCAGCGCCGCGAGTACGCCCGGATCGCGCTCGCGAAAATCGGCAAGGTAGCGGTCCCGTTCGCCCGTATCGCTTGCCAACAGCATCCGCGCGAAGGCTCCGAGCGCCTCCTGCGGAAGCTGCATGGCCGCTATCAGCGCCGCGTCGATGGACGAGATACTGCCGTCCTTCCACACCAGCCCCGCGCTTTCCCCGGGATGACCGAGCGAGGCGGCGACATAGCCATTGCTGGCCAGTTCCTCCATCAGCGTCGCATTGGCGAGCGGATCGAGCGCGCCCCCGTGGTTGAACACCACCAGCGGCCAGGCCCCCGCGCGCGGGGTGGCTGCCTCGCGGGCATTGCTGAGGACCGCCGCGCCGGCGTGGCTGGCATGCGCGTGCAAGCCGAGCGCCGCAAAGGTACCGGCGAAGGCCTCACTCTCGCGCGGGGTGTTGAGCGGGCGGAACGGGCTGTCGTCCTCCAGTGCCGGATACCAGACATAAGCCTGCGCCCGGCGCGTCCCAGCCGTGAACTCGATCTGTCGCAGCCCGATGGGAAAGGGGCCGGCGGGCGTCGGCAAGCGGGCGGTCATCGCCAGTCGGCGAGCGCGGATAGCGTATCCGCGTGGATCCCGCGCATCACCGCGACGACCGCCTCGCGCCATTCGGGGTTCGAGGGGTTGAGCCGCTCCACCATGCGCGTTTCCAGCCGCACGGCGTCGGGGGCGGATCGGTCGGGGCACTCGAAGCGCAGCCAGCGATCAATCAGCAGCGCCATCAGCACGCCCTTGTTGGCGAAGGTGCCCAGTTCGATGACGGTCTCTGCCACCAGCGCGCCGCGCATGCGCAGGTCGTCGGCGATGCCTGTGGCGACATTGCCGACATATTCGGGCTTGGCCGAGTCGGCGAGCTGCGCATTGGACCCGGCCCCGCCCCAGGCGCTTTGCGCGAAGGCGGCCGCCTCGCTCTGGGGAAAGCGGTCGTTCATCACTGTCGGCCGGCCGAAATCGCCGAGCCCGGTGTGCCAGTCGATCACCGCGACGCGCTCCGCCCGATCGAGCCGCGTCGCGACGAGGCTGCGCAGATTGGCGGTCGACCAGGCATCGGCAAAACCGCAGAACAGCGTGCCGGTGGGGTGCGAACGTTGACCGCCGCCCATCGCGGTCATCGCCGCGACGGGATCGTTGCGCGCGACGAAGGCGTAGAAGGCGGCCATCACGTCCTCAAGGATGTGCTCGTCCATGTCTCGGGTGAAGAGAATGTCGAACAGCTCGGCATAGAGCGGATTGGGACGCAATTCGGCCGCGTGGTCCATGTAGTTGCGGTTGAGATCGACGAAGTCTTCATTCCCGCGGCTGTGCCAAGCAGCGCCGTAGCAGTTGTGGGCATGGACAAGGCACACCGCCACGTCAGCGGGCAAGCGCTCCGGGCCGCCTTCGCTTGCCCAAGCGATTTGCCCTGCCGCTCCGCTGAAATATTCCGCTCCGTGCGTGCCCGAGATCGAGAGGAACACCTGTGGCGCGTCGACCCGACCAAACCAGGCGACGTCGGTTGAAAGCGGCTCGCCTTCCGGGCTCAGGCCATGCGGGTTGGTCGCGGTGTCGAGGATCCCGCCGGCCGCCGCCACGCTGTCACGGAACCAGTCGCGCCCTTCATTGAAGCTGCGAGCGAAATAGCTGTAGCGCGCCAAGTCGCGCATCTCAGGCTCCGCCTTGCGTTTGGCGCCGCGCCCTCAGGCTCGCGGCGATTTCACGGTGGCGCGCGTCGCTCATCGGGAAGCACCACATCAAGGCGATGCCCGGCAGCACCAGCAGCAGGGGCAGGAGATTGTTGACGAAGCGCAGCCCCTCGATCGCCTGGGGTGTGTTCGACGCCGCCCCTGGCTGGAACCCAAGCAGGCCGACCAGCAGCAGCGCCAGCGGACCGCTCGCCGCCGCCGCGAGTTTGGCGAGCAGCGATTGGAAGGCGGCATACTGCCCGGCCCGGTTGGCGCCGGTGCGCAGTTCGTCGTCATCGATGATATCGCCGAGGATCGTCGGCATGGCGATCATGAGCAGCGGCGAGAACAGGGTGAGCGCACAGAAATAGGCGGCCATGGGCACGAAGGATTCCGGTCCCGGCGGGATCAGCCATGGCAGCGGCATGATCACCGCATAGATCGAGAACCCGATCGCTGTGACCCGATACTTGTCGTACCGGCGAAGCAGAAGCGCCCAAACCGGGATCATCAGCGGGCCGAGCAGGGTTGCGGGCAGGAACAGCTCGGTGAAGCGGTCGGCGAGGCCCATGTAGTTGTTGATGTAGAGAAAGCTGACGGTGTTGCTCGCCCCGCTGGCGAGACCGACGAACAGGTACACGATCATGAAGGCCTGAAAGGCGCGGTTATGCCGGACCGAACCCCATAACTCGCCGAGCCGCGGCTGGCGTTCGGAACCACCCGCCTCGCCGCGCGGTATCCACGTGACCGCGGCCGCGATCGACAGCGGCGCTGCAACGAGCAGCACGAGTGCGACGACGCCGAGCGCCTCGAAGCCCATGCGGCCCTGCGCCGCCGGGACGAGCGCCGGGGCAAGCGTGAACATGATGCCGCCGACCCACAGCGCCGCGGCCCGGTAGGCATTGATCGCCGCGCGCACCTTGCTTTCACGGCTGAGGTCGAGTGCCCAGGCGACATAGGGAATCTCGAATAAGCTCCAGCCGAAATAGAGCAAAATCAGCAGCCCGAGGAACCAGGCCGTGCCGGCGCCCTCGATCGGGCGGAACAGCAGCACCGTGGCGGCGAGGGTGATTGCGAAGCCGGCGACGATCCACGGCTTGCGCGGACCAAACCGGGATCGCGTGCGGTCGGAAAGATAGCCGATCGCGGGATCGATCACCGCATCGAACACCCGCGCCGCGAGCAGCAACCCGCCGATCAGGGCAAGGTCGATCCCGAAGCGTTCCGAATAGAGCGTCGGCAAGATACCGGCGACCGGTCCGAGCAGGATGGTCGATACCAGCGCGGGCAGGGCGAAGACTATCATCTTCGGCGTGCCGAGGGCCGGCTCCCGCACCGGCGGTATCGCTGCCGCTTCGCTTACCGCCTCCATGGCGCTCTGTTCCGGCTCAGAAATCGACCCTCGCGTTTACCCCGAAGGTCCGCGGCCGCAGCACCACACCCTGCGCGTAGGTCGGCGCAGCCGGGAAGACGGTCTGGAAGGCGCGCTCGTCGCTGAGATTGGTGACATAGGCATTGATCGCGATCTGCCCGAAATCGAGCCCGGCGCGAAGATCGAACTGGCTGTAATCCCCGAACTCGAAGGCTGGCAGGCCGGGCCCGTAGGTGCTCAGGAACTCGCCCGTGTAGCGCCATGTCGCTCCGAGTGTCGCAGAGATCGTGTCGGTGAGCGCAAAGCCGTAATCGGCGAGCACCGAACCCGACACCTCGGGGACATTGGCAAGGCTCGCGCCGGCGACGGCGCCGAGATTAGGCTCGGCACGCTGCAGCTCGATGTCGGCCACCGCGAATGTCGCGGTCAGCTCGAAGCCGGCGAAGGGCCGCGCGGTCACGATCCCTTCGATCCCGTGCCCTTCGATGTCGCCCGCCGCATTGGTAGTGCCGCCGAGCCCGTTGACCTGAACGAAGGAGACCTGAGCATCCTCCCAGGTGAGGAAATAAGCGGCAAGTCCATAGGTCAGCTTGCCGCCCGCAGCCGTGCCTTTGATCCCCGCCTCGTAGGTCCACAGGCTGTCTGCCGCGAAAGTCGGCTGCCCCAGCGGCTCGCCGTCCGGACCTGCGGTGACGAGGTTCGATCCGCCCGGTCGGTAACCGCTTGCCGCACGGGCATAGAGGTTGACCGCGTCGGAAACCCTGTAGCGGGTGTTGAACAGGTATGTGACGACCGTGTCGTCGGCGCGGTTCTCAGGCGCATTGAACGAGGGCGGCACCAGTAGTCCCCCGACCTCCTGCAGCACCTCGACGCGGTTGTCGGCGACTCGGATGCCGCCCGTCACGTCCCAGTCCTCGCTGATGTAGAAGGTGCCGTTGGCGAAGGCGGCGTACTCGCGGTAGCGCAGCGGGGAACTCACGTCGAGCAGGTCGACATCGTCGGGCACCACCAGCGCGGTCTGGCCCTGATCGGTGCGCTGGTTGGTGTAATAGCCCCCGACCAGCCACTCGAATGACCCGTTCGCCTCCGAGGTGAGGCGCACCTCCTGGGTGAATCGGCGGGTGTCGAAGGGCGCAAACAGCGTGACGGTATGCGGCGCCCCACCCGGCGCGACGAGATCGGCAAGCGGGCCGAACTGTGCGGTGATGTCGGAGAAGGTGACGAACTCGACACTCTGCCAGCTGGTCACGCTGGTGAGGGTCGCAAAGTCCAGATCATATTCGCCGGTGAAGGAATAAAGATCGAAGTTGTAGCTGCGCGGCGAGGCGATCTGGGTGATGTCGGTGAGATCGCCCAGCAGCGGCGTGCCGGTCGCCGGGTTGAAGCCGACATAGGAGGCGTTGTCGAACTCGGCCTGCTGGTGAACTGCCGCCGCGCGCAAGGTCAGGCGCTCGGTGGGCTTGGCGAGCAGCGAGACTTGTCCGCCCCAGAACTCCCAACCGTCGACATCGCGCGCACCGCGCAGCGGGTGGTCGATATAGCCGCCCCCCTCGTTGTAGAAGCCGCTCACTGCGACCGCCAGTTTGTCCTCGACGATCGGCGCCGAGACCCGGCCGCGCGCGATGAAGTTGGGATCGCCGTCCTTGGTGAAGGAGAGGTCGGCAAAGGCATAGCCGCCGATCCGGTCGAGATCGGGCTGACGTGTGATATAGCGCACCACGCCCGCCATTGCGCCAGCACCAAACAGCGTGCCCTGCGGGCCGCGATTGACCTCGATGCGCTCGAGATCGAGCATCGTCGCATCGAGCGCGAGGCTGGTCCCCGCTCCGCCCAGCACAGGACCGTAGGGCACGTCGTCGACATAGGTGCCCACGGTCGGCGAGCCGCCCGTGAAGACCCCGCGGATGGTGAGATTCCCAAGGCTCGGCGACCCCCCGTCGGCCGCCTGGAGGTTGGGGACGAGGTCAGCAATGCCGTTGATATCAGTGATGCCGATCGCGAGCGTGCGATCATTGCGGATGACTGACACCGAAGCCGGCACGTCGGTAAGGCTTTCCTCACGGCGGCTGGCAGTGACAATGATTTCCCCCGACACTGCAGTCTGCGCAGCCGGATCGGCTTCACTTCCCTGCGCTGCAGCCGGGACCGCAAGCAGCGGAAGCAGTGCCGGGCCGGACAGCAACGCAATCCGACGTCCGGCTGATAGTCCCTTTTCGTTCACCAAAGCCATCCGAAACCTCCCCAAGGTCCGTGAAGCGGTTCAAGCGGATTCCAATCGCTTGCTCATGCTCCACATAAGAATAATATATTCTTCGATGGCAAGTTGCGCTATATGCGAAATCATTGCAAGCAAATTTAGTGGGGCTCGCCATGGAACCGCCCCGACCGGGAGGGAAAGATAAAGTGACCGGGAGATCAGCACACAGGTCCGTCGAAGCCCAAGCCGCTGCCGCGCCGCGCCACGTGTCGGCGGCGGCGCAGGCGGTGATCGCCGAGATGGTCCGCGCAGCCGAAGCGCGGCTCGACGGGCGCATCGGTCTGGCGGCGGAACACCTCAAAAGCGGACTTGCCCTTGGTGTCAATGCCGGTGAGCGGTTCCCGATGGCGAGCACCTACAAGGTGCCCATGGCCGGCCTGATGATGCAACTGGTCGACCAAGGCCGGCTGACACTAGACCGGCTGGTCCAGATTACGCCGCGCCACGTCGCCGAGACCGGGGAAATCGCCCAGTCGGTCATCCATCCGGGCGTGGCCCTGTCGGCGATGAACCTGCTTGAGCTCATGCTCACCCAGAGCAACAACAACGCCACCGATCGTGTGCTCGAGCTGATCGGGGGGCCGGCCGCCGTTACCGCTTGGTTGCGGGCGCTGGGGATCGCAGACATGCGCGTCGACCACAGCGTCAACGACCTCCTCGCGGCCTTCTACGGCCTGCCGCCGGGCAGTCCGGCGATGGAAGGCTACCTCGCCAAGTTCCCGGACGAGGCCGCGCGCGAGGCGGTCAACGGGCGCTCCTCGGCCGCCTTCGACGATGGGGCGGCGGATTCGGCAACCCCTGCGGCGATGGTCGATCTGCTGCGCGCGCTGTTTGCGGGCGACGTCGTGAGCCCTGCCAGCCGCGAGATCCTGCACGGTGTCATGTCGCGCTGCCAGACCGGAGAGGGCCGGATCAAGGGCTTGCTCCCCCCCGGAACGCCCGTCGCGCACAAGACCGGCACGATCGGCGGCACCATCAACGACTGCGGCATCATCGAGCTGCCGGCCGGGCGCGGGCGGCTGGCGCTGGCGATCTATACCAAGGGCAGCACCATCCTGCGCTACGCAGATCGCGAGCCGATCATCGCCGACGTGGCGCGCTCGGTGTTCGATTTCTTCGCGCTGGTTGATATGAATTTGCAGTAGGCGCTGCCGAGGCAGCCGGGGTGGGTTGATAACTGACAGCGATGAACGTCGCGATAGACCGTTTTGGTCTGACCAAGCTTTTGCGGGCGCGAGTCTCAACGGCCGGGTCTGCGTCGGGAGCTCCATCTCGGACATGTGCCCTCAAGACATACATTCAGTCCATGTGAACATCCTGCGCAAAGCTGCAGCTGGCCTGAGCGAGTTCGTGTGCTTTTGCGACACGTACAAAAGGTCCCGCGTTCCCAGCTCGTGGTCAATTCGAGAAGCCAGGGTTTCAGTTCATCGACGTGGCGTTCGATTCCGGCGCGCGAAGAGTCTTCCTTCAATGCATACATGATTGTGCTCCATGAACAGGGGAACAGTTAAGGTGAGTGTCATGGGCATAAGCTCCTCCTTGCTTGGGTATGGCGACATATAATCAGCAGCGATTCCATGGGGCAAGGGCGAAGCAGAACGATATTTTTTCGGGCTGCTGTGGATAACGGGGATGAATAGCGAGCAAGCACTTCACCTGCTCCCATCTGATCGTGAGATTAAAGCCATTTAGATTAGCCGAATGAAATGAATAATTGTATGGGATATTCCCTGTTAAGGCGAATTGAATTCCCTGTTATTGATCAGCGAATTCCCTGTCATTTTTCCCGCGCGTGATATGACCGCAAGACAGAAATACCCAGCGAACACAGTGGATTGTGCGGCATCAGAGCACCCCAAACAGGCCTGATTTGGCCATAAACCACTCGAAAACAGGGAAATCGGCCATAAACAGGGAAGAGCACGGTTCGCTACGAACTGCGTCGCGCACCAAATACTCCCTGTCGAAATCGCGATTTTGCCCTCGGGCACCGGGGCGTGGCGCGCCGCCCGGTCAGCCCGGACCGATGCGGTCGGCAAAAGCGTGCGTCACCAGATTAATCAGGTGCTGCTGGCTGGCGCGTATCCGTGCATCGGGACCGGCGATGGAAACCACCAGCGGCCGCCCGTCCAATTCATGCCCGACCACCTTTGCGATGGCCGAAGCCTCGGCAAAAACGCCGCCATGCACCACCGCCGCGCCGTCAGCGCGGACATTGCCGGCGGCATGGATGACGGATTCCAGATCGGGCACCTTGGTCAAAGTGCGGCGGTCCTTCTCCCACCGGGCCTGAATCTGCTGGTTCGACAGCGACGCCAGATAGGCCAGCCCAACCGCCGAATGCCACAGCGGCAGGCGTTGCCCAAGTTCGGCAACGAAAGAGATCGGGTTGCGGCTTTTGACCACGCGCACGATCTCCATCTCATGATCGATCGGCCAGGACGCGGTCACGGTCTCGCCGCTGTCACGCTGCAGCGCGTCCATTGTTTCGGCAAGCGGCGGGGGGAAATGCGCCGGATCGATCAGCCACGCGCCAAGCTGCGCGAACTTCAGCGTCGGCAGGTAGGTCAGGGTGCGGCGGTTGAGGCTGATCATCGAAAGCTCCGACAGCTCCTTGAGCAAGGCGGCCACGCTTGAACGCGGCGCATCGAGATGTTCTGCAATTTCAGCGCCCGTCAGCCCCGTTTTCCGGTCTGCGAAGAGCGCGAAAAGTTCGATGCAGCGTGACACGGACTGACTGACGGAGGCCATGACTTAAATCCATAAATATAGAAGTGTGATCGAATATCTAGATATCATTGACAAGTCAAACGACTTGCGTGAGCTTTATGACAGGGAGGAAATGCATGCCGCAGCTTGCCAATCTGGGTGCCGAAACAGCCACCGCGATCTACCGCACGATGGTGCGCATCGCGCAGTGCGATCAGCGCATCCAGCAGGGACTGGCGGCGGGCGATCTGCAATTCCAGTATTACCCGGCAGGCGGGCAGGAAGCGATCCCGGCGACCATCATGGCGCTGCTCAGGCCCGATGATCTTGCCGTCACCACTTACCGGGTGATCCACGATATCGTCGCCAAAGGCACGCCAATGCGCGAGATCATGGCCGAGATGTATGGCAAGGTCACCGGCACCTGCAAAGGCAAGGGCGGCCCCATGCACCTGACCGCTCCCGACAGCGGTCTGATGGTCACCACCGGGATCGTCGGCGCAGGCGCGCCGATCGCGGCAGGCCTTGCGCTGGCCGAAGCGATGCAGGGGACGGGCCGGGTCACCGTGTGCAGTTTCGGCGATGGCGCGGCCAACATCGGGGCGGTGCACGAGGCCTTGAACATCGCGGCGGTCTGGAAACTGCCGGTGGTGTTCGTGTGCCAGAACAATCTCTATGCCGAATACACCAGCTTTGCCGACAGCACCGCGTCGGAAAGCATTGCCGCGCGCGCACCGGGTTACGGCATGCCGGGCGAAACCTGCGATGGTGCCGATCCCGCTTCGATCCACGAAGCCGCCAGCCGGGCCATCGCCCGGGCGCGGGGCGGCGAAGGGCCGACCTTGCTGGAATGTATCGCGCCGCGCCTGCAAGGGCATGCGTTCGGTTCCGACACCGACCATATGGACCAGGCAAGCCTTGCCCTCGCCAAGGCCAACGCCCCGGTCATGACCGTGCGCCAGCGCCTGATCGACGAGGGGCTGGCGACCGAGGCGCAATTGGCCGCGATTGAGGCCGAAGCCAAGGCCGAGGTGGATGACGCCCAGCAATTCGCCATCGACAGCGATCCCCCGCCGCTGTCCGAATTGCAGAGCGACGTCTTTGCCGACAGCGCGCATATCCCCTACAGCGCGCCGCAGTCACCCGCCGCCGAAATCGACGCGCCGGGCGCGTTGCGCAAGATGACCTTCGGCATGGCGGTGAACGAAGCCATGGCCATCGCGCTGGAACGCGATCCGTCCGTCTTTCTGCTGGGCGAGGATATTCACGATCCCGCCGGCGGTATCGTCAAGGCGACCATTGGTCTTTCGACCCGCTTCGGGCTTGACCGCGTGCGGCCCACGCCGATTTCCGAACAGGCCATCGTCGGCGCAGCCATCGGGGCATCGATGCGCGGGATGAAGCCTGTGGCGGAGATCATGGTGAATGATTTCGCCATGGTGGCAATGGACCAGATCGCCAACCACGCGGCGAAGCTCAGATACATGTCCGGTGGGCGCACCACAGTGCCGCTCACCATCCGGTCGCTGACCGCAGGCAATGTCGGCAGCTTCGGCGCGCAGCATTCGCAATCGCTGGAAGCCTGGTTTGCGCATACCCCGGGCCTGAAGATCGTTGCGCCGTCCAACGCCCATGATGCCAAGGGCCTGCTGCTGGCCTGCATCGATGATCCCGATCCCTGCATCCAGATCGAAGCGATGCGCTGCTTTTTCGTGCCGGGCGATGTGCCGGAAGGGCATTATATCGTCCCGCTGGGCAAGGCCGCCGTGCGTCAGGCTGGCGATGACATCACCCTCGTCTCCTACAGCTGGGGCATGCAGGAAGTGTCAGCCGCTGCTGCACAGCTCGCCGAAGCCGGGCACAGCGTTGAAGTCATCGACCTGCGCACCATCGTGCCGCTCGATTACGAAACGGTCAGGGCATCGGCGCAGAAGACCGGGCGGGTGCTGATCGTGCATCCTGCGGTGGAATTCGGCGGGTTCGGGGCGGAACTGGCCGCGCGGCTGCAACAGGATTTGTTCGGCCAGTTGAAAGCGCCCGTCGGTCGCTACGGCGCGCCCTATACCTCGATCCCGTTCGCGCAGAATCTGGAAGCGGCCTACTTCCCCGCTGCGGCAGGCGTGGTGGCGCGGGCGCAGACGCTGCTGGAGTATCGCTGATATGGCGCGGATGACGCTCAAGGTGCCCAAGGGCGCGGTGTCGATGCAGAACGGCACGATTGTCGAATGGTTCGTCGCCGCCGGAGACACCGTCAGCATCGGCCAGCCGATCTACGCCATCGAGACCGAGAAGACGACGCTGGAAGTCGAAAGTCCGTTTGCCGGAACCATCACGCCGATCGCCGACGTGGGGCAGACCTTGCCGGTCGGGGCGCCGGTGGCAACCATCGAAAGCTGAGGGGGAGAAACATGAACCAAGCACATCGGGTCATCGCAGGGTTGCTGGCAGCAACCGCCATGCCGGCCGCCGCACTGGCGCAGGATGCGCCGCAGCCGGCGCAGCAGGACACCTACGGCGTCAAGGAAATCATCGTCACCGCCGAACGCCGCAGCGACTCCATTCAGGACACGCCGCTGGCGATCAGCGCCGTCACGGGGGATGATCTGGCGCGCTCCAGCATCTTCGATACAGAAGCCCTCGCCGCGACCATACCCGGCCTCGTGATCCAGCGCGATGTGGTGGGCAAGGTGGTGATCCGCGGGATCGGCACGGAAAACTTCACCGTCGGCGGCGATCCGGGCGTCGCCACTTACGTCGACGGGGCCTATATCGCCCGGTCTTCGGCAGGGATTTTCGATTTCTTCGATGTGGAACGGGTGGAGGTGCTGCGCGGTCCGCAGGGCACGCTTTATGGCCGCAACGCCACCGGCGGCGTCATCAACGTCATTTCCCGCGCGCCGAGCGAGGATTTCGAGGTCCGCGGTGCACTGACCTACGGCAACTACAACACGATGCGAGCCGAAGCGGCCGTTTCGGGGCCGATCACCGATGGTATCCGCGCGCGCGTTGCCGGGCTCTATTCCAAGCGGGACGGCTTCACCACCAACATCTTTCCGGGCGTTGAAGCGCGCGGGCTGGACGAGCTCGACACCAAGGATCTGTGGGCCATCCGCGCCCGGCTCGACATTGATCTGGGCGAGCGGATGAAGCTCGAACTGATCGGCGATATCTATCGCGACGATTCCAACCCGCCCGCCTTCTGGTATACCGACGACACGCTGCCGTGGCAGTCGGAGGATTCGGTCTTTCCGCGGGGCCTGAGGACCATCAGCCAGGGTTATGAGACGGCAACGCCGGGCCTTCCCGATCTCGAAGTCGGGCAAGCCAACCGTCAGGACCAGCACGGCATCACCGGCCGCCTGACCTATGAAGGCGATGGCTTCACGATCACCTCTGTCACGGCCTGGCGCGATATCGAATTCGACTGGATCAACGATGGCGACGGGTTGTCGGATTTCCTCGTCGTCTATTTCCAGCGCGACGAATCCGAACAGATCAGCCAGGATTTGCAGATTGCGTCCAACGGAGACGGGCCGTTCCGGTGGATCGTCGGCGGAAGCTATCTGACCGAGGATTCCGACGGTCTTTACGCCATCCCGCTCGGGCCGGCCTTCGGCAATTCCACCATCGCCTATATCGGGACGAACAAGACCGAAGCCTTCGGGGTGTTTGCCGAGGGGTCTTACACTTTCGGCGACATCACCGTCACAGCGGGCATCCGCTATGCCGACGAAACCAAGGACGCCACGCTGAATTACCAGTTCCCGCTGGCCGGGCTTGATCTGAACTACGACCAGAGCCTCAGCTTCGATGCGCTGACGCCCCGCTTCGTGATCGAATATCAGCCGCGCGACGACCTCAATTTCTATGCGTCGGCCACACGCGGGTTCAAATCGGGGGGCTTCTCGCTGCTCGACAATCCGCTCAACGCGTTCGATGCGGAGAAGGTCTGGGCCTACGAAGCCGGGATGAAGTCGCAGTTCCTGAACGACCGGATCCGGTTCAACATCACAGGCTTCCTGTATGATTACACCGATCAGCAGCTCAGCCAGGTCACCAACCTTGCGACCCTGACCAGCAATGCCGGTTCATCCACCATCTGGGGGATCGAAAGCGAGTTCGTCGTGATCCCGGCACCTGGCCTGCGGCTGGAAGGCAATGTCGCCTACCTCAACACCCGGTTCGACGAGTTCTGCACCACCGACACGCGCAATCCGGCGCTGGCGCCCGATCCGGTCAACTGCTCCTTCTCGGATGGCGATGGCGGCACCTTCGTCACCGGCAACCTCGCCGGAAACGAGCTGCCGCGCGCGCCCGATCTGAGCGCCTTCGTGGCGGCGACCTATGAAACGGCGCTGGGCGATACGCTGGATGGCTTCATCCGGGGCGAATGGCAGTTCACCGGGGATCAGTTCTTCTCGGTGTTCAACCGGCCCAACATCGCACAGCCCGGCTACAGCCTGTTCAACGCCAGCGCCGGGATCAGTTCAGCAGAGGGCAACTGGAACATCCAGGTCTGGGGCCGCAACATCTTCGACAAGGAGTATTTCTCCAATCTGTTCGAATCCGGCGTGCTGCCCAATCTGGTCGTGCCGCAAGGCTTCGTTGCGCCGCCAGCCACCTACGGCGTGACGCTCGGCTTCAATTTCTGACCCCGCGAGGCGCTCATGCCCTATGTAACGGCAGCCGATGGCACGCCGATCTACTATTCGGATCACGGCAGCGGGCCGGTGCTGGTGCTGCTGCACGGGTTGATGCTGACGGCTGACGGGTTCTGGACCCGCAACCTCGGCGCGCTGGCGGAGACTTGCCGCGTGATTGCGATCGACCATCGCAGTCACGGGCAGTCGGGCAAGCCGCTTGGGGGCCATTCGATCCGGCAGTGTGCGGATGATCTGAAGGACGTGCTGGACGCGCTTGACGTGCAGGATTGCACGCTGGCGGGCGTTGCCTTCGGGGCTATGGTGATGCTTGAATACCGGCGTCATTATGGCAACCACCGCCTGCGCCAGCTGGCGGTCATCGAAGCGCAGGTCCGATTGACCAATGCGCCGGGGTGGGACCATCCGACCTTCGGCAATTTCCCGGTCGAGGCGGCGGCGGGATTTGTCGAAGCCTGCCAGCACAGCCGCGAACCGTTGACCGGGTTTCTGTCCGGCGCGTTCGGGACCATGCCCGATGATGCGGAAATGGCGCGGATGCAGGCGCAGGCGTGGCTTACCCCGACGGCGGCCGCCATCGCCTATGTCGAAGACATGATCGCCGCCGATTACCGCGCCGATCTGGCATCCATCGACCTGCCGACCCTGCTGATCTATGGCCGAATGAACAACGTCCCCATTCCCAGCGAGCTTGGCCAATGGATCGCGGGCCAAGTGCCCGGGGCGCGGCTTGAGACGTTTGCGGATGCCGGGCATTCCCCGTTCTACGAACAGCCCGAGCGGTTCAACGCGCTGCTGGCGGGGTTTGCCCATGGCTGATCCGGCAGGCGCATACCTCATCATCCGGTCGCACGCGCCGGACGTCCGGTTCCGCGCGTTTCGCGAGGCCGTGGCGCAGGCCCATCCGATCGCGGGGAGCGCCCGCCTGCACGAAGTTGCGGTGCTGGAACCCGGCAGTGTCGCGGCCCACACCCTGATCCTGCCCTTCGCCGACAAGAACGCCGCCCGCACTGCCTATGCCGCGATGCCGCTCGACCTGATATCGGAGCCCGCCGTGCCGCTGGCGCTGCTAACGGGCGCGGTGCCCGCAGAGGGCTTTCCTGATCCGGCCATCCCGACCAGAGCCAACGTCGCCCCCGTTGCCGAAGACGCTCCGGTGCTGATGCTGATCGAAGGCACGGGCCGCGATCAGGACCGGATGAACCAATACCGCGACATTCTGCTGCCGATGATGTTCGATCTGGGGGCTTACTACACCGTCTTCGACCTTGGCGGCGCGGTCGAAGTCCTTTCCGGGGAGTGGAGCGAAGCCATTTTCGCCATCAGTCGCTGGCCCAGCCGCGCTGCGGCGGAACAGTTCTGGATGTGCGAACGCTATCAACGCGATGCCATACCCTTGCGGATCGACATCGGCCGCTTCGAAGTGGCGCTGATCCCCGAAACCATCGGCTGACAAACGAGAACCCCCCCATGAGCCTCGGCGCAATCGACATCGTGATGAACCCCTTCACCCCGCAGGAGGTGAGCAAGGGGCAGACCGGATATGATGCGAACTTCATGGAGCAGGTGCGGATGCCGCCTGCAATCCGGGGCGGTATTTCGATAGAGCAACACCTGGCGATGATGGACGAGGCGAATGTCGATCACGCCCTGCTGATCGCGGTGCGCGCAGGCGATCCGCTGCGCAAGGGTTCGTTCGAAGTGCCCTATGCCCAGATCGCCGATTACGTCACCGCGCACCCCACCCGCTTTTCGGGCCTCGCCGGGGTCGATCCCACGCGCGGGATGGCGCAGCTGCGCGATCTGGAGTTCGCGGTGAAGGAACTGGGCTTCGTCGGCGCCCATTCCTATCCGCACTGGTTCGCCCTGCCGCCCGATGCGCCGCAATGGTATCCGATCTACGCCAAGTGCTGCGAGCTCGACATTCCGATCATGATGCAGGTCGGGCAGAACCTCATCTATCAGAGGGACGTGCGCCTGCCTTCGGTCGCCCGGCCGATCCTGCTGGACCGGATTGCGATCGACTTTCCCGAACTGAAGTTGATCGGCATCCATGTCGGCACGCCCTGGGCTGACGAGATGATCGCGATGGCATGGAAACATGCCAATGTTTTCATCGGGATCGACGCTTACGCGCCCCGCCACCTGCCGCAATCGCTGGTGCATTACATGAACTCTTACGGCAGTCACAAGGTGCTGTTCGGCACCGACTGGCCGGTGATCGACCCGCGCCGGGGCCGGGCCGAGGTGGAAGCCTTCGGCCTGCGCGATGACAGCTTTGCACAGGTGATGCGGGGCAATGCGCTGGCGGTGTTTCCTTCCCTCGCGCAGCGGATGGCGGGGTAATGTCATGACGCCGTCCGGATATACTGGTCTGACCATCGGGCGCGGCATCCGCTGCGCTGCGACAGGCGCGCCGGACAAGATCGCGCTGGGCGATACATCGGGGGCCGCGCTCACCTATGCCGGGCTGGTCGCACGGATGGACGGGGTGGGCCGGATGGCGGCGGCACGCGGGCTCAAGCCCGGCGATGTGGTCGCGCTGGTCACGCCCAACTGCATGGAATATCCTGAGATCGTGGCCGGGCTGAGCGAGCACGGGATCATTGTCGCCACGCTCAACCCGCAGCTGTCGCCTGACGAGCTGGCGCTGATCTTCGAGGATTGCTGCCCGCGCTTGGTGATCGCTGCCGAGACCACCGAACTGCCCCGCAACGCCCCGCCGACGATCCGGCTCGGCCCTGCATACGCGGCGGCGCTTGACGGCAATGGCGCGGCCATGCCGCCAGGCGCCGTTGCCGAAACCGATAGTTTCGCCATCGCCTACACCTCCGGCACCACCGGACGGCCGAAGGGCGTGCTGCTGCCCCATCGCAGCCGTTGCCTGATGTTCGGCGCGATGGCAGCCGAATATGGGTGCTTTGGCCGGGACGATCATTTTCTCGCCCTTGCCCCGATGTGCCACGGTGCCGGGCTCGCCTTCGCGCTGGCGCCGCTCTACAACGGCGGGCGCTGCACGCTGGCCTATTCGGCGAACCCGGCCAGCCTGCTCGATGCGATAGACCGCCTTCGCCCCAACGGCATCTTCGTGGTGCCCACCCATCTCCACCGGCTGTTTGCAGCGGAAGCCGACCTGCTCGAACGCTATCGCGGCCGGCATGGCTTGCGCACCATCATCTCCAACGCGGCCGCCCTGCCCCCGCACCTCAAAAAGGCCGCCGCCAGCTATTTCGGGGACGGCCTGCTGCACGAGACCTATGGCTCCACCGAAGCCGGGATCGTCACCAACATCAGGCCGCATGATCTGTTGCAGCGCCCGCGCAGCGTGGGCCGGGCCTTTTCCTGCATGGAAATCGAACTGCGCCGCGAAGACGGTGCGATCGCCGAAGTGGGCGAGCCGGGTGAGCTGTTCTGCCGCGGCCCCTATACCTTCAACGGCTACCTCAACCGCCCGGCCGAGACGGCGGCAACGCTGGTGGGCGGGTGGGTGACAGTCGGCGATATCGCCATCCGCGATGAAGACGGTTTCATCACCATCACCGATCGCAAGAAGGACATGATCATCACCGGCGGGATGAACGTCTACCCGCGCGAGGTGGAGAACGTGATCGAGAGCGTGGAGGGCGTAGCCGAATGTGCGGTGGTTGGCCGCCCCGATCCCGAATGGGGCGAGGCGCTGACCGCATTTGTCGTCTGCGCCAAGGATCGCCGCCCCACCGCAGAAGAGGTGCTGGGCGCCTGCCGGACCAGCCTTGCAGCCTACAAGGTGCCCAAATCGGTCGTCTTTCTCGATGATCTGCCGCGCAATGCGACAGGCAAGCTCTTGAAGATGAACCTGCGTCAGACGGCGGTGGCGACAGCCTGATTGTGCTGCCCCGGGCGGGCGGCTTGACGTGATTGCCTACTTGTCCGATTGACAATCGCGCATGCTGTCCCAGAAAACCCGCTACGCCATTCGGGCGATGCAGCACCTGGCCGACCATTATGGCGAGGGGCCGGTCCAGCTGGCGGCGGTGGCCGAGGCGCAGAAGATCCCGGCAAAGTTCCTGACCGTGATCCTGTCGGAGCTGACCCGCGCCGGTCTGGTGGAATCCCAGCGCGGGCGCGACGGCGGCTACTGGCTGGCGATCCCTCCGATCGACATCACCTATGGCGACCTCATTCGCCACATGCGCGGCAGCCTTGCGCTGGTGCCCTGCGCCAGCCGCTATGCCCACGAAAAGTGCAAGAATTGCCTTGAGGAAGGCGAATGTCGCACCCGGGCCTTGATGCTGGATGTGCGTGACCGGACCGCGCAGATTCTCGACACCATCCGCCTGTCCGATCCGATCGCGCCCGTGCCCCCCTTCACCCAGGACGGTGCCTGAGCGCGCTACCAGCACCCGGGCGCGCAAACCCCACCTTTCACCGTCACACAGAAAATCTGCTGGCGAAACCCCATTGTCAATTAAATCGCTTGAGTTTAATTCCTGCGCTGCGGACCTGATCCGCGCAAGGAAAGGCGCATTTATGGACAAGGACGATAATGGTGTTGCCGCGCCCTCCGGGGTGCTTGCAGCGGCGCTCGACGCGGTCGGCGAGGCGCTGGGCCGCCTCCGGTTCGGCGCGGTCAATCTCACGGTGCACGACGGCAGGGTCGTGCAGATCGACGTCACCGAACGCAAACGGCTGACCGACTGAGCGCCAGCCATCACGCATCAACTCATCACAACAGGGAACCGCAGACCGGACCACCGGATGCATGCCCGCTTGCAAAGGCGAAATCATGTATCCGAACTCACTCCGCAGCATCTGGCTGCTAGGCACAGGCCTGGCCGCGATCATTGCCGCGCCCGCTGCCGGGCAGGATGAACAACCCGATGCCCAACCCGAAACCAACGCCGAGGAGCCGCAGGGCAATGACATCATGGTCACCGCCCGTCGCCGCTCCGAAAGCGCCCAGGACATTCCGCTGGCCGTGTCGGTGATCGACGCAAAACAGCTCGACGAGACGGGGGCGTTCAACGTCAACCGGCTCCAGCAACTGGCGCCCACGCTCCAGTTCTATTCGTCCAACCCCCGTAACACCGCCGTCAACATCCGCGGACTGGGCGTGCCCTTCGGCCTCACCAGCGACGGGTTCGAACAGGGCGTGGGCATCTATGTGGACGATGTCTATTATTCGCGCGTCGCGTCGGCGACCTTCGACTTCCTCGACGTCGCCCAGATCGAAGTTCTGCGCGGGCCGCAGGGCACGCTTTACGGCAAGAACACCACTGCCGGGGCGATCAACATCACCACCAATCAGCCCAGCTTCGACTTCGAAGGACGCGCGGAGATCAGTCTCGGCAACTTCGAGTTCCGGCAGGCCCGTCTGGCGCTTTCCGGGCCACTGTCGGAGCGGGTGGCCGCGCGGGTGGCGTTTTCCGGGACCACTCGGCGCGGCACGATCCGCAATGTCACGACCGGGCAGGATATCCAGAGCCTCGACAATCTCGGGGTGCGGGCGCAGGTGCTGTGGGAGGCGGCCGATAACCTCAAGGTGACTCTGGTCGGCGATTACAACAGGCAGGACGCCAATTGCTGCGGGTCGGTATTCGTGCGCACCGGCACGACCCAGCGCCCGCTGGACCGCCAGTTCCCCGCGCTAGCCGCCGCGCAAGGCTATGCGCCACCCTCGGCCAATCCTTTCGACCGCCTGACCGACCTCGATTCGCAGCTCAACGCGGGTAACGTGATTGCGGGCGCGGCGCTGCGGGCAGTATGGGACATCGGGCCGGGCACCTTCACCTCGGTAACCGCGTGGCGATATTGGGACTGGAAGCCCGAGAACGACCGCGATTTCACCGGCCTGCCGATTGTCTCGCTGTCGCAGAACCCTTCGCAACAGAACCAGTACACGCAGGAATTCCGCTATGCCTACACGGGCGACCGGTTCGACTTCGTGGTGGGCGCCTTCGCCTTCGACCAGCGGATCGACACGCAAGGCACCGAAGCGCAGGGGAGCGCCGCAAGCCGCTGGAACATCGCGCCGAGCAATCCCCTGTCGGTCGACCCGAGCGTTCTAAACGGCCTGACCGCGCGCAACACCCAGTCGCTGGAGAGCACCAGCGCGGCACTGTTCGGCCAGTTGAGCTGGAAGGTCACTGACGCCTTCACCATCCAGCCGGGTGTGCGGATCAATTACGACAGGAAGGCGGGCTTTTACCAGCGCAGGGTGTTCACCGGCACCGGCACGGAATTGCTCGGCACCGAACGCGATGATCGCAGCCGCGCCCAGCTGGCGATCTTCCAGCCGCAGGTCAGCGCGCCCGAGGATACCGACTGGAACCTCACCTACGATCTGACGCTGAGCTATGAACTCGCCCCCGATGTGCTGGCCTACGGCACCTATGCCAAGAGCTTCAAGACCATCGGCATCAACCAGAACGGACTGCCGACCGACGCCGCCGGACAGCCGATTGCAGCGGCCGGGACGATCCGGCCGGAAAAGGTCGATCATTTCGAGATCGGACTGAAGACCCAGTTCTGGGACCGCCGGGCAACGCTCAATCTCGCGGCGTTCCGCACCGACATTCGCGACTATCAGGCCACCGTGAACAACGGCCAGTTCGGGGTGCTGCGCGGGTTCCTTGCCAATGCGGGCAAGGTGCGTTCGCAGGGGATCGAGGCGGATGTCTCCATTCGCCCCAGCCAGCGGTTCACCGCCTATGCCAGCGGCGCCTACACCGATGCGAAGTATGTCCGCTTTGTCGATGCGCCCTGCCCGCCGGAGCTTGCAGGCGGCACGGTTGCGGTTGCGGGTCAGACCCCCTCTGCGCCGAGCACGCCGGGCGGGATCAGCCCGGCCAATTGCGACATTTCCGGCCAGCGCCTGCCGGGGGTGTCGGAGTGGGCGTTTTCCTTCGGAGCGGAGGGCAATCTGCCGACCGAGTTCCTGGGCAAACCGGGCGAGGTGTATCTGGGCTATGACGGCAGTTATCGTTCGGGCTTCTCATCCAACCCATCGCCCTCGGCCTTCACCAATATCGAAGGTTACCACCTGTCGAATGTCCGTGTGGGATTCCGCTCCGACGATGGGCTGAACCTGTTTGCATGGGTGAGAAACGCCTTTGACGAAAACTACTTCGAGCAGCTGTTTGTCGGTCCCGGTAACACAGGGCTGATCGCAGGCCTGCCCGGCGACCCGCGCACCTGGGGCGCAACTGCCTCGATTGCCTTCTAGACCTGCCTGGCGCAGAGAGGACCGCCTCATGCCTGATATCACCTCGCTCCTGATCGACATCGCGCCGTTCATCGCCATCGGCATGGCCGCGCAGATGATCGACGGGGCACTTGGCATGGCATTCGGCGTCATCACCCAGACCCTGCTGGTGAGCGCCTTGGGCGTGCCGCCGGCCACGGCTTCGGCCAGCGTGCATCTGGTTGAGCTGTTCACCACCGGGGCATCGGGAGCCAGCCATATCTGGCACCGCAACGTCGATTGGGGATTGTTCTGGCGCCTTGTGCCGTTCGGCGTGCTCGGCGGGGTCAGCGGGGCCTATGTGCTCTCGAACGTCGATGCCTCGGCGGCGCGACCCTACGTGATGCTCTATCTTACCGCGATCGGGTTCTACCTGCTGTGGAAGGCCATCCGCATGTCGAAGCCCCGGTTCGAGGATCCGCGCTACACCCGCCCTCTGGCAGCAGCGGGCGGTTTTCTGGATGCCGCAGGCGGGGGCGGCTGGGGTCCGGTCGTTACCTCCAACCTGCTGATCCAGGGCGGCGATCCGAGAAAGATCATCGGCACTGTCAATTCGGCCGAGTTCCTGCTGACCTTGTCGATCTCGATCGCCTTCATCGCTTCGCTCGGTTTTGCAGCCTTCACGCTGGTCACCGTCGGCCTGATTATCGGGGGGGTCATGGCCGCACCCTTCGGAGCGATCCTGGCAAGCCGGGTGAAGGCGCGGGCGCTGCTGATGGCCGTGGCGGTGGTGCTGATCGTGACCAGCAGCTACAGCATCTACCGGGCGTGGCCGATCATCTGAGGGGGCCGGAGTGGACAGCGAACTGATCCTGATCTGCGCCCTCACCGCCGTCATCAACCTCATCGGCGCGCTGGCCTATGCCGCGCGTATCGCCGGGGTGCGGACGGGGCGGATCGCGGTCAGCTTTGCGCTGTTCAATGTCCTGCTGCTGATCTCGTGCACGTCGAACGGGTTTCTCGGACCGTTCCTTGCCAAGCGGATTGAAACAGCGCTGGCGAACGGCACGGGCGATGCGCTGATCTGGGATCTCAGGCTGGTGCTGTTTTCAGCCGCGGCCGCCGTGGCGCTCGGCATCGTGCTGGTGCCGACGGGCCAGCGGCTGTTCGCGGCTGCGATCACGTTCTTTCAGGCGAACCGTTCGACCACACGGCTGCTGCTCCGCAGTGTCACGCCCGCCGGGCTTGGCACGCTGCGCGATTCGGTCACGCTGCCATCGGCTGCCACCCTGCAATCGCTCAAGCGCCCGCGCGGGGTGAGCTGGTCGGTGCTGGGTGCCAATGCGCTGGCGCAGGCGCTGCTGGCGGTGGGCGTGCTGGCATCTCTTTATGCAGGATATCTAGTGCCCGAATTCCGCGTCACCGCCTCGCAGATGACCGCGATCGTCAACGGCTTTGCCACGATCCTGCTGTTCGCGCTGATCGACCCGCAAATCTCCGCGCTGACCGACGATGTGGTCGACGGCAGCGTGAGCGAGGCGGCCTTCCGGCGGGCGATGATCTGGGTTTCGCTCAGCCGCCTTGCGGGCACGCTGCTGGCACAGGCGCTGCTGGTGCCGGCCGCAGTGGTGATCGCCTGGGCGGCGGGTTGGATTTAGAACGGCACGCTCAGCGCCAGTCCCCCCGCCGCGCACACCGCCAGAATCCGCAGCACCGACCATTTGAGCCCGAATGCGAGGACGCAGGCCAGCCCCGCCAGCAGCCCTGCGCGCCAATCAAGGCTCGCAAGGTCGGGCCAGTATAGGCGCACCGGGCCAAAGCGCCGCTGGCCGATCTCGGCAAACAGCACATGCAGGGCAAACCATGCGGTGAGATTGGCGATCACCCCGACCACGGCCGCCGTCACCGCCGCCAGACCGCCCTTCAGGCGCACGGCGCTGCCCAGCCGGTCGATCCACGGGGCGAAGGCGAAGATCCACAGGAAGCACGGCGCAAACGTCACCCATGTGGTAAGGGCTGCCCCCAGCAACCCTGCGACCATGGGCGAAAACGGCTCCGGCGCGCGGAAGGCTGCGAGGTAGCCGACGAACTGGGTGACGAGGATCAGCGGCCCCGGCGTGGTTTCGGCAAGGCCAAGCCCGTCCGCCATCTCGCCGGGCTGCAACCAGCCGAACCCCTGCACCGCTTCCTGCGCCATATAGGCCAGCACGGCGTAGGCCCCGCCGAATGTGACGATGGCAAGCTGCGAGAAGAACGCGCCGATGTCCCACAGCACATGGCCCTGCCCCAGCGTCAGCGCGATCAGCAGCATGGGCGCGGCCCAGACCGTGCCCCACAGGGCGATGGACAGGATCGTGGTGCGCCACGGCCGGGGGGGCAGGTTATCGCTCGCCTTGCCGGGCTTCAGCGCCATCAGATCCGGCCGCGTTGCCGCAACCATCATCCCGATCAGCCCTGACCCCAGCACGATCACCGGAAACGGCAGATCGAACAGGAACAACCCGGCAAAGGCCGCCAGCGCCAGAGCGCGCTTCAGCCCGGTATCGAGGGCGCGGCCCGCAATCCTGAGCAGCGCCTGCACCACGATCGCCAGCACCGCCGCCTTGACCCCGAGAAACAGCGCCGCAACCCAATCGAGATCGGCGGCGATGGCATAGAGCACCGACAGCGCCAGAATGATCGCCGCCCCGGGGATGACGAACAGCAGCCCCGCCGCCAATCCGCCGCGCCAGCCATGCAGCCGCCAGCCGACCCATGTGGCAAGCTGCTGCGCTTCAGGCCCGGGCAGCAGGTGACAGAAATTCAGCGCGTGGAGAAAATCCTCCTCGCCGATCCACGCGCGCTCCTCCACCAGCGTGTGGTGCATCAGCGCGATCTGCCCGGCAGGTCCGCCAAAGCTGAGTAGCCCGATACGGGTGAACGCCCGCAGCAGCTCGGCAAAGGACGGCGGGGGTGCCGATCGTCGGTCCGGGAAAATCGATGAAGCGTCCGGTTCAGCCATGCCTACCTCGCGTAATGCACCCGCCGAAAAGGCAGGGAAACGAGGCAACTCTTGGGCTTGTCTCGGCCTGGACGGGAGGTTGCGTGGCCCCGCGCCATGCGAATAGCCATTCGAACAATCAGGATCAAGGGTCGCTGCCGCAACATCCCGGCTTGTGCGCAGCTGCGATGGAGAGATTGCCTTTTATGCGATTACGCTGCCGCAGGACGACAGTTTCTTAAGGGCTTTTGGTCCAAGAGAGAGGGGTGAATCACCAGCCTCGCCTCGATGCCATTCGCGATCTCGGGCTGCACGCCCTCGCTGATCGTGACGTCTTTTCGCGGATCACCTCGCTGGCCGCGGCCATGCTTGGCAGCCCGATCGCGCTGCTTTCAGTGGTTGAAGCCGAAAGGCAATGGTTTCTCGGCTCTACCGGCACCGACGTGACCGAAACCCCGATCAGCGAATCCTTTTGCGCCTTGTGCGTGCAGGGCAACCATCCCTTGCTTGTCCGTGACGCGCGCGACGATCCGCGCTTTTCCCGCAACGCCCTTCTCAGCAGGCCGCCCCTCGTGCGATCTTATCTCGGGGTGCCGATCCGCAGCGACGAAGGCGTGCCGCTGGGGGCATTATGCGCGATTTCGCCCGATCCGGACGCTTTCCGGCCTGACCAAATCGCCCCCCTTGCGATGCTGGCCGAACTCGCCGAGCAGAGCCTCGCACTCCATGCCCGCACCCGGGCGCTGAGCATCGCCAACGCGGCGCTCCAGCAATCGAGCCGCATTTTCCGGCAGGCCGAACGCGCCGCCAATGTCGGCAGCTGGCGGGTCGATCTTGCCACGCAGGAGCTGTTCTGGTCCGATCAGGTTTACGCCATCAACGGCGTCGAACCGGGGCGCCGCGTTACGGTTGAGGAAGCCCTGGCGCTTTATCGAGCCGAAGATCACCCGATGGTCCGCGCCAAGATGCAGCGGGCCGCACACGATGGAAACCCGTTCAGCTTCGAGACCACCATTCGCCGCCGCGACGGCGAGGCGCGCCGCATCCGGGTGGTGGGCGAGCGCGTGGATGTTGATGGCCGGCCCGACAGCGTGGCCGGGATCATCCTCGATTGCACCGAGGAACACCTGCGCAATGTCGCCCTGAAACGCGCTGCCGAGCGCGACCGGCTGACCGGGCTTTACAACCGGGCGAGCTTCGACCGGCGGCTCGCGGCGGCGATGCAGAACGTGGAGAGCGAGCCGGTGACGGTGGCGCTGCTCGATCTCGACGGGTTCAAGGACGTCAACGATACGCTGGGCCACCTGGTTGGCGACCGGGTGCTGGAAACCATCACGGAAACGCTGTCGCAGCGCATCCCCGAGGGGGTATTCCTGGCGCGATGGGGCGGGGACGAGTTCGCGCTGCTGTTCCCGGCGTCGATGCGCCGGATCGACGTGACGCGCTTTCTTGAGGATCTGCTCGGCGAACTTGCGGAGATGCCGCCGCTGGGCAGCGCATTGCTGCGGGTCGGTGCGACCTGCGGGGTGGCGCGGATGACCACTGCGGGAAGCAGCGAGGAAATCATGCGCCGCGCCGACCTTGCGCTCTATCGCGGCAAGGAGCAGGGGCGCGGCACGGTGGTGTGCTGGGACCGGCACATCGAAGCGCAGCAATCCGAGCGTCAGCGCGCGATCGCACAGCTGCGGCGGGCGCTCAACGCGGATCATGCCATGGCCGCCTATCAGCCGATCGTCGAGCTGGAGACGGGCCGCGTGGTCTCGGTCGAGGCGCTGCTTCGGCTGCGCGACGAACAAGGCCAGCTGATTGCGGCAAGCGAGGTGTTTTCGGCCCTGCTCGATCCGGAATTGTCGCGCCGGGTCAGCCGGGTGATGCTCGATCAGGTGGTGGCTGACGGGCCTGCGATCCTGGCGATGTTCGGGCCGCAGACGCGGATCGGCATCAATCTGTCTGACGCCGATCTCAGGCGCGGGGACTTTGTGAACCATCTGATCGCGGTGATCGACAAGAGCGCGCTTTCCCCGGCCAACATCACCATAGAGGTGACCGAGACAATGCTGCTTGATGCAGGCGGGCACCTGCATGCCTCGCTCGCCATGCTGGATGACTGCGGGTTCACCATCTGTCTTGACGATTTCGGCACCGGCTTTTCATCGCTCACGCACCTGCGCGCCTTTCCGATCCACAAGGTCAAGATCGACCGCGATTTCATCGCCGCGATCCGCGAGGATCATCAGGCGCGGCTCATCATTCAGGCGATCGTGCAGATGGGCCACAGCCTCGGCCTGCGGGTGGTGGTGGAGGGCGTGGAGACCGAAGAGCAGGAGACTTTCCTGCGCGCCGTCGGTTGCCGCCATGTGCAGGGCTATCGCTATGGCCGCCCGGCGCTGCTGGCCGACATGCAGGCGCGCTTCGGCGGGGCTGCAGAACGCACGCTGCGGCGGGCGTGAACCTGCGGGCAGCGCGGACACTCGGCGCAGGCCGGCAATCGCTCTATCGCCCGCGCGATGACCGCACCCCTCTGGCAAGCCCTGCATGATGCCGCCTGCGCCCGCGGAGAGGGCAGCTATCGCGATCCTGCGACAGGCTATGTGGTGTTCACCCGCCTGGCGCATCTCAAGCGCGGCAAGTGCTGCGGTTCTGCCTGTCGCCACTGTCCGTATGACCACGAAGCGGTGCCGGGACGAACTTAGCGGTGCTTGGTTAACCGGGTGGTTACGCCCTGCGGCTATGGCAAAAGGCGAGGCATCGTCCTCCGCCCGGCGCAGGTGAGGAATGTACGAAAGCAGGATTGCAGCCGATCACCTGGAGGTTGTGGCGGCGGAAGGCTTTCCGGCGGCGATCGACACGCTTGCGGATGATAACATCGCAGGGCACGGGTTCCTGCGCGCGGCGTGGTATGGCGCGGGAGGGCAGCCCGGACGCACGCTGGTGGTGCAACGCGGCGCAGCCCGCACCCCCATCGCTGCCATCCCGACCGTGCGCTTTGGCCCCGCTATCACCGGCGTGCGCAAGGTTGCCGGTGGCTATTGGCCGCTGCGCAGCCCGCTGTTTGCCCCCGATTGCAGCATGTTCGAGCTGGCACAGGCGCTTGACCATCCCGCCGCGCGCAGCCTCGGTCCGGTGTGGCGGGTTGGCCCGGCACGCCAGGACGATCCGGGCATGGCGCTGCTGATCGAGGCCGCCCGGCTTGCCGGATGGACCGTGCTGTCGCGCCCGGCGGGGACGAGCTGGGCCATTGATTGCGACGCCGCCCGCGCCGCTGGCTGGCCCCGCGCCTCCACCGCGCGCAAGCTGCGCGCTGCCTGGCGCAAGCTGGAAGAGCTGGGCACGCCGCGCTGGCGTTATGTCCGCGGAGCCGGGTGGAACGATGCCGTCCTTGCAGATCTTGGCCAGATCGAGGCGCAGAGCTGGGTCGGGCGCAGCACCAACGGCAAGGGCGCCAAGTTCCTGACACCCGATCAGCGCGCTGCGTGGAGCCGGGTCTTGAGCGACCCCCGCCTTGCCGAAAACCTCGTCGCGACCATCCTGATGCTGGACGACCGCCCGGTCGCCTTCAGCTTCGACCTTGATGACGCCCCGGTGAAATACGGCATCGCGGGCAGCTTCGTGACAGACCTGCGGCGTCACGCAATCGGCAAGCTCGCCAATTACCGTGCTTTTGAAGATGCCATTGCCGACGGGCACAGCATTCTCGACATGGGCGCAGGCGACAACGGTTACAAGCGGGCGATGGGCGCGGCCGAAGCATACCGCCTCACCGATCTGCTGTTCGTGCGCAGCCGCCCGGCCGCGCGGGTGCTGGCGCGCGGATGGGGCGCTCTGCTGGAACCGGCAGACCGGCCCGGCGGCGCCCCGCGCAGGCCCGCCCATGGCTGAGGCCGACCCCCTTTCCGCCCCCCCCGCCGCCCCACCCGCCCCCTCGCTCGCTGCGCAGGTGCGTTCGGCGGTGATCTGGCGTTCGGGCAGTCAGGTGCTCACGCAGATCGTCTCCTGGTGTTCAACCCTGATCGTCATCCGCCTGCTCGCGCCGCAGGATTACGGCATGTTCGCGATGACGCAGGTGATGCTGGTGCTGCTCAGCACGATGAACGGCTGGGGTCTTGCCTCGGCGCTGATCCGCGAGGACGAGGTCAGCGAGGAACGCCTGCGTCAGGCGTTGGGGATGCTGATCCTGCTCAATCTCGCGCTGGCGATCACCCAGTTCCTCGCCGCGCCGCTGGTGGCCCTGTGGTTCGAAGAGCCGCAGGTGGCCGATCTGCTCAGAGTGCAATCGCTGCTCTATCTGACCGTCCCGTTCTGCGCGCTGCCGCTGGCGATCCTGACCCGGCGGATGGATTTCCGCCGCCCGGCGCAGGTGCGCCTCGCCGGAGCCCTTGCGGGGGCGACCACTGCGCTTGCAGGCGCGCTGAGCGGATGGGGGGTGTGGACGCTGGTGTTTGCACCGATGGCGATCCTTGTGACCGAAGCGATCGGCATGACCTGGGCCGCCCGCGCCCCGATCCGCCCCAGCTTCCGCTTTGCCGGGGCCGGCCGGATTGCCGGGTTTGGCGGCGTGATGACCGCGACCCAGCTGTTCTGGTTCGTGCAGAGCCAGGCCGACGTCGTCATTGCCGGGCGCGTGCTCGATCCGCATGATCTGGGGGTTTACACCACCGGGCTGTTCCTCGCCCAATTGCTCGCCTCCAAGTTCGTGCCGCCGATCAACGAGGTCGCCTATGCCGCCTATTCGCGCCAGCAGGAGGTTGCCGCCTCGGCATTGCTGGCGACGATCCGGCTGGTGATGCTGGTGGCGCTGCCCGCCTATGCGGGCCTGGCGGTGGTCGCCCCGGTGCTGGTGCCGGTGCTGCTGGGCGAACAATGGATCGAGATCGTCCCGCTGCTGCCGATCCTGTCGCTGGCGATGGCGATGATGACGCTGCAAATCCTGTTCGCGCCTGCCACCAATGCGCGCGGAGTGCCGTGGGCGGCGCTCAGGATCACCATGATCGGCAGTGTGGTGATGCCGAGCGCCTATCTGATCGGATCGCAATGGGGCGTGATCGGGTTTGCCTGGGGCTGGGTAGGCGGGATGGCGCTGCTGACCGGGATAACGGTAACGCTGTCGGGCCGGATCGTCGGCCTGCGGCTTGGCGCGCTGGCGCAGGCGATCATTCCGCCGCTGGGGGCCGCGCTGGTCATGGCGGCAGGCGTGGCACTGCTGCTGCGCGGGCTGCGGCCCTTGCCCGAACTGGCCGCGCTGACAATGGCGGTGGTGGCAGGCGTGACGCTTTACTGCGGAGCCCTGCGCCTGATCGCGCCCGAACGCTTGACGGAGGCCCTGCGCTTTGTGCGCCACCGGGGCGAGACCGAAACCGCAGGCGATCCCGCCCCGGCCGAGTGACCGCCGCCCGGCGCGCGCGATTGACTTGGCCCCGGCGATGCGGTTGGGACGCGGCATGACCGCCCCCCGCCTCGATCCTGTCACCCGCCTCCATCCTGTCAACGGGATCGACCTTGCGGTGCACGAATGGTCCGGCCCGCCGGGCGCGGCGCCGATCATCTTTGCTCATGCGACCGGGTTCCATGGCCGGGTGTTCGATGCCCTGATCGAACGCCTGCCCGATCACCCCGCCTATGCCATCGACCTGCGGGGTCATGGGCAGACCGGCGGCGGGCCGATCGACGACTGGCGGGTGGTTGCCAGCGACATTGCCGCTTGGCTTGAACAGGCGGGCTTGCACGGGGCCATCGGGGTCGGCCATTCGATGGGCGCGCATGTGCTGTTGCAGGTCGCCGCCGATTGTCCGGGTGCCTTCGCGCGGCTGGTGCTGTTCGATCCGGTGATCTTCCCGCCCGAATTCTACGCCAGCCCGGCCACCCCCGAACATCGCCATCCGACCGCCCGGCGCAAGCGCGATTTCGCTTCGGTCGAAGCGATGATGGAGCGGTTTGGCGAGCGCGATCCCTATCGCCTGTTCGATCCCCGGGTCTTTGCGGATTACTGCCGATACGGCCTCGTCCCGGCCGCTTCGGGTGACGGCATGGAACTCGCCTGCGCCCCCGAAACCGAGGCCAGTGTCTACGAATCGAGCCGCAGCAACGGCGCGATCCTCGATGCGGCGCGGCAGGCGGCGATCCCGGTGCTGGTGGTGCGGGCGATGCGCACCGGGGGGCTCGATTTCCTGGGCTCGCCGACCTGGCCGGGGCTGGCGGGGATACTGCCGCAGGGGACTGATCTCGACCGGGCGGACATGACCCATTTCCACCCCTTGCAAGACCCGGCAGATGCGGCGCGGATCATCCGGGAATGGATCGCCTGAGCCGTGCTGATCCGCCAATGTTTCACGTGAAACATTGCCTGCCGTCAGCCCGCTGCCTCCAGTATATCACTGATATCCTGTCGTATTGCAGCAATCGCTCCGGGATCGGCGTGTTGGAGATTGGCCCCGATCTGGCTGGCAAGCCCGCCATAGAACGCCCGCAGGCTCTCCGCCAGCGGGTGCCCTTCGGCGACTGATCGGCCGAGCCACAGCATGATGGTCTGCGCGCGCATGAGTGGCTCACGCACCGACAACGACCCGCGCATGACCCCGCCATGCGCCTGCCCGAGCGCGATGAGCGCCTCCTCCAGACAAACCCGCGTCAGATCGGCCCCGGCTGAAGCCTCGATCCGCGCTTCGAGCGCGACCCGGCGATAGGCGGCGGCCGGGTTCCGGCTGGGCATCTGCATGGCACGGCCCTACCTGTTGCTGTTCGACCAGATGTCGACCTGCTGGCGCAGGAAGCTCAGGGTCGATTGCGATGCGGCGACGCGGCGTTCGGAGGCGGAGAACTGTCGGGCCAGGCGGTCGCGCAGCGTGCTCTGCTCCTCGGCGATGGTGGTCAGCCGCGCGTCGCTGGCGGCAAGCTGGGTCTCGAACCGGCGCAGCGACCCGCCGAGCGATCCGGGATCGGTGACAAGGCTGTTCTCCCGCGCAAAGCGGTCCATCGTCGCAAACACGCCCGACACGCCGAGGGTGAACATCCCGGCGACCGCATCGGGCGCGGTTTCGAGCGTCCGGTTCAGCCGGGCGGTGTCGAGCCGGAAGGTTCCTTCGCGGTTCAGCGCCAGGCCAAGGTCGGCCAGCGTGCGCGGCTCGCCCGGGCCTGCGCCGGGCATCACGACCCGGCTTGCCAGCCCGGCAAGATCGCGGCGCAACTCGCGCGCGCCGGGATCATTGCCCAGCTCGCCCCCCAGCGGCGCGGCCAGATCGCCGAGCTGCGCGACGATATCGTTCAGCGCCGCGACGAAATCCTGCATCACCCCGGCCGCCGCATCGGTGTTGCCGGCGAAGCTCAAGGTGGTGGGCGCGCCAGTGTTGGTGGCGGTGAGAGCGAGGGCAAAGCCGCCCGGCAGGCCGGTGACCCTGTTCGATACGCTCGTCATTGCCACGCCATCAAGCGCAAGGGCGGCATCGCGGGCGGCGGCCTTGCGCTCACCGGCATCGGCGGCCGGGCTCCAGGCGAGATAGCCGAGGCTGCCGGGCGTGGCCGGGCCGGCGGCCTCCAGCACGAAGCCATTGGCCGCGCCCTCCCGCCCCTTCATCACCAGCTGCGCGCCGGTGGCTCCGGTGGCGACATAGGCCTGCACCGCCCCGCCGCTCGCCTGATTGATCTTGTTGGCAAGGCTGGCGAGGGTATCGTCGGCGGTGACCGTGATATCGACCGCTGGGCGCGCGGCATCGGGGGTAAAGCTGCTATCGCCCGCCGTGCCAAAGCGCAGCGTCAGCGTGCCCGCACCGACCGGCGTCGCGGCGCTGGCAAGCGGGCGCGACACGAGGGTCTGGCCCTGGGCAAGCTGCGTCACCTCCAGCGAGAAGGTGCCGCGCGGCGACAGGCCCGGCGGAACGCTCACCTGCGCCACCGCCGGATTGGCCAGCGTGCCGCGCGGCGCAAGATCACCATTGCGAATCCGCTCACCCAGCGCGGCGGCAAGGCCGGTCACCGCTCCGCGCAGCTGCCCGGCGGCGGAAATCTGCGCTTCAAGCGCAGTCTTGCGCGCCGCCAGCCGATCGCGCTGCGCGGCAAAGCTGGCTGCCGAAATGTCCTCGGCGAGCTTGGTGAAATCGACGCCGCTGCCTGCGCCGAGAGCCGAAATGATCGAGGAGCCGGAAGTGTTCATGGTCTGGAGGACGGGTGGGGGCGGGGAAGTTTAAGCGTCGCACAAACATCGTGCTTGTGTTTCACGCCGCGACCCTCCCGTCCCCGTCATAACGCAGCGCGGCGGGCACATCCACTTGCGGGCGGCGCGGGCGGTCGCCACGTTTCAGCGCCAGCACGAAAGCCACCAGCGAAGCGAGCGCGACATACAGTTCCTCGCGCACCATCTGATTGGCCCGCGTGGTGAAGTATACCGCGCGGGCAAGCTGCGGGTATTCGAGCACCGGGAGGCCGGTTTCGGCGGCGATCTCCCGCATCGCGAGCGCAGTCTCGCCCCGCCCTTTGGCGAGCACGATGGGGGCAGGCGCGCGGGCGGGATCATAGGTCAGCGCGACGGCAAAGTGCAGCGGGTTGACGATCACGAACTGCGCTTCCTGCATCGCCTTGGCGACGCCGCCGCGCGCCAGATCGCGCTGGCGCTGGCGGCGGGCGCCCTTCATTTCGGGCGACCCTTCGGATTCCTTGTGCTCCTCGCGCATGTCCTGAAGGCTCATCTTAAGCCGCTTGTCCCGCTGGAAGCGTTGCAGGGGGTAGTCGACGGCGGCGATCACCAGCAGCCCGATCAGCAGCGCGCCGATCAGGCTGGCGCTCGCCTCGCTCGCGGTGGCAAGCTGCGCTTCGAGGGGGAGCGTGCCCAGCGTCATCAGCTGCGGCAGGCGGCCCGCCGTCCACCACCACGCGATCCCGCCCAGCAGGCCGAGCTTGGCAAGGCCCTTGCCCAGCTCGATCAGGCCTTGCCAGCCGAAGATCCGCTTGAGGCCCGACAGCGGGTTGATGCGCGATCCCTTGAAAGCAAGGTTGCCGGGCACCCAGCGCCCATCCTGCCCCAGCAGCATCTGCGATAACGAGGCAAGGCTCGCCGCGATCAGCCCCAGCACCATCACCGGGGGCAGCACGGCCGCCGCCGCCGCGCCCAGCGCCGCGCCGGGGGTGAAGTGATCGAGCGCCGCGCGGTCGAAGGTGAACCCGGCCCGCGCAGTGTGGCCCAGCCCCTCGTTCAGCCACGGCCCGACCGCCAGCAGCGCCGCTGCGCCCGCGCCGGTGGCAGCGGCGGTGGCGGCCTCTTTCGAACGCAGGACATCGCCCTTCTTCGCCGCATCGGCGCGGCGTTTGGGGGTGGGGTCGAAGGTCTTCTCGCCAGCAGTTTCCTCAGCCATCGCGGGGCTCCACCAGGGCGGCGGACTGGGTGATGGCGGCTTCGATCACGCCGCGGAACTGGCCGACCATGACAGGCATGGCGATGATGAGCGCGGCAATCCCCGCCAGCACCCCGGCAGGCAGGCCGAGCGCGAACAGGTTGAGGCTGGGGGCGGAGCGGGAGATAAGGCCCGTGACGATCTGCACCAGCAGCAGCACCAGCACCACCGGCAGGGCAATGGCGGCGGCTGCGGCGAGGCCAAGCCCCATGAACATCACCACCGCCTCGGCCCGCCACGCGCCGAAGGCGAACTGTCCGGCAGGCAGCAGGCGGTAGCTTTCGATCAGTAGCTCGAACCACAGCAGATGCGCGCCGATGGCATAGAACAGCAGGCTGAGGACAAGGCCGAAGAACGTGCCGAGCGCGCCCGATTGCGCGCCGCTTGCCGGGTCGATCGAAGTGGCGATGGCAAGGCCCATGGTGCCCGCGATCTGCTCGGCGGCGATCAGCGGGACGGCGAAGGCGAGTTGCAGCACGAAGCCCAGCGCAAGGCCCACCGCGATCTCGTGCAGCACGGCGAGGATCGCGGCGAAGCTCAGCATGGCGGGCGCGGGCGCAAACGGCACCCAGGTAGCGACGAAGAAGCCGAGCACGAGGGAGAGCAGGATGCGCACCGGCGCGGGCACCGCAGCCCCGCCCACCATCGGCGCGGCCATCAGCGCCGCCCCGCAGCGGATCGACAGGAACAGGATCTGCCACAGCTGCGCCTCAAGGCTGGCGAGGCCGAAATCGAGCGTGTTCATGCGGCCAGCCCGTCACACTGCAAGGCTTGCGACCTGCGCCATGATCTCGCGGGTGAAATCGGCCAGCAAGCCCATCATCGCCGCACCCAGCACCACGAACACCAGCGCGGTGATGGCGAGCTTGGGGATGAAGCTGAGGGTCTGTTCGTTGACCGATGTGGCCGCCTGAATGATCCCGACCACAAGGCCCACCACCAGCGTTGCGATCAGCACCGGCCCGGCGATCAGCGCGGTGACCCACAGCGTCTGATCGGCCAGCGCGAGGAGCTGTGCGTCCTCGGTCATGTGGCGAAACTCAGCGCAAGGGAGCCCATCAGCAGCGCCCAGCCATCGACCAGCACGAACAACAGCAGCTTGAACGGCAGGGAGATGATGGTGGGGGAGAGCATCATCATGCCAAGGCTCATCAGCACGCTGGCGACGACGAGGTCGATCACAAGGAAGGGCAGGAAGATCATGAAGCCGATCTGGAAGGCGGTCTCCAGCTCGGAGGTGACGAAGGCGGGGAGCAGGATCGAGAAGGGCACGTCAGCCCCGCTCCTGAAGGTGCCTCCCCCGGCGATGTCGGTGAACATCATCAGGTTCGCCTCGCGGGTGTTGGCGATCATGAAGGCGTGGAATGCCTCCCCCGCCTTGCCGATCGCGGCGTCGGCGCCGATGGTTCCGGCGGCATAGGGGGCAACGGCGTTGGTGTTTACCAGATCAAGCGTCGGAGCCATCACGAACAGGCTGAGGAACAGCGCCAGCCCCGCCAGCACCTGTCCCGGCGGCGATCCCTGCAACCCCAGCGCCTGCCGCAGGATCGACAGCACCACCAGAATGCGCAGAAAACTCGTCATCATCAGCACCAGTGCGGGCAGGATGGTGAGGAGGCCCATCACCACCAGCAGCTGGAGCGACACGCTCAAGGGGCTATCCTCGCCCGCACCCTGATCCCCCAGCGCGCGTTCGATGGCGGTGCCGACGCCCGCTGTGACCGGATCGGGCACGGCGGCAGCGGCATGGGCCACATCGGGCGCGCAAAACATGGTTAACGCGGCAAGGCACAGCACGGCCGCACGGAGCATCGTCGCCGCCTGCATCACGCGCTCTCCGTCGCCGGAACGGTGGTCTCGCTCAGCCGCACCAACCCGTGGCGGGTGCAGCCAAGCAGGATCTCACGATCATGAAACCGCACCACGGCGAGCTTCATGCCGGGTGCGATCAGGCTGGTTTCGATCAGCTGCAAGTGCCGCCCGGCCCCGCCCGTGCCGGACGCGCCGTGAAGACGGGTCTGCGCCCAGCGGGTCAGCCACAGGCTCCCCCAGATCAGCCCGGCCAGCAGCGGCAGCAGCAGCGCCAGCCGCAGGATATATTCGAGCATCGCCCCGCCCGCCCGCTTACTGCGCGTCGTCGGCGGGGAACGCCGGATCGGCCGCCGGATCGTCAGCAGCGGGCGGCACGCTTGTCCCGTCCTCACCCACCAGACTGACGATGCGCAAGGCAAAGCGGCCCTTTTCCGCCACCACCTCGCCGCGCGCGATCACCCGGCCATTGGCGGTGACATCCAGCAACTCGTCGGTCAGCCGGTCCAGCGTGACCGTGCTCCCCTCGCCCAGCGACAGGACATCGCGCAGGGGCATCTCGGTGCGGCCCAGTTCGACCGACAGGCGCACGGCGACATCGCCGAAACGGGAAAAGGCAGCGGGTTGGTGGATGGTCATGATGCGACACCTTCTGCGGAAACGATGGAGGGACAACGGGTCAGGCGGATCGCCATGCGATCCTCAGCGGTGCCGACAGTGCCGTGACCAAGGATGGTGTCGCCCACCATCAGCGGCACCTGCCGGCCCATGGCGAGCGGGATCGTGTCGCCCGGCGCAAGGCTTTGGAGCCGCGCTAACGACAGATCGAACTCGGCCAGCACCACATGCAGCGGCAGGGGCATGGCGGCGAAGGGCGCGGTCATGCCGGTTGCGGCGGCGCGGGGGCCGGGCGCGCGGCGGTTGCGGCCATCGCCGGGCAGCAACCGCCCCATGCGCTCTGCCGCAACCGCAAGGCTCGCGCGCCAGGTGCAACCTTCATGGTTGGCGACGGCGATGGTGAACAGCAGCGTCTGTGCATCAAGCGCGAAGGGCTTCAACCGGGCGGCGCTCTCGCTGCGCACGATCACTTCACCCCCTGCGCTTGCCCCTGTGGGCGGCGGCATATCGCCGAAACTGGCGCGGGTGATCGCGCCCGCAATCATCGTCGCGGCCTCATCCACCAGCAGCGCGGCTGAGCGCGGCAGCGCCTCGGGCACGGTCCCGCCGCTGCGCCCGTCGCCGCCAAAGCTGCGATCGGTCAGCGCGATGGCGGTGGCAAAGTCCAGACTAAGCAGCGCAGTCTCGCCGCCCGCTCCGCTTTGGGCGCCGACCCGCAGCAGCGTGTTGGCGGCAATCGGCCCGATCCGGCGCAGCGCATCGGCACCGGACAACGGCTCAGGCTCGCTCACGCTTACGTCGAGCCGGTCGCCCGACAGCAGCGCCGCCAGTTCATCGGCCAGCAGCCGCGCCAGATCGCGCCGCCACGCGGCCATCAGCGCCGCGCTTTCCTCAGGGCGCGGGCCGCGGCCAAGGGAATGGCCAACCAGCTCGGCGCAATGCACCGCAGCCGCGCGCGCAGGCGCGAAGGTTTCGCCCATCCTCATTGGACCAGGAACCCGCGGAAGTGCACCGCATCGACGCCGCCGAACCCTTCGTTCTCCTCAAGCACCTGATTGACCGCCTTGGTCAGCCGCTCGCCAAGCCGCTGCTTGCCTGCGACATCATAGACCTCGGCCTCGGTGGTGGCGGCGAGCTGGGCCAGGATCGCGGAACGGATCGCCAGCTCGTGGTTCTTGACCCATTGCAGCACGCGGCCATCGCGGCGGGTCGAAACCGCCAGTTCGACCTGCACCAGCCCCGGCGAATCCGCGAGGTTGGAGGTGAAGGTTTCCTCGAAGGAATAATAGGCGGTGCGATACTTGCTGCCGCCCTCACCATAAACGGGCGCGGCGGCATCTTTCGCCTTGTCGGCGCCGGGCAACGGATAGGGATCGGTATCGGTCTTGAGCACCAGCTTGGGCTCGTCCGGCTCATGCGCGTCTGGCTCGCCGAACACACCCATCGCAAAGGCCCCATAGGCCCCGCCCGCGCCAAGGCCGAGCAGCAGCACCGCGCCGAGCAGGAGCTTCACCATTCCGCCCTTGCGCGCCTTGCCGCCATCCTCGCCGCCTTCGGCCTTTTCGCCCTTGCTCTTGGCCATGCCCAATCAACTCCCTGTTATCGCGCGGCCGGTGCCGATCAGGCGAACATGCCGCTCATTCCGGATGCGTGGCTGCCGGGCTCCTCCGCCTCGCCCCGCGCTGCCAGAGCAGCGGCGGTGGAGGGGCGGCGGTGGTCCGGCGCAGCCTCGCCATCACGCGAGCCGGATTGCCCCGGGTATGGTTGCGAGCCGCTTTGCCCCCCATTAGGGGAAGCCCCGTAGCGGTGATCGGCTGTGCCATTCTGGCCCCCGTTCTGACCCCCGCCGTCGGCAGGCCCCGATGCCGCCGCAGTCGCTTTTTCGGCAAGCGCGGCCTGCACCGCGGGGACGAAGCCCGGATCGCGGCTGGCCAGCACAGCGCGCCATTGATCGGGGCTGGCGGCGGTTTCGATCCGCAGCGAGACAAGGCCGAAATCGGCATGGTTGAGCGTCATCGCCGGACGGCCCGCCCGCAGCGCCTCACGCAGTTCGCCGACCTGAGCGATGGCGGTTTCCTGCTGGGGTGCGACGCGCGGCTCGGCCCGGTCGGGGATTGGGGTCGGAGACGGGGTTGGCGGCGCGGCGGGCACGGGCGCGGCGGGAGCCGTGGGCGCATCGGCGGCGGTCGGCATTGCGGCCAGCGTCGGGGCAGGAGCCTGCGGCTCACGCGGGAGCGGCGCGGCGGGTTCGCTGTCGGTCTGGCTGGCGGGCACGCCGGGTGGCACGCTGGCGGGCGGGGGGCCGCCCGGCCGCGCCGCATCCGCGCCGCGCATCGGCGGTGCGAAGGGAACGCGCAGCGGGCGAGATACCGGCACCAGCGTAGCGGGTGCGGCGCTACCCGACTGCGCGGCGACCACGGTGACGGGCGCGGCCGGCGCAAGGGCGGCAATCGCCAGCGCGGCGGGGTGAGCGGCGGGGTGAGCGGCTGGGTGAGCCGCGGGGTGAGCGGCTGGCTCTGCGGGACCGGCGGCCTCGCCCGGTGAGGCGGGCGACTGCGGCGGCACGGCGGCGGCGGTCTTGGCCTGTGTCAAAGGCGGGACATCGGTCGGGTTCGCCGGGGCGACGACGGGCTGGGGGGGCAAGACCGGCGTTTCTCCCGGCGCAGGGGCGGCATCGGTCTCAGCGACATCTTCACCCGGCGTGGGTGCCGGGGTGAGGGCGGACTCGGGATCGGCAGGCGCGCTAGCTGACGGGGTGGGCTCGGGCAAAGGCTCGGCCTGACGGCTCGGCCCGCCGATCAGCGCGGCGCGCTTGGGCGGAGCGGCGATGGCGGGCACAGCCGGGTTATGGCGCGGATCGGAAGGCGCGGCGGCTACAGCTGGCGGCAAATCCGTGCCCGGTTCCGGCAAGATCGTGCCGCCCGCCATACCGGGGACGGGCGCTGCTGCGGACGGCAGCGCGGCGCTCACCAGCCCTGCAAAGTCCAGCCCGGCCCCCGCCCGCCCGCCCGGCGCGGCCTCCGCCGCAGGCGACAGGGTGCCGAGGGTGACGCCGCGTTCGGGGGGCGTGGCAAGCAGGGGGAGCATGGCGGTCACTTCGGGCATCATCCTTGTGGCAGCGGGGTCAGTCGTCCTCGCGGGAGGTTGTGCTGCGGTTTTGCAACTTGCGTGCCAAGGGCAGCTCGCGTGCCGCTTCGGCCCGCGCCTGTGCCGCCGCGAGGGCGGCGCGCGCTTCGCGGGTGCGGTCAGCGAGGCGCCTTGCGCGGGTCTCGGCCAGAGCCAGGCTGTCGGCCTGCCAGGCGCACTGACGGGCGGCGTCGCGCGCGGCGTCCTCGGCGGTCAGGGCAAGCTGGGCGAGCCCGGCGGTGAAGCCCGCGCGCGCGCGCAGCCCTTCGCCGGTGGTCACCCCCGCTTGCGGGGCGGCGGCCCCCGTCAGCGCGCGGCTGCGCACCGCCAGCGCCCGGCTGCGCGCTTCGGCATCAAGCGCCTCGGCCAGCGTGCGCAGCGATTGTTTGCGGGCGACCTCGGCAATCAGGCTCTGCTGCCGGAGCAGGGCGAGACGGCGAGCCTCACGCACCGGCAGGCGGGGCCATCAGGGCGGCGAGTGCGGCGTGGCTGGCGGCGAGCGGCTCGGCCGCGCCGCGCGCCTGTGTCAGAAAGGCGTCAATCGACCCCGACAGCGCCAGCGCCTCATCAAGCAGCGGGTCTCCGCCTGCGCGGTAGGCCCCCATCATCACCAGATCGCGCCCGGCCTCCCGCGCGGCGATCAGCGCCCGCAGGCGGCGCGCGCCAACGGCAATCGGAGGCGGCACCAGATCGTCCATCACCCGGCTGAGGCTGGCGGGCACGTCAATCGCGGGATAGTGCCCGCGCTGCGCCAGCTCACGCGACAGGACGATATGCCCATCAAGGATTGCGCGCGCGGTATCGACCACCGGGTCGTTGGCATCGTCCCCATCGGCGAGCACGGTGTAGACCCCCGTCACCGCGCCCCCGCTGCGCGCGGAATTGCCCGCACGCTCCACCAGCCGCGTGATCGCGGCAAGGGCGGAAGGCGGATAGCCCCGCGCCGCGCCCGGCTCGCCCAGCACCAGCGCCAGTTCGCGCGCCGCGTGCGCAACGCGGGTAAGGCTGTCTAGGATCAGCAGCACGCGCTTGCCCTGGCTGCGGAAGTATTCGGCGATGCTGCTGGCATATTGCGCCGCGCGCAGCCGCAGGTTGGGCGCGTGATCGGCCGGCACCGCGACCACCACGATCCCCCCGCGCCGGTGGCCCGCCATATGCCGGTTGACGAAATCCGAAACCTCCCGCGCCCGCTCCCCGATCAGGGCGACCACGGTGACATCGGCGACCGCGTGCCCGGCGATGGTGTCGACCAGCACCGACTTGCCGACGCCCGACCCGGCCATGATCCCGAGCCTTTGCCCGACCCCCATCGTCGCCAGCGCATTGATCGCGCGCACCCCGCAGTCGAACGGCTGCTCTACGCTGGCCCGCTCCAGCGCGCCTTCGCGCTTGCCCGCCAGCGGCCAGGCGTGCGGCAGATCCAAGCGCGGGCCGCCATCAATCGGATCGCCCAGCGCATCGACCGCGCGGCCCAGCAGCGCCTCGCCCACCCGCACTTCGCCAGGCGCGCCCAGCGCCCGCACCCGCGCCTGCGGGCGCAGCAGCAGCATATCGCCCAGCAGCATCATCAGCGAATGGCCCGCGCGAAAGCCGATCACTTCGGCAAGGCACTCGGCCCCCGAATCGTTCTCGATTCCGCCCAGTGATCCGACCGGCAGCGGCAGGCCCTCAACCTCGATCAACCCGCCATCGCAGGCGACCACGCGGCCCGTCAGCACCGGACCGGCGCTGACCGGGGCGGCGCGCATCCGCGCCAGATCAAGCTGCAATTCGGCGATCATCCGCGCACCGCGGCAGCAATCGCGCGGCGCCATTCAGCCGGGCCGTCCGACACCGATCCGTCCGCGCCTTCGATCACGACGCCGCCCCGTTCCAGCGCGGCGTCAGGCACCACCCGCCAACCGGCCAGCGCCTCCGCGCCCAGCAGGGCAATGTCATCGGGGTGGAGATGCAGCGCCAGCGTTTCTGCCGCGCCGCCGATCCGCCGCGCCGCTGCGTGGCAGCGCGCGAGCAACCCGTCGCGGTCGATTGCCGCACCTGCCAGCGCGCCATCGCACAGCGCCGTCACCGTGGCGGCCAGATCATCGGCAAGCACCGATTGCGCGGCTTCATCCAGCGATCGGAACGCCAGCCTGATCGCCCGCTGGCGTGCGCCGCTTTCGGCCGCGTCTGCCTCGGCCGCTGCACGGCCTGCGGCAAGGCCATCGGCATAGGCGCGGGCCAGCGCCTCGGCAGCAGGATCGGGCGCGGGATCGGGCGAAGCTGTGTCAAGCGGTGACGAAGACACCTCGCCGTCGCCCGCGCCAAGGGGCATCGCGGCGCGAAACGCCTGGCCGGTATCGCTGTCCAGCAGCGCCAGCCAGCCGGGGCCGTCCATGGCGGCAACAGGTTTGGCGAGCGCCACCAGCCAATCAGACGAATTCGCCACTGCCGCTTCCGATCACAATCTCGCCCGCATCGGCGAGCCCCCGGGCAATCTCGACAATCGCCTTCTGCGCTGCGGCAACCTCGCTCTTGGCAAGCCGTCCGCGCAGTTCGATTTCGTCGCGCACGCCGTCCGCCGCGCGGCTCGACATCGCCGCGAAGAAGGGCGCCCGGTCCGCTTCCTTGAGGCCCTTCAATGCGTCCACCAGCTTCTCGTTGTCGACATCGCGCAGCAGGCGTCCCATCGCCATCGGATCGAGCGCGAACAGCATTTCGAAGGTGAACAGCTCCTCCTCGATCCGCTCGGCCAGCGGCGCATCGCGTTCGGCGATGGCGGGCAGCACGGTGCCCCGCAGTTCGCCTGCCGCCAGATTGATGAGGTTCGCCGCTTCGCGCGGCCCGCCCAGCATCAGCGGCGCCGTGCCGTAGGTGGCGGTGATGCGCTGGGTCAGCAGCGTGTCGATGGTGGCGATGGCGCGCGCCGAAATCGCGCCGCTCTTCGCCACCCGTTCCACCACCAGCGATTGCAGTTCCAGCGGCAGCATGGCGAGCACCTCGGCCGCCGGTTCGGGCTCGATCAGCAGCAGCAGCGCGGCAATCACCTGCGGGTGTTCATCCAGGATCAGGCGCACCAGCACGCCGGGCGCAAGCCATTGCGCCAGTTCCAGGCTGCGCGGCGCGGCATCGGGTCCGATCCGCTGCATCATCGAATCCGCCCGCGCCGGGCCTAACGCCTTGTCGAGCAGCGTGCGCACCCGGTCGGGCCGACCGCGCCGGGGCAGCGTTTCGCGCGATGCCTCGCCTGCAAAATCGGCAAGGGCTTCGGCCATGTGGGGCTGCTCGATCTCACCCAGCGCCATCATCGCCGCGCCGAGCTTTTCCAGCTCCAGCGGGGTCAGCCGCGCCAGGAGCCCGCTTGCCTCCTCGTCGCCGAGCAGCATCAGGAACACCGCGGCACGGTCCACCCGGTTGAGCAACACGGGCCGACTGGCAGTTTCAGCGGCCATCACGCGCGCGCCTCCTCGCTGGAGTTATCGGGGGCTTCCAGCATTCTTTGCAGCGCCTCGACCGCGCGGTCAGGCTGGCTGGAGGCAAGCCGGCGCGCCAATTCAACCTGGCGCGGCAGTTCGCCAAGCGGGGCGCCCGCAGTTTCGCCCGCTGTGTCCTCTTCCACGCCATCGGCAGCCAGACGGAGCGGGGCGTCCTCATCCGCCACCACAGGCGAGCGCGATCCGCCCGCCCCCTTCAGCTTGCCGATCAGCGGGCGCACCGCCAGCAGCAGCACCAGCAGGACCGCGATCAGCGCGGTGCCGTAACGCACCAGCATGGCAAACCATGGTTCTTCGTAGAACGCGGGGGGTTCAAGATTGGCGGGTTCGAACTTGCTCGCCACCACCTTCACCATGTCGCCGCGCTGCGTGCTGGCACCGACCGCCGCGCTGACCAGCGCCTCAAGCTGCTGGGCGGTCATCGGCGCGGCGGCCTTCAGCGCCTCACTGTTGACCGCAACCGCGACCGAGAGCTTGCGCAAGCCCCCCGGCTGCGCGGTGGTGACGGCGACTTCACGGCCAAGCTCGTAATTGCGATCCGTGGCGGTTTCGCTGTCGGTTGGGGTAGCTCCGGCCGCCGCCGGTGCGGGCTGGGGCGCGCCGTCGACCAGCTGGGCCTGCGGCGGCGGCGTGTTGGCGGTAACCCCCGGCACCCCGCCCGCCGGCGCAGCGCCGGTGCGGGTGGCATTGCGCTGGCTTTCGGTGCGGACCACGCCTTCCTTCTCGTAAGTCTCGCGCGCGGTGGTGACTTCGGTCTGATCCAGTTCGACCTGGACCTGCGCGGAGAAATTGCCTTCCCCCAGCAAGGGCAGCAGCAGCGCGTCGATCTGTTCGCGCAGCTTGCCCTCATGCTCGCGCTGGAGCGTCAGCCCTTCGCCTTGCGGATTGCGCGGGTCGGACAGCAGGCGGCCGTTCTGATCGACCACCCGCACCGCATCGGCGCTCATCCCCGGCACGGAAGCCGCGACCAGATTGACGATCGCCGCCACCTGATCGGGCGACAGGCTGCGCCCGCTCACCAGCCGCACCATCACCGAAGCGGTGGGCGGATTGGTGTCGCGCACGAACACCGAGCGTTCGGGGGTGGCGAGGTGCACGCGCACGCTTTCAATCCCGTCGATCTCCTTGATCGTCAGCATCAGCTCGCGTTCGCGCGCCAGCCGCAGGCGTTCGCCCTCCAGCGTGCGCGAGGTGCCGAGCGGCATCGCGTCGAGCATTTCCGCAGCGCCCTCGGGCGCGGCGATCCCGGCGTCGCTGGCGACCAGCATCTTGGCGCGGTAAAGGTCGGCCTCGGCCACAGACAGCGCGCCGGTGGCAGGGTCGGTGGAGTAGGCGATCCCGCCGGTTTCCAGCGTTTCGACCACCTTGGCACGGTCGGCATCGGTAAGGGCGGCGTAAAGCACCCGGTCAGGCCCGGCGGAAATCGCCATCCACAGGCCCGCCGCCGCAGCGACGGCGCCCAGACCGGCGAGCGCGGGTAGGGCGCGGGCCAGGGCGGGTTGACTAAGGAACCCGGCCACTTGCGGGGGGACCATGGTGCGCCACCGCGCAGGGCCGCGCGCAACGGGCAGGCCCGCCGGATCGGCGGGAACGGGAAGAGCGGCGTCAGCCATCTATCAGCCCCCCATCCGCATAATGTCTTGATAGGCGTTGAGGAGCTTGTTCCGCACCTGCAACGTCGCCTCGAAGGCCACGCCCGCTTCCTGCCGGGCGAGCATCACCTGGGCGATGTCGGTCACGGCGCCGCGTTCATAGGCGACCTGCATCGCGCTCGAATGGTCCTGCACCGCGCTGACCTGCTTCAGCGCCATGTGCAGCGTATCGGCAAAGCCTGCGCCGGGGGTCTGCGTCGGGGCACCAAGCCCTGCCTCGCTCGCGCTGCGCACATCGCGCAGGGCGGCGCTGCGGGCGAGCACCTGGCTGCGCAAGGCCATGACGTCCTCGATCCCGAACGAGGGGCGGCCGATGCCGCTCACCGCGCTCATGCCATGCCTCCCGCTGCAAGCATGCCTGCCCCGCGCATCGAAGCGAGCCGGTAACGCAGCGTGCGTTCGGATATGCCGAGGGTGCGTGCCGTCGCGGCGCGATTGCCGCCGTTGCGGCCCAGCGTATCGAGGATCGCCCGCGCTTCCGAAGCAAAGGCGACGTCGGAGAGCGAGGGCGGGGTGCCGATCCGGGCCGCCGGCTGCGGGCCAGCGACAGGGTCGGCCACCGCGCGCGCCGCCGTGTCGAACACGATATGCTCCGGCATCAGCGTGGGCGTGCCGCCGCCAAGCAGCAGCGCGCGGCGGATGACGTTCTCCAGCTCGCGGACATTGCCGGGCCAGGGGTGGGCTTCCAGCATCGTCAGCGCCTCGTCCGCGATCCAGCCGGGCTGGCCCCCTGCACCGATACCGGCAGAGGCAGCGGCATGACGCAGCAGCAGCGCGAAGGCGAGCGGGGCAATATCGCCGGGCCGGTCGCGCAGTGCGGGCAGGCGCAGCGGGAAGACATTGAGGCGGTAGAGCAAATCCTCGCGGAACCGTCCGGCGGCGGCTTCCTCGGCAAGGGTGCGGTTGGTGGCGGCGACGACGCGCACCTCGATCCTGACCGGCTTGGTCGCGCCCAAGGGCAGCACCTCGCCTTCCTGCAACGCGCGCAGCAGCTTGGCCTGCAAGGGCAGCGGCAGTTCGCCGATCTCGTCAAGCAGTAGCGTGCCCCCGTCGGCCGCGCGAAACAGGCCCTCGCCCGCTTCGGCCGCGCCGGTAAAGGCACCCTTCTTGTGCCCGAACAGCAGCGCCTCCAGCATGGCCTCGGGCATGGCGGCGCAGTTGACCGCCACGAACGGGCCGTTTGCGCGCGCGGAAAGGCGGTGGACGAAGCGCGCCAGCACTTCCTTGCCGGTGCCGGTCGGGCCTTCCAGCAGCACCGGGATGTCGCTGGCGGCGATACGTTCGGCCAAAGTCAGAAGTGCAAGCGACTGCGGATCGCCTGCCACCGGCCAGCCGCCATGGGCCGAAGCGGCAAGCAACGCGGCGCGCGCAGGGGCGAGCCGCGCGGGATCATAGGCCAGCGCGACGCGGTTCGGCCCGGTCAGCGCAAGGGCGGGGTGCACAGCGTGGGTCAGACCGATCGCCACCTTGCCGCCGCGCGCGATGGCCGCACCCATCGCAGGGGCAAGATTGTCGCCCAGGACAATCCGGTCGCTTTGCCAACCGCTGCCCATCAAAGGCACGGTCATGCCGATCAGGATATCGTGCGCCCCGCCCCGTTCGCCGCCGCGCGGTGCCGCACCCGGATCGTCGCGCCTTGCATGGATCGCTGCCTGTGTCATGATCGCCCCTGTTGCCCTGCAAAGTCGTTTCTCTGCGAAGTCGGCAATCCTCTGCCGCATACAGGCTGCACAGGAGGCAAATTTAAGCCCCCGTAGCATCCCCTAGAAGGCGCGCGAGGAACACGTAGGCGGCGGCGATCAGATCCGCGCCCGGAGACCAGGCAATCCCATTAACCCCATGATTTTCAGCGCGAAATTTTTCCGCTTAAACATCCCGTCCGGCGGCCGCTCTTAGGGCCAGCAGCGACGGGCTTGTTCGTCCTGCCTGACCATTCGGGAGTTTGAACAATGACTGTGATCAACACCAACACCTCGGCGCTGCGTGCCTCCAACGCCAGCATGGCAGCGGGCCGGATGCTCGGCACCGCGATGGAGCGCCTGTCCACCGGCAAGCGCATCAACAGCGCCGCCGACGATGCCGCCGGCCTTGCCGTCGCCACCGGCATGACCTCGGACATCCGCGCGATGAGCCAGGGCGTCCGCAACGCCAACGATGGCATCAGCCTTGCCCAGACCGCCGAAGGCGCGCTCGATGAAGTGTCCAACATGCTCCAGCGCGTTCGCGAACTGGCCGTGCAGTCGCAGAACGGCACGCTGGTAGATGCCGACCGCACCTTCCTGAACGACGAAGTTGGCCAGCTGGTTGAACAGATGGCCGACATTCTCGACAATACGCAGTTCAACGGCGTGAATGTGTTCGGCGATGCTGCCGATGTGACCGTCAACGTGCAGATTGATGCCACCCGCAGTGTCACGCTGACCAGCACCGCGATTGCTCAGACGGCGCTCACCAACACCGCGACCACCGGGCTCAACGTGGGCACGACGGCCGCTGCGGCAAGCACGATCACCAATGCCGATGCGCTGCTGCTGGCTGTCAATACCACGCGTTCGTCACTGGGTGCCGGGCAAAACCGCCTCGAATCCGCGATCAACAGCCTGACCACCACATCGACCAACCTGTCGGACGCCCGTTCGCGGATCGAGGATGCCGACTACTCGGTCGAAACCACCGCGCTCGCCAAGGCGCAGATCCTCGGCCAGGCGTCCACCGCGATGCTGGCGCAGGCCAACCAGTCGCAGCAGAACGTGCTGTCGCTGCTGCGTTAAGTCTCGAAGTCCCTCCCGCCCGCTCTTTCCCCGGGGGCAGGCAGGCAAGCCCGGAGCCGCACGGCTCCGGGCTTTTGCCGCGCTTAATCGCCGATGAAATCGCCCGGCGTGCCTTCGTGGGGGGCTTCATGGGTCGCCCATTGCGCCGTGCCCGGGGGCGGATCGGGGTCGCCCGCAAGGCTCGGCGGGCCGCGTTCCAGCCCCCGCCGCCGGCGGTGCAGTTCGACCTTGGCGATCATGTTGGCGCTCACCGGCGCGGTCACGAACAGGAATGCCGCGATCAGCAGTTCGTGCGTGGTCCATTTCCCCTGCACAAGCTGGAACCACGCAATCGAGCCGAGCAGCAGCGACCCCAGCCCCAGCGTGGTCGCCTTGGTCGGCCCGTGCAGCCGCTCCATCAACGAAGGCAGGCGCACCAGCCCCCAGCTGCCGATCAGCGCAAAGCCTGCGCCCAGCACGATCAGCGCGCTCACCAGCCATTCGGCAAGAGGCAGAGTGGCGGCGCTCATTCGATGATGTCCCCGCGCAGCAGGAACTTGGCATAGGCGACCGTGCCGACAAAGCCGACCATCGCCAGCAGCAACCCGGCCTCGAAGCTGGTGCCGCTGCCCGAATGGATTCCGGCGAGCACGATCAGGCCGATGACATTGATGACCATCGTGTCGAGCGCGAGGATACGGTCGGCAACCCCCGGCCCTTTGAACAGGCGCCACAGGTTCATCGCCAGCGCCGCGGCCAGCGCCGTCATCCCGAAGCCGAGCGCGTAGGGAAGGATCGCGCCGGTCACCGGAAAATCCTCAGCAACCGGGCCTCGTAACGCGCCTTGATCCGCGCCACTTCGCCCAGCGGGTCGGCGGTGTCGAGCGCGTGGACGAGCAGATATTTCCCGCAGGCCGACACGTCGGCCGATACGGTGCCGGGCGTCAGGCTGATGGTGCCCGCGAACACCGTGATCGCTTCCGGGCTGGTCAGCTCCAGCGGGATCGCCAGCCACGCGGGGCGCAGATTGCGGTTGGGCTTGAACAGGACGATCGCGGCGACTTCGAAATTGGCGACGACGATATCGCGCAGCACCAGCGCGCCATAGGCAATGGCGGACCGGAAGCGCACCCGTGGCCGCCCCGGCCACCACGGCGCGGTGAACAGCGGCACGGTGATCCCGAACACGAGGCCGAGGAACAGCGTGCCGAAAGTGAAGTCATTCACCATCAGCACCCACAGCGCCACCAGCAGCGCGGACAGGCCGGGGTGCGGCAGCAGGCGGGTCATGGCGCGCGCTCCCCCAGCACCGCGCGCACGCTGGCCGCAGGGTCGAGCACCTGCGCGGCGGCGGCATCGGCATAGGCGCTCGCCCAGCCCGCTCCGGCCGATAGCGCGGCAAGCAGCAGCAGCGCGGCGGCGGGGGCGACAAGATCGGCGCGGTTGGTGCGGATCGGCGGGGTCTCGCAATCCGCCGCCGTCTTCCAGAACACCGCGCTGCCGGTGCGGGCAAAGCCGATCACGCCGATAAAGGTCGTCCCCAGAATGACGCTCCACCCCCAGCCCCAATCGGGCAGCGGGGCCAGCGATTGCAGGATCAGCAGCTTGCCGATGAAGCCTGACAGCGGGGGCAGGCCGGTCACAGCGATGGCGGCGGCCATGAACAGCAGCGCCGCCGCGCTCCGATCGGCGAAGGCGGGGCCGGGGCTCGCCGTATCGCCAAAGGTGCCGCGCCGCCGCGCCGCCACGTCCGCGACCAGAAACAGCGCGGCTGCCGCAAGGGTCGAGTGGACGAGGTAATAGAGGCCTGCGCCAAGGCTCGCCCCGCTCCACCCGGCGACCGCGATCAGCAGCGTTCCGGTCGATCCGATCACGGCATAGGCGGCCTGTTCGGCGAGGCTCCGGGCGACGAACACCCCGGCAAAGCCAACCACCGCGGTGAGCAGCGCGGCAGGCAGCAGCCACGGGGCCGGCACCCACGCCGCCGCGCCCGCGCCATCGCCGAACACCTGCGGCACCACCCGAATCAATGCGTAAACGCCCACCTTGGTCATGATCGCAAACAGCGCCGCCACCGCCGGGGTTGCCACCGCATAGGTGCGCGGCAGCCACAGATGCAGCGGCACCACCGCCGCCTTCAGCGCAAAGACGGATGCCAGCAACAGCCCGGCGATGCGCAGCAGGCCCTGATCCTCTGGCGGGACCGCCGCGACCTTCAGCCCCATGTCCGCCATGTTGAGCGTGCCGGTGAGCGCATAGAGCATCCCCAGCGCAATCAGGAACACCGACGATCCGACAAGGTTCACCACCACATATTGCACCCCCGCCTTGAACCGCGCCGGGCCTTGCCCGTGCAGCATCAGGCCGTAGGAGGCGATCAGCAGCACCTCGAAAAACACGAACAGGTTGAACAGATCGCCGGTCAGGAATGCGCCGTTGAGGCCCATCAGCTGGAACTGAAACAGCGGGTGGAAATGCCAGCCCTTGCGGTCGGCGCGGGTGACGACGGCGTGCAGCAGCGCGATCAGCGCGAGGCACGCGGTCAGCACCAGCATCATCGCCGCCAGCCGGTCCGCCACCAGCACGATCCCGAACGGCGCGGGCCAATCGCCCAGCGCATAGGCGAGAATCGTGCCATCCGCGACCCGCGTGAGCAGCGCCAGCGCGGCGGCCAGCAGCGCCAGCCCGGATAGGACCGCAATGCCGATCCCCAGCCGCCGCCGCCGCCGCATCACCAGCAGCGCGGCGGGCGCGGCGATGGCGGGGATGATGATCGGCAGGATCGGCAGATGTTCGGCGAGGCTCACGGACGGGCGCCCTCATCATCGCCGTCGCAGGGCACGCTGTCGCCATCGACATGGTCGCTGCCGGTTTCAAGGAAGCTGCGCAAGGCGAGGATGACTACAAAGGCGGTCATCCCGAAGGTGATGACAATCGCGGTCAGCACCAGCGCCTGTGGCAGCGGGTCGGCGTATTCGGTCACCGTCTTGTCCCAGATCGGCGGGCGGGCGATCACCAGCCGCCCGCTGGCGAACAGGAACAGGTTGACCGCATAGGAAATCAGCGTGAGGCCGAGCACCACCTGAAAGGTGCGCGCGCGCAGCATCAGGAAGATGCCACCGGCGGTCAGCGCGCCGATGGCGCTCGCCACGAGGAATTCGTAAGTCACGGCGCATCCCCCGCGCTGGGCGCGGCGGCCAGCTTGGCCGCGTGGGCGCGGGCGGCGCGCTGGGCGACATGGCTGAGCTGTTCCAGCGCCAGCATCACCGCGCCGAACACCGTCAGGAACACGCCGACATCGAACAGCATCGCGCTCGCCAGCTCGAACTTGCCGATCAGGGGGAGCGAGAAATAGTCGTAAGCCGAAGTCAGGAACGGCGCGCCCGCCAGCACCGCCGCCAGCCCGGTCGCCACAGCGGTCCACACCCCCCAGGCGATCATCTGATGCTCGCCAAAGCGCCGCCGCGCATCGGACCAGTCGAACCCGGCGGCGAGATATTGGACAAGGAACGCGATCGCGATCACCAGCGCCGCGACAAATCCGCCGCCCGGCTGATTGTGACCGCGCAGGAACAGGTAAAGCCCCACGGTCAGCGCCAGCGGCAGGATGATGCGGCTCGCCATCACCAGCATCATCGGATGACGCTCCGGCGAATGGGGCATGTCCTCCTGCCACGCCCGCAGCCGCGCGCCCGCCGCACCGACCGCGGCGGTATCCAGCAGCGCGAAGATCCCAAGCCCGGCAATCCCCAGCACGATGATCTCGCCCAGCGTATCGAAGGCGCGGAAATCGACGAGGATGACATTGACCACATTGGTCCCGCCGCCGCCGGGCTTGGCATTGGCGAGGTGCCAGGCGGCGATGCTCGGCCCCGGATCGCGGGTCAGCATCGCCCACGCGATCCCGCCGACGAGCACGCCCCCGGTCACCGCCAGCGCGCCGTCACGCCACTTGCGGGTGGCGCTGGACAGGCGCGGCGGCGACTTGGGCAGCAGGTTCAGCGCCAGCAGCAGCAGCAGGATCGTCACCACCTCGACCGCGATCTGGGTGAGCGCAAGATCGGGGGCCGACAGCTCGGCAAAGGCGAGGCAGATGACAAGGCCGATCACGCTGACATAGATCAGCACGCGCAGGCGGTTGTGCGAATCGTTCACCACCGAAACGGTCGCCGCCATCAGCAGCGCCCAGGCGATGATCGCAGGCAGCGCCGCCGGAAGGCCGGGGCGCGCGCCGGTGAGCACGCCGCCGCCTGCCGCCCAACCGTCGACAATCAGGGCGACGGCCACCGCGAAGCTCGCGAACAGCATTGTCTGGAGTGCGGGGGTATGGGTCGCGACAATTGCCTTCCTTACCGAGGTATCGGCGAGGCCCAGCACACGGTCGAACATCCGCTTGGCGTCGGGCAGCGGCGTGCGCTCCCATGCGGCCAGCAAGCGCGGGTGCCGCCACAGCAGCGCCGCCCCGCCCGCGACCGCCACCACACTGAGGACGAGGGCAACGTTCACCCCATGCCACAGCGCCAGATCAACCGGGGGCGAGGCGCTGCCCGTGACAGCGCCGGTTGCCGCGGCGACCAGCGGGGCTGCGAGGATCATCGGAATCAGCCCCAGCGCCGCCGCCAGCGCGGTGAGGATCGCGGGACTTGCCCACATTCCGGCCGCCGGATCATGCGCCCGGGCGAAGGGCTCGGCCTCGCGCGGCGGTCCGTAGAACAGGTGGACGGCGAAGCGCAGCGAGTAACCGACCGACAATGCTGCGCCCACCGTCGCCAGCACCGGCAGCAGCCAAGGCAGGCCGAACAGCGCCAGCTTCGGCGTCTCGTAAAGCATCGCCTCCTTCGAAATGAACCCGCCGAGCGGCGGCAGGCCCGCCATCGACGCAGCAGCCAGCGTGGCGACAATCGCGGTGACGGGCATCGCCTTGGCAAGCCCACCGAGCCGCCGGATATCGCGCGTGCCGGTCTCATGCTCGACGATCCCGGCGCTCATGAACAGCGCGGCCTTAAAGGCGGCGTGGTTGAGGATGTGCAGCACCGCCGCTGCCACCGCCGCCGCGCGGCTGAAGCCCAGCAGCATCACCAGCATGCCAAGCTGCGAGATGGTGGAATAGGCCAGAATGCTCTTCAGATCATGCCGGAACAGCGCCACGCCTGCGCCGAATATCATCGTGACAAGGCCCACTGTCGTGACGGTGAGCGTATAGGCCTCGGTCCCCGCCAGCACCGGCCACAGCCGCGCCAGCAGGAACACCCCCGCCTTCACCATCGTCGCCGAATGGAGATAGGCGCTCACCGGGGTCGGCGCGGCCATGGCGTGGGGCAGCCAGAAGTGGAACGGAAACTGCGCCGACTTGGTGAAGCAGCCGATCAGCACCAGCGTCAGGATCGCCGGATACAGCGGCGAGGCGCGCACCATGTCGCCGCGCGTCAGGATCGTCGTCAGGTCGTAAGAGCCAGCCGCCATTCCCAGCAGCAGCATCCCCCCGATCAGCGCGAGACCCCCGCCGCCCGTCACCGCCAGCGCCATCCGCGCGCCCTGACGGCCTTCCGGCTTGTGCTGCCAGAAACCGATGAGGAGGAAGGAAGCAAGGCTCGTCAGCTCCCAGAATACCAGCAGCAGCAGCACATTGCCCGCGATCACGATGCCCAGCATCGCGCCCTGAAACAGCATCAGGCTGGCAAAGAACCGCCCGGTCGCCTCGCCCGGGTAAAGGTAGAAGTGGGCGAAAATCACCACCAGCAGCCCGATCCCGAGGATCAGTCCGGCAAACATCCAACCGAGCGGATCGACCATCAGCGCCAGATCAAGGCCAAGCGCGGGAACCCATGTCCAACTCGCCGCCGGGACCATGCCTTCGAGCACACGGCTGCCGAGGCCAAGCAGCAGCGCCAGCCCGGCCGCGCTTGCCCCGCCCGCAATCCCCGAATGGACGGCACGCGGCGCGCCGCTCAGCAGCGCAATCGCCAGCGCCGCAAGGAAGGGGAGCGCCAGCAGAATCAACAGCGTCGTGCCATCAGCCATGGCGGCCTCGATCGTCCTTTGCTGCGCCGGTGAAAGGGGGGCGTGCGCCTGGTGTCCCGGTCAGGCATAGACGAGGGGTTCGGCCCGGCACAACCCAATCCGGGCGGCCGCGCCGTTTGCGGCGGTCAGTCGCCCTCGAATTCCATCAAGGCGTTGACGGTGATACCCGCCGCGCGGAGCCGCTCGGCCCCGCCCAGATCGGGCAGGTCGATCACGAACAGCGCCTGTTCTACCACCGCGCCCGCCTTGCGCAGCAGCTCGGCCGAAGCGAGCGCAGTGCCGCCGGTGGCGATCAGATCATCGACGATGGCGACCTTCTGGCCGGGCACGATCGCGCCCGGGTCCATCTCCAGCCGGTCGGTGCCGTATTCCAGCGCATAGTCGATACCGATGGTGGCAATCGGCAGCTTGCCGGGCTTGCGCACCGGCACGAAGCCCAGCCCGAGCTGCACCGCAACCGCCGCGCCGAAGATAAAGCCGCGCGCTTCCATGCCCGCGATCTTCTCTGCACCGGCCTCGCCTGCCCATCCGGCAAGGTGATGCACGCTCGCCGCCATGCCGCGATGGTGGCCGATCAGGGTGGTGATATCGCGGAACTGGATGCCCGGATGCGGAAAATCGGGCACCGTGCGCACGAGCGCCTTGAGCTCTTGCGGAGTGAGATGCGGCGGTGTCATGTGATGCAAAGCCCCTTTGGTCCCCTAAAAGCAGAGCGCCCCGCCATCCGCAAGGGATGACGGGGCGCTACAGCTGTTGCGGAGGAGACGATCAGCCCTTCTTCGGCTTCATCCCGGCCCAGATCTGCTTGTAGGACAGGAACGCCAGCGTGGTGGCGAACAGCAGGAAGCCCAGCACGAACCACCCGGTCTGCTTGCGCTCCACCAGCGAAGGTTCGGCGGTCCAGGTCAGGAAGGCGGCCACGTCGGCCGACATCTGCGGAATGGTCGCCTCGGTCCCGTCGGCATAAGTCACCTGCCCGTCAATCGCGAGCGGCGGGGCCATGGCGATGTTGACGTTGGGGAAGTGCTTGTTGAAGTAGAGGCCCGTCGGCGTCTCGAACCCGACCTTTGCGGCCTTGGCAGGGTCAGGCTCGCCATAACCGGTCAGCAGCGAATAGACGTAGTTCGACCCGTCATGCCGCGCCTTGGTCATCAGCGACAGATCGGGCGGAATGGCGTTGTTGTTGGCGGCCGCCGCGGCGATGGCGTTGGGGAACGGCATCGGGAAATAATCCGTCGGCTCACCCGGGCGGGTGTTGGTCTCGCCAGTGGCGGGGTCGATGCCCGGAACGGTCCAGCTGGCGGCTTCAGCGTCGACCTCGGCCTCGGTGTAGCCAAGCTCTTGGAGGTTGCGGAAGGCGACGAACTTCAGGCTGTGGCAGGCCGAGCAGACCTCCTTGTAGACCTGATAGCCGCGCTGCAGCTGGGCATAGTCCCACTTGCCGAACGCGCCATCGAACGAGAAGCCGCCGGCCGGCCCTTCGCCATGCTCATAGAAGGCGTAGGACGGCTGCTTTTCCGGCGCCGGGCCGAAGGCGTAGTTGTAAGCACCGGGCAGTAGCGACCACAGCACCAGCACCAGAGTGATGGCAAGGCCTGCAATGATGCCGCCGAGACGAATAGACATGTCCGAACTCTTTCTCGTTATCGGTTCAGATGAGCAAGGGGGTGCCCCGGCCGATCACTCGGCCGGTTGCAGCGAACCATCGGTGGCGGTGCCGGGCAGGCCCGATACGACGCTGCCGGGATCGATCTTGCCGCCGCCCGAAGTGCTCCCTGGCTTGTCGCTCCCGAGCACCGCCTCGGTGATCGAGAAGGGCAGGGGCTTGGGCACTTCGATCTGGCTGACGATCGGCAGGATCACCAGGAAGTGGAGGAAGTAATAGGCCGTCGCGATCTGGCTGATGATCACGAACGGCTCCTCCGCCGGAGCGCCGCCGCAATAGGTCAGCACCGCCATGTCGATCACCAGCACCCAGAAGAACTTCCGGAACAGCGGGCGATAGTGGCCCGAGCGCACCGGGCTCTTGTCCAGCCACGGCAGGACGAACCACACCAGGATCGACGAGAACATTGCGATCACGCCCAGCAGCTTGGCCGGCACCAGCACGATACCCGTGAAGGGAATGGCAAGGTCGCCCGTGAAGGCCCGCAGAATCGCGTAGAATGGCAGGAAGTACCACTCGGGAACGATGTGCGCAGGCGTCGAAAGCGGATTGGCTTCGATGTAGTTATCCGGGTGACCCAGCGCGTTGGGCAGGAAAAACACCATGAAGGTGAACAGGATCAGGAACACGCCGAGACCGAAACCATCTTTGGCGGTATAGTAGGGGTGGAACGGCACGGTGTCCGATTCCTGCTTCACTTCCACGCCGGTCGGGTTCGACGAGCCGGGGATGTGCAGCGCCCAGATGTGCAGGATCACGACACCCGCGATCACAAACGGCATCAGGAAGTGCAGGCTGAAGAAGCGGTTCAGCGCGGCGTTATCGGGCGCAAAGCCGCCCAGCAGCCACACCTGCAACGGCTCCCCCACCAGCGGGATTGCGCTGAACAGGCCGGTTATCACCTGCGCGCCCCAGAAGCTCATCTGGCCCCACGGCAGCACATAACCCATGAAGGCGGTCGCCATCATCAGCAGGAAGATCACCACACCCAGCAGCCAGATCATCTCGCGCGGGGCTTTGTAGGAGGAATAGAAGAACCCGCGGAAGATGTGCAGGTAAATCACGATGAAGAAGAAGCTCGCCCCGTTGGCGTGGGCGTAGCGCAGCATCCAGCCGTAGTTGACGTTGCGCATGATATGCTCAACCGTGCCGAAGGCGACCTGCGCGTTGGCGGCATAGTGCATGGCCAGCACGACGCCGGTGACGATCTGCAACATCAAACAGAACCCGGCGAGCACGCCGAAATTCCACATGTAGTTGAGGTTGCGCGGCACCGGGTAACCGGCCCCAACCGCGTTGTAGACGAGCCGCGGAAGCGGCAGTTTCTCGTCCAGCCACTTGGTAAAGGCGGACTGCGGTTCATACTGCTTGGCCCAGGCGAAACTCATGGCGTTCTCTCGGCTTTTGTCGAAGGGAAGGTCGGACGATTATCGTATGCAATCAGATACGCAGGCTCATCCGACGCGGATGACGGTATCGGAGGTGAAGCTGTATTCGGGCACCATCAGGTTGAGCGGTGCAGGGCCCTTGCGGATGCGGCCCGCGACGTCGTAGTGCGAACCGTGGCAGGGGCAGAAATAGCCGCCGAACTCGCCCTTGTTCTCGCCCTCGGCCGCGCCCAGCGGCACGCAGCCCAGGTGGGTGCACACGCCCATGGTGACGAGGATGTCTTCCTTGCCTTCCTTGGTGCGTTCGGCGAGAGTGGCGGGATCGCGCATCGAGGCACCGTCATCGGCCTTGGCCTTGGCGATCTCTTCGGGCGTGAGGCGCTTCACGAACAACGGCTGCTTGCGGAATGAGGCCTTGATGCTCTGCCCCGGCTGAATCGCGCCGACGTCCACTTCGGTGGTGCTCGCGGCCAGCACGTCTTCCGAAGGGGCCATCTGGCTCACCAGCGGGAACAGGACCGAGGCCCCGCCAACGCCCGCCGTGCTGAGCGCCGCGATGTGAATCCAGTCACGGCGGCGCACGCCATCCGTGGTGCCAAGTGCGCTAGAGGCTGTATCCGTAGCCATTTCGTCTTGCCCTGCTCGTTATGCCGCGCCGGGGAAACGGCCTGCGCGGCATGGGGTTCCAATGAAGGGGCCGATGCCCCGTATCCGATCCGTCGATTGATCCCTGTCCCGGTCTGGCAAAAGCCCGCGGCACGCCTGATCCGGAACTCGCGGGGGCAATTAACGGCAATCCAGCGAGATTCCAACCGTGTTTTAAGCAAGTCGCGTTCGCTCGCCTGCAAGGCCGCTTTATGGAAGGGCGATCATGCTGATCTGCCTGCCGTAATCGGCCGCGCCTGCGCGCGTGGCGCGTCTGTGGGAATGGTAACGCGCGACATGGGAAAATGTATCCCGCCCGATATCGGCAAAATACCCTATGCCCGCTTTCGATAGCCGCGCGGCGATGTAGCCGGGCAGATCGAAGTGCCAACGAGGCGTGCCGTCCCGCTCGGCTGCGGGGGCAAAGAACCGGTCGAAATCGGCCGAAAATCGGGCGCGGAACGGGGCGTCGACCTCATAACTGGCCTGCGCGATGGTCGGCCCCAGCACGGCGGCGATATGAGCGCGGGTCGCCCCGAGCGCCTCCATCGCGGCGATGGTGTTTTCCAGCACGCCGTCCACCGCCCCGCGCCAACCGGCATGGGTCGCACCGATCACGCCCGCTTGCGCATCGGCAAACAGGATCGGGCCGCAGTCGGCCGTGACGATCCCGAGGACGACACCCGGGGTTGCGGTCACCACGGCATCGGCGACCGGGCGGCCCGTGGCGGCATCGTCCCAGGGCGTGGCGACCGTGACGACATCAGGGGAATGGACCTGATGCGGCGCGGCCAGAGCGCCGCCGGGCCGGATCGTCTCGGCCGCGGCGGCACGCAGCGCGCGCACGGCCTCACTCTCGCCCGGCCCGCCGAAGCCGAACTGATGCGCGCGCCCGGCACTGCCGAAAAAGCCGTGCGGCATGCCGTCCAGCAGCGGGTGGCGATCAATCTGGAAGTCCACCGGATCAACCTTCGAGCGAGCGGCTGACCTGCTCGAAGGTATCGCGCGAGAGGTTTCCGGCGGCCATGATCCGCTCAAGCTCGGCCTTCATCAGCGCCGCGCGTCCGGGTTCGATCCGCCGCCAACGGCCCAGCGCGGGGACGAAGCGCGCGGCGGTTTGCGGGTTGATCGGATCAAGCGCGAGGATGACGTCGGCGACCATGCGGTAACCCTCCCCGCTCGCGGCATGAAATCCCTTGGGATTGCCCGCAAACGCCATATGCAATGATCGCACACGGTTGGGATTGCGCATGGTGAAATCGGGATGCCCGGCCAAGGCGCGGACATGGGCGATGACATCGGGGTGGAGCGAGAGCGCCTGCAAGGTGAACCACTTGTCGATCACCAAGTCGTTGCCCTTGAACCGCTGATAGAACAACGCCAGCCGCTCGGCCCGCTGCGGGCAATCGAGCCCGCACAGCACCATCAGCGCGCCCTGCCGGTCGGTCATGTTGTCGGCGGCGTCGTATTGCGCGGCGGCGAGCGTGGCGGCGCGCTCGGGATCGGCAGCAGCGATCAGCGCGAGCGCGGTGGTCTTGACCTTGCGCGCCCCGCGCCCGGACGGATCATCCAGCGCCACGCCCGAAGCCCGCGCATGGAGCGCCTGCAATTCGCCCGCGAGCGCGGTGCCGATCGCCGCCTTCAGCCCCTCACGCGCGGAATGGATCGCGCCGGGATCGGCCTTGCGGTCACCCGTCGCCATCGCCTCGAACAGATAGGTCTCGGACGGCAGCACCAGCAATTCGCCGCGCATCGCATCGTCCAGCGCCGTGTCGGCGAGGCTGGAGCGGAAGGCCCCGATGATCGCCGCCTCGCCCGCCGCCTGCTCGTCCGCCGACAGCGTGCCGCTGGCCGCGCCGACAAGGTGCCCGACGGCCAGTTCCTGCAAGGCTTCCGAGCGGGCGAAGGGATCATCGTCATGCGCGGCGAGGAACACCAGATCCTCACGCGCCAGCGCGCGCTCGATCACGACGGGAGCGGTGAAGCCGCGGTTGATCGAGACGACCGGATCAGGCCCGGCGAGCGGCAGTTCGAAGGTCTGCGCCTCGTCCGTCAGCACCACCAGGTGCTCGGCCCCGAGCGTGCCGGATCGGGCGTGAACGGCGATCTTCAACGGGATCGGCATCGGCAGCTTGTCGGGCTGGCCGGGCGTGGCGGGGACAGTCTGCTTGAGGGTGAGCCTGAGCCTGTCGCCCTCGACCGCCTGCGACACCGCTACGCGCGGCGTGCCTGCCTGCGAATACCACCGCCGGAACTGGTTGAGGTCAATCCCAGCCCCGTCTTCGATCGCCTTGACGAAATCCTCGCAGGTTGCAGCCTCGCCATCATGCCGGTCGAAATAGAGATCGGTGCCCGCCCGGAACCGCGCCTCGCTCACCATCGAGCGCATCATGCGGATCACCTCGGCGCCCTTGTTGTAGACGGTAGCCGTGTAGAAGTTGCTGATCTCGCGGTAGCTGTCGGGCCGGATCGGGTGCGCCAAAGGCCCCGCATCCTCAGGGAACTGCGCCGCGCGCAGGATGCGCACATCCTCGATCCGCTTGACGGCCTCTCCCCGCATGTCCTGACTGAACAGCTGGTCGCGCAGCACGGTGAAGCCTTCCTTGAGGCTCAGCTGGAACCAGTCGCGGCAGGTGATGCGATTGCCCGACCAGTTGTGGAAATATTCATGCGCGATCACGCCTTCGACCGCGTCGAAATCGGCGTCGGTGGCCGTGTCCGGGTCGGCCAGCACATATTTGGTGTTGAAGACGTTGAGCCCCTTGTTCTCCATCGCCCCCATGTTGAAATCGCTGACCGCGACGATGTTGTAGAGATCGAGGTCATATTCGCGGCCGAACACCTGCTCGTCCCACGCCATCGAACGGTGGAGGGATTCCAGCGCATGGTCGGTGCGGGCAATATCCTCGGAGCGCACCCAGATGTTGCATTCGACTTCCCGCCCGGAAGCAGTGGTGAAGGGCTTCGAATTCGCCACCAGATCGCCCGCCACCAGCGCGAAGAGGTAGGACGGCTTGGGCCAGGGGTCGTGCCATTCGGCCCAATGCGTGCCGTCGCCGCCCTCACCCGAAGCGATGCGGTTGCCGTTGCACAGCAGGATCGGGAAGGCGGCTTTGTCGCCCGCCATCCGGACAGTGAATATCGACAGCACATCGGGCCGATCAGGAAAGAAGGTGATGCGGCGAAAGCCCTCGGCCTCGCATTGGGTGCAGAGCATGCCGTTCGAGGCATAGAGGCCCATCAACTGGGTGTTGGCGCTGGGGTTGATGGTCGTGACGACCTGCACCTCATGCCGTTCGCCCGGCAGGGTGATGACGAGGTCCGGCCCGTCCATGCGCCAATCGGCAGGCGCGCCGTCGACCATGACGCTATGCGCGGTCAGACTGTCGCCATCGAGGCGCAGTTCGGGCGAGGCGGCGGCGGCGGGGTTGCGTCCCACTTCGAGCTTGGCGGTAATGGTGGTCGCCTCCAGCCCCAGCTGAAAGTCGAGGCGCGTCGTCGGCACTGCCCACGGGAACGGCGCGTAATCCTCGCGCCGGATCACCGGGGGCGCGTGCGGGGTCGGCGCAGCATCGGCGAGTTCGGGGTTGCCGTCAGGGGTGGTGGGGGTGGTTGCGATGTCCATGGCCACCGATTTAGGTTGATTCGGCCCGAGGTCCAATCTTTAGGTGATAGCCATGGGGCATTTGCTGATCTTCGGGCTGGGCTACACCGCGGGGCGCATCGCGGCGGCCATGCGCGCGCGGGGCTGGCAGGTGCGCTCCACCGGAAGCGCGGGCGACATCGCCTTTACCGATCGCAGCGCGGTCATGGCGGCGCTGGGCGAGGCGAGCCACATCCTCTCCTCCGTCCCGCCCGATCGCGGTGGGGGCGATCCGGTGCTCGATACCTATGGCGAGGCGCTGACCGGAAAACCGCTGTTCTACCTCTCCTCCACCGGCGTCTATGGCGACCGCGCAGGCGCATGGGTGGACGAGGCGACCCCGACCATCGCCGAGGCCGGGGAAGGCCGCCGCAATGCGCGGGCCGAAGCGGACCTTGCGTGGCTGAACATGGGCGCGCGGGTATTCCGCCTGCCGGGGATCTACGGGCCGGGCCGCAGCGCGCTTGACCGCGTGAAAGAGGGCAAGGCGCGGCGGATCGACCTGCCGGATCAGGTTTTCAGCCGCGTCCATGTCGATGATATCGCCAGCGGTGTGGTCGCCGCGCTGGTGCAGGATGCGCCCGCCGGAGCCTACAACCTCGGCGATGATTACCCGTGCAGCGGCAACGAAGTCACCGAACATGCCTGCCGCCTGCTGGGCATCGCCCTCCCGCCGCTGGAGTCGCTGGAGGAAGCCAACCTCTCCGACATGGCGCGGGGCTTCTACATGGAGAACCGCCGCGTCGCCAACGGCAAGGCGAGGCGGGTGCTGGGCTGGTCGCCGCGATACCCGACCTATGTGGAGGGGCTGGCAGGGCTGCTTTAGCTCGTCATTGCGAGCGCGGCGAAGCAGTCCATGGACAAAGCCTGCGTCATGATGCGACGACTGGCCATGGATTGCCGCGTCGCCTGCGGCTCCTCGCAATCACGAGGGTTACTTCTTCTGCTTTGAACGCAGCGCCAGCCCCATCCCCAGCAGTGCCAGCGCCATGCCGGAGGCTGACAGGGCATCCCACGCAAATCCCTCGAACAGGGTCGACAGCAGCATCGCCACGCAGACCGTCACGATGCCGTTATAGGCCGTGCGTCCCGCGCCGATCTCCCGCACCAGATTGTAATGGAGCGGGAAGGTCACCACCGAACCGATGATGGCAAGATACGCCGTCCCCGCCCAGAATGGCCAGCCGGTCGGCACCGCCGGGGGCCCTTCGGTCGCCAGCGCAAAGGCGAGGTCGAAGGCGAGGCCATAGACCATCGCCCAGGCCAGCAGGCTCACCATCGGCACGCCCCTGCCGGTGGGGTTGGCCTGCACCACATTGGCGATCGAGGCGGCCAGCATCCCGCCAATCGCCAGCGCGATGCCGAGGCCGACATTGCCGCCCAGCGGCGCGGCGTTCCATTCATGCACCAGCAGCAGCGCCACCCCGGTGATGGCGACAAGGCTCCCGCCGATGAAACCGCCCTGCACCCGTTCCCCGATGAACGCCCGCGCAAACAGTGCATTGGGCACCATCAGCAGCGCGAACATCACCGCGACGATGCCGGAGGTGATGTGCTGTTCGGCATGATAGACGAACAGGAAATTGCCCGAGAACTGCGCGATCCCGACGCCGAGGGCCAGACGCTGTTCATGCCGGTTCAGCTTCAGCCGGTTGCCCATCGCCAGCGCCAGCGCAAACATCGCCGGGGTCGCCAGCAGGAAACGGTAAAACACTCCCCAGGCGGCGGGGACATCGCTGATCTGGCCGGTGATGACGAACCAGGTCGATCCCCAGATGATGCCGGTCAGCATGAAAGGGATCAGCACGCGTGCAGTGAGCATGGGGGGGCTGACCATGGAAGGCGGAGCGGCCTCGCTCACAGCGCAGCAATGGCCTTGCCGAGCGCAACCGCGTCTTCGAGGCGGGTGTTCCACGCCGTGACAAAGCGGGCGCTTTCCGCGCCCCAATCATAAAAGGCGAAATCCTGCGCCCGCAACGCCGCACGCTCGGGCACGGTCAGGCGGACGAACAGCTCGTTGGCTTCGACCGGATGGAGCAGCCGATCGGCGCAGCCTGCCGCCACTTCGCGCGCGGCGGCATTGGCGTGGGCGGCGTTGGCGAGCCACAGCCCGTCCTCCAGCAGCGCGAGGATCTGCGCGGCGAGATAGCGCCCCTTGCATTGCAGGTGCCCAGCGCGCTTGCGGCGGTAGCGCACCTGCGCCGCGGCCTCGGGATCGAACAGCACCACGGCTTCGGCCCCCAATCCGCCGTTCTTGATGAAGCCAAAGGCGAGGCTGTCGACCGGACCGCTGGCGGCGCGCGCTGCATCTTCCGGCGAACCGCCAAGGAACGCTGCGGCATTGGCAAACCGCGCCCCGTCCATATGCAGGCCCAAGCGCCGCGCACGGGCGAAATCGGCCAGCGCAGCCAGCTCGGCGGGCCGATAGCTGCGGCCATATTCGCTTGCCTGTGTGATGGCGATGGCATGGGGCTGGACCTGATGGACATCATTGCGGATCGGGTCCACCAGCGCCGCAATCCCCTCCGGCGTCAGCTTGGCGCCCTCCCCCTCGGCGAGCATCAGCTTGGCGCCGTGCAGGAAGAAGCCGGGCGCGCCGCCCTCGTCGACCTCGATATGCGCCTCGCGGTGGCACACCACTGCGCCATGAGGCTGCACCATCGTGCCCAGCGCCAGACAATTCGCCGCTGTCCCCGTGGCGACCCACAGCGCGGCGCATTCCCGCCCGAACAGCGCGGTAAAGCGCGCGTCGAGCGCCTGCGAAAGCGCATCTCCATCGTAAGGCGCGTCCGGTTCGTCGGCCCGGCGCATCGCCTCCCAGACACGTGGGTGGACGGCGGCGGCATTGTCGGACAGGAAGGGCTTCAACACGCTCATGCGCGGGGGCTGTAGAGCGCCGCGCAAGATCAAGGCAAGCAGGAGGACAGCCCGTGCCCGACAAAAACGCAGACCTCACTATCACGCACCACGTGCAGGGCGCAGGCGGACGCTACGTCGCTGCGGTGGAAGGCAGCGCCGAGCAGGGCTATCTCGAATGGGAACCGGGCACCCCGCAGGATGGCAAGGAGGTGCGGATCGCCGCGCACACCATCGTTCCGCGCGCGATCGGCGGGCGCGGCGTGGCAGCGGCGCTGGTGGAGCGGTTGATCGCCGATGCCCAGCGCAGCGGCTTCCTGATCCGCCCCGATTGCTCCTACGTCGCCAGAAAGTTCGCCGAGAATTCGGATTGGGCATCGCTGCGGGCCTGACCGTCCTCCAGCGGCGCATCGAGCCGTGAGTAATCCGTCGCCGCGATGGTGGCGAGGATCGCGGCGCGCAAGGCTTGCGCTTCGGCGAGTGGCAGGCCGGGAAAGGCAAAGACCCCTCCCGCCAACCCGCAATGCAACGTCGCATAGCCGCGCAACCGCGCCAGCGGGCCTTGTGCGATCTCGACCGAGTGGAGTTTCAGCCGGGTGACGATCCGGGTGGTCGGCGATAGCCATCCGGTGGTGGCAAAGACCTGCGCCGGATCAATCGCGATGCGCCGGAACTCCCAGACATAAAGGTTGATCGCCGCGCCCATCACGCCGAGCCCCAGCGGGATGAAGAACAGGCCGAAAGGCGCCCACAGCGCAAGGCCCACGGCCGCGATCAGGCAAGCAAGGCCCGTGGCGATCATCCGGTCCGTGCGGTAACGCGCGCTCGCCCGCCGCCAGTGGGCATCGGTGCCGGGCGGGTGGAAACCCGCCGCAGCGACAATCGGCGCAATCTCCGCATCCTTGGCAAAGGGCGCGACCACATGGCTCTCGTTCCCGGCATCCTGCGCGAGGCTGACGAAACTCAGCGACCGCCAGCCGAAGCGGTTGCGAACCACGCCGGTGTCGATCACCAGCCCCTGCACGCGGTGGGCGGGCATCATCACATCGGTGCGGGTGAAAAGCCCGCGCTGGCGCCGGAAGCCGCGCGGGGAGCGGGTGAGGGTGAACCCCCAGTCGCGCAGGGCCGTGCGCACCACCCCGGTCGCAAACCCGATCACGATCAGCCCCGCCAGCCCGGCCAGCGCGCCCGCCGCCTGCGCATAAGGCCCAAGGCTCGCCACCGCCGTGCCCTGTTCTTCCAGCCAGCCGCGCCACAGATCGACATTCCACACGTCGATACTGGTGAAGCTGTCGGCATATTGCAGCGCGCCGCCAAGCACTGCGAAGACCGCCAGCGAAAATTCGAACAGGCCGAAGGTGACGAGCCGCCCCGGCCCCATCGCAAACAGCACGTCGCCCGCGTCGGCCTCGGGCGCATGGGGCGCGGCTGGTTCGCCGGGGATGGCAACGGCCTCCTCCTCGCGCCGCTCGCGCACCAGCTGACGCAGACGCTCGCCCTCGGCCGCGGTGAGGTATTCCAGCGCGAGGTCTTCGCCGCCGCCTGCCCCGGTTTCGAACTTGACCGACACCAGCCCGAACAGGCGCGGCAGGGGTTTGGCTTCGAGGCTGACGTCCTGAATACGCTCATAGGGCACCGACCGGGCCGACCGGCTGATCACGCCGCTCTCCACCCGGATGTCCTGCTCGCCGATGGTGTAGGTGGTGCGCTGCCAGCCGATGATGCTGAAGCCGACGCCGATTGCCACCGCGATCAGACCTGTGCCGATCGCGATCAGCCAGCGGCTGCTCCCGCCGATCCCGGCAAAGCCTACCGCAATCGCCGGGAACACGGCGCTGCGCAGGCTGCCGACGACATCAATCGCAATGGACAGCGGGGCGGTGCGCTGCGGCATGTTCATCGCAGGGCTGCTCACAGGGTTTCGCGGCGGATATGGGCGCGGATCGTTTCCCGCATCTCGCGCGCCAGTTCCTCGCCAAGGCCGGGCAGTGCAACGCTGGCATTGTGATTGCCGGCGGTGTGCAGCGTCAGCGTAGCCAGGCCGAACAGCCGTTCAAGCGGACCCTGATTGACGTCGATATGCTGCACCCGGCCAAAGGGCACCACGGTGTCAGCGCGGAACAGAACGCCGCGCACCACCCTCAGCCGGTCGGCATCCATCCGGTATCCGCGCGCGTGGTAACGGCTTGCCGGGACGCGGATGATCAGCGCGATGGCGATCACCAGCACCGCCCCCGCAATCGCGCCCGGTGGCAGCAGGTCGAGATCGCGCGTCGCCGTTTCGATCACCAGCGCAGCACCCAGCAGCGGGATCGCCGTCAGCACGGTCTGCACCCGCAAAAGCTGGGCATAGCGGGGGTGCAGCCGGGTCAGCGCATCCTCGCTGTCAGGCAGGACGGGGCGGGCCGAAGGGTCGCTGTCGCTCATGCGCTGCTAGATGGGCAATCGCTCTGCCGAGCGCAAACGCAAATCGCCCGGTTCACCCCGCAGCGCGCAGAATGACCGTGGCCTGGCTGGACAGGGTGCCGCCATTGCCGTGGGCCAGCGCGTGCCGGACACCGGGGATGGCGTTCGCCGCCTCGCCCCGCAACTGCCGCACCGCCTCCACCAGAGCGAGCAACCCATACATCCCCGGATGAGCGCAGGACAGCCCGCCGCCATTGGTGTTGACAGGCAGGCTACCGCCCGGCGCGATATGGCCATCGGCGACAAAGCGCCCGCCTTCCCCCTTGGGACAAAAGCCCAGATCCTCAAGGAACAGGATCGTGTTGATGGTGAAGGCATCATAGGTCTGCACCACGTCGATGTCCGCAGGCGAAAGACCGGCCATGGCATAAGCGCGCGCGCCGGATTCGCGTGCCGCCGTTATGGTGAGATCAGGCGCGGCGCTGATCTGGCTGTGCCAGGTCGCCGCCGCGCTGGCGAGGACGCTGACCGCCGGGCGGGCGGTATCGCGCGCGCGGTCGGCGCGGGTCATGACGAGCGCGGCTGCGCCATCGGTGACAAGGCAGCAATCGCGCACCCCCAGCGGGTCGGAAATCATGCGCGCCGCAAGGCAATCCTCGATCGTCAGGGGGCCGGTGGCGAAGGCTTCGGGATTGGTGTTGGCCCATGCCCGCGCGGCCACTGCAACCGCGGCAAGGTGTTCGCGCGTGGTGCCGAATTCGTGCATGTGCCGGGCCGCGGCAAGCGCGTAGGAACTGAGCGGAAACAGTGCGCGGTAGGGCGCTTCCCACTCGCTCGCCCGCGCGGCGGAGACCAGTTTGCCGCCCGCCCCGGTGCGCTGATTGGAGCCGTGGGCGATCACCGCGACATCGCAATATCCGGCATCGAGCGCGAGGGCAGCGGCAGCGACATGGCTCATGAAAGCCGAACCGCCGGTGCGGTTGTTGTCGGTATAGCGCGGCCGGATACCGAGCATTTCGGCAAGGCTCAGCCCGGACAGGAAATCATCGGGCGTGCACACGAACAGAGCGTCGACCTCGGCAAGCGTCAGGCCGGCGTCGGCCAGCGCCAGCCGGCTCGCCTGTGCGGCCATTTCCATCGATGTCCAGCCGGGGCACTCGCCCAGCCCGAAGGTGGCAGCGCCGACAATCGCGGTGCGCCCGACAGGGAATTGATCGGCCATCAGGTTCCTTTCATCACGGCGTCAGCCCCGCCATTGACGCTGTTGCCGCCACCGCTTAGCTGTCGCGGCATGACAGGCAAGACAATCCCGGGACCAGCCGCCACCTGGCGCGCCGCGCTTGGCGAGGGCCGTATGCTGTTGCAGCGCGATCCGGACAGCGGCCTTGCCATCTTTCCCCCGCGCCCTTGCGGCGATCAGCCCCCGGAATGGGTCGAGGCGTCGGGGGAAGGGCATGTCTATTCCGTCACCACTATCCGCCCGCGCCCGCCGGAACAGCCCTACAACGTAGTGCTGGTGGACCTCGCCGAAGGACCACGCATGATGGCCCGGGTTGAAGCCCCGCCGGAAACTGTAACCATCGGGATGGCGGTGCGCGCCCGCATCATCACTGAAAACGATGCGCCGCTGGTGGTGTTCGACCCAGCCTGAATAGCGCGCCCGCAGCGGCCTGCGGGGTGCAGCAAACCGATAGAAGTGATTGTATCCGCCATCCGGATCGACCCCTGTGCCCAGGCCGCAGACCCTGCCTGACACCCCCCGATTGCGCTGCCTTGCGCTCGGAAGAGCGCGCAGATCAAGAGCCATTCGGAGACAAGAAAAAGTCATTCGTGATTGTTTTATATTTTCGCGGTGCTAATGTCCACCTCACGCAAGGATGGACCTTAGAGCAATGGACGCAGCGGTAACCGAGGCAATCAAGCAAGGCATGGCGTACGAAGCCGCACGCAAGGCCCCGCCCGAAGGGTTTCCCGCCTTTGGCGACATTGCTGCGGGCCGTTATGTCGATCCGGCGTTTCTTGCGCTGGAACGCGACTGGATGTGGAAGCGGGCGTGGCTCTATGCCTGCCATGCCGACCAGATCCCCAAGCCCGGCAGCTGGGTGCTGGTCCGTCACACCGGATCGCCGATCATCGTGGTGCGCGAACTTGGCGGAGCCTTCCGTGCCTTCTACAACACCTGCCAGCATCGCGGCGCGCCGCTGGTGAAGGAGGACGAGGGCCAGTCGCGCGGCTTTGTCTGCGGTTATCACGGGTGGAGCTATACCCTCGACGGCAAGCTGACGGCGGTGCGCGACCGGCGTGATTTCGTCGATCTCGATTTCAGCTGTCGCAGCCTCAAACAGGTGCGGTGCGAAACGATCGGCAAGCTCATCTTCATCAACGAGGATACCGATGCCCAGCCGCTGATTGATCACCTCGGGCCGATGGTGCGCGAGCTAGATCAATATGCGCTGGACCGGCTGAGCTTCGTCGAGACCCGCAGTTACGACACGAAATGCAACGTCAAGGTGCTGATCGACGCCTTTCTTGAGGTCTATCACCTCAAGTCGATCCACGAATCGACCGTGGACCGCTTCCTCGATCATCGCGGCATGACCTTGAGCCTGTGGAAGAACGGCCATTCGCGGATGGTGACCCCCAACCGCCGTCCCGACTGGAAAGACCCCGGCACCATCGGCATGCCGCGCATCGAAAGCGTGACCGAAATCCCGCGCGACAACAATGTCAGTTACCACATCTTCCCGAACTTCGTGATGCCGCCGTCCGATTCCGGCATCCCGATGCTGCAGTTCTGGCCCACTTCGGATTCGAGCTGCCGGGTGGTGTCGACCTGGCTCGCCCCCGATTACGATCCCGCCGATCCCCATCCCAACTGGGAATCGCGCAAGAATAATTGGGAGCGTATTCTCTACGAAGATCTGCAATTCGGTCCGCAAATCCAGGAATCGATCGAATCGCCCGGATTTCAGACCATGCCGCTGAATTATCAGGAACGGCGCATCTATCATTGGCACGAGGAGCTGGATCGCAGGATCGGCCTGAATCGCGTGCCGGAAGGCCTGGCGGTGCGTCAGGTGCTCGAACCATGGGTTGAAGCATGAACCATCATTCCGCGTTGACGCAGGCCGCCGAAGATCGCCCCAAGTTCGGGTTCACGGCGGCAGAGTTGGCGAGTTTGCCGACGGTCTACCGCGAAGATCTGCTGGCGGGGCAAGTGATGCTGGTGTCGGGCGGCGGCAGCGGGATCGGCAAGGGCATCGCCTTCCTTGCCGCGCGGCTGGGCGCGCAGCTCGTGCTGTGCGGCCGGACCGAGGACAAGCTGGTCAGCACGGCCGACGCTATCGAGGATGCTACCGGGCGCCGCCCGATGCACATGGCCATGTCGATCCGCGACGAGGATGCGGTTGATCGCCTGTTCGATGCCGTCGAAGATCGCTTCGGCGGGATCGATCATCTGGTCAACAACGCTGGCGGCCAGTTCCCGCAGGATGCCGTCCACATGAGCCGCAAGGGCTGGCGGTCGGTGATCGATCTCAACCTCAACGGCACCTGGTGGATGATGCAGACTGCCGCGCAGCGGTGGCACCGGGCCGAACGGGGTGGGAGCATTGTGAACATCGTCGCCCATGTCGAACGCGGGATGCCGCAGGTGGCCCATACCTGCGCGGCGCGGGCGGGCGTGATCTATCTCAGCAAGACCGTGTCGACCGAATGGGCGCCGCTGGGAATCCGCGTCAATTGCGTGGCCCCCGGCGTGATCGAAAGCGAAGGCTTCCACGTCTATTCCGACGAGGCCCTGGCCCGGTTCCACGATGCCAACCCCATGAAACGGCGGGGCGATGTGTGGGATGTGGCGGAATCGGTGGTCTACCTGACAGCGGCCTCAGGCAAGTTCGTCACCGGCGAAACCATCGTGGTCGATGGCGGCATGGCGCAGATCGGGGTGGTGTGGCCCGGCGGGCGGCCCGATTACTTCGGCGGCGCGAAGCCCAACGGCATCTGAACGTTCAGCCGATCCCCAATTCCCGGCACAGGTCTTCACGCAGCCGGAACTTCTGGATCTTTGATGTCGACATCGGCCAGGTCTCGACGATCCGCACGTGGCGCGGCAGCTTGAAGCTGGCGATCGCGCCCCGGCAATGATCGATCAGCGCCTGCGCCTCCACGCTGGCCCCAGCGTTCAGTTCGACGAAGGCGGCGGGCACTTCGACATAGCGGTCATCGGGGATGCCGACGATCTGCGCCAGCTTCACCGCCGGGTGGCTTTGCAGCGCGGCTTCGATCTCGGCGGCGGCGACATTCTCGCCCCCGACCTTGAGCATGTCCTTGGTCCGGCCGTGGAACATGATCTGTCCGTGTTCGTCGATCGAACCGATGTCGCCGGTGTGGAGCCAGCCGTCGCGGATTGAATCGGCGGTCTTTTCCGGGGCGTTGTAATAGCCCGCCAGCATGTTGGGGCCGCGCGCGCAGATCTCGCCGCGTTCGCCTGCCGCGCACGGCCGGCCTGTTTCGGGGTCGCGGACCTCGACCTCCCATTCGTCCAGCGGCACGCCGAGCCGGGTGGTTCGCTGCTGGAAGCTGTCTTCCACCCGGCTGGTGCAGATCGTGCCCGCGCCTTCGGTGAGGCCATAGGTGCCGACATGGACGATATTGGGCGTGGCGGCGACCATGGCGTCCTTGATCCACGCGGGCTGCACCCCGAAATTGCTGTTCATCAGCCGCATCTGCGACAGATCGGTGCCGGGGAAATCGGGGTGGCTGATAAGGTCGCTCATGATCGTTACGAAGGCGGGGTAGGCGATGGTCGCCCGCTCGCGTTCCAGCATCGCCAGCGCCACGCCCGCATCGAAATTGGGAATGGTCAGATAGGCCCCGCCCGCATCGAGGATCATCGTCATCGGCAGGATGCCCGCGATGTGGAAGATCGGCAGCGGCGACCACACCCGGTCGTCGGCAGTGACAAGATAGCGCCGGCCAAGGCTGCGGCTGTTGCCGACCATCGCCCGGTGACGGATCATGCAGCCCTTGGGATTGGCGGTGGTGCCCGAAGTGTAGAGGATCAGCGCCAGATCCTGCGGCGCGACCCGGTCGATCCGGGCTTCGACCGCGTCCGGCGCAACCGCCTCGCCCAGCGCCAGCGCGCGCCCCGCATCGAGGAGATAGGGCGCGCACGGGCTTTCGAGGCAGATGACCTGTCGCAAGCGCGGCGCGCCTGACAGGGCCAGCGCCTGCGGGTCCGCCGCCTCGGGCAGTTCGGGCAGGGCGGTCAGCAGACGCTGCGAGAAATCGAGGGAATCGGCGACGCGGCCGGTGGTCACCAGACACACCAGATCGGCGTCACGCACCAGATAGGCAAGCTCACCCGGCTGATAACGCGCGTTGACCGGCACGGCGACCGCGCCCGCCATCATCGCGCCGAACATCACGGTCACGAATTCGGGGCAGGTGGTCAGGAGGATGCCGACATGCTCCCCCGGCTGCACGCCCAGGGCGATGAAGCTGCGCGCCCAACGCTGGGAGGCTTCGTAAAGGCTGGCGTGGGTATAGCGGCGATCGGGAAACACCAGCGCATCGGCATGGCCATGCTGGCGGGCGCTGCCCCGCAGCATCGCGCCCATGGTGAAGATCGCTTCGGGCGCGTGACCCCTGCCCGCATCGCGCTGATCGTGCACACCGGCGGCCGCTGACATCCCTGCTCTCCATATCCTTGCCGGGTCTTGTGCCCGGGCCTACAAAAAAGCAGTCATGACTGTTTTTTGCAAGGGTAATTGCGGCCTCGTCAGCCCAGTTCGCGGATCAGTGTGGCCGGGTCGCCGTCCCACTCTTCCGCCGCGCGCCTGACGGCTGCGAAGAAACGCTGGATGGTGGGTTTGTCCTCAAGGATTTCGACCATGTGGCCGATGCTCGCGGTGCAATCGACATAGGCGAAGCGCACATCGCCGAACTCACCCTCGGCCGCGACCGCGCAGCCTTGTTCGGCATAGGCGGCGAGCGCGGCGGGATAATCGGCGACGATGATCGCGACATGATGCATCGCCGCGGTCCCGCGCGGCACGGTGTCGCGGTAGCAGGAGGGGGTGTCGTCGTGCTGCTCGACCAGCTCGATCTGCACCGGGCCGGCCTGCGCGATGGCGGTCGAAAAGTCGGTCACCTGCGGCCTGCCGCGATAGAGCGGATTGCCGATCGCAATGTGCCGGTTGACGAGGAACGGCCCAACCCCCGTGGTCCGGTGCCAGGCCCGCGCGGCGGCTTCGAGATCGTCGACCACCCAGGCGCACTGGATGATCTGGCGGCGGTCGGCGATCATGGCGAGCCTTCCTGCTGGGCCGCCACCCAATCGGCATGGCGGCGGTGATGATCGGGATCGATCAGGATGAACAGTCCGCTGGCCTCGGCCAGCACGGCGTCATTGGCGGCAAGGCACAGCGATCCGGCGGTGCGGATCTTGCGCCCCTCCTGCGAAAGCCACCGCGCCCGCCCGATCAGCGGCTGACCGATCGGCACCGGGCGGCGATAGTCGATCGAAAGGTTGGCCGTGACCACCTGCGCGGCATATTCGACAGCCAGCTGGCCCAGCAGCTCATCAAGCACCGCCGCCACCCAGCCGCCATGGGCAACTCCGGGGCCGCCTTCGTGATCGGCTCCGCATGACAGATCGACCTGCATCGCACGCTCCGCATCGTCGAGGCACAGCCGGTTCACCCCGTAGACACAGCCGCGCCCGCTGCCCGCGCACATATGGCATAGGCGGTCGCCCTCACGCACCCGGATACGCTCGGCGCCCGTCACCGGCTTGCCCTCATGGCGCGGGCGCGGCATGGAACGGGGTGGCGATCCCGCGCAACGGAGCGAGACAAACGATGCGTCCCCCCCGCAAATTCGAAGACCTGATCGTGGGCGAGGAGCGGGTTTCCGCGCCCTGCGAGGTTACGCGCGAGGAGATCATTGATTTCGCCCGCCGCTATGATCCGCAGTGGTTCCATGTCGATCCTTCCGCCGCGACCGATTCCCATTTCGGCGAGGTCGTCGCAAGCGGCATCCATATCCTCGCGCTGTGGCGCCAGATGGACCACGCGATGAACGGCGACATCGACTTTGTGTGCGGGGTGGGCTGGGACGAGGTGCGCATGAGGCGCGCGGTGCGCGGCGGAGACCGGCTGACGGCGTGGTCGCGGATCGCGGTTCTCACCCCGTCGGACAGCGGCAAGCCGCGCGGCACCGCGATCACCGATTATGCCGTCCGCAATCAGCATGGCGAGGATGTTATCACCTTTCGCAGCATCAATCTGGTCTATTCCCGCGCGGCCTTCAGCAGCTGAGCGAAATCGCGGGCTATCGCCCGGGCCTGTTCGGCGGCAGCGGCGACCGTCTGCTGCACCTCATCCTCCGGCCCATAGGTCGGCGCAACCCTCAGGCTGCGGATGTCCGTCACCCCGATGAAGCCCAGCCAGCGTTCGAGATAGGCCAGCTGATGATCGAGGGCCGCCAATGGCCCGCCCGGCACAATATCCATCGCGCTCGCGGCAATAATCATCGCCGGGCGGCCCGCAGCATGGCCGACCACAGCGCCCGAGGAATCATTGGCGAAGGCAACGCCGGGCTGCGTGACGCAGTCGATATAGTGCTTCAAGGGATAGGGGATGCCGAAGTTCCACATCGGGGTGGCGATCAGAAAGGCGTCATGGGCAAGGAAGTGCTGCCCCACCGCGTCGATCCGGTCCCATTCCTGCGTGATGGCGGGATCGACCGCTTGCCCTACGATCCGGGCATAGCGCCCTTCGATCATGCCGGGGCCGAGCTGCGGCAGGGTTTCGGCAAACAGATCAATCCGCGTGACTGTGATCGGCACCGCTGCCGCCAGCGCCGCCAACCACGCCTCTGCCACCGGGCGCGAACGGGATCGCTCACCCCGCGGGCTGGCGTCGAGACGGAGGAGCCTAACCGGCATCAAGCCGCCGTTCGCAATCGACCATCACTTGATCGCCCACCACTTCACAATGAAACGCCTTGATCGGCTTGTCGGTCAGCTTGCCGGAAGGCTTGCCGTCGCGCAGATCGAACCGCAGCCCGTGGAGCGGGCAGAAGATGTGGATGCCCCGGACGCGGCCCTCATCGAGCTTGGCATAGGCGTGGCTGCACATATTCTCGACCGCGTGGAGCCCGGCGGCAGTGCGGACGATCAGCACTTCGACATCGCCGACCATCGCCGTCCGGCACCCGCCAGCAGGCACATCGGCCGCCGCCATAACCGGGACCAGCGCCACCGCCTGTCAGCGCCGCTGATCGAAGCGCCGACCCACCATCGCAGCGGCGATGTTGGTCTTCTGAATGTCGATCGCTCCGCCCGCGATGCCCCAGCCCCAGGCGTCACGCAAGCGGCGCTCCATGGGAAAGTCGCGGCTGTAGCCATAAGCGCCCATCAGTTGCACGGCATCGCCCGTCACTTCGCGCGCGATGGAATTGGCAAAGCACTTGGCAACCGAACTGTCCTGCACCGACGGCAGGCCATCCTGCGCATTGGCCGCAGCCCGCCAGATCAGCAGGCGCGCGGCATCGACCTTCATCTGCATTTCGGCGAGCTTCAATTGCACCGCCTGAAACTCGACGATGGCCTTGCCGAACTGCTTGCGTTCCTGAACATAGTCCAAGATGTCCTCAAGCGCGCCCGAGGCCTGCGCCATCGACATCGTGGCATTGCCGCAGCGTTCCAGATCGAAGGCCTCCATCAGCTTGCGGAAGCCCCCGGCGGGAACCACGATGTTCTCAAGCGGCACCTCGCAATCGTCGAAGTTGAGATCGGACGACGGGATGCCCCGGAAGCCCATCAGCTGTTCGTTGGGGCCGAAGCTAAGGCCGGGCGCGTCCTTTTCGACCAGCACCGCGCCGATGCCCTTGGCACCGGGATCGTCGGACAGGCGGCAATAGACGAGGTAGGCATCGGCATGGCCGCCGCCCGAACACCACCGCTTGGTTCCGTTCAGCACGACCTTGTCGTTATGCACCACGCCGCGGGTTTTGAGATCGGTCAGGGCGGAACCAGCGTCAGGCTCCGACATGGAAACGGCGATCACCATCTCGCCCCGGCACACCGCCGGGACGATCCGTTCCGCCAGCGCGGGCGCGGCGAAATGCTCGATGGCGCGCACCGGGCCGACGCAGCTTTCGAAGATCGGGAAAGCGACGGCGGAGGAAATCTTGGCGAATTCCTCCAGCACGATCAGCGCCTCAAGATTGCCGAGGCCCAGCCCGCCGAGCCGTTCAGGCACATTGATGCCCAGGAAGCCCATCTGCGCATAGCGGTGGATCAGATCATGCGGCGGCGGGGCGTTCTCGATTTCGAGACGCTGGGCCAGCGCGGGCAATTCGGCGCGGGCAAACTCGCGCGCGCTGGCTTGCAGCTGGCGCTGCTCGTCGGTCATTTGGAAATGCATGGATTACTGTGCTTTCTCGAACACCATCAGAATATTGCCGGGCATGTGGTAATAGAGGCCATAGCCCGAATTGACGACAACGTGGCGCCCGTAAACCGCCGCGCCCGGCCCGCTCATCGAGCCGCCCGCGGCATCCTTGCCCGAAAGCGTGCGCACCGGCTTGGTCGTGTCGACCGACCACAGCACCTTGCCCGTATCGCGGCTGTAGGCGCGCAGCCTTCCATCGAGGTGGCCCACGATCACGCCGCCGGGAATGGCGGTGACGGCGGCTGAAACGCCGCGGTCGCAATAGGGGCGGCCGTTGCACTGGTCGATCGCCACCCGGCGCCACAGGAACCGCCCACTCGCCGCGTCGATGGCGTGGATGCCCGCGCCGGAATTGGCCGCATCATATTTGCGCCCGTCGCGCGTGTCGGCCATGTCGACCACGGGCACGTAAACCGTGGTGCCTTCCGCCGCCATGCCGAAATGGGTGCCGCCCTGCGTGCCGCCGTGGCCGACCCGCTGGCTCCACACGACCTTGCCGTCCTTGGGATCGATCCCGTAGGTCATCCCCGATTTCTGGGAGACGACGATCATGTCCCGGTCACCGCCCAGCGGGATCAGCAGGGCCGAAGCGGACAGATCGTAATCCGGGCCGTCCTCGACCGGGCAATTGTCGTTCCCCACCATGCAGCCGACGTTCCAGGCGTCCTTGGCGGTCAACTGGCGCTGCCACACCCGCTTGCCGGTGCGCGCGTCGACAGCGATCAGCGCATCGCTGTTGCCATCGGCGGGGGAGGAGTAATTCTCCCCCGAGCCGAAATACACCCGCCCGCGCTTGGCATCATAGGTGGGGCTTCCCCACACCGGAGCCCCGGACGGGCCAAAGCTGGGCGTGCCCGCCTTGGTGCGGGCCTGCGGCTTGGGCGCTTCGGGGATGGTATAGGCCTTCCACTTCTGCTTGCCCGTGGCCGGATCGATCGCCACCACCGCCCCGCGGAAGGTGCAGCAGGCATAGGCGGGATCGGCCGCCGAGGTCACTTCGAGCGAGGATACAGGCACGAACAGCGTGCCCCCGCCCAACGTGGGCGCGCCGGTGATCGTGGCGTTGGGATGATCGTCGAGCTTGCGGCGCCACACCTCACGCCCCGTCATCGCATCGAGCGCATAGGCACGGCCCAGCACGTCGCCGAAATAGAGCCGCTTGCTATCGGCATCGACAACGATCGCGGTGCGCACTTCGGCCGAAGCGCGGAAGGTCCACTTGGCGCAGCCGGTATCCAGATCGAAGGCGTAGACCTGACCGTTCTGGCTGCCGACAAAGACGGTGTTCCAGCCGACCGCCGCCTGGCTGCGGGCGCGGTTGGAGGCCGGATATTCAAACGCCCACTTCAACCGCAGCCCGGGCGTGTCGGCGGCGGTGAGCCCGCCAACCGACGCAGGCACGAAGCGGCGATTGTCGTGCCCCCAGCCGACCTTGGCAGGGGCGGCCCCTGCAAAAGCAGCCGCATCGCCGCTGCACGAGGGCGGAGGCGCTGGCGGCTTGTAATCCGCCAGCTTGGTGCGGGTCAGATATTCCGCAACCTCCACCCGCTGCTGCGCGCTGAGGCTGGCGGCCTGCTGCGCCATGATGCCGCCGTTCATCGCCCCGAGGATCGCATCGGGCGCCAGCATTTCCAGCCACACCACCGCCGGTGCCTTGGGGACGCCGCCGGAGTGGCAGCTCAGGCAGTTCTCTTCAAACAGGCCCTTGCCCGGATGGGTGGCGACGTCGATGCCTTCTCCGGAGCGGCTGACAAGCTCGTCGACCGAACTGATCCGCTGCGCCTCATTGGAAGGCTGCGCCTCGCCGCCAGCACCCGCCGGGTCCACCACGCTGCACCCGGAGGCGAGCGCCGCGGCAACCAGCAGCAATCCTGCCCAGAGCCCTGTCTTCATTGGCCGAAACGCACTCCCAGTTCGAGCCCGTAGAACTCGGGCGCGCCAAACTGGCTGTTGGCCCAAAGCCCGCCGACCACCTGCGAAGCGGTGCGATACCGCTTGTCAGTCAGGTTGCGCCCCAGCAGTCGCAGGTAATACTTGTCGTCCTCTTCGGCGAAGGTGAGCGACGCGTTGACCAGCGTGCGGGCGTTGAGGAAGGTGTTCTCATCCGGGCTGGTGATCGACTGCGTGAACAGGTTTTCCGCCTCGTAGTTCACGTTGCCGTTCAGCACCACCTTATGCCGGCCCACCGGAATGGTGTAGGTCGCATCAATCGCCCACGACCAGTCGGGAAGGCGATCCAGCGGCGCGGTCGACAGGTCGTATCCCGCCGGAATCGGCGTGACAAACTCGTCGTACTCGCCGTCCTGATGGCCGAGCGTGCCGCGCAGTATCAAATCGTCGACCGGAATGAAGGTCACTTCGGCTTCGATCCCCTGCACCGTAGCGGATGCGGCGTTGAAGAAGCGGGTGACCTGGCTGGGCTGCCCGCCGACCGTAATCGGCACCACGATCTGCTTTTGCAGGTCGCTGTATTCGACATAGAAGCCGGTCAGGTTGAACCGCAGGCGGTTGTCGAAGGCCTGGGTCTTGACCCCGATTTCATAGCTGTCCGCACGCTCGGGCCGGGTGGCCGCGGCGGCTTCGGCGAAGGCTTCGAGATCTTGGGTGAAGTCTTCGTTGAGGAACGGCGAGAAGCTGCCGATCTGATCATTGAAACCGCCCGCCTTGAACCCGCGCGAATAGGTCGCGTAGGTGAAGACATCAGGCGTGGCCTGCCAGCTGAGGCTGGCCCGCCAGGTCGGCTCGGAATCGCGCAGGTTGACCCGGATCACATTGGCCGGAAAGTCGAAGACATTGGCGTCCAGCGCCTCGCGGAGCTGGATCGAGGTGTCGACGCCGCCGCCAAGCTGCGGGATAAACGCCTGCTGCCGGCCGAACCACGTCTTGCGCTCCCACGTGTAACGACCACCTGCGGTGAAGGTCAGTTCCGGCGTGATCTTGAACGTGCCTTCGGCGAACACGGCAGTCGATTGCGCGTTTTGCGCATTGCAGAGAATGTAGGGCGTATCATTCCACGCGCCGAACGGCGATGCCGGGCCGACGAGATCGAGGAAACCCAGCAGCTGCGCCACGCAGAAGCTGGTCTTGTCGTTCTGGTAAAAACCGCCCGCGACGAAATCGAACGAACCGCCAAGGTCAGAGGCAAACCGCACCTCCTGCTGCCAGGTCCGGCGATCATCCGAACGATTGGCATCGAACAGCGACAGCACTTCGCCATCGGGCGCGATCGGGGCCTGGCCGGTGTAGGTGTTGGGGAGCCGCGAATCCTGCCAGCGAATGCCGCTGACCGAAGTAAGCGTGCCGAACCCGGTATCCCAGTTCATGTTGAGATAGAGCCCGTCCACATCGATGCGCTGTCCGGTGCCCATCTCGATCAGGCCGTCCTGCCGATTGGTCACCGCCGCATTGTCTAGCGGATCGCTGTTGCGGTTGGCGGTCGAGCCGACATTGAGGTTGTTGAACAGGAAGCTCTCATCGTCCGGCGTCTCGTTCACCGTGGGGATCGAATCCGAACGATCGCGCAGGTATTCATAGGTCAGCAGCGCGTTGAAATTCGCGCTGGGTTCCCACAGCAGTTTCACGCGGCCATTCCAGACGTCGACCCCGCCGAGCCGCTCACCACCGCCGCAGCCTTCCTGTCCGGCAAACTTCGATGGCACAAACGCCACCACCGGGCCAAAACAGGCGCCGTTACGATAAAAACCATCGGACTGCTGGCTGCCGATCACTGCGCGCAGCGCGAGGGTCGAGGAAATCGGCACGTTGACCGCGCCCTGCGCCTCGACCGTGCCGAAATCCCCGATCAGCGTGCGCCCCTGCACCTCCAGCCCATCGAGCTGCGGCCGCCGGGTGCGCACCGTGACCGCGCCGCCGGTGGTGTTCTTGCCGAACAGAGTGCCCTGCGGCCCGCGCAGCACTTCGACCTGTTCGATATCGAACACGTCGAGCAGCTGGGTCTGCACGCTCGGCACAACGAAATCGTCGACGAGCACCGCGACCGGCGGCTCGAAATAGACGATGATGTTGTTCTGGCCCACGCCGCGGATCGAGAAGGAGGCGGCGTTGAACCCGGTGATCGTCGCGGCCGAGAAGTTCGGAACGAAGCTCGCCAGATCGCCAATGTTGCGCGGACTGGCCTGCTGGATGATCGACGAATCAACCGCCGACACGGCGATCGGGGTCCGCTGCAACGACGTCTCGCGCCGGGTCGCGGTGACGATGATGTCGCTGACGCCCTGCGAGCTTTCCGCCTCGACCGGTTCTGCGGTCTCCTGCGCGAAGGCAGGTGCGGAAAAAGTGGACATGCCGACCGCTGCAAGCGCGATTGCCGACACGGATTTCAGGTGCACGTGAATGGCCATTTGATAACCTCTCCTTCACGGGCTTCCGGTGTTGTACCCGGATTGCTTCATGCTTTAGCCCCGCCAAGGTGCTGCCACAGGTTCACAAGACAAGCAATCATGTTTGTTTTTTTTCTACGTCATGCTAGCATTTCTGCATCACCTGCATATCGCCCCGACACAGCCTTGGGAGAGGTTCGATGGAGTTTGATTTTCGTAACTGGAAGATTCACGTGGGCACGCCCCACCCGTTCAACGACGAGGTGCCGCGCCCGGATAACGGGCACACCCGCCCGGACCCGTCGCGTTACTATGATCCGCGGTTCTGGCGTGATGAGTGGAACAAGATGTTCACGCAGACATGGCTGCTGGCGGGCGTGGTCAGCGACATCCCTGAACCGGGCGATTTCCTGCGGTTCGATATCGGCAGCGAATCGTTCATCGTCGTCCGCGACGAGGACGGCACGATCAAGGCGCATTACAACGTCTGCCCCCATCGTGGCAGCCAGATCGCGCTCGACGATTTCGGGTCGGTCGGCCAGTTCGTCTGTCCGTTCCACAGCTGGCGCTTCAATCTTGATGGCAGCAACGCCAAGGTCACCGACGCGGAGACGTTCCACCCGGACGTGCTGTGCCACGGGACCGACCTAGCCAGCGTGCGGTGCGAGACGCTGGCGGGGCTGATCTTCATTTCGATGAATGCAGATGTGATGCCGCTGGCCGACTATCTCGGCGTGGTCGGGGAGCACCTTGCGCTCTACAAGATCGACGCAATGAACGTCGTGCAGCACAAGCGTTCGGACTGGGCATCCAACTGGAAGGGCGGGGTCGATGCCTTTTACGAGATCTACCACCTCCACAGCGTCCACCCGCAGACGCAAGGGGTGATGGATGATCGCACGCAGATTGATCTTTACCCCAACGGCATGAGCCGCCAGTTCGTGCCCTTCGGCCAGCCGAGCCCGCGCTTCCCCGATCAGGAATCGGTCAATGCCGGGATCCGGATGATGCTGAACGACGCCGGGATCGATCCCGACAGCTTCACCGGCACCGCGCAGGAAAGCCGCGCCGCGATCCAGCAGGCCAAGCGTCGCCGCTCGGACGAACATGGGCTGGGATACGAACGCTTCAGCGACACGCAGCTATCGGATTCGACCATCTATGGCCTGTTCCCCAACGTGCAGATCGGCTGCCACCCCGAAGCGGTGTTCATCCACCGCTTCCTGCCGCACGCCACCGACCCCGAACAGTTCACCTACGATACGATGATCCTGTTCAAGCATGAGGACATCCCCGGCTACGGCGCGCCGGCGTGGATGGGTCTGGCCGAGGGCGTCGACACGTCAGGGCTGGTCCGTCCCGATGTCGTTCACGTGCCGTTGGGCCAGCCGCCGGAGCTGGGCGAGGTGCTGGATCAGGACAGCGAATTGCTGCCGATCGTCCAGATCGGATCACGCTCGCGCGGGTTCCGGGGCCCGCTGTGGAGCGAGCAGGAGGCACGCCTGCGCCATTTCCATGTCGAGCTTGATCGCTATCTCACCGGAGCAAAGCACGGGGGGCGCGGCTGATGCCCTATTCCTTCCTGTCGCGCTTCCGGATCAAGCCGGAGAAGGAAGCGCAGTTCCTCACGCTGGTGCCCCAGCTTGAAGCGATCAGCCAGCGCGAGCCATGGACGCTCGCCTACAAGTTCTACCGGCTGGACGACCCCGGCATGTTCGCGGTCTACGAGAGCTTCACCGACGAAAGCGCCGATGCCAAGCATCAGCAGAACCCCGAAAGCGCCGGCGTGATCGCTGCCATGATCGAGTGCATCGACGGCAGCTATACGCGCGAATATCTGCGCGATCTGCCCTGACCGGCATCAGAGGAGTTACGCCATGTCGACCCCCGGCAAATCCTTCATCGCCACCCTGCGCGTGAAGCCCGAGCGGCGCGCGGATTTCATCGCCTATCAGACCGAGCTGAAAAGCCTCGTCCACACCCATGAACCCGATGCCTGGGTGTATGAACTGCTCCAGTCGGAGGAGGACGAGAACCTGTTCCAGTGTGTTGCGACCTTCAAGGACGAGACCGCCTTCGACCATCACATGCACATCGACTTTCACGATCGGCTGGTGCCGCCGATCATCGCGTGCTTGGCCGAAGACATGCAACTGAGCTTCTTCAAGTCACATCACTGAGCCCGAGTCAGAGCGTCTCGGGCGCTTCGATCCACTGCGCCAGCGCCGCGAGGAAGCGCGCGCCATCGGCACCGTCGATGGCGCGGTGATCGCAGCTTAGCGACAGGTGCAGCACCGGGACGATGCGGATCGCCCCGCCATCCTCGATCGGCTCGGGCCGGGCCGCGCCCACCGCAAGGATCGCGCCCTGCGGCGGGTTGATGATCGCATCGAACTGCTCGACCCCGAACATGCCGAGATTGGACAGGCTGAAACTGCCGCCCGAAAATTCGTGCAGCTCCAGCTTCCCCGCCCGCGCGCGGCGGGCAAGATCGGCGCTGCGGGCGGCGATTTCGGCAACAGTCAGCGTGTCGGCGGCGGTCACGATTGGCGTAATCAGCCCGCGCGGGGTGGCAACTGCAAGCGCGATATCGGCATGGGGGAAGCGATGCACGGCCGTGCCGTGAACCTGGATGTTGACCTCGGGCACCTCCATCAGCGCCAGCGCGGCCGCCCGCACGAGATAGTCGTTGATGCTGGCGATCTTGCCGTCGCTCTCGCGCCGCGCGATCAGCCGATCGGCCCGCACGCGGCGGCGCAGGTAGAAGTGCGGGATGGTCTGCTTGGCCTCGGTCAGCCGCGCGGCGATGGTGCGGCGCATGGAGGACATGGGCAGAATTTCGACCTCGCCCGATTCCGCCTGCGATACCGGGACGACGGGCGGCGGCGCAGCGGCGGCGGCAGCAATCAGCGCGAGCACATCGGCCTTGCAGATGCGCCCTTTGGCCCCGGTGCCGGTCACTCCGGCCAGATCGATCCCGTTCAGCACCGCCAGCCGCCGCGCGAGGGGGGAGGCGAAGGCCTGCTCCTGCCCGGGCGCATCAATCGGCCCCTTCAGCGGCGGAGCGGCATTGCCGCGCAGGGCGAGGTCGACATCCTGCGCCGTGATCCGCCCGCCGCGCCCCGAAGCGCGCACACGGCCGATGTCGATCCCCGCCGCTTCGATCTTGCGGCGCGCGGCGGAGCTGATGGCGATGTCATCGGGAATGGCGACGACCGGCGGCGGCGGCGGCGGCGGTGCGGGTTGAGGCGGCGGCGCAGGATCAACGCCCGCGCTGGCCTCCACCCCCGGCATGGCGGTGTCGGCCGCCTTGAACCCGGCAACGAAGCGGTCAATCTCGTCCTCGGGCGTGGCCGGATCGCCGAGCACCGCCAGCAGCGCGCCCACCGGCAGGGTTTCGCCCGCCGCAGCGACAAGCCGGACAAAGCAGCCTTCGGCTTCCGCTTCGACCTCGTTGGTGATCTTGTCGGTCTCGATCAGGGTCAGCACCGTGCCGCGCGCGAAGGGCTCACGCGGGGCGACCATCCATTCGGCGATGGTGCCCTCGGCCATCTCGATGCCCCACTTGGGCATGGTGAATGCCTTTAGCGCCATGTCGTCAGCCCCACCGCAAGGTATCGGATACCGCCGCCGCGATCTGATCGGGCGAAGGCAGCCAGGCCCGCTCCAGCTCACGCGAGAACGGGATCGGCGTGTGCGGGGCGGTGACCATCCGGGGCGGGGCCTTGAGGCTGGAGAACGCGCGCTCGGCGACGATTGCCGCCACATCGGCCGCCATCGAACAGCGCGGCGGGCTTTCATCCACCACCACCAGCCGCCCGGTGGTCTCCACGCTGTCTAGGATCGCCTCCTCATCGAGCGGCGACGTGGTGCGCGGGTCGATGATGTCGCACCCGACCCCCTGCGCCGCGAGGCCATCGGCGGCCTTTTCCGCAAAGCTCACCATGCGGCCAAAGGCGACAATCGTCACGTCGCCGCCTTCCCGCACCATGCGGGCATGGCCGAAGGGGATGCGATGTTCGCCTTCGGGCACTTCGCCCTTCTTGCCGAACAGCGCCTTGTGTTCGAAGAACATCACCGGGTCGTCGCCGCGCAGCGCCTCGGTCATCAGGCCCTTGGCATCGGCCGGGGTGGTGGGCAGCGCGACCTTCAACCCGGGGACGGCGGTGAGCAGGTTGTAGAACGCCTGGCTGTGCTGTGCGGCAGCGTTCATGCCCGCGCCATAGATCAGGCGCACCACCACCGGGCAGCGGGTGTTGCCGCCGAACATGTACCGGAACTTGGCGATCTGGTTGATGAGCTGATCGGCGCAGACCCCGATGAAATCCGCGAACATCAGCTCGGCCACCGGGCGCTTGCCCGCGAGCGCAGCGCCCGCCGCCGCGCCGACGATGGCGCTTTCGGAAATCGGCGTGTCGATCACCCGGTCCGGGCCGAAGCGGCCGATCAGCCCGCCCGTCGTCCCCCAGATGCCGCCGATCGCCTCCTGCCCGCCCGCCGTGCCCGCGCCGCCAGCAACGTCCTCGCCCAGCACGAAGATATCGGGATCGCGCTCCATTTCGGCGAACAGCGTCTGGTTGATCGCCTCGCGGATGGTCATCACAGGCATGCGCACGCTCCTCAATATTCGGCGTAAACGTCTTCGAGGACGTGTTCGGGCAGTGACAGGGGGGCAGACCGCGCCTCGCTGACGGCACGCGCGATCAGCGCGGCAACTTCGCCGTCGATGGCGTCAAGGGCTTCGCTGTCATCCAGACCGGCAGCAGGCGCGTTCTGGCGGAAGATGACGAGGGCATCGCGTTCTGCGCGGATGCGGTCAATCTCGCCCTTGCCGCGATAGCGTTGCGGATCGCCTTCGAAGTGGCCGTAGAACCGTTCGGTATCCAGTTCGATGGCGGCCGGGCCGCCGCCGCCGCGCACGTGATCGAGCAGGCCGGCCATCGCGTCATAGGTGGAGAAGAAATCGCACCCGTCCGCGCGCCAGACCTTCATCCCGAAGGCTTCGGCCCGGCTGGCGATGTCGCGCGCCGTGCCCACCGCGTAATCGACGCCGGTGTGTTCGGAATAGTGGTTGTTCTCGAACACGAAGATGGCTGGCACCTTGAGCACCACGGCCATATTCATCGCCTCGAAGGTGGTGCCCTGGTTGCACGCCCCGTCACCCGAAAAGGCGATGGCGACCTTGCCCTTCCCGTCGAGCTTTGCGGCAATCGCGGCACCCACCGCTTGCGGCGCGCCTGCGCCGACGATGCCGTTCGCCCCCAGCATGCCGATCGACGTGTCGGCGATATGCATCGAGCCCCCGCGCCCCTTGCACAGGCCATCGCGGCGGCCGTAGATTTCCTTCATCATGCCGATGACGTCGCAGCCCTTGGCGATGCAATGCCCGTGGCCACGGTGGGTGGAGACGATCATGTCGTCATCGTCAAGATGCTCGCACACGCCGACCGCTGCGGCTTCCTGCCCGCAATAAAGGTGCGTGAAGCCGGGAATTTCGCCGGTGGTGATTTCGTCGTGCAGCCGTTCCTCGAACTGCCGGATTGTCGCCATGCGCCGATAGGCGCGCAGCAGCGCGTCGCGCGACAATTGCATCAGATGTCCCCTTCGGTGGGGCCGTTGTGGCCGTAGATATATTGGCTGATGACATGGTGGAAATGCCGCAGCCGCAATTCCTGATTGCCCAGCCACAGCCCCTGAAACGCGCTCGACTGCATACCGCGCTGCACGGTCGGCAGGTTGTAGGCGTCCTGATCGAGCACCTGCCCGATAGTCTTGTCGCCGTGGCGGAAATGCTGGTGACGGGGACGCTCGGGCCATTCCTCGCCTTCGGGCACCAGTTCGAACATCCAGATGTCGTAAAGCATCTTGTTGGGATCGGTGGCATGGGGCCGCTGCCGGAACAGCATCAGATCGTCCGCGTGGGTGTTCAGCGTCACATTCGGGAAGATCATGTAGTGGTAATCGTCGGTCAGCTGATCGTCGTTGAGCGCGGAATAATCCTTGCCCTGCGCCGCGCCATGCTCGCGCTTGTGGATCTGCACCGCGCGGCGGATATCGCCAATGCTGCCTTCCCAGTCGGCCGGGTCCATGCCCGCCTGCACCATGATTTCGGCGATGGCAGGCGGAATCTGGCTCGGCAGGCTCACGCGGGGGCTGACTGTGGCGAAGGGGATCAGGTAGCGGTTGTGCCGCTCGTAACAGTCGATCTGGATGTTGACGTCATCGAGATACCACTTGAGCTGCGGGTGGATGCCCTGGACATGATAGCTTTCGTTGAAGGCATCGACGCTGGCCTTCCAGTTGCAGTCCCATTCAACCGTGATGTCGCGCGTCCACGCCATCCGCTCGAAATGATAGGGGGCGAGATGTTCGTGGACAGGCGCGAGATAGTCTTCCAGCGGTTCGGCATCGGGGTTCATGCTGAACCACACGAAGCTGCCCCACTCGGCGACCTTCAGCTCGGGAATGCGGCCCGCAGGCGGCGCGCCCTGCGGGAAGGTATCGAGATCGGGAATGTGGGTGATCTTGCCGGACCAATCGTAGGTCCAGTGGTGATACATGCACCGGAACAGTTCGGGCGCTTCGCCGATCCCTTCGGGCCGCAGCTTGTTGCCGCGGTGCAGGCAGACGTTGTAGAACCCGCGCAAGCCGCCGTCCTGCTGGCGCACGATGATCACCGATTCCTTGCCGATATCGGTGCAGATATATTGGCCGGGTTCCGCAATATCATCGCTGCGACCGGCGAGCAGCCACACCTTGGTCCAGACCCGCTCCCACTCCAGCCGCATGAACGCTTCGGAGGTGTAGCGTTCGGCCGGGATCAGGTCATGGCCAAGATCGGGATCGACAGCCTTCTCCGCCGGCGTCCCTTCGGGCCAGTCTGCGGGATTGACCCGGATCACATCGACATGGCGCTTCACGTCCATCGCGGCCGCACCCCGATCAGAAATGCGTGCGGTTGGTGTAGCCGCCGTCGACGACCAGGTGCGATCCGTTGCACCAGCTTGCCGCGGGGCTGGCGAGGAAGGCGATGGCGCGGGCGATTTCGTCAGGCTTGCCGAAGCGGCCCATCGGCTGTTGGCGCAGGATGGAGGTGTAGAACTTCTCCATCGTGCCCTTGATCATCTCCCAGTTGCCACCTTCAAATTCGATCGGCCCGGGGGAGACCACGTTGACCCTGACATTGTCCTTGCCGTGGGCAAGGGCGAGCTGCTTGCCCCAGGTAATCAGCGAAGTCTTGAGCGCGTTGTAGGGCTGTGGGCCGCCCATCGCTTCCAGCGCGGAGGTGGTGGCGATCAGCACGATGGACCCCTCACCCCGCTCGATCATGCCGGGCAGCAGCGCCTCGACCGCGCGGGCCGGACCCATTACGTCCACTTCAAAGGCACGCTGCCAGTATTTCTCGCTGCCGATCCCGCCGCCAGCCGAAGTGATGGGCACGAGAATGTCCGCCCCGCCGATCTCTTCATCGACGCGGGCGAGCCATTCCTTGTATTCTTCGGCACGCTGCACGTTGACCGGGGAGCCGATCACATTGGTGCCGTATTTGCGCAGATTGGCGACCGCGTCCTTCACCGCATCCTCGCCGCGCGCGGTGATCGCCACATCGGCGCCTTCGCGCGCCAGCGTTTCGGCAACAGCATAGCCGATCCCGCGTGCGCCGCCGACGACCACGGCCTTCTTGCCGCTCAGCCCGAGATCCATGATCAGCTCCTCGCTTGCTTCAGTTGCGACAGGCGCGGAAGTCGGCCCAATTGGGCGCCGCCTGACAAATGGATGATTTCGCCCGTGGCAAAGCAATCCGTGCCCGCCAGCCAGGCCACCGCCGATGCGACTTCGTCGGCGCTGACAGCGCGCCCGCCGATGATGGCTTCACCAAGATAGAGGTCGCGGATCGATGGCACGGCGAAAATCCCGGCGGTCATCGGCGTGGGTGAAAAGCCCGGGGCCACCGCGTTTACGCGCACATCGGCCTCGCCGAATTCCAGCGCGGCGATGCGGACCAGATGATCGAGCGCGGCCTTGGCACAGCCGTAAGCCGCCAGCCCCTGGCCCGCGACCTTGGCGGTGAGTGAGGAAAACAGCACAATCGATCCGCCCGGCCGGATCATGCGCGCCGCGTGCTTGAGCAGCAGCATGTTGGCGGTGACGTGGACGGAATATTGCGCCTCGATCGCTTCGCGGGTGATCCGCGACAGGCGCCCCGCATCGGTCGTGCCGGCCGCGTTGACGAGCACGTCGAACGGGCCGACCGCGTCGATCAGTCCCGCGATCGCCTCTTCCTTGAGCACATCGCAGACCATCGCCGTGCCGCCAATGTCGGATGCCAGCGCCGCGAGAGGCGCTTCGGCACGGCCAGCGATGACGACAGCATAGCCATCGGCAGCCAGACGGCGCGCGCTGGCTTCACCCAGTCCGCCGGGACTGGATGCGCCGATAACGACTGCTGTGCGAGGGTCCATTGCCATCACCTTCTTGTGGCGCGGTCGCCCGAGCAACACAACAAAAAACAGTCACGCCTGTCTTTTTTGTGACGCCCCGCGATGCCTGTGAAACCGACTTATGGGCGGATCGTCATGCCGTTATCAATGATGTATTCGCCGCCGGTCAGAAACCGCGCTTCGTCCGAGGCGAGGAACACGACGAGGTTTGCTACGTCACTCGGAGCCCCGACCGCGCCGGCCGGCAGAACCCCGTCCGGAATGGAGTTTTCCTGCCCGGCACGCCCTTCGGCAGACTGAACCATCGGGGTTTCAATCGAGGACGGGTGCAGGGTGTTGACCCGGATCGGATAGCCCTTGTCCTGGCAGTGGACGGCGAGCGACTTGCTCATCGATCGCACCGCCCCCTTGGCCGCCGAATAGGCGAAAAACGGCGGGTAGCCGATGTGGCTGGCGACCGATGACATGTTGATGATCGAAGCCGAGCGCGATTTCGCCAGCAGCGGCAGCCCATATTTACAGCCGAGAAAGACGCTGGTCGACATGATCCGCATGACCCGCTCGAACTGGTCAAGCGTGGTTTCTTCCGGGTCGGCAACCAGGACGATGCCCGCGTTGTTCACCAGAATATCGAGATGGCCGAACCGCTGTTCAACCTCGGCATAGACCGCCTGCCAATTCTCGGCCGAGCCGACATCATGCTTGAGCCCCACGGCCCGGTCGCCCAGTCCGGCAGCGACTGCGGCGGCTGCCTCGCCGTTGATGTCGGTCACGAAGACAAATGCCCCTTCCGCGACGAACCTTTCGCAATCGGCCTTGCCAAGCCCGGAGGCTCCGCCAGTGACCAAGGCAACTTTTCCCTTCAGACGTTCCATGCTAACCACTCCCGGAAATTTTCGGGCGTGCTAACATCAAGCGTTGCCAAGCCCAATACAAAACAGTCATGCTTGTTTGCTTTTCCCGGGATCACTCACCTATGGCGCGCCCCTTGTCGAAGACCTTGCCGCTGTCCACCGAACGTCCGAAGATCGAACCGACGCACCAGGCGCTCAAGAGCGCGCAGACCAAGGCGCGCCTGATCGAAGCGACGATTCGCTGCCTGATCAAATATGGCTATGCCAAGACTACCACCCCCAAGGTGGCGGAGGAAGCCGGCCTGTCGCGCGGGGCGATGCTGCATCACTTCGAAAACGGCGGGCAATTGATGCAGGCGACGATCATCGAACTGCATCACAAGCGCCTGCGCGCCTTCCGCCGGGCGGCGGAAATGCGCGATCAGAACGTCCATTCGCTGGTGCGCGCCTATTGGGATCAGCTGCTCCGGCCGAATTTCATCGCCTTCCACGAATTATCCATCGTGGCCCGCACCGACAAGGAACTGGCCGCCATTCTGGAACCGGTCCGCACCGAATTCCGTGCACGGTGGTATGAACTGGCGATCCAGCTTTTCCCCGAGTGGCAGCAGCGGCCCGAAAGTTTCCGTCTGGCGCTGGCCCTGTCGCAGAACATGCTGGAGGGCATGGCCGTCAACCGGCTGACCCATGGCCTGGACGAGAGCGCGGTTGACGCCTTGCTCGACCATCTCGAACGGCAGATCATCGCCCTGCGCGAAGGCGGCTGATCCTGCGTCAGACGCGCAGCCCCCAGGCCAGCGCCCGGCGCAGGATGTCGTAGAACACCGGATAGTTCCAGCCGCAGCGATCAGGGTGCGGGTTGAACGGCCGGATCGGCGCGAGGTCATAGTGGCCGCGGCAATGGCCAAGCGTGCAATAGAGCACCGCCCCTTCGCCAACCTTGCGTTCGTAAAGCACTGGCACTTCCGCTTCCTCGACCATGCGGTTGCCGAAATCGGGACAGGTTCCCGAAAAGCTGGTGTGCAGCAGCACGTCGATCTCGGCGGTGCGACGCAGCAGGTAAAGCTCGTCCACGATGTTGAAAGCCCGCAGGCCCGTTGTCACCGGATGATCGGCATTGGTGACCTGCACCTTGAAAGGGCCGATCGGCGGGTGGCCCGTGAACTGCGAGCCGAGCAGTGCCATGAATTCGGGCGCTTCATCGGGGGTTTCCACGCTGCCATCAGCGGCAAACCGCAGGATCGAATTGGTCCCGTGCAGAGCCAGCCACCGCCCGCCGCGCGCCAGCCAGTCGGCGAGCACGGGCACATCATCCGGATCGGGCAGCACGTCGCAGGTGTAGGTCACCAGCATGTCGGCCGCCGCGATCAGCGCATGATCGCGGTAATCGACCGCCACCGTGGCGCGGATTTCGGGACGCTCGGCGAACAGCTTGAGCAGTTCGAGCCGGGCGAAATCGATGTCGTGAAACTTGCCCGATGCAATCAGATGAACCCGCTTCACCGCCTGTTTCCTCCCGATCTGTCCCGATAGGCTATTGCCAAGCGCCCCGATGGCAAGCAAAAACGCTCATGGCAAAAACAATCATGATTGTATTTTATTTGGCGGGAGAGAGCTGTGGCAGGTAGGGGGCAAGGGCCGCTCAAGGGCGTGCGGGTGATCGACCTGACCAGCGTGCTGATGGGCCCCTACGCCACGCAGATCTTCGCCGATCTCGGGGCCGAGGTGATCAAGATCGAAAGCCCGGATGGCGATACCACCCGCGCCATTCCGCCCGGTCCTGAGGCCGGGCGCGGGGCGATGTTCATGCACGTCAACCGCGGCAAGCGCAGCGTGATGCTCGACCTCAAGCAAGCGGCCGCCCGCGCGACGCTGTTGAAGCTGTGCGAAGGGGCGGATGTGTTCATCCATTCGATGCGCGGCCGTGCGATAGCGCGGCTGGGGCTCGATTACGCGGCCGTCAAAGCGGTGAACCCGCGGATCATCTATGCCAATCTCTACGGCTTCGGACGCGATGGGCCCTACGCCGATTACCCCGCTTATGACGATATCGTGCAGGCAGCATCGGGGATCGTCGCGCTTCAGGCCCATCTGTCGGGCGGGACACCCACTTACCTGGCGACCGTAGTGGCCGACAAGGTCGCCGGGCTGACTGCGACCTATGCGGTCATGGCCGCGCTGTTCCACCGCGAACGCACCGGCGAGGGGCAGGAGATCGAGGTGCCGATGTTCGAGACGCTGGCCTCCTTTGCCATGGTCGAACATCTGTGCGGCGCGCTGTTCGATCCGCCGATCGGGCCGACCGGCTATCCGCGCGCGCTTTCAGCCGAGCGCCGCCCCTATGCCACCCGCGACGGGCACATTGCGGTGATGATCTACAATGATCGCCAGTGGCGCAGCTTTTTCGATGCGATCGGCAATCCGCCTTGGTCCGCCGATCCGATGTTCGCCTCGCTCACCACCCGCACCCAGAACATCGGCGCAGTGCTGGGCAAGCTGGCCGAGACCATCGCGGCCCGCACCACCGAGGAATGGACGGCGCTGTTCAAAGCGGCCGAGTGTCCCGCCATGCCGATCCTGTCGCTCGACGACCTGATGCACGATCCGCACCTTGAGGCCACAGGGTTCTGGCACGAGCGCGAGACCCCGGTGGGCCGCGTGCGGATGCCCGGCGGCTTCCCGCGCTTCTCGGCCGCCCCCGGCGCACCTGGAGACCCGGGAACGGCGCTTGGCGCAGATACCGACGCGGTGCTCCGTGAGGCAGGCTTAGACGATGCGGAAATTGCCGCTGCCACCCAAACCGCCAGTGGGGCCGCCTGAACGAACCGAATAACACGAGGAGGATGCCATGCCGCGAGTAACCGTTCCCGCCGACTTCGCCAACGATCCGTCTGCCTATGTCTGGGGCACCCTCGCCCCGGTCGTCGGCGCGGCGGCGGGCGCCTATTCGCGCGCCGTCTACGAACACAGCACCATGACCCTGCGCGAAATGGAGGCGGCCCGGATGCGCACCGCGCAGATCAACGGCTGCCTGCTGTGCATGGATATGCGCGCCGCGCGCGACCTGGAAGGTCACCTTGAACGATCAGGCGGCAATCCGGCCCTGTTGGTATCCGCGCGCGGCGGACCGGCACCGGATGAAGCCTTCTACGCAGCGGTTGAAGACTGGCGCAGTGCCGCCTGCTTCTCGCCGCGCGAAAGGCTGGCGATCGAATATGCCGAACGCCTGGGGGAAGCGCCCCGATCAATGGCGGAGGACGAGGATTTCTGGGCGCGCATGCATGAGGCTTTCAGCGATGCCGAAATCGTCGACATGACCTTTGCCATCGTCTCGTGGATCGCGTTCGGGCGGCTCACCCACACGCTGGAGCTTGATGGCGTGTGCATGCCGACCATGCCGCAGCGGTATTGACCGGCGATCAGGTCACCGCGGCGCGGGCGGCGAATTGCGGGTTTTGCCATTCGCCCGATGTCAGCACCGCGGCCAGATGGCCGGCGGCGGCGGCGATATCGGCGAAGCGCAGATAGGCGGGCGCAAAGCCCAGCCGCAGCACATCAGGCTCACGGAAATCGCCGATCACCCCGCGCGCGATCAGGGCCTGGCAGATCGCATAGGCCTGCGGGTGCCGGAAGGAGAGCTGGCTGCCCCGCGCGTCCGGATGGGGCGGGCTGACCAGTTCCAGGCTGATCCCGAATGCCAAAAGACATTCAAGGAAAAACCCCGAGAGCGCCTGCGATTTTGCGTAGAGCCGCCGGACGCCGATCTCGGCAATCAGATCGACGCCCACTTCAAGCGCCGCCAGTCCGAGCACGGGGGATGTGCCGCACAGCAGCCGTTCGATCCCCGGCGCAGGCGTGTAATCATCGACGAAGGCGAAAGGCGCAGCATGGCCGAACCAGCCGGTCAGCGGCTGGGAAAGGCCCGCGTGATGCCGCTCGGCAACGTAAGCGAAGGCCGGCGCGCCCGGCCCGCCGCACAGGTATTTGTAACCGCAACCCACCGCGAAATCCGCGCCCGCAGCGGTCAGATCGACGGGCACGGCCCCGGTGGAATGGGACAAGTCCCACAGCACCAGCGCGCCTGCATCATGCGCGGCGCGGGTGAGGGCCGCCATGTCGTGGATTGCGCCGGTCTTGTAATGGACATGGGTCAGCAGGAGCAGCGCGACATCGCTATCCAGCGCGTCGGTCAGCCTCCCGGGCTCTGCCAGCCGCCTGGTCGCAAGCCCCTGCGCCTCCAACCCGGCGATCATGTAGAGATCGGTGGGGAAGTTACCCGGTTCGGACAGCACGACCTTGCGTGCCGGTCGCAGGGCGAGCGCGGCGGCGATCAGCTTGTAAAGGTTCACACTGGTCGAATCGCAGGCGATCACTTCGTGCGGCGCGGCGCCGACAAGGGGAGCGATCTTCGCGCCGATCCTCCCCGCCATCGCGAACCAGTCGGCGCTGTTCCACGACCGGATCAGGCCCTCACCCCACTCGTGCTCCACGACGGTCTGCATGACCCCGGGGGTCGCCTTGGGCAGAGCGCCCAGCGAGTTTCCGTCGAGATAGATGACCCCGGGCGGCAGGATGAACCTGTCGCGAAAGTCCGCCAACGGATCGGCGGCGTCGAACTCGGCGGCGCGCTCTGCGGGGGTCATGTCGTGGTCGCCAGCCGCCTGCCTAACCATCTATCACGCGGGTTTCGGGGTGATGCTTGTCGATATGTTTCAGCAGGATCCTGAGGTTCTTTGCGTTCGAGCGGAACATCAGATCCGCCGCATCACCAATCAGCGGTATCGCACCGATCACTGTGTCGAACAGCACGTTTGCCCCCATGCGCGCCAGCTTCCACCTGGGCAGGCCAAGATTGCGCGCTTCCCACACGATGTAGGCCCCCAGGGCGGTCGTGACGATGTCTCCCAGCACCGGCACCAACCCGATCAGCGCATCAAGCCCCACCGGCATGTTGACGCCGGGAATGGTGAAACTGCGCTCCAGCAGCCGCTCCATCGCGATCACCCGCGACCGCACCGACGCCGGGTCTGTGCCGGTCGGCAGAACGAAGATCATCGGTTCAGGTCGATGCGGCGTGAAGGGGCGCGGGGCGATCTTTTGCATTGCTGTCATGTGGTGGGCTGCGAAAGCGGGAACAAGGGGTGCAGTCCCCAGGCATTGGGCAGGTAATTGCGGATCGTGCCCCGCACCATCGACCACCGCACGGGCGCGCCCAGCGGAATATAGACCTCGCGTTCGATGAGCGCGGCATGGGCCTCGACCAACAACTGCTCCCGCGCCGCGAAGTCAGGCTCGCTCAGCGAGCGCATCACCAGGGCATCCGCCGCCGGGGCGCACAACCCGACCTTCAGGCTGCAATGGAACTGGTTGAGATACCAGCGCGGCGAGGGGTAGCGTGCTACCGTGTCGCGCAGTTCGAGATCGGCAGGTTCGCCCGCAGCCACGCGCCTCACCCCGACCCCGATCGCGCCCCAGGCCTGTGCGAGCTGGCGCAGCAGCAGGTCACTGCCCGGCCCACGCGGCAAGGCGACACTGACCAACGCCTCGCGCCCCGGCCCGGCCCACGCACGCACACGGGCTGCGGCCACCCGGCGGCGCTCTTCCAGCGACGCGCCGTTCCAGCGATCCTCGCCATAGGGCGGAGTGGCATAATTGCCGGGCGGAACGATCCAGCTGCTCTCACGCCACCCGCCGATGCCGAAGCTCTGGATCAGCGCGGTGCGGTCAATCGCCATCGACAACGCCTCGCGCCGGGCAGGATCGGCGAGGAACCCGGTCTCGCGCTCCACCGTCAGGCCGAGCAGTCCGAGCGCGGGATCGACCTGGATCGTCCCGCGCGACAGCGGGCCGACTTCAGCCTGGGGAAAGTTCATCAGGGTGCCGCCCAACACGAGATCGACTTCCCCGCGCGAGAACGCCGCCACCGCATCCTTGGCCGACAGGGTTTGCAGTGCGACCGGGCGGGCAACCTCCTCCCAATCCTCACGCGCGGGCAGGCCGCGCGCTTCGGGCGGCAAAGCGGTGAGGCGCGCGCCGCCCGATCCTTCACCGCGCGACATCACCATCGGCCCGGCACCGCTCCCGTCCTTGACGAAGCCGAGTTCGGGCTGGGCCAGCACGCGCAGCAGATCGGGCATGGGCGAGGTCAGCCGCACTTCGATCACGCGCCCGGTCATTGCCCGGATATCGCGGATCTTGGCGAGATCGAGGCCGAGCGACGTGCCGCGCACCCGCGACAAGGCGGTGCGCAGCTGCTGGCGGACATCGGCCGCAGTGATCTCCTCGCCGTCCGGCCAGGTGCTGTCGCGCAGGCGGAAGATGTAGCTCAGCCCGTCTTCGGTAACGATCCAGCGTTCGGCGACGGCCGGGACCACCTGCCCCGCCGGATCAAGCGCGACCAGGCCCTCGCTGGTGGCCGCGCGGAGAAGCTGCGCGGGCGGCGCGAGGCGGACGCCTTGCTGAAACAGGCTGTCAGGCGCGCCGATCACCGCGACCTCGACCGGGCCTCCTCCGCCCACGGACCCACAGGAACCTAGCGTCAGCGCAACAAACAGGGACAACCAGAATCGCATCGCAGCCTGCCTAGCAGGTTGCAATGCGGCGGTCAGCTTGCGGCGGATCCGATCAGCGCGAGATTCAGATTTTGCGAAGCTGGGTCGGCTCGGGCGGGGGAGGGGCGCGGTGGACCCACGAACGTTCGATGATCGCAGCGGCGGCTGTTTCGTCAGTCGGCTGCAGCGGCCGACGCGCCTGTTGCGAATCGACCTCTTCGTCGAAGGCCACGCCGAAGCGGCTGTCCTGCACCCAGGCGACCGTGCCGCCGACGGCCCCGATATTGCGCAGATCGACGATCAGGCGGTGCCCGCGCTGCACGCGCAGATGGCCTTCGCCCATCATTCCACCGTCGGAAAGATTGCGCACCCGGACCCGGTGCACGTCTTCGCTCTGCTCGACGCGGACGTCAGCCAGCAAGAACAGGCTGTCGCGTGCGACGCTGCGTGTCTCAACCCCCGTCATGCCAGGTTTGCCTCCTTATCCGCATTCGATGAAACCGACGCCGGCCATGAATAAACGGTCGGACGGCAGATCACCATCACTGGTGCCGGTTTCGCGGTTAATTCGGAGTTAAGCTGTGCCTGAAACGGCTTGGCGAATGTGCCACCGTCCCAACCCGGAACAGGATGGTCGAGAGGGTTTACGGCTAGTCGTCCCGCGAGACCTTTTCGCGCCGTTCGTGCGCTTCCTGTGCCTCGACCGTCATGGTCGCAACAGGCCGTGCGATCAATCGTCGCAGCCCGATCGGATCGCCCGTTACCTCGCAATAGCCATATTCGCCCGAATCGATTCGCCGCAGCGCCGCATCGATCTTGGAGACGAGCTTGCGCTGACGATCGCGGGTGCGCAGTTCGATGCCCCAATCGGTTTCGCTGGAAGCGCGGTCAGTCAGATCGGCCTCGCGGATCGGGCCATCCTGCAATGATTGCAGTGTCTGGCCGGCGGCGGAGTGGATCGACCGTTTCCATTCAAGCAGCAGCATGCGGAAATAGGCCTGCTGGCGGTCGTTCATGTAGTCCTCGTCCTCGTTCGGGACGTAGTCCGGCGCGAGCAAGCGCCTGGCCTTTTCGAGAATGTCGATTTCGTCAGACGCCGCAGATGCCATGAAGCCCTCTAATCCCATAAGCCGCCGGGCCGGCCGTCGCGATTGGGCGCCTGAATATTTTCATTGGCTCACTTGGTCCCAGCAAGCGGAAGCAATGCGCCGCCTATAGGCAAGCCCCCCGGGGCGCACAAGCGGCTTTGGGAAACAGCGGGGGGCAAATATCGGTGCCGTTAGGGCATGCGTGCAGCGTTAACTAATTTTTGACCATGATTGTCGAAGTTCAGCCCATGGAAGGCCGCCCTGTGGTGGCCCATGACCAGGGGGCTACATCATGAACATCATCTCAATCGGCGCCAATGTTTCACGTGAAACATTGGCGGGCGGCATGCTTGGCGTGTGGCTGACGGCGGCTGCCCAAGGGAAGGCGGGAGCCTGTTTCGATCTCGGCGTCGCCTTTTCCACCGGCAGCAACGGGGCCGAGTGCGATCTTGTCGAAGCGCACAAGTGGTTCAACCTCGCCGCTGCCCGCGGGCATGAGGAAGCGGCGCATTGCCGTGCGGACATCGCCGATGAGATGACTGCGCGCGAAATCGCCGAGGCGCAGCGCCGGGCCCGCCAGTGGCTCGCCGAGGGCCGTCAACGCGCCGCCTGATCGTCTTTCCTGAACGGGGTGCGGCTGCCGAGAAACAGCTGGTCATTCGCCACCCCGGCGCGCTCACGTTCAAGAAAATCGGCGACTGCCGCGCGAAAACCGGGATCGGCGATCCAGTGCGCGGACCAGGTCTGCACGGGCTCATATCCGCGCGCCAGCTTGTGGCCGCCCTGCGCGCCAGCCTCGACCCGGGCGAGGCCCCGCGCGATCGCGATGTCGATAGCCTGATAATAGCACAGCTCGAAATGCAGGAAACGCACCTCACGCGTGCAACCCCAATAGCGACCGTAAAGCGCATCCCTGCCGACAAAATTGAGCGCCCCGGCAATTGGCTCATCGCCATCATAGGCGAGGATGAGCACGATGCGGTCCCCCATGCGTTCGCCCAGCAGGCTGAAAGCCGCGCGGGTGAGGTAGGGGCTCCCCCATTTGCGCGCACCGGTATCCTGATAGAACACCCAGAAAGCGTCCCAGTGCTCCTCGCGAATTTCCGTGCCCGTCAGGTGGCGGATGGTGAGCCCCTCGCAGGCGGCGGCGCGTTCCTTGCGCAAATCCTTGCGCTTGCGGGAAGACAGCGCGCCGAGGAAATCGTCGAAACTGCCGTAATCGCGGTTGAACCAGTGGAACTGGATATCGGCGCGCGGCATCCACCCGCCGGCTTCGAACAGCCCAAGCTGCTCAGGTGCGATGAAGGTCGCATGGGCAGAAGACAGCTTGTTCTGCACGCACACTGCCTCAGCCCCTTTGAGCAGACGCGGTGCGAGACCGGGATCGGACAGCAGCAGACGCGGGCCGGTAGCCGGGGTGAAAGGCGCGGCGATCTGGAGCTTTGGGTAATAGCGCCCGCCCGCGCGGTGCCATGCGTCGGCCCAGGAATGGTCGAAGACATATTCCCCCTGGCTGTGCCCCTTCGCGTAAGATGGCATCGCGGCAAGCAACCGCCCCGCTTCATCGGTGATGGCGATGGGTGCAGGCTCCCAGCCGGTGCCCGGGCCGACTGAGCCGGAATCCTCCATCGCGGTGAGGAATTCATGGCTGACAAACGGATTGTCGTTCCCGCCGAGCGCGTTCCACTCCCCGGCGTCGAACGCACCGACCGACGAGGCGATGCGAACGATGAGTTCCGCGTCACTCACGCAACACCCGCCCCTTCGGTAATCACCGCATCCGCGTGAGCATGACCGATCGCGCGGGTCTCTGGCGAGTGCACCGTCCACGTCAGCAACGGTTTGCCGCCGTTGCGCCAAGCCGCCGCCTCAGGGCGGGTCAGATCGCGCACGTCGATGGCGAGGAAGTCGGGTTGCGCCGCCGCCAGGATCTCGGGCTTCCGCCAGGCACCCTCGAAACCGTTCTCATAGCTATCCGTGCCTACAAGACCGCGGACCATGGCGGGGGCATTCCGCGCAAACCAAATTGGCACACGAGGATCGAAGCTCATCACCGCAACAGCACCGGAATAGCTTGCAATCTCTTCCGCTACCGCGCGGCCGGCACGCTCCACATCATGGGCCGGCAGCGACTTCACTTCGATGAGCAGCGGAACCCGCCCCGCGACAACCGCGAGGAACAGGCCCAGTCGTGGCGGATGCTGCTCGGTGCCGAGCAAGGCCAGGTCCGCCAGTGCCTCGGCCGCCTGCGCACCCGCCGTGCCCTCGGACCCGGTGAGCCGCGCCAAGTCCCAATCGTGGAACACCATCGGCACGCCGTCGGCGCTCATCTGAATGTCGCATTCGATTCCCATGCCGCGCGCCACCGCGCCCTCGGCTGCCGCCAGCGAGTTCTCAGGCACGCCCAGCCCGTGCAGCCCGCGGTGGGCATATTCCCACCGGGTCAACCAGTCCGGACCGCGCCGCGCCGTCATGCCTTCAAGGCGACGATCGCATCAACCTCGACCGCCGTGCCGAGCGGCAGCGCAGCAACGCCCACCGCCGCGCGGGCGTGTTGCCCCGCACCGCCGAAGACCTGCTCCATCAAATCCGATGCGCCATTGGCTACCTTGGGGTGATCGAGGAAATCGGGCGTGGAATTGACGAAAGCGCCAAGTTTTACCACCCGCTCGACCTGCTCAAGCAATCCCGCCCCCTGAAGCTGGGCAAGGATCATCAACCCGCACGCGCGCGCGGCGAGAACGCCCTCCTCAAGGCTTACGTTTTGGCCGAGCTGGCCGGTGATCAGCTTGCCATCATTGAAGGCGATCTGCCCGGATACATAAGCCATACCGTTATGCACCACCACCGATACATAACTGGCAACCGGAGCGGCGGGCGTAGGCAAAGTGATGCCGAGTTCGGCAAGGCGGGCAGCAATGGTCATGTCGTCAATCCTCCAGTCGGGCGATGAGCCAGGGCAGCGCATCGTCCCAGCGATCAATACGGGAATGGGCGTGGCCGGCTTTGTGGGCGCAATCAATGGCGTGGGCGATCATCGGTTCGCCGCACAGGTGCAGACGCGTAACGTGCGGAGTGATCTCGGCAACGGACGCATGATGCTGGGCCAGATCGTCGATGAACAACGCGCGGGTGGGGGCGTATTCTTCGATGATCGCCTTGAGCGCCGGGCCTTTCGGACCTTGATTGGTGAAGACGCGGGCGTTTATTCCGACCGCCGCGAGCTGTTCGGTGCGCTTTTCGCGGCGCTCGTCGACCAGGTTCGTCAGGATCACCACATCGGCCGATTCGGCCAGCGTGTTGATCGCTTCGACCGATCCGACAATCGGCATCTGCGTGTCCATCTGCGTATCGAAAAAGCGCCCCAGCACCTCCCAGATAGCGGCCGGGGCGAGCAGTTCGCCGCTCGCCTGCCAGCGCAGCGCCTCGGTAAAGTTATGGCCTTCCAGGTTGAAGTTCACGCCTTGGCTCTCTTCCAGCCAATTCTTGAACGGGGCGACCATGTGCAGCAGCACTTCGTCGCAGTCGGAGATTATCAGGGGGCGGCTCATGCCTGCAAAGCGTCCTTGGTGGCAACCAGTTCCTCGGGCGTGACAGCCAGTGCCTCAGCCGCGCGGATCAGGTCGGGTTCGTGGTTGGCGAGAAATTCGATTGCGCTGGCAAGGATCATCGGATCGTTCAACCCGACACGCAGAGAATCGGGATCGAGCCCGGTCAATTCAAGATAGCGCGCCGCCCGCTCTTCGCATTCCAGCACCCAGCCCAGCGCCGCCAGCGCCAGGACCTGCGGGTTCACAGACCCGGAAGAAGCGCGATGCGGGATTGTTCTGTCCTCCGGCTGGGGTTAATCGGGTTGCTGGGCGGGTAGCGGGGGCGAGCAGTGACAAAGCGGATCATGGTTGTCGAGGACAATGACCTCAACCGGAAATTGTTCTGTGACGTTCTCAAAGCGAACGGCTTTGAGGTCGAGCCGGTGGCCGATGGCGATATGGTCTTGGCGACGGCGCGGGCGGCGATGCCCGATCTGATCATCATGGATATCCAGTTGGGCGGAGTGTCTGGTGTCGATTTGATAGAGGCGGCGAAACGCGACCGCCGGCTTGCCGGCATTCCCGTGCTGGCCGTGACGGCCTTCGCTGCCAAGGGCGATGAAGAGCGAATTCGCGCAGCCGGTGCCGAGGGTTATCTCGCCAAGCCGGTATCCATCGGACCTTTCATGAATGCGGTCAACGCTTTGGTTTGACAGCAGTTCAAACGTGGTCGAGCGTAAACTCCACTGCAAAAGTGATCGCCGTCAGACAAAGCCCGGCCATGAAGCTCTTGTAGGCGTAGGCGAGATATTTGTATTTCTTGCGCTGGAGCACCTGGCCGTTCTGGTAGACATCATGCAGCATAGTGCGGAACACCGTCTCGTCGGCGCGTAGTTCGGACAGGATGCTGTCGGCCCACGCCTCCTCGTCCATGTGCGTAAAGTAACCGAAAAACAGCTTGTTCGGTTTGCCGTCGTTGAGTTTCGCCGATTTCGGGCTGCTGATCGAAGGGAGCACGGCAAACACTGCGCACATCGCCGAAATGAAGGCGAACAGTGCCAGCACGGCGAGCGACCACGGCAATCCACCGTTGCGGGCTTGCCCGACGGCAATGGTGAACACGAGGAAGGTTGCCCCCATCAGGATCGAGGCTTTCTGATCGGCCATCTGGCTCAGCGCCAGATTAACCTGCTGGGTCGTGCGCACCAAATGGATGGCATGATTGGAATAACCGGAAGGCGAAGGTATCGAAGGCGCGGCTTTCACAGGCTCAGCCGCAAGGTCGTCACGCGCAGGAATGTTTGCCATCATTTCCCCCCAACCGGCCGCCCCGCGCCTTACCCCCGGGCGGCGAATACTTGACAAGCTGCATCATCCGCCGCTTTGCAGCCGTATTACCGGGCTATGGCCTGCCCGACAACCGACCCGAGGAAAGCACCCCGCCCCATGACGTCCGCCGAAGTCGACGAGTCCATTCGCGCTCTCATCGCACCCTTCAACAAGAAAGGCGTGGCGATCGCCGACGACACCACATTTGCCGGCGATCTTGAGTTTGACAGCCTCACCGTGATGGATTTTGTCGCGGAGATCGAAGATGAGTTTGATGTTATCATCTCGATGAATCAGCAGGCCGAAATCGAAAACTGGGGCCAGCTTGTCGCGGCGGTCCACAAGTTGCAGGATAGCTGATAATGGCAACCGCTATGACCGAAACCCTCAGCCCGGCCGAACCGGTTGATCTGCTCGCCAAGTTCGATCCCATTATCCAGACCCGCGAGACGCTGCTCGCCGCCGGGGTAGAGGATCCGTTCAATCTGGTGATGGAACAAGTGCTCTCGCCCACGCGTGCGATCTGCAACGGGCGCGATACGATCCTGCTCGGCACCTATAACTACATGGGCATGACCTTCGACCCCGATGTGATTGCGGCGGGCAAGGCTGCAATGGAGGATTTCGGCGCCGGGACGACCGGCAGCCGCGTCCTCAACGGCACCTTCCGCGATCACCGTGATGTCGAAGCTGCGCTGCGCGAATTCTATGCCATGGATCATGCCATGGTGTTCTCGACCGGGTATCAGGCCAACCTCGGGATCATCTCGACGCTGGCGGGCAAGGGCGATTACATCATCCTCGACATCGATAGCCACGCCTCGATCTGGGATGGCTGCGCGATGGGCAATGCCGAGGTCGTGCCGTTCAAGCACAATGATGTCGAGGCGCTGGAAAAGCGGCTGAAGCGCGTGCCGGAAGGCGCGGGCAAGCTGGTGGTGCTCGAAGGCGTCTATTCGATGATGGGCGATGTCGCGCCGCTGAAGGAAATGGTGCGCATCTCCAAGGCCCACGGCGCGATGGTGCTGGTGGACGAGGCGCACTCGATGGGCTTCATCGGCGAACACGGCCGCGGCGTGGCGGAAGAGCAGGGCGTGCTCGATGACGTCGATTTCATCATCGGCACCTTCTCGAAGAGCGTCGGCACGGTCGGCGGTTTTTGCGTGTCCAACCACCCGAAGTTCGAAGTGCTGCGCCTTGTCTGCCGCCCCTACGTCTTCACCGCCGCCCTGCCGCCTGCCGTCATGGCGAGCAGCGCCGCCTCGATCCGCAAGCTGATGCACGGCGGTAACAAGCGCGCGCATCTGTGGGAGAACAGCCGCACGCTGCACGGCGGTTTGCGCGCATTGGGCTTCCAGCTCGGCACCGAAACCCCGCAAAGCGCGATCATCGCGGTGATCATGCCCGATCTCGAAAAAGGCGCGATGATGTGGGAGGCGCTGTTGAAAGAGGGCCTCTACGTCAACCTCGCCCGCCCGCCCGCAACCCCGGCGGGCATGACCCTGCTGCGCTGCTCGCTGTGCGCGGAGCATTCGGCCGAACAGGTGCAGACCATCCTCGGCATGTTCGAGCGTGCGGGCAAGACGATCGGGATTATCTGACGCCCGTTTCAAGCCCACGGGGATGACGCCGAGGGGCGCCCCCTCAGTTGATTGTCACGATCCCGTCCACGGCGCGCCATTCCTGCGGGCCGATGAGGTGCTTGTGCGCCACGCGGACCGAGTGGAGCACCGCATCGATCTCGCGCCGCCAGAAGGCGAGAAAGCGATCGAGTTCGGGGAATTGCGGGGCGAGATCATACTGCTGGATCACGAACTGCTGCAGCAAGCTGCGGTGATCGGGCATGTAGTAGTGGATTTGCACCGTCGACAGGCCATAGCCTGCCATCTGGGCCATAAATGCACGGTCCGCCATTACCTCTCCTCGTTTGCGACGTGAAGAAAAGCCAGTCAAATCATGGCATAGATCGACGTTGCGTCAATGGGATAAATGACGGCACCACGACACAGGCACAGCAGCGCGCTCAGGATAAAATAACCTTATTGGTGATTTTTATTGACATCGTGACACTGTTTGGTTAGCAAAGGTCATCGTCGAAAATTGCGATTCGCCAGTCGGCGGCTCTCCCTTGCGGGGCGCCGCCTTTTTTCGTTCGCTCGGCAGGAGAAACCCCCATGGGCCGCATTCCCGGCAAGCGCATCACCATCCGCCCTGGCCTCAAGCAGGGCGAGAGCGGGCCGATCAACAACAATTGGCGCGTGCTGTTTCTCGATCACCTTGCCGAGACATCGAACGTGACCGAATCGGCCGCGCAAGCGGGCATCAGCCTGAGCCGCGCCTACAAGGTGCGCCGCCAGGAACCCGATTTCGCCCGGCAATGGCTTGAAGCCCTGTGGGAGGGTTATACCCATCTGGAAATGGAGGTCGTCCGGCGGCTGCGCATGGGCGACATGGCCACCGCAGACAACGCAAAATACGACTTCGCCAACGCTGTGCGCCTGCTTGCCGCACATCGTGACACCGCCTCGCAGGCGATGGCGCAGCAGCGCAATGTCAGCGCCGCCGAGGTGCGCGCTTCAATCGACCGCAAGGTCGACGAAATCCGGCTGCGGCTGAAGCATGAACGCCGCCGGGCCGAGGGCAATCAATGATCGCGAACCTGGAATGGTTGAAGCGGGAAAAGGATATCGCAAAGGCCCGCGACCTAATCCCCGATGTGCTCAGCCAAAGGGAGCGGGACGAATTCGAGTGGCACTGGCACATGCGCGCCAGACCCGAACAATGCGCCCCCGACGGCGACTGGCGGGTGTGGATGATCATGGCCGGGCGCGGGTTCGGCAAGACGCGGGCCGGGGCGGAATGGGTCCGCCTGATTGCCGATACGCACCCGCAGGCACGGATCGCCCTGATTTCGGCCTCGCTGGCCGAGGCCCGGGCGGTGATGGTGGAAGGCGAATCCGGTCTGCTGGCGGTGGGCGCGCCCGAAGGCCGTCCGCTGTTCGAACCATCCCTGCGCCGTCTGCGCTTCCCCAATGGGGCGCAGGCCCAGCTGTTCTCGGCCGCGGAGCCCGAAACGCTGCGCGGACCGCAGCATAGCCATGCGTGGTGCGACGAAATCGGCAAATGGCCGCTCTCGCACGAGCGGGCGACGCGTTGCTGGGACAACCTTCTGCTTGGCCTGCGGCTGGGCGATCATCAGCGCATCTGCGTCACCACCACCCCGCGCGCCGTGCCCCTGGTGCGGCGGCTGCTGGCGCAGCAGGGTGCTGGCGCGGTGCAGATTACGCGAGGTTCGAGCTTCGCCAATGCAGGCAATCTGCCAGAGGCGTTTCTCGACGCGATGGACAGCGAGTTTGGCGGAACCGCACTGGCGCGGCAGGAAATCGAAGGCGAGTTGCTGGAGGACGTCGAAGGCGCCTTATGGACGCGCGCGATGCTGGAAGTGGCCCGCGAACACGGTCCCTTGCCCGCGTTCGTACGGGTCATCGTCGCGGTCGATCCTCCCGCCAGCGCCAATGGCGACGAATGCGGGATCATCGTTACCGGATTGGGTCAGGATGGCATCGCCCGGGTGCTCGCGGATTGCTCGCTGGCGGGCGCTTCGCCCGCGCGATGGTCGGCTCAGGTCGCGGATGCGGCCCGCGAATGGAACGCCGACAGGGTGGTGGCCGAAGCCAATCAGGGCGGGGCGATGGTCGAAAGCGTGCTGCGCGCCGCAGACCATGCGTTGCCGGTCAAGCTGGTGCATGCAAGCCGCGGCAAGATTGCCCGGGCTGAACCGGTGGCGGCACTCTATGCCGCCGGGCAAGTGCGGCACGCGGGGATGTTCGCGCGGCTGGAGGATCAGCTGTGCGGCCTGCTGGTCGGCGGCACCTATGCCGGCCCGGGCCGCAGCCCCGACCGCGCCGATGCACTGGTGTGGGCGCTGACCGAGCTGAAGCTGGGGCGCAATCGCAACCCGAGCGTGCGGCAGATGTAACCCCGGGCAAAGCGCCCCAACCGGCAGTGCGTGCGGATCACGCCGCGCCCTGCGTGTCTGTCAAACAAAGGAATTCCCATGGCCTTGCTCGATCTTTTCCGCTCCGCCTTCAAAGGCGGGGAGCCCGCCCGTGTGCCCTTGTCGGGGCCCATGATGCAGGGCTGGTATCCCGCGTTCGAGAGCGGTCCGGCGACGTGCACTTACGCCTATGAAAAAGCGATCGCCGAGGGCTTTCTCGCCAATCCGATCGCCCAGAGATCGGTGCGCCTGCTTGCTGAAGGCATCGGGCAGGCTCCATTGCAATGCTCCGATCCGCGCCTCGCCGCGCTGGTGACCGCCACCAGCGCCGGCCAATCGCTGATCGAAACGCTCGCGGCGCACCTGCTGCTGCACGGCAATGGCTATGTCCAGATCCTCAAGGACGCAGCCGGTGCGCCGGTGGAGCTTTACGCCCTGCGGCCCGAACGGGTGCGGGTGGTGCTCGATCATCAGGGCTGGCCTTGCGGTTACGAATATACCGTTGCCGGGCACACCACGCGGCTGCCGCTGGAGGACGAGGACGGCTGGCCTGGCGTGATCGCGATCCGGGCGATGCACCCGCTTGACGATCACTGCGGGGCCGGCGCACTCGAAGCGGCGTGGCAGGCGGTGCTGATCCACAATGCGGCGACCGCCTGGAACCGTGCCCTGCTGGAAAACGCGGCCCGGCCCTCGGGTGCGCTGGTCTATGAGCCCGGCGACGGGGCGGCGCTGGCGCATGAACAGTTCGAGCGATTGAAGCGCGAGCTCGACATTGCCTTTTCGGGTGCGGCGAATGCCGGGCGGCCGATGCTGCTGGACGGCGGGCTCAAGTGGCAGAGCATGGCGCTGTCACCCGCCGACATGGATTTCGCCACCCTCAAGAGCGCCGCCGCGCGCGACATTGCCCTTGCCTTCGGGGTGCCGCCGATGTTGCTGGGCCTGCCGGGCGACAACACTTACGCCAACTACCGTGAGGCCAACCGCGCGCTGTGGCGGCTGACGCTGCTGCCGCTCGCCGACAAGCTGTTTGCCGCGCTGCGTGAAGGGCTCGGCCCCTGGTTCCCCGAGGCGACGCTCGGCATCGACCTCGACCTTGTGCCGGCCCTGTCGGAAGACCGCGAGCGATTGTGGTCACAGGTGGCCGGCGCCGATTTCCTGAGCCGCGCCGAAAAGCGCCAGATGCTGGGCTTCGCGCCCGAGGAGACCGCCCAATGAGCAAAGAAGACATGATTGCCAGCCTGATGGCGCAAGCGCGCGAGGAAGGGGCCGAACTGGTCACCCTGCGCGCCATCGTCGAGGAAGCGAGCGGGCTTGCCACCGACCGCGCGCTGGAGCGGCTCGGATTGGGCGATTCCGGGGCCGAGGGCGATCTTGGCGAACTGCGCGAACTGCTTCGGGCCTGGCGCGATGCTAAGGCCAGCGCGTGGAAGGCGTTCGTCGACTGGTTGATCCGCGGCGCATTGGCGCTGGTGCTGATCGGGATCGCGGTGCGGCTTGGCGTGTGGTGGCGGCTGTGACCGTCCCGCCGACCCGCTTTGCCGGCTATGCCGCGCTGTTCGACATCGCCGATGCGGGCCGCGATACGATCCGGCGCGGGGCCTTTGCCCGGACGCTGGCCGAACGCAGCGGTCCGCTGCCGCTGTTCTGGCAACACCGCGCGGACCAGCCGATTGGCGTGATCGAGCATGTCGCCGAGGATGCGCGCGGCCTCAGGGTCATTGCCCGGATCGACCGCCCCGACAGCCGGGCCGCGCACCTGCTGGCGAGCCACAAGGTCGATGGTCTGAGCTTCGGCTTCCGCACCCGCACCGCGCGCCAATCGGAAGCCGGCCGTGAGCTGCTCGAAATCGACCTGTTCGAGGTCAGCCTCGTCACCAACCCCCTGCAACACGGTGCCAGGGTTCATCTGGTCAGCTGACCGCTGACCTTCTTTCTGCTTTCCACCGGCCGCCACAGGGGCGGCCTTTTTTCTGCCAACCGAAAGGCCACTGCCCCATGGATAATGCCCCCACCTCCATCACTGCCCCCGCCGATCCGCTGGAAGCGAGCTTCGATATCGTCGCCCGTCAGGATCAGGCCGAAGCCGATATTGCCGCACTGCGCAGCGACGTCGATGAGGTCAAATCCCGGCTGGACAAGGTCGCTCGCGCTGCCACCCGCCCGGCCATGGGCGGCGTGACGCCCGCCAGCGACGCACCCGAGGTCAAGAGCTTCGTCGACGGTTATCTGCGGCGCGGTCAGGAAACCGAGCTCAAGTCGATCACTTCGACGACACCTGCCGATGGCGGCTTTGCGGTGCCGCGCCAGATCGATGCGGCAATCGTTTCGCGGCTGGCGAAGATGAGCCCGATCCGCTCGATCGCTCAGGTCGTCCAGACCGGCACCGCCGGCTATCGCAAGCTGGTGGCGACGACGGGCGTTGCATCCGGCTGGGTCAGCGACGCCGCGCCGCGCCCTGAAACCACGACGCCGCAATTTGCCGAAATCGCCCCCCCGAGCGGTGATCTCTATGCCAATCCGGCCGCCAGCCAGGGCATGCTTGACGACGCCGCCTTCGATCTCGAAACCTGGCTCGCTGGCGAGATCGCCAACGAGTTCGCCCGCGCCGAAGGGGCCGCCTTCGTCAAGGGGACCGGCACCAACCAGCCGGAAGGCTTCCTGACCGGCGCAAAGGCCACCACCGATGACAGCGTCCGCGCTTTCGGCACGGTCCAGTATATCGGCTCGGGCAGCGCCACCGGGCTCGGCACGGCGCTTGATGCCAAGCTGATCGATCTGATCCACACGCTGCGCTCCGGCCATCGCCAGGGTGCGGTCTTCGTGATGAATTCGACCACCATGGCGGCCGTGCGCAAGCTGAAGACAGCCGATGGCGCGTTCCTGTGGCAGCCGGGTCTGGTCGAAGGCCAGCCCAATCGCCTGCTTGGCTATCCGGTGATCGAGGCTGAAGACATGCCCGATGTCGCCGGCGGTGCCTTCCCGATCGCCTTCGGCAACTTCCGCAATGGCTACCTGATCGCCGAACGCAGCGCCACGCGGGTGCTGCGCGATCCCTTCACCAACAAGCCGTTCGTGCACTTCTATGCGACCAAGCGGATTGGCGGCAAGGTGCTGGATTCGAACGCGATCAAACTGCTGAAGATCGAGGCCTGATGCCCCCTGCCAAGCCTTGATCCCCGGCCGGAAGCGCATCCCCCTTCGCTTCCCTTGGCCGGGCTCTCGCGCCCGCATCGCCTCAGGCCGACCTCCCGCCTGACCCTGGCGATGCGGGCGCACTTCTTGGGGATTTCAACATGGGAGAAACCGCGATGCAGCGGATAATCGTGCAGCCCCCGGTGCCGGGCGAGGCTGCGCTGACCGAGCTCAAACACTGGCTCGGGATCAGCCGCCCCAACGAAGACACCACCTTGACCGGGCTGCTCGATGCCAGCCTGACCCTTTGCGAAGCGTTCACCGGAAAGGCGCCGCTGCGACAGACGGTCGAGGAAATCGTGCCGCTGACCGGCGGCTGGCAGGAACTCGTATCGCGCCCTGTGCACGAGCTGACCGGGGCGACCCTGATCGCAGCCGACGGGTCGCGCGCAGCGCAAACACTTGCGGAGGTGCTCGAATGGCGCATCGCCGGAAATGCCTGCGTGCGTCTGCTGCGCCCGCTGGAGGGGCGCGGGCTGGCGTTGCAACTGGTGGTCGGGATCGCCGCCGACTGGGCCAGCCTGCCCGCCCCGCTGCGGCACGGCATCATCCGGCTCGCCGCGCATCACTTCCGCGAACGCGACGGCAAACCATCGGCGGTTCCGCCTGCGAGCGTGACGGCGCTGTGGCGTCCCTGGCGGGATGTGCGGCTCGCATGATCCGCATCACCTTGTCCACCGGCCGACTGGTGCAGCGCCTGCGGGCGCGGGCCGAGCGGATCGCGGCTGGCCAGATCGCCGCACGCAGGCGCGATGCGTCCCCGCGCCCGAACTGGCGCTCGGCCGAGGCCTTGTGGCCTGACCTGTTTGGAGACACCCGCGATGGAAAATGACCTGCGCGCCGCGCTGATTGCCTGGCTGCGCGCCGATCCGGCGCTCGCGGCGATCAACGCGATCGAGGAAGAAGCTCCGCTTTCCGCCACACCGCCCTGGCTCGGCATCGCCGCCAGCGCCAGCGTGGACTGGGGCACCAAGGACCGCGCCGGACGCGAGATCAGGATCGCGCTCGAACTTGAGAGCTACACCGACCTCACCGCTGGCGATGCCAATCTGCTGACCGCGATCGAGCGGCGGGTGCTGGATCTGCCGCCGTTCCACCCGGGTTTCGAACTCGCCTCGATCCGCTTCCTGCGCTCGCGCAGCGAGGCCCGTGCCGACAACCGCCGGGGCGCGCTGCTCGAATACCGCTTCCGCCTTTTCGTCCCGCTTTAGGAGTAAGCCCTCATGCCCGCACAATCCGGCGCCGCCTTCCTGCTCAAGATCGCCGACGGCGCCACGCCCCCGGCCTATCAGACCATTGCCGGTCTCAGGACCACGCAGATGTCGATCAACGGCGACACCGTAGTCGTCACCCACAAGCAATCCGGCGGATGGCGCGATCTGCTGTCCGGGGCGGGCACACGCTCGGTCTCGGTCAGTGCGGCCGGGATATTCCTTGGCAGCGTGGCTGAGAGCACGGTGCGCGCCCACGCCCTCGCCGGGACGCTCGACAATTACGAGCTGTCCTTCGAAGACGGCGAGAAGCTGCGCGGGCGTTTTCTGGTCCAGCGGCTAGATTATGCCGGGGATTTCAACGGGGAGCGCAGCTACACCCTGCAGCTCGAAAGCTCCGGCCCTGTGGTGCCCGCGTGACCGCCGCCGCCAATCCGCTGCGCGGAGAGGCTGCGCTTGCGGTGAACGGTGCGACCTATGTGCTGCGCCCCAGCTTCGAGAGCCTGGTCCTTGCTGAAGCCGAGCTAGGGTCACTCTTCGCAATGGTCGAACGGGCGGCTGGCGGGGCGCTGACGCTGATCGAGATGACGGCGCTGCTGTGGCATTGTCTTCCGCGCGAGGGGCGGCCCGAGCGGGTTGCCGTCGGTCAGGCGGTGCTGGCGATGGGGCTGGTCGAAGCGACCCGGCCCGTGCGCGCCGTGCTGGCACAGGTGCTGCAGGGCGAAGCATGAACGCTGGCGGCGGCGGCACACGCTTTGCCGATGCCGCAGCCCGCTGGTGCGCCCTTGCAGCGCAGTATCTTGGATGGCGACCCGCCGAATTCTGGGGCGCCACCCCGGCCGAACTGGCGATGGCTCTGGCACCCTGCACCGACGCTGCCACCCCTCTCCCGCCGAGCCGCGACACGATTGCCCGCATGATGGAGCATGACGCCAATGACTGAGAATTTCGATGAACTGGTGATCGACGTGCGCGCCCGGACTGACGGCTTCGCCAGTGACGTCGAAGCGATGCGCCGCTCGCTTGACGGATCGCTCGTCGATGGCTTCAGCCGCGCCGGGAATGTGCTGGAAAACGGGCTGCTTGGCGCTTTGCGGCGGGGGAGCTTGGGGTTCGACGATCTCAAGCGGGTTGCGTTCAACGCGCTCGGCGAGATTGCCAGCTATGCGCTTCAGTCAGGGCTGAGCAGCCTCTTTGGCGGCGCGGGCGGCGGTGGGGCCGGGGGCGGGCTCGGCAGCCTGCTTGGCCAGTCGATCGGGGCGCTGTTCGGCTTGCCGGGCCGCGCAACCGGCGGCCCGGTGGCTCCGGGGCGGGCCTATGTCGTGGGGGAGCGCGGACCGGAAATTTTCGTCCCCACCGCATCCGGGCGGGTCGAGACCGGTCCGGCGGCACCCGGCCGCGATGTGCGCGTGGCGATCCAGATCGCGGTTCCGCGCGGACAGGCCGCCCCCACCGCCATGCAACGCTCCTCGCGCCAGATCGCGAGCGCGGTGCGCCGCACCCTGCAACAGGTCTGACCGAAAGGCTGCCCCCATGACATTCTGGCTCGCCCGCGAACGCCGCGCGCAGGAAAGCACCTTTATCCAGCGGTTCGATCCGCGCTTCTGGACCGTCAACTTTCCGCGCCCCGCGATGGCTTCGGTGGTCACGACCGGGCCGGACAGCCTGCGCCTCGATGTCGAACTGCACCACGCCGGGGAGCTGGTGGGGTTGATCTGGGACAGCATCGACACCCTCGATCATCCCCTGCTCGCCTATCAGACCGACCGCGATTACCGGCACACCACACTCAGCTTTCGGTGGCGGTCGAACGGCGTGATCGCCCTCGATCAGCCCAACGGACCCACGCTGACCATCGAAGGACGCGACGCCGCTGGCAGCCCCCGCACCTGGTATGTCCGGCTGTGGAACTATGCGGCGGGCACGCCCGTCGATGCACGGATCGCGCTGCCCTTTTCCTCGCTCCAGAGCGGCTATGGTCTGCCGGGAGAGCCGATCTTCGCTGGCGATATCGACCGCATGTTCATCTCGCTGGTGGCACCCGGCCACGTTCCCGGAAGCACTACCCCGTTGCCACAGCGGTTCGATGGCTCGGTGGTGATGACCGACATCCGCGCCGATGGCGCGCGGGCGATGATCGAGCTCGGCGATGTGCTCATCCCACCCCATGCCGAACGCATCGCCACCGCCTACGACGATGCCTACAACCAGACCCCGGCCCGCCTACTGCGGGGGATCATCGGCCTCGGCTATCGCGAGGACATTGTCCATTATGTCGGGATGAGCCACTTCATGCAGCTGGCGCGTCAGTCCGGCGGCAACCTTGCCGCGGCGGTGCCGGGCACTCTGTGCGTCCCGGCAGAGGCGTGGCACCGCAGTTATTTCGCGCTGGCAAAAGCTGGCGGGTTCGAAGTCATCGCTTCGCTGTCCTACGAACTGTTCGATGCCTATTGTCCCGCAGGCTGGAAGCAGCGCACAGCTGCCGGCAACCCGGCGCTGACCGGGTGGGTGCCGCCCTCGACGCTGCTTTCGCCGGCCAACAGCGCCGCGATGGCCTGGCTGGGCGACATCGCCCGCGCCTTCGTCGATCTGCTGGTCGAGGCACAGCAGCCGGTTCGGTTCCAGATCGGCGAGCCGTGGTGGTGGGTAACCTCCGCCCGCGAAATCTGTCTGTACGACGATGCCGCCAAGGCCGCGCTGGGCGGCAATCCGCCTGTGATCGCCGACATGGCCGCCCCGCTCGATGCGGCGGCCAGGGCGCTGCTCGATGCGGCAGGGGTGCTGCTGGCGCAGTCCACAGCGGCGCTGGCGGCGGCAGTACGGAATGCCGCACCGGGCGAGGCCGAGATCCTGCTACTCGCCTTCACACCGACGATCCTCGATCCGGCCATGCCCGAGCTGTACCGGGCGAACCTGCCGACCGGATGGGCTGCCCCGGCGTTCGACCGCCTGCAGCTGGAAGATTACGACTGGCTGACTGCCGGAGCGGATGCGCCCCGCCGCGCTGCATATGAGTTCGTGGACGCCAGGCTCGGCTATCCGCTGGCTGATCAGGATTATCTCGCCGGGTTCGTCTTCGATCCTGTCAATGCCGAGGCCTACTGGGGGCGCATCGACAACGGGCTCGACGAAGCCGCCACCCGCGGCATCACGCGGCGCTATGTCTGGGCGCTGCCCCAGGTCAACCGCGACGGATACACCCGCCTCCCCACTGCGCCGGAGCCAAGCATGGACCCCTTCGACGATCTGCCCTACCCCTTTGCGCTAGGCCGCAGCGCCTCGGTCGCGCCCGAGTTCTCGACGTCGGTCGCTGTCACGGCTTCGGGGCATGAGCGGCGCAACGCCTTGTGGTCGGACGCCAGGCTGCACTTTGATGTCGGCCCCGGCATTCGCTCGGAAAGCGAATTGTCCGAACTGATCGCCTTCTTCCGCGCCCGGCGAGGTCCGGCGCGCGGCTTCCGCTTGACCGATCCTTTCGACCACAGCTCCAACGGGATGACCGGCGCGCCGACCATGCTCGATCAGCTGATCGGGATCGGCGATGGGGTGCGGACTGACTTTCAGCTGACCAAATCCTACGGCGCGGCGGAACCGCAGATCCGCCCGATCACCAGGCCGCGCCCGCAGACTGTGCTTGTCAGTGTCGGCGGGGCTGCCAGCACGGCATGGACGCTGGGCGACAAGGGGATGCTGCGATTGCTGACAGCACCGCCGGCGGGGGCCGAGGTGCGGGCCGGCTTCCGCTTCGATGTGCCGGTGCGTTTTGCCGAGGATCGGCTTGACGTGTCGGCGGTCAATTTCGCTGCCGGTGAAGCGCCATCGGTGCCGCTGATCGAGATCAGGGAGAGCGCCTGATGCGCGTGTTCTTTGACCGCGAGCTTGACACGGTGGCGACCTTCTGGCGGATCTACCGCCGCGATGGCACCGCGCTTGCCTTCACCAGCCATGACCGCGATCTGACCTTCGGCGGAATCAGGCATCTTGCGGCCCCCGGCATGATCCCGGCGGCGATCCGCCTCACCAGCGAACTCGCCAACGACAGCGCCGAAGTGCAGGGCGCGCTCAACCACGACTCAATCCGCGAGGATGATCTGGCCGCCGGGCTGTTCGACGATGCCGCCATCGATATCGGGGCTGTCGATTGGTCGAACCTTGATCACCACACCCTCTACACCGGCCAGATCGGACGGATCGAGGATGACCGGTCACAGTTTTCTGCCGAACTGCGGTCAACGAAAAGCATGCTGGAACAGGATCTCGTTCCGCGCACGAGCCCTACTTGCCGGGCGGAGTTTTGCGGGCGAGGGTGCGGCCTTTCGGCCGTGCGCTTCACCGCGGTGCATCCGCTCGCCACGATTGATCTTGACGCGAACCGGGTGCGGTTTGCCGGGCTTGACGGCGAGGCACATGTGGAGGGTCGCCTACGTTTCATGGCTGGGCCGCAAACCGGGATTGCATTCGGGATCATCGACGCGGAAACTGACTGGTTGGTGCTCGACCGGCCGCTGGTGGCGGGAACCGTGACAGGCACGCTGACACAGCTGCGTGAAGGCTGCGATCACACTATCGCCACGTGCGGCAGCCGCTTCGGCAACGCGGCCAATTTTCGCGGAGAGCCGTTCCTGCCCGGCAATGATCTGCTCGCCCGTTACGGCCAGCCATGAACCATCCTGGCGCGCGGCTGGCGACAGCCGCCGAGGCCTTGATCGGGTGCCGCTTCAGGCTTCACGGTCGCGATCCCGAAACGGGGCTGGACTGTGTTGGTGTCGTTGCCTGCGCTCTGTCGTCATTTGGGGCCTGCCCGGTGGTGCCCGGTGGCTACGGCCTGCGCAATCTGTCGGTCAATCACTGGTTGCCGCTTGCCGAGCAATCGGGGCTGATGTTGACGCACAGCCCGCTTCAGCGCGGTGATGTGGTGCTGATCAATCTGGCACACAGCCAGCACCACCTCGCCATTGTGTGCGATGCACAGCACGTGGTGCACGCCCACGCCGGACTACGGCGCGTCGTGCGCCAGCCGCTTGATCCCGCATGGCACGTGCGCGCGCAATGGCGCATCCCAACCCTATTGGAAGGCTAGTCTGATGGCGACACTGGTTCTGACTGCTGTGGGCAGCGCGATCGGCGGCCCGATCGGCGGTTCGATCGGCGCATTTCTTGGCCAACAGATCGATCGGCGGATCTTCGGCCCCGGCGGCCGTGAGGGCCCGCGTCTGCGCGAATTGGCGATCAGCACCTCCAGCTACGGCCAGCCCATCCCCCGTCAGTTCGGCCGCATGCGAGTACCCGGAACGATCATCTGGTCGACCGATCTTATCGAAAGCAAGCGCAAGGAGAAGGGCGGCAAGGGCCAGCCTTCCACCACTGTCTATTCCTATGCAGCGTCATTTGCCGTGGCGTTGGCGAGCACGCCGATTGCGCGGCTCGGCCGGATCTGGGCGGATGGAAGCCTGCTTCGCGGGGCGCTGGACGATCTGAAGGTCGGCGGGACGCTGCGGGTTTATCGTGGCTTCGGCGATGATCCCGTTGATCCGCTGATAGCGGCAGCCAAAGGCGGTCAGGCACCTGCCTTTCGTGACTGCGCCTATGTCGTTTTTGAAAACCTCGAACTTAGCGATTACGGCAACCGCATTCCTGCGCTGAGCTTCGAAATCTTCGCCGATGGGGGTGAGGAGAGCGTGTCTTTGGCCCAGCTCGTGCCCGGAGCATCGCCGCTGGTCGCCTCCCGTCCTCTGGCCCACGCACGCGGCTTTGCCGATGAAGGCGGCCCGTTGGCATCGACGCTGGCGGCAATCGATCAGGTCATCCCGCTTGTGTGCAGGTCAGGCGGCGACGGGCTGTCGATAGCAACGCGCGCGACCCCGGACAGCGCCATAGTCACCTTGCCCGATCAGCTAGCGCCGGTGAATGCAGGCGACGAAGAGGCGCGCCGCAAGCAGCGCGCCGGGCTGCCGGCGCGTATGGCTGCGGCGTTGCGCTATTACGATGAAGACCGCGATTACCAGACCGGTGTGCAGCGAGCCGCAGGCACGCGGCAGGCGGGCCGCGAACTGATGATCGACCTGCCGGCCACCATGACGGCGAGCGGTGCCCGCCAACTCGCCAACGATAGTGCGAACCGGGCTCGTTGGCAGCACGAAACGGTCACCTGGCGGATCGGCGAACTCGATCCGCGCATCTCACCCGGTTCCATCGTCCGTCTGCCTGATGCCCCCGGGCGCTGGCTGCTGCGCTCATGGGAGTGGATGGATCGCGGCGTCGAGCTTGAACTGGAACGACTGGCGCCGGCGGGCGGCGGGCCGCGGGCAACCGATCCCGGGGAAAGCCTCTCGCCCGTTGATCTTGTCATCCCGCCAACCTGGTTGGCTGCAATCGAGGTGCCAGCGGACGGCAGTGCCAGTTCCGCTCGCCCGCTGATATTTGCTGCTGCTTCGGCCAATAACAGCGCATGGCGCGGTGCCGCGCTGTTCGCGGTGCAAGGGACGTCACTAGTTGAACTCGGCACCACTGGTACGCAACGGGCGCTTGTCGGCGCGCTCGAAGTGCCGCTGGCAGCATCGAAGTCACTTCTGTTCGAGCCACAGGCACAGATCATTGTTTCGCTGGTCGCAGATGATCTCGATCTGCCGGAAACCGACATTGCCGGCCTGGCCGCAGGCGCAAACCGGATGATGGTGGGAGGAGAGTTGATCCAGTTTGTGAAAGCCGCGCCGCTCGGCGAGGGTCGCTGGCGGCTTTCGGGCCTGCTGCGTGGCAGAGGCGGGACCGAGCCTCAGGCTGCACAGGGCCATGCCTCCCAAACGCCAGTCATTGTCATCGACGACAGTCTTGTGCCGCTTGATCCTGTGCTCGTGCCGCCCTCTACCACGTCCCGCATCGCCGCAATCGGCACGGGCGATGATGACACGGTGATCGCTCCGCTCGCCAATGCCGGCCTGTCACGCAGACCGCCATGTCCGGTGCATGCACGCAGCCGCCAGGAAGCCGACCAGAGCACCTTGTTTTCGTGGACCAGGCGCGCGCGCGGGCAGTGGCGCTGGGAAGACAGCGTCGAACTTCCGCTGGTCGAAGAAAACGAGACCTATCTGGTCGGATATGGGCCGGTGGATACGCCGCAAGCCACGTGGCAACGCGATGCCGCCTGGTTGCGTCTGTCTGCAACAGAGTTGGCCGCCCTCCCCGCAACCTATGGCCCCGGTTCGCTGTGGGTAACGCAGATCGGCACATACGACCGCTCAACGCCGCTACTGCTCGCAACACTGTCCTGATTATGGAGAGGTCCGCATGTCCGAACCCTTTGCTTTTCCCAGCGTTACACCTGCTATCGGCCTGCCACTTTTGACCGCAGGCCAGGCGCAGAAGGAATTCTTCGTCAATCAGGCGCTAAGCCTGCTCGATGCGCTTCACCCGCGCACGGTCGTCGCATCGCAGTCCGTGCCGCCTGCTACCGCGCCCGATGGCTCCTGCTTCCGGGTCACGCAAAATCCGGCCGCAGCGTGGACCGGGCATGAGGACGATATCGCTGTTATGGTCGGGGGCGCCTGGCACTTCGTCAAACCGATCGCGGGGATGGAAATCTTTGAGCAAGCCGCCGGTCACTGGCTAGTGTATCGCGGCCAATGGCAGAGTGTCGCCGCACCTGCATCGCCTTCCGGAGGAACGGTGATCGACATAGAGGCGCGCGCCACACTGGCCACACTGATTCAGGCACTCGTGACGCTCGGCCTGCTTGCACCGACTGCATCATAAGTTGAGGAAATGGCGGAATTATGAGCGTTGCAGCGCGCACATTTTTTCCACAGGCGAATTTCCGCGACATTCTTGCAACACCAAAGTGGCATTGATTGCTTGCCTCTAAGGAGGGGAAAAGATAGAGATGCCCGGTGCCTCAAGTTCAAAGCAAAGGGGAATTTTAGAATGCGCAAACTCGTCATTGGAATGGCGATGGCTTCGACCGCCCTGACCTCGCCTGCCATGGCCCGTGAGGGTCAGTGGTACATCCAGGGTGACGGCGGCGTCATGCTCGTCGAAGATCAGGACTTCGATGTCGGTGCCGCAGCCAACAATGCCACCGCCGACTACGACACCGGGTATGATTTCGGTGCGGCCGTTGGTTATGATTTCGGGCCGTTCCGTCTCGAAACGGAAGTCAGCTACCGCGCCGCCGATCTTGACGAAGTGCAGGCGGGATCTGCGGGTCTTGCGCTCAACCCTTCGGATTCAGCGCCTGGCGGTTTCAACACCTTCAATGACCGCCGCGAAGCCCTCGGAGAGTTCAACGCTCTCAGCTTCATGCTGAACGGACTGTTCGATTTCGGCAAGGACGATGGTCTGCAGGGCTTTGCCGGGGGCGGCGTCGGCGTCGCTCGCGTCGATCTCGATGGCCGTGTCAACGCCAATGGCCCGGGGGTATGGAACGATTCCGACACCGGGTTCGCATGGCAGATCCTCGCCGGGATTCGTGCACCGCTGAGCGACTCCTGGGACGTTGGCTTGAAGTATCGCTACTTCAACGCGCCAAACATCTCGATTGTCGATCCGCTCAACCGCACTCTTGAAACCGACTTGACCAGCCACTCGTTGCTCGGTTCGATCACCTACAACTTCGGCGGGGAAGAGCCCGTCGCTGCGCCGGTGGCCGTACCGCCTCCGCCGCCGCCTCCGCCGCCTCCCCCCCCGCCGCCGCCTCCCCCGCCGCCGCCGGCTCCATGCAACACCGGCCCCTACGTGGTGTTCTTCGATTTCGACAAGTCGGATATCACTCCGCAGGCCGCGAGCATCCTCAACAGCGCCGTCACCGCTTACGCGAACTGCGGCACGGCGAGCGTCATGTTGGCCGGTCACACCGACCGTTCGGGCAGCGTGAAGTACAACATCGGTCTGGCCGAGCGTCGCAATGCGGCGGTCAGCAGCTACCTCACCGGCCGCGGAATTCCCGCCGCACGCATCACCGGTGAAGCCTTCGGTGAAGCCAAGCCGCGCGTCCCGACTGCGGACGGCGTGCGCGAAGCCCAGAACCGCCGGGTGGAAGTGACCTACGGCCCGGGTTCCGGCATGTAAGCGGAGTTCTCTGCGAACACAGAAAGAGGGGCCGGAACGATCCGGCCCCTTTTTTGTTGTGCCGCGGTGCGTGGCTCAGGGTACTTTCCGACCCATCCCGCCCGTAAAGGCTTTAATCCCGCCGCGAAGCCACCGCGTCAGCAGCCCTTTGCGCGATCGTCCGCTCAGCCTCCGGCAAGGCGCGATAGGCGAAAACGAGCAATGCTAGGGCGATCGGTGCGACTCCGATCAGCGAAAGCACGCCGATCCGCATGCTCCCGCTCAGCTCTGAAATCTGCCCGACCAGATAGGGCCCGATTGCCAGGCCCACCAAGGTTGTGGCGAGGAAGAACGCGGCCGTCGCAGTGCCGCGCATGCGGGGCAGGACCAGATCCTGCGTCGTCGCGGCCGCTGCGCCAAGCGCAGTTGCCGCCAGCAGGGTCGCGAGAAAGTTCATCCCGTAAAACAGGACGGCGCTTTCGGTCGTGAACCCCACCGCGATCGGTAGCACCGGCCCGACCACACCGAAAATCACCACGAGAATACGGCCGGACGGATTGCGGACGCGCAGCCAATCCGACATCCGCCCGCCTATGATCACCCCCAGAAAGCCTGCCGTGGCTCCGCTGCCGCCCAGCACAAAGGCAAGCTCGGCCTTGGGCAGCCCGAGGACGGTTTCCGCATAGGGCGCCGACCAGAATGAGAGCGCATAGGCGCTCAGCGCGACCAGGCCATATCCCAGCGCGGTGCAAACGAAGGCCGGCGTCCCCCAGATCAGCCGGAAGGTCGCGGGATCATGCCGCCGCAGCGTGGCAGCCCACGAGAACACGGCATAGTAGCCGAAGGCCATGGCCGACCACTGCGGCACATTCGCCGTCAATCCGATCATGACCGCCGCCAGCGCCACCATCGCCGCCGCCATCGCGAGGTTCAGGAAGGCGGCCATCGGGCCACGTTTCGCAGCGTGCAGCACCGTGAACGGGGGCAGCAGCATCGACAGGTCGAAAAAGAAATCGCGTAGCGGCCGGTCACCGCTTCCCGGGCCCGTGTCGGGCCGCGTCGGCTCACGCAGCGAGGCGACCCATAGCGCCACCAGCAGGCCGGGCAGGCCGACCGCCAGGAACGCGGCCTGCCAACCGACCAGCCCGCCGGCCCCTCCCCCGGGGTAGGCCGCATCCCAGACCTGCGAGATCTTGGCGCCAATCAGCAGCGACACGCCGCCGCCGAGGTAAAGCCCCGAGGAATAGATCGCCAAGGCCGTGCCGCGCTGGCGCGCTGGGAAGTAGTCGGAAATCAGCGAATAGGCGGTCGGGCTCGCGGTCGCCTCGCCCACGCCCACGCCCATGCGGGCCAGCGACAGCGACAGGTAGTTGCGGGCGAACCCCGACAGCGCCGTCATCGTCGACCACAGCACCAGACCGATGGTCAGCAGCCGCACGCGGTGCCAGCGATCCGCCAGCCGCCCGAGCGGTACGCCAAACAGCGCGTAGAACACCGCGAAGGCCGCGCCTCCCAGAAACCCCAACTGGCCATCGGTCAGATCAAGGTCGCGCTTGATATCGACCGCGAGGATCGAGAGGATCTGCCGGTCGATGAAGTTGAGGATGTAGACCACCACCAGCACGCCCAGCACATACCAGCTGTAGGCCGATGCGCTGTCTGCCTCGCGATGCGGCTCTGCCGTCGCTTCCTCGTTCACGCGTGATCCCCTATCCCATGCCTGCCGGTCGTTGTCCGCCGATCAGACCTTGTATCGTGTGCTATCGGCTATCCCCGCCTCGGCAAAACCCTTTTTCCTGAGGCGGCAGGAATCGCACAGTCCGCAGGCCAGCCTCTCGGGCGTGGGATCGTAGCACGACCAGCTCCACCCCGGATCGAGCCCAAGCCGCGCACATTCGCGGGCGATATCGGCCTTGGTCATATGCTGGAGCGGGGTGTGGATGACGAAGGGCGCTCCCTCCACCCCCGCCTTGGTGCCAAGCCGCGCAGTCTCGGCGAAACTGGCGATGAATTCCGGGCGACAGTCAGGATAGCCCGAATAGTCGAGCGCATTGACCCCGATGAATACATCTCTGGCCCCCGCCGCCTCGGCGCAGGCGGTGGTGAGCGCGAGGAACACGAGATTGCGGGCCGGCACGTAGGTGACCGGAATATCGTCCCCCACCCCGCCCTTGGGGACGTCGATGACATCGGTCAGCGCCGATCCCCCAAAGGCGCGCAGATCAAGCGCGATGCGCGTATGGCGCACCAGCCCGAGCCGTTCGGCGATGCGGGCAGCGGATTCCAGTTCGAGCCGATGGCGCTGCCCGTAATCGACCGTCAGCGCGTGGACCTGAAATCCGGCCTCTTGCGCCAGCGCCGCTGTCACCATCGAATCGAGCCCGCCGGACAGCAGCACTACGGCCAACGGCGACGCGAGGGTTTCTTCAGTTCCGCTCATCCCCCGGCCCTAACACGAGCCTGAGCAAACGCAATCGCGCCTGCTCAGCACTCGCCGGTGCGGCGCGCCTCGGCGGTCATCTGGAACGGCATGCCGTCATGGATGCCCTGGCTTTCGAGCTGCACCAACACGGCCGTCTCGCGGCGAATGCTGGTGCGGCCATAGCCGTTGCCGGGACAGGTATACTGCACGGTCACCCGCGCGGCGCCGTCCTCGACGACAAAGCGGCTGCACCCGCTCTCGCGGTGCATCAGCTGGATCAGCTCGGCACCCGATTTGATGCAGATCCGGCGATCGCCCGCGCCGCTGCGCTGCTTGATGGTCCATTCGCCTTTGGTCAGCGTGCCGAGCATGGCAAGCCCGCCGCCTTGCGCGAGGCCCGGCGCAGCGAGCCCCCCCGCCGCCGCGACTGCGACGGCCAAAGCCCCCCACGCCAGCGCGCGCATCCTGCGATCGGTTCGATAGGTCATGCCTGTCCTCATGCCAGCTTCCCGCTGGAGTAACTTGCAGATATTCGCCTCGTGCGACAAATTTTTTGCGTAAAATTCGGCTAACGTCATATCGCGAGGTCAAAACTGCGCGAGCAGAACGCGCAGTCGACCACGATGATGCCATCAGGGCCACGCATTGCCTCCTGCTCATCGGGCGGAAAGCGGGCGATGATCGTCTCGTAATGGGCCGCGCTGCACCGGCACCCGCGCGACAGGCGGGCGCCTGTCTGCACGCGGACTTCCTGTTCCTCATGGAACAGCCGCCAGGCGATAGCCTCCAGTGACAGCCGCTGATCGAGCAACTCGTCGTGGCTGATCGTGCCTGCCAGCACCGCGACATGCTCCCAATCGGGGTGGTCAAGCCGCACGTGCAGCCGTTCACGCCCCTGCTCGCCCTCGGGCAGATGCTGCACCAGCATTCCCGCGGCCATCCGCCCGCCCGTGCCCGCCCGGCTGGCAACGCGGATCAGGGTCGGGATTTGTTCGGACTGGCTGAAATAGCTCTCGCAGGCCTCGGCAAGGCTGTCCCCTTCCAGCGGGACGATCCCCTGATATCGCTGACGGCCCTCCGTCTCGAAGGTGATCGCGAGATAACCCTCCCCGAACAGCGCCGGCAGCGAGGGGTTCGCGCCCAAGCCTGCCAGCCGCTCGCCATCGAACTCGGCATAGCCGCGCACGGCGCCCGCGCGGTAATCGCACACCAGCAGGCTCACGATCCCGCCGTTGGTCTGCGCCTGCATCGTCATCTGCGCCGCTTCGCCCTTCAGCAGCCCGCCCATCAGCGCGCCCAGAACCAGCGCCTCGCCCAGCAGATGGGTGATCGGGGCGGGGTAGTTGTGGGCGGACAGGACGTCCTCCAGCACGCCTTCCATCCGCACGATCCGCCCGCGCGCATTGCGCCCCGGCAGCGTGAAGCCCAACAGCGTGTCGGCGTAGGTCTCGGTCATGTCGGTCGTGTCGGTCGTGTCAGCCATGGTCCGCCATATGGGGATGCCGGGCGCGCGGCGAAAGCCCCTTCGGCGTTGTCGCGCCTAGCCGCCAAGCAGGCCGAAGCTCCACAGCAGCACCGATTTCTGTGCGTGGATGCGGTTTTCGGCCTCGTCGAACACGGCGGATTGCGGGCCTTCGAACACCCCCTCGCTCACTTCCTCGCCGACATGCGCTGGGAGGCAGTGAAGGAACACCGCGTCAGGCTTGGCCAGCGCCATCAGCGCGGCGTTGACCTGATAGGGCGCCATCGCCGCCAGCTTTTCTGCGGCGTGGGCCTGGCCCATCGACACCCAGGTGTCGGTGACGATCACATCCGCCCCGCGCGCGGCGGCGGCGGCATCCTGTGTCAGCGTGACGATCGCCCCGCCTGCCCGCGCCTGTTCGACAAAGCCCGGATCGGGTTCGTAGCCCACAGGCCCCGCCACGCGGACGTTGAACTTCATCAGCCCGGCTGCCTCAAGGATCGAGTGCAGCACGTTGTTCCCATCCCCGAACCACGCCACTTCCAGGCCCGGCAGCGCCTTGCCGTGCTCGATCACGGTGAGCAGATCAGCGACGATCTGGCAGGGGTGCGAGCGATCGGTCAGGCCGTTGATCACCGGCACCGTTGCGTGGCGGGCCATTTCTTCGATCTTGGCGTGATCGTCAGTGCGCAGCATGATTCCATCGACCATCCGGCTGAGCACACGCGCGGTATCCGCGACAGTCTCCCCCCGGCCAAGCTGGCTCGACGCTGAATCGAGCAACAGCACCGTCCCGCCGAGCTGACGCATCGCGATGTCGAAGCTGACGCGGGTGCGGGTCGAGTTCTTCTCGAACACCAGCGCCAGCACCTTGCCGTTCAGCGGCGCGTCGGCATCAGGCGCACCCTTGGGCTTGCCCGCCCGTGCGGCCTTGCGATCGATCGCGTCGTTGATCATCGCCGCGATGGCATCGCCCCCGGCATCGCCAAGGTCGATGAAATGACGGAACGCCCCCCCGGTGCCGGTCATGCGGCGACAGGCACCTTGAAGGTCGCCGCGCCCGCCGACAGCTTGTCGAAGAACTCCTCGATCTCGGCATCGCCAATCACCAGCGGCGGGATGACGCGAATGGTGTTGTCGCCCGCCGCCACCGTCAGCAGCTGGTGATTGTCGCGCAGGTGGACGTAGAACGGGCGGCTTTCCATCTTCATCTTTAGGCCCAGCATCAGGCCCTTGCCGCGCACCAGTTCGAACAGCTCGGGGTAATTGCCGATGAACTGTTCGAGCCGCGTCCGCAGCCGCTCGCCCTGTTCGCGCACCGAGGCGAGGAATTCGTCGTTCGCGACGGCTTCCATGACCGCCATCCCGGCCGCCATTCCCAGCGGGTTGCCGCCATAGGTCGATCCGTGGGTGCCGAAAGTCATGCCGCGCGCGGCCTTTTCGGTGGCGATGCAAGCGCCGAGCGGGAAGCCGCCGCCGATGCCCTTGGCAGTGGCCATGATGTCAGGCTCGATCCCGTAATGTTCGTAGGCATAGAGCTTGCCGGTGCGCGCGACGCCGCACTGCACCTCGTCCAGAATCAGCATCAGATCATGCTCGTCGCACAGCGCGCGCAGCCCTGCCATGAATTCCTGCGAGGCCGGGCGGATGCCGCCTTCGCCCTGGATCGGCTCAACCAGAATGCCAGCGGTGTGCGGCCCGATCAACGCCTTGGCCGCTTCCAGATCGTCGAACGGGGCATATTTGAACCCGTCGAGCAGCGGGGCGAAGCCGTGGTGCATCTTGGTCTGGTTCGACGCCGAGATGGTCGCCATCGTGCGGCCATGGAAGGCGTTGTGAAAGGTGATGATCTCGAACCGGCTGGTATCGCCCGCCTCTCCGGCGTTCTGGTGATAGGCCCGCGCTGTCTTGATTGCGCATTCCACCGCTTCAGCGCCGGAATTGGTGAAGAACACCGTGTCGCCGAAGGTGGTGTCGACCAGCTTCTGCGCCAGCTTTTCACCCTGCGGGCTGCCATAGAGGTTCGACACGTGCATCAGCGTCGCCGCCTGTTGCTGGATCGCGCCGATCAGCCCCTCATGCGAATGGCCGAGCAGGTTGACCGCGATGCCGCTGGCGAAATCGAGATAGCGCGTGCCGTCTTCGTCAATGAGATGGCAGTGCTCGCCGCGCACCGGCCGGACTCCGCTGCGCGGATAGACTGGCATGAGCGGGGTAATCGACATGGGCTGTGTCCTGAATTGTGAAGAACGGGGGAATTGAAACGCAAATGGCGGCCCTGAGCCAGAGCCGCCATCTGCAATCCGCTATATTTTCACCCGTTCCACGTCAAACCGCGGGAGAGTGAAAAGGAGGCTGGGTCAGCCTTCGATCGGGGCCAGATTGACGGCGGAATACTTTCCGCGTCGATCGACTTCGAGATCGAATTCATAGCGTTCGCCTTCGTTCAGGGCGGAAAGGCCCGAACGCTCGACCGCGCTGATGTGAACGAAGGCATCCGGCTGGCCATCATCCCGCACCAGAAAGCCGAAGCCCTTCATTGCGTTGAAGAACTTTACCGTGCCCTTGGTGCGCTCTCCGGTCAGCTCGCGCTGCGGGGCGGCGGGCTTGGCCGCCACCGCGATCACATCGCCGACGACCTGAAGATCCTGCGCCGACACCTTGCCGCCGCGATCCACCAGATTGTACTGAAGCTCCTGCCCTTCGGCGAGACCTTCGAGGCCCGCACGCTCCACCGCGCTGATGTGGACGAAGACATCTTCGCCGCCACCTTCCTGCTGAATGAAGCCGAAGCCTTTCTGGGTGTTGAAAAACTTCACCGTGCCCTTGCCGGTGCCGACGATCTGGGCAGGCATGCGCGGCGCGCCGCCAAACCCGCCGCCGCCGCCACCGCCGGGACCACGCGGGCCGCCGCCGAAGCCACCGCCGCCGCGCGGGGCGCCGCCGCCACCACCGCCAAAACGGTCACCGCCGCCGCCAAAACGATCACCGCCACCGCCGAAGTCGCGCGGGGGCGAATAACCATCATTGCCGCCGCCAAACGGATCGAAGCCTTCTTCGCCGAAACCGTCGCGCTTGTCACGGCCGCGCCGGCGTCCCCTATCGTAACCCATAGATCAGTACGTACCTTGTCACACTGCCCGCTCTCCATTGCGCCGATGTCGCGGACAGTGAGCCGCACCGGACGCAGACGCCCCGGCTTCTGTTCCGGTGCGCACGTAGGTTGCGGTATAGCGCACAACGGCTTGCTTTGCGAATGATTTTGGCAGGGCCGCCGGGCCGGGGCGCAGGGGGTGCTTGTGCGGGACAACCGGTTTGGGCATGACAGGTTCAGGCATGCTGTCGGATCAAGGAACAGGACATGGGTGATTTTCGCCGCCTCACCGAAAATATCTATGTAGCTCCGCAACTTGCGATCGAAGATGTGACTGCGGCGGCGGCGCTGGGCATCGGCATGATCGTCAACAACCGGCCTGACGGGGAGGAGCCTTCGGCCCCGCAAGGCGATGCGATCGAAGCCGCTGCCGCTGCCGCAGGGCTGGGATACATGGCCATCCCCATCACGCATGCGGGCTTCAGCGCGCCCCAGATCGACGCGATGATCGCGGCAATCGAGCAGGCCGAGGGACCGATTCTCGCCTATTGCCGTTCTGGCACGCGTTCGACCCTGCTGTGGGCGCTGGCGGCCGCCAAGCAGGGTGAGCAGCCCGACACCATCGCCCGCATCGCCGCGCAGGCGGGCTATGACGTCAGCCCGATTCGCCCGATGATCGACGTTCTGGCTTCGCGCTGAGGCGACCGCATGGCGATCCCTCCGCTGGTGCTTCAGACTGCCGGATCGCTCACCGCGATCCTTGCGCTGGCTGGATTGGCGTGGTGGCTCAAACTGGGCGGCGAACCGCTGCTCGACAGCGATGAAGCTGTGCGCCGCGCAGCCAGAGAGGTTGAAGACGGGTTCGATCCCGTCGCCACGGCACCCGCCGGACAGGCCGCCCTCGCCCGCGATTCGCACGGCCGTGTCATGGTGATACGCCGTCACGGGAACCGCTTTGCCGGCCGCGTGCTCGGCCCCGCTGCCCGTGCCCGGCTGGACGGCGACAGACTGGTCATTGACCCAGGCGAGCCCCGCTTCGGCACCGTCTCGCTCGATCTTGCCGATGCACAGGCTTGGGCGGACGCGATCAATCGGGTAAGCGTGACGGGCAATGCCTGACTTCAACCCCACCCAATATGCCGTGCCGCTGTTTGTGGTGGCGGTGCTGGCCGAGATGCTTTGGGCAAAGCTGCGCGCGCCCGAGGCTTACGAGCCGAAGGATACGCTCGTCAGCCTCGCATTTGGCCTTGGGTCTACGGTGGCAGGGGCGCTGCTGGGCGGATTTGCGCTGGCCTTGATGCTGCATGCTTACGACTACCGGGTGTTCGACTTCGGCCCCGAATGGTGGGCGGCGTGGTGGGCGTGGCCGGTGTGCTTCGTGCTGGACGACCTCAAATATTACTGGGTCCACCGCGCCGGGCACCGCATCCGCTGGATGTGGGCGAGCCACGTGAACCATCATTCGAGCCAGCATTACAACCTCTCCACCGCGCTCAGGCAGACGTGGACGGGGATGTTCACCTTTGGCGTGCTGTTCGCTATCCCGCTGGTATTACTCGGCTTTCATCCGGCGATGATCGCCATCTGCGGCGGGTTCAACCTCATCTACCAGTTCTGGATACACACCGAGGCGATCGGGCGCATGCCGCGCTGGTTCGAAGCGGTGATGAACACGCCTTCGCACCACCGGGTCCATCATGCCACCAACCCGCGCTATCTCGACCGGAATTACGCGGGCGTGTTCATCATCTGGGATCGCATGTTCGGCACCTTCACGCCAGAAGTGGATGACGAGAAAATCCGCTATGGCATCGTCAAGCAGTTGGGCAGTTTCAACCTGTTGTGGGCGGTGTTCCATGAATGGATCGGGATGATCGCCGACATTGCCCGCGCCCCGTGGCGGCACAAGCTCTCCTACCTCCTGCGCGAGCCCGGCTGGAGCCATGACGGCAGCCGCGAGACCAGCGACACGATCCGCGCCCGCTGGGAAGCGCGGATGAGCGCGGTTGCCCCGCCGAGGGTATCAGTTGCGACTCGAAACCCGATTGCGGGCGGCACCGAAGCGGCTTAATCTCCCCCGCCAAAGGGAGAGAGCATGGACAGTTTCGATTACATCGTCATCGGCGGTGGCAGCGCGGGCAGCGCGGTCGCCGGGCGGCTCGCGGTGGACGGCACGCGGCGGGTGTGCCTGCTGGAAGCGGGCGGGCGCAACGACAATGTCTGGATCAAGACGCCGGGCTTCATGCCCTTCATTCCCGACACGTCGAACTACAAGTATGAAACCGTCCCCCAGAAGGGGCTGAACGGCCGCACCGGATACCAGCCGCGCGGGCGGGGGCTGGGCGGTTCCTCGGCGATCAACGCGATGGTCTATATCCGCGGCAACCGCTGGGATTACGACAATTGGGCGGCCGGGGGCGCGACTGGCTGGACCTATGATGACGTCCTCCCGTGGTTCAAGCGCGCAGAAGCGAACGAGCGCGGGGGGGATGATTACCACGGCGCGGGCGGGCCTTTGTTTGTCGAGGATCAGAAGCACGCCAATCCCGCCAGCCATGCCTTCGTCGAGGCTGCGGCGACGCTCCAGCTGCGCACCAACCCCGATTTCAACGGCGACCGGCAGGAGGGCTTCGGCCTCTACCAGGTGACCCAGCGCAAGGGCGAACGCTGGTCGGCAGCGCGCGCCTATGTCGAGCCGATCCGCGACCAGGGCAATGTCGCGGTGCGCACCGACACGCTGGTCGAGCAGCTGCTGATCGAGGGCGGCCGTGTCACGGGCGTGCGCGTCCGTCGCGGGGGCGTTGTGCAGTCGTTGCTGGCGCGTCGCGGGGTCATTCTCTCCGCCGGGGCGTTCAATTCGCCTCAGATCCTGATGCTCTCAGGCATCGGGCCGGCCGGGCACCTCAAGGCCCACGGGATCGACGTGGTGCTGGATCGGCCTGCGGTGGGCGGTAATCTTCAGGATCATATCGACTACGTGTCCGGCTGGGAGACGACAAGCAACGTGCTGATCGGCAGCAGCCTCAAGGGCACGCTGCGCATGGCGGCGGCGATGGTCGAGCACCGGCTGAAACGCACTGGGGTGATGACCACCTGCTATGCCGAGGCCGGGGGCTTCTGGACCGTCATGCCCGATAGCCCCGCACCCGATGTGCAATGGCACTTCGTCCCCGCTGTGCTTGAAGATCACGGGCGCGAGAAGGTGAAGGCGCACGGCTTTTCGCTCCACGCCTGCGTGCTGCGGCCCGAGAGCCGGGGCACGGTACGGCTGGGCAGCGCGGATGCCGCCGCCGCGCCGGTGATCGACCCCAACTTCCTCAGCGATGATCGCGACATGGCGTGCTTGCGCGCGGGCGTGCGCCTGTCGCACCGCATCGCCGAAGCGCCCCCGATGCAGGCGTTCGGGCCGAAGGATCGCCACCCGGTCGATCTCAACGATGACGCCGCACTCGACGCCATGATCCGCAACCGCGCCGACACGGTCTACCACCCGGTCGGCACCTGCCGCATGGGGAGCGACGCGGATGCCGTGGTCGATCCGACGCTGAAGCTGAACGGGCTCGAAGGCCTGTGGGTGGCCGACGCCAGCGTCATGCCCACAATCGTCAGCGGCAACACCAATGCGCCGAGCATCATGATCGGTGAGCGTTGCGCCGACTTCGTGATGGCGGCGGAGCGATGAACAGCGAAGAACTCGCCGCCATGCTTCACGCAGAGGCTGTCGATCAGCTGATTGCGACCTACGAAGGCTGGCTGCGCAATCTGGACCGGACCGAGGCAACTGATCCGTACTGGCAAGTTGTGCTGCGCCTGTTCGACACTCTCGATCAGGACGGACAAACCGCGCTGGTGCGGGTCATGCGGCAGGCCAGCGTCGATGCGGTGTCATCCGCCTTGTCCCTGCTCGAAGTGCACGACGAGGGGCGCGCATGGCCCGAAGTTCAGGACGCTTTCCTGCTGATCGAGGAAGAGCATCCCTCCAACCTGTGAAACACAAAAAAGGGCCGGAGACGCGCGGGGCGGCTCCGGCCTTTATCAGTTTGTTCGTTCGCAGGAGGAACGTGGTGAGGCGGGGGGAGGGGAGAGGGAGGGAGAGGCCTCCCCCCGCCAAACTTGGTGGTGAGGGGCTTAGTTGTAAGCCCGCTCCCCGTGTTCGGAGATGTCGAGGCCGCCCAATTCGGCTTCGGCGTCAGGGCGCAGGCCCAGCGTGTACTTGAGGATCAGGAACAGCGCGGCGGAGACGACGCCGGTCCAGGCGACAGTCACGCCGACGGCGTAGATCTGGGTCATCACCTGGCCGACCATGTCGAACTCGCCAGCAACCGCCACCGGAGCGGTGTAGTCGATCCAGCCCTGCCCGCCGAGCGCGGGATCGGCGACGATGCCGGTGCCGATCGCGCCGACAATCCCGCCCACGGCATGGATGCCGAACACGTCGAGACTGTCATCGTAGCCCAGCTTGTTCTTCACCGTGGTGACGAAGAAGTAGCAGACCAGCGAGGCAACAGCACCGAGGATGATCGCGGTGCCCGGGTGAGCAAAGCCTGCCGCCGGAGTGATCGCTACCAGACCTGCCACCACACCCGAAGCCGCGCCGAGCAGCGAAGGCTTCTTGTGCGTGACCTGCTCGATCATCGCCCAGGCCGCACCCGCTGCTGCGGTTGCCACGAAGGTGTTGACGAAGGCGAGGGCCGCAAAAGCGTTGGATTCGAGCGCCGATCCGGCGTTGAACCCGAACCAGCCGACCCACAGCAGGCTGGCGCCGATCATCGTCATCACCAGGCTGTGCGGGGGCATCGGCTCCTTCTTGTAGCCGATGCGCGGGCCGATGATGATGCAGCCGATCAGGCCTGCGATCCCGGCATTGATATGCACCACGGTGCCGCCGGCAAAGTCAAGCGCGCCCCAGCCCCACAGCAGACCCATGTCGGTGGGTGCGGTGTGCAGGAAGTCCGGACCGGCCCAATACCACACCATGTGCGCGATCGGGAAATAGGCGAGCGTCAGCCACGCGACCACGAAGATGATCAGCGAGGTGAACTTCACCCGCTCCGCAAAGGCGCCGACGATCAGCGCCGGGGTGATGCAGGCGAAGGTCATCTGGAACATCACGAAGACCAGCTCGGGCAGGTAAACCCCGTTCGAGAAGGTGGCAGCGAAGGTTCCCGGGTTGACCCCGGCCAGGAAAGCCTTGTCTAGCCCGCCGAACAGCGCCGGGAAGGGTGTGCCGGTGGAGGTGAAGGCCATCGAATAGCCCCAGCCGAACCACACCAGCGCGGCAACGCAGACGATGGTAAGCACCTGCATCAGCACGCTCAGCATGTTCTTGGCGCGCACCAGGCCGCCATAGAACAGGGCGAGCGCAGGAACGCTCATCATCAGAACGAGGGCGGTCGACACCATCATCCAGGCGACATCGCCCTTGTTCACCATTTCGGCCGTGGGCGTGAACACCGCAGGCGCGGCGGCCGCTGCCGCATCGGCCGCCGGAGCCGCCACGGCCGGAGCGGCCAGCATGACCGCCCCGGTCACCAGCGCCGCAGTCTTGAGGAAAATACGCGTCATCTGAATAGCCCCCTTACAGCGCGGTTTCGCCGGACTCGCCGGTGCGGATGCGGGTTACGGAGGCAAGATCGAGCACGAAGATCTTGCCGTCGCCGATCGATCCGGTGTTGGCGGTCGCTTGAATGGTTTCGACCACCTGCGCGGCGATATCGTCGCTGGCAGCGATCTCGAGCTTCACTTTGGGAAGCATGTTGGTGGAGTATTCGGCGCCGCGGTATATTTCGGTCTGGCCCTTTTGCCGACCGAAGCCCTTGACCTCCGTCACGGTCATTCCGGCGATGCCGATGCCGCTCAGGGCTTCACGCACCGAATCGAGCTTGAACGGTTTGATGATGGCAATGATGAATTTCATCTGTGGCCCCTGTTGCACCGGATTTGTCCGGCCCTCAGAGACGCAGCAACAAGCGTGCCAAAACGTTGTAATAGAACTGACGCAACGGAATCAGTGCGTTTCTTCGCAGCTGCGGAAGAATGCGTGCCTAAAAAGTAATCATCTGATTAACGGTTAGGCAATTTTGGGGTCAACCGATCCTCAATCGCCTGCGATGTAGCGATCGGTCACCCGTGTCGGCAGGCCGTCGATGCTGCGGGTGCGGGTGGCCATCTTGGCCTCCCACTGCGCAGGGTCGGACTGGCGGTGCGCCTTCTTCAGCGTCTCGCGCTCACCCTCCAACGTCATGAAGGGCACGCCCCAGCCGCAGGAGGACTGCACGCTTTCGACCGCGATGTCGAAGATCTGGCGCGTGCCGGGCATGAGCGTGAAATGCGCCGCCAGCGCCTCCCACTCGGCATCCTGTGGTAGCACTGCGCGCCCGCGTCCGTAGATGCGCAGGATCAGTGCGGGCTGCTGGAAATTGCAGAACATCACCGTAATACGCCCGTCTGCGGCGAGATGCGCGTGAGTCTCGTTCCCCGATCCGCCGAGGTCGAGATAGGCGACCCGCGTCGGCGACAGCACGCGGAAGGCGTCATAGCCCTTGGGGCTGAGATTGATCCGGCCTTCCGCGGCCGCCGTCGCCACGAAGAACACCGGCTGCGCGGCGATCATGGCGATGTGCTTTTCGGTGAGCGCCTCGGTGAAATCGGCCATGGGACGCTCCTTCAGGTGGTCAGAGGAAATCGCGCAAGGTAGCGATGAAACGGTCGAACTGGTCGTGGTGGAGCCAGTGGCCGGCCTGTTCGAACTCGATCACCTGTGCGGTTGTAAATTGGGCAATCCGCCCGTCCTTCTCCGGGTTCGAGGCCCAGCTGTCCGCACCGTAAAGCAGCAGCGTCGGGCACCGGATCGCGCCCCACAGCTGTTCGATGAATTCGTCGCCCACATCCTCCACCGGCCAGACATTGAGGTGCGGATCGAACTTCCAGCTATAGGTGCCATCCTCGTTGCGATTGACCCCGTGGACGGTCAGATGCCGCGCCTGTTCGGGGGTGAGATAGGCGTTCTCCTCGATCATGCGGGCGAAGGCGGCCTCGATGCTCTCATACTTGCGCGGGATGCGCCCGGCGGCCTTGCGCTTTTTTGCGATCCATTCGGCAAGGCGTTCGGGGTAGGGCTGGCTGCGCTGCTTGGCGCGGGCTTCGGGCGAGGGGCCGAGGCCCTCGATCGCCACCAGCTTCGTCACCATCTCGGGGAAGGCCCCGGCATAGCGCAGCGCCACGTTCCCGCCCATCGAATGGGCCACCATTCTGACCGGGCCGACGCCCAATTGGTGGATCAGCTGGGCGAGATCATAGACCATGTCGGCGGCCGAATAGACCCCGTCCGACACCCAGTCGCTATCGCCGTGCCCGCGGTGGTCCATGGCGATGACGTGGTAGTCCTCGCGCAAAGCCTCGGCGGTCCAGTCCCAGCTGCGGGCATGATCGCGGCCCCCGTGGACCAGCACCAGCGGCGGCTTCCCGCGCCCGCCCCAGTCGAGATAGTGGAGCCGAAGGCGCTGCGAGATGAAGGTCTGCGAGGTCGGGCCGGCGGTGTGCATGGGGATGCTTTGACCAAACTGCGGGGTTTGGGCAAGTCATCCAATCCCGTTCGCCTCGAGCGTAGTCGAGAGGTCATAGCGCAGGTGTCTCGACTACGCTCGACACGAACGGAGGGCGTGGCTTACCGCTCCTTCGTGGCCGAAAAGGTCAGCCCCGGGTTCTTCTCAATCTGATAGCTGACATCCCACGGGCTCTTGGCCATGAACACCATGTCCCCGTCACGATCCTTGGCGAGGTTGGCGCGGTTGAAGCTGGCGAAGTCGTCCAGCGTCTTGGCCTCACCCTTGATCCAGCGCGCGGTGGCGAAGGGGGAGGGTTCAAGCACGGCTTCGACCTTGTATTCCGCCTCCAGCCGGCTGATCAGCACTTCGAGCTGAAGCTGCCCGACGACGCCGACGATATGGGCCGAGCCGATCTCGGGGTAGAACACCTGAATGACGCCCTCTTCGCTGAGGTCGTCGAGGGCCTTGCGCAATTGCTTGGTCTTGGTCGGATCGCGCAGCTGCACGCGGCGCAGGATTTCGGGCGCGAAGTTGGGGAGGCCCGTGAAGCGCACCTGATTGCGCTCGGACAGGGTATCGCCCACTCGCAGGGTGCCATGGTTCGGAATGCCGATGATGTCACCCGCTTCGGCTGTGTCCGCCAGCTCGCGGTCCTGCGCGAAGAACAGGATCGGCGAGTGCACGGCGATCGGCTTGCCGAGGCCCGAGGGCGTCAGCTTCATGCCCCTTTTGAAGGTGCCCGAGACCTGCCGCATGAACGCGATCCGGTCGCGGTGGTTGGGGTCCATATTGGCCTGCACCTTGAAGATGAAGCCGGTGACCTCGTCGCGGCTCGGCGGTATCTGCTCCTCGCCCGCCGGCTGGGGCCGGGGCGGGGGCGCTAGCCGCGCGATGGCGTCGATCAGCTCGGTGACGCCGAAGTTCTTGAGCGCGCTGCCGAAGTAGACCGGTGTCAGGTCGCCGTGGCGGAAGGCCTCAAGGTCGAATTCCGGATAGCCCCCGCGCGCCAGCTCGATCTCGTCGGCGAAACGCTGCGGGATCGCCGCCGTGTCCCGCGTGCCGAGGAATTCGCGGCTTGGCCCTTCGGGGCGACTGATGGTGTCGGTGGCAAAGTCAAGCAGCCCCTCGAACTCGCCGCCCATGCCGATGGGCCACATCTGCGGGCTGACGTCGAGCGCCAGCATGTCGGCGACCTCGTCCAGCGTCTCGAACGGATCGCGGCCCTCGCGGTCAACCTTGTTGACGAAGGTGAGGATGGGGACGCTCCGCAACCGGCACACCTCGAACAGCTTGCGGGTCTGCGGCTCGATCCCCTTGGCCGCGTCGATCACCATCACCGCCGAATCCACCGCCGTCAGCGTGCGATAGGTGTCCTCGCTGAAATCCTCGTGCCCCGGCGTATCCAGCAGGTTGAAGACAATCCCGTCTTTCTGAAACGTCATCACGCTCGAAGTGACCGAAATCCCGCGCTGCTGCTCGATCTTCATCCAGTCGCTGCGCGCCCGCCGCGCCGCCCCGCGCGCCTTGACCTCGCCCGCAAGGTGGATCGCCCCGCCTTGCAGCAACAGCTTTTCGGTGAGCGTGGTCTTGCCCGCGTCAGGGTGCGAGATGATCGCGAAGGTGCGGCGCGAATTTGCAGTCATTGGTGGGCCGATAAGCTGCTATGTTGGCTGCGTCCACAGTCGAGCACGGCCGCACGCGGCAAAGGGGGGTTTGATGCACAAGGTGTTGGCCGGATTGGCGGCCGCGGTAGTGGCGCTGAGCTTATGCGGGCATGCCGCAGCGCAAACCGTGGCTGCGCCGGAGCGTCAGGTGGGACAGCTCGAAAAGCAGCTGACGAAGCTGGAGCGCACGCTGGAGAAGAACGAACGCGCGCTCGAAAAGCTGCGCCGCCAGGTCGAAAGCGATCAAAAGGATCTCGACAAGGCGCGCCAGAAGCTCGCCCGAGATGAAAAGCGCCTCGCGGCCCAGCAAAAGAAGCTCCAGGCCGAGACTCAGCGAAGCGCGGCCCGGCAACAGGAGCTTGAACAGACCCGCACCCGGCTGGCGGCCCTCACGCAGGAGATTTCCGCGGAGGTGCAAAGTGAAGCAAACGCCGAGGAACCTGCCGGCGGCCAGCCCTGACCGCCCGTCGACGCACCGGAGACATTCGCTAGTCGGCTTGCCGCGCCACCCGGAAGCCCGCGAAGTCCTGGTTGACCGGCATCAGCTCGATCCGGTTGATGTTGAGGTGCGGCGGCAGGCTGGCGATCCAGCCGATCGTGTCGGCGATATCCTCACCCGTCATCGGATTTGTCCCGGCATAGAGCTTGTCCGAAGCATCCTGGCTGCCGGTGCGCACCAGCGTGAATTCAGTCTCGACCATGCCCGGTTCGATACTGGTCACGCGCACGCCGGTGCCGTGCAGGTCAGCGCGCAGGGCAAGGGTGAAGTGGTTCACGAAGGCCTTCGACCCGGCATAGGCATTCGCGCCCGGGTAGACATAGCTCCCCGCAACCGAACCGATGGCGATGATCGCGCCCTTGCGCTCGATCAGCTGGGGCAGCAGCTTGCGGGTCAGCACCACCATGGCTGTGATATTGGTGTCGATCATCGTCTGCCAATCGTCGAGATCGGCATGCTGCGCCGCCGCCAGCCCGCGCGCGAGCCCGGCATTGTTGACCAGCAGATCGATGGCGCGGAAACCTTCGGGCAGGCCCGCCAGCACCGCATCGAGCGCGGCGGTATCTCGCACGTCGAAGCAGGCGGTGTGGACTTTGTCCGCGCCCAGCTCGGAAACCAGCGCGTCAAGCCGCTCCTGCCGGCGCCCGGTGGCGACGCAGCGCCAACCGTCCGCGACCAGCCGCCGGACCGTGGCGAGGCCAATCCCCGCTGTGGCTCCGGTAACGAAAGCAACCTTGCTCATCCGCGCAACTCCCCACCCAATTTGGCCGCGGCGGCCACGACCTTCTCGGCGATGGCCTTGAGGTCGGCGTCCTTGAAGCTCGCCTCGCCCGGCTGGAGGGTGACTTCGACCGCGATGGATTTGCGGCCTTCCGGCACGCCTTGGCCCTGGAACACATCGAACACGCGCACGCCGGTGATCGCCGCCTTGTCCGCACCCTGCACGGCACGCACCAGATCGCCCGCTGCGAGGCTTGCGGGGACGAGGAAGGCGAAGTCACGGGTCACGGCTTGCAGCGCCGGGGGAGTGAAGCCGGGGCGAGCGAAAGCCGCGCCCTTCTTGGCCGGAATCGCGTCGAGGAACAGCTCCACCGCCGCAATCGGCCCGTCGGCGTCGAAGGCCTTGAGGGTTGCCGGATGCACCATCCCGAAGCGCGCCAGCACCACCTTGGGGCCGAGCCGCAGTGTGGCCGACTGGCCGGGGTGGAACTGCGGCCCCGCTTCCCCTCCTTCGACTGGGCTCAGGACAGACATCACCATCAGGTTGGCGACCGGCGCGCCCGCTGCTTCGAGCAGATGGAGCGCCAGCGCCTTGGCGTCATAGGCGTCGAAGGGCCGCGCCTTGCCGCCCTGCCACCCGCGCGGGGTCTTCTCGCCCGCCAGCACGATGCCCAACGTCGGCTTTTCGTCGCTGAGGCCATCGGGGCTGCGGAAATAGCGCCGCCCGATCTCGAACAGGCGGGATGAGGCCGCGCCGCGATCGGCATTGCGCTTGGCCGCCATCAGCAAGCCGGGGAGCAGCGAGGGGCGCATTGCCTTCAAATCCTCGCTGATCGGATTGGCGAGCACCCAGGGGGTGTCGTTCCCGTCAGAGAAGTGGTTCGCGGCCCATTCGGGCAGGAAGCTCCACGTCACCGCCTCGTTCAGCCCACTCGCGGCAGCGGCACGGCGCAAGGACCGCTCCAGCTTCTGCTGCGGCGTGGCGGTGGGGCGGGCGACGCCCTCGGCGCGGGGGAGCGCGACGCTCGCAACCTTGTCGAGCCCGTGGATGCGGACGACCTCTTCCACCAGATCGGCCGGGCCTTCGATGTCATGGCGCCGCAGCGGGCAAGTCACTTGCCAATCGGCGCCGACGGTGAAGCCGAGGCTTTCTAGGATGCGCTTTTGCTCGTCCTGAGCCACCTCCACACCGCCGAGACGGGTGGTGAGGCCGGGGTCGAAGGTGACGACCTTGCGCTCGCTCGGCGGCGAACCGGCGCGCATCGCTTCGCTGGGCTGGCCGCCTGCCAGTTCCACGATCAGCCCGGTGAGCAGATCGAGGCCCTCATCGAGAAACTCCGGGTCCACCCCGCGTTCAAACCGGGTGCGCGCATCGCTCGAGAGACCCAGCTTGCGCCCGGTCGCCCCGATGCGGGCCGGATCGAAATATGCGATTTCGAGCAGCACGTCAGTGGTGCTCTCGCTGACCCCCGAATGCTCCCCGCCCATGATCCCGGCGATATCATGCACGCCCGCGTCATCCGCGATCACGGTCATTTCGGCATCGAGCGTGTAGGTCTTCTCGTTGAGCGCCAGCACCTCCTCGCCATCCTTCGCGCGGCGGGCGACAACCGCGCCTTGCAACTTGGCAAGGTCATAGGCGTGCGCCGGACGCCCGAAGCCCAGCATCAAGTAGTTGGTGAGGTCCACCAGCAGCGAGATCGGGCGCTGGCCTGCGCTCTTCAGCCGCGCTTGCAGCCAATCGGGCGACGGGCCATTCCGCACGCCCGTCACCACGCGCCCGTAGAAAGCCGGGCACCCCTCCGGGTCGTCGGTGCGGATTTCGATGGGGCACGGGAAAGTCCCCTCTCCCCAACCCTCTCCCCTGAAGGGGAGAGGGAGAAGCGTCCCCAGCCCTTTCGCAGCGAGATCGCGGGCGATGCCGTAGACGCCCATGCAGTCGGGACGGTTGGGCGTCACCGCCACCTCGATCACCGGATCAGAGCCGTGGTAATCGGCAAAGGCGGTGCCCACCGGCGCGTCATCGGGCAGTTCGATGATCCCGTCGTGATCCTCGCCCAGCTCCAGTTCGCGGGTGGAGCACATCATGCCGTTGCTCTCGACGCCGCGGATCGCGCTCTTCCTCAGCACCATGCCGTTGGCGGGGACGACCGCGCCGGGGAGACCCAGCACGCCCTTCATCCCCGCGCGCGCATTGGGCGCACCGCAGACGACTTGCAGCGGCTGGCCGTCACCCGTGTCGACGGTGAGCACTTGCAGCTTGTCGGCATCAGGGTGGCGCGTGGCGGTCAGCACGTGGGCGATGCGGAAACCGGCGAGCTTGTCCGCCGGGTCTTCCACGCCCTCGACCTCAAGCCCGATGGCATTGAGCGCATCGCAGATTTCCACGACGGTGGCGGTCGTCTTAAGGTGGTCCTTGAGCCAGGTCAGCGAGAACTTCATCGGGCGATCTCCGTTCGTGTCGAGCGCAGTCGAGACACCTGCGCGCAGAACCTCTCGACTTCGCTCGAGGCGAACGGGGGACGGGGTAAGATTATCATGCCCGTGCTCCCACACCGGCGGACAGGGTCGGCTGGTCGAAGGGCGAGAAGCCGTAATGCGCCAGCCAGCGCGGATCGCCGTCGAAGAAGGCGCGCAGGTCGTTCATCCCGTATTTGAGCATGGCAATCCGGTCGATCCCGAGGCCGAAGGCGAAGCCCTGCCATTCCTTGGGATCAAGCCCGGCGAATTCCAGCACGCGGGCATTGACCATCCCGCTGCCGCCCAACTCCATCCACGCATGGCCCGGCGCATCGCCATGCCCGCCGACGACGCGGCGGCCGCCCTCGGTGGAGTAGCCGACATCGACCTCAACACTGGGCTCGGTGAAGGGGAAGTAGGAGGGGCGCAGGCGCAGGACGATATCCTCGCGCTCGAAGAAGGCCCTGAAGAAGGTCTCCAGCGTCCACTTGAGGTGGCCGAGGTGAATGTCCTTGTCGATCACCAGCCCTTCGACCTGATGAAACATCGGCGTGTGGGTGGCATCGCTGTCGGAGCGATAGACGCGGCCCGGCGCGATGATGCGGATCGGCGCGCCCTGTTCCAGCATCGCGCGGATCTGCACCGGCGAGGTGTGGGTGCGCAGCAAGATCTCGCGGCCCTCAGAGGTATGGTCCGGGAAATAGAACGTGTCATGCATCGCCCGCGCGGGGTGGGTTTCGTCCATGTTGAGCGCGGTGAAGTTGTGCCAGTCGTCCTCGATCTCCGGCCCGGTGGCGACCGCGAAGCCGAGGTCCGCGAAGATTTCCGCCAGCTCGTCCATCACCTGCGAAACGGGGTGGACCGACCCCTTCGGTGCAGCAGCAGCGGGCAGCGTCAGGTCCACCGTCTCGCGCGCCAGCTGTTCTTCCAGCGCGGCGGCTTCCAGCGCGACCTTCTTCGCCTCCAGCGCCTCGGCAATCGCCGCGCGGGCGGACTGGATCGCGGGGGCCGCCGCCTGGCGCTCCTCGGGGCTCATCCCGCCCAGCGTCTTCAGGGCAAGGCTCACCCAGCCCTTCTTGCCGAGCGTGTCGAGCCGCTCGCCCTCAAGCGCATCGAGGCTTCCGGCGGCGGCGATGGCGGCCAGCGCGGCCTCGGTCTGGGATGTGATGTCGGTCATGGAACTGGGCTGCTCTGCACGAGAGGATTTGCCGCCGCCCGCTAGCGGCAAATCGCCCGCAATGCAAAGGGGCCGCTCAGCGCGGCGGCGCGGCGGGCGGGTCGAGCGTTTGCGCGGCGCTGCCCCGGGCGCGGGCGCGGGCTTCCATGAAGGAGGTGAGGATCGGATGATCAAGCGCGGCATATGCGCTCGGGCTCATGGTCATGAAGGCGCGGAACTCGCGGGTGAATTGCGCCTGATCGTGGTAATGCGCGTCCATCGCCTCGGTCCAGCGCCGATCGCGTTGCAGCATGAAGGTGGCAAGGCTGCGCATGAACCGCTGGCGTCGCATCAGCAGCTTGGGCGCGAAGCCGAAATAGCGCATGCAGATGCGCTCAAGCGTGCGGATGCTCATCGCGCAGGCATCAGCAAGATCGGCCACGGCGGTGTGTTCGCCGCTGACCAGCGCGGCGTGGACCCGGGCGATGCGCGGCTCATCGCGGTTGGGGCGCATCGCCGCTGCCATCCCCTCCACCAGAGCGGCCAGCTGCTCTTCGGCGGTGGCTTCGGGATCGCACAGCGTTTCGGCAAGGTCGGCGAAGGGGCGGAACGCGGGGTGGCGCGCGCCATCGCACAGCAGGTTGGCGCAGGCGCTCGCCTCGGCATCGAAGAACCGCGCCCAGCCCAGCGGCAGGAAGCCCACGCCCCACATCCGCACCGGGCCGATGGTGAAGCGGCACGGCAGGATGCTCGGCCCGGTGCCCACGAACCGCGCGCCCCGCACGGCATGGCCGCCGATGGCCGCATCCGGGGCGGTGCCACAGAAAAAGCGCATATTGCCCCACTCGGGCTGGAGGTGATCGGTGAGGGGATTGGCGCCCTCAGGCAGATCAAGCGTCAGGTGGTAAAGGCTGGTGAAACAACCCGCAAATTGCGGCGGCGGTTCGTGAAACTGCGCGCTGAGGCGGTGCGGCGGATCGGCCGCAACGAGATTACCGGCACGCTGGCGTTCTCGATCCCCCATAGCTTCGCATAACCGCAGATGGCGCGAATATACAAGAGCGGCACAACAAGGGGCAGGCTCCCGCCAGGAAGCCTGCCCCTTGTTCATGTGCCGGGCGTGGTGTGCCGGGCCGCTCGCCTGGCCTTACGCGGGCAAAGCTGCCTTGGCCTGCGCGATCACGGCCTTGAAGGCGCCGCCTTCGTTCATGGCGAGATCGGCCATCGCCTTGCGGTCAAGCTCAATGCCAGCCAGCTTGATGCCGTGCATGAACTGCGAATAGGTCAGGCCTTCGATGCGGACGGCCGCATTGATGCGCTGGATCCAGAGAGCGCGGAAGGTCCGCTTCTTCACCTTGCGGTCGCGGTAGGCGTATTGCCCGGCCTTCTCGACCGCCTGACGGGCGATGCGGATGGTGTTCTTGCGGCGACCGCGATAGCCCTTGGCCTGGTCCAGAATCCGCTTGTGCTTGGCGCGGGTGGTAACACCCCGTTTGACGCGTGACATAACAGTATATCCTTGTTTTTAAGCTGCGTAGGGGCCGAGCCCCGCTCGCATCAATCCAGCCCGTAAGGCGCCCATTTCTTGATCGTCGGCGTATCATTGGCCGACAGGACCGAGGTGCCGCGGTTGGTGCGGATATACTTGGCGTTGTGGCTGATCAGCCGGTGACGCTTGCCAGCGACGCCGTGCTTGACCTTGCCGGTGGCGGTGATCTTGAAGCGTTTCTTCACACCGCTCTTGGTCTTCAGCTTGGGCATTTTCATCTCCTGGTAGAGACACGTCGGAACCGGCCATGGCAGCCCTTGTCGCCAGGCAGGCTGATTGATTCGTGTCAGTGAAGTGCGCGCGCTTAGGCGGGAGAGGGGCGAAAGGCAAGGGGTTTGGGGACGGACGCAAGCCGGGAATAGCCCGCAGCCGGTTGCAGGAAACGATCATGTCCCGAGCGGATTTACGCCGTGGCCAGAACGCAAGCAGTCGCCAGAACGGCTGCGACATGAACCGACTGCAGGGCGGTGAGGATACCGACGCCCGATGTCGCGCATTGCGTCTGACGCGTGTGAACCGTCAACACATGCCCCGCTGACAAAGCCATCAACGGTGCGAAGACAGGCCAGTAGCGCCCGTGGCCGGGATGCATGAACGGCTGAACGAAGATCGCTAGGGTCATGGCCTTGATCGCCAGACTCACGATCTGATGTTCCAGGGTCGTCCGCACGATCAGCAGGTTCGCCGCGAGCAGCGTCAGCAAGAAGATGGCATAAATCGGCCAGTCGATCGCACGTATGACCGTTCTCAACGTTGGCTTCAGCTGTTCCGGCAACCTGAAACTCCCCGTGACGAGCGTTTCGGTTGCTTGGGTCGGCCCCGTGACAAAGCGGACGAAGTTGCCGCGCACCGTGCCGAAATAATGCTTCACGGTCAGCCCTTGAAGCGCGTGATCGGCCATCCGCCGCTGCACCGCCAGTGCGCTGGTGCCCAGCCGCTGCGCTTCCTGCCGAGAGAACTCCGGCATGACGTGCCAGATGTTCCCGCTTGGGCACGCGCCGAAACACAGCCTGTCGCGATCCCCGAAAGTGTAAGCGAGCGAGAGCGGTAATGTCGAAGTCGTCAGCAAAGGCTCACCCAGAACCCGCTTCGTTGCCAGCATCCATGGGATCATGGTTGCCGTGAGCAGCCCGCCGCCAAGGAACAGGGCGAACACGGACTTCACCACCGGCGCGCGGCCAAGCAGTGCCGCAGCGAACATCCCGGCGTGCATGACTGCGGCAAGCAGGATCGTCGGCCCACGCATGCAGATCATCAGTGCGAGCACAATCTCCAAGGCAATGATCGCCTTCAGCGGCGGCGATTGCCCGGTAATGAGCGCCCGGCACAGGCCGTAAGTGCGCGCAAAGGCGATGAGCAGCAGCAGCCCTGCCGCGACGTCACCATTGGCCGTGGCGGCCATCATGTGCCAGGACACAGTCGCAGCGGGAAATATCACGGCTGCCATCGTGAACGCTGGGCCGAGGTGACGTCTGGCCTCGGCCACCGACCATAGCCAGAGCAGCACCATTATTGCGCCCCACCACGCGCGCTGCAGCCAGACGGCGGGGTCGGGAAATGCCACAAACAGCGGCGCGGTCAGCAAGGCTGGCCCCGGCATGAAGTGTCCATCGCCGACCAGCGCAAGCGAGAGGTTGGCGGCATCTGCATCACCGCGCAGATAATCGGCGATTACGCGTGCGGCCGCGGTGTAGGTATATTCATCCCCCTGAAGCCGGTTCAGGAAAAGTGTCGGCAAGGCGGCGATCGCCATCAGGCAGGCCAGGATCAGCCATCCGGAGCGTCGCGCAAGTCGGCGGTCGAGCGCGGCGATCAGGCGCTCCGGCTGCGTCACGGTTGTGCTCATGTCATCGCCATCCGATCGGTGCCGCACGATGTCAACTTGCCGAAGGGCAGGCACGGGGTCGCATGACCGCCGAGCGTCGTTTCTTGTGCGCTCTCCGTGTCCGTCAGCTTGATGTGGACGCCTTCAATATTGATTTATAGAGATAATATCGGGACCGGCGAAGCAGACACGGTGCCCCCCTACCCCATCGCCTCCAGCACATCCTCCAGCCGCGCCGGATCGCCCAGCGCGATCACGGTGCCGTCGCTCCCGGCATCCAGCGGGTTGCCCTGCCAGTCGGCCATCAGCCCGCCTGCGCCTTCAACCACCGGGACGAGCGCCGCGTAATCATACAATTTCAATCCCGCCTCGATCACCACGTCGACATGGCCGCTGGCGACGAGGCCGTAATTGTAGCAGTCCCCGCCGAACACGATCTTCTTTTCGGCGACCTGTTTGGCGACCGACATGAAGGCGTCGGCCTCCTCGTTGGTGAACAGGTGCGGGCTGGTGGTGGCGAGCACCGCTTCGGAGAGTTCTTTCAAGGGCCGGATGTGGGCGGGTTTGCCGCCGAACAGCGTCGGCTGGCCGATCCGGCCTACCCAGCGTTCGCCGCTGATGGGCTGGTCGATGATGCCCAGCACCGGCCAGCCGTCCTGCAACAGCGCGATCAGCGTGCCGAAGATCGGGCGGCCGGCGATGAAGCTGGTGGTGCCGTCGATGGGGTCGAGCACCCATTGCCGCCCCGCGCCCTCGTTGCGGGTGCCATATTCCTCGCCGATGATGCCGTCGGCGGGGAATTCCGCTTCGATCAGGGCGCGCATCGCGGCTTCGGCGGCGCGGTCGGCTTCGGTGACGTAGGAGCGGTCGGCCTTGCGCTCCTCGCTCCAGGCCCCGCGAAACAGCGGGCGGATGGCGGCCCCGGCGGCATCGGCAAGGCGGAGGGCGAGGGCGAGGTCTTTATCCGTCATAACAGGGCTCCGTTCGCCTCGAGCGAGGTCGAGAGGCCGCTTGCAGGTGTCTCGACTTCGCTCGACACGAACGGCGGTGGTTCATTCATGCGCTCCCCAATAATCGAACGCCTCGGCCTGTCGAGCCTGCGTGTAGGCCCGCGCCTCCGGCCCCTCCCATTCGCGCGGCAGGTCGTCGTAAACCTGCGTACGGCTGACGAACCAGCCCTGCCCCGGGAGGCCATCAGACTGGCGCACCACCAGCACCGCAAGGCCCGGCTCGTCTTCAGCGCGCCCGTCCTCGTCGATCCGGTCGAGCACCTTGCACAATTGCCGCATCAAGGGCCGGGTGAAGGTATGGCCGAGGATGGCGAGGAGCGCGCCATAGGTGAAGACCTGCCGCGCGCGGGCCGCTTCGATCAGGAGGGCGCGGACTTCGGCGGGGTTGAACATGCGCCCTCCTTCGTCATTGCGAGCCGCAGGCGAAGCAATCCATGACCTGAAGGTGCCGCTTGGCACGCGGTCTGTCCATGGATTGCCGCGTCGCCTTTGGCTCCTCGCAGTGACGAGGCAGGGGCAATGACAAGATTAATCGAACAGCGAGCTGACCGAGCTTTCGTCCGCAATCCGCCGGATCGCCTCGCCCACCAGCGGGGCGATGGGCAGGATACGGATGCGGTCGGAGGCTTCGGCGGCTTCGGTGGGGCGGATCGAATCGGTGATGACCAGCTCCTTGAGGCTCGACCCGTTGATGCGCGCCACCGCGCCGCCCGACAGCACGCCGTGGGTGATATAGGCCGCGACCGACTTGGCCCCGCCCTCCAGCAGCGCCTCGGCCGCGTTGCACAAGGTGCCGCCCGAATCGACGATGTCGTCGATCAGGATGCAGTGGCGACCGGAGACATCGCCGATGATGTTCATCACTTCGCTCTCGCCCGGCCGGTCGCGGCGCTTGTCGACGATGGCGAGCGGGGCGTTGTCGAGCCGCTTGGCCAGCGCGCGCGCGCGGACCACGCCGCCGACATCGGGCGAGACCACCATCAGCTGCTGGTCGCCATAGCGCGCCTGAATGTCGGCAGCCATGACGGGCGCTGCATAAAGGTTATCGGTCGGGATATCGAAGAAGCCCTGGATCTGCCCGGCGTGGAGGTCCACCGCCAGCATCCGGTCTGCGCCCGCTTCGGTAATCAGGTTCGCCACCAGCTTGGCGGAGATGGGCGTGCGCGGCCCCGGCTTGCGATCTTGCCGCGCGTAACCGAAATAGGGCACCACCGCCGTGATCCGCTTGGCCGAGGCGCGGCGCAGCGCGTCGATGCAGATCAGCAGTTCCATCAGATTGTCGTTCGCCGGGAAGTTGGTCGGCTGGACGACAAACACATCCTCCCCACGCACGTTCTCATGGATTTCGACGAACACTTCCTCATCGGAAAAGCGCCGCACGCTGGCGTCGGTGAGGGGCATTTCGAGATAGGCGGCAATCGCCCGGGCGAGCGGCAGGTTCGAATTGCCGGACATGATCTTCATCGGTCGCGAATCCCCATAGCCGCGTGACGCCCCCGCCTAACGCAGCGTCATGGAATTGCAACGCAGGAGGGGGGCGTTCTCGTCAGTTTAAAGCGGCGCGCGAAGGTGCCGCGCCGCGGTTCGGACCCTTGCCGGCCTGCGCTAGCCCAGCGGCAGGGCCAGCGCCTCGGCAACCGCGGGATGGCGGATCTTGCCGCCTGCGATGTTGAGCCCGGCGGCAAGATGCGGATCGGCGGCCAGCGCGGCAGCGGCGCCCTGTCCGGCCAGCTTCATCACAAACGGCAGCGTCACATTGCCCAGCGCAATGGTGGAGGTGCGCGCCACCGCGCCGGGCATGTTGGCAACGCAGTAATGGATCACCCCGTCCACCTCGAACACCGGGTCTTCGTGGGTGGTCGGGCGCGAGGTTTCGAAGCAGCCGCCCTGATCGATCGCGATGTCGACCAGCACCGCGCCCTTGCGCATGGTGGCGATCATGTCGCGGGTGACGAGCCGGGGCGCTGCCGCGCCGGGGACGAGCACCGCACCGATCACCAGGTCGGCCCCGCGCACCGCCTCGGCAATTGCGGCGGCGGAGGAGAAGGCGGTGCGGATGCGATTGCCGAACAGCGCGTCAAGTTCAGCCAGACGGCGCGCGGAAATGTCGAACAGCGTCACGTCCGCGCCGACACCAACCGCCATCTGCGCAGCGTTGAACCCGGCGACCCCGCCGCCAAGGATCACGACCTTGCCCGGCTCCACCCCCGGCACCCCGCCCAGCAGCACGCCGCGCCCGCCCTGATGCTTTTCGAGGTAATGCGCGCCGCATTGCACCGACATGCGCCCGGCGACTTCGGACATCGGCCGCAGCAGCGGCAGCGTGCCATCGGCGGCGGTGACCGTCTCATAGGCAATCGCGGTCGCCCCGCTTGCCATCAGCCCTTCGGTCTGGGGCCGATCGGCGGCGAGGTGGAGATAGGTGAACAGCACGTGGTCGGCACGCAGCATCGCGATTTCGGCGGCTTGCGGCTCCTTGACCTTGACGATCATCTCGGCGGCCGCGAACACGGCGGGCGCATCGGGCAGGATCTGCGCCCCCGCCGCGCGGTAAGCGTCATCGGAGAAATCGACGCCGCCGCCCGCGCCGCTCTGCACCACAACTTCATGGCCCACACGGGACAGATCGGCGGCCGCCGCCGGCGTCAGGCCGACGCGGTATTCGTTGTTCTTGATTTCGGTGGGGACTCCGATGCGCATGCTGCCTCTCCTGCTGCGGGTTTGGGCGCTTGTAACAGGAAGGCTGTGCGCGTTCTTCGCAATGACTGGCGCTGAGTGATGACCAAACGCATTATTCTTGCATCTTGGCACAGATAGTCGCATATTTTTGGCGTATGGATCGCATTGACCGAAAAATTCTCGAACTGCTGGTGCAGGACTCCCGGCTCACTGGTGAGCGGATTGGCGACGTGGTGGGGTTAAGCCCGTCCGCAGCACACCGCAGGGTCAAGGCGCTGGAGGAAAACGGCGCGATCATCGGTTACCGCGCACGCTTGTCGGCAGCGGCGCGCGGCAATCCTTCGACGGTGTTCGTCCACGTCACCCTGACCGATCAGCGGCAGGCCACCATGCTCGCCTTCGAGCAGGCGCTGGCGCACACCCCGCAGGTTGCGGAGGCCTATCTGATGAGCGGGGAATCGGACTACCTCGTCAAGGTGCTGGTGCGCGACGATGACAGTTATGAACGCATCCACCGCGAAATCCTGTCCGCCCTGCCGGGGGTGCAGCGGCTGATCAGCCAGTTCACCATCCGCACGCTGGAGAACCAAGATTGAGCCCGGCCCCGCGGCGAGCTGTTGCCGGACGCTCGTCGCAAGCAAGCGAGGCCCGGCCGCCTCACCACTTGTTTTTCGGCGCGCGTTAACGATGTGCCGCAGTCCGGCCTACTACATTTTGCGGACAAAATTGCAGTGGCAAGTTAATTTCCCGACCGTTATAGGACAGCCATGGCGAGCTCGATCTATGAATTTGCGCAGATCCCGCGGGTAGATCTTGCCGCCAAGGCCGGGGTGCGCCCCGTGCGCGACGCCGGGCACGCGCCCACGGTGGGGGTGATCTACAACCCGTGCAGCCACCGCAATCTGGGCGCGGATTTCGATTGCGGCCTGTGCCCGCATGTCCATATCGCCACCCCGCGCACCCGCGACCAGCTGCCCGCTGCGCTTGCCGAGTTTGCCGGCAAGGGGATCGACCTCCTCGTCATCAACGGCGGCGATGGCACGGTGCGCGATGTGCTGACCTGCGGGCAGGCGATCTTCGGGGACGAATGGCCCGCCATCGCAGTGCTGCCCCGCGGCAAGACCAACGCGCTGTCCTATGATCTGGCCGTGCCCGAGGACTGGACGTTGCAGGATGCGATCGCGGCGCTGGACCATGGTCGGCGGGTATGGCGCCGTCCGATGACGATTCAGGCGCAGGGCGACCATGACAAGCAGGGTAAGGCCTCCCGCATCGCCGGCTTCATTCTTGGCGCGGGTGCCTTTACCACGGCAACGCGGGCCGGGCAGAACGCGCACAAACTGGGCGCTTTCGATGGTATGGTGGTGGCCGTCACCGGGATGTGGGCATTGCTGCAATCGCTGTTCGCCGGGCGGGGCAATCCCTGGCGCAAGGGCGCACGGATGCGCATCGGCCTGGGCGCGGCGGATGTGCCGATGGTGCATAGCGGCCAGGGCGATCCGGCGATGCGCCAGTTGCTGTTTGCCTCCACGCTCGAACGGCTGCCTGCCGGGATCAGGCCTTTCGGCGCGCTCAGGGCCGGGCTGAAACTGGTGGCGGTCGATCAGATTTCGCGTCGCACCACCGCGCTGATCCCGTTGGTGCTGACCGGGCGGCTGCGCAAGGGCCTGCGCGAACGCGGCATCCACCAGCTCGCCGCAACCCAGTTCACCCTGTCGATTGAGGACCAGTTCATCCTTGACGGCGAGGCGTTCCCGCCGGGCGAATACCGGATCGAGCAGGGGCCGGAGCTCGCCTTCATCGCACCATGAACACCGCCGCTGCGGCGCTGGCCGAACGGATCGGGGCGCGGCTGGCCATGCCGGTCGATCCGGCCGTTGCCGCCTTGGCGCGCGCGCTGGCCGATGCGGCGGGCGCACAGGCGGTGCTGTTCTACGGATCGAACCTGCGCACCGGATCGCTGGACGGGGTGCTGGATTTCTACCTGCTGCTGCCCGGCACCCGCGAAAGCGCGATCTGGCCCCGGGTCAGCTATCACGAGCGTGAGCATGAGGGGATGACCCTGCGCGCCAAGGTCGCCACGATGACCCTTGCCACCTTCGCCCGCGCCGCCCGGGGGGAGCTGGCCGACACCACCATCTGGGCCCGCTTCGTCCAGCCGAGCGCGCTCATCTGGGCCGCTGACGAGGCCGCGCGCACCGCCGTGATCGCCGCCGTCGTCGATGCCGCGACCAGCGCCGCGCGGCTGGCGGCGGCGCTCGGCCCGGTAAGCGGCACGGCGGACGATTATTGGCGCGCGCTGTTCCGCGCCACCTACAGCGCCGAATTCCGGGTCGAGAAGCAGGGGCGCGAGAATGATATCCTCAGCGTCAACGCCGATCACTTCGCCGGGCTGCTGCCGCTGGCGTGGCAGGCCGGGGGGATCGCGCCGGGCCAGCATGGCACCCTGTTCACCCCGCGCCTGACACCGGCCGAGCGCGCGCGGACCTTGCGCTGGTGGGCCCGCCGCCGACGGCTGGGCAAGCCGCTCAATCTGCTGCGCCTCGTCAAGGCCAGCACCACCTTCGAAGGCGCGGCGCGCTATGCCGCCTGGAAGATCGAGCGGCATACCGGCATGCCGGTCGAGATCACCCCCTGGCGCGAACGCTTTCCCCTGCTGGCCGCGCCGCAGGTGCTGCTGGACCTGCGCGCCCACCGCCGCCGCCAGCGCGGCGCGGGCTGAGGCTCAGAACGGCCTATTGCGCGCATATCGGGGCACATGCCCCGGCCCCGCGGTGGAAAAGCCTGCAAAGGTGCTTGTCGCGCGATTCGCCGCTCCCCTATGCCAGCACCCAGCATCACGCAGCATCATAAGGGGCCCGCGCCGCCGCCATGCCTGCACCTTTGATTTCTCCCTCGATCCTCTCGGCCGACTTTGCCCGGCTGGGGGAGGAAGTGCGCGCCGTCGATGCGGCGGGGGCCGACTGGATCCATATCGACGTGATGGACGGCCATTTCGTGCCCAACATCACCATCGGCCCCGACGTGATCAAGGCGCTGCGCCCGCACAGCCCCAAGCCCTTCGACGTCCACCTGATGATCGCCCCGGTCGATCCCTACCTTGAAGCCTTCGCCGCGGCGGGGGCGGACATCATCACGGTCCACCCCGAAGCAGGCCCGCACATCCACCGCACTTGCCAAGCGATCAAGGCGCTGGGCAAGAAGGCGGGCGTAGTCATCAATCCCGGCACCCCGGTCGAGGTGCTCGACAACCTGATGGACCTGGCCGACCTTATTCTGGTGATGAGCGTCAACCCCGGCTTTGGCGGGCAGAGCTTCATCCCTTCGCAGCTGGACAAGATCGCCCGCATCCGCTCGATGATCACGCGCTCGGGCCGGGCGATCCATCTGGAGGTCGATGGCGGCGTCAATGCCGAAACCGCGCGGCTGTGTGTCGAGGCCGGGGCCGATGTGCTGGTTGCCGGATCAGCCACCTTCAAGGGCGGGGCGGAGCATTACGCCGCCAACATCGCCGCGCTCAAGGGCGTGCGCTGATGGCGACGCTGCTGCAATCCCCTGCTGCCGCCCGGGCCGAGGCGCTGGTCGGGCGGGTGGCCGAAAGCCCGGCCCTGCCGCTGGGCGAAGGGCGTGAGCCGCATGTCACCGCCCCTGCCCCGCCGCCCCCGCCGGCAGAACCGTCGCGCGCGCTGGCGCTGTCGGATGTGATCGCGGTCAAGTCCGGCCCGGGCGAGGCGCTGATCCGGCTCGCCTATCGCATGGGCGTGCCGGGCCATGCGCTCAGCCAGCCGTTCCGCCGCCCGCAGCCGCTCAGGGTGCTGGCGACGGTCGAGAGCCCGAACAGCGGGGACCGTGCGGCAGGCACAGCCCTGCGCGCCGGGCACTTCCTGATCCACGGCGCGCGCCTGCCGATCGCCAGTTTCGATTTCTCCCCCGCCGCCCACCATTCCCCCGGGGTCGAGCGAGTGGTGCACGGCTTTGCCTGGCTCGCCGATCTCGCCGTCAGCGCCTCCCGGGCCGAGGGCGCGGCGGTGGCCGAACGGATTGCGCGGCAATGGCTCCACGCCAACGCCGTCCCCGGCAAGGGCCCGGCATGGGAACCGGAACTGGCCGGTATCAGGCTGCTCGCCGCGCTGGTGCATGCCCCGCTGCTGCTCGGCGGCACCGACAAGGCGCTGAAATCCCGGCTGCTCGCCGCGCTGGGCGAAACCGCCGGGTGGCTCGACAAGCGCGCCCCGCGCGAAGGCGCCGGGTTTGGCGCGGCCTGCGCCTGGGCCGGGATCGTCGCGGCCGGGCTGCTGCTCCCCCATGGCAAGCCCCGGCGGCTGTTCGGCGAAGCGGGGCTGGTAAAGGCGCTCGGCGACATGGTGGGGGAGGACGGCGGCCTGCTGTCGCGCTGCCCCGCCGCGCAGCTTGATGCGGTGCGGCTGCTGACCGATCTGCTCGCCTGTTACGAGGCGGCCAGCATCGCTCCGCCTCCCGCGCTTGGGGTAATGCGCGAATTGCTGGTGCCGCCGCTGCTGGCGCTGCGTCATGGTGATGGGGCGCTCGGCAGCTGGCAGGGGCAGGGCGCGATCGCGGCCAGCCAGATCGAGGCGGTGATCGCGGCAAGCGGCGTGCGCACCCGCCCGCTCGTGCAGCCGGCCGCATGGGGATACCAGCGGGTCAAGGCGGGCGAGACGCTGCTCCAGTTCGACACCGCCCCGCCGCCCCGCGCCAGGCATGCGCGCACCGGCTGCGCCTCCACCCTCGCCTTCGAGCTTTCCGACGGGCCGCAGCGGATCATCGTCAATTGCGGCGGTGCGGCGCTGGCGGGCGGGCAGGTTCCGGCGCGGATCGGACAGGGGCTGCGGGCGACCGCCGCCTTTTCGACATTGGTGCTCGACAACGCCAATTCCACCGCCGTCCTGCTCCACGGCCAGCTCGGCAAGGGGGTCGAGACCGTAGCGGTCGATCGCCGCGCCATCCCCGCGCGCAGCGGGCACCCCACGGGCCGGGACGCGACCCGGATCGAGGCGGCGCATGATGGCTATGCCGCGCGCTTCGGCCTCACCCACCAGCGCATCCTGATGCTGAGCGGCGACGGCACCGAGCTTGCCGGGGAGGATCTGCTGATCCCCACCGCCCGGAACGGCAAGCGCGGCAAGATCGGCTTTGCGATCCGCTTCCACCTCGGCCCGGGCGTGGAGGTGCAGCTTTCGGGCGACCGGCGCGGCGCGAGCCTGCTGCTGCCCGACGGGAGGCTCTGGCAATTCCGGCTCGGCGGGGATAGGGCGGGCGCCGATGCGATCACCCTGACTGCCGAGGACAGCCTGTGGGTCGACGGTGAAGGCCGCCCCCACGCGACCGAGCAGCTAGTGATCGAAGGGCTGGCATGGCGCAGCGGGGGGCAATTCTCCTGGCGCTTCAGGAAGACGGGGTAGGTTCCATCCATGAATGAAGGTGCGATCCGGCGGGCGCTGCTGTCAGTGTCCGACAAGAGCGGTTTGGCCGAACTGGGCGCAGGCCTGGCGGCGCGGGGGGTGGAGCTGGTCAGCACCGGCGGCACCGCGAAGGCTTTGCGCGATGCGGGGCTCAGCGTGAAGGACGTCTCGGACCTCACCGGCTTTCCGGAGATGATGGACGGGCGGGTGAAGACCCTGCACCCTACGGTCCACGGCGGGCTCCTCGCCCTGCGGGACAACCCCGAGCACGTCGCCGCGATGGAAACGCACGGGATCGGCGCGATCGATCTGGTGGTGGTCAACCTCTACCCCTTCGAGGCGACCGTGGCGAAAGGTGCGTCGCGCGAGGAGATCATCGAGAATATCGACATCGGCGGGCCTTCGATGGTGCGCTCGGCCGCGAAGAACCATGGCTTCGTGACGATCCTCACCGACCCGGCCGATTATGCGACGCTGCTGGAGGAGATGGACGCCCATCGCGGCGCGACCACGGAAGCGTTCCGCACGCGGATGGCGGGCAAGGCCTATGCCCGCACCGCCGCCTATGATGCCGCCATCGCCAATTGGTTCGCGTTTGGCGATGCCTTCACCCACCCGCTCGGCACCGAGGCGCTGCACGCCACGCCCTTCGTCGAGACGATGCCGCTCGCCTTCAAGCGCGCCGAGGTGCTGCGCTATGGCGAAAACCCGCACCAGAGCGCGGCGGTTTATGTGCCGCAGGTGATCGGCGCGCGGGGTGTGCCGCAGGCGGTGCAGTTGCAGGGCAAGGAGCTGAGCTACAATAACCTGAACGATGCCGATGCGGCGCTGGAACTGGCGGCGGAGTTTGCAGGCGGCGATCCGGCGGTCGTGATCGTCAAGCACGCCAACCCTTGCGGCGTGGCGCAAGGCGGCTCCCTGCTGGCGGCGTGGGAGGCGGCGCTGGCCTGCGATTCGGTCTCGGCCTTTGGCGGCATTGTTGCAGTGAACACCGAACTCGACGGCCCCACCGCCGAGGCCATCGCGGGGATCTTCACAGAGGTGGTGATCGCCCCCAGCGTCAGCGCCGAGGCCCGCGAAATCTTTGCGAAAAAGAAGAACCTGCGCCTGCTCGCATGCGGCCCCCTGCCCGATCCGCGCCGGGGCGGGTTTGCGATGAAGACCATCGCGGGCGGGATGCTGATCCAGTCGCGCGATGCCGGGGCGGTGAGCCTCGATGACCTCAAGGTCGTCACGAAGCGCGCGCCGACGGATCAGGAGCTCAAAGACTGCCTGTTCGCCTGGACCGTCGCGCGCCACGTCAAGTCCAACGCCATCGTCTACGCCAGGGACGGCGCGACCGCAGGCATCGGCGCAGGCCAGATGAACCGCCGCGATTCGGCCCGCATCGCCGCGGTCAAGGCCAGGGAAGCCGCCGAGACCCACGGCTGGCCCGCCCCCCGCACCGTCGGCAGCGCGGTCGCCTCTGACGCCTTCTTCCCCTTTGCCGACGGGCTGATCGCCGCCGCCGAAGCAGGCGCGACCGCCGTGATCCAGCCCGGCGGCTCGATCCGCGATGACGAGGTGATCGCCGCCGCCGACGAAGCGGGCCTCGCGATGGTCTTTACCGGGATGCGGCATTTCCGGCATTGATGATCGCGCAGGGGCGTGCGTCGTCTGCCGGTCGGCTTTGTTCAACCTGCCGCACTCGCCGCACGCCCTGGCCCGCAGGTGGCCTGGCACCAACTTTTTCTCAGCCGTTCCGTAACCAAGTTAAGGCCGCAGCCTAATCCGGCCTGACCGCCATGTTCATCCCGCCGCAATTCGGCACCGGGCACAAGCGACACGACGGCAACCACTGATCGACGAGCCTCCCATGCGCCTCTTTTCTACCGACCTGTTCCGCAATTTCGGCATCGGCTTTGTGCTCGGCGCAATGCTGATCGTCGGCGCGAACGCCAAGGATTGGGGCGCGCTGGCTTCTCCCGCGCAGGCCGCAGAGCCTTATCGGGCGCAAGCACCCGCACCGGAGTTCGCGATCGCGCCCTGAGGACGCTGATCTGATGCATAAACTTGCCGCCGTCCTTGTGGCCGGAACGCTGCTGTTGAGCGCCTGCGCCGGTCCCGCCATTGCCGAAGAACCCGTCAACGCCCCCGCGGCCGCCCGCTTAGCCAAGGAGCCAAAGGGCCTCAAGACCGCGATCTTTGCAGGGGGGTGCTTCTGGGGGGTCGAAGGCGTGTTCAGCCATGTAAAGGGCGTCACCAGCGCCGTCTCGGGCTTCCATGGCGGCAACGCGGCTAGCGCCAGATACGACGTCATTGTCTCGGGCGTTACCGATCATGCCGAAAGCGTCAGGATCACCTATGATCCCGCAGTGGTGCGGTATGATCAGCTGCTGCGGATCTTCTTTTCGGTGGTGGCCGATCCGACGCTGAAGAACCGGCAAGGCCCGGATGTCGGCGCGCATTATCGCAGCGCGATCGTGCCAATGAATGCCGAGCAGGCCGCCGTCGCCAAGGCCTATCTTGCGCAGCTGGGCAAAGCGGGGCTGTGGGAGCGCCCGATCGTGACCCGGATCGAACCCTACAAGGCCTTCTACAAGGCGGAGGGCTACCATCAGGACTTCATGCTCAAGAACCCGAAGCACGGCTACATCCTGCGCTGGGATGCGCCCAAGGTTGCCGCGCTGAAGACGATGTTCCCGCAGCATTACCGGGCGAGCTTTCTGAAGGACGCAGGCTAGAGCACTTTCCGACCACTCTGACCCACCCTGATCGCGTCAGGAAGTCCGCTGGACAGGAGCGGCGCGCCGCAGGGGCTGGTTGCCCCTGCAAGCGGTGCGACGAAGCCAGCGGACTTCCTGACGCGACCCCGCAGGGGCGGGCCGATTGGGGCGCAGGGCTACGTTGATCGTCGCTCACGATGCGCTGCATCGCTCGCTCCTCTCGCCTTGCCCTGCGCCCCAATCGGCTCCGTCAGGGTGGGTCAGAGTGGTCGGAAAGTGCTCTAAGGCTTAACCCTCGCATCGGCCCGGCGAAGGCCGGCATGGCCGGTTCGACCGATCACCGCTTCCTACGCCCCCACTGGCGCTACCCCGCCTGCTCCATTATATCGGCAGGCATGGGACAGCATGCGCACAGCCATCACGAACATCGCGGACCCGGCCTCGTCGCCGAAGCTGGCCGCGCTCTCGCCGCGGCGGGCGAGCAGTGGACGACAATGCGCGAGGCGGTATTCGCTGAACTTGCGCGCCACGAGCGTCCGGTTTCCGCCTACGACATCGCCGACAATCTCTCGGCGGCGCGGGGCAAACGGGTCGCGCCCAATTCGGTTTATCGCATCCTCGACGTCTTCGTTGCGAACAACCTCGCAATGCGGGTCGAAAGCGCCAATGCCTATCTCGCCAACACCCACCCGGGTTGCGCGCATGACTGCATCTTCCTGGTCTGCGACGAATGCGGAGAAGCCGCGCATGTCGATGACGAGGAGGTGAGCCGCGCCGTCCGCGCCATCGCCGCCGCGCGCGCCTTCAAGGCGACCCGCCCGGTGCTGGAGATCCGGGGTCTGTGCAAGGGGTGCGCATAGGGTCAGCCTTTCCCCATCGGCATCCTTGTCGCTGGCGCCGCGTTACAACAGACGGCAAGGGCAGGGCATGAAGCGGGCGATTTGAAGGAATTGATCTTGCTCAACCCTACATCGACACGCGGGAATTGCGGGTGTAAGGCTGAGCGGCATGACACAACCGCCTTACACGCCCCTGCTCGATCAGGTTGACACTCCCGACGATCTGCGTCGTCTCAAGCCCGAACAGCTCCGCCAACTCGCCGACGAACTGCGCACCGAGATGATCGACGCGGTCAGCACCTCGGGCGGGCATCTGGGATCGGGGCTGGGCGTGGTCGAACTGACCGTCGCGATCCACTATGTCTTCAACACGCCGACCGACAAGCTGGTCTGGGACGTCGGCCATCAGTGCTATCCGCACAAGATCATCACCGGGCGGCGTGACCGTATCCGCACCCTGCGGCAGGGCGGGGGCCTCAGCGGCTTCACCAAGCGTTCGGAGAGCGAATATGATCCCTTCGGCGCGGCGCACTCCTCCACCTCGATCAGCGCGGCGCTGGGCTTTGCCATCGCCAACAAGCTGAAGGGGGAGCCCGGGCGCGGCATCGCGGTGATCGGCGATGGCTCGATGAGCGCCGGGATGGCCTATGAGGCGATGAACAACGCCGCGCAGGCGGGCAACCGGCTGATCGTGATCCTCAACGACAACGACATGTCGATCGCCCCGCCGGTGGGGGGGCTTTCGGCCTATCTCGCCCGCATGGTGTCTTCGAGCGAATATCTCGGCATCCGCAGCCTTGCCAGCCGCGCGATCCAGAAGATGAGCCGCCGCTTGCACGACACGCTCGGCAAGGCGGAGGAGTTTACCCGCGGCATGGTGACCGGCGGGACTTTGTTTGAAGAGCTGGGCTTCTACTACGTCGGCCCGATCGACGGACACAATCTCGATCACCTGCTGCCGGTGCTGGAGAATGTGCGCGATACCTCCGAAGGCCCGGTGCTGATCCATGTCGTGACCGAGAAGGGCAAGGGCTATGCCCCGGCGGAGAACAGCGCCGACAAGTATCACGGCGTGCCCAAGTTCAACGTCGTCACCGGCGAAAAGGCCAAGAGCGCGCCGTCCGCGCCCGCTTATCAGGACGTGTTCGGGTTGACGCTGGCCAAGCTCGCCGAAACCGATGATCGCATCTGCGCCATCACCGCCGCCATGCCTTCGGGCACGGGCGTCGACAAGTTCGCCAAGGCGCACCCCGCCCGCACTTTCGACGTCGGGATCGCTGAACAGCATGCGGTGACCTTCGCCGCAGGGCTGGCGGCGGAAGGCATGCGGCCCTTCGCCGCGATCTATTCGACCTTCCTCCAGCGCGCTTATGATCAGGTGGTGCACGATGTGTGCATCCAGAACCTGCCCGTGCGCTTCGCCATCGACCGCGCGGGTCTGGTCGGTGCGGACGGGGCGACCCATGCGGGGAGCTTCGACATCACCTATCTCGCCACCCTGCCCAATATGGTGGTGATGGCCGCCGCGGACGAGGCAGAGCTGGTCCACATGACCTACACCGCGGCCGAGTATGACGCAGGCCCCATCGCCTTCCGCTACCCGCGCGGCAATGGCACCGGGGTGCCGATGCCCGAGGTTCCGGTGAAGCTCGAAATCGGCAAGGGCCGGCTGGTGCGTGAGGGCTCGAAAGTGGCGATCCTCTCCTTGGGCGCGCGGCTGACCGAGGCCTTGAAGGCCGCCGATACGCTGGAGGCCAAGGGGCTCTCCACCACGGTTGCCGACCTGCGCTTTGCCAAGCCATTGGACGAAGACCTGATCGCCCGCCTGATGCGCACCCACGAGGTGATCGTGACGGTCGAGGAAGGCGCCATCGGCGGCCTCGGCGCGCATGTGCTGACCTTCGCCAGCGACGAGGGATTGACCGACGCCGGGTTGAAGGTGCGCACGCTGCGCCTGCCCGATACCTTCATCGATCACGATGATCCGATGAAACAATATGACGAGGCCGGGCTGAACGCGCCGCAGATCGTCGATACCGTGCTGAAGGCACTGAAGCATAACAGCGCGGGGATCGAAACGAGCGAGGAAGCGCGGGCGTGATTTCAAGCTGGAGATGGGCGCTTATGTCCGCCAGAACAATGGCCCCACGCCGTGGACGGGGGAAGATATTGCCCTCAGCGCGGCTGAGTGATCAACAGCGCCTCAGGATCAACCGACGGTAGCGCCTCAGGATCGACCGGTGGTTCGACCGGGGTAGCGCCTTCAGTCAGTTGCTGGGCTTGCTCCTCCGCCACCGCCGGTTGCGCGCTCAGTTCTTCAAGCAGCAAGCGATCCTCTTCTGAAATCGGCTCGCCCTTGAGCATCGCGATATCCCGCCGCCGCTTGGCAAGGTAGGTGTCGCGGCGCATGGCATAGGGATCGTCCGACGCCGCGATTGCGGCCAGCTCCTCGTCAAAGTCCAGCCTCTGATCCAGCCCGTTCACCACGAAATAGGTGGCGGCATATTCGGTGCGGTTGAAAGGCTTGCCCACCGCGATCGGCAGCAGCAGCTGGTCGAGAATGCTCCCGCCCAGATCGCGGACCGTCGTCGCGCCCGTCACCGGCAGGTAGAGGTAAGGGCCCGGTCCCACCCCGTAATAACCCAGCGTGTTGGCAAACCCGTTGCGGCGATAGGGCAGGCCGATCCCCGGCGCGGCAGCCACATCGAACAGCCCGCCCACACCCAGCGTCGAATTGATCGCCAGCCGCCCCAGCGTCTCGAACGCTTTCCCGACCTTCCCCTGCAACAGGAAATTCAGCGCATTGCTCGGCTCACCGAGGTTCTTGACGACATTGCCCAGTCCATCGCGGATCGGCTCGGGCAGGCCGTCACGATAGGCGTAGGCAATCGGTTCGATCACCGCCTCGTCGACCGCCTGGGTGATGCGATAGGTCTCCAGGTTGATCGCTTCGGCCGGATCGCTGGCGGGCGGGCCGTAGTCACCTTCGACGACGATCTCGTTCATCGGCGGCTCGCCTTCCGGTGTCGCCGCAGGATAGCCCGGCGGGCCAGCGGAGGGTGACGCGGTGGTGTCCTGCGCTGCGGCGAGCGTCCATGCCAGAGGAGCGACAGCGGGCAGCACTGGCGGATCGGCAGGCACCGCGGCCGCCAGTGCGGCGCTCAGCAGTGGAGGAGAGGTCGCAAGCAGCGCCAAACTGGGCATCGGTTTCCTTTCGGTCAGCTCATCACACGAACCGCGCGCGCCGGTCTGCGCAGGTGTTGCCCTTGTGTCATGCGCCCTATACCCAGCCTGAATTAATCGTCTGCGAGGCGCAAGCAACATGTCCCTGATAGATATTGCCAAGCATGGCCCGGTCACGATCCTCACGCTCGACCGGGCTGCGTCCATGAATGCCCTTGGCACGCCGGGCGATGGAGAGGCGTTTGTCCGTGCGACGGACGCGATCAACCGCGATATGGCATGCCGGGCGGTAATCCTGACAGGCGCGGGCCGGGCTTTCAGCGCAGGCGGCGACATCAAGGCGATGCAGGGCAAAACCGGGACGTTCAGCGGCACCGTGCCCGCGATTTCGGACGGCTATCGCGATAACATCCACCAGATGCTGCGCGCGCTGTATGGCCTGCGCGTGCCTTTGATCGCAGCCGTCAATGGCCCTGCGATCGGGCTGGGGTGCGATGTCGCCTGCCTCGCCGACATCCGCATTGCTTCGGAACATGCGCGATTCGGCGTGACCTTCCTCAAGCTGGGGTTGATCCCGGGCGACGGGGGGACGTGGATTCTCCCCCGAGTGATCGGGATGAGCCGCGCGGCCGAGCTGTTCTACACCGGCGATGTGATCGACGCACACACGGCGGCGGCCTGGGGTCTCGTCAGCCGGGTGGTGCCTGCGGAAACGCTGATGGACGAAGCGCGCGCGCTCGCGGAAAGGATCGCGCTGCTTCCGCCGCACGCATTGCGGCACACCAAGAACCTGCTCCGCCAGGGGCAGCAGATCAGCTATGACACTGCGCTGGAGCTTGCCGCCAACACGCAGGCGATGATGCACGCCACCGCCGATCATGACGAGGGCGTCGCTGCGCTGATCGCAAAGCGCGCACCAGTGTTCAAGGGCGAGTAGTCACCCCAGCCAGCGCCACACCCCGGCCGGAATCTCCGCCCGCCACAGGTGGAGCCAGCTTGCCACCAGCCACAACACTGCGCCCACAACCACAGGAACCGCGCCGACTTTCGGCAATTGCCCCCAGCGCGGCCAGTAACTGGTGCGGCTCTCCCACTGCGCCCAGGCATCGCCCATAAGGGCCTGTTTCTTCGCGTCCTGCAACCGCGCGCCGACCAGCGCAAGGATGCCCATCGCGGCGGCGGTGATCATGGTCCGCAGGCTCCAGAACAGCACGAGGTGGGACAGGGCCCACAGGCCGATCCCCCACATCATCGGGTGGCGCGTCACCCGGAACACGCCGCGCGGCGCGGCGCGGGCCTGCGCTTCGGCCTGCGGGCTGGGGAGCGCCGGGTTGCCGATCAGCGATCCGGCCAGCAGGATCATCGCGGGCAGGGTGATGAGCGTCGCCGCGATCCAGCCCGCCTCGCCCGATCCCGGCAAATCGGCAGGCGGCGCGGCGATGAAGGCAAGGTAGACCCAGCCGAGCGTCGCGAAGCTCACCAGAACATAGGCTATCTGGAAGCCCCCTGCTCCCAGCATCCGCACCATGGGCGCACGCAAGGGATGCGACATGGCGAAGTGGGTGCCGACAAAGGCGATGTTCGCCGCGATGAGTGTGATCAGCGTCCCGTCCATGGCGCAGAAACTAACATGGGTGAAATGCCGTGCCTAGGGCATGGTCCCGGTCGGCACGATGGTTGCCTGCGCGATGGCGACATGCACCGGGGCCTCGCCCGCGCTTTCGGCCCAGACATCGGCGCGCACCACCACCTGACGCTTGCCCGCCTTGATGACGGTGCCCCTGGCGCGCAGCCGCTCCCCCTTCGCCGGGCGCAGGAAGTCGATGGTGTAGCCCCCCGTTACCACGTCGCCCGCGACCGACGCCCCCGCCCATGCGCAGGCGTTGTCCGCCATCAGCCCGACGATCGCGCCGTGGGCATAGCCGTGGTGCTGCGTCATCTCGGGGCGCAGGGCCAGAGTGAGCTCGCTTGTCCCCTCCCACACGGTGACCGGCTCGACATCGAGCCAGCGCGAAAAGCCCGATCCGCCCACGGCCACGGCCTTCATGTAGGTGACGGCATCGGCCGGCGTGGTGAAGCGGGGAGCGGACATGGCGCGGTTCCTTACATCTGGTTTCCAGACTTTATGCCGCTTGCCAGCACGACGCGCAAGTCTGATAATCAGACCCATGAAGACCTACCGCCCCTCCCGCGCGCCCTGCCCCGTCGCCCGCGCCGCCCGGTTGCTGGGCGATCGCTGGGTGCTGCTGATCCTGCGCGATGCCTTTCTGGGGGCAGAACGGTTCGAGGAATGGATCACGCGGCTCGGCATCAACCGCGCGGCGCTGACGTCGCGGCTGGCGATGTTGCAGGAAGCGGGGCTGATGGTGCGCGACCCGCCTGAGGGCAAGCGCGCGCGCTACGTCCTCACCGACAAGGCGCGCGCGCTGTTGCCTGTGTTCGAGCAGTTGGCCGGGTGGGGCAGCGCGCACCTGTTCGCGCCGGGCGAACCGGCGCCGCAATGGCCGCCGTCAAACGCGGCCGACTACCAGTCGTAGGCCTTGGGCCGGGCGCTTTCGTCGAGGTCGATGTAGCGGTCACGCAGCCGGGTCTGGTGGTTGGTGAGGCTCTGTTCGACCCCGCCGATGAACACCCGGGTGGGGACAGAGCCGACTTCGAGCGGATCGCCGGTCCACAGCACGATGTCGCCGAGCGCGCCGGGCTTGAGCACGCCCGCCTTGCCGCCCATGCCGCTGATCTCGGCGGGGACGGAACTGATCGCGGCGAAGGCCTGACCCCACGCCATCCCGGTCGCGCCGGGCATGCGGGTGAGCGCCACCAGATTGCCCGCCACCTGCTGCAAGCGGCGCGGGTCCTGCATGGTCGCAGCGTTGATCGCCACCTTCACGCCCACCGCAGCCAGCCGCCCGGCGTTGGACTGGGTTGCGCCCAGCTGCTCGAACGTCTCGGGCAGGTCGACAAGGCCATTGGCGATCACCGGCACCCCCGCCGCCGCGATTTCATTCGCGACCAGCCAGCCTTCGGTCGCCCCGACAAGCACCAGATCGAGCTTGGGATATTCCGCCTTCAGCGCCAGCACGGCGCGGATATCGGCCATGCGGTCGACCGCGACATAGAGCTTCTGGCGGCCCGTCACCACCGGCACCAGCGCCTCGGCATCGAAGCGGGTGAGCAGCACCGCATCGCCCTTGTCGATCGCGGTCGTCGCGGGAATACCGCCCCGTCCCGCCAGCGCCTGCGCCTCCCGCAAGGCGGCGCGCAGCAGCGCATGCGCGGCGGCGCGGCTGCCTCCGGCCCGCTCCGCCCCGCTCTCGCCCAGGTTGATCATCTGGAACGCGCGCGCCTGCATCACCGGGGTCGCATCGCCATCAAGGTCGATGATCGCGCCCTGCCCGGCAAAGATCGAGCCTGCGGGCAGCATCGCGGTTGCCGCCCGGGTGATCCCGGCGGCCTTGTGGACAAGGATATGCTGCGAAGTGGGGTTGATCGCCGTCGCCGTGTCGAGCGCCGCGCTGAACGGGGTTTCGCCCGCCGTGATATCGTTCGATTCGTCGACGGCCGAAACGTCCGCCAGCCCCAGCGTCGTCACCGTGGCGAAGATGCCGGGGGTGACCCATGCACCTTTGGCGTCGATCACCGAAGCGCCGCCCGAAGGCGCGCCGCTCGCAGGCCCGGCATAGACCACATTGCCGCCTCGCACGACCACGGCGCCGCCGTCGATCGGGGCGGAGCCATCGCCGATCACGACCCGGGCGTTGGTGATGGTGACATCCTGCGCCAAAGCCGGGGCGGAGAGGGCGAGCGCGCTGGCCGCCAGAGTCAGGCCAAGTTGGGGCAGCCGCTTCACTTCACGTCTCCTTCGCCGGGCTGGCCAAGCTCGAAATCGCTGACGGGCCGCGTCTTGGGGTTCAGCGCATCGAACATCAGCGCGCCGTCAATCCAGACCTTTTCAGGCCGGGAGTAGACCGACAGCGGATCGCCGTTCCACAGCACCACATCGGCCATCTTGCCGGGTTCGAGGCTGCCGGTCAGCGTGTCGATCCCCATCGCCTTGGCAGGGTTCAGCGTGATCCACTGGATCGCGGTCGCATCGGGAATGTCGATCCCCAGCCGCTTGCCCGCAGCCTGCGCCTTGGCCGCTTCCTGATTGAGCCGCTGGATATCGTTGGCGTCATCCGAGTGGATCACCACGCAGGCGCCCTCACGCTGCAAGAACGCCGCGTTTTCCAGGATGCCGTCATAGCTTTCCATCTTGAAGCCGTACCAGTCGGCCCAGATCGCGCTGCACACGCCGTTTTCGCGCAGCAGGTCGCCGATCTTGTAAGCCTCGACCGCGTGATGGAAGGTCGAAACCTTGTAGCCCATCTCCCGGGCCATATCGAGCACCAGCGCCATTTCGTCGGCGCGGTAGCAATGGTTGTGGATCAGGATCTCGCCCTTCAGCACGCCCACCAGCGTTTCCTTGGCAAGGTCGCGTTTGGCATCAGCATCATTGGCGTAATCAATCGCGGCGAGCCAGGTTTCGCGGTTGACGGCGAAGTTGCCCATCCGGGTCGACGGCATCCGCCCGCGTGCACCATAGACGCGCTTGGGGTTCTCCCCGCAAGCCATCTTGAGCCCGTAGGGCGCGCCGGGGAACTTCATCCCCTGCACCGTGCGCGACGGCACGTTCTTGAGCGTCACCGAACGCCCGCCCATTAGATTCGCCGAGCCGGGGAGGATCTGCAAGCTGGTGATGCCCCCGTTTGCCAGTGCGCGGGTAAAGCCGGGGTCTTGCGGCCAGACCGAATGTTCGGCCCACACCTCAGGCGTGGTCGGCGCGGTCGCCTCGTTCCCGTCGGAATGGGCATCGACCCCGGGCGAGGGATAATCACCGAGGTGCGAGTGGATGTCGATGATCCCGGGGGTCACGAACTTGCCCGCGCCGTCAAACACCGCGATGTCGGCGGGGATCGGGGTGTCCGGCCCGCCAACTGCGGTGATCTTGCCGCCGCTCATGAACACCACGCCATTGTCGATCCGGCCGCCCTTGCCATCATAGATCGTTGCACCGCGGATGGCGGCGGCGACGCCTGGATAGGGCTTGTAGGTCGAGGGGAACACGCCCTCCCTCTCGCGCTTGGCGGCGAGGGGGGCGGCGGCCTTTGTCTCGGCTGCGCTGGACGTATCCCCGGCCGACCCTGTGGTGGCGCAGGCGCTCAGCGCAAGCGCGCTGACAAGCGTGGCAAGCAGGCCCGCCGGGGCGCGCCGCTTTCGATCTGCAAACATTCAAACCTCGCGATATTTCGATCCCGATGATTGGAACCGATAACGCGGGGTTTGTCCATGTTGTTGGACGATTGCTGTGTCCCGATCGCCTTACCCGACAGGGCCCGACGCGGGACGGATGCCAGCCTGCTGCGCCTCGGCATCGCCGAAAACACGCTCGGCCTCCGAGACCGGCTCATCGTCCTGCAGCGTGTCGAGGTGCATCAGCTTGCGGATCAGGGGGCTGACCGCCAGCACGCCGACGCCCACCGCAATCGCGATCCACCCGATCTGCGAATAGACATCGAGCACCACCTGCTTGCCCGCGCCCTCGCCCGAGGCCGCTTCCGATCCGGTCGCCGCCGCGATCAGCCCGGCGGCGAAGTTGCCGGTGGCCGACGCGAAGAACCAGGTGCCCATGATGAGGCTTGCCATGTGCGCGGGCGCAAGGCGGTTCATCGCGCTGAGGCCAACCGGGCTGAGACACAGCTCGCCGGTGGTGTGGAGCAGGTAGATCAGGAAGATGAACAGCACCGGGGTAAGATTGCCGGTCGCCGCGCCTGCCACCAGCACCAGAAAGCCTGCGCCCAGTTGCAGCAGCGCAAGGCCGAACTTGGCCGGTGCAGACGGCTCCATCCCTTTCTTGCCGAGCCAGGTCCACAGGCCGGCAAAAAGAGGTGCGAGCAGCACGATGTAGATCGCGTTGATCGACTGGAACATCGCAGCCGGCACATCGAAGCCGAAGATGCTCCGGTCAACATGACGGTCGGTGTAGAGGTTCAATGACGAACCAGCCTGTTCGAACAGAGCCCAGAACAAAATCGAACCGAGGATCAGGAACATCGCCGCAAAGATGCGGTCGCGATCATGCGGGGCGAGCTTCACCACTGCCGTGAACAGCACATAGGCAACCAGCACCGCCCCGGCGAGCCCCAGCAATGTCCCGACCACCGACTGGTTCTGCACCATCCACCAGCATGCGCCCACCGCAGCAACGCCAACGGCATAGAGGCCCCATTCTGTCCCCTTGCCCAACGCCTTGGGAGGCTCCCCCCGGCCCAGCAGCAGCGGCCTGCCCCAGGTGAACACGATCAGCCCCAGCAGCATCCCGAAGCCCGCTGCGCCGAAGCCATAGGCCCAGCCGTAGGTCTGGCCGAGATAACCGCACAGCAACGACCCGATCGCCGCGCCAAGGTTAATCCCCATGTAGAAGATCGTATAAGCCCCGTCGCGCCGCACATCGGTGCGTGGGTAGAGCTGCCCGACGATCACCGAAATGTTCGCCTTCAGAAAGCCCGAACCGACGATGATGAACGCAAGCGCCAGCCAGAACATGTTGAGCGCGGCAGGATCCTGCCCGCCATCGCCCTCGAAACCCATCAGGAAGTGTCCGAAGGTCAGCAGCACCGCCCCGTAGGCGACCGCCTTGCGCTGGCCCAGATACCTGTCCGCCAGATAGCCGCCCAGCACCGGGGTGATATAGACCAGCGCGGTATAGGCGCCGTAGATCACACCGGCCTGACTGTCAGAGAACAGCCAGTGCTGGGTGAGGTAGAAGATCAGCAGCGCCCGCATGCCGTAATAGGAGAACCGCTCCCACATCTCGGCGAAGAACAGGACGAACAGACCCTTGGGGTGGCCGAGAAACGTCCCGGCGCTGTCCCCGTGCGGAAGATCAAGCGTGGCCATGGTGGCGAATATCCTGTGAAGTGCGCCCCTTCCGGGCGCGGTCCCATGGGGGCACCCTAGCGCGTGTTTCACTTGTGTGAAGGGTGCAATTGCCTCTGCCTGAATGCCTCGCGCTGACGCGCGAGCAGACCCCCCGCCCAAGAACACGAGGGTTTGCGCCACCGACAGGTGACCAAGAACGTTGACCGCATGGCTGTATTATGGCACTGACGCACCTCGCAAGGGACACCGCATGCCATGACCCCCAGCCGCACGAACCCCGGCAGGCCCGTCTATCTCAAGCTGCGCGATCAGATCGCGGCGGCGATTATCGACGGAGTCTATGCAGAAGGCGCAATGCTGCCGTCGGTGCGGGCGCTCGCGGCGGAGCAGGGGGCCAATCCGCTGACCGTCGCCAAGGCCTACCAGCAGTTCCAGAATGATGGCCTTGTCGAAGTGCAGCGCGGGGTCGGCATGTATGTCGTGCGCGGCGCGGCCGAGCGTCTGCGCGCTGCCGAACGCGAAGCCTTTCTGCGCGACGACTGGCCTGAAATCCGCAACCGGATGCAGCGGCTCGGCCTTGATCCGGCGGAACTGGTGTTAGCCACGTAAACGATACGCCCGCTTCGTGAATACGGTTGTGTACCATCCCGAATTCTGACACTTTGTTCATAGTGCCGCGTTCGGGATTGCATAAAGCGCGAATGCACTATTAAAGGGGCGCGTCTCACGGGTCGGAGGCGAGTTGAGGAAAACGACGGGGTAACCCGCATTGGCGGCGCAATACGGCAGGTCAACTGTCGATGGGCGCCGGGAGATCGGCATGATCAGATCCGAATTGTTGCAGGAATTGCACAAGGATAATCCAGACCTACGGGCCGACGAGATCGAGCAGGTCGTGGACATCTTCTTCGATGAGATTGCCCAGCGGCTTGCCGAGGGCGGAAGGGTGGAACTGCGCGGCTTTGGCGCGTTCTCAACCCGCGAGCGCGAGGCGCGCAGCGGTCGCAACCCGCGCACCGGCGAAACGGTGGAAGTGCCTGAAAAGCGCGTGCCCTATTTCAAGGCGGGCAAGGAAATCCGCGAGCGTCTGAACAAGTAGGGCGGCGCCTCGGCCGGCCTTGCCGTCACGCCTCTTCGCTGCTTGCGCAATGTTTCACGTGAAACATTTCCCGCAGATCACGCGGCCTTCAGCGGCATGGCCTCATCGCGCGCGAGCCCCGGCACCGGCAGCTCGCGGTCGCGACCAAGCGCAGTGAATACGAGTTCGATCAGCCGCTCGCTCCCGCCGCTCATGCTCATGTCGACCGGCGCCATGCCGAGCGCGGCCATCTCCGCCGCTTCCTCCCCGTGCGGCACGGCGATGATCCGCGCGACTTGCGGCATCCGCTGCGAGGCGAGCGGGGTCAGTTCGCGCGAGACGTCGGTCTGACCCGTCGCCACCACCAGCACCTGCCGCCGTTCGATCCCGATCGCGTCCCAGCTGCGCGGATCGGCCGGGTTAGCGCGGTGGACGTGGTAGCCATCGGCCAGCGCCATCTGGAAACGGTCATGATCGGCCTCCAGCGCGAGATAGCCAATATCGTTGAACGCCAGCGCATCGGCCAGTGCACGGCCCGCCGACGACATGCCGATGATCAGCACCGGCGCATCGTCACCCGCCAGCTTGGCATCGGGCGGCCCCTGCCGCAGCCGCCCGGCGAGCTTGCGCCCGATGTTCGAGACCAGCGGGGTCGCCGCCAGGCTGATCGCGATCGCCGCCACCAAGGCCGAAACCAGCCGCGGCTCGGCCAGCCCCGCCACCGCCGGAAGGGCGAGCAGCACCAGCGTGAACTCGCTCCCCTGACCCAGCAGGAAGCCCAGCTGGATCGAGCCCGGCACCGACCAGCGGTTGAACAGCGCGGCGATCACGTTGAAGGCGCAGTTGAGCACGATCAGCCCCAGCGTGACCGCCACCACCAGCGCCCAGTCAGCCACCAGCAGCGCCGGGTCGATCGACAGGCCGACGGAGATGAAGAAGAAGCTGAGGAACAGGCCGCGGAAGGCGTCGATCTCGGTCTGCACCAGAATGCGATAACGCGAATCGGCCACCGCCATCCCGCCGAGGAACGCCCCCAGCGTCAGCGAGAGCCCTGCCATCCCCGTCGCCCACCCGGCGGCGAGCGCGATGAACAGCGCGGTCGCGGTATAGACCTCGGTCGTGCCCGCGCGGGCGATCAGGCCGAACAGCGGCTCGGTGAGGTAGCGCGCGAACAGCACCGCGATCCCGAACGCGGCGAGCGCCTTGGCCCCCGCCAGCCCCAGCGCCGGGGCGAGCGCCCCGCCGCTCGCCAGCGCGCCCGCCGTCACCAACAGCAGGATCGCGGCGATGTCCTGAAAGATCAGGATCGATTGCGCCGCGCGCCCCACCGGGCAATCCTCCTGCCCCCGCTCGCGGATCAGGCCGATGACGACGGCGGTGGATGACAGCCCCATCCCGAAGCCCGCGATCACCGCGAACATCGGATCGAGCCCGAAAGCCCAGAACAGCGCGGCAAAGCCCCCGCCTGCCACCAGCATCTGCAAGCTGCCGAAACCGAAGATATTGCCCGCCTCGGCCCGGATGCGCCCCAGCGAGAAGTGCAGGCCAAGGTTGAACAGCAGGAACATCACCCCTGCTTCCGCCATCGCGGCCACCACCGGCCCGCTGAAATCCTGCGCCATGCCGAGGGCCGCAAGGCCAACGCCCAGCCCCAGATAGCCGACAATCGGGTTCAGTCGCAGTGCCCGGCTTGCCAAGGCTGCGCCAATGCCGAGCCCCAGCAGGGTGATCGCCGGCTGGATCGTCGCCACCACATCGCCTGCCATGCCTTGCGCCTCGCTTGCCCCGGAAACCCTGCCGGAGATGGGGGATTGATGCGACGCTGGCAAGCACTGGCATTCGCCTTGCAATCCGTGCAAAGGCCGTTCTCGCGCGGGCGTGGCGGAATGGTAGACGCCGGGGACTTAAAATCCCCTGAGTTATGCTCGTGCGGGTTCGAGTCCCGCCGCCCGCACACGATCTGGCCCGGCCCGCCGGTTCGGCTCGTCGCAAACGTAGCGGATCGTTATCTCCCCATTAACGCCTTGTTCCTAACCGTGACGGTAAGGATAGGACCCTTGATGTCCGGCCGGGGCACAGACCAGTCGCGGCCGGATGGGATGACACCGCATGGACCAGGCGATCAATAGCGCAATGCTGGATCAGGCGCCCGAAGCGGCGGCCGCTGATCTGCGCGCCGCACCGCGCTTCACCTTGCTGATCCGGGCGGCCAAGCTGGTGTCGGCGCAGGGTGAGTTTGTGTGCGTGATCCGCGACGTCTCTGAAACCGGGGTCAGCGTCCGCCTGTTCCACGCCCTGCCCGGCTGCAAGGACTTCGCGCTGCACATGCCCGGCGGCGCGATTTACGAGATCAGCCGCAAATGGCAGCGCGACAACGAGGCGGGTTTCGCTTTCGCGGAACCGGTCGAGGTGGAACGGCTGATAAACGAGGCAGGCGATTACCCCAAGCGCGGGCTGCGGCTGGCCGTGTGCTTTCCGGTGACGGTGACGATGCTCACCGGCCGCTTCGAAGCGGTGGTCGAAAACCTGTCGCAGCAAGGTGCGCGGATCAGCTGCGACGAGCTGCTGGCGATCGACCAGTCGGTGCGGATCAGCACCCCGGCTCTTGGCCCGGCACTTGGCCCGGCTCTGGGCGGAGAGCACCGCGAAGTGCGCGCCAAGGTGCGCTGGCGGCGCGGCCAGGATTATGGCGTGGTGTTCGACGACACTTTCACGCTAGGCGAATTCGCGCGGCTTGCGGCACGCTTGCAGGCCCCGGCGCTGCTCGGCGAATAACCCGTCAGGCGGGGACGAACTTCAGCGCGACCCCGTTGATGCAGTGCCGCTTGCCGGTCGGGCGCGGGCCATCGCCGAAGATATGGCCCAGATGCCCGCCGCAATCGGCGCAGTGCACTTCGGTGCGCGGATAGCCGATCAGGTAATCGGTGGAAGTGCCGACCGCGCCCTTGTCGATCGGCTGGTAGAAGCTCGGCCAGCCGGTGCCGCTGTCATACTTGTGCGCCGAGGCATAGAGCGGGTTGGCGCAGCCGGCACACACGAACGTGCCCTTGCGCTTTTCCTTGTCGAGCGGGGAAGTGAAGGCGCGTTCCGTGCCTGCCTGCCGCAGGACGTAGAACTGATCGCGGGTGAGCAGCTTCTTCCATTCAGCGTCCGTCTTCCCTTTGGGGAATGACCTGGCTTCGGCGGGGGAGGCTCCGCAGGCGCTGACGAAGGGCAGCGTCCCGGCAATGGCGGCGCTGGCCGCGATCAGGCGGCGGCGGCTCAGAAAGGGCAAGCGCATCCGTATCTCCGTGGCGGGCAAGGTGCCCGCGCTACCACCTTTTACGCTGCGAACGCACCCGAAGTTTCACCCCCGTCAAAATGTCGAGACTTCGACTTCGAGCTTGCGGAAGCCGTGGACGAAATTGGCCCGCACCCGCTCGACATCCCCGGCCACCTGCACCCGCAGGCGGCGCTTGTGCATCTCTTCCAGCAGCACCCGCAGCTGCAATTCTGCAAGCCGGGCGCCGACACAGCGGTGGATGCCGTAGCCGAAGGCAAGGTGGCGCCGGGCGTTCTCGCGGGTGATGTCGAGCGTATCGGCGTTCTTAAACACCTCCGCATCGCGGTTGGCACTGATATACCACAGCACCACCTTGTCGCCCTTCCTGATGGTCTGGCCGAACACCTCGGTGTCCTGGGTCGCGGTGCGGCGCATGTGGGCCAGCGGGGTCTGCATCCGCAGACACTCCTGCACCGCGCCCGGGATCAGCTCTGGCTGTTCCTCGAACAGTCTGCGCTGGTCGGGGAAGGTGTCGAGCCCATGGATGATGCCGCTCATGGTGTTGCGGGTGGTATCGTTCCCGCCGACGATCAGCAGCACCAGATTGCCCATGAATTCCTCGGGCCGCATCCGGTTCATCGCGGGCGAATGGATCATCATCGAGATGAGGTCATTGCCGGGCGCCGGGTCCATCGTGCGTTCGATCCACAGCGTCTGGAAATAGGCCGCCATTTCCTGCAGGAAGCCCCAGCGCATCATGTCCATGTCGCGGACGGTCGCCAGCTCGGTGTCGCCCGCCCAGTCCGACCACAAGGTGAGCAGGCGGCGGTCTTCCCAGGGGAAGCCGAACAGGATCGCCAGCATGCCTGTCGTCAGCTCGATGGAGACGGTATCGACCCAGTCGAACACCTTGCCGTGCGGCAGACTGTCGAGCAGCTCGCCGGTGCGGGCGCGGATCTCGGCCTCCATGTCGGTGACCGCCGAAGGCGTGAACTTGGGCGCGACGGTGCGGCGCTGGCCGGTGTGCTGTGGGCGGTCCATGGCGATGAACATCGGCAGCTCGCGCGGCTCGCGGCCCTGATCGATCAGGTCTTCGGCGGTCGGCGGATCAAGGATGGTGATCCCGCCATGCTCCCAGCTGGACGAGAAGGCTTCGGGCAGGGCCTCGATATGCTGGATCGCCTTGTGGCCGACCACCGCCCAATAGGGGCCGAAGGGGCTTTCGGGGATATAGTGCAGCGGACCGGCGGCGCGCATTTCGGCAAAGATGGGTTGCCAGCGGTCCTCGGAATAGATGTCGGACCGGCTGACGTCCCAGGGATGCGGATGATGCGGCCGCGCTTCGGGATGCGCGGCGAAATGGGCCGTCAGCGCCTCGTAGGCGGTGGGCTCGCGCCGGACTTGCGGGCGCGTCACCCCACTGGGCGGGGCAATGGTGGCCATGTCTGTCTCCCGTCAGGCAGCCTCTGATCCGGGCTGCTCCTGAAGGGGTGCATCCTGCCGGAATTGACAGGCATGTCAATAGTCAGTTGCAGAACGGGACTGATTATGCGGTGAGGCGTGCGCCCTTGCGGCCCTTGTCGCGCCCTGCGCCGCCCGATTTCATCACCCGCTTGCGGAACAATAGCGATCCGCCCTTCACCAGCACCAGCACCGCAAGCCCCTGCCACGCCAGCGCCAGCGCATGGGTCCACAGCTCCGGCTCCATCGCCGCGCGGGCCAGCATCGCGAAGGGGGAGGATAGCGGGAAGGCAATCGCCGCCAGCTCCAGCGCGGACCCCGGCTGCTTGATGGTGTAGGCGGCCAGGAAGAACACCATCAGCTGCATCATCGTGACAGGCATGGACAGTGTTTGCACTTCGCGCACCGAAGCTGCCATCGACCCGATCGTCAGGAACAGCGCGCCCAGCAGCAGATAGGCCATCGCGAAGTAGACCACGCCCAAGGCGACAAACAGCGGCCAGCCGACAGCGGGGGCGGGCAGGCGCGCGGGATCGAAGCCGGTCACCTGCGTGATCGCGTCGCCGCCCGCCAGCCACAGGCCCCAGGCCACCGTGCCCCACACCGCAATGCCCACGAAGGACACCGCCAGCATCGCAAACAGCTTGCCCATGAACACCGCGTCCATGGGAATGGCGGCGGCGAGAATCTCGATGATCTTGTTGGCCTTTTCCTCGACCAGATTGGACAGCACCATGCCCGCCAGCAGCATCGTCAGCAAGAACAACACCATCTGCGCGATCTGCGCGGTCTGGATGCGGCTCGTGCGTTCGGACGCGGCGCTGGTGGCGACCACCTCGGCGGCGACCGGCGGGAAGGTCGCCGGGGCGGCGCTGGTCGCTTCGGCGGCGAGCAGCCCGACCGGGCCCTGCCAGCGGCGCACCTGCCCCTCCGTGCCGACGAGGGTTGGCGACGCGAGCGACCCGGTCAGGATCGCCGCATAATTGCCGCGCCGCGCCTCCATGAAAGCGCGTGCATCGAAAGCCGGGTCTCCTGCCGCTTCGGGCACGGGGCGCAGGTTCGGCAGGGCATTGCCGAGCTGCGGCGACAACCGCTCGCTCGCCGCGACGATCGCAGCATTGTCGGGCGCGCTCAGCGCAAGGCCCACCTCGACGCTCACCGCCTCGCGCTGCACCTCGCCGCCGATGCTCCCGGCCAGCGCGCCAACGATCACCGGGAACAGCGGCCCGAGCAGGAAGAACAGGAACGCGCGGCTGAACAGCACCGCAACGAAATCGCGCCGGGCGATCACCCAGGCAGCCTCCATCGCCGAGAGGCGGGGGCGGACGGTCTGGTCGATCATGCGCGGTCGCTTTCGTTATCGGCCTGAAGCTGGCGGGCGGCGGCCTCACCCGCGATGGCGACGAAGGCATCGTGAAGGCCCGCCCGCTCGATCGAGAGCGAGAGGATCCCCGCATCGCCTTCGATCAGGCCCTTGAGCAGCGGCTCGATCCCGCTTTCGGGTAGCGGAAACTGGAAGAAATCGCCATTGCGGCGGGTGTCCTTGGGCAGGCTCGCCAGCCATGCGCCTTCGCGCGCCCGGGTTTCCAGCCGCACCTGCGCCGGGATGCGATCCCGGGCCGCTTCGACGCTGCCGGCATAGGGCACCTTGCCCCCGGCGATGATCGCCACACCTTCGCACAGGCGTTCGGCATGATGGATCACGTGGGTCGAGAAAATCACCGTCACCCCGTCATCCGCCAGCGCGCGGATCATCAGTTCCAGCTTGCCCTGATTGATCGCGTCGAGCCCCGAAAACGGCTCGTCCAGCACCACCAGCCGGGGATTGTGCACCAGCGTGCCGAGCAGCTGGACGGTCTGCGCCATGCCCTTGGATAGCTGGCGAATCTGGCGGTCGGCGGCATAGCCGAGGCCGTGGCGTTCGAGCAGTTCGGCCGCCCGCGCGCGGCCCTCCTTCAGCGGCAGGCCCCGCAATGCGCCCATGAAGGCGATCGCCTCGACGCACTTCATCGCCGGATAGAGCCCGCGCTCTTCAGGCAGATAGCCGATCAGGCGCCCGATATCGTGCGGCCGGTCATGCCCGAACACCCGGCGCACGCCTTCATCGGGATCGATGATGCCAAGCAGCATCCGGAGCGTCGTGGTTTTCCCTGCGCCATTGGGCCCAAGCACGCCGTAGATCGCGCCTTCGGGCACGGCGATGTCCACCCCGTCCACCGCCCGCGTCCCGTCAAAGCTCTTGACCAGCCCGCGCGCCTCCACGGCGAGCGGGCGTGCGTCGGCGGGAATGGCGCTGAAGCCGCCCGCATGATTGCCCGAAAGGGCGTGATCGCTTACCGCCATGTCCATGGCATACGCGGTTAGCGGTCAGGATTAAACGGAGCCCTTGCCGAATATGGTTAACCCGCCCGCAACCCTCGCCGAACGGATCGTGGAGCAGGCGCTCAGCCTGGGCTTTGCGGTCTGCGGCTTTGCCGGGGCAGGGGAAGACCCGCTGCGCACCGGGCGGCTGGAGCAATGGCTGGGCGAGGGGCATCACGGGTCGATGGAGTGGATGGAGGCCCGGCTCGATCACCGCCGCTCACCCCAAGGCCTGTGGCCCGAGGCGAAAAGCGTCATCGCTCTCGGGATGTCCTACGCCCCGGCGCATGATCCGCTGGCGCTGGAGAGGTCTTCGCAACACGCTCGCATCTCGGTTTACGCGCAGGGCCGCGACTATCACGATGTGGTGAAGAAGCGGCTGAAGGCGCTCGCCCGCTGGCTGGTGGAGGCGGTGCCGGGGGCGGGCGTGAAGGTGTTTGTCGATACCGCCCCGGTGATGGAAAAGCCGCTGGGCGAAGCGGCGGGGATCGGGTGGCAGGGCAAGCACACCAACCTCGTCAGCCCCACCCACGGCAGCTGGCTGTTTCTGGGGGCGATCTACACCACGCTGGAGCTTTCCCCCGCTGAGCCGCACCGCGACCAGTGCGGATCGTGCCGCGCATGCCTTGATGCCTGCCCGACCGACGCCTTCCCCGCGCCGTATCAGCTCGATGCGCGGCGCTGCATTTCCTACCTCACCATAGAGCACAAGGGGCCGGTCCCGGAAGAGTTCCGCGCAAGGCTGGGCAACCGTATCTATGGCTGCGACGACTGCCTTGCCGTGTGCCCATGGAACAAGTTCGCCTCCGCCGCGCAGGCGATCCGCGAATTCCTCCCCCGCGCCGAACTGGTCGCCCCGCGTCTTGCCGGGCTGCTGGCGTTGGACGATGCGGGGTTCCGGGCGTTGTTCAGCGGCTCGCCGATCAAGCGCATTGGGCGGGATCGTTTCGTGCGCAACTGCCTCTATGCCGCGGGCAACAGCGGCAATGCGGCGTTGGCGGGGCAGGTGGCGACGTTGATCGCGGACCCCGATCCGGTGGTGGCCGAGGCGGCTGAGTGGGCTTTGAGGAAACTGCGGGCGCTATAGTCCCCCCTCCCTTGGGGGAGATGCTTTACAGCAAATCCTTCAGCGCCACCTCCGGGTCAGCAAGCAGCGCCGGATCGATCCGGCCACAGCCGCTTTCCAGCAGCTTTCTCGCCTGCACATAGTCCTTCATCGTCCCCACGCAGTCGAAGGCAATCGGCTTGCCTGCCTTGAGGTATGCGACCGTGAACTTGCGGGTCGCCGGATCGCCCCGCAGCACGGTCGCATCAAAGCCGAGGCTGAGGCCCGCGGTCTGGAGCTTCAGGTCATACTGGTTCGACCAGAACCACGGCAGGGCGTGGTAAGGCTCCTTCTCGCCCATGATCGCGCGCGCCACGGTGTTCGCCATATCATGCGCGTTCTGGACCGACTCCAGCCGGATCACGGCATTGTCGGCGTATGGATTGGCATGCGCGGCACAATCGCCGATGGCGTAGATATCATCCAGCGTGGTGCGGCAGCAGAAGTCGACATCCACCCCGTTCGATCCGGCCGCCCCGGCAGCGATCAGCGGCGCGACCGCCGGGACGATGCCGATGCCGACCACCACCATGTCGCAGGCAAGCTCCTCGCCATTGTCGAGACGCACGCCTGTCACCCGCCCAGCCTCTTCGCCCAGCACGGCGTGAACGCCGGTGGAGAGCCGCACATCGACGCCCTGCCGCCGGTGCTCCTCGGCGTAGAAATCCGACAGCTCCTCGCCCGCCACCCGGGCCAGCAGGCGCGGGAGCATCTCGACCAGCGTCACCTCGCAGCCGAGCTTGCGCAGCACGGCGGCGGCCTCCAGCCCGATATAGCCGCCGCCGATCACCACCGCCCGCCGCGCGCCATCGGCCAGCGCCTGCATCATCGCATCGGCATCGGCCTTGTCGCGCACGTAGAACACCTGCCGCAGCACCGCGCCCGGCACCGGCAACCGGCGCGGATCGCCGCCGCCCGACCAGATCAGCTTGCGATAACTCACCTGCCCGCCATCGGAGAGGGTGAGGCTGCGGCGCACCGGATCGATCGCGGTCACCGCCGCGCCCAGCCGCAGGCCGATGTCCTTTTCGGCCCAGAATTTCTCGGGCCGGATCATGATCCGTTCAAAGCCCTTGTCACCGGCAAGATATTCCTTGGACAGCGGCGGGCGTTCATAGGGCGGTGCGGTGTCGCGCCCGATCATCAGGATCGAACCCTCATGCCCATGCTGGCGCAGCGCGATCGCCGCCTGCGCGCCGCCGTGGCCGGTGCCGACGATCACGACGTCCGCGTGGTCGAGAGTGGATGTTGCCATGGCCTGCCTGTTCCCCTCGGGCTGTGTGGCGCCCTGACTTGCCGCAAATTGTCCGGGGGTCAAGCGGGCGGGCCTGATAGACGGCTCGCCCGCCCTGCTTACCGCTCCAGCAGATTGCGCGCCTGCGCCGCGATCTGGGCGAGCATCGTCGCGCCCACCGGCGGGCGGGCCTGCGCGCGCGCGATCATCGCCCGAAACTGCGCCACCCCTGGCGCATTATCCTGTGCCCATGCGGCGAGCGCGGCGTGCGGATCATCGCGCCCCGCTGCATCCTGCATCAACCGCCGCAGGAATTCGATCCGCATCTGCTGAAAATCCCGCGCGAGGCCGGATACGAGCAGCCTTTCCCACACGTCGGACGGCGTCATGAAGGCGGCAGTGACCTGCGCCCAGTCAAGCCCCAGCCGCGTGCCGATATCGGTAAAGGCATGGGTCAGCCGCTTGGCATCGATCCCTGCCGCCAGCGCCGCCTGCGCGAGGCCCACCGCGCCATCGACATCGAACAGCCCGGCCACGCGCGCGGCCAGTGGCTCGGGCGTCCCGGCGGCGACAAAGACATCGCGCAGCGCGAGCGAGCGGGCGCGCGGTTCGGCGGTCAGCAGCTCGTCGCGCGCGCCCACCAGCGTGGTGACGCCATCCTGCAACGCCGCGATCATCGCGCCTGCCGCAACCTTGCCCGATGCGGTGCGCAGGATGTCGGAAATCAAATTGCCGACAGCCGCCGCCAACCGGTCGAACAGCGCAAGGCGCGCGCCTTCGGGAATATCCGCCGCGTCGATTTCGCGCCATAGCGGTTCCAGATCGAACAGGCGTTCGGCCACCACGAAGGCGGCGGCAACCTCGGCAAGGCCGACGCCCTCCTCCTCCGCCAGTTCGAAGGGGTGGACCATGCCCAGCCGGTTGACGATGCGGTTGGAAAGGCTGGTGGCGATCATCTCGCGCCGCAGCCGGTGGGCGCGGATTTCGGCCGCGTAGGGCTTGCGCATCGCGGCAGGGAAGCGCGCCAGCAGCAACGGTTCGAGCACCGGATCATCAGGCAGCACGGTCGCCTCGATCGCCTCCTGAAGCGCCAGTTTGGCCGACGACAGCAGTACCGCGAGTTCAGGGCGGGTCAGCCCCTGCCCGTCGGCGGCGCGGCGGCTCAGCGTCTCGCCATCGGCCAGCCCTTCGGTGCGGCGGTCGAAATCGCTGACCTCTTCCAGCCGTTCGATCAGGCGAACATAGGCCGGCGTCGCCCCCGCCCCGGTGCTCTGCGCGACCGAAAGGGCCAGCGCCTGCAACCGGTTATCCTCCAGCACCAGCGCGGCGACATCGTCCGTCATCGCGGCGAGCAGCGTGTTGCGCTTTTTCGGGGTGAGCTTGCCGCTGGCGGTGGCGGCGGCCAGCGCGATCTTGATGTTGACCTCGTTGTCCGAACAATCGACCCCGGCCGAATTGTCGATGAAGTCGGTGTTGATCCGGCCCCCGTTCAGGGAAAATGCGATGCGGCCTGCCTGCGTGACGCCAAGGTTCGCGCCCTCACCGATGACCTTGGCCCGCACTTCCGTGGCATCGACGCGCAGCACATCATTGGCCGGATCGCCGACTTCGATGTGGTTCTGCTGCGGGGCCTTCACATAGGTGCCGATCCCGCCGAACCACATCAGGTCCACCGGCGCACGCAGGATCGCGGAGATCAGCGCCTCGGGCTCGATCTCTTTCATATCGAGGCCCAGCACCTCGCGCGCCTGTTTCGACAGCTTGATCACCTTGGCCGAGCGAGAAAATACCCCGCCGCCCTTGGAAATCAGCGCCTTGTCGTAATCCTCCCAGCTCGAACGCGGCAGCGCGAACATCCGCGCGCGCTCTTTCCAGCTGGCAAGCGGATCGGGGGCGGGGTCGATGAAGATGTGGCGGTGATCGAAGGCGGCAACCAGTTTCAAAGCCTTGGACAGCAGCATCCCGTTGCCGAACACGTCACCCGACATGTCGCCGCAGCCGGCGACCGTGACGCTGTCGGTCTGGACGTCCACCCCCATCTCGCGGAAGTGGCGCTGCACGCTGACCCACGCGCCGCGCGCGGTGATGCCCATCGCCTTGTGGTCGTATCCGTTGGAACCCCCGCTGGCGAAGGCGTCATCCAGCCAGAAGTCGCGCGATTGCGCGATCCCGTTGGCGATGTCGGAGAAGGTCGCGGTGCCCTTGTCGGCGGCGACCACGAAATAGGGGTCATCCCCGTCGAGCACTTCGACACAGGCGGGGTGAACCACGCGGCCATCGACGATGTTGTCGGTGACCGACAGCAGCGTGCGAATGAAGATTTCATAAGCCGCGCGGCCCTCCGCCGCCCAGCCTTCACGGTCGATGGCGGGGCTGGGGAGCTGCTTGGGATAGAACCCGCCCTTGGCTCCGGTGGGCACGATCACCGCGTTCTTGACGCGCTGCGCCTTCATCAGCCCGAGCACTTCGGTGCGGAAGTCGTCGCGCCGGTCTGACCACCTCAGCCCCCCGCGCGCCACCGCGCCCGAACGCAGGTGGATGCCCTCGACTCGGGTTGAATAGACGAAGATCTCCCGCCAGGGCAGCGGCTTCGGCAGATTAGGCACGAGGCCCGAATCGAGCTTGAAGGCCAGCGCCTCAGCCGCCGCCGGGGCGAAGGCGTTGGTGCGCAGCACCGCGCCCAGCACCGCGCGATAGAGGCGCAGCAACCGATCATCATTGATCGCAGTGACCTTCGCCAGCCCGCGCGTGAACGCGCCCTGCGCCGCCGTGATCGCCTCGGCCCGGTCACCCGCGAAGGCGGGATCGTGGCGCGCCGCGAACAGCGCCACCATGGCGCGCGTCACCTGCGGCGCGGCGACCAGCGCATCGACCACGGTGTAGATCGTGTAGCTGACCCCGGTCTGGCGCAAATAGCGATAGATCGCGCGCATCCAGTTCGCCTCACGCGGGAGCAGACCGGCTGCGGCGACGAGACGGTTGAACGGATCATCCTCCGCCGCGCCCCTCAGCACATCGGCCAGCGCCTCCTCGATCAGCCCGGCGCGTTCCAGCAGCGCCCCGGCATCGCGCCCGGCGGGCACGGACAGCAGGAAATCGTGGATCGAGCCGAGCGAGGCGTCAGTCAGGAAAGTCGGCACCTCGGCGCTGACCCGGAAGCCGAAATTCTCCAGCGCCGGCACCGCATCCGACAGCGCCAGCGCGCCGCGCAGCACGTAAACCTTCAACCGCAGCGCCTCGGGCGCATCGCCGGGCAGACGGTAGAGGCGCACCGCGCGGCCCGGCCGCCCGGTCTCGCTTTCGGCCTCGCCCTCGGCCAACGCCAGCGTGCGCAGCTTGGCGATATCGCGCGCGGCCTCCTCCGCACCATAGACGAGCCGGTAGCCGGTCGGGAAGGCGGGAGCGTAGCGGCTGGCGAGCGCAGCGGCGCGGCCTTCCTCCTCCGTGGTGGCAAGATGCGTTTCGACCGCTTCGTTCCAGCCCCGCAGCAACCGCGCCAGTTGCGCTTCGATCACGGCATCGTCGGGCAGATCGGCGCAGCCACGCACATCGATCAGGAAGCGCAGCAGCGCCAGCGAACTGCTTTCGACTTCAAGCCCCCAGTCCAGCAGCGCCGCGCCCGGGGCAGCCAGCAGCATCGCCTCGATCTGAAGGCGCACCTCGGTCGAAAGCTGGTCGCGCGGCAGCCACACGAAGGCGTAGACATGCCGCTCCAGTTCGGCCCGGACGATGATGAGGCGCGGGCGCGGGCGGTCGATCAGTGCCATCTTGGCAGTGACCAGATCGGCGACATGCTCCGGCGCGAAGGCGACCAGCAGGTCGTTGGGCAGCGACGTGAAGGCGTGCACCAGCGCCTTGCCGTTGTGCCCGCCCGGATCGAAGCCGAGCCCGGCGGTCATGTCGGCGACCATCCTCCGCAGCACCGGCACCTCGGGCGGACGTTCGTTCAGGGCCGCGCTGGTCCACAGACCGGCGTGGATCGACAGGGCAGCCACGCGCCCCTTCTCGCGCCCCGCTTCGTAGTGCGGCACGATGAACAGATCGAGCGGGCTGGCGCGGTGAACGCGGGACTGGACGTTGGCCTTGATCGCCAACAGCGCGCGGCGGTTGCCGGCAGCATCCTGCGTGTCGAACCACGCGAAGGCGCGCTCGAAGGAAATGTCGGCAAGCAGATCGCCCGCCGAAGCGCGGCAGATGCCGAGCCGGGCCGTGGCGGTGCCATCGCGGTGCCGGGTCAGATGGCCGAGCTGGGTCAGCATCCCCGCGCCAAGCCAGCCGAGCAGCGCGCCCGCTTCAGGATCGATCGCGGCGGCAAGGCTGGCATCCGCGCGCATCGCCGCCTGCATCTGCGGCCAGTCGCCGACCGCCGCCTGCACATCGCCGAGCGTCGTTTCGAGCGCCCGTTGCAGTTCGCGCCGCTGGCGGGCGTCGATGCGGGGCGTTTCGATATAGATCAGCGATTCGCGCGCACCCGCCTTGCCCAGCGTGGCAATCGCACCATCGGCATCGCGCTCGACCGGGATGACCGGGTGCAGCAACCGGTCAATCCCGATACCCTGCGCCGCGATCGTCGCTGCAACCGAATCGACCAGGAAGGGCATGTCGTCATTGATTGCCGCGATCCGCAGCAGGCGCCGCTCGCCGCTGGCGGATTCGATCCGAACCAGCGACTGGCCGGGTGCGCGGGTGGCGGCGGCAGTGAGCAGCCAGGCGGCCGCGTCATCAAGGGCGGGTTTGTCGACCGGCGCATCACCGGGAAGCAGCGAGGCAGCGAGCTGTTGGCGCAAAGCCCTGATCAACACGCGATTCGGGCCCTTGGCCGGCATTGCGGCTGCGGGTTTCGACACCATGGAAGGCTCCTGCTCGTCCTGCGATCCGGGCGCCTTCGTGACGCAATTATATTATGCCGGATTGTTGTGATTGTGTCTGACGGGATACCCGCTTTCCTCACCGGGAAGCAAGCGCGATTGATCCCATAAAAGGTCAGGCGGCGGGCACGGTGTGGCAGGCGTCCAACGTGAGTTCGAGGCTGCGAATACGCGCCTGCGGATCGAAAGTGGCACCGCACAGCAGGATCTCGTCTGCTCCCGTGCGGCGGACGAAGGCGCTGATCTGATCGCGGACCTGTGCCGGCGTGCCGATGGCCGACGCCTGCCCGATATGGGCGAGCATCGCCTGTGCGGGGGCGGGCAGGGTGTCGGTGTAGCCGGAGGCCGGCGCAGGCAGCTTGCCGGGATCGCCGCTGCGCAGCCGCACAAAGCTCTGCTGCTGGGACGAGGCGATAAGGCGCGCCTCGGCCTCGGTTGCGGCGGCGAAGACATTCATGGCGACCATCACATGCGGGCGATCCAGCGCCTGCGAGGGCTGGAAGTCGCGCCGGTAGACCGCCAGCGCCGCATCGAGGTGATCGGGTGCGAAATGCGCGGCGAAGGCATAGGGCAGACCGAGCTGTGCGGCGAGTTGCGCCCCGAACAGGCTCGATCCCAGCATCCACAGCTGCACCTTGGCGCCCAGCCCCGGCGTGGCGGCAATCGGCAGATCGTGATCGCCGGTCAGCAGCGCGCGCAGCTCCACCACGTCCTGCGGGAAATATTCCGCCGCCTGATGCAGGTTCTTGCGAAGGGCGCGCTGCAATTCCGGCCCGGCCCCCGGCGCACGGCCCAGCCCAAGGTCGATCCGGCCGGGGAACAGCGCGTCGAGCGTGCCGAATGCTTCCGCGATCTGGAACGGGGTGTGGTTGGGCAGCATGATCCCGCCCGATCCGATGCGGATGCGGCTGGTGGCATTGCCGATGTGAGCGAGCACGACTGCGGTTGCCCCGCCCGCGATCCCCTCCATGGCGTGATGTTCGGCCACCCAGAACCGGTCGCACCCCAGCGCCTCGGCCGCACGGGCGAGTTCGGTAGTGGCGGCGAAGGCCTCTTGCAGCGTCCCGCCCTCGCGCACGGGCACCAGATCGAGCACGGAGAAGCGGGTCATGGCTGAGGCTCCTCAGGAACAGGGGGCGGGGGCGGCGCGGCGGGCACCGGCCCGTCCGCCGGGGCAAGCTGCGCAAGATAGGCGCTGGCGGTGATCGCAGACGGGCTTTCCGGGGCGAGGTCGATGACCGACTGCCAGCTGGCGCGCGCCGCTGCCTCGCGCCCGTCCAGCACCGCGATCACGCCTGCTTCAAGACCGATTTCGGGATTGCCGGGCGCGAGTGTCGCAGCCCGTTCGATCGCGGCCTGGGCATCGGCCAGCCGTTCCAGCCGCCGCAGCAGCGTGGCCTTGAGCAGCCAGCCCTCGGCCCGGTCGGGGGCGAGCGTGGTGGCGGCTTCGAGCGCGCCCAACGCCTCCTCACCGCGGCCCAGCGTTACCAGCGCACGGGCGCGGTCGGTCGCGGCGACGGCTTCGAGCGGGGCCGAGCCGGCGGCGCGGGCGTCACTCTCGGCCTGTGTGAGCAGGCCAAGCGCCCCGTCCGCATCGCCCCCCGCCAGCGCAGCATTGCCCGCCAGCGCGGCAAAGCGGGCGCGGGTGCGCGCTTCCTTTGCCGGGGTCTCGTCGCGCGCGGCGGTGAAGGCACCGCGCGCATCCTGCCACAGCCCCAGCGCGCTTGCCGCCGTGCCAAGGCAGTGGTTGGCAAGCACACGCTCGGTCCCGCGCGTTTCGGTGCGGCGGATCTGCGCCATGGCGTGGGCGCGCGCGGGATCTTCGTCAATCTGGTCAAGGCAGGATTGCAGCCACGCGCTCGCCGGGTCGATCTCCGCCGCCTCCGCCTCGGGCCGGGGCGGGCGGTCGCGCATTAGATCATCGTCGGGCATGCCGCCGCGCATCGGATCGGGGCCGGCCTGGAGCAGCAGGGCAAGGATCAGAGACAAGAGGCGCTATCCGTAAAATTCGGCCACGATGGCCGTAAGGGCGGCAATGTCGCTCTCGCGCGACAGGCGGTGATCGCCGTCTTCTATCAGCGTCACCTGAACATCACCCGACCCGAGCGCGGCCTTGAGGCGCAGCGAGATGTCCCACGGCACATCGGCGTCCGCCTTGCCGTGGAGCAGCCGCACCGGGCAGGCAAGGTCGATCCGCTGATCCAGCCTCAGGTGGCACTCGGCATCGGCGAAGAACGCGGCGTGGGTGGGGGTCGGCTCGGGGCCGTAGGGGTTGGGCTCGTAAATCGTCTCCCCCGCCGCCAGCGCCGCGCACTGTTCTTCGGTATAGCCCCAGCGGGTGAAATCGGGCGCGGGCGCAATGCCGATCAGCCCGGCGAGGCGGTGTTTCAGATGCTCGGCCACAAGCAGCATCAGCCACCCGCCCATCGACGATCCCACCAGCAGCACCGGCCCTGCGACATAGGAGGCAATCAGCGCCAGCACCTCGTCACGCCATTGCGACAGCATCCCGTCGGCGAAGTCGCCCGCACTTTGGCCGCAGCCCGAATAATCCAGCAGCAGGCACGCGCGCCCCTGCGCCTGCGCCTCGGCGAACAGCGCGGTCGCCTTGCTGCCGCTCATGTCGCTCATGTAGCCGGGCAGGAACACCAGCGCCGGGCCGGTGCCGGGGGTAAAACGAAAGGCGATGCGGCGGCCGTCGTAAAGGGTGTGATGGAGGATCGCGTTCATCCCTTCCTCATGCCTTGCGCGCAGGCCGGGACGCAAGCATTGTCACGCTAACGCAACCGGGGAGGATTACGCGGACAGCCATGTTCAAGACCGATACCGCCGCCGCCCAGCCCGCAGCCTGCGCCACGGCGCTGACCCGTCGCAGCCTGTTCGCTCTCGCAGGAGCCGGCGCCGCTCTCGCCGCCGCACCTTCTGCCGCACAGGGGTTTGGCACCGGCTTCACCCACGGGGTCGCCAGCGGAGAGCCTGCCGCAGGCTCGGTGCTGCTGTGGACCCGTTTCGTCGCCGACGCCGAGGCCGCGCTGACCTGGCAGGTGAGCGAGACCGAGGATTTCGCCAGGCCCGTTGCCGAGGGCGGGGCCACCGCCTCACCCGGCCGCGACTGGTGCGCCAAGGGGGTTGCGACCGGGCTTCAGCCGGGCCGCTGGTATTTCTACCGCTTCCTTGCGCCGGGCGGACAGGCATCCCCCATCGGCCGCACCCGCACCTTGCCGGAAGGGCCGACGGCGCAGTTTCGGATGGCGGTGTTCTCGTGCTCGAACTTCGCGTTCGGCTGGTTCAACGCCTATGGCCACGCGGCCGAAGCCAATGATGTCGACTGCGCGGTGCACCTGGGCGACTACATCTACGAATACGCCAAGGGCACCTATCCCAATGCCGGGCAGGGCGCGGCCGAACGGGTGCTCGCGCCCGATAGCGAGATCGTGGCCCTCGCCGATTACCGCCTGCGCTATGCCACCTACCGAGCCGACCCCGATTTGCAGCGCCTGCATCAGGTGCTGCCGATGATCGCGGTGTGGGACGATCACGAAAGCGCGAACGATTCGTGGAAGGACGGCGCGCAGAACCACCAGAGCGACAGCGAAGGCGACTGGGCCACCCGCAAGGCGGCGGCGAAGCAGGCTTACCGGGAATGGATGCCGGTCTCCGATGCACCCTATGCCGCCTATCAGATCGGCGATCTGGCGACGCTGTTGCGGCTCGACACCCGGCTGGAGGGGCGCGAGCAGCAGTTCAGCCTCGAACAGGTGCTTGCCGGGAAAACCGATCCGGCTGCCGCGGTGGCGGCCCTCGATGCCTTTCGCGATGGCGAATGGGCCAATCCACAACGCCAGCTGCTCGGGCCAGCGCAGGAGGCGTGGCTGACCGAAGCCCTCGCCGCTTCCACCGCGCGCGGCACGCATTGGCAGGTGCTGGTGCAGCAGGTGCTGATCGGCAACCTCAAAAGTCCGCAATCGCTGATGAGCCAGCTGGGCGACGGCCTTCCCGATTTCGTGCGCCAGCGGCTGATCGCAGCGGCGATGGCAAGCAAGGCCGGTCTGCCGCTCAACATGGACGCCTGGGACGGCTATCCCGCCGCCCGCGCCCGCGTGTTCGAAGCGGCGCTGGCAGCCGATGCCAATCTGCTGGTGCTGGCGGGTGACACCCACAATGGCTGGGCCTTCGAGCTTGCCCACGAAGGCGCGGCTGTCGGGGTGGAGCTGGGCGTATGTTCGGTCAGCTCACCGGGGTTCGAGACCTATCTCGGCTTCCTCAAGCCCGCCGATCTCGCGGGCGCGCTGGTGGCCGACAACCCGCAGCTCAAATGGGCCGACACATCGCAGCGCGGCTATATGGTGGTGGAACTGACCCCGGCCCGGGCAGTGACCGAATATCGCTTTGTCGCCGGGATCAGGCAGCGTTCAACGAAGCTCGCCGGCACGAAGCGGATCGCTGCGGACAAGGGCTCTGGCAAGCTGGCGGTATGAGTTGGTGTGCCTTGGGTGATGACATCGCAAGACTTTGGGGTTAAGCACCGCCGCATGGCCAACCTGCCGACCACAACCTGCACCTTCACCACCCGGACGACTATTCCGGGGCGGGGGCGCGTGGGTTAAGTCCAAGCGCCTGCCGCCCGGATCGGGGCGGCGCGGTGTCTTTCCCGGTTCGGTTTCTCGCACAACACCGCTCTTCCGGTGCCTTGCCCTTTGTGGCAGGGCGGCCCGCTAACGAGACGGACCTGCGACGATGACCGAACTGCTCAAGATCAGCCTGCCCGATGGCTCGGTGCGCGAGGTGCCCCCCGGCTCGACCCCGGCGGATATCGCCGCCGCGATCGGCCCGGGCCTTGCCAAGGCGGCGCTGGCGGCGCGCGTGAACGGCGAACTGCGCGATCTCGGCCGGCCGTTCGATGGCGATGCGGAGCTGGCGCTGGTGACGGCGCGGGACGAGGCCGATGCGCTTGAACTCGCGCGCCACGATTACGCTCACGTTCTGGCCGAAGCGGTGCAGGCGCTCTACCCCGGCACGCAGATCACCTTCGGCCCTTCGACCGATGATGGGTTCTATTATGACGTGATGGCGCCTGAGGATCGCGACCCGTTCAGCATGGACGATCTGCCCGCGATCGAGGAGGAAATGCGCCGCATCATCCGCGCCGACAAGCCGTTGGTGCGCGAAGTGTGGGACCGTGCGCTGCTCATCTCGCGTTGGGAAGCCACGGGCGAGATGTTCAAGGCTGAATGGGCCGCCGAATTGCCCGGAAACGAGGAGTTGACGGTCTATTGGAGCGGCGATCCCTATGGGCCGGATGGCGCAAATGCGTGGATGGACATGTGCCGCGGCCCGCACCTGCCCTCCACCGGCAAGCTCGATCCCGAGGCCTTCAAGCTGATGCGCGTCGCCGGGGCCTATTGGCGCGGCGATCAGAACAATGCGCAGCTCACCCGCATCTACGGCACCGGCTGGCTCAACAAGAAGCAGCTGCAAACCCACCTCACGCGCCTTGAGGAAGCCGCCAAGCGCGATCACCGCAAGCTGGGGCGCGAGATGGATCTGTTCCACTTGCAGGAAGAGGCCCACGGGAGCGTCTTCTGGCACCCCAAGGGCTACCGCATCTGGCGCGAGCTTGAAGCCTACATGCGCCGCAAGATGGACGGCGCGGGCTACCGCGAGATCAAGACCCCGCAGCTGATGGACGTGCGCCAGTGGACGCAATCGGGCCACTGGGGGAAATATGCGCAGAACATGTTCGCCGTGCCCGACATGGTGCCCGAGGTGGATGAGGAGTCCGGCGCGGCGTCGCCCAAGGTCGCCGATGATGCCGCGTGGATGGCGATCAAGCCGATGAACTGCCCGGCGCACTTGATGGTCTTCAAGCAGGGGATCACATCTTACCGCGACCTCCCCATCCGCTTGGGCGAAATGGGATGCTGCCACCGCAACGAACCCCACGGCGCGCTGCATGGCCTGATGCGCGTGCGCCAGTTCACGCAGGACGATGCGCATATCTTCTGCACCGAGGCGCAGGTCGTTGCCGAGGTGCGGTCGTTCCTCGCGCTCGCAGATTCGGTCTATCGCGACTTCGGTTTCACCTATGACATCAAGCTCGCCCTGCGCCCTGATCAACGGTTTGGCTCCGATACCGATTGGGACAAGGCCGAACAGGAACTGCGCGATGCGCTCACCGCCAACGGCCTCGAATGGGAAGAACTCCCCGGCGAAGGCGCGTTCTATGCGCCCAAGCTGGAATGGCACCTCACCGATGCGATCGGGCGCACCTGGCAGGTCGGCACGATCCAGTCGGACCGGGTATTGCCTGAACGGCTCGATGCGCATTACATCGGCGAGGATGGCGACAAGCACCGCCCGGTGATGCTGCACCGCGCGATCTTTGGCAGCTATGAACGCTTCATCGGCATCCTGATCGAACACTTCGCCGGGCGCCTGCCCGCATGGCTCGCCCCGGTGCAGGCAGTGGTTGCGACCATCGTTTCGGATGCGGATGGTTACGCACACGAGGTGGAGGCGCAACTGCGCGCCGCGGGCATCCGGGTCGAAACCGACACCCGCAACGAAAAGATCAACTACAAGGTGCGCGAACACAGCCTCGCAAAAGTCCCGCACCTGCTGGTAGTTGGCAAGCGCGAGGCGGAGGAAGGCACCGTCGCGGTGCGCACGCTCGGCGCAGAGCACCAGAAGGTGATGCCGCTGGCAGATGCGCTTGCGATGCTGAAGGGCGAAGGCACCGCGCCCGATCTCAAGACGGAGAACTGACGATGAAGCCCGCCCTTACTCTGCCAGCATTGCTGCTGCTCGCCGCCTGCGGGGCCGAGACGCCCGCGAAGGATGCGGCCGTCGATCACTCGGCGATGGACCATTCCAAGATGGACCATTCGGGCCATGATATGGGCGCGGCCACTCCGGCTGGCGATCTCACCGAAGCGCAGGCGGCCTACAAGGCAGTGAACGACCGGATGCACGCCGGGATGGCCGATATTCCCGCCGATGCCGATGTGGCCTTCATGCAAGGCATGCTCGCGCATCACAGGGGCGCGGTCGAGATGTCGGAAGTGGCGCTGAAATACGCCAGGGACGCCGAAGCCCGCGACCTCGCCGCCCGCGTCATCGCCGCGCAGAAGGCCGAAATCGCAGAGATGGAAGCCTGGCTCGCCGCGCGCGGTGCGCCGTAACGGCACGCAGTCAGCGCAGTGCTAGATCCAGCCTAGGAAATCCAGCGCGCGGCGAGCACCTTGCCGCCGCCGGGCATCCGCAGCACCAGGGCATAGCGATCCGCGCCCGGCACCGTGAGCGCGCCCGCATCCACCGCAACCCTGGCCGCGCCGCCCGTCCAGTCGGCGATCTTGCGCTCGGCGCGCAGCACGTTGGAATAGGCGACCTTGCGCCCGCCATTCTCCCCGCGGCCGATGCTGACCTCGACCTTGCGGGTGACCGCGATGAGGACGAGTTCGGCCTTGCCCGCACCGCCCCCCGAAAGGTTCACCGCATAGCTGCCCCCAGCCCCCGGCGCGACGCGGATCGCGGCGTTGCCCTTCGCGCCATATTGCTTGACCCCGGCAGCGACATCATCCGCGCGCGAGCCGACCGTGCCGTAGGCTCCATCGACGACCATCTGCGGCGTATAGACCCCGTTGCGTCCCGCCAGCCCCTGGCGGGCGTAATCCTGTTGAAGCGCCGTGTTGCCTTCGCGCGCCAGCGTGTCTTTCCACCCCAGCCGGTCCCAATAGGTCACCGGCCGGGCAATCACGACGAGGTTCGGGTCGGTCGCCAGTTTCTCGGCGAGCTTGTCGGCGGGCGGGCACGAAGAACAGCCCTGACTGGTAAACAGTTCGAGCAGCACCGGCGCACCGCTCGCGGCGGCGACAGGGGTTTGCGGCGCGCGTGCGGCAGGCGCGCCTTGCGGTATGACGAGCGCGAGCCCGCCAAGCAGGGTCATCATGCCGAGCGCGGTGAACAGGAAGGGTTTGCGAGTCATCGGCGTCATCCTCGTCATGTGATCGAGGACGGGTTCGCGCGGAAAGTCCGTGCGGTTACGCGGGCGGGATCAGAACGGCAGCGCCTGCCCTGCAAGGATCAGCGCAGCCGCGCAGCCGAGCACGATCAGGCGGCGCGCCAGTTCGACCGGATCGGCCCCGATGGTTATGGCACGGATCGGCTGAGCAAGGGCGATAGCGCGGGTCATGGCACGCAGTTTGGCGCCAAATCCCTAACGAAGCGTTAAAAACCCGCGCGCGCGGCCGGCATTTGCTGGCTGGCGCAATGGAAGCCGCCCCCGCCGGCCAACACCGCTTCGCCGGGCAGGCCAAGGCACTCGCGGTCGGGGAACAGCGCGGCAATCGCCGCCACGCCGTCGGCATCGTGGGGGCTGCCGAAAGTCGGGACCACCACGAGGTGCGTGGTGATCGCGAAATTGAAGTAGCTTGCGGGCTCGACCATGCCGTCACGCTCGATCCGTCCGGGGGAGGGGATGCGCACCACCTCCACCCCGGCGTCAGCCGCGCGGGCGGCGGCATCGGCATAGATCGCGGCGTTGGGATCGCCTGTGCCGGTCGCCTCGGGCACCACCAGCAGGTTCGGCGCAACGAAGCGCGCAAGGTTGTCGACATGGCCATCGGTGTGATCGTTGACGAGGCCATCGCCCAGCCACAACACGCGCGTGAAGCCCAGCTGCGCGGCCAGTTCCGCCTCGATCTGTTCGCGGCTCAGATGCGGATTGCGGTTGGGGTTCAGCAGGCATTGCTCGGTCGTCGCCACCAGCCCCGTGCCGTCGCCATCCACCGCACCGCCTTCCAGGATCATCGGAGTATGCGTCACCGCCAGCCCGGCATCGCGCGCCAGCTCCGCGCCCACTTCCGTGTCGCCCGGCATCAGGTATTTCCCGCCCCAGCCGTTGAAGCCGAACCGCCGCGCGGTGCGAGCGCCGTCCGCGTGGGTCACCACCAGCGGCCCGGTGTCGCGCAGCCAGACGTCGCCATAGACGCGGCGTTCCAGCGTGACCTTGCCGCTCACCAACGCGCGGGCGCGGGCCTCGTTGGCCTCATCCCGCACCAGCAGCCGCACCTGTTGCCCACTATCCGCCACCGCAGAGGCAAAGGCGGCCATCTGCTCCTGCGCCGGTTCGAGCCAGCCGGGCCATTCTTCGGCAAGGTGGGGAAAGCCGATCCACAGCCAATCCTGCGGAGCCCATTCGGGAGGCATTATCATCGCCATGGCCCGCTCAGCACCCCTTGCCTGAAGCGGCGCAAGCCGCGTCGCGCGTCGCCCGGAATTCATCGCCCGCGTTCCAGTTCGGCCAACCCGTGCTCATCGCCATCATCCGGCCAAGGCGGTAATACAGCTGGAGGTCGGCCATCACCCCGGACCAGTCCCAGCTTTCATCAAATTCGTCCTTGGGGCCGTGATAGCGGTTCTCCGTATAGTCGCGCGCCACCGCCGCGCCTGCTGCGCGCCCGCCAGTGACGAGATCCTCGCCCCCGTCCATGTAGATCATCGGCACGCCGAGTTTCGCGAAGGCGAAGTGATCGGAACGGTAGTAGAAGCCCGCTTCGGGCCGGGGATCGGGGGTGATCGTTCGGCCGTCGGCGCCAAGCGCGGCTTCGACAAAGCGATCAAGCTGCGACTTGCCGAGGCCCACCACGGTCACATCCCGCGCCGGCCCGGCCATCTGGAGGGCGTCCATGTTCACCCCGCCCACCGTCTGCGCCAGCGGAAAGACCGGGTTCTGCGCATAGTAAGTCGCGCCGAGCAGGCCGGATTCCTCCGCCGTCACCGCCAGGAACACGAGGCTGCGGCGTGGCGGTCCGGCTTTGGCGTGCGCTTCGGCGAGAGCGACCAACGCGGCGGTGCCGGTGGCATTGTCGATTGCGCCGTTGCAGATGTCGTCCCCGTCAGGCGCGGGGGTGCAGCGCCCCAGGTGGTCCCAATGCGCGGTGTGGATGACGTATTCGTCCGGAGCCGCGCGTCCGGGCAGGATGCCGATGACATTGCGCGAAGTGAAACTGCGGAAGGTGTTGTCGAACCGGGCCGACAGGCTCATGCCCAGCGGCACCGGGGTAAAGCCCTTGGTCTGCGCGGCCCTGGTCAGCGCGTCCAGATCCTGCCCCGCCGCCGCCAGCAGCTTGCGCGCCGCCGCCTCGGTGAGCCAGCCGTTGAGATCGCTCAGCGGCGGCGCATCCGCCCCGCGCCCGGCATAGGCCTGCGGGCCGGTCCACGAACTTTCGACCACATTCCAGCCATAGCTTGCCGGCGCGGTCTGGTGGACGATCAGCGCCCCTGCCGCGCCCTGCCTTGCGGCTTCCTCGAATTTGTAGCGCCAGCGTCCGTAATAAGTCATCGCCCGGCCGTTGAAGAGGCCTTCCGATACCGCCGCCTGCCAATCGGGATCGTTGACCAGCATCACCACCGTCTTGCCGCGCACATCGAGCCCGGCATAGTCGTTCCACCCCCGCTCGGGTGCGTTGATGCCGTAGCCGACGAACACCAGCTCGCTGCCGGTCAGCGTGATATTCGCCGCCTCGCGCGGAGTGACGCCGACCCAGTCGGTGCCGAAGGCAAAGGCGAGCGACGCGCCCGCGCCGGTTACGGTAAGCGGGGCATAGTTGGTGCCAGTGATCTCGATCAGCGGCACTTCCTGCACCCACGATCCCGCGTTGCCCGGCTTCAGCCCGGCAGCGGCGAACCGTTCGATCAGCAACGCGACCGTCTTGTCCTCGCCCGGAGTACCGGGCATGCGGCCTTCGAAGGCGTCGCTGGAAAGAGTGCGGGTGACATCCTGCATGGTGGTCGCTGCAACGTCGCCCGCAGCGATCACGGGAATGTCCAGCCCGGCGTCGGGCGGGGCGAGGCCCGTGCAGCCCGCCACCACGGCGGCCCCTGCAATCAGCACGCCGCGCGCGAAATGTCGGATGGGCATGGCGATGTCTCTCCTGCGAGGTTGCTGCCGCTCACCGCTCCCATCGCAGAGGCCGCCAGCCCGCGCAAGTTCATGCATCTTGCAGGCTTAGCCGAGCCCCGCCAGAGAGGAAGCGATGGGAGAGAACCACACGCCAGACTGGGACAGCGCACTCCGCCGTGCCCGCACCCACGCGCCGTTTCTGGCGCGCGCGCTGGAGCGTCAGCCCGATCTTGCCGCGCTGCTGGCGGCAGGGGATGGCGCCGCGGCGCTCGCCTGGGCGCGGGATCAGGGCGAACACCCTGACACCGAAGCGGCACTGCGGCGCGAGCGGCTGGCGCTGGCGGCGGCGCTGGCGGTGGGTGATCTGGCGGGCGCGTTCCCGCTGGCGCAGGTGGTGGGCGAGCTTACCGCCTTTGCCGACCGCGCGCTGGACCGCGCGATCCGCACCGCCATCGCCGAACGCACCGATAGCGACGCGGCGGACGGCTTCATCGCGCTGGCATTGGGCAAGCAGGGGGCGGGCGAGCTGAACTATTCCTCCGATATCGACCCCGTCCTGCTGTTCGACCGCGACCGGCTGCCGCGCCGGGCGAGCGACGATCCCGGGGAGGCGGCGCAGCGTTATGCGCGGCGGGTGGTGGCGTTGCTGTCGGCCAACACCGCCGATGGCTATGCCCTGCGGGTCGATCTCAGGCTGAGGCCCGCAAGCGAAGTCAGCCCGCTGGCCGTGCCGGTCGGGGCGGCGCTGACCCATTATCAGGGCGCGGCACTGGCGTGGGAGCGCGCCGCCTTCACCCGCGCGCGCGCCGCCGCGGGCGACATCGCCGCCGGGGAGAAATTCCTCAGCCAGATCCGCCCGTTCGTATGGCGCAGCCAGCTCGATTTCGGCGCGGTGGAGGAAATCCGCGCGCTCACCCAGCGCATTCGCGACAGCCACAAGGGGCCGCCGCTCCCCAGGCCGGGCTTCGACGTGAAGCGCGGGCGCGGCGGCATCCGCGAGATCGAGTTCTACGCCCAGACCCACCAGCTGATCCACGGCGGGCGCGACCTGTCGCTCAGAGTGCGCGGCACCCGCGCCGGGCTTGATGCGCTGACGGCAGGCGGCTGGATCGCGCCGGACAATGCCCGGGTGCTGGGTGAGGCCTATGACCGGTTGCGAGCGGTCGAGCACCGCTTGCAGATGGTCCACGACCGCCAGACCCATGCCCTGCCCGGCGGCGCGGCGCTGGACGCTGTGGCACAGCTTGACGGGCTGGCGGATGGCGCGGCTCTGGTGGTGGAACTGACCGCGCTGACCGCCCGCACGGCACGCATCTATGAAGAGCTGATCGGCCAGATGGGTCCGGCCCCGGCTCCCGTCGCCATGCCCGCCAGCGCGCTCGCACACAGCCTTGGGCAATGGGGCTTTGCCGAACCCGAGGTGCTGGCCGAGCGGGTGGAAAGCTGGCGCGACGGGCGTTTTGCCGCGATCCGCAGCCCGCAGGCGGTGGCGGCATGGGATCGTATCGCTCCTGCGCTGCTCGCCGCAATCGGGCAGAGCGACGATCCTGCCCGCGCGATCACCCGCTGGGAGCGGATCATCGAAAGCGTGCCTTCGGCGATCACCACCTTCCGCCTGCTTGACGCGCGGCCCGATCTGATCGCCCGGCTGGTCGCCGCCCTCACCCTCGCCCCGGTGCTGTCCGACGAGCTGGCGCGCAAGCCCGAGCTGCTCGACACGCTGATCGATCGCGGCGCGCTCGATCTGCCCGGCGATATCCCGGCGATCATGGCGCGTATGCGCGGCGCGGCGGTGCGGGACGATTACGAGGCGCTGCTGGATGCGATCCGGGTGATCACCGGGGAGATTCGCTTCGCGCTCGGCATCCAGCTGATCGAGGGGCTGGCCGATCCGCTCGCCATCGCCCGCGCCCTGTCGCGCACCGCCGAAGCGGCGCTGGCGCTCGCCGCCGAGGCGACGGTGGCGGAATTTGCCGCCAAGCATGGGCGCATCGCCGGAAGCGAGCTGCTGATCCTCGGGCTCGGGCGCTTGGGCGGGGGGGCGCTGACTCACGCCAGCGACCTCGATATCGTCTACCTGTTCGAGGGCGATTTCGCCGCGCAGTCCGATGGAGAACGCCCGCTTGGCGCGACGATCTACTACAACCGCCTCGCCAGCCGGATCAGCGCGGCGCTTTCGGTGCCGACCGCGCAAGGCGCGCTGTACGAGGTCGACACGCGGCTCAGGCCGCAGGGCAATCAGGGGCCGCTGGCGGTGAGCTGTGCGGCCTTCGGCAAGTATCAGCGCGAGGCGGCGTGGACGTGGGAGCACATGGCGCTCGCCCGTGCGCGGGTGCTCTACGGCTCGCCCGCCGCCCGCGCCGCGCTGGAGGCGGTGCTGGCCGAAGTGCTGCACGCGCCGCGCGACCGCGAGGCGCTGCGCGATGCGGTGCTGGGGATGCGCGCCGAGATGGCGAGGCACAAGCGCCCCGGCGGCCCGGTCGATGCGAAGCTGGCGCGCGGGGGCCTCGTCGATATCGAGTTTCTGGTTCACTACCTGCAACTGAAGGGCGAGACCGCCGATGGCCGCCCGCTGGCCGAAGCGGCCGCGCATGCGCTCTCTCCCGATCTCGAACAGGCCATCGGAGGCCTCGCGGCGGCGGGGCTGGTGCCTGCCGACCTTGCCGAGCCCCATGCACTGATGAGCCGCATGCTGGTGGCCGGGCGCCTGCTCGCCCCCGATGGCAGCACACCCCCGCCCTCAGGCGCGCGCGCGCTGGCCCGGGCTTGCGGGTTCGGCAGCTATGCCGCGCTTGAAGAGGCCTTCGCGCTGGCCCGCGCCAGGGTTGCCGACGCGTGGAAACAAATCCTTGGGCCAGACATTCTGGCAGGCGAACAGGAGAATTCCCCATGACCTCTTTCCCCGGCGTCGGCGACGCGATCCCCGATATTGGACTCGAAACCCCCGAAGGCGGCAGCGTTAGCCCCGGAGACTTCGCCGGGTCCAAGCTGGTGATCTTCTTCTACCCCAAGGACGACACCCCCGGCTGCACCACCGAGAACAAGGATTTCTCGGCGCTGAAGGCGGATTTCGAGGCGGCGGGCACCAAGCTGCTCGGCGTGTCGAAAGACCCGGCCAAGAAGCACGCCAGGTTCATCGCCAAGCACGGCCTCACCGCCCCGCTGGCGACCGATGCCGAAGAGGGCGGCCTGTCGGACGCGCTGGGCGTGTGGGCGGAAAAGCAGATGTATGGCAAAACCTACATGGGCATGGTCCGCGCCACCTATCTGGTGGATGCGCAAGGCAGGATCGCGCGCATCTGGGACAAGGTAAAGGTCGCCGGCCATGCCGAGGAAGTGCTGGCGGCGGCCCGGGCGCTCTGACACTGCGCCCGCGCCGTCACATCGCGATGGCCGCCGTGGTCAATCTGAGCCGCGAAAATCATCCGCCTTGACACCCGTTCGGGCGGCTGCGCGGTGAGCGCAAAGCCTTTCCGCAGTGTCCCGAAACGAGCCGAATTGCCGGGCGAATCCCTGCGACTGACCCCGGTGGCGTTCCCATTCCTTGCCCATGTTAAGCCGTTGTTCAACGACTCGGCGTGTCTTGCAGCCGGTTTATCGCGGGATTTCGTCGCCGAGATTGCGCGTTAACGACTCACCCGCATAACCATCGCCACACAACAAGGCGCACACCAGATGCGCCGGATTATTCCTACGGCGAAACGCCGCAATCGGGACCGGGTTACATATGGATCGTGCCGTGCGCCACGTGGTCAAGCTCGCCCTATCGGGCTTTGCTGCCACCGTTCTTTCCGCCGCGGCTCCGGCCTTTGCGAATTCCGCCAACTCGGCCACCACCACCGTCGACATGGCCCAACCGCTGCGCGAGGCGCAGGGCGAGGCCGTGGACAACGGGGACACGCGGTTCAAGTCGCTGTTTTCCAGCTGGACCCAGCTTGAACGCACCAGCCCCACACTCGGCACCGGCGAACAGGTCACCGCCTATTCCTCGCCCGTTCCGGTCACCGGCGTATCCGTGCCCTCGCGCATGCCGCTTGAAGGTGCGCAGCTGACCAGCGGTTTCGGGATGCGCTCGCACCCCGTGCTCGGCGGCCGCCGCCAGCATCAGGGCATCGATCTTGCCGCGCCCACCGGCACCCCGGTCTATGCCACCGCCGACGGTGTGGTCAGCCGGGCCGACTGGTATTCGAGCTACGGACTTTACATCAGCGTCGAACACGGCGCCGCGATGCAGACCCGCTACGCCCACCTTTCGCGCCTTGCGGTTGCGGAAGGGGACAACGTCAAGAAGGGCGACCTCATCGGCTATGTCGGCTCCACCGGTCGCTCCACCGGTCCGCACCTGCATTACGAAGTCCGCGTTGACGGGCTTGCAGTCAATCCGATTCCGTATATGGTAGAGAGCGAAGCGCAGCTGGCCTATGCCCGCGATGCGCGGCTGACCGGCCAGGGCGGCGAATAACCGCGACCAGGCAGCACTGCACGGGATTGCCCGTAGAAACGGGCCGGACATTGGAGAGGGTGTCCGAACATGGGCGGCGGGTTATCCCGCCGCCTTTTTTTGCGCGCGCCGCCACGCCCCGCCGCCCGGCTGCGGCAATGGGTAGCATTTGCCATACCGTTTTCGCTTGCGAGGCTTCCCGCTCCCGCTAGATTTTCATGCGAGAGATAACGCCGCTGCGCCCACCCCGGCGCATCACGGCGCAGGGAGAAAGCCTATGTCGATGCACCCGATCGCGCATGCCGCGCGCCGCCCGGATCACCCCGCTGTCATCATGACCGGATCGGGCCAGCAGATCACCTATGGGCAGATGGAGGCCGCGGCGAACCGCTTTGCCCATCTGCTGCGCGCCCACGGGATCGGTGCGGGGGACGCCTTTGCGGTGCTGCTCGAAAACAGGATCGAGTATTTCACCCTCATCTGGGGCTCGCAGCGCGCCGGGACCATGCTGGTGCCGATCTCCTCGCGCCTGACCGCGCCTGAGATCGCCTATATCATCCGCGATGCCGGGACGAAGCTGCTCGTCACCAGTGGCTATTTCGCCGGGGTGCTGACCGATATCCGCGCCGAGCTGCCCGATCTTGACGTGCTGATGCTCGACTCAGGCGGTGCCGAGGACTTTGCCGCCGCGCTTGCCGCCATGCCGGATACGCCGATCCCCGATCAGAGCGCGGGCATGGTGATGCTCTATTCCTCCGGCACCACCGGCCGTCCCAAGGGCATCCGCCCCGCCCCGCCCGAAGATCCCGACCCCCAGGCGATGGTGCCGCTGGTCGGGCTGGCTATCATGGGGGCCGGGATGCCGACGGATGGCTCGATGGTCTACCTCTCCCCCGCCCCGCTCTATCACGCCGCGCCGATCGGCTGGTGTTCGGTCGTCCACCGGCTCGGCGGGACAGTGGTGATGATGGAAAAGTTCGAGCCGGAAGAGGCGCTGAAGGCGATCGAGACCCACCGCGTGACCGACAGCCAATGGGTGCCGACCCATTTCGTGCGCTTCCTGGCGCTCGATCCGGACGTTCGCACCAGATACGACCTCTCCAGCCACAAGCGCGCAATCCACGCCGCCGCGCCCTGCCCCGTGCCGATCAAGCGCGCGATGATCGAATGGTGGGGGCCGATCATCAACGAATATTACGCCGGGTCCGAGATGATCGGGATGACGCTGGTGAAATCCGAACAGTGGCTGGCAAAGCCCGGCACGGTGGGCGTGGCGGTGCATGGCAAGCTGCATGTCTGCGGGCCCGAAGGCGAAGAGCTTCCGCCCGGCGAGGACGGGCTCATCTTCTTCGAGAACGACAACCTTCCCACCTATCACAACGACCCGGCCAAGACCGCCGAGGTGATGCACCCGGCGGGCTGGATGACGCTGGGCGACATCGGCCATCTGGACGCCGACGGCTTCCTGTTCCTGACCGACCGTAAGAGCCACATGATCATCAGCGGGGGCGTGAACATTTACCCGCAGGAAATCGAGAACCTGCTCGTCACCCACCCCAAGGTGATGGACGCGGCGGTGATCGGCGCGCCCTGCCCCGATCTGGGGGAACAGGTCGTGGCGGTGGTGCAGCCGCGCGATATGGCCGACGCCGGGCCTGAGCTGGAGGCAGAACTGCGCGAATTTCTCAGCGCCAGCCTGTCGAAGATCAAGATGCCCCGTCTGTTCGACTTCCGCTCAGAATTGCCGCGCGAAGCAAACGGCAAGCTCTACAAGCGCGAGCTGCGCGACGAATTTGCCACCCGCGCGCAGGAGGCGGCGCAATAGAAGCCTATTTCAGTAGGTTCACCGCAATCGCCCGAACGGCCTCGCCCATGTCGGGACGGGCCAGCGCGATCGCCAGCGTCGCCTCGACAAAGCCGACCTTGCTGCCGCAATCGTAACGCGCGCCGTCGAAGGTGACGGCGTGGAACGGCTGGGTGCCGATCATCTTCGCCATTGCGTCGGTCAGCTGGATCTCACCGCCCGCGCCCTTGCCCTGATTTTCCAGCACCCGCATCACTTCAGGCTGGAGGATATAGCGGCCCGACACGATCTTGTTCGACGGTGCTTCGGCCACCGGCGGCTTTTCCACCAGCCCGCGCACCTCGGTGAGCGCGCCCCCAAAACCTTCAAGCACTTCGCCAGGATCGATCACCCCGTAGGATGATACCTGCGCCATCGGCACTTCCAGCACCGAGATGAGGTTGCCGCCGACCTCGCCGTAGGCTTCCACCATCTGCTTCATGCAGCCGGTGCCGCCTTCGCGGGCGACCATCAGTTCATCGGGCAGGAAGATCGCGAAAGGCTCGTCGCCGACGATGGCGCGCGCGCACCAGATCGCATGGCCAAGGCCCAGCGGCACCTGCTGGCGCACCGCAATGACATCGCCGGGCGTGGCGCGGGTCGGTTCGAGCACGCTCAAATCCTTGCCCCGCTCGCTCATCGTTTGTTCAAGCTCGAAGGCGATGTCGAAATGTTCGACAATCCCGGTCTTCCCGCGCCCGGTGACGAAGATCATCTGCTCGATCCCGGCCTCACGCGCCTCGTCCACCGCGTACTGGATCAGCGGACGATCCACCACCGGCAGCAGTTCCTTGGGCACCACCTTGGTGGCGGGCAAGAAGCGGGTGCCGAGCCCGGCAACGGGAAAGACGGCTTTACGGATCGGCTTGGGAGACATCTGGCACCTTCAGCTGGTGAGTTCGTGAACATCTGCGCCCGTCTCGCGCCCCCGTGCCCTGCGCCATAACGCAGGTCAATGACTGTTCGATCCGGCGTTCCTGCGGCAACCAGCGACCGAGTTGCACGCAAGTCACTTTTCGCTAAGGCAGTGGCATGGACAAGCTGATTATCAAGGGCGGCAACCGCCTCAAGGGCACGATCCCGATTTCCGGCGCGAAGAACGCGGCGTTGACGCTGATCCCCTGCGCGCTGCTGACCGAAGAGCCGCTGACGCTGCGCAACCTGCCGCGCCTTGCCGACATCGACGGGTTCCAGCACCTGATGAACCAGTTCGGCGTCACGACCGTCATTCAGGGCACGCGCCCCGAAGATTTCGGCCGGGTGATGAGCATGGAGGCGACCCGGATCACCTCCACCGTCGCGCCCTATGACCTTGTCCGCAAGATGCGCGCTTCGATCCTCGTGCTTGGCCCGATGCTGGCCCGCGCCGGGGAGGCGACCGTGTCGATGCCCGGCGGCTGCGCGATCGGCAACCGCCCGATTGACCTGCACCTGAAGGCGCTGGAAGCCTTCGGCGCGCATATCGAACTTGCAGCGGGTTATGTGAAGGCGATCCAGCCCGATGGCGGTCTGCCCGGGGGCGATTTCGACTTCCCGGTGGTCAGCGTCGGCGCGACCGAGAACGCCTTGATGGCCGCCGTGCTGGCGAACGGCACCAGCCGCCTGTTCAACGCCGCGCGCGAGCCGGAAATCGTCGATCTGTGCAACATGCTGGTGGCGATGGGCGCGGAGATCGAGGGGATCGGCACCTCCAACCTCACCATCCACGGGGTGAAGCGCCTGCACGGGGCCACCTACCGGGTGATGCCCGACCGGATCGAGGCGGGCTCCTACGCCTGCGCCGCAGCGATCACCGGGGGCGAGGTGCGGCTGGAAGGGGCCAAGGCGGATGACATGCTGTCGACGATCCACGCGCTGCAAGCCATTGGCATCCACTGCGATTGGGACGCCAAGGGCGTGACCGTGGCGGCGAACGGGGCGTTGAAGCCGGTCGACCTCACCACCGCGCCCTTCCCCGGCCTTGCCACCGACATGCAGGCGCAGCTGATGGCGCTGCTGGCGCGGGCCGAGGGGGCCAGCGTGCTCAAGGAAACGATCTTCGAGAACCGTTTCATGCACGTGCCGGAACTGGCGCGGATGGGCGCGAACATCACCACCGAAGGCCGCACCGCGATCGTCAAGGGCGTGGAGCGGCTGACCGGCGCCGAAGTCATGGCGACCGACCTGCGCGCCTCGATGAGCCTCGTGATCGCCGGGCTGGCGGCAGAAGGCGAGACGACGGTGCGGCGCTTGTATCACCTCGACCGCGGTTATGAGCGGCTGGAGGAAAAGCTCCAGCTGGTCGGCGCGGATATCGAGCGGGTGGATGATTAGGCCTATCCTTCGTCATTGCGAGCGAAGCGAAGCAATCCATGGTCTGAGCTTACCGCAGGCGGTCGGCCCATGGATTGCCGCGGCCTGCGGCCTCGCAATGACGAAAGTTAGCGGTTCACCACCAGCCACACCCGGATCGCGCTGGCGAGGCCCGGCGGGGTGGGTGACTTGATCCGCTCGGCATCAATCCGCGCGACCAGCGCGGCCACGGCCACCCCTTCGCGTGACGCGGCGGCCTTCAGCATGTCCCAGAACAGCGGTTCCAAGCTGATCGAGGTCTGGTGGCCCGCTATCGACAGCGAGCGTTTGACCGGGGGGTGATAGGGCGGCGTCATCCACGCCCCTCTAACACTTCTTTTTGGTCGCATCGCTGTTTGCAGAAAACCGGTTCCCACTTTTCTGCGCGATGCTCCGGTCACGCCGCTTCGAAGTCGTCCACATATTCGGGCAGGAACACAGGCTCACGCTCCGACCAGCCTTGCGCGGTGGCGGCGGCCTCGCTCAACGATTGCAGCAGCAGCTTGCGACGCTCGGGCCGGATCGAGGGGAGCGCGCTTGCGGCGCAGAAGGCGGCGGGGAGGTAAGGCCGCACCCGCGCGCCGAGCAGGCGTTCGTACAGAAAGCGGAATGCGGAAAAGCATCCCAGCCGTTCCTGTTCGAGGTCGAAGGCGGCAAGACGGACCAGCTTGCCAAGGAAGCGTTCGACTTCATGCGGGGCGCCTTCCTGCGGCACAAGGGAACGCAGGGCCTTCAGATCCTGATAGGCGACGTATTGCCGGCGGATCGCGGTGTTTTCGGCCTCGCTGCGGCCCCAGCGGCGGAAGGCATCGGTGCGGGCGAGGCCGATGTCGAGACTGCGCTTGATGTAACGCTGCTCACACGGAGCAAACCCGGCGAATTCCCGCATCTCGGCAATCGGCATCATCATGGCACGTCTCCTTCGGACAGGGAGAACGTCGCAGAGCATGGTTAATTTAGGGTTAGGTGCTTTCTTGTGCGCACGCCTGCGGCGCGCGGTATCCTCGCTTCGCTGCGGGCGCGCGTCCATGTTGCCCTATCGCTTCGCTACTTGAGGGCGGTCGCGCTTGCGGCTGCTGTGCAGCCGTTTCAGCGCCACACGCCAGATTGGATTCAGATCAGCCCCGCCAGCGGGCTGGAGGGATCAGCATACATCCGCCGCGCCATCCGGCCCGCGAGGTAAGCCTCGCGCCCCGCCTCTACCGCCAGCTTCATCGCGCGGGCCATGCGGATCGGGTCTTTCGCCTCGGCGATGGCGGTGTTCATCAGGATGCCGTCGCAGCCCAGCTCCATGCCGACTGCCGCGTCCGACGCCGTGCCGACGCCTGCATCGACCAGCACCGGCACCTTTGCGCCTTCAACAATCAGGCGGATCATCACGCGGTTCTGGATACCGAGGCCCGATCCGATCGGCGCGCCCAGCGGCATGATTGCGACCGCGCCTGCGTCTTCCAATTGCTTGGCGGCAATCGGATCGTCGGCGCAGTAGACCATGGGCAAAAAGCCTTCGTTCGCCAGCACCTCGGTCGCCTTCAGCGTTTCGCGCATGTCGGGGTAGAGCGTGCGCGCCTCGCCCAGCACCTCCAGCTTCACCAGATCCCAGCCCCCCGCCTCGCGCGCCAGCCGCAGGGTGCGCACCGCCTCGTCACCCGTGAAGCACCCGGCGGTGTTGGGGAGGTAGGTGATTGCCTTGGGGTCGATGAAATCGGTCAGCATCGGTGCCTTGGGATCGCTGACATTCACGCGCCGCACCGCCACCGTGACGATCTCTGCCCCGCTGGCCGCCACCGCCGCCGCGTTCTGTTCAAAGCTCTTGTATTTGCCGGTGCCCACGATCAACCGCGACGTGAAGGTGCGGCCCGCAACAGTCCAGGTATCCGCGCCCGCATGATCGCCGCCGCCGACGAAATGCACGATCTCCAGCGTGTCGCCCTCAGCCAGCGCCGCATCGCCGAGCGCCGAGCGCGGGACGATCACGCCGTTACGCTCCACCGCCACTTTTTCGGGCGCAAGGTCCAGTTCGCGCACCAGATCGGCGATGGTGGCGGCGTTGCTGCGGTGGGGGGCACCGTTCAAGGTGATGCTCTTGCTCATGGCGCGAGACATAGGCGCTTCGCCCCTGCACGCAACCGCGAGTTTTGGGAGGGTGCGGTCAGCGCGCCGCGCGCAGGTTCAGCACATGGCCGACCGAAACCAGCGCGACGCCAAGCAGCGTCAGCAGAAATTCGTTGGCACCGTGCGGCACCGCGAGCGCCGCAGCCATCAGCACCAGCCCCCCAAGCGCCACCGCAAAGGGAAGCATCCGCCCGTGCCGCATCAGGCCCCAGCCGATCGCGACCGCGGCCACGACCAGCGCGAGCAAAAGGCCGATGCGGTGAATATCCTCTTCCAGCAGAAAATGCCCGCCCACACCCAGCGTGGACACCAGCGCCAGCGTCGCCACGCAATGCAGCGCGCACAGCCCGGCAAGGCCGATCCCGACCTGATCGAGCCGGCGACGCAGCGTAGGCCGACTCGCCGGCGGAAGAGCGTCATGCGACATCATCCACGGCACATATGTAATAGTGTCACATTCTGCAAGCCATCATGCCGATTCATCATGCAAAGGCCGGGCTTGCGCGCTTCGCACGGGTGTTTGCGGCAAACAGGCTTGCACTGGCGGGCGGGCGGGCACAGATAGCGCCTGTCATGGCCACCTCCGTCTCCGTGTCGAACCTGTTCCGTCCAGCCCCGCAGACCCGCGCCCGTCCGCTGGCCGCGGCGCGCTGGCTGGAGATCGTTGCCGCGCTGGTGGTGCTGATCGTTCTGGTCGGCGGGATTACCCGGCTGACCGAAAGCGGGCTTTCGATCACCGAATGGAATGTCGTCAGCGGCATCCTTCCCCCGCTGACCGAATCGGCATGGCAGGCGGAGTTCGCCAAATACCGCCTGACCGCCGAATATCGCATGGAAAGCGGACCCGCCGGGATGGACCTTGCCGCGTTCAAGTTCATCTTCTTCTGGGAATGGTTCCACCGCATCCTTGGCCGGGTGATCGGGCTGGCCTTCCTGCTGCCGCTGATCGGCTTTGCGGCATGGCGCGCGATTCCGCCGGGCTATGGCTGGCGGCTGATGGCGATGTTCGCGCTGATCTGCGGGCAGGGGGCGCTGGGGTGGTATATGGTGTCGTCGGGTGTCGGGAATACCGATCTCACCGATGTCAGCCACTTCCGGCTGTCGGCCCATCTGCTGACGGCGCTGTTCCTGCTGGCGGGGCTGGTGTGGACGTCGCGCGATCTGCGCCGCCTTGCCGCCGATCCCGCCGCGCGCCCCGCCCCGCTGACCGGCGCGAGCGCGCTGGTGGCCGGGGTGCTGTTCGTGCAACTGCTGCTCGGCGCGTGGGTGGCGGGGCTGAATGCGGGCCATGCCGCCTATGACTGGCCGCTGATGAACGGGCGCCTGGTGCCCCAGGTCGACTGGTCGGGCGGAGTGCTGTGGACGCTGACGCATGATCCGTTCCTCATCCAGTTCCTGCACCGCTGGTGGGCCTTTGTCGCCGTTGCCGCGCTGGTGTGGCTGGCGCGGCGGGTGCGCCGGGCCGATCGCTTCGCCAACATCGCGGTGCACACCGCCTTCGGGACGATGGTGCTGCTCGGCATTGCCACGGTGATGAGCGGCGTCTCGCTGTGGATCGCCGCCGCGCACCAGCTGGTCGGCGCGCTGACCGTCGCCGCCACGGTGCGGGCGATGCACTCCGACGGTCTGGCGCGCAGAGCCGCATGACTGCCGCGCTCGTCTGGTGCCCCTTTCCCGATACTGACAGCGCCCGCGCCGCGGCCGATACCCTGCTGGACGAGCGCCTGATTGCTTGCGCCAACATCCTCGGCGCAATCGAATCCCGCTTCGTGTGGGAGGGCGCAAGGGCGACCGGGAGCGAGGTCGGCGTGCTGTTCAAGACCACCGCCGCCGCACTCGATGACGTGGTCGAACGCCTCGGCGAGCTACACCCCTACGATACCCCGGCGATCATCGGCTGGCACGCCGACGCCGCCCATCCGGCCACTCTGGCATGGCTGGCGGGGAGCGTTCCGGGGTAGCGGTATTATTTTACCGTATAGCGAAACGGCGCTTTTGCTTGACTTCAGCCCCCTTCAGCGACATTTGCGCCCCACTTCTCCGCCTGGCATCTGACCGGGGGGTGATTCTTGTCAGGCATTCCCGGACAGGAAAGATTTCGAACCAAGGAACATGCCATGAAGGCGCTCAGCAAGCAGACCCGGTCGATCAAACCGGCCGAGGTCGAAAAGAACTGGCACATTATCGACGCCGACGGTCTCGTCGTGGGTCGTCTGGCCTCGATCATCGCCAACATCCTGCGCGGCAAGACCAAGCCGAGCTACACCCCGCACGTCGATTGCGGCGATCACGTGATCGTCATCAACGTCGAGAAGGTGCGCTTCACCGGCAACAAGATGGGCGACAAGGTCTATTACAAGCACACCGGCCACCCCGGCGGCATCAAGGAAACCACCCCCGCCAAGGTGCTGGGCGGCCGTTTCCCCGAGCGCGTGCTGGAAAAGGCGGTGGAACGCATGATTCCGCGCGGGCCCCTGGGCCGCCAGCAGATGAAGGCGCTGCACCTTTATGCCGGCACCGAGCATCCCCATGACGGCCAGAAGCCGCAGGTGCTCGACGTCGCTTCCATGAACCGCAAGAACAAGGTGGCCGCATAATGGCTGATGAAACCGCAACCGTCTCGGATCTGGCTGATCTGAAGGACATCGCCGCTGGCGTGCCGCAGGGTGACGCGGCTGAAATCGCCCGCGTCGCCGCCCCGCTGCGCGACCGCGAAATCGACGCGCAGGGCCGCTCCTACGCCACCGGCCGCCGCAAGGACGCGGTCGCGCGCGTGTGGGTCAAGCCGGGCACCGGCAAGATCATCGTCAACGGCAAGGATCAGGAAGCCTATTTCGCGCGTCCGACCCTGCGTCTGGTGATCAACCAGCCCTTCACCATCACCGATCGCACCGGCCAGTACGACGTTGTCGCCACCGTGCGCGGCGGCGGGCTTTCGGGTCAGGCGGGCGCCGTCAAGCACGGGATCGCTCAGGCGCTGACTAAGTATGAGCCCGAGCTGCGCAGCGCGGTGAAGGCCGAAGGCTTCCTCACCCGCGACAGCCGCGTGGTCGAGCGCAAGAAGTACGGCAAGGCCAAGGCCCGCCGCAGCTTCCAGTTCTCGAAGCGTTAAGCCTTCTCACAGACCCGGATACGAAAAAGGGCGGCTCCCTCGCGGGGGGCCGCCCTTTTTCTTGCCAAGGCTGCTTGCGCTCAGCGTTGCAGCCACATCAGTCCATAGGACAGGCCGGTGCCGGAGAGAAACAGCGGCCAGGACCAGTAGAGCTTGGTCTGCGCGACATGGACCGCGTGGATCGCCAGCGGCCCGGCGGCGGTGCCCTGCGAACCGATCACCAGCGCCACCGTCGCGGTGAGGATCGCGCCGATCATCAGGGCCTTGATCATGTCCATCGCCATTCCCCTTTTCGCGCCCGCCGCCACGCGGCCGTTCGGTTGAGCCTGACCGGAAAACCTGCGCGCGGCACATCACACTGCACGCTCGCCGCGATTTATAACCAACAACGCCTTAAACCGAACGATAGAAAAAAGGTTAACGGCCCACTCCGCAGGGTTACAGTGGCATCAATGCACCGGCGGGTCGACCGGCGGGATGCGGCCGACCGGCGCCACCGGTTCCCCGGGCGTGCGCGGCGGCAGGGCATCTTCGGGCACGTCGCGGATCAGCATCGCAGGGGTGGGCACCTGTTCGCAGTTGCGCACCGTCACGGTCAGTCGCGCGCCGTCCCACACCAGTTCGTTGAAGCTGGGCGGGGTCGATCGGATCCGCTCGGACAGGGTGCCCGCGCCAATCATCCGCACTGTGCCTTCGGGCGTCGGCTCGGCGATATCGAAGGGATCGTGCACGTGGCCGGACAGGACGCCGATCACCTGCCGCTTCGCCAGCGCCGCCAGCGCCGCCCCGCCGTGACGGGTGAGCGCGGTGCCGTGCGTGCCGGCCTCGCGCAAGGGGTGGTGCACCGCCACCAGCGCCGCCGTCCCCGCCGGCAGGGCGTCAAGCGCGGCAAGGCACCGGTCGAGCGCCGCGCGGGTCACCCAGCCCTTTGACCAGTTGAACCGCGGCTGCCAGCGCCGCACCGTCTTCAGCGGCACGATCGCAAGGCCGGGAAAATCCAGCTCGCGCTCAACCAGCGACTTCATCCCCTCGAACCGCTTGTAGGGGTCGGCAAAGCGTTCGATCAGGTTGAAATAGGGCATGTCGTGATTGCCGATGCTGATCGTCACCGGCACGCCGAGCGCGGTGATCCACTCCCTCGCGGCGGCGAATTCGTGATGACGGGCACGCATGGTGTGATCGCCGGTGATCACCACCGCATCCGGGCGGCGCGCGGCGATCTCGTCCTTCACCCAGGCGAGCGCGGCGCGATCCTCCAGCCCGAAATGGATGTCGGACAGGTGGAACAGGCGGATCGGATCACAGCTCATGCGCGCTCGCCAGCAGATCGACGCCGCAGGGCTCCACCACGAAGCGCGAGCCTGAGGGACATTCGCCCGGCTCGCCATCGATCAGGCAGGCCAGCGGTCCGCCATCGGCGCGCACCAGGGTAATGCTCTCGGCCAGACCCAGCCGGTCGTGCGGGCCTTCGCGGAACCGGCGGCGGAGGGTCGCCCAGGCCTGTTCGACATATTCGTGCGGGGCTTCGGCGTAGTAACCGTCAATCTGGACGCCGTGTTCGCCCGGGGTCAGCTCGATCAGCGGATAGCCGCCGTCACGGGTGAGGCGGCTGTCGGAGAGCAGCACGCCGGGGCCGGTGGTGGTTTCGCGCAGCGCCTCGATCGTTTCCTTCGCCATGTCGGCCAGCGCCATGTTGCGCATCGCCTCGCGCACGCGGTTCCAGGCGGTGCCCGGCCCGACCAGCAGCCCGGCCAGCGCCACCCCCGCGGGGCAGCGCACGCAAGCAGGCCGCCGGGGCAGCGCCCCGCCGCCCGCGACAATATCGAGGATCGCCGCCACATCGGTGCTGCGGTGGAGGCGCAAGGGCAGCAGGTTCATCGTGCCGCCGGGCAGCACCAGCACCTGCCCGCCCCAGCCATACAGGCCGGTGACCAGCGCGTTGATCGTCCCATCGCCGGTATAGACCACCACCAGCCCGATCCCGGCGGCATCGAGCATCGCGGGATCCGGCAGAGGCGTGTCGGGAAAGGCGATCACCCGATCGACCGTCCACCCGCGTTCTTCCAGCAGGGCCGCGATCGTTTCGGCAGAGGCGGCATCGTTGCTTCCGCTGGCCGGATTGACGACGAGCCAGCAGGGGGTCTTGGCGGTCATGTGTGTGATGATCCCGAATCGCGCCGAGGGGCAGGGGCTCTATAGCCGCCGGGTGAGGATTAGCCACGCGGCGAGCGCGTTGCATGCGGTGTATGCGGCATAGGCGTAGGCGAACCCCGGCCACCCCTCGACCGACAGCAGCAGGGCGAAGAACAGCACCGCAAATTCGCTGACCAGCGCCGCGCGGCGGCCAAGCACCTGGCTCGCCTGCGGCAGGCGAGCGAACAAGGGGTGCGCGCGGTCGAACACCGCGCGGTTGATCGCGAAGTTCGCGATCCCGAGCACGAAGATGATGACGGTTGCCGATCCCATGGATGTCAGTGTCATTGCGGTCCGGCACTATGGACCTGCGCCCGTCGATTGGGAACCGCGTTTGGTCGCCCGTTTGGCACCCTTGGTCAGGTCCGCACCGCGCCGGTCGAACAGGCGCGCCGGATGATCGATCATCGCATGCTGACGCTACGGCATAGGGGTATCAGAAGCCTCGGGAGGGCCCACGGCACCCCGGGATCGTTCCCCGAGCGATCCCGATCCGAGTGGATGGAGGAACACATGAACACCCTTGCAAAAGCCACGACAGTCGCGCTGGCCGCGTTCGGCCTTGTCGGCACCGCGATCACCCCCGCGCTGGCCGCCGATGGCGAGACGAAGACGGTCGGCATTACCTTCTCGGACCTCGACCTTGCCACGCCGCAGGGTCAGAAGATCCTCGATGAACGGATCGAGCGCGCGGTCCGCGAAGCGTGCAGCGCCAGCAGCATGACAACCGGCACCCGTATCCAGAGCAACGAACACCGCGCCTGCGTCGCCCAGGGCCGCGCCCAGGCGCGCCAGCAGATCGCGAAGATCGCGCAGAACCCGCAGCGCGGCGGCTGAACCGCCAGCGGCACCCGCTGCCCCGCCTCCCGGCACGGTGCAGCGATACGGCCCGAACCCTTCCAGTCCCTTGGGGTTCGGGCCGTTTTTTGTTTGGCTGCCACCTTCGGTGGCGCAGACCGCCCGCCCCGCCTCCCCACCCGGCCACCATACCGTAATGGTATTCTTGGTGGCCGGGTGGGGAGGCGGGGCGGGCGGTCTGCGTCGCGCGGCAGCGCGAGCACACTCACCTTCCGGCCATCGCCTTGACCCGCGCCAGATAGGTGCGCCCGATCCGCAGCGCCTCGCCGTTCACCAGTTCCGCCGACCACACCCCGAGGCCATCATGCCTCAGGCCCCGGATATGGTCGCGGCGCAGGATCGTGGAGCGGTGGATGCGGATGAACTGTTCGGGATCAAGCCGTTCCTCCAGCCCCGCAATGGTCTGGAGCAGAAGGTAAGATCGCGCCGCCTCGGCCCCGCCGACGTGGAGGCGCACATAGTCGCGCTCGGCATCAATCTGGTGCACTTCGCTAACCGCAATGCGCAGCAGCTCGGACCTGTGCGGCACCCACAGCTCATCGAGATAGCGGCTGGCCCTTTGCCGCCGCTGCCCGCGCCGTGCCACCGCCCGCTCGATCGCGCGGTCCAGCCGTTCGGCGGAGACCGGCTTCAGCACATAATCGACCGCATCGAGATCGAAGGCCTCAACCGCGAAATTGTCATGCGCGGTGACGAAGATCACCACCGGGGCGCGGGTCTGGCCGGCAAGATGCCGGGCCACGCCAAGGCCGTCCAGTTCGGGCATGGTCATGTCGAGCAGCACCAGATCAGGCGTGAGCTTCTCGGCAAGGCGCAGCGCCGCCGCCCCGTCGCTGGCCGTGCCGACCACCTGTACGGCGGGAATCTCGGCGCAGATTACCTGCACCCGTTCCACCGCAAGCGGCTCGTCATCGACGATCAGGGTTCTCAGAGCAGCGGTATCGCTGTGGGGTTCAGTCATGGCGGGTCGTTCTGGTGAGGGGGATGCGGATTTCGGTGCGGTAGCCGCCCGGCACCGGGGCGGAGGTGAAGGCAAGGTCAGTGCCGAAGCGCGCCTCCAGCCGGTCCCGCACATTGGCGAGCCCGATGCCGAAACCGTGGTTCGCGCCGTGCGGCACGCCCGGGCCATCATCGCTGACGGTAATCACCAGCCGGTCCAATTCCTCACGCGCGGCGACGGTGATGGTGATCTTGCGCGACACCGGCGAGACCGCATACTTGACCGAATTCTCGACCAGCGGTTGCAGGATCATCCCCGGCACCCGCGCCTCTTCCAGATCGGGCGGCAGGTGGAAAACGCAAACCAGCCGGGTCGGGAAACGCACCGCCTCGATATCGAGATAGAGCTTTTGCAGGTCGAACTCGTCCTTCAGCGCGACATCTGCGGTCGGCTCGGTGGCGAGGCTGTGGCGATAGAAACGGCTGATGGTCTGAATCATCCGTTCGGCCCGGTCGGCCTTGCCGGTCATCACCAGCGCGGAAAGCGAATTCAGGGTATTGAACAGGAAATGCGGGTTCACCTGATACCGCAGCGACCTGATTTCGGCGGCCTTGGCGGCGGATCGGAACTGTTCCTCCCGGCGCTGTGACGCCTGCGCCTGCACGCCCGCCAGCAGGGCGAAATAGGTGGAGGCCCAGGCCAGCAACAGGAAATAGCGCCCGAGCGCGATATCGAGCAGCTTGCGCCAGAAATCCGCATGGGTTTCCGCTTCCTCGATCAGCACGGATTGCGAATCCACCACCTCCCCGGCCGGCGCCCCGCGGCGCACCGGCACGTCGATCAGCAGGTTGCCGCTTTCGTCACGGCGCAGGTTGAGGTTGTATTTTTCCGCATAGGCCTGACGCTGGGCGAATTCGACGTCCTTGAAGACGAGGTAATTGACCTGCCCGATTCCCATCGCGATCGGCAGGGCGAGGGCAAGCGCGGCGGAGATCTTGATCCATAGCGGGCGGTTGTCGACCAGCCGCAGCAACAGCCACAGCACGATCGTCAGCAGCACGCCGGCAAAAGTCACCAGCAGACGCCGCCAGCCCAGATCGAGCTGCATGCCGAAATCCATCACCAGGCTGCGCGCCGTGGTAAGGATAAAATAGGTCGCCCACAGCACCACCATCGAGAACAGCACCGTTCGGAACGGCACGGTCGCGGCCTGCGTGTCAGGCGCCGCGCGGGTGGTGAGGGGCGTCGTCATCTTGCCCGCAGGCGATACCGCGCCGGTGCGCCGCGCGCTATGGGGCGCGGCGCACATTGTCGGGCGGGGTCGGGCCTTGGTCGAATGATCCGGTGGCCGTGCGGGGCGCTCAGTCGCGCGGTTTGATCATGTCGGCCGGAACGACCCACTGCGCGAACTGCTCTTCCGTCAGCAGGCCCAGCGCGAGCGCCGATTCCTTCAGCGTCGTGCCTTCAGCATGGGCCTTCTTGGCGATCTTGGCCGCGTTGTCGTAGCCGATGTGGGGGTTCAGAGCGGTGACCAGCATCAGGCTTTCGTTCAGCAGCTGGGTGATGCGGGCGGTGTTGGCTTCGATCCCGACCACGCAATTGTCGGTGAAGGCGTGGGCGGCATCGCCGATCAGCTTCATCGATTGCAGCACGTTGTAGATGATCACCGGCTTGAACACGTTGAGCTCAAGGTGCCCATGCGAACCGGCGACCGTCACCGCGACATGATTGCCCATCACCTGCGCGCAGACCATCGTCATCGCCTCGCACTGGGTCGGGTTGACCTTGCCCGGCATGATCGAGGAGCCCGGCTCGTTGGCGGGGAGGCTGAGTTCGCCGAGGCCCGAGCGCGGGCCGGAGCCCAGCAGGCGGATGTCGTTGGCGATCTTCATCAGGCTGACGGCCAGCACATTCAGCGCGCCCGAAATCTCCACCATCGCATCATGCGCGGCGAGCGCCTCGAACTTGTTGGGCGCGGTGACGAAGGGGTGGCCGGTTTCCGCCGCGACTTCGGCGGCGAAGGCCACATCGAAGCCGACCTTGGCATTGATCCCGGTGCCGACTGCCGTGCCGCCCTGGGCCAGCTCCAGCACGCGGGGCAGGGCGGCTTCGATGCGCTTGATCCCGTAGGCGACCTGCGCGGCGTACCCTGAGAACTCCTGCCCCAGCGTCATCGGGGTCGCGTCCTGCAAGTGGGTGCGGCCGATCTTGACCAGCGGGGCGAATTCCTGCGCCTTGGCATCGAGCGCGCCGTGGAGCTTTGTCAGCGCCGGGATCAGATGATCCATGGCCTCGACCGCCGCGGCAATGTGCATCGCGGTGGGGAAGGTATCGTTCGAGGATTGCCCCATGTTGCAGTGGTCGTTGGGGTGGACGGGCGACTTGCCGCCCTTCTTGCCGGTCAGGATCTCATTCGCGCGGCTGGCGATCACTTCGTTGGCGTTCATGTTCGACTGAGTGCCGCTGCCGGTCTGCCACACCACCAGCGGGAACTGATCGGCGAGCGTTCCGTCAATCACCTCGCGCGCGGCCTGGACAATCGCCTCGCCGATTCCGGCATCCAGCACGCCCAGCTTCATGTTGGCCTTGGCCGCCGAAAGCTTCTGCACGCCCAGCGCGCGCACCAGCGCCGGGGGCATCGTCTCGCCGCCGATGGGGAAGTTGACGATGCTGCGCTGCGTCTGCGCGCCCCAATGCATGTTCGCGGGAACCGCCACTTCGCCCAGCGAATCGGTTTCGATCCGCACATCTGAGCCATTCGTCGCCATGTCACTCATCGAAGCCATCCCTCTTTAAGTCGAATTCAGCCCCACAGGGTTCGGCGCTCCCCTAAGCACTCCCTGCCGCCGAGGTCAAAGCCGGAAAGATCGGGACGTTCCAAAGCCCTTGGAACCACGCCCGAGCACGTTTAAGGAGGGGCTAGACAGACTGTATTGCCATTCTAACACAGTCCTGCCGAAAGACGATGACCATCATGACCATGACCCTCCCCGACACCCTCGTCGCCCGCCGCGCGATGATCGACAGCCAGCTGCGCACCAGCGGCGTCAACGAGGAATATGTGCTGGCCCGGATGCTGGCCGTCCCGCGCGAGGATTTCCTGCCTGCGGCCAAGGCCCCGCTCGCCTATATCGACCGGAGCATCGCGCTGGGCAATCAGGGCCACCTCGCCGCACCGCTGTTCTATGGCAAGCTGCTGGTCGAAGCCGCGCCCCTGCCTGAGGAACGGGCGCTGATCGTCAGCGGCGGGACCGGCTACCTCGCCGCGCTGCTGCGCCCGCTGGTGGCCGAAGTGGTCGAGATTCCGGCAGCCGAAGCCGTCACCGCCACCGGGCCCGGCGAATTTCCGCTGATCCTTGTCGACGGCGCGATCGAGCAACTGCCCGATGGGCTCACCGCGCGGCTGGCCGAGGGCGGGCGGATCGTATCCGGGCTGGTGCTGCGCCAGGTCACCCGCCTTGCCAGCGGCCGCAAGGTGGCGGGCACGGTCAACCTCGTGGCGGTAGAGGATATGGGCATCCCGGTGCTCCATGCCTTCGATGCGCCGCGGGGCTGGACCTTCGCGTGAGGCTTCGCCCCGCCCCACTGCGATGCACCGCAACCGCGAGCCTGCTGGCGCTCGGCATGCTCACAGCTTCACCGCTGCGGGCCGATGACCTGCGTGAGGCCCTGGTCAGCGCCTACAACACCAACCCGACGCTCGAATCCGCCCGCGCCACCCAGCGCGCGACGGACGAAGAGGTGCCAATCCAGCGCGCGCAGGGCCTGCCGTCGGTCAATGTCACTGCAAACCATATCGAGTTTATTCGCCAATCAGCCAACGCCTTCGCCCCGCCAGAGCGCAATCTCGGGGTGAACGCGGCCTTGCTGGTGCCGATCTATTCCGGCGGCGCCGTCAGCAATGGTATCGCAGCCGCGAAGGAACGGATTGCCGCCGGAGCGGCGGATCTGCGCAATACGGAAAGCACCCTGTTCGCCAACGTGGTCGCGGCTTACATGGACGTGCTGCGGACCGAGGCGCTGGTGGCACTGGCGACCAACAATGTCGCGGTGCTGCGCACCAATCTTGAAGCCGCCAGCGACCGCTTCCAGATCGGCGATCTCACCATCACCGACGTCGCCCAGTCGCGTTCGCGGCTGGCCGTTGCCGAGGGCGAGCTTCAGACGGCAGAAGCCAACCTCGTCGGCGCGCGGGAGACCTACATTCGCCTGGTGGGCAAGGCTCCCGGCGAGCTTCAGCCCCCGCCTCCGCTGCCGGGCCTGCCCGATACTGTTCGCGAGGCGATCGTTACCGCGCTGGAACACAACCCCAACCTGATCGCCGCAAAGGAGCGGGCCGACGCGGCGGGCTTCGACACCAAGGTCGCTGGCGCAGGTCGGCTGCCGACGGTGAGCCTGTTCGCGAACGGCGATTACAGCGACTTCTTCGGGACGCTGCGCAGCCAGTTCGAAGGCCTTGTGCAGCGCGAATACACCGCCAATGCCGGGGTGCGGGTGACGATCCCGATCTTTCAGGCGGGCCTTCCCGCGGCGCGCCAGCGTCAGGCGGGCGCGCGCGAATCCGCCGCGCTCGAAGATCTGATCGCGGCCGAACGCCAGCTCATCGCCGACACCCGCGCCACCTGGTCGAACTGGCAGGCCTCACTCGGCGTGATCAAGAGTGCGCAGACTGCGGTCGAAGCGGCAGAGCTCAGCCTTGAAGGGGTGCGCGCGGAAAATTCGATCGGCAACCGCCAGATCCTCGACGTGCTCAATGCCGAGCAGGAGCTGGTCAACGCCCGCGCGCAATTGGTGACCGCGCGGCGCAATGCCTATGTCGCCGGGTTCAACCTGCTGGCGCTGATGGGCAAGGCCGAGGCGCGTGACCTGAATCTGGATGTGGGCGGGCCGCTCTATGATCCGCAGGTCAATGCCGACCGGGTCAGCAGCAAGCTGTGGGACTGGGACCGCGATGCCGATCCTGCTCCACAATCGACCAGAACCGTTGACATTCCCCCCGCCGACGCAACAATCGGCCCGCAATTGCTGCCGGGTGAATGATCGCGGTCCCGATTCGGGACGGGCCGGGCAGCGTTACGGGGCAGGGCATGACGCAGGACGCAGTCGGACAAAGCACGGAGGCCTCGGTCGAGGAGATCCTCGAATCGATCAAGAAGGTGATCGCCCGTGACAATCGCGTTGGCGCGCTTGAGGCGCGGCGGCGGCGTCTGCTGGTTTCCGAAGAGCCGGAGCGCGATCCCGCCCCCCTCGCCCGGACCCATACCGTGCGCGACGATGACGGCGTGCTCGATCTCGCCGATCTCGAATGCCCGGCTGAAGAGCCTGCCGCCATCCCGCTCGCCAGTAACGACGAAGCCCCGTTGATCGCTGATCGGGTGCGCGATGCGATGCACGAAAATCTCGCCGCGCTCGCCATGCTGGCAGAGCCTCCGGCGCGCCCGCAGATCGTGCGACAGGGCGAAACCTCGCTTGAGGCGCTGACCCGCGATCTGCTGCGGCCGATGCTGGCCGAGTGGCTCGAAGCGAACCTTCCCGCGATGGTCGAACAGCTGGTGCAGACGGAAATCGCCCGGATCGTCGGCAAGCGCCGCTGAAGCGGACGGCGCGGGGACTGGCTTTGGCGGGACTGGCTTTAGGGGGGCGGGCAGGCTAAGCCTGCTGCCATGAAATCACTGCCCTTTACCGGCGCGCTGGCCGCTGCCCTCGCCATCGCAACCCCTCCGCTGGCGGCGGAGGACGCCCCCGCCCCCGCCGCCCCTGCAATCCCCGGCGTCACTACCCCGCCGATGAGCGCGCGCGATCTCCTCACCCTGCCCCGCCTTGGCGCACCGACGGTGGATGCGAAGGGCACGCTGGCGGTCTACCCGCTGACCACCACCGATCCTGACAGCTTTGCGCGAAGCCCCGCGCTCCACCTCATCGATCTGGCCCGCCCCGGCGCGGCGCCGGTCCCGCTGGCCCTGCCGATCCGCGCCTCCGATCCGGCCTTCGGCGCCGACGGCCAGCTTTATTTTCTGAGCGGCGAACATCCCGATACCGACGCGCCGCAGCGCACCCGGCTGTGGCGGGTCGCCATCACCGCCGACGGCACCATCGGCGCGCCGCAGGTGGTCGCCGATTTCCCCAAGGCTGCGATCGCGGGGTACAAGCTCTCCCCCACGGGCAAGGCGGTGGCGGTGTGGGGCGAAGTGCCGCGCGACTGCCCGACCTTCGGCTGTGCCGACGCGCCCGCCAAGCACCTGCCCGGCCCCGGCACCGGGCGGCTGTATGACGAAGCGGACGGCTTTGTGCGCCATTGGGACCGCTGGGCAACCCCGGGGCGGCCCAACCGCATTTTCGTGTTCGGCCTCACAGACGGCAAGGTGCAGGGCGAAGGCGTGCCTGCCGACGGCGCGGACCCGGCCACCGGCATCACCGCCAATACGCCCACCATGCCCTTCGGCGGCGCGGAGGAAATTGCCTTCTCGCCCGATGGCACACAATTGTTCTTCACCGCGCGGCTGGCGAATGCGGCCGAGCCCGGATCGACCAACCTCGACATCTACGTCTCCGACCTGACAGGCGCCCCGCCGCGCCTGCTGACGGGCAGCAACCCTGCCACCGACACCACCCCCGTGCCCTCGCCCGATGGCAGGCATCTGGCGTGGCTGGCGATGGACCGGCCAACTTACGAGGCCGACCGGCTTTCCATCCGCCTGATGAACCTCACGACCGGCGCGGTGCGCAATCTCACCGATGGCACCGACCTCAGCTTCGCCAGCCTTGCCTGGGCCGCGGACGGCAAAAGCCTGATCGCCACGGCGCAAAAGGTGCTCGACACCCCGGCCTTCCGGATCGACATCGCCAGCGGCAAGGTGAGCGAACTCAACCTGATGGCGGGCAATGAGGCGCATATCGCGAACCTTGCCCCGCTTCCTGGCGGGCGGGCGCTGTTCACCCGCGATTCGCTGGGCGGACCGCCTGAACTCTACCTGTCGGACGGGATGGGCCAGGCCCGCCCGCTGACCGACGTCGCCACCACGCGCATGGGCGGGCTGGCGAACATCGTCACCCGCCGCTTCAGCTTTGCCGGTGCGGATGGCGACACGGTATGGGGCCAGATCACCCGCCTCGCCGATCAGGACGGGCCGATCCCGGCGATCCTGTATATCCACGGCGGGCCGCAGAGCAGCTTCAACGACGCCTGGTCCAACCGCTGGAACCCGCGCGTGGTCGCCTCGCAGGGCTACGCGGTGATATCGGTCGATTTCCACGGCAGCACCGGATACGGGCAGGCCTTCGCCGATGGGACGCGGCAGGACTGGGGCGGCAAACCGCTGGAGGATCTCAAAAAGGGTCTCGAAGCCGCGCTCACGCTCGACCCCCAGATCGATGGCTCCCGCGCCTGCGCCATGGGGGGCAGCTTTGGCGGCTACATGGTGAACTGGATCGCCGGACAGTGGCCCGACCGCTTCGACTGTCTCGTCCAGCACAATGGCGTCTTCGACATGCGCTCGATGCATTATTCCACCGAGGAACAGTGGTTCATGCGCTGGGAGTTCGGCGGGTCGTATGACCAGGCGCGCGAGGCCTATGAGAAATGGAACCCCGTTAACCATGTGAGCCAGTGGAAAACGCCGATGCTGGTGATTATCGGGCAGCAGGATTTCCGCGTCCCCTACACGCAAGGCCTGGCGAGCTTCACCGCCTTGCAGGAACGCGGCATCCCCTCGCAATTGCTGGTTTTCCCGGATGAGAATCACTGGGTGCTGGGGGCAAAGAACTCGCTGCAATGGCACCAGACGGTGTTCGCGTGGCTAGACGACTGGCTGAAGCCGGAGACCGGGCAATGAGCCGCAAGGAACTGCTCTCGGCGCAGGTATCGCTCGCCAAGCATTATGGCGATCCGGCGCAGGGCACCGCGATCGCCCGCCACATCATGATCTGCGCGCTGTCGGAAAAACAGAAGTGCTGTTCGCGCAAGGAAGGCGAGGAGGCGTGGACCTATCTCAAAGGACGGTTGAAGGAGCTGGGGCTGGTCGGCCCCCGGCGCGATGACGAGAGCAAGCGCGGCGCGGGCGGCGGGGTGCAGCGGACCAAGGCCGATTGCCTGCAACTATGCGCGGCCGGCCCGGTCGCGGTCGTCTGGCCGGACGGCGTGTGGTATCATTCGTGCCGCCCCGAAGTGCTGGAACGGATCATTCAGGAGCACCTGATCGGCGGCGTGCCGGTGGAGGAGTTCAGGCTGAAGCCCCGGACAGCCTCGGCAGGGGATTAGCCCTCAGTCCTCGCCTGGCGACCACAGCTCGTCACGGCTCGGCATGCGGTTGTCGACCGATTCGTCGTGGCCCGTGCCGTTGGAGAGGAACACCAGCCCCATCAGCCCCCCGCCCAGCAGCATCGTAAGGCTGATCCCCAGCGCCACCGCGATATAGAAATGCACCGAAATCATGCCGTTATAGGCAAACAGCAGGCCCATCGCGATGCCGACGGTGAGCACGGTTGCCGCCAGCAACCACTTCATGATCTGCCGATAGCGCGCCCACGCGTGGGCGGCATTGGCGGGATCGTCGAGGGGGGATTTACGGGCCATGCAATCCGACATGGCGCGCGGCCGCCCGCAATGCAACGCGCGAAAGCTGCAAGGGGCGCTGCGTGCGACGCACCCTTCCTTACGCATCCGCCCCGGATTCGCCTTTTGCCCGCAAACGTGTCACCTTCGTCTCCTCAGACAGAAGGAGTCGCCATGACCATCGCCCGCATCATCGCGCAGCGCGCTCCGACCGACATCATCGCCTGCGATTGCCATACCCCGGTATCCGAGGTGGTGCAGATCCTCGCCACCCGCCGCATCGGTGCGCTTCCGGTCATGCGTGACGGGCGCGTTGCCGGCATTGTTTCGGAACGCGACGTGATCTACCGGCTCGCCGACAAGGGGCGGGAATGTCTCGATTTGCCGGTCGAGGATATCATGACCTCGCCCGCCATCACCGTCGAACCTGCAACCACGGTGGACGAGGCGCTTGGCATGATGACCCGCCGCCGGTTCCGGCACTTCCCGGTGGTGGAAGATGGCGCGCTGGTCGCCTTCATCTCGATCGGCGACCTTGTGAAGCACAAGATGGACGAAGTGCAGCACGAGGCCGAGGCGCTGCGGAACTATATTCAGGCGGTGTAACCCTTGAGCCGGAGCCCCCAGCCCCCTAGATTGCATCCATGAACGCCGCACCCCTGATCCTCACCCCCTCCGCCGCCAAGCGGGTCGCGCTGATTGCGGCGAAACAGGCGCGCCCCGCGATCCTGCGGCTGGCCGTGGAAGGCGGGGGCTGTTCGGGGTTCCAGTACAAGTTCGACCTCGCCGAAGCGCCCCAGGCTGACGATAGCGTGTCCGAGACCGATGGCGTGCGGTTGGTGGTGGATCCGGTGAGCCTCGATCTGATCGCGGGGAGCACGGTGGACTTCGTCGAATCGCTGGGCGGGGCGGCCTTCAAGGTCGAAAACCCGCAGGCCGCCGCCGGATGCGGCTGCGGGGCGAGCTTCGGGATTTAGATTGATCTCTCCCTTCGTCATTGCGAGGAGCCGCAGGCGACGCGGCAATCCACGTTCCAACCTCGCCCGGATCGGCATGCCCGGCCCATGGATCGCTTCGCTTCGCTCGCAATGACGAGGTAGCCTGCCATGAAAATCGCCACCTTCAACATCAACGGCATCAAGGCGCGGCTGCCGCGCCTGCTGGAATGGCTGGCCGAAACCCGCCCTGCGGTCGCGTGCCTGCAGGAGATCAAGTCGCAGGACGAAGGCTTCCCCGCCGGGGACTTCGCAGCGATCGGCTACAGCGCGATCTGGCACGGGCAGAAAAGCTTCAACGGGGTCGCCATTCTGGTTGATACCGCTGCGGGCTACACCCTCACCGAGGTGCGGCGCGGGCTGGGCATCCCCGGTCCCAACGAAGGCGAGGGCGAACAGGCACGCTATCTTGAGGCGGATGTCAGCGGGGTGCGGATCGCCTGTCTGTATCTCCCCAACGGCAACCCCCATCCGGGGCCGAAATTCGCCTACAAGCTCGCGTGGATGGAACGGCTGCGCGCGCGGATGGCGGAAATCTGGGCGGAGGAAGCGCCCGCCGTGGTGCTCGGCGATTTCAACGTCATCCCGCATGATGATGACGTGTGGTCGGTAAAGGCGATGGCGGATGATGCGCTGATGCAGCCCGAATCGCGCGCGGCCTATGCCCGGATGCTCGCCGACGGCTGGACCGACGCGATCCGCACCCACAATCCGCGCGGGGGGGTGTGGACCTATTGGGATTATCAGGCCGGGGCCTGGCAGCGCGATCACGGCTTCCGCATCGATCACATCCTGCTTTCGCCCGAATGTGCCGACCGGCTGGAGGCCTGCGGCGTCGACAAGGCGCATCGCGGCCGGGAGAAAGCGAGCGATCACGCGCCGGTGTGGGTGCGGATCACGGGCTAAGCCCTAACTCCGTTCGTGCTGAGCTTGTCGAAGCACTGCACTTTCTTGGCGGCATCAGCGCATGTCCTCAAGTGAAGGACAGTCCTTCGACAAGCTCAGGACGAACGGGAAGGGGCAATAAGCCGCTCCGCGCCCATCACCTGTAAAAAATATGCGTGTCGATCTGGGCGAGGCGCGTCTTGGTGCGGCTCCAGCCGGGCTTCACGTAGCGGGCGTGGAAGAACACCGCGCCTTCCGCTTCCGATTCCCACAGGCCCTGGTGCGCGATCCGGGCGACGGCCACGGCGCGCTCCCAGGCGGGTGAGCCTTCGCGCACCTGCGGCATCCGGCTTCCGCGCATGAAGGAGAACTGGCCGGGCTGAGCGACAACCCCGCAATAGGAGCGCGGAAAGCGCCCGTCCTCGGTGCGGTTGATGATCACCTGCGCCACTGCGAGCTGACCCGCCAGCGGCTCCCCGCGCGCTTCGAAATAGACCGCGCCGGCCAGGCAGCGCATCTCTGCGTCCATGGGAGCAGCGGTGTCGACCATGCTGACCAGTTCGTGCAGCGATCCGGCCTCGGTGATGATGGGAGAGGGCGTCTCGGCGGGGAGGAGCAGGGGCTGCACCACCGGCTCGGAGACGTATGCGATGGCATCGGGGACCAGCTCTGTGGCGGCGGCCGGGGCGGCGGGGGCAGGGGGCTGATCGAGGCTGGCTTCGGCCAGCGCGGCGGCGTTACGGCCGCTCGGAAACAGGGTGGTGGCAATTGCGACAGCGGCAATGGCGCCCAAGGTGGCAGTCTTGCGACTCATGAACTCTACAAATCGGGCGGTGAGCGCGCACAGGCGCAGGCGGGAACCTTGCTTGATCGCAACGACAAGGGAGGGGTTCGAAAAAAGCCTGCCGGCCGCTCCCCGTCTGCGTGCTGGGGATACGGCCGAATTGCCGCCATGCCAGCCTGCGCGAGGAATTGGAGCGGGCCTCTGGCGTTGCCTGCCGTTTACGTCAACGCAATTCGTCGAGCCCTGCGACGAAGCGTTCGGGATCCGCGATATTAACCTCGATTAACCACATATCAGCGTCCTGGCACTGGCGGCGCGTCAGATATTCGGCAAATTCCTGAGGATTATCAGCAATCTCCCGCTTTGCAGCAAGAAATTTGCGCGATCCATCAAATTGCGGCATCCTTTCGTAAAGCGCGGCGTCTGTTCCGCGACACAAAGTCACGATCAGGATCGTCCCCGCATCCCGCTCGCCCCTGGCCAGCACCATGCCGAACCCGCCGCGCGATTCGGCCAGCCGCAGAATCGCTGCCACTTCGAGGTGGGCGGGCAGCCGCTCGCTCATCTCACAGCCCCGAAGGGCCGTCCGCCGCATAGCCCGGCAGGCTGGAGAGCGCGATGCGCGAGCGCATGAAGGTGCCGGTGCCGCGGCCGATCTCCTCACCCTCCTCGTCCACCAACCGCGCCTCGGCCACGAACACGCGGCGACGCCCGCTCACCCAGCGCCCCTCTGCGGTGACACGCCCGGCCCGCACCGGCTTGCTGAAAAACAGGTTGAAGCTCGTGGTGAGGAGGAAACGATCGGTGACGAGCGAATTGGCGGCATAGAAGGCCGCATCGTCGAGCATCTTGAAATAGATCGTCCCGTGCGCTGCGCCGGCGGCGTGGTAATCCTCAGGGGTGATGGTGAAGGTCAGACGCGATTGGCCCTCCGCCGGAATATTCAGCGTGCTGGCGAATTTGGCGTTGACGGGAGCCGAAGCGTAGAGCCGCTCAAGCGCGCGGTAATGCTGCTGCGCGCCGGTGGCGGAAGAAAACACGTCGCTGCCGGGCATGGGGTAGCCGGTCGGATCAGGCCGCGTCGCGCAGGAACTGGTTGGTCAGCAGCGCATAGACCGCATCGATATCGGGCGCATCGGCGAGCATCTGCAACATCGTCTCATCGCGCGTCAGCCGCGAAATCGCGGCGAGCGCGTGCAGATGCGTCGCCCCGGCATTCTCGGGCGACACCAGCCCGCACACCAGCGTTACCGGCCGGGCATCGGCGGCGGCGAAATCAATCGGAACCTCCAACCGGATCAGGGCGAGCGACGGGCGGCGAATATCCTTGCTGCGGCAATGCGGGATCGCCACGCCGCGCCCGAACCCGGTGCTGCCCAGCGCCTCGCGCGCTTCGAGATTTTCGAGCACTTCGGACACATCCAGCCCATAGGCATCGGCCAGCAGCCGCGCCGTTCGGGCCAGCACCTTCGCCTTGGTATCGAGCCGGGCAAAGGCGATCGCCTGCGGTGAGAGAGCCAGGTTGACGTCCATCTTCGTGAGAATCCCGGTTACGCGCACGCCTGAAATGGCGACAATCCGGGCCGGACATGCATCCTGCACATTCCCGGTCCGGGGCGGTGCCCCCCTGCTACCGCCGCGTAGGCTTTCGAGCTGTGTTCCTGCCCCTCGAAGGACAACCGCTCCCGGCCCTTATTTTGGTTCGACCCATCCGATCGACCCGTCGGCGCGCCTGTAGACCATATTATGCCGTCCGGTGCCAGCGTTTTTGAAGAACAGCGCGGTGGTGTGCCTGAGGTCCATCAGCATCACCGCATCGGCAACGCTGGCGGTGGGGATATCCACGCGGGTTTCGGCGATCACCAGCGGCGCATCGGCGGTGACTTCCTCTTCCTCGTCCTCCTCGACGGCGAAGATGGTGTAGGCCGCTTCTTCCTCGCCCCGGGCATGGTCGGCCTGTTCGTGGCGATCGGTCAGGCGGCGCTTGTAGCGGCGCAATTGCTTTTCGATCTTGCCGGTCGCCTCATCGAAAGCGAGGTGGACATCATGCGCGCTGCCTTGCGCCTTGAGGATCAGGCCCTGCATCACGTGGGTGACGATATCGCAGGTGAAGGCCCCCGCCGGTGCCTTGCCGAAGGTCACCTGACTGGACAGGGCGCGGTCGAAATACTTGTCGACGATCATGCCGAGCCGGTCCGCCGCATGTTCCTGCAAGGCGCTGCCGGTGTCCATCTGGTGGCCCGAAATCCGAATATCCATGCGTGTAGTCCTCCCGTCCAAGATGAGGATCCCAAGGTAAGTCGAAGCCCGCGCAAAAGCCTCAGCGGGTCCAGATCGCATCGGCGATCCCGGTGATGAAGGCGCGGTGTCGTTCCAGCTCCTCCGGGCTGGCAACATGAGGCCGGGGTTCGCGCCGGGGCTTGTCCGTGACCGGACGGTGCCACGGCGCGTTGGGGGTGAGCTGTGTGGGGGCAGGGGTATCGGCGAGCCCCAGCCCGATCTGCCGCCCGCCGGTAAGCTCGACATAGACCTGTGCGAGCAGTTCGGCATCCAGCAGCGCGCCATGCTTGACCCGGTGGCTCCGGTCGATCCCGTAACGGGTGCACAGCGCATCCAGGCTGAGCTTGGCCCCGGGGTGCTTCTTGCGCGCGATGGCGACGGTATCGACCATCCGGTCCATGGCGACAGGCGCGCGGCCGGCACGTTCCAGTTCGTTGTTGAGAAAGCCGAAATCGAACCCGGCATTGTGCGCCACAAGGTTCGAATCGCCCAGAAACGCCAGCAGTTCATCCGCCACTTCCGGGAACCGCGGCTTGGTTGCCAGGAAAGCGGCGGACAGGCCGTGGACCCGTTCCGCCTCCACCGGCATGTCGCGTTCGGGGTTGAAGTAGGCGTGGAACGTGCGGCCCGTCTCAACCCGGCCGATCATTTCGACGCAGCCGATTTCCACCATGCGGTCCCCGGTCTTGGGATCGAGCCCGGTGGTTTCGGTATCGAAGATCACTTCACGCATTTGCCGGACTATCTGCCCAAGTTCGGGGACTTGCAAGGGGTGGTTTTGGTCAGATCGTGGCAATCAGCGCGGCGACCTGCCTGGCGGTTTCGGCCAGCGTGGTGCCGGTGTCGATGATGTGATCGGCGCGGGCGCGTTTGTCGGCATCGGGCAGTTGCAGGCCGAGGATGTGGGCGAATTTCTCCGGCGTCATCCCCGGGCGGGCGAGCACGCGGGCGCGCTGGACTTCGGCCGGGGCGGAGACGACCACGATGGTATCGACGGTGTCGTGCCCGCCGCGTTCGAACAGCAGGGGGATGTCGAACACCACCGCGCGCTTGTCGGCATGGGCGGCAAGGAAGGCGGCGCGCCGGGCGGCGACGGCGGGGTGGACGATCGCCTCCAGCCGGGCAAGCGCGGGCTTGTCCGCAAACACCAGCTGGCCAAGCCGGTCGCGGTGGACGCCCTCGGGCCCGGTCGTGCCGGGGAAGGCGGCTTCGATCGCGGGGACAAGTTCGCCGCCCGGCCCCTGCATCGCGCGCACTTCGGCATCGGCGTCGAAGACGGGGATTCCCGCCTCGGCGAACATGGCAGCGACGGTGGATTTGCCCATGCCGATGCTGCCGGTGAGGCCGATGATTTTCGGTGTCGTCATGAGGTGAGGATCGTCCGCAGTTCGGCGTCGTGTTCGCGGGGCGGGGGTGCGCCGAAGAATTTCTCGAAGGCGACCGCCGCCTGCCCGATCAGCATCGACAGCCCGTCGATGGTGCGGTGGCCGTGCGCGCGGGCCGCTTCGAGGAACGGGGTCGCCAGCGGGGCGGTGACGATGTCGTAGGCGATGCTCCCAGGCGGCGCGTGGCTCCAGTCGAAGGCAAGCGGCGGCTGCCCCTGCATCCCGAGCGACGAAGCGTTGACGATCAGATCGAGGCAGCCTTGTCTGTCGTCGAAGGGAAAGTCGGTGGAATCGGAGAAATGCGCAAGGTCGATGGCGTGATGCTCGTCCCCTGGTGCAAGTTCGTCGAGCAGCGCGCGCGCCTTGGCGGGATCGCGCCCTGCGACCACCAGGGTAAAGCCCTTGTCCGCCAGCGCACCGATGATCGCCCGCGCCGCGCCGCCGGTGCCGATGATCCGGGCCATGCGGAAATAGTGGGTTGCCGCCAGGTCTCCCGCCAGCGGTTCGAGGAACCCTGCGGCATCCGTGTTCGTCCCTGCGAGCAGTCGATCGGACGCCGGATAGATCGTGTTGACCGCACCGATGGCATCGGCGGGCGGATCGATCCTGCCCAGCAACGGCATCACCGCCTGCTTGTGCGGCATGGTGACATTGCACCCGAGCCAGTCCAGATCCTCGCGCCGGGCGGCGAGGTAGTCGGCCAGTTCCTCCGGGCGGACATGGCAGGCGCGATATTCGGCCTCGATCCCCAGCTTGCCGAGCCAGAAATTGTGGATCGCCGGAGACTTGGACTGTGCGATGGGATCGCCGATCACCTCGGCGTAGGGCTTCGTCATGCCAAGAGCGCCCCTTCTTCCCGCAGCGCGCCGAGCAGCGGGAGCAGCGGCATGCCGAGCACGGTGAACTGGTCGCCCTCGATGCCCTCGAACAGCTGCACCCCAGGCCCCTCGATGCGGAAGGCGCCGACGGTGTGGCCGATGGCGGGCCATTCTAGATCGAGATAATGCGCGATGAAGGCGTCGGACAGATCGCGCACATGCAGCCGGGCGAGGCTCGCATGGCTCCAGTGGCACCCGCCGTCCTTCACCAGCGCAGCGGCAGAGTGGAGTTCCATCGCCTTGCCGGAGAAGAACCGCAGGTGCTCGCCCGCTTCCTCGCGGCTCCTCGGCTTGTCGAAGCGCCGCCCGGCGCACACGACCAGCGAATCGCTCCCCAGCACCAGCGCGCCCGGATACAGCGCCGCCACCGCTGCCGCCTTGGCAACGGCGAGCGCCTCGGCCACCACGGCAGGTTCCGCGCCCGCAAGGCCCGCTTCCACCGCACGCTCGTCAATATCGGCAGGGATGCTCTGGTAGGCCACCCCCGCCGCATCGAGCATCGCCCGGCGCGAGGCGCTTTTGCTGGCGAGGATCAGGCGCGGCGGGGCGGCGGTCATATCGGCTTTCCCACTCCTCCCTCGCTCGCCGGACGGCGATCGCGCTCCTGCACCAGCCGGATGATCGCCGCCGCCGTCTCCTCGATCGAGCGGCGGGTGACGTCGATCACCGGCCAGCCGTTGTCGGCAAACATCCGGCGGGCGAATTGCAGCTCGCCCTTCACGCGGTCGTTATCGACATAAGCGGTCTCGGTCGCCTCGTTCAGCGACAGCAGGCGGTTGCGGCGGATCTGGATCAGGCGTTCGGGCGAGGTGGTGAGACCCACCACCAGCGGATGCCGCAATCCATACAGCGCCTTGGGCGGCGGGCTTTCCACCACCAGCGGGATATTGGCGACCTTGTAGCCGCGATTGGCAAGGTAAATGCCGGTCGGCGTCTTGGACGAGCGCGAGACGCCCACCAGCACGATATCGGCCTGCTCCCAATCCTCGTGCCCAATCCCGTCATCATGCGCGATGGTGTACTGGATCGCGTCGACCCGCTTGAAATAGGTCTCGTCCATCATGTGCTGGCGACCCGGGCGGCCATGCGCCTCCTGCCCCAGCTGCGCTTCGAGCGCCGTGGTCACCTGATCGAGCACCGGCACGGCGGGCAGGCCGAGGTGGCGGCAATGCTCCTCCAGCCGCTTGCGGGTTTCGGGGTTCACCAGCGTGTAGAGCACCAGCCCCGGATGCGCGGCGAGATCGGGCACGATCCGGTCGAGATGCTGGAGCGAGCGCACCATCGGCCAGAAATGCCGGTCAACCGCCGGATTGTCGAACTGGGCAAGCGCCGCCTTGGCGATCATTTCCAGCGTTTCGCCGGTTGAATCCGATACCAGATGGAGATTGATTCGCTTCATGGTCGCCCGCTGCCCGCTGCCCTTGCGCCCGCTTGTGGACAGAACGCTGCATAAACCACGGGACAGACTGCTGAACAAGCTGAGGAGCGATTTTCCTCCCCGCTCCCGGCCTTTTCACGAGGCGATTTGCGCACATGGGACAAGTTTTGTCGACAGGCTGGGAAGAGTGGGGATAAAGCCCGCTTGACGTCCAATCCGTGCGGATTCGGGTGGGGGCCGGGTCTAGGGGGCCAAACGGGGACAATCGGGCAGGAGCCGGTAATTCCCGCTTTCCACAGGGCCAACAGACTCCATCAGTCTCTTTTTAAATTGAATTGATTTGTTCTAAGGAACCCTATGCCCGGTCCGCTTCTCGATACGCTCAAAGGTGTCCGCCAGCCTGTGCCGCCAGTGTGGCTCATGCGTCAGGCAGGCCGTTATCTGCCCGAATACAGGGAGTTGCGCGCCGAGAAAGGCGGGTTCCTTGAGCTTGTCTATGACAGCGAGGCTGCGGCGGAAATCACGGTGCAGCCGATCCGGCGCTTCGGCTTTGACGGCGCGATCCTGTTTTCCGACATCCTGATCGTGCCCCACGCGATGGGGCAGGGGCTGACCTTTGCGGCCGGTGAAGGCCCGCATCTGGCGCCGACACTGCTGGAGGTGGAGCTGGAGAGCTTCACCCCCGCCTTCGAGCGGTTCGAGCCGGTTTACGAGACCGTGCGCCGCACCCGTGCCCTGATCGGACCCGAAGTGACCATGCTGGGCTTTGCGGGGAGCCCCTGGACGGTGGCAACCTACATGATCGCGGGCGAAGGCTCCAAGGATCACGGGCCTGCGCGGCTGCTGGCCTATCGCGATCCGGCGCGGATGCAGGCGATCATCGACGCGATTGTCGATGTCTCGGTTACCTATCTGCGCGGCCAGATCGATGCGGGCGCGGAAGCGGTGCAGCTGTTCGACAGCTGGGCGGGCAGCCTTGCCCCCGACCAGTTCGAAAAATGGGTGGTGGCTCCCAATGCCGCGATCACCGCGCAGCTCAAGGAAACGCATCCCGATACGCCCGTGATCGGCTTCCCCAAGGGCGCGGGCGCGAAACTGCCTGCCTATGCGCGCGAAACCGGCGTGGACGCGGTCGGCCTCGATGAGACGCTCGATCCCGTCTGGGCGCATCACAGCCTTCCGGAAGGCATGCCGGTGCAGGGCAATTTCGATCCGCTGCTGCTCGAAGCAGGCGGCCCGGCGCTCAGCGCGCGGGTGAAGACCATCATCGCCGCCTTCGAAGACCGTCCGCATGTCTTCAACCTTGGCCATGGGATCGGGCAGTTCACGCCGATTGCCCATGTCGAGGAATTGCTTGGCGTGCTAAGAGGCTGAACCGATGCAGGAAATGCTCTCCTCGATCTACCTGTTCCTTAAGGCCGGGCATGTCATTTTCATGGTGTTCTGGCTCGCCGGGCTGTTCATGCTGCCGCGCCAGTGCATCTACATGCTCGATCACGCGCCGGGGTCCGAGGGTGAGGCGAAGTGGGCAACCCGGATGGGCAAGCTGCGCGCCATCATCCTCACGCCGAGCCTGATCATCGTGTGGGTGCTGGGGCTGACCATGGCCTGGTCCGGCGGGTGGTTTTCGGAAGGCTGGCTCCACGCCAAGCTGACGCTGGTGCTGGCGATGACCGGCTATCACGGCTGGCTGGTGGCGCAGACGAAAAAGATGGCCCGGGGGGAGCGTCCGTTGACCGAGGCGCGGCTGCGCATGATCGGCGAGGTGCCGGGGCTGCTGCTGGTGCTGATCGTCTTCCTGGTCTATCTCAAGCCGTTCTGAAAAGGGTTCGCGCCGCCCGCAATCGGCGATTGACCTTGCCGCAGCGCGCTCCTATCCCGGCACCACCTATCCGGTTTTCGGAGCGTCATATCCGCTCTGCAAGGTCTGCTTTCTCCAAGCCCCGTCCCGCCTGCCGGGACTCCTCTTTCATCAAGAGGCACTGACCGCCCGGCCACCCCTGACTTTCGGAAATAACCAATGCATTTGAAAGACCTCAAGCGAAAGACCCCGGCCGAACTGGTCGCGATGGCAGAAGAGCTGGGTGTCGAGGGCGCCTCGACCATGCGCCGCCAGGATCTGCTGTTCTCGATCCTGCGCGAACTGGCCGAGGATGAGGAATATGAAGAGCCCATCATGGGCATCGGCACGATCGAGGTGTTGCAGGATGGCTTCGGCTTCCTGCGCAGCCCCGAGGCGAATTACCTTGCCGGGCCGGACGATATCTACGTCTCGCCCAATCAGGTCCGCCGCTGGGGCCTGCGCACGGGTGACACCGTCGAAGGCGAAATCCGCGCCCCGCGTGAAGGCGAACGCTATTTCGCGCTGACGACCTTGGCCAAGGTCAATTTCGACGATCCTGACGCGGTCCGCCTGCGCACTAATTTCGATAACCTGACCCCGCTTTACCCCGATCAGAAGCTGAGCCTCGATACGCTCGATCCGACGGTGAAGGACAAGAGCGCGCGGGTGATCGATATCATCGCGCCGCAGGGCAAGGGCCAGCGCGCGCTGATCGTCGCCCCGCCGCGCACCGGTAAGACTGTGCTGCTGCAGAACATCGCCAAGGCGATCACCGACAATCATCCCGAGGTGTTCCTGATCGTCCTGCTGGTCGACGAACGGCCTGAGGAAGTGACCGACATGCAGCGTTCGGTGAAGGGCGAGGTGATCTCCTCGACCTTCGACGAGCCAGCCGGCCGCCACGTGCAAGTTGCCGAAATGGTGATCGAAAAGGCCAAGCGCCTGGTCGAGCACAAGCATGACGTGGTGATCCTGCTCGATTCCATCACCCGCCTCGGCCGCGCTTACAACACTGTGGTGCCGTCTTCGGGCAAGGTGCTGACCGGCGGTGTGGACGCCAACGCGCTCCAGCGTCCGAAGCGCTTCTTCGGCGCCGCGCGGAACATCGAGGAAGGTGGCTCCCTGTCCATCATCGCCACCGCGCTGATCGACACCGGCAGCCGCATGGACGAGGTTATCTTCGAAGAGTTCAAGGGCACCGGTAACTCGGAAATCGTCCTCGACCGCAAGGTCTCCGACAAGCGCATCTTCCCCGCGCTGGATGTCGGCAAGTCCGGCACCCGCAAGGAAGAATTGCTGGTCCAGAAGGACAACCTCAGCAAGATGTGGGTTCTGCGCCGCATCCTGATGCAGATGGGCACCGTAGATGCGATGGAGTTCCTGCTCGACAAGATGAAGGACTCGAAAACGAACGAGGATTTCTTCGCAACGATGAATCAATAACTTGCCAGTCCTTTGCGATCCTGGGGTCGGATCGCGGGACACGGCTTGTGGGACAGGACGACAAGGACGGGTTACGTGCTCAGCCAATATCTCTACATCAGCACCGCGCCGACCCTGCCGCGCGAGGAGGTGGACGCGATCCTTGCCACCAGTGCCCGGAGCAACCCGGCGCGGGGGATCACCGGTCTGCTGCTGTTCAACGGTCGCAACTTCCTGCAATTGCTTGAAGGCGATGACTTTGCGGTCACCAGCCTGATGGAAACCATCACCGCCGACCCGCGCCATGCGGGCGTCTCGGTGCTTGACCGACGGACAATCCACGCGCGCACCTGCCCCGATTGGGCGATGAAGCGGGTGATGATCGCGGAAAGCATCGCCAGCCGCCGTGAGATGCTGGAGAGCGATCTCCCCGCCAGCCTCGACCCCGAGGTGCGCAAGATGATCGTCAATTTCGCGGTGCTGAACTAGGGTTTGGCCGCGGCCAATTGCGCCGCCATCACCTCCCAGACCTTGTTGACGGCCTTCAACGGGCGCACCATCACCTTGAAATCGGTGATCTTTCCGTCCGCGTCGAAACGGATGATATCCACCCCGTTGATGGCAATCCCGTCAATCTCGGTGACGAATTCGAGCATTGCCTGATCCCCGTCCGCCAGTTCGCGGACGTAGCGAAAGGCATCGTTTCCCAGCACCTGGGCAGCCGCAACGAGATAGGCCATGACCACCGCCTTGCCGGACTGCGGCGTGTGGACGACGGGGGAATGGAACACGGCATTGTCGGCCAGCAGCGCGGCGAGCAGCGCGGGATCGCCGCCGCTCTGCATATAGGCGTGCCAGCGGGCGAGGCCGGGGTGGCGGGTGCTCATCGCTTCTCTCAGCGCCCGCCCGGCCATTCGAGCAGATCTTCCCCGCTGGGGGACTGCTCCAATCGCAGCGGCTGGCTGGCCCGTTTCCGACGCCGTTGATCGACCTTGTCATAAGCGATGTCGCTGTTGTCCCCGCGCAGCCGCAAGGTTTGAGTGTGGAGATCGCCCGTCAGCAGATTCCAGCTCGCCTCTTGCCCGCCATGCGCGAAGGTCCGGCTGTATAGCACCGCGTCAAGCCCGATCAGCCGCATGGCGCCGAGCCGCTGGTCCCAGCGGAAACGGTGGGTCGAGGCGACCGCGGTGGTGCCGCCGGTCAGGTCTTCCAGCACCAGCACATTGCCGTTCGCGGACAGCCGGGCGCTTCCCAGTGGATAGGGATCGAGGCTGAGCACCTGCGGCGGGGTTTCGCCAATTTCGCCGTCGGTCACCACGGTGGTTGCCACCCGCAGTTCGCGCCGCTCTTCCCCGCGCACGATGTAGGCGATATCGGCATGGCCATCGCCGTTGAAATCGCCGTGGAGCTCGGCCTCAAGCGCCTCACCGCTCTCGAACATCGGCTGAGGGCCGACTTGGGCGCTCATCGGAATCCCCACCTGCGTCAGGGCGAGGGCAAGGGCAGGGGCAAGGCCAATGTGCCTCACCCCAGATGCTCGGCGAAGAAGGCGGCGGTGCGGCTGTCGGCGAGGTTGGCGGCTTCCTCGTTGCGGCGCTGGCCGTGCTCGGTCGCAAAGCCGTGGTCGAGGCCCTCATAATCGTGCAGCGTCACCTTGGGATGATCGTCCAGCCCGGCGTGCATCGCCGCCTGTGTTTCACGTGGAACAAAGCCGTCAGCGGTGGGAATGTGCAACATTAGCGGATGCGCGATCGCGTGCTGTTCGTGGAGCAGGCCGTCAATGCCGACGCCATAATAGCCGACGCTCGCATCAATATCGGTGCGCGCCGCAGTCATGAAGGCGAGCCGACCGCCAAGGCAATATCCGACGCACCCGACCTTGGTGACGCCCAGCGTGCTGCGGATGTGGCGGATGGTCGCTTCGATATCACGAATGCCGGCGTCCTGATTGAACTTACCCAACAGGCCGAGCGCGGTCTGGAACTCGCTCGCCACATCGGGGTCGAGCGACAGACCCGGCTCCAGCCGCCAGAACAGATCGGGCGCGACGGCGAGGTAGCCTTCGGCGGCCAGCTTGTCGCATTTCCGGCGGATACCGGGGTTCACCCCGAAAATCTCCTGGATGACAATGATCGCGGCCCGCGGCGTCCCCTCGGGCTGGGCGAGATAGGCACCGAATTGCGTATCGCTCTCCAGCGTGGGGATGGTGGCATTGAGGCTCATCGCGGTTCTCTCCTTTGCACCTTGGTCTATCCCTTGCCTTGCGGGCGTGCCAAGCGCAAATGAAGGGGGCGTGACAGGGAGAGGAGACCCGCCCCATGAAGATCAATATCGAGATCGAATGCACCCCCGAAGAGGCACGCAGCTTCATGGGCCTGCCTGATGTCAGCCAGGCCAACAGCGTCTATGTCGAGAACCTCACCAAGGCGATGCGCGGCGTTTCCAACCCTGAACAGCTGCAGGAATATGCCGCGGCGCTGGCGCCGATGGGGCAGGTGGGGCTGAAGCTGTTTCAGAGCTTTGTCGAAGGTGGGATGAAGGCGGCCCAGGGCGGGAAGGCGCCGGACTGATCCGTGCCGCATGAGCGAGAATGCCACCATCTTCGCGCTGTCGAGCGGCGCGCCGCCGGCGGGTGTGGGGGTGATCCGGGTGTCCGGCCCGGCGGCGCGGGCTGCTCTGGCGGCGCTGGCGGGCCGGGTGCCGCACCCTCGCAGGGCATCGCTGGCGCGGTTGCGGGGAGAGGACGGCGCGCTGCTTGATGAGGCGCTGGTGCTGTGGTTCCCCGGCCCGGCGACCGCGACCGGAGAGGATCTCGCCGAATTTCACTGCCACGGGGGCCGCGCCGTCATTGCGGCGGTTGAGCGGGCGCTCGCTTCGCTTCGCGGGCTACGCCGGGCCGAGCCGGGAGAGTTCACCCGGCGGGCCTTTGCCAATGGCCGCATTGATCTCGCCGAAGCCGAAGGGCTGGGCGATCTCCTCGCCGCCGAGACTGAGCTGCAACGCGCCGCCGCCCTTGCCAACGTCGGGGGCGCGCTGTCGCGTCAGGTGGAGGATTGGCGCGCGCGGGTGCTGGCACTGTCTGCCGAGGTTGAGGTCGTGCTCGACTTTTCGGACGAGGAGGATGCGGCGGATCTGCCGGAATGTTTCACGTGGAACATTGCCGCGCTGGCCGAGGAGCTGGCGACATGGCTCGCCCGCCCGCGTTCCGAGCGGCTGGGGGAGGGCTTCCGGGTGGTGCTGGCCGGGCCGCCCAACGCCGGGAAATCGACCTTGTTCAACGCGCTGGTGGAGAGCGAGGCCGCGATCACCTCACCCATAGCCGGGACGACGCGCGATGTGATCGAACGCGCCGTGGCGATTGCGGGGGTGCCGTTCACCTTTGTCGACACGGCCGGCCTGCGGGAGGCGGCGACTGCCGACCCCGTCGAGGCCATCGGCATCGGCCGCGCGCGCGATGCGCTGGTGCGGGCCGATCTGGTGCTGTGGCTCGGGCCGGAAGGCGAGGGCCCGGAGGGAGCGTGGGAAATCGCCGCACAGGCGGACCGCGCAGGATTTGCTGCCAAGCCCGGCGCGCGGTTCGTGCTGTCGGCTGTGACGGGTGAGGGGGTCGCCGCGCTCAAGACGGCTCTGGTTGAGGCGGCCCGGGATGCCTTGCCCAAGCCGGGCGAGGCTGCGCTCAACGCCCGGCAGCACGCCCGCCTCGCTGAGGCCGCCGAGGGGCTGTACGCGGCGAGGCACCTTGCCGATCCGCTGCTGGTGGCCGAGGAATTGCGCCGCGCGCGGCTCGCGTTCGACCGATTGATCGGGCGGGCAACGACCGAGGATATGCTCGACACGTTGTTCGGGCGCTTCTGCATCGGCAAGTGAACCGGCGATCTTGCGCGAAATGTTTCACGTGAAACATTGGCCGCAAACTCACGCGCAATGTTTCACGTGAAACATTTTCGGCGCGGTTGAAGGCGTTCACGCCGAGCGAATCCGCTTTGACGATTGGTGTCGCCCGGCCTATCTGCCCAGCCATGCAAACCTTCGACGTCCTGGTCATCGGCGGTGGTCACGCCGGGGTGGAGGCTGCCTGCGCGGCGGCCCGGATGGGCGCGCGCACCGCGCTGGTGAGTTTTGACCTCGCCGCCGTCGGCGCGATGAGCTGCAATCCGGCCATTGGCGGCCTTGGCAAGGGCCATCTGGTGCGCGAGGTCGATGCGCTTGACGGCGTGCTGGGCCGCGCGGCGGACGCCGGGGCGATCCACTACCGCATGCTCAACCGGTCCAAGGGGAGCGCCGTGTGGGGCCCGCGCGTTCAGGCTGACCGGGTGCGCTTCAAGGCGGCGGTGCAGGCGGCGGTGCGCCAGCAGCCGCGCCTCACGCTGGTGCAGGGCGAGGCGGCTGCGCTGGCGCTCAAGGGCGGGCGCGTCGCAGGGCTGGAGCTGGCGGACGGCGCAATGTTTCACGTGAAACATATCGTCCTGTGCACCGGCACTTTCCTCGGCGGGGTGCTGTTCCGGGGCGAGGAGCGGTTCGAGGGTGGGCGCATCGGTGAGAATGCCGCGCACCGTCTGGCGCAGCAGCTGCGCGGGGCCGATCTGCCGATGGCCCGCCTCAAGACCGGCACCCCGCCGCGTCTGGACGGGCGCACCATCGACTGGGCGGTGCTGGAGGAGCAGCCTTCGGACGGGGAGGGCTGGACCATGTCCCCGCTTACCCCGGCGCGCTTCAACCCGCAGGTGTTCTGCGCCATCACCCGCACCACACAGGCGGGGCACGATGCGATTCGCGCCAATCTCCACCGCTCGCCGCTGTTTTCCGGCGCGATTGCGGCGGCGGGGCCGCGCTATTGCCCCTCGATCGAGGACAAGATCCACCGCTTCGGCGATCGGGAGGGGCATCAGGTCTTCCTTGAGCCCGAGGGGCTGGACACGCATCTGGTCTATCCCAACGGGATCAGCACCTCGCTTCCGGTGGATGTGCAGGAACAGGTGGTGCGCACCATGCCGGGCTGCGGGCAGGCGCGGATCGTCCAGCCGGGCTATGCGGTGGAATATGACCATATTGATCCGCGCGCGCTGACCCCCGATTTGCAGGTGCGTGCGATCCCCGGGCTCTATTGCGCCGGGCAGATCAACGGCACCACCGGTTACGAGGAAGCCGCCGCGCAGGGGCTGGTCGCCGGGCTTGAGGCGGCGGCAGCGGCGCTGGGGAAGGCTGCGCCGCAGCTTGACCGGGCGAATTCCTATATTGCGGTGATGGTGGATGATCTGACGTTGCAGGGCGTTTCAGAACCCTACCGCATGCTGACCGCCCGCGCCGAGTATCGTCTGCGGTTGCGTGCAAACAACGCCGCGACCCGCCTCACCGGGCTCGGCATCGCAGCCGGGTGCGTCGGTGACGAGCGCCGCGCCTGGTGGGAGCGCCGGGAAGAGGTGCGCGCAATGTTTCACGTGAAACATTCGCAGAAGGTCCATGCGCGGGATCTTGCCGATTGCGGTCTGCCGGTGCGGCGCGACCATGGCGAGAAGACTATTGCTGAGTGGCTGCGCTATGATGGCGTTACCCCCGAGGCGCTGGCCTCGTGGCTGGGGGAGGTGACGGCGCTTGACCCGCTGCTCGCCGAGGAGATGGCGGAGGATGCTGCCTATGCCCCTTACCTCGCCCGGCAGGATGCGGAATTGCGCGATCTGCGCGCGAGTGAGGCGCTGCCGCTTCCCGCCGACTTTCCCTATGGTGAGGTGCCCGGCCTCTCCAACGAGATGGTCGAGCGCCTGACCAAGGCCGCGCCCGGCACTTTGGCTGCGGCGGGGCGGGTGCCCGGGGTGACGCCGGCGGCGCTTTCAGCCCTGCTGGTCCACGCGCGGCGCAGGCTGGCGGCATGATCGGCAATGAAGCCGAAGCCCGCGCCTATGTCGCCGGGCTGACCGATCCTGAGGGCCTGGCGCGGCTGGAGCAGTTCGCGGCGCTGGTGCTGGAAGAGAACAGCCGTCAGAACCTGATCGCCAAGGCGACCGAGCCGCACCTGTGGCAGCGCCATATTGCCGACTCCGCGCAGCTGATCGAAAATGTTTCACGTGAAACATTGGGGCCGAACGCGGGCGGCCCTTGGCTCGATCTCGGCAGTGGGCCGGGCTTCCCGGGGCTGGTGATCGCCGCGCTGTGCCCGAACATGCCGGTGGTGCTGGTGGAATCGCGGTCGCGGCGGGCGGCGTTTCTGGAACACGCCGTCGCGATGCTCGGGCTGAAGAAATGCCGGGTTGAGGGCCAGCGGCTTGAGCGCGTCACTCCCTTCGAAGCCCGCGCCATTTCGGCACGCGCTTTCGCCCCGCTCCCCCGACTTCTCGAACTATCCGCACCCTTCTCCACAAGGCGGACGGTCTACGTGTTGCCCAAGGGCCGCTCGGCGGCGCAAGAGTTGGAGATGCTGAGGCCTTCGATTCGGGCAATGTTTCACGTGAAACATTCCTTGACCGATCCCGAGGCGGGGATCATCGTGAAGACCTGATACGCGAGCTTGCGCCGATTGTGCCGGAATCTGCGCGGGAAGGACGGGAAAGACCATGCTGACCATCGCGATTGCCAATCAGAAAGGCGGAGTGGGCAAAACCACCACCGCGATCAACATCGCCACCGCCATGGCGGCGACCGGGTGGCGGACGTTGCTGATCGATCTCGACCCGCAGGGCAATGCCTCCACCGGGCTGGGGGTGCACGCGGCGGCGCGCGCGGTGTCCAGCTATGATCTGCTGGTCGATGAGGTCGCACTCGCCAGCGCGGTTGTGCCGACCACCATTCCGCGACTGGACATAGTGCCCGCCACCGTCGATCTGTCCGGGGCGGAGGTGGAACTGGTGTCGGTGGAGGGGCGCACCCACCGGCTCGACAAGGCGCTGGCCGGGCATGTGGGGCATGATATCTGCTTCATCGATTGCCCCCCCTCGCTCGGGTTGCTGACGCTGAACGCGCTGTGCGCGGCCGACACGCTGCTGGTGCCATTGCAATGCGAATTCTTTGCGCTGGAGGGGCTCTCACAGCTGCTCCAGACGGTCGATCAGGTGCAGCAGCGGTTCAACCCCGATCTCGGCATCATCGGCGTGGCGCTGACCATGTATGACCGGCGCAACCGGCTGACCGATCAGGTGTCGGATGATGTGCGCGATTGCCTCGGCAACCTGGTGTTCGAAACCGTGATCCCGCGCAACGTGCGCCTGTCCGAAGCGCCGAGTCACGGGCTGCCTGCCCTGATATATGACCAGCATTGCACCGGCAGCCGCGCCTACATGGCGCTGGCGCGTGAGCTGATCGGACGGTTTCCCGCAGAAAGACAGGCCGCATGAGCGAAGATGACACCCAACATACTGACGCGGAAGGATTTTCGCGGGTGATGGCGGAAAAGCCCCGGCGGCTTGGCAAGGGCCTCGGCGCGCTGCTGGGGGAGACCCGGCGGGAGGAGCCGCTGGTGCGGCGTGACGCGGCGGCAGAGGGCGCAGGTGACACGGCCTCGCCGCTCAGAATGGTGCCGCTGGCGAATATCCGGCCGCTGCCCGGCAACCCCCGCAAGCATTTTGACGCCGCCGCGCTTGACGAGCTGGCCGCCTCGATCGCGGCGCGGGGGGTGATTCAGCCGATCATCGTCCGCCCGCACCCCGAAGGTCAAGGGTATCAGCTGGTTGCAGGCGAGCGCCGGTGGCGCGCGGCTCAGAAGGCCCGGCTCCACGAGATCCCGGCGCTGGTGCGCAATCTGTCCGACCGGGAGGTGATGGCGCTGGCGCTGATCGAGAACCTCCAGCGCGAGGATCTCAACCCGGTCGAGGAAGCGCGCGCCTATCACCGCCTGTCCGAACAGGAGGGGATGATCCAGGTCGACATCGCCAAGCTGGTCGACAAGTCGCGCAGCCACATCGCCAACATGATGCGACTGATGACTCTGCCGGATGAGGTGCTGGACCTGATCGAGCAGGGCAAGCTGTCGATCGGCCACGCCCGCGCGCTGATCGGGCGGGACGACGCGCGCGAACTGTCGCGGATCGCTGTGGACGAGGGGCTGTCGGTGCGCGATGTCGAAACGCTCACCCGCAAGCTGGCGCTGGACGAGCGCCGGGCCGGGCCGACCCCCGTCGCCTTCGCGCCGACCGGTGAGAATGCCGATATTCTCGCGGTGCAACAGCACCTTGAGGAATTCCTCGGCCTCAGCGTCAAGATCAAGCCCGAAGCCGATCCGCGCAAGGGGACGATCACGATCCGCTACACCACGCTCGATCAGCTTGATCTGGTGTGCCAACGCCTGACTGGCGGCGATTTTTAAGCTCAACCGGCTGAATTAGCATGAAAAAGCCCCGCGGGTCAGGCGACCGGCGGGGCTTTGTCTTGATCCGCCGGGGCAGGGCCGGGCTTACTGGCCCTTGATCATCTTGGGCGAAGGGCGCGGGGCCGGGATGATACGCGCCGCGCCGGGGACGCTGTAGGTTTCCTCACGCACGGTTTCGCGCACCACCACCTGCTGCTGCACTTCGCTGCGCACGGGCACCACCGTCATCTGCGGCGGCGGGGCATAGGTGTGGGCGTCGGAATAATTCGCCGGATAGCCATAACCATAGGCGGGCGGCGCATAGGCGATTTCGCGGCTGGCGACACGAGGACCGGGCGCGCGATATTGCGACAGATAGGAATCGAGCGCCGCCTCGCAATCATAGCGGTCATCATCATCGCCATCGAACAGGCTGCCGAGGAGGCCGCCGATCAGCCCCCCGCCGCCAACCCCGAGCACCGTGCCGAGCACGCGGTCGCCCGCTCCCGCGATTTTGTAACCGAGGAAGCCACCGCCAATCGCGCCGAGCAATCCGCCGATGATGAGGCCGGTGTCATCCTTGTTGCGCCCCTTGGTGCGGCGGCGACATTCGTCAATCCACTGCTGCCGCTCAAACACCGCCGGGGCGGCGTAAGCGGGGGCGGGGGCGGCGTAGGCATAGGTGGGCGCGTAGGCCGCGGCATAGGCCTGTGGCGCGATCGGCGCCTGGGCAACCGGCACCGGGCGCGGGCCATCGATCCGGCGGGTGCGGGTGATCGTCTCGACCCCGTCGACCGTCGCCATCGTCTCGCTCGTCTGCACTGTGGGCGCGGGCGCGGTGCGGTATTCGGTCGGCAGGGCCTGCACCTCGGCCTCGCTCATCGGGGCAAGCGGCGGGAGGTCCGCATAGTTCTGCGCCTGCGCCAGCCCCGGTGCGGCGAGGGCGAGAGCGATGAGCGGGAGCGACGGCAGCGGCTTGAACATGGGCAATTCCCCCTGAATCGGACAGACAGCGACCGATGGTTAGTACTGGGTTAACACCGCCGCCCGCCCCGGCCCAAGCCGCCCTTTGGGCGCTGTCCCGTTTCGGGATGGGCGCAGGGCGATTCGTGCTCAGACTCGCGGGGCGAGCAGCGCGGCGAGGGCCTCGATCCCTGCGGCATCCTCGGCGGTGAAGCGGCCGGGGCGGGGGCTGTCGAGGTCGATCACCGCGATCACTGCGCCCTCGCGCAGCACCGGCACCACCAGCTCGCTGGCGCTGGCGGCGTCGCAGGCGATGTGGCCGGGGAAGGCGTGGACATCGGCGACAAGTTGCGTGGCGCGACTTTGCGCCGCTGCGCCGCACACGCCGACGCCGAAGGGGATGCGGATGCAGGCCGGGCGGCCGACGAACGGCCCGAGCACCAACTCCTCGCGCGCCCCATCCTTGGTGGGGGCCACACGGTAAAAGCCCGCCCAGTTCAAATCAGGCAGAAATTCCCACACAAGCGCCGCGACATTGGCCATGTTGGCGACCGCATCGGGCTCGCCCGCGGTCAGGGCATCGGTGGCGGTGTGCAGCTCGCGGTAAAGCGCATCCGGCGCGAGCGGGGCCTGGGGCTTGAAATCGTACATCGGCGGCCTCGCTGTTCGTCGCTTCCCGGTTGCCGCCCGCGCGGGGCGGCCCTATCTCCTGCCACATGGCCATTTTTCGCAAGATCGCAATCGCTCTCGGCATCCTTATCGTGCTGGCCGGGGGCGCGTTCTGGTTTTTGAGCCGGGGCGATGAGGCCGATCTTTCGGTCGAGGCAGTCACCGGGACCGATCCGGTGTTGCAGGAGGGCGACCCCCAGACCGTCCCCACGGTGGTGATCGCCGAGCCGGTGGGCTGGAAGGCGGGCGAGCAGCCGGTCGCGGGCAAGGGCCTGACGGTCGCCCGCTTTGCCGAAGGGCTCGATCACCCCCGCGTGCTCCATGCGCTGCCCAATGGCGATGTGCTGGTGACGCTCACCCGCGCGCCTGCGGACAAGAACCGCGACACTGGGATCATGGCGAGCATCCGCGGCTGGATCGAAGGGCTGCTGTTCGCCAAGGCCGGTGCGGCCGGGGCGTCGCCCAATCAGGTCGTGCTGCTGCGCGACGCCGACGGGAACGGCACGGCCGAGACGAAATCAGTGATCCTGACTGAGGGGTTGGACAGCCCCTCCGGCCTCGCCTGGGCTGACGGCACGCTCTATGTTGCCAATCACGATGCGGTGCTGGCCTTTCCCTATGCGCTCGGCAGTGACAAGGTCACCGGCGCGCCGCGCAAGCTGATGGACCTGCCGGGCGGCGGCGGCCACTGGATGCGCAACCTTGAACTGTCGCCTGATGGGCAGCGGCTGTATGTCGCGGTCGGATCGGTCAGCAATATCGGCGAGCAAGGCATGGCAGCCGAACAGGGCCGGGCGATGATCTGGGAATATGATCTTGGCGAAAAACGTCAGCGTCAGTTCGGCGTGGGCCTGCGCAATCCCAACGGGATGGATTTCAGCCCCTGGACCGGCGAATTGTGGACCACCGTGAACGAGCGCGACATGCTCGGCAGCGATCTCGTGCCCGATTACCTCACCAATGTGCCGGTGGGGGCGCAGTATGGCTGGCCCTGGGTCTATTACCGCACCAACCGCGATCGCCGCGTCGAAGCGCCGATGCCGCGCTTCCTGATGGAATATGTGAGGAAGCCCGAATTTGCGCTTGGGCCCCATGTGGCGGCGCTGGGGATGGTGTTCACGGGCGAAGGCCACCGGATGGGGGAAGGCTTTGCCAGCGGGGCCTTCGTCGCGCGGCATGGTTCGTGGAACAGGAAACCGCCCTCGGGCTATGACGTGGTGTTCGTCGATTTCGACGATCGCGGCAATCCGGTGGGCAAGCCGGTGCCGGTGCTGACCGGTTTCCTGACGGGCGATGGCACCACCCGGGGCCGCCCGACCTGGGTGGAATGGGCGGGCGACGGGGCGCTGCTGGTGTCGGACGATACCGCCGGGATCATCTGGCGCGTGGTTTCGCCAGCGGCCGCGCCCGCCAAGGCGATTGCGCGGCTGGAGGGCAAGTCCCTCCCCCCGCGCCAGCTTACCGACCCGCGCGCTGCGTTCGAGGAGGATTACCTGCGCGAACAGGCGGGGCAGCGGGTGAATTAACGGCGCTTGCACTTGCCGCTACGAAGCCCTTCCCCGTGGGGAAGGGTTGGGATGGGGGGAGCCGCCCCATCGTATGGCCGATCCCCCACCCCCAACCCCTCCCCAAGGGGAGGGGAGCAAGTATCGGGCGGGTGCGCTGTTACAACCTCACCCCCGCGCGCCCGGCAAGCTCGGTCGCAAATTGCAGGGCGGTGCGGCCTGATCGGTTGCCGCGCTGGATCGCGAAGGCCATCGCCTCTTCCGGGTCGAACGCAAGGCCGAGCGGCGCGGTGTAGGCGGTGAGGATCGCCAGATAGGTCTCCCGGTCCGCCGGATGAAACCCCAGCGTCAGCCCGAAGCGATCGGCGAGCGCCAGGGCATCGTCCCGCTCGTCGCGCTCGTGCATGGCGCCTGCGGTGTCCTCACGCTCCACAATCGCGCGGCGATTGGCGGTGACCACAAGGCGAACATGCGCCGGGCGCGGGGCTATGCCGCCGTCGAGCAGGCTTCTCAGCGCCAGCATCTCGGCCCGCCCATCCGCGCCGAAGCCGAGATCGTCGATGAACAGCACAAAGGCGCGCGGTTGCGGGGCGAGTTCGGCGATCAGCGCCGGAAAACTGGGAAGCGCGCCCGCAGCAAGCTGCACCAGCGCCAGCGCGCCGGGCTGCGCCGCCTGCACATCGGCGACAGCGGCACGCACCAGCGCCGATTTGCCCATCCCGCGCGCGCCCCACAGCAGCGCGTCATGCGCCGCCGCGCCGTGCGCGAGCCGGGCGAGATTGTCGCGCAGCGTCTGCTTCTGCGCCGCGATCCCGTGCAGGGCATCGAGCGGCCGGGCGTCGAGCGCCGCAATGCCCCGCGCCCCGGCACCGTCCCACACATAGGCGGGCAGGGCCAGCCAGTTGGTCGGCGGTGGGGGCGGCGGGGCCAGCCGCTCAAGCGCGGCGGCAATGCGTTCGAGCGCAGGCCCCTCCACCTCAGCCGACCAGAGCTTCGGCGGGGAGGGCGTAGAGCAGCTCCGCGCCCGCGACTGCCCCGGCCTTGAGGCCCGCCGCCTCGGGCACGATCCGGTCGATGAAGAAGCGCACCGTCACCGGCTTGCTCGCCGCCAGTCCCGGAGCGGCGCCCGCTGCAACTGCGTCGGCCTGCTTCATCAACTGCCACCCGGCGACCGCGACTGCGGCCATGGTGCAGAAGGGCACGCTGCCCGCGAGGCGATCATCGAGGCTCGCCTCAGCCTGCATCCAGCGGGCCACATCCGCACAATCGCCCGCCAGCGCCGCCAGTGCATGTTCGCCTGCGGCTTCGCGCGCGATGGTATCGAACAGCGCGATTATCGCCGCGCCGCCATCCAGCCCCAGCTTGCGGGTGACAAGATCTGCGGCCTGAATGCCGTTGGTGCCTTCGTAGATCGGCGCAATGCGCGAATCGCGCCAATGCTGCGCCGCGCCGGTCTCCTCAACGAAGCCCATCCCGCCGTGGATCTGGATGCCGAGCCCGGCGACCTCCACGCCGATGTCCGTGCCCCACGCCTTCAGCAGCGGCACGATAATCTCGGCGCGTGCCCTCGCGGCCTCATCGCCGCAATTGCCGCGGTCGACCTGCCCGGCGCAGTAATAGAGCAGCGCGCGGCTGCCTTCCGTCAGGGCCTTCATGCGCAGGATCATGCGGCGCACGTCAGGGTGTTCGATAATCGCCACCGGGGTCTTGTCGGGCGATCCCGCGCGCGCCGACTGCACCCGTCCTGCCGCATAGGCGAGCGCCTGCTGAGTCGCCCGTTCGGCGATCTGGGCGCCCTGATTGCCGACATTGATCCGCGCGTTGTTCATCATCGTGAACATCGCGGCGAGCCCCTTGTTGGGCGCGCCCACCAGTTCCCCGATACATTCGCCATTGTCGCCATAGCTCATCACGCAGGTCGGCGAGGCGTTGATGCCGAGCTTGTGTTCCAGGCTGACGCAGCGGACGTCATTGCGCGGGCCGAGGCTGCCATCGTCGTTCACGTGATACTTGGGCACCAGGAACAGGCTGATTCCGCGCGTTCCTTCGGGCGCGCCGGGCAGCCGCGCCAGCACCAGATGAATGATGTTCTCGGCCAGATCATGCTCGCCCCAGGTGATGTAGATCTTCTGGCCGGTGATCCGGTATTTGCCGGTGTGCGGCCCGCTCTCGATCGGTTCGGCGGTGCTCCGCAGCGCGCCCACGTCGCTTCCGGCGGCGGGTTCGGTCAGGTTCATGGTGCCCGACCACGCGCCGCTCACCAGCTTGGGCAGGTATTTCGCCTGCTGGTCCTTCGAGCCATGATGCTCCAGCGCCTCGATCGCGCCGACGCTCAGCATCGGCAGCAGGGTGAAAGCCATGTTCGCCGCGCCGAGGTTTTCCAGCACGTTGCAGGCAAGCGTGAAGGGCAGCCCCTGCCCGCCATGCGCCAGCGGCGAAGCGATGGCGTTCCAGCCCTGCTCGACATAGGCATGGTAGGCGGCCTCGAACCCTTCGGGCAGGCGGACCCGGCCGTTTTCGAGCCGCGCGCCTTCCAGATCGCCCTTGCGGTTCAAGGGCGCGAATTCCCCGGCGGCGAACTGCCCGACGCCTTCGACGATGGCTTCCACAAGGTCAGGCTCGGCATGCTGGAACCGTTCGGTTTGGGCCAGCTCCTCGATCCCGGCATTGACGCGGATGGCAAGCAGCTGGTCGGCGGTCGGCGGGGTAAAGGGGGTCACGGGCGCGGCGTCCTTCGGGCGTGGGATGGGGGGCTGCACTTGGCAGAACGGCCAATCGCATATAGCGCCGGGGCATGAGCGGCAAGGTGGTTACAAAGGTGATAGCGGCAGGGCCGGACGGGATCGCGCAGGCGGCGCGGTGCCTTGCGGCGGGCGGGCTGGTGGCAGTGCCGACCGAGACGGTCTATGGCCTCGCGGCCCGCGCCGACAGTGCCGCAGCGGTGGAGCGGATCTATGCCGCGAAGGGCCGCCCCGATTTCAACCCGCTGATCGTGCATGTCACCGGGCTGACGCAGGCGGCACGTTATGGTGATTTCGCGGAGACGGCGCGGGCGCTGGCCGAGGCGCATTGGCCAGGGCCGCTGACGCTGGTGGTGCCGCGCCGTGCGGATGCCGGGCTGGCAGAAGCGGTGACGGCGGGCCTCGCCACCATCGCCCTGCGCGCACCGGCGCACCCGGCGATGCGCGCGCTGCTGGCGGCGGTAGACTTCCCGCTCGCCGCTCCGTCCGCCAACCGCAGCGGGATCATCAGCCCGACCTGCGCCGCGCATGTCCTCGCCTCGCTCGACGGGCGGATCGACATGGTGCTGGATGGCGGGGTGACCACGGCGGGGGTGGAATCGACCATCGTCGCGGTGCGGGCCGACGGGACGGTGGAGGAGCTGCGGCCCGGGCCGATTGCGCTGGGCGTGCAGGGGCAGGCACGCGGCGCGATCGAAGCGCCCGGGCAGCTCGCCAGCCACTACGCACCCGGAAAGCCGGTGCGCCTGAACGCGGTGGCGGCGGCGGCGGACGAGTTTCTGATCGGCTTCGGCGCGGTGGCGGGCGGCGTAACGCTGTCAGCCAGCGGTGACGTCATCGAAGCCGCGGCAAGCCTTTACGCTTGCCTGCACGAAGCCGCCCGCGCGCCCCAGCCGCGCATCGCAGTCGCCCCGGTGCCTGACGAGGGCGTGGGCCGCGCGATCAACGACAGGCTGCGGCGGGCAGCGGCCTAGTCGTCCTCAGGCTCAACCAGGATGCCCGACAACAGCGCCTTCTGCTCGGCGCGGATCGCCTGGGCCTTGTCGCAGGCGGCGTCATCGCCATCGGCGCAGCGGTCCATCTGCTTGTCGTAATCGCGCTCCAGCTCTCCCAGCCGTTCCTCGCGCTGGCGGATTTCGCGGCCGCGCTTTTCGTCCGCCTCCGATTCGCTGGTGGTGGCAAGGTCCACCGCGCCGCTCACCGCGCGCACCGGAAGGGTGACGATATCGGCCGCCGCACGGGCGATACAGCCCTGCAGCGCGGCCGCGGCGAGGCACAGGGCAAGGAGGTGGAGGGCGCGCATGGCGCTATCCTCGCTCAAGCCCCGCGATCACGCAAATGCTATTCTGCCGCTGGCCCGGCAGCGCCTGCGGGCGCGCAGGTCAGCGTGCCCGAGCCGAAGGCGTTGATGGTGCATCTGGCGTTGCCCGCCACTCGCACATCGCCCGCCCCGCCGATATTCGCCTCGACCATGCCGTCGGAGGCGAAGGCGACATCGCCGCTGCCGCCGATGTTGACCTCTGCGGTGTCCGCCTTGAGGCCGGGCATCGCCACCTTGCCGCTGCCGCCGATCAGGATTTCCAGCGTCTTGGCGGTGCCCGCGCCCTGCACCGACCCGCTGCCGCCGATATTGATTCCGAGCCTTTCGGCCGCAACCCGCTCAAACAAAACCGAGCCGCTGCCGCCGATATTGATGTCCGCCTGACTGGCGAGCGATTGTGCCGTGATCTTGCCGCTGCCACCGATCACGACTTCGCGGGGCGCAGGCATGGTAATGCGGATCGTGGCGTTGTTCGGTCCGGTCCAGCCGTTCTCGCGGCTGATCCCGATCACTTGCGAATCGCGCACGAAGCGCAGCGAATCGGTGTTGGTGCCCTCGACGGTGAGCGCGAAAGTCGGCCCTTCGGTGAGGATGACGGTATCGCCTGACGCCAGAATGACTTCGGACGGGGGCGAGCCGGCCAGCTCGATTTCGGAAAGGGGGACGCCCGCCTCGCCGTTGATTTCGATCTCGCCGCCTTCACAGCCCGCAAGGGGCAAAGCGACTGCGCTGAGTGCGATGGCGGGCAGGTGACGGAACGGCGTGAACATCGGAACTTTTCTCCCCTCATTGCCTATGCGTATTGCCGCTATAATACACCAAGGCGGGCCGCACAAGAGGACCACCGCAAGCGGCCCGGCCGCCAAACGCAAAGGGCCGCCCCGGTGGGGGCGGCCCTTCATTGTCGCTCGCAGCGAGAGAGGCTTACGCCTCTTCGGCGCTGTCGTAATATTGCGGGGCGTGTTCACGCAGCACATCGAGGATCTTGCCGAGCGCGGTCTGTTCGTCCGTCTCTTCCATCGCCGCCAGTTCGCGGGCGAGGCGGCTGGAGGCCGCTTCGAAGATCTGCCGTTCCGAATAGGACTGTTCCGGCTGGTCTTCCGGGCGGAACAGATCGCGGGTCACTTCGGCAATCGACACCAGGTCGCCCGAATTGATCTTCGCTTCATATTCCTGCGCCCGGCGCGACCACATGGTGCGCTTGACCTTGGGCTTGCCCTTCAGCGTTTCCATCGCCTGCTTCAGCGTCTTGTCGGAAGACAGCTTGCGCATCCCGATCGCTTCGACCTTGTTTGTCGGCACCCGCAGGGTCATCCGCTCTTTTTCAAAACGCAGGACATAGAGTTCGAGCTGCATCCCGGCGATTTCCTCGCGCTGAAGCTCGACCACCCGGCCCACACCGTGCTTGGGGTAGACAACATAATCGCCGACGGTGAATGCGTTCGCGGTGCTTGCCATGCACATTCCTTTCACTGGGCCGATCCGGCAACGGGAGAGCGGATGAATACGGGCGGCGAAAGTGCGTTCCGGGCCGCAGCCTCGGACAGAACAAGCGCCCGGTGTCATCATCCGGTTGAAGGGTTGCTGGTGACGGGCCTTTCTGGTTTTACACGCCTGCGCGCAGGCATTGCCCAGCGCGGTCGACCGATCATATAACACGCCTGCAACAAAATTGCGAGTCGGCGATTGCGCAGACCTGCGCAGCTAGGCAGACCTGCACGGCGACGGGCCGATCAGTCGCCGTCGCCGGGCTCGGCGCTGAAATATCTTTCGAACTTGTCCTTCTCGCCCTTGTGCGCATCGGCATCCTCGGGCGGGGCCTTCTGGCTGGTGATGTTGGGCCAGATCGCCGAATACTGCGTGTTGAGTTCGAGCCACTTCTCCAGCCCGTCCTCGGTATCGGGCAGGATCGCCTCGGCCGGGCATTCGGGTTCGCATACGCCGCAGTCGATGCATTCGCTGGGATTGATTACCAGCATGTTCTCGCCTTCGTAGAAACAGTCGACCGGGCACACTTCCACGCAATCGGTGTACTTGCACTTGATGCAGTCTTCGGTGACGACGTAAGTCATTGCGGCTCTTTCGGATGGGTAACTGCGGGATCTCCGGGCGGGTGAGCCGCCGCAAGAGGGGTCGCTGCTATGGCGAATTGCCCTTCGCGGTCAAGGGGCGCTCCGCCGAGGATACGATAATGGCTGCGCGCTGCTGCGGGCGAACCGCGCCGCTGGGGGAGCGAGACGAGCTCGACCACCCTCACATCGCCGCCGAGCGCCAGCGTCAGCACATCCCCGATACGCGCCTGTTCGCTGCCGCGCAGCACATGTTTTCTGTTGCACCGCAAAGCGCGGGTGTCGATCAGCGCCTGCGCGGCGGAGCGGGTGCGGGCGAAGCGCAGGTAGACCAGCAGGCGGTCGATCCGGATCGACTGCGCCGCGCCCGTGCCGTTCATCCCTTGAGCAGGTCCGCCAGCTTGTCGAAAGCTCCGCCGGCGCGCGCCGGGCCGGTGTCAGGCTTGGGCAAGGGGCGGGAATCCCGCTGAGGCTGGCCGCCCCGGCGATCGTCCCGCGGACCGCTCCGCGGCTTTGGCTCGCCGCGCGGCTCGCCCTGATCCTTGCGACCATCCTTGCGATCCGGGCGGCGGTCTGCGCCCCCCCTGTTATCGCGCCGCTCATCGCGCTCCCCGGGGCGGCGCGGGCGCCAGTGCCAGCGATCGGGCGCGGGGGCGCCGTGGGCTCCTTCGGGCAGCGGGCGGGCGCGGTCACAGCGGAAGCCCGCGCCGCCGAGCAGGCGGCGTGCGTTCTCCGCATCGAGCCCGATGGACACCGCCAGCGCGAGATCGACCCGGAATGGCCGGTTGCGCTCCTTGGGGTGGGCAGCCACGACCTTCGCACGTGCCTCGAAGGCGGCGCGGAAGATTTTCTCGGCGAGATCGACCCGGATCGCCTGTGACCCGGCATAGCGGTAGCCCGCCGGAAGCCGCCCCTTGGCCCAGCTGCCCTCGGCCAGCACGGGGTGCATCCCCTCCTGCACCGCGCGCTTGTCCAGCCCCAGCGCGTGGAGCAAGCGGCGCGGGGCGGGCTTGAGCAACGGCGCATCGAAGATGTCGAGCGCCCCGAAGGTCACGCCGAGCTTCCGCAAGTAGGGCCGCATTTCCTTGGGCAGGTTCTCCAGCCCCGCCTCCTCGCGGCTGATCACGCCGCGCGCTTCGATCAGGGTGATGACCAGCGCGCGGGCCTGCGAACCGGCGTTCGGGTCACGCGCGGCATCGGCCAGCTTGCGCAAGGGGGCGAGGGGTTCGAGCTGCTGGTCGAGCCACGCCGCCAGCCCCGCCTCCAGCCGGGCCTTGGCCGCATCGGGCAGCAGCGCCACATCGCGGGTAAGCGTCAGGCGCGGGGTGCCGAAATTGCCCGAGCCGGGGTGGCCCGGAAAGCTGATCTCGGCGAGGGCGCGGCCCTGCCACAGAATCGCACCGCCGCTGATCTCCAGCTCGGCCACCCCTTGCGACATCAGCCATTCGGCACGGCTTTCCAGCAGCGCAGACAGCGCCTTCTCGCCCGCCGCCAGCAACATCCGCCGGTCAGCGACGCCTGCCGAAGGGTCGACATGGAAGCGGAAGCCTTCGAGCCGGCCGATGCTTTCGCCCTCCACCGTCAGATGGCCATCGGGTTCGAGCGTGACGGGCAGCGCGCTCGCATCCTGCCCCAGCGATTTCATCAAGAGTGTCGTCCTTCGGTTCACGAAACGCTCGGTCAGCCGCGCGTGCAGCGCATCCGAGAGCTTCGCCTCGACCGCGCGCGCCCGCGCAGCCATTTCGTCGCGCGCCAGCACCCAATCGGGCCGCTGGCAGATGTAGGCCCAGCTGCGAATCGCCGCGATTCGCCCTTGCAGCGTGTCGATGTCGCCCTGCATCCGGTCAAGCTCGGCGATGCGCGCGGCGACGAAATCCGCGCCGATATAGCCGCCCTGCAAGTCGTCCCACAGGCGTGCGACAAAGCGGGCGTGCTGTTCGATGCCGAGGCTGCGGAAATCGGGGAGCGAACAGGCCTCCCAAAACCGCCGCACGCTGCCTGCGCCTTTCACCGTATCGGCGATGGGATCGGCGGCAAGGCGTTTGAGCACGGCAAGGTCGATCGCTTCGGGGGCGGCTTTCAGCACCGGCCGGTCGGGCCGCGCTTCAAGATCGGCGATCAGGGTCTCCAGCCGGTCGAAGCGCGGATCAGCCTCGCGCCAGAAGAGGTGGGTGAGGGGCGCGAAGCGGTGCTCCTCGATGGCGTAGACTTCCTCGTCGGTGAACTGGAGGGGTTCGCCGTCGCCCTTGCCTGTTCCCGAGAGCGTGCCGAAGGTGCCATCGCGCTGGTGCCGCCCGGCGCGGCCCGCGATCTGCGCCATTTCCGAAGGGGTGAGGCGGCGCTTTTTGCGCCCGTCGAACTTGCTGAGCGCGGCGAAGGCGACATGGTCGAGATCGAGGTTCAGGCCCATGCCGATGGCGTCGGTGGCGACGATGTAATCGACCTCGCCCGCCTGGAACATAGCGACCTGCTTGTTGCGTGTTTCGGGCGAGAGCGCGCCCATCACCACCGCCGCCCCGCCCCGGAACCGCCGCAGGGCCTCGGCCATGGCATAGACCTGCTCGACACTGAAGGCGACCACGGCGGAGCGCTTCGGCAGGCGGGAGAGCTTGCAGATGCCGGCGTGGGAGAGGGTGGAGAAGCGCGGGCGGCTGGTCACTTCCGCCTTGGGGATCAGCGCCTTGACCATCGGTTCCAATGTCGCGCTGCCGAGGATCATCGTTTCCTCCCGCCCGCGCGCGTGCAGCAGCCGGTCGGTGAAGATGTGCCCGCGTTCCGGGTCCGCGCCCAGCTGCGCCTCGTCCAGCGCGACGAAGGCGTGCTGGCCTGCGGTGCGCGGCATGGCTTCGGCAGTGCACAGGAAATAGCGCGCGTCCGGCGGCTCGATCCGCTCCTCGCCGGTGATCAGCGCGACCTGCCTGTCCCCCTTGATTGCGCGCACCCGGTCATAGACCTCACGCGCCAGCAGCCGCAGCGGGAAGCCCATCATGCCGGACGAATGCCCGCACATCCGCTCAATCGCGAGGTGCGTCTTGCCGGTGTTGGTCGGGCCGAGCACGGCGCGCACATGACCTGTGTCATGCGGGCGGGGAGGGGGGGTGAGGGTCACGACAGCGCGCTTGTGTCAGGCTTGCTGCGTGAGGGCAAGCACAGGGCACCGGGCCGTTCTTGTCGCGGCGCGGCAACCTGTCGCATGCCCGGCGCGGCTGGTCGCTGGTTAAGCGCGCATTTACTTTGTTCTGGCAGAGAAATGCGACAAGGCGCGAAGGGGCGAACGCCAATGGCCGTGCAGAGCACCCGGCCCAGAACGGCTTTTCCGGGACAGAGATGTTGAACCATGCGCGCAGTCTGAGCGACGGGGAGGAACCCGCCGCGGGTTCATCCGCCGAGGCGCTGCTGCCCGCGGCGATCGACCCGGCGACCGCGCGCGATCTGCTGCCCTATCTGCGCGCCGGCAAGAAGCTCGCCCCGCCCACTGCGGCCCAGCGCGCCAGGCGCCGCGCCGCCGCGCGCGCGGCGGTGCTGGGCGAACGCTACGAGGCATGGCGGATTGCCCTGTCGCGCCGGATCGCCGCGCTCGACCTTGCGCCGGATCTGGCCGAGGATATCGGCAGCCGCCGCTGGCTGCGCGGGCTGGGCACGATGGTGGGGCTGGGCGCGGCGGCGCTGGCGTTCTGGCCCGATCTCACCCCCGTGGAAGCGCGCCCGGCCATGCCGCAGGACGAAGCGGTGCACAGCGAACTGCGCAGCCAGATGATCCTGCCCCTTGCCCTGGGGGCCGATAGCGGGCGGCGGATGGGGCCGACGCAGGCGGTGGTCCCGTTGAAAAGCGCGCCCGAACGCCCGCAGATCGAGCTGGTGGTGACTCTCGCGCCGGGAGACAGCTTCGCCTCGATGCTGCGCCGTGCGGGCGTGGCGGCGGGCGATGTCGACCGTGCTGCCGCGCTGGTCGGACAGGCGGTTGCGGTGGGCGATATCGCGCCCGGCACGCAGATGGATTTGCTGCTCGGCCGCCGTCCCGCGCCCGGTGAGCCGCGCCCGCTTGACAGCCTTGCCTTCCGTGCGCGCTTCGATCTTGAGCTGGAACTGACCCGCCCGGGCGTGGGCGAGGTGTCGGCGGATGGCACGCCGATCGTCCCTGCGGGGCCGCTGGCTCTGAAACGCAACGTCATCCGGGTGGACGAAACCCCGCTCAGGGTGCGCGGCACGGTGGGGAGCAGCCTTTACCGCTCGATGCGGCAGGCAGGCGTCCCGGCAAGCGCGGTGCAGGACTATCTCAAGGCCCTCGACGCGCAGATCGACATGGACCGCGAGGTGCGCGCCAATGACGAGTTCGACATCATCCTCTCCTATCGCCGCGCCGCCACCGGGGAACGGCAGGCGGGGCAATTGCTGTATGCCGGCATCGACCGTGCCGGGCGCCCGCGCACGCAGCTGATGCGTTGGGGGAGCGAGGGGCGCTTCTACGAAGCCTCGGGCGTGGGCGAACAGCGCCGCGGGTTGCTGGCGCCGGTTCCGGGGCCGGTGACGTCCAACTTCGGGATGCGCCGCCACCCGATCCTCGGCTATCGCCGGATGCACGCCGGGATCGACTTCAAGGCGCGTTACGGCACGCCGATCGTGGCGGTCAGCGACGGGCGGGTGACCAGCGCCGGGCGCTCGGGCGGCTGCGGGATCGCGGTGCGGCTGGAACACGGCGGCGCCCTGTCGACCCGCTATTGCCACATGAGCCAGATGGCGGTCCGCCCCGGCCAGCAGGTGCGGCGCGGGCAGGTGATCGGCTATGTCGGCTCGACCGGCCTTTCCACCGGGGCGCACCTCCATTACGAGATGTATCGCGGCGGGCGGGCGATCAATCCGGCCAGCGTCGCCTTCGTCAGCCGCGCGCTGCTGTCGGGCACCGAGCTGATCGACTTCCGCCGCCAGTTGATCCGCCTGAAGGACGTCGAAGTCGGCGCGGCACTGAAGGAGCTTGATCCCCAGCCGGGCGAGGTCAAGGAACCGCTGCGCGAGATCGAAAAGGTCGATACCGCCTATCGCGGGACGCCGCCCACCGCGCTGTAACGATCGCTTGTCGTCCAGCGGGGTTTGCGCTTACACCGCGCTTCATGACCGGACATTACCCCAACACCCGCCTGCGCCGCACCCGCGCCCACGGCTGGAGCCGCGCGCTGCACCGCGAGACGGTGCTGACCCCTGCCGATCTGATCTGGCCGCTGTTCGTCACCTCGGGCAAGGCGGTGGAGGAACCCATCGCCGCCTTGCCCGGCGTGTCGCGCTGGTCGGTCGATGGAATTGTCACGCGGGCGAAGGAGGCGGTGGGCCTCGGCATCCCGGTGGTGGCGCTGTTCCCCAACACGCCGCAGGAACTCCGCTCCGACGACGGGGCCGAGGCGCATAATCCCGACAATCTGATGTGCCAGGCGATCCGGGCGATCAAGGATGCTTGCGGGAACGACATCGGCGTGCTGACCGACGTGGCGCTCGATCCCTATACTTCGCACGGGCAGGACGGGCTGATTGACGCGGCGGGCTATGTCCTCAATGACGATACGGTCGCCATGCTGGTCGATCAGGCGGTCAACCAGGCGAATGCGGGGGCGGATATCATTGCCCCCTCCGACATGATGGACGGCCGCATCGGCGCGATCCGCCGCGCGCTGGAGATGAACGGGCACCCCAATGTGCAGATCATGAGCTACGCTGCGAAATATGCGAGCGCCTTCTACGGCCCGTTCCGCGACGCGGTGGGCAGCGGGGGGCTGCTGAAGGGCGACAAGAAGGCCTATCAGATGGACCCGGCCAATGCCGACGAGGCGCTGCGCGAAGTCGCGATGGATATTGCCGAGGGCGCGGATTCGGTGATGGTGAAGCCCGGCCTAGCCTATCTCGACATCATTTACCGGGTGCGCCAACGCTTCGACGTGCCGGTGTTCGCCTATCAGGTCTCCGGCGAATATGCGATGATCGAAGCCGCCGAGGCCGCCGGGATCGGTGACCGCGATGCGTTGGTGCTGGAAAAGCTGATCGCCTTCAAGCGCGCCGGATGCAGCGGGGTGCTGACCTACCACGCCGCCCACGTCGCGCGTCTGCTGAATGGATGAAGGATCGCTCTCGACCGAGCGCCTGATCCTGCGCCCGCCCGTGCAGGATGACCTGCCGTGGCTGCTCGAAGCCATCAACACGCCCGCCGTGATGCGGTATCTGGCCGGGGTGCGCTCGCCCGAGGCGGTGGCGGATAGCCTTGCCGAGGATATCGCCGCCTTCGATACGCCCGGCGGGCATCGGCGGTGGACGGTGTGGCTGCGTGACGGCCCGGAGCAGGCTGGGGTGCAGGTGGGCCGGGTCGGCCTGTTCCACGTCCGCTCTCCCGCCGCGCCGCCCGCGCTGCAAGGCCAGCGGGAGATCGGCTGGACCTTTGCACCAGCGCACTGGGGCAAGGGCTACGCCACCGAAGCGGCGCAGGCGGTGATCGCCCATGCTTTCGATGCGCTGGCCCTGCCGGTGCTCTATGCGCAGACGAGCGATTCCAATGCGGCCTCGACGCGGATGATGCAGCGCCTCGGCTTTGCCCGGCGGCCCGAGCTTGGCTACGCCGACCCCGACTATCCGCCCGAAGACAACCCCACGACCGTCTGGTCGATCGATGCATCCGCATGACCGCCATCGTGCTGACAACCGCGCGGCTGGTGCTCCGCCGCATCCGCGCGGACGATCTCGATGCGCACATGGCGCTGCTCAACACGGCTGCGGTGATGCGCCATCTTGGCGGGGTGCAGCCGCGCGGGGTGATCGCCGCCAAGCATGAAGCATCGCGGGCAAGTTTTGCCGCCGAGGGTATCGGTTTCATGCTGGCCGAGGAGCGGGCGACGGGCGACATCATAGCCCATTGCGGGCTGCGCCGCATCGCCCATCCGCTCGCGCCGAACCCTCAGGACTTCGAGATCGGCTGGCTGGTGCGCGAGGATCGCTGGCGGATGGGCTATGCCCTCGAAGCGATGCGGGCGGTGGTGGACTGGGGCTTTGGCGCCCACGCCGCCCCGCAGATCGTCGCGCTGACTGTCGCCGAAAATGCGGCAAGCTGGCGATTGATGGAAAAACTCGGCATGACGCGCCGCGCAGACCTCGACTTCGCCGATCCGGACGCGGGCGAGGCGATCATCCAATACGCGATCACCCGCGATCAATGGGAGAGCCACCAATGAACCGCCCCGGCGTCACCATCATCCCGATCCACGGCAAGACGCCGCGCATTCACGACACCGCCTTCATCGCGCCGGGCGCCACGATCATCGGCGATGTGGTGATCGGGGCAGGAAGCTCAATCTGGTACAATTGCGTGCTGCGCGCCGATGTGTCCAGCATCCGCATCGGCGAGCGGACCAATGTGCAGGATGGCAGCATCCTCCACTGCGATCCCCCGCGCCCCGGCGATCCCGAAGGCTCGCCGCTGGTGATCGGCGATGATGTGCTGATCGGCCATCTGGCGATGGTGCACGGCTGCACCATCGAGGATCGCGGCTTTGTCGGCCTCGGCGCTATCGCGATGAATAAGGCGGTGATCGGCAGTGACGCCATGCTGGCAGCAGGCGCGATGCTGACCGAAGGCAAGGTGATGGCCCCGCGCGAATTGTGGGGCGGGCGTCCGGCAAGGAAGATGCGCGATCTCGACGATGCGACGATCATGGGGATGCGTGCAGGCGTGATGCACTACGCCGAAAACGCCAAGGCCCACGCGGCGGCGGTGGCGGCGGCGCTGGGTTAGGCGTCACTCGCTGCAGCGGGCGGTTGCCGCAGATAGCCGAACATGAAGCCCACGTAATCCGCCTTGCCCAACGGCACGCCGACGCTGCGCAGGATCGCATAGGCGCTCATCAGGTGGAAATAGAACTGCGGCAGCGCCCAGTCGCGCACGTAGCTTTCGGTCTTGAGATCGAAGGTCATGCCGTTGGCGAGCGAGAATTCCACCGGCGCCTCATCCGCACCAAACGGGGTGTTGCGCCAGCCTGCAATCAGCGCCCGGGTGGCGGCGATCCGCTCGCGCGCGGCGGCAAGCGTCTCATCGTCGATATCGCTCGGCGAAAAACCCGCGCGCGCCACCGCCGCCATCGCCTCGCCCGGAAGGTTGCAGGCGAAGCGGATCTGGCGGGCGAGCGGCAACATATCGTCGGCGAGCCGGGCCTGGAGCAGCGCGTCACCGCTTTCGTGGTCGGCGGCCTTCGTCAGCCAGCGATCGAGCGAGCCAAGGAGATTGTCGTAGGTGTTGAGCAGGAGCGTGTTGGTTTGCATGGCGCGGGGGTTACGCACCGTTCAGCTGTTGATCAACACCCATCATTCTTCGTCATTGCGAGGAGGCCCGCGCGGGCCGACGCGGCGATCCATGGACGAACGGTTTCGCATGATTCGCCATGGGTTACTTCCGCCTTCGCCGCGCAATGACGAAGGATCAGTCCTTCACCAGTGCCCGCAATGTCTCCACCCGGTCCGCCTCATGCGCGGGCTTGTCCCAGCGGATGCGGTGGATGCGGGGGAAGCGCATGGCGAGGCCGCTCTTGTGGCGCTTGGAGGTGTGGACGCTGTCGAATGCCACTTCGAACACCAGCTGGCGCTCCACTTCCCGCACCGGGCCGAAGCGATTGAGGGTGTTCTGCCGCACGAAACGGTCGAGCTTTTTCAACTCCTCGTCGGTGAAGCCCGAATAGGCCTTGCCCACCGGGAGCAATTCAGCGCCGCCCAAACCATTGGCATCCGGGTCGCCGTCCCAGCAGCCGAAGGTGTAATCGGAGTAGAAACTCGACCGCTTGCCGCTGCCGCGCTGGGCATACATCAGCACGCAATCAATCAGCAGCGGATCGCGCTTCCACTTGTACCACAGGGCAACCTTGCGGCCTGCCACATAGGGGCTCATCCGGTGCTTGAGCATCAGGCCCTCGATCGCTTCGTCCCGCGCGGTGTCGCGGATCGCGGCGAGGGCGGCGAAATCCTCCGCTTCGACCAGCTGCGACAGATCGAAGTGGCTCACCGGGAGCCGCGGCATCAGGCCTTCCAGAGTTGCGCGGCGCGACTTCCACGGGGCTTCGCGCCAGTCGGTGCCGTCCAGCAGCAAGACGTCATACAGCCGCACGAAGGCCGGGTAATCGCGCAGCATCGCCCTGGAAACGGTCTTCCGCCCCAGCCTTTGTTGGAGCGCATTGAAGCTCGCCGCGCCCCCGGCCGCCCCGCCCTGCGCGCTGCCACGCACCAGCAACTCGCCGTCGAGCACCGCGTCCATCGGCAGCACTTCCAGCAATTCGGGGAAGGTCGCCGAAATATCGTCGCCCGAGCGCGAATAGAGGCGCGTGATGCCGCCAGTGCGAACCAGCTGCACGCGGATGCCGTCCCACTTCCACTCGGCGGCGTAGTCCGCAAGGTCCACCTCCCCGTCCTCCAGCGGGTGGGCGAGCATGAAGGGGCGAAAGCGCGGGGTGTGGGCAAGGTCGGGCGCCGGGCCGCCGCCGGCTGCCCATTGGAACAGTTCGGGATAGGGCGGGCTGAGCGCGTGCCAATATTCCTCAACCTCTTCCACCGCCACCGCGAAGGCCTGCGCAAAGGCGGTCTTGGCGAGCCGCGCCGACACACCCACGCGCATCCCCCCGGTGGCGAGTTTGATGAGGGCATAGCGCCCCTTCGCGTCGAGCCGATCAAGCAGTCCCGGCAAGTCCCTGGGGGCGCTGGCGCGGGTGAGGGCGGCCAGGCGTTCGACCACCTCCGCCAGCGACAGGCCGGGCTGGGGGGAGGCGCCCTCAGGCTCGGGCCACAAGAGGCTTGCGGTTTCGGCCGTATCGCCGACGAAATCGCGGGAGAGCGCCCACAGCACCGGATCGACCCGCTCCATCATCAGATTGCGCACGGTGGAAGATTTCACCGCCGGAAAGTCCAGCCCGCCGGTCAGCGCGGCGAGCGCCCAGCCGCGATCGGGATCAGGCGCGGCATGCAGATAGGCGGCGATCAGCGCCAGCTTGCGGTTGCGGCTGGTGGTGTAGACCAGCGCATCGAGCAGGGCGGCAAATTCCTCCATCAGCGCGCCGCCGCTCGTCGCGCGCGATGTTCATTGCACAGCCACATGGATGCGCTAGAGCGCGTTGCTGACATTGATGTCAGCCCGCTTGCCAACAAGGACACCGCTTCATGACTTTCGCTCCGCTTGCCGCTCTTGCTTTGGCTGTTGCCGCCGTGACCGCGCCTGCCGCCGCCCTCGCCGAGGACGCCGCCGCACCCGCCGCCGCCTTCACCATCGACACCCCGATCGAGGCGCTGATGGCCGACGCGCGTGCCAAAGCGGTGGTGGCGAAGTATCTCGCCGGGATCGACCAGCATCCGGCCTATGCCGAATTCAAGGTGCTGAGTTTGAAGGCGGTCGCGCCGTTTTCGCAAGGCCTGATTACCGAAGAGCTTCTCGGCAAGATTGCCGCTGATCTGGCCGCGATCAAGTAGGTTATCCTCCCCCACGGGGGGAGGGGGACCATCCGCAGGATGGTGGAGGGGCAGGCGCGGCTTTCCGGAAAGGGGCGGGTGCCCCTCCACCGGGTGCCCCTCCACCGGCTGCGCCGGTCCCCCTCCCCGTCCCGGGGAGGATTGCACCCCCTCAATCATCCTCGTCCTCGTATCCCACCAGCGCCAGCGCGCGGGCGCGGCGCTGGCTGAGTTCGCACCAGCGCAGCAGTGCCTCCTCGCGCCCGTGGGTGATCCAGGTTTCCTGCGGATTGACCTCGGCAATGGTGCGGGTGAGCTCGCCCCAGTCGGCGTGGTCGGAGATCACCAGCGGCAGTTCCACCCCGCGCTGGCGGGCGCGCCCGCGCACCCGCATCCAGCCTGACGCCATGGCGGTAATGGGGTCAGGCAGGCGGCGGCTCCAACGGTCATTGAGCGCAGAGGGCGGGGCGAGGATGATGTGCCCGCGCATCTGATCCTTGGTCGCATCGCTGACCAGCCTCAAGTCGCCCAGCGTCACGCCGTGGCTTTCATAAAGCCGGCACATCGCCTCCATCGCGCCGTGAAGCCAGATCGTCTGGTGATGCCGGGCGGCGCGCAATTCCGCGATCACCCGCTGCGCCTTGCCCAGCGCATAGGCGCCGACAAGGATGCAGGAATCCGGATTCTCCGCCAGCGCCGCCAGCAGCTTGGCGATTTCCTCGGCGATCGGCGGATGGGTGAAGACGGGGAGGCCGAAGGTCGCCTCGGTGATGAAGATATCGCAGGGAGTGACCGCGAAGGGCGCGCAGGTGGGATCGGGCGCGCGCTTGTAATCGCCGGTGATGATGACCCGCTCGCCCGCATGTTCGAGCAGGATTTGCGCCGAGCCGAGCACATGGCCCGCAGGAAGATAGGTCGCGGTGACGCCGCCGCCGATGGCGATGCTTTCGCCATAGGCCACCCGCGAGGCCCCCTCGCGCGTCTGGTAGCGCAGCTCCATGATGGCGAGGGTCGCCGGGGTGGCGATGGAGATGCCATGCCCGCCGCGCGCATGATCCGCATGCCCATGCGTCACCAGCGCGCGGGCCACGGGGCGCGAGGGATCGACCCATGCATCGGCGGGGACGATGTGGATGCCCCACGGCTCGGGCCTGATCCAGGAGAAGGGGGCGGTCATGTTGAGAGAACGGTGGAAGCCCACTCGCTGTTCCGGCCTCTCGTCATTGCGAGGAGCCCAAAGGGCGACGCGGCAATCCATGGACGGGCTGCTCCGCAAGATGCAGCGTTAGTCCATGGATTGCTTCGCCGGCGGCTCGCAATGACGAATGAGGGCGCCTCAGCCTTCGTCGGCCTCAGGCGCGGGCTTCTTGGCGGGAGCCTTCTTCGCAGCAGGCTTTTTCTTCACCGGCTTCACCTTGGGCGGGGCCGGGGTCATCTCGAAGGCGGGTTTGCCGTCCTTCACCGTGACATGGACCTCGCCGCCTTCGGCCAGCTTGCCGAACAGCAGCTCCTCGGCGAGCGGCTGCTTGATCTTTTCTTGGATCAGGCGGGCCATCGGGCGGGCACCGTAGAGCTTGTCATAGCCCTTGTCGGCCAGCCAGCTCCTCGCATCGCTGTCGAACTGGATGTGGACGTTCTGTTCGGCCAGCTGCAATTCAAGCTGGAGGATGAACTTGTCCACCACCCGCGCCACGGTGCTCTTGCCGAGATAGGCGAAGGGCACGATTGCATCCAGGCGGTTGCGGAATTCGGGGGTGAACATCTTCTTCACCGCCTCGTCGCCCGCGTCCTCCTTGCTGACATCGCCAAAGCCGATGCCCTGCCGCGCCATATCGGCCGCGCCCGCGTTGGTCGTCATGATGAGGACCACGTTACGGAAATCGACCGTCTTGCCGTGGTGGTCGGTCAGGCGGCCGTTATCCATAACCTGCAACAGGATGTTGAACAGGTCCGGGTGGGCCTTCTCGATTTCGTCGAGCAGCAGCACGCAATGCGGGTTCTGATCGACCGCATCGGTGAGCAGCCCGCCCTGGTCATAACCGACATAGCCCGGAGGCGCGCCGATGAGGCGGCTGACCGAGTGGCGCTCCATATATTCGGACATATCGAACCGCTTCAGCTCGATGCCCATGATCGTGGCGAGCTGGCGCGCGACTTCGGTCTTTCCGACGCCGGTCGGGCCGCTGAACAGGAACGAGCCGATGGGCTTGTCGGGATCGCGCAGGCCCGCACGGCTCAGCTTCATGGCGGTGGAAAGCCGCTGGATCGCCTCGTCCTGCCCGAAGACGACATGCTTCAGATCGCGTTCGAGGTTTTCGAGCGCCTTCTTGTCGTCCTTCGAGACGGTCTTGGGAGGGATGCGTGCCATGGTCGCGATGACCTGTTCGATCTCGCGCGCGGTGATGGTCTTCTTGCGGCGGCTGGGCGGCACCAGCATCTGCATCGCGCCCACTTCGTCGATCACGTCGATCGCCTTGTCGGGCAGCTTGCGGTCGTTGATGTAACGCGCCGAGAGCTCCACCGCGGTCTTGATCGCGTCGGGCGTGTATTTCACCTTGTGGTGATCCTCGAAAGCGGTGCGCAGACCTTTCAGGATCTTGATCGTGTCCTCGATCGTGGGCTCGTTCACGTCGATCTTCTGGAACCGGCGCAGCAGCGCGCGGTCCTTTTCGAAGTGGTTGCGAAATTCCTTGTAGGTGGTCGAGCCGATGCAGCGGATCGCACCGCTGGAAAGCGCGGGCTTCAGCAGGTTCGAGGCGTCCATCGCCCCGCCGCTGGTCGCGCCTGCGCCGATCACGGTGTGGATCTCGTCGATGAACAGGACGGCATGGGGCATGCCTTCCAGCTCGTTGACGACCTGCTTCAGCCGTTCCTCGAAGTCGCCGCGATAGCGCGTGCCTGCCAGCAGCGCGCCCATGTCGAGCGAGTAGATCACCGCTTCGGCGAGCACTTCGGGCACGTCGCCTTCGACGATCTTGCGCGCGAGGCCTTCGGCAATGGCGGTTTTGCCGACGCCGGGATCGCCCACATAAAGCGGGTTGTTCTTCGACCGGCGGCAGAGGATCTGAATCGTCCGATCCACCTCAGGCCCGCGCCCGATCAGGGGATCGATCTTGCCGGCCTCGGCCTTGACGTTGAGATTGACGGTAAACTGGTCGAGCGCAGTTTCCTTCTTGTTGCCGCCCGTCTCCTTCGCCTTTTCCGCCTCTTCCGGCTTGTCGGACCCTTGCGGGTTCTTGCTTTCGATCTGGCGGCCGCCCTTGCCGATGCCGTGGCTGATGTAGCTCACCGCATCCAGCCGGCTCATGTCCTGCTGCTGCAGGAAATAGACCGCGTAGGAATCGCGTTCGGAAAACAGCGCAACCAGCACATTGGCGCCGGTGACGGTGTCCTTGCCGGAGGACTGCACATGCAGGATTGCGCGCTGGATCACCCGCTGGAAACCCGCCGTGGGCTGCGGATCGGCGCCATCTTCGGACTTAAGTGACTGATATTCCTGATCGAGATACTGTTTCACCACCTCGCCCAGCTCGGCCAGATCGACCCCGCAGGCGGCCATCACCGCGGCGGCATCCTCATCATCGATCAGCGCCAGCAGCAGGTGTTCGAGCGTGGCATATTCGTGCCGCCGTTCCGAAGCATTGCCGAGCGCATTGTGCAGCGTGCGTTCGAGGTTCTGGGCGAAGCTGGGCATGGGAGAGGCCTTTTCAGCGGGTGGATGCCCGTGGCGAGCGGACGAGGGACGCCGGTTTCGGACTATATGGGTGAGGGTGCAGGAATTGCGAATCCCCTGACCGGATAACAACGGGTGAGGGCGGCCGTTTCATCCGCTCCCGTTCCCGCCGAACAGCGCGTCGGCGGCCGCGCGGTGTGCGGCGGCCTTGTCGCGGTGCGCCCTGACCCGGGCAATCTCCGCTTCCAGCAGCGCGATCCGTTCGCCCAGCTCGGCCTGCGAATAGGGGCCGAGATCCTCGAAAGCGAGGCGACTCGCCGTATCTCCGCTGGGCCGGGGACGATCGGGTTCTTCCATTGCCCCGCAGCATCCGCCCCAAGCGGCTTGCTGTCAATCGGCGAGACGGTTATTCGCGGCAGGCGGTTGGTTAATGTGACGCGCGGGTCGGGGGATAATCAGGTGATGGTCGCAAGTGCCGGGATCGAACTGCCCGAGACCATGCAGGCGATCGGCTGCGATGCACCGGGCGGGCCTGAGGTGCTGCGGCTCCAGTCCGCGCCGCTGCCGCGTCTGCGGCCCGATGATGTGCTGATCCGCGTCGCCTATGCCGGGGTGAACCGCCCCGATTGCCTGCAACGCGCCGGGCTCTACCCGGCCCCGCCGGGCGCTTCGCCGCTGCTCGGGCTGGAGGTCGCGGGCGCGGTGGTTGCTGTGGGAAGCGAAGTCCCGCGCGAGATGATCGGCCAGCATGTCGCCGCGCTCACCCCGGGCGGGGGCTATGCCGAATATTGCGCCGCGCACTGGCAGCATTGCCTGCCGGTGCCTGAGGGGATGATGCTGTCCGAAGCCGCCGCTCTGCCCGAAACGCTGTTCACCGTGTGGCACAACCTGTTCGAGCGCGGCTTGGCGCGCGATGGTGAGCGGGTGCTGATCCACGGCGGCACCAGCGGCATCGGGACCATGGCGATCCTGCTGGCCAAGGCCTTCGGGATGGAAGTCATCGTCACCTGCGGCGACACCGCCAAATGCGCCGCCGCGACCCGGATCGGTGCCGACCTTGCGATCAATTACCGCGACACCGATTTCGTAGCGGCGGTGATGGCCCATACCGAGGGCAAGGGCGTGCACGTGGTGCTCGACATGGTGTCGGGCGATTATGTGCCGCGCAATCTCAAGTGTCTCGCCGAAGATGGCCGCCACGTCACCATCGCGGTGCTGGGCGGCGCGCGGGCGGAGGTGAACATGGCGCAGGTGATGATGCGCCGCCTGACCCTGACCGGATCGACCCTGCGCCCGCGCTCCGACGCGTTCAAGGCCGCGCTGGCGGACGAGATCGCCGACAATGCCTGGCCGCTGTTCGCGGATGGCGAGCTGGCCCCGGTGATGGACAGAACCTTCCCCCTCGCCGAAGCCGCCGCCGCCCACGCGCGGATGGAAGCAGGTGAGCATGTCGGCAAGATCGTGCTGGCGGTGACGGGTGGCTGAGCCGCTGACCCTTCACGAAGACCCCCGTAGCGGGAATTGCTACAAGATCAGGCTGACCGCCGCACTGCTCGGGGCGCCGCTGGCGACCCGCAATTACGACATCATGAAGGGCGAGACGCGCACGCCCGAGTTTCTCGCCACGGTGAACGCGAACGGGCGTATTCCCGTGCTTCAGATCGGGGAGGGCACGCCGGAAAATGGTGGGGCGCGCTTCCTGCCTGAAAGCAACGCCGCCTGCTGGTATATCGCGCGCGGCAGCACGCTGATCCCGCAGGATCGTTTTGCCGAAGCAGACATGCTGCGCTGGATGTTCTTCGAACAATACAATCACGAACCCAACGTCGCCACGCTGCGGTTCTGGCTGCATTTCGTGGGCGAGGCGAACCTTTCGGACGAGCAGCGCGCGCAGATGATGCCCAAACGCATGGCCGGGTGCGCGGCGCTGGCGTTGATGGACCGGCACCTTGCCGACCGGGCCTTCTTCTGCGGCGCGGACCCGTCCCTCGCCGATATCGCCTTGTTCGCCTACACCCATGTCGCGCCCGAAGGCGGCTTCAGCCTCGATGGCCACCCGGCGATCCGGGCCTGGATCGCCCGCATGACGGCGCTCCCCGGCTTTGTCGCGATGGGGTGAGGGGCGCTATTCGACGGACGACTGCGCCTTGCGGTTGATTTGTTGAAGTTCGGTCATAATCTGGTCAGCATGACAGCGGCAGAGTCACGATCGACTCCTCACGCTATCTGAAAATGACGCGAAACCGTCATTCGTCTGTGAGTCGGCTGTAACATTTCCCTGCCATGGGAACGTTACAGCACGACAAGACACTCAGGGAATACTCATGACCGGTGCCGATCTGTCCGACCTGATCACTGCCAACATCGCGAGCCTGCCGCTCGCCGCGCCGCGCACGCCCGAGCCTGAGGGGCGCGAGCGGCGCTCCTATCGCACGATCTGGATCAGCGACGTTCATCTTGGCACCAAGGGCTGCAACGCCGACATGCTGATCGACTTCCTCGACAGCGTCGACAGCGAAACGATGTATCTGGTCGGCGACATCATTGATGGCTGGCGGCTGAAGAAGAAGTTCTACTGGCCCGCCGCGCACAACGATATCGTCTGGCGCATCCTCAAGCGTGCGAATCGCGGCACGCGGATCATCTATATTCCGGGCAACCATGACGAGATGTTCCGCCAGTTCACCGGCCTGAATTTCGGCGGGATCGAAATCCGCCGCGCCGCCTTTCACGACACCGCCGATGGCCGCCGGCTGATGGTGTTGCACGGCGATGAATTTGATGCGGTGATGCTCTCGCACCGCTGGCTCGCCTTCGTGGGGGACCATGCCTACCACTGGATGATGAAGTGCAATGTCGCGGTGAACACCGTGCGGCGCTGGATGGGCAAGCCCTACTGGTCATTGAGCAAGGCGGCCAAGCACAAGGTCAAGAACGCGGTCGAGTTCATCTCGCGCTATGAAGAGGCGGTTGCCCGCGCGGCGGGGGAACGCGGGGTCGATGGCGTGGTGTGCGGGCACATCCACAACGCCGATTTCCGCACCTTCCAGCACAATGGCAGGCCGATCGAATACTGGAACGATGGCGACTGGGTGGAAGGCTGCAACGCGCTGGTCGAACATCACGACGGGCGGATGGAAATCCTCCACTGGCCCGAGGAAATGAAGCGCCGTGCCGGTGGCGGGGGCGATGCCCCTGCCATCAGTTCGGCCGCCCCCGCGCGCGAAGCGGCGTGAACCGTTACACGACCATCCTTCCCCCCGGATATCGCCGGGCGGCCCCCAAGCCAGCCGGGCCTCTGCCGCATTCGATCGCAATCGTCACCGACGCCTGGCACCCGCAGACCAACGGGGTGGTCCGCACGCTTTCCACCACCTGCGAGATGCTGCGCAGCTGGGGCCACGAGGTCGCGGTGATCTCGCCCGAGACCTATCCCTCGATCCCCGCGCCGACCTATCCCGAAATTCGCCTTGCGCTGACGGCACCGGGTTCGGTCGGGCGGCAACTCGCGCGGATCAAGCCTGATGCGGTGCACATTGCCACCGAAGGCCCGCTGGGCTTTGCGGCGCGGCGTTATTGCCTCAGCCGCCGCGTGCCCTTCACCACGGCCTATCACACCCAGTTCCCCGATTACCTCGCCCGCCGCACCGGCCTGCCAGCCAGCGTGTTCTGGCCCTATATCCGCTGGTTCCACCGCCCGGCGCAGCGCATCATGGTGGCGACCGAGACGATCCGGGCGCAATTGCGCGAACAGGGCCTCACCCAGCTCACTCACTGGAGCCGGGGGGTGGACCTCGCCTGCTTTTCCCCCGCCGCCCCGCCGCCGCCTGAATATGCCGGTATCGACGGCCCCATCCTGCTTTATGTCGGGCGGATCGCGGTGGAGAAGAACATCGAGGCCTTCCTCGCCTGCCCTTATCCCGGCACCAAGGTGGTGGTGGGCGACGGCCCGGCGCGAGCGGCGCTTGAAGCGAAGTTTCCCGAAGCCCGGTTTCTCGGCAAGCGGACCGGGGTGGAGCTGGCCGGGTGTTATGCCGGAGCGGATGTCTTCGTCTTCCCCAGCCGCACCGACACCTTCGGCCTTGTGATGATCGAGGCGCTGGCCTGCGGCACCCCGGTCGCCGCTTATCCGGTGGCAGGGCCGCTCGATATCGTCACGCCCGAAACCGGAGCGATGTCCGAAGACCTTGCCCGCGCGATTGACGCGGCACGCTATTGCGACCGCAGGGCCTGCGCGGCCTACGGGGCGAGCTTCAGCTGGGAGGCGGCGACCCGGCAATTCCTTGCGGGGCTGGTGGCGCTGGAGGAAGAGGAAGCGGTGTCTTTGCAGGCGATGCCCGCTTTCTGATTTCCTTATTCCTTGCCGTTCGGCCCGCTTTCGCCTATCTGAGACTCCAAGACGGCCGCTCCGAAAGGGGCGGCCCTTTCATTTTTGACGGAGATTTCCCCCATGGCGATCAAGGATCAGCCCAAGCCGCTGATGCCCCACGCGACCGCGACCTGGCTGGTCGACAACACCGCGCTGTCGTTTGAACAGATCGCGGAGTTCTGCGGCCTCCACATCCTGGAAGTGCAGGCGATGGCCGATGATCTTGCGGGCAGCAAGTATACCGGCCGCGACCCGGTCCATTCGGGCGAGCTGACCCAGGGCGAGATCGAGAAAGGTCAGGCGGACACGGGCTACTCGCTCAAGATGCACAAGGCCCCGGTCGAAGTGACCCGCACCAAGGGGCCGCGTTACACCCCCGTGTCGAAGCGGCAGGACAAGCCCGATGGCATCGCCTGGATCCTGCGCAACCACCCCGAAGTGTCGGATGCGCAGATCGGCAAGCTCATCGGCACCACCCGCAACACTATCGGCGCGATCCGTGACCGCAGCCACTGGAACATCCAGAACATTCAACCCAAAGACCCGGTGACGCTGGGGCTGTGCTCTCAGCGGGAACTCGACGCGATGGTCGCCAAAGCGGCCAAGCGCGCCGGGATCACCGAAGATGTCGAAGCGCCCGTCCGGTCCGACCGCAACGACCGCGAGAACCTGATCGCGGAACTGCGCGCCGAGCGTGATGCGCACGTCAAGGCCGCTGGCGAAGCCGCGCAGGAAGCCGAAGCCGAAGCCTGGCTCGCCCGCAAGCGCGAAGCCGAAGCCGCAGAACAGAAGATCGACCCGGAAAGCGGGTTTATCTGAGGGGTTGAGTCCTCACACCTCTAACTCGTCGCCCCGTGCTTGATACGGGGCTTGGCTGCCTTTCCCGCCATGCTGGAAGAAGAAGCCAAGCCCCGGATCAAGTCCGGGGCGACGCATTTGGGGCAACGCAAATCGCGAAAATCCCGCAGTTTTGCTTGTGCGACAGGCGATTGTGCGCCAGAATTATTGACATGGCTGTCAGTAAACCCGCCGCTGCGCACGCAGCCTATCATCACCCCGTCCCGCTCAACACGCAGTTCGCGCCGATGAGCTTGCCCGCGATGTTCGAGCGCACCGTGCGGGCTAATCCGCAGGCGCCGTTTCTGCACTTCCTCGGGCGAACCTTTACCTATGGCCAGATCCATGCGCAGGCCCGCGCCTTTGCCGCCGGGCTTCAGGCGCTGGGGATCACCAAGGGCGACCGGGTCGGCCTGTTCCTGCCCAATGTCCCGATCTACGCCGCCGCCTATTACGGGGCGATGATGGCAGGTGCGGTGGTGGTGAACTTCTCGCCGCTCTATTCGGTCGAGGAATTGAGCTGGCAGGTCGGCGACTCTGGCACGCAGGTGCTGGTCACTGTCGATGTGCCCGAACTTTACAAAAACGCCGCCAAGGTGCTGCAAGGCTCCGCCCTGGCGACGCTGGTGGTGGGCAGCCTCGCCGGGATGCTGCCGTGGTACAAGGGCGCCGCGCTCAAGCTGCTGAAGCGCAGTCAGATTGCCGATGTCGCCTATGGCCCGGCGATCAAGAGCTGGGCCGAGATGACCCCGGCGCGCGCGCCTGCCCCGGTCGACGTCACCCCCGCCGATCTCGCCCTGCTGCAATACACGGGCGGCACCACGGGACGACCCAAGGGGGCGATGCTGGGGCATGATCAGCTGAGCGTGAACGCCCAGCAGGTCGCCGCGCTGAACCCCTTCGGCAACCCGGCGGGCGAGGTGTTCATGGGCGCGCTGCCGTTCTTCCACGTCTTCGCCAACACCGCGCTGCTCAATCACGCCTGTGTCACGGGTGCGTCGATCGCGATGGTGCCGCGCTTCGAAACCGCGCAGGTGCTCAAGACCATTCAGCAATACCGCTGCACCGGCTTTCCCGGCGTGCCGACCATGTTCCAGGCGATGCTCGATCATCCTGACTTGCCCCGGACCGATCTTTCCAGCCTCAGGGTCTGCATCTCGGGCGGTGCGCCGATGCCGGGGCCGGTGCACGAAAAGTTCGAGGCGACCACCGGCGTGCGCATCTGCGAGGGCTATGGCCTCACCGAAAGCGCAGGTGTGGTTTCGGCCAACCCCTATGACGGCACCCGCAAGCGCGGCACCATCGGCCAGCTGATCCCGGGCACCGAGGTGGTGCTGCTCGACAAGGAGGACGCTGCAAAGCTCGCCCCCGAAGGCGAGCCGGGCGAGCTTGCGGTCCACGGTCCGCAGATCATGCGCGGTTACTGGAACCGCCCTGAGGCCGATGCCGAATGCTTCATCGAGCGCGGTGGCAAGCGTTACCTGCGCACCGGCGATGTCGCCCGGATCGACGCGGACGGATTCCTCGAAATCGTCGACCGGATCAAGGACATGATCGCGGTGGGCGGGTTCAAGGTCTTCCCCAGCGTGGTCGAGGACGTGATTCTGGAACATCCGGCGGTCAAGGAGGCGCTGGTGATCGGCGTTCCGGAAGAATATCGCGGCGAGGTGCCGCGCGCCTATGTGACGTTGCAGGATGATGCGGCCGCGACTGGCGAGGAACTCGCCGCCTGGCTCAACGCCCGGATTGGCAAGCACGAGCGGGTCGACATGGTGGTGATCCGCGAAAGCCTGCCCAAGACGATGATCGGCAAGCTGGATCGCAAGACCCTGCGGGCCGAGGTGCTCTAGCCCCTTCCCTTGAGGGGAAGCGAAGCTGACGCGCAGCGTCAACGGGTTGGGGATGGGTGCTCCACGCCCGCGAGTGTCGAACCCCCACCCCTAACCCCTCCCTCAAGGGAGGGGCGCAGTCGTGTTCTACCCCGCCGCCTCGATGCTGGCCACGGGCGGCACGGCCTTCACCGCTTGCCGCGCGTTGGGGGCAAACCGACCGTCGACTTCCGCGCCCTGCTCGATGGTCAAGGCGTCATAATGCACATCGCCGTCGATCCGCGCGGTCTTGAGAATCACCAGTTCGCGCGCGGTGATCGAACCCGAAACCTTGCCCGCAAACCGCGCGGTTTCGGCGGAGACCGCACCGCTGATGGTGCTCTTTTCGCCCTGCACGAGGCTCGCGCAGGTGATGTCGCCTTCAATCGTGCCATCGACATGCAGGTCTGCTGTCGCGCTGATATCGCCCTTGATAACGACATCCGCGCCGATCACCGAAAAGGTCGAACCAGAGGCCATGCTGCTGTTGCTCCTGTTAACGGGCCGGGGCGGGGGCGGCGGGGCGGCCGGACGATCCGGCACTTCCGGCTGCGCGGACTTCCTTGAGAACATCGGGGGCGGCCTCCAGAAAGGGGCGCGGGTTCACCGCGCGGTCATTGATGCGGACTTCGAAATGCAGGTGCGGACCCGTCGAGCGCCCGGTCGAGCCGAGCCCGCCGATGGTCGCGCCCGCAGCGACCGGCTGGCCGACGCGGACATCGATGCGCGAAAGGTGCGCGTAGCGGGTCAACATCCCGTTACCATGGGTGATCTCGATCGCCTTGCCATAGCCTGATTTGACCCCGGCAAAGGTCACCCGGCCTTCCGCCGCAGCGAAGATCGGCGATCCCGTCGCGCCCTTGAAATCGATCCCGGCGTGCATCGCGCCCCGCCCGTTGAAAGGATCGCGGCGAAAGCCGAAGCCCGACGTGATGTTCTCGACACTGGCGGGCACGACCTGCGGGATGCCGTCCAGCGCGCGCTCCAGCACTGCCATGCGCGCAAGGCTGAGGCCGAGCCGTTCGAAACGCGGGTCGATATTGTCGGCCCCGCCCAGGACGGCGTCGAACGGACCGCCCATCGCTTCCTGCGTTTCGCGGCTCATGAATTTGGGATCGAGGTTGAGCTTCCTCATCGCCGCCTCGGCGCGGCGGGCGCGGGCGTCGGCGAAGCGGGTGAGGCGTTCGGCAAAGGCGAGCTGCCGGGCCTCGATCTCGGCGAGGCCGCGCGCTTCGGGGATGAGTGCGCTGACCTTCTTGACCGTTTCGGCGGTTTCGGTGGAGGAATCGGTCACCGTGCCGCTCGCGGCGCCTTCGGCGACAATATCCTCGGGCAGCATGCGGGCCATTTCTTCGAGGAAGTCCTGACGCTGCTGCATTTCGGCGACCTGCTTGTCGAGGTCGCTGCCATAGGCCTTGATGCGTTCTTCCGATTTGGCGACGCGGGCCTTCTGTTCGACGAAGGAGGCAAGATCGGCCTCGGCGCGGTATTGGCCCCAGGCCATCACGGCCAGCGCCACCAGCCACAACGCGACGACTGCGGCGACCCCTGCGGCCACGCGCATCTGCAACCGGGCGGATATCTTGATAAAGCGCACCTGCCCGTCGGCACGCATGAAGAACTCACGGTCGGGGAACCATTGGCGCAGCCGGTCCCTCCACGTTTGAGTGGCAATCTTCTCTGACAATGCAGCGGCCCCGATGTTTTATGAATGCCCCACGCTGGCGGCGCTATCAGCGCGGTGGGGCATAATCGAATCCTAAGTGTCCCACACAGGTGAGTCGAAATGGAATCGGGCCAGGACGTTGGGCGGTTCGCGCGCCCTTTGGTTTACGCTGTCTTACCGCCGTGCGAATCGTCGATTCGGACGCGAATCGGTGCTGCGAACACGGGCTCCTGACAGCGGCGTGCAGGAATGCTAGAGGCCGCGCGATGACTCATATGACCGCAACCTTGCCGCAATCCGACGCTCCCGCCGATCCCGCCGCGTTGGTGACCGCTCTCGCCAAGGCCGCCCGTGCGGCGCAGCGCCAGCTGGCCGCCATGCCGAGCGCCGCCCGCGCCGCCGCGCTGCACCGCGCCGCCGAGGCGCTGCGGACGGCGACCCCGGCGGTGCTCGAAGCCAATGCCCGCGATCTCGCTGCGGGCGAGGCGCGCGGGCTGACCAAGGCGATGCTCGACCGGCTGGCGCTGGATGCGCCCCGTCTTGGAGGGATTGCCGATGCGGTCGCCGCGGTCGCCGATCTGCCCGATCCGGTCGGGCAGGTGATCGACCGGAGCGAGCGGCCCAACGGCCTCAGCCTCAGCCGCATCCGCGTGCCGATCGGCACCATCGGGATCATCTACGAAAGCCGCCCCAATGTGACCGCCGATGCCGCCGCGCTGTGCGTGCGGGCGGGCAATGCGGCGGTGCTGCGCGGGGGCAGCGAGGCGGTCCATTCCAACCGCGCGATCCACGCTGCGCTGGTGGAGGGGCTGGTGGCAGGCGGCGTGCCCGCCGAGGCGGTGCAGCTCGTCCCCTCGCAGGACCGGGCCTGCGTCGGCGCGATGCTGACGGCGAGCGGCCTCATCGACATGATCGTGCCGCGCGGGGGCAAGAGCCTCGTGGCGCGGGTGCAGGCCGATGCGCGCGTTCCCGTGCTCGCGCACCTTGACGGCATCTGCCACACCTATGTCCACCACGCCGCCGATCCCGACATGGCCCTGAACATCGCGCTCAACGCCAAGCTGCGCCGCACTGGCATTTGCGGGGCGATGGAGACGCTGCTGATCGACGCCGCCTTCCCCGCCGCCGCCACGCTGGTCGCCGCGCTGATCGACAGGGGCTGCGAAGTGCGCGGCGATGCCCGCACAGCTGCGCTCGATCCGCGCGTCATCCCGGCCAGCGCAAATGACTGGGACACCGAATATCTCGACGCGATCCTGTCGGTCGCGGTGGTTGACGGGTTGGAGGCCGCGCTGGCCCATATCGCCCGCCATTCCTCAGCCCATACCGATGCCATCGTGACGTCGGACGAGGCGGTTGCCGAACGCTTCCTCAATGACGTCGACAGCGCCATCGTGATGCACAACGCCTCCTCGCAATTCGCCGACGGGGGCGAGTTTGGCCTGGGCGCGGAGATCGGCATCGCCACCGGACGCCTGCACGCGCGCGGCCCCGTCGCGCTGGAGGGGCTGACGACCTACAAGTGGCAGGTGCGCGGGGCCGGGCAGACCCGCCCTTAATCCGTGCCCGCAACCTACACCGGCCTTCTCGGCGGCAGCTTCAACCCCGCGCATGGCGGGCACCGGCGCATCACCCTGTTCGCGGCCGAGGCGCTCGGGCTGGAGGAGACGTGGTGGCTGGTCTCTCCCGGCAATCCGTTGAAGCCGCAGGCGGGGATGGGTTCGTTGAAGGCGCGGCTTCGGTCCGCCGAGCGGCAGGCCCGGCGGGCGCGGATCGTGCCAAGCGCGATCGAGCTCGATCTGGACACCCGCTACACCGTCGATACGCTGCGCAAGCTCACCAGGCGCTACCCCAAACGGCGGTTCGTATGGCTGATGGGGGCCGATAATCTCGCCCAGTTCCACCTGTGGCGCGGCTGGCGGAGGATCGCGCAGACAATGCCGATTGCGGTGATCGCGCGGCCGGGCTATGATGCCGCCGCCATGACGAGCCCCGCCATGGCCTGGCTCAGGCGGTATAGAGTGCCTGCCGCCAGCTTTCGGAAACGGGGGCAATGGAGCGCACCGGCCCTGGTGTTACTGCGTTTCGATCCCGACCACCGCTCGGCCACGGCGATCCGCCGTGCCCATGCCGGGTGGGCCGAGCAATTGCTCGGCAAGGATCGCACCAGCACCGATCATCGGGCACCGGTGCGCGATCGGCTGACATTCCGCAAAGTCCGGCCAGAGGAGGACGCATGAGGCGCTGCACACGCGCCTCGGCTGCTTCGCCTGACCCCTTGCGTGATGCCTGCTTCCATCGCCCTGAACTCTGGAGATACGTGATTGCCGATGACCGAAGCCCTCGCCGCTTCCCTGCCGCTTGGCGCGGTGCAAGCTGCCGCCAACACCGCCCGCTCGCTGGCGCGCGCTGACATGAGCGCCGATGCCCTGCACCAACTGGTGCTGTCGCAGCTTGACGATGATCAGGCGCAGGAGATCGTCTCGATCCCGCTCGAAGGGAAAAGCTCGATCGCCGATCACATGGTGATCGCCAGCGGCCGTTCGACCCGGCAGGTTGCCTCGATGGCGCAGAAGCTGGCGGAAGAGATCAAGAAGGCCGGCTTCGGCCATGCGCGGATCGAAGGCCTGCCCGCGGCTGACTGGGTGCTGATCGATGCCGGCGATGTGGTCGTCCACCTGTTCCGCCCCGAAGTGCGCAGCTTCTACAACCTTGAACGCATGTGGAGCTTCGAGGGATCGGAAACGTCGATGCTGGGTCGGAATTAGAGAGACTTTTGTTTGCGTGCCCGCCTCCGCGGGCACGTCCTCGGTGCTGTTTCAAGCCCTTCGGGCTTGAGCACCTGCGGCTCGCGCGCGTGCGCTCGCGGCCCTGCGGGCCGAGCCAGCGCCTACAGGATAGGGTGGCGTTATCCTCCTCCACATCATCGCGCGTGGGAAAATCGGCCGGTCGCCCGAAGGCGAGCTGGTGGAGCGTTATGCCAAGCGGCTGACCTGGCCGGTGAAAATCACCGAATGGCCCGATACCGGCGCGGGCAAGGCCGCAGAGCCGCTCTCCCCGCACCGCACCGTCCTGCTGGACGAGCGCGGCAAGGCCATGCCCTCGGAAACCTTCGCCGCCCTGCTCGGCACATGGCGGGATGATGGCGTGCGCGAGGTGCGATTCCTGATCGGCGCGGCGGATGGCCATTCGGATGCCGAACGCGCCTCGGCTGACCTGCTCCTCGCCTTCGGCCCGGCCACCTGGCCCCACATGCTCGCCCGCGCGATGCTGATGGAGCAGCTGTACCGCGCCGCCACCATCCTTGCAGGCCATCCCTATCATCGGGCATGAGGCTGTCATGCACCGCCGCATCATCCTTGCGCTGATTGCCACCGCCGCCACCGGCGCAGGCGTTGTGCTGGTTCTGCCCGCATCACAGGCCGCGCCCGCTGTCGCCCTGCTTGACCCTGCCGAGGCCGAAGATGCGCTGGCCCGGGCCACCCGCGAAAGCCTCCGCGCCGAAGCCCGCGCCGCCCGCTTTTCCGGCCAGGCCGAGAGCGCCAGCGAGGCAGCGGGGCGCACGGCGGCGGAGGCCGCTGCGCTCGCCGCGACGATCCAGCAGGCCGAAGCGGAGATCGAGGTGGCGCGCGCCCGCCTCACCATCGCCCGCAGCGCGCGCGCGGCGCTGACCGCGCGGCTTGCCGAAAAGCAGGAGCCGACCGCCCGCCTTGCCGCTGCCCTCCAGACCGCAGCGCGCCGTCCGCTGGCGCTGGCGGCGCTGCAACCGGGTTCGCTGAGGGATGTGGTGCACCTGCGCGCCGTGCTCGGCACCGCCGTGCCTGCGATCCGCGCCCGCACCGCGGCGCTGCGCGGCGATCTGGCGCGGGGCCGCGCGCTCGAAGCGCAGGCGGCCGATGCGCTCGCCGCTCTGCGCGGCAGCGAGAGCGCGCTGCGCGAGCGGCGGTCCGCGCTCGCCGCGCTCGAACACCGCCAGCGTCTCGCTTCGCGCGCGGCGCGCGGTGCGGCCCTGCGTGAGGCCGAGCGCGCGCTGGCGCTGGCCGAGGAAGCGCGCGATCTTGACGGGCTGGTCGGAAAGCTCGGAGAGGTCGCGGCGCTCCGGGCGGAACTGGCCGCTCTGCCCGGCCCGGTGCTGCGTCCCGCCGATCTTGCTTCGGCGCTGGCCGTCGTCCCGCAAGCACCGCCTGCGCCCGCCGCCAGCAGCCCGCCGCCGCGCGATTTCCAGCTGCCGGTGCAGGGCCGCACGCTGGTGGGCTTCGGGGCGAAGCGGGCGAGCGGGCTGGCCTCGACCGGCCTTACCCTTGCACCGGCGCGCGGCGCGCAGGTCGTCGCCCCGGCGCGCGGGCGGGTGGCCTTCGCCGGACCCTATCGCGGCTTTGGGCGAATCGTCATTATCGAGCACCCCGGCGGCTGGACCAGCCTTGTTACCGGGATGGAGCAGGTGGATGTCGCGGTTGGCGATACGGTCATCGGCGGAAGCCCCATGGGCCGCGCCCGCGGCGGGGCCGAAGGCGTGACGATCGAGCTGCGGCGCGGCGGTACGCCGGTTAACCCTCTCACATATATCGGATAATCCTGCGCAGGCCGGTGCCGATCGGGCGCTTCTGCTGCACGCCCTGTCCCCATTGGCCCGCACGCGTGTGTGTCTATCTGGCGTTAAGCCGCCCAAGCCTATACATTCACGCCACAAAGGAGCCCTCCCATCCCCATGACCATCGCCGCTCTCCTGCGCAGCGCCGCCCTTGTCACCGCCGTGGCGCTGATCCCCGCCACCACCGCCACCATGGCGCAAGTCGATGGCCGGGCCGGTCCTGAATTCGCCAAGCTCTTCGCCGTATTCCAGCGGGTCAAGGCGAGCTATGTCGAACCGGTCGAGGATGATGTGCTGATCCGCGGCGCGATCGACGGGATGCTGGCGGCGCTCGATCCGCACTCCGCCTATCTCGACGGCGGCGATCTCCAGCGGCTGGAGACGATGATCGACGGGCAGTATTCGGGCCTCGGCCTGTCGGTGGTGATGGAGGACGGGGCGGTCAAGGTCGTCTCGCCGTTCCGTGGCAGCCCGGCGGAAACCGCGGGGGTGAAGGCGGGCGATTTCATCACGCACTTGAACGGCAAGCTGATCGTCGACACCAAGCTCGATGATGCGGTCGCCCAGATGCGCGGGCCTTCGGGCACCTCGATCCGCCTGACGATCTTCCGCCCCGGCCGCGAGGAGCCGCTGGAGCTTGATGTCACGCGCGGCGTGATCGAGCTTGAGCCGGTCACGCATGAGATCGCGGCGGGCAATGTCGGGGTGATCACCGTCAACGAATTCTCCGCCAATGTCGGGGCCGATGTGCTGGAGGCGTGGCAGGCGATCCGCAAGGCCGCGCCCGGCGGACGGGTGAGCGGGCTGGTGCTGGACCTGCGCAACAATCCCGGCGGGAGCCTCGACGAATCGGTGGCGCTGTCCGACCTGTTCCTCACCGACGGGCGCATCGTCAGCCAGCGCGGGCGGGCGCGGGGCGAGACGATGCTCTACGATGCCGAAACGGTCTATCGCGGCGATATGGCCGAAGGCGTGCCGATGATCGTGCTGATCAACGCCGGGTCGGCCTCCGCGAGCGAGATCGTTGCCGGGGCATTGCAGGATCATCGCCGGGCGCTTGTCATGGGCGAACGCAGTTTCGGCAAGGGCAGCGTGCAATCGCTCCTCCCGCTCGGCAGCGATGCGGCGCTGAAGCTCACCACTGCGCGCTATTTCACCCCGGCAGGCAAATCGGTGCAGGAAGGCGGCATCCGCCCTGACATCATGGTGCCGCAGATCTCCGACCCGGATTACGCCCTGCGGCAGAAATACCAGACCCGCGAGAGCGACCTGCGCGGTCATCTCATCAACGAGCTTGGCATGAAGGACGAGGCGATGGAGGCCGACACGATCGCCGATCCGCGCTTCCAGCTGACCGCCGCCCAGCTTGAGGAGCAGGGGGTGAAGGATTTCCAGCTGCACTATGCGCTTGAAACCTTGCGCCGCACGACCAAAAGCACTGTCGCCCTGAGGCCGGCGGTCCGGCCGGCCCCGCGCGCAGCCCAACCGTAGGCCGCCACGCATGGACAACCCCGCAAAGGCGCGGCTGCTGGCCGTGCTGGTTCCCGCTGGTCTGCTCGGCGGGGCCTATATCGCGCAATATGGCTTCGGGCTTTATCCGTGCGAGATGTGCTGGTGGCAACGCTACCCGCATTTCGCTGCGCTGGGGCTGGCGGGCCTTGCCTTCGTGCTCAAGCCTGCGCCGGTGTGGACCGCGCTTGCTGGCTTCGCGGTGCTCACCTCCGGCCTTATCGGCGGGTTCCACGCGGGCGTCGAATATGGCTGGTGGGAGGGGATCACCGCCTGCACCGGGCCGGGTGCGGGGATTGACGTGCTCGATATCAATGCCGCGCCGCTGATCCGTTGCGATGTCGCGCCGTGGACCCTGTTCGGCATCAGCCTTGCGGGCTTCAATTTCCTGATTTCCGGTCTCGGCGGTGCAGCCATAGTGGCGCTCGCCGCGTATCGCAGGTAAGGTCAAGCAGCGCGCCGAAAAGTGGGAACCGGTTTTCGGCTACCAGCGATGCGACAACAAAAGCTGCATCCAAAGGAGCCGATGATGGATAAGGGCGAACTCCACCGCATGATCCGGGTCGATCAGGCCGGGGAATTCGGCGCGACCCGCATCTATGAAGGCCAGCTGGCCGTGATGGGTGACCGGGGCCCGCATTCGGCCGAGATCCGCCACATGGCCGCGCAGGAGGCCGAGCACCGCAAGAAATTCGATGCCCTGCTCGCCCGGCGCGGGGTGCGGCCGACGGCGCTTCATCCCTTCTGGTCGGCGGCGGGCTATGCGCTGGGCGCAGGCACGGCGCTGCTCGGTCCGGAGGCGGCGATGGCCTGCACTGCCGCGGTCGAGACCGAGATCGACAAGCATTACAGCGACCAGCTTGATCGCTTGCAGGCCACCGGGGCCGATCCCGAACTTGCCGCGATGATCGAGGAATTCCGCGAGGAAGAGCGCGAGCATCGCGATTCCGCTCTCGCCAACGGGGCCGAACGCGCCCCGGCCTACCCGCTGCTGGCAGGCGCGATCCGGCTGGGGTGCCGCATCGCCATCCGCCTGAGCGAGCGGGTGTGAGGCAAGCGCCCGGCTTCACCCCCGGTTCAGCCCCCGCGCACTAGACAAATGGCCCCGGTCGCGGGCATGGCAGCCACGCGAACCTTCGCGCCCCGCCAGAGGATCACCCGCGCCATGAAGCTCCCGATCGCCGCCGCCGTTCTCGCCCTGCTCGCAGCCGCAAGCCCGCTTGCCGCGCAGAGCGCCAACGAGAAGATCAACATGGTGATCGCCTATAGCGAGGACGAATGCCCGGTCGCCCAGCCCGGCGAAGTGGTGGTCTGCGAAATCCTTGTCGAGGAAGAGCGGTACCGTATCCCCTCCAACCTGCGCTATTCCGACAACCCCGCCAACCAGTCGCTCGCCCGGCAGGTCGACCAGATCAAGTATGTCGGCGATTTCGGGGCGATGAGCTGCTCTCCCGCGGGCGCGGGCGGGTTTACCGGCTGCACCCAGAAATTCGTCGAGGCCTGGGCCGAGGATCGCAAGGAAGCCGATGCCGTGCGGTTCGGCCAGCTGATCGAGAAGGCGCGGGCCGAGCGTCTGTCCACCATCGACGCCGACGCTGCTGCCGAACAGGAGCGGGTCGAGATGATCGAGCGCGAATATATGCAGCGGCTCGAACGCGAACGCGCGGGCGAACTGCCCGGCGAAGGCCAGCTCCCCCCGCCACCGCCGAAGTAAGTGCTACCTGCTCCCCTCCCCTAGGGGAGGGGCCGGGGGTGGGGGCTCCCCCGCCAGCGGCCACGTGCGAGGCCTTTCAGGCCAAGCCCTCGCTCGCCGCCCGTGCCGCCGCTGCGGGCAAGCGCCTCAGACCTCATAATACTCCCGATACCACGCCACGAACCGCGCCACCCCTTCGCGGAAGCGTGTCTGCGGGGCATAGCCGGTGAGCGCCTTGAGCAGCGAGGCATCCGCCCAGGTCGCCGGCACATCGCCCGGCTGGATCGGCAGGTAATTGCGCACCGCCGGGCGGCCGCATTCCGCCTCGATCGCCTCGACAAAATCCATCAGCCGCACCTTCTCGCCATTGCCGATGTTCACCACCCGGAAGGGCGCCACGGGGGAGAGGCTGTCGCCGGGGGCGATATCCTCCGGCGTCTCGGGCCGCACCGGCGCGGCGTCGATCAGCAGGCGGATGCCGCGCACCAGATCGCTTACGTAAGTGAAATCGCGGTACATTTCGCCGTCATTGTAGATGTCGATCGGCGTGCCTTCGAGGATCCCACGGGTAAACTTGAACAGCGCCATGTCGGGCCGCCCCCATGGTCCGTAGACCGTGAAGAAGCGGAACATCGTCGCCGGCAGGCCCCACAGATGGGCATAGGAATGGGCCATCGCCTCATTCGCCTTCTTGGTCGCGGCGTAGAGGGTGAGGGGGGTGTCAACCTTCTGCGCTTCGTGGAACGGCATGTCGGTAACCGCACCATAGACCGACGAGGTCGAGGCCATCAGCAGGTGATCGACCCCCAGCTCGCGGGCACATTCCATGACGTTGAACGTGCCGATCAGGTTCGCATCGACATAGGCGCGCGGGTTTTCCAGCGAATAGCGCACCCCCGCCTGCGCGGCCAGGTGGACGATCACGTCGGGCTGTTCCGCCAGCGCCAGCGCATTCAGCGTGTCGAAATCCTCCAAAAGGCCTTCGGTGCAGGTGAAATGGGGGTGCTGCAGCAGCATCTGGTGCCGCCGCTGCTTGAGCCTGACGTCGTAATAATCCGTCATGCCGTCATAACCGACGACGCGAAACCCCTCCTCCAGCAGCAATTGCGCGAGGTGATAGCCGATGAACCCGGCCGAGCCGGTCACAAGAACGGTGCGCATCATCCGATCACGACAGCGCAATATCGGGCGCGTCTTCCTGCTTCATCCCGACCACGTGATAGCCCGCGTCGACGTGGTGCACCTCCCCCGTCACGCCCGACGCAAGATCGGACAGCAGGTAAAGCCCCGCGCCGCCGACATCCTCGATGGTGACGTTGCGGCGTAGCGGTGCATTCAGCTCGTTCCATTTGAGGATGTAGCGGAAATCGCCGATCCCGCTCGCCGCCAGGGTCTTGATCGGCCCGGCGCTGACCGCGTTGACCCGGATGTTGCGCGGGCCAAGGTCATTGGCGAGATATTTGACGCTTGTTTCCAGCGCCGCCTTGGCGACGCCCATGACGTTGTAATGCGGCACCACCTTTTCCGCGCCGTAATAGCTCAGCGTCAGGATCGCGCCCCCGCTTTCGGGCATTAATTCCGATGCGCGCTTGGCGATGGCGACCAGCGAATAGGCCGAAATGTTCATCGTCATCAGGAAGTTGTCGAGACTGGTGTCGACATACAGCCCGCGCAGTTCGTTCTTGTCGGAAAAGCCGATCGCGTGGACCACGAAGTCGAGGCTGTCCCAGCGCGCGCCCAGCGCGGCGAAGGCCGCGTCGAGCGATGTCATGTCCGACACGTCGCATTCGAAGGTGAAATCGCTCCCCAGTTCGGCGGCGAGCGGGATCACCCGCTTGGCCAGTGCCTCGCCCTGATAGGAAAAAGCCAGCTGCGCCCCATGCTCGGCCAGCCGCTTGGCGATGCCCCAGGCCAGCGACTTGTCATTGGCGAGGCCCATAATCAGCCCGCGCTTGCCGGCCATCAGCCCGGCGCCGCCGCCACTGGTGTTGCTTTCCGTCATCCTGTCGTCTCCTTCGCCTGCGCCTCGGGCTCAGCCAGCGCAGCGTTCAATTGTGCGCCGATAACGAGGCCGAGGCCGACGAGCCAGAAAAAGAACAACGTCACCATTGTCCCGGCAAGGCTGCCATAGGTCAGATCATAGGTGAACACGCCGCGCAGCACGATCGGCAGCGCGGTTGTCACGCCGACCCACCACAGGGTGGTGAACAGCGCGCCCGGCCATTTGGGGAAAGCCCGGCCGCGGTAGGACCGGGGCGTCAGCGTCACGAACAGCACCCACAGCGATCCGCCAAGGCCCAGCGCAGGCACGATCCGCGAATAGCGCAGCCAGGCGATCAGCTCGCCCAGTTGCGGCAGGCGCGCATCGATCACCTGCTGCACCGCGCCGATCACCACCTGAGAGAACAGCGAAATCATCAGCACCACCACCGCACCAAGGATCAGCCCCGCCGAGAGCAGGCGATAGCGCCAGAAGGCGAGCCGCGCCTTGGTGCCGTAGGCGCGGCGCAGGATATCGCGGATCGTCTCGATCAGGCTCGATACGGTCCACAGCGCCACCAGCCCGCCCAGCCACAAGAGCCAGCCCGACCGCGCGGTCATCACCGTTTCGGCGACCGGCGCGATGGTATCCGCAACGCTTGGCGGAAGGGCAAGCCCGATGGCATCGATCATGCCCTGCGCGCTGTCGCGTCCGCCGATCAGCTCGAACAGCGCCGCACCCAGAATGAAGAAGGGGAAGATCGCCACCATCGCCAGATAGGCCAGGTTGCCGGCGTGGATGAAGCCTTCGTTATAGGTGCCGGCCAGCACCCGTCCGGCGACTTCGAAGATGCGTGTTCCGGGGCCAAGGCGGTGCCTGAGCCTGGCGGCGAAACCGTCGCCCGGCACGCTTTCGCCCTGCCGCGCGCGCTGTTTGCGCGCTTCGGGGGAATGGGAGCGCACTTCCCGCTCGGGCGGCGGGGCGGTGACGTCTGCGCTCATCTCAGGCTCCTTTGCGGCCTGCGTCTAGAGGCCGAATTTCTCACGCGGGCGGGCGGTGTCTACCCAGCCTTCCAGCCGTTGTTCCAGACTGGCGAGATCGGCGGGGAGCTGGATTTCGATCGTCACCAGCTGATCGCCGCGTTCGGGCTTGCCATCGGCGGTCTTGCCGGTCTTCTTGGTCCAGCCCTTGCCAGCGAGGCGCAGAACGGTGCCCCCGGACGATCCCGGCTTGATCGTCAGCATCACCGCCCCGTCGACCGTCGGGCATTTGACCTTGGCCCCGCGCACCGCCTCGTCGAGCGTGATCGGCAGGTCCATGCGGATATGATCGCCCTCGCGCCGGAAGAAGGGATGGGTGCCGACTTCGACCATTACGATCCCGTCGCCATTGCCGCCCGGGCCGGGGTGGCCCTTGTCCTTGAGGCGCATGACCGTGCCGTCCTCGACACCGGCGGGGAGCTTCAGGTTGATCGCCTTGCCGTCGGCCAGCGTGATGCGCTGATCGCGTCCGGCGGCGGCTTCGACGAAGGGGACGGCGAGGCGATACTGGATGTCCGCACCACGCCTCGGCGGAGGCGGCGGGGGCTGGCGGCCGAAACCGCGCCGTGGTGGCGGCTGCTGTTGACGGTTGCGGCCGCCGAAGAGCCCTTCGAACAGATCGCCCAGATCGACATCGTCCGCCCCGAAGCCGCCGAAATCGCCCGGGCCACCACCGGCTCCGGCGCCCGGCCCTGCCCCATAGGTGCCGCCCCGGCTGTAACCGCCGCGCGCGCCCATGCCCGCAAAGGGATTGGCGGGATTACCCTCGGCATCGATCTCGCCGCGGTCGAACTGCGCGCGCTTGGCCTTGTCGGACAGCAGATCATAGGCGCGCGTCACTTCGGAGAACTTCTCCGCCGCCTTGGGGTTGTCGGTGTTGCGATCGGGGTGCAGCTCCTTGGCGAGCTTGCGATAGGCGCTTTTGATATCCGCTTCGGATGCGGTGCGGGCCACGCCCAGAATGCTGTAGGGATCGCGCATGGCGTATGAGCTAGGTGAGACGCTCGCCGCACGCAAGCATGCTCGAGGCGGCAAGTCCCCGGCGAAATTCGAGGGCGCGGCCTTCCCACGCCGCCCGGGCCGCCTTATGTGCCCTGCCGGACTGACCAAGGAAGCCTGCCGATGAGCGCGATCACCCCTCTCGACGATGCCCAGCTGGCGGACAGCGTGCTGCCCGCCGGGGCCGACCCGTTCGAACTGTTCGAGGAATGGTTTGCCGCCGCCCAGGTGGGCGAGATCAACGATCCCAACGCCATGGCGCTCGCCACCGCCACGCCCGACGCTGCGCCTGCGGTGCGGATGGTGCTGCTGAAGGGGCACGGGACGGGCGAAATTGCAGGCGGGGGCTTTACCTTCTTCACCAATGCCGACAGCCGCAAGGGCCAGCATATCCGCGCCAACATGCAGGCCGCGTTGCTGTTCCACTGGAAGAGCCTGCGCCGCCAGATCCGGATCGAAGGCCCGCTGATCGAAGTCTCTCCGGCCCGCGCCGACGCCTATTTCCACTCGCGCCCCTACAAGAGCCAGGTGGGCAGCGCCGCCAGCGATCAGTCGCGCCCGCTGCCCGAGCGGCAGGCCTATCTCGACCGCGTGCAGGCGCTGTGGGCCGAGCATGAGGCGGCAGGCAAGGTGCCGCGCCCGCCGCACTGGACCGGCTTCACCTTGTCGCCCCGCCGCATCGAATTCTGGATCGACCGCGACAACCGCCTGCACGACCGCCGCGAATTCACCCGCGACAGCGCGGACGGATCGTGGTCCGACACGCTGCTCTATCCCTGAAGGCCCCGCGATGACTCAGGCAATTCCCTATTGGCATGTCGATGCCTTCAGCGCCCGGCCCTTTGGCGGCAATCAGGCGGCGGTGATGGTGCTGGAAGAATGGCTGCCGGATGAGGTGCTGGTGGCGATCGGGGGCGAAAATCTCTTCGCCGAAACCGCTTTCGTGGTGCGCGATGCGACCGGCGCGGCCGATTGGGAGCTGCGCTGGTGCACGCCGACCTATGAAATCGCGCTGTGCGGGCATGCGACGCTGGCGAGCGGGCATGTGCTGTTGCAGCGGGATGGGGGGGAGCGGGTGACGTTCCGCACGCGGCTGTCGGGCGTGCTGGAAGTGGTGAAGGTGGGGGACACCTATGAACTGGCGCTCCCCGCGATTGCGAGCGTGCCTGACACCGCCGCCAACCACGCCGAGGCGATCCGCCTGCTGGGGGCCGAGCCGCTTGCCATCGCCCGGTCGCAGCTGGGCTACAACATCTATCTGTTCGCCGACGAAGCCGCGGTTCGCGCGGTGAGGCCCGATATCCGGGGCCTCGAAAAGCTGGGCAAGGACCAGTTTATCGTCACCGCCCCGGGCGCGCGCACCGATATCGTCAGCCGTGTGTTCGTGCCCGGCGGCGGGGTGGACGAGGATAGCGTGACCGGCTCGGCGCACGCCGTGCTCACCCCGTTCTGGGCCGAGCGGCTGGGGCGTGACAGCTTCACCGCGCATCAGGCGAGCGTGCGCGGCGGCGATCTGACGCTGCGGCTGGACGGTGCCGGAGAGAATGGGCGCGCATGGCTCGGCGGGCCGTGCGTCACCGTGGTGGAGGGCAGCTTCTACCTCTGAGGGTAGAGTTCAAGAATATCAGCCGCCTGTTGCAGCATCGGCGGGCGCTCCTGCGCGTCGGAATGGCCGAGCCGCACCAGCGTCACCCGCTGCTCCGGCGAGACGAGCACATATTGGCCCATGTGGCCGATCAGCGAGAACAGGCTCTGGGGCGCGCGATCAGGGAACAGCGGGTGCTCGCCCGGCGGCGTGCCCGGGATCGGGCGGTTGAGCCAGGTCTGGAAGCCATAGTGCGGACTGGCGGGCGAGGGGGCCACCATCGCCTCGATCCAGCGGCTCGGGACCAGCTGCTCGCCCCCCGGCGCGCGGCCCTTCAACCGCAGGAACTCGCCCAGCTTCGCCCAGTCGCGCGCGGTTGCATGCATCAGGCTGCCGCCGATCAGCGTGCCCGACGCGTCGAATTCGGGCACCATGCTGGTCATCCCGAGGGGGCCGAACAGCCGCACTTGCAGATAATCCGCCACCGCCTTGCGCCGCGCCTCGGGCTTGTCGCTCGCCGTCAGCGCGCGCGCGGCGATGTTGGCGAGGATCGCGCTGGTGTTGGACGAATATTCGAACACCCTGCCGGGCTCGGCTTCCAGCGGCTGTTCTTCGGCCCACTTCGCCATGTCATCGCGCCCGTCGAGGAACAGCATCCTGACCTCGCTCGATTCGTACGGCGGATCGCCCATTTCGGTGTGGCGCAGGCCGCTGCGCATCTGGAGCAGGTGCTTGAGCGTGATCTCGCCGCGCGGATCGCCGGGGCGTTGCCACAGGGGGACAGGGGCGGGGGCATCAAGGCTGAGCTTGCCGTCGGCCACCAGCATGCCGACCAGCACGGCGGTAACGGTTTTCGCCATCGACCAGCTGATGAAGCGCGTGTCCTTGTCATAGCCCGGCGCGTAGCGTTCGGCCGCGATCTTGCCGTTCGCCATCACCACCACCGCGCGGGTTTCGCCAAGCCCGGGGACAGTGAAAAGATCATCGACCGCGCGCGCCAGCTGATCGCGCGGCGCGCCCGCTTCGGCGGTGACCGCGGCCAGCGCCTGTTCGGACAGCGGCGCTTCGGCAGGCGGCGCGGCCCCGCAGGCGGCAAGCGTCAGCAGGACTGGCGCGAGCAGCATCGCGCGATTATGGACGGCGGCATGGAGGGTCATCGCGCCCTCATTTCCCGATGCATGAAGGCTTGGCAATGGCGAAATCACCCGCATCGCGCTCCGCAGCCCGCGGCGGCAGGCGCTGGAGCCTGTGGCTTCTGGCGATTGTCGCACTCGGCATCGGCGGCGCGGCGTGGGCCTTCCGTGAGCCGATCCACGGCTACACCACCATTGCCTCGGCCTATTCGGCGCGGGTGGCCTGTTCGTGCCGCTTTGTCGCCGGGCGCAGCCTGAAGGATTGCGCCAAGGACAAGCTTGCAGGGATGGAAGCGGTCACCCTGGTCGAAGATGTCGAGGCCGGCAGCGTCACCGCGCGCTTTCCGCTGATCGCCGAAGCGACCGCCACCTACCGCGAGGGCTATGGCTGCGTGCTGGAGCGGTGGGAGGGTTAGAGCGCCCCCAAGTCCCGTTCGTGCCGAGCTTGTCGAAGCACGGTTCTTTTTGCTTGGTCCGCCGATCGAAGGAAGTGCAGCCCTTCGACAAGCTCAGGGCGAACCGAAGTTTGATCTAACCCGCTACCTTCTCGGTCGTGTCGATCCACCCGCCCCCGATTACCCGCTCCCCTGCATAGATCACCGCGGCCTGCCCCGGGGCGACGCCGTATTCGGGTTCGGCAAAGCGGATTGTCACCGGCGCGCCGTCTCCGAGCGCGCCTTCGAGCGTCACGGGCACCGGCTTGGCAAGGCTTCTCACCTTCGCGGTCAGCGGGGCGTCCGGCGGGGGGCCGATGCGGTTGGTCTGGGTGAGGTGCGCGGCGCTCACCGCCAGCATCCGCTTCGGCCCGACCCGCACCTCGCGTGACGGCGCATCGAGGCCGATCACATAGAGCGGCTCAGGCTGGCCGCCGATCTCCAGCCCCTTGCGCTGGCCGACGGTGAAGTGGACGATGCCCTTGTGCGCGCCGAGCACCGCGCCGGTTGCCGCATGGACAATCGCGCCGGGGGCCGCGCCTTCGGGACGAACCTTGGTGACGATCTTGGCGTAATCGCCATCGGGCACAAAGCAGATGTCCTGCGAATCCGGCTTGGCGGCATTGCGCAGGCCCGCCGCTTCGGCCAGGGCGCGCACCTGCGGCTTGGGCATGCCACCCAAGGGAAAGCGCAGGTAATCGAGCTGTGCTTCGGTGGTGCCATAAAGGAAGTAGGACTGGTCACGCGCCGGATCATGCGCGCGGTGCAGTTCCGCCCCGGCCTCACCCGTCACCCGGCGGACATAGTGCCCGGTCGCAAGGCAATCCGCACCTAATTCGCGCGCCATGCGGAACAGGTCGGTGAACTTGGGCCCCATGTTGCAGCGGATGCAGGGGACGGGCGTGCGACCGGCGAGATACTCGTCGGCGAACTGCTCGACCACGTCCTCGCGGAAGGCGCTTTCGTGGTCGAACACGTAATGCGCGATCCCCAGCCGGTCGGCCACGGCGCGCGCGTCGCGGATGTCGTCGCCCGCGCAGCACGCACCCTTGCGCCCGGTCGCCGCGCCGTAATCATAGAGCTGGAGCGTGATCCCGATCACCTCCGCCCCGCTGGCATGGGCGAGGGCTGCGACCACCGAGGAATCGACCCCGCCGCTCATCGCCACCACGATCCGGCAGTCGGCCGCAGGGCGCGGCAGATCGAACAGCGCGGCGGCGTCCGGACCGGCGAGCGGTCCGGCATCAAGAAGGGCGGGGGCGTCCATAAGCGCCGCGCAATATAGCGATCCACCGGCGGCTGCGCCAGTGGCCGAGGCGGCGGAACCTTGGCCTGGTGGGCCGCACTAATCCTAAGTTCGGGTAAATGGCAGTTTTACCGGATTTTGACGCACCGGGATTAAGAAGGGGGATGATGTTCGAGAAAGCCAATCCTTTCAATGCCTCACCCGACGCCGCCGCCGGGCCCGTGCGCAGTCACGAGCACGCCCGCCTGCGCGCTGCGTCTGCTGACGGCGGGCAGCTTCGGCTGGCGCGGCGGGCGGGCGATGCGCTGCGGGCGATGGAATGGAGCGAGCTTACCGCCCGCCTTACGGCCGCGCGCGACTTGCGGCTTCTGCTGCGCAGCGAATCGCAGGCCCCGATCGAAGGGCACGCGGCCAGTTTCGGTGATGCCGCCGCAAGCTATTTCGCGCTGCTTGACGATAGCCCCGGCGAAGGCGATCGCGCCGCGTTAGGGCAATCGAAAGGCTCGGCTGCGATGCTGTCGCCAAGCCATGCCGGGTGCCACACAGAGAAAACAGGATCACACGCCGATAGCCCCAACGGCGATGCGAGAGACATGCGATGATTGAGAACCACGACATCCGCCCCGCTCAGGTGATCGGCCCGCTCGGCGAGCCGCTGACTTTGGCCGACCTGCCTGCGCCGGAAACCAAGCGGTGGGTGGTGCGGCGCAAGGCGGAAGTTGTGGCTGCCGTCAGCGGCGGCTTGCTCACGCTTGACGAGGCGCTGGCGCGCTATGGCCTCACGCTTGAGGAATTTGCCTCATGGCAGCGCGCGGTGGACCGGTCCGGCATGCACGGGCTGCGCGTCACGAAGATCCAGCACTACCGCGACCTGTACGAGCGCCAACTCAAGTACTGAGCGACCTTGCACGCTTTCCGGCGTGCGGCGCGGCAGTTCGCTCGCGGCTGCCCACCCCCTTCGCTGCTCTCGCTCATCCCGGCGCATGCCGTAACGCGTGCCCTGTCGATTCGGCTTTCGTGTGTCCGTGACTTTCGTCTAGGCTGCAAGTCACCTGTCGATGCGCGCATTGCGGGCAGCGCGGCAACGTTCTATCAGTCTGTTGCGTGTGGTGACTTAGGTGACTAATACACTCGGGCTGTGCAACGGAAGCGCAAAACGCAGCCCCGAGTGAGGGAACGGCAATGAATTACGAGACGACCATCACGGCCGAAGCGGCTGACGGGGTAGGCAGCGAGTATGCCGGTGCCCGCACGCTTGCCGCGCCCGCCGTGCCGCGCTGGCTGATCCTCGGCGGGCTCGGCCTGTTCGTGGCGCTGTTGCTCGTCGCGGGCTATTTCGCGATCGCCGGGGGGGAGCCTGCGGCGGTATCTGACGACAATGCCCAGGCCCCTTCGGTCACGGTGGTTTCGCCCGGCACTACGATGGTGGCGGGGGAGATCGAGGCGCCCGGCACGCTCGCAGCGCGCCGCCCGATGCCGGTGGGCGTGGTCGGCGAAGGCGGGCAGGTGCTGCGTGTCACCGTTGATGCGGGCGACTGGGTGCAGCAGGGTCAGGTGCTGGCTGTGATCGACCGTTCGGTTCAGGTCCAGCAGGCCGAGGCGCAGGCGGCGCAGATCGATGTGGCTGAGGCCGATGCCAACCTCGCGCAAGCCAATCTCGACCGTGCGTTGCAACTGGTCGCGCGGGGGTTCGTGTCCAAGGCCGATGTCGACCGGCTGACTGCGACCCGCGATGCCGCCGTGGCGCGGGTCAAGGTCGCCGAGGCGCAGCTGCGCGAACTGCGCGCCCGCAACGAACGGCTCAACGTCTACGCGCCGGCGACCGGATACGTGTTGCAGCGCAATGTCGAGCCCGGTCAGACGGTGGGTGCGGGAAGCAACGCGTTGTTCACCATCGCCAGCGGCGGCGAGATGGAGATGCTGGCCCAGCTTTCGGAGGAGCAGCTTGCCAAGCTGTCGGTCGGCACCATGGCGAGCGTCATCCCTGCCGGGTCGGACAAGCGGTTCAGCGGACAGGTGTGGCAGGTTGCGCCAACGATCGACCAGACCACGCGGCAGGGCACGGCGCGAATCGCATTGAGCTTCGCGCCCGAACTGCGCCCCGGCGGCTTTGCCACGGCGCGGATCAACAGCGGCAGCTTCCGCGCCACGGTGCTGCCCGAAAGCGCCGTGCTCGCCGACGAAGAAGGCGGCTTTGTCTATGTGGTCGGGCCGGACAACAAGGTGACCCGGCGCGCGGTCAAAACCGGCGCGGTCACGGCCAGGGGCATTGCCATCACCGAGGGGCTGACAGGCGGCGAGCGCGTGGTGCTGCGCGCCGGCGGCTTCCTCAACGCAGGCGAAACCGTCAACCCGCAGCCGCTCAAGAACTAGCAGGCCCGCCAACTCTTGCGCGGGCAAGCCGCGTCGCCCACACGGCAGGACCGAGGAACCACAGGCAGGAATATCATGGCTTTACGCGACATCTCGGCCTGGTCGATCCGCAATCCGGTGATTCCGCTGGTGTTCTTCACCGGGCTGTTGATGGCCGGGATCGTCAGCTTTCTGCGGATGGATGTCACCAATCAGCCGGACGTCGATTTCCCGGCCGTTACAGTCAACATTGCCCAGCCCGGCGCCTCGCCCAGCGAGATCGAGAATCAGATCACCCAGCGGGTTGAAAGCGCCCTGCGGTCGATCAGCGCGGTCAACTCGCTTCAGTCGACCGCCAGCGAGGGCGCGTCGGTCACCTTCGTCGAATTCGAGATCGGCACCAATCTGATCGAAGCTGTCAACGAGGTCGAAACCGCGATCGATTCGGTGCGCGGGTCGCTGCCCGACGGGATCCTGGAACCGCAGATCGGCAAGGTCGACGTCGTGGGTGAGCCGATCGGCTATGCCGCGGTCGAAGCCGACGACATGACACTGGAGCAACTGAGCTGGTTCCTGGACGATACCGTTGCCAAGCGCCTGCTGAAAATCCCCGGCATGGCCGAAGTGGGCCGGTTTGGCGGGGTGGACCGGCAGATCGAGGTGATCCTCGATCCGGCCAAGATGCAATCCTTCGGCGTGACCGCATCGCAGATCAATCTGGCCCTGCTTCAGAACAATCTCGATGCCGCGGGCGGCCTCGCCGAGATCGGCGGGACTCGCCAGTCGCTGCGCGTGCTCGGCAATTCGGACACTGCCTACCAGCTCTCGCAGACGCAGGTGCAGCTGGGCGCGGGCCGGACCGTGCGCCTCGCCGACATCGCCACGGTACGCGACGGCTTTTCCGAACGCACCTCGATCAGCGAAGTGAACGGCAAGGAGGTCGTGAACTTCTTCATGAACCGGGCGCGCGGGGCTTCGGACCTTGCGGTTTATGACGCGGCGCGCGCTGAAATGGACGAGATTCAGGCCGAAAACCCGGGCGTCCGCTTCATTCCGCTTTCAACCAGCACGAACTATACCCGCAGCCAGTACAAGTCATCGATCTGGGCGCTGGTCGAAGGCGCGGTGCTGGCGGTGGTCGTTGTGTTCCTGTTCCTGCGGGACTGGCGCGCGACCTTCATCAGCGCCGTCGCGATCCCCCTGTCGGCGATCCCGACCTTCTGGTTCATGGACCTGCTCGGGTTCAACCTCAACTTCCTCTCGCTGCTGGCGCTGGCGCTGGTGGCGGGTGTGCTCGTCGACGATGCGATCGTCGAGATCGAGAACATCGTGCGCCACATGCGCATGGGCAAGACGGCCTATCAGGCGAGCATTGACGCGGCTGACGAGATCGGACTGCCGGTGGTGGCGACCAGCTTCTGCATTGTCGCGGTATTCCTTCCCGTCGGGCTGATGCCGGGCGTGTCGGGCCAGTTCTTCCAGAATTTCGGGATCACCGTGGTGGTCGCGGTGCTGATGAGCCTTGCGGTCGCGCGGATGATCACGCCGCTGATGGCAGCCTATTTCCTGAAATCCAAGGGGCAGGCCGACCATGGCGAAGGCCCGATGATCGACGCCTATATGCGCGTGCTGGCCTGGACGCTTGATACCGGCGCGATGGCTGCGCGCCGCGCCGGACTCGCCGGGCCGGGCCGCCGCGCGCTGTATGTGCCCGCGCTGCTGCTGACGACGATCGTGCTGCTGGCGGTCCCGGCGCTGGCGATGTTCGAACTGGCGAGCGGTGCGGTCTCGGCCCAGATCGCAACATCGGCGGGAGGCGCGCCCTTGTGGAAGGGACTCATCGGGCTGAACGTGCACCGGCAAATCGCCGGAGTCGTCGCTGCCGATACCAACAGCCTGGCAAACCTGGTGGTCGGCAAGCTGTTCGAAGTGGTGATCGTGCTGCTCGTCTCGCTGCTGTCGTTCCTCGCCGCTTTTGCTGTGTTCAAGGCGATCGAGGCCCCTGCGGGCGGCGCTGGCCGCTTTGCCCGGTCGGTGCGCTGGATGACCGCGCGCTTCTATGACCACCGCGTGTGGATGCTTGGCATCGGCTGGTTCTCGCTGCTGGTAACGATCGTGCTGTTCGGCCAGATTCCCAGTCAGTTCCAACCGACCATCGACGACGAGAACAGCCGTGTCGAAATCGAGCTGGTGCCCGGCACCACGCTGGCCGAGACCAAGCGGGTGGTGAACGCGGTCGCCGACCGGCTTCGCGGTGAGCCCGAGGTTGAGCGCCTGTTCGAGCGTATCCGGCTGGGAGAAACCTCGTCGATCTTCGTCAAGCTGCGCGAAGATCGCCAGCGGACCTCGATCGCGTTCGAGCGCGAGCTTGCGCCCGAACTGGCGCGCTTCCCCGATGCCCGCGTGCGTTTCCAGTCGCAGTCCGGCGGGTTCGGCTCGGGCCGCGACATGACGGTGATGCTGGCGGGCTCTGACCCGGCGCTGCTCGATGCGACTGCGACCCGGCTGGTCGAGGAGATGAAGGGCCTCAAAACGCTGGTCGCCCCGCGCATCAGCGCCGATCTCAACCGCCCGGAAATCATCATCACCCCGCGCGACAAGATCGCTGCCGAACTGGGCGTCACCACCGCCGCCCTGTCGCAGACGATCCGCATCGCAACGCTCGGCGAAATCGAGCAGAACGCGGCGCGCTTCTCGCTTTCGGACCGGCAGATCCCGATTGCGGTGCGCCTGTCGGAAGAAGCGCGCACCGATTTCCGCACCATCCAGAATTTGCCCGTGCCGCTTGCCAATGGCGGATCGGTGCCATTGAGCCGCGTCGCCGACATCACCTTCGGCTCAGGGCCTACCGCGATCCAGCGATACAACCAGAACCGCCGCGTGCTGATCGGCGCCGATCTCGCCGCCGGCGTGCTCAAGGGCGAAGCGCAGGCGCAGATCGATGCGTTGCCGGTGCTGCAGGAACTGCCGGTAGGCGTCATCCGCGATGTCGTGGGCGAGGAGGAATGGCAGGCCGAACTGCTGGTCAACCTCACCATCGCCATTCTCGCGGGCGTGCTGCTGGTGTTTGCGGTGCTGGTGCTGCTCTACAAGCGCCTCATGAGCCCGCTGGTCAACATGACCTCGCTGGCGCTGGCGCCGCTCGGCGGTGTGCTGCTGATCTGGCTGACCGGCCAGCCCAACTCCATGCCGGTCTATATCGGCATGCTTTTGCTGCTCGGTATCGTGTCGAAGAACTCGATCCTGCTGATCGACTTCGCCATCGAGGAGATGAACAAGGGCGTCGGCAAGCTCGATGCAATCATGGATGCGGGCCACAAACGCGCTCAGCCGATCGTGATGACCACCGTGGCGATGACAGCGGGCATGGTGCCGGTGGCGCTGTCGCTGACGGGCGACGGGGCGTGGCGGCAACCGATGGGCATCGTGGTGATCGGGGGCCTTGTGCTTTCGACGCTGCTGACGCTGCTGATTGTGCCCGCCGGGTTCAGCCTTGCCGATGGGTTCGAGAAGCGTGTCGGCCCATGGCTGCGGACCCGTCTCCTGACCTATCGACCGGGTGACAGCACCGTCGAGCGCCCTGGAGCGGTGCCGGACCGGCCGTTACCCGGTCTCGCCAAACTGCCGGGTAGCGAACCTGCCGAATAATCCTAAGTGCGTGACGCGCGCTACCGAAGTGCTCTAAGGCCGACTGCATGGCGACGCGTCTTACAAGGCCCCTGACCTTCGGCGGCCAGCCGCTCACGGTTGATCGTGCGCGCCGGATGCGCTGGACGGCCACGGGCATGCTGGCGGCGATGGCGGCGATCTTCATTGCCACCCACGGCCTCGCGGTGACCGGCCACCCCGCCTGGGGCTATGTCAACGCCTTTGCCGAAGCCGCGATGGTGGGCGGGCTGGCAGACTGGTTCGCGGTCACCGCACTGTTCCGCCATCCGCTCGGTCTGCCGATCCCCCACACCGCGATTATCCCCGAAAACAAGGACCGCATCGCCGACACCATGGCGGCTTTCCTGCGCGAGAATTTCCTCACCCCCGCCGTGGTCGCCCGGCGCATGGCGGGGATGAACATCGCCAAGGCGGTCGGCGAGTTTCTGGCGGCCTCGCCCGATCGGGGCGGCGATGTGCGCTCGCGCATCACCAGCGGCGCGGCAGAGCTGCTGGCCGAGGTGCTGGAATCGCTCGATCCCGACCGGCTCGGCAATCAGGTGAGGAGCGGCCTTGCGGGCCAGCTCGCCAAGCTCGACATCGCGCCGCTCGCCGGCCGGATGATCGAAAGCGCCATGACCGACCGCCGCCACCAGCCGCTGATCGATGGCTTCGTGCGCTGGGCGGGCCTCACCATCGAGGACAATGAAGAGACCCTGCGGGACATCATCCACCAGCGTGTATCGGGCGTGCTGCGCTGGGCGGGGATCGACAAGACCATCTCCTCCAGCGTGCTCGACGGGCTGTATAAACTGCTGGCCGAGGTGCTGGTGAACCCCGATCACCCTTTGCGCGGCAAGGTGGAGGAGGGGTTGGCGAAGCTCGGTCAGGACTTGCAGCACGATCCCGAAACCCGCGCCAAGGTGGAAGAGATGAAGCGCGATCTGATCGCCAATCCGGCGGTCGCGGTATGGTGGACCGGCGTGTGGGAGCGCATCCGCCAGTCCCTCATCCGCCGCGCGCGCGATCCCGAAAGCGCGATGGGCGCGGAAATGCGGGTGATGCTGGGCGAACTCGGCGAGGCGCTGCAAGCGGACGCGCGCCTGCAACACCAGATCAACCGCTTCGCCCGCCGCACGATGGTGGGCGTGGCGACGCGCTATGGCGACCAGATCGTCCGACTGGTGTCAGAGACCGTGCGCCGCTGGGACGCCCGCACCATCACCGACCGCGTCGAGGGCGCGGTGGGGCGGGATTTGCAGTTCATCCGCATCAACGGGACGCTGGTGGGCGGGCTGGTGGGGATGGGGTTGCACGCGCTGACGGGGGTGCTGTGAGCGAAAGTTAGCCAAGCCTTTCATCGCGTTGCCTTGTCTTCTGGCATGCTACGGATACGCCTGAACAATCTTGACAAACGCCATGAAATCGACTAAGAAAAGCGCAATCCGATCCGATCGGAGGGACAAGCCAGAATGCTTGGGCGGCTCCTGATTCAGGGGCCGCTTAGCGTTTTTGGGGTCGCCAAACGCGCCCATACCTGTCTGGATTGCCATCCTTATCCCGGTAAAACTTGTAGTCCTCAAGAATGGGCGCGATCTCTCGTGCAAATCCGGTGAGGTCTGACGTGTCACCGGTATATTTTGCCCTGCAATGTGCAAAGGCGGGTCGGGCCAATAGGTCAGCCATCTGAAGGCCAATCAGCCCACGTTTTTTCTCGACGATCTTGATCTCTTTCGACGTGAATACCTGCCCAAGGAGTTCCGTGCGGATGTGCTCAGTGCCTCCCTCCATGATCTCTCGGTATCTTGATTTGATTGCTTGGTCAGACCCCGGATTTTGGGCCTCTACAACCACATCACCAGCGCCGTACGCTCGTAAATAGTAGAAATATCGTTCGACAATGTTTTGGAACAGGATCTGATAGACATCCAAAGTTGAATTTGGATGGTGATAATAGAAGGCGACCTTATCGAGCGAGACGGTGATGACCGAGTATTTTGCGCGTGTCATCATGTCCAAGCATGAGTTATTCCAGTTGGCTCGCGTTGCTGGATCGCGCAAACAGGCGAATGGGCCTCGTTCGGGTGGCGAGATCATCTGCCGTCTGTGAAGCCGTGGCGGCTCAGCCAGCTCATCGAAGCCAAATGTCCGTCCCACAACCTTCCGCCAGCCCGGCTCAAACGTCGCCGTGAGATAGTCCCGGTCGAAGATTACGCCTGTCAAGCTAGCAAAACGAGTTTTGGCATCGTTTGTGGTGCTTGCCGTCACGTCGCCGGTATCGTCTACAAACATTGTAAACTTTGGCTTTATCATATCCAAATAAGGACCTCGAGCAGACAAAAAGCCAATGCGTTGGGTAGATTATTGCCTATTGCTGCCCAAAACGAGAAGGGCCCGACCGCTTGGCCGAGCCCTTCATCATGCAACAAGCTTTTGTCGCGTCGCCTTACAGCGCCCCGGTCAACTCCGGAACCGCCGTAAACAGGTCGCCCACCAGCCCGATATCCGCGACTTGGAAGATCGGCGCGTCTTCGTCCTTGTTGATGGCGATGATGACCTTGGAATCCTTCATCCCCGCAAGGTGCTGGATCGCGCCCGAGATGCCGATGGCGAAGTACACTTCCGGGGCGACGATCTTGCCGGTCTGGCCGACCTGATAGTCGTTCGGGACATAGCCCGCGTCGACCGCCGCGCGGCTTGCGCCGATGGCTGCGCCGAGCTTGTCGGCGAGCGGCGTGATGGTCGCCTCGAAGGTTTCCGCGTCCTTCAGCGCGCGGCCGCCCGAGACGATGATCTTGGCGCTGGTCAGTTCCGGACGCTCGCTCTTGGCGATTTCCGCGCCGACGAAGGTGGAGACACCCGCATCGCCCGCGCCGCCGACCGCCTCGATCACGCCCGAACCACCTTCCGTAGCCGCCTTTTCGAAGGCGGTGCCGCGCACGGTGATGACCAGCTTGGCATCGGTCGATTCGACCGTGGCGATGGCGTTGCCGGCGTAGATCGGGCGGGTGAAGGTCCTGGGGCCTTCGACCGACAGGATCTCGCTCACCTGCATCACGTCAAGGTGGGCAGCGACGCGTGGGGCGACGTTCTTGCCCTGCGTGGTGGCAGCGGCGAGGAAGGCGTCGTGATCGGCCATCAGCGCGGCGGCGAGCGGGGCGACGTTTTCGGCAAGGCCGTTGGCGTAGGCGGCTTCATCCGCGACGTGGACCTTGCCGACGCCCGCGATCTTGGCGGCAGCTTCCGCCACCGCGCCGCAATTGTGGCCCGCGACCAGCAGGTGCACTTCACCGAGCTTGGCGGCGGCGGTCACCACCGGCAGCGTCGCATCGGCCAGCTTGGTGTTGTCATGTTCGACGAGAACCAGAGTCTTCATTGAACTTACCTCTCAAATTCCGTTCGCCCTGAGCTTGTCGAAGGGCTGTCCTGCTTTTCTCCGTTCCGCGTGCCTCAAGAAAGGCAACCCTTCGACAAGCTCAGGGCGAACGGAGGATGGGATTACACGATACCCAGCGCTTTGACCTTTTCGACAAGCGCGGCGACGTCGGCGACCTTTTCGCCCGCCTGACGCACTGGGGGCTCGGCGACCTTGAGGGTCTTGAGGCGCGGGGTGAGGTCGACGCCGTAATCGGCAGCGGTCTTGGTCGCGAGCGGCTTTTGCTTCGCCTTCATGATGTTGGGCAGTGAGGCATAGCGCGGTTCGTTCAACCGCAGGTCGGTGGTGACGATCGCGGGGAGTGCGAGCTTGACGGTCTGCAGGCCGCCATCGACTTCGCGCTTCACGGTGACGCTGTCACCCTCGACCTCGACGGTGTTCGCAAACGTCCCCTGCGGACGGCCCATCAGCGCGGCGAGCATCTGGCCGGTCTGGTTCGAATCGTCCGAGATCGACTGCTTGCCGAGGATCACGAGCCCGGGGGCCTCTTCATCGGCGATGGCCTTGAGGATCTTGGCAACCGCCAGCGGCTCGACCTCGTCGTCGGTTTCCACCAGGATCGCGCGGTCGGCACCCATGGCGAGCGCGGTGCGCAGGGTTTCCTGCGCCTTGGCCGGGCCGATGGAGACCGCGACGATCTCGGTCGCCGCGCCCTTTTCCTTCAGGCGGATGGCTTCCTCGACCGCGATCTCGTCGAACGGGTTCATGCTCATCTTGACGTTGGCGAGGTCGACGCCCGTGCCATCGGCCTTGACCCGCGGCTTGACGTTGTAATCGATCACCCGCTTGACGGGGACGAGGATCTTCATGGGATTTGTCCTTCCTCTCAAAGAATCACGTGACGCAGCGCGCCTTGCCCGTCCGCCTAGCTTGCGTTTACGTAAACGTCAAGTGAGGCAGGCCGCAATGATGCCGGACGGGTGATATACGAGGATCGCCCCGTCCGGGATGTATTGAACCGTTTCAGGCGGCCTTCTTCACCTCTGCAACGATCTTCTGCGCGGCATCGCCCAGATTGTCGGCGCTGACGATGGCGAGGCCGGAATTCTCGAGGATCGCCTTGCCTTCGGCGACATTGGTGCCTTCGAGGCGCACCACCAGCGGAACCTGAAGGTTCACGTCCTTGGCCGCCTGCACGATGCCGTTGGCGATCACGTCGCACTTCATGATCCCGCCGAAGATGTTGACGAGGATGCCTTCCACCGCGGGGTCTTTCAGGATGATCTTGAAGGCCGCCGTCACCTTCTCGGTGGTGGCGCCGCCGCCCACGTCGAGGAAGTTGGCCGGGAAGGCGCCATTGAGCTTGATGATGTCCATCGTCGCCATGGCGAGGCCTGCGCCGTTCACCATGCAGCCGATGTTCCCATCGAGCTTGATGTAGGCGAGGTCGTATTCGCTGGCTTCGACTTCGGCGGGGTCTTCCTCGGTCTCGTCACGCAGGGCTTCGATGTCGGGGTGGCGGTAGAGCGCGTTGCCGTCGAAGCTCATCTTGGCGTCGAGCACCAGCAGCTTGCCGTCTTCGCTTTCGACCAGCGGGTTGATTTCCAGCATCTCGCAATCGGTGGCGATGAAGGCGTCATAGAGCTGCTTGGCGAGCTTCTGCGCTTGCTTGTTGAGATCGCCCTGAAGCTTCAGCGCGAAGGCCACGGCGCGGCCGTGGTGCGGCTGGAAGCCCTGTGCCGGGTCAACGGTGAAGGAGGTGATCAACTCGGGCGTGTCATGCGCCACGGTCTCGATATCCATCCCGCCCTCGGTCGAAACCACGAAAGCGACGCGGCCCGACGCGCGGTCGACCAGCAGCGAGAGATAGTATTCCTTGGCGATATCAACGCCGTCGGTGATGTAGAGGCGGTTGACCTGCTTGCCCGCATCCCCCGTCTGGATGGTGACCAGCGTGTTGCCGAGCATCTCCTTGGCGTGGGCTTCCACTTCCTCAAGGCTCTTGGCGAGGCGCACACCGCCCTTGGCGTCCGGGCCAAGCTCCTTGAACTTGCCCTTGCCGCGCCCCCCGGCGTGGATCTGCGCCTTCACCACATAAAGCGGCCCGGGCAACTGCTTGGCGGCCTCCACCGCTTCCTCGACGCTCAGCGCGGCATGGCCAGCCGGCACCGCGATCCCATGCTTCGCCAGCAGTTCCTTGGCCTGGTATTCGTGGACGTTCATCGTCGATCCCTTCTTTTCAAATCCTGGGGAGAGGTGTGTTTGCCGGGGGCCTAAGCACGGATCGCCCCTCTTGAAAAGTGCTGTGTGAAGGCGCAACGCCGACCCTCTCATGATTGACAGGAACCACCTTCAGGCCATTGTCCGCGAGGCGGGCCGAATCGCCCTTTCGCGCTGGCCGGGGGCGGGTCACGCACTGCGCAGTTGGGACAAGACGCCGGGCAATCCGGTGAGCGAGGCCGACCTTGAGGTTGACCGCTTCCTGAAGCGCGAGCTGGGGCTGCTGCTGCCGTCGGCAGCATGGCTTTCCGAGGAAACCGCCGACGACAAACTGCGCACCGGGAGCGATCTCATCTGGCTGGTCGATCCCATTGACGGGACGCGCGATTTCGTGCGCGGGCGGGCGGGCTGGGCGGTATCGGTGGCGCTGGTAAGTGGCGGGCGGCCATTGATCGGGATGCTCTGCGCTCCTGCCCGGAACGAAGAGTGGGTGGCGCTCGCCGGGCAGGGGGCTGTTCTCAATGGCGCTCCGCTGCGCGCCAGCACCCGCGCGGTCTTTGCCGGGGCGCGCGTACCGACCCACACCTTGCCCAAGGAGGACGCGGACCTTGTCCCCGTCGAGCAGCCCAACTCAATCGCCCTGCGGATCGCCATGGTCGCCGCTGACCGGGCCGATCTGGTGGCGACCCTGCGCCGGGGCTATGAATGGGATATTGCGGCGGCAACCCTGATCGCGCGCGAGGCTGGGGCCGAAGTGACCGATGCTTTCGGAGCGCCGCTGGCCTACAACAAGCACGACCCGCGCGATTTCGGGGTGCTGGTATGTTCGCCAGCCATCCACGCGGCGGCAGTTGCGCGGCTGGCGGAGCGGGCGGCGGCGCTTCGATAAAAACAAAGGCGGGGGTGCCTTTGCAACCCCCGCCTTCATTCTGATCAGTTTCCGGTGCGCGCCTTGTTCACGTCATCCTGGCTGACCGGGATGATCTTGATCTCGACCCGGCGGTTGAGCGGTTCGTTGATGTTGTCGCCAGTCTTCACCCGCAGATAATCGTACTGCTCGCCAAAGCCCTGCGTCGCCATCCGCGCCCGCGCCACGCCGCGCGCCGCCAGATAATCGGCGACCGCCTGCGCGCGCTGTTCCGACAGGCGCTGATTGACGGCGGTTGAACCGGTGGTGTCGGTAAAGCCATAGACGTCGATCAGGCTGTTGGGATACTGAACCAGCGTTTCCGCCACGCTGTTCAGCGTGTCATAAAACCCGGGGTTGATCGCCGACGATCCGGTCGCGAAAGTTACCCCGTCGGGCAGACGCACCAGAATCGCGTCACCATTGCCGACCTCTTCGACATCCACGCCGCTGCCTGCGGTCTGCTCGCGCAGGGTCTTGATCTGGTCGTCGTACTGCTTGCCAAGGACGGCACCTGCCGAACCGCCGATGCCTGCGCCGATGATGCGCCCCGTGTCACCGCCGATTGCGCCGCCCAGCAGATAGCCCAGTGTGCCGCCAAGGCCGGTGCCGATCGCAGTGCGCGACACCTTCTTTTCGCCGGTGTTGGGATCGGTGACACAGGCGCTGGTGCCCAGCAGCGCCAGCGCCGCAGTGCCCGAAAGCAGAATTCGCGAAATAGTCATGAATCTGTACTCCCTCTCTTATCGAGCCGACCATGGCATGCCCCCCGTATGGCGGCAAGCTATCAGCGTGAACCGGACAATGGCCGCCCTTGCCGCTCGCTTCCTTGATGCATGTTGAACAAATCCGCCGCGCCGAACGGGCAGCCGGGCGCATGGCCAGTCGATGTGCTGGCAAGCGCCGCGCTTTGTGCTAGCGCGGCGGCGTGACACCTTTTCCCTGGACAGACCTCGCCATCATTCTCGCGCTTGTCGTGCTGAATGGCGTCTTCGCGATGTCGGAGCTTGCCATCGTCTCGGCGCGGACCAGCACGCTCGAAGCGCGCGCCGACGCCGGATCGAACAGCGCGCGGATCGCCATCGCGCTGGCTGCCAATCCGGGCAAGTTCCTGTCGACCGTGCAGATCGGCATCACCCTGATCGGGATCATCGCGGGGGCCTATTCCGGGGCAAGCCTGGGCGGGCCGGTGGGCGAGCGGCTGGCGGCGCTGGGCCTGCCGGATCGCTATGCCGACGAAACCGGTTTTGCGCTGGTGATCGCGGTTACCACCTATCTCAGCCTGATCGTCGGCGAGCTGGTGCCCAAGCAGCTTGCCCTGCGTGCTGCGGTGCCCGTTTCGTTGGTGATGGCGCGGCCGATGGCCTTCTTGGCCAAGGCCGCCGCGCCGCTGGTGTGGCTGCTTGATTCAAGTTCGGCTGCCATCATCCGCCTGTTCGGCCTGAATTCGAGCGACGAGGCCGCGCTGACCTCGGAAGAGCTGCGGATGATCTTTGCCGAAGCGACGCGTTCCGGCGTGATCGAGGCCGAGCAGCGTCAGATCCTCACCGGCGTCGTCCGCCTTGCCGAACGCCCGGTGCGCGAGATGATGACCCCGCGCACCGAGGTCGACTGGATCGCCGCCGATGCCGATCCGCAGGAAATCCGCGAGACCATCGAGGACAGCTCCCATTCGCTGCTGCCGGTAGCGGATGGTTCGCCCGATACCATTATCGGCGTGGTCAAGGTGCGCGATGTGCTGGCGGCGCTGGTGGCGGGACGCCCGGCGGACCTGCGCGCGATGATGCGCAAGGTTGAGGTCGTGCCCGATCAGCTCGACGCAATGGACGCCCTGCGCGTGCTCCAGTCCGCCGAAGTGGCGATGGCGGTGGTGCATGACGAATATGGCCACTTCGAGGGCATTGTCACCCCCGTCGACCTGCTGACCGCGATCGTCGGCAACTTCGCCAGCGATTCGGACGACGGCGACCTGCCATCCGTGGTGGAACGCGAGGATGGCTCGCTGCTGGTCTCGGGCTCGCTGTCAGCCGACGCGCTGGCTGACCGGCTGAGGCTGGACTATGGCGAGGACCGCGAATTCGGCACGGCGGCGGGCTATGCCCTGTCGGTGCTCAAGAAACTGCCCCACGAAGGTGAGCATTTCACCGATCAGGGGTGGCGCTTCGAAGTGGTCGACATGGACGGCCGCCGCATCGACAAGCTGCTCGTGAGCCGGGCGGGCGAGGGGGAGTAGACCTCTTTCTCCCCTCCCCCTGGGGAGGGGTCGGGGGTGGGGGGACGGCAGTTCGTCATCGCACCGCCAGCGCGCCCCTCTCCAAGCTCCGCTAGCCGCTGAAGCGGCAAGCTGCGCTATCCTCTCCCCGCACGGGGAGAGGGAACTGCGCCTCACGCGCTCGGAATCACCGTGCTGGCCGCTTGACCGTCACCTTCAGGCGCGGCGATGATGTCGCGGGTGACGCGGCCCTTGGCGACGGTGTTGGTGCCGGTGTCGCCCACCTGGCTGCGGATGCTCGGATCGGCGCGGCCCGCGCGGTCGATCACGCTCGCCTCCACCCGGCTGCGCGGTGCGGGGCCGCCGAACAGGGCGTCGAGGGCCTGCTCCGAAGCGGTGCCCTCAGCCGGGCGCGGGGCGCCGGGGGCGGGCGGGGTCAACGTGAAATCGGGCGGCACCACCAGCGGCGCCTGACGCTGCACGGCGAATTCGTCAGGCCGCTCACGGTTGAAGATACCGCCGCCGCCACCGCACGCCGCCAGCAATGCCGCACCGCCGGCCAGAAGGATCACGCTTGCAGGTCTACGCATCTTGTCTCTCTCCCCGGGGCTCAGGCCCGGAACTTGTGTCTTCCTTGTCGCGCAGCAGAAGGCTGCGGGCAAGGATGATTACGACGCCCACGGTGATCGCGGCATCGGCAATGTTGAAGATCAGGAAAGGCCGGAACGTGCCGATATGAAAATCCGCATAGTCGATCACATAGCCCCACGAATAGCGATCGCGGATATTGCCCAGCGCCCCGCCCAGAATCAGCGCCAGGCCGAAGATATCGCCCGTCCGCCGCTCGCGCATCATCCACACCAGCACCACCACCGCGATCAGCCCGGTCAGCGCCACCAGCAGCCAGCGCATTTCCATCGTGCTTGCCTGCAACATCCCGAGCGAGATGCCGCGGTTCTCCATATAGGTGAGGTCGAAGAAGGGTAGCAGATCAATATGCCGCACCCGCCGCAATTCCAGCGGGCCGGTGACATAGATTTTTACCGCCTGATCAATCCCGGCGACCAGCAGCGCCAGCGCCAGCCCGATCAGCCGGGCGCGGGTGACCAGGCCGCTCATGCCGCCGCTCCTGCCAGCGCGTCGATCTGCGCGACCGCATCATCGCAGCGTCCGCACAAGGCGCCGTCCTCTGCCACATCGGGCAGATGGCGCCAGCAGCGGCCGCACTTGTGGTGAGCGGTTTTGGTGACAGTCACGTTCTCGCCCTGCCCGCGCGTGACTGTCGCGGTGATGAACAGTTCGGCGAGCTGTTCATCGGTCACGCCTTCGGGCACGGCGCTGGCGGGCACCTGGACTTCCGCTTCAAGGCTGGAACGGATGGCCTTGTCGCGGCGCAGCGGCTCGATCGCTTCGTTGACGGCGTCGCGCAAGGTGCGCAGCTGCGCCCACTTCGCGCGGTCCGCCACGACGCCGGGGATGCTCGGCCATTCGAGCAGGTGGACAGAGCCGCGCTGGCCCGCCTCATCGGCCTTCGCGTCCTCGGGGTAGCGGGAGAGCCACACTTCCTCCGCCGTGAACGCTAGCACCGGCGCGGCATAGCGGACAAGGGCATGGAACAGCAGATCGAGCACCGTGCGATAGGCGTTGCGGGTGACGCTGTCCGGCCCGTCGCAATAGAGGCTGTCCTTGCGGATATCGAAGAAGAAGGCCGAAAGGTCTTCGTTGCAGAAATCCACCAGCAGGCGGGTGTAGGTGTTGAAGTCGTAGCCTTCCGCCGCCGCCTTCAACTTGCCGTCCAGTTCGGAGAGCAGCGCGAGGATATAGACCTCAAGCTCCGGCAGTTCCCCCGCATCGCTCATGTCGCCCACGAACCCGTCGAGCGCGCCGAGCAGGTAGCGGAAGGTGTTGCGCAGCTTGCGATACTGGTCGCCGACGCCCTTGAGGATCTCGTCACCGATGCGGTGATCCTCGGTGAAATCGACCGACAGCGCCCACAGCCGGATGATGTCCGCGCCGTAGGTCTCCATCACCTTGAGCGGATCGACCGTGTTGCCGAGGCTCTTCGACATCTTCTTGCCCTTGGCATCCATCGTGAAGCCGTGGGTGAGCACCTGATCGTAAGGCGCCCGGCCGCGCGTGGCCGAGGATTGCAGCAGCGAGGACTGGAACCAGCCGCGATGCTGGTCGCTGCCTTCAAGGTAGAGGTTGGCGGGCCATTGCAGATCGGGCCAGCGCCCGCTCTCGAGCACGAAGGCATGGGTGCAGCCGGAATCGAACCAGACGTCGAGAATGTCGGTGACCATCTCGTAGTCGGCGGGGTTGTGGTCCGGGCCGAGGAAGGCGGCCTTGTTGGCGCTGTTCCACGCGTCCATGCCCTCCGCGTTCACGGCGGCGACGATGCGGGCGTTGACAGCGGCGTCTTGCAGGTACGAACCATCAGGCCGCACGAACAGCGTGATCGGCACGCCCCAGGCGCGCTGGCGGGAGAGCACCCAGTCAGGCCGCCCTTCGACCATCGCGCCGATGCGGTTGCGGCCCTTTTCGGGGATGAACTGGACGCGCTGGATTTCCTGAGTCGCAATCTCTCTCAACGTCATGCCAGCGGAAGCTGGCACCTCGGGCGTATGGTCACTGCCGCCCGAGGCCCCAGCTTTCGCTGGGGTGACGGAAGTGGGCTTGTCCATCGGGACGAACCACTGCGGGGTGCAGCGGAAGATCACCTTGGCCTTGGAGCGCCACGAATGCGGGTAGGAGTGCGCGTAGTCCGCGCTCGCAGCGAGCAGCGCGCCGGCTTCGCGCAGGTCGGAACAGATCGGGCCGTCGGGCGCGTTGAATTTCGGGTTGATGACGCTCATGCGGCGCTCATCCGCGCCGCCCAGCCATTGCCAGTCGTCACGGTAGCGCCCGTCGTCCATCACCGCGAAGACGGGGTTGATCCCGTTCGCCTTGCAAAGGTCAAAGTCGTCCTCGCCATGATCGGGCGCCATGTGGACGAGGCCGGTGCCGCTGTCGGTGGTGACGAAGTCGCCGGGGAGCATCGGGCGCGGGGTCGCGTAGAACCCGCCGAGGTGGTGCATCGGGTGGCGGACCTTGGTTCCAGCAAGGTCGGAGCCTTTGCCACGCCAGACAACTTCGTAGTGGTCTGAATTTATGCCCACGCGCGCCGAAAACTGCTCGACCAAGGCGTCAGCGATGAAGACGTGCGCCACCCTTGCGGATTTGGCGACTTCGCCATCGGGCTCAGTGTGGATGTGAAGACAGGCGTAATCGACGTCAGGCCCGTATGCGAGAGCCTGGTTCACCGGGATCGTCCAGGGCGTCGTCGTCCAGATCACCGCGTGGGCGCCGACCAGCTCGGGGATCGGCGATTCCGCAATCTCGAACGCCACGTCGATCTGGGTCGAGGTGATGTCCTCGTACTCCACCTCCGCCTCGGCCAGCGCGGTCTGTTCCACCGGCGACCACATCACCGGCTTCGAGCCGCGATAGAGGTTCCCCGCCTCGGCCAGCTTGAGCAGCTCGGCGACGATCACCGCCTCGCTCTCCTTCTGCATGGTGAGGTAGGGGTGGTCCCAATCGCCCATGATGCCGAGGCGCTTCAGCTGCCCGCGCTGCGTATCGACCCAATGCTGCGCATAGGCGCGGCATTCGTCGCGGAAGGCCTTGACCGCCGCCTCGTCGCGCCCCTGCCCGGTGAGGACGGGCTTGGCCTTCTTCTCCTTGCGGTACTGCTCCTCGACCTTCCATTCGATGGGCAGGCCATGGCAGTCCCAGCCCGGCACGTAAGGCGCATCGCGGCCCAGCAGGTTTTGGGTGCGGCAGACCATGTCCTTGAGGATGTGGTTCAGCGCATGGCCCACGTGGATATCGCCATTGGCGTAGGGCGGGCCATCGTGGAGGATGAACTTTTCGCGGCCCCGGCGGGCGGTGCGCAGGGCGTCATAGAGACCGATCTGCTCCCAGCGCGCGGCAATGCCCGGCTCCTTCTGGGGGAGGCCGGCCTTCATGGGGAAATCGGTCTTCGGCAGGAAGACGGTGTCCCGGAAGTCTTTTGCTTCTTTGGCGCTTGCTGCGGTGTCGTCGCTCATGGTGCGCGGGGCCTTAGCCTTTCATCCCGCAACTGCAAAGGCTCGTCATTGCGAGGAGCCGAAGGCGACGCGGCAATCCATGGACTGCCGTCGCACCAAGGCGCTAGGGCAGTCCATGGATTGCTTCCCCCGGATCAGGTCCGGGGTCGCAATGACGAAGAGAGCAACCGCCGCGCTTCGGCGCAGTCCTTGTCCATCTGGGCGATCAGCGCCTCAAGGGAATCGAACTTCGCCTCGCCGCGCAGGTAGTGGTGGAAGGCGATCTCGATTTCCTGCCCGTAGAGGTCGCCGGAGAAGTCGAAGAAGAACGGCTCCAAAAGCTCCTTTGGCGGTTCGAACTGCGGGCGGATGCCGATATTCGCCGCGCCTTGCAGCATCTCGCCGGTGGCAAGGATGCGGCCCGTCACGGCATAGATGCCATACCTCGGGCGCAGGTAATTCTCGACCCCGAGGTTCGCGGTGGGATAGCCGATCACCCGCCCGCGCTTGTCCCCGTGTTCGACAATCCCCCGGATCGCGAAGGGCCGGGTGAGCAGGCGCGCGGCCTCCTGCGGGTCGCCTTCGCGCAGGGCCTCGCGGATGCGGCTGGAGGAGACCACCTCGCCGCCCTCGCTGACCGCCTCGACCACGCGCGATTGCAGGCCCCGTTCCCCGCCCAGCGTGCGCAGCAGGGCCACATTCCCCTTCGCTTGCCTGCCGAAGGTGAAATCGCCCCCCGTCACCACGCCATGCGCGCCGAAGCGGTCCAACAGGATGCGGGTCACGAAATCCTCCGCGCTCGTGCCCGCCAGCTCGGCATCGAAGTGGAACACCAGCATCGCGGTTGCGCCTGCCGCCAGATAGAGCTCCTGTCGCTGCTCCAGCGTCGTCAGGCGGAAGGGTGGCACTTCGGGGCGGAAAAAGCGCACCGGGTGGGGATCGAAGGTGGCGATGATCGAAGGGCGACCCTCCGCCTGCGCCCAGCGGATCGCCTCCCCCGCCACCGCCTGATGGCCCAGATGAAACCCGTCGAAATTGCCGAGCGCAATGATCGCGCCGCGCAAGGGTTCGGGCATGGGATCGCGGTGATCGAGCCAGCGCATCAGGCGGCTCTAAGCAAACCGGAGGGCGTCTTCCAGCTTTCTACCCTGCCGGACGCCTTTGCGCACCGCTTCGCGCCTCAGGAAATGGTTCTTCCGCCGGTAGTCTTCGATGGCTGCTTGCCGCCGTGCAGCGACTTCTTCTGGCCTGCGATGGAGAAGCTCGAAAATTTGAAAGTCATATTGATCAGCGCCCGGCTCGTCGATCCGCTCTACTTCGAGTTCTCGCATTGCCCAATTATCGTCGTCGCCAATAACATCTTCGTTGAAGTAGGCATCAGCTTCTGGGAAGCGAGCCTTGACCACCGTTACCAGATACCTGTCCACAAACCCCGCAAACTGAGCGTAAGTTTGCGACCCGCCGATGATGAATGACGATTTCTTCTTCGCTTTGGCACAGAGGTAGAGCGTTTCTTCGACCGTGTGGGAAAGCACACAGCCGGGATGTGGAGCGAAAAGCTTGGCGCTGTGAGACAGCACTATGTTTTCCCTTTTGGGAAGGCAGCCACCGATCGACTCAAAGGTCTTCCGACCCATGACAATTACATTTTCCCTCGTAGTTTTCTGGAAAAAGCGAAGGTCAGATTTCAAGCGCCAAGGGAGTTCATTCCGAACCCCGATTTCGCCGTCGAGACCGACAGCGACGATTGATGTGAGCATGCCCATATCCACCTTAGAGTCGACGCTAGCGCGCGTGGCAAGAGTCACTTTTGCAACACCTTCGATAAGAGGACTTAGACTTAGTTGACTTACAGTGGATTGACTGTGGAAATCATCGCACCGCATGCCCGACGCGGGTGACGTGGCCCATCTTGCGCCCCTCGCGCGCTTCGGCCTTGCCGTAGAGGTGCAGGTGCGGCTCGCCAGCTTCGGAGAGGATCGCATAGGCGTTCAAGGCATCATCGCCCACGATATTGCGCATTTCGATGCTGGCGAAGCGGGTTTCGGTGCCCCCCAGCGGCAGGCCGCAGATCGCGCGGATGTGGTTTTCGAACTGGCTGGTGGCCGCGCCCTCGATGGTCCAGTGCCCGGAATTGTGGACCCGCGGGGCCATCTCGTTGAACACCGGGCCTTCGCGCGTGGCGAAGAACTCCAGCGTCAGCACGCCCACATAGCCGAGCGCCTCGGCCACCTGCCCTGCCAGCGCGCGCGCGGCCGGCACTTGCGCTTCAACCAACGCGCCGGCAGGCAGGATCGACCGGGCAAGCATCCCGCCTTCGTGGAGATTTGCGGTGGAATCCCAGAATCTTATCTGTCCATCCCGCCCGCGCACGAGGATGACCGAAAACTCGGTCTCGTAGCTGACGAAACCCTCGTAGATGCAGGTCACTCCTGGGAAGGCCAGCGCCCCCGCCTCCAGCGCCGATCGCACGCGCCATTGGCCCTTGCCGTCATAGCCATCGCGCGCGGTCTTGAGGATGCCGGGGGTGCCAACCGCGGCGATGGCGGCGGACAGATCGGCGGCGCTTTCTATCGCCCGGTAGGGTGCGGGCACGCCGCCAAGGTCGGTGGCAAAGGCCTTTTCGCGAAGCCGGTCCTGAGCCACCTCAAGCGCGCGCAAGGGGCAGGCCAGCAGGGCTTGAGGCAGGGCTGCGACAGTGCTGACAGGGACATTCTCGAACTCCCATGTCACCACGTCGCAGGCGGCCGCGAAATCCTTCAGCGCCGCTGCATCGTCCCAGTCGGCGGTGATGAAATCGCTGCACGCATCCGCCGCGACATTGTCGCCCGCAGGCGCATAGCCGACCACGCGGTAACCGAGTTGCAGCGCGGCAACCGCCATCATCCGGCCAAGCTGCCCGCCGCCGAGGATGCCGATGGTGGAGCCTGCGGGAAGCATCAGTCCTCCGGCACTTCGCCCACACCGGCGCTCTTCGCCGCACGCCAGTCCTGCAAGCGTTCGGACAGGGCCTCGTCCGACAGGGCGAGGATCGCCGCCGCCAGCAGCCCGGCGTTCTTCGCCCCGGCCTCGCCGATCGCCAGCGTGCCGACGGGAATGCCGCCCGGCATCTGGACGATGGACAGCAGGCTATCCATGCCGGAGAGGGCCTTGGACTGCACCGGCACGCCCAGCACCGGCAGATGCGTCATGCTGGCGATCATGCCGGGCAGATGCGCCGCACCGCCCGCGCCTGCGATGATGACGGAAAACCCCTCGCCCTCTGCCCCCTTGGCAAAGGCCACCATTCGGTCGGGGGTGCGGTGGGCCGAGATGATGCGCGCCTCATGCGGCACCTCCAGATCGCCCAGCACCTCGGCGGCGGCCTTCATGGTCGGCCAGTCCGACTGGCTGCCCATCACGATGGCGACTTTCCCCCCCGCAGCGTCCATCAGGCATCCTTCAGATAATAACGCTCGCCCGCAGGCGTGCTGCCGTCAAAATCATAGATGATCGGCTGGCCGGTCGGAATTTCGAGATCGGTGATGTCCGCATCCGAAATGCCCGAAAGATGCTTCACCAGCGCGCGCAAGCTGTTGCCGTGGGCGGCGATGATCACTGTCTCGCCTGCCGCCAGCACCGGCAGGATCGCGCTTTCCCAATAGGGCAGCACGCGCTCGATCGTCAGCTTGAGGCTTTCGGTGGTCGGAATCGCGATCCCGGCATAGCGCGGATCGGCGGCGAGATCGAATTCGCTCCCGGCTTCCAGAACCGGGGGCGGAATGTCGAAACTGCGGCGCCAGATATGGACCTGCGCCTCCCCGTGCCGCGCGGCGGTTTCGGCCTTGTTGAGGCCGGTGAGGCCGCCATAGTGCCGTTCGTTCAGACGCCAGTCCTTGGTCTCGGGAATCCACAGCCGCCCGGCTGCCTCCAGCGCCAGATGCAGCGTCCGGATCGCCCGGGACTGGAGCGAGGTGAAGGCCCGGGTCGGCAGCACGCCCTTGTCGCGCAGCAGCACGCCCGCCGCCTGCGCCTCGGCCACGCCCTTGTCGGTGAGGTCGACATCCCACCATCCCGTGAAGCGGTTTTCGAGGTTCCACTGGCTCTGGCCATGGCGGACGAGGATGAGCTTGGTCATGTTCTCTCGGTCTGTTCAGGTGAGCGCGCGGGGTTAGCCTTCGGCCGCGCCCTTGGGAAGGGATTCCGTCGCGCTTTCCCTGTCCGAATCGCTGATGGCCCGCGCCTGAGCCTTCCTGCGCCGCAGATTTTCCCGCAGCCTGGCGGCGAGCCGTTCCTCTCGGGACATATTCTTGCGCAAGTCTTCATCCATGCGAAACGCCTTGCCGATATAGCGCGCCATCATCAACCCCTGCGGTGCCCCGTCCGACGGCCGCGCAACAAGAACATTGACATTGCAGGGGCACGCGCCAATAGGGCGCCCCTGCTTGAGGCGCTGCTGTAGCTCAGTGGTAGAGCGCACCCTTGGTAAGGGTGAGGTCGGGAGTTCAATCCTCCCCAGCAGCACCACGGTTGCCGGTCGGCTTGTTCCAGTCCGACGATCCGTGGCGCCTGCGAAGCGATCCTCCTGTGCGGCCTTCTGGTGTTTTGCGGTGAATGGCGTATTTTCGGCCGTGTAAACGCATGCCAACGCATGGCGAAATGCACGGGGGCGCCACGTTGAAACAATCGCTCATCAATCTGTTGCCGCCCGCCACGGTGGCCGCGATTGTCGCCTTCTGGGCCTATGCCCCGGCGGCGTGGGTCGATGCGCCTTGGACCATCGTCATCGTCGGGCTGGCCACGATTGCGTTTGTCCAGCTGCTCGAACTTGTGTTCGAACGGCACGCAGGCTGGCGGATCAACGGCCGCGAACTGGCGACCGATATCTTCTATGTCGTGTTCGGATACGGGGTGATCTCCCTCCTCTCGGACACGCTGGTGAACGGCCCGCTGGGCGAGGTGAAGGAAGCCTGGGGGATCGCCACCCCGTGGCTCGCGGCCAGCCCCTTTCTGGTGCAGGTGCTGGTGGTGATGTTCACCTTCGAATTCGGGCAATACTGGATGCACCGGGCGATGCACAACTGGCATCCTCTGTGGCTGACCCATGCGCCGCATCACCACGTGACCCAGCTCAACGCGATGAAGGGGTTCATTGGCAACCCGATTGAACTGTTCCTCATCAGCCTCGGCGTCATCGCGCTGCTCGATGTGGACCTTAACGCGCTGTTCGCTGCCTTCACGGCCAGCGGCGCGATTGCGGTCTATGCCCATGCCAATGTGCGCGCCGATCCGCCGATCTGGTATGGCTTCTTCTTCACCACGATCCGCCACCACAGCCTGCACCACACCGCGCTCAGCTATGAAGACACACGCTGCAACTACGGCAATTCGGTAATCTTGTGGGACCGCCTGTTCGGCACCTTCAAGGAGGGCGAATCCGAAGTGGTCGGGCAGGATGACAGGCGGCGTCTTTCCATCAGGGAGCAGTGGCTGTTCCCGCTGCGTCCGGTGGCGGCGCCAGCGCCCGGCGAGCCCGCTCAGAACCCGTAGCGCAGCCCGAGCCAGAAGGTCCGCGGCACGCCGAGGTCGATCGATCCACCCTGGTTGCGGGTGACGATTGCCTCGTCGGTGAGGTTTTCCGCGCGCGCCACCAGCGACAGCTTGCCCCATAAAGGCGCGGCGACGAAGGCGTCGAGCGTGGTCGCGGGCGCAAGCACGTCGCTTTCGAGATCATCCTCGAACTGGGCTGAAACGTGGCGCAGCGTGCCAGCCACCTGCCAGCCATCCGCCGGTCGCCAGCCGAGCGTCAGCGTCGCGGCGAATTCCGGCGTTTGCGCCGGGCGGTTGCCATCGAGCGCCGCAGCCGCGCCCGCGCCGCCGCGCACTTCGGCATCGGTCCAGGCGAGGCTGCCGTCGAGGCTGACCGCGCCGAACTTGGCCGCCACGCTCGCCTCGATCCCGCGCGCTTCGATTGCCGCGACATTCTCGCGGCGGCGCAGGTTGGGGCCGATGGTGACATTGGCGATGGCGTCCTTCACCTGGTTGTCGAAGGCCGTGACCGACAGCACGATGGCGTTGACCGGCTGCCAGTCCAGCCCCACCTCGAAGCCTTCGAGCCGCTCATTCTCCAGCGCGGCGTTGGCTTCGGTCCTGACGGGGAAGACCACGAAGGGGCGGTAAAGCTCGTTCAGGGTCGGCAGGCGCAAGCCGGTATAGGCGGCCGCGCGCAGATCGAGCCTGCGGGTGGCGTAAAGCAGCGCGCCCGCCCGCCAGCTCAGCGCCCAGTCGCTGCGATCGGGGGCGACGATCTCGTTCACCGTCACGCCGTTTGCGTTGACCGCGCGGAAGAAGCCATCGGTGATGCTGCTGCGGTCGGCGCGCAGGCCGCCGTTCAACAGCAGCGGGCCGATCTGCCAGTCGTCTTCAAGGAAGATGCCGAGATTGTCGGTCGTCCCCCCGGCACGGCGACGCTCGGTGATGCGGCCGGTTACGGCGCTAAGCGCGTCTTCCTGAAGCTCCCCGTCGGCGCGGCGCCAGTCGATCCCGATGCGCAGATCGTGGCCCTCGCCCACCGGCGGGCGCAGCTCGAACTTGCCGCCCAGCCCGGTCGACGGCGTGCTGCGCTGATCGAGGGTCGGGGTGAACAGCGTGGAGGAGATCACGACATTGCCGAAATCCCGCGCCTGCACATAGGCCAGCGCATCGAACTGCCAGTCCCCCCGGCCCACGATCCGCAGGCTCGCCTCCTGCCCCTCGCTGAAGGAATCCGCGCCTGCAAAGCGCAAGGTGCGATCATCGCGGAAGGCGGCGACGCGCGCCTGCACTTCGACCGTATCGCTTACCGGCGCGACGCCGCGCAGGGCGACGTTCCAGCTGTCGAAAGCGGCCCGCACGGTGGCCGGCACGCGCTGGTCGGCGGGGGTGGTGAAGAAGCCCTGTCCTCGATCCCACCGCCCGCTCGCCACCGCAAAGCCCTGCCCGAGCCGCTGGGTGAGCACGCCGCTGGCCTCAGTCTCCGCGCGATCATTTATCCCCACATTGCCGAGGAACGCGCCGGTTGCGGAAGGATCGGCGCTTTCCAGCTCGATCGTGCCTGCCACCGCGCCTGCGCCGAACGGCCCCGACCCGCCGCCGCGCGTCACCCGGATCGTGCCGAGCGTCTCGGGCGCGATGGCCGACAGCGGGATATAGCCGAAGAAGGGATCGGCAATCGGCACCCCGTCAAGCAGCACCAGCGCCCGGCTGGTGGCATTGCCGCCGAGCGCGCGCAGGGTCACGCCCTGTGCGCTCGGATTGGACGAGCGGCTGTCCGAGCGGCGGAATTGCTGGAAGCCCGCGACACCCCGCAAGACATCCTCGATCCGGCCCGAAGGCGCGGACAGGATCGTCTCGCGTTCGATCGTGGTGGTGGCATAGATCCCGGTGGACAGCGCCGGATCAAGCCCGCGCCCGGTGACGATGATCTCACGCCGGGGCTCGGCCGCCTCTTCCTCGCCCGCTGCGTCCTGTGCTGCGAGGGACAACGGGGTCATCACGGCCATCGCGCAGACGGTCATGCGCAGCATCATTTTCATCGGGTAATCTTGCCTCGCAATGTGCTCGAAGCGCGTTCAAGCAGGTGCTCTCCTCCCGGTTCGTCCGCGCCATATAGCGATGTGCGCTGCGGGAGGAGGTGATTTCAGGCCGGTAGTGTATCCGGCGGGTTTCAGCCGCCTTTGCGGCTCGCTTCGGCTGCGTCAACCGCCGCCTGATCCCACGTCACCTGCGTCTGGGTCTGCGGGTTGAAGCGGTTGTCGGGATAGCGCGCGGCCCGGGCGGCGGCGATCTCCGCCTCGGTCAGGTGCTCGCTCGGCTTGAGCGCGAAGACATCGATCCCGCGCCCGATCTCGGTGCCATAGATGTAGCCCTTGTACCAGTAGGTCGACCAGTAGCCGCCGAGCACCATCTGCTTGTCATTGATCGGCCCGCGATCGAAATAGGCGATTTCCCTGGGGTTGGCGCTGTCGGTGAAATCCATCACTGAAAGGCCGCCCTGATACCACGCCTGCGCAAACAGATCGCGGCCGGGCACCGGAATGATCGAACCGTTGTGCGCGACGCAGTTCTCCTTGTCGCTCTGGGCTGCGGGTATCTTGTAGTGCGCGTTGAACTTCAGCTTGCCGTCAACGATGTCGTAAATCGCGTTCGCGCCCCAGGTCTTGGGGTCCGACGGCTTGCAGCGCGGCCGTCCGCCGCCGCCCCATTCGTCGGTGAAGATCACCTTGGTGCCATCATTGTTGAAGGTTGCCGAATGCCAGTAGGCAAAGGTCGGATCGGTGACAGCGTCGATGCGCTTGGGGTTCAAGGGATCAGCGATGTCGAACAGGATGCCGTTGCCCGAACAGGCCCCCGCTGCGATCTTCAGCGCCGGGAAGACGGTGATGTCGTGGCAGTGATCGGTGCGCTCGGTTTCCTGAGTGCCTTCGCCGTGATCGCCGCCGCCCCATAGCCCGGCGACGTCCCCGGTGGCGCTATCGGCGAACACGCGGGCGCTTTTCACGATCCGCGCTTTGGCGGGGTCAGCGACCGGAATCTCGATAACGTCGACCGAGAAAAGCGACGTCTGGTTGGTGCCGTAATAGGCGGGCACACAGCCCGCCAGCTCCTCGCCATCGCGGATACCGGCAGTGCCCGAATTGTAGACGATCAGGCGTGTGTCGTCGGCGCTGACAATGGAGTGGGTGTGGCTGCCCCGGCACGTCTGCACTCCGCCGACCTGACGCGGCTGCGTGAGATCGGAAATGTCGAAGATCCTGAGGCCCCGGAAGCGGTCTTCGTTGACCTTGCCCGGCGCGCCCTGCAGCCCGCAGTCGGTGCGCCCGCGGGTCTGTTCGACGCTCATGACAAGGATATTGCCAACCACCGAGACGTCGCCCTGCCCGCCGGGGCAGACGACGCTGCTCATCAGGGCGGGCACGCCGTCTGCACCCAGCTTGTAGATGTTGAACCCGTGGTAGGAGCCTGCGACCATCACATCGTCGAAGAACGCGATGTCGGTATTGGCGAAATCGAGCAGCGGCGAGCGTTCGGCGAATTCGGTAAGGTCTTCCTCCTCACGCTCAGGCGTGGCAGCGGTGGCGGGGGCGTCACCTTCCGCCGGGGCGGGAGCGGGCTCTTCGGCCTTTGCTTCGTCGGCTGCGTCCTTCCCGTCCTTGTCCTTCTTGGGCGGCACGGGAGGGCGCAGATCGGCGGGGTTGGCGGGGTTGAAGAACCCTGCGGGCTTGGGCAGGCTTGCCACCTTGGTGAGGTTCAGGATCGCCTCGCCCGCATTGTCGAACCCGGCGGCAAGGCCCGAGCGCGGATCGCCCGAGAGGCCCGCGAGCAGCTTGTCCATCCGTTCGATTTCGCCGGTCTGTTCGGTGTCGATGTCGCTGACGAACTGGTAGAGCACCGGGTCGGCGGCCGTGCCGTCTTCGTCCAGCAGCTTTTCCACCATTTCGACCGCGCCTTCGTGATGGGCGATCATCAGCGTCAGGAACTGGCGGTCGAACTCGACACCCTTGGCCGCTGCCAGCGCCTTCATCTGATCGGGCGAGGCCATGCCCTTCATCATGTGATGCAGGTGTGCGCCGTGTCCCTTCATCTTCGGGTCTTGCGCCGGTTCGCCCCGGCTGGTGAGCCAGTCCTTCATGAAGGCGATCTCGTCCGCCTGGCTCGCCTCGATGCGGCCCGCGATGTCGACCAGCTCCTTGGTGTTGGTGCGGTCCTTGACGAGCACCGCCATGTCCAGCGCCTGTTGGTGGTGGAGGATCATGTGCTGCATGAATTGGGCGTCGGAAGCGGTGTAGCTCACCTCGGCCAGCTTGGTCGCTTCCTGGGCCGTCAGCACCTTGCTGGCCTTGCCCGGCGCGCCCGGCTGGATGATGGGAACGCTCTGGGCATGGGCGAGCCCGGAAGCGGAAAGCATCAGTGCGGCAAGAGCAGCGCGCATGGCGCGCGAGGCGGTGGTGTCGTTCATCGGCGGTCCCTTTGCGATTGACGGCAACCTGACGCGCTCACCGACCCAGTCAAGCCCTCGCGATAACCCATCCTGTCACGTTCGACGAAGCGCCGATGGCAATCGAGCAGCCGCATGTCCGCACTGGTCGCGCGCTGCGCACCTTTCGCCGCAAGCATTTGGTGCGCCTATTGTGACGCGGAATCCGCTATGGATAGTAACCCATTAATCCTGCCGAAACCCCGCCGGAGTATTCTCGCCCCATGGCCCGCCTTCGTTTTCCTGCCGTGCTGACCGGCCTTGCCGCCTCTTTTGCGGCTCTTGCCAGTCCGGCTGCGGCGCAGACTGACGAGTTGCAGGCGACTTTCGACAGCACGTTCGGCACCGAAGCGCGCCAGCCGCCCAGTTTCGATGCGCTTTATGCGGGCAATTTCGAACAGCGCATCGCTGAACTTGCCAACCCCGCGATGGGACGGATCGGTGTCGCCGCGGTGGACCTTGCCACGGGTGAGGAAATCATGGTGCTGGGCGACCAGCTTTTCCCGCTGGCCTCCACCAGCAAGGTCGCGGTGGCGGCAACCTTCCTTGAGATGGTGGAGAAGGGGCGCTTTTCGCTTACCTCCGAATTCCCGCTGATGATGCCGGTTGCTTCGGCCAAATATTCGTCGACCCGCGCGCCGGTCAGGCCCGGGCAGTATATGCCTGCGATCGACCTGATCGAGATCATGATCTCCCGGTCGTCCAACCCGGCCACCGACGCGCTGCTTGCGGCAGTGGGCGGCCCGGCGGTGGTGAACGACTGGACCCGCCGCCACGGCATTGCCGAATTCTCGATCAACCGCGACATCGCCACGCTGGTGCGCGACGATGGCGAGCATAATCCCGCCACGCATATCGACAGCCGAGACGCTGCCACCCCGCGCGCGATGGTGCGGCTGCTGGCCGGGCTTTATCGCGGCGAGTTCCTGTCGGATCAGAGCCGCCAGGTGCTGCTCGGCGCGATGAGCCGCACCGTCACCGGCAAGCGCCGCATCCCTGCACACATCCCTCTCGAGGCACGGGTCAGCCACAAGACCGGGTCGCTCAACAATACGTCGAGCGATATCGGCATCATCGAATGTCCCGATGGGCGCGCGATAGCGGTGGCGATCTATGTCACCGGGCAGGGCACCAAGCTGGCCCGCGAACAGCGGATCGCTGCCATCGCCCGCGCGCTTTACGATGGTTTTGCCGTGCGCGCGCAGACCAACCCGACCCGTAACTGGACCGCAGCGCCTTACGCCACCGGCGGCTGAAGCGGCACGAAAAAGGGCGGCGCCGCGTGGCACCGCCCTTTCCTTAGCGTTAGCGCCGGGTGAACGGCCGCTTATTCGGCAGCCTGCTCAGCCTCTGCCGCGATACGCTCGGCCTCGTCGCCGATTTCATCCGTGGTCTGCACGGCAGCGTCCGCCGCTTCGTCGGCAGCCGCTTCGACGTTATCAGCGGTCGCGCCAGCAGCGCCTTCGACTTCGCTCACCACGGAATCGGTCGCCGCGTCGGCATCGGCGGCCATCGCATCGACGGCTTCTTCGGTTTCGGTTTCGGTGTTCTGGCTGCACGCGGCCAGGCCCAGCGCAGAGGTGGCGATGGCGGCGGCGAGAATGATCTTGCGCATGATGTGATGTCCTTGTTCTGCGAGTGGCTGGGGGCGCAGAGAGATGCGCCGGGACCGATCTTGTGCCGGCTCGCTGCCGAAATAGGGCGAGACGCGGGGCGGCACAAGCCCGAATAAGGCGCTCCGCCCCATTTTCGCCTTGTTTTCGCCACAATCGCCACGGTATCCCGCAACACCGCCAAAATGCTACCCGCCCGCAGCATCGCCTGCTAGCACGCGGCATGGCCGAAAAGCAGCACCTCTACCTCGTCGATGGCTCGTCCTACATCTTCCGGGCCTATCACCGCCTGCCGCCGCTGACGAACCCCGCGGGCACTCCGGTTGGCGCGGTCTATGGCTATACCACGATGCTGTGGAAGCTGGCGGCGGACCTCGACGCGGCCGACGGGCCGACGCATCTTGCCGTGATCCTCGATGCCGGGTCGGTCAGCTTCCGCAACGACATCTACGAACACTACAAGGCCAACCGGCCCGAACCGCCCGAGGATCTCGTCCCGCAATTCCCGCTGATCCGCGATGCCACCCGCGCCTTCAGCCTGCCCTGCATCGAAGTGCCGGGGCTGGAGGCGGATGACCTCATCGCCTCCTACGCCCGCGAAGCGCAGCGCCGGGGCTGGGACGTCACCATCGTCTCTTCCGACAAGGATCTGATGCAGCTGATCGGCGAGTCCCATGGTGCCCGGATCGACATGCTCGACACCATGAAGAATCAGCGCATCTGGCTGGAAGAGGTGGCGGAGAAATTCGGCGTCGGCCCTGACTTGGTGGGCGATGTGCTCGCGCTGATGGGGGATTCGGTCGACAACGTTCCGGGCATTTTCGGGATCGGCCCCAAGACCGCGAGCAAGCTGATCGTCGAACACGGCTCGCTCACCGCCGCGCTTGATGCTGCCCCGGCGATGAAGCCGTCCAAACTGCGCGACCGGTTGATCGAGGGGCGGGGCGATGCGGAACTCAGCAAGATCCTCGTGACGCTGAGAGAGGATTGCGACCTCCCCCAGCCTCTGGAGGAGATGAAGCTCGGCCCTGTCCCGCCCGAGCCGCTGTCCGCCTTCCTCACCGAGCACGGCTTTACCTCCCTGCTGCGGCGGCTGGATGCGGGGGCGGGCAGCCCGTCGCGTGCCACCGATCTGAACCCGCCCAAGCCGAGCACCGCCGCCGCCGAGGCGAACCGCCAGCCGCTCCCCGATTTTCCCGCCGTCGATCATGCCGCCTACGAGACGGTGCAGACGCTCGACCGGCTGGAGGCATGGGTCGCCCGCGCGCGCACCGCGCAGGCCGTGGCGGTCGATACCGAGACCAGCTCATTGGATGCGATCCGCGCCGATCTGGTGGGGGTGAGCCTTGCACTCGGCCCGAACGATGCCTGCTACATTCCGCTCGGCCACCATAACATCGGCGGGGGCGGCACGGATATGTTCGCGCAGAAGCCCGAACAGGTGCCGCTTGCCGAAGCCATCGCTGTGCTGAAACCGCTGCTGGAGGACGAGGCCGTCCTGAAGATCTTCCAGAACGGCAAGTACGATCTCAACGTGCTGGCCCGGCAGGGGATCATGGTCGCACCCATCGACGATACGATGGTGATCAGCTTCGATCTTGACGCCGGGCGCGGCGAGGACGGGATGGGGGGCGGCCATGGCATGGACGAACTCAGCCAGCGCCACCTGGGCCACACCCCGATCCCGTTCAAGGATCTGTGCGGCACCGGCAAGAAGGCGATCAGCTTTGCCGAAGTCCCGCTGGACCGCGCCACCGCCTACGCCGCCGAGGATGCCGACATCACCTGGCGGCTCCACGCCCACCTGAAGCCGCGCCTGGCGGTGGAGGGGGGCAGCCGGATCTACGAACGGGTGGACCGTCCGCTGATCCCGGTGGTCGCGGGGATGGAGCGCGAAGGCATCCGGGTTGACCGCGCGCGGCTGGCCCGGCTGTCGGAGGAATTCGCGGTCGAGATCGGGCGGCTGGAGGGCGAAATTCACGCTCTCGCCGGACAGGAATTCACCGTCGGCAGCCCCAAGCAACTGGGCGACATCCTGTTCGACAAATTGGGCTACAAGGGCGGGAAGAAGGGCAAGAGCGGGCAATATTCAACCGACGTCTCGGTGCTGGAAAAGCTCGCGGCCGAAGGTGCGCCGATTGCCCGTAAGGTATTGGAATGGCGGCAATTGGCGAAGCTGAAGTCGACCTATACCGATGCCCTGCAAGAGGCGATCAATCCTGATACGGGCCGCGTCCACACCAGCTATAGCCTTGTCGGCGCGCAGACCGGGCGCTTGTCCTCGACCGATCCCAACTTGCAGAACATCCCGATCCGCACCGCCATCGGCCGCCAGATCCGCGAAGCCTTCGTGCCAGAACCGGGCAACGTGCTGCTGGCGGCGGACTATTCCCAGATCGAGCTTCGCCTCGCCGCGCACATGGCCGACGTCGCCAGCCTGAAAGAGGCTTTTGCCCACGGCGAGGACATTCACGCCCGCACGGCGCAGGAAATGTTCGGCGAGGTTACTCGCGACACCCGCGCCCGGGCGAAAACCATAAATTTTGCAATACTTTACGGAATTTCACGCTGGGGGCTAGCCGGTCGCCTGGAGGTCGAGCCGGACGAGGCGCAGGCGATGATCGACACCTATTTCCAGCGGTTCCCGGGTATCCAGCGGTATATCCACGAGACGTTGGAAAGCGTGCGGGCCAAGGGCTATTCCGAAACGCTGTTCGGCCGCAAGACATGGTTCCCGCGGATCAACTCCAGGAATCAGGCCGAACGGCAGGGCTCGGAACGCGCCGCGATCAACGCCCCGATCCAGGGCACCAGCGCCGACATCATCAAGCGCGCGATGGCGCGGATGCTGCCCGCGCTGGTTGACGCCGGGTTGCACGACGTGCGCATGCTGTTGCAGGTTCATGACGAACTCGTTTTCGAACTGCCCGAGGGGCGGGTCGAGGCCGCCACCCCGATCATCCGGCAGGTAATGGCCGACGCGGCGCTGCCCGCGGTGGCACTGACCGTGCCGCTTGGCGTGGAAATCGGCACGGGCCTCAGCTGGGACGCTGCGCATTAGGCGCTGATGCCCCCCCTCTCCTTGGGGAGGGGCCGGGGGTGGGGGCTCGCACGCAATGTTTCACGTGAAACATTGGGCGAACATCAATCGTGCTTTTTCTCCCGCGTCGGCTTCAGCATCTCCGGCGAGAAGAAGCCGATCGGTTGCACCGCGGCCGCGCGCTTCTTCAGCTCGCCGCGCATCTTGAGGTATTCGCTCTCCATCTCGGGCGTGACCGTGGCGCGCGAATCCTTGAGTGCGGCGTCGAAATCGCGGCGCTCGACCGCGCTGACTTCTCCCCCCACGCGGCGCAGCGCGGCAAGGCCGGCGCGGCGGACCAGGTCTTCAAGGTCAGCGCCGGTGAACCGGTCGGTCTGCGTGGCAAGCGCCGCCAGATCGACATCCTCTGCCAGCGGCATTCTGGCGGTGTGAATGCCGAGGATATGGGCGCGCCCCTCCTTGTCGGGGGTGCCGACATAGACCAGCTCGTCGAAGCGGCCCGGGCGCAGCAGCGCCGGATCGACCAGCGTCGGGCGGTTGGTCGCGCCGATCACCACCACCGATTGCAGCTCTTCGAGCCCGTCCATCTCAGCAAGAATGGTGTTGACCACCCGGCCCGTCACCACCGGTTCCCCCTGACCGCTGCCGCGCGCGGGGACCAGTGAATCGATCTCGTCGATGAACACGACGCAGGGCGCAACCGCGCGGGCGCGGGCGAACAGGCGGGCGATCTGCTGTTCGCTTTCGCCATACCACTTGGACAGGAGGTCGGACGATTTCATCGAGATGAAGTTCGCTTCCGCCTCCTTGGCGACGGCCTTCGCCAGCAGGGTCTTGCCTGTGCCCGGCGGGCCGTAGAGCAGGAAGCCCTTGGCCGGGCGGATGCCCAGGCGGCGGAAGGCATCGGGGTTTTTCAGCGGAAGCTCGATCCCCTCCTTAAGCTTGTCGACCGCTTCGCCCGCGCCGCCGATATCGTCCCAGCCGACGTTCGGCACCTGCACCATCACCTCGCGCATGGCCGAGGGCTGGACGCGCTTCAGGGCGGCGAGGAAATCGTCGCGGCTGACGCACAGGTCTTCCAGCACTTCGGGCGGAATGGTGCGCTCGTCGAGATCGAGGCGCGGCATGATGCGGCGGACGGCTTCGATCGCGGCCTCCCGCGCCAGCGCCGCGATATCCGCGCCGACAAAGCCATGGGTGACGCGGGCGAGTTCATCGAGGTCGACCGCGCTTTCCAGCGGCATGCCCCGGGTGTGGATGCTGAGGATCTCGCGTCGCCCGCGCTGGTCGGGGACGCCGATCACGATCTCGCGGTCGAACCGGCCGGGGCGGCGCAGCGCCTCGTCGATGGCGTCGGGGCGGTTGGTGGCGGCGATCACCACCAGGTTGGCGCGCTTTTCCAGCCCGTCCATCAGGGTGAGCAGCTGCGCGACAAGGCGCTTCTCCGCCTCGCCCGGCACCTGCGTCCGCTTGGGAGCGATGGAGTCGATTTCGTCGATGAAGATGATTGCCGGGCTGGCGCGGGTGGCTTCCTCGAAGACCTCGCGCAGGCGCTTTTCAGATTCGCCATAGCCCGATCCCATGATCTCCGGGCCGTTGATGGTGAAGAATTCCGCGTCCGATTCGTTCGCCACCGCCTGCGCCAACCGGGTCTTGCCGGTGCCCGGCGGGCCGTGGAGCAGCACCCCCTTGGGCGGCTCCACGCCCAGACGAATGAACAGCTCGGGATAGCGCAGCGGCAGTTCCACCATCTCGCGCAAAGCCCGGATGGTATCCTCCATCCCCCCGACATCGTCGTAGTTGACCACCGCCCGGCCATCGCGCGGCTCCTCGAACTCGGCGCGCAGCTCGACCTCGGTGTTCTCGTCGATGTGGACCAGACCCTTGGGGGTGGTGGCGGCAACGGTCAGGCGGATCTGGGTGAGGGCGTAGGCGGGCGCACGCAGCAATTGGCGCACGTCGGCGGGCATGTTCTGCACAGGCTGCTGGCCGGTGGTGGCGACGAGGTCTCCGGCCATCAGCGGGCGGCGGAAGAAGTTGCGCTTCAACGCCTGAGTCGGGCCCTGAAGGCGCATCTCGCGCTGGGCGGGGGCGAAAACGACGCGGGTGGCGGGGCGCGATTCGCCGCGGGCGATCTCGACATGCTCGCCCGATCCGCCCTGCGCATTGGCGCGCTGGAGCCCGTCCAATCGCACCACATCAAGCGCGTCATCCTCGGGATAGGCGGCCATGGCGATCGCCGCCGTGGTGCGCTTGCCGCGAACTTCGACCACGTCGCCTTCGGTGATGCCGAGCGTCTGGAAGGCGGAGCGGGGCATGCGGGCGATACCGGCCCCGGATTCCTCCTGCCGGGCGGGTGCCACCTGCAAGCGCACGGTGCGGGTGGGAGCGGCAGTTTCGGCGTCGGCCATCGGCAAGGTCCTGGGCTGGGTGGCGAAAGGTCGCGGTTTAGCTAGGAACCGTGGGAGATGAATGCAATCACGCAAGCGACGGGCAGGGCCATGTCGCAGCCGGGCGCTGGCGGACCCATGGCGGTGCCGGAGCCGGACAGAAAAAAGCCCGGCACGGGGGCCGGGCTTGAAAAGTTTGGGAGAGGATGCCTGAAAGGCACGTGCTAATTGCCTCAGGCCAACCTTTTGTGCAAGTGCGAAAGCCGCATAGAAGGTTGCAAATTACGCAATTTAATGCAGAAAACACTGTCATGTGTTCACAAACTTGCAGCTTTTTGCCTAAATCGACGGCATTGGCCTAAAAAATCGGCAGCCCGAGCCTTAGAATTCCTGTTGCGACGCAACATGAATGATGATTCGTTTTGGTTGCGAAGGCGAGCGTGACAGAGCGGCGCGAACGCACTAATCACTCCGCCGATCCGCCCATGGATCGCCTTTGCTTGACAGCACGAGGGGCAGTGAAGCCGATGACCAAGCTCTATCCCGATGCCGCCACCGCGTTGCAAGGCGTGCTGCGCAACGACATGCTGATCGCCGCAGGGGGTTTTGGCCTGTGCGGCCTGCCTGAGCGGCTGCTCGATGCGATCCGCGACAGCGGCGTTACGGGCCTGACTTTTGCCAGCAACAATGCCGGGATCGACAACGAAGGCATCGGCAAGCTGCTGCGCACCCGGCAGGTGAAAAAGATGATCAGCTCCTACGTCGGCGAGAACAAGGAGTTTGAACGGCAGTATCTTGCGGGCGAACTGGAGGTGGAGTTCAGCCCTCAGGGCACTTTGGCCGAGCGGATGCGGGCAGGCGGCGCAGGGATTCCCGGCTTCTACACCCGCACAGGTGTCGGCACCGAAGTCGCCAAGGGCAAGGAGCACAAAGACTTCCCCGATCGTGATGGAGTGATGCAGACCTACATCATGGAGCACGGCATCTTCGCCGACCTGTCGATCATTAAGGCCTGGAAGGCCGACGAGACCGGCAACATCATCTTCCGCAAGACCGCCCGCAATTTCAACCTGCCCGCCGCCACCTGCGGCCGGATCTGCATCGCCGAGGTTGAAGAGGTGGTGCCCGCAGGCAGTCTTGATCCCGATCAGATCCACCTCGCAGGCGTGTTCGTGAACCGCATGATCCTTGGCGCGCCCTACGACAAGAAGATCGAATTCCGCACCATCCGGGAAAGGGAGAGCGCATGATGACGCCGAGGCATGTGCTGCTGCCGCTGGCGCTGGTGGCGGGGACATCGCTGTCGGGATGCGTTGCCGCGGTAATTCCGGCTATTGCGGGTTCGACGATGGTGGGATCGCGGGTGCTCGACAAGGAGGATGGCGGCGAAGCAACCGCCGCACCCGCAGCCGCAGCCGCGTCGACGGGTGTCCCGCCTGCCAGCAGGCCGACGCCTGCGCCGATCCCGACCGTTACCGTCGCGATCCCTGCCCCCGCCGCATCGGCACCCGTCTCACCCGCCGCGCCTACCCCAGCCCCTCCGGCTGTGACCGCTTCGACCGTGCCGGTGGAGCCCGCTCAAAGCCCATCAATCGCTGCGACGCAGCCCGCTCCCCAGCCACGGACTGCGCCGGCCGACGTCGGGCCGATGGCGCCGCCGATCTTCGCCGAAGTCAGCCCGCCCCCTGCATCTGCATCCGCCGCCGCCGCTGCTTCGGCTTTGCCAGCGGCGCGGGCCTATCCCGATCCTGCCAATCCGCTCCCGGCCGACCAGCTCGGCTTTGCGCGCTTTGTGCGCTATGGCCAGGCCTCGGCGCGGGGCATGCGCGAGAGCGCCGATCTGCCCTCGGCGGTGCTCAGCGATCCGGTCGCGCTTGATGGCAAGCGGCGGCGCTGCGCCACCGGCGAGCAGCCCGTCGCGGTGATCGACCTCGATCCCAAAGGCGGCCTGTTCGCGCCCCCGGCTCAGCCCGCACGGCAGCCCGGCCTTGCGCTTGGCCTTGCGGTGCTGCGCGAGGCGGGGGTGGAGGTCGCCTGGCTGTCGGACCTCTCCACCGACCAGTCGGGGCTGCTGCGCACCGCGCTTGAACAATCCGGCCTCGACCCGCGCGGTGAGGACATCATCTCGCTGCGCCGCGACGAGGCGGACACCAAGCAGAAACGCCGCGACAGCCTCGCCGGGATCACCTGCATCGTCGCCATCGCCGGGGATGAGCGCGCCGATTTCGACGAACGCTACAAATACCTGCGCTCCCCCGAGGCCGGCGCCGGTCTTGAGCCGCTGATCGGTGATGGCTGGTTCCTGATCGAACCGCTGCTGGGCAAGGAAGGACAATAACCCGCATGACCACGCTCCCCACCGGCTGGAGCCGCGACCAGATGGCGATGCGCGCCGCGCGCGAATTGCAGGATGGCTATTACGTCAATCTCGGCATCGGCATCCCCACGCTGGTCGCCAATCACATTCCCGAAGGGATGATGGTGACGCTCCAGAGCGAGAACGGGATGCTAGGCATCGGGCCGTTCCCTTATGATGACGAGGTCGACCCCGACCTTATCAACGCCGGAAAGCAGACCATCAGCGAACTGCCGCACAGCGCCTATTTCGACAGCGCGACCAGCTTCGCGATGATCCGCGGCGGGCATATCGACCTTACCGTACTCGGCGCGATGGAGGTGGCCGAGAACGGTGACATCGCCAACTGGATGATCCCGGGCAAGATGATCAAGGGCATGGGCGGTGCGATGGATCTGGTCGCGGGCGTGAAGAAGATCATCGTGGTGATGGATCACACTGCCAAGGACGGCTCGCCCAAGTTCATCCCCGCCTGCACCTTGCCGCTGACGGGGGCCGGGGTGGTGGACATGGTCATCACCAACCTCGCGGTGTTCCAGCGGCCCGATCACGCCTCGCCCTTCCGCCTGATCGAGACGGCCCCGGGCGTGACCGAGGCTGATATCGCCGCCAGCACCACTGCCCATTACGTGGTGTGATGCGGCGTGGGATCGCGCTTGCCGCGCTGGTGCTTGCCGTGGTGATCGGCGCGGTGCTCGCCCTGACCTCGCCGCCGCGGCTGCTGTCGATCTATGACCGGGTGGTGGGTGGGCGCGAAGGCTCCTATCCGGCGGCAGAGGGCGTGCCTTTCGGCAGTCACGGGCAGCGGCTCGATATCTGGGCACCCAACGCCATGCCCGCATCGGGCAAGCTGCCGGTGGTGGTGTTCTGGTATGGCGGCGGCTGGGCCAAGGGCGACCGGGCGGCCTATGCCTTTGCCGGGCGGGCCTTGGCCAAGGCGGGTTTCCTCGTCGTGATCCCCGATTATCGCAAGGTGCCGCAGGTGCACTTCCCCGCCTTCGTTGACGACGGGGCAGAGGCGCTGGCATGGGTGGAAGCCAATGTCGCCCGCTATAACGGCGATCCTGAACGGGTGGCGGTGATGGGCCATTCGGCGGGCGCCTATCAGGCGGTGATGTTGGCGCTGGACGCTAAGAGGCTGGCTGCGGTGGGGGTTGATCCGGGCTTCATCAAGGCTGGCGTGGGGCTTTCAGGCCCTTACGACTTTCATCCCTTCACCTCCGACCGGGCGGTGGACGCGATGAGCCGGTGGCCGAACCCGGAGGAGACCCAGCCGATCACCTTCGCCCGCGCCGACGCACCGCCGCTGTTGCTGGTGACGTCGGACGGGGACGAGACCGTGCGCCCGAAGAACGCCAACAATCTCGGCGCGAAACTGCGGGGGATGGGCGCGCCGGTGGAGGTGAAGAACTACGGCCCGCTCGATCACGAGGAGATCGTGATGGCCCTGTCGGTACCGTTCCGCGCCAAAGGCCCGGTGCTGGCGGATTCGGTGGCATTCCTAAGGGCGCAGCTGGGGGTATAGCCTTAACCAAGCTGCCGGGCTGCGCTACGCCATAGCCGCTCGAACGGGCCTTGCCCAAAGCGCGCCAGCCACACGGGCGACCACGCCAGCATCGCCGCCACCGGCACCAGCCCCGTTGCGAAGGCCTGCCAGCGCGTCACCATGCCGAACCACCCCAGCCCCCACGAAGCGAAGACCGCTGCCAGAATCACGCTCGTCATCAGGTAGTTGGTGAGCGACAGGCGGCCCACTGCGGCAAGCCTGCGGGTGATCGCGCCCGGCTGACCCAGAAACGCCATCGCCAGCGCGGCATAGCTCACCGCCAGCAGCGTATCGAACGGCGCGGACAGCACCAGCGCGACCGGGCCGACCAGCGCCGCCGGAAAGCCCTGCGTCACCAGCCACACCGCCAGCAGCAGCAGCCCCGGCAGCGCCACCAGCGCCGCGATGCCCGCCATCCGCTGAAGGCGGAAGGTGCGCCATTCGCCCTTCAGCATCCCCCAGCGCCACAGCCCCATCCCAAGCGCGATGGCAGACAGGTTGAGCGGCAGCGCCGCCACCAGCGTGCTGATCTGCGCCGGAAATCCGAGGATGCGGCGCACCACCCGTTCGCTCAGCCCTTCGCGGCCCTGCTCCAGCAGCATGACGATCGTTGCGCTGTCATGGCCGAACTGGCGCTCGGCCCACAGCAGCGCGGCGGCACCGGAATGTTTCACGTGAAACATTGCCATCGCCCCTCCCAGCGCGGTCAGGCCGAGGGCGACGTGCACCATCAGCAGGCCAAGCGCGACAGTGATGAGTGCCCGCGCGGAAAGCCCCGCCAGCAGGGGGATCGCCAGCCCCGCCAGCGCATAGGCGCGCAGCACATCGTTACTGGCGACGAGGGTCGCGTGAACGAAACCGATCGCGAACAGCCCCGCCATGCGCGCATAATGCGCTCGCCACGTATGGCGCCGGGCCTCCGCGCCGCCACGCTCGATCAGGATCAGGCACCCCGCCCCGAACAGCATCGCGAACAGGGTGCGGAACTTGTCCTCGATGAAAACGAAACTTGCCAGCCATACCCAGTAATCCACCGGGCCGACCGCGCCATAGGCGAGCGGGTTGTAATAGGCGGGCGCGGGCAGGGCGAAGGCGTGGACGTTCATGCCCACGATCCCGATCACCGCGATGCCGCGCAGGGCGTCGAGCGCGAGGATGCGGGTCTGGGGCGGTATGGGTGCCGTCATCGAAGGCACCCTTACCGCAAAATCAGCCCAGCGCCGCCTTTAGATCGTCGACCAGATCAAGCCGTTCCCACGGGAAGAAATCGCCGTCAGCCTTGCGCCCGAAGTGGCCGTAGGCGGCGGTCGGCTGGTAGATCGGCTTGTTGAGCCCCAGATGCATGCGGATGGCGCGCGGGGTCAGGCCGCCAAGGCGCGGGATGGCGAGCAGCGCGGCCTCGATCTTGTCATCGCCTACGGTCCCGGTCTCGTGCGTGTCGACATAGAGCGACAGCGGTTCCGATACGCCGATGGCATAGGCAATCTGGATGGTGCAGCGCGTCGCAAGGCCGGCGGCGACCACGTTCTTGGCGAGATAGCGGGTGATATAGGCGGCGCTGCGATCAACCTTGGTCGGGTCTTTCCCGCTGAACGCACCGCCGCCGTGGGGGGCCGCGCCGCCATAGGTGTCGACAATGATCTTGCGCCCCGTCAGCCCCGCGTCGCCATCCGGCCCGCCGATCTCGAAGGCACCCGTGGGGTTGATGTAATACTTGGTCTCGCGCAGCAGCACCGGCGGGATGATCTCGGAGACGACGCGCTTCACATAGGTTTCAAGCTCGGCATAGCGGGCCGGATCGGCATGCTCGCCGGTCAGGCAATAGCCCTGCTTGTGCTGGGTCGAGACGACCACCGCGGTGGCCGCGACGGGGAGCGATTCCTCGTAGCGCAGCGTCACCTGGCTCTTGGCGTCGGGTTCAAGGAAAGGCGCTGCGCCCGAATGGCGATCAGCGGCCATGCGCTCAAGGATCTTGTGGCTGTAATAAAGCGTCGCCGGCATCAGATCGGGGGTCTCGTCGGTGGCATAGCCGAACATGATGCCCTGATCGCCCGCGCCCTCATCCTTGTTGGCGCCCGCATCCACCCCTTGCGCGATTTCCGCCGACTGGCCGTGGAGGTTGTTCTCGAACCGGAAGGTTTCCCAGTGGAACCCCGTCTGCGCGTAACCGATCCGCTTCACCGTATCGCGCACGGTCCTCTCGATCTCCTCCTGCGCGCCGGGCGCCCATTCCCCGTTTTCGTAAACGCCCTTGCAACGGATTTCCCCGGCCAGCACCACCAATTGCGTGGTGGTCAGCGTTTCGCAGGCGATGCGCGCTTCGGGGTCTTTCGAGAGGAACAGATCGACGATCGCATCGGAAATCTGATCGGCAACCTTGTCGGGATGGCCTTCGGACACGCTTTCGGAGGTGAAGAGATAGGTGGTGCGCATGGTTCCTCCGGGGGGCTGGAATGGGCAGGTCGGGGCGCAGGTAAGGTGGCCTTATAGAGATATAAGGAAACCTTTATGTCCCGCTTTCTTGCCGACCGCCCTAGCCGCGCGCGCGGGTGAGCGCAAGCACTCTCGGGAGGCCGAGGCCGAGGATCAGGAACACCCCGGCCCATGCCAGCGTGAGGATGTGCCCGGCCTGCGCAAACAGTGTCGGCGGCTTGGCGGGAGGGACGAAGCCCTCCAGCGCCTCTGCCTTGCCCATGCCGATGCTTTGCCGCACGACGCCGTCCGCATCGATCACCGCGCTGATCCCGGTGGTGGTCGAACGCAGCACCGGCAGACCCTCCTCGATGGCGCGCATCCGCGCCTGCGCGAGGTGTTGCGGCGGGCCCCAGGGGCCGAACCAGCCGTCGTTGGAGGGGTTGAAGATATAGTCCGGGCGGTTGACGCGGTCGGCGATGTGGCCGGAGAACACGATCTCGTAGCAGATCATCACCCCGGCCTTGCCGTGCTGTCCCAGATCCAGCGTGCGCGGGCCGGGGCCGGGCAAGTAGTCGATGCTGCCTGCCACCAGCCGCGACAGGCCGAGCGGCTCCAGCAGCGGGCGCATCGGCAGGTATTCGCCATAAGGCACCAGATGCGCCTTGTCGTAACCGCCGATGATCCGCCCCGCGCCGTCCAGCGCCATGACCGAATTTCGCGCGCTCACCGCGCCGCGTCGGCCGCTCGGCATCGTGCCGATATTGAGGTTCACCACGCCGGTCAGCAGCGTCGATTGCGGGCCGATCACAGTGCCGATCCGCGCGCGGGCGCGCTTGGGGTCGCCGTCTGCGGTCATCTGGTAATAATATCGCTCGGGATAGCCGTCTTCGAGATAGTCGGGCACCGCGCTCTCGGGCCACAGCACGATGCGCGATTGCTCCCGTCCCGGGGCGGTCAGTGCCGCAAGCCGCGCGAAATGCGCGTCGAACCTGGCGGGATCGTTGATCTCGGACTGGGGGAGGTAGGGCTGGACGAGGGTATACTCGACCGCACTGGCGGGCCGCGTCACCTCGATATGCAGGCTCGGGGCGACCATCAGGGCTGTGGCTGCCAGTGCGCCGCCCCCAGCCAAGAGCCAGCGACGCGCGTCGATCGCGGCGAGCAGGAGCGCGGCGGCGAACAGCGTGAACCCCGAGAGCGCATAGGTTCCAAGCCACGGCAGCACCCGCGCCAGGCCCGGCGTGTCCCACGTCCCCAGCAGCATCAGTCCCAGCGGCGGCCACGGATAGCCCGTGAACACCCAGCCCCTCAACCATTCGGTGACGATCCACGCGCCTGCCAGCACCAGCCCGAAGGCCCAGGCCGGCGCGCGCCGGGCGATCAGGTGGGCCGCCAGCGCGGCCAGCGCGGGGTAGATTGCGAGGTAGACACACAGCAGCGGCACCGCCGCCCAGCCCAGCGCCGCGGGCATCTTGGCTTGATGGGTGAAGGCGGTGGCGATCCACGCGTTGGCCAGCGTCAGATGCGCCCAGCCGAACCACCAGCCCCGCCCCAGCGCCGCGCGCCAGTCAGGGGCGGCGTAGATCAGCCAGACGAACCCCGCGAGGCCCGCAAGGCCTAGCGGCCACAGGTGCAGCGGCGGGTAGGCGCAGGCCGCGATCAGGCCGAGCAGCGCGGCGACCAGCGCCGGGCGGCGCTGCACCAGCGCCAGGGCCGCTCCAAGCCGCCCGAACATGGCGATCACTCCACCGTTTCGAGCGCGCCGTCATTATCCCCGCCGGCATCGTCGCCGCGAATCGAGGGAGGAAGGATCGAGGAATCGATCGCGCCCCGGCCGTCATCATCGCTCGACTTGCGCGGTTTGCGCGCGCGCACGGGCTTGATTTCGGCGCGTTCGATGGGGCGTTCGGCGCGTTCGCTGCGTTCAGGGCGCTTCCTTTCGGCCCGCTCGGGGCGTTCGGTCCGCTCGCTGCCATCGCGGCCCGCATCCTGGCCGTTCTCGCGGCCATTTTCACGCCCGCTTTCTCTCGGCTGACGCTGACGGCGCGCGCGCGGCTGGCGCTCCTCGCGCGGCTCGCTGGCCGGTTCGGCTGGCCGGACATCACGATCCGACGGGAGGAAGGGCTCGCCCTCCTGCCCGGCCTCACCCTCTTCAAGGCCGGCCGCATGATAGCCCTCGCCCTCTTGGCTGTGCGGGCGCTGCACCCGGTCGGACCGGCGGCCCCGATCGAAATCGAGATCGTCATCGCCGTAATCCTCGGCCTGATCGCGCTCGTCATGGCGACGATTTCCGCCCCCGCGCTGCTCGTCCTGCCGGGCCTTGTTATCCGCCAGCACGCGGAAATAGTGGTCGGCGAATTGCAGATAGTATTCCATCTGCACCCGATCGCCATTGTGGTGCGCATCCTGCGCGAGCTTCTTGTATTTATCGAGCATCTGCGGGGCATTGCCGCGCGCCCGGCTGTCGATCCGGTTCAGCTGAGCGCCATTGCCGCCCTGATTGCGGTTGCCGCGACCGCGACGCCGGTTATTGCGATTGTTATTCAAGGAAGATGTTCCTTATCAGTGACCTGGCGCGATGACATCACTGCATGCGCGGCCCGCAGACCCCTTGCCCTTGCGTCATTCCGGGTGGTGCCCGAAGCATGCCGCGCGCTCCGCGCTGACGCAGCCGGGCGTGCCCTGACGGCTGTCTTGCGTGAGTTTTGGAGCTTGGCCCAGCGACTTGCGCCCTTCGCATTTCGTCTGGCCTATTGTCGACGTAGCGATGCGAAAGGCATTTGCCAAGCCCCGCTGCGCTTTTTGCTCAGCGCATCACCAGCGCCCGCGCACGGTCGGCAAGGTCGCGGCGCAGGCTGACGGCAAATCCCGAAGCGGCCGCCAGCGCCTCTACCGCATCGGCCTGATTCGCCCCTATTTCAAGGATTGCTGTGGCACCTGCGTTCATCAGCGCGCGCAATTGCGGTATCAGCACGCGGTAATCGTCGAGCCCCTCCGGCCCGGCGAACAGCGCCGACGCAGGCTCGAAATCGCGCACCTGCCGGTCTAGCGCGGCGTCGGCCTCCACATAGGGCGGGTTGCACAGGACGAGATCGAAGGTGCCGAGATCATCGGCCCAGCCGGGGGCGTGCCAGTCGCGCAGGCGGAATGCCGCGCGCGCCGCCAGCCCCAGCGCCGCCGCGTTTCCTTCTGCGACCGCCAGAGCGTCCGAAGAGGCGTCAATGCCAACGCCTTCCCACCCTGCGCGCGCTGCCAGCACCGCCAGCAGCAGCGCCCCGGTCCCCGTGCCGAGGTCGATCGCCCGGCCCCTCGCCCCGGTCGCCGCAAGCGCCGCTTCAACCAGCGTCTCGCTGTCGGAGCGCGGGATCAGGGTTGCGGGCGTGACCGTGAGGGTGAGGCCGTAGAATTCCGCTTCGCCGGTGATGTAGGCGACCGGCTCGTGCGTGGCTCGCCGCTCGATCAGCGCCGCGAAGCCTGGCGGCGCAGGGTCTCGCATTGCTTTCAGCAGCATGTCGGAGCGGGTCATGCCCAGCGCGTGGGCCATCAGCAATTCCGCATCGAGCCGCCCGGTATCGCTGACCGGGGCGAGGGCCTCGGCCGCGGCGCGGATGGCCTCGCCTGCGGTCATCGCACCCACACCCGTTCGCCTCGAGCGAAGTCGAGAGGCCCAAGCGCAGTTGTCTCGACTGCGCTCGACACGAACGGGGGTTGAGGACCATTCCTCACTCCGCCAGCGCCGCCAGCCGCTTGCCCTCGTCCTCGGCGATGAGGGCATCGACGAACTCGCCCAGCCCCGGCCCGGCGAGCACCTCTTCCAGCTTGTGCAGGGTGAGCCCGATCCGGTGATCCGTCACGCGGCCTTGCGGGAAATTGTAGGTGCGGATGCGCTCCGACCGGTCGCCGCTGCCCACCATCGCCTTTCTCGCCTCGGCCTCGGCCCCTTGGGTGGCCTCGCGCTGGGCGTCGTAGAGCCGCGTGCGCAGCACCTGCATCGCCTTTTCCTTGTTCTTGTGCTGGCTGCGGCCGTCCTGACAGGTGACCACGGTGCCGGTGGGCAGGTGGGTGATGCGCACCGCCGAATCGGTGGTGTTGACGTGCTGACCGCCCGCGCCCGAGGCGCGGTAGACGTCGATCTTCAAGTCCTTGTCCTCGATCTGCACATCCACCTCGTCCGGCTCCGCCAGCACCGCGACAGTCGCTGCCGAGGTGTGGATGCGCCCGCCGCTTTCGGTCACGGGGACGCGCTGGACGCGGTGGACGCCGCTTTCGAACTTCAGCTTGGCGAAGACCCCGATGCCGGTGACGTTGGCGATCACTTCCTTGAAGCCGCCGATATCCGAGGCGTTGATGCTGACCGCTTCGACCTTCCAGCCCTGCTCGGCGGCGTAGCGTTCGTACATGCGGTAGAGATCGGCGGCGAACAGCGCGGCCTCATCGCCCCCGGTGCCCGCGCGGATTTCGAGCATGGCGGGCTTGGCGTCGGCGCTGTCACGCGGCAGCAGCGCGATGGCGAGACGGCGTTCGAGTTCGGGGAGGGTGGCCTTGAGGCTCGCCAGCTCCTCCTCGGCCATGGCCTTCATCTCGGGGTCGGCGAGCATGTCGGAGAGCCCCGCCATTTCTTCGCGCGCGGATTTTACTTCGGCCGCGATTTTCGCCACCGGTTCGAGCTCGGCATAGTCGCGGGAGGCGCGGACAAAGGCCTCGCCCTCGAGCGTGCCCGAGGCCATGCGCGCTTCCAGCTCCGCAAAGCGGTGCGCGATCTGGTCGATGCGTTCGGGGGGGATTTGCATTTTCGTCTGCTCTCTTCGTCATCCCCGCGCAGGCGGGGATCCAGCTTGGCGTGGAGGCTGCCGCAAGGGCAGCTGGACCCCCGCTTGCGCGGGGGTGACGAGGGGGGCTAAGAAAAGGTGAAGATCATCGGTTGTTTCTGCTTCATTCGTCAGCCCGTACGTGATGCGGGCCTTGGCTTCTTAATGGCGGGCGGCGGAAAAGGAAGCCCAGCCCCGGATCAAGTCCGGGGCGACGAGTCAATGATGACTGGTGCTCCGTCGATAAATGACCCCACGGGTACTTCATTGGAAACCGCAAAATCAGACCTCAAGATTTCCCACAGCCTAGCTCCGAAGTAGCCTGCTGCATCTCCTCTTACTCTCAGTGTTCCATTTGGTTGTGAAATGGAGGTGTTATCGTAGCCGTCTGCATCATCGAGTATTACGATGCACATAGGTTCAAGCTTTGTGGCCTTCTCGAACCGTTTCTTGCGTGAGCCACTGGCAATGATTTCCACACGGTACTGGTGCGCGCGATCCTCTCCAATGACCCTTTTGCGCAATTGTTGTGCCAATCGAAGGGCTTGGGGAAGCAATCCATCGGCCTCGACGACGATTACACAATCGAGAACCTCGCTGATGACCCATTGGGTGTCAGCATCAACCAACATCGCCAACCGCTCGATCCCAGCAGCCCAGCCCACCGCAGGCGTCGGTGGACCCCCCAGCGACTCCATCAACCCGTCATAACGCCCGCCGCCGAGCACCGTGCTCTGCGAGCCCAGCGCCGCCGCCGAGGCACTCCCCTCGTCGGGGATGAATTCGAAGGCGGTGTGGCGGTAGTAGTCGAGCCCGCGCACGAGGCTCTCCGCGCGCACCCATTTCACCCCCGCCGCGTCCAATCCGGACGTCACAGCGGCGAAAAACGCCGAAGCCTCCTCCGACAGAAAGGCGTCGATCTTGGGCGCATCCGCCAGAAACGGCTTGTCCCGCGCATCCTTCGAATCGAGGATCCGCAGCGGATTCTTCTCCAGCCGCTCCCGCGATTCCTCGGACAGCTCCCCCGCAACCGCCCGGAAATAGTCGACCAAAGCCGCCCGCCACGCCTCACGGCTGGCCCCGTCGCCCAGCGTGTTGAGGTGGAGCGTCACATCGTTGATCCCCAGCTCCTTCAGCAGCTGATCCGCCATCGCCAGCAGCTCGACATCCGCCTGCGGCTCGGCAGCGCCGATCACTTCGGCGTCGATCTGGTGGAACTGGCGGTAGCGGCCCTTTTGCGGGCGTTCGTAGCGGAACAGCGGGCCGTGGGTCGCCACCTTCAACGGCGCATATTGCTGCCAGCCGTTGGTGAGGAAGGCGCGCGCGATCCCGGCGGTGAATTCGGGGCGCAGGGTCAGCGATTCTCCGCCGCGATCATCGAAGGAATACATCTCCTTCGACACGACATCGGTGGTCTCGCCCAGCGAGCGGGCGAACACCTCGGTCTTCTCAAACACCGGCATTTCCACCCGGCGGAAGCGGTAGAGGCGCCGCACGCGCTCGAAGGTTTCGACCACGAAGGCGAAGGCCTCGGCATCGCTTCCGAAGATGTCCTGCGTGCCGCGAATGGGCTGGGGCGTTTTCTTGCTCATACAGAGCGGGCGAGTAGGCCGACACAGCCCCTTTCGCAATCCTGCGACACGCATTATGGCGCCCGGCGTTACCTCTCACACCGCATCTTACAAAGAGAACAGCCATGCGCATCGACAAGATCCCCACCGGCGTGAACCCGCCTGACGATCTCAACGTGATCATCGAAGTGCCCACCGGGGGCGAGCCGGTGAAGTATGAATTCGACAAGGAATCAGGCGCGCTGTTCGTCGACCGCATCCTGCACACCCCGATGCGCTATCCGGCGAACTATGGCTTCGTGCCGCACACGCTCAGCCCCGATGGCGACCCGCTGGATGCGCTGGTGATCTCGCGCTCGCCCTTCATTCCGGGCTGCGTGGTGCGCGCGCGGCCCATCGGCGTACTGAACCTGGAAGACGAACAGGGCGGCGATGAAAAGCTGATCTGCGTGCCGGTGAACGAAACGTTCCCCTATTACGCCGACGTGATCGAGACCAGCGATCTGCCGAGCATTATCTTCCAGCAGATCGAACACTTCTTCACCCATTACAAGGACTTGGAAGCCGAAAAGTGGGTGCGCGTGGGCAAGTGGGGTAATGCGGCTGAAGCCCGTACGATCACGCTGGAGGCAATCGAGCGGTATCAGGCGGGCAAGTAGGCAAAACCGCCAGTCCTCCCCGTTCATCAGCGAATGGGGAGGGTTCCGTTCTCAGAACAAGTTCAACGCCGCCTTGAAAATCAGCGTCAGCCCGAACGGCAGGCCGATTGCCAGTGCCCACAGGGCGATAACGTCGCGGCGGAAGGCAGGGGCATAGGCGGGATCGGCCGATTCCACATCGCTCAGCACCGCCCAGCGTTTCTCGAACCAGCGGCACACCGGGATGATCCCCGCCACCAGCACAATCAGCGCCAGATAAGGAAGCAGGGTTGATGAACCTTCGGACAGCGCCTTGACCGTCACGAAGATTTGCAGCGCAGTATAGACCAGCAGGCCATAGGCGACATGATCACTCATCGCTTTGCGCCAATCGCGCACGGGCTTTGCGGAAATCGCCCGCCCGGCTGCTTGATCGTCTGATTTCACCATGCGTGCCGCTCCCCAACGATGTGGCGTTTGAAGCGCAGTATCGCAAAGCTGTAGCAGAGTTGCAACAAGCCGTGCGCAGCCGTCATGCCGTTGCACCGGGTGCATCTGCTCCGGGCACGACGGTCTGTTCGCACGGCTCGTCTTGCGTCGGCCGGACGCCCTGCGGCTAAGCAAAAATCCTGCCAAACGCGTGTCGAGACTTTCCTGCCGTCCTCATGGTGCTAAAGGCTGGTCTTACACATGAGCACCACCATCCTATCAGATCCGTCCGGCGAGGCCGCGCCGATCCAGCCGCTGGGCAGCGGGCTCGAAGTGATTTCGATCGCCAAGAGCTATGACAAGCGCGCAGTCCTGACCGATATTTCCCTCAGTGTCGCCAAGGGCGAAGTCCTCGGTCTGCTCGGCCCCAACGGCGCGGGGAAGACCACCTGCTTTTATTCGATCATGGGTCTGGTCAAGCCGGATTCAGGCCGCATCCTGATGGACGGCGAGGATGTGACCAACCTGCCGATGTATCGCCGCGCGATCCTTGGCCTTGGCTATCTGCCCCAGGAAACGAGCATATTCCGCGGCATGACGGTGGAACAGAACATCAATTGCGTGCTCGAACTGGTAGAGCCCGATCGCGCCACCCGCGCCAGCGAACTGGAGCGCCTGCTCGGCGAGTTCGGCCTGACACGGCTGCGCGAAAGCCCGGCGATGGCCCTGTCAGGCGGGGAGCGGCGGCGCTGCGAGATCGCCCGCGCGCTGGCGGCCAAGCCGTCGATCATGCTGCTGGACGAGCCCTTTGCGGGGATCGACCCGCTCTCGATCAGCGACATCCGCGATCTGGTGAAGGATTTGAAGCAGCGCGGCATTGGCGTGCTGATCACCGATCACAACGTGCGCGAGACGCTCGACATCGTTGATCGTGCCTGCATCATCTATGGCGGCCAGGTGCTGTTCGCCGGAAGCCCGCAGGAACTGGTTGCCGACGAGAATGTGCGGCGGCTGTATCTGGGTGAGAGCTTCACGCTGTGAACCATGGGCAACCTGGCCACTCCCGTTCGTGCTGAGCTTGTCGAAGCACCGTCCTTTCTTCTTTCCGATGGAAAAAGTGAAGTGCGGCCCTTCGACAAGCTCAGGGCGAACGGTTTGAGGGTGTAAGCCGATGGCGCTCGGCCCCCGCCTCGATATCCGGCAGACCCAATCGCTGGTGATGACGCCGCAATTGCAGCAGGCGATCAAGCTGCTGGCGGCCTCCAATCTCGAAATCGAGACCTTCATCGCCGAGGCGCTGGAGGCCAACCCGCTGCTCGATACGGGCGGGCCGGCCGAACCGGGCGAACCGGAGCGGATCGAGATTGCCGCGCCTGCCGGAGAAGAGGCGACCGCCGATCAGCTGATGCTGGCGGGCGGGGGCGAGGGGGATGCGCCGCTTGATCTGGGCGCTCTCGACCGCGATTTCGACACCGGCGACGGGGCCGGGCCTGGCATGCGCGATGCCGAATGGGGCGCGGCGGGCGGTGCGGGCGGCGATTCGGGCGAATTGCCCGATTGGGAGCAGCTACGCGCAGCCGAAGTCACGCTCGCCGAGCATCTCGAAGCTCAGATCGGCGCAGTTGCCAGCGACCCGCAAACCGCCTTCATCGCGCGCCACATCATCGGGCTGCTGGACGAGGCGGGCTACCTCACCCAGCCGCTGGACGAGGTGGCGGACGATCTCGGGGTCGATGTCTTCGACGCCAAGGCGGGATTGCGGCTGGTGCAGTCACTCGACCCGTCAGGCGTGGGCGCGCGCAATCTGGCCGAATGCATCGCCATCCAGGCGCGCGAGGCGGACCGCTATGACCCCTGCATGAAGGCGCTGATCGACAACCTTGATCTGGTGGCGCGCGGCGAGGTGGAGAGGTTGAAACGCCTATGCCGCGTCGATGACGAGGATTTCGCCGACATGCTGCGCGAATTGCGCAGCTACAACCCGCGCCCGGGCCTTGCCTTTGCGCCCTCGGACGCGGGCACAGTCGTCCCCGACATTCTTGTCACCGGCAACGCGGCGGGCGGCTGGGACATCGCCATCAACGAGGACACCCTGCCCAAGCTGATCGTGAACCGCGGCTATTTCCTCGAACTGAACGCCGGGGCGACCACCCGCGAATCGCAAGGGTGGCTCAAGGAAAAGCTCGCCGATGCGCACTGGCTGATCCGCGCGCTCGACCAGCGCCAGAAGACGATCCTCAAGACCGCAGCCGAAATCGTGAAGCAGCAGGACGGCTTCTTCCGCCGCGGTGTGGCCGAACTGCGCCCGCTCACCTTGCGCGAGGTGGCCGAGCAGATCGGGATGCACGAAAGCACCGTCAGCCGTGTCACCAGCAACAAGTATCTCGCCTGCGCGCGCGGGACGTTTGAGCTGAAATACTTCTTCACCAGCGGCGTCGGTCGGATTGGAGAGGGGGCCGACGGAGAGGGCGCATCCTCCGCCGCAATCAAGGCGCGGATCAGGGCGCTGATCGATGCTGAAACGGCCAAGAACATCCTTTCCGACCAGCAGCTTGCCGAAATGCTTCAGAAAGAAGGCTTTGATCTTGCCCGCCGCACAGTCGCCAAATACCGTGAGGCGATCGGGCTGGGATCGAGCGCGGAGCGGCGGCGGGCGAAAAGGCTCGCGGGCGTATCGTAGCATTTGCCAGCAATACGCCTGGCAAATGTAAACGCCCGTGGTGCCTTGGAATTCCCGTTTTGCGGGGTGTGACTCGAAAGACTCACCTCAAAACGTTAACGCTCTAAACTTCTTATTAACCTTTTTTGGTGAGAAGTGGCGTGGTTAACAGGCAGCAACCTCTCCTAAGCGGGGGTTACCAGGGGTAAGACAGGGGACGAAAATGCGCGTTCTGCTCATCGAAGACGAACCGACCACCGCCAAGGCGATCGAGCTGATGCTCACCACCGAAGGCTTCAATGTCTATTCCACCGACCTCGGCGAGGAAGGTTTGGACCTCGGCAAGCTGTATGATTACGATATCATCCTGCTCGATCTGAACCTGCCCGACATGCATGGCTATGACGTGCTCAAGAAGCTGCGCGTCGCCAAGGTGCAGACCCCGGTGCTGATCCTGTCGGGCATCAGCGAAATGGATTCGAAGATCCGCAGCTTCGGCTTTGGCGCTGACGATTACGTGACGAAGCCCTTCCACCGCGAGGAACTGGTCGCCCGCATCTATGCCGTGGTGCGCCGTTCGAAGGGCCACTCGCAGAGCGTGATCCGCACCGGCAAGCTGGCCGTGAACCTCGATGCCAAGACGGTCGAAGTCGATGGCGCCCGCGTGCACCTCACCGGCAAGGAATATGCGATGCTGGAGCTGCTCAGCCTTCGCAAGGGCACCACGCTGACCAAGGAAATGTTCCTCAACCACCTCTATGGCGGGATGGACGAGCCCGAACTCAAGATCATCGACGTGTTCATCTGCAAGCTGCGCAAGAAGCTGTCGCTGGCCTGCGGCGGCGAGAACTACATCGAAACCGTGTGGGGCCGCGGCTACGTGCTGCGCGACAGCGAAACCGAGGTCGAAGCGGCGTAAACATTTGGGAACCCGCCTCCACGGGTTCCTCCTCGGCGCTGTTTCAAGCCCTGCGGGCTTGAGCGCCTGCGGCTCGGCCGCGTGGCCTTGCGGCCCTGGCGGGCCGATCCAGTTCTTTCAGATACGGGCGCCCGGGGCATGTCCTCCGGGCGCTTTGTCCTGTCTGCTGACCGGCTCGCGGAGATGGGGGGAACGCCGCGCCCACGCTCCGGTTGCAACCTTCTCTAGCCGGGAAGGAGCACAGGACATGGCCGACAATCTCAACGCAGGCGACAAGGTGACGTGGTCGAGCCACGGTGGCACCGCGCATGGCAAGGTAGTGAAAAAACTCACCTCCGAATGCCACATCAAGGGCCACAAGGTCGCCGCCTCGAAGGACGATCCGCAATATCTGGTCGAAACCGACGACGGCAAGCAGGCCGCACACAAGCCGTCGGCGCTCAGGAAGGCCTGAGCCGTGGCCGACGAGCAGACCTTCACGCCCACCCGGCGCATGGCGTCCGCCGCCCGGCACGGGCTCAGGCTGCGCGAGAAATTCGGGCGCGGCGGGACCGAGGTTGGCGTCGCCCGTGCCGAGCAACTCGCCAACCGCGACCCCGTGACCGCCGACGACATCAAGTCGATCAAGAGCTACTTCGGCCGCCACGCGGTCGACAAGGACACGAAAACCGACGAATGGGGCTCCGACAAGAATCCCAGCGCGGGTTACATCGCCTGGCTGCTCTGGGGCGGCGACCCGGGCCGCGACTGGGCCGAGCGCAAGGCGGAGAAGCTCAAGGATTGACCCTTGGCGGACCGCCTGCCAAGCGCGCCCCCATGACGGCATTCAAGGAAGGCGATCCAACCACCATCGCCCGGCTTTACGGGCGCTCTGTGGGCAAGAAGCTGCGCACCTATCAGCAGGGGCTGGTCGACAATCTCCTGCCGCAGATTGCCGTGCCTGCGGATGGCCCGGTGACGAGCGAAGTCCTGTTTGGCGATACGCGCCCGCTGCATTTCGAGATCGGCTTCGGCGGGGGCGAACACCTCGCCTACAGGGCCGACCTGCTGCCCGATCACGGCTTCATCGGCGCCGAACCCTTCGTCAACGGCGTCGCGCAGGCGCTGGCGCACGTGGCCGACCAGCGCCTCGCCAATATCCGCATCCACCACGGGGATGCCTTGGACGTGCTCCAGCGCATCCCCGATGGGGCGCTGACGATGCTCTACCTGCTCCACCCCGATCCCTGGCCCAAGGCCCGCCACGCCAAGCGGCGGATGATGAACGACGGCCCGGTGCGGCTGTTCGCACAGAAGCTGAAGCCGGGGGCCGAGTTCCGGTTCGGCACCGATCATGCGGTCTACCTGCGTCACGCGCTGATGGTGATGCAGCGCCATCGTGATCTGTTCGAATGGGTCGTCAGCCAGCCCGCCGATTGGCAAATCCGCCCCTCAGGCTGGCCCGAAACCCGGTATGAACACAAGGCGCGGACCGTTTACGGGCACGAAGTGTGGTACTTCCGCTTCCGGCGCAGATAATCCGCCTTCATCGCACAGCACTGCCCTTGGCCAGATCGAGGGCGACGTCGACGATCATGTCTTCCTGACCCCCCACCATCTTGCGTCGCCCAAGCTCGACCAGGATGGCGCGGGTGTCGATCCCGAATTCCTCTGCGGCTTTTTCGGCATGGCGCAGGAAGCTCGAATAGACGCCCGCATAGCCGAGTGTGAGCGTTTCGCGGTCCACCCTGACGGGCCGGTCCTGTAGCGGGCGGACCAGTTCTTCGGCGGCGTCCATCAGGGCGTAAAGATCGCAGCCGTGGTGCCAGCCTGCCCGTTCGGCGGCAGCGATGAACACTTCGAGCGGGGCATTGCCAGCGCCCGCCCCCATGCCCGCAAGGCTCGCATCGACCCGGATGGCACCGTGCTCGACCGCGACCATCGAATTTGCCACCCCCAGGCTGAGGTTGTGGTGCGCGTGCACCCCGCGCTGCGTTTCGGGCTTCAGAACGCGGTCATAGGCGGCAAAGCGCGCGGCATAATCCGCCATCGTCATCGCGCCGCCGCTGTCGGTGACATAGACGCAGTGCGCGCCGTAGCTTTCCATGCGCTTTGCCTGCTGCGCGAGGGCGTCGGGCGGGGCCATGTGGCTCATCATCAGGAAGCCCGAGACATCCATCCCCAGATGGCGCGCGGCTTCGATGTGCTGGCGGGCGACATCGGCTTCGGTGCAATGGGTCGCCACGCGGACGGATCGCACGCCCAGATGATAGGCCTCGCGCAGATCGCCGACGGTGCCGATCCCGGGGATGAGCAGGGTGGTGAGGATGCTGTGTTCGAGCACATCGGCGACGGCGGCGATCCATTCCCTGTCGTCATGGGCGCCGAAGCCGTAGTTGAAGCTCGATCCGTTCAGCCCGTCGCCATGGGCAACCTCGATCGCATCGACCCGGGCACGGTCGAGCGCGCGGGCGATGGCCTGCACATGATCAATGCCATATTGATGGCGGATCGCGTGCATGCCGTCACGCAGGGTCACGTCCTGAATGTAGAGCTTGGATCGGGTGGGTTCGGCGGTCATGACAGCGCCCTTGTCTGGATGCGGCTTGCCATGCGCTCTGCCGTGCGCAGCGCAGCCGACGTCATGATGTCGAGATTGCCCGCATAGGCTGGCAGATAATGGGCCGCGCCTTCGACCTCCAGAAACACGGAAACCTTCAGGCCTGTGATATTCCTGCCCACGCCGGGGATCGTCAGCGCGCGGTTGCTGCCGATGGCTTCGAACTGCACGGCCTGCTTGAGCCGGTATCCGGGGACATAGCCCTGCACCTCTGCCACCATCGCTTCGATGCTGGCGCGGATGGCGTGGCGGTCCCCATCGGAACACAGGCAATAGACGGTATCGCGCATCACCAGCGGGGGCTCGGCCGGGTTGAGGATGATGATCGCCTTGCCATGCGCCGCCCCGCCGACGTCCACGATGGCGCGGCTGGTGGTTTCGGTGAATTCGTCGATATTGGCGCGCGTGCCAGGCCCGGCGCTGAGCGAGCTGATCGAGGCGACGATTTCGGCATAACGCACCGGGGAGACGCGGTGCACGGCATGCACGATCGGAATGGTCGCCTGACCGCCGCAGGTCACCATGTTCACGTTGGCCGCATCGAGATGCGCATCGCCATTGACGGGCGGGATGGTGAAGGGGCCGATCGCGGCCGGGGTCAGGTCGATCATCCGCTTGCCCGCCGCCTGCACCGCAGCAAAGTTCGCCGCGTGCGCCCCGGCCGAGGTTGCGTCGAACACGATGTCGATATCGTCATATCCGGCAAACCGCTGGAGCCCGGCGATCCCGTCGGATATGGCGGCAACGCCGAGCCTGCGAGCCCTGGCGAGGCCATCGGATTGGGGATCGATCCCCACCAGCGCCGCCATCTCCAGCCGGTCGGACAGGCGCATCACCTTGATCATCAGATCGGTGCCGATATTGCCCGAGCCGATGATTGCGACTTTCGACTTTCTCATGATTCACGCTCGCCATAGCTGAAGGCGCAGCGGCCGATCCCGGCGACTGTCACCGCGACATGGCTGCCGGGCGCAAGGTCGACCATCGGGCCAAGCGCGCCGGCCAGAACGATATCCCCCGCCGCCAGCGGATCGCCTTGCGCGGCCAGCGTGCGGGCCAGCCACAAGGCGGCGTTGAGCGGGTTGCCGAGCGCCGCCGCCGCCGCGCCGACCGAGGCGATTTCGCCGTTCACCTCCAGCACCATCCCGGCGCTGAACAGATCGGCATCGGCCAAGGGAACGCCAGCATCGGCCAGCACGAAATAGGCCGACGAGCCATTATCGGCGACGGTATCGGCAAAGGTGATCTTCCAGTCGGCAATGCGGCTGTCGACGATTTCGATGGCGGCATGAACCGAAGCGATTGCCCCCGCCAGTGCATCGCGGTCCATCGCCGGATCATCCAGCGTCCGGCCGATGGTGAAGGCGATCTCGCCTTCGACCTTGGGTTGCAGGCACGTGCCCGCTGCCAGAACGCCGCCGTCAGCCACCCGCATATCGGCGAACAGCACGCCGTAATCCGGCTGATCGACGCCAAGTTGCCGCTGCACCGCGCGCGCGGTCAACCCCGCCTTGCGGCCCACGATCCGCCGCCCTTCGCCCTGCCAGAACGCGGTGTTGAGCGATTGCACCGCATAGGCCCCGCTTGCATCAAGGGGTTCGAGCACGCCTCTCAATGGCGCAATCGGCCCGTCACGATAGGCGGCGCGCAATCGCTCGGCGGTTTCGGCGAGCGCGCTCATGGGTTGATCCGGGCGAAGATCGCGCCGTTCTCCACCGTGACGTCATAGCGGCGGATCGGGATCGTGCAGGGCTTTTCAACCGCTGCGCCGGTTCTGAGGTCGAAAGCCCCGCCATGGAACGGGCAATAGATGACGACCCCTTCGACATCGCCTTCGCTGAGCGAGGCCATCCCGTGCGAGCAGGTGTCGGCCACCGCGAAGACCTCGTCGCCGACGCGGCAGACGGCGATCGGATCATGCCCGTCAGGCTTGACGCGGCGCGGGCTGGCCTCACCGAGTTCGGCGAGATCGCACAGGTAGGTCATGGCATCGGTCACGCTCATGCGTTCGCCTCCGGCAGATCGTGGGAGGGGACGAGCGCGATGCCGCCCATTCCCGTCACCCATTCGGGGATTTCTTCGTAATAGATGGTCTCGCCCCGCTGTCCGGGGAGCGTTGCGGCCATCATCACCCAGTTCAGGATTTCCAGCCCGCCATTGCCGCCGTGTTCCAGCACATAGTCGCTGGTCCACGCGGTCAGGGTTTCGCCTTTGCCGGAGGTGATGGCGTCCAACACCGCATGGTCGAAGGCGGGATTGACCCGCCCCATCGCCTCGACTCCGAGCCAGTGCGACAGCCCGCCGGTGCCGACCACGACAACCCGTTCGTCGGCCGGGCGGGCGAGGCGGACATATTCCGCCAGCAGCTCGCCATAGCGCCACGCCCGGGCTAGGCGCGGCGCGGGGTCCATGGCGGTGTTGATGATGAACGGCACGATCGGCGTCTGCCGGTCAGGATCCATGATCAGCGCCGGCAGCGTCACCCCGTGATCGGGGCGGTAATCCTGCAACCGCACCAGATCGGCGTCATGTTCGGCCGCGAAACCCACGAAGCCGGAGGCGAAGTCTGCCGCGCCGGGGAGGAGGTCGGTCGGCAGGCTCATGTCGCCGAAGGGCTGGTGCTGCGCGTCGGTGGCGATGGCGAACGGGGCCTGGATCGCCAGATCGTAGTTGTAGAGGTGGTCGGAGGAAATGATCACGACGACATCGGGCGACAGCGCGCGGATGCGGCGGCCGATTTCCTTCATCCCGGCAAACACGCGCTCGCCCTTGTCGCCCGCGCTGCCGCGGCTCATCATGATGTGCGCGGTGGCGAAACCGCCGACGATCCGGCCCATCTCAGCGTTCCTCCGCCATCACAGCGTCGATATAGGCGCTGGCGCTGATCTGCGCGTTGATCGCGGGATGCCGCGCCACGGAGTAGATCATCTGCACCAGCGGATGCATGCCGGCCTCGGCCAAGGAGGCGAAACTGCCCTCCATCAGGCCTGCGCGCTGCGTTTCGGTCAGCGGGTAGCCCGATAGCACGCGGGCCGGGTCTGTCTGGAATTCGGCTTTCAGGCCGGGCACGCGATACAGATCGCTGGCGATCCGGTTGACGAGGTTATCGGGGTTCATGCCGCCAGATCCATCGTGGCAAAGCGGGCGATGACATCGGTGAATTCCGCCGGGCGTTCGATCATCGGCCAGTGGCCGCAATCAGGCATGATGTAGCCGCGCGATTGCGGGATGAGTTCGAGAAAGCGGTAAGCGCATGTCACGGGGACCACGCCGTCATCCTTCCCGGCCACCACCAGCGTCGGCACTTTTACCGCCTGGATCAGCGCCTCGTCGATCTGAAGCCCTCCGCGCGCTTTCATCCAGCCGGTGATGGCCTTGTAGGCGGCGCGGGTATCCGGCTGGACCGACAGGCTGTGGCGATAATCGACCATGCCCGGCGGCGGGGCATAGCGCCCGCCGGTCAGCGACGCCACGATCCGCGCCATGCCGGGCACGGTGAAATCATAGTCCATGATCGTCTGGAGCTGATCGGACTGCGGCACCGGGATGCCCGCGCTGCCCATCAGGATCAGCCGCTCCACCAATTCGGGCCGATCGCGCGCCACGCCCAGCGCCGTAAGCCCGCCCATGCTGTTGCCGACCAGCACCACCGGCCCCACGTCCAGCTCCTCGATAAAGGCGGCAAGGTGGCTTTCGCGTTCGGCCTGATCGTAGGCGAAGGTGTCAGGCCCGGGTTTGGCGCTGTGGCCAAAGCCGACCATGTCCGGCGCGAACACGCGAAAGCCGGGGGCGAGCCGTTCGATCACATCGGCCCAGTTGCCTTCGCAATCGGCCCCGGCCCCGCCGCCATGGACCAGCACGAAGGGCTTGCCCTGCTCCCCGGCGACCAGAAATCGGGTCTGGTGCCCGCCGAATTCTGCGTCGCGCCGTTCGAAGGCGGGATTGGCGATGTAGGATTCAATCTCGGCCACAGGTCTAGCTCCGCAGATGTTCGGGGCGCTGAACACCCTGATTGCGTTTCGAGATCAGGCGGCGGAAGGCGATGATGTTCTCATCGGCTTCGAACAAGGCCTCGTCGATCCAGTGGTGATCATCGGCATAGCCTTCCTCGGCGGCTTCGCGCGCCCAGATATCGGGGCCGTTGAATTCGTCGAAGGCGTAGAATTCCCAGCGATTGTTGTATTCATGCTCGAACGCGCGCCGCTCCGCATCGGTTGCCGCCTTCGCGCCGAGGGTCTGGACATAGAGGTGCCGGGTCGCGTCGATCGGCACATACCATTCGAACTGGGTGGTGGACGGATCGGGCCAGGGATCGACCTTCAGCGCACAGGGCAGCCACATCGAAATCGTGCTGGGGACCAGATTCTTGCCCGCCATGTCCGAAGGCACGGTCAGCACGGTCTCGCCCTCGATCCTGCCTTCAAAGGCGGGGATGACGTGGGGGCCATATTCCTCGATCACGCCGATCGGGCCGTCATCGCCGTCGACGATGGTGAAGGATTTGGTCTCCGACGGCGCAAAGCCCAGCGGCAGAAGCAGGTTGTTTTCCTGAATCAGCCGGGATTCGCGGTGGATGTAGATATGGGTCGTGTCGAACCCGTTCTCCACCCCGTGCCGCCAGTTGGATTCGACCACGCGCAGCTTGGACTGGACATGCAGATCATCGTCCAGAAAGCCCGGCGGCACATCGCGCGATAGCGGGGGCAGGTTGGCGTCCCGTTCGCCCATATAGACGAACACCAGCCCCTTGGCCTCCTCCACCGCAAAACTGCGCACGCCGCGGTTTCCGTCGACGATCCGGGTGTTGGGCGCGGCGATCACATCGGTCAGCACGCCATCGGACCAGCGATAGGAATAGCCGTGATACCAGCAGGTCAGACTGCCCTTCTTGTGACATTCGGGCTTGTGCGAGAAACGCACGCCGCGGTGCAGGCACTTGTCGCGCAGGCACTGCACCGCGCCGTCGATGCGGGTGAAGATCAGGCGTTCGCCGCACAATGTGGCGGTGGCGGTGGCGCCTTCCTTCACGTCTTCGGATTGCAGGATCGGATACCAGTGGTTGCGAAATCCGATCTTGGCTTCGACATAATCGCGCCAGCCGCGCACACGGTCGAGGATCGCGGGATCAACCATTTCGTCGCTGTGTGTCATTGCCCCTGACCCCTTTCGATTGTGCGTGTCACGCGAAGGCTTTCACAACATCCTGCGTGTAGACCTGATTCCACATGGCATAGGAAAACTCCGCCGGGTGGCGTGAGCGTTTGCTGTTGGGCGTAAGATCGACCGTGACCCCGTTGGCGTAGACCGCGTGGATCTTGCCCTTGTCGAGCGGCACGCGGATATCCTCAACCGGATCGCCGTCCAGCACCAGAATGTCGGCATCGCAGCCCGCTTCAAGCCGCCCGACGGTGTCGGCAAAACGCGTGAACCAGGCGTTGTGGAAGGTGGCCTGCTGCAGCGCCTCGGTCGGGCTGAAACCCAGATATTTCACATGATTTTCAAGCTCGCGCGCGTGCCATTCGCCATAGGGCGTCACCGCAAAGCCCGCCTCGCTGCCCAAGAGGAAGCGCACCCCTGCCTCCCGCGCGCGGGTCAGGTTCACGATGGCCGCGTCCAGTTCGCGCTTGTGCGCATCGACCAGCGAGGCCGAGGCCGGATCGGTGACTTGCGTGAATTCGATATTGTTGACCAGCAGGCTCAGCGTCGGACACAGCGCCGCCCCGCTTGCGACCACGGCTTCGAGCGCGCGTTCATCCATCCACGATGCGTGGAAGATCAGATCGACCCCGGCCCGTGCGGCGGTGGCGACGCCTTCTCCGCCGCGCGCATGCACCACCACCCTGCGGCCCAGCCGGTGCGCTTCGGCGACCAGCGCATCGACCTCCTCCTGCCGGAAGGCGCAGGCGAGCTTGATCGACGAGGGGTTCATGCTGTCGCCGTCCATCGCCAGCTTGATGAAATCGACCCCGTCCTTCACCTGAACGCGGATCGCCTCGATCCCGTCGTCGATGCTGGTGACAATCTTGCCGATCGAGGTTTCCGGCACCCCGATCCAGGTCGGATACCAGTCAACCAAGCCCTGCCGGGTCGAGATGTTCTGGCCTGAACAGGTGAGCTTGGGGCCGACGAACAGGTTCGAATCCACCGCATCGCGGATGGCAAGGCTCACGCGGCCGCTGGTGGTCGGGTCGCACAGGCTGGTGTAGCCTGCCCGCAGGATGCGCTGGGCTGCCTCCATCCCGCGCAGCGCCCGGAATTCGAGCGAGGCGAACAGGTCGATGTCCTCCTCGGTCTTGGCCTCGCCGTAGGACAGGTGCACGTGCACATCGATCAGCCCCGGCATGACGAACTTGTCGCCATGGTCGATCACGGCGGCGTCCGGCGAAAAATCCGGAGCCTCGCTCGCCGGGCCTGAGTAGGCCACCGACTTGCCCGCAACATGCAGCACATGATCGCGCAGCCGCTGTCCGGTTGCCGTATCGAAATAGGTGCCGCAACGGATCACTTTATGGTCTGACATGGCGGTATGGTCCTTCATCGGGTCATGAGCTGCCGCAACGCGGACACAAGCGCATCGCTGCGTTCGAGCGCGACGGAATGGCTGCACCGGGACAACAGGTGCAGGTCGGCATTGGCGATCTGGGGTGCGAGCTGCTGCGAACATTGCTCCGACGGGAAGGCGAGATCGGTGCGGCCGTGCAGCATGACGACGTCAGCGGTAATGCGCGCAAGATCGGCTTTGGCGATCATCGCGGCTTGAATGAAGCGGTCGAACGGGCCAGCAAACATCGTGTCGAAATAGGTGCGATAGGCCGCATCGCCGATCACCGCCATTCGGGCATCGAGATAGGCGTCGTCGATCCAGCGCGGGTCATGGATCAGCACCCGCGCCGCGGCGGCCATTGCGGGGCGGTCGGCCGGGCAGCGCCACACCGCATCGAGGAACGGGTTGACCGGCATCGCGGTCCCCATCGCGCCGGTTGTGGCGACTTTCGTGATGCGCGGATCGCTGGCGGCCAGTTGCAGCGCGATCGCGGCGGAGATTGAATGACCCAGCACCGCGATCCGATCATGCCCCAGCTGATCCACCGCCCAGCGCGCCTGCCGCAGCCACAGGGCGAAATCGAAATAGGGGGCGGCAGGCTTGCGGTCGGATGCGCCAAAGCCGATCAGGTCGACGGCGAGCACACGGTAATCCTGCGCCAGCGCATCAAGGATGGTTCGCCAGTTGCCGACGCTCGACGCCCCCGGCCCGCTGCCGTGGAGCAACAGCAGCGGCGGCCCGCTGCCCCCGTGCCAGCAGCCGACGCCAAGGCCCTCGAAGGTGCGGCGTTCAAAGCTGACCCGCGTGAACGGGTTGTGGGGGGCGAGCGCGGCGGTCAAAGCGGGATGGCGATCAGGTTCTGGACCCCGAAGGTGTCCATTATGACAGTCCGTTCGCGGAACCGGAACACGTCGCCATCGCGCACGATCCGGTCGCGGTATTCGCCGACCGAGAACAGCCGGGTGATGCCTTCCTGCGTGGTTTGGTAGATCGCGAAGTCCGACCGGGCGGCAAACCCGCCCCCCTCCACCCACAGCTGGAGGCCCGATGTCAGGTGCCGGGTGTAGACCGGCTCGTAAGTCAGCGCATCGCGCAGCGCGGTGACGCGGTCCTGCATCATCCCGCGCGAATAGTAATAGACCAGCGGGGCAGGCAGCCCCAGTTCGACATTCTCGCGCGAGAGCACCTGATAGAGGCCATCGGGCACGAAATATTCGGGCCAATCCTCCAGCCTGTCGGTATCGATGCTGCGGCAATAGGCATCCAGCAGGGCGCGGATATCGCGGAATTCCGCGGCGGTTAGCGATGGTTCGGATAGCACGGCGGACGTCATTTTGTGTCTCCCGCGCATGGGATACCCATCGAGCGGGCGTAATGCTGCCAGAAGCCCCGCACCGCGATTTCGGTGCTCAGGGTATCCTGATCCTCGATCGGGCCAAGGCCGCCCATCTGCACGGTCGAACAATCGCCCTCGGGCCGCGCTTCGACCCCGTTCTGGACCAGCCGCCCGGCCTCGCCATCTTCCAGCGAGATGTAGCCTGCCGGGCCGATGAAATTGGATTGCCGCAGCTTGCCTTCGATGGCCGCATCATCATCGTCGGCGAACCCGAAATAGGTCCAGTAGAGTTCAAACTCGCGGCGGCCCTTGGGGCGCACATGACGGATCTGGAACGTGTTTGCGACCTGGCCCAGCATCAGGTTGGGAAAGATCGTCATGATCATGTTGGTGACCCGATCGGGGTAATCGGGTTCAACATCGAACAGCGATGCATCGCGCAGCTTGTATTCCGGGCGGTATTTGGCGCTGTCGGCGTAAACTGCGTCCACCTCGGCCTGGCTCTCGTCGATGTCGGCGGTGCGCAGCACGCTGTTGCCGTGCGTGTCGTCCATCATCACCTTGCCCGACATCGTCGGCCGGTAGATCCCAAAGGTGACGTGGAACAGGTGCAGCAGGCCCGCGTGATAGGGGTCTTTCACATTTTCGAGATAGAGCTTCCAGTTGGCCTCGACCCGCTGCCGGTAATAGCCCAGCAGCTTGATCGGGCGATCGAAGATGCGGTCGATCTGTTCGATCAGCTTGGGGCCGACATAGTCCGCAAACGGCACGGTCTCATCCGAGAAGGTGCCGAACACCAGGCCCTTGTATCGGGTAATGCGCAGCCGTTGCAGCCCATGCTGGCTCTTGTCAAAGCCCTTGGGCATGCCGCCGCAGCCCTTCACCCCGCGTTGCTGCGGCACCCCGAGCAGGCTGCCATCCAAGTCGAAACACCACTGGTGATAGGCGCAGGTATGCGAGAGCGAATTGCCGCGCAGGTTGCGCACCAGCTGCGCGCCGCGATGCGCGCAGCTGTTGATGAAGGCGGCAATCCCGCCATCCTCCAGACGATTGATGACGACCTGCGTCTCCCCGACATAGCCGACCACATAGTCGCCGGGCTCGGGGATTTCGGCTTCGACGCACAGGTAATTCCAGTGCGGCCCGCGGAACAGTCGCTCGCCTTCCTCCCGATAGAGATCGTCATCGCGGAACGCCCAGTAGGGGGTCTGCGAAAAGTCCTGGGTCGGCCATAGCCGATCGACTGATCTTTCCACCGCGCCCTCCATCGCATTACGATTATTGTAGGACAATAATTCGATTCGCACGGAGGCGCAAGGCTTTTTTGCGGCTGCTTCGGCGGATTGTCAGACCGCGACGTCGGCCTTCAGGCGGTCAAGTTCGCGCAGGCGGCGGTCGAACAGTTCGTCGTTGAAATGCACCGTGACGCGCGTGGCGGTGTCCATCACATGATCGACCATATGGCGTTCGGCGAGCGCGCCATCGCGGTCGTGGATGGCCTTCAGGATCGCGGTGTGCTGTGCGGCCGATGCAGTGATGTCGGCGGCGGTGACGGTGGGCAGGAACACCGCCTTGAACCCGGGAATGGCGATGCGCTGGATCTGATCGTCGAGCACTTCATGATCGATCAAGCGGCGGATGCCTTCGTGCAGATTGCTGTTGGCGCTGACAAAGCCATACTCGGTCCAGCTGCGCCCCGGGGTCCAGACGTCCAGTTCCTGCGCGACCCAGCTGCGCTTTTTTGCGTCGTCCATGGTCTGGGCCGCAAGGCGCGCGGCCAGACCTTCGAGCACGCTGCGCACCTCGAACATCTGGAAGAACTGCTTCTTGCCGACACCGCGAACCACCGGGCTCTTGTGCTTTTCGGCGACCAGCAGCCCTTCGGCGATCAGGCGGCGGAAGGCTTCACGCACCGGCCCGCGGCTGACCCCGTAAAGCTCGGTCATGTCGGTTTCGACAAGGCGCATGCCCGGCAGATATTCGCCTTCCAGGATGCGCTTGCGGAAAATGTCGGCAAGCATGTCGGCCACGGAGCGATCCGGGGCGCGTTGTTTCAGAAAATCGACCGGCGTTCCCATGGGTGGCTGTCCTGTTAGGCTTGCGCTGTGGTTAGCATGTTCCCTCTGCAATGCCCGCGACAATGTTGTTCATCAAGGCCGCCTCACGTGCAAGATCGTGCTTTGCGCCCCATGGCTAGATCGCGGCAATTGTCTGGACCTCTACCAGGAACGGCTCCTTCACCAGCCGGTCGACCATCAGCAGCGTGTTCGGCGGGTAAATGCCCGAGGGGAACAGCTTGGGAAATTCGCGCAGCCGGTAAGCCATGAACTTCGGAATGTCCTGCGAATGCACGAGGTAGGTCGTGAATTGCACGATATTCGAAAAATCGGCCCCGGCCGAGTGCAGGGCGGCCGCGATGTTGGCGAAAATCTGATCGCATTGCGCATCGAAATCATCAACGCCGACGATGTCTCCGGCAGGGTTGGCCGACAGCATCCCGGCGATGAACAGAAATTCGTTCGCCTTCACCCGGGTCATGTGGGTGTATTGGCCCAGCGGCGCGCCGAGGGTTTCGGGATTGTAGATGCGGATGTCAGCAGTCATCGGGGTGGCCTTTGTTGTGTCAGTCGATGGGATTGCGGAGTTCGCCGATGCCGCTGATCGCGACGGTGACTGTGTCGCCGGGGCGCAGGAAGCGCGGCGGATCGAACCCGATGCCGACGCCTGCGGGCGTGCCGGTGGCGATGATGTCGCCCGGCAGCAGCGTGATGTAGCGCGAGATCGTCTCGATCAGGGTCGGAATGTCGAAGATCAGATCGGCCACCACCGCGTCCTGCCGCAGCTCGCCATTGACATGGGTGGTGAGGCGCAGGGCGTGCACATCGCCGATGTCGTCGGCCGTGACCACCGCCGGGCCCATCGGGCAGAAACCGTCGGCCCCCTTGCCCAGCACCCACTGCTTGTGCCGCTTTTGCACTTCGCGGGCGGTGACGTCGTTGATGATCGTGTAACCGAACACATGCCGCGCGGCGGCGGCGCGGTCGATGGCCTTGCCGCCGGTGCCGATGATCACGCCCAGCTCGCCTTCGTAATCGGTGGTGCCGTAGGGGTCGGCGCCGGAGGGCACGGGGGCTTCGGGGCCGATCACGCTGGTCGTCGCCTTGGAGAAGATGATCGGATAATCGGGCACTTCATTGCCGCCGGTCGCCCCGCCGTCAAACCCGCTCTGGCCGAATTCCCTGGCATGTTCGCGGTAGTTCTTGCCGACGCAGAAGATGTTGCGCCGGGGATGGGGAATGGGCGCGATCAGGTGCGATCCGGGCGCGATTTGCGGGCAATCGCCGAGGTCGGCCACCAGGCTTGCGATCCGGTCCCTCAGGCTCGGCCAGCGGTCGATCAGGGAGAGCAGATCGTCGGCAATCCCCGCCGCCGTCAGGTCCAGCTGCGCGCCGGTGCTGGATTGCACCGCAAGTGCGCATCCCTGATCCTTGGAAAATGTCGCAAACCGCATCGTGATAAAGCCTTTCTAACGTGCCAGCGTGACGGCCCGGCCGCCCAGCGCGGCGATGATATCGCAGAGCGGCGCCTGATCGGCGACCGCCTTCAGCATGCGCCGCCGGTTGCGCCCGGCATTGACCAAAGCGACAGCGGCAAGCCTGCCCTCGCGCGCATAAAGGTGGGTATGCCCGCCGTCCTGCGCGATGATCGTTTCGTCACAGCCGCTGGCGGGTTCGCCGATATACTGGACGTTGCAATCATACTGATCGGTCCAGAACCACGGCGGAGCGGCGGCGGGGCGGGGCGCGCCCATGATCGCGGCGGCAGCGCGGCAGGCGGTGACCTGCGCATTGTCCCAGGATTCGCGGCGTTGTGCGCTCTGCCCGTCGCCGCTGCGGACGGCGGCGACATCGCCGATGGCGTGGATGGCCGGATCATCGGTGCGCCCGTCTTCATTGACGAGGATGCCGTCGCCGACCGCAAGGCCGCACTCAGCCGCCAGATCGGTGCGCGGGAGTGATCCGATGCCGATGACGACGATGTCGGCAGGCAGAACCTCGCCCGAGCCCAGCTTCACCGCGCTGACCCGGTTTTCGCCCACCAGCGCGGCGACACCACACCCGGCGCGGATGATGACCCCGCGTGAGGCGTGCAGTTTTGCGAGCACGCGCGACAGCGAGGGAGGGAACAGCCTTGCCGCGACCCGCTCCGCACTTTCGATCACGGTCACCGCGTGCCCGCATTGGCGGGCGGCGGCGGCCACCTCCAGACCGATGAAACCGCCCCCGATGACCACGACCGACCGGCCCGGCTCCGCCAATTCGCAGCGCAGGCGCAGGGCGCTGGCAGCATCGTTCAGATAGAACACGCCTTCAAGCGCCGATCCTGCGCAGGTCAGCCGGCGCGGGGCCACACCGGTCGCCAGCACCAGATGGTCGAAGCCGACGATGCTGCCATCTGCCAGGTGCAACTGCCGTGCAGTCCGGTCTATTGCCGAAGCCCGGGAGCCTTTTCGCAAGGTGATGTTCAGAGCGCGCTCTTGCTCTTGGGGGAGCAGCGGATGATCCTCGGGATCGGCCTCAGCGCAGAGCACCGCCTTCGACAAGGGCGGGCGCTCGTAAGGTCGGCAAGCCTCCTCGCCGATCAGGGTAAGCGCGCCGTCGAACCCGAGGCCGCGCATCTCCTCGCAGAAACGCACGCCTGCATGGCCGGCGCCCACGATCACGACCCGCGCCGTCACGATGCGAACATCCGCTGGGGCAGGGCTCTTGCCGCGGCAAGACCGGTGGCCCGCGCCTCGGCGCTTTCGTGCACGTCGGGCACCAGCACCTGATGCATTGTGGTGAGCCCGCAATAACCGAAGGTGCCCTCGTCGATCAGGCGGCGCATGGCCGGGCCATAGCCGAAATCCTCGATCGTCTGCCGCCCTGCACCCGCGCTGGCGACCAGAGCGAACGGGCGATCACGCAGCAGCGGGCGGTTGCCTTGCGGCTCCATCGCATAGGCCCACCCCGCCGTCAGCACCCGGTCGATCCACCCCCGCGTTCGCGCCGGAACGGTCCACCAATAGACCGGGTAGACGAACACCAATGCGTCCGCCGCTTCCACCCGGCGATGCATGGCGGCGACATCCCGGGGCACAGGACCACCCAGAAAATAAGCGTGGTCCGCTGGCTGGAACTGGCAATCGAAGTCCGCCCGCGCCAGATCGAGAAAGTCGATCCTGTGCCCAGCGGCGCGCGCACCATCGTTCACCGCATCGGCCAGCGCGCCGCAGAACGACGCGCGGACGGGATGATCCAGAACCAGCAAGATGTTCACCCCGCCCGCCCCGGATCAGAAGGTGAAATTCGCGCTGGCAAGAAATTCGCGCGGGCGGGCATAGGTGCCGGTGATGACGCCAATCCCGACAATGTCGTTGTACCCGGTGACGAGGTAGGTCTTGTCGAACAGGTTGGTGACGCCTGCGGTCAACCCCCAGCGGTCGTTCTTGGCGCGGTAGGTCAGCGTGGCATTGAACAGGCTGTAGGCCGGTTGCCGAAGCTCAGGCGTGTTGATCGCATCCTTGAAGTGCGCGCTGCGGAAGCTCCAGTCGACCCGGCTCGATACCTGACCCTCGGCGATGGTGAAGAGATCGGCGGAAATCCCGGCGGTGGCCGTCCACGCCGGGACATTGCCGAACTGGTTGTCGGCGGTGATGCCCACGGCCGCAGGGTCGACCTCAAGGTAGTCGGCGTCGGTATAGCCCACCCCGGCTGAAAGCTGCACCGCATCCGACAGGAACGCCTCGGCCTCGATCTCGAAACCGCGAATGCGCGCTTCGCCGGCGTTGCGAACCTTGGGAGCGATGCCTTCGTTCACGATGATCTGAAGGCCGGTGTAATCGGTCTGGAAGACCGCGAGGTTCAGGCGCAGTCGGCGGTTGAACAGATTGTTCTTCAGCCCGATTTCGTAGGCCGTGGCGCGTTCCGGACCGAAGGCGGGAACCACCGCTTCCGGCGGGAACACCCGCTGCGTGAAGCCGCCGGATTTGAACCCCTTGGAATAGCTGGCATAAAGCAGCACGTCATCGGTCAGCTTGTAATCCAGCGCGACGGCGGGCGTGAATTCCTTGTCCGTAATCGAAGCCTCGGTGCGCGGCAGGATCAGGTTGCCGTCGGGATTGCCGGTCGGGATGAACAATTGGCTCAGCGCCAGAATAGTGCCTCCGGTGCGGTCGACCTCGATGAACTGATCGGGCCGGAACCGCTTCGTTTCGTGGGTGTAGCGCGCCCCCACCGTCAGGCTCAGCTGATCGGTGATCGCAAAGCCCACCTGCGAGAAGGCGGCATAGCTGTCATTCTCGACACTCCCGCCGCTGATGAAGTCCGCCACCGAAAAGGTCAGGCTGTTGATGTCCGTGCCTTTTTCCTTGAGGTAGTAAAGCCCGAGCAGCCAGTTCAGCCGATCATCGATGGCCGAACCGGTGAATTGGAACTCTTGGCTGAACTGGGTCTGCGTGTAGACATTGCCGGTCTCCCCGATGGGTAGCGGCGAGCCGTCGTAATCCTGGAAGAACGCGCTTTCGAGATCGCGGTAGGCGGTGATCGACTTGAAATCGACCGCTCCCAGCGCCCAGTCGATGGTCAGCGATGTGCCCCACAGATCGAGGTTGGAGAAATTGGCGCCGGTGGTGTTGGTTGAGCGCACATCATCGGTAATCCATTGATCGTTGAAGCACTCCGGTTCGTTCGGCACCGGCAGGCCGGTGGGCGGCGTGAAGCAGGTCGCGCCGTTGACGGCAAAGTTCCAGAAACCGGCGAAGTCGGCGGCGGGATTGACGGCCAGCAGCGTCAGCGGCTTGCCTTCCTCGCGCACCCGGGTGCCATCGACCGCGAGGGACAGGGTCAGGCTGTCGGTGGGCTCCCACGCGACTTGCAGGCGGCCCGACAGGCTGTTCCTGTTGCCCATGCGCTCGCCATCCTGAAGCCGGTCATAGTAACCGTCCCGGTTCTGGCTCGACGCGGTGAGCCGCACCGCCAGCCGGTCGTTGACGGGGACGTTCAGCATGCCTCTGAGGTCGATCCGGTTGAAGCTGCCGGTAATCGCCTCGACCCGGCCAGCGAAATCATTGTCGGGCTGTTCCGACACCAGCACCACCGCGCCGCCGATGGTGTTCTTGCCGAACAGCGTGCCTTGCGGGCCGCGCAGCACCTCCACTCGCGCCAGATCGACGGTATCGAGCAGCGATCCTACCGACCGGCTGATGTAGACCCCGTCGAGATAGAGGCCGACGCCGGGATCGATGGTCAGGTTGAAATCGCTCTGCCCGACGCCGCGGATGAAGGCCGAGATCGTCGAACTGCTGCCGCCCAGCGCCGATGCGCTGTCGATGATGAGGTTGGGCGTGAAATTGCCGATGTCCGCGACATTGACGACCTGGCGCTCGGCCAGCGCCTCTCCGGTGAAGGCGACCACCGACACGGGCGTATCCTGAAGGTTCTCTTCACGCCTGCGGGCGGTGACGACGATATCCTGAAGCCCCGTTGCGCTCTCGGCCTCGGGCTGTTCCTGGGCAAGGCCCGGCGCGGCCCACGATCCACCCCCCAGAAGCGACGCGGTGACGAGCAGCGCACGATAGCGCCTGCGCCGCCCCATCTTTCCCGCATCATTTCCTGCCGCCGCCAAACCTCTACTTTTTTGCTTTGTCATGTTGTCGACCTCCCCGACCCGACTCACGTTAGACATTTATTGTAGGACAATAATTGAATGTCAATAGGGGCGGCCGTTTTGCGCCGTGCTACCTCGCCCTGTGCGCGTGGGATCGATCAATCTGGCCTTGCGCGGGGCTAGCTGATAGGCTTTCTCCAGCGTCATGAAAGCCAGCGATCTCGCCCATCCCGCGCCGGTCCGGACCCGGCGCAAATACACCAGCCCGCTGATGACGCAGCGGCGGCAGCGGGTGATCGACAAGGCCCATGTCATCCTGGGCGAGGGCGGAGTGGCGGCGCTGACCATCCAGCGTCTCAGCCAGGAGGCCGAGGTCGCGCCGCGCACGATCTACCGCATGTTCGGCGACAAGGAGGGGGTGATCTTCGCCACTGTGGCGGATCGCTTGCAGGAAGTGCGCGCCCATCTGGCCCGGCGTGCGCCCGACTACACGCTCGACGTGGTGTTCGATGAGCTTGACTGGATGGTCAGCGAAATGCGCCGCGATGCGGAATATGCGCGGGTTGTGATCGGGTTCTATTTCTCGATGGAGCCGCGTGAGAACGCGATCAAGGAACTACGCTCGGTCGCCTATAACCGCTTTCGCAACTGGCTCGACCGCGAAATCCGCAACGGCAATACCGAAAGCCGGCTCGATCTTGAACGGATCGCGCAGGAATTCGTCTCGAAGGAATTCGTGGTCTATCGCCGCTGGGCGCTCGGCACGCTCGATGATGCCGCCTGCCGGCTGGAGCTGCACTGCAACTTTCTCAAGACCGCAGTGCTTGTGCTGATCGGGGAGGCGCGGGAGACCTGCGTTGAGCTGCTGGCGGCCAAGCAGCGGATGCTCGGCTTTTCCGAGATCGGCTCACGCCCGTCGGGCAACCGGGCCGAGCGCGATGCCGGGCTTCACTTTTGCGGCAAGGCGTAGGCGATCAGTTCATCGGACCGGCCGGTCTGGAACCACATGTGCTGGCCGCTGGCGATCACCACGAATTGCCGGCCATCGGCAACGTAGCTCATCGGCGTGGTCTGGCTGCCGCCGGGCAGCTGATCGCGCCACAGCTCCTTGCCGCTGCGGGTGTCGATGGCGCGCAGGTAGCCGTCCATGGTCGCCGCCACGAACAGCACCCCGCCGCCGGTCACAACGGGGCCGCCGAGATTGGGCGTGCCAAGATCGGCGTCGAACCACAAGGGCACCGGGATGCGGTGGTTGATCGTGCCCAGCGGCACGTCCCAGCGGGTCTTGCCGGTGGCAAGGTCGATTGCGGTCAGCCCGCCCCATGGCGGCGGCGAGCAGGGGGCGCCCATGGGGGACAGCAGCCATTCGCGCTTCACCTCGTAAGGCGTGCCTGCCATCGGCGAGACATCTTCGGTGGCCGACAGCTGCACCGATCCGCTGCCGTCCCCCTGCTTGCGCCGCTTCAGCGTGATGACCTGCGCGACGCGGCTGGTGTTGATGAAATAGGTCTGGGTGACGGGATCAATCGCACCCGCGCCCCAGTTGGCCCCGCCCGAGGCCGCCGGATAGCTGATCGTGCCCTGTTCGGAAATTGGGGTATACAGCCCCTCGCTGCGGTATTTCGCGATCAGATCGCGGCACTGCGCGCGGTCCCACGCGGTGAAGCCCCAGGCATCCTCGGGCGTCAGGGTCTGCGGCACCAGGGGCGCGGGCAGGCGCGGGCGGGGCTGGGTCGGCGAAAGCCGCTCGCCAGGAGCGCCGCCTTGGGGCACGGGCACCTCGTCGATCGGGAAGACAGGCTTGCCGGTGGTGCGATCGAACACGAAGACAAAGCCCTGCTTGGTCGGCTGCACCAGCGCGGGGATGATCCGACCGTCCTTCCTGAGATCGATCAGGGTGGGCTGGGCGGGCGTGTCATAATCCCAGATATCGTGATGGATCAGCTGATAGGCCCACACCAGCCGGCCGCTGGCGGCATCCAGCGCAACGATGCTGTTCGCGTGGCGATTGTCGCCGGGCCGCAAGCCCCCGTAGTAATCGGGTGAGGCGCTGGAGGTGGGCAGGAACACGAGGCCGCGCGCCGCGTCGAAGGCCATCACCGACCACACGTTGGCGCCCCCGGTCCGGGTCCGGCTGTCGCCCTCCCAATCGGCATCGGACCCGCCTTCGGGAGGGATCGGGTCGAAGGTCCAGGCCTCAGCGCCGGTGCGCACGTCATAGGCGCGGATCACCCCGCGCGGCGCATTGGCGCGCACGTTGTCGAGCACCGAACTGCCGACGATCACCCGCCCCGCGACCACCGCCGCCGGCCCCATCAGCTTGACTTCGCCCACATGGTGCAGCGGGCCGGGATCGACGCGCACCACGCCCTTGTCGCCAAAGCCCTCGCACGGCTTGCCGGTGCGCGCGTCGAGCGCCACGATCCTGAGGTCGACACTGGCCATGATCACCCGCGTGCGGCAGGCGGCGTCTGCGGGCAGGGCGGTGTCGGTCCATTGCGACAGGCCACGGCACACATATTGATCGGGAACGCGCAGCCGATCGTCGATGGCCGGATCGTAAACCCAGCGTTCGGCCCCCGTCACCGGATCGAGCGCGATAACCCGTGAATAGGGCGTGCAGGTGATCAGCGATCCGGCGGCGAGGATCGGGGTGGTCTCGTTGGTGCTGTTGGCGAGCATATCGGGGCTGCGCCGAGCCAGTTCCCCGGTGCTGTAACGCCAGGCGACCTTGAGGTGCGCGACGTTCTGCGGGGTGATCTGCGCAGCGGGCGTGTAGCGGGTGCCGCCGCCGGTGGCGCCCCACTGTTCCCACGCGGTCTGCGCCGGGCCGCCTTCGGGCACCACCAGCGGCGGCAGCGGCGCGGGCCAGCTTTGCCACGCGATCAACCCCGCTGCCGCCAGCAGCAGAGCCGCTGCCGCCTTCCATCCCGCCCGGCGCATCGTTTCAGACCTCAAGCGTGGCGAGGTGGCCGCGCACTTCGACCGTGTCCCCTTCCTCGGCAGCGATTTCGATGAGGGTGCCTGCCGCAGGGGCGGGCACTTCAACCGTCGTCTTGGCGGCTTCGATCTCGACCAGCGGTTCGCCTTCGGCCACCGTGTCGCCGACCGCCTTCAGCCACTTCACGATCTCGCCATCCTGCATCCCCATGCCGAACTGCGGCAGCAGCACTTTCAGCTTTGCCATGATGCGCTCTCCTTACGCTTCGGCCGCGACCGGCGCGCCGACGAGGCGGCGGGCGGCGGCGATGATCCGTTCGGCGCTGGGGTAGAGCGCCTTTTCGATCACGGGCGAAAACGGCAGGTGGGTATCGGCGGTTGCCACCCGCAGCACCGGGCCGCGCAGCGCATTGAACGCCTGTTCGGCGATCAGCGCGGCGATCTCGCTCGCCGCGCTGCAGGTCTGGTGCGCCGGATCGACGGTGATCGCCCGCCCGGTCTTGCGCACCGATTTGAGGATCAGCGCGGTATCCAGCGGCGCGAGCGAGCGCGGGTCGACGACCTCGGCCGAAATTCCGTCCTTGGCGAGCGTCTGCGCCGCCTTGAGCGCCAGCGGCACGCCCCCCGCCACGGCGATGATCGACACGTCGGTGCCTTCGCGCTTGATGTCGCCCTTGCCCAGCGGGATCACGAAATCGGGATCGTCGGGCACTTCGGCCTTGCTGGTCCAGCAGGTGCTGTCTTCAAAGCACAGCACCGGATCATCATCGCGGATCGCGGCCTTGAGCATGCCCTTCATGTCGTCCGCACAGCTGGGCACGATGATCTTCAGCCCCGGCTGGTTCATGAACATCGAATAGGGCCGGTCGCTGTGCTGGGCGGCGTTGGAATTGCCGTAGAACAGGCAGGACCGTATCACTAGCGGCAGCCGCGCCTGCCCGCCATAGATGTACCGGGACTTGGCGATGATGCTCATGATCTGGTCCATCGCGGGATAGAGGAACGAGGAGATTGTGGCATCCACAATCGGCCGCGTGCCCACCATCGCCGCCCCGGCGGCAGCGCCGATAAAGCCGTTTTCCGATATCGGCGTGTCGCGCACCCGCTCGGTGCCGAAGGCATCGACGAAGCCGGTGGTGGTGCCGAACACGTTGCAGATGATGTCCTCGCCCATGATGAACACACGCGGATCGCGGCTCATCTCTTCAAACTGGGCCTCGCGGATCGCTTCGAGGAACGTGACCTTGGCCATGGCTGGCTTCCTTTCAGATTGTCACAAAGTCGGGGATCGGCAGACGCTCGACGAACACGTCGTCGAAGGCTTCGGCCTGTTCGGGATAGGGGGAGGTGCGGGCGAATTGCAGCGCATCGTCGACTTCGGCGTGCACCTCTGCCTCGATTGCGGCGAGCGTGTCGGCGCCGATCCCCGAGGCGATCAGCTTTTCGCGGTAGAGCGTGATCGGATCGCGCTGGCGCCATTCGTCGACCTCGGCCCCGCGATCGAGCAGCAGCCGCCCCATGTTCACCGCGTGATCGGCATAGCGGTAGGTGATGGTTTCGATGAAAGTCGGCCCGCCCCCGCTGCGCGCCCGCGCCACCGCGTCCTGCATGGCGGCTTCGACCGCGTCGACATCCTGCCCGTCGACCTGCGCCGCCGGCATCCCGTAGGCGAGCGCCCGTTCGATCATGTGCTTCACCGGCACCGCCGCGCTGGCCGGGGTGGAGACGGCATAGCCGTTGTTTTCGCACAGGAAGATCACCGGCAATTGCCAGACCGCCGCCAGGTTCATGCCTTCGTGGAACGCGCCTTCGCCGGTCGCCCCATCGCCGAAGAAGCACAAGGTGACGCGGTCATTGCCGAGCATCTTCGCGCCCAGCCCCGCCCCCGCCGCCACCGGCACGCCCGAGCCGACGATGCTGGTTTCCCCGAGGCTGCCCATCGAAAAGTCCGACAGGTGCATCGATCCGCCCTTGCCCTTGCAGATGCCGGTCGCCTTGCCGAGCAGTTCGGCCATCAGCGGGCGCAGCCTCGCGCCCTTGGCGATCGGGTGGCCGTGGCTGCGATGGGTGCCGACCATGTAATCGTCGTCCCGAAGGGCAATGCAGGCGCCCACGCCCGAAGCCTCCTGCCCGGCATAGGTGTGCAGCGCGCCCGGAATTTCCCCCTTGGCGTGGATCGCTTCGGCCAGATCCTCGAAGGTGCGGATGCGCACCATGCGGCGAAATTTCTCCAGCGCATTGCTGTTGGAGGCGTCAGTCATGCTGGCAGTCCTTTCAGGCGTATTCTCTGGCGGGCGCGACGATCAGTTCGAGCGGGGCGTGATACATGGGCTCCGGCCCGTCGCGGGTGATCGCGTAGACGTTCTCCATGTGGCACGGCCCGTGACGCGCGCCGAAGAACAGGCTGTCGAGGCTTATCAGCATGCCTTCTTCCATCACGAAGCCCTGCTTGACCCCGGCCAGCCCCGCCGCCGGGAAGGGAAGGGGGATCTCCAGCGGCATGTGACCGATGCCGTGCGCCACCACGAGCAGCTTTTCCGGGGTCGCCACGCCGTGCGCCTTGAGGTGATCGAGCCCGATCATCGGCAGGGTGTTGGTGGCGACGCCGGGGCGCAGCTGGTCCACCATCTTGAGGAACGCATCGCGCAGGATATCGTGCATCCGGGCATAGGCAGGCGGGGGCGTGCCGATCACTGCGGTGCGGTTGATGTCGATCCACAGCCCGTCCATCAGCCCCTGCGTTTCGAGGATCACGATATCGCCGCGCTCCAGCGCCCGCCCCCCGGGGGTGCGGAACAGGTCGGGGATGAAATCATCGCCCTGATAGCTGCCGCCGAACAGCATCCCGCCATCATCCACCGGGATCACCCGGTTGCGCACCATGAAATCGCACAGGCGGGCCTGCACATCGTTCCAGTCCGCGCCCTCGTGCAGCAGGCTGCCGGCGTGGGCGATCACCGTGTCGGCCATCGCTCCGACTTTGCGGTAACGGGCCAGTTCCTCGGCTGTCTTGACCACCCGCACCTGTATCATCAGGTCCAGCGCGTCGCTGAACCGGTGCGGGGTGGCCCTGGCAACGGCGGCGGACATGCGGTGTTCGTCAAAGCCGATATCGGCCCCCGCCAGCCCGTGATCTGCCAGCGCGGCAGCAACCGCGGCGACGATATCGGGCTGGCAGGCCCCGCGGATCGCGCCCGCCAGCGCCGCCGCATCCTCGCCCAGCTGGCCATGCGCTGCGTCAGGATCGACATAGCGGCTGACCTCGCAGAAATTGAGCATGTCGAAGGTGCGGATCTCGTCATACTGGCACGGCGTGCCGCCCCGGTTGATCACCGCAACGATGCCGAGGCAGGCTTCGGGGATGACCAGCATCACCGGGCCTTCTGCGGGCACGATGACCGCGCAGAGCGGCTCCATCTGGGTCCAGCGTTCCAGCACCGAGTGATATCCGCTGGCCCAGCGCACATCATGCGGATGGCTCAGCACCACCGCGCCGAGCCCGGCCTGTTGCATCATCGCCCGCAGGCGCGCGATCTGTGCCCCTGCCATGTCAGGCCGCCTTCGAGATGTCGGATTGCAGCGCGCCCTCAGCAAGATCGCGCAGATATTCGTGGTTGAGGATGAACCGCACGGCGCCCTCCTCATCGGTAAAGGCGACCGCGCCGTGCCCCATGAACAGGTATTCGGTCTCCACCTCGCAGCGCGCCTCGCTGTGGCGCGATCCGATCGGTTCGTAGCCATAGGTGCCCGCCGGGGCCGAGCCGACATCATAGAGAAGCTCGCCCCTGGTCACGAAATACTGGCCGTGGCCCAAGTGCCAGTGCGGAGCGAAGGTCGCGCCGGGCTGCATCTGCACCCACAGCACCCAGTCGCCGGTCTCCTCGCTGTAGCGCAGCAGGCGCACCGTGGTGCCCGCGCCCAGTTCGTGCGCGGGAGCATCGGCGATGTTCACGATCACATCGCCGGTCTTTCCGGGGTCGTGGCTGATGGTCATGTTGCGTCTCTCCTTGGTCACATCGTTGCGGTCAGGCCCTCGTCCGCCGCGATCACTGCGCCGTTGATGGCGCTGGATGCGGGGGAGAGCAGGAAGATGATCGCGTCCGCGATCTGCTGCGGGGTCATGAAGAAGGCGCGGCGCGGGCTGGGATGGCGTTCCAGCAGGGCGGCGATCGCGCCTTCGCCCTCAGGGGTGCGCAGCGGCGCGGTGAGCGGGGTCGCCACCGCGCCGGGGCACAGGCAGTTGATGCGGATGCCCTTGGGCCCCTGTTCGGCGGCGAGCGTGCGGGCGAGCATCGCCACGCCTGCCTTGGACGCGGAATAGGCGCTGTCGCCCGCGCGCCCGGCCGTGCCGCTGACCGATCCCACGAACACGATCCGCCCCCCGCCGCGCGCGATCATCGCGGGCAGTACCGCCTGCGTGACGTAGAAACTGCCTTTCAGGTTGACGTCGATATGCCGGTCGAACAGCGCCAGCGGGCTTTCGGGCACCGGGTTGGGCGCCCAGATCGCGGCATTGTTGACCAGCATGTCAGCCGGGCCGAGCGTGGCTTCGATCCGCGCGACTGCCGCCATGACCGCGGCGGCATCGGCGATATCGACCTGCTCGGCCGCATCGGCCCGGCCGCTCGCCACAACGTCGCCAACCGGCGCATCCGTCAGCACGGCCACCTTGACGCCGCGCGCCCGCAGCCCCTCGGTCACGGCCTCGCCAATGCCCGAGGTGCCGCCGGTGACATAGGCGATCTGGCCGGCCAGGTCGCTCATTGTGCGGTATAGCCGCCGTCGACGATCAGTTCAGCGCCGTGCATGTAGCCGGATTCGTCGCTGGCGAGGAACCGCACCGCCTTGGCAATGTCGACCGGATCGGCGAGCCGCCCGATCGGATGCGCCGGGCCGAGGCCTGCGCGCGCGCTTTCCATATCGGCGGCAAAGCCGTGCTCCACGAACTTGCCGAGGATGTGTTCCACCATCCCGGTGTTGACCCCGCTGGGGTGCACGGAATTGACCCTGATGCGGTATCCGAGCGCGGAGAATTCCATTGCGCAGGCCTTGGAGAACAGCCGCAGCGCGCCCTTGGAGGCGCAATAGCCGGTGTGCAGCGGCGATCCGATCAGTCCGGCGACCGAGGAGATGTTGACGATCGACGTGCCGTGCGGACGATCCTGCCCGGTGCGTGCCATCAGCGCGCCGGCGACCTTGGTGCCGAGGAACGGCCCGTCGACATTGACCGCCATCTGCTTGCGCCACTGTTCCAGACTTGTCGCCTCGAGCTTTTCGACCACGACGATCCCGGCGACATGGACCAGCACGTCGAGCGCGCCGTAGCGTGCCTCGATATGGCCGATGACCCGCTGCCAATCGGCCTCATTGGTGACGTCGAGCGGCACGTAGTCCCCGGCAAAATCCGGGGCTTCGGCCGCCAGATCGGCGCCAACGATGGTCGCGCCCGCCGCCGCGAGCGCCGCGCAGATTTCCGACCCGATGCCGCCGGTCGCCCCGGTCACCAGCGCGATGCGCCCCTGCAAGTCCGCACTCACACCTGTTCTCCTTCACAATGTTGATCGCCGAGCGGATCGAAACGCTGGATCAGCGGCTCGCCCTCGACACAGGCCCAGCCCGCCGCCGACATGGCCTTGTGGTAAGGCATGTCGGGATGCGCCGCGTGGGCGGCTTCGTCCGCAAAGACTTCGGTGAACACGAACAGCGCCGGATCCTCGACGCTGCGCATCACCTGGAACACCAGCACGCCCGGTTCGTGCGCGCGCACGTCCTTCTGCAGCTGGGCGACCAGCTGCTGGAATGTGTCCGACTTGTCCGCCTTGGTGCGGACATGCATAAGGATGCCGATCATTGGGAGCCCTTCCGTTCATGTCGCAAAGCCGCCTCCAGGAGGCTGCCGTTCTGGCCCAGGGCGCTGTGCCCGAGCAGGCCCGCCCGATCATTGCCGCGCTGCTGGCGGCCAATCCCGAAGACAGTGACGCGCTCACCCTGCTGGGGATCGTGGAGCAGCGCGCCGGACATCACAACGCCGCGCTGGCCGCCTTCGGCAAGGCGCGCAGGCTTGATCCGCAGAACCCGGCAAGGCTGGGCAATCACGCGCTGGCGCTGAAACGCTGCGGCGAGATCGGGGCCGCGATCGCCACGCTGGAGGCCGCGCTCGCGCTGCGGCCGGGCGCTGTGGTGACGATGACCAATCTTGCCGCCTGCCTGATCGAGGCGGGCCGCGAGGCCGAGGCCGAGCCCCTGCTGCGCCAGTCGCTGGCGGCGCAACCCGAACATGCCGATGCGTGGAGCAATCTCGGGATCGTGCTGGCCCGGGCGGGTGACGCGGCTGGCGCCATCGCCGCCTATGACCGCGCGATCACGCTGCGGCCGGGCCATCTCGAAACGCGGCTCAATCTCGTCGATGCCGTGGCGAGCCATGACGCGGCGCGCGCTGCCGATCTGGCGCGGGCAATCCTCGCTGCCCATCCCGGCCACCCGCGCGCGGCCAACCAGCTCGGGCTGCTGCTCGAACAGGCCGGGGACCGCGCGGGGGCGCGGCACGTCTTCGAAGCCGCGCTCGATCGCGGTGGGCTCAATCACCCCATCGGGATCAACCTGACCCGGCTCTATATCGAAACCGGCGAGCCGCAGCTGGCTGCGGACCTCGCCGATCGCCTCCTGGCGGCGCTGCCGGGGATCACCACACCGCTGGCGCTCAAGTGCGCGGCCCTGGTGCGGGCGGAGGCGCTTGACGAACTCGACGCCCTGCTCGCGCTCGACTGGTTCGTGACCGTCACCGATCTGGACGCGATGCCGGGTTTCGCCAGTCTCGATGCCTTCCATGACGCCCTGTCCGAAGAACTGGCGGCCCACCCCTCGCTGTGCTTCGAGCCGGAGGGTCTGGTGACCCGCGGCGGGCGACAGAGCGATGATCTGGCAGGAGCGACCACCCCTGCGCTCGCGGCGCTGGGAGAGGCCGCCCGGAACGCCATCGCCGCCTACATCGCCGCCCTGCCGGATGGCGATCACCCCTTCGTGCGCGCCTGCCCGGCGGACTGGTCGCTCACCCTTTGGGGCACGATCCTCGCACCCGGCGGCGAAGTTGGGGCGCATATCCATGCCCCCAACTGGCTTTCGGGCGTCTATTACCCGGCGCTTCCCGAAGCGGTGAGCGACGGGCGCGAAGGAGGGCTCGCGCTCGGGCTGCTGCCCAATGCGCTCGGCGGCGGGGGGCTGCGCCGGGTGGTGCCGCCGCAAGTCGGACGGATGGTGCTGTTCCCATCGTGGCTGTGGCACGGGACCTTGCCTTTTGCCGGCCCCGGCCCTCGGCTGAGCCTCGCTTTCGATTGTGTCCCTGCCGGGATCGGCCGCGCCCACCGCCTGAAGAAAGTGCCGGGCCAGCCGTGAAGCGGAAGGCTTCGACGACCGGCCCGGCCAGTCAGTCCCGGTGACATTCGCATGTCTGTTAGGGGCCCGGGAAGGAGGGGGGCACGGTGCCATCGCCTGCGCCGTCAGTACCGCACCGTCAGCTCAAGGCCGTAAGTGCGAGGCGGGGCATAGTTGGTGAAATTGAACAGGCCGGCCACCGAATTGCCCGAAACCCGGTAAACCTCATTGAGCAGGTTGCGGCCGAACACCGTCACCTGGAACATGTCGCTGGCCGAAACCCAGGTCGCGCTGGCCCCCACCAGCGTGCGCGCCTCGCCCTGCGTGCGGTCGGCATTGAGGGTCACGGATTCGAACTCCGACTGGTAATTCACATCGGTGTTGAGCGTCACCTGACCCCACGGCTGCGGCGGGAATTCATAGCTGGCGTTGACGGTTGCCGTGACCTCGGGGACGTTGCGCAGCTTGAGGAAGCTGGCATCGACATTTTCCCCGCTGCCGTCGATATCGGTGAAGAATTCGAGGTACTTGGCCCGCTGCCAGCCGAGCGCCGCACCCAGCGTCAACCCCTGCACCGGGGCAGCCGCTGCTTCCAGCTCGATCCCGTAAACCTCCGCGCTGCCCGCGTTGGTGGTGCGGGTTTCCTGCCCCGGCAATCCGGTGATCGGATCGATGAAGGGCACCACCGCATCGCGTTGCAGATCATTGTATTTCACATAGAAACCCGCCGCATTGAACCGCAGGGTGCGATCCGGGGTTTCGGTCTTGAAGCCCAGTTCGAAGCTGTCGGCGGTTTCTTCGGCAAAGGGCAGGGCCGATGTCGCGCTCATCGCCTGTTCGTTGTAGCCGCCTGATTTGTAGCCCTGGCTGTAAGTGAAATAGTGGTTGATCGTGTCGGAAATTTCCCAGCGATAACCCGCCCGGATCGTCGGGCGGGAGAACTTGGCCGAATCCGAAAACTCCGGCCAGAACCCGGTCGCAATGACCGACCGGCGCACCTGCGGACGCACGGAAAAGTCCTTCGTTTCCGAGGTGTAGCGCGCGCCGAACAGGACGTGGAAGGTGCTCGCCAGCTGATAATCGGCCTCACCGAAGATGGCGTAGCTGTCGACCTTGTAATTGGCGGTGGACTGGTTGGGATCGGTGGTGGCGGTTTCGTCGCCCAGGAACCGCAGGAAACCGAGGAAGGATGTCGCGCTGGCATCCAGCGTCTGGCCCCAATACATGCCGCCCACGGTCAGCTTCAACCGATCGGAAAAGTCCGAGCTGAAGCGCACTTCGGCGCTGTATTGTTCGCGCACGTCATCGCGGGTCGAAACGAACAGGAAGGCGTTCTCCCCGGTGTAGTCCGATGGCAGGATCGACTTGGCCCGGCGATACCCGCCCACGACCACGATTTCGCCGACATCGGGGACCATGTGCTCGGCACGCAGATAGACGCCGTCCACGTCGATGCGGTGGCCGTTCAGCGTGCCGACGCACGCGGGATCGTTGGCATCGCCTTCGCACAGGGTGGTGCCGGTGTCGAACGGGCTGCCGCCGGTGGTCTGAATACCGGGAAAGCCGACCGCATCGAACAGGAAGCCTTCGGGCGTTTCGTTGACGCTCGGCGGGGTGGCGCCGCGATCGCGCAGCAGCTCGTAAGTCAGCATGATGTTGGTATCGACGCCCGGCTGCCACAGCAGCTTGGTGCGCGCCGTCACCGACTTCGGCCCGCCCAGCGGACGATTGTCGCCCGGCTCGTTGTCGACGAAGTTGAACTTCGCCTGCCGGTAGAAGCCGTCGCCGCGCACATAGGACACAGCGGTCCTCATGAACAGATTGTCGGTGATCGGCAGGTTCAGCGCGCCGCGTGCGGTGAAGGTATCGAAATTGCCGTAACCCAGCCGCAGTTCGGCCGAAAGCTGATCGTCGGGGCGCTTGGTGATGACGTTCACCACCCCGCCCACCGTGTTCTTGCCGAACAGCGTGCCCTGCGGCCCGCGCAGCACTTCGATGCGTTCGATATCGAACATGTCGAACAATTGGGTCTGGACGTGAGCCAGCACGAAATCGTCGACCACCACCGCCACCGCCGGTTCGAAGGTCAGGATGATATCGCCGGTGGACTGGCCGCGGATGCCGATGGATGCCGCGTTGAAACCGGGCACGTTGGTAATCACCACATTGGGGATTTCCCCGGCCAGCCCGCGCAGGTCCAGCGCGAAACGGCGATCAATCGTCTCGGCCGAGAACGCGGTCACGGCGACCGGCGTTTCCTGCAGCGATTCCTCGACGCGGCGCGCGGTGACGGTGATTTCTTCAAGCCCGAAAGCCTCGGGCGCCTCTGGAGGCGGGGTTTCGGCACTGCCTTCGGCCTGCGCAATGGCGGCGCTGCTCACGCCTGCCAACAAAGTGCCCGCCGCCATGCGACAGACAAAGCTCCCCCGTTTGTGGAATCCACCCATGCCTCACCTCTCCATGTTCTCGCGGATCGCTTTGTTGCGATTCTCGGCGTGTGCAACTGCTCGGCGCACTCCCATAAACAAACATAGATGTTCGTTTTTGCAAAGAAAAAAATCAATCGTGTATGATTTTTTTCTGGTGCAATAAAGTGGAGCTATTGCAGGGTGTTACGAGAGATTTCTGTCGATGGGACGCGCAGCGGCGCGGTCGCAGTCAGCGTAACCGGGCGTTTGCGCCCGTGCGCAAAGCGTTCGAAAGGAGCGTCGGCTGGTGCTAGGCAAGCGATCGGGTCCGGCCGTTGAACGGCAAAAGCCGATCGCCGGTCCCCCCGCTGAAGTCGGCCAATCCCTGGCGGAGTGGCGCTAGCCCACCACCCCCGCGCTCGCCAGCACGGCCAGCGTCAGCACATCGGGCACAGCGGCGGTCATCGGCACGATCTGGACCGGCTTTTCCACCCCCAGCAGCATCGGGCCGATGGTAGCGTTGCTGCCCAGCTCGCGCAGCAGCTTGGCGGAAAGGTTGGCCGATTGCAGCCCCGGCATGATCAGCACATTGGCCGGGCCGGACAGGCGGCTGAACGGATAGAGCGCCATCACCTTGGGGTTCAGCGCCGCGTCGGGCGCCATTTCGCCTTCATATTCGAAGCCCGGATCTTCCCGATCAAGGATCGCCACCGCCTCACGGATGCTGCCCAGCCACTGGCCGGACGGATTGCCGAAGGTCGAATAGCTGAGGAACGCCACCCGCGGCTCATGCCCCATCCGCCGGGCGACCGCCGCCGTCTCGCGCGCGATGTGGGCCAGTTCCTCGGCATTGGGGCGCTCGTTGATGGTGGTGTCGGCAAGGAAGGTCGTGTGGTTCTTGCCGATCATCATGTGGATGCCGAACGGCAGCGCGCCTTCCTTGTGATCCAGCACCAGATTCACCTCGCGCACGGTCTGCGCGAAGGTGCGGGTCATGCCGGTGATCATCCCGTCCCCATGCCCCAGCGCGACCAGCAGCGAGGCAAAGACGTTGCGGTCCTGATTGACCATGCGCCGCGCATCCCGCTCGGTATAGCCGCGCCGCTGGAGCCGCTTGTAGAGATAGGCGACCATCGCCGGCACATGCTCGCTGTCGGCCGAGTTCTGGATCTCGAAGCTGCCGGGATCGCTCACCGACAATTGGTGCAGCTTGTCGAGCACCGCCTTGGTGCGGCCCACCAGAATGGGCGTGCCATAGCCGAAATCGCGGAACTGGATCGCGGCGCGCAGCACCACTTCCTCTTCCGCTTCGGCAAAGACCATGCGCTTGGGATTGGCCTTGGCCATCTCGTAGATGCCGGACAGCACCGACGTGGTGGGGTTGAGGCGGCTGCGCAGCTGGATGCGGTAGGCTTCGAAATCCTCGATCCGTGTTCGCGCCACGCCCGAATCCATCGCCGCCTTGGCGACAGCGGAGGAGACGACCTCGATCAGCCGGGGATCGAAGGGGGCGGGAATGATGTAATCGGTGCCGAACTTGTGGTTCTTGCCATAGGCCGACGCGACTTCTTCGGGCACCTGCTGGCGCGCAAGCTCGGCGATGGCCTTGGCGGCGGCGACCTTCATCTCTTCGTTGATGGTGGTCGCCTGCACGTCCAGCGCGCCCCGGAAGATGAAGGGGAAGCCCAGCACGTTGTTGACCTGATTGGGGAAGTCCGAGCGCCCGGTGGCGACGATCGCATCGGGGCGCACCGCCTTGGCTTCGTCAGGCATGATTTCGGGCACCGGGTTGGCCATGGCGAAGATGATCGGCTTGTCGGCCATCTTCTTGACCCACTCAGGCTTCAGCGCGCCCGCTGCCGACAGGCCGAGGAAAATGTCCGCGCCTTCCAGCGCCTCTTCAAGGCTGGTTGCGGTGGTGGCGACGGCGTGGGCGCTTTTCCACTGGTCAACGCCCTCGCGGCCCGGCGTTATAGGCCCGGAACGGTCGCACATGATGACGTTCTGGTGCGGCACGCCCATCGCCTTGACCAGCGCGGTGCAGGCAATCGCCGCCGCGCCCGCGCCGTTGACGACCACCTTCACGTCGCGGAAATCGCGGCCCGTGATGTGACAGGCGTTGAGCAGGCCCGCTGCGGTGATGATCGCAGTGCCGTGCTGGTCATCGTGCATGACCGGGATTTTCATGCGTTCGCGCAAGGCGGCTTCGATGATGAAGCATTCGGGCGCCTTGATATCTTCAAGATTGATGCCGCCGAAGGTCGGCTCCATCAGGGCGACGGCGTTGATGAAGGCTTCCGGGTCTTCGGTGTCGAGTTCGATGTCGATGGAATCGACGTCGGCAAACCGCTTGAACAGCACCGCCTTGCCTTCCATCACCGGCTTGGAGGCCAGCGCGCCCAGATTGCCGAGGCCGAGGATTGCAGTGCCGTTGCTGATCACCGCGACAAGGTTGCCCTTGGCGGTGTAGCGCGCGGCCAATGAGGGATCGGCGGCAATCGCTTCGACCGGGACGGCCACGCCCGGGGAATAGGCGAGGCTGAGGTCACGCTGCGAGGTCATCGGCTTGGTGGCGACGATCTCCAGCTTACCGGGGCGGATCGTCTCGTGATAGAACAGCGCCTCGCGCGCGGTGAAGCCGCCCCTGTTCTGGGTGGTGTTCTCTTCCGCCATTGTGATGATGCCCCTCGCTCGTGTCCGGTTGTATCGCGCCCGTCTTAACCGCGCTGCGGAGCAAGCGATAGGGCGGAAATCACCCGAGTTCGGGGGAAAGCGGACAGCCAGGACATTCCGAATCGCGGGCAGCAGGGGTAGTCCCGCAGGATGGCCGCGCGTGATGATTCCAAGCCCACCCCGATGATGGCGCAATACCTGCGCTTGCGGGAGGAGGCAGGCGATGCGCTGCTGTTCTACCGAATGGGCGATTTCTTCGAACTGTTCTTCGAGGATGCGCGCCGCGCCGCTGCGATCCTCGATATCGCGCTGACCACGCGCGGCGAGCATGGCGGGCAGGCGATCCCGATGTGCGGTGTGCCGGTGCATTCGGCGGAGAGCTATCTCGCGCGGCTGATCAAGGCGGGGGAGCGGGTGGCGATTGCCGAGCAGGTGGAAACGCCGGACGAGGCCAAGGCCCGGGCCAAGCGCGAGGGGCTGCCGTCGTCCAAGGTGCTGGTGGGCCGTGCGATTGTGCGGCTGGTGACAGCGGGGACTCTTACCGAGGAAGCCCTGCTCGAACCGCGCCGAGCCAATGTGCTGGTGGCGCTGGCGGAATTGCGCGGGGTGATCGGGGTGGCGGCGGTCGACGTCTCCACCGGGGCGATGGTGCTGGAGGAATGCGCGGCCGAGGCGCTGGGCGCGGCGCTGGCGCGGATGGCGCCCAGCGAAGTGGTGGTGCCCGAGGATTGGCCGCACGGCCCTGACGAAGCCATCTTCCGCCCGCGCTTGACCTTCGCCAGCGATACCGGGGCTGAGCGGTTGAAGGGCTTGCACGGCGTCGCGACGCTGGATGCCTTTGGCGCCTTCACCCGCGCGATGCTGGCGGCGGCGGGGGGGCTGGTCAGCTATCTCGATCATGTCGGGCGCGGCAAGCTGCCGCTGCTGTTGCCCCCGGTGCTGCGCGAAACCGCCAGCACCATGGCGATGGACGCGGCGACGCGGGGGAGCCTTGAGATTCTCGAATCCGCCCAAGGCGGGCGGGCGGGGAGCCTGATCGGCGCGGTGGATCGCTGTGTCACCGGGGCCGGATCGCGGTTGCTGGCGGAAGACCTGTCCGCGCCGCTGCTCGATGTGGCGGCGATCAATGCGCGCCTCGCACTGGTGCAATTCTGGCGGGATCGCCCGATCGAGCGGGCGCAATTGCGCGAAATTCTGCGCGCCATCCCTGACCTTGGCCGCGCCTTGGGGCGGGTGGTGGCGGGGCGGGGCAGCCCGCGCGATCTCGGCCAGCTGCGCGACGGGTTGACCGAGGCCGCCCGGCTCCACCGCTGGCTCGGCGATGCGCCGGATCGTCCCGCGCTGCTCGACACGGTGATCGCGCGCCTGACCGGGCACGGGGCGCTCACCGATGGGCTCACCCGCGCGCTGGTGCCTTTGCCCCCGACCGAGCGCGGCGGGGGCGGGTTCATCGCCGATGGTTATGACGCCGCGCTCGATGAACTGCGCGCCGTCTCGGGCGATGCGCGGCGGGCGATTGCGGCGATGGAAGCGCGCTACCGCGAGGAGACGGGGATCGCGACGCTCAAGATCCGCCACAACGGCGTGCTGGGCTATTTCATCGAAGTGGCTGCGCGCCATGCCGATGCGCTGATGGCGCCCGATAGCGGCTTCACCCACCGCCAGACCATGGCGGGCGCCGTGCGGTTCAACTCGGTGCGGTTGCACGAGGAAGCTGCCCGCATTGCCGAGGCGGGGGGCCATGCCCTCGCCGCCGAAGAAGCCCATTTCGCGGCGCTGGTGGCCGAAGTGGTGGCCGCCCGCGAGGCCATCGCCGCCACCGCCGCCGCGCTCGCCCGGCTGGATGTCGGCGCGGGCAACGCCGAACGCGCCAGCGAAGCCGACTGGTGCCGTCCAGACATCGCCGAGGATGCGGGCCTTGCCATCACCGCCGGGCGGCATCCGGTGGTCGAAGCGGCGCTGGCGAAAACCGGCGAACGGTTCGTGGCCAATGATTGCCAGCTTGCGGGTGCCAACCGGCTGTGGCTGATCGGCGGTCCGAACATGGGCGGCAAGTCGACCTTCCTGCGCCAGAATGCGCTCATCGTGGTGCTGGCGCAGGCCGGGTGCTTTGTCCCGGCGTTGTCGGCGCGTATCGGCCTCGTTGACAGGTTGTTCAGCCGGGTGGGCGCGGCCGACAATCTGGCGCGGGGGCGCTCCACCTTCATGGTCGAGATGGTGGAGACCGCCGCGATTCTGGCGCAGGCCACCGCCCGCAGCTTCGTGATCCTCGATGAAGTGGGGCGCGGCACATCGACCTATGATGGCCTCGCGCTCGCCTGGGCCGTGGCCGAGTCGGTGCACACGCAAATCCGTTGCCGCTGCCTGTTTGCCACGCATTATCATGAACTTGCGCGCCTTGCCGAGAGCTGCGAGGCGCTCAGCCTGCACCATGTCCGCGCGCGCGAATGGCTGGGCGATCTGGTGCTGCTGCACGAACTCGCCGATGGCCCGGCCGACCGCTCCTACGGCCTTGCGGTCGCGCGGCTGGCCGGGGTGCCTGACGCCGTGGTGGCGCGGGCGAAGGCGGTGCTCGAAAAGCTGGAGGCAACCCGCGCGGCGACCGGCGGAATCGCTGCCGGGCTCGGCGATCTGCCGCTGTTCGCCGCGATGGCGCGCGACCCCGCGCCCGCTGCCGCATCCCCCGAAGCGGTGCTGGCCGAGGCGCTGCGCCAGGCCGATCTCGATGCGCTCACCCCGCGCGAGGCGCTCGATCTGCTTTACGAATGGAAGCGCGATCTGGGCCGGGCTTCAACCAAGGCTTAACCCTGTTCCGGTTATGGCTGGGCCATGTATCGTTCAGTGTTCCAGAACAGCAAGGTCGCGCTGGTCTTTGCGGGGATGACGCTGTTCAGCGCCGCCTCGATGATCGGCACATCGGAAGATGGCGGCACGCTGGTGGACACGGTCGAGCGGCTTGAACAATATCGCGGCGCCTTTGCCGGCCCTGCGCAAGGCGAAAAGCAAGCCGCTGGCGAGGGCGAGAAGGCCGAAGCGCCTGCTCCGGTATTCGGCGAATATCAGCCTGACGGGTCAGGCCCGGCCACGGCTTCGACCACCACCAGCCCCCGGCACGGCGGTGGTGCTCCGATGTCCGCGCCGCTTTCCGCCACCGCGATGGTGGTCAAGCAGGGTTCGCCCCTCGCCGGTGCGCTGGCATCATCCGAGCCCGAGCTGGTGGGCGAGCCCTAGAGCACTTTCCGACCATTCCGGGTCACCCTGACGGAGCCGATTTTGGCTCAGCGCAAGGAGCGAGGAGTGAGCCATGCCTGAGCATAGTGAGCGACGAGAGACGCCGCGCTAGGCCAAAATCGGCCCGCCCCTCCGGGGTCGCACCAGGAAGCCCGCTGGCTGCGTCGCGGCACTTGCAGGGGCAACCAGCCCCTGCTGCGCGCCGCTCCTGTCCAGCGGGCTTCCTGGTGCGATCAGGGTGACCCGGAATGGTCGGAAAGTGCTCTAATAGCGCCTCACTCCTCCTCGTCATAGGCTTCGGGCTCTTCGACCAGCTCTTCGCCGTCAGCGGTCAGCCAGTCCTCGTCGGTGGTCTCCCCGCCATAGCGGCCGGGTTCGTCATCGTGATTGGGCTCTCCGGCATAGGCCGACATGTCGATGCGGCCCTCGCCCTCCATCCGGCGCATTTCATCGACCAGATCGCCGGTGCTGTCCGGGGCCGGATCAATGTCGCCGGGCGCGGGCTTGACGCTTTCGGTCGGGCTGGCGGTGTGATGGCTTTCGTCACGGGCCTCGGCGGCGACATCCTGCGCCTGTTCGCCTTGTGCGTCCTGCTCGTCATTATGGGCCTCGGGCGGGAGGCCGCGGGGGTGACCGGGGATGGGGGTGGGGGTGGGGATGGGGGTGGGGGTGGCGGGCGTGTTCATGGGCTGTCTCCTTCGCCCTGCCCAACGCGGCCCGGACCGGAGATGTTGCCGCGCCTGCGCCGGGACGAGCCCCGGGTGCGACCGATCAGCGGGTCGGCACCGGCACCTCGCCCGAATAGTCGTAGAACCCGCGCCCGCTCTTGCGGCCCAGCCACCCGGCTTCGACATATTTCACCAGCAGCGGCGCCGGGCGATACTTGCTGTCGCGGGTAGTCTTGTAGAGCACGGTGATGATGTCGAGACAGGTGTCGAGCCCCACGAAATCCGCCAGTTGCAGCGGCCCCATCGGGTGATTGAGGCCAAGCCGGCAGCCCTTGTCGATATCCGCAATCCCCGCCGTGGACTGGCCCAGCACGAACACCGCTTCGTTGATCATCGGCAGCAGGATGCGGTTGACGACAAAGCCGGGTTCGTCCTGGCTCAGCACCACTTCCTTGCCGAGCCCTTGCGCAAAGGCGGTGATCCGGTCGGTCGTCGCAGGCGCGGTGGCAAGGCCGGGGATCACTTCGATGAGGCCCATCACCGGCACCGGATTGAAGAAGTGCAAGCCGATGAAGCGCGCCGGATCGGGCGAGTGGTTGGCCATCCGGGTGATCGGGATCGACGATGTGTTCGATGCCATGATCGCATCCGCGCCCAGCACCTGCCCGGCCTTGTCGAAGATCGCGTTCTTGATTTCCTCGCGCTCCGTCGCGGCTTCGATGATGAGGTCGGCCTCGGCAAAGGGCGCGTAATCGGCGACCGGGGTGATGCGGGCGAGCAGCGCCTCGGCCTCGGCAGCCTCGATCTTGCCGCGCCCCATCAGCTTGGCGAGCGCCTTTTCGACCGCCACCTTGCCCGCTTCGGCCCGCGCCAGATCGACATCGGCAAGCATCACGTTCATGCCGTTGGCAGCGACGGTCTGGGCGATGCCGGTTCCCATCTGACCGGCGCCGATGATGGCGATGTTGCGCATAAGGGTCTGGCTCCTTCGCAAGTGCAGCAAGAGCGCCGCCCTAGCGAGGTGCCTGCCCAAAAGCCAGCGATTAGCGCGCTATCTGTTCTGGCCCGGCACCCACTTCACGTCCGCGCGGCCATCGTCATTGGCGATGCGGGCTAGCACGAACAGCAGATCGGACAGGCGGTTGATATAGGCCAGCGCGCCCGGATTGACCGGCGTTTCGGCTGCCAGCGCCACCATCGCCCGCTCTGCCGCGCGGGTCGCCGCGCGCGCGACATGAACCCGCGCCGCCGCTTCGCTGCCGCCGGGCAGGACGAAGCTGGTGAGCGGTTCGAGCCGTTCGTTCAGGGCATCGATCTCGGCCTCGATCCACAGCGTCTGCGAGGCCGCGATGCGCAGCACCATCGGCGAGGGGGTGAAATCGCCATCGTCCGCAGGCGTCGCAAGATCGGCGCCGAGATCGAAGAGATCGTTCTGCACCCGGGTGAGCAGCGTCCGCTCGGCTTCGCCTTCGATCGCGCAGATGGCGAGGCCGATCGCGCTGTTCGCTTCGTCCACCAGCCCGACCGCGTGGATGCGCGCGGAATTCTTGGGGCAGCGCGAACCATCGACGAGGCCTGTCGTGCCATCATCCCCGGTGCGGGTGTAGATCCTGTTGAGCTTGACCATCGGGCGGAGCGTTTCAGCGCGATACCGCCAGAATGATCGCCACCACCACGATCGCCAGCCCCTGATACTTGATGCGCGCAAACATCGCCTTGTTCTGGGCGAGCTGCATGTCGGTCGCGGTGTGACCTTCCCCGGTTTCGAGGTCGATCTTGGTGGTTTGCAGGAAGGCGACGATCCCGCGGATCAGCGAAAAGGCGGTGAGCCCCATGAGGACAATCAGCACGGCGACGAGGAAATAGGTCATGGGATCTACAATGGGCGCTTGGGCGTCAGGTTCCAAGTGACAAATGTTGCAACCTGAGTTGCTGCGCGAGCATCAGACCATCCTCCCCCGCCTCGCGCCGCGCGGCCAGGGCGGGCGAACCCCGGCGCTTGGCCAGTTTTTCGCCGTCCGCGCCGCGCAGCAGTCGGTGGTGGTGCCAGCGCGGCACCGGCAGGCCGAGCAGGGCTTGCAGCGTGCGGTGGACGTGGCTGGCGGCAAACAGGTCCGCCCCCCGGGTGACCAGCGTCACCCCGTCCGCCGCATCATCGAGCGTGACGGCGAGGTGATAGCTGGCGGGCAGATCCTTGCGCACCAGCACCACATCGCCAAGGCCAGCAAGGTCGACCTGCTGCGGCCCCGCCAGCGCATCCTCCCAGATCAGCGGCCCGGTCTGCGCGAGGGCCTTGACCGCATCAAGCCGCCATGCCGCCGGGCGCGCGGGATCGGGCGGGGTGCGCTTGCAGGTGCCGGGGTAGATCAGGCCATCGCTCCCCTCGAGTGCGCCCGCGGCCTCGATTTCCGAACGGGTGCAGGTGCAGGGATAGAGCAGCCCGCGCGCCTTCAGCGCCTCGGCGGCGGCGGCATAGCTGGCAAGGCGGGTGGACTGGGCGGGCACCTCCTCCCACGCCAACCCCAGCCATGCCAGATCGCGGCGGTATTCATCGGCCAGCAGGGGCTGCGAGCGTGGCCCGTCGATATCCTCGATCCTGAGCAGAAACCGCCCCCCGGCAGCGTGTGCCAGATCATGCGCGATGATCGCCGAGATGGCATGCCCGAGATGCAGCCGCCCGTTGGGGCTGGGCGCAAACCGGGTCACGACGGGCGAGGCGCAGGTCATCGCGCGCGCCATGCCACAGGACATATCCTTGCGCTATCCACAGCTCTTCCACAGCATGCCCCTGGTCCCAACCCTGTGGATAGCGAGGTTGTAACGGGTTTGACTCTTTCTCCTGCCACGGCATGTTCCGGTCAATCAGGGAGGAACGCCAAGCCGTGTTCAATGCCGAACTGATCGAGAAAGTGGCCCGGTTCCGCGGGGTCGATGAAGACCCGACGCGTAACCTGTCGGCCTGCCCGGCGCTGGTGCTCAACGCCGATTACACCCCCTTGTCCTATTACCCGCTCAGCCTGTGGCCGTGGCAGACCGCGATCAAGGCGGTGTTCCTCGACCGGGTGGATATCGTTGCGAGCTACGACCGCGAGGTCCACTCGCCCAGCTTCGACATGAAGATTCCGAGCGTCATCGCGCTCCGCCAATATGTGAAGCAGAGCGAATTTCCCGCCTTCACCCGCTTCAACGTGTTCCTGCGCGACCGCTTCCAGTGCCAGTATTGCGGCAGCACCGAGCATCTGACTTTCGATCACGTCACCCCGCGCCGCCTTGGCGGGCGGACCACGTGGGAGAACATCATAACCGCCTGCGCGCCGTGCAACATGAAGAAGGGCGGGCGCACCCCCAAACAGGCGGCCATGGCGCTCCACCAACCCCCGATCCGTCCGACCAGCTGGCAGTTGCAGCAGGCCGGCCGCCTGTTCCCGCCGGGCTACCTCCACGAAACCTGGCGCGACTGGCTGTATTGGGACGTCGAACTGGAGGCGTAAGGCAGGCGGCGACGCTCTGTCAGAAGCTCTTGGGCATGCCCAGCACGTGGGTGGCGACGTGGCTAAGGATGAGGTTGGTCGAGATCGGCGCGACCTGATAGAGCCGCGTCTCGCGGAACTTGCGCTCGATGTCGTATTCTTCCGCAAATCCGAACCCGCCGTGGGTCTGGATGCAGGTGTCGGCCGCAAACCACGAGGCTTCCGAGGCGAGCATCTTGGCCATGTTCGCCTCCGTCCCGCAGGGCTCGCCCGCGTCGTAGAGGTCGGCGGCCTTGTGGACCATCAGCTCGGCCGCCGACATTTGCACATGGGCGCGGGCGATGGGGAACTGGATGCCCTGATTGGCGCCGATCGCCCGGCCAAACACCGCACGCTCCTGCGCATAGGCAGACGCGCGGTCGATGAAGAACTTGGCGTCCCCGATGCATTCCGCCGCGATCAGGATGCGCTCGGCGTTCATGCCCGACAGGATGTAGCGGAAGCCCTGCCCCTCCTCGCCGAGGCGGTTGGCGACGGGCACTTCGAGGTCGTCGAAGAACAGCTCGGTCGTCGCGTGGTTCAGCATGGTGCGGACCGGGCGGATGGCGAGGCCGTTCCCCACCGCCTCGCGCATGTCGACCAGCAGCACGCTCATCCCGTCCGAAGGCTTGACGCAGTCCTCGCGCGCAGTGGTGCGCACCAGCAGCACCATGAGGTCGGAATGCTCGGCGCGGCTGATCCAGATCTTCTGGCCCGACACGCGGTAGACGTCCCCGTCCCGCCGGGCAAAGGTGGTGAGCCGGGTGGTGTCGGTGCCGCTGGTCGGCTCGGTCACGCCGAAGGCCTGAAGGCGCAGCTCGCCGCTGGCGATGCGGGGGAGATATTCCGCCTTCTGCGCGGGGCTGCCGTGCTTCAGCAGCGTGCCCATCACATACATCTGCGCATGCGCCGCCCCGCCGTTGCAGCCCGAACGGTGGATTTCCTCAAGGATCGCAGCAGCAGCGCCGAGGCCGAGGCCCGCGCCGCCATATTCCTCCGGGATCAGCACCCCGAGCCAGCCCTGCCGGGTCAGTTCGGCGACGAATTCGGTGGGGTAAGTGCGCTCCCGATCAAGCGCCTGCCAATAGGGGCCGGGAAATTCGGCGCAGAGGCGGCGGATGGCGTCGCGGATATCGTCGTGGCGTTCCATCCGCCGGGTTTGGCCTTTCCGGCCACCTTCGCGCAAGCCCCCTGACGAAACTGCGCAGGCTCACACCCGCCAGTCGATCGCCCCGCGCCCGTGCTCTTCCAGAAAGGCGTTGGTCTGGCTGAACGGGCGCGAGCCGAAGAAGCCGTTATGCGCCGAAAGCGGACTAGGGTGGGCCGAGGTCAGCACGAGATGGCGTGACGCACGGGCGAGGGCGGGGACGCGGCTGGCCTTCTTCTTCGCGTGGCTGCCCCACAGGATGAACACCGTCGGCCGCTCGCTCGCCGCCACCGCTGCGACGCAGGCGTCGGTCACCGCATCCCACCCGCGCCCGGCATGGCTGCCAGCCAGCCCCGCTTCCACCGTCAGGGTGTTGTTGAGCAGCAGCACGCCCTGCCGTGCCCACGGGGTCAGATCGCCGGTTGCGGGGCGGGGCAGGCCGAGATCGGCCTCTAGCTCCTTGTAGATGTTGACGAGGCTGGGCGGCGGCCGGACGCCTGCCTGCACCGAGAAGGCCAGCCCATGCGCCTGTCCGGGGCCGTGATAGGGGTCTTGCCCCAGGATCACGCAGCGCACATCGGAAAGCGGCGTCAGCGCCAGCGCGGCGAGGCGTTGCCCGCGCGGGGGATAGACCTGCTTGCCCGCCGCTTCCTCCGCCTTCAGCCATCCGCCGAGCCTGCGCGCCTCGGGCGTGGTCAGCACGGGCTCCAGCACCGGGCGCCAGCTATCGGGGATGGTTTCGGACACGGCGCAGGAATAGGCACATGCGCCGCGCGGCACCACTCCACCCTTCCCCTCTTTCCCCAATGCGCGTAGGGCTTGCCACCATGGCAGTGCATTTTCATGAAGAAGACCTCCCGGCAGGCGTGCTCGCAGGGCCCGGGGCCATTGCGGTCGATACCGAGACGATGGGCCTCGTCACCCCGCGCGATCGGCTGTGCGTCGTGCAGCTTTCGGATGGCGGCGGGGATGAGCATCTGGTGCGCTTTGCGCCGGGCAGCGCCTATGATGCGCCCAATCTGAAGGCGGTGCTGGCCGATCCCTCGCGGGTCAAGATCTACCACTTCGGGCGCTTCGATCTCGCCGCGATCCAGCACTATCTGGGCGTCACCGCCGGGCCGGTGTTCTGCACCAAGATCGCCAGCCGCCTGACCCGCACCTATACCGACCGCCACGGCCTCAAGAATCTGGTCGAGGAGTTGCTGGGCGACAGCATCTCCAAGCAGCAGCAGTCGAGCGACTGGGGCGGGCCGGTGCTGTCCGATGCGCAGCGCGATTACGCGGCGAGCGACGTGCGCTATCTCCACCGGTTGCGGGACGAGCTGACCCTGCGGCTGGAGCGCGAAGGGCGCACCGCGCTGGCGCAGGCGTGCTTCGATTTCCTGCCCGCCCGCGCGCAGCTCGACATCGCCGGGTGGCCCGAAATCGACATCTTCAGCCACATGTAAGGACGCCCGAGGCAAACACCCTTCATGGCCCCCGATCACGCCAGCATCGAAACCTCTCAGGCGCGCGCGCTGCGCAGCCGGCGGCAGCATTTCGCAGCGCCCGGCGGCACGCATGACCGGCTGGTGCGCTTCCTTGCACGCGCGCTGCCGATGGCCGTGGGGGTGATTGCGGCGCTGATGATTATCACGCCCCTCAGCCCGCGCGGCGAGGTCAGCTTCCTGCTCGATCGCAACAAGGTCGCGCTGATTGACGAGCGCCTCAGCGTCGATAACGCCATGTATCGCGGGCGCGATGTGCAGGGCCGCCCGTTCTCGCTGCTGGCGGGGGAAGCGGTGCAGCGGTCGGGGGCCGAGGGGCTGGTGCGGATGGACGATCTGGTCGCGCAGTTGCTGCTGACCGAGGGGCCGGCGCGGCTCAGCGCCGACGGCGGGGTCTATGATATCGATGCCGAGACTGTCGCCGTCGCCGGGCCGGTGCGCCTCACCGCGAGCGATGGCTACACGATGGTCGCGCGCGGGGTCTCGGTCGATTTGCGGTCGCGGACGATGCGCGGCGAGGCGGGGGTTTCGGGCGAGATTCCGGCGGGCACCTTCTCGGCCGACAGCATGAACGCCGATCTTGCCGCGCGCACCATCAGGCTGGATGGCAATGTGCGTCTCACCATGATCCCCGGCCAGTTGAGGATGCCGCAATGAACTTGTCTGCCCCCCATTGCCCCCCGGCACGCCGCCCGCTGGCTCGCCTTGCGCTGGTCTGGGGGATCGGGGGCTTTGCGCTTGCCGCCGCGATGGCGGGAGGGATGACCCTCGCTGCACAAGGCATCGCCGCGCACAATTCACGTGCGCCGGTCACCTATGATGCGGGCAATGGCCTGTTTGACGACCGCGCCAAGCGCGCCGTGCTGGGCGGCGGGGTGACGGTGAATCAGGCGGGGCTCACCCTGCAATCGGACCGGCTGGTGATCGACTTCACCGATGCCGGGCAGCTCGAAATCCAGCGCATCACCGCCACCGGCGGCGTGATCATCACCCGCGGCAACGAACGCGCGAGCGGCGACAATGCGATCTATGATTTCAACCGCCGGATCATCACCATGGCCGGCAATGTGCGCCTGCGCCGGGGTGCCGATACGCTGAACGGCGGGCGGCTGGTGATTGATCTCGACAGCGGGCTATCGACGGTCGATGGCAGCGCGGCGGGCGGGGGGAGCCCGGCGGCTGCGCCGGGCCGGGGCCGGGTGACCGGCAGCTTCGCCGTCCCGCAGAACAATCAGTAAGCGTTCTCGTGGCGCAGCACCATCACGGTGCGCAGCACGATCCCCATATCGCGCCGCAGCGACCAGCCGGCGATATATTCGAGATCGGACTGCAAACGGTCGGTCAGATCCTTCTCCCGCTCGGTCGCGCCGCGATGGCCGCGCACCTGGGCAAGGCCGGTCAGCCCCGGCTTCAGGCAATGGCGCTGCCAGTATTTGCGGTCCACTTCCCAGAAGAACTTGTTGTTCGCCCGGCTGCCCAGCGCATGCGGACGCGGGCCGACGATCGACATGTCGCCCTTCAGCACATTCAGCAGCTGCGGCAGTTCGTCGATGCTGGTGCGGCGGATGAAGGCACCGATCCGGGTGATCCGGTCATCGTCCCGCGCGGCTGACCGATCGCCATTGGGATCGAGCTTTTCCTCCCGCATCGAGCGGAACTTGAACATGTCGAAGAACTGGTTGCCGCGCCCAAGTCGGCGCTGGATGAACAGCACCGGCCCGCCATCCTCCAGCTTGATCTTCACCGCAATGGCGATCAGCAGCGGCGACAGGACGATCAGGCCCACCCCTGCCACCACCACATCGAAAGCGCGCTTCAGGATGCGCGCGCGCAGGCCCAGCGGCCCGGTCGACACCACCAGCGTGGTGCGATCCAGCGCATCGTAACGGTGCACCCCGACCGCGCCGAGGGCGTGGGCCGGTTCGCTGACGATTTCGCCGTAAACCCCGGCGGATTTGAGCAGAAAGGCCCAATCCTCGCGCCGTTCGCGCGGACAGCTGACGACCACCTGATCCTGATTGCGCAGCAGCTTGCCAAGCCGGTCGAGCATGAAAGGGTCGTGACTGCAGGGATCGAGGTTGTAATCGGCAGCCGAAATCCGTTCTGCCCCGCTGAAGGCAAAGCCCGATCCGCCATCGTCGATCACCAGACGGTTGGTCACCCGCCCGTCCCAGCGGCGCGCGATAACCATTGCCACCACGCGGCGGAAGGCAACCAGAAGCAGGGCTGTGAACAGCAGGCCCAGCGTCACCGCCGCGCGGGAAAAATCGTCGCCCGACTTGGTGTAGAACCCGAGGAAATTCGCCAGCCCCGCCGAAACCACCAGCGCAATCACAGCCTTGCGCGCGGCGAACAGCCAATCGCCCAGCGCCCGGACGCCGTAGGAACCGTTGTAGAGCGCAATGGTGAAGTAAACCGGCAGCATCGCCTGCGCCGCCAGCATCGATCGCCGTTCCCACCACAGCCCGTCCCACAGCAGCGCGGCAAAGGCGAAGCTGAGGTTGAACAGGATGCCGTCGGCCACCAGCAGCATGACGTAAGCCCGCAGCCGCCGCCGTTCCAGCGAGGGGACGATCTTGCTCTCGACCGATTGATGCCGAACTGAATCGAGCAGTTTCGGCGTGACGCGGTTCATTGAAGAAGTCCCCCGAAGCGCGACTTGGACTCGGCATAGCTAGGGGTTAATACAGATGAAAGGCATTTTTGTGCGCATGCGAACGCCCTGTCACATTTTGCTACCGTCTCGCGGCAAAACGGGCAATTTCCGCCAATTCCTGCGCTAGCAGCACCTCGGCGGCGCGGCTGTTGGCAAGCAGCGTGCGATGCAGCGCGGCAAGGCGCGGGATCAGCCGGTCGAGCCGGGTGTCCGGCCCGCTCCGCCCCGCCGGGCGCGACCAGCGTTCGAACTGGCGGGTGATCGCGGGCTCGTCACGCCGAAACACCTGAAGCTGCGCCTTGTCGCCGGGGCCGAGATTGCCGATTCGCCCGCCCGGCCCGATCCGGGCCATGATCCGGGCAAGCTGCGCGCCGCGCCGTTCCAGCGCCAGCGCGACGCCGACCGGATTGAGCCCCAGCTCGCGCATCCGCCGGATCTCGCCCGCCAGCCTTTCGGTATCCCCGCCCAGCACCGCATCGACCAGCGGGGCAAAGCCGTCTTCCTCGGTCCCAGCGCCGATGGCGGCGTGGTCTTCGGGGGTGACGGGGCGCGGGGCCCTTGGGTCGGCGTCCACGTAAAGCGCCAGCTTGTCGATCTCGGACTGGGCCAGCCGCACGTCGAACCCGGCAGCCCGGGCGATGCGTTCAGCAAGGTCGCCGCCCAGCCTGAGGCCCGCCGCATCGGCCATCGCCCGCACCGCCTGCGCCACATCGCCGGGCTCGGGCGGGTGGAACATCGCCACCAGCGCATCCTTCCGCTTTTCCAGCAGCTTGGCAGTGCGCGACTTGTCTGTGGCGGAGGTGGCGACGATGATCACCGGGGCGGTCGCGCCGGCCCCGGCATCGGCCGTCTCGATCATGAACTGGAGGGCGTCATGCGCGTCCTCGCCGCTGGCGCGCACCCAGATGTGGCGGGTGTCGCCGAACAGCGAGGTCGAGCGTGCCTCATCGCCCAGACGGGCGGGATCGCGCCGGACTTCTGCCCCGCTCAGCTCAACCCGCTCGCCCGCATCGGGCAACGCGGCGACAAGGCGCGCGGCCGCCGCGCTCGCCCCGGCTTCGTCCGGGCCGCAGAAGAAGAAGATGCGGCACGCACCCGCTCCCGCCGGGAGACCGCGCAGAAACTCCTTCTGGGTGGCCTTCACCGGCTCGCGGCGCTGCGGTTGCGCAGCGTGACCGCGATCTGGGTCGCCATCCGGTCGGCGACGTCGAGCGCGAGGTTTTCCAGCGCCTTCTGTTCGGCGGCGATGGTGGCATATTCGCTGCTCACCACGTCGATCCCCGCGTCCGATCCGGCGGTGGCATCGAGCAGGACCGCGCCGGTCGACAGTTCGACGAGCTGATACCGGGCGCGCAGGATGCGGCGTTCGCGACTGATGGTGTCATCATTGAGGACACCGAGGGCTTCGAGCGAATCGTCGAGCAGCACGTCGAGCCGGTAGCGCGGCGCAGCCTCCCCCGCGACGCCGAGCCTTGCCTGAAGCGCGTTCCTGACCAGCCACCCGCCGCGCCCCTCGATCGCGGGCACATCGATCGCGGCGATGGCCTGCGCGGTGGCGGCGCTCGTCCCCCCGCCATACATCGGCGCAAGGCCGCAGGCGGCGAGCGCGGGCAGGGCGGCAAGGGCGAGAAGCGTGCGCATCAGGTGACGATATTCACCAATCGGTCGGGCACGACAATGACCTTGCGCACCATCGCGCCATCCAGTGAGCGTTGCAGGTTGGCCGACGCCAGCGCGAGCGCCTCCAGCGCCTCCTTCGAAGCCCCCTTGGGCGCGGTGACGGTATCGCGCAGCTTGCCCATGTGCTGGACCGCGATGGTGACCTCGTCATCGACCAGCAGGGCGGGATCGACTTCGGGCCAGGGCGCATCGGCGATCAGGCCTTCTCCCATCTTCGCCCATGCCTCTTCAGCCAAGTGCGGCATCATCGGCGCGGCGAGGTGGACGAGCGCCTTGATTGCGGCGCTGCGGCTGGCCGAAGGCGCGGCTTTCTCCACCGCGCCGGTCAGTTCGTAGATGCGGGCGACGGCCTTGTTGAAGCCCAGCGCCTCGATATCGGCAGCGACGGCGGCGATGGTCTGGTGGGTCTTGCGGTCCAGAGCCTTGTCTTCGCCCGCCGCGCCTGCGTCGTAGGCCGAGAACAGCCGCCACAACCGCTGGACGAAGCGCGCGCAGCCCTCGATCCCGGCGTCCGACCACGGCAGATCGCGCTCGGGCGGCGAATCGGAGAGCATGAACCACCGCACCGCATCCGCGCCGTGCCGGGCGATGATCGCATCGGGGTCGACGACGTTCTTCTTCGACTTCGACATCTTGATGACGCGGCCGACTTCGATTTCTTCGCCCGTCGCGATTTCGAACGCCTTGTCACCTTCCTTGCGGATTTCGGAAGGGTCGAGGAATTGCACAATCTCCGTTCGCCCTGAGCTTGTCGAAGGGTCGTCCTGCTCTTCCGAAGAAAAGTGCGGTCCTTCGACAGGCTCAGGACGAACGGAATTGGGTCTGGTCACGACCTTCGAATAGGTCTCGTGCGTCACCATCCCTTGCGTGAACAGCGCCGCGAACGGCTCCTTCACGTCGATCTTGCCGATATGCGCCAGAGCCCGCGTCCAGAACCGCGCGTAGAGGAGGTGCAGGATCGCATGCTCGATCCCGCCGATATAGTGCTGCACCGGCAGCCACTTGGCGACCTCTTCCGGGTCGAAGGGCCGGTCGGCAGGCTGGCTGGCGAAGCGCAGGAAATACCACGAGGAGTCGACGAAGGTGTCGAGCGTGTCGGTCTCGCGCAGGGCGGGCTTGCCGCTGATCGGACAGGTGGTGTGCTTCCACGTCGGGTGCCGATCGAGCGGATTGCCCGGCTCGCTGAAGTCGATGTCCTCGGGCAGCACCACGGGCAGCTGATCGCGCGGCACGGGGACGGGGCCGTGATCGGGGCTGTGAATGATCGGGATCGGCGTGCCCCAATAGCGTTGCCGCGAAACGCCCCAGTCGCGCAGCCGCCACACGGTGCGCCCCTCGCCCCACGCGCCGCTTTCGGCGCGGGTGATGACGGCCTGCTTGGCAGCTTCCACGGTCATGCCGTTGAGGAAGTCCGAGTTGACCATCACGCCATCCCCCGCCTCAGCCTCGCCCTTGAAGGGGTCGCCCGCGCGGGCCGGATCGGACGCGACCACGCGCATGATCGGCAGGCCATATTTGGTGGCAAACTCGAAGTCGCGCTGGTCATGTCCCGGCACGCCCATCACTGCGCCGGTGCCGTATTCCATCAGCACGAAATTGGCGATGAAGACCGGCAGGGCCTCACCCGTAAAGGGATGGCGCGCGGTGAGGTTGGTGCGGTAGCCGAGCTTCTCCGCCGTTTCGAGCGCGGCGGCGGTGGTTGCGCCCTTCTTGCACTGGTCGATGAAGGCGGCGACCTCGGGGTCGCCAGCGAGAGCCTGCGCGATCGGGTGGTCGGCAGCGACGGCTACGAAGCTTGCGCCGAAGATAGTATCGGGGCGGGTGGAGTAGATGGGCAAGCGCTGAAGACTCCCCTCCCCTTGGGGAGGGGTTGGGGGTGGGGGTGCGGCATCAGCGGGCGTAGAGCCCCCATCCCCAACCCCTTCCCCCAAGGGAAGGGGCTTTGAAAGATCAAACGAAAACTCCAGCCCCTGCGACTTCCCGATCCAGTTCTCCTGCATCAGGCGCACCTTCTCGGGCCAGTCCTCCAGCGCACCGAGGCCTTCCAGCAGATCATCGGCAAAGTCGGTGATCTTGAGGAACCACTGGTTGAGCTTCCTCTTCTCGACCTCCGCGCCAGACCGCCAGCCCTTGCCGTCGATCACCTGTTCGTTCGCCAGAACCGTCATGTCGACCGGATCCCAGTTGACGGTCGATTCCTTGCGGTAGACCAGCCCGGCCTCGAACAGGTCGAGGAACAGCGCCTGTTCGTGGCCGTAATATTCGGGGTCGCAGGTGGCGAATTCGCGCGTCCAGTCGAGCGCGAAGCCGATGCGCTTGAGCTGCGCCTTCATCTGCGCGATGTTGCCCCGCGTCCACCCGCCCGGATGCACGCCCTTTTCCATCGCGGCGTTTTCCGCCGGCATCCCGAAGGCGTCCCAGCCCATCGGGTGCAGCACCTCTGCCCCGCGCATCTTCAGATAGCGCGCCAGCACGTCGCCCATGGTATAATTGCGCACATGCCCCATGTGGATGCGCCCCGAAGGATAGGGGAACATTTCGAGGATGAAGCTCTTGGGCTTCTCGCTGTTCGAATTGGCGGTGAAGGTTCCCGCTTCCTCCCATGCGCGCTGCCAGCGCCCGTCGGCGACAGACGGATCGAAACGGGTATCGGTCATGTGCGGTTATCCGGGGTGACGGGAACTCAGGAAGCGAGCGCCTGGCGGCGCAGGTCGCGGGCCTTGGTGAGGATGATGTCCTCCAGCTTCTGCACCGTTGCCGCCTGCACCGGAGCTTCGACCCAGTTGCCGCTGTCATTGACCTGACGGCTGGCCGCCACCCGCAGCGCATCGGCGCGCAGATCCTGATCGAGGATCGTCACCGTCAGCTTCACCCGCTCCCCCGGGTTGGCGGGGTTGGCATACCAGTCGGTCACGATCACGCCGCCATTGCTGTCGGCTTGCAGCAGCGGGGCAAAGCTCACCGTGTCGAGCGCCGCGCGCCACAGATAGGCGTTGACGCCGATGGTGTTGAGCTGGGCCGCCGCCAGTTCGGTGGTCGGCCGGTCACGACCGCCGCAGGCGCTCAGCAATACGGCTGCCCCGCCAAGCAGCGCGGTGGCAAGGGTGCGGCGCAGGGCCGGGCGGGAATTGGCGATATGGGCGCGTGTCACTGCCGGGTCCATCCTCATCGACTAGTTTGGGGACGCTCTATAGAACTCCGGCCCCGCGCGGCAAGCATGATCCGCCGTGCGCGGCCGCGCAGCCCTGTGTCGTGGCAAAGCGCCTGCGGGCTTTACGCAGGCTGAACTTGCGGAATCCGGCAGGAATCTGTGTGCACGGTGCCACAGGTCGGTCCCGAAACCGGACGATGCGCGGCTGGCCCTTTGCAAGACCGCGCGGGAGCCTTATCACCGCATCCCAGCGGCCCTGCGACTCAGCCGGGGTTAAGGTCCGTTGTGGTTGGGAAAGGCCACCGTCGGGGTTGGCACCGGATGCGCGCCGGGCATGGTGCGTGGTGCAGCAAGGCGGAGCGGGCAAGGGAAATGATTGAGCATGGCAAGGCAGCCTAACAGGACAGCAAGGGCGCGGCATTCGCTGCCGCTGCTTGGCCTGTGCGGCGCGCTTGCCTTCGCTGTGCCGAGCGCCGGTCTGGCGCTGGCGGGAGAGATCGCGCCGACAGGCACCACCGCTTCGCTGGAACGGCTGGGCTTCGGCATGTTCACGCCCGCCTCGGTCGATCCGGCGCTGGCCGCCCGCGTTGCCGACAAGGCGCGTGCCCGCGGCATCCACTTCACCCCCGCCAGCGCCCCGCCGGTCTCGGGCAAGCGCACGGTCACCGTCGCGGTGCGGGTGGATGGCGATACCGCGCAGGCGATCCAGGTGCGCAAGGCGATCGACGCTGCGCCCGGTCGCGGCACATCGCTCGCCGGGATCGAGGCGAGCAAGTTCCAGCTTGGCGCGGCGCGCGGCTATCGCAGCTTCACGCGGACGGTGGATCTGTCCTCGCGGGTGCAGAACGTGCCGCTGCCCGATCTTGCGCAGTTTGAACCGTCGCGCCAGTCGGCTGCGGAAAAGCCGGGCCGACTCCAGCCCCGGATCGAGCTTGAGGAACGCCAGATTGCCGGCCGTTCGCCCAATACCCTCGATTCGAGCGCGGCGCAGACCGTGGATCTGGGCGGCAGCTTCCGCCTCTCGCCCAACTTGGCGGTGACCGCCGGGGTGCGCTATTCGCAGGAGCGCGAGCGGCTCGACCCGCTGACCGATTCGGTGCAGGACAGCCAGGCCGTCTACGTCGGCACTCAGATCAAGTTCTGATCACCCCAGATCGTGCAACGGGCGCCAGCGCGACCGCGTCCGTATCGCCGTAAGACCTTCCTGACCCACGACACTATTCCCGCTTTCCCTGACCCTACGGCATCGCTACGCTGAGCAGCGCAAAACAGCGGAACGAAAGGGAGAAATCTATGGGCCGGGTAGCCATCGTCACCGGGGGAACGCGCGGGATCGGGGAGGCGATCTGCAAGCGGCTCCAGCGGCAGGGGCATACCGTCATCGCCAATTACGCCGGGAACGAGGAAAAGGCCCGCCTGTTCACCGCGCAGACCGGCATCCCTGCCCACAAGTGGGACGTGGGCGATCATCATGCGACCATGGCCGGGGTGGCGCAGGTGGAGGCGGAGCACGGCCCGGTCGACATCGTCATCAACAACGCCGGGATCACCCGTGATGGCACGCTCCACAAGATGAGCTTTGAAGACTGGAACGATGTGATGCGCATCAACCTTGGCGGGTGCTTCAACATGGCCAAGGCGACCTTCCCCGGCATGCGCGAGCGGGGGTGGGGGCGGATCGTCAACATCGGCTCGATCAACGGGCAGGCGGGGCAATACGGACAGGTCAACTATGCCGCCGCGAAGAGCGGAATTCACGGCTTTACCAAGGCCTTGGCGCAGGAAGGCGCGAAGTTCGGGGTGACGGTGAACGCGATCGCGCCGGGCTATATCGACACCGACATGGTCGCCGCCGTGCCGCCTGCGGTGCTGGAAAAGATCGTCGCCAAGATCCCCGTCGGCCGTCTCGGCATGGCCGAGGAAATCGCCCGCGGTGTGGCGTTCCTGACGAGCGAGAACGGCGGTTTCGTGACCGGCTCGACCATGAGCATCAACGGCGGCCAGCATATGTATTAGCGAGGGCAGGCGGCCAGCGCGGCTGGCCGCCGGTGCCGCGCAGCGGCAGCCTGAGCGGCCGGCCAGCGGGGCGGCGGGGCCACCCGCCGAACCCGTCTGACCCCCGCTTTCGCGGGGGCAGGCCCGCCTCGCCTTGCCTCGGCCGCGGGTGAAGCGGACAATTATTTGTCATCCGCCTCTGCAAGGCCCCAACACTCAGGGAAAATTGCCATGACCGACCGCATCCTCGTGTTCTACGGTTCCTACCGCCGCGACCGGCAGGGAATCCGGCTTGCCGACTACTGCGTGCGCCAGCTGGCGGCGCGAGGTGTGGATGTGGAGCTGATCGACGCGCAGGCGCTGGACCTGCCGATGCTTGACCGGATGTACAAGGAATACCCGGCGGGCGAGGCGCCCGAGGCGCTGGAGGCGCTGGCTGAGAAGATCCGCGCGGCGGACGCGTTCCTGTTCGTGGTCGGCGAATACAACTGGAGCGTGCAGCCGGGGCTGAAGAACCTCACCGATCATTTCCTGGAGGAATGGTTCTGGCGCCCCGCCGCGATCGCCTCCTATTCCGCCGGGCGGTTCGGCGGAGTGCGCGCGGCGCTGGCGTGGCGCGATATTCTGGGTGAGATGGGGATGGTGGTGGTTTCGAGCACCATCGCAGTCGGACCCATGAAGGACACGCTGAACGAAGCAGGACAGCCGGTGGGCGAAGGCGGTAAAGCGTTGGAGCGGCAATTTCCGAGGTTCGCCGACGATCTGGCCTGGTGGACGGCAGCGGCCAAGGCGCAACGGGAGCGGGGGGCGGTGCCTTATTGAGATGGGTCAGGAAAACATTTTTAATATCTGAAGTTTATTCTCAGCCGAGACGATGTACCGAGGCAGAGATGTTAAACGAAGATAACGCGATTTATGACGATGGCGAGTGGATCACTTGGACAGAGATCAATTCACATCTTGAACGCCTCGAATTTGAAGCCCGCTTCCCTCATCTTGATGTCGATTTAGTTCCGATCTTCCAAGGGCTGCTAGAGACGGCAATTGATTATCACTGTCTTACAGGGAGACATCTCCAAGTTTACGGTGATCTTGGTGAACTATATGGTGCCATAACCCACGGGATCAAACTTCATCGAAATTATGCGCAAGGGTCCGACGGCAAGCTTGGCAATGACTTCGTTGAGATCAAGACGATCACTCCGTTCAAGACCAAAAGCGCCGTGACTCTCAATCTAGAACGCAATTTCAGCAAGGTACTGATCGTCAAAATCGATGCAGAGTTCGAAATTTCCGGGAAGCTAATTGACCGAAAGGATTTGCCAAAAACGAAGGGGAAGCGGCTGCAGCTTGACTGGGAGCAATTTGAAAGTGCGGTAATTGCGCCAAGTTGAAGCAGCCCAACCCCGGATCAGGTCCGGGGTGACGGTGGGGAGGGGTTACGGCCTCACCCCCGATACAGCCCGTCTACCCGTTCCTGATACCGCTCGCGGATCTTGTGCCGCCTGATCTTCATGCTCGGCGTCATTTCCTCGTTCTCGATGGTGAAGGCCTCGTCCGCGAAGGCGAATTGCCGCACCTTTTCGATCACTGAGAGGTCGGCATTGGTCCGGTCCACCGCCGCGCGCACCGCGTTCTTGAAGGCGGGAAGCTGCTGGAGCGCGGCCAGATCGAACTTCTCGCCGTTCGCGCGTGCCCATTCCAGCGCCCATTCGGCGTCGGGCACGATCAGGCCAACCACGTAAGGCCGCTTGTCGCCGCTCACCATCGCCTGCGCAATCTCGGGCTGCAATGTCAGCATCCCTTCAACCTTCTGGGGGGCGATATTGTCGCCCTTGTCGTTGACGATCATATCCTTCTTGCGGTCGGTGATCTTGATCCGGCCCTTGTGATCGAGGTGCCCGATGTCCCCGGTGTGGAGCCAGCCGTCCTTCAGCGTGCGGGCAGTCTCGGCATCGTTGCGCCAGTAGCCGTGCATCACCAGCTCGCCGCGCACCAGAATCTCGCCATCCTCGGCGATCCGCACCTCGACCCCGCGCAAGGGGGGACCGACAGTGTCCATCTTGAGGCCCACCTTGGGGCGGTTGCAGCTGATCACCGGCCCGGCCTCGGTCTGGCCATAGCCTTGCAGCATGGTGAGGCCCATCGCGTCGAAGAAATTGCCGACTTCCGGGTTCAAGGGCGCCCCGCCTGACACCATCGCCTTGATCCGCCCGCCGAATTTCGCGCGGATCTTGGGGCGCAGCGTCTTTTCGACAAGGAAATCGAGCGGCCGGTCGCGCAGGCGCTTTCGGCCCTCCTTGCTGTGCTCGGCGATCTTGAGCGCGCTGTCCATCATGAAATTGGCGAGCCTGCCCTGCTTTTCGACCTGTTTCATGATGCGGGTGCGCAGCACTTCGAACAGGCGGGGGACGACCACCATGATGGTGGGGCGCGTCTCCTCGATATTGCTGGCGAGCTTTTCGAGCCCTTCGGAATAGAAGATCTCCGCCCCTACCCCGATGGGCAAATATTGCCCGCCCGAATGTTCGTACGCGTGGGAAAGCGGCAGGAACGACAGGAAGCGTTCGTCCGTGATGCCGAAATCCTCGATCAGCACTTCGGCTGCGCCCGCGACATTGCACAGGATCGAACCATGGTGCTGCATCACGCCGCGCGGCGCGCCGCCGGTGCCGCTGGTGTAGATCAGGCAGGCGGTCTCGGACCGATCGATGCGCGCGATCCGTGCGTCCACTGCCGCCCGCGCGGCGGCGGCATCGCCTTCGATCAGCGCGGCCCAGCCGTGATAGGCAAAGCTGCCCGTCTGCCGGGTCTTGAGCGGGTCGATCCCGATCACGTGTTCCACCAGCCCGGTCTGCCCGATCGCGCCGACCAGCGGGGCGAGCAGTTTCTCGTTCGACACGAACACCGCCCGCGCGCCCGAATTGTCGAGGATGTGGGCGTGATCGCGGCGGGTGTTGGTGGTGTATGTCGGCACGGTGATGCAGCCTGCCGCCATGATCGCAAGATCGGCGATGCACCATTCCGGGCGGTTTTCGCTGACCAGCGCGACCCGGTCCCCATCCTCAAGGCCCATTGCCCGCAACGCCTCGGCCAGCAGGCACACGTGCTCTGCGACCGAGCGCCAGGATTGCGTCACCCACTGTCCGCCGGTCTTGTGGCCGAGGAAGGGCGCATCGCCCTTTTCATCGGCGCGTTTCAGGAACAGCGCGACAAGGTTCTGCGCGCCGTCAATGTCCTGCAACAGCGGGTGGTCCGCGGGGTTGACGACCGCGCGGGCCGCCCTCCCTGTTTCATGGGGCGGCACGGTGGGGGCATGCACTGGCAAAGGCTCCTGATCCCTTCGGGTTTATCTTTCGCGAGCCGGGGGCGGCCTGCGTGAGCGTCCAGATTAGAAGGGCTTTGCCGGAGCGGCAAGAGAGGTCAGGGGGTGGCCTTTGCGCCCATGCGCGGCTCGGTCGCCACGTCCCAGGTGCCGTCCGCGCGGCGGCCCAGCGCATTGGCCTTGATCGGCGCCGGGGCGAGGCGGGTGGCGGTGTGGCCTAAGGCTGCGAGATCGGTCTGCATCGCTGCAACCGCGCTGCCTTCCTCGATCAGCAGGGTATCGCCGAAAGCCATCGCAAAGGGCAGGGCCAGCGCCCCCTGCGCGCCGAGGCCGAAATCGAGCACGCCGATGATCGCGCGGGTGACGGTGACGGGGATGGTCGGGCCTCCGGCTGCGCCGATCACCAGCACCACCTTGCCCCCGGCGTCATAAACGATGGTCGGCGCCATCGACGAACGCGGGCGCTTGCCCCCCTCCACCCGGTTGGCGACCGGCTTGCCATCGGCCTCGGGCGTGAGGGTGAAATCGGTCAATTCGTTGTTGAGGTAGAACCCGCCCCAGTAAAGCCCCGATCCGAACGGGCCTTCGATGGTGGAGGTGTAGCTGACGGCGTTGCCCGCCGCATCGACTACCGCAAAATGGGTGGTGCCCTGCTCGGGTTCCTCCGGCCCGTCCCCGCGGGCGAGCGGCGCGCCGGGGGGCGTTCCGGCCTCGACCTTGGCGCGCCGCGCGGCGGGATCGATCAGCGCCGAACGCGCGGCGAGATAGGCAGGCTCGATCAGCCCGGCCACTGGCACCGCGACAAAATCGGCATCGCCCGCATACAGCTCACGGTCGGCATAGGCGAGGCGCTGGCTTTCGATGAACAGGTGCCAGAATTGCGGGCTGTCGGGGCCGAGTGCGGCCAGATCGAAGCGTTCGAGCTGGCCCAGCATCTGCGCCACCGCAATCCCGCCGGAGGAGGGCGGCCCCATGCCGCACACCCGGTAGACCCGGTAGCGCGTGCAGATAGGCGCGCGCTCCTTGGCGGTATAGCCGGTGACATCGGCGGCGGTCATGCGCCCGTCTTGCGGGGTTGCGCGCGCGACGTAGGCGGCCAGAGCGGCGGCGGGGGCGCTGCCGTAGAAAGCCTCCGGGCCTTCCACAGCGAGCGCACGGAACGTCTCCGCCAGCTGCGGCACCCTGACTGTCGCGCCAACCGGCAGCGGATCGCCGTCCGCACCGAAAAACACGGCGCGGGCCTGATCGGTCTTGTCGGCGCGGCCGGTGTTGTCTTCAAGGGACTGGTAGAGGCGCGGGCTCATGGCGAACCCTTGGTCGGCAAGCGCGATGGCGGGCGCGAACAGGTCTGCCCAGGGGAGTGTGCCGTGCGCGCCATGGGCCTTTGCGGCGAGCGCGATGTTCCCCGGCACCCCGACGCTCAGGCCAGAGAATATCCGGGCGTCACGGCCCAGCACCTTGCCTGACGCATCGAGAAAGCGCGTCGGCGTTGCGGCGGCGGGGGCGGTTTCGCGGCCATCGTAGCTGACCAGCGCGCCGCTCTCCCCATCCGCGCGCAGCATGAAGCCGCCTCCGCCGATGCCGGAGCTTTGCGGTTCGACCACGGTCAGCGCCAGCATCACCGCAATCGCGGCGTCCACCGCCGAACCGCCCTTGGCCAGGATCGCCTCACCTGCCGCAGTCGCGCGCGGATCGGCGCTGCTGACAGCACCTTGGGCAAGGGGCGGGGTGGCGGCGGGCGGAGGGGTCTGGCTGGCCGCGCACCCCGAAAGGGCAAGGGCCAGCGGGGCGAACAGAGCAGCAAGAATACGCATCGCGGGCTGTGCTATTCGCTTCCCACCGCTTCGGCAATGCTCGCAAACCCGTCGCGCCGCATCAGCCGCTCCAGCCCGCGCACGATCCGCGCCCCGAGGCCGGGGCCTTCATAGACCATCGCCGAGTAAAGCTGCACGAGGCTGGCCCCGGCGCGGATCCGCTCCCACGCGTGCTCGGCGGTGGCGATCCCGCCGACGCCGACCAGCGGGATCGCGCCGCCGGTGGCCTTGCGGAAATCGCGAAGGCGCTCCAGCGCGAGCATGCGCAATGGTGCGCCCGACAGCCCGCCGGTCTCCCCCGCATGATGCGAGCGCAAGGCGGGGCGGCTGATCGTGGTGTTCGACACCACCAGCGCGCCCAGCCGTTTGTCGATGGCGATGCGGGCGATGGCGTCGATATCGGCGGGCTCCAGATCGGGGGCGACCTTGAGGAACACCGGCGGCAGGCTGCCGGGCACCGCCCCATCGCGCGCCGCGATCACCCCGTCAATCAGCGCGGCGAGCGCGCCTTCGTCCTGCAAGGCGCGCAGCCCCGGGGTGTTGGGCGAGGAGACATTGACGCACAGATAGCTCGAAACCGGAGCCATCTTATGCGCCATCACCGCGTAATCGGCGATGCGGTCGGCGGAATCCTTGTTTGCGCCAATATTGACGCCAACGATTCCCGCCCGCCCGCCGCGCGCCCGCAACCGCGCCAGCGCCGCCTCGGCCCCGCCATTGTTGAAGCCCATGCGGTTGATGACCGCTTCGTCCTCCACCAGCCGGAACAGGCGCGGCTGGGGATTGCCTGCCTGTGGCAGCGGGGTGATCGAGCCGACTTCGGTAAACCCGAAACCGCAGCCGAGCAGGGCATCGGGCACCTCGGCATCCTTGTCGAAACCGGCCGCCACGCCGACCGGATTGGGGAAGGTCAGCCCCGCCACCTCCACCGCCAGAGGGCCGCCCACGCCCGCCCGTGAGCGCAGCGGCAGCGCCGCCAGGGCGCGGATTGCCAGCCGGTGGCCGGTCTCGGAATCAAGGGCGAACAGCGCGGGTCTGGCGATGCGGAACAGCATGGCCCACGCGCCTATGGCAGCGTGCGCGCAATGTCGAGCCGGACCGCAGCGCCTGCCCCGGAGAGGCGCCGTGTCGCTTGCATACAATCCCCCGGATGATTCGCCCGCTATCGCGGCGCTGCGACCCGAAGGGCTCGGCGCTTCATGCAAAGAGTTCCTCAACTTCGATGGGCGGCGCTCCGCTGGGGCGCCGCCCTCTTTTTCGCAGTTCCAAACGGAAACAATTGTGTCTGTAGGAGATTACACACTCCATGGACGCGCCCACCATCTCACCCCGCCCGGCGGCGATTGCGGCTGAGGACAGCCACGGCCTGACATCCGATACGCTGATCGCGGTCGATTACATCGACCCGCCCGCCGCGCTCACGCCGTTCGTGACGACGCTCTATCACTTCCGCTGTGATGAGCCGGTGATCCGTGACATCCAGCCCGCCGCCGTCGGCCAGCTTTGCCTGTTTCCCCATGGAACCGGCGAAATGCAGTTTGCCGACGGACGCCGCGATCCCAACCACCCGGTCGGCCTGCTCACGCCGCTGTCGCGCGCCACGCCGATCATGGTCGAGGGGCCGTTCCACGCCTTCGGCGCGGCGCTGACGCCGCTGGGCTGGGCGGCGCTGACCGGGCTGCATGCCGGCAAGTGGCGCGACCGGCTGTTGCCTGCTGCCAGCGTGCTCGGCCACGAGATCGATGCGCTGGGCGAACAACTGATCTCCGCCTACCGTCAGGGCACCATGACCGGGCGGGAGTGCGCGCTGGCGATCGGTGCGTTCATCGGGCAGAACGTCAAGCCGGTGAACCCGCGTCATCTTGCGCTGATCGGGGCGACGGCGAACTGGCTCGGCGCGTCCTTCAGCCCCGAAGCCAGCCAACTGTCCGAAGTAGCGGGATATTCGGCGCGGCAGGTGCAGCGGTTGGTGGAGCAGTATTTCGGCCTCCCCCCCCGCGCGCTCGCCCGCAAATACCGTGCGCTGCGGGCGGCCGCGCTGCTTTCGGCACCGCAATTGTCGCTTGAGGACGAGGCGGCGATCGCCGAGGCGTTCTTCGATCAGCCGCACCTGATCCGCGAGATCGCGCATTTCGTCGGCCGCACCCCGGCGCGGCTGCGTGACCGTTCGACGCCCTACCTTGCCGAGATGATCGACGCGCGCAACCTGCGCGAACTGGGCGGACAACCCGTCGCTACGCTTGATGGTTGAAATCGGAGCGCATCGGTCCTAATTCAATTCGGAACAGATTCGTCCGAATTGAGAACCGCTCGCAATGCGCCTGTCCAACCTTGCTGATTACGCCGTCATCACGATGTGCCAGGCCGCGCTCCATTGCGGCAACGGCCGGGTGAGCGCGGCGGAACTGGCGGCGGAAACCGGGCTGCCGGTGCCGACTGTGCAAAAGCTGGTATCGAAGCTGACGGCGGCGGGCCTGCTCCGTTCGGTGCGCGGGGCGCATGGCGGGTTGCAGCTCGGCCGGCCGGCGGCGGCAATCACCGTGGCTGACATCGTCGAGGCGATCGAGGGCCGCATCGCGCTCACCGCCTGCATCGACCATAGCCCGTGCGACTATGAGGTCGGATGCAACATGAAGCCGCACTGGCCGATCATCAACACCGCGCTGCGCAGCGCGCTGGCAGGCATCACGCTGGCCCAGCTGCGCGGCCCCGTGGCGGCGGTGATAACCCCGATTGCTGAGGATCATGTGGGATGAGCGAAGACATCGAACTGCAAGACCGTGAGGCCCGCGAGGCAGCGGCGAAAGTCGCCGATTACGAGCATGGTTGGTCGTCGGACATCGAAACCGAATTCGCGCCCAAGGGCCTCAGCGAAGACACCGTCCGCTTCATCAGCGCCAAGAAGAACGAGCCCGAATGGATGCTCGAATGGCGCCTGAAGGCCTTCCGTCTGTGGCAGACCATGGAGGAGCCCGATTGGGCCAAGGTCGGCTATCCCAGGATCGACTATCAGGACGCCTATTACTACGCTGCGCCCAAGAAGAAGATCGAACTGGACAGCCTCGAAGACCTCGATCCCGAGATCAAGCGCGTCTACGACAAGCTCGGCATTCCGCTGGGCGAGCAGGAAGTGCTCGCCGGGGTCAAGGGCGCGAAGAAGGTCGCGGTGGATGCGGTGTTCGACAGCGTCAGCGTCGCCACCAGCTTCCGCGAGGAATTGCTGCGCGCGGGCGTGATCTTCCTCTCGATCTCCGAGGCGATCCGCGAATATCCCGATCTGGTGCGCCAGTGGCTTGGCCGCGTCGTGCCGGTGCGCGACAACTACTTCGCGGCATTGAATTGCGCGGTCTTTTCCGACGGTACCTTCGTCTATGTGCCCGAAGGCGTGCGCTGCCCGATGGAGCTTTCGACCTATTTCCGCATCAACGCCGAGAACACCGGCCAGTTCGAACGCACGCTGATCATCGCCGAAAAAGGCAGCTACGTTAGCTACCTCGAAGGCTGCACCGCGCCGATGCGCGATGAGAACCAGCTTCACGCCGCGGTGGTCGAACTGGTCGCGATGGACGATGCCGAGATCAAGTATTCGACGGTGCAGAACTGGTATCCGGGGAACGCCGAGGGCAAGGGCGGCATCTACAACTTCGTCACCAAGCGCGCGCTGTGTCAGGGGGATCGCTCAAAGGTGTCGTGGACGCAGGTCGAAACCGGCTCTGCGGTGACGTGGAAGTATCCTTCATGCGTGCTGAACGGAGAGGATAGCGTGGGCGAGTTCTACTCGGTCGCGGTCACCAACAATTACCAGCAGGCCGACACCGGCACTAAGATGATCCACAACGGCAAGAACAGCCGCTCGACGATCATCTCCAAGGGGATTTCGGCGGGCAAATCGTCGAACACCTACCGCGGCTTGGTCCGCGTCGGCCCGACCGCCAGCGGCGTGCGCAACTTCACCCAGTGCGACAGCCTGCTGCTCGGCGATCAATGCGGCGCGCACACCGTGCCCTATATCGAGGTGAAGAACCCCAGCGCCCAGATCGAGCACGAGGCGACCACCAGCAAGATCAGCGACGAACAGCTGTTCTACGCGATGCAGCGCGGGCTGGGCGAAGAGGAAGCCGTGGCGCTGATCGTCAACGGCTTCGCCAAGGACGTGCTAAAAGAGCTGCCGATGGAGTTTGCGGTCGAAGCGCAGAAGCTGCTGGCGATTTCGTTGGAAGGTTCGGTGGGATGATCCGCGCCGCGACCACCACAACCGTCACCCCAGCGAAAGCTGGGGCCTCGGGCCATCAGGCACTGCGCTTTGCCGCCCTAGGTTCCAGCTTTCGCTGGAATGACGAAGGGGAGACTTCGCTTGAGGGGAGCGTGGGGTGATGTTTCTCACTTTAGCAGCCTTTTTGCAGGCTGCGAGCTATCTGCCGCCCGAAGACGTGGTTGGCACTGAGGCTCGCAAAGTAAGTCAGATATATTGGGACTGCGTTATCGAGCGAGCAGAGAGATTTGAAAAGTCAGGAGAAGCCGCGGGCGATGTTGCAAAGGCAGCGTTGACTACGTGCGACACGCTCGATCAAGAGCTAGAAGCAGACATTGTTACCTTCCAACTAGCGAAGGCGATTAAGTCGGGAAAGACCCCTGACAATCAACAGATTTCATCACTGACTGCGCAGGTAGTCGAAAGTTTTAGAACAACTCTGTTTGATAGAGCTCAACTTCGAGTTATTGACATTCGAACCCGTCGCTCACTCGGTGAACTTTAGTATGACCACCCGTAAAACCCTCGCCCTCAACCCCGAGGCCGCTACCGCCGAAGCCCCCGCGCTCAAGAAGAAGGGCCGTGGGTGGGAGATTTCGGACAAGCGGCTCGATGCGCTGCACGAACAGGCGCGCGAGATGCGGCGCCATTCGTCCGATGCGCACAAGGCGCTTGCGATTTCCCTGGAAGGTTTGCCTTGATGAAATTTTCTCTGCCTCTCCTCCTCGCGCTCACCGCGCAGGCCGCCAGCGCGGCGCAGGGCTGTCCGGCGGTGCTTGAACTGCCGGCGCCGCAGCTTGGCGAGCGGGAGCGCAAGGTCGCGCAGGGCTATGCCAATTGCCTCATCCGCCCCGATCTGACCTCCTCGCAGGCGCGGATTGCCAATGTGGCGGCGTGCCGGGCGAACATGCCCGTGCGCCGCTCCCCCGCGCTGGAGCAGACGATGCGGCAGGTGGAGCAGGCCGCCATCAGCCTCGGCGCATGCAGCACGCGCCTGACGATCAAGGCCAAGACCAAGACATGACCATCCGCAAAACCCTCGCCCTCAATCCCGAGGCGGCCGCCTCCGCCGAAGCCCCCGCGCTCAAGAAGAAGGGCCGCGGGTGGGAGATTTCGGACAAGCGGCTCGATGCGCTGCACGAACAGGCGCGCGAGCTGCGGCGGCACTCCACGCCCGCACACAAGGCGCTGGCGGAAAAGTTCACCGCCGCCGACATGGGCCGCTACACCTTCAAGCGGCACGCGGTGGTCGGCAGCGCGATCGTGGATTTCAATTGCCACAACCTCGGCCTCGCGCTCGCGATCGACGAGGAGGGGCAGAACGATGTGCTCGCCAAGCGCCGCGACAAGAGCCTTGAGAGCGTGGGCATCAAGGTGATGCGGATCGCGGCTGCCGATATCCTCACCGATATCGACGCGGTTCTGAAGCAGCTCACTCAGGTCATGCGCGACCGGATCGAGGAACGCAAAGCCGCCGCCCGCGCGCACAAGGCGGCCAATCCGAAGCAGACCTACGACCGCCCCAAGCCGCGCGCCAAACCGGGCGACACGCCACCGGGGCGCAAGCCATGACCATTCCCCAGCCCTCGTCCTTGCGAGGAGCCGCAGGCGACGCGGCAATCCATGGCGCAGGTCCATGGATTGGTTGGCCAAGGCCAGCTTCGCTCCCGCTGCGCTCGCAATGACGAAATGAAAGAATGAACATGCTCGAAATCACCAACCTCCACGCCAGCGTCGGCGACAAGCCGATCCTCAAGGGCCTGACCCTCACCGTCCCCGCGGGCGAGGTGCATGCGATCATGGGCCCCAACGGCGCGGGCAAATCGACGCTGTCGAACGTGCTCGGCGGCAAGCCGGGGTATGAGGTGACGGCGGGCAGCGTGACCTTCCGGGGCGAGGATCTGCTGGCGCTGGAACCGCATGAGCGCGCGGCCAAGGGGCTCTTTCTGGGCTTTCAATATCCGGTCGAAATCCCCGGCGTCTCCAACGTCCAGTTCCTGCGTGAGGCCTTGAATTCGCAGCGCAAGGCGCGCGGGGAAGAACCGCTCAGCGGCGGCGAGTTCCTGAAGCTCGCCAAGGACAAGGCGGGCTTGCTCAAGATGGACATGGAAATGCTCAAGCGGCAGGTCAATGTCGGCTTCTCCGGCGGCGAAAAGAAGCGCGCCGAGATGGTGCAGATGGGCATCCTCGATCCCGCCTTCGCGGTGCTGGACGAGACGGATTCGGGCCTCGATATCGACGCGCTCAGAATCGTGGGCGCGGGGATCAATGCGATCATGCGCCAAAAAGAGGGGGCGCCCGACAAGGCGGTGCTCCTCATTACCCACTACCAGCGCCTGCTCGACGTCGTGGCGCCCGACAAGGTCAGCATCCTTGCGGGCGGCCGCATTGTCGAGACCGGCGGGCCGGAACTCGCCTTCAGGCTGGAGGCCGAGGGTTATGACGCGGTGATGGCGTGACCCTCGCAACCCTCCCCACGCGGCGCGACGAGGCGTGGCGCTATGCCGACATGGACGCGGTGGCGCGACTTGGCGTCGCGGCGCTTGATCAGTGGCAGGTGATCGCTGTCCCCGCTGGCGAAAGCCTGACGCGCTGTCTCGTGGTCGGCAGCGACGCGCCCGAGCTTCACCGCTTCCGCGTGACACTGGGCGAGGGCGCGCGGGCGGCATTCTTCGTCACCAATGCGGGGGGCGATTACACCCGCGTCGAGGTGGAAGTCCGGCTCGCCAAAGGCGCGCATTTCGAATTCGGCGGGGTGACGATTGGCGGGGCGGGCGTCACGCGGGAATTCGTGACGCAGGTTGTGCATGCAGAACCCGAGGCGACCAGCAACCAGACCGTGCGGGCGGTCCACTGGGCAGGCGCGACCGGCAATTTCCTCGGCGAAATCAAGGTCGCGCGCCATGCGCAGAAGACCGATGCGGCGCAGGATTTCAAGGGCCTGCTGCTGGAGGCAGGCGCGAGCGCCAATGCTGTCCCCCAGCTCGAAATCTTCGCCGATGACGTGAAATGCGCCCACGGCGCCACGGTCGGCGAGTTGGACGAGGCCGCGCGGTTCTACATGATGGCGCGCGGGGTCGATCCGGCGGCGGCGCAGCGCCTGCTGGTGCAGGCCTTTATCGGCGACGCCTTCGTCGCGCTGGAGGACGAGAGCGAACGCGAGACGCTGCTCGATGCCGCGCTGGCGGCGCTTGAGGGGGCGTGGCTGTGAGCGATCTCGGCGTGCCCCTCCACCAGACTGCGTCTGGTCCCCCTCCCCGTTCCGGGGAGGATTTGCGCGCCGATTTTCCCGGCATGGTCACCCATGACGGCAAGCCGTGGCACTACCTCGACACCGCCGCCACTGCGCATAAGCCCCGCGCCGTGATTGACGCCATGGCGCGCGCCTTGGGGGAGGATTACGCCACCGTCCACCGAGGGGTCTACAGCCGCTCTGCGGAGATGACGCTCGCTTACGAGGCGGCGCGGCGCACCGTCGCCCGGTTCATTGGCGGCACCGAGGATGAGCTGGTCTTCACCCGCGGCGCGACCGAGGCGATCAATCTTGTGGCGCAGACCTGGGGCCGGGCCAACCTGAAAGCCGGGATGCGCATCCTGCTCTCGCAGGCCGAGCATCATTCGAATATCGTGCCGTGGCAGATGGTGGCCGAGGAAGTGGGCGCGGTGATCGACGTCTGCCCGCTGACGGCGGACCACCGGATCGATCTGGACGCGGCCGAAGCGATGCTGACCGAGCGCCACAAGCTCGTCGCGCTGGGCCATGTCTCCAACGTCACCGGCGCGCTGCTGGATGCCCCGCGCGCCGCCGCGCTGGCGCACAAGGTCGGCGCGAAGCTGCTGCTCGACGGATGCCAATCTGCCCCGCACATGGGGGTCGATGTCGCCGCTCTCGCCTGCGACTTTTACGTCTTCTCCGCCCACAAGCTCTACGGGCCGACCGGGATCGGGGCGCTGTGGGCGCGGGCGGAACTGCTCGCCGACATGCCTCCCTATCAGGGCGGCGGAGCGATGATCGACCGGGTGAGTTTCGCGGGCACGACCTTTGCCAGCGGTCCGCAACGGTTCGAGGCAGGCACGCCCGCCATCACCGAAGCCATCGCCTTCGCCGCCGCGGCCGATTATGTCGCCGCCATCGGGGCGGACCATATTCACGCGCATGAACAGGCGCTTGTCGCCCGGCTCCGCCGCGAGCTTGGGGCGATGAATGACGTGCGCCTGTTCGGCCCGGATGACAGCGCCGGGATCGTGAGCTTCGCCATCGACGACATTCACCCCCACGATCTCGGCACTATCCTCGACGAGAGCAATGTCGCAATCCGCGCCGGGCACCACTGCGCCCAGCCGCTGATGGATTACTTGCAGGTTCCCGCCACCGCGCGCGCCAGCTTCGGGCTCTATTCGAGCGAGGCCGATGTCGACGCGCTGCTCGCCGGGATCGCCCGCACCCGCAAAATCTTTGGAAGAGGATGAGAGCGATGGACAGCTCGACCGAAAAGCCCCCTCGCGCCCGTGTCGAAGACGCGATTGACGCCGATGCACCCCGCCAGCGTGACTATCTCGACGGCTTCCTTGCGGCCAAGCCCGCTGCCGATGCCATCGGCGGGGACGGGAGCGACTTGCAGGCCGCGGTGATCGAGGCGTTGCGCGAAATCTTCGATCCGGAAATCCCGGTCAATATCTACGATCTCGGCCTGATCTACGGGGTCGAGGTGGATGACAATGCCGACGCCACCGTCACCATGACGCTGACGACGCCCCATTGCCCGGTGGCGGAATCGATGCCGGGCGAGGTGGAACTGCGCGTCTCCAGCGTGCCGGGTATCCGCGATGCCGAGGTCAATCTGGTGTGGGATCCGCCGTGGGGGCCGCACAAGATGAGCGATGAAGCGCGGCTTGAGCTGGGGATGTTGTGAGCCTCACTGCCGCCCTCTCGATTAGCCTCGCGGATTACCGCGACCCGCGCGATGCGGCGGACATTGTCGCGCTGCTCGATGCCTATGCGCGCGATCCGATGGGCGGGGGCGCGCCCTTGTCTGAGGCGGTGAAGGCGCGGCTGCCGGGCGATCTGGCGGCGAACCGCCACGCGTTCTCCCTGCTGGCGCGGCTGGATGACCGCGCCGTGGGCCTCGCCAATTGCTTCATGGGCTATTCCACCTTCGACGCCGCGCCGCTCGTCAATATCCACGATCTCGCGGTGTTGCCCGGCCACCGGGGCGCAGGGATCGGCAAGGCGCTGATGCAGGCGATCGAGGCCGAGGGCTTGAAGCGCGGGGCGGCAAAGATCACATTGGAAGTGCTGAGCGGCAATCCAGCGCGGCATCTGTACGCGGCGCAAGGCTTTGGCGACTACCAGCTTGACCCTGAGGCCGGACATGCGCTGTTCTGGCAGAAGAGGCTGACATGACCGAGACCATCACGACTTCTCGCCCCGCTCCCAAGGCTGCCGTCACCCTGACGCCAAGCGCCGAAGCGCGCGTTGCCGAGCTGATGAGCAAAGCCCCGGAGGACGCCATCGGCGTCAAGCTCTCCACCCCGCGCCGTGGCTGCTCGGGCCTCGCCTATTCGGTCGATTACGTCACCACCGAAGCCAAATTCGACGAGAAGATCGTCACCCCCGGCGGGGTGTTCTACATCGACGGGGCAAGCGTGCTCTATCTGGTCGGCAGCGTCATGGACTGGCGCGAGGACGATTTCACCGCCGGGTTCGTGTTCGAAAACCCCAACGCCAAGGGCGCCTGCGGCTGCGGTGAGAGCTTCATGGTGTAATCGCGCGGCGGTGACGCAGCCGTTGCGCGGTCATTGCATGGTCATTGTCGGCGCTTGCCCCGCTCGTGACGGGGCGCTGCGAGGTCGGTGCGGCGCAATGTTTCACGTGAAACATTTCGGTTAACCCCGCCCAGGCGGCGGCGCGGCGAGGGGTCAGTCCCCCTGCGCCAGCCGCGCAATTAACCGGCTTTCCAGTTCGTCCGTCTCGCCATCGGCATCGATCATCTTTTCCAGCCATTCCTGCTCGAAATCGGTGATCGCTTCGCCAGCCGCCGCCAGCGCGCCGTAATCGGTGCCGCTCTGGCGCTTGCCGAAAGCCTTGCCGAAATGGTTCAGCGCCTGCGGTGCGTCCCGCGCGACGCGGCCCATGAAGCGGCCGACGCTGGCCCGGTTGTCGGCGATGAAGGCTTCAAGCTCACCGCGGCGTTCGTGGCTGAGCTGGGCGTTCTTCAGAGTGAAGCCCTTGAGGTAATTCGCCACCCCGTCGATGAACAGATCGTCCCACTCGGCCGCGTTCTCTTCGGCGAGGGTCTCGTCCTTCAGGCGGAACAGCATTTCCGCATCGTAGCGCGTGACGGCGGCCGGGCCGTGGCCGCCGCTCGCAAAGATCACGCGGCGGATGATCCGGCACTCGGCAGCGGTGATCCGGGTCGCGGCGAGCGCGCCGCCGCACCGGGTCGGGCCGACCCCGCTCAGCACTTCGCGCTCCACCGTGGCCAGCACGTAGTTCTTGAGCCGGTCGGGGGTGTTTTCGGCGCACTCGATGATGCGCACCATGCATTCCAGTTCGGCCATGCTTTCGACCACGCCGTCATGATCGATCTGGCCGATCAACCATTCGGCCTCCTCAAGATTGCATTGCAGGCGCGGCGGGGTGCCGTTGAGCACGTGTTCGCCGATCGCTTCGACGAAGAAGTCGGTCCACTCCGGGCTGCGTTCCTTGAGCGCGCGGTTCAGTTCGAACAGCACTTCGGCTTCGGCGCGGGTCATGATCCCGTCGCCCCAGCCTTCGCGGCGGAGCGCCAGAAGCTCATCGGCGGTAATCCGGCCATCGGCTGCGGCGGCCCTGGCAATGGCGGTGAATTGCGTGGTCATGCGCACTCGGTTCCCTCGGTTCTGGCCCGGGACATGGCATGGACAGGCTTAAGACCGGGTTACCGACGCTCCAGCGCGCGGATGCAGGCTCCGGCATCCGCCTGTGCGCCGCCCTGCTGCTGGCGCGCGGTGACATGGGCGGCGGTAGGCTCGGCCCCCGGGCTGAGGGGGTAGAGATAGATGTCGAGCACGCAGCCGCTTGCCGCGAATTGCAGCTTGCGCACGTCGCCCTCCGGTACGTCGAGGCGGGGCGTGCCGAAGCGGGTGGTGAGCGCAGCGGCGGGCGCGCCGATCACGCCGCCGAGCCCTTGCGGGGCCATCACGGCGGGCACTCGCACCACGCCGACGCCGGGCGCGGCGGATGATGCGCGGGCGGGGGCGGAGCGGGGCGCAGCGGCGCAGGCGGCCAGCGTCAGCATGGCTGCGGCCAGGACGAGGGCTCTCATGCCGCCTTCTTCAACCACACCATGAACCACACCGCCAAGGGCACCCGCACCATCACCATAGCGCCCGCGATGATGCGCCGCAGCAGCGAAGTCAACGCAGGTCCGCACCAGCGCACACAGATGACTTGGCGCGCGAGGCAACAGCCGCTAGGCGCGCGCCAAACCCCCGATCAAGGAACCGCCGTGCCCGATACCGCCCCGCCCCGTTACGACGTGATCGCCATCGGCAACGCCGTGGTCGACGTGATCGCCTCTTGTGACGAGGAGCTGATCGACGAGCTGCAACTCAACCGCGGCGGCATGACCCTGATTGACGAAGCCCGGGCGGACGAGCTTTACGAGGCGATGCCCCCGGCGCGCGAGATTTCGGGCGGATCGGCGGCGAACACGCTGGCGGGACTTGCCACGCTCGGCCTGCAATGCGCCTTCATCGGCCAGGTCGCCGATGACCAGCTCGGCAAGGTCTTTCGCCACGACATGCGCGCGACCGGCATCGATTTCGACACGCCGGCAAGGGAGGGCGAACCCGCCACCGGCCGCGTGCTGATCTTCGTGACGCCCGACGGCGAGCGCACCATGAACACCTTCCTCGGCGCAGGCCAGTTCCTGCCTGCCGCGGCGCTCGACGAGGCGCTGATCGCCAGCGGTGCGATCCTCTATCTCGAAGGCTATCTGTGGGATCCGGAAGAGCCCCGCCGGGCGATGCGCCGCGCGATCGAGGTGGCCCGCGCCGCCGGTCGCAAGATCGCCTTCACCGCCTCGGAAAGCTTCGTGATCGAGCGTCACGGGGATGATTTCCGAACGATGATCGCAGACGGCATGATCGACATCCTGTTCGTCAACGAAACCGAACTCGCCACGCTGACCGGTGAGGACGATTTCGAAGCGGGCCTTGCTGCCGTCGCTGGCAAGGTGCCGGTACTGGTGGCGACCCGCAGCGAGAAGGGCGCGGTCGCCATGGCCCATGGGGAGCGTGCCGAGGTTCGCGCCGAGCCTGTCGCAAAGGTGGTCGACACCACCGGCGCGGGCGATCAGTTCGCCGCCGGGTTCCTGTCGGGCTATGTGAAGGGAGAACCGCTCTCCCGGTGCCTCAAGCGCGGGGCGATCTGCGCTGCGGAAGTGATCTCGCACTACGGCCCGCGGCCCGAGGCGGACCTGCAGGCGCTGATGGCCGAACGGCTTTAGCTTGTAGGGAAGGTGACAAAAGTTACACCGTGTCACCTTCCCTACATCGCATTTATGCCAAAAATTTCAGGAATTTACGCCCGCAAGACAGCCGGACGGACAAAAAGGTTTCCGCGCGGATGGAGCGTGCGGGAGGCTGGGGCTGGCGGACGATGGCAAAGAACCGCCGGGAGCCTAACAGGCCTCTTCGCCGGTAGGAAAGCTCACTCGTCCGGCACATACCCGGCGCGGCGCAGGGTGACCATATAGGCCGCAATCTGATCGATCTGCGCGCGGGTCAGAGTGAAGTCCATGTCCTCTGGGTAGTTGTGCGCCTCGCTAAGCCAGTCCGCGAGCGACTGTTCGGAAAGGCCGCGCCTGTTGGCGATGGCGGCAAAGCTGGGCGCCTGCGGATTGGGCGACAGGAACGGGGGCTCCACCGCATGGCACCCCCCGCAAGCCGCCTCGACGAACGCAGGCGCACGGGTATCGGGCGAGGGCGAGGTGGACCGGCCCACCATCGGCGGCGGGTTGTCGGTGCCCGGCGGAGCGGCGCAGGCCGCGAGCGTGGCAAGCGCGGCGAGGAGGAGCGTGCGGGTGAGGCGCTGGGTCATGCGAGGCTTATCCGCTTCCTCGGCCACGTGTTCCTTGATCGGGATCAAATTCGCGAAGAGCCTGATCGGATGGCCGCTTCCGGGAAGAATGGGCAGGACGGTGAATGGCCGGAGGTGGGTGGTTAGGCGAATGGCGGCTTTCACGGAGCGAGCGCTGGAGAGGATCTTTTGGCCTTCATCGCGCCGCCATGGGTCGCTTGAAGTAATGAAATGGCGGCCAGCTCGACACATAGGTCCAACCAGCTTTTCGCATTTCTGCTCGCATCTCGTCGGCCATCCAAACTCCTCCGATCCGCCGCTTGTATTCCCACTGCTGGTCAGTCTTGCGAAAGATGAGTTTGAGCAAGCCGGCATCAATCAATTCATGACCGCTCTCACCTTCTTGTCCGAGAATGCGCATCTCGTTGAAGGCGTGCGCTCCGAGCCTAACCACCTTTTCGCCTTCAGTTTGGTCAGTGTCATCGTCGTCCATTTCGAGCTTGAAACGCTGCTGTGCTGCCTGTTTTGATATAGCAAGCGCTTCTCCGATGTCTGTCCAGCTTAGCCCTGATCGCCGCGCGGCATCCACCCAGCGCTGTAAATCAAGCCGTCCTTCATCGGCAACCAAATGCGCTGCCGTGATGGCGTCTCTGAATTCGTCGGCGCTCTCGCCTGTGAAGGGCGGTTGGCGGTTATTTGCCCACTCAACCATTACCGCTGCCGTGCTTGTTCTGATGGCTTGTTGCTCTGCGAGATTCACTGCCAACCTCCGTCAATGAGTTCCTGACGACTCGTCAATATGAGATTGACGATTATTCGTCAATAGATTGTTGACGAAAGGGCCGAGGGCAAATGCAGGTGCACTGCGATGGAGCATCACAACCGGGGCCGAAAGCTGAAGGTCCGCCTTTCTCCAAAAACGCAGCGGAACGGCCGCTACGCCTGGTTCTCCCGCCCCACTTCGCGCCAGCCGATGTCGCGGCGGCAGAAGCCGGTGGGGAAGGTGACGCTGTCGGCCGCAGCATAGGCGCGGGCCTGCGCTTCGGTTACGGTTGCGCCCATCGCGGTGATGTTGAGCACCCGCCCGCCGTTTGCCACCAGCACGCCGTCCTTGAGCGCGGTGCCGGCGTGGAAGACCTTTGCGCCATCGGCCTCGGCATCGCCCAGCGCGATCGCGCCGCCCTTTTCTGGCGTGCCGGGGTAGCCTTTGGCGGCCATCACCACGGTCAGCGCGGTCTGGCTGTTGAACTGCGGCGCGACGCCTGCCAACCGCCCCTCGGCACAGGCCAGCATCAGCGCCGCCAGATCGCTCTCCAGCCGCATCATCAGCACCTGACATTCGGGATCGCCGAAACGGGCGTTGTATTCGATCAGCTTCGGGCCGTCGGCCGTCAGCATCAGCCCGGCGAACAGCACGCCTTGATAGGGGGTGCCCTCCGCGCGCATCGTCTCGACCGTGGGTGCGATGATCTCGGCCATGACGCGGGCCTGTAAGTCCGGCGTGAGCACCGGGGCGGGCGAGTAGGCGCCCATGCCGCCGGTGTTGGGCCCCGTATCGCCGTCGCCCACGCGCTTGTGATCCTGCGCGCTGGCGAAGGGGATGATCGCGGTGCCATCGGTGAGCGCGAAGAAGCTCGCCTCCTCGCCCGCCATGAACTCCTCGATCACCACCTGCGCGCCTGCCCCTCCGAACGCGCCGCCGAACATGTCGGCCAGCGCCTCCTCCGCTGCGGCGAGCGTTTCCGCGATCACCACGCCCTTGCCCGCCGCGAGGCCATCGGCCTTGAGCACATAGGGCGCGGCAAAGCGGGCGAGCGCGGCGCGGGCTTCCTCCAGCGAGGCGGTGCGCACGTAACCGGCGGTGGGGATCCCGGCGCGGGCGCACAGATCCTTGGTGAAGCCCTTGGAGCCTTCGAGCTGCGCTGCTGCCTGCGAAGGCCCGAACACCGGCACCCCGGCCCCACGCAGGCTATCGGAGAGGCCGTCCACCAGCGGCGCTTCCGGGCCGATCACGACCAGACCGATGGCGTGTGCTTCGCAGAAGGCCATCACCGCGCCGTGGTCGGTCACGTCGAGAGCAACGATCTCCGCTTCCTCGGCGATGCCGGGATTTCCGGGGGCGGCGTAGAGCCGCGTGAGGCTTGGGGATTGCGCCAGCTTCCATGCCAGCGCATGTTCGCGGCCTCCCGAGCCCAGAAGCAGGATATTCATGGCCCCTCCGCCAACCAGTGATGACCCAAACGGTCTTAACGATGCCGGGCTGGTAGCGCGTGACCGGCAGGGCGACAATGCGCAGCCGCTCACCATCAGCGAAGTTTCCGCGCTGCTGAAGCGCACCGTTGAGGACCGTTTCGGGTTTGTGCGGCTGCGCGGCGAGCTGTCGGGGGTGAAGCGGGCAGCGTCGGGGCATTTCTACTGCGCGCTGAAGGACGAAGGCGCGCTGATCGACGGGGTGATGTGGAAGGGCAATGCCGCCCGCCTCAATTTCCGCGCGGAAGACGGGCTGGAGGTGATCGCCACCGGCAAGCTGACGACCTATCCGGGTCGCTCCAAATACCAGATCGTGATCGACAGCCTCGAACTGGCGGGCGAGGGGGCATTGCTGGCGCTGCTAGAGAAGACCCGCGCAAGGCTGGCCGCCGAGGGCCTGTTCGATGCGGGCCGCAAACGCGCCCTGCCGTTCGTGCCGCGCGTGATCGGCGTCGTCACTTCGCCCACCGGCGCGGTGATCCGCGACATTCTCCACCGGCTCGCCGACCGCTTCCCCTCCCACGTCCTCGTCTGGCCGGTGCTGGTGCAGGGGCAGGGCGCGGCCGAGCAGGTGGCCGCCGCTGTGCGCGGGTTCTCCGCACTTGATCAGGGCGGCCCGGTGCCCCGCCCTGATATCGTGATCGTCGCGCGCGGGGGCGGGTCGATCGAGGACTTGTGGAGCTTCAACGAGGAAGCGGTGGTGCGCGCCATCGCCGAATGCTCGATCCCCGTCATCTCTGCCGTGGGGCACGAGACCGACACCACGCTCGCCGATTACGCTGCCGATCGCCGCGCGCCCACGCCCACCGCTGCCGCCGAAATGGCCGTGCCAGTGCGGGCCGACCTTGCCTTCACCCTCACCGATCTCGCCGCCCGTCAGCGCCGCGCGGTCTATCGCGGGCACGAGTTGGGGCGAGAGCGGCTTGCAGCGCGCGCCCGGCTGCTGCCGCGGCCGGAGAACCTGCTCCAGCCGCAGACCCAGCGGCTCGACGACCTGTCGGAGCGTCTGCGCCGTGCGCTGGGCGATCGGTCGGCAAAGGGGCGCGAGCGGCTGGCGGGGACCGCCGCCCGGCTCTCGCCCAGCCTGCTCGCCCGTGCGTCCGCCGAGGCCCGGCGTCGTCTGGACCGCGCGCGCCTTGCCCCGGCCCTGATCGAGCGTCCGCTGCGTCACGGGGCCGACCGGCTGGCCGGGCTGATCCGGGTGATGAGCCAGCTTCACCCCGAAAAGCCGTTGGAGCGCGGCTACGCCATCATCCGTAACCCGCAAGGCCGCGCGCTCACCACCCGCGCCGAAGCCGCAGGCGAGGCCGCGCTCTCGCTGCAATTCCGCGACGGCGCGCTGGGCGTGGTCCCTGCTGGCAGCGCGCCGCCTGCTCCGCCTCCGGCCCGACGCACCCCGCGATCGCCCGCGCCCGGGGTGCAAGATGATTTGTTCGGCTAGCCTTGCAGTGCTATCAGGCGCGTCATGTTGATGAACGCGTCCGACAACCCGGCCAACCGGGCCGCCAAGCTCTACTTCGGCCCTTCCAGCTTCCGCGTGCTGCGCCCCGGCCGCCACGTGCTGTGCGCGGTGACCGGGCAAGCCATCCCGCTCGCCGAATTGCGCTATTGGAGCGCCGAGCGACAGGAAGCCTACGCCTCGGCCGAGATCGCGACGCGGCGGCTGCTCGGCCTCGATCCTGCCGCCTGATCCGGCGAGATGGCATCCGGCAACCGGCTGGTCGCGGCCTGTGCGCTCGCCCTGCTCAGCGCGCCGGGGACATGGTTCAGAACCACGCTTGACGGCGGGCTGCCGCAGGACATTGATTTCGTGGCGGTGCAACCGGCGGGGGTGACAGAGGCCGCTGGCTGGCAGGTCGCGGGAGTGTGGGAGTATCGCAGCGAAGGGCAGAAGTTCGGCGGGTTTTCCGCGCTGCTGCCGCTGGGTGCGGGCGGGCTGCGGGCCTTTTCCGATCGCGGCTATCGCATCACCCTGACCACGCCCGACCAACCCGAACCAAGCCAGGGCATGAACCGCCAGCAAGTGAGCCGGGGCCGCGAATACGACCTGACCGACGCCGAAGCCGCCACGCGCGATCCTGCTAGCGGGGCTTACTGGGTCGCCTATGAACAGGTCCACGCAATCCAGCGCAGCACAATCGCCAGCCATCCCGATGCGGTGCGCGATCTGGAGGACATCGTCGACTGGCCCAGCAATGCCGGGATCGAGGCGATGGTGCGCCTCGCCGATGGGCGCTTCGTGATCCTGCCCGAAGGCGGCAAACGCGGCCTGATGTTCCGCCGCGATCCGGTGGAAGGGGATGCGCCCGAGGCGTTCCGATTCGTATCTCCCGCCGCCGGTTATAAGGCGACCGATCTCGCGCAGCTGCCCGATGGCCGGCTGATGGTGCTGATGCGGCGCGTGGTCATGCCTTCGCGCAGCGCCTGGCCGCCGTTTTCAACCTTGCTCGCCCTCGGCCCGCCGCCGCAGCCGGGCGGCACCTTCGCCCCGCAGATCACCCTGCGGCTCGATTCCGCGATTCCGCGCGAGAATTACGAAGGGCTGGCGGTGCGGGAGGGCGCGGATGGGCGGGTCGAGGTGTGGCTGATCGCCGATGACAACTTTTCGGCGTTCCAGCGCACCCTTCTGGCAAAGCTGCTGTTCAACCCGCAGGCCTGAACCATCTTGCCGCGCAAAACGAAAGGCGCCCGGATCACCCGGACGCCTGTTCGATAAGCCCATCCCGGCAGGAGGGCGCGATGCCGGACCTGTTGTCAGGCGGCGGCTTAGGCCTTCACCAACTCGCGCTTCACCTTCAGCGCATTGGCCGACAGCTTGGCGTCGCTGGTCTTGAGCAGCCAGTTATCGAGCCCGCCATTGTGCTCGACCGAGCGCAACCCATGGGTCGACACGCGGAACTTGAAGCTGCGCTCCAGCTTTTCGCTCATCAGCGTCACGTTCTGCAGGTTGGGCAGGAACACGCGCTTGGTCTTGTTGTTGGCGTGGCTCACGTTGTGGCCGACCTGGCGGCCCTTGCCGGTCAGTTCGCAGATGCGCGACATGATGTGTCTCTTCTCGTAAAAACAGGTCCAGGCTGAGGCCCGGACAAGGAAAGCGGCGCGCATAACGGGCGAGGGGCGAATCGTCAAGGCGCTTGCGTTGCCCGGCCGCCTGCCGCTTCCGGCTGACCGCATCAAAGTCACGTTCCCATCAAAGCCTAATCCAGGTGATGGCCGCCAACAAGCGGGCGGCGTGCTGTCGTGCATCCGGTCAGGCGAAGTATCGTCTGCGCCTGATCGGTGCTTTCGCTATCAGGAGAATGACAAAATGAAGCGTGCTTTCGTCACCACTCTCACCCTTTCAATGGCAATCGCGCTCGCCGCGTGCGATGTCGACCAGACGAAGGAGGGCGAACTGCCCGATGTCGAAGTGACGGGCGGCCAGCTGCCCGAATATGATGTCGAAACCGCCGACGTCGATGTCGGCACCGAGGAGAAGACGGTCGAAGTCCCCGATGTCGATATCACCATGCCCGATGCCGAAGGAACTCCCGCTACCGGCGGACAGGAATAACCACGCCCGCAAGGGGCGCGCTGCATGAGCGAGGCGGGGTTCCGCAGCTTCATGGGGCGCGCCCTTGCGCAGGCCCGCGCCGCAGCCGCAGCCGGCGAGGTTCCGGTGGGCGCGGTGGTGGTGAAGGACGGCGCGGTGATCGCCGAGGCGCACAACGCGCCGCGCGGCTCCCATGATCCCACCGCCCATGCCGAAATCCTCGCCATCCGCCGTGCCGCCGCCGTGCTGGGCGACGAGCGGCTGACAGGCTGCGATCTGTGGGTCACGCTGGAGCCTTGCGCAATGTGCGCAGGCGCGATTGCCCATGCCCGGATCGCGCGGGTGTATTATGGTGCGAGCGATCCCAAGGGCGGCGCGGTGGCGCATGGCGCGCGGGTATTCGACCAGCCGCAATGCCTGCATCGGCCCGAGGTCTATCCCGGGATCGGTGAAAACGAGGCGGCGGCGCTGCTGCGCGATTTTTTCCGCGAGCGACGTTAGAGCCCGCGCCAGATCCGGGCCGGGGCATCATCGGACGCGCCCCGGCGGCGCGCGTCGCAGGCGGTGGGGCGGAAACGCCGGGAATAGCATAGGCGCAGTTCTTCCAGCCACCCGCGCTCGTTCAGCGACACACCGATCGCGCTTTCCGGCCAGCCGGGGTTGGCATCGGCAAAGGCGGCGCGGATGCGGCCGGCGGTCAGGCCCTCTTCGCGGCTGATCTGGTCGTAATCGGGAAGCCTCAGCCCGCCTTGCAGCACCGTGATGATTTTCAGGTAGCTTTCGGGGCGCTTGACCATGCAACTGCCGTGCTTGATCCATTGCCGCGCGACGAGGCGTTCGGATGGCATCAGGCATAGCGCGCTGCGCACCTGCGCCGGGGTGAGCGCCGCTTTGGCCTCGCACCACTGCGGCCAGCTCCGCCCGCTTTCCGGCCACAGCCCGTGCACGACCAGCCCGAAGCTGCCCTGCTTGCCTGAGCACTGGAAAGCGTGGCTGCGGTCTTGCGTGCGCGGTTTGCAGAACTCGGGCGACCAGCTGAGCGCGAGGGTGTAGCCCGTTGCGGGAAGGGCGCGGCGGGGGCCATCTGGGCTGATCGCGGGAACGCGGGTGACCCGCGGGGCGCGGCACTGGTAGGCCTGCGCCAAGGCCGCGCTAGGGAGCGCCAGCACGTGTGCCAGGGCCAGCGCGAGGAGGAGGCGGAGGCTATTCGAACACCGCCGGACCATCGCTTTCCCCCTCCCTGATGCCTGCAAACCAGCGGTTGGCCTGCGCCGTCAGCAGGCTGGCCATTGCCGCCGCTATCAGCAGCGTTCCCGCCAGTGCGGCCGGATCGAGGAAGGCCAGCCGCAGCGCGCCGAAGCCCAGCACCAGCCAGCGCGCGAAGGGCGCGGCGAAGAGGTATATCCACACCAGCGGGATGAGCGCGATGGTAAACTCGGCCGACAGCGCCACGATGGTCCCGTTGCGGTCCCACGCAAGCCACGGGACGTGGACAGCCAGGATCGTCTCTGCAAGGGGCAGGTCGGCAAGGCCGCGCGCCACCCGCAGCGCCGCCGCTGCGAGGAAGGCTGCGGCGAACACCCGGATCGCCAGCGGGCGCGGCCCCCGGATGATCTTCATAGCGGCTTGAAATCCAGTCCGATGTCAGCGGCGGGCGCGCTTTGGGTGAGCCGCCCGACCGAGATGTAATCGACCCCGCTCGCCGCCTTGGCGGCGATGGTCCGGAGGTTGACGCCCCCGCTCGCCTCGGTCGGCACGCGGCCTGCGACTTGCTCGACAGCGGCGCGCAGGGTGGCGGGGTCCATGTTGTCGAGCAGCAGGTGGTGCGCGCCTGCCGCCAAGGCGGATTCGATCTGGTCGAGGCGGTCGACCTCGCAGATGATCTTCGTGACGCCTGCAGCGCGTGCCCGCCGCACCGCCTCACCCACCGACCCGGCAACCGCGACATGGTTGTCCTTGATCATCGCCGCGTCCCACAGCCCCATCCGGTGGTTCTGCGCGCCGCCCTGCCGGGTGGCGTATTTTTCGAGGTGTCTGAGGCCCGGGATGGTCTTGCGGGTGTCGAGCAGGGTGCAGGCCGGGTTGCCATCCGGCCCGCGCATCGCCGTGACATAGGCCTGCGTCAGCGTGGCGATGCCGGATAGGTGCTGGACGATATTGAGCGCGCTGCGCTCGGCGGTGAGCAAGGCCCGGGCGCGGCCTTCGATCCGCATGAGATCGGTGCCTGCGGGCACCTTGTCGCCATCACGCGCGAGGGTTTCGACCGTGCAATCGGGGTCGAGGTGGCGGAAAAAGGCCTCGGCCAGCGGCAGGCCCGCGACGACGATCGCATCGCGGCTGTCCATCACGCCAGTGAACCGCGCCTCTTCCGGGATCACGCTCTCGCTCGTCACGTCCCGCCCGCCGCCGGGCAGGCCCTCGCCAAGGTCTTCGGCAAGGGTTTCGCGGATGAATTTGGCGAGGTCGAAGCCGGGGAGGGTGAATTCGGGCACCGATCAATCTTTCGTCATCGCGAGGGCCGAAGGCTCGCGGCGATCCATGGCCCGCGCTCCGATCCGGTAGCGAGGTCCGTGGATTGCTTCGTCGCTGACGCTCCTCGCAATGACGAGGGGATAGGTCAATCAAAGATGGAAAGCACTGGGCCCGAGCCGCAGGCTCCGCAAGGCCGAACGGCCGCCCGCGGCGGGCGCGCACTTAGAGACACATCAATGCACGAACCTTGCCACCACATCGCGATAGCTGCGGCTCACCTTCACCTCGGCGCCGCTTTCCAGTACCAGGAAACATTCGCCGTTCGTGTGGGGCTTTACCTGCCGCACCAGATCGAGGTTGACGATGGTGGAGCGGTGCACGCGCTGGAACTTGCGCGGATCCAAGCGGCGCTCCAGATCCTTCATGGTCTCGCGCAGCACCAGCGAATTGTCGCCGGTGGAGATTATCATGTAATCGCCGGCGGCCTCGATATGCTCGATGGTGTCGACCTCAACCCGGAAGATCTGGCCGCGATCCTTGACGTTGATCAGCTTTTCGAACCGCCCCTCGCTTTCGGCGGGGGTTGTGGTGGTGTCGACGAAATCAGCCGCCCGCTCGGGAGCGATCTCGCTAAGCACGTCGAGCAGCTGCCCGGCATCCTCGGCCGATTTCTTCTCGGCAAGGCGCTGGCGCACGCGCTCGATGGTGTCGGCGAGCTTCTGTTCGTCGACCGGCTTCATCAGGTAGTTGACGGCGTTCGCCTCGAACGCGCGGATGGCGTGTTCTTCATAGGCGGTGACGAACACGAACAGCGGCGGTTCGATTTCCATCACGCCCTTGACGACGCTAAAGCCATCGAAACCCGGCATTTGGATGTCGAGGAAGACGAGATCGGGCTTCTCGGTCTTGATCTTGCGGATCGCCTCGCGCCCGTTGGCGCAGGTGTCGATGATCTCGACATCGTCATAGGGCTGAAGCCGCAGTTGCAGGCCCTGGATGGCGAGCTTTTCGTCATCGACAAGGATGGTTCTGATGGTCATGCGGAATTTCCGATCGAACGTGTGGGGGGGTTGAGGGGGATGACCTTGGGGTCGGCCGCCATTGCAGGCGCAGGCGCAGGGGATGCGGCTGCGGTCGGAGCGGCCTTGATCATCGGGGCCGCTTGTAACGGTTCGTCGCCGGGCTGTTCTAATCTGCTATAGGGAATCTCGATCAGGACGGTGAAACCGCCGCCGGGTTCGGAACGGGTTTCGAACAGATGCCCCTCGCCGTAAGCCTGGGCGAGGCGGTTGCGGATGTTGGCGAGGCCGACCCCGGTGGAGACCGGCCTGCCCGGCACCGGGACCGGCGGCGGATCGCCCGGTTCCGGTATCCCGAGGCGCTGCGCATCCTCCACGCCCGGCCCGGTATCGGCAACGCTCAGCCGCAGCCGATCCCCGATCACCCGGGCGGTGAGCGCGATGCACGCGCCTTCTTCCTGCGGGCTGACGGCGTATTTGATCGCGTTTTCGACCAGCGGTTGCAGCAGCATCGCCGGAAGCTGCGCAGCGAGCGCAGCCTCCTCGATCTCGAATTCGGTGCGCAGCCGTTCTTCAAAGCGCATGCGTTCGATATCGAGATAGAGCTGCAGGGTTTCGATTTCCTGCGCGAGGCAGACCTGGCTGCCGGGCTCGGCGATCAGAGTGTGCCTCAGGAAACCGGACAGGCGCGTGAGCATCGCATTGGCAGGCTCGGTCTGCTTCAACAGCACCAGCGTGCTGATAGAATTCAGCGTGTTGAACAGGAAATGCGGGTTGAGCTGATAGCGCAGCATGGCAAGCTGCGCGGCGGTGGCCTGCGCTTCCAGCCGCTCCAGCCGGTCGGCCTGCTGCTCCACCGTGAGGAAGAAGTTGATCGCATAATACAGCGCGCTCCACCCGCCGAGCAGGGTGAGCGGCAGGTAGAGGAGGCCGATCAACCGCTGGGCGAAGGTCGTGTCGCGGCTGCCTGCGTAATAGACGCCCTGCACCCAGGCATCGATCGACGCGTGCAGCACCACCGCAACCATCAGCGCCACCGCAGTCAGCCCCCAGGTCACCAGCGGCTGCTGACGGATCAGCTGGCGGTAGATCACCGACAGGATCAGGCTGATCGAAAAGCCGGTGATGGTGGTGACAAGGATCAGCGCCAGCAGATCGAAGGGCTGCTGATTGGCGAGCGCCGAGACGGCGCGCAGCAGGAACGCCGCGCCCCAGCCGGCCAGCTGGAGGTTCCAGAACGCCCGGTTCTTGCTCGCAAAGAACGGCGCCGCCTGGATCTGGAGCACTGCCATAAGTGCCAAGGTCTAACGCATTTCGTCGCAAACGACACGGCAATTCGGTCGCACCGCCTCAGGGCTGCCACGGCTCGGCGCAGGCATGCTGTGCGGGCGTCAGCGGCTGGCGCGGCGCAGCAGGCCGCCGGCCGGGTCGATCTCACGCCGGAAATGGCGCGCCCAGTCGGCCCGGCTATCGGCTGCGATGCGGCTTGCAACCAGCGGCACTTCGGCGGCCATGGCCTCGGCGCGTTCGTCCCAGCCTTCGTGATTGCGGCGCAGCTTGACCCCGGCATCGTGCTGCGATCCCCAGCGCCGCATGAAGACCACCGCCGCCTGCGGATCGTAGCCGGCGTTGGCGAGCAGCCAGGGCACCAGCCGATCGGCCTCGCGCTCGATCCGGCGCACGTGCTTCGCCTTGCGCCCCACGCGGTCGAGCCAGGCATCGTGGCCGAGCACATTGTGCGCCAGTTCGTGGGCGACGAGGGCGGCGAAGACCTCCTCCTCCGGGTAGGCGAAGGCGGGAAAGCCGATCCCGATCACCACCCGCGCCCCATCGGCCACCGCGCGGCGGCCATCGCCCATCAGTTCGAAGCGGGTGGCGCAGACCTTGGCGGCTTGAACGCGGGCTTCGCTGCCGTCGGCAAAGCGGATGGTGATGTCGCCATGTTCGGCCAGCATCGCCTGAACACGGTCATGCGCGCGCACGAGGCGCTGCCAGTCCATCGCGGGGCCGGCTTGCCAAAGGCCGGGGTCTAACCCGCCGAGCGTGGCGACCTCGCGGTTGCGGGTGAACGCGCCCGACAAAGCAGCGGGCGATCCGCGCGCGGCGGTCTGCACCGCGAAATCGCCCCGCAGCCCCAGCGCGGTGCGGGCGATCTGCGGCGCGCCGTAGCTTGCCATGTCCTGAAGTTGCAGCCCGATGCTGGGCACCGCCACCGGGCAGAAATCGGCATTGGCCGCAGCCAGCCGCCAACCGACGTCCTGAAGCCGCTGGTCGGCATCCTGATAGCGCGCGATTGCGGCGCGTTCGGCGGCGTAGTCGATCTGCGGCGGTGCCTCCTCCGCCCGCACCGGGGCGGCAGCATGCAGCAGTGTCAAGGCCGCCACGACGCGGCGCATCAGCCTGCCTCAGGCGCTGCGCCAAGTGCGGCCTTGAGCCGTTCGTAGCCCACCGCCCCGCCGAAGGGCGTGCTGCCCGCGATCCACGCCGGGGTGCCGGAAAAGCCAAGCGCGCGGGCGAGATCAAGGTTCTTTGCGATCTCGGTCGTCACCGCGTCCGAAGCGGCATCGCGCTCGGCCCGCGCCATGTCGAGCCCCGCCGCGCGCGCCGCCGCCGCCACGTCGCCGGTTGCGAACATCGCTTCGTGGAAGGCGCGGTATTTGCCCTGCAATCCGGCCGCGAGCGCCATGCGCGAGGCAACGTCGCTGCCTTCGAAGATCGGCCATTCGCGGACCACCACCTTGAGATCGGGGTCTTCTGCTATCAGCCGTTTCACGTCCTTGAGGCTCGCCTCGCAATAGGGGCAGTTGTAATCGGTAAATTCCACCAGCACGCGGCTGCCCTGCGGATTGCCGAGCACTACGCCGGGGAAGGGATCGAACACCGCGCCGCCCATCTGTGCGAGCCGTTTCTTCGCTTCCTGCGCCTCGTAAGCCTCGGCCATCTGGGGGAGGATATCGGGGTTATCCAGCAGGAAGCTGCGGGTGCGGTTGTCGGCGAGGCCCGCATAGGACCACGCCGCCGCGCCCAGGAAGCCGAAGGTCAGCGCCAGCAGCGCCGTCAGCAGGGTGTTGCGCAAGGCCGAGGGAGCGGGATCGGTGGGCATCGGGGTTCCGTTATGGCGAATGGGGCAGCGCCAGCCTTAGCGCCGGTTGCGCACCCGTTCCAGTTCCGCGCGCGCTTCAAGCGCGACATCCTGCGCCCGGATCCAATCGGGCGAGCCATAGGGCAGGCTCGCCTCGGCAGCCTGGGCATTGGCGAGGGCCTGGGGATATTGTCGCTTCATCACCTGCACCTCCGCGCTGGCGAGCCGGGCGCGCGGCACATCCCCGCGCGCTTCGTAGACCACGCCGAGCTGATACCAGGCGAAGGGATTGTAACGATCCTTCTGCACCGATGCGCGCAGCACCTTTTCGGCTTCCGGGAAATTGGCCGCATCCTCGGTGGCGATCAGCGCATGGCCGAGCATCCCTGCAATCAGCGGATGAGCGCGGGTCAGATCGGTCGCGCGGCGCAGCGGGGCGAGCGCATCGACCGGGCGACCGGATTCGAGCAGCACCTGACCCTTCAGTTCGAGGAACCACGGATTGTCGGGCTCCGCTGCCAGCAGCGCGTCGGCCTCGGCCAGCGCCATGTCGACGCGCGCGTCCTTGTGATAGGCGTAGGCGCGGGCATAGCGGGCGGGCACGCTGATGTCGCTCGGCGGGTAGACGTTGAGCGTGCGCTGGGGTTCCGAAAGGTAGCCGAACAGCTTGGCCCGGGCGCGCAGGAACCGCTCCTGCAAGGCAGGGTCTGGCGGGGTATCCCACGCCGCATCCTTGTCGAGCAGCCCGCGCAGCACCTGGATACGGTCGCCCGTCAGCGGGTGGGTGCGGGCATAGCCGGCCTCGTCCGACTGGCTGTATCCGGCGCGGATTTCATTGCCGCGCAGGCGTTCGAAGAAGGTGATCATGCCCTTGCCGGTAATCCCCGCGCCCGACAGGTAACGCGCCCCGGCCAGATCGGTCGAGGCTTCCTGATCGCGGTTGAACGACAGGAAGCTGCCCATCGCTGCCTGCTGCCCGGCCGCGATCACGCCCATGGCGGCATCCCCCGCCCCTGCCAGCGCCGCCCCGACGCCGAGCAGCAGCGAGAGGATCGAAATGTTGTTGGCCGCCTTGGTGCGCTCCTCAAAGCGCACCGCATGGCCTGCGGTGATGTGGCCGAGTTCGTGCGCGAGCACGCCCTGCACCTCGTTCGCGGTCTCCGCCGCGCCGAGCAGGCCGGAGTGGACATAGATTGCCTGCCCCCCGGCGACGAAGGCATTGATCGAACCATCGTTGATCAGCACCAGTTCGACATTGCCCGGCTCCAGCTCGCTCGCCTCAATCAGCGGAGCGGCCATCTCCTTGAGCAGTTCTTCGGTCTCGGCATCGCGCAGCACCGATTGCGCAGCGGCAGGCTGCGCGGCGACCAGCAGAATGGCCAGCAGCGCGAGGCAGAAGGCAAAGGGTTGGGTGCGACCGCGCATGACGCCCACCCTACCGGAGTGAGGCCTGAACGCAAACTGAAGGGGCGCGCGAGTTCCTTCCCGCCCGGCAAGGCCGGAGAGGGCGCTGCGCCCGGTTTCAGCCGACGATCTTGCGCGCGGCGCGTTCGATCAAGGCAACGTCGTCGGGCAATTCGCCGAGAATTTCCGCGCAACCAATCTCGTCGCGCCGGATCAGCACCAGCGCGAATTCCGGCCCGGCCCCGTCCAGATGTTCAAGCGTGATCGCCTCCAGCGCGCGCAATTGGGCGGCAAGCGCCTCGCGCACGGCGGCGGCGTCTTCGACCGGCTTGCCCTGTTCTTCGCGGCGCAGGCGGCGCTCGGCGCGCACGATCGCCTTTACCCCGCCTTCGGTTTCCGCAAGGAAGCGGGGGAGCGCCCCCTGCGCCAGGTTCAGGCGGTGGGCGTGGCTCAGAACGGCGGCATATTCGGTCAGGCGGGTCTTGTCGTAATCGGCCCCGAAGACGAGTTTGACCACCGGGGTCATCGGCGCGCGTTCCTGCACGGCAAGGCCGCTTTCAGCGATCAGTTCGGCATAGTCCTGCGGCGCGGCGGCGGCGGCGCGCGCAAAGTCATAGGCCCGGCCAACCGCCGCATACAGCGCATTGCGACTGCGATCCTCGGTGCTGTCGGCAGCCCGGGCGAGTTCGCGCGCGGCGGCGAGGAAATCGTGGAGACTGACATCGGCAGGCAGATCGTCGATGACCCGATCGCCGGAAATCTCCGGGGTCGGAGTGGGCGCGGCCGCGGAGACCGGAGGCGGTGCAGGCGAAAAGATCGGTGCGGGCGACAGGTCCGCCAACGACGGTTCTATGGCAGGAAGATCCTCAGGCGCCAGATCGGCAAACGGCAGGTCTGCCAGCGGCACGGGGTCGAACTCGCCGAGGTCGATCGCCTTCTTGGCCGGAGCCTCGATGTAGTCGGCGAGACTGGCAAAGCCGTAGCGGTCGTCCTCCTCGCCATCCTCGTCATAGTCTTCTTCGTCTTCCAGCCCGAACTGGCTGAAATCGGGGAGAACGGCCGCCTCGTCATCGTCCGTATCGGTTTCATGCGCGGGGGAATCTGCCCAGTCGGTCACAGGCTCGGCGGGCCGCAGCACGGGTTCACCGTCGACCTCGAAATCGCTTCCCAGCTCCAGCGCCTGATCTATTTCGAGCAGCAGCTCGTCGGCGGTCAGCTGGTCGGCCATCTCTTTCCAGTTGATCACGCCATAGATGAAGTCGATCGTGGAATCGTCGCTCGAATAGGGCAACAGGATCCCGCGATACAGGATCGCGATCCCGGCGTGGTTGACGAATTCCGCCTCGAAACCGATCGGCGCCTGATTGGCGAGGATCTGCATGTAATGATCAGTGATGCGGCTCAGCAGCGAGCGCGGTGGCACGTCCGAAAGCTGCGTGATGACGCCTTGCGCACCACATTCGGCGGCCAGCCGTCCCCCGATGAAGCGAACCGCGGGGTCATCAATGCCGTTGCTGAAGTCGAGCAGCACGGAATGCGGGCCGAAATCGGGAAGGTTCGCCGGATCGAGATCGTCGATGTGCGGAAACATCCGCTCGCCCAGCAGGCTGGCCCAGTGATTATAGGCGCGCACCTGCATGCGCCGCTCGTCCTGTCCGATCGCCTCGGGAGGCAGGTCGCGGGCGCGGGCCGAAGCCAGGCTGTCGTCCTCGGATGCGTCCCAGCCTCGATCTCCCGAAATGTCGGAGTCGAAGGTGCCGCGCAGAGTGTCCATGGCTGTGATCTGCCCCTTGGTGTACCTTTACCGGATCGTTCTGGCGGGGCGTGGTAAAGATCACGTTAAGGCGCGGCGGGGGCGCGCTGTCGGAGGCGACATTACAGAAAATAGCGCATCCTGATGGTGACGCGGCTGATCCCCTCGCCTTGCGCGAACACCGCGTCGCTGAACCTGGGCGGGGCCATCTTGACCGGCGCATCGCGCGAGAAGCCATAACCTTCCTTGGGCATCATTCCCATGGCCCGGTCGGCCTTGCCGTTGTCATTCTCGTCATGCAGCAGCGCGATGGCATAGTGGCCCGGCTTGACCCCGGTGAAGCGGATTTCGGTCTTGCCGCTGGCGGGCACCACGGTGCGGTGTGCGGCGGGATCCTTTATACATTTGGGGAAGATGTCCGCGCGCGTGGTCATGCAGGCGCGGATGACGCCCTTGGCCGATCGGAGGTCGGTGACGGTGATGATCACCTCGCCTGCCTGCGCCGGTGCGGCGGCGGCCAGCCCGGCGAGTGTTGCCCCGGCAAGCGCCCCGGCCTTCACCCCGCTGCCGCCGGCGATGCATCGTGCCCCGCCTCGGCGACGATCCGCCGCGACAGGCCCTTGTCCGTCCCGCACAGCCTGTCCCAGACGCGGAAATAGAGCCCGTAGTTGCATCGGTATTCCTCGTGATGACGCTCGTGATGGCTGGCGGTTATCAGCCATTCTCCCAACGCCGAGTGAACAAGCCAGCGCGGAAACATCTCCCAGCCCATGTGGTTGGTCACGCCCATTACCGTGGCAATGGTCAGCACCAGACCCAGCATCGACAGGTGGATGGGCACGACGAAAACCAGCAACGGCACGACAACGGCGCCGGTCAGCGCCTCGATCGGGTGGAAGCTCATCGCGGTCCACGCGGTTGGCGGGCGGCTTTCGTGGTGGACGGCATGGGCGATCCGGAACCATCTGGGCCGGTGCATCCAGCGGTGGCTCCAGTAAAAGCAGGTGTCCTGCACGAACAGGTAGACGAGCACGCTGAGCGGGTGCCACCACAGCGGCAGCACGCCCCAGTCGGCAGTGATCTGGGTCCAGCCGTGGTGGTTCCAGGCCCACAGCACGATCCCGGCCGGCGTGCCATAGATCACCGCCGCCAGCAGCGACCAGCGCACCTCCCGCATGATCTGTCCGCCCCGCCCGGCATAAAGCCCCGGCCGCATCCGCGCAGTCAGCATCGCGAAGAGCCCGCTGGTGAGCACATAACGCAAGGCGACGATCGCCGTCACGGCCAGGCTGACGATCAGCAGCGCGAGCGGAACGGGCGTGTCCGGGGGAAGCATCGTGACCGGTCTATGCCGCAATTCGCCTGCCCGCGACAGGGCAAACTCACCCCGGCAAGTCCGGGGTGCTGCACAGCGGATCGCGCAGCACCATATGCCGCCGCATCGCTGCCCTTGCCAGTTGTTCGACCAGAGCCTTGCGCCGGGCCGGGGCGAGCGGATCGAGCGGGGCGGGGCGCAGGATTTCCGCATCATACCCGTCCGCCACAATCACCCCGCAGCTGGCGGGCCGAAAGGCCTCGCTCTCCAGCGGCGCCCGGTCGAGCCCCAGGGGCAGGCCCCAGTAGAACCGGTCGCAGTAATCGAGGTAATCGGGCCACTTGGCATCACCCAGCAGGTCCGCCCGGGCAACCTTGATTTCGACGATCACGACCAGACCCTTGGCATCGATCCCCATCAGATCGGCGCGGCGGCCATTCTTCAGCGGCACTTCAGCCAGGCACCATATGTCGTTGCGGGCGAACAGCCGCCCGATCCCGCGTGCCACATCGACTGCGCAGAGCGCCGGGGCGGCAGGCGAATCGGCAGGGACAAGCGGGGCATCGGCCATCGCGTCGAGTTGGAACGAATACGGAACATAGTCAAGCGCCGCAGCGTCAGGCGGGTTCGACGGTCTCCAACACCCGCACCATCGCCGCGCGGGCCGCATGGAATTCGCGCCACAGCACCAACGCCGGGGCGGCCGGGTCTTGCCCGCGCCGGACGAGCGTGCCGAGCGCATGCAACCCGGTATCGAGCATCGCTGCGCAATCGGCGACAGTCTGTGCCACCAGTGCGCGCTGCCAGGGGTGGGCCCGGGCAATCACGGCACCGATCTCGCCGCCGATCTCGACCGGCTCGGGCGCGAGCCGTGCCAGCATCGCCAGCGCGGCGGCCTGTCCGTGCAATGCCACCATCGCCTCGGCCAGCGCTTCGGGCGCGGCGCTGGCGGCGGCGTTGGGAAGAATCGGCTCTGGCGGGATGGTGGCCATGGACGCGAGCGTAGGTGGGGGGCCTTGCCGATAGGTTAATCCGGCCCTTCCGGCTTGCCTCAGCCCGTCCCGCGACAGCACGAGAACAATTGTCTAGCGCCCCGCCGCGCCGCTTGCTAAGCGGCCTCCCGCGCGCCGGAACGGCACACACCGCACCGCGCCATGCACCCGTAGCTCAGCTGGATAGAGCGCTGCCCTCCGAAGGCAGAGGTCACAGGTTCGAATCCTGTCGGGTGCGCCAGCTTTCTACCTGTTTTTCAGTTGTTTGTCAATCTGCTACTGCAGCGAGCTCCCCGTTCCTTAGGCGCACGGAAGCACCACGGAAGCAGTTGACCAACATGGGCCGGGCCGCGCAGGTGCGGGCCGGCGACCTTGCAGCTCGATGGGGCCGGCACGATCACAGCGCGCGATTGCGCCACATCAGCATCTGCTCGTTCGATTCGGAACCGGCTCGTCAGCGGTGCGTCCCGCAAGCGAGCAACGGCACCCTTCTTGGCGCAGGCGAAGGTGCATTAATCATGCATGCTTTGTGATTGGTGTAGCGGTCGGGAACGATGTCTTACGTGCGATAAGAGAGACTGGAACGATGCACAGCCTTGTTTGGGGCCAATGATTGCTGACGACAGATGTCAGCAGGACCGCCTTAATCACATCCCATCGGAGATGGAGGGTTTTTGCATGCTGAGAGCTAGTTGTTGCTGTGGAGCGGTGACATTCAACGTGACGTCACCGCCGAGTATGATGGCCACTTGCCACTGCTCGCGTTGCAGAAAGCTTGGTGCTAGTCCATTCGTCTTCGTGCAGAAAAGTTCGATCAATCTGGTGACCGGCAAGGACGAGATCTCGATCTATCAGCCAGACCCGCCCTTTCACTATCCGCGCAGCTTCTGCAGGCGCTGCGGGACTTCGCTCGGCGAGATCATGTCCGAGGCTGACATGATCCCGATCCCTGCCAATTGTTTTGACGTTGAGCTCCAGCTGACAAACGCTTTCCACGAATTCGTCGCTGCGAAACCGGAATGGTCTGTGATCGGCGATGACTCCCCTCGATTTGCGGGTCACCCAGAGAAGGTCCAGTCGGCATGAAGCGCGCCTTGTTCGTGGGAGGATATGGTCTGGTCGGCAGCAATGCCGTCCGAACACTGCGCTCGTTCAGCAAAGACGTCGAGATCCTGATTGCGGGTCGGCGGCCGGAGCTGGGTGAAGCTCTGGCACAGGAGGTCGGGTCGGCTCGTACCGCTTTTTTCGACAGCGAAGACGCAAGGACGTGTCTTGAAGGTCTCGGCCCGATCGATCTTGTCGTGAGCACTGTCTCTGACCTCGACGACAAACTCGCGCTTTCCGCAATGCAGCGGGGCATATCTCACATCGGCATTGCACGCACGTCGCAGGACGTTGCTCCATTCCTGATGGCCGTCTCACGAACCGCCGTCCAAGCCAGTGCGGCGGTTTTCGGGCATTGGCAAGCTGGCGCGATGACCCTTGCCGCTGTCGACCTCGCGCGCCGCTTGGCAACGGTTGATGCGGTCAGGTTGACCGCCATTTTCGACCCACTTGACGCGGTTGGGCCGCTCGCAAGGGAGGATGTGGAGAAATTTCCTGATCGGGCCATCGTTCGTGCCAGCGGAGAATGGGGCTACGTCGATCGGAGTAGCAACGCCAGCGAGGTCGAATTTCCTGACGGAACCCGTTTTTACTGTCGGCCCGTGGATGTTCTGGATGTCCCGAGCGTCGCGCTTGCAACAGGAGCCCGTGACGTCAGCTTCGCGATCGGCGTAGGTGAGTCCCTCGGCCGTCGCAGCGGTTCATCGCCATCACATGAACTGCATATCGAGGCATCCGGAACGCAAACCGACGGCACCCTGGCAAGCCTGGTTCGCATTGTCTCGGCACCAAAGGGGCAAGGCTGGCTTACCGGGCATACGATCGGACAGGCAGCGTGCAGGCTGCTGGACTTGGACGGCTATGGCCCTTCCCCTTCCGGGCCGGTCTGGCCCGAAACGCTGCTGGATTACGCGCGTTTCCTCCAATCCTTGAAGGCAGCCGGCGTCGAGATACAGGATTTCGTCTTCCCGAAGTCGTAGCCCGCTGCCTGCAAAAGAGGGCCGGAGACACACTCCGGCCCAGTTTGTGGAGTGAGGGACGACCAAAGCTTAAGCTCTGCTCGCCACCCTATCGCCCATCAAGCCAATGGGAGATAACGTCGAACATGCTCAGCCAGCGCTGGGTTTGAACTCGAAGAACTCGAGGACGTTTCCGTCAGGATCGGTCATACGGAAGAACCTGAAAGGTCCCTCGCTGACGATGCCGGGCGCCTCAATGCTGCCGGGCGCAACCGATGATGCATGCGCGAAGGCCTGCTCTACATCGGCGACCTTGATGTAAGGCCGGACGCTTCCGGCTCGTGGCTCATGAGCGGCATAGGCTTTGCGCGAGACGATGCCGAACAAACCGCCGGCCATGTTGAAACCGATCAATGCGGGGGTCCGCACTTCGGGCGACGTCTCCAGCAGCACCTCATAGAAGCGCGCGGACCGTTCGACATCGTCCGCAAGGACGTAGAGGCCAAACCGCTCCACAGAGATCGACTGCGCCATCGCTGGGGTGGCTTGCGTGATCGGCGCTCCAGCAACCAAGGTCGCAATCAGGGCTTGCCGCAGTTTCATAATCTTATCCCTCCTTCTTGAAGTGTGACACCATGTGCCATGGTTCTGCTGCCAACATGCTGTCAGCATGCTACAACTATTACGTGTAAACCGATGGAGGAGTGCTCGGTGCGGCGTGCGGAGCGATTGTTTGAGATCCTGCAGATCCTGCGACGTGTGCGTACGCCCGTCACGGCCGAGACCATTGCCAGTGAACTGGAGGTTTCGAAACGATCCGTTTATCGCGACATAGCTGCCCTGCTGGCGTTGCGGGTGCCGATCAGGGGCGAGGCAGGCGTCGGATATGTCCTTGAGCGGGGGTTCGATCTTCCGCCGCTGATGCTTACCCCTGACGAGCTCGATGCAGCCATTCTCGGCGCGCACTGGGTCCTGACGCGCGGCGAACCAGAGATGGTGCTTGCTGCGCGCAACCTCATTGCCAAGCTCGAGGCTGTCGTGCCGGAAGATCTGCGTGGTCAGATCGCCGTTCCGACCACCTCGGTGGCCCCCGTCCCGCCATCTGCTGACCTGATCAGCAGTGCTGCTCTGCGGCGCGCGATCCGTGACCGGCGCAAGGTTCACATCATCTACCGCGATTCTTCAGAGAGGAGCACCGAGCGGACAATCTGGCCAGTCATGCTGGGCTACCGCGACGCCGGTAGAATTCTGGCGGCCTGGTGCGAACTGCGCGGCGACTTCCGTTTTTTCCGAACCGACCGGATGCTCGCAATGGATGTTCTGGAGCAGGTCATTCCTGAGCGCGCTCAGGTTCTACGCACCAGATGGCGCGACGCCATGGACAAGGAGCGGGAACGATATGTCCGTGCCGAAGACGACACGCGTCAGGAGCAAAGTCCCGCGGCTGCGCCTAAAGATTGCTGAAGCTGGTGTTGGCCAGCACCTGCCAAGAACGCAGGCGCGGCTTAACCCCGCATCACGCCATTCGCCCGATTGTCTCCTACCGTAAAGGAGCGGCATCCTCATCGAGACGGATTGTCACACGATCAAGGACAGTGAGTTGCCGAAATTGTGCAGCAGAACGGGAAGCAGGAGGCTGCCGGTGCGCAGGCGCAGCCAGACTGCGATGAAGGATGGAATGGCGGTCAGCGCCATGGTGATGGCATCGAACGAGAAGGCCCCGTCGGAATAGCCGAAAGCGTGCGTCAGGCCGAACAGCATGGATGACAGCACCGCCCCCCAGCCCCAATCAATCCCCAGCAGCCGCTTGCGCCCCCGGAACGCCTGATCGAGCGCAAACAGCAGCACGCCGCGATAGAATAACTCTTCCTCGAGGCCGGGCATGGTCAGCTGGAAGGCGACATCTTCCGCGCTGGCGGGTTCGGCGGGGAAGAGCAGAGCGATCACGACAAAGAATGCGCAATAGGTTGCTGCCACGGGAGCGGCGGCTTTCAAGCTGCCTGTTATGTGCGAAAGGGTCAGGCCGACCTGACGCAAGCCGAAGGCTGGCAGAGCCACCACGGCAATGCTCGCGGCCAGAGCCATGAGCTTGCCCTGCCAGTTCCAGGTCCCCCCGACCAGATCGGGGAGCGATCCGTAGCCCAGTGTCAGCAAGGCATCGTTGATCGTCACCAGCAGCGCGGCAACGAAAAGCCATGGTGCCGAGAAATTTCGTCTGTCGGCTAGGCCCAATGCTGCGCCGACAATCAGCAGAATACCCAGAGTTCCAGCCAGTCCGATCAGTCCGTTCACGCGCCTTCCTTTCCATTGCGGTGGACGTGTCGGTTATCGCGCGGTGGTGGTTCGCGCTGCTCAAAAGGCGGAACTTCGTTCCTCAGAACCCGGCTTTCGGGTCGGGTGCGACGGTTGCGGCAGGCAGGCGCGCCGCCGCGCGATAGGCGCTCGGACTGCACCCCTCGATCGCCCGGAAGGCACGGTTGAAGCTGGCGAGAGAGGCAAAACCGCTGTCGAGGGCGATGGCAATGAGCTTGTCGTCCCGGCTCTCGTCGGCCAGCAGGCGGCGCGCTTCGGCTACCCGGTGGTGGTTCAGGAAGGCGCGGAAATGATCGAAACCGAGGTGACGGTTGATCAGCGTTCGGACTGCGCGCTCGGGAGCCGACATGCGCTCCACAAAACCGGCGAAAGTCAGCTCGGGATCGAGATGTACCCGCTCGATCTCGATCAGCACATTCAGGCGGCGGAGGAGCGCTTCGTTGTAGCCATGGCCGACATCGGGCATCGGGCTGTTTGGTGCCAGATCCACACCCCCGGCGACACCAAAGGTCAGAACATCGTCCCGGACTGCCAGAATCCGGCTTGCCAGCCATATACTGAACCCAAGGAACATGGCGTTCTGGGTCATGGAGAATGCGAGCGGCCTCCAGGAGAAGCCGAACAGCGCATCGGCCGCAAGATCGATGAAAAGCATCCCACCCAGCAGTACGGCCACCAGAACGCGTGCATTTTGGCGCTGCTCGACAAGGTCGCCCTGCCGCTCGTCCAGCAGGCGCCAGACGAGATGGACCACGACCCCGAAGCCGATCAACACAAGACCCTGCGAGAGTCCGGCATCGGCGAGCCTGTTACCGAATAGCCCCCGATCAGCCGCTGCAATCACGGCCCATACCAGCCCGACCATTAACACGCCGCCTTGCAAACGGAAACGGCTGTCAAAGCAGGACAGGGCAAACCACCACAGAAAGATGACTGTGAACCCGGCAGCCGCGTCCGCAAAATTTCCGATCGGTCCTGCAGGCTGGAGCAAGGCAAGCGGCGTATTGCCAAGCACGAAGCCAGCCAGACACACAGCCAGAGGCGTGAACAACACAGCGGGCAGTCCGACCCGGCTTCTTTGGGCGAGCAACAGCCACGCGAGCAAAAATAGGATGCTCACGGTGCCGAGACGGAGTGCGAGGTCCAACTGTCCGATGATCATGTCTTGAGAATCGTACCAAATCCGATGAAGCAATTTAGGACGCCGCCTTGCGAAGCCCCATACGTTTGCGATCGTGAGCTTGAGAGATGCGAACCATTCGGCACCAATCCTGAAGGCGTTTGAACGCTCAAAGGCGGTCGCACCAGCTCATTTAGCTCCGACCTAATAGGCGCGCCTAGCCACCCTGCCGAGCCGGCCTCAACCCGTTGAGGAGCGCCTCCAGACCTAGGAGATAGCTCTCGGCTCTTTCGTCAAAGTTCTCGCAATTGGCGCAGTCGATGGCTGCTTCGGTGACAGCGCCCAGGATCAAGCGGACGAGGGGATCGATCGGCTGCTTAACAATGACACCCGCTTCCATGGCCGCGACAAGTCCGTCCCGGACCATGGCGCCAAAATAGCTGGCGTCGATTTCGCGCCAGCGATTCCATCCCAGAACCGCCGGGCCGTCGCGCAAGAAAATTTGGGCAGAATGCGGGGCGGCACAGGCAGCGAAGAACGCCCGATTTCCAGCGCACACGGCTGCAAGTATCTCTGTCTGCTGCAAGAAAGTCGCCCGCACTTCGGCAAGGATCTGGGTAGCGACCTTGCGCACCACAGCTTCGAACAAGTCGGCCTTGGTCGGGTAGTGGTGATAGATTGCGCCTTTGGCCACCTTGGCTTCGGCAGCGATCTGATCGACCGCGACTTGATGGTACCCGGAGCAACCAAAATGCAGCTGCGCCGCCGCCAGGATGGCGGAGCGCGTTGCCTCTCTTCGTTCTTCTTGGGTCGGCATTCAAAGCTCTTCTTGACGTACCGACGATGAGTCGGTAATTGCCGACTATCAGTCGATACTTTGCGATATACGGGGGATTTCCAGATGGCAACCGCCTATTCCAGTTCGCTTCATCAGTCAGGCGCGCAGGCCGCTGCCGATGATCCGGTCAGCAAACGGAACCGTCGGACCATTCAGGGGATGGTAGACGGATTTGCCAAGCAGGACATTGATGCCATTATGGCGCTGATCGCAGATGACGCGGTATTCTGCGATATCCTGGGTGATGGCCCTCGCGGCGACGAATATCATGGCAAAGCCGCGATAAGGTTCGCATTCACTCGCCAGTTCGCGATGGCCGGACCGCATACCTATGTCGGCGAGAACATCATGGTGAAGGGCGATACCGCTTTTGCGAGCTGGACCATGGTGCTCGGCGATGCGGGGGACCCTGCTTCGCCGCGATTCGAAGGGATCGACGAATTCGTGCTCGATGCAGTTGGTCAGGTCGTCCTCAAAAAGGCGTGGCTCAAGGGACAGCCGAGATTGCGGCGGACATTGATGCGCCGCAACCCTGCGGCTGCGCTCCGCAATTTGCGCTATGTGATCCGAACTCTGGGGCGCTGAGGATAACGTCTGCGCAGCTTATCATCCCGGGTCGGGGCTGCTCCTGTTCGTTGTTGGATTGCTCAATGGGGTCGTTATTTCGAAGACGAAATCGCCGCGCCTGAGCCTGTCGGCCCATCTCGCAGCCGTTCAGAGCGGGACGTTCCTGATAGCCATTGCGTGGGCATGGCCCGTTTTCGAGATGGGTCCGACTTTGTCCATGTTTATCTCATATAGCCTCTGCGGAGCATTGTTTGTCCTTTGGGCGGCCTTTTTCCTTGCCGGCCTCTGGGGCGCTGGACATGGGCTTGCGATCGCCGGTAAGGGCTTTGAAACGATAGAAGTCCGGCAGGCGATTGTTACTGCATTGCTGGTTCTAGGCGTTTTGGGGGCCTTGGGTGCGAGCCTTGTGCTTTTGTTTCGATGGCCGTTTCTTTGATGCCGACCTTGGCAGTGCAGTCCGCGGCGCAGGATGATGCATCCGCCCGCGCCGATCTACCACGAGGCGCTGTTGCGCTCCGGTCCGTTGCCATCGGTGCAGGTCAATGTCGGCGGCATGTTAAATGTCACATGGTCCGATGGTGATCTTCTGGTGGCGTTCGATTGTGGGCCTGGCTGCGCGAAAATCGACGACAGGATGGCGCGGGCCGGGCATACGATGGATAGGGATGGCAAACATGGCCTCGCCGGGAAGATCGACGAGCGCATCGTGCAACTGGCTCTTTCTGATGAGTTCTTCGCACGGTCGCCACACAAATCACTCGATAGGGATGAGCTTGTCTTCGCTGGGGAAGATATGCTCGACCTTGCCGATGGCGTCGCGACGCTTGCTGCGATCACCGCAGACGCGATCGCTGCAAACGAGCGATGGTTTCCATCGCCCCCTCGCCGCTGGATCTTCGGTGGTAGAAGGTGCCGGAACAGGGCGATCATGAACCGGTTGCAGGCGCGCCTAGGCGCGTCGGTGGTCACCACTGAGAAGGCGGGCCAGGATGGCGATGCAGTCGAGGCATATATGATCGCTTATCTCGCAGCCCGGTATTTTGCCGGCTTGCCTATTACCTTCCCCAATACGACCGGTGCTGACCGACCGTGCCCCGGCGGCGAGCTATTCTTGCCGATTGGGGCCAAAAGCGATAAGATTGAATAACTTCGTACACGGCGAAATTTCGTTTCTTCAAGCCGGGGCTTCTCAATGAGCGAGCGCAAAAGTGCAGGCGTATGCGGGCTGAACCACATCACGCTGGCCGTGGCCGACGTAGAGCGGTCCGTCACGTTTTACCGAGACGTCCTCGGTTGTTCACTCCGGGCATTGTGGAATGATGGTGCCTACCTGGAGGCTGGCGCACTCTGGCTATGCCTGTCGCGCGATGATCTTGTGAGATCGTCGCCGCATCCAGACTACACGCACTTCGCATTCAGCGTCCCTGACGGCGACTTCGCCGAGATCAGTGCGAGACTGCGAGAAGCCTGCAAAGTCTGGAAGGACAACAGCAGCGAAGGGGCATCAATCTACTTCCTCGATCCGGATGGACACAAGCTGGAGGTTCACGTCGGCGATATCGAAACGAGATTGGTTCACTACCGAAGTGATCCTTCGAAGGGCGTACAGGTTTTCGACGATTGATCGTGCAGGTGTTCCGCTTTCCGCGTTGGAAGGTCGGCCTTCTTTCCGCGGACGCGTATGCTTGATGGGAGCACTATGAAGACGTGGTCATTCAAGCCAGGCCGCAGAAGCCGAGCCCAGATTGCTCGCCGGACGCTCCCAGTACATCGGTGTACCTTCGATCGTGACCGCAGGCACGAGGCGGTGGGCCGGACCCCACGCCGACTGTTCGAGCTTGGCCGCATAGTCCCGCAGGGCAGCCTTATCGAATTCGAGTTCGGTTGGGCTTGTCCGATGATCCATGAGCAGTTTGGCCGTCCGCGCAAGCGAAAGCTGTGCGGTGAGGCTGCCTTCTCCTGTCTCCCTGGCAATTAGCGCCCGGATTGCTGCGGCTGCGAGAAGATAGCCGGTCGCATGATCGAGCGCCTGCACCGGAAGCGAGATCGGCGCTACTGACTGGCGCCAGGCCATCCCGGCTGCGGCGATCCCGGTCGAGAACTGCACCAGGCTGTCGAAACCGCGCCGCGCTTCCCATGGGCCGCTGTGCCCATAGGCGTTGAGCGAAATGTCGATCAGGCCAGGGCGGATAGCTTGCCGCGCGGCAGCATCGAATCCGATCCTGGCCAGTGCATCCTTGCGGTAGCCATGCACCAGAATGTCGGCGCGGCTTAGCAACTGCCGAAACAAATCCCGACCTTCCTTCGTCCAGAGATCGAGGCGCGCGCAACGTTTGCCGAGCGTGACTTCAGGTGCGACCGCCTCCTCCTCCCAGTCGGGCGGATCGATCCGCAGAACTTCAGCGCCGCACCCCGCCAGAAAGCGGGTTGCCACGGGCCCCGCCAGGATGCGTGTAAGGTCCAGAACCCTCAGGCCGGCAAGTGGGCGTGTGGGCGACGAATTCCATGCAGTACCGCGGGCACTTGTACCCGGACCCCAAATGATAAGCGGCTCATTTGCAACTGCACGGCCTTGCGGATGAGCGTCCCATTGCTCGGCCGATTGCAGCCGCGCGGCGCACCCACCTGCCCAGACGATGTCAGCTTCCAAATCCTTTGCGCCCTTTTGCGCAATCGCATGGCTCACGGCTTCCCGAGTAGGGTCGCATCGCAGGACGGTCAGTGCCGCTTGTCGGTGATGCGGCGCGTTAGTGTGAATCTTTATCCAGCCATCGCGTGCCTTGTAGTCGCCCGCGATCGCATCCCATGGATCGGGCAGCTGCCAGCCAACGGGTTTTATCGACCAGCCAAACCACAGGGACGCGGACCTGTAGGATACCCGGAGTGGCGGAGAGGCCGCGTGTAAGCCCACCAGCTCCGAGACGGCGGTTGCCGCCGCGGCAATCGAGGCGACTGCAAGATCCGATACTGGCCAGCAGGAGGGAAGCCGCTCTTCTTCCGTAAATGCCACCCGCATTTGCGCCTCATGCCGGAGCCCGAGTGCCGTCGCCATGTCCTCGAGCAGAGCATAAGCGGTTTTATTGGACATCGTTCACCTCCCGTCATCAGAGAGGATGCTTGTTCCAATTGCTCTGCCGATCAATCTTGATAGGTTAAATCAACATGTCAGCTTGGATTGATCGCTCGGCCGCCCTGTCGCGATTGCGCGTCAAGGCGCAAACACTGTATGCCTATGTCAGCCGTGGTCGCATCCGGGTGCAGCCCGATCCCACAGACATTCGGCGCAGCCTCTACAATGCCGCCGACATCGCCAGCATAACTTTCCGAAAGGCACGCGGGCGGAGCCCACGCCGCATCGCTGCCAGCTCGATGGATTGGGGTGAACCTGCGATCGCAACCGCAATTTCGAGCATAGAGAATTGCCATCTCCGTTATCGCGGCAAAGACGCAATCGCGTTTGCTTCGGCTGCGACGCTGGAGGAAGCCGCGCAGCTTCTGTGGAGATGTGGCGACACGCCCGAATTTGCAGGGCGCGCTGTCGGCACGGACCAGAATCCATTTTCCTTGCTGGCAGACCGCGTCATTAACAGCGAGTCTATCCTCGGCCAGGATCTGCAACATCTCTTGCGGGATGCGGCAGCGATAATTGGCGACCTCGGGATCGTTTGCGGTGCCCAGCAGGGATCGAATCCACTGCACCAGCGGCTCGCGAGAGGCTGGCGCGGAGGTGAGGCGCTGGCCGAGCGGCTGCGTCAGGCCTTGGTGCTGATGGCCGATCACGATTTGAACGCCTCGACCTTTGCCGCACGCGTGGCCGCATCGACTGGTGCATCGCTGCCCGCTGCGGTTCTCAGCGGGCTGTGCACCCTGTCCGGGCCCCGGCATGGAGGCGCAGGGGAGGCCCTTCAGCACCTCCTTCGCGATGCGCGCCAAATGGGAGCGAGCGCTGCGGTGCAGCAATGGTTTTTGCGGGATCGGATGTTGCCGGGATTTGGGCACAATCTCTATCCCGAAGGAGATCCCCGCGCTTCGGCGATGCTGGCAAATCTCGAGGTCGACAATGATATGAAAGACCTGGCGAGCGCTGTCTTTGATTGCTCAGGCCTACTGCCCAACTGCGACTATGCGCTTGCAGCGATGGCTGCGACCCACAGTCTTCCGACGGATGCACCCTTTCGGGTATTCCTGCTTGGCCGCGCTGTAGGCTGGTGTGCTCATGTGATGGAACAGAAGGTCGACGGCAAGCTGATTAGACCACGCGGGCGTTACAGTGACAGCGAATATGCGGTCACACGTCCATGACTGGACAGTGATGGCGTTTCACCGGGAAGCAGTCCAATTGCCGCTTAAGTTCTTTTCGATCCGATCTTTTGGTGTGCGTCAGGCCATGACCGCGAAGCGGACGCTTCCCTGATGGCCATGAGTTTTCCGGACGCAAGGCAACGCAGAGTTGCTTCGTCCGGGACTCTGCACCTGCCCTGCTGATAACTTCCGACGGGTGGTTCTTCGAAGGACAGGTCTTCTTTGGCAACTGCCGAGCATTTGACGATCAAGCATCTTCGGCAGTGATTAAGCTTGCAAGCTTGCCAGCTTCGGCGAGACTTTCGGGTGACAGTGGCTCTCCCCTGATGGACCGGGCATAAAATGCCTGCCGCCACACCATGTCAAAGTAGGCCGCCGTTCGTGCGAAAGGCACGTCAAATCCCGGTGGCAAGCCCTCGTCGGTTCCGGTGGAGATTAGCCAGACGTTGCGGCCAGCAAGGCTCCGTCCGGATATCCGGTCAATTGGGTCGTGGAGCAGATCAGTCAGGCGATCCAAAAACACCTTCAATGTTGCACTCATGGAATACCAGTAGACCGGCGTAGCGAAGACAATATGTTGACTCTGTAGCATCATGGCAACGACAGACCTAAAATCGTCGCGATCATCATAGCGTTCGTATTCGAAATGTTCGATAATCAGCTTGGAGAGATCGAAGACCTTTGCCTGCTCGCCTAGATTTTCGCTAAGGCGATCAACGAGTTTGGCTGCGTTTCCATCGCTGCGCGCAGATCCAAGGATAATAGTAACGTTATTCATTTTTTCACCATTGAATTTTCCAAAGGTATAGAAGCGCGATACTTTAATTTACTCGAGGGGCAGTGGCAGATTTCGGCATCTTGCGGGGCCTCCACTGGGCACGCGAAGTGAGCGTCTTCCGAAGCGGCATTTCGCGCCGGACACGCGAATGATGCGCCGATGTTCAACCGACAGATATTGGCTCGATCCGACCATCGGAAAGTCTCCAGATAACGTCCTGAGGCACTGGCAGGCTTAATGTTTCTGGTTTGGACAGCCCGCTATAGGCGCCTCTGATGATACGGCTAACCAGCCCGTGAGACACGGCGACTGTCACACCCTGTTGTTCGCGCAGCCAGCCTTCGGATCTCAGGAAAGCGGCGTCGTAGCTCTCCCCGTCAGGAGACCTGAAAAACCAATCGAAGGGTGTCGAGCCATCCAGCAATCCCGGCCATTGTGCGTCGATATCGATGTGGGTCAAACCATCCCATGAGCCCAAAGACACCTCGGCAAGACGATCATCATACAGGGCGGCAGGAAGATCCGCGCTGCCAGCAATGATTGCTGCTGTCTGACGCGTTCTTCCCATCGGGCTGGAGACGAACGCATCGAATGAGAGATCCAACCCGGCGAGGCGTCTGCCGATAGCCTCAGCTTGCTTGACGCCAGTGTCAGTCAGGGCTGAATCCAGCCTGCCTTGGAAACGACCCTCAGCGTTCCATTCCGTTTCACCGTGGCGGATCAGATAGATTTCATTCATCGGCGCCTTCCGTCTGGGAATTTCCGGAGCACGCGCAAACGTTCCTCAATGTCATCAACGGTTTGGTTTGCCGAAAGGCAGCTTTTGACAATGATCCCACCAAAGCAGCCGCTCCGCCATTAGTTGCGTACGGCATTAGCGCAATTACCTTCCCTTGGGTGGTTTGTTGAATGGTGGCTATTCGAACTCATGTGCCGAGCGCTTTGCCCATTTCGACGAGACGTGACGACGCCGTTGATCGAGCGACCAACATGTCTCCTTGAAACAATTCGCCTTCCAACGAGCAAATTGACCTGCCCATGTGCAAAATTCGTCCCCTGCCGATGAGATTGCCGGGCTTGGCTGGGGCGATAAAGGTCACATTCAAGGAGATCGTAGGCGTAAACACGGTTCCCTTGCTTTTGATTACAACGGCAGGTCCCATCGTGTCGTCAAGCATCGCTGCAAGGAAGCCGCCTTGGACGTTGCCGCCGGGGTTGCAAAAATCTGGCCTCGCTATGAAGCCAATTTCTACAGTTCCCGCGTCGAATTCAGCGTCCAGAAGTTCCCAACCGAGCGTTGCAGCGCACGGTGGAGTTGGAAATCGGCTGAATATCGTCCTCGCTTCCGCAAGATCGACCTCACTCATTTGGCACTCTCTTTACCATCGCCAATTAAGAACAATTAGTGAACGAAGTGATGGTGTCAAGCGTCGAAGGCTCCGCTATTTTGTCCCCTGACTGACGACCTAAACTTGGTCGCCTCTTGAAGGTCGGCTTTCGGTGACAAGATTGTTAAGTCTGCCCGGAAGTTATAAGGGTTCCAAGCAGTTCCTGATCGCGGCGGGATGGGGAACGGATTGGCGGTTTTCCTGTCCACGCCAACCTGACGAACAGGCGACCGGAACGTTATCTGCATGAGACAAACCCATCGGGCGTTAGTGTCATCTTGGCCAGGTCAAGCCCACTCGCCAGCGCCCCCTGACGTGCGGCCGCGGCAAGCCGTTCAAGCATCTCAGGGTTGCTCTTCCATTGATCAAGGCCCGATCCCAGAATGGCGGCTTGGAGCAGCAGAGCCTCCGCAAACTCTTGGCGCTCAGCATCGCTGGCCTCGGCGAAATCGGGGGTTGCCGCAAAGGCGCTGCGGACCTGCCGTTTGACCGCTTCGACCGTTTTGGGATCAGGTTCGATATTCTGCTTTTTAGACGCTCCCCAGACGTTGATCCACCAAACGGCATAGGCATCGGCCACGTTGTGCGGATCGAAGCTGTAGGCGCGCACATCCGCCTTGATGATGTCCATCAGCGCGGGTTGCGCGGCGAACGTCTGCTCAAGATTGGCGCGAGCGGCCGGGTCGGGGGTGCGCGCGATGAAATTGCGCAGGTTTTGCTGGGTGCGTTGAGGCGAATAGCGATAGGTAAAGGTGCTGCTCGGGGTTGCGGCGGATGGCGCATCACCGTCAAGAATCTGGCCCTCAAGGCTGCTGTTGAGCGATGAGATCATGCCCTGATACCGGACATCCGAAGTTATCGCATTAAGCGGGGTGTATACCATTTGCGCTTTGGCAATGGCATGACTTGCAAGTAGCAGGCTCGCACCAAGCATAAGCAACGTTCGCATCGTCCACCTCTTTCTCGCCATCAAGAAAAGCCCAAAAAAATTGTATGTGCTGGCGTGCCATCGTCGACCGAAATCTCCTGATCTGCCATCTGAAACAGCCTGCTGATTTGCGACTTGCTTCAGAGACGCATCGGAACCCATCTCGGCTATAACTACGCGCTCAGGGTAAATCCGCGGGATCATGGCAATCTTGAAAAGAAAGGGCATTCAGTCTTTCCATTTATTCCAAAGTTGATGGGATCAACGCGCTCTCAGGCGGCAACCTCAATCACGGTCGCGGTCCTGTACCAATCACGGTTTTTGGAATTGTCTTGATCACATCTCCCGCGTGACTCCAGATCGCACACCGTCCCCGCGTCTCGCTATTGGGCTGGTCCATGCAATAGGCGAGGCTGCTTCGCCCCACCTGATGCGTCGGCGCCAGATCGCAGTCGGTTGCCCCACTCGCGCGACCCTCGGCATCAAGGCAAACTGTATTGAAACCTTGTGCCTCTTCGGACAGCTTTGGCGCGATACTAGGCGGATTATTGGCGGGATTGGCAACAGATGCCGAGCCGGCAGGCTGTCGCGAGCCGCTCTGCGGAGCTGCAGCGCCTTGCGTATCTGCAGTTATTTTCAGCTGCGCAATCAGAGCAGCATCTTCGCCGGCTGAAAGCGAGAAGGCAGGGGCTACGACCAAAAGTAGGACGCATGTGTTGGCCCACAATCGTGCGATCCCTTGCGGCGAGGTTGCGGATCGCTTCGCAGTGGGCATCGGCGTGTGAATGTTTGAGCTCATCACCACGTTCGGCCTTTCTCTCAGTCCACGGTTACCACGCTCTCAACGTCTGCACCGGCAGCGCGGAGCGCAGTTGTCAGAGTGTCTGCAATCCTTGCCACATCGGCAGCCGCCCCGTCGTGCAGGGCCTCGGTCACCAGCAATGCGCGGCGTGTCGATGCGCGCACGGCCGACCGCCCGCTCTGACGGTGGGTCCAGCGCCGGGAATGAGCCCAGCCTTCGGCATCGCAGAAAATGACTTCGCCAGGGTCGGGTCGCTCCTCCTTCCCGGCGAACGTGATGTAACGCTCATCGCCCATGGCGGTCGTGACGACCAGCGGAAGAGCGACATGGTCGATGTCGAAGATGGCGAGCGGGATGGCGAAGGCGGCCGACACTGCGTTGCCGAAGTCGATGAGCGGGTGCAACGCTGGCATGTCACCCTGCGTCCTAAGCCGGCGCAGGAGCGACTCCGATGCGCAGCGATACTGTGTCGGCTTCAGCCCCATGGCCGAAAATGCTGCGCGCCACGCACGGATTTCTGGCAAGGCGCCCTCGTTCGCATCCACGAGCCTGGCACGCGCAGCCGCGAGATGTGGAACCGGATCAAGCTCTGTAGTCGTGAGGCGGTTGACGCCCTCCACTACCAGCGCAGCGGCAACAAGGGTTCGGAATTCGGTGCGCAGGGCTGGATCGTGATAAAGGATTGAGGTCACGAGATACTCGGCTTTCGCAGTGAGAAAGGGACAGGGCCGCGACTTAAGATCACGGCAAGCATCCCGGCGAGTTAGCCGACTTGCCATGGGTTCCTTGGATCGCTCCCATAGTGGAACGGAAGATAGTCGTTGTCCCGCTGGCGCGTCTTGAACGGAATTGCGCGTTCGTCAGCGGGTCCACGCGCGGTTGCATGGTCCGCTGCACGGTGCCATGTTTGCGTGGTAACGGCAGGCCCTCGTCCGGGTTAGCCGGGTGACACGGTGGCGATATGGACGAACCTCGGCCCGGGACGCTCGACCGAAGAACATCCGGCCTACCATTGGCCGTTGTCATCAGCGCCGTTGCACGATCGCCATAGAGGCTGCCAAACGTCGGTTTTCGCTAAATTGGATCTCTCCTCTCATTCAAGAGCGCACAAGTGGCAACCAGTTCCTTTTCAATCCGCAGCAGCAGGCAGCGCGAGGTCATCGCAGTAAAGGCCTCTTCTGCGATGAGTTTTGCGCGCCATTCGCACGACGAATATGGCATCGGCGTCATGGTGGCGGGCGCTCAGCGATCATGGAGCGGCAGGGGGCATGTCGAGGCCTCTGCTGGCGACCTCATCACTGTTAATCCCGGGGAAGTGCATGATGGCATGGCGATCGGCGACAGCCGCAAGTGGGCGATGCTGTATCTCGACCCGCGAAAGATGAGCGCGATCGCCGCCGATATCCACGAAGGCAGGCGCGCCGAAACAGAGTTCATCAATCCTGTGTTTCGGAACCTGGCGGCTGCCCACAGGTTCGCCGCCGCCTATGCGGCCCACGAGAGCGGCGATGAAGATGCGATGGACGAACAGCTCATTTTGCTTCTGGCAGAAACGCTGGGCGATGCAAAAGCGCCCGAGGGGCGCGGGCCGCAGCGCATCGGCCAGATCAAGGAGCGGATCGACGACGATCCAACTGGCCATCATCCACTCGACGAATTGGCGCAGATATCAGGGGGCAGCAAATTTCAGACGCTGCGCAGCTTTACAGCGCTCACGGGTCTGACCCCGCATGCCTACATCATCCAGCGGCGGCTCGAATTGGCCAAATCCCTGATCCGCAGCGGCGTTGGCCTCGCCGACGCTGGCTGCGAGGCAGGCTTTGCTGACCAGAGCCATTTTCATCGCGCATTCGTTCGGCGCTTCGGCATGACCCCTGGTGCCTATGCTGCGGCCATGCGCTGAATGGGTGCAATTTCATTCAAGATCGTAACGCCCCGCCCGGCTAGGCCCTGTGCACCGCTGTTGTCGGGAGGACGTCGTTGGACCGGAATGCAAAAGATGCCGCACCCCACGCTATCAGGGAGTGCTGCGAAAGCGAAAACCAGCAAATCAACGCCATCATCAACGATGCCGCGATCGCATACAAAGGCGTGATCCCGGCCGATCGCTGGCATGAGCCCTATATGCCATTGCACGAGATGGACGCCGAGATCGCTGCCGGGGTGCGCTTCATGGGCTATACCATCAATGGCCGCCTGATCGGCGTGATGGGGATCCAGCATGCTCGCAACGTCCGCCTAATCAGGCATGCCTACGTGCTGTCGGATCACCAGGGCCTCGGGATCGGCTCGGCCTTGATCAACCACCTGCGTGGCACCGGCACATCTCCCATCCTGATCGGAACCTGGGCCGCTGCCTCTTGGGCTATAGGTTTCTATCAGAGACACGGTTTTGGGCTCGTCCCCGAACCGGTAATGGCACAACTCCTGAAGACCTATTGGGATATCCCGGAGCGGCAGATCGCGACATCTGTGGTTTTGGCAGCACCTGCATTGACGATTGACAGCGCTCAGCAGCTGATCGCTGCCGCTTGCACTTGATCCGGAGCTGGCGAATGATCTGCAATAACGAAAACGGGGGACATCACTGCTCAAACAAATCCGCCGTCAGTCTGGCCTGCGCCATCCCTTACGGAAACTGTGGGAGCTTCGTATCTGCGCCAACGGACGCTTGCAACGCTCTCTTCAGCCATGATAATTTGTGACAATGAGGGTCGCGCTGATTGCACTCCTGTCGCTGCTACTGGCTGCGGTGCCTGCGAGGGCGGAGCCATTCAACCGATCCGCATGGATCGCCGATTTCGAACAGCTCAAGGACGCGATCACCCGGCAATCCCCCAATCTCGAATGGGCGGCCGAACGCGGGGTTGACCTGCCCGCGCTCGAACAGCGTGCAAGGGATCGGATTGCTACGGCGCAGGACGATGCAGCCGCCCGCGCCGCGCTGGAACGCTTTGTGCGCGCCTTTGCCGACGGCCATATGGAACTCGTCTGGCCGGAGCCTAGCGCGCCTGCCGCGTCCTCCGCTTCCGACGCCCCGGCCGTGCGGTCGACCTGCGCCGAGCTTGGTTACTGGAGCGAGCCTGATGAGCTCGCCGTTGGCACCCGGCTGCCGGGCTTCGCCGCGATCGGCCCAGAGGCCGGTGAAGTGCGCGCCGGGATCGTTTCGGTCGGCGGGCAGAAGGTGGGCGTCCTGCGCATCCCGCTGTTTGCCCCATCCGATACCGTATGCGCGACCGCGCTGAAGGACCTCGGGCTGCCGCCTGATGCGCCCTGCGACGATGGCTGCGCCGACAAGGTGTCGCGCCGGTCGGACGACATATTTCTCGGCGGAATTGCTGACCGGCTGCGCGAGCTCGAACGGGCAGGTGCCGAATTGCTTCTACTTGACGTCGCTGGCAATGGCGGGGGCAACGACAGCGCCGTCGCGGTCGCGCGCATGGTGGGTGGGACTGACGTTCCATCGCCCGAGGTCGCCTTCGTGAAGTCGCCGCGGCGCGCGGCCAATCTTGCCACAACCGAGCAGGTGATCCGTTCAGGGCCGCCCTCTGCCACGGCGACTGACCGGGCCGTGATCGCCGCGCTGGCACCGGCACTGGCACAAGCCGCCAGAACGGCGGCCGACCCCTGCGACCTCTCGCCCCTTTGGCAGGGCAAGGCTGCGGGATGCAGCAACCTTGTGCGCGGCCCCTTCTTTGCGGGCGGGTTGTGGGCGACGGATCGTCCGGGCGTGACGCGCACAGGCGTCTGGGCTGAGACGCTGTCGTCGACGGTGCGCTTTTCCTTCACGCCATACCGCTGGCAGAAGCCTGTGATAGTGCTGGTCGATCAAAACAGCGCCTCTTCGACCGAGTTGCTTGCCGCCATGCTGCAGGACGCGGACAAGGCGCTTGTCATCGGCGCGCCGTCACAGGGTTCAGGCTGTGGCTGGACCATGCCGCGAAAGGATTTGACCCTCGCAAACAGCGGCGCGACGCTGCTGATGCCCGACTGTGCCCGGTTCAGGAAAGATGGCCGCAATGAGCTCGATGGCATCGAACCCGATGTTCTCGTCGGATTCCGGACCCATGATACGCCGCGTCAGAGGGTCGCCCGCCTGCTTGCACGGCTGCCTGCTGCCCTGGAGGTGGTACGGGGTGGAAAACGCTAATCCTTCGCGCCCCGAGGGATCGCGGCGAGGCTTTTTTTGGCAATCACGACAAGGCTATATCATCAATGAACGAGATTCTCGGGCGTGTTCTGGAGATCGTACGATACCCGGTAAAGTCGATGGCGGGGGAGCGGATGCCTGTCGCCGAGATGGACTGGCAAGGGCTCGAGGGCGACCGGCAATATGGGTTCGTGCGACGTAGCAATACAACTCGTTTCCCGTGGTTAACGGCCCGCGATTTTTCGGGCCTGGTGCTCTACCGAGCTGCTTATGATGATCCGGGATGTCCCCGTAACTCGAAGGTAACGGTGGTTGCTCCTGACGGCATTGAGCTTTCGCTCGGCGATCCAAGACTAATTGCAGCATTGGAAGCAGAGGCCGGAGAACCGCTAAATCTGATGCAACTCGGTATCGGCGCTTATGACCTGATGCCCGTTTCGATCGTCACTACCGCGAGCTTGAAGAAACTGGACGCGGTGCATGGTTCATCGCTCGATCGACGCCGGTTCCGAACGAACATCATCGTTGATAGCGATTGCCTCGATGACGCATGGCAAGGGCAGCGGATCAGTTTCGGCGACGCCAACGGTGCTGAACTGCTGATCGCTTATGGGGCTCCGCGATGCGCCATGATTACGATCGACCCTGATACGGCCAAGCGCGACGCAAAGGTTTTACGCACCGTTGCGCAGAGTTTCGGAAACGCCTTCACAATGTATGCCTCGGTCGCTCGGCCTGGTGTCTTTCGCGAAGGTGATGAAGTGAGAGCCGTCGGGCCCTGAAGCTCAAATCGCCGGACGCCAACCGTTCGAATGAGATTTCTATGGATCAAGCAGATCGGGGATACGTTTTGAGGGGCCGAGCGCAGTTGGCGCATCTTCGAACAATGGGCCGGCCCGTTTGTATTGGGAGACAATTGCGGGCGAGGCGCGCCTATGCTTTCACTTCGACGCGGCCCTGCGCCTCAACCTGCCGCGCTCTTCCAGTCACGTCGCGAAATTTCTCGTGGTATCGCGGATGCTCGGTCCCCATCCACTTGCCCCACGAGGTGAAATAGAGGCCGTAATTGGTATTGAACGGGTCGGGTAAGACGACATTGCTGCGCGCGATTGCCGGACGCCTGCCAATTGCACAGGGAAACCGCACAATATTCGGCGAGGAGTCAGCGCAGGATCGAGGTGCTCGGCCAACTATCTCAACACGTGCGGCGTCAATCGCAATGCTGGAACCGCTTTGCAAATTTCCGCTTTCGGCAAAAGCGTGGCGGAAGATCCCGGTCGGGTACCAGTATCGATTAGGGCGGCTGCTCATGGCAGATTGTGGCTGGATCCAAGAATGTCTGGAGTGAGGCTGCCCTTGGAGGATTGCCCGTTTCAGCGCTGCAAAGTATCCGGTGGGAATGCGACGGCCTCATGAAAAGCAATCAATTGTTTGTCCTCACCCGACCGCCAAGTTGATCTGGCTGGCCGCGGTAGTACTTGGCTCCGCATATTTTCTGACGGCATTGGGCAGATCGGGCATGATGTTCGAGCAGTTGGCGCTCATCCCCAAGCCAATTATCATAGCATGGAAAGGGGCCTTCACCTTCATGCTTGCGGCGTCAGTATACACGGCGTCCGGGAACAGAGCCGCCAGGCTTATCTCAGGCGCACTGGCAATCAGCGCCGTCGCCGATATGCTCCTCGTAACCGTGGGCATTGTCGCAGGTGGCGGGGGCTTTGCAATTGCTCATGCTTTCGCGATTCTTGGCTACGTTGGATACCGGTCGCTACACTTGTCGCCAGCAAGGTTAACTATTGCTGTGGCCTTCCCCTTGCTAGTGACGCTGGGAACTTGTGCATTGCTTTGGTCAGCAGGCAAACCTTGGGTCATCGGCATGTTTGTTCTCTTGTCGAGCAGCATGGCGGCAAGCGCTTTGTTGAGCCGATTTCCTCTATGGCTCAGTGGTCTGGGTGCCATGGTGTTTGTTTTGTCGGATGCCTTGTTTTTTGCAGACCTCGCACTGTTCGGCGGGAGCGGCAAATTGGGCTGGCTGACGTGGGCCTGTTTCGCGACAGGTTATGCCTTGGTCGCGCGCGGGGCTATGCATATTGAGGCAGACTCCCAACCCTAGGACTGCTCCCGTTTCGGAAGCGGCTCACCTCGGTAAAGGGCTGGTGAGACCGTCGCCTTCGGAGTCGGTTCTGATTTTCCGCTTCTGAGGAAAGGTAGGTTGAAGCTGCTTGTCGGGTTTCAGAACCGCATATCCACTTGGCTCATGACCAAAAGTGAGTGAATTGGCAAAAGGCGGCTTTCAGGTACCAAGACGCAATTGCTGCCGTTGATCGCGGCCGAGTAATGCGTCGGCTGTCGAGCCATAGTCGGTCGTGTGACTCCCGGGGACGAATGTCTGCTCGCTCGAAAAGCTGCCGCCGCATTCCGAACAGCTTTGTGCGTCAGCAAGTTCCCCACTTAGGCGGGACCCCTCCGTCGATGGCGCTCGCAGGTACTCACCAGAACAGAAAGGCCGCGCTCGGCACTATCGTAACGATTGCTACGCTCGGCCACTTCCACCGGGCAGCCGGAGTGTCGCGACTGTCCCGCCTTGCTCGCCGGAAGACAAAGCGAAGGTCCCGCGGTTCTGCGCGGCAAAATCCGCCACGATGCTGAGGCCGAGCCCTGCACCGCCCGTTTCGCGGCTGCGGGAAGCCTCTCCGCGCTCGAAGGGACGCAGCAGCCGTTCGCGATCGGCGGCGGGAATTCCGGGGCCATTGTCGCTCACCGACAACTCGACGAAGTCCGCGCTCAGGCCCAGCGTGATCGTGCCTCCGCCAGCGTAATCGAGGGCGTTGCGCAGAAGGTTCTCGATTGCCCTGCGAAAGGCAGGCTTCGATACGTGGATTACGGCATCGTTCCCCGGCAGCAGGCGGATGCAATCGCCCGGCGCGCCGAACTCCCCGACGATCTCCTGGAGCAGCGGTCGCACCTGCACCTGCGTGCGTGCCGTGGCGGCATCGCGGGCGAAGGTGAGCACCTCGCCGATCATCGCCTGCATCCGGTCAACGTCAGCCACCATGCGCGACCGCTGCGGCTCGGGCGTGCTCTCGATGCGCAGACGAAGACCGGTCAACGGCGTGCGCAGATCGTGAGCGATCGCCGTCAACATGCGCGCCCTTTCCTTAGCTTCGTCACTGAGACGGCGCTGCATTGCCGCGATCGCCGCCGCGGCTTCGCGCAGCTCGCGCGGGCCGCCTTGTGGCACCTCACCAGAATCTGCTTGGAGCGCGCCGATGAGCGCACGGAAGGGCCGTGTCAGGCGGCGTGCGAAGACCCACGCGAGCGGGGCGAGCAGCAGCAGGCTGACAGATAGGGCGAGCAAGATGCTGACCTGCCAGCCGCTGAGGAATGGGCGAGCCGGCTCCGCGACAAGCCAGCCACCATTCGCTTGGCGGACGCTCGTAGCATAGGCGGGCAGCGGCACGTCGAGCAGCACGCGGGCCATGGCGTCATCGATTGCCTCGGGGGCCAGAACGCGGATTTCGCGCGCCTCGCCGTTGGGCAGCACGAGCTTGCCGACGGCGGGCAACCCGTTGCCGGGAAGGATTGCAGTCCCACTGGCACTCTGCGAGAGATCCGGGAAGCTGAGCGCGGCGGACGGCGTGGTATCGAGCCGCGTCACCCGGACGTCGCTCGCGGGCTTGCCAAGCTGCCTGGCAATAAGCCGCTCGAGCACCATGATGCGCGGCCCCTCGGGCGGCGCCTCGGCGAGATGCCGCTCGAAACCGTTCTTGGGTGCACGCAGCGCCGAGAGCGCATCCGACGCGGTGGTGCGCAGGGCCGGCGGTGGCGGCGCGGCAAGCACGATCACCGCCGTGGTCGCCACGCTTAGTGCAGCGACCGCAACTCCGAAGCTGCCAATGGCGAAGAGGGCGCTGGGAGCACGCCTCATACACGTTGCACCTTCGGCAGGAACCGGTAGCCCGCGCCGCGCACCGTCTCGATCAGCGGCACCGGATCGGCCTCGGCAAGCTTGCGCCTGAGCCGCGAGACAGCGATGTCGATCGCCCTGTCGTAGGTGTCGGCGTCAATCCCGCGCGTGAGATCTAGCAGTGTGTCACGGTTGAGGATGCGCCCTGGGCGACGCACGAAGGCAGCGAGCAGCGCGTGTTCGCCCTCAGTGAGCAAGAGGACCTGCCCAGACGGGTCGCGCAGCCGCCGCTCCTCGGCATCGAGCCACCAGCCGGCAAACGTCACCCCTCCTTCGCTGGTGTCGCTTTCGGCGCGCTCCGCCGGCGGACGGCGCAACAGCGCCCGCACCCGGGCGAGCAGTTCGCGCGGCTCGAAGGGCTTCGTCATGTAATCCCAGGCGCCGACCTCGAGCCCGACGATCCGGTCGGTCACCGCATCGAGCGCGCTCAGCATGAGGATCGGGGTACTCCCACCGGCAAGGCGGCGGCACAGTGATAGGCCGTCCTCGCCCGGCATCATCACGTCCAGGACGACAAGATCTGCCGGCGCGCGCGCCAGTTCGCGATCGCAGGCGGCGGCGTTTGCGGCTGCCCGCACAGCGTAGCCGTGAGCCGTGAGGAATTCGGCGATAGCATCGCGGATGCTCGCATCGTCATCGACAACCAGGATGGTGCTCATGGCGTTGCTGGTTCCATGCGGTAAGCGGGTAGCAGGGCTTTGTAGCATTTGCGTATCACGTTCGGTTACACACGCGCCATCGTCGCGCTACTCGCCGCTGCCATGATTGCTCCAGCTTCGAACGAGCTGGAGAACGAAAATGACGGCGATGAGAAAAGTAGTTGCATGCCTGATGGCGGGCCTTGCGGCAGGAGCAGTCGAGGCGCAGCAGGCCGAGGCACAGCCCGCGCTTCCGCCGGCGGACGGGACGGCAACCCCAAAGACGGGCGTCCAGCTGCGCACCAGCGACGGGCGCCCGCTTCCACCCGAGCTGGCGCACCAGGTCGAGGAGGCATTGATGCGGGACGGTGCGGCTGAGGGAAATGCCGACGCACCCAAGCTCCGCATCCTGGGACCCGACGGCAAGCCCCTGCCGCCCGAGGCTGCGCGGCAGCTCGAGGAACAATTCAAGGACGAGCTTGCCCAGACCGGAGCTGTCACGGATGCCTCGGCTGACGGGGCGCCCTCTGGCGAAGGGCGGATCGTCGTCTCCTCCAAACGTCCGCGCGGGTCGGTCCCGACGGACATTCCTCCCGAGCGCACCTTCGGCGCACTCGACATCGGCGCCTTCGGCGCCGAGAACCTTGCCGCCCTGCTCGACACGGTTAGCTCCCAGACCGCCAGCAACCGCGGACGCGGCGACGGCGCGCCGGTGACCCTGCTCAACGGCCGGCGCGTGTCCAGCTTCGCCGAGATCGCGCGTATTCCCACCGAGGCGATCGAGCGGATGGAGATCTTCCCCGAGGAGGTCGCGCTGCAATATGGCTACCGAGCGGACCAGAAGGTCGTGAACTTCGTCACCTTCCCGCGCTACCAGTCGACCGTCGGCCAGGCGACGGCGCTCGTCACGAGCGAGGGCGGGCGCGAGACCGGCATCGCCGCCGGCGATTACCTGCGCCTGGCCGGCGACACCCGTATGGCCATCGGCGCGACCTACAGCCACGCTGCCAACCTGTTGGAGAGCGAGCGCGACGTGCGCCAATTCGCCGGCGCGCCCGAGCTCGGCCGCTTTCGAACGCTACTCCCCGATAACGAACGCCTCGGCGTCAACGGCGTGTTCGGCGGGAACATCCTCAAGGACGTGGCGGCAAGCGTCAACGCCCGCGTCGACGTGACCCGCAACACGAGTCTCCTCGGCCTTGAGGGTGTGCGGCCGCTGCGGCGCGACAGCGACCAGACCTCGCTCCAACTCGGCACCACGCTAAGCGGCAGCAGCGGGCGGTGGCAATGGACGGCGCTCGGCAATCTGCAGCGGACCGAGATCGATGTGCTGACCGACGTGGCGGTTACGAGCGCACGGCGCGATACGGCGCGCACGGCTGACACGCTCGTCAATGCCGACGTGATCGCTTCCGGCCCGCTAGCGACACTGCCGGCGGGTCCGCTGACGGCGAGCCTGCGCGTCGGCGGGGAGCTGCGCGACTTCAGCAGCCGGGCGAGCATCGCGGAGGGCACCTCGCGCGCGGAGCTCTCCCGGGACCGCGGCGGCGCGCAGATCGACCTTGCCGTTCCCCTGCTCGGCGGGAGCGATGCCGCAAACGCGCCACTCGGGCGCCTCGCAGTGAGCGCGAACGCCGCTTACGAGACCTTGTCGGATGCAGGCAGCTTGTGGACTTACGGGTACGGCTTGCAATGGTCGCCGATCAAGGGCCTCGACCTCGTCGCCACGGGTACCCATGAACAGGGCGCCCCGACGCTTGAGCAGCTGGGAGGCCCGGTGCTGGTGACGCCTAACGTGCGCACCTTCGACTTCGCCCGGCGCGAAGTCGTCGACCTCACACGCGTTTCTGGCGGCAACCCGGCTCTTCGAAATGACGAGCGCGACATCATCCGCTTCGGCGTAAACCTGCGGCCGCTCGCAAAGACCGACCTCACGCTCAGCCTCGATTACGTTCGCACCCGGATCGACGATCCGATTGCTCCCTTTCCCGTGCTCACCACGCGTCTCGAGGCGGCCTTCCCCAACCGCTTCGTGCGCGACCCGGACGGGCGCCTGACCCGCATAGACGCACGGCCTGTGAACTTCGCCTCCGCCCGCCAGCAGCAGCTTCGCTGGGGCATCGACTTCACCCAGCCACTCGGCGAGGTGCCTGAGTTTCTGCGCGACGCGAAGGTCAAGGTCGTCGCAAGCGAAGCTGAGGCGCGGCGGCTGTTCCCGGGTGCAGACATCATGCGTCCCGAGCCGGGCAGCGCGGCGGCGCAGGGCTTCGGCACGCTCGCCAGCCGGTTCTACATGAGCCTCTACCACAACTGGTACCTCGAGGACTCGATCACCCTGAGCGCCGGTGCCCCGACGCTCGACCTGCTCGGCGGGGACGCGATCGACTTCCTCGGCGGGCGGCGGAGGCATGAGGTGGAGTTGCAGGCCGGTGCCTACAAGCGTGGGCTCGGCGCGCGGCTGACGGCAACCTGGCGGAGCGGCACCACGATCGACACGCCGGACTCCGCGGCAGGCGACTTGAGCTTCAACAGCATCGCCTTGTTCAACTTGAACGTTTTCGCGAATGTTGCGGACCGGTTCGGCGGAGCCGATGCGCCGCGCTGGATGAAGGGGCTGCGCGTCTCGCTGAGCGTGAACAATGTGCTCAACACACGCCCGAAGGTGCGCGACGACAGCGGCGCTACGCCACTCAGCTACCAGCCCGCCTATCTCGATCCGCTCGGACGCACCTTCAGCTTCAGCCTTCGCAAAGCATTCTAGAGGCTGAGCTTCGGGTCTTTGACCATGGGGTACTTGCGCTGTCGCCGGCTCCATCACGTTGTGAAAGCGTCCCGCCGGCAAGCTCAGGCGGACCGGACCATTCACCGACTTCGATGGGCTCAGGCCTGGTCACAACTTTAGTGGCATCAGTCGAATGCTGACCCGGGCCTGGTGAATCAACGGTAGCAATAGGGCTTGCCGCGGGCTGAAGGAGAAGGCTGCCACCGGCGCTGTCGGCCTCGCCATATCTGACCAAACCATTCCCGGTAACGCCCCCTCCACCATGTAAGGGGAAAGGTCTCCCGACCCACCGCCGCCTCGGGTTTCCCGATCGCTTCCCGCGCGCTCGCCATGACCTGCCCGCGCAAGCCCGGGAATGCCTGCCGGCCTCCAGCCAGCACCTCGACAAGCGCTGCATGCCGCATCCCGCTCGTCAGGCAAGGTGCGGTTGTCGATGACAGGTCGCGCAGCACCCACGTAAAGTGGCTTCTGCTGCCGGGGCTCCACGTGCCTGCAACGACAGGCTCACTCTTTCGGCCGGACCTCCGCCAGCGTCACACTGTAACCGAGCGGGATGAGCAGACTGGAGACCAGACGCGCCTGCGTTGCATGGAACGAATCCGACGGCGCCTTGACCTCCACGAACCTGATTGCATTGCCTTTCCACAAGGTGAGGTCCGGCCAACCCGACCGCAGATCATAGGGCGCCCTGCCAAAAATCCCGGCAATATCGGCGAGCCGCCTCGCGCCCAGCGCTTCAAAAAGACCGTTCACATGCGTGGCTGCAACATTTGGATACCATGCCGGTGAATGCCCGGCTGTAGCAGCAATGACCTTCCAGTTGGCCGCTATCTGCCCTGCTGTCGCCCTTGAAACCGTGGCGACAAGTGCCTCAGTGTCAAAGCGGTCCTGCGCAAAGGCCACGTTCTGCGAGTACAGCGCCTCGACAAAAGTGTCGGCATGCCTTGGCTGCAATTCCCCGAACGACGCAGCCTTCAGCAGCGTCAGGATAAGTCCGCCCTCGGACGCCGAACCTGACCAGCCCTCAGCCACGTAATGCTGCAGCGCCGCCTGCTCGACCGGGCTCCAGTCCTCATGTGCCGAGTGACGCCACACCGGGCCCTCTCCTTTCTCAAGCAGGATGACCTCGTGGCCAATACCCATGCGCTCTGCCTGCCTGCCGATACGGCCAGCCTTCTTCCCCTGCGACTGGGTGCCTTTCGAGCTGTGCGACTTGCGAAGTTGCTCGACCCTCCGCGCGACACCGATCCGGGGATCAATCGCAAGCGCCTCATCATACGCCTTGATCGCCTGCCCGGTATCACCAGCGCCCTCGTGCAACTCTCCCAGCTGCCGGAACGCACGGGCCTGCGACCAGATATCCGCGTTCCTTGCGGCGAAAGCGAGCCCAGCGAGAACAGCCTCGCGCAAGGCGTCGTCCATTTCATTCTGACCGCTGGTGATTGCCCGGATCACTGCCAGATCACCCGCTGCAATGCGGCGCAATTGCCACGCCTCGCGATCGATCATCGTCCCGCTAAAGTCATAAGCGACCCGCTCCCCGTCCTGCATGCACAGAAAGACGCGCTTCGCGTCACAGTCCCACTCGTAATGCGCGGCCCACCCGGTCTCGACCTCCCACCTCGCCAGTTCCCGGCCGCCCTCGACATCGAAGACAATGTACTGGCAGCTGTCCGGACTTCCGGGTGCTCTGGCTGTCTGGCAAATCGCGACCCGCCCGTCAGGGGCCAGGCTGTTGCTGGTCAGATTGGCTGCGATGTCCTGGGAGATGCGTGCGCTGCCATCCGGCCCGAAGGCAAGAAACCTCCCCTGCAAGCCCTGACCGAACATCCAGTCATGCAGGATGAAGATACCATTGTCGGCAACCCTGCCGTCCTGTGGGCGCTCTGCCTGTCCGGAGATGACGACCCGGTCATCGCGAAGCAGCATCCATGTCCCATGTCCGTCCTCGCGATACCCGCCATGGCGTCCGTCCGGTGAACGGTCGCTCCACAGGAGGCGATAACGGCCGTCGGGAGATCGGGCCTGCTGGCCCATGAACCCGAGCGCATCGATGCTTACGATGTTATGGCCGAACTCATCGATCCCGAGCTTGCCCGGCACAGCAGGCACCGGGGGCGGCGAAGTCGCGTGGTCCTCGCCGAACAGCTTCCTGAAAAACCTCATCATCCACCTGTCCTCTGCGGAATTGAGGTTACATCCCGACACCACGGCCTGTCACCCCTGACCTTGCCGGGGCCAGCCGGTTGATCCCCCGCCGCAAGGTTCGCAGCGCTGGTGTTCGCGCCTTTGAGCAGCGGCAAAGGCCACCTTGCGCATTCATCTGGCTACAGGCACGTCCCTGTGACCAGCCCCAGGATGCGCCCCGGCGTCCTCCACACCGCGCTGCCGTCAGTCAGGACCGAGGGCCGCGGACGGATCGTGTCGCAGTCCGTGTGCTGCGATTTGTGGGGGAAAGCCTTCCCCTGGGCCGGAGCCGCTGTTTCGTCTCCGGCTACCCCTTCGAGCGGGGACACCCCGCAGCGCCCCGGTAAGCGGAGCGGGGCTGATGACGCGCTCTGTCCCGCAGGCCCTGCGGTCCTGCTCCTGAGGGCGCGGTCTTTCCTGCCATGGGCCCCGCGCGCACGCCGCCTCCGGCTGGCATGGGCAAAGGCCCGGCCTGCGCGGCGACAGCGTCCCGCCGGAGCGTCCGGTCCCGGTCATGATGCATGGCCTGCCTGCGGTCGGGGTGCGCATTTCTTGCTGGCCGAGCTCGCTGGTCGCTCGCCGGTCATGACACATTGTGGGGGTCTGCGGACGGCGCGCATGCGCGCCGGCGTTGCTGGTGGAAGCCCTGCGCAAGTGGCGGGGTGGGCGGCGCTCCCGTCTGGGCACGCGTGGGCCAGCCGCAACCCGGCCCTTACGGGACCGGGTCCTCCATTCCATTGCGGTCCTTGCCGCACAGGCTGGCACACCCGCCATGTGCGCGATGCGGATGCGGCTGTCCCGCGCGCGCCTTCCTGGTCGCTGTCACCGCCCACCCCGCCCCTTCCGCCGGGCCGGTGTGCGGGGGTTCGGGCAGTTCGGGAGACGGATGATGGCGCGTGGAAATGGCAAGGGCAGTGCTGGTGGCAAGCATGGGAGAGCGGCGCGCTGCGCCGCTGGCGCGCCGGATGCGCGCGGGTCGCTCTATGACGAGGTCACCGCGAGCATCATCGCGCAGCTTGAGGAGGGGGTGTTCCCCTGGGTCAGGCCGTGGAGCAAGGCCGCAGCCACGCCCGGCCTGCCGCGCAATGCGGTCACGGGGCGGGCCTATTCGGGGATCAATGTCCTGATCCTGTGGGGGGCGGTGATCGAGAGCGGTTACCCCGCGCAGGACTGGCTGACCTTCCGGCAGGCGCTCGCCGCTGGCGGCGCGGTGCGCAAGGGCGAGCGCGGGCGCACCGTGTTCTATGCCGACCGCTTTGTGCCGAAGGGCGAGCGCGAGGGGCGCGACAGCAGCGAGCCGGGCGAGGAGCCGCGCGGGATTGCCTTCCTCAAGCGCTTTACCGTGTTCAACGTCGCGCAGTGCGAGGGCCTGCCCGAAGGGCTGGTCGCAGCGCCCGCGCCCCTGCCCGAGCGCGAATTGCATGGGGCTGCCGAGGCGCTGATCGCGGCCACGGGCGCGGATTTCCGGATCGGCGGGGCCGAGGCCTTCTATTCCCCGTCAGGCGACTTTGTGCAGGTCCCGCCGCAGCCCGCCTTTCATCACCAGATCGACTACTACCGCACCGCGCTCCACGAGCTTGGCCACTGGACCGGTCATGGCGCGCGGCTCGGCCGTGACCAGACCGGACGATTCGGTTCGGCCGCCTATGCGCGCGAGGAACTTGTCGCTGAACTGGCCTCGGCCTTCCTCTGCGCTTCGCTCGGCATCCAGCCGACCGTGCGCCATGCCGACTACCTTGGCAGCTGGCTGGCTGTGCTGCGCGCCGACAGCCGCGCGATCTTCCGCGCGGCCAGTCAGGCGAGCAGGGCAGCGGAGTACCTGCTGCAGTTCCGGACCCCCGCGCAGGAGCAGGCGGCATGAGCGCCCCGCAGAAGCCGGTCAGCGGCGACGCTTCCGTTGGTAAGGATGGGGCCTTCGCCGTCGAGACCACCGAAGCAGGGCTGCAGACGCTGGTGCCCGGCGTGGTGCCGGTCACATTGGGCGACCGGCTCGCAGTGCTCGCCGCCGCGCCGCTGGTCCCGAGGAAGCGCCAGCGCCCTGCCGATCACGGGCTGTTCGACCTGAACGCCCGCAACCAGCTCGAGATGTTCTGAAGGAGGCCCCGAGCGATGGACCTGCTGACACCTGCCCTGCGCCAGCGCCTGCTGGCGAATGGCGCAAACCCCGGCGATCATGTCCCGGTCGTGAAGTTCTTCAATCCGCTGGGCGCGGCGACCTGGCTGATCAGTGAGCTGGACAGGGACGGCGACACGCTGTTCGGGCTGGCCGACCTCGGCTTCGGCTGTCCGGAACTTGGTCCGGTGAGCCTTGCCGAACTGGCCTCGGTGCGCCTGCCACTCGGCTTGCGGATCGAGCGCGACCTGCACTTTGCCGCGCGCCATCCGCTGTCGGTCCATGCCGCAGCAGCGCGGGCGCAGGGCCGCATTACGGAGAACCCGGCGCACCTTGACCATGCCGCCGCCGCACTGGCGCGCGAGGCGGCTGCGGGCCGGAGCCGTTCACCGCCGTAGCCCCACACGGCGGATGAACCCCCGCGCGCCGTGTCATGCGCGCGGGACAACCGGCCCCGCCCTGCCAGTCCCCTCCGTCCCCCGGACGGCAGGCGCGGGGCCACCCTTTTAAGGATCAGTTCGAAGGAGAATTCCCATGCAGATCGACCATATTCCGCTCGGCCAGCTCTCGGTTGCCGCCATCAACATGCGGCGCGGGCGCAAGGCCCCCGATGTCAGCGACATCCTCCCCTCCATCAGGGCGCGCGGCGTGCTCTCGCCGCTCTTCGTGCGGCGCGCAGGCACCCCGGCCCACGCCGGGGCGGGCGAGGATATGCCCGACCATTTCGAGATCCTCGCAGGCAAGCGCCGCTACTTTGCCAGTCTCGAGGCCGCGCGCGACCTCGGCGAGGACCGCGCCCTGCCCTGCATCGTGCTCGGGCCGCAGGATGATGCCGAGGCGCTCGAAATCTCGATGATCGAGAACCTGCTGCGCGAGGACCCCGACGAGGTCACGCAGTGGGAGAGCTTCACCCGCCTGGTGAAAGAAGGGCGGAGCGTCGAGGATATTGCCGCGACCTTCGCGCTCACCGAGATGAAGGTGAAGCGCATCCTCGCGCTCGGCAATCTGCTGCCCCGCATCCGCGAGGCCTATCGCAGCGAGGCCATCGATGCCGCAACCATTCGCCACCTGACCCTCGCCAGCAAGGCGCAGCAGAAGGCATGGCTGGCGCTGTTCGAGGATGCCGAGGCCCATGCGCCGCGCGGCAGCCAGCTGAAGGCATGGCTGTTCGGCGGCGCGTCGATTGCGACAGGGGTCGCGCTGTTCGACCTCGAAACCTATGCGGGTGAGACCGTCACCGACCTGTTCGGCGAGGAGGGGTATTTTGCCGATGCCGATGCCTTCTGGGCCGCGCAGCTTGCGGCGGTCGAGGCGCGCAAGGCCGCCTGTCTCGCCGAGGGCTGGGCCGAGGTGGTGATCGTGCCCGCCACCGCCCACTTCGCCAGCTGGGAATATGAGCGCGCGGGCAAGCGCAAGGGCGGCAAGGTCTATATCCAGCTGCGCCGCGACGGCGAGGTGGTGTTCCACGAGGGCTACATATCGAGGGCCGAGGTCGAGGCGGCGGCGCGCCGTGCGCGCGGCGAAGACGCGGACGCGAGGCCCGCCCGCCCCGAAATGACCTCGACGCTGGCAGGCTATGTCGACCTGCACCGCCATGCGGCGGTGGCATTGCAGCTTGCCAGCACGCCCGCGCTGGCGCTCAGGGTGATGGTCGCGCATGCGATTGCCGGATCGCCGCTGTGGAGCGTGCGCCCTGCCGATACCGCGAGCCGCATCGAAGGCATTGCCGCCAGCCTTGCGGCTGCGCACGCAACGCAGCGCCTGGCCGGGCAGCGCCGCGCGGTGCTCGGTATGCTCGGGATGGACGAGGAACGCGCCAGCCTGTGCCAGGACCGCTCTGGCTCCGATCTGGTACCTGTGCTCCACCGTCTGCTCGCGCTGCCCGATGCCGGGGTCATGCAGGTGCTGGCACTGGTCGTGGCCGAGACGCTCAGCCCCGGCAGCGAGGCCGTCGAATATTGCGGCGAGCACCTTTCCATCGACATGGCCGACCATTGGCAGGCCGACGAGGCCTTCCTCGGCCTCCTGCGCGACCGGGAGGTGATGCTGGCGATCCTGGCGGAGACAGGCGGCGCGGCGGTGGCGAGCGCCAATGCCAGCGAGAAGGGAGCAACCATCAGGGGGCTGATCGCCGATCACCTGACCGGCGCGAACGAGCGGACGAAGTGCGAGCGCTGGGTGCCGCGCTGGATGGCGTTCCCGCCCGCCGCCTACACCGGACGCGGCGGGGTGCCGATGGTCGCAGCATCGCAGCGGGCAAGGTGGATGATCGGGGACGAGCCGCCGACGGAGCAGGAAGTGAGCGATGCGTCCTCATCCGGCGAGACGGCGGATGAGGAGGTCGTGACAGCGCAGGAGGAGGAGCCGGACGGCGCGGCACTGGCGGCCTGAGTTTTCAGATGGCTGCAGTGCGGGCAGGGGGTGCCCCTCGATCGCGCTGCGGCCAGCGCAAGGACGACAGCGCCTGGGCAGGCTCAATCGTCCCTGAAGCGGGTCCCGTCGTTGTTGTACCAGACGAGGTCGTCACCGGAAGCTTCGGGGGTCCATGTGAACGGCGGAGGAACTTCGACGGCCTGCTTCGAGAAACTGAACAGATCGTCGGGGCGCACCGACATTTGCACCACATCCTGCATGAGCCGCCCGCGCACATCGCCCTTCAGGTTGGACGCTGTGACGACAGCCTCGATGTGAGCCCTTGGCGCGGACTGCGGCAGCAGCTCGACCGAGATTTCGACTTCATGAAGCTTCTCCTGCCGGAATGAACCACACGACAGGATCAGATTGCTACCCGGCCCGGGTTCATCCCAGTAGAACTCGAACGGTCGGCGAATTGCGGGGCTCAACTGGCCCGGATTGCCGAACAGTGCATGATGGAAGGGACGCGGACGTGGTGCGCGGGGGCCGGTCAGGAGGACCCCATAGGGGACCGAATGGAGCAGGGCATTGCCCGATCGGATTTCCAGCGACAGGCTTTCTGCCGGGATCGACCCCACATTTTCGATGCTGACGCAAATGCGGTGCTGGGCATAGAGCCGGGTCAGACCCCGGTGCAGGAGCGGGATATTCCGACGAATTCCCTGCTCCCACTCCGCGAACCGGCTTCCGAAATCGTAATCGCCGACTATCATATTGTTGCCGAACGGGTCCCTCGGCGGTCGCGGCGCCTTGTACAGGATCAGATTGCGAAGCATGCTTGCCTGCTCTGTCGAAACCTCCCCGACTTCGCGATAGGCCCATGGTGCCGGAGTGATCGCCGTCAGGCGTACCGTGACTTCTGGCTGGCTGGCGCTCAGGAGCCGAATTTTCGTCTCCAGTTCAACGATCCTGCGCTCGGCAGGCGTCGGTTCAGGTTCCCTCAGCCACGTCTCCGGCAGCCTGACCGCCGCCAGTCCGTGAGTGGCCGCCGCGTCACGTGGCCGCATGTCATGGCTCAGCAATACGAGCCTTTCAGGCTGGTCGACCAGCGCATTGAGAGCCTGGGCCACAATCTTGTCATCGCTGTCATCACGGTCGAGGTCATCGATGGCAGACCAGTCAATCGGACGGTTTGCCACGGTCGCCACGTCGACCTTTGGGTCCGTGAGCACGGGCGAGGGAACGCGGTGCGTGATGAAGCTTTCGAGCAACCTGTTGAATGCTCTTGCACGCCTTCCCAGTCGCGGGTCGTTCTTGCGCCGGTCGATTTCAGTCTGGACCTGGCGCGTCACCAGCAGCAGGATCGGGCCGGTAAACAACTCGGCCCAGGGGAGCTGATCAAGCGGCCTCGCTTCAAGGACGACCTGGGAGTCGATCAAAACAACATTGTCATAACCGATGGTCGAAAGCGGCTCGGGCATCCGCCATAGGTGGGGCATCTGGCTGGCGCTTGCAACCGCCTGACATTGCTGCAGTAGCCAGCAACTGGCATAGCCGGAGCGTGCCCCGCCAGCTTCCCGGGATGGAGCAGCAGCACAGCGATAATCCCTGACACCCGGCGTCGGTCCTGAAGTGCAGGCCCAGCCCCTGTCCGGGCCTTGCCGTTCTGTCCCTGAGCCGCGCGGTGCACCTGGCCGCGTCCCTCGTGGGCACAGCGCGCTCCCTCATGATTCTGGTCGCGATGCGATCCGGTGCATCGGCATGCGCTTCGATGATCCCGTCCCCGTTGCTGGCAGCTTGCGGCCGGTCGTACTACCGATGACTGCCTGAAACATTCCTTCCTGTCCCGTTCCTGCCCCACCCGCTGCCTCGTGAATGGCCTGTCTGGCGGCGGACGGGCTTCGCCCTTGCGCGGCCATGGGCGCAACGGCGCGGCAGCGGCTATTTTCCGCCGGGCGCTGGCGCGCTCTTTGCATCGCGAAGCAAAATAGCCGCCGCCGCTGCCGTCCTCCACTTCGCTGCGGTCCCTGTCGGGATGCGCCGTCCGCGCACCGCCGCCTGCGCAGGGCCATCGAGGCTGCGATGGGCGCAGGCTCGAAAGGACAAGGAACAGTACAATGGCCAACATCGGCAACTTCACCCGCACCGCCACCGGCTTCAAGGGCGAGATCGTCACCATGAGCGTGCAGCAGAAGAATGTGCGCATCACCGCGGAAACCGACCAGACGAGCGAGAACGCACCCTCGCACCGGGTCTTCGTCGGCCGCGCCGAGATCGGTGCCGCCTGGAAGAAGCAGAGCCAGGAAGGCCGCGACTACCTCTCGGTCAAGCTGGACGATCCGAGCTTCTCCGCGCCGATCTACGCCAACCTCTTTGCCGAGGACGACGGTGAGAACTTCAGCCTGGTGTGGACCCGCGCCCGCAAGGCCGCCGGCGAATAAGCCCACCGATCACGCCCCGCCCGGCACCGCCGGGCGGGGCTTTTCACGCTGGCCGGAGATATCTGGCCAGTTGCGCCCGGTCACGGGCTGCGGCGCAGGGGCGACAAAAGTGCGACGGGAATTCTGTCGCTCCCCCTGCTCCCCGATGATCCGCCATGCCTCTCCGTAACAGGCAGCGCTGCGCTGCCTTCATCCTTCCCAAAGCGGAGATTGTTCATGACCACCGTTCCCGCTCCGATCCGCCCACGTTACCTGCGGACGCCAGATGCCGCGGTGCATCTCGGGCTCTCGCCGCGCACGCTCGAGAAGCATCGCTGCTACGGCACCGGGCCGGTTTATCACAAGCTAGGCGGACGCATCGTCTACCAGATCGATGACCTCGACAGCTGGGCCGAGCAGGGCCTGCGCCGCTCGACCAGCGATCCGGGAAGGGGCGTGGTCCATCCCGCCAAGCGGATCGACGGCTACACCGCTCCTGTGCGGCGCTGACGGACCGGGCCGATGCAGCGCCGCGCCGCCTTCGATCAGGCCTCGCTCCAGCTCGACCTGTTTGTCGGCGTCGGCAGCGCAATCGCGCCGCGCGACGCGCAGGACCTGATGGCCTGGCCCTTCTTCAGCCTCGCCAAGCGCAAGCGCGTGATCCCGATCGATTTCCGGATGGGGGAGGTCACAATTCTGGTCGAGGCGACCGCCGAGCACGGGATGGCGACCATCTGGGATGCCGATGTGCTGATCTGGATCGCCAGTCAGATCGTCGAGGCGCGCGACGCCGGGCGCCCGACCTCGCGGCTGATCGCCGCCACGCCGCACGAGATCATGCGCTTCACGCAGCGCAGCACGGGCAAGATCGGCTACGAGCGGCTCAAGGCGGCGCTCGACCGGCTGCAATCGACCAGCATCGCCACCTCGATCCGTCAGGTCGGTGCGCGGCGGCGGCATCGCTTCTCCTGGATCAACGAGTGGCGCGAGCGCCTTGATGGCCGGGGCCGCGCGACGGGAATCGAGATGATCATTCCCGACTGGTTCTACGAGGGCGTGCTCGACCGCGCGCTCGTGCTGACCATTGACCCGGCCTATTTCCGGCTGACCGGCGGACTTGAGCGCTGGCTCTACCGCATCGTGCGCAAGCATGGCGGGCGCCAGAAGAACGGATGGAGCTTCGATATCGAGCACCTCTGGCTGAAGTCAGGGGCGCTCTCTCCGCTGAAGCGCTTTGCCTTCGAGATCCGCGACATCGTCCGGCGGCAGTCGCTGCCCGGCTACATGCTGAACCTCGACCGCCCGCTCGGGCGCGAAAGGCTCAGTTTCGTCGCCATTCCGGTCGATCCCTTCACCGCCGCCATGCGCCGGATCGGAATGCGCCCTGTGGACAAGTCGGTGTGATGTTCGGTCTATCGGGAACCCTGTCATTCGGTCCATCAGGAACCGGAAGTTCGGTCCATCGGGAACCGGAATCGGGCACAGCATACTGGAATCACGTCACAAATCCGGCCTGTAACCATCCTAACAGGGAATCCTTCGGATTCCTGCTAACGCCGCAGTGCCTGTCGGAATCCGGCCCGCCGCTGCCCCCGGTCACGCCGAGGCACGTGCGCGGGGACGCCCCCCCGCTCACCGATGTCACACTGGTCTGGCGACAGGGCGTCCAAGAGGACTGGCTGCGGTTCGGCAAGCCCGTCGCCGAGCGGATCATTGACCGCCGGACGCGCATCGAGAGCTATGCGCCGGACCAGGTGTTCGCCCTGGTGAAGTGGGCTTCCAATGATTATGGCACGCGTCGCTCGCTGCTCGTGATCGTGCGCGCCGTCGGTCACGGTGAGGCCTGCAGCACGCTGCCACAGGTCGATCCGGGCGGCGACATCCTGTTGTCGGTGCGCGGGTGGCCGAAGGTGCGCACGGCCTTCGGGCTGATCGACGCCATCGAACAGGCCGGTTTCGACCCCTGCGACATCGCGCCCGACCACTGGCGGCACATCCACAACCGGCTGTCGGCCGGCGTGCCGCCGCGGCCCTATGACCAGCGCCGGCACAGGGCATGGTGTCTGCGCAGGCAGATGTCATCATGAAGCGGCGCACGGTCCTCATCGCTGGCACCGTGGCCGCATCCGCCCTGCTCAGCGCCGCGCTGCCGGTGTCACGCGTGCTGGTCTGGAACGCGACGGCGAGCGTCCCGACCGGCCTCTATCACATTCGCGGGACGGCGAGCCTGCATGTCGGCGAGCGGGTCGCGATCGATCCGCCGCCGCATCTGCGCCGCTTCCTTGCGGCGCGCGGCTACCTGCCGACCGGCGTGCCGCTGCTGAAAGAAATTGCCGCGCTCCCCGGCGACACAGTCTGCCGCGCCGGGTCTCTCATCATGATCAACGGCGCGCCGGCAGGTGCCGCGCGCGACCGCGACAGCCGCGGCCGTGCGCTGCCGGAGTGGAAGGGCTGCCGGGTCATTGCTGCCGATGAGATCTTCGTCATGAACCGGCGTGCACCAGACAGTTTCGACGGGCGCTATTTCGGACCGATCCCGCGCACGCAGCTGATCGGGAGGGCGAGCCCCGTCTGGACCGATGAAGCCAGCAACGGCGCGCACGTCTGGTTCGCCCGCCCGACAATTTCTGCAACCGTCAATCACAATGAGGAGACAAGACCATGACCTGTATCGGCACCTTCACCGCGACCCGCGAGGGCTTCGCAGGGCGTCTGCACACGCTGACGATCGACCGCGCGCTCACCATTGTTCCGGCCGAACCGGGCGATGCAGAGAAGGCGCCCGACTACCGCATCCTCGCTGGCGACGGCGATGAGACCTTTGAAGTGGGTGCGGGCTGGAAACACGTCGGCGACAAGGCGGGAGCCTATGTCGCGGTGCTGATCGACGATCCGGCGCTGGTGCAGCCGCTGCGCGCCAATCTGTTCCGGACCGACCAGCGCACGCACGTCCTGATGTGGTCATGGCCGGCGCGCCGCGAAGCGAAGAACTGACGCCATGCCGTCGCGTCGCGTCGTTCTGGCAATCGGCTTGGCATTCGCAAGCGCTTGGCCATGCACAGCCGGGGCACAGCAGGGCATGGCGGTCACGCGCACACCGGGCATCGACATTGCCGTGCACGTGCGCGACGCCTCGCAGCGCTTCGGCGTTTCCGAGGACTGGATCCATGCGGTGATCCGAATCGAAAGCGCCGGCCGGACGCGCGCGGTCTCGACCGCCGGTGCCATGGGTCTGATGCAGCTGATGCCCGGGACCTGGGCCCGCCAGCGCGCGCGATTTGCACTGGGGAACGATCCCTTCGATCCGCGCGACAACATCCTGGCGGGCACTGCATACCTGCGCGAAATGTATGATCGCTACGGCGCGGCCGGCTTCCTTGCCGCCTATAATGCCGGGCCGGGACGTTACGAGGAATGGCGCGACAGGGGCCGTCCCCTGCCGCTCGAAACGCGCCGCTACGTCGCCGCAATTGCAGCGCTGCTGCAGCCCGAACGCAGTTTCATCGCAGCCGCAGTGCAGCCCGACAGCGCTGTGCCGCCGGGTATGCTGCCTGCAAAAGACCAATCGCGGCAGGGCAGGAGGGACACCGAACGCGACATTCCTGCGAACCCCTTTGCCACGCCGGAAGTGCCCGCGCATGACCTGTTCGCCCCCGTTTCAACGGTGCGCGACCAGTGACACCTGGCTTCGCACGCCCGCCCTCTGTTTGGGCCTGTGGCGCAGTGAGGCGGAGCGGTTGCAGATCGAAAGGGAAAGGAGAGGGAGGATGGCGAGATAAAAGCACCGCCGCCGGTCGGGGTGCAGGTGGTTGGTATTGCAGCGTTTTATGCGACGCCCCGGACTATGCTCAGCCGTCGGTCCTTGCAAATTCCCTCGTAATTTCAGAGCAAAAGGGGACGCCTCCGGGCCTTACCGCCCATGGCTGACGACGAATTCGACATCCGCCCGGGCCGCGCGCGTGACAGCGGGGCAAGCTCTTACCGCAAGGCGGGTACGCTGGTCGGCCGGGTGCTCCAGGTCTCGCGCCGGGGCGGCTACACGCCTCTTGGGCGCAAGAGGCAAGCGGGCGGCACCGGCCATCTGGGACGCGGCAAGCGGGCAGCGCTGCGCATTCGGCGCAGTGCCCTGCAGCGGCGCGTGGTCATCAAGGCGCGGGTCGTGCGGCATCGGGGCAGCAGCTTCCGTTCCGCGCCGCTTGCGCGCCACATTGCCTATCTCGAGCGCGACGGCGTCACCCGCGACGGCTCGGACGGCCGGATGTTTGATGCCGGTTCCGACGCGGCGGATCGTGAGGCCTTTGCCGGACGCTGCGACGAAGACCGGCACCATTTCCGCTTCATCATCTCACCCGAGGACGCGAGCGAGATGGCAGACCTGCGCGCCTTCACCCGCGAGTTGATGGAGGACATGGCGCGCGATCTGGAGACCCGGCTCGACTGGGTCGCGGTCGATCACTGGAATACCGACAATCCGCATATTCACGTGCTGGTTCGGGGCGTGGCGGGCGATGGCAGGGACCTAGTGATCGACCGGGGCTACATAAGCGCGGGCCTGCGCACTCGCGCCGAGGAACACGTGACCGCTGAACTCGGCCTGCGCAGCGAGCGCAACATCAGGCAAGCGCTGCAGCGCGAGGTCGACGCGGAACGCTGGACCTCGCTCGATCGCCGCTTGAAGCGGCAGCGCGATGATCTCAGTGTAGTCGACCTGCGCCCGGAAGCAACGGGTGGACGACAGGATCGCAGCCTCCTGCTCGGCCGAGCGCAGACGCTCGAACGCATGGGATTGGCCGAGAGGGTTGGACCGGCAAGCTGGGTCCTCGCGGCGGATATCGAACCGACCTTGCGCGCGCTGGGCGATCGCGGCGACATCATCAGGACCATGCACCGGGCCATGTCGGGACAGGGTCTTGCGATCGATCCCGCACACATGGCGTTGCATGGCGGCGCCGATGGTAAGCGCGTCGTTGGCAGGCTGGTTGAACGCGGGCTGCACGACGAGCTGACCGGAGAAGCCTTTGCCATCGTCGATGGCACTGATGGCCGCGTGCATCACCTGCGCTTTGCGGACATCGAGCGCACCGACGACGCAGCGCCGGGGGCAATCGTCGAGGTCAGCGACTGGACCGATCGCAGGGGCCGGCAGCAGGTAAGCCTGCTGGTCCGGTCCGACCTGCCCATCGAAGCGCAGATCAGCGCGCGCGGCGCGACATGGCTTGACCGGCAGCTGCTTGCGCCGCAACCCGAACCGCTGGCCGGCGGGTTCGGTTCGCAGGTGCGCGAGGCACTGGAGCATCGCGCAGAGGTTTTGATCGAAGAGGGCCTCGCCCGGCGTCAGGGCCAGCGCATTATCCTTGCGCAGGGACTGCTGGAGCGGCTGCGGAGCCGCGAACTGTCTGAGGCAGGCGAGGCTCTGGCGGCGAGGTATGACCAGCCCTATCACGCAAATGCCGCTCAGGGTGATCTCGTCGCTGGCATATACCGCGAGCGCGTAACCCTTGCGTCCGGCCGCTACGCCATGATCGACAATGGTCTTGGCTTTCAGCTGGTGCCCTGGCGGCAGGATCTCGAGCGCCATCTGGACATGGCTGTCACGGGCAGGATCATTGCCCGGGGCGGCGTGGACTGGAGCTTTGCCCGCACGCGCGGGCTTTCGCTTTGAGAACCGAAAGTGCACTGGCCTTGACAATCGCACCTTGTGATGCCCATATGCGCATCAGGAGACGTGATATGGTCCATGCTGCATTTCAGGAAATCGACGCCCCTCGCGCACCGCAGACCTTTGCCGGCGAGGGTGATCGCGCGCGTCTCACTGGAGCCGCCGTCAAGGCCGTGTTGCGGCTGATCGATGCCTGGGGTGCCAGCAATGCCGAGGGCGCAGCCCTGCTCGGCGTATCGCCAAGCACCTGGGACCGGATGAAGGCGGGCACTTGGGAGGGCACGCTCAGCCAGGATCAGCTGACCCGCGCCTCGGTGATGATCGGCCTGTTCAAAGGGTTGCACCTGCTCTTCGCGAACGACCTTGCCGACCGCTGGCCCCGGCTTGAGAACAGGGCACCGGTATTTGACCGGCGCTCTCCGGTGCAGGCCATGATCGAGGGCGGCATTCCGCGCATGCTCGAGACCCGGCAATATATCGACGCGCTGCGTGGCGGGCTCTGAGGCCGGCGGCGCTCCGCTGCCCGCCGCGGTTCCGACTGTCCGCGAAGCCTTCGGGCGTACGGTACGGCTTGTCACCAGCGCCCGGCTACGCGAGGCCGCCATGGCGCCGCTTGCAGATACGCCCGCCGAGCTTGATGATCTCGCCGAGATCGAAGGCGCGACCAGTTCCCGCCAGATTGCCGAGACCCGCGGGCTCGGCGGCCTCAGCGCCGATGAACTGGTGCATGGCGTTCCGCACGCGAAATTCATCAATGCCAGCTTTGCCTATGCCAAGCCGCGCGCGCCCGGTCGTTTCAATCCGGCCACGCGCGGCGCGTGGTATGCCGCACTCGACGCCCGGACGTGCCTTGCAGAGGTCGGCTGGCACCTGACGCAGGCGCTCGCAGATGCCGGCAATTTCGACGCGGTCGTCGAATATGTCGAGATGATCGCAAGCATGTCGGGTGTGTTCATCGATCTGCGGGGCATCCCCGGTCATCCTGCACTCGATCCCGACACAGCCAGAGGGTATCCGGCCGGCAATGCTTTGGCGGCGCAGGCGCGGGCCGAAGGGCATAACGGAATCATCTACCCCTCGGTCCGTAACGCAGGCGGAACCTGCATTGCCGCGCTCTGGCCCAATGTCGTGCAGTCGGTCGTGCAGGGGAACATGTACCGACTGACATGGTCCGGGACGCCTGAATTCATCGTGGAGCCACTTTAACGGCTGAATGAATTCGCTGGCAGTCCCAGCCCTGTCCTGCGCGACGCAAGCCTCCCGGCTAATGAGCCGTCACCCACGATGAAGCCGAGGCATCCGGCCACCAGCACTGGCATTCCCCGCACCGCTGCCATGGAAAAGTCACGGCTTCGCGCCTATGGCGTCAGGGCCACCCAAGGCGTTTCATCAGCCCAGCGGAACCAGCCATGTCACCTCGCGTCCTCCTTCCGGTCATTGCCGCCGCCCTTGCCATGCCGGTCCCGGCCCATGCCTGGGGGCAACTGGGGCACCGCGTCATCGGCGAGCTCGCCGGGGAGCGCATCAATGGAAAGACCCGCGCGGAAATCGCGCTGATCCTTGGCGAGGAAGACCTCGCCGAAGCCTCGACCTGGCCTGACGAGCAGAGGTCCAACCCGGCACCCTTCTGGCAGAAGGAGGCAGACCCCTTCCACTATGTCACGGTTCCTGAAGGCAAGACTTACGCCGAGGTTGGTGCGCCAGCAGACGGCGACGCTCTGAGCGCGCTGGCCCGTTTCGCTGCGACGGTGAGGGATCCCGATGCACCGCGAGCGGACAGGGCGCTGGCCTTGCGCTTCATCATTCACATCGTCGGCGATCTGCATCAGCCCCTGCATGCCGGCAATGGCACCGACCGCGGCGGCAATGATCTGAAGCTGCGCTGGTTCGGGCAGGACACCAACCTGCATACGGTCTGGGACACACGGATGATCGAGGGCAAGGGCCTGTCCTATTCGGAATATTCGGTCTGGCTCGGCCGCAGGATCGGACCAGATGAAACGATCGCCTGGTGGACGGCAGATCCTGCTGTCTGGGTCGCTGAAAGCACCGTGCTGCGCGACCAGATCTATCCGCCCACCGACGAAGCCGTACCCAGCCTTGGCTATGCCTACCAGTTCGAGCACTTGCCCTCAGCCGAGCTGCGCATGCAGCAGGGCGGCGTAAGGCTGGCCGCCTATCTTGATCAGGTGTTTGCGCGTTAAGGCACAACCGGGCGGCTGACCGCTGGCGCAAAGGCGCGTCTTTTCCCACGGCAGGCAGCCTCGTCGGTCACGCGCTCGGCCTGCACCACTCCACTGCCGATGCCGGGCCGTGGTCGGCTCAGGGCTCCGCTATCCTTTGCTTCGCCAGCGCCCGCCCCGGCGCAGCTTTGCTTGCAAAACCGGCGTCACATGCCTCCTTTTTCGCCGGAAGGAGACGATCATGTCTGCCACAAGAATCCTCTGGGGCCAGATCATTGCCGTCCTTGGTCTGACGCTTACCGGCGTCTGGGCGGGCACGCAGTGGATCGCCGCCGCGCTCGCGTACCAGCCAGAACTGGGGCAGCCACTTTTCCTTGCAGGGGATACGCCGGTCTACCCGCCTTATGCGATCTTCTGGTGGTGGTTCAGTTACGAGGCCTATGCCCCGCGCATCTTCGAGACCGGCGGCCTGATTGCTACCTCGGGCGGGCTGATTTCGGTGGTTGTTGCCATCGCCATGTCGGTCTGGCGCGCGCGGGAGTTGAAGAACAGCGGGACCTATGGCTCGGCCCGCTGGGCGACGCGGTCGGAAATTGCATCGGCAGGGCTGCTCGCCGGGAAGGGCGTCATCATCGGTCGCCACGCCAATCTCTATCTGCGCCATGACGGTCCGGAACACGTTCTGTGCTTTGCCCCGACCCGCAGCGGCAAGGGCGTCGGGCTGGTGATCCCGACGCTGTTGACCTGGCCGCATTCGGCGATCGTCCATGACATCAAGGGCGAGAACTGGGACCTCACTTCCGGCTTTCGCAGCCGCTTCAGCCGGGTGCTGCTGTTCGATCCGACCAATGCGGCCTCGGCCGCCTATAATCCGCTGATGGAGGTACGGCGCGGGATCAGTGAAGTGCGCGACGTCCAGAATATTGCCGATGTGCTGGTCGATCCCGAAGGCTCGCTCGAGCGCCGCAATCACTGGGAAAAGACCAGCCATGCACTGCTGGTCGGCGCGATCCTGCACGTGCTCTATGCCGAATCCGACAAGACGCTGGCAGGCGTTGCGGCCTTCTTGTCCGACCCGCGCCGCTCGATCGAAGCAACGCTCGCCGCGATGATGATGACGCCGCATCTTGGTGAGGAAGGCGTCCATCCTGTGGTGGCGAGCGCCGCGCGCGAGCTGCTCAACAAGTCGGAGAACGAGCGTTCGGGCGTCTTGTCCACCGCCATGTCCTTCCTCGGCCTCTATCGCGATCCGGTGATCGCCAGGGTCACGCGGCAGTGCGACTGGCGGATTGCCGACCTCGTCAATGCCGCGCGGCCCGTCACGCTCTACCTTGTCGTCCCGCCGTCCGACATCAGCCGGACCAAGCCGCTGGTCCGCCTGATCCTCAATCAGGTGGGCCGGCGTCTGACCGAGGACCTGGCCGAAGGCAGTCAGCGCCAGCGGTTGCTGCTCATGCTCGACGAGTTCCCGGCGCTGGGGCGGCTCGATTTCTTCGAGAGCGCGCTCGCCTTCATGGCAGGCTACGGCATCAAGTCCTTCCTGATCGCGCAGTCCTTGAACCAGATCGAGAAGGCCTATGGCCATAACAACGCGATCCTCGACAACTGTCATGTCAGGGTATGCTTTGCGACCAATGACGAGCGTACGGCAAAGCGTGTCTCGGAATCGCTTGGGACTGCCACCGAAACGAAAGCGATGCGCAACTACGCCGGGCATCGCCTCTCGCCATGGCTGGGGCACCTCATGGTCTCGCGCTCCGAGACCCCGCGGGCGCTTCTGACGCAGGGCGAGATCATGCAGCTCCCCGATACAGACGCAATCGTGATGCTGGCAGGCGCGCATCCGATCCGTGCGAAGAAGGCGCGCTACTACGCCGATCCGCGCCTCGCGAAGCGCATCGGACCGCCGGCGCCGTTGGAGGTCCCGCCCGACCAGCGGGATCACGGTGAATGGAGCAGCACGATCACTGCACCGGTGCAGCCCGGAACCATGGCTGAGGCAGCGAAACCGTTGACGAGGGATGCCGCGGGCGATGGCGGGCTGTGCCGCGAACCCGAACTTGCAGGGCACGACGACATCGCCCCTGCGCCTGCAGCGGCGCCTAACGAGTTTGAATTTGCCCGTCGCGGCGATGAGGAGCAGGTCATCCGCAACCGCCGGATCGCCGACCAGATGCGCGCCAATGCGCGGCAGGCCACGCTCGATCCGGATGACGGGATCGAACTGTGAGCAAGGGCAACCGGATCAGGCATACTGTCCGACTGCCGCCAGCGCTGTCGCGCGAGCTCGCGGACTATGCGCGGCGTAAGCGCGTGTCGCAGGCATCGGTCGTCGAGGCCGCCGTTGCATCATTTCTGTCGCCCGATGGATCCGAACGTCTCGAGGCGGCTTTCAGCCGCCGGCTCGACCGCATCTCGCGGCAGCTGGAAAAGCTCGACTATCATGTCGAGGTCGGAAACGAGAGCTTCGCTCTTTACCTCAGGCGCTGGCTGGCGGTCACGCCGGTTCTGCCGGGTGAGACTTCTCCGGCGGCGCAGGCTGATGCGGAGAAGCGGTTCGACCATTTCGTGGAGGCGCTCGCACGCCGGATGGAGTCAGGCAGGCACCTGTCGGATGAATTGCGGCGGGTCGGGGAAGCTGACGCGGAATAAAGTATCGCAGGGGTCTGGACCGCTGTTGGGCACTTCAGCGACGAATGGCCCATCCATAGCGGTGTCATCGGTGCAACAAGATGGGTGCAAGCTTCTGGAACGCTTGCTAGACTCCTGCCATGCGCACTGATCTCGATCATCTGCCCCCGCAAAAGCAGCGCGAGCTTGAGCGCGTGGTGCAGCTGATCTTCGAGGAGTTCGATGACGCCTTCGCGCTTGCCAAGCACGAGTGGAAGAAGGCCGGGCGCATCCTCAAGGTGATCCTCTACGGAAGCTATGCGCGCGGCACCTGGGTCGACGAGCCGCACACCGCCAAGGGATATCGGTCAGACTTCGATCTGCTGATCATCGTCAGCGACAAGCGGCTCACCGACCGGGTGAAGTACTGGGCAAAGCTCGATGAGCGGCTCATGCGCGAGTATGGCCTCACCGGCACGCTGCGGACGCCGGTCAACTTCATCGTCCACACCTTACAGGAGGTGAACGACGGGCTTGCCCACGGGCGCTATTTCTTCATGGACGTAAAGGCCGAGGGGATCGCGGTCTATCAGTCCGATGATACCGAGCTGCATACCCCTAAGCCCAAGACCCCGACGCAGGCGCTCGCCATGGCGCAGGAGTACTTCGACGAGTGGTTCCCGTCATCGATGCGTAAATTCAAGCTGACGCAGGACGCTATATCTCAGGAGTTCCACAAAGAGGCTGCATTCCTGATGCACCAGTCCGCGGAGAGCTTATATCACTGCGTGCTATTGGTATGCACGTTCTACACTCCCCACGTGCACAATCTCGGCTTCTTGCGCACCCAAGCCGAACGCATCGATGCTCGCCTCACCTATGTTTGGCCGCGGGAGACCAAGCGCGATCGCGCGCGGTTTGAGAAGCTCAAGGACGCTTACGTAAAGGCACGCTACTCGAAGCATTACCGCGTCACCAAGGAAGAGCTGGAGTGGCTCGGCAGCCAGGTCCAGGAGCTTGGTTGCTCGGTTCACGAGGTTTGCTCTGAGCGCATCGAGCAGCTTACTGCCGAGGCAACAGCGGAACGAAACGGATTTTGATTGGATGGAACTTGGCCATGCCCGGCGTTCGTCGCAGCGTCAGGAAACGTCCGTTTACACCGACCTCGGTCACTTTAAGATTCGCCCAAGCCCGCTCTATATGGTCTGGGCTGGCGGGCAGTCGGGATTGCCCGCTTTGCGACAGCTGGACCTGATTATCTGCCGTCCATTTGTTGGCTCGCCTAAAGCCGCGATGGCAAGTGGCAAGATTCACCTGACTTTTAACGACTTAAGGGCAACGAATTGCAGGATTGCCATAACGACGTCGGCCGAAATTTGCGGCCATCACTCGCCTCGTTGAATAATACGGACAAAGAATTGGATCACCACGGCTAGGCGGATTAATGAGTGTCCGGCTACCGCTTAATGCGTCGCGGCAGCCTCGCGTCAGCTAAATCTCTCCCAAGCGCGCTAGCGTAACGTTCTCGAAGAACATCCTTGTCGAGTTGCTCATACTCCAGCATGTGCAAAAGAAGCGAAGTTGTGAGGCGCGTGCGTCCGAGAATGAGCCGCTCCCCGTCCGTATCGTAAAGAACATTCCGGTACGGTACCTCTGTGTAGGTGCGCGGCAGTAAGGCGGCAGCCCCGATAGCTTTCTTCCAGCCCCCCTCGTCGTCCTGAATATAGTTGATCACTCGTGAGAAAATCTCGAGTCCGACTGCGCGAAACAAGACGTTGCCACGCGTGTGACGCTCGCGCGCGAGGATCGCATGCGCATCTTTGCCGCGCGCCGCGAAATATTCCTTCAGCTCGGGGACCGCAGCGACCAGGGTCTCGAAAAATTTGGAGACCCCGGCATAATATTGCTCAAGAACCTGATCGGTTGGCCGAACATAGCGAAGCCGAAGCATCTGATCGCGCTTGAAGCGATTGACGATCCGGCCGAGAATGTAGCCGACCAAATCGTAGAGTTTGATGATCGTGATGAAATGCTGGCTGTCGGTCGATGAGAGATTGGCAGTGCCATAGCCGGCCAGTACCTGCCCGCCATTGAACAATGGATGTTCCTCGACTAGCTTTCGCGTGATGATTGCCGCTGTGTCGGATTCGTCGAGTGCGATGATTTCGGACTTGCTAACCGGGATCGCCGAGCGGTTAAGGGTCGTGAATAATTTGCGGGTACGACGGCGACCGAGATCGGTTGCCTTGTGTGCAACGATGATCACATTGACGCGATCTTCCTCGAGCTCGGGTTTGCGCTCCAGCGCATTGAGGATGCCAGCAAGACGATGCTGTCCATCCACAGCGAACATAGCCTCGCCTCCAGAAAGATGCAGAAAGCCAAAAGCATGTGCCGCCCAGTCGGGAACATCACCGGTGATGGGAGCAGGCGCCGTCGGACTTACGTCAAACTCCAGCCATGTCGGCTCACCGCCGTAGATCGCGACCACCAAAGAGTTGAAGAAGCGGTCCTTGTTGCTAATCAGGTAGTTGCCAATTTCTGGCGCTCTGCCATGGGTTAGCGCGCGCTGGATTAGGTCCGAAAGCTGCTTGCCGGGGCGCAATTCGCTGATCTCTTCGGCGAAGCTGATCCGACCTGCGATATCGCCCAGCCGCATGATCGTGCTGTAATATTTCCAGTCGCCCATCTGTGCAAACAGTGCTGGAAGGTTGATCGGCGTGTTTGTCATGTGAAGGCCCGCCTTACTTGCCGGTATTGGACGTGAAAGTCTTTGATATTGGCATCCGGCCAAGCCGCGGTGATCAACTCGGCTTCAACCGCTTTCAGATCAACTGCTGTGGGGTCCAGTTCACAATAGTAGAAATGGACAAAGCCTTTGTAGCGTTCGAGAAGCATCGACATCTTAGGCCGGGTCGTGGTTTCGAGCTCGCCAAGATATTCATCGTAGCGCTTCCAGAAGGTGCGACTGGCAGAGTTGGTCGCGCCGACTTCTCCTATGTAGAACAACCAGCCATTGGGCGGAAGGTCGGATACCGCAGGATGGACAACGAACGCGTACAACCCCTGTGTCTTTGGGACCTTTGGGCGGGTCGCGGTATTGAACGGGAGGACCTTCCACGTCAGGCCTCGCCCAGAGCCGTACCGCGTCCACAGCTTAGGGTAGAGCACGGACTCCTCGCGGTGAATCTTGATCGCGTCGGATTCCTTGAGGAATTGGCGATGCTCCGCCTCCTTGACCCAAGTGGATTTGGCCGGTGCCTTTGCCATCGGTCAACCGGTTAAAGCTGCAACCGACCGAAATCGCAGCACAACGGCGCGGCTGACCAAATTCTCTGTTTGCAGCCGCATACCCCCAGATAACCCCGCAACATAATGGCTTATTGGCCACAATCTGGAGTTGCTTCGCGGACGCTGTCAAGAAGTTGTGGCAGGCAATGTCGAAAAATGGAGCGATTACTCAATCTCATACGAAAAAAAATTGAAGCGGCGGATCAAGCAATGTGCGCTGGCTGCGACGAACAATGCACGATAGGTGAATAGCATGACGGTACCCGTTCCACCTCCAGCGACTCTGCCGCTCGACAAGGACGACGCGTTGGCGCTCGCTGCCTTCAACCAGAATTTCGAGACCTTTCGCGCGCTGAACGCGCTCATGTGGCAAATCCCATTGATCGCCATGACGCTGACCGGAGGCCTGTGGTTTGGCGTGTCGAGCATCAAGGATATGCCGACGATGCGCTCCGGCCTCTTGCTACTCGCTGGACTCGGCAACTTGGGGTTGATGGTCGTCCTGGCACGATTGCGCCACATCATCGGCTGCTACCTGACTTGGATCGAGAGCGCTTATCCCCGAGGCTATGTCCCGGCAAAGGGTACTGACTGGAACACACGCTCAGAGACGGTCAAGCGTACTTTCCAGCTAATGCTGCTCTCTGCTGCGATCATCAGTTTTGTGCTATTCGGCGGATCGATGACGGAATTGATTCACAACGAGCAGCTCGACGCGCGGACGAAAGCGGTCGCGTGGTACGACACCCACGCCGCGTACCTCGCTGATGGCTACGAGGGGCTCGAAGCGCAGGAGACGCACCCGCGGCTGTTCGCGGCGCTGGCCGGCTCGAAGCCGCTCCGTATTCTCGACGTTGGCGCCGGCACCGGTCGCGACGCCGCAGCACTTTCGGCCCTTGGTCATCAGGTTACGGCGATCGAACCTTCGGCGAAGATGCTTCGGCTCGCGCGCGCGCTTCATGCCGGCAATGATGTCGCCTGGGTCGCCGACGGCATGCCCGGGCTCAGTAAGGCAACGGGACAGTATGATCTGATTTTTTTGAGCGCGGTGTGGATGCATGTTCCGCCCGCCGATCGCGACAAGGCATTTGACCGTCTGGTAACTTTGCTTGCACCCGGCGGCCGGCTCTATTTCACGCTCCGGCTCGGCCCGGCCGAGCCCGAGCGGGCGCTTTGGTTCAATGACGCGGTTGAGATCTACGATCTCGCTGCTGGCCACCGCCTTAAGGTCGAGGATTGGGGCAAGCGCCCCGACCTTCTCGGCCGCGAGGCGGTTCAGTGGCAGACCTTGTTGCTGACCAAGACCGCCTGAATATGGTAGACCCCGATGGCAATCGATGGGATGTGTTCATCTCGCACGCCTCCGGCGACAAGAAGGCGATCGTCCGACCCTTGGCCAACGCTCTGGCCGATTTCGGGGTGAAAGTCTGGTACGACGAATTCAGCCTCAAACCCGGCGACAGCTTGCAAACTTCGATCGACAAGGGGCTGAGCAAATCTGATTTCGGACTGATCGTCGTCAGCCCTGCATTCATCGGACGTCCCTGGACCGAACGCGAGTTTTGCGGGTTGACCGCGCTTGCGCTGGCCGGTCGCAGCAAGATCATTCCATTGTGGCACCAGATCGACCGCGACGCCGTGCTCGACTTCAGCCCGCCGCTTGCTGACATGGTCGCGATCCTGACCGATGACCGGACCGCAGCCGATCTCGCGATCCAGCTGCTCATGCAGATCCGACCGGATCTCTATCAGGCGCAGCCGCGCAGCGAATTGATGCGCCGTGGCAGTGGCGAGGCGTTTCAGGAGCTGCAGACTGAGCTCGAAGCGGCACAGGAACAGCTCGAAGATTTCCAATGCCCTTATTGTAAGGCACCGTTGGCCCACAGGACGCCGGCACCACTCGACGAAGGTCAGAGGCATTGGGATGAGATCGACGTCTACGAGTGTGGACTTGAGACCTTCGGCGGCAATGTGCGCCAACCCTGCCCGTACGATCCCAAATTTCCGGCCTTCTCAGACTATACGCTCGCCTGGCACCAGATGAAGAACGGCGACTGGATGGTCGCGGCCGATCCCAAGGTTCGCAAGGCGCGAAGCTACCACTTCGGACCCGAACAGGGCGCGGACAAGGATGCGGCATTTGCGGCGCTCAAGGACGCATATCGGCGCCATGCGCCGCCGCACCTTGATCCCGGCTGACATTCGATTTCGAGCCCCTACTTCTTCTCGCGACGGGCAAGCTCGGCATCGACCGCTTCACGAATGAATTCCGCCTTCTTCCGCTTGCCGACCAGCGCTTCGATCCGCTCGGGCACGCCTTCTCCCAAGCGAACAAGAATCGGTTTCACCTTTAGCGGCGGTCGTCCCATGGTGCAGGGCTAACCGATATCCCCAACAGCGTCGAGCGCGATCCCTAAGCGATATCGTTTATTGACAGGACAAGCGATGCCGCCTAGATATAAACGATATCGTTTATGGAGGCTGTCATGTCTAGGATTGTCACCGCCCGCATGGCCTTGAAGGCGCTGCTGCGTGCCCGCACCGCAAATGAAAAAGGGTTCGGTCGCTACCGGGCCTATCTCGCCAGTCCCAACAGCGAACGCGGAAAGCTGGCCGAACAGCGCGCGCATTACTGGCTGGATCAGGAAGAACGCCAGCTGAGGATCATCGAGCGTTTTATCCGGCAATACATCGGCGACTGACGATCAGCGCTCAGGTGGCGAAGCGCCGCAGGTCTCGGACCTCGCGCACCAGAGCCTCGGCGAACTGCATAAGCTCATCCGCCGTGGTGAACCGGCCCGGTGACACGCGAAACGCCTGCCGGGCGCGCGGCGTGTCGCCGAACATCGCCAACAGCACCGGGCTTGTCTCGACCTTCTCGGTCGAACAGGCGCTCGATGCCGAGAAACTGGCAATGTCATTGAGGCGGTGCATCAGCGCGAGCGGCTCGACGCCATCGATCGACAGCGAGATATTGCCGGGCAGGCGCTGCTCGGACGATCCGTTGAACATCACACCGTCGACTTCGGCCGAGACCAGCGAGCGGAACTGCTCAGCCATCGCCGCAAGGCGCGCCCGTTCCTTGTCTTGGCCACGCGCCGCGAGCGCGAGCGCTTCGCTCATGCCGACGATCAGCGGCACGTTGAGCGTTCCGGGGCGCAACGCCTTTTCCTGACCGCCGCCGTAGCTGATCGGCGCAACCCGCGCACGCGGCGATCGCGAACGAACATAGAGTGCGCCGATCCCCTTTGGCCCATAGGCCTTGTGGCCCGACATGCTGGCGAGATGGATATGATCACGGATCACATCGACGCAGTGATGTGCGAGCAATTGGGCAAGATCGGAATGGTACAGGACCCCGGCGGCTGCGCAGAGTGCCCCGATCTCGGCGAATGGCTGGATCGTCCCGACCTCGTTGTTGGCGGCCATGACCGATACCAGCACCGTGTCCGGGCGCAGCGCGGCTTGGACGAGATCGGGCGACACCCGCCCCTCGTCATCCACCGGCAGCACGGTCAGTGCCCATCCGTCGCGTTCAAGTGATCGCATCGGCTCAAGCACCGACGGATGCTCGATGGCGCTGGTAATCAGATGCTTTTTGTCCGGCTGTGCCCGTGCCGCCCCTATGATCGCAATGTTATTGGCTTCGGTGCAGCTGCCGGTGAACAGGATCTCGCCTTCGCGTGCGCCAATCACGGCAGCGAGTTGCTCGCGGGCCTGTTTCACTGCCCCTTGGGCGCGGTTGCCATGCCGATGTTCGACGCTCGACGGATTGCCGAAATCCTCGGTGAAATAGGGCAGCATCACCTCAACGACGCGCGGGTCGGTGCGGGTGGTCGCATTATTGTCCAGATAGAACGGTGCGGTGTTGCTCACGCTGCCATCGCGAGGCGTGCGAAATCAGCCGGCGACTTGGCGCGCACGGCAAGTCTTGCGACGCCGCGGTGGATATGGAACCGCAGGCGATCCACCAGCTGATCATTCGTGAGTGGGACAGCGAGGCCTGGTTCAGTCTCTTCGACGAAGCGCAGTAACGCACCGATCAGACCGTTGTAATCGCCGGTCAAGGTATAGGCATTGAACTCCTGCCCATCTTCGTCGGGCGTGGTGCCGCCCCCGACCGGCCCTTCTTCGAGCGACAGCATGATCGCCGCGCGGCAAAGCAGGTTCGGAGTGAGCCCGGTGCGCTGCCGGAGCGAACGCAGGCGGCTGGTCGCATCGCCCGAGATGTTAAGCTTGTTGAAGCGCATCGCCCTGTCCTTCCTCGTCGCCGAAATAGCCCGACAGCACACGGGTTGCCCGCGCTTTGTGATCATAATCGAGCCGGAAACTGTGCGAGACCTTCGGTCCGAGCTTGGCGAGCAGCGCGTCGTCGATCTCGGTATCGGTCGACAGCACGATCACCTGATGGCTGGCCTCGGGGAAATAGCGCTCGACCAGTGCGGCACGATGTTCCGTATCGAGCCGGGCAAGCGGGGTGTCGACAATCATCGGCAACTGCCGGCCGCTGGTATGCGCCAGCGCCCAGAGCATCGCGATCGCATAGACCTGCTTTTCACCTGCCGAGAGGCTCGACTTGGGCAATTCGCGGCCATGCGCGTCGATCAGAACGGCATTGAGTGTGGCGCGGTCGATCTGGACGTCGGCGACGAAATCGTCTTTGCGGGCGAGATGGTTGAAGCGCGTGACGAACGCGGTCTTGAGCTGCGCGATCTTGAGGTCGAGCAGATCGTCCTCGTAGCGTTGTAGCACCGCGCCGACACGCTGCGCCAAGCTGGTGCGGCCAGCGGCATCGCAACTCTCCTGCTGCACTTGCTCGAGCCGCCGCTTGTCGCGTATCAGCGCGGTCTTTCTGAATTCGAGCACCTTCAGGTCTTCGCTTCGCGCTTTCAATTGCGCTTCGGCCGCTCCCAATTGCTGTTCGGCCTCGACCAGTTCATCAAGCACCACGCCTGCGGCATGGCCTGATGCGCGCACCAGCTCGGCATCGAGCTCGCGCAGGCGGTTGGTGTGCGCGTCAAGATCGGCAACCATGAGCCGCGCGCGCGGCCCGACCCTGTCACGGATTTCCTCCAGTCGCCCAAGCAGGCTGCGGCGTTCGCCAAGCTCGAGCCAGGCAACAGCGGCATTGCTCGGCACCGCGGCATCGGATGCCAGAAACTGTTCCAGGTCGGTCCAGTGCCCATCTTTCCAGCTAGCCTTGCGCACAGGCTCACCACCCGCACGCCATTCGAGCAACCGGCTGCGGAGTAACGCCAGCGCATACTCGACACCGGGGTCGCCTGCTTGGCCGAGCGTTTCAGCAAATCGCGCCACCAGTTTCGGCGCCATTGCGAAGGGCATCAGACCGCCGGCGAGATCCTTGAGCTCATTCTCGCGGCGCGCGATTTGCGAGGCGACCTCCGCGCGCGCCGCCTCCAGAGTTGCACGCTGATTGGCGGCGTCGCCGCCTTCGGCCACGAACCGCTGGCGAACATTATAGGCGGTGCGGGCAAGCCCGTCGCGAGCCGAGCGAAGTTCGGCAATCTCCTCTATCAACCGGGCGGTGTCGGTGTCGACTTGCGCGATGTCTCGCACACATTGCTCATAGGCCTCGGCCGACTTGCGATCCTCGGCCTTGCTGTGGCGCGCGAGGTAAAGTCCAAGATCAGTGCGCAACCGCGAGACCAGCTCGATCCCGAGCAACCCGCGGACAGCTTCGGCGAGACCTTCGTCCGGGCCATCGTGCGCGATCTCGGCGATCTTCTCGCCATCGAAGAAGAACAGCTGCGAAACGCCTGGTGGGATCAGCTCCTGGAGGAAGCTCGCCCATTCTTCACGTGGCACCGAGGTGACCGGGGCACCGTCCTTTTCGAGCACCAGCGTCTCCGTTGCCTTGATGGCCTTGATTGTCCAGCGTCGAACGACGCGGTAACGGTGAACGATGCCGCCTTCGGTGTAATCGAAATCGAGCCCGACCGACGCAAAGCTTGCCTGGTCAGGACCGCTACCGGCATGGACGCGCTGCCGCAGATGCCTCTCATATTCCGATTGAGCGACGCGCATTCCGAGCGCGCGGCGACCGTAAAGCGCGAGACGCACGGCCTCGAGCAATGTCGTCTTGCCAGCACCATTGCGGCCTCCAACCAGCACGACCGGCTTGCCGCGCGGACTGAGGTCGAGCGTCTGCCGTCCGGCGTAGAGCCCGAAATTCTCGAGATGAATCGCGCGCAGGATCATGCTCTGTCATCCTCGATCGCGGGCGGTGCGGCAAATAGATCGTCGCTCTCTTCGTCGTCGTCGATTGCAACGGCATCGTTGCCCAACACGCCTAGTTGCTTGCGACGTTCGACAACAAGGGTTTCGAGATCTCGCCATTCGAGGCGGAACGCATCCTCGATCCGGGTGTGAACGGCATGACGCCGCTTCAGTCCGTGTGAGGCGCGCTCGATATCAAGCAGTTTCACCACCAACTCGGTCGGCACATCATGTTCAGCACAGATCGTGTCGAGCAGTTCATTGTCGTCTTGAGTGAAGGCGACGGTGTCCTCGGCGACCCACTCATAATCGCGACCCATCACTTCGCGCACGATGCGCGGCACGCTATCAGGCCAGTCGCCGCGCTCAGTCCGCCATAACCGACGGATCTCGTGCAGCTCGGCCTCGTGGATCAGGATCGGCGCTTCGCCCAAGGGTGCGTCGGCTGCGACTTCCTTTTGCGTTTCGAGCAGGCCGCGCAGCAGCTCGCGGCAGAACTCCATGGTGTACGGCCCCGGCATCACCCGGTCGGTTTCACCGATGAACTGCACCTTGCCGGACCGGCGCCGAAAGTCACGATAGCGAGTCTTGAGTTCGGGCTTTTGCGTTTCTGACAACTTGTCGCGGAATTCGAGCAGCGGCGTCAGCCATTCTTCACCGCTGTCGATCATCGCCTCCATCGCCTTGTCGCGCTCGACGACTGTGCAGACCCAGCAGCCGAATCGAGAATTGCCGCACGACGGCGTGGTGGTGTCGACTACCAGCGGGCATTCGCCCGACGCGGCGTTGCGGTACATCGCGACGAGGTCGCGATTGTCGCTGCCCCATGGCGAGGCGTTCTGCAGCAGATAGGTCCAGACATCGTCGGTCGAGAAATCGGCGATCGGCGCGTAGACGAACGCGTTGAGAAGTGAGGAATGCCGTGAGAGCTTGCTGCCCTCGATCCGGTGGAGCGACATGACTTGTGAGCGGGTTGCCGATTCCTGCGACCGCACGCCCAAGACCATGATCACCTCGCCGAATTCGGCGACGCGGCTCTTGATGAAGTCATTGGCCGGCTCGATCTTTAGCCGCTCAGTGCACCAGCGGAAGCGGCGCGAAGGCGCGGGATAGCCGCGCCCGATCATGTTGACCCAAAAGCTCTTATCGACCTCAGGCACAACCTTGTGGGTGACGACCGGCATGTTCTGCTCGGTCGCAGCGGCAGCGATTTTTTCGAGAGTGACGTCGATATAGCGCGAAACGACCGGCGTTTCGACCAACGTATCGGAACTGATCACGTAGATCGGTTTGACTCGCTGTTCAGCCGGCAGATTGGCGATTGCGGTCCAGATCAGCTGCAGCGCGGTAGTCGAGTCCTTGCCGCCCGAATAGCCAACCACCCAAGGCCGCGAGTCGGCCAGGTAAATCTCGCGAATATCGTCGTAAAGGGCCTGTAGGCCGGTCGGTTCTAATGGTGCCATAATACTCAGATCAACGTAAAAATGCCGGCCTTGCGGCCCCCATTTTCACTGTAGGACAGGTTGTGCGGTCGCGCCACCGGATTGCGCCTCGATCCACGTCCAGATGAGTTCAGCTGTGAGTAAAACGCTGGTGCGCGAGCGATTGACCTTGCCGCCGACCATCGCCCGCCCTTCCCATAAGCCCGTATTGGCTCGCGACCAGTCGAGCTGCTGCAGCCCGGCCAGCCGCGCGCGCCAAGCATCGGGATAGGCATCAAACAATCGCGCGCCGACGATCGCCAGCGCTTCCAGTGCCAATCCGTGCGCATGGACGGTTTCGCGGCGCAGTTCCGCAGGCAAGATGTCGAGCCGCGCCGCCGCCTGCCAGTCAGGCATATTGTCGCAGACCGCCGACCAGTATTCGATTGCGGCATCGATCGCGGCATCGCCGCTGAGGCCGGCGTCAGCGATCAGCGTCTTGACCGCGACATGTACGCTTGAAAGCCCGAAAAGCTTGCGTGATGCCGCCTTGGGCGTGACATGGGTGAGATCGGTCAGATGGTGGAAGAGCGGCACCGCATCGATCACAGCCTTGGTTACTTGGGCTTCGCCATCTCGCGCATCATAAAAGATGCGCAGCGACCGCGAGGGTTTCACGGCGTGCTGGTTGAGGTCGACGAACATCTGCTGAGCATGTTCAAGGCCCCGATCGGGGAACAGGGTGACCGCAATCGACTCATGCGCCAGATAAGGGCGCTCGCGCAGGGCCTCGACGATCGCTGCGCGGCGATGCTGACCATCGTTGATGACCAGCGTCGCAGTCATGTCGACCTCGAGCGTGCCGACGTCGCGCTCGCCTTCCCCGTCCCCAGCGGCGATGAAGCGGAAGTTGCCGTCGATCGAGGCGGACAGGGCCGAAAGCACGTAGGTCTCGGCGTTGTCGACGATGTAGCGGGCGATCGCGGGGATCCGCGACTGGGTCAGTTCGCGCTGAGAGGTCAGTTCGGGCGGCAAATCGGCCTCGTCGAAGCGGAACAGGGGCTTCACCGCGCTGAACGGCACCATGATAACGAAATAGGCCCGGCCGGCCTGGATGCCTTTGATGGCAGAAAATCGATAGCAGTTCACGCGGCTTGCCCTCCCCGAGCCGCTGACATGAGCAAACCCGTGACTGCAGCAGCCGCGCCCATGACCGAAGCCCGATATCTTGCTGTCACGGTGCCCGCGGCTGTTCGCGAGTTTGAGGGTGTCGTCACGACGCCCCAATCTGTCCGAGACGCGCGCTCATAACAGCGGTTGCTAAAGGTGCGGAGCGATATTTTTCGTCGCTGCTGCCAACTGGCGTTACCTTTCCCCGGCTCGCCTACCTTATAGATTGAGGCGGCACGTTGCCGGCTCATCCCGGACGCAAGAGCGCGTCCACAATCATGGGAAGGAAAATGACATGTTGAATACCCCTGACACCGATCACGACGCCGCCGCTACGCCGAGCCTGGGCAGCGACAGCGACCATAGCTGGGGCAGCGCTGCGCCCAAGGGCGGGCGCGCGGTCGTCCAGCGGCTGCTCAAGGAAGGCACCAAGGTGCCGCTGTTCCTCGGTCAGACGCTGATCAATTCGCTGCGCGATGTCGGCTACAATAACACCACCTCGGCGGTGTGCGAGCATGTCGACAATTCGCTGCAGTGGGGCGCGACCGAGGTGCGCGTCTATTTTCACGAGACCAAGGACAAGTCGGGCAAGACCGTCGACGTGATGGTGGTCGACAATGGCCAAGGCATGGCGCCGCATGTGCTACAGGTCGCGACATCGTTCGGCGGGTCCATGGTGTATGAGAACCGCAAGAGCATCGGCCGCTACGGCGTTGGCATGAAGGCGGCAGCACTCAGCATGAGCCCGGTGATGGAACTCTATTCCTGGCAGGAGCCGCGTGCCTTCTACCGTATGACGCTCGATGTGCAGGATATCGGCAACAACCGCGCGAACCTGATCGAGCTCCCCGAACCCGACTTCATGCCTGAGCTGCCGTCGAACATTGCGCGGATCATGTCTCGCCCGATGATCTATCCGAAGAACCCGGCGGAATCGCAGACGCTGTTCGTCGGGTCGGAAGACGAGGTCAGCGAGCGGCTCGGCAGTCACGGCACAATCGTGATGATGCCCGACTGTGACCGCCTCTCCTATAAGTCTGCCAAGGGTCTGGTCGATCACGCCGTGCGGGAGATGGCGCGCGTCTATCGCCGCTATATCGAAAAGGGCATCAAGATCTTCGTCAACAACCGGCGCCTAGAAGCGGTCGACCCGACTTTCTGGATGTTGTCGGCGCGCCACGCCAAGGTCGAGGGGCTGGAAGAGAAGCGCAGCCGGCTGGTGCAGGCGTGGAACCGCATCGAGGTGCCGCTTGCCGAGGACAGCAGCCGTACTGCGCCGATTTCGGTGCGTCTGTACCGGTTGCCCATCGAGGAATGGAAGAACCTGCCGCCAAAGGTGCAGCGGAGCGACATGGGCGTGTTCGACAACCATCAGGTGTCGTTCATGCGTGCCGACCGCGAAGTTTACGCCGGTCCGATCGCCCGGCTGCGCTTGCCGGCGCATGGCGATACCAACTGGATGCGCCTGCAGATCGACTTCCCCGCCGAACTCGACGAGGCGATGGGCGTCGCGATGAACAAGCAGGGCGTTCGACCCAAGGATTATGTCTACGACGTGATCAACGCCGAGATTGAGCGCGAAGTGAAGTCTGTGCGCGACAGCATCAAGAAGTCGCGCGCCACCAAGGACGCCGAGCAGGGGGGCGACCCGGCCGGCGAAGCCGAACGCCGCGCCAATGCTGCCGATCCGCTGCAGGGCCGCCAGCTGCCGGCACCCGCGCCGGAGACCAAGGAGGAGCAGGACATTCTCGACGAGAATCTGCGCGGCCTGGCGATGGCGCTCAAGCGCGACGGCGAGACCGACGAACAGGCGTTCAAGCGGGTCTCGGGCTCGACGTACATCACCCAATTCAAGCATGATGATTATTGGCCCTTCTACCATTCCGAATATCGCTACGGAAAGGTCATCCTCACCATCAACACGGCGCACCCCTTCTACACCCACCTCTATCAGCCGCTGTTGAAGCTGGTGGCGAGCGGTGTGATCGAGGGTGACGACGAGGAGCACAATGGCGACTGCGAGGCCAATGAGATGGTGATCGCACTGCAGCTGCTGTTGCTGAGCCTCGCGCGCACGCAGGGCCAAATGACCGTCGGCCCCGATGCTGCCGAGCGCACCGAGCTGTTCGATACGCTGCGGCGTGAATGGTCGAACAATCTGCGCGTCCAACTGGGCGTCAGCTGACATCATGATTCCGCGGGACCGGAGCATCGCCGGTCCCGCTGGAACTCAAACAGACTTGATGATATAAAACCCTTTCGCGAGGGAATCGACCACCGACGACTCGATCAGATCCGAACATCAGGCACAGCGCCCTGGCATTCGGACCGAGGATAGGCGGCACGGGCTCAAGCGGAAATCCTGTCCGGCAATAGCGCCGGCAGAACCATAGGACGACCGATATGAAGCTGAGCCCCCATTGGGCCTTGATCGCACGCATGCAGCGTGCCGCCGATCATCACCACATTAACCATCACTACTGGGCTGCCGACGAGGCCGCGGATACCGCGCTTGACTTCGTCTATCAGGCCCGGCCTCTTCCCGTCCCCGACATTGCGGCAAAGCTCAAGGTGCTCGCTGGAAATCGCAAGGCCAAGCATCGCCGCCGCGCGATGAGGATTGCCGAAGTCTCTCTGCCGACCGCCGACGCAGTCTTGTTGCCTTCGTCGCATGACAGCCTTTGCGCCCAGCAGGATCTCGACCGAATTCGTGCCGCCGTCAGCGACGTCGACTGGCGGCTGCTCGAGATGGTAGCGCTGGGCCATAGCCACAGTGAGATCGCTGAAGAGCTCGGTCTTGCCGGTGGCACGGTGAAGAATCGCCTGTCACAGCTGCGCCGCCGATTGCTGAACTGAGCGGATTGCCCGCCGCCGTGTCCGGTAACGGGGTGCGGCGGGCTTATACAGGAGGATGTAGCGATGTCGTCGAACCCGCCGACCAAGCACCATTTCATTGCCCAGTTCCTGCTGTCTGCCTGGACCGGATCGGATGGCAAGCTGTGGCGCTTTACTAATCCGCTGATGGGCAATTTCGCCGCCAAGCATGTCGCGCCGGCCGACCTCTGCTATGAGAAACATCACTACACTACGCCAGATGAACCGTACGAGCGTGCGCAGCAGATCGAGCAGGTCCTGATGGCACTCCTCGACGACCGCACTTCGACCGCGCACCAGATGCTACTCGGTGGTGAGATCGACGCCATGGGCTTGCACGAGCGCAGCGCTTGGAGCCGGTTCATCATGTCGCTCTGGTTCCGCACGCCTGACGGCGTGCGCAGCCTCAAGGACGCCACCGCCGCGCTGCTCGGAATCGACGATAGGCAGATTGCCGAAGCCTATCAGGCGCGACATCAGCAGGGAAATGCCGCGACCTGGGTGGAAGCGGTAGCCCAGGTGGGGCCCCACCTCGCTGACCGCGCCGCCATGCATGTCCTTCTCCAGCAGGTCGATAACCCGACCAACAGCCAACTGCTGAACGATATGTACTGGGCAGTGCTTGACGTCACTGGCCCGCGTGACCTGATGGTGTCGGACGCCGTGCTCGCCCAGACCGGCGATATCTTCGGGCCCGAGGGCTATCTCGCTATGCCGATCAGCCCTCGGCGGCTGTTCTTCGCTTCACGGACCCGCGCCCGCCTCGACGCTTTCAAGGGCTTGGCACCGGCGACAATCATCGCGCTCATAAATCACGCTGTAGTCCGCCGGGCGCGGAATTTCGTCGGCGCGACGGTGCGCGCGGAGATTGACTTCGTGCGCGCCAACTTCGCCAGCGACCTCTGCCCGGGGCTGCCTGAAATTCTGGCCCGTCCGTACCAGGCCGCAGCGGCTTGAAGTGTCGAATGAATGATAGACAACGCATTCGGAGCTTTAGATCGCGATCCTGCTCCCGCCTCGATTCTTGATCACTTTACCTTGCTCGGGCACCGGCTATCAGGCTTGACAGCCGACCCGACGAGCGCTCGGAATTCGGAGCAAAGCCCCCCGTTGAACGCTCGGAAGGTCAGTCGTGCTGTTCGAACAACGGGGGAGGGTCGGTCTTCAGGTGGATAAAGCTAGTCAATCTTGACCAAATGAAAAAAGGGCCAGTTTTAGGGAGGCACTTGGGCCGTTGAACGGTGGAAGTCTTAGTGGATATTGCGGGATGGCCTGACGCAAAACGAACGACCGCTGTTGTCAGAGGGTGACATCCGCGCCCTCAGAAACGAACGTCTTGAACCTGCTCGACAAAGAAAGGAGGACGAGAGATGGTCGTTATCGTGCTCACAAAGCAGTCGCGCACGCATGCCGGATGTCAGTCACCCACTGGTAGCAGTCGAATATCGCCGATAAAGCTCTCCAAGGTCTGGAGATGCGGCTGGACGGCCTTCGGGTATTTGTCGACCAGACCCAAAGGCACAACCAGCTGCACCCCACCATGGGTCATCTCCCGGAATTGCGCTTCGGAGACGCCCTCCTGGAGGGTCAGCAGATGCTTGGCCGGGATGCGGTCCGCCTCGTTGAGGATCTGGCGCCACCGGTCACGGCAGGTTGTCTTGACCGCGAGCATGCGCAGGCGTTCTGACGGAAAGCTGTGATCATGATAGGCCGCCGCACAAGGGAACAGGAAGTCCGGGCGCTTGCCCGGCTCTGATTCGGGCTGGTGCGAGAAGTGCGTCCCTTCAGCCAGCCGTTCCTCGACGAAGATGGCCTTGGCATGCAGCTCCAGCGAGTGGCCGGAGCGCGCCTTTCGGCGCTGAAGGATGGTCTGCGCGCGCGAGATGAACGCATCGATCGTCTCGAAGCCTGCAGTGATGTGCGGCATCTCGATCGCTTGTTCGACACTGCGGAAGATCTCGAATTCGCATTCGCGACGCCGCAGGAGGCGGCGATCGGGATCGAGCGCGGTGTCCGGGCGTAGCTCGACAGCACGCCGGATGATGTCTGCGCCGCTCGGAAATTGTCTACGCCACTCTTCGGGGATCTCGTGCTCTTCGAGCCAGCAGCTCGCGCGGACCGGCGGCTGGGTGAGAAGGGCGAACAGGCCCTGCTGTGCCGGAGGCCAGATCAGATACTTGCCCGGCTCCACGGGACCGACCCTGTCCTCGACCAGATCCTCTTCGGTCTCATGCCGGCAGACCCAGACATGGCAGTCGGTTGCCTCACCTTCGGCCACCTTACGGAAAGCGAAGACTGTAAGCGCGCCTGTGCTTTCTGGATCGAGCAGCGCGGACGCTCCGCCACCGAACCCCGTTACCCGGGTCTCGTCCCTGCCTCGTGCCGCCGAGGTGTCATGGAAGTGGTTGTTGTACCATACCGCCCGGACCTCGCGGGCGTCGGCATGGGAGTCGACATAGAGGTTGAACCGCACGTCGGGGTTCTTGATCTCGCGCCGATTGAGTTGGGGAAACACCGCGAACAAGAAGTCCCGCGGAATGTACGGGCCGGCCTGATGGCTGCCATTGGCGAGCGTATCGTTGCCCGAGAGGCGCTTCACGTACCATGTGAACTGCGGCGGGCCGTATTCTTCCATCCACTCGACAAGATCACCGACCGGCACCGTCTGTCCCCCTGATCTCTCCTGTGCGCGCGTCCGAACCGAGCCACGCGGCCGCGCGGGTGATGGTCGCATCAGCACCGATACGGCCAGGGCCCTTGAGCGCGCACTCCCAGACTGTGAGCACGCGCCAGCCCTCGCGGTCAAGTGCAACCTCAACCTCCCGATCCCGCTCGAGATTTCGTCCGATCTTGGCGCGCCAGAATTCCTGTCGGGTCTGCGGCCAGCGGAAGAGCGGGCAGTCATGGCCATGCCAGAAGCAGCCATGGATCTGGATCACGGCCCGCCAGCGGGGCAGGACGAGGTCGGGCTTGCCCGGCAGTTTCCGCTCATGCAGATTGTACCGGAAGCCGTGGGCGTGAAGGCCGCGCCTGATGATGAGCTCGGGCTTTGTATCCTTTCCTCGGATGCCGGACATCATGCGGCTTCGCGTTGCCGCATCGACGATGTCACCCGGCAAGCGCGAGCTTCCGTTGCAGGCGCTCGGGAGCAAGCTCTGCCCGGTCGACGAGCCACGGCAGCATGTGTTCCGCAACCGCGCGCACCACGGGCACCACCACCGAGTTTCCGAACTGCCTGTAGGCCTGGGTGTCGGACACCGGGATGATGAAGTCCTTGCCCTTGGGTCCGTCGAAGCCCATCAGGCGGGCACATTCGCGCGGCGTGAGGCGACGCGGATTACGGCCGGGCTGCGCGACAAGGATTTCCGAGCCGTCCTTGTAATATCGCGCGGACAGCGTGCGAGCGACATCATCGGGGCCGACAAGACCAAACCCGAAGCCATTCCCTGCCGCCCGGTGCTTCTCGGCATATCCCTGCAGGTAACCCCACAGGTGATCGGTCAGCGTGTATTTGGCTGATACCGTTCCGATGTTGTCTCGTGTGTAGGGCGACTCGATCTCCTCGGTGCCGTCCTCCGGATGCAGGATGGAGCCAAGCTTCGGCCCGTTGAGCGGATCGGGCAGGTCGATGTCGTCGAAGGTGAAGTCGTTGGCCTCGCGAAATCCCACAATGAAGATGCGCTCGCGCTGCTGGGGCACGAAGGACTTCGAGTTGATGACCTTCCAATGGACCTGGTAACCGAGTTCAGCGGTAAGCGTGCGATGGATGATCTCGAAGGTCCGGCCCTTGTCGTGGTTGACGAGGTTCTTGACGTTCTCGAGCAGGAAGGCGTGCGGGCGGTGGTGCCTGATGATCTGCGCGACATTGAAGAACAGCGTCCCCTGCGTCTCGTCGGCAAACCCATGCGGACGGTTGAGCGCGTTCTTCTTCGAGACCCCCGCGATCGAGAAGGGCTGGCATGGGAAACCGGCAAGCAGCAGGTCGTGTGGCGGGATCGTCTCGACCGGCACTCTGGTGATGTCTCCCACAACCTCGTGGTCACAGGCAAAGTTGGCGAGATAGGTCTGCTGCGAGTACTTGTCCCACTCGCTGGTGAACACGCATTTCCCGCCAAGGTCCTCGAAGCCGCGGCGCAGGCCGCCAATTCCGGCGAACAGGTCGATGAAGCGGAAGCGGGTATCTGCCTGCGCCGGCAGGGGTCGTGTGAATGTCCGGAGCAGCTTTACAGCCGCTTCCCGCGGCTTGCCCTTGCCAGCCTCCCAGCGCTGCAGCTGACGTACGCTGTAACCCGTCCGGCTCGCCGCCTCGTCGAGTGAAAGACCGGCGCGTACACGCAGAGCTGCAAATTCGTTGAGCATGGAACCTCTGGGACAATTTGCGACATGGTGTCGGATCGAATCCAACATTGCAAGCTTTGTTTCCCTGATGTTCTTGTTATGTCCATCGTCAGCCCGCCTGTAAGGGCTATCTCCACGAGGTCATCGAGGCCCGGAACCGTCTGATCCTCTTGTCCGAGCATCGCAAATCCCGCACTTTGCATATCCTTCCGGCACGGGACTCCGGCAGACGGAACATCTGTGCTCTCTGATAACGGCTTTTCGCAGGACGCGACTGTATCGGAACTTGGGATCGCCCGACGTGTCGACATAGACGTCCCTCATGGAGAACCCCGGGGCAATCATATTGGGCAATTCCTGCACCGACGACCCGCCCACAACGTCCATCGATACATCTGCGGCACCGAAACGCGGAACGATTGCGGTCAGCACACTCGATCCGACGCTGGCACGGCGATCGCCATGGTAGGCCACATCCCGAAGCAGCTTGATCATGCGCGCGCGCAATGCCTCAGGCGTTGCGGATGTGACAGGCTGCCGGGCGAGTGTCCGGAAACGCCTCTTCAGGCCCTCAGGGAATGCTCCCGTCGCCAGCAACAATTTCCCACCGATTGTACCGGGTGAAGGCCCCATCACGTCGACCGAGAGCACCGGGTCGGCTTCAGCTTTCCATCCATCCTCCTTCAGCGATTCATAGTTGGAGATCAGGACAAGGACCGGCACGCTCTCAGCAAAGCCGGCAACAACGAAGCTGTGACGCGTATCGTACCCCTTGGCTGCAAGAGGCATCAGGCGCTCGGCCGTGATGTTTCTGACCGCCTCGACGAAGGCCTCGAAGGGCAGAAGGGCAAGGCCGGGCCTGTCTGCCAGCCAGTCATTGGGAGAAAGCCCGCCGAGATCGCGGCCGATGCCATTATAGGTCACAAATCCGTGGGCGTTGCTGCACTGAAAAATGGTGAGCTTGTTGCCACGCTCGCTGACTATACCACCGGAAGGCGCAGACAGCCGGCGATCTGTGACGCAGATTGCATGGTCGCTCGTGACAAGTGAAAGATTGAGGGTCATGGATTGCGGCGGGCTCAGCTCAGGTTGATTCGTTGCGGAACGCAGACACCTGGCTCCGATCCGCCCCGTTGATGATAGCCGACGGATCCCTGGCTGTGATCACGGCAGCTCGCCTTGAGGCGACTGGCGGTTACGCCGGCCCTTGTTCCTCTACGCCACCTTTCGATGAAACCAAGTCGCTGTTGCAACACCTGACTTTCCTGTCTTCTTGATTGGCCTCGTGAAGGCCGCCGGTCGTCGGCAGCCGCTGTCAGGGGCAACCCATGAGTGACATGCCGATCCGGCCGGAAGCATCATCGCGCGGCGCGCGCATGCTGCGCACGGCGCTGGGGCCGGAGATCGCCCGCTGGCTGGATGAGCCCGCTGTCATCGAGGTCATGCTGAATCCCGACGGACGGCTGTGGGTCGACCGCCTCGGCACCGGGCTGGCTGCTACCGGTTGCCTCATGGGCGCGGCTGACGGCGAGCGCATCATCCGACTGGTCGCCCACCACGTGGGCGCAGAGGTCCATGGCCATGCACCGCGGGTCTCCGCCGAGCTGCCTGGCGGCGGCGAACGCTTCGAAGGCCTGCTTCCGCCAGTCGTGGAGGCACCGAGCTTTGCCATCCGCAAGCCCGCGGTCGCGGTCTTCTCGCTTGCCGATTACGTCGCAGCCGGGATCATGCGCGATGCCCACGCCGACGCCCTTGCCAATGCGGTGCGGGCGCGCCGCAACATTCTCGTCGCGGGCGGCACCTCGACCGGCAAGACAACACTGGTCAATGCGCTGCTCGCGGAGGTCGCTGCGGGCGATGTTCGAAGGCTTCTTCCTGGAAATCGCCTGGCTCGATGATGGTGACACCCTGATCCGCCGCGCGCTGCGCGGGATGATCGCACCGATCCGGTCAGCCGATACGAGGTTGCTCAACCGCGAGTATCACACAGTCTGCGGAACTGCGCTGACGCCATGGGACAGCGTGGTGCGGCGCGTCCTGCCCGGACAGTGGGAGCATATTGCCATGATCATGCGGATGCAGAACCACGTTCACGCGCTCTCCTGTGATCTTGGCCGCTTCTCGCCACTCGCCAGCCAGCCACTTGTCGAGTTCTGCCTCGGTGTGCCGACCTGGCTCTGGGCCCAAGGCGGCAGAAACCGGGCCGTGGCCCGTGCCGCCTTTGCGGATCTGCTGCCTTCAGCGGTCCTGCAACGAACGTCCAAGGCCGGACCGGACAGTTTCGTCCGCCTTGCGTTTGCCGCAAACCGCGCGCTGATATCGGAGCGATTGATGGATGGCCTTCTGTCCCGTCACGGCCTGATCGATCGCGATGCGCTCGCCGTCGCGCTCGCCAGCAGCGAGTTGAGCGATTCCGAAGACTGCCTGCGGATCCTCGATCTGCTCGAAGCCGAGAACTGGGCACGCGCGTGGCCCTGATCAACCCGGATTGACGCATGTTTGCTCCGCCTCGGCAGGCGCGCCGGGCATCGCCCTCCAGCGCTCGTACTGTGCCGCCCGGTCTTGCGAACAGTTCACCCGTCCCATGAGCCAGAACTCGAACCACTCCGCCGACCGGTCATAGATCGCCTGCTTGTGAGCCGGCTGCCACTTGTTGTGTGGTTCGCCGGGAAATACGAACATCTCGATCGCACGCCGGTTGTGCTTGTAGACTTCGACGACGTCGAGCGCGCCTTCATACTCGCTGTCGCCGGTCTGGATCAGGATCGGCTCGTCGACCCGGTCCACGTTCAGGATCAGCGACATCGGTTGCCAATATGTCGCCATGCCTGGGTCAAAGTAGCGGTACCCCATTTTGCGGAGGTATTCCGTGAAGTAGGGTCCGGCCGCGAGGGCGAACGAGTACATGTCCTCGCAGCACGCGCCGATCGAGGCGACCTTGAAAAGATCGGAGTTGATGAGCGCATACTGGACGGTCGACGTCCCATCGCTGAACCCGCTGATTCCCATCCTTTCGGCGTCAACGGCACCTGTCGCGATGGCCAGCTCAATCGCCGTCTCCAGAGCTTCGTGCACGTGCCTGCGATCGGCCCAGTCGGCCTCACTCAGCGTTCTGATCTCTGCCTCTGTGGTCGCGAGTTGCGCTTCGGGCGGGAAATCGGGCCTGTCGAAACTCAACACGACAAAGCCTCGCCGGGACAGGGGGTGGATGGGCACCTCGTCACCGATCCCTCCGCGCAGGAAACCGCGGCTGCGATATTGGACGACGACAAGTGGGTGCTTCTCACCGGGCTTGTGGTCAGGGGGAAAGACAAGATCGGCATAGCTCTCGACCCCGCTCGACAGGCGAAAGCGCAGGCGCTGGACCTGGCCCGTGCGGACCGTGTCAAATATCGGATTCGGATCGTGGATCAGTCGTTCCGCGCCGCTCATCATATTGATCGCAACGATCCGGCGCGGCTGACTTGAGCCTTCCCTGCCGCAAACCAGTTCCACGCCGGAGGGCGTGCAGCCCGTGAACATGTCCTCGGAGCTAGTAACCAACGCGGGCCTCGCGGCACCGATGTTCCATCGCAGCAAGGCCATACGGCTTCGCGCCCAGCCCATGCGCTGGACAATGAACAGGGCCTTCGCTTCCCGAGACCATTTCAGCGAGATCACGCCCTCGCAGTCCGCGCTTTCGCAGATGTTCCGCTCGCCATCCGGGCCCGCCATCACGATTCTGGTGGGACTGAGCAGCCGTTCGGGATGCTTGGGCTCGAGCCATGCCGAGTAGCCGTCCGGGCCGGTCGTCAGCCCCCTTGCAATCGTCGGGGCAAATGCGGGGCGCGCTGGCGCGAGAAGTTCCTGTTCGGCGGGCGTCGCCACTCTGGTCGCGCGGTCTGCCAGTGACAGCCACGAGTACTCCACGGCCACATTGCCGATGGGGATGGGTCGATCAGCGAACTGCGGTGAAAAGCGGTTATCGAACAGAAAGCCACCGCGTCCCTCCTGCTCGATCTCCTCGGCCTTTCGGCGAAGGCCAGGCCGCGAACTGACGACGAGGCCGGCCGAATCTGCCGACCACGCAAGATCCTCGGCATCTTCCGGAAGCGCACTTGCCTGGGTTGGCGGGGTTCGACCTGACGGGTCCGCAAGCCAGACCTGCGTTGAATCCTTTTCCCTGCGAAGGAATGCGATCATCGATCCATCGGGACTCCAACGCGGGATGACAGGCTGGCTCCATCCCCTGTAGATCGCAGTGAATTCTCGCAGCGGATAGGCATCGCGGATATACTCACCGCCTCGGCTGACCTCGACAGCAGACCCTTCCCCATCCACCGGCGCCACCATCAGCTTATGGCAATAGGCATTGAGATCGGGATTGGCGCGAAGGATCAGAAAGGCGGCGCGGGTTCCGTCCGGCGATATTCCGACAAGATCCGCTTCGCGAAGGCTGGAAGACGACCCGATATCTGCCATCGATATCTGATCTCGGGTCGTCCACATCGCGCTATCCTTGCCGCGCTGCGGCAGGGTGTCGAACACTGCGCAGGGATCTGCCTCGGGAGACATCGTCGGCGCGGTGGGCACGACTGTCGGCGTTCCGGCGAGCGCCAGGGCAAGCAGGACAGGCATCACCAGTGCCTCCTGATACCGAAGGCGACAAACCGGCCAATGGCCGAGAAGTTGGTCGAATCGAACGGCGTGCTGGTCGGTCCGACAAGGCGCAGAACTTCGGGTTGCTCATCGAACAGGTTCTGGACCGTAAGCGAGAACTCGAGGGCCGGATCGCGTCCGGTCCCGGCGATGGCTGTGTAGCGCAGGCCGAGATCGATCGTGGTCATGGGCGAAAGTCGCTGGGTGTCGTTCGGCCGCCTGTCGATGAGCGCACTCTGGTAGTTGCCCGCCAGATTGACCGTCAGCTGGTCCCATTGAAACCGTGCGGTTCCGCGGGCGCGGTACTTGGGCGGATTGAAGACAGTACCGGACAAGGCCACTGTCGGGAGCGTTTCCGTAAGCGCCTGCTCGCTGTCGAGCCAGCTGCCGCTTAGTGCGAGCCCGACTGATCTGCGATCGCCGAGATCCCGATTCCATGCGATGCGCGCATCGATGCCTTCGACCCGCCAGGCCGCGACATTGATATTCCGATTGTCGACCAGCGCGACCACATTGGCCGGATCGAAGGGGCGCCCGGTGAAGTTCTCGAGGCCGAACTGCGCGCCCGCAATGAGTTCGGAGAGTGTTGCAGGGTCAGGGTTGAAATCGATCAGGCTGGCGAACCCGGGATTGGCAAGTGCCGCTGCAATCGATCCCGCGATCGGCACGACAACGCGACCATCGAAACTGATGTCGAACCAGCTTGCCGAAAGATTCAGCTCGGGAGTGCTCTCCGGCGCAATCTCGACCCCGAATGTCCAGCTGCGGGCCCGCTCAGGACGAACGTCCGGGTTGCCGCCGCTGCTGAGGAATACAGTCTGCGAACCCGTCCCAGCCTGGAAAGCTGCCGCCGGCACCAGAAGTGCCTGGGTGAAGAGGTTCTGCTGAAAGAGCGTGGGCGCCTTGAACGACCGCGACCAGCTTCCCCTGAGTGTCAGCCCGCCGAACGGGGCATAATTCACCGCAACACGGGGGGCAGCGACACGATCGAGATCGCGATAATCCTCATAGCGGACCGCGGCAGTCAGCGTGAGCAGGTCGATCCCGCCCACGCCGTTGGCAGGTGAAACCAGCGGGAGGTACAGCTCGGTGTAGCCATAGCGCACCTGCTGGGTGACATCGAAGGCCGTTGTGATCGCCGCGCTCTGCAGGTTGTATTCGAGGCTCGTGTTGCGAAAGCCGGCCCCGAGCGCCAGGCGCGCGTTACCGCCGGGAAGCGCAACCAGCGGTCCTTCAGCCCCGATTTCGAGCGACGTGATCTGATTGAGATAGCCGCCCGTCGAAACGCGCGGTGGACCGCTGGCCGGCAGGAAACTGGTGCGGAAGCGCGTCCTGTCCCGGCCGAACACACCGGCGAGATTACCCTGCCATGCCGAGCCAATGTCGAAGCGCACCGATGGAGCCGCTGAAAATCCCTCCAGATCCGGCTCCCGCAGAATACGCTGCTGCACCGTTCCATCGGCTGTCTCGGACCGGCGATAGGAATAGAGCGCGTCGATGCTGGCTTCGATTCCGGGAGCGATGGACTGATAACCCGAAAGGGTGACCGCGTGGCGCTCCATCGCCGGGAAGAATGTGGCTTCGGGAAGCCGCGACGCCCCATAGTCACGCTGGCTTGCCGTGATCCTGCTGTTATGCGCGTAGTCATAGGCTACCAGCACGCCGCCACCATCCCAGGTCTTCCCCGCAACGACGTCCGCTTGCTGCCTGAAATTACCGCCATCGGTGCTAGCGCCGAGCTGCGCTGACGTCGTCAGCCCATCAAAGTTGCGGCGCAGGATTACATTGATCACACCGCCCACCGCGTCCGATCCGTAGAGCGCAGAGGCGCCATCGGGAACGACCTCGATCCTCTCTACCGCAGCCAACGGGATCGCCGATATATCAACCCCCTGGAACGCGGAGTTGTAGGGGAGACGTTGACCGTTCAGAAGCGTAAGCGTCGCATCCGCTCCCAATCCGCGAAGATTGGCGCTCGAGGCCGAGTTCACGTTTTCGTTGGTTCCGCCTGCGCCGGTCCCGACACCCGGGTTCTGTCCGCCCCCAAAATTCTGCGGCAGCGACCGGATGGCTTCGCCAAGATCGATCTGTCCCGCTTCGACGATCTCCTCTCGCTTGAGCGTCACGACGTCGCTGATGCCACGTGCGCCGCGAATCCGGGTGCCGGTCACCACGATCGGCTCTGCCTCGGCGGTGCCCGGATCGGCGAGATCGTCACTGGCGGGGGAGGGGCTCTTCTCGCTCTGCGCGCTTGCAGGATAGACTGCGGCAGTCAGCGCGCTTCCCGCCAGCAGAAGAGCGATCATTCGGTTGCTCAGGATCATCATGGCCTCCCTGTCAGTGATGCGACGCGCCTTTTGCAGCGCTGCCGTCACGAGACCTGACGCAGGATCTGACCGCCCCTTTAGTTTCAATTGAAATTAATTTTCTCCCGGCCGTCCTCGCCCCCGGCCTGGCAGATCGTCATCGATCCTTGAGCACCGCCCGAAGGTGCCCAAGCGCCTTCATCATATGATAACCGACAGCCGCCTCGGAAATGCCAAGTCGCCTCTCGATCTGGCGGTAGGTCAGGCGATCAAAGCGGTTGAGCCGGAAAACCATCCGCGTCTTCTTCGGCAACGCATTCAGCGCGAGGTTGAGCTCGTGGTCAAGCGCGGAGGCCAGCAGGCCGTCTTCCTGCTGTGGCTCATATGATGGTTCGCACCCATCTTCGAGGGGGCAGACGCGGATCCGGCAACCTCGCCTACGAGCATGATCGATCAGCACGGTTTGCGCGATCCGGCAGAGATAACCACCTGGATTGCGTAATTCATCAAGGAGCTGGCTGGTTGATGCCCGCACAAAGACTTCCTGCAACAGGTCTTCCGCGTCCTCGCTACCGCCATTCTTACGCAGATATCGCAGGAGCGCGGGACGTTCCCGCCGATAAAGTTCATCGAGCGTGGTGCCTGCGGCCTTGCCGGTCCGCCGTACGAATGCGCAGCCAATCGGAATTGTCGAGCGGGACGGATGCGTTCGCCCTTCCGCCTGAATAAAACGCATGAGGGATCACAGGAGGCGCATATCCGGCCCGGCACCCGGATGGGTACAGGCTTGTAGCATCAGACTGTTCACCACCGGTTGAGGCGCGAATGCTTCCTCTGCCCGGCTGGACCGCCGAACCATTGCTTGGTTCGACGTGCATGATGTCTGGCGGAACTGATCCACGCAGACGCACGCCAGTGACCGTTCTGCGCGAATGATTTGTGAAGCAATCAGAAGGAATTGGCAAGGCGGCCAGAGACAATACCATTTTCGGGGGACCCGCATCCTCGCTTCGCGGTCTCACAGCGAGGAGTAGCGAGAGATAGTGCCCGTGCCTCAACAAAGGGGCACGGCATGTCCATCTCGCCGGAATATGAGAGCCTGTTCGGGTCGCATGATCTTGCAGACTTTGCGCAGGAGTTCCTCCGTCGCAATCCCGTATACCGCCGCAATTATGCGACATTGGCCGCGCAACGTGGTCTTGGGACTGGAGAGCACGCGATGCGAACCATGGCACGCACATGGGGGTTGGACTTTCGCGATTGCTCCTGAAGCCGACGTCCAGGGCTTTCCGGCATTCTGGTGCCCGGAAGCGGCGGCATGCGTAATCGTCGTCACGGCCATCCGCCGCGGTCATTCAGAGATTCCGGGCATTGCAGGCCGACGCGTTGTCGCCGAGCAACGGGACGGGATATGCCGTTATGTCGTACTGGATGGCCGCCGTGGCCGTCATCGCCTGAAAATTGTAGGCACTGGAAACAGGAATGCGGGGACCGAATTTCGGACAAGGGCCGATCCGTTCGTCGCAACGCGGATTGCAGCACTTTCCGCATTGGTGCTTGGCACCGTTTGGCCGAGCAGGATTCTGCCATCTTCGTATCGGCGCCATCAGCTTGTCCGCCTGCTCGCTGTTCTCGATCTGGTCATTGAAACCGGACAGGAAACTTCGGTGCTTCGACGGATCGCTGCAGGATTCTGCGCCGGTCGTGCGGCGCGGGCCAGATCGATCGAATGGAAGAGCTCAAGTGAACGCCGTCAGGCGCAGCGGCTACTAGCCGAGGCGCGCCGCATGGAAGCGGTCGGGTACCGACGCCTTCTGACCGGACCGCCACTCTGAACTTGTCGGACCCACCTTCGCATGCTGACACAGAGCGGTCGGCAGCACTGCATTGCTTCTGGCTTTCATGAAGCCATTCTTTTCGCTATACTATCTTTGCGTCTGCGGGATTGCGCGCCGATGCCCTTCCCGAGCATGATCGGGCTGAGTTGATAACGCGCCGGAACTGTGAATTGGATTAGCAGTGCGCCGGCCATAACGAGGCGATGGGCTCAAGCGGGTTGGGAAACGCGCGGCCGATCGGACGGCGTTTGCATGACCCATGGCTTTGCACAGGACCTTTCGGCGCAGTTTGAAGAGGTTCGAACTGCCGCTGCACTCGAAGCGCTGCTCTCCAGAACTGCAGGGGAACTGGGTTTCCAACACTTTGCATTGTCGCTCGAGCCGCGCGGGCTCGACGAAGGGGCGAATGAGCTGCTCCTGCACGATTATCCGGAGGAATGGGCCAATGTATATACCGGCTTCGGACTTGCCGGGCGTGATCCTGTACGCCGGGCGTGCGATCATTCCTTCACGGGCTTTGCTTGGAACGCCATCGGCCGCATCGTTCCGCTCACCCGCGGCGACAAGCAGATGCTCATGATCGGGCGGGAATGCGGACTTGGCGATGGATTCACCGTCCCGCGCCACCTGCCAGGCCTAGTGCGCGGAACCTGCACCTTTGTGGTCAAACCTGGGGCCGAATTGCCCGTCACTGTTCTGCCAAGTGCCGAGATCATCGGTGCGATGGCCCTTGCCTGCGCGCTCAGGCTTTGGGGCATCAGGGGCAGGCCCGCGCTACCCCGATTGAGCGACCGGCAGCGCGAATGCCTCCTCTGGGTGGCCCGTGGAAAGACCGCTGCCGAAACTGCGATCATCCTCGGGATTAGCCCCGAGACGGTCATTCAGCACCTCAAGCTCGCACGCGAACGCTACGATGTGCATTGCAAGCAATCACTGATCCTTTCCGCCTTGTTCGATGGCCTGATCGGTTTCGCCGACGTCTTCCAACTCGTGCACCACGGCAGCAAGGATCGCGGCGATGCCCGTATCCACTGAATAACGAGCGCACCCCTCCCCTGTTGTTGGTATGTGCCGCCGGCGACACTCCTGCTTTTCTTGTGGTTCTCCAGATCACGAGGCAGCACGATGGAAACGCTCGAAAAACCAGCCGCCGCGACAGAGATTGAACACCGCGCGCTCCGCATCATGTTCGAGGCAAGGAAGCGGGTCTTCGTCGATCTGCTGGGCTGGGACGTGCCGGTGCGTGCCGGGCTTTACGAGATCGATCAATTCGACACACCAGCGGCGACCTATGTCATATTGCGCGATGACACAGGCGGCCATCGCGCATCCGCACGGCTGCTTCCGACCAACCGGCCGCACATCCTTGCCGACCTGTTCCCGACGCTGTGCGAAGGCCCGATCCCTCGTGGGGTGTCCGTGCGGGAAATCACCCGCTTCTGCATCGATCCGCAATTGACACGGACGGAACGGCGCGCTGCCCGTAACGATCTGGTAAGCTCCCTGGTCGATTTCGCGCTTTTCGGCGGCATTGAGAGCTATACTGCGGTAGCAAGCGTGCCATGGTTCAATCAGATTGAGCGCTTTGGCTGGCAGTGCAGTTCTCTCGGGCCAGCCAGAAGGCTGAGCGGTGAGTTACTCATCGGACTGAAAATCGATATCGATGCCGCTACGGTATCATCGCTGCAGCAAACCGGGATCTACAATTCCGCCGACTTTGAAACCCAGACTGCCATGGAGCTCACACTGTGAGTGGCGTCGATGTCGACCACTGGTCGCAAATGCTGGCGGACAACGGCTATTGCCTGATCCCCAACCTTCTAACGGAAGCGACACTTTCAGGGCTGGAGAGTGATCTTGGCCCGGCCCTCGAAGGCGCGCCCTTCAGTTCCGGCGATTTTTACGGCTACAGGACCAAACGGATAGGCGGTCTGGCGCGGCGTTCCCAACATGCAACCACCCTCATCCTGCACCCGCTCGTGCTAACCCTTGCAAACAGGGTTCTCGGCGCCGCCTGCGACAGAATTCAATTGAATGTTGCGCAGCTTATCGGGATCTACCCCGGAGAGATCGAGCAATTTCCACATCGTGACGACGATATGTGGCCGGTCGAGAAGAGCGGTGCAGAATATCTGCTCAACGTCATCTGGCCGCTCGACCGGTTCACGGCTGACAACGGCGCAACCCGTCTCTATCGGGGGACCCACCGGCAGACCATCGCCAGCCTGGCCGATCTTCACGAGCCCTGCATCGCCGACTGCGAACCCGGTTCTGCGATCTGCTTTCTCGGCTCGACTGTTCACGGCGCAGGAGCCAACCGTTCGCCTGGTGTTCGCCGAGGAATTGTCATCGGGTATAGTCTGGGGTGGCTCAAGCCGCACGAAAATCCGTGGCTCGCTTACCCGCCGCAGGTCGCCCGAGGCTTCCCGCCACTGCTTCGCGAACTGGCCGGTTACGTCCAGCACCGACCCAACCTCGGAAACGTAGAGGGTGATTGTCCGTCACGACTGCTCGATGCGCATGCGCAGGCATCTTCGGTCCCGACCGACGCCCTGCGTCCAGACCAAGCCGCAGCGGTTGGTGAGTTCGCAAGAGCGCAGCGCAACGCAGGATGAGCCCGTCACACGTTCTTGAGCCAACCTATCGGAGGCTCAAACGCGAAATTATGGGCGGTCGCTGGCCACAGGACACACGGCTTGAAGCCTTGAGAATTGCCGATGACTACGGGGTCAGCGCGACCCCGGTACGCGACTGCCTCAACCGCCTGACTGGAGAGGGACTGGTCGTCATGCGTCCAGGCGAGGGATACCGGGTGCCGAGGGTAACCGAGAAGAGCATTCGCGACATGCTCGAACTGCACAAGCTGCTCATCACCAACGCGCTCCAGGCCGACGCTCTCATTTCTCCTTTTAGAGAATATGTCGAGGGTCACAGTAGCTACCCAGAAACGATTGCAGCACTGTTTGTCAACCTCGCGGAGCGGTCGGGCAATACAGCAATAGTTTTTGCTGTTCGCACACTTGGCGAGAGACTGCATGCCCTTCGCACGCTTGAGCCGACTTTGCTTGAAGGCACCGACGAAGAGCGCAGAAGACTGCAGGAGAGCTCCGAAGCTCGGAGTGCCGATCTTGCCGCACTGATCTCTGCCTATCATGATCGCAGGTTAGAACGGACTGCCGTTCTCGTTGCTGCGTTACCCTAGATCCGCAGGCAATGAGCATCCGGGTAGCTGCAGACCTCGCCTTGCACCTTAGCCGTCTCCCTTTTTTCGCCGCAGTTATCGGCAATCAATTGACTGCTACTGCAACTCTCTCGGAGACCAGACCGTCCTCTAAGATACGCGCCATGTTCGTAAGGCGCGAATGCCGGTCGAGCGCGTAGGTCATCCGCTTGAATTGACGGCCGTCGAGCAGCCCCTCGATGTAACCCGAGACAGTGTCGGCAGCCATGATCAACGCGGTGTCGACACTGTGAATGTAGCGACTGGTTATCGTCCCCTGCGCGTGGCCGAGCAGCGCCGCGATGGTTGATTCCGTGAATCCCAGGTCGTTCGCGAGGCTCGCAAAGCTGTGCCTCAGGACGTGTGGCGTGATTTCCTCCAGCACCGTCCCGCGGACCATTTTATGCCAATGCTTTGGGAAGCCAACAAGCGGTTTGCCGTCAATCGTCCCGGCGAAGACAGGACCAATGGGTGGATCAGGTCTGAGGGCCGTCACGAGATCCAGTGCCGGCAACCCGATCGGGCGGACCGATGCGCCTTCCTTGCTGTCTCTCAATCGCAGGCAGCTGCAGTCGATATCGACTTCTCCCCAGTCAAGATTGATGATCTCGCCGCGGCGGCACCCAGTCAGGGCAATCATCCGGGCAATCTGAGCTGCCGTCGCCAATTGCGCATCACCAGCTGCCTTCTGGAGGATCAATCCGAGCTGTCGATATTCATTCTCCGAAAGACGACGCGTCCGCTTGCAGTCGGCAGCTTTGCGAATTCCATGTGCAGGATTGCTTTCGATGATCCCGTTCTCGCGAGCGTAGGTCAGGATTGCTCCAACCAGCCCCAATGTTCGGGTTGAGGTGCCGATGCCCCCGCGGACAATCGATCGACCCCGTTGGCGGGTTTTCTGATTGAGCCTTGTTTTGCCGGATGCAACGTCGCGCATGAACCGAACCATGTCTGCCTGCGTGAGGTCCTTGACCCGCCGGGCGCCGAGAAGAGGAATGATATGTCGGTTTATGCGGCCCTCATCGACGTAGATTGTGGAGTCCTTTTTCGGTCTCCGCTTCTTGCCCAGGATAAGGCCCGCCTTGGCGTCTTCGAGGTATCGCAGGCAGAGCTCCTTTACGGTGATCGCCCTGTGATCGAGCTGCCTTTCCTCCGCAGGGTTTTCACCCTGTGCCACGCGGCCAAGGAGAACGCGGGCTTCCTTACGCGCCGTTTCCGGTGTCCAGACCCCATGGAGCCCGAGCGTGAAACGACGGGTCCGACCTTTCGCGCGGTACTGCACCACATAGCTGCGCCGCCCCGTACTGAATACGCGCAGCCCGAACCCAGGCAGATCATCATCCCAGATGAAGTAGTCATTGGCTTTTGTTTCAACCTGGTCGACAAGCCGTTTGGTAATCCTTGGCACGTTTCTGCTCCTCAATATGAGTGCGCCGTGGGCCATTTTGCGGAAGCACCACGGCAGCACCCGGGAGGAAATTCCAGCGTACCCAGGGATATGTCTGGCGAGGTCTGAGGCCAATATAATATCGCTATTTCAGTAGTATAGCGTATAAAAGACAAGCGTGGCGTAGACCGTCCGGACATGCTCCGAAGGCACGTGTCAAGGTCCAATTTTCAAGCGCTTTTCCTTATAACCAAATGAGAATAAACGATAAACTTTTGCAGAATGTGTTGCGTCATCCGCAAAAGTCGCGCGCCGTAAGCATACTGTAAGCAGGTCTATGAAGCGACTGCTCAGGACGCCTGTGCTCAGGCACAGTCCGCATCGGGCAAATGAATGAGCCTCAAGGTTTGCAAAGGGGCGTCGGAAGTCGTTGACCAATGGGGCCCGGAACGGCTAATCGGACCTCGCAAAGCACCCGTAGCTCAGCTGGATAGAGTGTCGCCCTCCGAAGGCGAAGGTCACAGGTTCGAATCCTGTCGGGTGCGCCAATTCCTTGAAATACCTAATATTTTGCCGTTTAGCTCGTTTCGGGTTGTTCGGCTGCGGTGTTATCGGTCATTCGACTGGCTGGTGATACTCGACAGCTATCGACGCGGAATGTGTCGTTTGCTGATCAGACTTCGCGCGGCAGTTTTTGGCAGTACAGGTCATTTGCTCCATACGATGCCCTTTAGCGGCAGTGCGCTCTGCTGTTGGCGATCGAGGTTGGGCAATTCTTTCGTTGGAAGCTGCCAAGCGCCTACGTAGTTCCGTTCGCTTCATCGACGATTACGATCCGGGAAAGCGATGATCTGAGCTTCACCCTGCGACAAAATCTCACCGTCCAGCTTACCGCGCTTCAACGTCACGACCTCAGCGGGATCGCGGTCGAACCAACCTGATGGCAGGCCGCATAACAACTCCACATCGGTTGCCGAGATGGTCAATTCGGTTGCGAACAAATCGGCTTTGCTGCGCACCCCATTATCGACGATCAAGTTGAGACTGTCGCGAAGAGCTCGCGGTTGCTGGATGGACCAATGCTGATCCAGCGGCTCTCCTTTCGACCAACCCTTCGCCGAGTAGAGCTTATAGAGCTGATGCGACAAATCTTCAGGCATGATGTCGAGGTCGGAAAGTCGCGTAATCTGCGCCTTGATCGAAACCGGCCACCTTTCCTTGACCCGGTCGTTCCCGATCATCATTATGAGCGTCTGCTTGCGCGGGAAGCCGACATGCGTAGTCCCGGATCTATCCCGGACACAGCCGATGACGGATAGAATGGGAAAAAGCGCAATCCCCGGTCACTCGGCCAACCGATAGCCAACACCGGGTTCGTTGATCACCAAGCGTGGCTGGCTGGGATCGTCCTCCAGTTTGCGCCGCAGCGCGCGCACCGCGACACGCAGGTAGTCAAGGTCTTGCCGGTGGGCCGGACCCCAGACCTCTTCCAGCAGGCTCTCGTGCGTCATCACCCGTCCGGGGTGATCGGCGAGGGCCCACAGCAGATTGAACTCGCGCGGGGTCAGATCAACCCGCTCGCCGCGGACCTCGACCACATGGGTGCCGCGGTCGATGCTGCCCCCTGCAAATTCGCGGCGCGCGACATTTGCCAGTGGGCCGGCCTTTCGCCGGATCGCAGAACGGATGCGGGCCAGCAATTCCTCGCTATCAAAAGGCTTGGTCACAAAATCGTCCGCGCCCAGATCGAGCGCGGCGACCTTCTCCTGCGTCGCATCGCGGGCGGTGAGAACGATCACTGACAGGCCTAGCGCCGACAGTTGCGGCACCACTTCAAGGCCGTCACGATCAGGCAGCCCGAGATCGAGCAATGCCACCAGTGGTGTAGGCACCGCACCAGCGAGGCGCAAGGCTTCTGCTGCGGTTCCGGCTTCGGCATGACTGATCGCCGCCCGGTCCAACGCTCCCGTCAAGAGCCGCCGGATGGCGGCTTCGTCGTCCACGATGAGCACGTCCTTACGCATCGGCTTTCCCGTTCCGCAGCGGCAGGGTGACGGTGAACCTCGCGCCTCCGCCTTCGCGATCAGTCGTCGCAATAGCCCCGCCGATCGCTTCGGTAAAATTCTTGGCGATCCACAGCCCGAGGCCGGTTCCGCCTACCCGGTCGCTGCCCTCAAGCCGTGCGAAGCGTTCGAACAGGGCCTCGCGGTCATGCGGTAGCCCCGGGCCACGATCCAGCACGCTGATCGCAATCTCGGTCTCGGTGCAATCGACCGAGAGTTCGACCTTGCTCTCAGCAGGCGCGAACTTCAGCGCATTGTCGAGCAGGTTGATGAGCACGTGGCGCAGCAGTACCGGATCGCTTGCCACCAGCGGGCAATCGGGGTCGATCCGCGTCACCACCCGCCCGCCATCGCGGTCCTGCCGCAGATCGCGCAGCACCGAGGCGGCCACGTCGGTAAGATCGACGCTCTCGATACGTGGCTCGATGGCCCCATGCTCGATGCGTGAGGCTTCGAGCAGATCGCCCAGAAAGCGTTCGAGCCGCCGCGCCTCTTCGCGGGCGATCTTTGCTTCGGCGGCGAATTCACCTGTCGCCGGGAGTGCTTCGGTGGCGGCGATCACGGCGGTCAGCGGTGTGCGCAGGTCATGCGCGATGCTGCCTAGCAGCGCACCGCGCAGGCGATCACGGGTCCGCAGCGTGTCGACCTGACGGGCCTCGTCTTCCAGCACGAGACGCTCGTGAGCGAGCGCAGTCTGGTCGATCAGCGAGGCGAGCAGAGTCGCATCGTCGGCGCGAATGATCCGGCCTTGACCGGTCCGGGCCAGCCCCAGCGCGCCCAGTACGCCCAGCGAGGTCTGGAGCGGATGGAACTGCCAGTCCGAGGAATTGAGCGTGCCGGTGTCGCGCCCGGTTACCTCGCCCTTCTCAAGCGTCCAGCGGGCAGCCGCTTCGTCGACCAGGTTAAGGAAGGTGATCCGGTCATTGCCGCGCACCACGATCTGGCCATCGTCGTCGGCGACAATGATTGTCTCTACCCCCAGCAGCGCACCAATTTCGCGGCACGCAATATCGGCCGTCGACGCGCGATCGGACACTCCGGCAAGCAACCCGGCAAAGCGGGCGAGCGAGGCGTTCAATCGCGCGACCCCGGCGCTGGTCTCCGCCCGCTGGCGCACCTTGCCGGCGAGCACGCCGATCGTGCCGCCCACCAGCGCGAGCGCGGCAAAGGTGAGGAGATCGGCAGGGCTGCTGATGGAAAGCGTGTAGCGCGGCGCAGTGAACAGGAAGTTGTAGGCGAGCGCCGCCCATAGGGCAGCCCAAAGTCCCGCCTTGGTGCGCAGCGTGATTGCGGCGATGACGACCGGAAGCAGCAGCAGCATATCAATCGCGGTCAGCGGGATCACCGGCTCGGCAAGGGCAAGGACTGCGGCGACCGGCATCACCAAGGCCAGCGCCAGCGCGGGGGCCTGATAGGGATGCGGATCGTGCGGGCGCACCGGCCTTGCATCAGCCTCGTCGAGCGGCACCACATGCACCGCGATCCCGCGCGCCTTGCGGATCACATCCTGCACGACCGATCCGTGGCGCCATTCGAACCAGCGGCTGCGGCGGCTTTTGCCGATCACGATCTGGCTGGCCCGAAACTCGCGCGCCTGATCGACCAGTGCTTCGGCAACATCCGTGGCGGCGACCGTCATCAGAGACGCACCGAGTGAGGAAGCGAGCGCCAGGTTTTCGGCGAGCTGCTCGCGCTGCACGCCCGCCACACCGCGCACGCCCGCGCTCTCGATCACGACGGCGGTCCATGGAGCCCGGGCAAGGTCGGCGAGCCGCTTGGCGTGGCGGACCACCTGCGCGCCGCCTTTCCCCGGGCTGATGGCGACCAGCAGCCTTTCACCCACCACGAACTCGTCCGGCGACACATCCTCGCTGGTGCTCAGCGCAAGGTCGTCGGCCAAGCGGCGATCGACCGAGCCTGCCGCATAGCGAAGCGCGAGTTCGCGCAGGGCGGCCAGCTTCACCGGGGTGAAGAAGTTCGAAAGCGCCTGCCCGGCGGTATCGGGCAAGTAGACGCGCCCCGCCTTCAATCGCTCGATCAGCGCTTCGGGTGGCAGGTCGACAAGGATCACCTCGGCGGATTCGAGAATGGAGTCGGGCACCGTCTCGCGCACCCGCACATGGGTGAAGCTCGCGACGACATCGTTGAGGCTTTCGACATGCTGGATGTTGAGCGTGGTAGCGACGTCAATCCCCGACACCAGCAGTTCGGCCACATCCTGCCAGCGCTTGGGGTGGCGGCTGCCGGAGGCATTGGAGTGGGCAAGCTCATCGACAAGGATCAGGCCGGGCCGGCGTTCCAGCGCGGCGTCGATGTCGAACTCCTCTAGGGTGTGCCCCTCGTAGGGAATGCTCTTGCGGGGCAGCACTTCGAGCGGTTCGAGCAGGGTGGCGGTCTCGCTGCGGCCGTGGGTTTCGGCGATCCCGACCACGACGTCCTTGCCATCGGCCCGCTTGCGCGCCGCCTCTTGGAGCATCCGGTAGGTCTTGCCGACCCCCGGTGCCATGCCGAGATAGACCGTCAGCTTCCCCCGTTCGCCTCGCTGGGCCAGACGCAGGAAGCGTTCGGCATCGTTGGCGGGGCGCGTTTCGTTCATGCCAGTGGACTACCGCTCCAGCTGGTCGAGCGCCAGATTGAGCTTCAGGACGTTGACGATCCGTTCGGGCGCGAGCACTCCGCCGACGCTGGCGGCCTGACCTTCGACAAGCTGCTTCACGGTTGCCGGGGAAAGGTCGCGCGCTGCGGCGACGCGGTCCACCTGATATAGCGCCCCTGCGAGGCTGATATGGGGATCAAGACCGCCGCCCGATGCCGCCACGAGATCGGCGGGTAGGTCATTGGTGGCGGTCGCGCCATAGGCGGCGATCGTCTCCTGCGCGCGGGCGGTGAGATCCGGGCTGGTCGGGGACTTGTTGCTCCCTGCCGCGCCCAATGCGTTATAATCGGGCGCGGATGGCCGTGGCCAGAAGTAGCGCGGGTTGGTGAACTTCTGCGCCACGAGCTCGCTGCCCACGGCCTTGCCGCCGACCGTGATGATCGAGCCGTTGGCGCTGGAGGGCGTCATTCCCTGTGCGAAGCCTAGGATCAAGCCGGTGTAGAGCACCGCGCAGACGAAGAAGGTGACCAGCCACAGGCGGATCGAGGGAAGGATGTATTGCATCGCGCAGGTGCTCCTCAGCGCATCAGTTCGACATGCTCGGCGATCGGGCCAAGCGCGGCGGCGGGGAAGAAGGTCAGCGCGCCGAAGATCAGGATCACGATGAACAGCATGACCCCGAAGGTTGGCCCCTCGACGCTCAGAGTGCCTGCGCTTTCTGCGCTGCGGCGCTTGGCCATCAGCGATCCGACAATGGCAAGCGGCACGATGATCGGCAGGAAGCGAGCGATCAGCATGACGAGGCCGGTTGCGATGTTCCACGCGGGGGTGTTGTCGCCCAGCCCTTCGAAGCCCGAACCGTTGTTGGCCGCGGCCGAGCTGAACTCGTAGAGTATCTCGGAAAAACCGTGCGCGCCCGGTTTGTTGAGGGTGTCCGTCCCCCACGGGGTCGCCGCGAACAGCGCCGTGCCGCCGAGGATCAGCAGAGGATGGCTGATGAGTGCCAGCACTACGAGCCGCATTTCCCGCCCTTCGATGCGGTGGCCGAGATATTCGGGCGTGCGCCCCACCATCATCCCCGCCACGAAGACGGCGAGCGCGATGTAGAGGAACATGTTGATCATGCCGACGCCGACGCCGCCGAAGGTCTCGTTGAGCCACATCCCGGCCATCGGCACGAGGCCGGTCAGCGGGTTGAGGCTATCGTGCATCGCGCCGACCGAGCCGTTGCTGGTCGCGGTGGTGAGCACAGCCCACAGCGGCCCGGTGATCGCACCGAGGCGCAGCTCTTTGCCTTCGAGGTTGCCGACGTCCTGCTGCACCGGGAGGTCGGCAAAGGCCATCGTCGGCGCGCTTTCGAAGGTGACGGCGGCGGTCAGCTTGATCGCCAGCAGCGCAGCCATCACGCCGAAGATCACCGCAGCGTGCTTGGGACGGTTGATCACCCGCCCGAACATCCAGACGCAGGCCATCGGGATGAGGATGATCGAGGCGAGCTCGATGAGGTTCGACCAGAAGCTGGGGTTTTCGAGCGGGTGGGTGGAGTTGGGGCCGAAGAACCCGCCTCCATTGGTGCCAAGCTGCTTGATCGCGACGAAGGCCGCGACCGGGCCGCGCGCGATGGTCTGCGCCACGCCTTCCAGCGTGGTGACATTCGCCGCGCCCTCCAGCGTCATCGGCACGCCCGACAGCGCGAGCGAGGCAGCAACGATAATCGCCAGCGGCAGCAGGATCAGGAACGTCGCCCGCTGCACATCGAGGAAGAAGTTCCCCATTGTCGCCTGTCCGCCGATCCCGCGCGCCACGGCAGCGAGCGCGGCGATGCCGGTCGCGGCCGAGACGAATTGCAGCCACATCAGCCCGCCCAGCTGGGCGAGGTAACTGAAGGTGCTCTCGCCCGAATAGTGCTGGAGGTTGGTGTTGGTGACGAAAGACGCGGCGGTGTTGAAGATCAGGTGGAGGCTGGTCGCGCCTTGCCCGTCCGGATTGAGCGGCAGCAGGTGGTGGGTTGCCAGCAGCGCGAAGACGAAGGCGAACATCACGACATTGAAGGCGGTAAGGGCGAACGCATAGGACTTCCAGTCCTGCTCACCCGCGCCGCCGCTGGCCGCGGTGAACAGCCGGTCGGCCCCGGCAAACCGGCCCGAAAATAGCGAGGCCATGTATGTGCCGAGCGGCCAAGACAACAGCGCCGTGCCGCCGACGATGAGAATGATGGTGAGGATGCTTGCGAGCATGGGATAAATCCTTTGCGGCTCAGGCGCTTGAAGTTCAGGCGAGGCCGAGACCGGAAACGGCAAGGTCGATAAGCTTGATGCCGATGAAGGGCGCGATGACCCCACCGCCGCCGTAGATGGCGAGGTTGCGCAGCAGCTGGCTGGCAGCAGGCATCGGACGGTAGGCCACCCCTTTCAGCGCGAGTGGCACCAGCAGCGGGATGATCACCGCGTTGAAGATGATCGCGGACAGGATCGCGCTATTGGGGCTCGCCAGCCCCATCACGTTGAGCGCACCAAGCCCCGGATAGAGCACCACGAAGATCGCCGGCAGGATTGCAAAATACTTCGCCACGTCATTGGCGATCGAGAAGGTGGTGAGCGCCCCGCGGGTCATCAGCAACTGCTTGCCGATGCCGACCACCTCGATCAGCTTAGTCGGATCGCTGTCGAGATCGACCATGTTGCCCGCCTCGCGCGCGGCCTGCGTGCCGGTGTTCATGGCGACGCCGACATCCGACTGGGCAAGCGCGGGGGCATCATTGGTGCCGTCCCCGCACATGGCGACAAGCTTGCCCTCGGCCTGCTCATTGCGGATGTAGGCGAGCTTGTCCTCAGGCGTGGCTTCGGCGAGGAAGTCGTCCACCCCCGCCTCGGCGGCGATGGCGGCGGCGGTCAGCGGGTTGTCGCCCGTGATCATCACCGTGCGGATGCCCATCCGGCGCAGCTCGACAAAGCGTTCGCGGATGCCCGCCTTGACTATGTCCTTCAGGTGGACTGCCCCGAGCAGCCGTCCGTTCTCGGTCACCGCTAGCGGGGTGCCTCCGGCCTGCGCGATGCGATCGGTGATCCGGCGCAGTTCGGTGACGGCGCACTCAGGGAACTCGCCCAGCTTGAGGACGGCATCGACCGCACCCTTGCGGATGCTGCGACCCTGCTGGTCAATGCCGCTCACCCGCGTCTGAGCGGTGAAGCCCACCACCTCGGCGTCGGGCGCAAGCGGTTCGCCCTCGCCAGCCAGCACCACGATCGAGCGGCCCTCGGGCGTCTCGTCGGCAAGGCTGGCGAGGCGGGCAGCCGAAACCAGATCGGTCTCGGCCACGCCGGTCAGCGCGACGAACTCGCTCGCCTGACGGTCACCGATGGTGATCGTCCCGGTCTTGTCGAGCAGCAGCGTGCCGATGTCGCCTGCCGCCTCGACCGCACGGCCGGACTTGGCGAGCACGTTGAAGCGAATCAGGCGGTCCATTCCCGCAATGCCGATGGCAGACAGCAGCCCCGAAATCGTGGTCGGGATCAGCGCCACGAACAGCGCGATCAGCACCGGCACGGCGATGCTCCCCCCGGCATAGGCGGCGAAGGCCGGCAGAGTGCCGACCGCGATCAGGAACACCAGCGTCAGGCCGGTGAGCAGGATCGTCAGCGCGATTTCGTTGGGGGTCTTCTGGCGGCTTGCGCCTTCGACCAGCGCAATCATCCGGTCGAGAAAGCCGCTGCCCGGTTCCGCCGTCACCCTGATCTGGAGCTGGTCGGAAATGACGGTGGTCCCCGCCGTCACCGCCGAACGATCGCCGCCCGCCTCGCGGATCACGGGGGCGCTTTCGCCCGTAATTGCCGCCTCATTAACCGAAGCGACACCAGCGACGACCTCGCCATCGGCGGCGATCTGCTGCCCGGCAACAACCATCACCAGATCTCCCCGCTTCAGCTGGGTGGCGGGCACCTGTTCGGTCGCGCCGCCCTTGCCCATGCGGAACGCGACCAGCTGGTCCTTGGTCGCTCTGAGGCTCGCCGCCTGCGCCTTGCCGCGCCCCTCGGCGAGCGCCTCGGCGAAGTTGCCGAACAGGACCGTCACCCACAGCCAGAATACCAGCTGCCCCTCGAACAGCAGGTCACCCGTGCCCATCGACAGGTTGTAGAACAGGATCAGCGTCGCCGCCCCCGCGACGACAGCGGTCGCGAACATCACGGGGTTGCGCGCGAGCGTCCGCGGATCGAGCTTCACGAAAGCGTCACGCACCGCTGGCCCGATCAGCGCCCGGTCGAACATGCCTGAGGCAGCCATCAGAAGCGCTCCGGCTTCAGGAGCACGATGGTGAGATAGACAAGCAGGCCCAGCGCAACCAGCGCGGCCAGCAGGAGATCGAAGGTCATGGTAGCTCCCGGTCAGACGAATTGGAACCGAGCGGGCGATTAATCGCAGGCGGCATGAAATTGCGCCGGGGGAACGGGCGAGGCGCATGAAATCTGCGTGAAAACGTCAGCCTGACCGACGCTCTGACCGTCAGCCCAGCCCTCTCTTCACACGCATTTCACACAGCAGCCGCGCTATCCCCATGGCGTTTTCAGGGTGATCGGGGCGAATGGCGCAAGTCTCGCGGCCAAGCGCCGTAACATGAGGGAATTGAACCAGATGCGTCACCATCGTCCTTTCACCGCACTTGCCACGCTGGCCCTGGCCGCCGTGATGACCGTGCCCGCCCATGCTGCCAATGAGCCTGCCAGCGCGAACAAGGCCGAGGTTCCGGCGACAGTGCTGGCCCGGAGTGGGGAGGCCGCGGCCCCTGCCGACGTTGGCCCGATCTGCACCGACCGCCCGACAAAGAGCAACGCCGTTTGCACCGTGCCCGAAAGCATGGTGCAGATCGAAACCGACCTGTTCTTCTGGTCCCGCACCGATCTGGGGCCCGTGCGCAGCGATGTTCTGCTCTACACCAATCCCACGATCAAATATGGCATCGGCCCTGACACCGACATTCAAGTCAACATCGCCCCGGTTGTCGAGGTGCGCAACGAAGCGGGCGGGGCCACCACCAGCCAGACCGGGACCGGCGACCTGTTCGTGCGGCTGAAGCAGCGGCTGACCGGCCCGGATTCGAAGGTTCAGGTCGCGCTTCTGCCCTTCGTCAAGGTGCCGACGGCCGAGCGCGGGATCGGTAACCGCGAATGGGAGGGCGGGCTGCTGGTGCCGGTGCAGGTGCCGGTGGGCAAGGCGACAATGACGCTGGTCCCGCAGCTCAACCTGCTTGCCGATACGCTCGATCCGTCGGATCGTCACCTCGAATTCCAGGGCGTCGTCAATCTCGCCTTTCCGATTGCCGATCGCTTCAGCCTGGCAGCTGAATTGTGGACGTCACAGAACTGGGATCCGGCCGGGACGGTGGAACAATATTCCGCGGATGCAGCGCTGATCTACCTCCTCAATGACAACCTACAGCTCGACATCGGCGGCAATTTCGGGCTCAATCAGGCGACCCCGGATCTTCAACTTTATGTCGGCCTGTCGACGCGGTTCTGAGCAACGGTGCCCGTCCTGTTCGAAAGGGCGCTTCCTTCCCGCCGGGTCTTGGCGCAGGCTATCGGCCGATCCCGTGGCGGACGTACCACCAAGGTTCACGCGATGACCGACGAAATCGGGCGACCGCGCGCGCTGGTTCTCACGCCCGGCAATGCCCACGACCTGAGCGGTGCGCGCGACCTGCTGGCCATCACCGGAGCGCCGCGCCGCCTGCTTGCCGACAGAGCCTATGACGCTCGATCTTTGCGCGAATGGCTTGCCGAGCACGGCTGCGAGCCCGTGATCCCGCCAAATCCGACGCGCAAGAACCCTCACTCATACGATCCCATCGCCTACAGGTAGCGCAACGGCGTTGAACGCTTCTTCTGCCGCCTCAAGGAGTTGGCTTCGCCGCCCTTCGGGTCCGCCGCATCCACACCGCTACGACAAGCGCGCAGACATCTTCCACTCAGCAGTCCTCATCGTCGCCGCCATCATCTGGTGGGCCAATTGAGTCCTGCCTGATGCGAAAATCCGGACACCAAAGCCAGACAAGTCATCATCCCATATGATATAGTCTGCCCCCTTGATAGGGGCGCTTTCGACGCTGCGTTTTGTAATCTTTCTCATGCGCACGACCTTTCCTTGCCGGCCAACTCCCGCATAAGCATCGCGTAAGCAGCAGGGGGCAGTTACGGACGGTCACTGGGGTAACACGGGAAAATCCGCGTTTCGCCTTTTCCTTGTCTTTTTCGTAGCTTGGGGTAGAAAGACAGGGAGCGCCCCGGCATGCCGATCCGGGGCGCCGCTGGCACATGCTGTCACCCAAGCGTCCGCGCCAGAAAGTCGTGCATGTATGCGGCAATCTCACGGTGATGCGTTTCCAGCGCGAAGTGACCTGTATCCAGCAGATGGATTTCGGCATCGGGAAGGTCACGCTGATAGGCGATGGCTCCGGCAGGCAGAAATGCCGGATCATGGCGCCCCCACACCGCCAGAAATGGCGGCTGATGCTCACGAAAATAGGCCTGGAACGCGGGATACAGCGCGACGTTGCTGCGGTAATCAAGGATGAGGTCGAGCTGCACTTCCTCGGCATCGGGACGCGCCATGTAAGCAATATCAAGCTCATAGCCGTCCGGGCCGAGCAGGTCCGGATCGGTGCCGGTGCCGTATTGCCAGTTCCGGATTGTCTCCGGCGTCAGCGACGCGCGGCAGGCTTCGCGATTGGCCGCGCTCGGCTCGCGCCAATAGGCCTGCCATGGCCCCCATTCATCGGAAAAGCCTTCTTCATAGGCGTTGCCGTTCTGGGAGATGATCGCGGTAATCTGGCCGGGACGCCTGATGGCGAGCCTGAGGCCGGTGGGCGCGCCGTAATCGAAGATGTAAAGCGCAAACCGTTCAAGCCCGAGCGCGTCGACGAATGCTTCGACAACGTCAGCCATCGCATCGAAGCTGTGGGTGAATATCCCGCGTGCCGGGACGATCGTCTGGCCGAAGCCGGGCAGATCGGGGGCGATCACGCGATACTTGTCGGCCATCAGCGGAATGAGGTCGCGGAACATGTGGCTTGCCGAGGGAAAGCCGTGGAGCAGCAGAAGCACCGGACCATCGGCAGGGCCAGCCTCGCGATAGAAAACATCGGCAGCACCTGCCTGCACCCGGCGATAGTGAACTTGGGACATGTTGGCTCCTGTGTCAGGCCGCATTTCAGGCCTCTGGTTTCGGCGATCTGAATGGCTATGGGTCACCGCGATGGGTAGCATGACCGCGTGTGCTGCTGTGTCGCGCTTTGAGGAACGCCCAATGGATATAGAGGCATTGCGGACCTTTGTGGCGGTGGCTGACGCTGGCGGAATTTCACCGGCTGCCCGCCGGTTGGGCTTGCCCAAATCCATCGTCAGCAGACGGATTGGCAGGCTTGAGCAGGAACTGGGGGTCGAGCTTTTGGCGCGCAGCACCCGGGGCGCCGCAGTTACCGACGAAGGCGCCCTGTTCAGGGACTATGCCGCACGCGCCTGCGCGGAGTTTGATCTGGCGAAGGACGCCGTCCGGCCCGCTGGCGACCTGTGCGGACGCCTTCGCGTTGCGGTGCCGCTTACCTTTGGCCCTGCCCACTTCGCGCCGGTGCTGGCACACATGGCCCAGCTTCATCCGCACTTGCGGATCGAGGCCTGTTACACGGATCGGATTGTCGATCTGGTGGCAGAAGGGTTCGATTGCGGCATCAGGGTGGGGTATCTGGAAGACTCCAATCTTGTTGCGCGCCGCATCGGCCCGCTGTTCGGCATATGCGTGGCAAGCCCGGCCTATATCGAAGCCAATGGCGCGCCCGATGCTCCTGACGATATCATGACGCACGAAGCTCTGATGCAGGGCACCGAGGCGTGGCAGTTCATCGACGGTGACCGGATCGTCACCGTTCGGCCCACGGGCCGCTTCAAGGCAGACAGCGGTGCCGCCCTCGTCGATGCCGCTGTCGCAGGCCTGGGGATCGCGCGGGTGCCGACCGGGCTGGTTGCTGGCCACATCGCGGCTGGAACGCTGGTGCCTGTGTTGAGCGATTTCCCTCAGCCCCCGGCGGGCCTGTTTGTCGTCAGGCCGCCCGGCCAATTCCCGCCGCGAAAAATCAGGGTGCTGACCGATATGCTGATTGCGTGGTTCGGGAGCCTGCCCGATGATGGAGCCGCTGGCCTTGGCTGAGCATGGGGCGGTCCACAATTCACCGGCAGTTCGACAGACAAGGGAGCGCCGCTATGGAAATCGAGGATCTGCGAACCTTCGTGGAGGTTGCAGATGCCGGCGGCGTGACGTCCGCTGCGCGCAGGCTCGGCGTGTGCAAATCCATTGTGAGCCGGCGCCTCGCACGGCTTGAAAACGCCTTGGGCGCCCAGCTTCTGGCACGAACCACCCGCGGCGCGGCCTTGACCGAAGCGGGAGCGACCTTTCGCGATCACGCCGCGAAAATCTGCGCTGAAATCGACGTTGCTGAGGAGCTGGTCCGGCCGCTTGGCGCGCTGCGGGGGCGCCTTCGCGTTGCAGCGCCGCTGACTTTTGGCGCCACGCACTTTGCGCCGGTGCTCACCGCGCTGGCGCAACACCATCGCGAGCTGCACGTCCATGCATCCTATTCGGACCACATGGTCGATCTGGTCGCCGAGGGGTTCGATTGCGCCATCTGGTATGGCCCGCCAGAGCGGTCGGACCTGCCCAAGATGCGCGTCGGACCGATGCAGGCGGTTTATGTCGCCAGCCCGGCATATATCGCCCGGCACGGCGCCCCCGATACACCGGAGGAGATGGCCTTGCATCAGGCATTGCTGGGCAACGAAGCATGGCCGGCGCTTGACGCGGGCACGGTCATCGAGATGCGGCCGCCCTGCCGGTTTCGCGCCGACGCCGGTATCGCGCTGGTCCCTGCTGTGCTGGCCGGTCTCGGCATTGCCGGGCTGCCTCTTCCGGCGGTTGAGGGCTATCTCGCCTCCGGTGAGCTCGTAACCGTGATGACCCGGTATCCCGTTCCCGAACTGGCGATATGGGTGAGCACCCCGCCGAGCCAGCACAGGGTCGCGCGCAAGGTGCAGGTTCTCACCGACATGCTGATCGCACGATTCGGATCGTCGCAAAACGCGTAAGCCGCTCGTTCCCGCGATCGCAACACAGCTTGGCAGTTGACGATACTAGCCACTGGCAGGCGGAGCGCACATTTTTGCCGCGTTAGAGCACTTTTCGACCGCTCTGACCCACTCCAGCAAAACAGGACGCATCATGGCTCAAAGTCAGGCAATTTTCCCCGCCACCCGCCAAGACCTCTATGACCAGAACGGCTATTCTGCGGCGATACGCTCGGGCGATTTGCTGTTTGTTTCAGGGCAGGTCGGCAGCCGCGACGATGGCTCGCCAGAACCTGAATTCGAAGCGCAGGTCGAACGCGCCTTCGACAATCTGATATCCGTCCTTGCGGCAGCCGGTTGCGGGCTTGTCGACATTGTTGATGTCACGACGTTTCATACCGATCCCGAACACCAGGTCGAGACGATCATGAAGGTCAAAGCACGCCACTTTGCCAGCGCGCCCTATCCCAACTGGACCGCTGTCGGCGTCACCTGGCTGTCCGGCTTCGATTTCGAAATCAAGGTGATCGCTCGAATCCCGGACGCGGCCTGACCGGCGCCCTGCATTCGGTATCTCGCGCTCGATAACACCGAGGATCGCGCGGAGGCGTTCGACCCGTCCCGCACGATCATCCGCGTTGCATCGGGGCGCGTGCTGCGGCTAAGGGCCAAGGCATGGATATTATCGCTCTTCTGTCCGATCCGGCCGCCTGGCTGGCGCTGCTGACGCTGATCGCGCTCGAAGTGGTGCTCGGCGTCGACAACCTGATCTTCATCGCCATCCTGTCAAACAAGCTGCCTGCGCACCAGCAGGAGCGCGCCCGCCGGATCGGCCTGCTGCTTGCGCTGGGGATGCGGATCGGGCTGCTGATGCTGATCGGCTGGATCGTCACGCTGCAACAGCCGATCTTCGATCTCGGCATTGTCGGCCCGCCGGTCGAAGGCACGAACAAAGCGAGCTTCGAGACCGCTTTTTCCGGCCGCGATCTGATCCTGCTGGCGGGCGGCATGTTCCTGCTGTGGAAAGCGACCAAGGAAATCCACCATTCGATGGAGCCCGGCGATGCGTCCGGCGATCTGCTCGACAAGACCCCGGGCGTCGCTGCCGCAGCCACGGCCAGCTTCGGCGCGGTGATCGTGCAGATCATCGCCATCGATCTCGTCTTTTCGGTCGATTCGATCCTTACCGCAGTGGGCATGACCGACGACATTCCCATCATGGTCGCAGCGGTGATCATCACCGTCGGGATCATGCTGTTCGCCGCCAACCCGCTTGCCCGCTTTATCGAGAAGAACCCGACGCTGGTGATGCTGGCGCTGTCGTTTCTGGTGATGATCGGGCTGGTGCTGATCGCCGACGGTTTCGGCTTCCACGTGCCCAAGGGCTATATCTACGCGGCGATGGGTTTTTCGGTCACGGTGGAACTGCTCAACATCATCGCCCGGAACCGGCGCCAGCGGGCACCTCAGCCCGCAGCCTGAGGCGGATCAGGGTGCGGGCGGTGGCCCGCGCCCGTCCAGCCACCGGGCGGTCCGCACGCCGAAGGTGATGATGAACGGCACCAGCACGAGGCTGAGCACAACCTTGGCGATCACCTGACCGATCAGCAGGTTCATGATCGGAAACAGCCCATAGAAGGCGAGCGTGATGAAGATCACCGAATCGACCGCCTGCGACAGCGCCGAGGCGACTGCCCCGCGCACCATGAGGCCCAGCGTCCCCTCGCTCCCCGATCCGCGCAGCCGGTCGAAAATCCAGATGTTGAGCAGCAGCGAGGTGATGTAGGACGCAGGGCCTGCCAGCCACACCCGCCAGGTCGACTGGTGCACCCGTTCGAAAGCCGCAAGATCATCGGGCCGCATGGCAATCATCTCGGGCGAGGCGGGCAGGCTGAGCACCAGCTGCATCAGCAGGGCCGATAGGCCGAGCGGAAAAAACCCCCACCACACGATCCGCTTGGCCGCATCGCGCCCGTAAAGCTGGGACAGCGTGCTCGATATGACCACCAGCAAAAGGAACGGAAAAATCCCGCTCTCCACCGCCAGCGCGGTCGGCCACAATTGCACCTGCTTGAAAGCAAGCACGCCTGCCAGCACTGTCATCCCGCCATAAAGCAGTGTGAAGACGAACAGGCCCAGCGGGATGTTGGCGGGCGGGGCGGCTGATGCGGGCGCGGTCATTGCAAGGGTGCTAGCCAGCGCGCCGCCAAAAGGAAAGCGGTGCGGGCAGGCCTGTCAACCGGCAGCGGTGGCGGATGAGCGCGCCGCGGCAACGCTTCCCCGCTTGCAAGCCTGCGCGCAACCTGCCACGCCCCGGTTACGCGCATCGGGCGGGGCCTCGGCGTGCCTGGGGCCCGAACATTTTTCACCACTAAAGGGGCAATGTGCTGCCGTGAACGAGAGTATCACGTCTCTCCTGCTGAGCCTTGCGGGCGTGCTCGCCATTCTTGCCATCGCCTTCGCGTTGTCTTCGGCGCGGCAGCGGATCAATCTGCGCGTGGTCGGTGCGGCCTTCGCGCTACAGGCGATCACCGCGCTGGTGGTGCTGCGCACTGATGCGGGCGTGGCCGTGATCGCCGGCATGGCGGGCGGGGTGATCGCGTTGCTCGACTATTCCAAGGTCGGGATCGAGACGCTGTTCGGCCCGATGGCCAGCAATCCGTTTGCCGGGACTTTCATCATCGCAGGCCTGCCGGTGATCATCTTCTTCTCCGCGATCGTTTCGGTGCTTTACCATCTTGGCATCATGCAGCGGATTGTGCGCTGGGTGGGCGGGGCGATCGGCGCGATTACCGGTATCAACCGGGTTGAGGCGCTGGCGGCGGCGGCCAACATCTTCCTTGGCCAGTCGGAAAGCCCGCTGGTGGTGCGGCCTTACCTGGCCGCGCTTTCGCCTGCGGGCCTGTTCACCCTGATGACGGTGGGGATGGCTGGCACTGCGGGAACGATCCTTGCGATCTACGCCAGCTTCATCGGCGAGGACGCGCTGCCATTCCTGCTTGCGTCGGCCTTCATGTCTGCGCCGGGCGGTATCCTGATGGCCAAGATCATCATGCCGGATGAGCCTGGCATACCCGGCGGGCGCGATAACAGCATCGGGATGGCGGCGGTGACGCGGGCGCGGGGTCGCCCCAACGCCCTCGCCGAAGCCACCCGCGTGGTGATGTATGACGAAAACGGGCAGGAAGTGGAGCTACCGCAGGCGCGGATCAGTGCGGTGGGTCCGGCGGCGATCACCGAAGGCGGGCTGAAGTCCGACGAGGTGAGCACGGCGGAAACCTTCGAGGAAGGCCAGCGCCCCGCCAACATTATCGAAGCCGCAGCGCAAGGCACCCAGACCGGCGTGAAGCTGGCGGTGGCGGTGGGGGCAATGGTGATGGTGTTCGTCGGGCTGGTGGCGCTGGCCAACGGGATGCTTGCGGGCCTTGGCGGCGGTATCGTCGATCTTGCCGATCAGGCCGGCGCGCCGCTCGCGCCAGAGGTTGCGGCGTGGTTCGAGACGCTGAGTTTCCAGAAGCTGCTGGGCTATGTGTTCGCGCCCGTCATGTTCCTGGTTGGCATTTCCGATTGGCAACAGGCGCAGGTCGCCGGCAGCCTGTTCGGCACCAAGGTGGTGCTCAATGAATTCGTCGCCTTCATTGATCTGGGCAAGATTGGCGCCGGCGTTCTGACCGATCGCAGCCGCGCGATCCTCACCTTTGCGCTGTGCGGCTTTGCCAATTTCTCCTCGATCGCGATCCAGATGGCGGTGACCGGCGGGCTCGCCCCCAATCAGCGCCCGATGATCGCCAAGCTGGGGCTGAAGGCGCTGGCCGCAGGGAGCCTTGCCAACCTGATGAGCGCGGCGCTCGCCAGTCTGTTCCTGCCCGCTTGAACCCCTTGGCAGCCGTGCGCGGCCGGGTGTAAGGGCGCGGGCATGATCGACATCGCTTCCGTCTCGCTCGCCAGCCCGCTTGAAACCATCGCTGACGAACTCGGCCGCAGCTTCGGCGAATACGGCTTTGCAGTGGTGCGCGATCACGGCATTCCGCAGCCCCTGATCGACCGCGCCGAGGCGGCCTCGAAGGCGTTTTTCGCTCTGCCCGATGCAGTCAAGCGCACCTACCATAACCCCGGCGGCGGCGGAGCGCGGGGGTACACGCCCTTCGGCACCGAGAAGGCCAAGGACGCCGATGTGTTCGACCTCAAGGAATTCTGGCACGTCGGGCGCAGCCTGCCGGACGGCCACCCGCTGGCCGAATACATGGCCCCCAACATCTGGCCCGCAGAAATCGCCGACTTCCGCGAGACGATGATCGCGCTCTTCACCGCATTCGAACAGGCGGGCAGCCGCGTGCTCGAAGCGATTGCGCTGCATCTGGGCCGGCCGCGCGATTTCTTCGCGGACAGCGTCGCTGACGGCAATTCGGTGATGCGCCTCCTCCATTATCCGCCGCTCGGGCCAGACGCGCCGGAGGGGGCGATCCGCGCGGCTGGCCATGAGGATATCAACACCATCACGCTGCTGCTCGGGGCTGAGGAGGCCGGGCTGGAACTGCTTGCCAGGGACGGGCAGTGGCACGCCATTGATGTGCCCGCGGGCGCGCTGGTCATCAACGTCGGCGATATGCTCCAGCGGCAGACCAATGGGCGGCTGCGTTCGACCACGCACCGCGTCGTCAATCCGCGCGGGGAAGCGGCGCGGCGGGCGCGCTATTCGATGCCGTTCTTCCTCCATTTCCGGCCCGATTTCCTGATCGAGCCGCTGCCCGAGTGCATCGGCAATGCGGGCGCGAACGCACCGGCCGAGCCGATCACGGCGCATGATTACCTGATGCAGCGCCTTCGCGAGATCAATCTCGCCTGAAGCCCCGATGGTGGGCGAAAAGGCGCTCACGAAAAAAGCTGGCGAGCGTTGCTGCAGTGCAACACCCGCGCGCAGAACCCTATGAAAATCATGGTTTTTCCGGCGCCGCATCGGGATGGTGGCCGGCAATTCGTGTGTCCCGCAGGGCGTTTCATAAAACTGAAACGCAACCGTCGCTTTTCCGCAAGCGATCGGGCCTAGAGCCGCTCGGCACACCCTCTCCACCATAATACCAGGGGCTCCCTTATGAAGCTGAAATATCTCTTGGCGGCCAGCGTTGTCAGCCTTGCGGCGACCACCACTATCGCCACCCCCGCCGCGGCGCAGCAGATCGTCACCGATGTCGAAGGCCGGGTAACTGACGCCAATGGCGCGCCGGTCGCCGGTGCCACCGTCACGGTGACGAACACCAGCACCAATGCCGTGCGCACCACCACGACGAGCAGCGATGGCAGCTTCCGCGTCACTGCGCTGCTGCCCGGCGGCCCGTATGAAGTGACCGCAAATGCTGACGGTTTCGAAGGCCAGACGGTGCAGGACGTGTACACCGCGCTCGGTCGCCCCACGAACTTCAACTTCTCCCTCGCCGAGACCGCTGCCGGCGCGAGCGATGGCGTCATCATCGTTACCGGTGCGCGTGCAGGCGTGACTCAGGTCGCGGTCGGTCCGGGCCAGGCGTTCGGCGCGCTCGAACTGGAAAACTTCCCGTCGATCACCCGCGATATCCGCGACATCATCCGCCTCGACCCTCGCGTTAGCCTCGAATTCAACGGCACCGAGGGCTTTGACCGCATTTCGTGCCTTGGCGGCAATGACCGCGCCAACACCTTCACCGTCGACGGGATCGTGCAGGCCGACGTCTTCGGCCTCAACGGCACGCCGTTCGCCGCCCGTAACTCGCTGCCGCTGCCCTTCGATGCGATCAGTCAGACCTCGGTCGAATTCGCACCGTTTGACGTCGAATATTCGGACTTCACCGGCTGCCTCATCAACGTGGTGACCAAGGGCGGTTCCAACGAATTCTCGGGCTCTGCCTTCATCACTTACTTCGATTCGGGGATGCAGAACGACGAAGTCCGCTTCAACGATGGTGTGACCCGCCCGATCAACCAGAGCGAGGAAAAGCGTTGGGGCGCCACGCTGTCCGGTCCGATCATCAAGGACCGCCTGTTCTTCAGCTTCGCCTATGAAGAAACCGACCTCACCGAAGGTGCGGCCACCTCGCCTTCGGGCTTCGGGTTCGGCAACCCCGAGCGCGGCGTCACGATCGAGGATTTCGAACGCTTCTCCGAGATCGCGCGCGACGTCTACGGCCAGGAAACCGGCCCGGTCGCAACCCAGCTGCCCAGCACCAGCGTGCGTTACTTCGGCCGTCTCGATGGCCAGATCAACGACGATCACCGCGTCGTGCTGACCTATCAGCGGCTCGAAGAAAGCAAGATTGAAGACGATTCGGGCGCAGCCTTCTCGGGCTTCAATTCGTTCGAGAACGAAGGCACGACGTCCGATTATTACTCGGCCCAGCTCTATTCGACCTGGAACGATATGGTTTCGACCGAACTGCGCGTCAGCCGCGCGGAAGTATCCGACGTGCAGGGTCCGATCGGCTTTGACGAGGCGGACGGTGCGAACCCGGTTCCGCGTCTTATTGTGGGCGCGCCCAACGCGACGAGCGGCGAGATCGTGGGCGGGCAGAACGGGCAGCTGTTCTCGGGTCCGGGTTTCTCGCGCACGCTCAACCAGCTGGAATCGAAGGTTGATCAGGCCCGCTTCATCATGAACATTGATGCAGGTGGCGGTCACAACATCAAGCTCGGGGCGGAATATAACGACCTTCAGGTGTTCAACCTGTTCCTCCAGAACGCGACTGGCACGCTTTATTTCGCGAATCTCGATGATTTCGAGGACGGGCTCATCACCGGCGGCTCGACACTTCCCGTCGGCGGCGGCGCATCCAACATTATCGTGGGCAATGAGAGCGTCGGCGCCGAGATTAACGTCCCGCGTGGGAACGACTTTAACAACGCAGCCGCGCAGTTCTCGCGCCAGATCTACTCGTTCTTCGCGCAGGACGATTGGCAGGCAACCGATCAGCTGGCCATCAACGCCGGGGTGCGCGTGCAGCTGTATGATGGCGGTGCACCGACCCCGAACGAGCGTTTCACCCAACGCTTCGGCTTCTCGAACAGCGTCGGCTTCTCTTCGCTCGATCCGCTGATCCTGCCCCGCCTGTCCGCTACCTACGATTTCGATAACGAGGGCTTCTTCTCAAGCACCCGTTTGACCGGCGGCGTCGGCATCTTTGCGGGCGGCGATCCTGTGGTGTTCTTCTCGAACGCCTTCTCCAATACCGGCAACAACTTCGCCAGCGCCAGCACCAACGAGTGCGCGCCCGGATCGCTGGTGCGCGGTGCTGGCGGGAAGATCGACGTGGTTGACGCACAAGGCAACTTCCTCGGCGTTCCGCAATGCCTCGTCACGGCGGGTTCGGCCCTTGCTGGGCAAGGTAATGCTGCCGTCCAGACGATCGACCCCAACCTCGACGTGCCGACTGCGGTGCGCGCGAATATCGGCCTGTCGACGCAGTTCGGCACCGAAACCGGGTTCTTCAGCAACTGGCGCCTCAATCTCGATTACATCTACACCCGCTTCAACGACACGCTGACAGTGGTTGATCTGGTGCAGGTGGTCGATCCGTCGCAGGGTCTGAACGGTTTTACGGTGGATGGTCGCCCCATCTACCGGCCGATCGATCCGCTCAGGGCCAACTGCAATGCCCAGTTGGTTGGTACGGGCGGGAATAACCCGCAGTGGACAGGCGTCACGGCCCCCTGCTTCAATGCGCGCAATACGCAGCTTCAGGAATTCCTGCAGCTGACCAACGGGCCGAGCTTCGATGCGCACAACATCTCGGTGATCCTGTCGAAGCGTTTCAACGGCGGCCTGATCACCGACGGCGGCAGCGTGAATGTGAACTTCGGTTACGCCTTCAGCGACAGCGAACAGTCACCCAATGCGCGTGACGCGACCGCAGGTTCCTACTTCGACGGCACTCCTGCTTTCGATCCGCAGAACCTCGGCGTGTCACAGTCGGGCTTCGAGACACGGCACAACTTCACGCTGGCGATGAACTTCCAGGAGGAATTCATCGAGGACTACAAGACCAATCTGGGCCTGTTCTTCCGGGCTTCGGAAGGTCGTCCTTACAGCTTGACGTATAACGCCAACTCCGGTGTTCCCTTCCGCGGCAGTTCCTCGGCGGAAGAGAATATTCTGGCCTATATCCCGACTGGCCTCAACGATCCGAACCTGTCGCCGCTGAGCAATCAGGCGGCAGTCACGGCCTATCTGGATGCGCTTCAGAACGGCGTGCCGCTGCCCAACAGCAACGTCCGCCAGCGTCTGAACTGCAACTTCACGCCCGGCCAGACGGTCGATCGCAACCAGTGCCGCAACCCCTGGGTGTTCGATCTGGATCTGCGCATCAGTCAGGAACTGCCGTTCCTCGGCAAGCTGACCGGGATCAAGCAGGACCGGATCGAGCTGTTCGCCGATGTCGTGAACGTCCTCAACCTGCTCGACGATACCTGGAACAACGCTGATGTCCTGGGCGGCAACGATGGCCGTGTCGCGCTGGTTCGGGGCAGCTACGATCAGCAGGGCCGGTATGTGATCGACAGCTTCACGCCCGCCGGGCCCTCGGGCAACCCCGGCACTGGTGCTCTGGCCGAAACGCCGGTCCAGGCCTCGGTGTGGCGCATCCAGATCGGTGCGCGCTACGAGTTCTGATCCGTAGCGACCACTGTTCAAACTAACGCGCGGCGGGGCCTTCGGGCTCCGCCGTTTGCGTTTCGGACATGGTTAGCGGCTGGCGCTGCCGGTGCGCGCAGTCGGCCCGGCCTCGTGATCGGCGGCGATGGCAAGCAGCGTCTGTGCGTAGGCGAGCAAGGCGTCACCCCCGGCTGTGCCTGCCGCAAGCGCGCGTTCGAGAGTTCCCGCCGCTTCCCCAAGCGCAGGCTCCCCGAACATCCCTGCGGTGCCGGCGAGCTTGTGCAGCACCCGCCCCAGCGCCTCCGCCTCGCTCTGCGGCAGTGGTGCGGGCCGGGCGAGCCACTGCGCAGCCAGCGCCGCCTCCACCGCCGCCAGCGCATCGGTGCGCCGGGCCAGCCACCGCGCCACCAGCTGGGGGGACCGGGCAAGCTGCGTGGCGCGCGCGGCAGGCGTGAGCCGAACCGCCGCTTCAGCCGCGCCAGAACGGTCAGCTTCGACAATCCGGGTCGGCAGCCAGCGTTGCAGCGCGCGGGCGAGCTGCGCAAACACCACCGGCTTGGCGAGGTGCGCCTGCATCCCCGCCGCGCGCGCTGCGGCGATGTCCTCAGGGAAAGCATTGGCGGTCAGCGCCACAATCGGCAGCAGCCCCGGCCCGATCCCCTCCGCACGGATGGCGCGTGTCGCGGCGAGCCCGTCGCAATCGGGCATCTGCACGTCCATCAGCACCAGATCATAGGGCCGGCCGCGCATGATCGAATCGATCACCATCGCGATCCCCTCGTTCCCGTCATGCGCGACCTCGACCTGCTGCCCGCAGCGTTCCAGCATCTCGCGGATCAACTCGCGGTTGATGTCGTTGTCCTCCACCAGCAGGATACCGGACGCTCCGGGTAGAGGCGTGAACAGATCGGTGCCCGGCTGCGGCTCGGGGCCGGATTCTTCCGCTATCGGCGGGGCGAGTGCGGCGGGCAGCACCAGGGCAAAGCGGGAGCCTGCCCCGGGCGTGCTTTCCACCTCGATCCGGCCACCCAGCAAAGCGGCCAGCTGGCGGCTGATCGACAAGCCAAGGCCCGTTCCGCCAAAGCGCCGCGCGGTATCGGCGTCGGCCTGAGTGAAGGGCTTGAAGATTGCTTCGATCTGAAGCGGGCTGATCCCGATACCGGTATCGGCCACCGTCACCCGCACGTCCTGCCCCGTTATCGCATAGGTGATGCGGATATGCCCCGCCTCGGTGAACTTGACCGCATTGCCGATGAGGTTGAGCATGATCTGCCGCAGTCGCAGGCCGTCGGTCAGCACCCACGGCGCCCCTGCCTCGCCCTGATCGCCGCCATCGTCCGCAAGCTCCAGTGTCAGGCCCTTGCGCTCGGCCGATGGGCGGTGCAGCGCAGCGCATTCGGCAAGGCTGGCGCGGAGGTTGACCGGCGCCCGGTCGATGGCGAATTGTCCGCTCTCGATCTTGCTGAGGTCGAGCACGTCGTTAAGCAGCACCATCATCGATCGGCCCGACCGTACGATCATCTCGGCAAAGCGGCGCTGGTCGGCGGCCAGCTCGCCCTGCAACATCAGTTCGGCAAATCCCAGGACGCCGTTCATGGGCGTGCGGATCTCGTGGCTCATATTGGCCAGAAATTCCGATTTGGCGCGCGCCGCGTTTTCGGCATGGCGGCGGGCGCGGGTCAGGAGCAGTTCCAGCTCGACCCGCTTGGTCACGTCGCGGGCGACCATCACCACGCCTTCGCGCGATCCGGTGAGCGGATCGTGCACCACACTGCAATCGGCTTCGAGAAACACCGGCAGACCATCGGCACTGTCGGCGAAGCGGCGATAGGTAATGCGCTCATGCGCGGAGGTGCCGCCGAGCAGCCGGCCCAGCGCCTGCATCGCCAGGTCACGCGCATCGGGGTGGAGGCGGGCGGCGGCATGCGCGCCAAGATAGGCCGACGGCGGCGCCCCCATCACCTCGCAAACGGAGGGTGAGGCATAGGTGCACACCCCCGCCATGTCGAAACGCAGGATGGCATCGCTGATGTTGTCTGCCAGCAGATCGACCTCGCGTTTCCCGGCTTCGAGCCGCACCAGCATCCGGTCGCGCCCGGCCAGGATCGCGGCCACCGGCAAGCCGGTCAGGACGTTGGCGGCGATGAAAGCCTGCAGCAGGTGGAGGTCGGCAATCGCGCTGCCGCTGGCGGTCGCAATCGGGCCGCGGCCCAGCCAGGTCATGCCCCCCGCGACCACCGCTACCCCGGCGACATGCAGCGCGCTCCCCAGGCTTCCAAGCCGGAAGGCGTGCAACAGGGTGATCGGTTGAATCAAGAACAGCAGCGGATAAAGCGGCTGATCGAACACCAACAGGGTGCACGCCATCCCGCCGCATAGCAGCGCCGCTGTTTCCAGACCCTGTGCCGGCGCAAGGGACAGCTGTCCCGTGACCCGGTCGATCATCAGCAGCATGGCGGGCACGATCAGGATCATCGCCATGCTGTTGGTGAGGAACCAGGTCAGCCCGCCCGCAGGGACCGCGGCCCAATTGTCAACCATGGCTGGCACGGTCATAACGGCCGAAGCGAGAGGCGCAATCAGACCGCCCGCCCAGGCAAGCCGGGCGAGATCGCCGATCTGGTTCATGTCGCGCTGCGGCCGTGGCCCGGCGCGGATCAATGCCAGCACGATGATAATCTCGGCGATGTTGGCAGCGGTGAACAGCAGCGCGGTCGCATCCGGCAGTCGCACGACTGCATAGGCGACAACATTGGCGATGGCACACGCCAGCAGGAACGGCAGCTCGCCGCGCAGCCGAGCGCGCAGCAGCACAGCCACGGCGCAGGCGTTGGGGAGCCAGATCGGGCTGACAATATCGCCCGCCTGCGCGAACAGCAGGCTGACGCAAGCGAGCGCCAGATAGGCCAGCCCGCCGATCAGCGCCGCCCACAGGCTGGCCCGGTGTGTCGATCCGCCAGCAATGCGCAAAGTCGCCGCGGCCGCCGAGGCGAGGATTGATCGATCACGTTCGTCAAGCGGCCGTATCGATGCAGCGGGAGCCCCGCTGTCCGCAACACCCCGGCGGGCATCCTGCCCGTCCGCCGCCACGCCTGTCATGGGCGCGCAGTTACCCCGATCAGGCCGCGCGGGCGAGCGCCGTCTACCCGCAACCGGCGGGGCAGCCTCGTCAGCGGCATCCGGCGGATCGCTGCCGCCGAGCCGGTCATGATCCCGTGTGCGCGCTATTGCTGCGCTCCATCGCCTATTTCCGAGGCTCTGATATAGACGGACACACCGGCTTGCGGTCACAACCGCATCCGTTACGGAGCGAAACTGAGGCCATGTCGACCAATCTCCGCTTCGAAGCCCGTCCGCGTCGGATGCGCTGGCCGCTGATCGTGGGCCTTGTGCTGATGCATGTCGCGGCGCTGTATGGCCTGGCACTGGCGCTGGCACCGGATTTCACCGCAGGGGTCCAGCGCGAGGTGGTGTCGGCTTTCACCGTCACCATCACCGCGCCCCCCGAACCGCCGCCTCCGGAGAATCGCTCCGAACCGGATGAGGGCGCGCAGGGTTCGCCCGGTCGGGAGGCGGTGGCGCAGCCCGTCACCAACCCGCCGCCCAAGGTCCAGCTCAAGCAGGACGATCCGTTGCCGCGCGCCGCATCAACCGGCACTGCGACGCGGTCGGGCGCGGCGGCGCAAGGGGACGGCACGGGTGCGGCGGGCAGCGGGCTGGGCACCGGCAGCGGCAACAGCGGCAGCGGACGCGGCGGTGTGGCGGTGACCAAGCCGGTCCATATTTCAGGCAGCATCGACAATGCGCGCGACTTCCCCATCCCCGCGGGCGGACGCGCCGCGCGGCGCGGCACCCAGGTGATTGTCCGCGTCACCGTCGGCACCGACGGGCGTGCGCGCGACTGCACGATCTACCGGCCAAGCCCCGATCCCGAAGCCGATCGCATCACCTGCACGCTGGTGGAATCCCGGCTCGGCTTCCGTCCCGCGAAGGACGCCAATGGCAACCCGGTCGCCGCCCCGTTTTACTGGCGGCAGCAGTGGTTCTGACCGCCCCTTACCGATCCCCGGGAATATTCGATATGTCGCATACGTTTTCCAGCCGCAGGTCGGTATAAGCGCGAAATAAGAGGGACATGGCAGTGACAACGATCCATCCGGTGATACTGTGTGGCGGCAGCGGCACGCGGCTGTGGCCGGTCAGTTCAAGGACGCGCCCGAAGCCGTTCCTCCCGCTGATGAGCGCGGAGACGCTGTTCGAGCAGGCGGTGCGCCGGGTCGCAGGCGACACGCGTTTTGCGCCGCCGATCGTGGTGGCAGGGGCGGCCCATGCCGATCTCATTGCTACGCAGATGGGCGATGTCCCCGGCGCTCGGCTGGTGATCGAGCCTGCGGCCAGGAACACCGCGCCCGCCATTGCGCTGGCCGCCGCGTTGCTACCGCCCGAGGCGGTCATGCTGGTCTGCCCGAGCGATCACCACATCGCTGATGCGGCCGCCTTCCGCGCTGCTGCGCTGGCCGCTGCGGCCTTGGCGCGCGAAGACTGGCTCGTCTCCTTCGGCATCGCTGCCGACCGGCCCGAGACCGGATACGGATACCTGCGCCGCGGGGAGCCGTTGGCGGGGGGCTATGCGATCCGCGAATTTGTGGAAAAGCCCGACCGCGCCCGGGCCGAAGCCTATCTGGCAAGCGGCGAATATAGCTGGAACGGCGGAATCTTCGCGTTCCGCGCCGGGCACCTTCTTGCAGAACTCGCCGCGCATCGCCCGGACATGGCACGTCTGGTCGGCGACGCGGTGGCGGGCGGGCGCAACGACAGCGCGCGCTTCCACCCCGCACCCGAACCCTTTGCGAGCATCGCGGGAGATTCGATCGACTACGCGGTGATGGAGAACACCGCGCGTGCAGCGATGGTCCCGGCCGCGATGGGCTGGTCCGACATCGGCAATTGGGCCGCACTCGCCGATGCGCTGGCGCACGGCGCGGACGCTTCCGGCAATGTTGTGCGCGGAGGGGCAGTCGATCTCGCACAGTGCGACGGCGTCTTTGCCATGACCGATGGGCCGCGCATCTCGGCGGTGGGGCTCAGCGATGTGTGCATCATCGTCTCCGGCGGCGAGGTGCTGGTGACCACCCGAGAGGGCGCGCAGGCCGTCGGCAAGCTGCCGGGCGCGGTGAACCAGTGATGGCGCGCCGCCTGATGACCCGGATGGTGGAGAAGGTGTGGGGCCGCGAGCGTCTGCCCGCACCCTTCGCGGCGCCCGAGGGCAAGCGCATCGGCGAAATCTGGTTCGAGCCCCCGCCCGAACTGCCGCAGGTGCTGGTCAAGTATCTCTTCACCAGCGAGAAATTGTCGGTGCAGGTCCATCCTTCCGATGCCTCAGCCTTGCCCGGCGAGGCTGGCAAGGAGGAATGCTGGTTGGTGCTGGATGCCGAACCCGGCGCGCGGCTGGCGATCGGCTTCACGCGGCCGGTGACGCCCGGCGAAATCGCGGCCGCGGCGCAGGGCGGCACGATCGAGGATATGCTCGCCTGGCATCCCGCGCGCACCGGCGACCTGTTCTATCTGCCCGCCGGCACGGTCCACGCAATCGGGCCGGGCCTGTCGCTGGTTGAGGTGCAGCAGGCCAGCGACACCACTTTTCGCCTTTACGACTATGGCCGCCCGCGCGAACTGCATCTGGAACGCGCCTTGGCAGTGGCGCGGGGCACGCCTTACGCCGCCCGGCATCGGCGCAGCATCGCCGACGGGTCGGTGCTGGTCAATGGGCCGCACTTCCGGCTTGACCGGGTTGTGGGCACCCCTGACGGCACCACCCGCGCGGCCTATCCGGGTGCGTTGCTGGCATTGCCGCTGTCCGGCGAAGTCACTGCGCACGACGGTTCGGCGCACGCCGGGCCGGGGGAGTGCCTGGTCGCCGATGGTCTGGAGACGCTCGATTTCAGCGCGGCCGAAGTCACCCTGCTGACCCGCGCGGCGTAAACCCGCTTCGTCAGGCCGCGACCAGCAACCGTTCGATCTCGGCCATGCCATAGGGCTTGCGCAGCACCGCCGCCGCGCCCAGCCGCTCGAAGCTGCCTGCCCCTTCGGCATAGCCGGTCGCCAGCACAAAGCGCACCCCTGCCGCACGCAGCGCATCGGCAATCGGTTCGGAGGATTCGCCGCCAAGGTTGAAGTCGATGATCGCGAAATCGGGCGGATCATCGGCGATCGCTGCGAGCGCCCCGCTGACCGAGCTTTCGATCCGCACTTCGCCCACGCCCAGCCGTTCCAGGTTCTCCTCAATGTCGAGCGCGATGATGATGCTGTCCTCCACCACCAGCACCCGCGCCGGTCGTTCCGCACCGGCCGGAGGAGCGAGGTTCACGGGCTTGCGCGGTGGCTGCGCCAGCCGGGCCGCCACTGCGCTCTCTTCCCGCCCGGCGAGGAACCGCGCAGGCACGAGGAAATCGGCCTCCAGCCCGGTCAGCCGGTGGCGGACATCGGCCTCGCCCTGAAGGTCATGCGGGATCGAGCGGGTGATGATCGTCGAACCGAAACCGTGGCGGGTAGGCGCGCTCACCGGCGGGCCGCCGGCCTCACGCCAGCGCAGCGCCAGATCGCCGAAGGCGGTGCGCGCCATATGCACGCTGACCGTCCCGGCACGCGCCGAAAGGCTGCCATATTTGGCCGAATTGGTTGCCAGTTCATGCACGACAAGTGCAAGAATGGTGTAGGCCTCGGGCGTGACAAGCACATCCGCGCCGGTCAGGATAAAGCGCGCGCCCTCGGCCCCGCAATAGGGGGCAAGCTCCCCCTCGATCAGGCGCGACAGGCTGGCCGGACCCCAGTGGCGTTCAGTGATGTTGTCGTGCGCTGCTGCCAGCGCCGCGATCCGCCCGCCGATGATCGCGGCAAAGCCGGGAACCGAAAGCGCCTCGGCCTGCGATTGCGATACCAGCGCGCGGATCAGGCCGAGGATATTGCGCACGCGGTGATTGAGCTCGGCGATCAGCAGCTCCTGCTGTTCGGCGGCGCGGGCGCGTTCGCGGGTGAGATCCTCGCTCATCCGCAGGATCACTTCGATCAGCGTGCGGCGCAGGCGCGCGGCGATCTCGCATTCGTCGGTGGTCCATTCGACGCTGCGACCGCGCACCGTTTCCTGCCATGCGGCAAAGCTGGCGCGCGGCTGGAGCAGTTCGCCCGGCGCGGCCGCCGCCTTGGCCGGATCGCCCGCCCAGGTGACGACGCGTTCCAGCGGGCGGCGCCACAGCACCAGCGAATCGCGGTTCACGCGGGACAGCGGCAGCACCAGCGCGCCTGCCGCCCGCCCGGCGAAGGCCGCGGCTTCGGCGATCTGATCGGCCAATCGCGCGCTCGCATAGGTGCCCCCGCCCAGCGTGCTGGCGAGCAGCGGCGCCACGGCCAGAAACTCGGCCTCGTCCGGGGCCTCGCCGCTGGCATGATATTCGCCATCGACCAGCAGCGAGATGCCGTCATGCGCGATCGCTCCGCCGAGCAGCTCCTCGATCATCGGCAGGCTGTCAGCCAGAGTCACCCCGCCAGCCAGGCGCAGCAGCAGGCGATCGTTGAGATGCCGCGCCCGTTCCCGCAGGGCTTCGGCCTCGGCCACAAGGATGCGGTCGAGCATCAGCGAAAAGGTCTGGCTGAGCAGTTCGGCCACGGTGCGCAGCGAATAGGGGGGTAGGCGCGCGGCGCGGTGGTGGCACGAGATCATGCCCCACAGCCGATCATGCCGCACGATGGCGATGGCGAGCGACGCGCCCACGCCCATGTTGCGCATATAGGCCAGGTGCATTGTCGAATGAGAGCGCAGCATCGACATCGACAGGTCGAGCGGTTCGTCCTCCGGCCCCAGCGCCGGGACGATTGGTACGGCGTCGCTTCCCATGTCGGCGATGATGCGGAAGCGGTTGCGGCGGAACAGCTCGCGCGCCTGCTGCGGAATGTCGGCGGCGGGATAGCGCAGGCCCTTGAACGGTTCGAGCTCAGGCTCCCGGTCTTCCGCAATCACCTCGCCGCTTTCGTCAGGGTGGAAGCGATAGATCATCACCCGGTCGTAACCGGTCATCTGCCGGACCAGCTGTGCGGCCGAATCGCACAGCATTTCAAGGCTTTCAGACTGTTCGAGCCGGGCGATGACGGGCACGATCATGCTGACATGGTCGGCAAAATCACTGCGCGCATGGGGCTCGAACTCGATGATCGAGAACCCGCAGCTGCGGTGCACCGCACAGTCGAACAGCGCGCCGCTGCCCGCAAGGTCGAGCCCGAAGCGGCGTTCGGGCGCATCGGTCACGCTCGGCCGGGCGAGGGCTTCGGTCAGGATCGCGAGGGGGGCAGGGGCGATCACTTCGGCCAGCGGGGTTCCGGGGGCGGGGAGGACGGCAAGGCCGAGCAAGGCCGCAACATTGGCCGAGACATGCGCGACCCGCCCTTCGCCATCCGCCGCGATCAGCCCGCCAAAGCTCTGGATCGCCGCGATGTGGTGGATCGCCTCGCGATCACATTCCGTCAGGGCGTCGGTGCGCTGATGGAGGTTCATGCCGAGACGCCTTCGGGCGTGTAACCATCTGCAAACTTGACAAAATGTGCGAAGACTGCCTCTGCCGCGCGGCAGGCATCGGCGGCTTCGACGGGCGCAGCGGGACGTTCGATCCGGCGGCGCAGGCCCTGCCAGAAGGCCATCATCGCATCATCTTCAAGAAACGCGACCGGCCACGCCCCGCCGCCGATCCGCGCCACCTGACGCCCAATCGCCCGGTTCCCGAGCGCCGATCCGGCCAGCACCCAGGCCGTTCCGAGCGCCTGACCCGAGCCCGGGCTGGAGGGGGTCTGGAGGGGGGCAAAGGGGGGGCTGGACAGGGGCAAGGCCGCGCCCAGATCAGCCAGATCGCGGGAAAGCAGGGGGGTCTGCACCGGCGGCACCAAATCAGCCGGGGCATGCGCTTCCAGCCATGCCTCGATCGGGGCGCGGGCGGCGTGCTGGATCGCAAGGAAGCGGGCATAATCGCGGCGGGTCTGCCAGCCGGCGGCGGCCTGCATCGCATGGTCGAGCAGGTCGTGCGCGGCCATCGTCGCCGCACGCAGGTGGGCGCGCAGATCGTCGGTCGCCCCTGCTGTGTCGTGGGTGAGCGCCATGCCACCTGTCCTTCCCGTCCACACCGAACCGGCGCGACAGCCGCCGGATCGGCAAGCACGTCACGATCACAGGATTGTAATGCAGATTAGACAACCCGGTCCGTCAAGCGATAATGACATATCGGTGCGGCGCTGACAATCCGGGCAAGTGGTGGCTGGTCGGCCCTTTATCTGCTTGCCGCCCGGCCCAGCCCATAGGATCAGGGCGCCAGCAGCCGCCCGCCTTCTTTGCGCACCGCCGCCTCCAGCGGGCCTTTCATCACGCCCAGCAGCAGCGGCAGCTGCATCTCGATCACCACGGCATCGTCGCGCACCTCGACCCCGCCCGGGATCGTCTGCCCGACCACCACCGCCGTGATCGCCATCCGATCCTCGCTCGGCCAGTCCGTCGTCACGCTGGCGAGGCCCGGCGGGAAAAAGCCCGCGATCTCGTCGGCGTGGGCGCGCATCCGGCGGCGCACTTCTTCGCGGGAAAGCGAGTGGGGCAGCGTCACGCGCATCGCTCAGCGTTCCTTTCCGGTCGGGATCGCCGAAAAATCGGGGAGCGGCACGCCATTGTCCGGCATCCCGTCTTCAAGCGCAGTGGCCCCGCCATAGCGGTATTCGAGATAGCGGGTCTTGATCGCCAGATCGTCGAGCGCACCTTCGGCCAGTCGCCGTGTCACCCGCGCGACCTCACCCGACAGCGTGTCGAGGCTGTCCTCCAGCCGCGCATCGGCGGTCTTGCCCGCGTGCTCTTCACCCCGCAGATGCACCGGGATCTTGCGGTAATTGTCGATTGTCTCAGGGATATATTCGCCCACCAGCTCGCGCACTTCGGCCATGGCGGGGTGTGCGCCGTCCAATCCCTGCAATTGCAGCCCCAGCGCATCGAGCTGCACGCCGAGCTGATCGACCAGCGCCTGCGCAGGCGGAGGCAGAGCGGGGCGCTGCGCTTCCAGCCACAATTCGGTGCGGGCGACCATCTGCTGCGGATTGCCCTGCTTGAGTTCGGCGCGCCCCGGCACCTTCACCTTCGGCACCACTGCAAACATCGCGAAGATGAAAGCGGTCAGAGCGATCACCGTCATCACCCCCCAGAAACCGATCCCGCCGATGATCGCGCCGGTGATACCCGCCCCCACATAGAGCGCCAGCAGCGCCAGCACGACATTGCGGACCTTCCTGAGCAGGGCTTTCGTCTTCAGCTCGGCCGAGCCCTTGCCGATGCTGGCACCGCGCAGGGCAGGGCGGTGGGTGCCGCCATCACGCTGGGTCGCCAGGGACCGCTTGGCGCTTTGATATTGCTGTTCGGGGGTTTCGTAGACCATCGGGCTTGCGATCAGCGATCCAGCGCCAGCAGCGACGGTTCACTTGCGGCGACCTTGGCCTGCGCCTGCGCCTGCCCTTCGGCGCGGGCGATATAGCCCTTGGACTTCTCGACCTCGGCGGTGAGCACGTTGACCGTCTGCTTCATCGAATCGAGCGCGCGGACCTTGAAATTGTCGACCTCGTCCATCGTGTCGTAGATATTCTGGAAGGCGCGTTGCAGCGTTTCCAGGGGAATCGTGCTGGCGGCGGCCTGTTCATGAATCTGCGCGGTCTGTTCGCGCAGCAGCGTGCTGGTGGAATCGATGATGTCGCTGGTAGTCTTGTTGAGCGCCGTAATCTGGCCGAGCACAAGGCGCTGGTTGGTCATGGCCTGCGCCACGGTCACCGCCGTGCGCAGCGCGCCCACCGTTGTGGTGCTGGCGCGGTCCACGCCCTTGACCAGTTCGACATTGTTCTTCTTGACCAGATCGAGCGCAAGGTAGCCCTGCACGCTCACCGCCATCTGGGTCAGCAAATCCTGCGTGCGCTGGCGGACATAGAACAGCGCGCTTTCCCGCAAGGCCTTGGCCTTGGCCGGATCGGAGCTGTCGAGCTCCAGCGCCTTGGCCTCCAGCCGCTCGTCAAGCGTCTTGGCGATGTGGATCATTTGCTCCAGCTCGCCCATCGCCGCCCACAGCTTCTGCCGCTCGGTATCGATCGCGGCGTTATCGAGATGCAGTTCCTTCTTGCCGCTTTCGAGCCGCTGGAGGATGGCGCTGATATGCCCCTGCGCGCTGGTATAGCTGTCGAAATAGTTCTTCAGCTTGTTGCCGAAAGGGATGATGCCGAGCAGCTTGCGCGGGCCGGACAGCTTGCCCTTGCGGCCGGGATCCAGGTCTTCGACCGTGCGGCGCAACTCGGCCAAGTCCTTGCCGACGCTGCCATCGGCATCCATCGCGCGCACCGGCCGATCCAGAAAACGGTTCGACATCGCGGCGGCGGCGCGGATCTGTTCCTGCCCCATGCGGGTGATCTGATCGACCTTCTCGCCGAATTGCGGCGAATTGGCATCGGTCGTCACCAAGTCGTTCACAAAGGCATCGACCTTGCTGTCGAGCTTCGACTTCTGCTCGGTGGTGACCGGCACCAGCCCAGCGGCCTGTTCCGGCGCGACCTGCGGCACGGGCTCTGGCGGGGTGAGCGAAAAGGCCGTTGCGGTCGCGGTCTCAGTCTCGGTGCTCATGCCTCGTTCCGTGCTCCGTCAAGGCCCCGCGACAAAGCGCGCAGGGGCGTGCCCAGTGTATTAGTGATCTAAAACACACCTTTCAAGCGCGCTATACTAGGCCCGGGCCGCGGCGGCGTCCATCGCGGTGCGCGTGCTTGGCAATCCGGTGTCTGGCGGGCTAGACCCCGAGTTCCAGACGACCAGTCAGAGGCATTTGCAGGCATGAACGAACCTTCCGCGCCGAGTGCTTCGCCTGAAGCGGCCATCGCCAGCGAAGCCGAAGCGGGGGGCGCCGACGATCGCCGGACGGCACTCGCATCCGCGCTCGGCAACCTCCGGCAATGGTGGACGGTGCATGTTATCGGCCCGGTCGATCAGGCCGAAGTGACCGAGCGCCGCCGCGAGGAAGGCAAGCTGTCCGAACACTACCTGTTCATGACCGCGATGAGCGGGGGGATCGCAATCCTCGGCCTGTTGCTGTCTTCGCCGGCGGTGGTGATCGGGGCGATGCTGCTGTCGCCGCTGATGGGCCCGATCATGGGGCTGGGCTTTGCGCTGGCTATCGGCGATTGGGACTGGCTGCGGCGCTCGGTGCGCACGCTGCTGATCGGCAGCGCGCTGGCGGTGCTGCTGTGCGCGGGGCTGGTGTTCCTTTCGCCGATCCAGACCATCACCAGCGAGATTGCCGCGCGCACCCGGCCCAATCTGTTTGATCTGTTCGTGGCGCTGTTTTCGGCGCTGGCGGGGGCCTATGCGATGATCCGCGGGCGTGAAGGCGCGATTGTTGGCGTCGCCATCGCCACCGCCTTGATGCCGCCGCTGGCGGTGGTGGGCTTCGGGCTTGCCACCTGGAACGGCACGGTGTTCTGGGGTGCGCTGCTGCTGTTCGTCACCAACCTCCTCACCATCGCCCTGACTGCCTTCGGGATGGCCAAGGCCTACGGCTTTCGCGCCAACCTGTCGAAGGGCCAGACCCAGTTGCAGAACGTGATGGTGGTGGCGGTGTTCATCGGCCTTGCCGTGCCGCTGGGCTTTTCGCTCAACCGGATCGCGTGGGAGACCAACGCCCAGCGCATCGTGCGCGGCGAAATCCGCGAGCAATTCGGCGCCCGCTCGCAGCTTGATGCGCTGGAGATCGACTTTCAGGCGACCCCGGTCAGGATCAACGCGGTGGTGTTCACGCCGCTACTCCAGCCCGACGTCCAAAGCGCGATCCAGCGCGGCCTTGCCAAGCGGTTGGGCGAGCCGGTGACGCTTGATCTGGTGCAATACGAGGTCGGCACCAACGAGGCGGCGGCCGAGCGCGCCCAACTCTCCGCCGCCCGCGCGCGGGAAGAGCGTGAGGCTTCGGCGCGCGCGCAGGCGCTGGCGGTGCGGCTGGCGCTGGCGGCCGGGGTGCCCGAGGGCGAGGTGCTGATCGACGAGACCCGCCGCCATGCACTGGTGCGGGCCAAGCGGCTGGATGGGGCAAGCCTTGCCACCTACCGCGCGCTCGAAGCGCGGATTGCCGCCAAGGAAACCGGCTGGAATGTGGAGTTGATCCCCCCTGCGGGAACGCTCGGCACGGCGATCCCGGTGGCCGAGGGCAAGCCGGATGCTGCGACGCTCGGGCTCGTCGCTTGGGCGGCGCAGCGGCTGGGCCGCAACGTGCGCCTGACCGGCCCAGCCGAACAGGCCGAGGCCGCTGCCGAAGAGTTGCGCAAAGCGGGCGTCGCTGTCGCGATCAGCCCCGGCCCGGCGCCCTTGCGCGCAGCCTGGGCCGCCGAGGAATAGGACGAGACGCAAGATTCTGGAAAATTGGCAGGGGTGACAGGATTCGAACCCGTGGCCCTCGGTTTTGGAGACCGATGCTCTACCAGCTGAGCTACACCCCTGCACTGGCGGAAGCGCCCTGTATCCGAGGCGGGGGGGATAGGCAATCCTCTTTGCCTCTTCGCTCAGGCGTCTGTATCGTGCCGCCCAGCCATGCATACCCCGCGCCGCCCTCCGATCCCGGTCGAGACCTTGCTGCTGGCCTATCGCAGCGGGATCTTCCCGATGGCCGACCGGCGCGAGGACAGCGAGGTGTTCTGGGTAGAGCCGCGCGAGCGGGCGATCATCCCGCTGGAGGGGCTGCACCTGTCAAAATCCTTGCGCAAGGTGCTGCGCGCCGATCGCTTCACGGTCACGGTCGACCGCGCGTTCGAAGCGGTGATCCGCGCCTGCGCCGAGCCGCGCGCAGACCATCCCGAAACCTGGATCAGCGAGCGGATCGTGCAGAGCTACATCGGCCTCCACCGCGCCGGGCATGCCCATTCGGTCGAATGCTGGCAGCCGGACCGGGATGGTGCGCCGCAGCTGGTCGGCGGGCTGTATGGCGTCACCTTTGACCGGGTGTTCTGCGGGGAGAGCATGTTCAGCCGGGTGCCGGACGCCAGCAAGGTCGCGCTTGTCTGGCTGGTGGCGCTGATGCGGCGGGCAGGGCTGGTGCTGCTCGACTGCCAGTTCATGACCGAGCATCTGCGCAGCATGGGCGCGGTCGAGCTGGCGCAGGCGGAATACCGCAAGCTGGTGGAAGCGGCGCGGGGCGCACCCCGCGACAGCTTCGGCACGGCATGGCGCAGCTTCTGTGAAGGTTACGCCGCAGGTGCCGCAGGTGGCAGGGGTGCGGCTGCTTCGGGTGATGCGGTCCCGGCCGGTGCGGGCGCGGGTAATGGGCGCGCGGCGGGACTGCCCGACGCTGCGGGTGCGGGCGCGGCCGAGCCTTCTTCGCCCGGAAAGCGCATCATGCAGTCCTTGACCCAGACATCATAGACCGGATGTTCGAGGACGTTGAGGCTGGGGCTTTCGCGGAACATCCAGCCTGAAAACACCCGGGCGTGCTGCGCCGCGCCGCGCTCGCGGATATCGATCTGGATGAAAGCGCCGGTCTGCTGCGGCATTTCCCATGGGGCGGTGCGCTCGCACGCCGAAACGCGCATGATCACCGGCCCGATCTCGCGCGCTTCGCCGGGTTTCAATCGGATCTCTTCGGAGACATTGTTGCGTTTGTTGAGGAGGCCCAGCACCGCGACACGCTCGTTCATTGGAGTCGCGCCGTAATCATTGCCGGGGGCCGCCGAGGCGGCGGTGGACCCGGCTGTCGGGGTCGCCTCGCCAAGCGGAACCTTGACGGGCTCAGCCTCGGGCGCGAGCGCATCACACGCGGACAGCGCCAGCGCCGACAGGAGAACGCAGGCCCTCACCACGGGGGGCACCTCAGCTATCCGCGCCGCCGGGGGTCCACGCCTCGTAATCGCCCACCGCGCGGGCCCGCTGGCCGCCGCGTTCCAGAGCGCCTTGCGGGCGATAGGCTGCGGCGGTGCCGGTGGCGTTGGGAGTGTAATCCACCTCCCACACCCGCGGCGGCGGCAGGTGGCTTTCGGGCACCTCGTCATAGGTGCCGTGGAGCCAGCCGTGCCATTCGGACGGCACGCGGCTGGCATCATTGGCGCCGTTGTACATCACCCAGCGTTTCTCGCGGCTGGTGTAGGAGCCGTCATTCACGCCCTGCGCCTTGGGGCGGGCGCGGTAATATTTGTTGCCAGCGACATCGGTGCCGACGTGCTCGCCCTTGGCGCGGCTTGCCCACAGCTGGGTGCCGATGGTCGCACCGTCCCACCAGGTGAAGATTTTTGCAAGGATACCCATAGGCGCTGCGCCTAGCGGAATTGGGGCAGCGCGCCAATATTGATTGTCACTCCAGTGCGCTCAAACGGCGGCATCGCCGCCGCAAGCCCAACCGGGCGCCCGCAGGTGCTCCGGCGCGTAGCGACGGAAACGCCCCAAGGACGTGCCCGCGGATGCGGGCAAGCAATCAAAAAATCACCCGGTCCCCCGGCACGATCCCCAGAGCCGCCGCGCGGCCCGCGCGCAGTTCCAGCACCGCGCTTGCGGGGCCTTTCGACCGCACCGAATCGAGCGAATAGGGCACGGTGCCCGCAGCGATATTGGTGACGCGCCCATCCGGACCGACAAAGATGATGTCGAGCGAGAGCGGCGTGTTCTTCATCCAGAAGCTGCGCGGCTCGGGCACGGGGGAGGGGAAGATCATCCCCTCATTGTCGCCCAGCCGGTCGCGGAACATCAGCCCGCGCGCCTGCGCTTCGGGGGTGTCGGCGAGTTCGACCTTGAAGGGCAGGCGTCTGTCGCCGCGCTCGACCACCAGATCGATGACCCTGAGGCCGGACACCGGGTGGACCGCCGCCGCGCCCGTCTGCGCCGCTGCCATCGGGGCTTGCGCGCTCGCCGCGGTGCCTTGGCCCGGTGAACAGGCGGCAAGCGCACCGGCGAACAGCGCCGCCGCAACCAGCATCTGCCTTGCCATCATGATGCGTTACCTTCCTCGTCCGCCGCTTCGTCGACCCAGGCCTCGATTGCCGCGCTGCTTGCCGCGGCGAGGATGAACCTGGCGTGTTCGTACTGGTGGCCTGCGCGTAGCATTGCTGCAACGGCTTTTTCGCGGGCCTTGCGCGCCGCCAGCGGATCGCCCTTGTCAGGCGTGTCAGCGAAGGGGCCAAGCCGCCGCCTGCGTGCCATCAGCGCCGCCGCGCGGCGGCCGGCGGCCTCGCCCGGGGCGTGCGCGCGGCGCAGCCCTTCGCCGACGCCGGCGTGGCGCAGGGTTTCCTCCACCCGCCGCGCCCCATAGCCCCTCGCGCCCAGATCGCGCACCCGCATCCGGGCATAGGCATCGTCATCGACATAGCCGAGTTCTGCCAGCCGGGCGACCAGCGCGGGCAGATCGGGTTCGACGGTGCGGCCCTCGGCGTCCTCGGCCAGCCCGCGCTCCCGAATCTTGCGCACAAGATAGGCTTCAAGGCGCGCGCCGGTGGTGGCGAAACGCGCGGCGTAATGCAGCGCCAGATCACGCAGCGCCGCCTCGGTCAGCGGCGGCTTGGCCCGGCGCTCACTCCGCCGTTTCGAGCGGCGATCCTCCCCGGTGCGGTGACCGGGCGATGACGAATTCGCTGGACCTGAAACCATTTCGCCTTATTCGTGCCACTTTCCTTATCAAATGCGCAACACTTGACGCAGCCGGACCATGCCCGGCCTCATGGGGATATGCCAGAGCGCGAGCGGACCGGAACCGAAATCGCGCCGCAACTGACGGGTATCGCTTAACATCATGAACGACGCCGCTCTGACGCCGACGCCGAATGACTGCGAATTGCCGCGAATCCGCGCGCAATTCGCGACCTTCAACGACGCGATCGACTATGCCGCCCGCAGCCGCAAGGGCCTCAACTTCCACGACATGCGCGGCGAACTGACACGGGTCTATCCCTATGCCGAAATGCGCGAGGATGCGCTGGTGATGGCGCGCCGTCTGGTCGCGGCGGGGATCGGCAAGGAAGACCGCGTCGCGCTCATCGCCGAGACCGGTCCCGATTTCGCCGCGCTGTTCTGCGCCTGCGTTTACGCCGGGGCCTGGCCCGTGCCGCTGCCGCTGCCGACCACCTTTGGCGGCAAGGACAATTATATCGACCAGCTGGCCATCCAGCTGCAAAGCGCCGATCCCAAGCTGCTGCTCTACCCCGGCGAAATCGCCGAGATGGCCGAAGCTGCCGCCGTGCGGCAAGGGTGCGCCGCGTCAAGCTGGCAGGAGTTCGGTTTGCGCGACGCGCCCGATTGCACGCTGCCCGAGGCCAGCCCTGACGATATCTGCTACCTGCAATATTCCAGCGGATCGACCCGTTTCCCAACCGGCGTGGCAGTGACCCACAAGGCGCTGCTCCATAATCTTTACGGCCATTCCACCACGATGGAGCTGGGCGAAAACGACCGCTGCGTCAGCTGGCTGCCGTGGTATCATGATATGGGGCTGGTCGGCTGCCTGCTCTCGCTGATCGCCAATCAGGTTTCGGGCGATTACCTCAAACCCGATGCCTTCGCGCGCCGCCCGCTGGCGTGGCTCGACATGATTACCCGCAACAAGGGCAACACGCTCTCCTATTCCCCCACCTTCGGGTATGACATCTGCGCCCGCCGCATCTCCAGCCAGAGCCATGTGGCCGAACGCTTCGACCTGTCGCGCTGGCGCATTGCGGGGAACGGGGCGGACATGATCCGGCCGGACGTGATGCAGAACTTCGTCAACGCCTTTGCGCCTGCGGGTTTCAAGGCGGCGGCCTTCACCCCGTCCTATGGCCTGGCTGAGGCGGTGCTGGCGGTGACGGTGATGCCGCCGGGCGAAGGCATCCGGGTCGAACTGGTCGAGGAAGAGCGCCTGTCGGGCGCGCCGCGCGATCTGTCCCGCCCGGCCCGCTACCGCGCGATCGTCAACTGCGGCAAGGCCCTGCCCGACATGGAAGTCGCGATCCGCGGCGAGGATGGCAAGCCTCGCGGCGATCACCAGATCGGCAAGGTATGGTGCCGCGGCCCCAGCGTGATGCATTCCTATTTCCGCAACCCGGAAGCCACTGAGGATTGTCTGGTCGACGGCTGGCTCGACACCGGGGACATGGGCTACACCGCCAAGGGATACCTGTTCATCGTCGGCCGGGCGAAGGACATGATTATCATCAACGGCAAGAACCACTGGCCGCAGGATATCGAGTGGGCGGTGGAACAGCTGCCCGGCTTCAACCACGGCGACATCGCGGCCTTCGCAATCGAAATGGAAAACGGCGAGGAAGCCCCGGCGGTGCTGGTCCACTGCAAGGTGTCCGACCCGGAGGAGCGCGTTCGCCTGCGCGATCAGATTGCCGACAAGGTGCGTTCGGTCACCGGCATGAGCTGCATCGTCGAACTGGTCCCGCCGCGCACCCTGCCGCGCACGTCTTCGGGCAAGCTGTCACGCGCCAAGGCGAAGAAGCTCTATCTGGCAGGTGAGATCGTCCCGATCCAACTGGCCGCCTAGGCCCAGCGCACGACGAGTCCGCTTTCAGGGCGACAGCAGCGCCGGGCGTATGTTCGGCGGGGGGGAAATCCGGCAACTTGGGCAGGTTCCGGCTTTGGTTTATGTCTAAGCCGATAAAGCGAGGTTGTGATGTTTGGATTGGGCGGGCGGTCAGGCAAAACAACGCTGGAATTGGAGAAGGATCAGGCTTTGGTCCTTTTCGAACTGCTTTCTCGCTGGATCGACGACCATTCCCAGCCAACTCCGCCTGCCGAGTGCTTCCAAAGCCCGGCCGAGTTGGTTGTTCTGAAGCAGATTGATGAAAAGCTGAAGGCAGCACTCAGCGAACCATTCTGGACCGACTATCTTGAAATACTGCAAGCGGCCCGTGACCGGCTGTCAGACGAGTTCGTTGTGGGAGAGATCCTTCACGATTAACGGCGGCTTCGGGGTCGACCCCTGCATAGCAGGAATTTTTATTTGGGGGTCAAAGCCGCCTTACCGCTTTCTGGGGCGCGGTTTAGGCCCGCTAATGGCCGATGATGGGTGGATTGCCGTCGGACAGTTTTTAGGCAAAGAATGACGGATGAAGTTCGTCCCTTACGACCTCGGCATCTGGTTCAGCCGGATCGACGTCAATGTCCTCTCTGCTTTGGATGCAGATAAGCTGTCTGTGTTCGACGTGTCCTCAGACACGGGACTAGAAAAAATGGTAGGGGAGTGGATTGCCCCATGGTTTGCGGCGCATGATGAGCAAAACAAACGCGAAATGAGGGAACTTCTCTCCTTCTCGCTCACATGGTCGGACACCGAGATCGAGCAGGTATTCAGCGATTTCGCATGTGCTGCGAAAGGTGGCTTGGACGGACCTCGCCTCTTGATCGCTTTGCGAAAGTCTTTCTCAGATTGAATGACCACAATGCGGTCGATTGCTGAACGGCAGGAATTCTTCAGCAGGCGGACAAATCTGCCATGCCACTTTCGGGACCGTGCTGCGGCATTGCTTATGGCCACGAGCAGGTCGATCCCGCCCGCCCCGTCACCCCAGCGAAAGCTGGGGCCCAGGGCCACACGGGCTGCGCTCGGAGACCCGGGATCCCAGCTTTCGCCGGGATGACGTTAAACAGCAGAGGGGCCAACGGCGAACCGCAACTTTCCGCACAATCCCCGCATCGCAAGGCGTGGCGCCTTTACCCCGCGTGGGCGGCCATCCATTGTTCCACCACCGGGGCGACCTTCGTGCGCCAGCGGCTGCCGTTGAAGATGCCGTAATGGCCGGCGCCTTCCGCCATGTAATACCGCTTCATCCCCTCGGGCAGGTTCGGGGTCAGCTTCAGCGCCGCGCGGGTCTGGCCGAGGCCGGAGATATCGTCCCGCTCGCCTTCGATGGCGAGCAGCGCGGTGTCGGTGATGTGGGTGATGTCGACCAACTCGCCCTTGTGGCGGAACTCGCCCTTGGGGATCGAGTGTTTCTGGAACACCTCCTCCACCGTTTGCAGGTAGAATTCGGCGGTCATGTCGCACACGCTGCGATATTCGTCGTAGAAATCCTTGGTCGCCTGCGCGCTTGCCTCGCTCGCCTCGTCACCGGCGGTCAGGTGTTTGAACATCTCGTAATGGCTCATCATGTGGCTGCGCAGGTTCATGCTCATGAACGCGTTGAGCTGCATGAAGCCGGGATAGACCCGCCGACCCGCGCCCGGATACTTGAACGGCACCGTCGCGATCACGCTGTTGCGGAACCATTCGATCGGGCGCTGCATCGCCATGTTGTTGACCACCGTGGGACATTCGCGGGTGTCGATCGGGCCGCCCATCATCGTCAGCGTGAGCGGGGTGGCGGGGGATTTGTGGAGGTTCATCAGCGCGGTCGCTGCGAAAGCGGGCACGCTCGGCTGGCACACCGCCATCACGTGCGGGCGGCGGCCCTCGCTCTTGCTGGCGATATGTTCGAGGAACTCGATCAGGTAGTCGATATAGTCATCAAGGTCGAATTCCCCCCGGTCGGTCGGCACTGTCTTGGCATCGGCCCAGTCGGTGATGAACACTTCCGCGGATTCGAGCATCCGTTCCACCGTGCCGCGCAGCAGGGTGGCGTAATGCCCGCTCATCGGGGCGACGATCAGCAGGCGCGGGCGATCCTTGGCGGCACCTTCGACGCGGAACCGCTTGAGATCGCCAAAGGGCCTGCGCAGCACCGTGCTTTCGCTGACGGGGTAGCACTGGCCGCCGATCGCGACCTCGCGGATGCCGAATTCGGGCTTGTCGTAGCTCGCGGTTGCGTGGGCGAACACGTCGAGCGCGCTGGCGGCGAGCGGGCCGAACCCGGTGTAGCCGATCGGATTGGCGGGGTTGGAGAGCAGCTCGGACCCGATCGAGGCGAGGGCGCTGGCGCTGTTCAGCCAGCTGCGTTGCATCTCGTAGGCGAAGTAGAGCATGGTTTGGGCCCCATCTGATTGAACGAACCGTGCAGCGCCTCTGCTGGGGCTGCTTGCGGCGCAAGATGACCCTTCGCTGGCGATTGTGCAATGCACAATCGACGTCGCCCCTGGGATGACGCTGCGGGCGGCGGCGCTTTTTGCACGTGAAATTTTCAAGGCACCCGGCTAGACCCCGGCAATCATGCATGGCGAACCTATCGAACGCGACCTTTCCGAACCTCAGGATGCCGGCCCTTCGGCAGGTGCAGAGGCCATAGCGCCGCTGCCGCACTCCGCCCTGGTCGAGCCGGTCGTCGCTGAGCCTGCGCCCAAGGCCCGCTCGCTCACACCATTGCGCATGGTGTTCGGCGCGGCGCTGCAATACCCGCGCCAGATCGGCTTTGCCCTGTTGGCGCTGTTGATCACCTCGGCGGCGACGTTGGCGATCCCCTATCGTTTCAAGGTGATTATCGACGAGGCCTTCACCGGCAACGCCAATCCCCAGCAGATCGGCTATGCGTTCCAGTATCTGCTGATGATCGTCGCGATCCTTGGCCTTGGCACCGCGCTCAGGTTCTATTTCGTGAGCTGGCTGGGGGAGCGGGTGGTGGCCGACATCCGCCTGCGTGTTCAGGAAAACCTGCTGCGCCTCTCGCCCGGTTTCTACGAGGTCAACAGCCCCAAGGAAATTTCCAGCCGCATGACGAGCGACACCGCGATCATCGAGAACGTGGTGGGCACCACGGTTTCGGTGGCGCTGCGCAACACGCTGACAGGGATCGGCGGGATCGGATTTCTGGTCTACCTCGCCCCGCAGCTGACGCTCGGCCTGCTGGTCGGCATCCCGCTGGTGATCCTGCCGATCGTGTTTTTCGGACGCAAGATCCGCGCGGTTTCGCGCACCAGTCAGGATCGGATCGCCGACGTCGGCGCTTACGTGACCGAAGTGCTTTCTGCGATGAAGATCGTGCAGAGCTTCGGGCAAGAAAGCCGCGAAGGACAGCGGTTTGCCGATGTGGTCGAAGGCACCTTTGCCACCGCGCGGCGGCGCATCCTGCTGCGCGCGGCGATGACGACGGTGGTGATCCTGCTGGTGTTTGGCGGCGTGGTGCTGGTGATGTGGCGCGGCGCGCTGGCGGTGGCGGCGGGCGAGATCAGCGGCGGCACCATCGCCGCTTTCGTGCTGACCGGCGGGCTGGTGGCAGGCGCACTGGGCGCGCTGACGGAAGTCTACGGCGATCTGCTGCGGGGCGCGGGCGCGGCGAGCCGGCTGGCGGAACTGCTCGAAACGCGGCCCGAAATCGCGCCCCCGGCCCGCCCGGAACGCCTGCCCGAACCTGCGCGCGGCAGCCTCAGCTTCCGCAATGTCACGTTCCGTTACCCCGCCCGGCCTGAGACGGCGGCCTTGCGCGACTTCACGCTGGAGATCGAGCCGGGCGAGACGATCGCGATCGTCGGGCCTTCAGGGGCGGGCAAGTCGACGATCTTCCAGCTGGTCGAACGGTTTTACGATCCGCAGGGCGGCACGATCCGCATCGACGGGGTGCCGCTGACCAGCGCCGACCCGGCCGATATCCGCGCGCGCATCGCGCTCGTCCCGCAGGTGGGCGTCCTGTTCAGCGCCAATGCCCGCGATAACCTGCGTTACGGCAAGTGGGACGCCACGGACGAGGAAATCTGGCAGGCCGCCCGCGCCGCCAATGCCGAGAGCTTCCTGCGCGCTCTGCCCCTGGGCCTCGACACGCATCTGGGCGAGGGCGGCACGCAGCTATCCGGCGGCCAGCAGCAGCGCGTCGCCATCGCCCGTGCGCTGCTGCGCGATGCCCCGATCCTGCTGCTCGACGAGGCGACCAGCGCCTTGGATGCCGAAAGCGAGCAGCTCGTCCAGCAGGCATTGGAAGGGCTGATGCACAGCCGCACCACCCTCGTCATCGCGCACCGCCTCGCCACGGTGCGGGCGGCGGACCGGATCGTGGTGCTGGACGATGGCCGGATCGTCGAACAGGGCACGCACGACGCGCTGACCAAGGCGGGCGGGCTCTATGCGCGGCTCGCCCGGCTGCAATTCGCCGACGCGGCCTGAGGGCAAATGCCGGGGGTTTGGGTTTGACTTGCCGCCCGCGCTCGGCAAAGCCCTGCGCCCATGACTGATACGCTTGCTGCCATCCTCCTCGGCATCCTTGAAGGGCTGACCGAATTCCTCCCCGTGTCTTCCACCGGGCACCTGATCCTCGCCACCGAACTGCTCGGCTTCGACCAGCGCGAGTGGGAGGTGTTCAACATCGCCATCCAGCCCGCCGCGATCCTTGCCATCGTGGTGCTGTATTGGCGCACCTTCTGGGATGTCGCCAAGGGCCTGTTCGGGCTGGAGAAGGGCGCTCTCCATTTCGTGCGCAACCTGTTGGTGGCGTTCTTCCCGGCAGTGCTGCTGGGCCTCGCGTTCGGCGATCAGATCGAGACGATGCTCGGCAATGCGGTGCTGGTCTGCTGGACGCTCATCATCGGCGGCTTTGCGATCCTCGCCATCGAACGCTGGGCCAACCCGCCCGCGACAGGTGCGGGCGTGGCAGGCGTGCCGCTGCGCACCTCGGTGCTCGTCGGGCTGGTGCAGTGCCTTGCCATGATCCCCGGCGTCAGCCGTTCGGGCGCGACCATCCTCGGCGCAATGGCCTTCGGGGTGGACCGCAAGACGGCGGCCGAATTCAGCTTCTTCCTTGCCGTGCCCACGCTGAGCGGCGCGACCGTTTACCAGCTCGCCAAGCGCGGGAGCGAACTGACCGCGCACGACTTTGAGCTGATCGGCATCGGTTCAGCGGCTGGCTTCGTAACGGCGCTGGTGGTGGTGAAGCTGTTCGTGGCGATCGTCACCCGGATCGGGTTTGCCCCCTTCGCCTGGTATCGGATCGTGGCCGGATCGGCCGGTCTGATCTGGCTCGCAATGCGATAGATTCGCACATTCCCGGAACCAGTGCCCCCGAGGCTGGTTACGGAGTCGAACCCTGCCGCATGCAGGCCGGGTCTTGGCCAATGGAGATTTCGGGCGAAATGGCGTTGCTGGTGCTGATCGTGTTGGGGGCAACTCTGGGCTGGCTGGCCTCGATCCTTGCGCGGACCGAGGCGCCGGGCGATATTCTGCGTCAGGTTGCGCTGGGCATGATCGTGTCGGTGGTCGCAGGCGAGATCGCCAATGATGGCACGGTGATCGGTAGCCTGTCCTTCATCGGCCTTGGCATCGGGCTGGCGGCAAGCGGTGTGGCGCTGGTGCTCTACCACGCATTGGTGCGCAAGAAAGCAAAGGCCTGATCCGTCAGACCGGCACCGCTCCGCTTCCGCGCCCGCCGCGCAGGTGGTATTCTTGGCTGCCCCGGTGCAAGACGTTGTCAACGTCGATCACGGCCGAATTGGCATAGGTGAACCCGGCTGGCAGGCTGCGATAGAGCCGGTCGAAATCGCGCTCCACCGTCTGGCGGTAAAGATCGGCGAAACTTTCGATCACGAAATAGGTCGGCTGCAAATCGTCGATGACGTAATCGGTGCGCATGACGCGGTCGACATTGAGCATGACGCGGTTGGGGCTTGTCGCTTCCACCGCGAACCGTGCCTCGGTCGGGCCTGACAGGATGCCCGCGCCGTAGGCCCTGACGCTGCCAGCTTCCTCGATCAGCCCGAATTCGACCGTGTACCAATAGAGCGCGCCCAAGGCTTTCAGCCGGTTATATCGCATCGCCTTCCACCCGGCGCGGCCATATTCCTGCATGTAATCGGCATAGACCGGGTCGGTCAGCATCGGGACATGGCCGAACACGTCGTGGAACACGTCGGGTTCCTGGATGTAGTCGAATGTCTCGCGCGTGCGGATGAAGTTGCCCGCCGGAAAGCGCCGGTTGGCAAGGTGCCAGAAAAAGACGTGATCGGGGATCAGCATCGGGACGGGCACCACGCTCCACCCGGTAAGCGCGCCAAGCTCTTCGGAGAGCGTGCCGAATTCGGGCACCCCGCCGCGTCCGAGATCGAGCTTGTCGAGCCCGGCCATGAAGGCGCTGCACGCCCGGCCCGGCAGGATGTCCAGCTGGCGGGCAAACAGATCGTCCCACACCGCATGGTCTTCGGCGGAGTAACGGGTTTGCGCAGGCTCAAGCCAGTCCTCGCCCACATGCGCGGGGCGCGCGAGCGGCGCGGTGAAGACATCGGCCGCCATCTCTGGCAGGGTCGCGAAATCGGGCTGGTGGTCTGTTAGCGTGGCCATATGGTTTCAGTTGATACTACTTTTGCACGGCGATGACAAATGGGAGATGCATGCGTGGGAATGAAGCGCAAGGATTATGAAGCGGCGCTCGCTCCGCTGACGCTCGAATTGGTCAGCATGGCGCGCTGGGTCAAGGCGACCGGGGCGCGGATCGTGGTGCTGTTCGAAGGGCGCGATACCGCGGGCAAGGGCGGCGCGATCACGGCTGTGCGCGAGGCGCTCAACCCCCGTCAGTGCCGCACCGTGGCGCTGCCGAAGCCGACCGAGGCGGAGATGGGGCAGTGGTATTTCCAACGCTATGTCGCGCACTTGCCAACTGCGGGGGAAATCGTGCTGTTCGACCGCAGCTGGTATAACCGCGCCGGGGTTGAAAAGGTGATGGGCTATGCTTCTGAGGACCAGGTCGAGGCTTTCCTGAAAGCCGTCCCCGCTTTTGAAAAACTGCTGGTCGATGACGGCGTCCTGCTGTTCAAATACTGGCTTGCCGCCGATCAGGCACAACAGGAGGAACGGCTGCGCGAACGGCTGGGCGACCCGCTGAAACGCTGGAAACTGTCCCCGATCGACCTCGCCGCGCGCACGAAATATGATGATTACACCAAGGCGCGCGAGGCGATGCTGAAGGCGACACATACCGATCATGCGCCGTGGACGCTGGTCGATTTCAACGACCAACGGCGCGGGCGGCTGACGCTGGTGCGCGATCTCTTGAGCCGCATCCCCGATACGCATGAGGAGCCGGAGCCAATCAGCTTTCCGGATTTGGGGCGCAAGCCCGCAAGGGAGAAGTTCAAGGTGCTGAAACCGATTGCGGACTGGGAGGGGTGAGGCGCACGTCTCCTTTCCCTTCAGGGGGGGGGTCGGGGATGGGGCGAGGCCGTATGGCCTGGCACGTGGCCGCTGGCATGGGGCCCCCACCCCCAGCCCCTCCCCTGAAGGGGAGGGGAGTTCAGACGGTGGCGCTTGCCGTCGTTACTTGGCGGCCATCGCTGGCGAAGGCGGCCAGTTCATAACCCTCGCCCTTGGCGCGCATCACGAGATGCAGCGGCTCGTCCGCAATCGCGGGGGAGAGGCCGCGGAACTGGAACGTGCGCAGCCGGTTCTCGCCCAGTTCCTGCGCCGCCAGTTGCAGCAGCAGGCTCGCGGTCAGCGGCCCGTGCACCACCAGCCCGCGATACCGCTCGACCTGTTCGGCATAGGGCGCGTCGTAGTGGATGCGGTGGGTGTTGAAGGTGAGCGCGCTGTATCGAAACAGCAGGCGTGGATCGGGGGTCAGCGTGCGGTGCGCGTCCCATGTCGAGAGATCGAACTGCCCCTCACCCAGCGGCGGGGGAGACAGCGCCTGATCGCCGCCAGCGGCTTCTCGATACACGATAGACTGGGTCTCGACCACCGCCAGACCCCCGTTAGCCCATGTTTCATGTGAAACATCGACGAAGGCGAGCGGGCCGGTGGAGCCCTGCTTCTCGCTGATCGCGGCGATCCGGCTGCGCCGTTCGATCACCGCGCCGATGGCAATGGGCGCGTGAAAGGCGATCTTCGAGGAAGCCCACATCCGGCGCGGCATGGGGAAGGGGGGGAGGAAGCTCGCGGGGCTGTCGTCGCGCGCGGGATGGCCATCCTCGCCCAGCTTGGCGGTGGGGGCCAGCGGGGTGCACAGCGCGAAGTGGACGCCCTGCGGCATGATCGCCGGATGGGGCTTCGGCAAGTCGAAGGTGGCGAGCCAGCGCGCGGCCAGCGGCTCGTCCAGACGATCCGTCGCGCGGGTCTCCCGCCCGATCCATGCGTCGAAGCTCATGCGACCCTCCCCAGCATGGCGAGGTTGCAGTTGCCGCAGGCGGCTGACGGTGGGGATTCCCCCGGGGCATCGCCCTTGCGGCGAGTCCCCTCCACCATGCTGCGCATGGTCCCCCTCCCCGTGCCGGGGCGGATCATGCCGCGCGCTCGAACACGGCGGCGATGCCCTGGCCGCCGCCGATGCACATCGTCTCCAGCCCGTAGCGCGCGCCCCGGCGGTGCATCTCGTGCGCCATGTCGGCAAGGATGCGGCACCCCGTCGCGCCGATGGGATGGCCGAGGCTGATGCCCGAACCGTTGACGTTGAGGATATCGCGGCGGCTATCGTCCGCGCTCCAGCCCCAGCCCTTGAGCACGGCGAGCACCTGCGGCGCGAAAGCCTCGTTCAGTTCGACCATCCCGATATCGTCCCAGCGATACCCGCGCCGTGCGAACAGCCGCTCCACCGCGGGCACCGGGCCGATCCCCATGCGCGACGGATCGCACCCCGCCGCCGCCCAGCCGCCGAACCACAGCATGGGCGTGAGGCCCAATTCCTCCAGCTTGTCCTCCGCGACCACCAGACAGGCGGCGGCGGCATCGTTCTGCTGGCTGGCGTTGCCGGCGGTGACGATGGCTTGCGGATCGCGCTTCAGGTCGATGGGGGTGAGCTTGCCCAAGGTCTCCATGCTGGCATCGGCGCGGTAGCCTTCGTCATGATCGAACACGACCGCCTCGCCCTTGCGGCTCGGGATGGTGACGGGGACCAACTGCCCGGCAAACTTGCCTTCCGCCCACGCCCGCGCCGCATTCTGATGCGAGCGCACGGCGAAGGCATCTGCCTCCTCGCGGGTGATGGCGTAATCCCTGGCGAGGTTTTCGGCGGTCTCGATCATGCCGGTTATGACGCCGAAGCGTTCGACCGGCTGGCTCATCAACCGGCCCCGGCTGAGGCGGTCGTGCAGCACCATGTCGCCCATCCGCACCCCGCCCCGCGCGGCAAGGGTGTAGTGTTCGACGTTGGACATCGATTCCACCCCGCCTGCGGCCACCACATCGGCCATCCCGGTTTCGACCATCATCGCCGCGGTTGCCACCGCCTGCACGCCCGATCCGCAGCGCCGATCCAGCTGGAAGCCGGGCACCGTTATCGGCAAGCCCGCCGCCAGCCAGCTCCACCGGCCGATCGCAGGCGCCTCGCCGCTGCCATAGCCCTGCGCGAAGACGACATCGTCAACCCGTTCGGGATCGATCCCGGACCGTTCGATCAGCGCCTTCAAGATCACCGCGCCCAGCTGCCCCGCGTCGAGCGCGGAGAGCCCTCCCAGAAACTTGCCCACCGGGGTGCGCAGCGGCGTGCAGATGGCGACCCTGCGGCTGTGGTGGCGTGCGGTCATCAGCTCGGCTCCGTCAGACTGCGGGGCGGGGTCACGCCTGCGCCGCCCATTCGCGCAGCATGTGCTTGGCGATCTGAAGCTGCAGGATCTGCGTGGTGCCCTCGTAAATGCGGTAGATCCGCGCATCGCGGAAGAAGCGTTCGGCATCATATTCGGCGAGATAGCCCGCGCCGCCGTAAATCTGCACCACCCGGTCAACCACCCGGCCGCACATCTCGCTGGCGAACACCTTGAAAGCCGCCGCCTTCACCAGAATGTTCTCGCCAGCGTCGGCGCGGGCGGTGACATCGGCCATCATGCTTTCCGCGGCATAAATCTCGATCTCGCTATCGGCGAGCATGGCCTGGATCAGCTGGAAATTGGCGATCGGCTCGCCAAACGCCTTGCGCTCATTGGCATATCGCAGCGCGCTGTCCAAAGCCCGCCGCGCATAGCCGGTTGCCGCTGCGCCCACGCTGATGCGCCCGTTATCGAGGCTCTTCATCGCGAAGACGAAGCCCTTGCCGGTCTCCCCGCCGAGCAGCGCATCGCCGGGAACGCGCACATCATCGAGCATGATGTCGGAGATATGCGAGCCCGATTGCCCCATCTTCCTGTCCGGGCTGCCGGTCGAGACACCGGGCGTATCCATCGGTACAAGGAAGGCGCTGACGTGCGCGTTCCTGGGAAGCGGCTCCTTGGCTGTCCGCGCCATGATCAGGGCAACGTCGGCGTGGGGGGCGTTGGTGATGTAACGCTTGGTGCCGTTCAGGATCCAGCCACCTGCCCCGGACCCCGATCCGGGGTTGCCCCCGGCATCGGGAACCGCAGTGGTCTGCATCGCCGCCGAATCGCTGCCGGAACCGGGCTCGGTAAGGCCAAAACAGGCGATCCTTCCCGCGGCGATCTGCGGATACCATTCGGCCTTCTGCGCCTCGGTCGCACCGTTCTTGAGCGCGCTCGAAAACATCCCGACATTGATCGAAACAATCGAACGAAAGGCAGGCGCGGCATAGGCCATGATGTTCACCACGCGGGCATATTGCGCCATGCTGAGCCCTGCGCCGCCGTATTCCTCGGGCACGCTCAAGCCGAACAGCCCCATCTCGCGCATCTCGCCGATGATTGCGTCAGGGATGCGGTCCTCCGCGATCACCTGGGGTTCGGCAGGGATCAGCCGCTCGCGCACATAGCGGGTGAGCTGCGCGGCGAACTGTTCGAAGGCGTCTTCATCCATGCCCGGATTGGGCTGGGCGGTGCGCGTGACTGGGGCGCTCATCGGGTTTGCCCCGGTGCGGACGCCACGGCCTCGGGCGGGATCGCGGCAGGGGGCAGGCGGCGTTCGTCCAGCATTGCGGCGGCCTCTTCGAGCGCCTTGGCCTCACCTGCACTGACCCCGCCCGGCGCGCTCGCGCCTGCATCCCCGCAGGCGGCGAGGGCCAGCGTGAGCACGGGCACGAGCATGGCCGCAAAGCCGGTGCGCAGCGACAGGCGCGGCATGTGGCGCGTCCTACTCGGCCGGCTGTTCGGCGACGGCCGCAGCCTCAGCCGCGACCGCAGCCGCCGCCTCGCCCGCTTCGTCGGCGACCGGATCGGTGGCCGCAGCCTCGGGCGCATCGGTGGCGGTTGCGCTCGGATCGGCAACCGGCGCTTCCTCGATCGGCGCGAGCGCGGCATCCGCCGGCATTTCGACGGTGTCGGCGCTCGCCTCGGTCGAGGCATCGTCGGCGCTGCCGCAGGCGGCCAGCGTCAGCGCGGCTCCGGCCAAGGCGGTGAGGGCGGCAAGGTTACGCATCCTGGGTCTCTCCATTTTCGTGTTGCCGCTGCCATACCCAACCATGACGGCCGACGCCAAGTGCCAAATGGGAACACCTCTGCCGGTGGCGGTGGCGAGGGGGCGGGGGCGTGATACGGTGCCCGGCATGACCAAGCCCGCCGTTCGCTCCGCCGCCGCCTTGCTCGCCGCGATCGCGCTCCCGGTCGCCGTCGTCAGCGCCCAGCCGGTGCCGGGCGCCTTCACCATCGCTGAAACCGGCCAGCGCTTTGCGACCTTGCAGGAAGCGGTCGACGCGGTCGGCAACGCCCGCGCCACGATCCGCATCGCGCCTGGCACCTATCGCCAATGCGCGGTGCAGGAAGCAGGCGTGATCGTCTACGAAGCGCCCGAGCCCGGCAGCGTCACCTTCATGGCCCGCGCCTGCGAGGGCAAGGCCGCCTTCGTGCTGCGCGGTATGGGCGCGGAAATTCGCGGCATTACGTTCAGCAACATGAAAGTGCCCGATGGCAACGGTGCGGGCATCCGGCTGGAAAAGGGCGCGCTCAACATCGCCTATGCGCGCTTCCAGAACAGCGAGCAGGGCATCCTCACCGCCGACGATCCGGGCGGGCGCCTCTATATCACCCGCTCGACCTTCACCGGGCTTGGCACCTGCGAGAATTCGGCGGGTTGCGCGCATTCGATCTATATCGGCAATTACGGCTCGCTGACCGTGCGCGAAAGCCGGTTCGAGCGCGGGATGGGCGGGCACTACGTCAAGGCCCGCAGCGCCGAGGTGGTGATCGAGAACAACAGCTTCGATGACGCGAACGGCAAGGCGACCAACTACATGATCGACCTGCCCGCAGGCAGCATCGGCCGGATCGCCGACAACTGGTTCGTGCAGGGGCGCGACAAGGAAAACCATTCGGCCTTCATTGCGCTGGGGGCGGAGGACTTGCTCCATTCGTCGGACGGGCTTCAGGTGGTGAATAACGAAGCGCGCTTCGTGCCCGGCCTGTCGCGGAACAGCGTATTTCTTGCCGATTGGACCGCCAGCCGGGTGGTGATGCAGGGCAACAGGCTGGCCGCGAGCCTCAAGCAATACGAACAGCGTTAGGGTTGGCGATTTGGGGAAAGCGCGCCGAATGTCTGCTTTGGGGAAGCCGGGGTTGCCGTGTTAATGGCGGGGTGTGGGTGGAAAACGGTCGTCACTCTTGATGGGGATCGATCTGCAAATCTCCCTCCGCCCATCCGACCGAATGTGGTCGGACGGACACCGAAAGTTTCGCCAGCATATAACCTTTTGGCAGTTCGTTCTGCAAACATTTAGCTTGAATGGGATCGAGCGCGCCTAAGAATAGTCGGTCCGGCATCTGTATCGGGCCAACGAACTGACTAATGGCGTATTCGCGAACCCTACAGCTATGTGCAGTCTTTGAGAGTAACGGATATGGAACACCGTCTTCTATTGCAGGAGATGGATAAGCTGGATCCCAGTGGTGAGATGAATACAGCAGCTGAGACTGGTCTTCACGTTGTCGTTTCTCCAAGGCGGGCATATATGCCACCCATTCAGCTAGCACATATCTCTCCTTTTCCCTCGATCGGCTAGCTAAATACCAAAGATCAAACGCAGCGAAGGCAACGACCGCAAGAACTAGCATTCCCTGTCTGGGTGTGATCCGCATAACAGCAAACTGCCATAGATGATTGCCAAAGTCGAATGACCGATATGGGGTCGATTCCAGAATTTCCGCTTTTGGCTGAAACGAAGCTAAAGCCGCCATCCTCTCAATCGTCGCCCCGGACTTGATCCGGGCTTTGGCTTTTCTTCTTTCGTCTCGCGAGGGAATTTAGCCAAGCCCCGTGTCAAGCACGGGGTGACGAAGATTGAAGGTCCGCCCCACGACGGATCGCGATGGCGGCTAGATCAGCAAATGCCCTGACCGGTCCCGTTTGGTCGCCAGATAGCGGGCGTTGTGGGGGTTTTCGGGCAGCTGATGCGGCACGCGTTCGCTTACCGTGATCCCCGCCGCTTCCAGCGCGCGCACTTTCGCCGGGTTGTTGGTGAGCAGGCGGATGCGGCCCGCTCCCAGCAGTTCCAGCATCCGCGCCGCCACCGGGAAATCGCGCGCTTCGTCGGGCAGGCCGAGGCGCTGGTTGGCCTCGACCGTGTCGAACCCCTGATCCTGCAACCGGTAGGCGCGCAGCTTGTTGACGAGCCCGATCCCGCGCCCCTCCTGCCGCATGTAGAGCAGCACGCCCCACCCGCCGCTGTCCCGGGCCTCGTGCGCCATCGCGTGCAGGGCGGCGTCCAATTGCGGGCCGCAGTCGCACTTTAGGCTGCCGAGGATATCGCCGGTGAGGCATTCCGAATGGAGCCGCACCAGCGGCTGGCGGTCGCCGCTCTGCTTGCCGATGATCAGCGCGACATGCTCGCGCAGGTCGGCGTTGGAGCGGAAGGCGACGATTTCCGCATCTTCGCAGGCGCTGACAGGCAGGCGCGCGCGGGTGACGATCCTGAGCGCGCCTGCGTCGGCATAGGCGGCAAGGTCGGCGGCCGACACGGGGAGCGCCTCGCCTGCATCGGCCGGGTCGACAAGGAAGGCGGGCAGAATCCCCGCGATCCGCGCCAGTTCCAGCGCGGCGGCGGCGGTATCGGCCCAATCGAGCGTCAGGGCCTTGAACGGGCCTTTCAGCGGGTGGCCGAGGTCGAGCGCCGGGTCGGCAATCGGCAGGGCATCGCGCAAGCTGAAATCCTCGCCCCCCGCGATCAGGACCGGGGCATGCGGCACCGCCGCCTCGCGCTGGTTGGCGAGCTTGAGCGTCGCGGCGCGGGCGGCCGAGATCAGCATGCGGGGCGCGCGCGCGTCCGGCGCGGCGGCGGTCTCGACCGGGAGCAGGGTCGGCCCCCCGTCAAACGCCACCGGCCAGCCGTGGCGCAAGGCGTCCACCGCCTGCGCGGCGCGGCGCTCGGGTGACGGGGCGGGGGACGGCCCGTTCAGAGGTCAAGCTCCGTGATCAGCGGCACGTGATCCGACGGCTGCTCCCACGCGCGCGCGCTTTCGAGCACGCGGTGCGCGGTGGCCTGCTTCGCCAGATCGGGCGAGGCCCACATGTGATCCAGGCGGCGCCCCTTGTCGTTCTCCTGCCAGCCGGGATTGCGATAGCTCCACCAGGAGTAATATCGCTGCGGCGCAGGGATATGCTGACGGCCGAGATCGACCCAGCCGTGCGCGTCCTGAAAGCGGCTCAGCGTCTCGACCTCGATCGGCGTATGGCTGACGACCTTCAACAGCTGCTTGTGGCTCCACACGTCACTTTCCAGCGGGGCGATGTTGAAATCGCCGACGATCAGCGTGGGGCGATCCAGCTTATCCGCCCACCGCGTCATCCGCCCGAGGAAATCGAGCTTCTGGCCGAACTTGGGGTTGAGATCACGGTCGGGGATGTCGCCGCCGGCGGGGACATAGACGTTCTCGATCAGCAGATCGCGGCCCACCACCTCCACCCCGATATGCCGCGCCTCGCCATTGTCCTGCCAGTCGTGGCGGGTGACTTCCCGGATGGGCACGCGGCTGACGGTAGCGACCCCGTGGTAGCCTTTCTGCCCGCTCACCGCCTGATGGGTGTAGCCCAGCGCGGCCAGCGCCTCGGCCGGGAACAGGTGGCTTTCGCACTTGATCTCCTGCAGGCACAGGATGTCGGGCGCGGCTTCGGTCAGCAGCTTGGCGATGAGGTCCACGCGCAGACGCGCGGAGTTGATGTTCCAGGTGGCGACTGAGAGCTTTGGGGTGAGCATGGGGGCGGACTTAGGCAACCGCGCACCAACATTCCAGCTTTCACTTTCGTGTCGCATGAGCGCGCGATAGGGCAAGGCCCGCCGTCCGGAGACACCCCATGCATCGCCCTTTGCTTGCCGCCCTGCTTCTTGCCAGCACCATCGCCGCTCCGGTCCGTGCCAGCGAGAGGCAACCCGCCCCGCCTGCCGAGCCCCGCGCGAAGAACGTGATCCTGTTCATCGGCGACGGCATGGGCATCTCCACCATCACCGCCGCGCGCATCTACGAAGGGCAGAAGCGCGGGGAGACGGGGGAGGAGAATGTTCTCAGTTTCGAGGCCTTTCCCAATGTCGCATTGGTCAAGACGTACAACACCAATGCGCAGGTTCCCGACAGTGCCGGGACTGCGACCGCGATACATTCGGGCGTCAAGACCCGGATCGGCGTGCTCGGGATCGGGCCGGAGGCGAAGAAGGGCGTGTGCAAGGATGCGCTCGCCCATCCGCTGCCCTTGCTGGGCGAGGAAGTGAAGCGGCGCGGGCTGGCGCTCGGCATTGTCACCACCACCCGGCTCACCCACGCGACCCCGGCCAGCGTCGTCACCCGCAGCGCCGACCGCGACTGGGAAGCCGACAGCACCATCCCCGCCGATCAGCAGGGCGGCGGATGCAAGGACATCGCGTTGCAATTTGCGGAAGGCGATTTCGACGTGGCGCTGGGCGGGGGGACGGCGATGTTCTACGGCAATCAGATGGGGGGGCGGCGCAGCGATCCCGCCGCCGATCTGCCCGCGCGGTGGGCCGCCCGCAGCGGCGGTGTGGTGGTGAAGGACGCAGCCTCGCTCACCGCCGCACCGCTGGACCGGCCAGTGCTCGGGCTGTTCAACGCAAGCCACATGACCTTCATGGCGGACCGCACGCCCGATTCGGCCGAGCCGACCCTGACCGACATGACCGCCCAGGCGATCGCGCGGCTCAAGACCGATCCGGAGGGCTTCTACCTGATGGTTGAAGGCGGGCGGATCGATCATGCGCACCACGCCGGGCAAGCGGGCTATGCGCTGGAGGAGACGGTCGAGCTGGCCCGCGCGGTGCAATGGGCGATCGACCATACCGACCCGGCCGAGACGCTGATTCTGGTGACCGCCGATCACAGCCATGTCTTCACCATCGCAGGCTATCCGCAGCGGGGGAACGACATTCTCGGGCTGGTGGTGCCGCCCAGCGGGCGCGGCGAGGATGGCGGGGACGGCATCAGCCCGGTGCTGGCCGCGGACGGCAAGCCCTACACGACATTGGGCTATGCCAATGGTCCGGGCGCGGTGCATGGCAGGATTGCGGGGGATCATGCGGATGATGACGGCCACACCCGCCCCATGCCCGCCACCGGCATCGCCGCGCGCCAGCAGGCCACGGTGCCGACCGGCGCGGAAACCCACGGGGGCGAAGATGTCGCCCTGTTCGCCACCGGGCCGGGCGCCGCACGGGCCAAGGGGGTGATCGAGCAGAACCTGATCTATGGCATCATTCGCAAGGCGCTGGGCTGGGAATAGCGAGCGCGATGCCCGGCGCGCCGAGACTGCGCGCCTTTCTGGCTTGACCCCCCGGACACCAAAAACCCTCGACCCGGGGGCGTAGGGTCGAGGGTTCCATGGAGCGTTCGTCACGCTTGTACAAGACAGGCCCGTTCGAAGGGTGGGCAACAGGGGGGAAACCTCCCTTCGGCCCGTCTTGTTGAGAATGAATAGCGGGTCTCAGCTTTCAATCAGATGAACATCACGAGATTCTTGTCGTTTCTATACAACCGTTCGTCGACGAATGCCTATCCCGGACGACGAGCCGAGCGGCGCGGATCGGTAAAAGTGAAGGTGCTGTCGGGCACGTTCACGCCGTAACGCTGGTTCGACAGCGCCACCCGCGTGCGATTGTTCTGCGCATCCAGCGCTACCCAGTGGGTGAGCTGCAATCCGCCCGGCGCTGCCGCATTGCGCACGAAAATCAGCGTGATCATGCCGAACTCGGGCTTCTTGGGATCGCGCACTTCAACGCTCAGCACGTTGGGGTCGCGCGTCGGCACCATCTTGCCGTAACGCTTGACGTCCTTGCCCGGATCGAACAGCGCGCCGAGCGGCGAATTGCCGATCGGCCAGCGTTCGACCTGATTGACCTCGTAATCGACCACATAGAGCGATTTGCCGTTGGAGATGACGAGGAAATCGGCGTCCTTGCCATAGTCGAAGCGAATCTTGCCCGGGCGCTTCAGGGACATCGTGCCGCGCAGGGTATTGCCGTTACGGTCGGTCTGGGTGAAATCGGCACGCATCGTGGAAATGCCGCGCAGTGCGCCGACCACGGCGTCAAGATCGCCCGCCGATTGCGCTGCGACCGGAGCGGTGAGCGGGGCCGGACCGGCCGGAGCCAGGCCAAGCGCCAGCGCCCCGGCCCCAAGGCCGAGCGCCAGCGCGCGAAGAGAACAGAAGGGTTTGATCATGCCGGGGCGACTAGGCCCGCGGGCTTGAACTGTCGATGAATTATCGCGCGGTCCGCCGTCCCGGCGGGCGCGGGGAAGCCTTACTTGATCTTGGCTTCCTTGAATTCGACATGCTTGCGCGCAACCGGATCATACTTGCGGAAGCTCATCTTCTCGGTGATGTTGCGCGGGTTCTTCTTGGTCACATAGAAGAAGCCGGTGCCCTCGGTCGAGACGAGGCGGATCTTGACGGTGGTGGGCTTCGCCATGGCGGTTTCCTGTCAACTGGGTCGGCCCGGCGGAGCTTCACGCGGGCTTGAAAAAGCAAATAGCGGCATGCCCGGAAGGCCCGGCACACCGCCACATGGGCGCGCCATTGGGCGATTCACGGGGAAAAGTCAAGGCGGTTCACCAGTCGGCGGCAGAGGGTTTGCCGCGCCCCGCCTTCACCGCCCCGCGCACCTTCTTGACCTTCAGCCGCGCGGTCTTGCCGACGCGGTTGAGACGGGTCTTGGCGCGGCGCTTCGGCTCGGTCTGGGCCTCCTCCAGCAGGCTGGTGAGCTTGGCCCGCGCGTCCTGGCGGTTAGCTTCCTGCGTCCGGTGGGCCTTGGAGGTGACGATCAGATCGCCATTGCCCGCCAGCTTTGCCCCGGCCAGTGTTCTCAGCCGCGCAAACACCGGCGGGGTGAGGCGCAGGGCGTAGACATTGACCCGCAGCTCGACTTCGGTGGCAACCTTGTTCGCATTCTGCCCGCCCGGGCCGGACCCGGCAAGGAAGCTCTCGCTCGCCAGCCGGAGCGCGCGGCTTGTCAGCGGCTCGGGCGTATGCTCATCCATCGCTCACACCCAGAGCGCGGAAATCGGCCGGAACCGGCGCGCGGGCTTCGATCGGTGTCTTGCCGGGGCGGGTGACGGTCAGGCTTTCGGCATGGAGCATGGTGCGCTTTGCACCCGGCGCGTTGCCCGCGCCATAGACCGGATCGCCCAGCAAAGCCGCGCCCAGGCCCTTGAGCGCATGGACGCGCAACTGATGCGTGCGCCCCGTTTCCGGGCGGAAGCGGATCAGGCTGTGCGGGCCGAGCTCATCCACCAGCTCCCAGTGCGAGACTGCGGGCTTGCCCTTCTTCGCCGGGATCATCCGCCAGCCCTTCTCGGCCGAGCTGATCTTGGCGAGCGCCAGTTCGATCGTGCCCCCGGTCCCCGGCGGGCGGCCCGCCAGCACCGCCAGATAGGTCTTGCCCACCAGCCGCTCCTCGAACGCGCGGTTGAACCGCGCCAGCGCCTTGGGATTGCGCGCCAGCAGCAGGCAGCCCGAGGTGTCGGTATCGAGGCGGTGCACCGCCACCGGCGCGCGCTGGAAGCCCAGCCTCAGCCGATCGAGATGATCCTCAAGGCAGATGCCGCCCTTGCGTGGCCGGTCCACCGCCATGCCCGATGGCTTGTCGATGACAAGCGCCTCGCCATCTTCGTAGAGGATCGGCAAGGTCATGCCAGCACCGCCCGCATCAGCCCGCGCAGGGCGTTGCCGATCATGAAGCCTTGCGCAAGGTCGTCCAGCGTCAGCTCGGCCGCGCGCGCGCTGCCATCGGCAATCAGCTGTTCGCGCAGCACGCCGGGCAACAGGCCAAGGGTGAGCGGCGGGGTCAGCAGCACGCCATCGCCGCCATCGACAAACACGCTCGTGAAGCTGCCCTCGGTCACCAGCCCGTCAGCGCGCACCAGCACCGCCTCGTCCGCCCCCAGTGCGCGGGCCGCTGCATGGGCGTCGTCCCAGAACCCCCGGTCGGTGGTCTTGTGCATGAGCCGCCAGTCGGACGGATCGAGCGGGTGAGGGAGCGCGGCGACCTTCACCGGCTCGCCCAGCGGCGGCGGGAGCGGCCCGGTCTCCACCGTGCTCGCCCCGCTGCGCGCCACCAGCACCCGCACCCGCGCCGGGGCATCAAGTTCAAAACACAGCGCCTGGATATGGTTGCGCAAGGCATGGCGATCAAAGGCAAAGCCCAGCGCCGCCGCGCTGGCCTTCATCCGCGCCAGATGACATTCGAGCAGCGCAATGCCGCTGTCCGGTTCAAACCGCATCGTCTCGATCAGGTCGCATTGCGGGGCGATCAGACCCGGCCCGGCGCGGCGCAGGAAGCCCGCCTTGACCTCGCATTCGCGTCGTTCCGCCAGGGCGTCGCTGTCCGCCACCACCGCAGAGCCGACGCCGAGCACCGCCGTCCCCTGCCCGTTTTCGACCGGGGTCAGCCGCACAGTGCGAATGGCGACGTTGAAGGCCGCGTTGCCGTCTGCATCGATCCGGCCGATCGCCCCGCAATAGGCCCCGCGTGCATCGCGCTCCTGCCCGGCCAGCAGCTCCATCGCCCGGATCTTCGGCGCGCCGGTGATCGATCCGCAGGGAAACAGCGCGCGGACAAGGTCCATCGCCCCTTTGCCGGGCGCAAGCCGGGCGCGGACGGTGGAGACCATCTGGTGCACGGTCGGATAGGTTTCGATGGCAAAGGGCGCTTCCACCGTCACGCTGCCTGCCTCGGCAACGCGGGCCAGATCATTGCGCATCAGGTCGACGATCATGAGGTTCTCCGCCCGGTCCTTGACCGATCCGGCAAGGTCTTCAACCGCTGCGTGGTCCCCTTCAGGTGAGGCGGCGCGGGGCCGTGTGCCCTTCATCGGCTTGACCTTGGCCTCGGTGCCGGTGAGCGCCACGAACAGTTCGGGCGAAAAGCTCAAAAGCCAGTGCGATCCGTCGAAGATCAGCCCGCCGTAACCCGCCGCCGCCGCATCGCGCAGCGCGGCATAGAGCCCCACCGGATCGCCCCGGAACGATCCGGCGAGCGGATAGGTGAGGTTGGCCTGATAGATATCGCCCGCCCGGATCGCTTCGCCCAGTGCCGCAAAGGCCGCCGCATAGCCGCCGGGCGAAAGCTGCGGCTCCATCGGGCCGAGCGTGCCGGGGCCTTGCGCCCTTGCGGCCAGCCACCCGGGCACATCGGCGGCCGCGATCCGGCGCGGGGGATCGAACAGCCCCAGCCACACCAGCGGCCCCGCCGCCCCGGCGCGCGCTGCGGCAAGCCCGGCAAGCCGGGGTTCGAGCGCAAGCCCGGCCTCGTAAGCAAGAAAGCCTGCCAGCGCCCCGCCCCCGGCCACCCGCGCCGCCTCGGCTGCGGCAAGCACGGTTTCGACCTCCTCGGGCCGGTGGGCGATGAACAGCGCGCGCGGAGCCTCGTACAGCAGTGCATCGACGGCGGCGCTCCCGGCGCGGGCATCATCGAGCAGGACGAAAGGTGTTGGCGAACCCATGCGCCAAGCCTTGGCCCAAAGCCGCGCCGCTGTCGAGAACTTGACCGCCGCCCGCCGCCCCTTCACAGACCGGCATGACTGACATCGACGGGGGCGCGCCATGACCGATACCGCAAGCGACATCTTTCTCGGCCTCGGCGCGGACGGATCGCGGCAGGCGTTGCTGCTGGGCCGATCCAACCGCCACGGGCTGATCGCCGGAGCGACCGGCACGGGAAAAACCGTGACGTTGCAAGGGATTGCCGAGAGCTTTTCGGCCGCCGGGGTGCCGGTGTTCGTCGCTGACGTGAAGGGCGATCTGGCGGGCATCGCCATGCCGGGCTCCCCCACCTTCAAGCATGCCGACAAGCTGGAATCGCGAGCGAGGGAGCTGGGCGTCAGCGACTATGCCTATGCCGACAACCCGGTGATCTTCTGGGATCTTTACGGCGAGCAGGGCCACCCGATCCGCACCACGGTGAGCGAGATGGGCCCGCTGCTGCTGTCCCGCCTGCTCGATCTGAACGAGACGCAGGAGGGTGTGCTCCAGATCGTCTTCCGCCATGCCGACGAGAACGGGCTGCTGCTGCTCGATTTCGCCGATCTTGCCGCGCTGCTGGCGTGGGCGAACGAGAATGCGGCTGAATTGTCAGGGAAATATGGCAATGTTTCCAAGCCCTCGGTCGGTGCGATCCAGCGCCAGCTGTTGAGCTTCGAGGCGCAAGGGGCGGATCATTTCTTTGGCGAGCCGGCGCTGGAGATCGACGATTTCCTGAAGGTCGACGAACAGGGGCGGGGCTATGTGAACGTGCTGGCGGCTGACAGGCTGATGCGGAGCCCCAAGCTCTATGCCACGTTCCTCCTGTGGCTGCTGGCGGAACTGTTTGAATCGCTTCCCGAAGTTGGCGATCCCGAAAAGCCGAAACTGGTGTTCTTCTTCGACGAGGCGCACCTATTGTTCGATGACGCGCCCAAGGCCTTGCAGGACACCATCGAACAGGTGGTCCGGCTGATCCGATCCAAGGGCGTGGGGGTGTTCTTCGTCACGCAGAATCCGATTGATATTCCTGAGGAAGTGGCCGGACAGCTGGGCAACCGCGTGCAGCACGCCCTGCGCGCTTTCACCCCGCGCGATCAGCGCGCGATCAAGGCGGCGGCGGAGACGTTCCGGATCAATCCGAAGCTCGATGTCGAGAGCGCGATCACGGAACTCCGGGTGGGTGAGGCGCTGGTCTCGACCCTTGACGAGGATGGCGCGCCGACCATCGTGGAGCGCACGCTGATCATGCCGCCGCGCTCCCGGCTGGGCCCGCTAACGCCCAAGGAACGTGCGATTATTCAATCGATTAGTCCGCTGGAAGGTAAGTATGATACCCGCGTCGACCGCGACAGCGCGGCCGAGGTTCTGGCCGCCAAGGCGGCTGACGCGGCGGCGACTGCCGATGCGGTCGAGGCTGAGGGTGAGGCGGCGGTGCGGGCGCAGCCGCGCAAGAGCCCGAGCCTGTGGGGCAAGGCCGTCAGCCGCGGGGCGCAGGTTGCGCTCGGCGGCGCGGCGGCGGTGGCGGCGGCCAAGATCACCGGGCAGAAATCCCGAGCGAATCCCGTGTCTTCGGGTGTTACATCGGCGGTGGGATCAATCGCCACCGATCTCGCCGGGCCGATCGTGGGACGGTTTGTGCGGAATTTGATCGGCGGGCTGATGCGCTGACCGGGTGGCGAATGTTCCACCTGACACATACAACGACCCGCCGATGACCACGCAACGACCGCGCAACGGCAGTAGAACGGCAGCGCAGCGCGCAGCGCCTTACCGAACACGGCCTATCGCGGGCGGTGCCGGGTGCCTTCGCCGGGGGTGATGAAGATCGCAGTCGCGCCGTCGATGACATCGGCGGTATGCCAGATGCCGGGCGGGTTGATAGCATAGTCGCCTGCTGTCAGCGCGATTTCGATCAGGCGACCCTCGGCATCTTCCTGCACCAGCACCAGCGCACCTGCCACGCAGATTACCACCTCGTCGCCCGCCGGGTGCATTTCCCACGAGGTCCAGCTTGCCGTGAAGGTGTATTGCGATACCAGCCGCCCCTCTGCCCCGTCCGCTCCGTGGCGTGCGCCGTAGGCTTCATACCATGCCATGCCGTCAAACGGCGGCTGCGATACCGCCCGCGCCCCGGTGCCGAGATGAATGAACCGTTCGTCCAGACGGGGCGCGGTCATTGTTTCGGGATCGTGCAGAAGGCATTGAGCTTGTTGCCATCGGGATCGCGGAAATAGCCTGCGTAGAACCCGTCACCCCCGCGCGGGCCGGGCGCGCCTTCGCAGGTGCCGCCGTTGGCCAGCGCGGTGTCATAGACCGCCTGCACCGCCTGTGCGTCCTCCACCTCCAGCGCGACCATAACCCCGTTGCCGACCGTCGCCGCGCCGCCATCAAACGGCTTCGTCAACCCGATCCCGGGCGCGCCGCCCCATGCGCCCCATGCGATGAAGGTATCGGTATCCATCATCCGCCCGACCCCGAAATGCGCGGCAATCGCATCATAGAAGGCCGCCGCGCGGGGCAGGTCATTGGTGCCGAGGGTGACGTAGCCGATCATCTGTGTTCCTCCCGCGTGGTGCGACTCGATGTTGGAACATTACAGGAACAAGGAAGTGGGGGCAAGCTAGCTCTTCTCTCCCCATAGGGAGGGGCTGGGGGTGGGGGTGCGGCATTCGCGGGTGTCGAACACCCATCCCCAACCCCTTCCCTCAAGGGAAGGGGCTCAGGTTGTTCAAAGCGGCGCGGTTTCCCGCTCCACCCACGCCAGATCATCGCCCGTCAGCCTGGGGCTGAGCACGTCGCGCACCTGCGCATGGTAGCCATCGACCCACGCGATCTCCTCTGCTGTCAGCAGGTCGCGCGCGATCAACCGGCGGTCCAGCGGCACGAATGTCAGCGTCTCGAAACCGAGATACCGCCCCTCGGCCCCGGGAATCGCGCGTTCCTCGACCAGCACCAGATTCTCGATCCTGATGCCGAACGCTCCCGGCTTGTAATAGCCGGGCTCGTTGGAGAGGATCATCCCGGCGTGCAATTCCTGCGCGGTGCCCGCCTGCCCGCCGCCCGGCTTGGCGATGCGCTGCGGGCCTTCGTGCACGGCCAGCACGCTGCCCACCCCGTGCCCGGTGCCGTGGGCATAATCGACCCCCGCTTCCCACAGATATTGCCGCGCCAGCACGTCGAGCTGCCCGCCGCTGGTGCCTTGCGGAAAGACCGCGCGGGCGATCTGGATGTGGCCTTTCAGCACCCGCGTGAAGCGATCGCGCATTTCGGCGGTGGGCTCGCCGGGCGCGATCCATACGGTGCGGGTGATGTCGGTCGTCCCGCCGGGATATTGCCCGCCCGAATCGACCAGATAGATCGAGCCGGGAGGGATCGGAATATTGCTCGCCTCGTCCACCTTGTAATGCGGCAGCGCGGCGTGGCCTGCGGCCGCCGAGATGGTGTCGAAGGAGAGGTCGCTCAGCCCTGCGTCTTCCTCGCGGAAGGCTTGCAGGCGCGCGGCGGCCCCAAGCTCGTCCACCCCGCCCTTCGGCGCTTCGATCTCCAGCCAGCGCAGGAACTTCGCCACCGCCGCCCCGTCACGCGCCTGCGCATCGCGCTGCCCCGCCTGTTCGGCCGGGTTCTTGATCGCCTTGGCAAGGATCGTCGGGTCTTGCCGGAAGGCGACGCTTGCCCCCCCGGCGCGCAGGGCCTGCGCGATGCCTGCCACCGCGAAATCGGGATCGAGCGCGACGCTCTTCCCCGCGAAGGCTGAGGCCAGCCCCTCTTCGAACGCGGCCCTGTCCCTGATCGTCACGGCATTGCCGAGATGGCGGGTCAGCTCCGCCGTTACCTTTTCGGGCGCGATGAACAGCTCGGCGCTGCCATCCTTGTGGGCGATCACATAGGACAGGGCGACCGGCGTGTGCGGCACGTCCCGCCCGCGCATATTGAGCAGCCATGCGACCGAATCGAGCGCCGGGATCACCACCGCGTCATGGCCGTGGCGGGCCAGCCAGTCGGCAATTTCGGCGCGCTTTTCCGCGGAGGACCGGCCTGCGTGCGCATCGTCATGGGGTGTGGCGATGGCGGGGGAGGGGGCGGGGCGATCGGCCCATACGGCATCGACCGGATTGGTGCCCTCGGCAGGCACCAGCGCAATGCCTTTAGGGGCGAGCGCCGCCTCCAGCGCCGCGACCCAGCCCCAGGTGTGAAGCCAGGGATCATAGGCGATGCGTGCGCCGCTTTCGCACAGTTCGGTCAGCCATCCGGTAAGGCTGTCTGCGGGGATCGAGCGGTATTCGAACAGGTTCCCGTCCACCTGATCGCGCACCTGCACGGTATAGCGCCCATCGACGAAGATCGCCGCGTGCGTCAGCGTCACCGCCGCAAACCCTGCCGAGCCGCCAAAGCCGGTCAGCCACGCGAGGCGCTGGGCATAGTCGCCGACATATTCGCTCATGTGTTCATCGCTGATCGGGACGACGAAACCGTCAAGCCCCCGGCGCTTCAGCTCCGCGCGCAGGGCGGCAAGGCGGGCTTCGTGCGTTTGCATGAGCATGGGCGTGTTCCTCGGGTATTGCCGCGCATCATTGTCGCGCTACAACGCCCGGTATAGGCGCGACAGGCCTGACTTTCCACCCGGACTGAATGACGGAAAAACCCCCGAACATGCTCCCATCGATCAGCCGCCTTGCCCTTGCCTGCGGGCTTGCCGCCACCACCTTTGCACCGGCCGCACTGGCCGAGACCCGAGAGGATTCCGCTCACGTGACCACGTCTGCCGCCGCCACGACCGCTGCCGCTGCCCCTGCCACCGCTCCCGCTCCCGCCGCGACCGGGGTGAAGCCCCCCGTCGCGGAAAAGCGTCCGCACACCTACACCGTGCACGGCATCACGGTCGAAGACCCCTACGACTGGCTTTATGACAAGTCCTATCCGGTGGTGGACGACCCGCAGGTGCTTGATCACCTCAAGGCCGAAAACGCCTATTTCGAAGCGCAGATGGCCGGGCAGGCGGCCTTCACCGAGGCGCTGTTCACCGAGATGCGTGGCCGCATCAAGGAGGACGAAAGCACCGTTCCCCAGAAGGACGGCGATTACCTCTACTGGTCCGAGTTCGAGGAAGGCGCGCAGTATCGCAAGCACTACAGGAAGCCCGTGGCGGGCGGTGCGGCGCAGCTGCTGCTCGATGAAAACGCACTGGCCGAGGGGCAGGAATATTTCCGCCTTGGCGCGGCTTCGATCAGCCAGAACGGGCGTTATCTCGCCTATTCGACCGACACCAACGGATCGGAACGCTTCACCGCGCGGATCAAGGATCTGGTGACGGGCGAGTTGCTGCCCGACGTGATCGAGAACCTGCACAGCGATCTGGTGTGGGTCGCGGGCGATACGGCGCTGGTCTATGGCCCATCGAGCGAGGAGTGGCGCACGCTCGAAGCCAGGATGCACGTGATCGGCACCCCGGCCAGCGCGGATGTGACGCTCTACAAGGAGGAAGACCAGAGCTTCAGCGTCGGCGCCGGGCTGACCGCGCAGGAAGACTGGCTGATTATCGCTGCGGGCGACAACGAGACGAGCGAGGTGCGGCTCGTCCCCGCGAACAACCCCACTGCAACGCCGATTGTGGTGAAACCCCGCAAGAAGGGCGTCGAATACGGTGTCGACGTGCGCGACGGGGAGCTGTGGGTGTGGACCAACGACGATCACATCAACTTCCGCCTCGCCAAGGCAAAGCTGGACGCGCCGGGCGAATGGCAGACGGTGATCGCCGGGTCGGACGAATTCTATCTGACCGGGTTTGATCTGTTCAAGGATTTCTTCGTTACCGAAGGGCGGCTGAACGGGCTCGACCAGATCCAGCTGCGCCAATATGCCGATCCGGGCAGGATCACGCCGATCACCTTCCCCGAACCCAGCTACACCGCGGGCCTTTCCAACAACCCGGAATATGACGTTGCCACGCTGCGGCTGGCCTATCAGTCGATGGTGACGCCCAGCACGGTGTATGATTACGACGTGACAACCGGCGCGCTCGCAACGCTGAAGACGCAGGAAATCCCCAGCGGCTATGACCCCTCGCTCTACGTGTCCGAGCGGCTGACCGTCACCGCGCGCGACGGGACGCCGGTGCCGGTCAGCATCGTGATGCGCAAGGACCGGGCGGCAATTCTGAAGAAGGCGGGCGTCGCAGGGCCGGGGCCGCTGCATCTGTATGCCTATGGCGCATACGGCTATGCCATCCCGCCCGGCTTTTCGACCACGCGCCTCAGCCTTGTCGATCGCGGCTTTGCCTACGCCATCGCCCATATTCGCGGCGGCGATGATATGGGGCGGAACTGGTATCTGCAGGGCAAGCTGTTCGCGCGGACCAACACCTTCAACGATTTCGTCGATGCGGGCCGGGGCCTGATCGCCCGGGGCTATACCGCCGAAGGCATGGTCACCGCCAGTGGCGGATCGGCCGGGGGGGAGCTGATGGGGGCGATCATCAACCAGGATCCTGCGCAATATGGCGCGGTGGTGGCGCATGTGCCCTTTGTCGATGTGGTCAGCACCATGCTCAACGACAAGCTGCCGCTGACGCCGGGCGAGTGGCAGGAATGGGGCAACCCGATCACCGACAAGGCGGCGTTTGCCTATATGCTGTCCTATTCGCCCTATGATCAGGTGGCGGCCCGCGCCTATCCGCCGCTGATGGTGACGGCAGGCCTCAACGATCCGCGCGTCACCTATTGGGAACCGGCCAAGTGGGTCGCCAAGCTGCGCGAGCTCAAGACCGACGACAATCTGCTGGTGATGAAGACCAACATGGGCGCCGGTCACGGCGGGCAATCGGGCCGCTGGAATTCCCTCAAGGAAACGGCGGAGGAATATGCCTTCATCCTGTGGCAGATGGGCATGGCACCCAAGGAGTGACCGAGCCCGCCCGCTTCACCCGCACCTTCGTCGCCGAGCCGCAGCACATCGACGAACTCGGTCACGTCAACAACACCGTCTGGGTGCAGTGGATTCAGGACATGGCCACCGCCCACTGGGACGCAGCGGCGCGGGCGGAAGACCGCGCGGCGTACTTCTGGGTCGTGGTGCGGCACGAGATCGACTACCGGGGAAATATCTCCGAAGGCGAGAGCGTGACGGCGACCACGTGGATCGAAGGCCCCGCGCAGGGCGCCACGTCGCTGCGGCGGGTGGAGTTCACCGATGCTTCGGCCAAACGCCTCGTCAGCGCGGCGACGACATGGGCGATGATCGACCGCGCGACCGGCAGGCTGGCCCGGGTGCGGCCCGAGGTGCTGGCGCCTTTCCTGTAAAGATTTGCACCGTCGACAGGCGCCCGAAAACTAGGCCGCGCGTTCCCGCTGGCGGCCCTTGGGCGCGCTGCTGAACACCGTCAGGCGTTCATAGGCCAGCCGGTTGCGGCCCGAAGCCTTGGCCTCGTACATCAGCGCATCCGCGCGGGCGTAAAATTCGGCAAAGGCCATCTTGTGGCGGCTCGCATCGGCCAGCACCACCACGCCCATGCTGGCGGTGACCGGCAGACCCAGCCCCGGCACTTCCTTGGCGATGCGCATCGGGATCGCCTGACGCAGTGCCTCGGCCCGTTCCAGCGTGCGTTCGCCGCGCAGCAGCACCACGAATTCCTCGCCCCCCAGCCGCACCGCCACGGCATCGCGTTCGCCGCTCGCCCGGATCGCGCCGGCGCAGGCGATTAGCGCCGCATCGCCGACCTGATGGCCGTGGACGTCGTTGATCGCCTTGAAACGATCCAGATCGACCAGCGCGAAGGTATCGAAGCCCTGCGCCAGCAGCTCGCCGAAACGGGCCTCGATCGCGCGGCGGTTCATCAGCCCGGTGAGCGAATCGCGGGCCGAAATCTGCTCCAGAACCCGTGCCTCATCCAGCGCCGCATCGCGCTCGCGGCGCAGCGCCAGAAAGCGATCGGCAATCGCCAGCGAGATGATGACCACTTCGATCCCGGTGGCCACGAACATCATCAGATCAAGGCTGGATGGCCCGGTATGGAACCCCAGCCCGCGCGCCATCCGCTCAAGCGAGGACAGGATCAGCGGGGCCCAGGCCACCGCCACGAACCGCGCCGACCGGCTGCCGCGCAGCAGGGCATGAACAATCAGGAACGTGACAATGGCCGCGGCAGGCGTGATGGTGAGGAAGTAGGCAAAATCGTCGAACGGCTGGGTCGCGTGGAGCTGGAGGGAAAAGAACCCCGGCACCGCCAGCGTCCAGCATCCCGCCCAGAAGGCAAAGCGCCTGACGCCGGGGGCCAGCGCGCCGCGTTCCAGAAATGCGCTGAGGAACAGCAGCGCCGCGCCGCAGCCGATCGCCCAGAACAGCGGGGCAAGGATCGCCAATGCGGCAATCGGCAAGGTCACGAACACCGTGATCAGCCCGCCTGCAAACAGCACGTAACCCATCATCCCCGACACCATCAGCGCGTGATAGATCACGAACCTTTCGCGCAGGACGACGAAGAAGGTGATGTCGAACAATAGCGGCAGAACCAGCATGCCGACGACCAGCGCCAGCAGCATCATTTCCAGCTGGGACCGTGCGACATGCTCGGGATGCTGCGCCAGCCGCGCCTCGGCCAGCAGCGGGATCGAATGGGCGCGGTCGATCCGCACGATGATCGCGCGGGTATCGGCGGTGATTTCGGGCAGCGGAAGCTGGAACACCGGACCTGCGGCAAAGGGTTGCCCTTCGGCTTCGGAATAGCTGCGGCTGCGCAGGCCGCCATCGGCGTCGACGGCGGTGAAGGTGATGGTCTGGTGGCGGGCGGTGCGGCTGTAGAAATAGCGCGGCGGGCCGTCGCCCTGCCACTGCGCCGCGTCAAATCGCAGCCAGGCCACCGGGGCATCGGCGCGCCAGCCACCTGCCTGGCAGCGCCATTCGGCCTGCCTGTCGGCCATGGCTGCCACGCTGCTGGCGGTGTCCGATGCCGCGTGGCAGGCAGGTGCATAGGTCGCCTGCGAATCATGCGCAGCCGCCGGGCGTGCCGCCAGCAGCAGCAACAGCACCATCGCGGTGCAAAGCCTGAGAAGAATAGCGGGCAGCCGTCCCATATCCGGGCGGTTACCATGCAAGCCCTTACGATGCTGTTAAGCTAATAACCTCCATTTCGGATCAATTCCGGCGGTTTCTCATGGCCTTGCGTATTGCCCTCCAGCAGCGCGGATTCTCGGGCGTTAACGTAACGGACCTGTCACGAAACACCACTAGCCCGCACGGTGCCGGGCAGCGTGTTCCCTGCGTCCATCGGGATCCATCATGGCCAATCGCAAATCTGCCCGCTTCATGGCCGGTGCCGCTCTGGCACTGACCAGCGTTCTGCTGACCGCGTGCGAAGGCGGCTCGGGCGCGCAGTCGGTGCATGCGGTCGGCTCCTCCACGGTCTACCCCTTCGCCAAGCTGGTGGCGGAGAGCTATTCGCGGTCGAACCCGGACATGCGCTCGCCGCTGATCGAATCGACCGGCACGGGCAACGGCATCCAGTTGTTCTGTTCCGGCCTCGGCCCCAACACCCCCGACATGGCCAACGCCTCGCGCCGGATGAAGGCTTCCGAGTTCGAAACCTGCATCGCCAACGGGGTGGACGAGGTGATCGAACTGCAAGTCGGGCTGGACGGGATCGCCTTTGCCTCGGCCAAGGGCGGGATCATGCTGAACCTGTCGCCGAAAACGATTTACGAGGCGCTCGCCGCGCGCCCTTACGGCAAGGGGCAGACCGCGAAGACCTGGAAGGATGTCGATCCGGCCCTGCCCGCCGATCCGATCCTCGTCTACGGTCCGCCCAGCACCTCGGGCACGCGTGATGCGCTGAAGGAACTGGTGCTCGAAGTCGGCTGCGCCAGCGATCCGGCGATGAAGGCGCTCAAGGACCGCGACGAGGATCAATATCGCCAGATCTGCACCGAAGTGCGGGACGATGGCGGCTATGTCGATCAGGGAGAACAGGACAACCTGATCGTCCAGAAGATCGTCGGCAATCCGCGCGCGGTGGGCGTTTTCGGCTATTCCTACATGGAGGAAAACGGCGACCGGGTGCAGGGCCTGCCGATGAACGGCGTGCCGCCGACCTATGACAACATTTCCAGCTTCGCCTATCCGGGTGCGCGCCCGCTGTATGTCTATGTGAAGAAATCGCACATGCGCGCTATACCGGGGCTGGAGAGCTTCATGCAGGAATGGGTCAAGAGCTGGGCCAAGGGCGGCCCGCTGGCGCGCATCGGGATGGTGGCAATGCCGCCCGAAGCCATGCAGGCCAATGCCGCCAAGGTGCAGGCTATGACCTTGCTGACCAAGGCTGAACTCGAGGCCAAGTAGGCCAAGATTGCGGGGCGCGCCGCCAGCGGCTAGTCAGGCCGGATGAGCGCGCGCAAGATCGCCCTGTGGCATGACGCCGGCATCATCGACGCTGCGACGCGCGACCGCCTGCTCGCCTACGAGACCGATCACGCGAGGCCGCTGGCCCTGTGGGCCGTGTGGGGCATCGGCGCGCTGACGATCGGGCTCGGCTTCGTGTCGGTGGTGGCGGCGAACTGGGAGGATATCCCGGGGCTGGTGCGCCTCGCCGTCCACTTTGCGTTGATCGCCGGGCTGCTGGGGCTGGTGTTCTTGCGTGAAGAGCGGCTGGCGGCGAAGTCGCCGTGGGCCGTGGAAGCGCTGGTGTTCACCGTCGCCGCGCTTGGCCTCACCTTTTTCGGACATCTCGGGCAGGTCTACCAGACCTCCTCGCCGCTGTGGCAGCCGCTGGCCGTGTGGCTGGCGCTGTTCGCGCCGCTGCTGCTGCTGACGGGGCGAAGCTGGCCGACCGCGCTGGCGGTGGTCGGCGGGGCGGTGTGGACCGCCTGGCAGTATTCCGACGCCATGACCGGCTACCGGATCAGCGATCTGGGGACGATTTGGTCCGCATGGCTCGGCACCGTCGCCGCCCTGCCGGTGGTGCTGGCGCTCGCCGGAGGATGGATGCGCGCGCGCAGCCGGCGCCCCGATTTCTGGCGGCGGGTGGAGCAGCTGGCGCTGTCCTATGCCGTGGCGCTCGCCTCTGCGGCCTGTGCCTATGCCAGCCTCGGCGTGTTTGGCCAGCAAGGCCCGCTCGATACCGGCATGGCAACGCTTGCCAGCGGCGGGGCGGCGGTGTTGACGGGGCTGGCGCTCGCGGCGGCTCGGCCCGGCACCTCGGGGCGGATGGCGGGGTCGATTATCGCCGGGGCCGGGCTGGTGATCCTGCTGGCGCCGACTGTCGGCGATCTCGACGTGCCCGCTGCGCTGCTGTTCATGGCGCTGTGGGCGGGCATTGCCGCCGCCGCACTGGTCGCCTCGTGGCGCGGTGTGTTCCAGATGGCCGTGGGCGTAATTGCCGTTCGGCTGATCATCCTCAGCTTCGAACTTGCCGCCGATCTGCTGACGAGCGGGTTCGGGCTGATCCTGTCGGGCGTGATGATCCTCGGCGTCGCATGGGTCGCGGTGCGGGTGTCCAAGCACTTTGCCCCGCCCTCGGAGGCTGACGCATGATCCGCCCCGCCCGCCTTGCCGCCGTGGTCGCCCCCGTCCTCGGCCTCGCCGCGCTGTGGCTCCAGAGCGACCGAACCTACCACACCGGCACCGAATGGGAGGTGCCGATCATGGGTTATGACCCGCGCGATTACTTGCGCGGGCACTATGTCGAGTTCACCTACGATTGGCCGGGCAACGAGGAACGGGGCGATGTCGTTTACGGTGCCCTGTGCCTTGAAGGCGAAGCTCCCGTGGTCGCCCATGTGGTATGGCTGAAAGACGGGCAAAAGTGCGACCACCCCGTGCGTGCCGATGCCAGCGGGGTCTATCAACGCGATGCGCTGTGGCGCGGCCGCCTCTACATCGGTCAGGCGCGCGCGGCGCAGCTTGAGGAGCAGCTCCAGAACCGTGACCAGCGCGGGATCGTCACCATCCGCCAGCGCGAAGATGGCAGCTTCACGCCCGTCAGCATCCGCTTCCGCCCGCTTACCCCCATCGAAATCGCCGAGCGCGATGCGCCAATCGAAGAGGCGGAGGGCCTGCGCGCCCCGCCCCCGATCATGTCGCGGTAAGACCGCCTCAGAACCGCGCGGTCACTTCCACCCCGTAGAACCGCGGCTCGCCCGGGATGAAGGTGGGGATGCCGAAGCCGCCCCCGGTGTTGCCGGCATCGAGCAGGAAGTCCTCATCCGTCGCATTGCGGATGAAGCCTGCGATTTCGTAGCGGGCGTCGGCAAAGCTCACCCCGGCGCGGGCGTTCACCAGCGTCACCGGGCCTTGCGTCAGCGGCACCCGCCTGAGCTGGGTGGGAAGCTCGAACGCGATCCGGCTGCGATAGGTGACGCTGGGCGTCGCAAAGAAGCGCACGCCGCCGAAGTCGTAATCGACCGTGAAGCCGCCCGCCGCCTGAAATTCCGGTTGCAGCCGGAACCGCGCGCCAGCGAAGATGCCGTTGGCCGGATCATCGTCGATCCCGCCGTCGATATAGCCGAAATTGCCGAACACGTTCAGCCAGTCGGCCACATCCACCGCCACTTCGCCCTCGACGCCCAGGTTGCTGGCACTGCCCGCGCTGACGGTGATGAAGGTGCCGGGCTCGATCGGGTCGGGGATCGACACCTGAAAGTTGTCATAGACCTGATAATAGACCCCGAGCGCCGCTGAAACCGGCCCGGAGGCGAGCTTGATCCCGCCTTCGTAGTTCCACACCGTCTCCTCGCTCACATCGTTGCGCCTGGCGATAACGCTGGCCCCATTGCGCTGCGCATCGACCTGCACCACCGGCGAGCGGCGGCCCTTGGAGATGGTGGCGAAGACGTTGACGTCGTCACTGATGCGATACAGCGCGTTGAAGCGCGGCAGCACCGCCTGGAAACCTTCATCAGCGACAAGGGTCCGGCTGCCGGTATCAACCTGTCCGGGGAGCAGCGAGGGCGTGAACGGCGCGTCCGGCAGGGCATTGGGCAGGAACGGCACCGGCACGCGCGCGCGGAAGCCCGATTGGCGATATTCGTCAAGCAGCCGCACCCCGGCGGTCAGTTCGAGCGCGTCGAACGGAATCCAGGTCACATCGGCAAACACCGAATAGGCTTCGTTGCGGCCCTGATTCTCGAATTCCGAGCTGTAGGGGATGGCGGTAAAGGCCCCTCCGGTGACAAGCCCCGTCACCAGCGTTGCAGGCACGCTGCCGTTGGGTGCGACGCAGTCAAGCGTGTCAATAAGCCGCCGAAGGCCGAGCGCCCGTCCGACGGGGGTGTCTGCGGCGCATTGCAGGAACAAGCCTTCCTCGGTGGCGAAAGGCACTGCCTGACGGCCATCTTCGATGAACAGGTTCCAGCCCGCGCTGGCGCGCAGCTTGTCGCCCGTATAGGTGAAGCGCCCTTCGTGGCTGACCTGCCAGCCATCGGCGTTCTCGGCGAATTCCAGGAACGGCGCGGCCGAGCCATCGGCGTCGAACACCTCGCGGCTGTCGAACTCGCGGTAGCCGTTGACCGTGGTGAAGGTCCAATTGTCGGCAAAGCGGTATTCGGCGGTGATGTTGAAGTCATAGACTTCGCGGTTCAGGCCGAGCTGATCGTTGCCCAGCACCGCCGCCGCGCCCGGATTGCCGCCGAGATTGGCGTCGACAAAGGCGTTGGCCGGGCCGCCCGGTGAGGCCGTGGAGGCCGGGAAGCGCCCGGAAATGAAGGGCGTGCCGCCGTTCCTCTGCTGATCGTAGGTGGCGATCAGATCGAGCGTGAAGGCATCGGTCGGCGTGTAGCGCACCGAGGCGCGCAGGCCGAGCTGATCCTGCGCGTAAAGTTCTTCCTCCTGCGCGGGATTGAGGTTTTCGACATAGCCGTCGCGCGTGCGCCATTCGCCCGCGATCCGCGCGGCAATGGTGTCAGTGCCGAAGTTGACGAAGCCGCCCACCAGCGTCTGGTTGAAATTGCCATAGCCGCCGCGCACTTCGGCCGAAAACCCTTCGCGCGGGCGGGCCGAGACGAGGCTGATCGCGCCCACCGCGCTGGCCGTGCCGAACAAGGTGGCCTGCGGGCCCTTGATGACCTCGACACGCTCCAGATCGTAGATCGCCTGATAGCTCCCGCGCGAGCGCGAGATATCGACGCCGTTGTAATAGAGCGTGACGCGCGGGCCTTCCTGCGCCGAGCCGCTGTCAGAGGTGATCCCGCGGATGACGATGCCGGGGTTGTTGGCGCTCTGCTCCTGAATGAGGAGGCCGGGGGTGTAATAGGACAGCTCGTCAAGATCGGTGACGCCCAGTTCGCGGATACGCTCGCCGCGCAGGGCGGAAATGGTGATCGGCACATCCAATGCGCGCTGCTCGATCTTCTGGGCGGTGACGATGATCTGGTTGCCGGAGCCTGCGGTCTCGTCGCCCTCGGCGGCTTCGTCCTGCGCGAAGGCGGTGTGGGGGGCGGCAGCAAGCGTAGCGGCGAGCGCAACCAGCGAAACGCGCGTGATAGGGGTGCGGTTCATCTTATGGCTTCCCTGTTGATGGAGAGAGGCCTCGCCCGTGACAGCGATCGGTGACGATGCCGCGACGTGGCGATGAAGCGCGAATTACGGATGATTTACAGTTTTGCGACGTTGCTGAAATGCATCTTTGCTGGTGGCCGGCCGGGGAGGTGGCGCGGCGGGTGTGTAGCGCGTGCAAGCGCGATCGAAAGCTAGAGCGGATTGCCGTCCTTATCCCGGTAAATCTCGCGCCGCCCCACATGGTTGGCGGGGCCGACGAAGCCATCTTCCTCCATGCGCTCGATCCACTTGGCGGCGGTGTTGTAACCCACGCCCATCTGGCGCTGGAGCCAGCTGCCGGATGCCTTCTGGTTTTCGAACACGATCTGGCAGGCCTGCCGGTATTTGCGTTCTTCCGGGTTGTCCGAGGCGGTGAATTCATCCTCGAAGCCGAACCCGCCGAAGCCTTCTTCCGGCTCCTCGGTGACGGCGTCGACATATTCGGGCGCGCCCTGCCCGCGCCAGTGATCGGCCACCGCCTCGACCTCTTCGTCGCTGACGAACGGCCCGTGGACACGCACCATCGCGCCGGTATTGGGCTTGTAGAGCATGTCGCCCTTGCCCAGCAGCTGTTCGGCGCCCTGTTCGCCAAGGATCGTGCGGCTGTCGATCCGGCTGGTCACCTTGAAGCTGATGCGGGTCGGCAGGTTCGCCTTGATGACCCCGGTGATGACATCGACCGAGGGGCGCTGCGTCGCCATGATGAGGTGGATGCCCGCCGCACGGCTTTTCTGGCTGAGGCGCTGGATCAGCACTTCGATTTCCTTGCCGATCGTGACCATCAGGTCAGCCAGTTCGTCGACGATCAGCACGATCTGCGGCAGCGGCTGGTAATCGAGCTGTTCTTCTTCGAACAATTGCTCGCCGGTTTCGGGATCGAACCCGGTCTGCACCCTGCGCCCCAATGGCTTGCCCTTGGCGATCGCGGCGCTGACCTTTTCGTTGAAGGAATGGATGTTGCGCGAGCTGATCGCGCTCATCATCCGATACCGCCGCTCCATCTCCTCGACTGCCCATTTCAGCGCGCGCACCGATTTGGCAGGCTCGGTCACCACCGGGGAAAGGAGGTGGGGGATATCGTCGTAGGTCTTCAGTTCCAGCACCTTGGGATCGATCAGGATCAGGCGCAGCTCGGCCGGCGTGAAGCGGTAGAGCAGGCTCAGCAGGATGACGTTCAGCCCCACCGATTTGCCGCTGCCGGTCGTCCCCGCCACCAGCAGGTGAGGCATGGCGGCAAGATCGGCAATGATCGGTTCGCCCGCGATATCCTTGCCGAGGATGATGGGGAGGCTGCCCTTGGCCTCGGCAAAGGCGGCGGCGGCGGCAAGCTCCTTCAGCATCACCACCTGCCGGTCCTGATTGGGCAGTTCGATGCCCATCACCGTGCGCCCCGGAATGGGGGAAACGCGCGCGCTGATCGCGCTCATATTGCGGGCGATGTCTTCGGCCAGGCCGATGATGCGGCTGGCCTTGATGCCGGGGGCGGGCTCCAGCTCGTACATCGTCACCACCGGGCCGGTGCGCACCGCCGTAATCTCGCCCTTGACGTTGAAATCGTCGAGCACGTTTTCCAGCAGCCGCGCGTTCCGCTCCAGCGCCAGCTTGTCGAGCTTGGGCGCCTTGTCGGCAGGCGGTTCGGCCAGCAGGTCGAGGCTGGGGAGGTTGAACGGCGCAAACATGTCGCGTTGCGCGGTCTTGCCGGTCGCGGCGCGGCGCGGCGGGGCGGAGGGATCGGAGATTTCGGGCGGACGGCGCGGGGGAGCATCGGCGAGGGCCGGTTCGGCACCCTGGGCAGCGCGGCGGGGGCGGGCGGGGGCGGCGTCTTCGTCCACCTCCTCCCCGGCGAAGGCCAGCGCGGGGGCCGCCTTGCGCCCCGGCAGCGGCAGGCGGCGCATCAGCCCGGCAAGCGAGCCGCCGCCGAGAAAATCGGGCAGGCTCATCAGGGCGCGCCAGTCGATCGCGAATATCCGGGTGAGCAGCCCCACGCCGAGCGCAAGGCACGTCACCGCCAGGCCGAGGATCACCCAGCCCTGCGCGCCTTCGCCAAAACGCGCCGCCACCGCCTGCACCGCGCCCGCGCCGAGCAGGCCCGCAAGCCCCCCCGCCTGCGCGGGCAGCGTGCCGCCCGGCCCTTCGAAGACGAGCGCGAGCACCGTGGCGATCAGGCTCATCGCGATCAGCAGCAGCGCGGTGGGCATCCACCAGGCGGTGGTTTCGGGCGCGTCCCCGTTCTCGACATCACGCCACAACTTGCGCGCAGAGACGTAAAGCAAGGGCAGCAGCAGCACGCCGGGCAGGCCGAAGATCAGCAGCACCCGATCGGCCACCCATGCCCCGCCTGCGCCCATCCAGTTGGCGACCTGCGCCGGGTCGGCCGCGGTCGAGGGGCTGGGGTCGGTCTGGGTGTAGCTGGCCAGGGCGAGCGCAAGGAACACCGCCGCCCCCAGCAGCAGGCCAGCGCCGGTCATCTGGGCGATGCGGCGCACACTGCGGCGCAGGCCCGCGCGCCATTCGGCATCGCTCTGGCGAACGGGTTTGCTGGGTAGGGCCGCGCGGCTGGCCATGGGGGTGTCTCCTGTGCGGAACACATCATGAATCCTTGCGCCCTCGGGGTCAAGGAAAGAGCGACGGGCGGCGTGGCCCGATCAGGCGCAATTCGGCCCTGGCGAGGATGTCGCAGCCCGGATGGGCGGTGGCTAACGGGAAAGCCCGTCGATAGCGGCCCAGCGTGGCCATTGCAGGGCGCGGGCGCGGTCTGCGGTCATCCCGCCGAGCGCGATCACCGGCATGCGCAATTGCCGCGCCAGCAGCCGGAACCTCACCGCCCCCAGCGTCCTGCCGCCCGGATGCGAGCGTGTTGCGAACACCGGCGAAAGCAGCACGGCATCCGCGCCCAGCCGCGCCGCCAGCCCCAGCTCGGCCATGTCGTGCGCGGTGGCGAGATGCAGCAGCCCGGCGCGGCGCGGGTAGAGGCTGCGGGGTGCGCCGTAAATCCCGTCCGCCCCCCATTCGCGCGCAGTCAGCGCCGAATCGCTGAGCACCACGCAGTGCCCTTGCGCCTTCGCCATGCGCCGCAGCACCCGGAACCGGGCCAGCCGCTCCGGCCCGGCCAGATGATAGTGCCGATAGATCAATCCCGAGCCGCGCGGCAGCGCGGCGAGGGCCGCCTCAAGGCCCGCATCATTGCGCGCGTCCGAGATCAGCCACAGGGCGGGGAGGGGATTGGCGCGCACCACGCTCCCGCTATAGAGCGCCCCCATGGAAAATGCAGCCTCCCGCCTCGCCGACGTCCGCAGCAACATCGCGCGGATGTGCAAGCCTGCCCGCCGCGAGGCTTCCTCGGTCACGCTCATCGCGGTCAGCAAGACCCATGGGGCCGATGCGATCCAGCCCCTGATCGACGCCGAGCAGCGCGTGTTCGGGGAGAACCGGGTGCAGGAGGCCGCTGCCAAGTGGCCCGCCTTGCGCGCCGCGCATCCCGATATCGAACTGCACCTGATCGGCCAGCTGCAATCGAACAAGGCGGACGAAGCGGTCGCGCTGTTTGACGTGATCCATTCGCTCGACCGGCCAAGCCTGCTCCACGCGCTTGCCAAGGCGATGGGCAAGGCGGGGCGACAGGTGCCGTGCTTCGTGCAGGTCAATATCGGGGACGAGGCGCAAAAGGGCGGCTGCCCAATCGCCGATCTGCCCGCGTTTCTGGAACAGGTGCGCGCTGCCGATGTCCCGCTGGCCGGGCTGATGTGCATCCCGCCTGCCGACACCGAAGCCGCGCCGTTCTTCGCGCTGCTGGCCAAGCTCGCCGCCGATCACGGCCTCACCGGGCTCAGCATGGGGATGAGCGGCGACTATGAAACCGCCGTCCAGCTCGGCGCGACCCATGTGCGGGTCGGCACCGCGCTGTTCGGGGGCAGGGCCGGGGTGCAGGCGTAGGAAGCCTCCCCGCGCTCACCACGAGCATGGGGAGGCCCCTCAGCCTCAGAACTCGAACAACGCCTCCACCCCGACGTTGCGCCCGCGCAGCAGCGGCGAGAAGGTGCCTGCTGCGGGTGCCGCGCCGAAAGGACGGCGGCGCGCCGCGCCGACCGACAGCGGTCCGCCGAAGGGAATCTGGGTGTCCCCGCCTTCCTGCACCTGATCGAACAGGTTGCGCCCGTAAAGCGACAGGGACAGCCCATCGACCGGCGTGTTCCAGGTGATGTTCGCTTCAAGATTGCTGAGATCGTTGAGCCACCCGAAATTGTCGTCGGTATAGGCCGCACGGTCGCGGTACTGGTAATTCACACGGGTCAGCACGCTGCTCGACCCCAGATCCAGCTCGTGGATGAAACCCGCCCCGACCGTCACCGGCGGAACGCGCGGCAGCCTCAGCGAAAGGTCGCCATCGTCGATCACGCCGTTGCCCGAAATATCGAACAGGATCGTGTCATAGCCTGCATCGATCACGCCGATATTCGCGGTAACGATCAGCGCCTGCGACAGGCGCATCCGCGCTTCGGCTTCAACGCCCTTGATCGTCGCATCGGCGGTGTTGAAGATCGACTGCGCGACACCGGACTGTTCGGAGGACTGATTGACCTCGCGCTGCATGTTTTCGATCTTGGTGACATAGCCCGCCAGGTTGAGCGTAAAACTGCCGTCCGCAGTCTGGAACTTGCCCCCGATTTCGTAGGTGTCGACCTGCTCCTCGTCGAAAGCAAAGCCGAGATCCTCGGCGATTTCCTCAAACGCGTTGGCGTTGGTGATACGGAAATTGTAGCCGCCCGAACGGAAGCCGCGGCTCCAGTGGCCGTAAAGCTGGCTGTTGGCGAATTCGTATTGCAGGCCCAGCTTGGGCGAAAGGTTGCGGAACCGCACCCGGTCGGTGAAGCCGTTATTCTCCTCGCCCGTCGGGAAGAGCGCGGCAAGGGCTTCGTTCTGGCTGAAGGGGTTGATGCCGGTGGTCGGGCAAGTGCCGTCCACCACCGAACATTCCGTGCGGGGGCGGACATAGGTGATCGCCGCAGCCTTGGTTTCCTGGTTCCAGCGGATGCCAGCGATGATCGAAAGGTTATCGACAATTTCGTATTGCGCGTTGGCGAACAGGCCCAGCACCTCATGATCCTGCCGCCCCCCGCCGAACGACGGGACGGTCGTCACGGCCCGCAGATCGCGGCGTTCGGAATAGGCGATGGTCTGATCGAACCAGAAGCCGCCGATAGTCAGATCAAGCCTGTCGGTGGAAATTGCATAGCGCAGCTCGTTCGAGAACTGCTCCTGCGCGGTATCGGTGGTGGAGTGGAACAGGAACTGCGGGCGCGAATCGATGTCGCCATCTGTGAAGGCGTCGTATTTGCGCCAACCGAACACATTGGTGAGCGTGCCGGGGCCGATGTCGAGCGTTGCGGTGAGCGAGCCGGTCCAGATTTCGTTCGTGTAGAGGCCTGGATTGTCGATCGAAAAATCGAAGGTGTCACGGTCGAACAGGCCGCGGTTCTGCGCCGCCGGCCCGTCGCCCTCGCTCTCGAAATAGTCGAGCTTGCCCAGCAGCGTCAGCCCGCCGAGCCGCGCTTCCAGCGCGCCGCGCAGAATCTTGGTTTCCGCCGCGCCGTGGTTCGATCCGTCAAACAGGTTGCGGAAATATCCCTCGTCCTTGTTGTAATAGGCGCCGACCTTGAACAGCAGGGTATCGGTGACAATCGGGCCGGACAACACGCCGCTGACGGTGTAGTTCGCGCCGCCGCGCCCGCTGTCCACCGGGCCGTCGACCGCCGCGCGGAACTTGCCGCGGAAATCCTCGGTCGGGTTGCCGGTGTTGATCAGCACCGCCCCGCCGGTGACGTTGCGGCCGAACAAGACGCCCTGCGGTCCGCGCAGCACTTCCACGCTTTCAAGGTCGAACAGGTCGAACACCACGCCTGCGTTGATCCCCAGATAGACCCCGTCGACAAAGGTGCCGACGGTCGGATCGATCGACGGGATCGAGGAATTGATGCCAAGGCCGCGGATCTGGAAATTGGCCTGGCCGCGGCTGGTGCCGATCTGATCGAGGCTGACGTTGGGCATCTGGAACGACAGGCCCGAAACGTCGCGGATCTTGAACGCCTCCAGCGTGTCGGCGTTGAACGCGGTCACGGCGAGCGCCACGTCCTGGACGTTCTCGGCATCCTTGGTCTTGGTGCCGGTGACGAGGATTTCGCCCACCGCGTCGAGCGCGCTGGCGGGTTCTTCCGATCCGGCGGAAACGCTGTCCTGTGCCTGTGCGGCGCAGGGGGCCAGCACCGCTGCGGAGGCGAGCAGGGCTATGGTGCCGGGCGTCACACGGCGCGGCAGGGATCGGGCGACTTTCATGTTATGGCTCTCCCTCAACTGAGGCGCGCTCCCATAGCTATCCGCCCCGGCAATGCAATGTCGCGCCTGTGGACCGGGGCCGTGAGTGCCCAAAAAGGGTAGGGGTCAGGCCTTTTCGAGCTGCCGCTGGCGCTGATCGCTGGCGGCGGCGAGCAGCGCGGTCTCGATTTCGGCGAGCCGTTCGGGGGCTTTCACCTTGGCGCCCGTCAGGTCGGTGACATAGAACGTATCTGCCGCCGCCTCGCCATAGGCCGTGATGTGCGCCGAATGGACGATCAGATTGGCCTGATACAGCGCATGGGCCAGCCGGTTGAGCAGCGCCGGGCGGTCGCGCGCGGTGACTTCGATCACGGTGAAGTGGTTTGAGGCATCATTGTCGAAACCGACCCGCGGCGCGACATCGAAAGCCCGCGCGCGCGAATGGGCAAGCGGGCGTGCCGCCAGCCTGGGCACCAGTTCCACCTGCGCGAGCAGCGCGTCGCGGATGCCCTTGTCAATCCGGGCGAGCTGCGCGTCTTCGCGGAAGGGCTGGCCGTTCTGATCCTGCACCAGAAAATTGTCGACCGCATAGCCACTGCGCGCGGTGTGGATGCGCGCGTCGATGATGTTCGCACCGGCAAGGTGGATGCCGCCCGCCATGCGATAGAACAGCCCCGGGTGATCGAGCGCGATCACGCTGATCCGGGTCGCACCGCGCGTCTCGTCAACCTCGAAGGCGATCGACAGCACCTCGCCTGCGGCCTGCGCAGCGTCATACTGGGTGAGGTTGCCGGCGATGATCTCCTCCGGCTCGGCGATCCAGTAGGCATCGCCCAGCAGCGCGCCGATGCTGTCGACCAGATGGTCGCGATCCCCCAGCAGCCGGGCGACCGCATCCTTGCGCGCCGCCACCCGCGCCTTGCGCCCGTTGCCCTTGTGGCCGAGCCGGAGGCGTTCTTGCGTGGCGTCGTAAAGCTCGCCCAGCAGCTGGCCCTTCCAGCTGTTCCACGTCCCCGGCCCGACCGCGCGGATATCCACCGCGGTCAGGATCGCGAGATTGCGCAGCCGTTCAAGGCTCTGCACCTCGCCCGCGAAATCCTCGATGGTCTTGGGATCGGTCAGATCGCGCTTCTGCGCGGTGCGGCTCATCAGCAGGTGGTGCAGCACCAGCCAGGCGACCAGATCGGTTTCCTTCTGATCCAGCCCGAAACGCGGGCCAAGCTGATGCGCCACTTCGGCACCCAGCACCGAATGATCCCCCCCGCGTCCCTTGGCAATATCGTGCAGCAGCACCGCGACATACAGCGCCCGGCGTGACGCGAGCTTGGGGAATTCGCGGGTCGCGCGCGGATGATCGGCGGAGAGCAGCCCGCGCTCGATCTGGCTCAGCAGGCCGATGGCGCGGATGGTGTGTTCATCGACGGTGTAGTGGTGATACATATCGAACTGCATCTGCGCATTGACCCGGCCGAAATCCGGGACGAAGCGGCCGAACACCCCCGCCTCGTTCATCCAGCGCAGCGCCGTCTCGGGGTCTTTCCGGCCGCTCAGCAGATCAAGGAACAGCGCATTGGCCCGCCTGTCGCGGCGGACCGCGCCATCGATCAGGCGGGCATCGCGCCCCACCTGACGCATGGTTTCGGGGTGAATCTCCAGCCCCTCGGCCTCGGCCAGCTGGAACACCTCGACCAGCCGCACGGGATCGGCGCGGAACCAGTCGTCCCCCGGCGCGCGCAGGCGGCCGCCTTCGACGGTGTAGCCCTTGAACACCCGGGGCCGCTGGGTCCAGCCCGCGAAAAAGCCGGTGCGGCGGCGTTTCTTGGCGAAATTCTCGTCAAGGTGCGCGAGGAACACCCCCGTCAGGCTGCCCACCCGCTTCACCTGCAGGAAGTAGTATTGCATGAACCGCTCGACCGCGCTTTTGCCCGGGCGGTCGGCAAAGTTCATCCGCTCGGCGACAGCGCGCTGAAGATCGAAGGTCAGGCGATCCTCGGCGCGGTCGGTGATCAGGTGCATGTGACACCGCGCCGCCAGCAGAAAGCCCTCGGCCCGGCGGAAGCTGCGATATTCGCTCGCCGTGAGCAGTCCGACATCGACCAGTTCAGCGGCGCTGCCCGCCTGGTAGGCATATTTGCCGATCCAGTAGAGCGTCTGGAGGTCGCGCAAGGCCCCCTTGCCTTCCTTGACATTGGGTTCGACGACATAGCGGCTATCGCCCATCCGCTTGTGCCGCGCATCGCGCTCGGCGAGCTTCTGGGTCAGGAACTGCCGTTCCCCGCCCTTGGCGACCTCGTTCCAGAACCGGGTGCGCAGCTCGTCAGCCAGCGCCTGATCGCCCCACACCAGCCGGCTTTCGAGCAGGGCCGTGCAGATCGTCAGATCCTCGCGCGCCATGCGCAGCGTGTCGGCGACGGTGCGGCTGGAATGGCCGACCTTGAGGCCGAGATCCCAGAGGAGATAGAGCATTGCCTCGATCACCTGCTCGCACCACGGCGCGCGCTTCATCGGGGTGATGAACGCGACATCGACGTCCGAATGGGGCGCCATCTCGGCCCGCCCGTAACCGCCCACCGCAAGGATCGCGAGGCGTTCGGCATGGGTGCGGTTGGGGACGGGGTAGAGGTGCGTGGTGACGTGATCGTGGATTACCCGCAGCAGCTGATCCATCAGGAACGAGAACCCGGCGGTGACATCGTGCCCGGCCGAAGGCGTCTGGGCGAGCCGCGCTGCCAGCTCCGCGCGCCCGCCCTCCAGCGCATCGCGCAGGGCTCGCACGATCGCCGGGCGCGCGTGTTCGCCCTCGGCCTCGTGCAGCGCGGCGATGGCTTCGGCCAGCGCGCGCCGGTCGATGATCGCGCGCTGGGCAGGGACGCGCCGGAGAGTCACGTGCCGATCACGCGGCCACCGCCTCGCCGGTGTAGCTGGCCTTGACGCTGCGCTTGTCGATCTTCTGCGTGCCGAGCCGGGGCAGGGGCTCCGCGCTGGGCCACAGCTGCGCTTCGAGCGGCACCTTGAAGGGCGCGATCCGGTCCAGCAGGAAGGCGCGCAGATCGGCCGGGCTGAGCGGCGGGCAGCCCTCCTTCACCCGGTAGACCGCCGCCGGCACCTCGCCGAAGCGTTCATCGGGCAGGCCGAACACCGAACATTCGCCAATGTCGTCATGGGCGTAGATCGCGTCCTCCACCTCGATGCAGGAGATGTTCTCACCGCCGCGGATGATGATGTCCTTCTTGCGGTCGACGATGAACAGGTAGCCATCGGCATCCAGATAGCCGAGATCGCCGGTGCGGAAGAAGCCGGTGTCGGTAAAGGCGGCGCGGGTCGCCTCCTCGTTTTTCCAGTAGCCGCGGAAATTGGCGACCGAGCGAATGCAGACCTCGCCGATCTGCCCCTGCGGCAGTTCGCTGCCCGCATCGTCGAGAATGCGCAGATCGACGATCGGCCGGGTGGCCTTGCCGGTCGAACCGGGCTTGGCGAGGTAATTCTCGTTGAAATTGCCGCAGCCAACCGCGTTGGTTTCGGTCAGGCCATAGCCCAGAAGCGGGAAGCCCTTGGGGAAGGCTTCGCGGATGCGGGTGACGTGTTCCACCGGGCGCGGCGCGCCCCCTGCGGCAAAGCTGCGACAAGCGGAAAGATCATATTTCTCGCGGTCGGGGTGATTGGCGATCTCGTAACTCATCAGCGGGACGCCGACGAAATAGGTGACTTTTTCTTCCGCCATCAGCCGGATCGCCAGGCCCGCGTCCCACTTGGGCATCAGCACCAGTTTGCGCGCGATGGCAAAGCTCTGGAGGAACACCGGCACTTCGCCTGTTACGTGGAACAGCGGCACCGCCACCAGCGCGCAGGGCTGATCGGTGAGCGGGCCTTCCTCGCGCTCGATGTGGATTTTCGCCATCGCGCTGGCGCTGATATAGCTCATCACCCCCTGCACCACGCCGCGATGATCGGACCACGCGCCCTTCGACCGGCCGGTCGATCCCGAGGTGAACAGGATCGTGGCAAGATCATCCGGGCCGAGCTGGCCGAGCATCGCCATGGCCGCACTGGCGCCCTGCGGCGCAGCCCAGACTTGGGCGAACGCATCGGCGGGGGCATTGCCATGTCCGAACAGCACCACCTTGGCCGGGTGCGCATGCCCTTCGAGCCGCGCGGCGCGGCTGTCGTCGGCCAGCACCAGCCGACATTCGGCAAGGGTCAGCATGTCGGCCAGCTCCTCGCCGCTCGAAAAGCCGTTGAGCAGCGTGGCGCAGCCGCCGGCCATGATGATGCCCATGTAAGCGATCATCCAGTTGGCCGAATTGCGCGCGGCAAGGCCGATGCGGTCGCCCTTGACCACGCCGTGGGTCTGCACCAGCCCTTCGGCAACGCAAGTGGCAGCGGCATAGGCCTCGCCAAAAGTCAGCCGCACTGCGCCGTCGACAAGGAAAGGCAGATCCTTGTTCTGATTGGCAAAGTGCGCGAAATAATGCGCCAGGCTCGGCGGGGCTCCGGCAAAGGCGGGCATGGTGATCCCGCCGCGTTCGAAGGGCGCGGTGACAAACGGCTGTCCGGGGGCGGTGAGGGCGTCGACGATGGTGTCGAGCGCGATGTCCAGCTGGGTGGGCATGCGGATGATTTCCTCTCTTTATATCGCTCTTGCTGCGCCGTCCGACCCGGTGCGACCCGTATCGGCAACGCTTGTCCCATTCCGTCGCGGCGTCCCGTGCCCCTTCCCCTGCCCCGGATGCTGTGCCAGAAGCGCCAGCGCGACCGGGGCCGCCCCGGGCCCGCCGATACGGCATGTCGATTTCAATAAGAGGTTCGCCCCGTGCTGTCACTACTTGCCGCAAGCAGCGCCGCTGCCGATCCGATCTACTGGACCGATCTGGGCCTGAGGCCGGGGATCGATCTGGGGTTCTTCACGCTGCGGTTCTACTCGCTCGCCTACCTCATCGGGGTGATCTTCGCCTATTGGCACACCTCGGTGATGCTCAAGCAGCCCGGCGCGCCGATGGCGCAGCGCCATGCCGACGATCTGTTTTTCTACTGCACGCTGGGCGTCATCATCGGCGGGCGGCTTGGCTATGCCGCGTTCTACACCGGGGGGGAGACCGGCATCCCATCCGCCTTCACCGATTTCTCGGGCGACGGGCTGGTGTCGTGGCAGTTGTTGCGGCTGTGGGACGGGGGGATGGCGTTTCACGGCGGGCTGATGGGCGTCACGGCGGCTATGGCGTTCGTGGCGTGGCGCGACAAGCTGAACTTCATCCGCGTGGTCGATTACGTCGCGGTCGGCGTGCCGATGGGCATGCTGCTGGGCCGGCTCGCCAATTTCGTCAATGGCGAGCTGTGGGGCCGCGTCACCGATGTGCCCTGGGCGATGGTCTTCCCCATGGCGGGCGATCTGCCGCGCCATCCCAGCCAGCTCTATCAGGCGGGGCTCGAAGGGCTGGCGCTGTTGGCGGTGATGATGCTGCTGTTCTGGAAGACCCGCGCCCGCTATCGCCCCGGCTTGTTGGCGGGGGTGTTTACTCTTGGCATGGGGATCGCGCGCTTCGTCAACGAATTTTTCCGCGAGCCGGATCAACAACTGGCTGACTTTGCAGCCCGGACCGGGCTATCGATGGGGCAATGGCTGACCATACCGCTTATCCTGACTGGGTTGATTGTCGTGCTCTACGCGCTGCGGAAGAAGCCGCTGGCGGCGGGGACGCGGGCGGCGGCCTAGGCAGCGGCGCACCGGGCGTCTGGCGCAGCGCGCTCAGGCTGATCGACCCCGCGCCCGAACCGACCGCCAGACCCCGAACCGCAGCCGAATCGCGCGAAGCCGCCCGAGCCGAGGCCAAGGCCCGCGCCGAGGCGGCCGCGCGCGAGAAGGCGGAAAGCCTCGCCCGCGCCAAGGCGGAGGCCGAGGAACGCTCGCGCGCTCTCAAGGAAGCCCGCGCCCGCGAAAAGGCCGAGGCCGAAGCGCGTGCCCGGGCCGAGCGTGAGGCGCGCGAGAAAGCCGCCGCCCAAGCCCGCGCCCGCAAACAGGCCGAGGCCGAAGCGCGCGCCAGAGCGGAAGCCGAGGCCCGCGCCCGCGCCGCCGCTGAAGCCCAGGCACGCAAGGACGCCAAGGCCCGCGCCGAAGCTGAAGCCAGAGCCCGCGCCGAGGCTGAGGAGCGTGCCCGCCGCGCGGCCGAGGCCGCTGAAGCTGCGGAGCGTGCCGCTGCCGAAGCCGAAGCGCGCCGCATCGCCGAAGCCCGCGCGAGGGCTGAAGCTGAAGCCCGTGCCCTGGCCGAGGAGGAAGCCCGGCTGAAGAAAGAAGCCGAAGCCCGCGAGCGCGCCGAAGCCAAGGCTCGCGCCAAGGCTGAGGCCGAAGCCCGTGCCAAGGCCGCCGCCGAGGAAAAGGCAAGGCTGGTCGCTGAAGAAAAGGCCCGCAAGGAGGCCGAGGCCCGCGCCAAAGCCGAAGCCGAAGCGCGCGCCCGGGCCGAGGCCGAAGAGGCCGCGCGCCTTGCCGCAGAGGAACAGGCCCGCCGCGAGGCCGCCGAAGCCGCCGCCGCCGAAGCCGCGCGGCTCGCCGCAGAGGCCGAAGCTGCCGCTGCCGAACAGGCCCGGCTCGAAGCCGAAGTCCTCGCCCGCGCGCAGGTCGATGTGCCCGCCGTCCTCAAACGCCTGATCCGCGAGACCGGCCCCGTCAGCCTCGCGCACTACATCGGCGAAAGCAACGCGCGCTATTATGCCAGCCGCGATCCGCTGGGCGAACAGGGCGATTTCATCACCGCGCCCGAGGTCAGCCAGATGTTCGGTGAACTGATCGGGCTGTGGTTTGCTGATCTGTGGGTCAGGATGGGTAGCCGCAAGCGCATCCATTATGTCGAACTGGGGCCGGGGCGCGGCACGCTGGCGGGGGATGCGCTGGCTGCGGCCAAACGCTACGATTTCGCGCCGGAGATCCACTTCGTCGAAACGTCGGCAACGCTGCGCCGCATCCAGCGCGAGGCCTTTCCGGGTTGCCACCACCACCATGATCTGTCGACCCTGCCCGACGATGCCCCGCTGCTGATCGTCGCCAATGAATTCTTCGATGCGCTGCCGGTGCATCAATTGGTGCGATCGGCGGATGGCTGGTTCGACCGGCTGGTCGGGCTCGACGGCGAGGCTTTCACCTTCATGGCGGGCAGGGAACGGATGGATCACCTCGTCCCGCCCAGCTGGGTCACCGCTTCGCAAGGCGCGATGATCGAGACCAGCCCGGCAAGCGTTGCGCTGATGGCGGAAATTGCCCGGCGGCTGAAAGAACAGGGCGGGGCGGCGCTGATTATTGATTACGGTCACATGGAACTGCGCTCGGGATCGACCGTCCAGGCGCTGAAGTCGCACCAGAAGGTCGATGTCTTCGCTCATCCGGGGGAGGCTGACATCACTGCCCACGTCGATTTCGAGCTGTTGAAGCACGTTGCGGAAGATCACGGCGCGGATGTGATGGGGCTGACCTATCAGGGCGAATGGCTGCGTCAGATGGGGATCGACACGCGCACCGAGGCGCTCCAGCGGCGCAACCCCTACGAAAAGGACAAGATCAAACGCCAGCGCGACCGGCTGGTCGAGGATAGCCAGATGGGCACGCTGTTCAAGGTGCTCGGCATCTGCGGGCGGCGCTGGCCGTTCGGGGCGGGGTTCGATTGAGTGTAACGCGGCCCTGCTCCGGTGCGAATGGGGCAGGCCTGCTGTCGGAGTGTCGTGCGATGAACCTGCGCCTTCTCGCCCTGCCCGTGCTGGTGGCGCTTGGCCTCGGCCTTCCCGCTGCGCTGCTGCACGCCGCCGAGCCTGTGGCGGGGCGCTGGCTTACGGCGGAGAAAGACGCGGTCATCGTCATCGCCCCCTGCGGCGCGGCCCTGTGCGGGACGGTGGAGAAGTTCCTTGTCCCCCCGCCGCAGGGCAATGATCAGCGCGATGTCAACAATCCCGATCCCGCCAGGCGCAAGCGGCGGTTGCTGGGGACGACACCGATCCTGTCCGCGTTCCGCGAGGAGGCCGATCTGTGGCGCGGCCAGATTTACGATCCCAAAAGTGGCAAGACCTACCGTTCGGTGATCCGCCGCAAGGGGCCGGGCACGCTGGAAGTGAAGGGCTGCCTTGGCCCGTTCTGCCAGACGCAGGTTTGGAAAAGAGCGGGCTAACCCAGTTTCGTCATCCCGGACTTGATCCGATCCGTCATCCCGGACTTGATCCGGGATCGGGTTCGATATGCTCCCACCCGGGATTATCGCTTTCGATCAGCTCGATCTTCCAGTCGCGTTTCCAGTTCTTGAGCTGCTTTTCGCGGGCAATGGCCTCTTCGATTGTGGGGTAAGGTTCGGCGCGTACCATCCTGTCGAGCCCGTACTTGCGCGCGAAGGCTGAGCCCAATCCGTTGCGATGCTGCCAGATCCGACGGACGATGTCTGCGGTCACGCCAATGTAGAGCACCCCGCGCGGCTTGTTGGTCAGGATGTAAACCCATCCGCCGCGCATCGTCAGCGCCCGGACGAGAGCGGTCCCGGATCAAGTCCGGGACGACGGAGTTTCCGCGCCAGTTCCGCCGCCGCCTGTTTGGGCGTCAGCTTGCCCGCATCCTCGCGGTCCACGGCGAAGTTTGCCTCGCGCATCGCCTCGACGCTGATTGCGCCGATCAGGGGCTGGAGCGCGGCGACAACGCCCTCGTCCCCGGCGATGCGGGGGCTGAGCATCAGCAGCGCATCATAGCTCGGCAGCGCGCCCTTGGGGTCGGCCAGCACCACCAGCCGGTCCGCCGCGATCCGCCCGTCGGAGGTATAGGCGCTGATCACGTCCGCCTCCCCTGATTGCAATGCGTTGTACATGAAGGTCGGCGCGAAATTGCGGCTCTTGCCGAACCGCAGGCCATAGGCATCGCGCACTGCGATCCATTCGGGCCGTTCGAAGAATTCGGGGTCGCCGCCGATGGTGAGCTGCGGGGCGACCGCCACCAGATCGCCAAGGTTGGTGACGCCCAGCGCCGCCGCCCGGTCCTGCCGCATGGCGAAGGCGTAGGCGTTCTCGAACCCCAGCCGCCCGAGCACCTTCACCTTGTTCTCGCGCGCTTCCCATTCGGCGATGGTGCGATACATCGCCTCGCGCCCCGGATTGTCGCTGCGTTTGAGATAATTGGCCCAGATCGTGCCGGAATAGTCGACCGCGATGTCGACGCTGGAGGAAGCGAGCGCGGAATGGACCACCGCGCTCCCCAGCCCATCGCGATATTCCACCGCGTAGCCCGCCGCCTCCAGCCGCGCGCCGATCGCCTGCGCGAGAATATACTGTTCGGAGAAGGACTTGGCAGCGATGACGATGCGGCGCTCGTCGCTGCCTGAACCCTGCGCCCACAGCGCGGCGAGAATCCCCGCCGCGACCACCGCGATCCCGCCCAAACTCATCCACCGCTGGCGCCGGGCAAGGCCGACCTCGATCACCCACAGCAGGTTATCCGCCGCCAGCGCCAGCCCAGCGCTGGCCAGACAGCCTGCCAGCACCAGCGCCCAGTTCTGGGTTTGCAGCCCGGCGAAGATCGGATCGCCGAGGCTCGGCTGGCCGATGGTGGTGGCAAGCGTCGCTGCGCCGATGGTCCACACGCTTGCGGTGCGGATGCCGGCCATGATGAAGGGGGCGGCAAGCGGCGCTTCGACCAGCAGCAGCTTCTGCCACCGGGTCATGCCCACCCCGTCCGCCGCCTCCAGCACGCCGGGATCAAGGTTCGCCTGCGCTGTCACCGCGTTGCGCAGGATCGGCAGCAGCGCATATAGCGTCAGAGCCATCAGTGCGGGCAGGAAGCCGAGCGTCGGCAGCCCGTCGCCGAACACCGCCCGCAGCGACAGCAGCAGCGGGAAGAACAGCGCCAGCAGCGCGAGTGCGGGAATGGTCTGGACAAGGCTCGCAATGCTCAGCGCAAGACGTGCAACGATCGCCGAACGGCTCGCCCACACCGCCAGCGGCAGGGCAATCAGCATCGCCAGCCCGATCGCGCTGGCCGCCAGCAGCACATGGGCTGCGAGCTTGTCGCCGAGGCCGGGCAAAATCTCCCAGATGTCGCCCATCAGCGCGGGCCTTCCATCGCCGCCAGCCGCTCCGCCTGGTCGCGCGGCACGCTGACGAGGCGCTGCGCCACCGCGCCGCCCGCTCCTGCCAGCAGCGCGCGCGGGGCCTCGTCGGCGACCAGTGCGCCTTTGTCCATCACCAGCACCCGATCGGCCAGCAGCAGCGCCTCGGCCATGTCGTGCGTTACCATAATCGTGGTGAGGCCGAGCGTGTCGTGCAGTTCGCGCACCGTGCGACCCAGCGCGTCGCGGGTGACCGGGTCGAGCGCGCCGAAGGGCTCGTCCATCAGCAGCAATTCCGGGCCGCCCGCCAGCGCCCGCGCGACGCCGACCCGCTGGCGCTGACCGCCGGAGAGTTCGTCCGGCATGCGGGTGGCGAAAGCGGGGTCCAGCTCCACCAGCGCCAGCAGCTCGGCGATCCGCGCAGGCGCGAGTTTCTCCCCCGCCAGCCGCGGGCCGATGGCGATGTTCTCGGCCACGCTGAAATGCGGGAACAGGCCGATCCCCTGAAACACATAGCCGACCCGGCGGCGCAGGCGTGCAGGGGGCAGAGTGCTGACATCCTCTCCGCCGAACAGCACCCGCCCGCCGGTGGGCACCACCAGCGTGTTGACCGTCTTCAGCAGCGTCGACTTGCCCGAGCCCGACGCGCCGACCAGCGCCACGAAGCCGCCTTGCCGGATGTCGCAGGAAACCCCGCCCACTGCCGTGACTGTGCCAAAGCGGCAGATCACTCCGTCGAAGCGGAGCAGGGGTGCAGGCGTTTCCATTCGGTTGGAGGGATTAGCGAGGTTACCGCGCCCGCGCCAGCGTCCACAATCGCCCTTTGGGACCATGTGCAACACCCAGCCGCCCGGCCGTAAGGGCGAAACGGTGAAACCACCGCCCGGCGGCTTGCGTAGCTAACCCATGTTAGGCCACAAGGGGCAGGCCTTTTGGGAGGGGCGCAACCTTTGCACACACCACTCACGCCTGCACCCACGCGCGCGCCGACGCTGCTGTCGCGCATCGTGCGCCGGATCATTCTCGCCATCTGGTATGCGCGGGGGTGGAAGATCGAATCGCCGCTGCCCAGGCACCTCAAGAAATTCGTCATCGCCGGTGCGCCGCATACCACCAATTGGGATTTCGTGTTCTTCACCGGCGCGACCCATGAAGAAGGCATCCGCCCCAATTTCATGGGCAAGCACACGCTGTTCACCGGCATCATGCGCAACTTCATGCTCGACATGGGCGGCATCCCGGTTGATCGCACCGCCAAGGCCAACGCCACCGAGCAGGTCGCGGCCGAATTTGCCCGCCGCGATGAACTTGCGCTGGTGATCGCGACCGAAGGCACGCGCAAATCGGACGGCAAGTGGCGTTCCGGTTTTTACCATATCGCCCGCGCTGCGGATGTCCCGATCGTCCTTGCCTTTGCTGATAATGCCAACCGGGCGCTGAGCTTCAGTCAACCGATGATGCCTACCGGCAACTACGGCGAAGACCTGCTGAAAATTGCCGAATGGTTCCGTTCCAAACTGCCTGATTACGAACGCTTCAAGGTGCTGGAACAACAGGCGCGCGACATCATCGCCGGCAGGAACGATGTTTGAACTGCTGGCGCTGAATGTCGCCATCCTGCTGGGACTGGTGCTGATCCTCTGGGCGATCAGCGTGAAGATCGGCGATGTCAGCTTCATTGACGCCTTCTGGGGCGCGGGGATGGGCATTCTGGCGGTGGCGAGCTGGCTGCATGTGCCGGGCGGGCCGGGCGCGCTTGGCACCCTCATCATGCTTATGGCGGCGGCGTGGGGATTCCGGCTCGGCGGTTATCTGTTTTTGCGCTGGCGCAAGCATGGCGAGGACAAGCGTTACGCGATGATCCTCAAGAAGGACCGCGAGGCTGGCCGTTTCGCCAGCGCCGCGCTGACCCGGGTGTGGCTGCTTCAGGCGGTGCTGCTGTTCGCGGTGTCGAGCCCGGCGCAGGTCGGCATCCTTGCCAGCGGGCACCCCGCGCCGATCCCGCCGCTCGCCTGGGCGGGGTTCGCCCTGTGGTGCGTGGGCGTGTTCTTCGAATGGGTCGGCGACTGGCAGCTCGCCCGGTTCAAGGCCGATCCGGCGAAGCATGGTGCGGTGCTCGATACCGGGCTGTGGCGCTATACCCGCCATCCAAACTACTTTGGCGATGCCTGCGCCTGGTGGGGGATCTGGCTGGCCTGTGCCGCAGCAGGATGGGCCTATGCGGCGGCGACAATCATCGGCCCGCTGTTCCTTACCTTCACACTGGTGCGCTGGTCGGGCGCGGCGCTGCTGGAGCGGGGATTGGCCAAGTCCAAGGGCGACGCCTATGCCGAATATCAGCGCCGCACCTCGGCGTTCATCCCGTGGCCGCCGCGCGCCTGATTCTGCGCGGCCGGGCGCGTGCTGCGTCGCACCAAAAATCGACGAGCGGCACTTTCGGGCCGCGCTGGCTTGGCCTATGGTGCATGCCGTGCAAGGAGGCGCGAGCGAGATGCCACTGAACGACACAGCGCGGGAAGCCGAGCGCGCACGGATCGCGCAGCATGTGCTCGCGCTGGTGAAAGAGCGCGGTGCGGAAATTCCCTGGACCGTGGCGATGGCCGAAAGCGGCCTCACCCGCGCGCGGTTCGAGGCGCTGTTTGCCGATTACGACGATCTGTTCGATGCGGTCGCGCAGACCTGGTTCGCCCCGCACATGGCGGTGATGGAGGAGGTGCTCGGCTCGAACCTCCCGCCGCAGCGCAAGATGTATGAGTTCTTCCGCCGCCGTTTTGCGATTTCGCAGGCCCGGTACCGCGCCGATCCGCATTTCTTCACCATCCTGTGCGAGATGGGCGCCGCCAATTTCGAGCGTGTCCGCAGCTATGTTGACCTCGCCGATCATTATCTGTGCGAGCTGATCGCCGAGGCGCAGGCCGAAGGCTTTTTCGCGGGGCTGGAGATTGATGAGGCGCTGTCGCTGATCAACCAGATGATCTGCAATTACACCTTGCCCGATGCGCTGATCACTCTCGGCGAAAGGCTGACCGAGCACAAGCTGGCACGGATCGTCGATACGATGTTCATCGGCCTGTCGGGCGAGGCGGGGGCGACGGCGTCGGGGCTCAACGCGCTGAAGGTCGCGTCCTGAACCTTAGCGCCGCGGCCCGCGCCGGAATTGCAGCACATTGGCGGGAAGTTTGCGCGCCGGCGGGCGCAGGCGCTGTTCGGCCAGCGCATATTTGAGCGCCGCGCCCACCATCGTCGCCGACACCAGCAGGATCGCGCCCGCCCACAGCCAATGCGGCAGGCCCAGCGCGGCCGCGATCTGGCCCGTGTCTGACAGCACCGTCTGCCCGCCGATCACCGCCTGCTGCGTAAACAGGTAGTTCCAGTCGCGCAGCATGCTCATCGCGCCAAGCACGCCGAGAAATTGCAGGCTGAAGCGCACGAAGGCAGGCTTGCCGCGCCAGGCGACGCCCGCGAGGATCGCTGCTACCAGCGGCAAGGTCCACCATCCGGTCGCCGAGCGCACCCAGATGATCACGCTCGCCATGATTGCCGCCGCCGACAGCCATAGCACCGGCCGCCACGCGCGCGGGTGGGCGCTGGCGACGATCAACAGCGCGCCGACGGCGCTCGGCGCGAGCGGGCCGCCAGCCGCGATCGCTGCATGGACAAGGCGCGAGGCATCGCCGTCAACCGCGCTTTCGGCAAGGCCCGAGCCGTTGGCGAAGATCAGCAGTCGCACGAAATCCTGCCCCATCGCCAGCGCGGCAAGACCGTGGCCCATCTCGTGGAACCAGGTCGTGAGGATTGCGAAAGGATAGATCAGGTAGGCCCCGAAAGGCAGCGCGGGCAGCATTGTCACCACCAGCCCGGCAACCACCAGCCGGCCGATTGCCTCGCCCTGCGAGCCGGGGGTGACGAGCGGCTGCATCGCCCGCGCTCAGCCGACCTCGACCCGGTCGGGCGCGTGGCCCTTCTTGTCGACGGTGATAGTCTCGGGATGAAGCGCGCCTTCATCCCCCTCGCGCTGTTCGCGCAGGATCGACCAACTGGCAAGGAACAGCCCGGCCACCAGCGGGCCGAGGACGATGCCCGAAAAGCCGACCAGGCTGATCCCGCCGAGCGTGGTGACCAGGATGATCCAGTCGGGAATACCGGTGTCCCGCCCCACCAGGATCGGGCGCAGGACATTGTCGGCCGACGAGATGATGAAGAACCCGGTAAGCAGCACGAACACCCCCTGCCAGGTCGCGCCGCTGATCAGCAGCCACAGGCCCGCAGGCACCCACACCGCGCCCGATCCGATCACCGGCACCAGCGCGAAAATCGCCATGATGACCCCGAACAACAGCGCCGAAGGCACGCCTGCGATCATCAGCGTGATCGTGCCGAGCGCGCCCTGCACCAGCGCCACCACGCCGGTGCCCTTGATCGTCGCGCGCACGATGCCGAGGAACCGTTCCACCAGCCGGTCGGCGATGCTGCGTTCGACCGGCACGGCGCGCAGGATGATCCGCCCGATCCTCTCGCCATCGCGCAGCAGAAAGAACATCACGTAAAGCGCAACGCCGAAAGCGAGGAGGAAGCTCAGCGCGCCGCTGCCGATCGACACCGCTTGGCCCGCGATCACCCCGGCGCTCTGGGTGAGCAGGTCTTGCAGGCGGGTCTGGATCGTCGCCATGTTGGCCCAGCCGCTGCGGTCGACCGCGTCGCGGGCGACTTCAGGCAGCGCGATATAGACCTGATCGAACAGCGCCGCCAGATCGAGCGGCTGGCGTTGCAGCCCGGTGACCAGCACGATCGCCTGTTCAGCCACCAGCGCGCCGACCCACAGGGCGGGCACCATCACCGCGAAGAAGATCACCAGCAAGGACAGCCCGGCCGCCGGATTGCGCCGCCCGCGCAGCTTCTTCAGCATCCAGCGGTAGAGCGGCTGGAACATGATCGCCGCCAGCGCCGCCCACAGCAACGGCTGGGCAAAGGGCCATACGATCACCGCCATCAGCAGGCTGACCACCGCAAGGATGATCAGGAAGCTGGCGTGCTGCAATTCATCGGTGCGGTGGGGTTGGTGGGCCATGGCTGCGGGCACTACACGTCGAGGTTGGCGACGTTCAGCGCATTATCCTGAATGAATTCGCGCCGCGGTTCGACGATATCGCCCATCAGGCGGGTGAAGATTTCGTCGGTCACGTCGGCATCCTCCACCTTGACTTGCAGCAACGCGCGGTTTTCGGGGTCGAGCGTGGTTTCCCACAGCTGCTCGGCGTTCATTTCGCCAAGGCCCTTGTAACGGCTAATTGAGAGGCCCTTGCGCCCAGCCGCGAAGATCGCTTCGAGCAGTTGGGTGGGGCGGCTGATCCCGTCATCCTGCGGCGGCGGCGGCGGGGCGGCGGGCTGTTCGGCCTCGCCTGCGAAGGGATCGCCCTCGCCCGCGCCGGCCTCGGGCTCCGGCTCCTCGGTGGCTGCGTCGGCGGCGCGGACGAGGCGCACGGGCGAGGCATAGGCATCGGCCTGCGCGGCGGCCAGGCCGTGGAGCTTGTGGGCTTCCGTGCTGGACAGGAAGCGCGCGTCGATCTCGTGCACGTCGGTGACGCCCCGCCACAGGCGTTCGAACACCACCGTGCCATCGTCGCGCTGCGATGCGGTCCACCGGGCCTCGCGGTCGCCAGCGCCCAGACGCCCGGCCGCGCGCGCAAGCGCCGCCGCCAGCGCATCGCCCGTCAATCCCGGCTCCAGCGCACCGACCAGCGCCATCTGCTCGACAATTGCGCTGTCATATCGGCGCGGCACGAAGGCGAGCAGGTTCTTGAGGCGCAGCGCGCCATCCACCAGCGCGCGCAAATCGGCCCCGCCACGAGCGCCTTCGACGGTTTCGATCACCCGGCCTTGCAGCCCCGCATCGACGAGATAGCGATCAAGCGCGGGCTGATCCTTGAGGTAAACCTCGCTGCGCCCCTTGGCGACCTTGTAGAGCGGCGGCTGGGCGATGAACAGGTGCCCGGCGCGGATGATCTCGGGCATCTGGCGGTGGAAGAAGGTGAGCAGCAGCGTGCGGATATGCGCACCGTCCACGTCAGCGTCGGTCATGATGACGATCTTGTGGTAGCGCAGCTTTTCCAGGTTGAATTCGTCGCGAATGCCGGTGCCCATCGCCTGAATCAGCGTGCCGACTTCCTTGGAAGAAATGATCCGGTCAAACCGCGCGCGCTCGACATTGAGGATCTTGCCCTTCAGCGGCAGGATCGCCTGCGTCTTGCGGTCACGCCCCTGCTTGGCGGAACCGCCGGCGGAGTCCCCTTCGACGAGGAACAGTTCGGACTTGGCCGGATCGCGTTCCTGACAATCGGCGAGCTTGCCGGGCAGGCTGGCGACGCTCATCGCGCCCTTGCGGCTCATTTCGCGCGCGCGGCGGGCGGCTTCGCGGGCGGCGGCAGCGTCGATCACCTTCTGGATGATCGAGCGGGCATCGGCCGGGTTCTCCTCCAGCCACTCGCTCATCTTCTCGCTCATCAGCGTTTCCAAGGGCGAGCGCACTTCGGAGCTGACCAGCTTGTCCTTGGTCTGGCTGGAGAACTTGGGGTCCGGCAGCTTGACGCTGACGATGGCGGTCAGGCCCTCGCGCATGTCTTCGCCCGACAGGCTGACCTTCTCCTTCTTCAGCATCCCCGACCGCTCGGCATAATTGTTGAGCGTGCGGGTCAGCGCGGCGCGGAAGGCCGCAAGGTGCGTACCCCCGTCGCGCTGGGGGATGTTGTTGGTGAAGGCGAGGACGTTCTCGTAGTAACTGTCGTTCCACTCCAGAGCGACGTCGATCCCGATCCCGTCCTTTTCGGCGCTGACTGCGATGGGCGCGGGGATCAGCGGCTGCTTGTTACGGTCGAGATATTTGACGAAGGCCCCGATCCCGCCCTCGTAATAAAGGTCATGCTCAAGCTGTTCCTCATGCCGCTTGTCGCGCAGCTTGATGCGCACGCCTGAGTTGAGGAAGGCCAGTTCGCGGTAACGGTGTTCGAGCTTTTCGAAATCGAATTCGGTGACGTTCTTGAAGGTGTCGTGGCTGGCCTTGAAGGTGACGCGGGTGCCCTTCTTGAAGCCGTTGGCGTCCGCATTGCCATCCACCTTCGGCGCATCGCCGACCACGCGCAGGCTTTCCACCGCATCGCCGTGTTCGAAGCGCATCCAGTGCTCCAGCCCTTCGCGCCAGATCGTCAGCTCCAACCACTCGGACAGGGCGTTGACCACCGACACGCCGACGCCATGGAGGCCGCCGGAAACCTTGTAGGCGTTGTCGTCGCTGGTGTTTTCGAACTTCCCGCCTGCGTGCAGCTGGGTCATGATGACTTCGGCGGCTGAAACGCCTTCTTCCGAGTGCATCCCGGTGGGGATGCCGCGGCCGTTATCCTCAACCGAAACGCTGCCATCGGGGTTCAATTCGATCAGGACAAGGTCGCAATGTCCCGCCAATGCCTCGTCGATGGCATTGTCGCTGACTTCGAACACCATGTGATGCAGTCCGCTGCCGTCGTCGGTATCGCCGATATACATGCCGGGCCGCTTGCGAACAGCGTCCAGACCCTTGAGAACCTTGATGGAATCTGCCCCGTATTCGCCCATCTGACGGGGTTTTTCAGGACTGCTTTCGGGCGTTGGCGACGTGTTTGCGTTCATGCCGATCTTATAGGCGCTCGCTCACGGAAACCCAACTGCGGGAGGGCCGCGGGCGGGGCTTTTCCACGAGTGATAAGGGCGGTTCGTCGGTCAAGGCGCGGGCGGCGGCGGCCTGACACAGCACGGCCCGGCTCCTCGATTGAGGAACCGGGCCGGTGCAGGTGTTTGCGATGCGGCCGCCGTTACACGATCAGGGTGTTGAATGCTGTGCCGCTGATTGCAACCGCCAGTAGAAAGGCAACCGCCTTTTCGCTGATGATACGCATGGGTTTTCCCTTTTTGTTGTGCGTTGTTGAATGTCCGACCGGCCGAGGGGGGGGAGGGGGTGGCCGATCGGACAAGATATAAATGGAAAGCGGCGCGAAAGGTTCCAGCCCTTCCGCATTGCTAAAAATTCATCACTATCATCGAAAACGGCAATACATGCGGTGCCGAAACGTGCGCGGCAGCTTGAGACGCGGCCACCGGTCTAGGGGGGAGGATGGTGGCCGCGTCTCGTTCGCTGCGTGTCCGGCGGGGCCGGACAAGACAAGGCAGAAAGGCCGGGCGAGGGGGAGGGGAGCCCGGGCCGTTCCTGCCGGTCGGGCAGGCTGCAACGGGCCGTATTCGGTTGCCGCTGCGGGACGATCGCCTCGTTTGCCGAGGATCAGCCGGGCTGGAGAGAGGGGCCCGGCTACCGACCGTCTCGGCAGCGAGATGGTGTTCGAGCAGGGTGATTTCAAATGCGAAAACACAAAGGCGGATTGCGGATTTTGCAATCACGTGCGCCGACGCTGGACAGGGCTCGGCCCGCTCCGTAATCCGCCGCCATGAGCGCCCATGCCCCAACGCCCCACGCGGGCGATTCCACAGTTCCGGATTCGACCCTGCCGGACCCCATCCTGCCGGACTCGATCCTGATCGTCGATTTCGGCTCGCAGGTCACGCAGCTGATCGCCCGCCGCGTGCGCGAGGCCGGGGTCTATTCCGAGATCGCCCCCTTCACGCAGGCAGAGGCGGCCTTCCACCGCCTGCGGCCCAAGGGTATCATCCTTTCAGGCTCGCCCGCCAGCGTGCCCGAGGAAGGCTCGCCCCGCGCCCCTGATCTGCTGTTCGATGCCGGGGTGCCGATCCTGGGTATCTGTTACGGCCAACAGGTGATGACCCATCAGCTGGGCGGCGAGGTCAAGCCGGGGCACGAAACGGGAGAGGGCGGCGAGTTTGGCCGCGCCTTCCTTACCGTCACCGCCGAATGTGCGCTGTTCAACGGGTTGTGGGAGGTGGGCGAGCGGCATCAGGTGTGGATGAGCCACGGCGACAAGGTGACGCAGTTTGCCTCCGGCTTCGACATCGTCGCCACGTCCGACGGCGCGCCCTTTGCGGTGATCGCGGACGAGGCCCGCAAATTCTACGGCACCCAGTTCCATCCCGAGGTGGTCCACACCCCCGATGGCGCACGCCTGATCGCCAATTTCGTGCGCCACGTCTGCGGCCTTGCGGGCGACTGGACGATGGCCGAATTCCGCCAGACCAAGATTGCCGAGATCCGCGCGCAGGTTGGCGACCGGCGGGTGATTTGCGGGCTCAGCGGCGGGGTCGATTCGGCGGTCGCGGCGGTGCTGATCCATGAAGCGATCGGCGATCAGTTGACGTGCGTCTTCGTCGATCACGGCCTGATGCGCCTGGGCGAGGCCGAACAGGTGGTGAGCCTGTTCAAGAACCACTACAACATCCCGCTGGTTCATGTGGAGGCGGAAGAGCTGTTCCTTGGCGGGCTCGCCGGGCTCACCGACCCCGAGGCCAAGCGCAAGTTCATCGGCAAGACCTTCATCGACGTGTTCGAGACCGAGGCGAACAAGATTGGCGGGGCCGATTTCCTTGCGCAGGGCACGCTCTATCCCGATGTGATTGAGAGCGTCAGCTTCACCGGCGGGCCTTCGGTGACGATCAAGAGCCACCACAATGTCGGCGGGTTGCCTGAACGCATGAACATGGCGCTGGTCGAGCCGCTGCGCGAGCTGTTCAAGGACGAAGTGCGCGATCTCGGCCGCGAGCTGGGCCTGCCCGATGCCTTCGTCGGCCGTCACCCCTTCCCCGGCCCGGGCCTCGCGATCCGCATCCCCGGCGAAGTCACCAAGGAACGCTGCGACATCCTGCGCAAGGCCGACGCGATCTATCTGGAAGAAATCCGCAATGCCGGGCTGTATGATGCGATCTGGCAGGCCTTCGCGGTGTTGCTGCCGGTCAAGACCGTTGGCGTGATGGGTGACGGGCGCACCTATGACAGCGTCTGCGCCCTGCGCGCCGTAACCTCCACCGACGGGATGACGGCGGACGTGTTCCCCTATGACGCCGGGTTCCTCACCCGCGTTGCGACCCGCATCGTCAACGAGGTGAAGGGCATCAACCGGGTGGTCTACGATTATACGTCAAAGCCGCCGGGCACGATCGAATGGGAGTGAGCGCCGCCGCATAATGTGATGTCCCGGCCGCTTAACCCATGTTATCTTTGCATGGGCGCTCCGGCAGGCGAGGGACAAGGCGATGCGTACAGGTGTTCGTAAACTCAGCCTTAGGGCAGTCGCACTGGCTGCGGCTTTGCTCGCCGCGGGCCTATCGCCCGCGGTGCATGCCGAACCCCTAGACAAGGCAGCGATCGACCGGGTGAGCGCGGCGGTGGATGCCGATGCCGCCCGGCTGGACGCGCTGTTCAAGGATCTTCACGCACACCCCGAATTGCCCTTCACCGAAACGCGGACTGCGGCGATTGTTGCCAAGGAACTGAAGGCGCTCGGCTTTGACGTCACCACCGGGATCGGGGGCACCGGCGTCGTCGGCGTCATGCGCAACGGCCCGGGCAAGACAGTATGGTATCGGGCCGACATGGACGCCAACGGGGTGCAGGAAATCACCGGCCTGCCTTACGCCGCCAAGTCCAGGCAGAAACTGCCCGACGGCAGCGAAGAATGGGCGATGCACGCCTGTGGCCACGATGCTCATGTCACGTGGCTGCTCGGCACCGCGCGGATTCTGGCGCAGATGAAGGATGCGTGGTCGGGCACGCTGGTGGTCTACGCTCAACCGGCCGAAGAGGTGGGCCTTGGCGCGCAGGCAATGGTCAAGGACGGGTTGCTGACCCGCGGCTTTCCCAAGCCTGATTACGGGTTTGGCGCACATACTGCGCCGGGGCCGGTTGGCGCGGTTTCCAATTCGCCCGGCGTGCGCATGGCCGGGACCGATCAGCTCGACATTCATTTCACCGGGCTGGGTGGGCATGGCTCAACCCCGCAGATGACGATTGATCCGGTGGTGATGGCAGCGCAGGCCGTGCTTGGCTATCAGACCATCATCAGCCGCAATCTCGACCCTCAGGCGACGGGCGTGCTCACAGTCGGCGCAATCGAAGCGGGCCGCGACAACAACGTCATCCCACAAACCGCGACGCTCAAGCTGAACTTGCGCTGGTTTACAGATGCGGTGCGCCAGCAGATGATCCAGCGCATCGACGAAGTCAGCAAGGGCGTGGCCATTGGTGCCGGCGTGCCAGAGGACAAATGGCCCACGCGCACGATGAAAGGGGGCGCGGTTCCGCTGGTGAATGACGCCGCGCTTTCGGCTGCCATCGATCCGGCGCTCAAGCAGTTGCTGGGCGACAAGATGGTGGTGAACAACTTCCCCGCCGTCACCGGATCGGAGGATTTTCAGGAAGTGATGGTGGCAGCCGATGTGCCCTACATCTTTCTGCTGATCGGGGTCGCCCCGCCTGAGGCCTTTGCGGAAGCGGTAAAGCAAGGCAAGATGGCCCCCTATTCCAACCACAATCCCGATTTCTACGTGGAACTCGCAGCCATTCCGATCGGAACCAAGGTCAACGCCCTTTCGGTGCTGTCGCTGCTGGCCCTGTAAACCTCGGGGCATCACCAGAGGACATCAGCTCCCTCTTCCGGCGCAGCGACAAATCGCATATCGCTGCGCTTCGTATGGCCCATAGAAGAGACCGCCGCCCGTGATGCCGCAGCCCCGCCCCCTGATCCTATCCCTCGCGCTCGCTATGGGTCTTGCCGCCTGTGCCGAGCCGCCAGCGGCCGAGACGCCGGTAAATGAGGCCGCCGCGCCAACGCCTGTGACCGAGGGAGACTGGACGCTCGATCCGGCGGGCTCGCGGTTCGCCTATGTCAGCATCAAGGCAGGCGAGGTGGCCGAAAACAACCGCTTTGAACGCCTCACCGGCACCGTGGCGGCTGACGGTTCGGCAAACATCGCGATCGACCTTGCCTCGCTCGACACCGGGGTCGATATCCGTAACGAGCGCATGCGTGAGATCTTTTTCGGTGTTACCGAATACCCCCAAGCCAATATCACGGCAAAACTTGATCCCGCAGCATTCGCAGGGCTTGCCATGGGCCAGACGCTTACGCGTCCGCTTAACGCAACCGTGGTGTTGAAAGGCGCGGCCAGCAATGTCGAGACCGAGGTGCTCGTCACCCGCGTCAGCGCCGATCGGGTGATAGTGGTGCCGACCGCGCCGGTCATCGTGTCGACCGACATGTTCGAGCTGACCGACGAGCTTGGCGAACTGCGGGCGCTGGCGCAGCTGCCCTCGATCACCCCGGCGGTGCCGGTGACCTTCAGCCTGGCCTTTACGCGGGGTTGAGGCGTTTTGCTTTGATGCGGCGGAACAGACCCCAGGGGCCAGCCGGTTTCCCGCCGCCCGGTATGGCCTATTTTCCCCGCACCCTGCCGATGACCGCCATCGCCGCCAGCGCCAACAGCAGGCCGAGCGCGGCAGAGGCGAGCATCTGGCTCGGCCAGTGACCGCCCAGCACGATCCGCGCGCACAGTCCCGCAGCCAGCAGGGCGCCGGCAATCACGCGGCCGCGCCTGTCCCCGCGCGCCAGCAGCGCCACGCCGAACATCGCGCCATAGACCAGGCCGAAGGTTGAAGGCAGGCCGCTGGATGCCGCAGGATCGGCAACCGCCACCAGCGCCGCATCGGGTCGCGGCGCGAACAGGATGGCGCGAAGACCCTTGTCGGCGACGAAGGCGAGGCCATAGGCGAGCGGAACCGCAGCCATGCGCTCCCATCGGTTCGAGCGCGATGCCCCCCACCCGGCAAGCACTGCGGCGATCAGCAGCGTTACCCACAGCAGCGGAGCCTTGGCCGTGCCGGTCAGCCACGTCGCCCACGCCGGCTCGGCCCCCAGCAGACCTTGCAGCGCCCGCGTGACCCCCACATCGCCCGGCAGCGGCCCTTGCAGCGCCAGATTCGCCGCACCGATCGCGGCGGCTGCAAGGGCGAGGGCGAAGGCGGGGCGGATGCGCATAGCTACGGTTTCCTGTGCGGGCCGACGTTACGGCTTCGGGCGAGCATTCCGGGCGCTCTTACAAGCAGGCTTGAAAGCCCCGCGCAACTCGGCTTGTCTGCCCGATAAAGACAAATCTGCACGGGAGACCACCAGTCATGAAGACCGCGATCACTGAAATGTTCGGCATCCAGCACCCGATCATTCAGGGGGGCATGCACTATGTGGGCTTTGCCGAGATGGCGGCGGCGGTCTCCAACGCGGGCGGGCTCGGGATCATCACCGGGCTGACGCAGGGCACGCCCGAAAAGCTCAGCCGTGAAATCGCGCGCTGCAAGGACATGACCGACAAGCCCTTCGGCGTGAACCTCACCATCCTGCCGACCCTGACCCCGCCCGACTATCCGGGCCTCGTGAAGGCGGTGATCGACGGCGGGGTGAAGGTGGTCGAGACTGCGGGGCGCAACCCGGTTGACCTGCTGCCGCCGCTCAAGGACGCCGGGATCAAGGTGATCCACAAGTGCACCAGCGTGCGCCATTCGCTGAAGGCGCAGGACATCGGCTGCGATGCGGTGAGCGTCGACGGGTTCGAATGTGGCGGCCATCCGGGGGAGGACGATGTGCCGAACTTCATCCTGCTCCCACGCGCGGCGGACGAGTTGGAGATTCCCTTCGTCTCCAGCGGCGGCATGGCCGACGGGCGCAGCCTGGTCGCGTCGCTGGCGATGGGCGCGGCGGGCATGAACATGGGCACCCGCTTCATCGCCACGAAGGAAGCGCCGGTGCACGACAACGTCAAGCAGGCGATCCTTGCCGCGAGCGAGCTTGATACCCGCTTGGTGATGCGCCCGCTGCGCAACACCGAACGCGTGTTGAACAACGCCGCGGTCGAGCGGTTGATCGAGAAGGAAAAGGCGCTCGGCGATGCGATCACCTTTCAGGATATCGTCCACGAGGTCGCGGGGGTCTATCCCTCGATCATGATGGAGGGCGAGATGGACAAGGGGGCGTGGAGCTGCGGCATGGTTGCCGGGCTGATCCACGATATCCCGACCTGTCAGGAACTGATCGACCGGATCATGGCACAGGCCGAAGCCATCATCGCGCGCATGGGAGCGATGGCGCGGGCCTGATCCGGTTTACCGTTGGGGAGCGGGTGTCGGCGCTGTTTCGGGCGCTTCCCATCCGCCGCCGAGCGCGCGGAACACGCTCACCTGCGCGGCCGCGCGCGCGCCGGCGGCTTCGGCGGCGGCGCCCTCGGCGGCGCGCCATTCGCGCTGGGCCTGGATCAGCCGTAGCGCATCGTCGCTGCCTGCCTTGAAGCGCAGCTCGGTCAGCCGCGCGGTCTGCCCCGCTGCATCCGCAGCCTCCGCCAGCCGCGCTTCGGCCGCGAGCGCGCCGGCGAGGCGTGCGAGCGCCTGTTCGGTTTCCTGCAACGCGCCGAGCACCGCCGCATCGAACCGCGCCAGCGATGCCTCGGTATCGGCCCGTGCGGCCCGGATGCGCGCCCGAGCGGCGCCGGTGAAGGGGAAATTCCAGCTGATCAGCGGCCCGACCGAGAAGCCGAAGCTGGCGGCGGTGCCGAGCTGGCCGGGCTCAACCGCGCCCAAGGAAGGCGTGCCGAGCAGCCGGATCGAGGGGTAAAGCGCCGCCACCGCAACGCCAACGCGCTCGGTATCACGGGCGAGGCTGCGTTCTGCGACGCGGATGTCGGGACGCCGGGCGAGCAGCGCCTGACCGTCGCCCACCGGCAGCGGCGCGGCAAGGCCGGGCACGGCAGCGCAGGCGGCTGCGTCATCAGACACCGCCTCGGGCGGATCGCCGGTGAGGAAGGCAAGCGCATAAAGCGACGCGCGCCGTTCAGCCACCAGTTGCGGCAGCGCGGCCTCGGCCTGGGCAAGCAGAGTGCGCGCGGCGGCAACGTCGCGCTGATCGGTATAGCCTGCCCGGGTGGTCGCATCGACGAGCTGCAGCGAGCGGCGGGCGAGCGCCACGGTCTCCTCCGCCTTGGCGACGCGCACGGCCAGCGCGCAGCCTTCGGCATAGGTGCGCGCGGTTTCCGCCGCGACCGCGACGCGCGCGGCATCGACCTGCGCCTGCGCGGCCTGCGCATCGGCAATTGCGGCGCGGATCGCGCGGCTCACCCCGCCGAACAGATCGAGCTCGTAGCTCGCATCGAGCCCGGTGGTGAAGAAATCGGTGGTCACCACCGGCACATCGCCAATGGCATTGAACACCTGCCCGCCAAACCGCTGGCGGATATATTGTGCATTGATCGTATTCGACGGCAGCTTGCCCGCGCGCGCTTCCGACAGGAGGGCGCGGGCGCGCTGGAGATTGGCGGCGGCGATGCGCAGATCGGTGTTGCGCTCCAGCGCGCGGGTGACGAGGCTGTCGAGCACCGGATCACGGAACAGCCGCCACCATTGCGCGGGCAGCGGGGAAGGGGCGGTGGCGGCGGCATCTGCCTCGGTCAAGGTAGGAGCCGGGCCGCCGGGCGGGGGCGGCACGGCGTAATCCGGGCCGACCGCGCAGGCGGAAACCAGCAGCGCAGCGGCGAGGGGCGCGAGGGCGCGGATCATGCTCCGGCCTCCGGTTGCGGTTCGGTGGGCGGCAGCGGCTCCTGCGCCCCGGGCTTGCCACGCCTCACCCGCGCGCCCACCCAGTCGCCGAACATCCGTGCGATGACGTAGAAGGCAGGTGTGAAGATCAGCCCGAACACCGTCACCCCGAGCATCCCGAAGAACACCGCCACGCCCAGCGCCTGACGCATCTCCGAGCCCGGCCCACTGCCCAGCACCAGCGGCAGCACGCCGAGGATGAAGGCAATGGAGGTCATCAGGATCGGGCGCAGGCGCAGCTTTGCCGCCTGGATCGCCGCTTCGCGCAGTTCCATCCCGTGATCCTCGTTCTGCTTGGCGAACTCGACGATCAGGATCGCGTTCTTGGCGGCAAGGCCGATCAGCACCACGAGGCCGATCTGCGTGAGGATGTTGTTGTCCATACCCATGACGTTCACCCCCAGCAGCGCGGCAAGGAGGCACATCGGCACGATCAGGATCACCGCCAGCGGCAGCACCAGGCTTTCATATTGCGCGGCCAGCAGCAGGAACACGAACACCACCGCCAGCGCGAAGGCGATGCTGCCGGTGTTGCCCGCGCTCCGCTGTTCGAAGGCAAGTTCGGTCCAATCGAAGGCGAAGCCCTGCGGCAGGGTCTCTGCGGCGAGGCCCTCCATCGTCGCAAGCGACTGGCCGGACGAGAAGCCGGGCAGGGTGTTGCCCTGCAATTCGGCCGCCGGATAGAGGTTGTAGCGCACCACGCGGTAAGGCCCGCCTTCGTTGCGGATCGTCATGATCGCGCTCAGGGGCACCATCGATCCGCTGTCCGACCGCACCCTTAGGCGAAGGATATCAGCGGCGCTTTCGCGGAACGGCGCGTCGGCCTGCGCGGTCACCCGGAAGGTGCGGCCCAGCAGATTGAAATCGTTCACGTAACTGGAGCCAAGATAGGTCGCCAGCGTCGCAAAGACGTTCTCCAGCGGCACCCCCAGCTGCTCCGCGCGTTCGCGGTCGATATCGGCGTAAAGCCGCGGAGTGCGGGTGTTGAAAGTGGTAAAGGCCCCGCCGATCCCCGGCGATTGGTTGGCCTTGGCCATCATTGTGAAGGCGACCGTTTCAAGCGCCTGATAGCCCGCTCCGCCGCGATCCTCCACCATCATCTTGAACCCGCCCCCTGTGCCGATCCCGGAGACCGGCGGCGGCGGGATCACGAACAAGCTGCCCGACGTAATCACCTGCAACGCGCCGTTCAGTTCGCCCAGCACCTGGTTGGCATCGGCCCGTTCGCCCTTGGGCTTCATCGACACGAACATCGCCGCGGTGTTGGGCGCGTTGGTAAAGGTCGCCCCGTCAAAGCCCGCGAACGCAACCGTGCTGGCCGTAGCGGGATTGGCGAGCGCGATTTTCTGCGCCTGTTCCAGCGCCTCGGTGGTGCGTTCGAGCGAGGTGCCCGGCGGCATCTGCAACACGGCGATGAGATAGCCCTGATCCTGCGCCGGGATGAAGCCGGTGGGCGTTTCGGCAAAGCGCCAGGCGGTAAGACCGATCAGCCCGGCATAGACGATGCCGATGATAGCCAGCATCCGCACCGCGCGGGCGGTGAACCGGCCATAGCGATCCGACAGCCGATCAAAGGCGCGGTTGAATCCGCGCGCGAAACGGGTGCCCCAGCCGCGCACACCCGGTGCGGGCGGCGTCTCATTATGCGATTTGGGCTTCAGCAGCAACGCGGCCAGCGCCGGCGACAGCGTCAGCGAAACGAAGGCCGAAATCGCCGTCGCGCTCATGATCGTCAGCGCGAACTGGCGATAGAATTGCCCCGAGATGCCGGGGATGAAGCTGGTCGGCAGGAACACCCCGATTAGCACCAGGGCAATCGCGATCAGCGCGCCCGAAACCTCGTCCATGGTCTTGTGCGCCGCCTCGCGCGGGGAGAGGCCCTCCTCCTCCATCACCCGCTCGACATTTTCGACCACGACGATGGCATCGTCGACCACGATCCCGATGGCGAGCACCAGACCGAACAGCGACAGATTGTTGAGGCTGAACCCGAAGCCCAGCAGGAAGGCGAAGGCACCCACCAGCGACACGGGAATCGCGATGATCGGGATGATCGCCGCGCGCCAGCTTTGCAGGAACACCAGCACCACCAGCGCGACCAGCACGATCGCCTCGACCAGCGTATCCTCGACCGCCGCGATCGACGCTTCGATATAGCGGGTGGGGGCGTAGGGGATGGCGTAGTCCAGCCCCGGGGGGAAATCTTCCTTGGCGCTGTCCAGCTCGGCGCGCACCGCTTCTGCTGTGGCGAGTGCGTTCGACCCGGGAAGCTGGGAAATCGCCACGGCGACCGTGGGCGTGCCCGACAGGAAGGCGTTGATCGAATAATCCTGCGCCCCCAGCTCCACCCGCGCGACATCGCGCAGACGGATGAGGCTGCCGTCATCAAACCGCTTGACGATAATCGCCCCGAATTCCTCCGCCGTGACAAGGCGCCCCTGCGTCTGGATGTTGAGCTGAAACGCGGTGCCCCCGGTGTTGTAGGGCGGCTGGCCGATCGCCCCTGCCGCAACCTGCACGTTCTGTGCGCGCACCGCGGCGACAATCTCGGCCGCATCCAGGTTCAGCGCAGTCGCCCGGTCGGGGTCGATCCACACCCGCATCGCATAATCGCGCCCGCCGAAGATACGCACGCTGCCGATCCCCTCGATCCGGCTCAGCCGGTCGACCAATTGGAGCGTCGCGTAGTTCGACAGGTATTGCTGATCGTAACGGTTATCGGGAGAAATCAGCGTCGCCACCATCAACAGGTCGGGCGAGTTCTTGCGCACCGTCACGCCCAATCGCCGCACTTCCTCGGGCAGGCGCGGCTCGGCGGTGGAGACGCGGTTCTGCACCAGCACCTGCGCCTGATCCACATCCGTCCCTTGGGCAAAGGTGACGGTGATCGCGACATTGCCATCCCCGGTCGAGGAGGAGGACATGTAGAGCATGTTCTCCACCCCGTTGATCTGTTCCTCCAGCGGGGCGGCGACAGTCTCTGCCAGCGTTTCCGCCGACGCGCCGGGGAAGCTCGCCGATACCACCACCGTGGGCGGCGCGATCTCGGGGTATTGCGCCACCGGCAGCACGGGATAGGCGATGGCGCCCACGATCACGATCAGGATCGAAAGCACCGCGGCAAAGATCGGGCGGTTAATGAAGAAGTGCGGGAAGGTCACGCAGGTCCGCCCTATTGCGTCTTGGCTTCGGCGGCGGGCGGCGCGGTGATCGGCAGGGCGACGGGCGCTTCGTTCCTGGCGCGGGGCTTGATCTTGTCCGCCTTGGGCTTGACCTCGGCCCCCGGCTGGAGCCGCGCGAGGCCATCGAGCACCACCTTGTCGGTCGGCTTCAGCCCGCTTCGGACGACACGCAGCCCTTCGACCATCGGGCCAAGCTCGACATTGCGCATTTCGACCTTGTTGTCCTTGCCCAACACGAACACCGCGCGCCGGGTCTGATCGGTGATCACCGCCTCGTCGGGCACCAGCAGGCCCTTGTAAGCGCCAGAGCCCAGCAGCCGTGCCCGCCCGAACAGGCCGGGGACCAGAAAGCCGTCAGGGTTGCGGACTTCGGCCCGCGCCCTGATCGTGCCTGATCGCGGGTCGATCGCATTGTCGACGAACACCATCCGCCCGCGCCAGCGATATTCCGCTTCATCGGCGAGCTGGATTTCAACCGGATTGGGGGCATAGCGCGAAGATTGCCGTTCCCCGCTGGCGTCCTGACGCACATATTTGAGGTAGAAGCTTTCCGCCCCGTCGAAGGTGAACCAGATCGGATCGACCGAGACAACGCGGGTCAGCACGGTCTGCCCGGCGGTCACATAATCGCCGAGCGCCGCGCGCCGGTCCGATACCCGGCCGGCCACAGGGGCGCGGACCTGGGTGAACGACAGATCGAGCCGGCGCGCATCGGCGGTCGCTCGGGCAGCGCCCAATGCGGCGTCGGCAGCCTTGGCGGCGGCGGCCTTCTGTTCGTACAGTTCCTTGCTGATCGCCTCTTCCGGCAGCAACGTCGCCGCGCGGTCGCGTTCGCTGCGGGCAACGGCAGCATTGGCCCGCGCCCGCGCGACTTCGGCCTCGGCCTGGGCCAGCGCGGCGCGGAACGGGCGCGGGTCGATCTCGTAAAGCAGCGCGCCCTTGGGCACCGCCAGCCCTTCGCGGAACGCGATACGGGTGACGTTGCCCGACACGCGCGGGATGATCTCGACATCGTCGATCGCTTCAAACCGGCCTACGTAATCGTCCCAGTCGGTCACGCTGCGCTGCAACGGCTCGGCCACCGCCACCTGCGGCGGCGGGGGCGGCGGAGGGGCAGTTTGCGAACAGGCGGCAGTCGCCAGCAGGACAGCAGCGAGCAGGAATCGGAGCGCGTTTTCCATCGCCGCCCCTTTGCACGAGTTCTGATCTGGGAGCCAAACTTATATTAGCTCAGCGCAAAAGCCCCTGCTGAGGCGTGCGTGCGGATCGCGGCGCAGCGGATTTCGCAACTTGTCGGGGAAGTGGAGCGGGTAGCGGGAATCGAACCCGCATAGCCAGCTTGGAAGGCTGGAGCTTTACCACTAAGCTATACCCGCTCGGGCTCGTGCGTTGCCCTTGCCATCAGGCGGGGGTTCGCGTCAACTGTGCAGCGGCGGGCGGACGATTGCCATGTTGTCGATCAGCCGCGCGCCGCCGATCCGGGCCGCGGCGAGGATACGCGCAGGGCGGTCCGCCAAAGTCTCCAGCGGGGCGAGCGTGTCGGCATCGACCACTTCAACGTAGTCGACGCTGAAGCCCGCAATTTGCAGCTCGTCCTCCACGACCGCCTTCGCCAGCCAGACCGGCTGGAGGCCCCCGGCAATGGTCTCCGCAGCATCCGCCAGCGCCTGCGGGAGCACTGCTGCCGCCGCGCGCTGATCGGGGGAGAGGTAGCGGTTGCGGCTGCTCATCGCCAGGCCGTCGGCCTCGCGCACGGTCGGAACGCCGATGATCGCGTCGGCATGCGGGGCGGTCAGATCAAGGTCACGGGCCATTGCCCGGATTACCGCAAGCTGCTGAAAATCCTTCTCGCCGAAGAAGGCCATATCGGGCTGCACCTGATTGAACAGCTTGCACACCACGGTCGCCACCCCGTCGAAGTGCCCGGGCCGCGCCGCGCCGCACAGGCCTTCGCTGACGCTGGCGACGCTTATGGTGGTGACGAAGCCCGGCGGATACATCGCGTCGGCGCCAGGAGCCCAAAGCAGCGCGACCCCCTCACTCTCCAGCAGCGCCGCATCCTCGGCGAGCTGGCGGGGATAGGCATCCAGATCCTCGTTCGCGCCGAACTGCTTGGGATTGACGAAGATCGACGCGACCACATGGTCCGCCTCGGCCCGTGCCCGGCGCACCAGCGTGAGGTGGCCTTCGTGCAGCGCGCCCATGGTCGGCACCAGCGCGATCCGCGCGCTGCCGCCCGCGCGCAACTGTGCCAAAGCGGTTCTCAACATGTCGAGCGTCTTGACCGTTTGCACGCTTAAGCCTCCAAGGATAAAGCCGTCTTGCCGCTCTAGAGGCGGATGTTGTCCCGTTTCAAGCCGTCGCTTCCCGGCGGCCCATCCCGCTGACCGCGACCGAGAGAATTGCCATGCCGCCCGCCTCGCGTGCCCCGTCTCCCGAACCCGTGCCGGCGGTTCGCCGCCTGCGCAAGGGCCAGGCGCACCGCATTGTCTTTGCCAATGAAAAGGGCGGGACCGGCAAGTCGACCACGGCGGTGCATGTCGCCGTGGCGCTCAGCTATCTTGGGGCGCGGGTCGGCTCGATCGATCTCGATCCGCGTCAGCGCACCATGCACCGCTATATCGAAAACCGGCTGGCCACGCTGGAGAAGCGCGGCCTCACCCTGCCGACCCCGGCCTGCGAGGTATTCCGCGGCAACGGCACGGGCGATCTGCTGGGGATGATCCGGCGGCTTGAGGCGGCGTGCGATTTCCTCATCATCGACAACCCGGGGCGCGATGATCCGTTTGCGCGGGTCGCGGTTGAGCACGCAGACACGCTGGTCACTCCGATGAACGACAGCTTCGTCGATTTCGACCTGATCGGTCAGGTCGATTCCGAGACGTTCAAGGTCACCAAGCTGTCCTTCTTCGCCGAGCTGATCTGGGAAGCCCGCATGAAGCGCAGCCGCATGACAATCGAGCAACAGCGGCCGGAGATGGATTGGATCGTGGTCAGGAACCGCACCGGCCATGTCGAAGCGAGGAACCAGGCGCGCCTGCACAAGGCGTTGGGCGAGATGTCCAAGCGGGTGGGTTTCCGGGTGACGCAGGGCCTGTCCGAACGCGTGATCTACCGCGAACTCTTCCCCTCGGGCCTGACCCTGCTCGACAAGGGGCATCTGGGCGAGCTGGGCACCAGTCACCTTGTCGCCCGGCAGGAACTGCGTGCGCTGGTCAAGGCGCTGAACCTGCCCGCTTTCGACCGCGAGCAGGGCGCGCTGGAGCTGGCGTGATGCTGAAGATCGTCCTCGCCATCGCGGCGCTGTGCCTGATCTGCCGCTGGGCGCTGGGCAAGTGGCCGTGGGACTATCTGACGCTCACCTCGACCCGCTCAAGGGCGCAGGATCGGGCGCGCCTGCTGCTGGGCGTCGATGCGGGGGCGGGGCGCGAGGAGATCATCGGGGCCCATCGCCGGTTGACCGCGCTGGTCCATCCCGATCGGGGCGGCACCACCGCCGCGATGCAGGAGGCCAATGCCGCGCGCGACTTGCTGCTCGCCGACCTGCCGGGTGCTTCGGGCGATTCGTCCGATGGCGCGCCGCCCCCGCAATCGCGGGATTGACACAATTCTGCTTCAGGCCCTTTGGCAACGGGACGGCTTCGGCGAATAAACCGGCCGCTTCGTTCGTTGTTCGGTCAGGCGGAGCGCAGGGCAGCGCGATGCCTGTCACCCCGGCCACCTGATCGGCTCGCACAAAGGATTACAGGCACGATGCAACACCATTTCCACCCGACCGTGCTGCGCGAATATGACATCCGCGGGATCATCGGCGAAACGCTGGGCGCAGATGATGCCCGGGCGATCGGGCGGGCGTTCGGCACGCTGCTGCGCGAGGCCGGGGGCCGGACTGTGGCGGTGGGTTACGATGGGCGCGTCAGCTCGCCGATGCTCGAACACGCGCTGGTCGAAGGGCTGACGGCGAGCGGGTGCGATGTCGTGCGGATCGGCATGAGCGCCACCCCGATGCTCTATTACGCCGAAGCCTCAGCCGAACAGGTGGATGGCGGCATTCAGATAACTGGCAGCCACAATCCCCCCAATTATAATGGCTTCAAGATGGTATTTCTTGGTCGGCCGTTCTTCGGTGCCGATATCCAGAAGCTCGGGAAATTGGCAGCAGACGGGGCGTTCACCAGCGGCGGGGGCGATGTCACCACGCGCGACATCATGGGCGAGTATGTCGAGCGCCTCCTCCAGGGACTGGCCGGGATCGAGCCCGGCAAGCTCGAAACCCTGCGCGTCGGCTGGGATGCCGGCAACGGCGCCGCTGGCCCCGCGCTCGAAGCGTTGGCCGCGCGCCTGCCGGGGGAACACCATCTGCTCTTTACCGAAGTTGACGGACATTTTCCCAATCACCATCCTGATCCGACTGTCGAAGCCAACTTGGCCGATCTGCGCGCGCTCGTCGCCGCGAAGAACCTCGATTTCGGAGTGGCTTTTGACGGCGATGGCGACCGGATCGGCGCGATCGACGGCGAAGGGCGGGTGATCTGGGGCGATCAGCTGCTGATGATCTATGCCGAAGACGTGCTGAAAACCCGCCCGAATGCGACGGTTATCGCCGATGTGAAGGCCAGCCGCGCGCTGTTTGACCGGGTGGCGGAGCTGGGCGGCACGCCGCTGATGTGGAAGACCGGCCACTCGCTGATCAAATCCAAAATGAAGGAAACTGGCGCGCCGCTGGCGGGCGAGATGAGCGGGCACGTGTTCTTCGCCGATGAATATTACGGCTTCGACGACGCGCTTTACGCCGGGGTCCGGCTGCTGGCGGCTGCAGCGCGGCTCGGCAAGTCGGTGACCGAGCTGCGCGCTGCGATCCCGCCGATGCTCAACACGCCGGAAATGCGCTTCCAGGTTGATGAGGCGCGCAAGTTTGCCGCGATGGCGGAAATCGCCGGGCGGCTCACCGCCGCACCCGGCCCTGATGTCGAAAGCGTCAACACCACCGATGGCGTGCGGGTCAACACTGCCGACGGCTGGTGGCTGCTGCGCGCCTCGAACACCCAGGACGTGCTGGTCGCCCGCGCGGAAAGCGAAAGCGAGGCGGGGCTGGAGCGCCTGCTCGCCCAGATCGACCAACAGTTGGCGCTATCAGGGCTGGAGCGCGGGGAGAGCGTCGGGCATTAAGACCCCCTGACCACAGGGGAACCTCACCATGATTCGTCGCCGCATTTTCGCCGCCAGCGCCGGGCTCGCCGTCCTCGCGCTTGCCCCTCAGCCGCTCGCCGCGCAGGAGCAGTCTGCCGAGACCGAGGAGGTTGATCTGTCCGGTGATGCGATGGCAGCCGATGCCAGCAACGCCGGTTACGATGAGGCGATGGCCATGCTCGGCCAGATGTTCCCGGTTGAACCATTAACCCCCGAACAAGAGGCCCGCCTGCCGCAGGCGCAGCGCATCGTCACGCGGATGATCCCGGAGGGAACGATGGGCGAGATGATGGGGTCGATGTTCGACAAGTTGCTCGGCCCGATCATGTCCATGGGCGATGCCTCTGCGATGAATGCCGTCACCAAGGGCACCGGGCTTGAGAGCAGCGCGCTGGATTTGACGCCGGAACAGACCGCCGAACTCGCCGCCCTGTTCGATCCCGCCTATGCCGAGCGCGGCAAGCGCGAGGCGGCGGTGATGCCGGCCATGATGCGCGATCTGATGACCGTGATGGAGCCTTCGATGCGCAAGGCGATGTCCGAGCTTTACGCGATCCACTTCACGCAAGCCGAACTCGACGGGATCGAGGCCTTCTTTCAGACCGACATCGGCACCGCCTACGCCCGCAAGAGCTTCACCATGTCGAGCGACCCGCGGGTGCTGAGCGCGTCGATGGAGGCGCTCCCGCAGATGATGGAGAGCTTCGCCGCGATGGAGCAGAAAATGGCTGAGGCGACCGCCGACCTTCCGGCACGGCGCAGTTTTGCCGACCTGTCGGAGGACGAGCAGGCCCAGGTGGCCGCGTTGACCGGATATGGCGTCGATGAGCTGCAGGCGAAGCAGGCCGAGGCCGAAGCGTCTGCTGAAGAGGCAGCAAGCGACTGACTTAGCGCGCTTGCCTGACGCAGGGTGAGCGCCCACATCAGGGCCGTGCCCGAAGTCCTCACCCAGCCGGCCCTGCCGCCCGCCATCGCCGACTGGTTCGCAAGCCGGGGCTGGCGGGTGCGGCGGCATCAGCTCGCCATGCTGGCCGAGGCGCAGGCCGGGCGGCACGCGCTGCTGGTGGCCGATACCGGGGCGGGCAAGACGCTCGCCGGGTTCCTGCCGACCCTGTGCGATTTTGCGGGGGAGGAGGCGGCGGCGGGTGAGGGCCTGCATACGCTCTACGTCTCGCCCCTGAAGGCGCTGGCGCAGGATGTGAAGCGCAACCTGCTCACCCCCATCGAGGACATCGGCCTGCCCATCCGGGTGGAGACCCGCAGCGGCGATACGCCTGCCGACCGCAAGAAACGCCAGCGGGAGCGCCCGCCGCATATCCTGCTGACCACGCCCGAAAGCCTCTCGCTGCTGCTCTCCTATCCCGAAAGCGCCGATCTGTTCGCGGGGCTGAAGCGGGTGGTGATCGACGAGGTCCACGCTTTCGCCACCGACAAGCGCGGCGACCTGCTGGCGCTGAGCCTCGCGCGGCTGCACGCGCTGGCCCCGGGGGCGCAGCGGGTGGCGCTGTCGGCGACGCTGGCCAATCCCCGCGATTTTCAGGAATGGCTCGCGCCCCAATCGGGCACGGATGGCGAGATCGCCGCGGCCGCGCTGGTGATCGGGGAGGAGGGGGCCGAGCCCGAGGTTGAAATCCTGCTCCCCATCGAAGAGCGCGTGCCGTGGGGCGGGCATGCCGGGCGCTGGGCCGTCCCGCAGCTTTACGAGAGCATCAAGGCCAACCGCACCACGCTGGTCTTCACCAACACCCGCTTCCTCGCCGAGTTCATCTTCCAATGCCTGTGGGACGTGAACGAGGATCACCTGCCGATCGGCATCCACCACGGCTCGCTCAGCACCGAGGCGCGGCGCAAGGTCGAAGAGGCGATGGCGCGGGGGGAATTGCGGGCGCTGGTGTGCACCGCCAGCCTCGATCTGGGGATCGACTGGGGGGATATTGATCTGGTGGTGCAGATGGGCGCGCCCAAGGGTTCCTCGCGCCTGCTCCAGCGGATCGGGCGGGCCGGGCACCGTCTAGACACCCCGAGCCGGGCGGTGCTGGTGCCGGGTAACCGCTTTGAATTCCTCGAAGCCATCGCCGCCAAGGAGGCGGTGGATCAGGGCCAGCGCGATGGCGAGGCGTTCCGCCCGGGGAGCCTCGATGTGCTCGCCCAGCACATCATGGCCTGCGCCTGCGCCGCGCCATTTCACGAGGATGCGCTGCTGGCGGAGGTGCGCAGCGCGCTGGCCTATAGCTGGGTCGATGCCGAGACTTTCGCCCGCGTGCTGGGGTTTGTTTCCAATGGCGGCTATGCGCTCAGGGCCTATGACCGGTTCCAGCGGATTGTCCGGGACAAATCAGGGGTATGGCGGCTGGCCCACCCCAACCAGGCGCAGCGCCACCGGATGAATGCCGGGATCATCGTCGACTCTGAAATGCTCAATGTGCGGTTCAGGAACGGCCGCAGTCTCGGCAAGGTCGAGGAGCGGTTTGCCGCCCAGCTTTCCCCCGGAGACACCTTCTTCTTTGCCGGGATGAGCCTTGAGGTCGAGGGGGTGAAGGACATGGACGTCACTGTCCGTGCGGCGAAGAAAAGCGCGACAATTCCGTCCTATGGCGGCCTTCGCCTGCCGCTCACCACGCATCTTTCCACCCGCGTTCAGGCCCTGCTGGCCGACCGCGCGGGGTGGGGGCGGTTTCCTGACGATGTGCGCGAATGGCTGGAGATGCAGGCCTGGCGCTCGCGCCTGCCCGCACCGGGCGAGCTGCTGGTCGAGAGCTTCCCGCACGGGGGCAAGCACTACACCGCCTATTACACCTTCGAGGGGTGGAACGCGAATCAGTCGCTCGGCATGTTGATCACCCGGCGGATGGAGGATCGCGGGCTGCTGCCGGGGGGATTTGTGGCGAATGACTATTGCCTGGCGGTGTGGGGGCTGAAGCCCGTGACCGCCCCTGCGCCCTTGTTATCGCCTGATATTCTGACCAGCGAATTCGTCGAATGGGTCACCGAAAGCCACCTGTTGCGCCGCGCTTTCCGCGAGGTTGCGGTGATCAGCGGGCTGGTGGAGCGGCAGCATCCGGGGCAGAAGAAGACCGGCAAGCAGGTCACCTTCTCGACCGACCTGATCTATGATGTTCTGAGGAAATACGAGCCCGATCATGTGCTTATCGAGGCTGCCTGGGCCGATGCGCGGGCGCGGATGACGGATGTGGGCCGGCTGGCCGATCTGCTCGAACGGTCCGAGCGGGAATTGGTGCATGTGACGCTCGACCGGGTCTCGCCGCTGGCTGTCCCGGTGATGACCATGATCGGCCGCGAGGCGGTGCCGCAAGGCGCGGTGGACGACGAGCTGCTGCTGGAGGCCGAGGGGCTGATCGCCGCCGCGATGCGGCCTGATGCGCCGCCTGAGGGGGATTGAGCGGCGCCTTCGTTCCCGGAATGTTTCTGCTTCGCAGAGCTTCGCTTCCACGTGAAACATTGGGGATGGATGCACCAGCAAAAAGGGCGCCGCGATTGCTCGCAGCGCCCTTTGATGGTGTCGCAATGACTGCGCAATGACCAGCTAACGACCGGGCAATGACCCGCCAACCGCCATCATGCCGCCTTGCGCGGGCCTTACTTGCCGAACACCCGGTACTTGTCGTTGCCGACGAAGCCGAACTTGGTCACACCCGATGCCTTGATGATCTGCAGCACCTTGGCCGACAGGTCATAGCTGGCCAGCGGCTCGGGCTCGAACTGCAATTCGGGCTCGGGCTGCATGGTGGTGCTCTGCTGCAGGATCGTGACGAGGTCGCCCTCGCTGATCGGCGTCCCGTTCCACAGGATCTGTTCCTGCGCGGTCAGCACCAGCTTGTTCTTGATCGGCTCGATCGTGACCGGCGGTGGATTCGGTTGCGGCTGCGGCAGGTCGATATCAACCGAGTGCGTCGCGACCGGGATGGTGATGATGAACATGATCAGCAGAACGAGCAGAACGTCGATCAGCGGCGTCATGTTCATGTCCATCATCGGCTCGCCGTCCAGCTTGCCTCCAGACATACCCATGTCAGTTACTCCCTAAAAAATGTCAGGCGTGTTCGCTTGCGCGATCAGATACCCGGTTCGACCGGATTCGAGATGAACCCGACGATCGGATAGCCCGCCATCTGGATGTTGAAGATCGCGCCGGCCACGCACTTCCACGGGGCCTCCACGTCGCCGCGGATGTGCACCTGAGGGATCTGCTCGGGGTCTTCCATCAGCGCCTCGGCGCCGCCGGCACGCTGAACGATAGCGTCCAGCCGGTCGAAGGCCATCTTCTGCAGTTCTTCCGAGCTGACGGGGGTGATGTTGTTGAAATAGACCCGGCATTCGCCATTGCGCGAGGCCCCGGCAAAGCCCGGATCTCCGGCGCTGCGCCCGGCATCGTCGGTGGTGCTGACGGTGAGCAGCAGATTCTCCACCTTGTCCTTCGATTCAAGCGATTCGAAGACCGGAAGCTCCAGCTTCTCGATCGTCTGGATCGCCACCGGAACCGCGATGAGGAAGATGATCAGGAGCACCAGCATCACGTCCACCAGCGGCGTGGTGTTGATGTCGGACAGTGGGGTATCGGCCCCGCCTCCCGTAGAAATCGCCATTGTGTGTTCCTAGCCTGTCAAAACATGGGCTTCACTTGCCGGCCCGGATTGCGGTGCGATGGCACCGCCGCCCGGGCGGTGGCGGGAGCGCAGCGGTGCGCACCTGCCACCGGCGGCAATGGGCGATCAGGCCTTCGGAGCCGGAGCGGCAACCGGCTTGGCAGCGGGCTTGGCCGCAGCCGGGGCCGCCACAACCGTCGGCTTCACTGCGCCGTCCGAGTTCATGTAGGCGAGCAGATCGGTCGAGAAGGTGCTCAGCATGGCGGCGATGCGGCGGTTGCGCGACTGCAGCCAGTTGAACGCGAGCACCGCGGGCACCGCGACGAGCAGACCGATCGCGGTCATGATCAGCGCCTCACCCACCGGGCCTGCGACCTTGTCGATCGAGGCAGACCCTGCGATCCCGATGTTGATCAGCGCGCGGTAGATCCCGATCACGGTGCCGAGCAGACCGACGAACGGTGCGGTCGCACCCACGGTGGCGAGGAACGGCAGGCCGCCCGCGAGCACCGCGTTGATCGAATCTTCCGACCGCTGGAGCGAACCGTGCATGTAATCATGCGATTCGAGCGCGTCGGTCATCTTGCCGTGGTCGTCCTGCGCCTTGATCGCATCATCGGCAAGCTGGCGCCACGCGCTGTCCTTGTCGAGCTTGGTCGCGCCTTCGCGCAGGCTGTTCGCGCGCCAGAACTGGGTCTGCACGGTCTTGTACTGCTTCATGATCTTGTTCTGTTCGAACAGCTTGGTGAACATGATGTAGAACGAGCCGACCGACATGACGATCATCACGGCGAGAATCGACCAGGCGACCGGGCCGCCTTCCTTCATGGCTTCGACGAAGCCGAATTTGTTCTCGGGCGCTGCTTCGCCGGCGGCGGCGGCAAGAAGGTAGAGGTTCATTGCGAGTAGTCCTTTTGAAAAGTTGTCCCTGTGACCGGCGGCCGCGCCGCCTGCCCGTATTCGATCAGTTCAGCTTGTAGGTAATCCGTGTGGACCAGCTGGCGCTGATCGGGTTGCCGGCATCGTCGAGCGCGGGCTCGAATTGCGCATAGCGTTCCACCGCCTTGCAGGCTGCACCATCGAGGATGTCCGATCCGCTGGAGCCGGTCACCGAACAATTGGTGGCCCGGCCGTCGGCGGTCACGGTGACGCGCACGCCCACGGTGCCTTCGATTTCTTCACGCGCGGCCCGGGTGGGATAATCCTCCTGGATGCGCGCGGCCCAGCGGCGTTCGTTCTTGGTGCGCACGCCGCGCGCCCTGGACGGCGCGGGCGGCTGCGGCGGGCCGGGGGCTGCGGTGGGCTGCGTGCTCGGCCGGGTGAATACCGGTGCGGGCGGCGGCGGATCCTGCCGGGTCTCCATCTGCGGCGGATTCGGCGCGATGGCGAAGGGCGGGGGCGGCGCCACGGGGGGCGGCGGCGAAGTGGGTTCAGGGATGTCTTCGGGCGGCGGCGGCTCTTCCTCAGGCGGCGGCGGCTCTTCCTCGACGTTTACGGTGGTCACCCGTTCGACCATCTCTTTGACGGCGTCTACGGCAAGGAACAGCACCATCCCCGTGCCCACGAGGCCGACGATCGACAAGGCGATAATCAGCGACACGAGCTTGGGGCCGGTCAGCCCTTGTTGTTGGCTAGCGTAGGACATCCAGCGCTTTCTCTCCAATTACTCGCCGATGCGCAGATCGGCACATTTCCCACCCCCCGGCCGGTAAAGGTCGGCGAGTGGATCCCGGTCATTTCGGTCCTCCCACGCCGGGATAGGCGGGCGGGGCGTGCGTGGCACGGCCCGATCTCTCCCCGGCTGGCACGCACTGGAACGGATGTTCCAGAACGCCACCTTGACTGACGCGCGGTTTGTGTCCCCAATCCCGCGCTATCAGCCTCTCGGGCTTTAACGGGCAACCCCTAGCCGATCAAACGCTTTTGCGGTTCAGTGCCAATTCACTAGGGAGGGTGTCGAAGGGCGGGGGCCGGAACTGCCCGGCACGGGGCCTTGCCGATGCGCCCGCCGCACCATGGGTTAAGGATGAATTAATGGCGTATTTCAATCGTCTGAACTTATCGTCTGCAATCCTTGCCGGGCTGTTGCTGGTGCCTGCCGGGGCGGCCACGGCGCAGGCCCCGGCCGCGCCCGCAGTGGGTGCAAATTATCCGACATATGCCGATTTGGCGAGCCTTGCAGACGCTGCCGAACTGGTTATCCGCGCCCAGATTCGCCGCCAGACCGTGCTGAAACCCGACCGCGCGCCCGGCCTTGCGCCGGGATTCGCGCGGCTTTACGTCGAAGCGCAGACGGTGGCGCTGATCGCTGGGCGCAGCGGGGTGGGCGCGGGCCTGTCCTATCTCGTCGATGTGCCGCTGGATGCAAAGGGCAAGGTGCCCAAGCTGAGGAAACAGGATTTCGTCCTGTTCGCGCGCGCTGTGCCGGGCCGTGCGGGCGAGGTGCAGCTGGTCGCCCCGGGAGCGCAGCTGGCCTATGATCCGGCGCTGGAAGCGCGGCTGCGGCCGATCCTCACCGAACTGTACGCCGCCGAGGGCGCGCCGCCGCGCATCACCGGGGTCAGCGATGCGCTGGCGGTGCCGGGCACGCTGACGGGCGAATCCGAAACGCAGATATTCCTCGCCACCGCCAATCGCTCTCCGGTGTCGATCACGGTGCTGCGCCGCCCCGGGCAGGCGGTGCAATGGGGCGTGTCGTGGGGCGAGATCATCGATTCGGCCGCACGCCCGCCAAGCCCCGAAACACTGCGCTGGTATCGCCTCGCCTGTTCGCTGCCCGCGCAATTGCCGAGCAATGCCAACCTCGCCCGCGATGCGGCCGAGCGGCGGCTGGCGGCGAGCGACTATACCTTCGTGCGCGAGGCGCTCGGCCCGTGCGAGCGGCGGATCACGCAGGGCTGACAGCACGCATCCGCGCTTGACCGCGCGCCGTGCACGGTTAAGCGCCGGTTCCCGTCACCGATGGAGGACCGCTTGACCGATACTGCCGCCCCTTCCGCATCCCGCCCGCTGCGCATCGCGATCGCCGGGCTGGGCACCGTGGGCGCGGGGGTGATCCGCCTGCTCGACACCAACGCCAGGCTGATCGCCGCGCGTGCCGGTCGCCCGATCGAAGTGGTCGCTGTTTCGGCGCGCGACCGGGGCAAGGATCGCGGCGTGGATATCGCCCGCTTCGCTTGGGAAGACGACATGACCGCGCTGGCCCGGCGCGATGATGTGGACGTGGTGGTGGAGCTGGTGGGCGGATCGGACGGCCCGGCGCTCGCCCTGTCGCGCGCGGCGCTGGGGGCGGGCAAGGGCCTCGTCACCGCCAACAAGGCAATGATCGCCCATCACGGGCTGGCGCTGGCCGAGCTGGCCGAGGCGCACAATGTTGCCCTCAAGTTCGAGGCGGCGGTGGCGGGCGGCATCCCGGTCATCAAGGGGCTGCGCGAAGGCACCAGCGCCAATGCGCTGACCAAGGTCTACGGCATCCTCAACGGCACTTGCAACTACATCCTGTCCGAGATGGAGGCGACCGGCGCCGACTTCGCCGATGTGCTCGCCGAGGCGCAGCGCCTGGGCTTTGCCGAGGCCGATCCCGCCTTCGACATCGAGGGGATCGATGCCGCGCACAAGCTCGCGATCCTTGCCGCGATCGGCTTTGGCACGCGGGTGGATTTTGCCGGGGTGCGGATCGCCGGGATCACCCGCCTGCGCGCCGCCGACATCGCGCAGGCCGACGCGCTGGGCTTCGTGATCCGCCTGATCGGGGAGGCCGATGTCGAAGACACCCCCGCCGGCCCGCGCCTGCTCCAGCGGGTGCGCCCCTATCTGGTCGCCAGAGGCCACCCCCTCAGCGCGGTCGACGGACCCACCAACGCGGTCGTCGCCGAGGGCAATTTCTCCGGCCGCCTGCTGTTCCAGGGCGCGGGCGCGGGCGACGGGCCGACCGCCAGCGCGGTTGCCGCGGACCTCATCGACATCGCCCGCGACGAGGTGGGTGCGCCCTTCTCGATTCCGGTCGCGCAGCTCGCCGCGATGCCCCCTGCCGAACCCGGCCACCGCACCGAACGCACCTATATCCGCTTTATGGTCAAGGACCGCCCCGGCGTCCTTGCCGAACTGACCGCTGCCCTGCGCGACGGGGACGTTTCGATCGAGAGCCTGATCCAGCAGAGCCGCAGCAGCGGCGGGGGCGAAGTGATGGTGGCGATGGTGACTCACGAAGGCCCCGAACGCTGCGTCACTCGCGCGCTGGAACTGCTTGAGGGATCGGACAGCCTGACGGGCGAGCCGCTGGTGCTGCCGATTCTGCCGCTGTAAACCCGGGGCGAGTCCCCGCACAGGCGGGGTTTCATTCCGGTTGCACCTGAGGCAACCCCAGCTCCGCCTCGACCCGGCGGCGGGCCTCGTCCGACAGCGGCGCATTTTCCGCTTCGACGGGCGCAAGGCCGCGCCCCACCCGTTCGGCATCAGAGCCTTCGGGCGGGGGCGGGATCGCTGCGACATCGACGATCAGGGCCGCGTCCTTGGGGCAGGGCGGGATGAGGCACAGCCCGCTGACGGTCGCCGGTCCCTGAAATATGCCCGGCCCGGAGACATCGGGCGGCGGCAGGGTGCCCACATTCATCGTGCGCGCGGCATAATCCGCAAGCCACGCCTCACGGCTGCCGCTGTAGAGTTGCGAGGTATCGCCCGTGACTTCCCGGCACACCACGATTTCGCCCGCGACCACCCCGGCCTCGCGCTGTTCCTCACATTCGCGCAGGGCCGCCGCATTGGCATTGTCAGAGGTCGTCGGGGGCGCGAGAATGTCGATCTGCTGCGGCGGTGCAGCGGTCGGCGCGTCAGGGCCGAGGTCGATCGGCACGCGCTCGGGCTCAGGCGGCGCGGGCACGGTGGGCGCGGAACGGGCGGGGAAGCGGAGAACGGGCGGCGGGGGCACCTGGGGCCCGACCTGCGCCAGCGCAGCGACCAGCACCAGGGACGCGGGGAGGGAGAACACCGCCAGCCCGCCCTACCCGCCTTTCTTCTTCCCGCGCGGCGGCACCACCGTCTTGATGCCTGCCGCCTCGCGCCGCGCCCTTTCCTGTTCCTCGGAAAGCTCCGCCTCCTGCCCCAGCGGGGCGAGGCCGCGCGCGATCCGGTCGGCGTCCGAACCGGCGGGGGCCTTGGGCAGGGCTTCGACGTCGATTATCAGCACCGGCGGCGGCACCCCGCCAAAGCCGATGCCCTTGCCGTTGTCGGGGATACCGAACACGTCAGGCGGGGGCGGGGCGCCCTTGAAGGCGGTTTCCTCGGCATAACGCTTCTGCGTTTCCGCGCGGCTGCCGGTCAGCGCCTCGCCGCTCTTGTCGCCGACCTCGCGGCACACCACGATCTCGCCGCTGATGGTGCCAGCGTCGGCTTCATTGCGGCATTGTTGCAGTTCGGCCTGATTGGCATCGCCGCGCGGCCTGGTGACCAGCACGTTGATGCGCGGACGCGGCGCTGCGGGTTCTGTCGCGGCCGGCGGCGTCGCGGCGGCGCTGTCATCCTGCGCGATCAGCGGCGCATAGCCAGCCAGCGCAAGTCCCGATGCAAGCGCGATACGAAAACATCGGCGCACCGGCGTTGCTTTGCTCGACAAACCCGTCTCCATCCGCTTAAGCGCCGGGGGCAAAACCGGTCAGGCCATGACCAGAGCGAAGAAGGGCTGAATTCCACATGAACCCCCCATCCGATACCGACCTCGCCCTTTCCCCGCAAGCCGCAACCGATAACGCGATCCAGCGCGTGCTGGTGCTCGAAATGGTGCGCGTGACCGAAGCGGCGGCGATCGCGGCGGCGCAGCTGATCGGGCGCGGCGACGAGAAGGCGGCGGATGCAGCGGCGGTCGCAGCGATGCGCAAGGCGTTCGACAACCTCTATATCGATGGCACCGTGGTGATCGGGGAGGGTGAGCGGGACGAGGCCCCGATGCTGTTCATCGGTGAGAAGGTGGGCATGGGCAAGGGCCCGCAGATCGACATCGCCCTCGATCCGCTGGAAGGCACCACCATCACCGCCAAGGCCGGGCCGAATGCGCTTGCGGTGCTGGCGGCGGCCGAGAAAGGCTGCCTGCTCAACGCGCCCGATGTCTATATGGACAAGCTGGCCGTCGGCCCCGGCTATCCCGAAGGCATCATCGATCTCGCCAAATCGCCGACCGAGAATGTCATGGCGGTGGCGGCGGCCAAGGGCGTGAAGCCGTCTGAGATCAACGTCTGCGTGCTGGACCGTCCGCGCCATGCCGATCTGATCGCCGAGCTGCGCAGCCTCGGCTGCGGGGTGGTGCTGATCGGTGACGGCGATGTCGCAGGCGTGATCGCGGTGACGGACGAGGATACCACGATCGACCTCTACATGGGCCAGGGCGGCGCCCCCGAGGGCGTGCTGGCCGCAGCCGCGCTGCGCTGTGTCGGCGGGCAGTTCAACGGCCGTCTGGTGTTCCGCAACGATGACGAAAAGGCCCGCGCCCGCAAATGGGGGATCACGGATCTGAACCGCATCTACAAGCTCGAAGACCTCGCCAGCGGCGACTGCATCTTCGCCGCGACCGGCGTGACCGACGGCTCGCTGCTCGCCGGGGTAAAGCGCCGCCGCAAGCCTTCCGGGGGCACGATCCTCACCACCGAAAGCGTGGTGATGCGCGCGTCGAGCGGCACGGTGCGCTGGATCAGGGGCGAACACCGGATCGGGTGAGGCTGGCTGGGCACGTCCCTCCGGTCACCGCCACACCGGCCCGCGAATGGCGAAGCCGCGGGCGTCCAGTTGGTCGAGCACGCCGCCCTCTTCCGCCAGCACCCGCAGGGGGACGACCGCGAGGGTGGTGCCGGTGGCCTCGCTGGCCTCGGCGATGCGGGTGACCCAGATGGTGCGCAGCTCGCTGCCCAGCGTCTCGTCGGCCCAGGGCCAGCATCGGCCGAGCGCGGTTTCGAGCGGGTTGGCCATCACCGCCGGTATGGCGAAGCGCCGCCAGTCCTCGGCGCGGCGGGTCACGATGTCGGGTCCGGCCTCCACCGCGTCCATCGCGGCGGTCAGGCAGGGAATGTGCGTTTCGGGCGGCGCATCGGCGAGATTGTCGATGATGTCCTCGCCCCGCAAGGTGGCGGCGCGGGTGATCGGCACCTTCGCCTTTTCGGCGGCGTCCTTGACCACGTCCGAGGCATCGCGCGCGGTATCGCGGTTGAAGCGCAGCTGTTTGCGCAGCATCTCGAACGCGGTCAGCAGGAAGGACTGCCGGGAATAATCCTCGTCATGCGCCTCCCCCAGCGCGGAAAGCCGCGCCCATTGATCCGGGGTGAGGTATTGGCTGGCGAGGGTCTTGTCGGGCAACCGGGTGAACTTGCTGCCCGAGAACATCAGCCGCAGCACATCCCCCGGCGAGACCTTGGGCCGCGCGCCAAGGATCACCCGGTCCGCCTCCCCCGTCGCCTCCTCCAGCCGCGCGGGCTGCCACGGGGTGCTTTCCGGGATCGCCCGGATCTCGCCGACAAGGATGATGGTGCCGCCGGGCATGTCGATGGTCCACATCGGCGCCCCGGACCGCTGGGCGGTGACGACGATCGAGTTCTCAGGGGCGTTTTCCGTGGGGGCGGGGCCGTCTTGGGCGGCGAGGGGGGCGGCTACCAGCGCCACAAGCGAAAGGGAAGTCAGCAGCTTCTTCATTGTGCGCCCCATCATTGCATCATTTGGCAGCTCGCTAGAGCGGTGCGCCTGAACGCTGGCCGAACTTCCTCCTCCGTTCGCCCTGAGCCTGTCGAAGGGCTGTCTTTCACTGCGCAGGACGGCACAAGAGAAAAGCAGTCCTTCGACAGGCTCAGGACGAACGGGTCAGGCTACCAAGCGGCAAGCCCGTGCAGATAGTGCCTCACGCGGTGCAAATGATCGCCCCAATGCGCTTGGTAGCCGAGCCGGAACTCCCAGATCGCATCAGCCTCTGAGCCGCGTTCGAAGGCCCACAGCACACGGCTGAGATCGGCTGCGATTTCAGCCAGTTCGGAAGTCGCGAAGGTGCACATGGCCTCCTGATCAGGCCCGCCTTCCGGGTCAATGAGCCAGATTACGTCGCCTCCTTGGAAGAAACGAGCTGCATTCTGGCCGAACGCGCCTTCATTGAACCGCGGTGCCTCAAGCCCGTCGATTGTGTCCGGTTCAACGGCTGGGGTATCGAAATAGACGCGGACGAGGTCATCCAGCGCCATCGTTATGTCGCGCAAGGTGGAGGCTGTGTTCTCTGGCTCGAAAAGCGAAAGGTAGTGATGGATCGCTGCCTCGATTCTTTCGCGCCGCTCACTCACGGCACCAGCACCGTATCCTTCGCCTCGTCCGCCAGCGCGGGGTAATCGAGGTTGTAGTGCAGGCCCCGGCTTTCCTTCCGGTGAAGCGCCGATTTCACGATCAGCTCTGCCGCTTGCAGCAGGTTGCGCAGTTCGATCAGGTCGGTCGTCACCCGGAAGGCGCCGTAGTAATCTTCCACCTCGCGCATCAGCAGCTCGATCCGGCGGGCGGCGCGTTCGAGGCGCTTGGTGGTGCGCACGATGCCGACATAGTTCCACATGAAGCGGCGGATTTCGGTCCAGTTCTGCTTGATGACCACCTCTTCGTCCGAATCGGTGACGCGGCTTTCGTCCCACGGCAGGATCGCGGGCGGGGCCTCCAGCGTGTCCCACCGGGCGAGGATATCCTGCGCCGCCGCCTCGCCGAACACGAAACATTCGAGCAGGGAATTGGACGCCAGCCGGTTCGCACCATGCAGGCCGCTTTCGGTGCATTCGCCCGCGGCCCACAGGCCGGGAATGTCGGTGCGGGCCTGCAAATCCACCACCACCCCGCCGCAGGTGTAATGCTGCGCGGGGACGACCGGGATCGGCTGCGTGGTCATGTCGATGCCAAGGCCCATCAGCTTGTCGTAAATCGTCGGAAAGTGCGCGCGCACGAAATCGGCGGGCTGATGGCTGATGTCGAGATGGACGTAATCGAGGCCGAACCGCTTGATCTCGGCGTCTATCGCCCTCGCCACCACATCCCGGGGGGCCAGCTCCATCCGCTCAGGGTCGTAGAAGGTCATGAACCGCTTGCCGGTGCGCGGGTTGACCAGATGGCCGCCTTCGCCCCGCACCGCTTCGGTGATGAGGAAGTTCTTGACGTCAAGGTGGTAGAGGCAGGTCGGGTGGAACTGCATCATCTCCATGTTGGAGACGCGCGCGCCCGCCCGCCAGGCCATCGCGATCCCGTCCCCGGTCGCGCCGCGCGGGGCGGTGGAGAACTGATACACGCGCCCCGCCCCCCCGCTGGCGAGGATGGTGGCGCGGGCGACATGGCGCTCGACGCGCCCGGTCGCCTCATCCAGCGCATAGACCCCCCACACGCGCCCGGCGGCGGAAAAATGTTCGCGGTGGCGATCGGTGATAAGGTCGATGCAGGTGCGCCCCGGCAGCAGGGTGATGTTGGGATTGGCTGCGGCCGCGCGCAGCAGCGCCTCCTGCACCGCCCAGCCGGTGGCGTCGTCGACATGGACGATCCGCCGGTGCGAATGGCCGCCTTCGCGGGTGAGGTGCAGATCGCCGCTCTCGCGGTTGAACGGCACGCCGAGCGCGCATAACCGGTCAATCGATCGCGGCGCACGCTCGATCACGAATTCGACCGTGGCAAGATCGTTCAGCCCCGCGCCTGCCACCATCGTGTCGCGCACGTGGTTGTCGAAAGTGTCGCCCGTATCGAGCACGGCGGCGATCCCGCCCTGCGCCCAGGCGGTCGATCCGCCGGTGAGCGTGCCCTTGGCCAGCACCAGCACCCGCCGGGTTTCCGCCAAAGCCAGCGCCGCCGTCAGCCCCGCCGCGCCCGAACCGATCACGACGACATCATGGGGCACATCATGTCCCGGAGGGTCACCGAGTGGTCGCAATGCATCGTCCATCGCCATTGTCGCGCCATGGCGTGCAATTTCTTCGCGGGCAAGAGCGATGGCCGTCACATCCCTTGCGCATGAATGACGTAGTGATTGTGCTTGGGTTGCGGTGAATAGCAGTCGCAAGCCGCCGGCATCCACGCGACTCGTCCGCAACGGCGGCACGTGGAGGTCGGCCCGGGTTCTCTCTCACCGGGATTGTGCGCATGTCTGTTCTGGGCTTCATTGGCTGCCGGTTGGGCCGGCACCGGCCGCTACGCCGCGATGTCACGTGGGATGGGCGGGCCTATGTCGGACGGTGTCGGCATTGCGGAGCCGAGATCGAACGACACGGCCATCGCAACTGGCGCAAGCGCAAGGCAAGCACCGCCGCGCCCGCCCCGACCTGAGATCAGGCGGCGCCGGCAGTAAGCTGCACGAACACGTCCTCCAGATCGGCCTCGCGGGTGCTTCACCTGTTTTGAAGGGTGATTGTCCAAGACTAAAAGTCATGAAAACTTCATGCAGAAATACTATGCTGTCCCTGTCTTGAGAGGGGGGAAAGCCATGACCGATTCAGAAATCGATCTCGCTGTGTCGCGTAAAGATCCGTATTTTCAAACTATCAATGGGCCGCGGATCGGAGGTGGTGATATTGCTCAAGGACGGCCCGGATATGTAGTGTCTGGAATTCATTGTTCAGGATCAGTCACAGGGCGATATGGGGTAGATGGAATATCTCAGATCACTGTTCATTTTACACATATCTCTCAAATCGTCGGATTGATCCCCGACGTTGATGCAGCGCCATAACTAGCTGCTAGTCCTCGTAAGCTGCACGAACACGTCCTCCAGATCGGCCTCGCGGGTGGTGACGTCCTCCACCCCGACGCCCTGGCTCTGGAGGATGGCGAGCACTTGCCCGGCGCTGAGGCGGTCCTTGTCATAGGTCACTTCCACCGCGCGCGCGCCATCCCACTGCACCCGCGCGAAGGCTTCGTGCGCGGGCGCTGCGGCAAGGTCTTCGGCCGCCGTCACCGCGACGATTTTCTCGCGCGCCATGTCTACCAGTTCGCGGGTGGGCTTGTCGGCGATCAAACGGCCGTGGTTGATGATGGCGATGCGGTCGCACAGCTGCTCGGCCTCTTCGAGATAGTGGGTGGTCAGCACCACGGTCACACCCTCGCGGTTCAGATCGCTGACCAGCTCCCACAGCTGGCGGCGCAGATCGACATCGACCCCGGCGGTGGGCTCGTCCAGCACCAGAATAGGGGGCGAGTGCACCATTGCCTTGGCGACCAGCAGCCGCCGCTTCATCCCGCCCGACAGCGTGCGGGCATAGGCGTTGCGCTTGTCGGCGAGGCGCACCGCCGCGAGCAGTTCCTCCGACCGGCGCAGCGCGGCCGGGATGCCGTAGAAACCGCCCTGATTCTCCAGCACCTCGAACGGGGTGAAGAAGGGATCGAACACGATTTCCTGCGGCACGATCCCGATCGAGCGGCTGGCGTTGCGGCGGTGCTGATCGATGTCGAAACCCCAGATATCGACGCTGCCCGCGGTCTTGTGGACCAGCCCTGCCAGGATGTTGATCAGCGTCGACTTGCCCGCCCCGTTGGGACCGAGCAGGCCGAAGATCGACCCCTGCGGCACATCGAAGCTGACCCCGCCCAATGCCAGCTTGCCTTCCGTCATGGTGCCCTTTGCGCCCTTGGCGGGGGCATAGCGTTTGACGAGGTCGGTGATGCGGATGGCGGGCGCTGAAGGGCTTGGGGTGGACATGGGCATCACCTAGGCACGCCCCGCACCAAAGGCAATTGCGCTCGCCCGCCGCCGCCTGTATCTGGCGGGGCCATGAGCATTCCCCCTCCCGAAATTCTGGTGGTCGATACGCGCCGCGTGTCTTGCGACGGGGCCAGCGGCATCCGCGGCGGCCGCGGTTATCGCCCGGCGGCGCTCGGCCATCCGCGCGTGTTCCTTGAAATCGACGAACATGGCTATGTCGATTGCGGCTATTGCGACCGGCGCTTCGTGCTGCGCGGCGGCCCGGCGGATGGCGCCAATCAGGCAGGCCTGCCCGATATCGCCGCAGGGGCGAGCACGGCACGGGGTTGAGGGGCGCGGTTGAGACCGCCGCTCAGCACCGGTTCAGGCGGCCTGTGCTGGATAGCCTGCGTCACCCACGCGAAAGGCTTGCCATGATCAGTGTCCGCTCCGCCATCATCGCTGCTCTGGCGCTCGGCAGCACCGGCGCGCTTGCCGCGCAAGACGGCGAAGCGCCCGATATGCGTGCCGAGGCTGAAGTGCCCGTGCAGACCAGGGGTGAAGCGCGCCTTGCCAAGCTGCTGGAGGGCCGCGTGGCGGGCGAGCCGGTCAGCTGCATCCGCGCTCTGCCCTCGCAGCGTCTCCAGACGATTGACGGCACGGCCTATGTCTACGGCTCGGGTCACACGATCTATGTCCAGCGCACCCGCGATCCCGGTCAGATCAACGATAATGATGCGCTGGTGACCAATCGCTACAATGCCAGCCAGATGTGCCAGTTCGATCTGACCCGCACGATCGATCCCCTCACCGGGATGCTGACCGGGGTGGTCATGTTCGAAGACTTCGTGCCCTACACTCGGATCAAGAAGGCCGCCGCCGCCGAAGGTTGAGCCGCGCCGAGCGGTATCAGCGTCGGCGCTGCACGGCTGGCCCCGGTTAGGCGTGCCGGCCTTGCCCGCTCGCCCCAATTCGGTTTTGTCATGGCCGTGTCCGCAGAAGTGATTGGCCCTCATCCCCCCATTATCCCGATGACGATACCCAAGCCCGGGCCTCGCGCCCGGTATCGGGAACCCACGCAATGCATATCGAGGCGGTCTACGATTTTCTGTGCCCGTGGTGCCTGATCGCCAAGCGGCAGCTGGCGCAGGCGTTGGCGCAGGAGGGCGGCGAGGGGGTCACGATCAGCTGGCACCAGTTCATGCTCTACCCCGATTTCGACCGAGCGGGGCACGATTTCCTCAGCCAGTTCCGCGCCAAGTATGGCGAGGCCTTGCAGGTTCCGATGTGGGAACGGGTGCGCAGCGTCGGCGAACCGCTGGGCATTCGCTTCGCGTTCGAGAAGATCACCCGCGGCCCCGCCAGCATCGACGGGCACCGGCTGGTGCGCTGGGCCGAACGGCAGCGTCCGGGCAGCGCCAGCGCCCTGATCGAGGCAATCGCACGCGGTTTTTACGAGGAAGCGCAGATCATCGATTTCGATTTCCTCACCCGCACCGCCGCCGCGCACGGGTTTGATGCGGGCGCGGCGCGCGCGCATCTCGAAAGCGACGCCGATCTGGCAGAACCCTTCGCGGAAACCGCCGAATGGCGCCAGCGCGGCGTTACATCAATGCCGCATTTCCGCCTGCACTTTGCGGACGGACACACCGAAATCCTCACCACCACCTCGACCGAAGCCTTTGCCGACGCGCTGCGCCGCGACCGCGCGGGCCTGGCCGTCACCGGGAGCTGACACAACATGCGTATCGCCTGCATCGGCGGCGGACCTGCCGGGCTGTATTTCGCCATCGCGATGAAGCTGCGCAATCCCGCGCACGAAATCGCCGTGTTCGAACGCAACAAGGCGGGCGATACCTTTGGCTGGGGCGTGGTGTTTTCGGAACAGACGCTCGGCAATCTCAACGCGACCGACCCCGTCAGCGCCAAGACGATCTCCGACAGCTTTGCCTATTGGGACGATATCGCCACCACCGTCGACGGGGCGACCAGCACCTCATCGGGCCATGGCTTCATCGGCATCGGCCGCAAGCACCTGCTCCAGATCCTGCAAGCCCGCGCGGCGGAGCTGGGGGTGGAGCTGCATTTCGAGCATGAATGTTCGAGCGATCCGGCCGATTATCCGGGCTATGACCTGATAGTTGCCTCCGACGGGGTGAACAGCGCGGTGCGCACGCGCTTTGCCGAGCATTTCGAGGTCGATATCGACGTGCGCCGCAACAAGTTCATGTGGCTGGGCACGCACCAGCTGTTCGATGCCTTTGCCTTCATCTTCGAACAGACGGAGCATGGCTGGGTGTGGGCGCATGCCTACCGGTTCAATGCCGACACATCGACCTTCATCGTCGAATGTTCGCCGGAAACCTGGGCGGGGCTGGGCTTCGAGCATATGGAGCAGGAGGAAGCGATTGCCTTCTGCGAAACGCTGTTCGCGCGCCATCTGGGCGGGCACAAGCTGATTTCCAATGCGGCGCATCTGCGCGGCTCGGCCAACTGGATCAACTTCCGCCGGGTGAGCTGCGGGCGCTGGTCGCGCGGCAATCTGGTGCTGCTGGGCGATGCGGCGCACACGGCGCATTTCTCGATCGGATCGGGCACCAAGCTGGCGCTGGAGGATGCGATCAAGCTGGCCGAGGTGCTCGACAGGCCCGGCCTCGATGCGCCAGAGGCGCTCACCGCCGCGCTCGCCGAATATGAGGAGGAGCGCCGCACCGCCGTGCTGCGCATCCAGAACGCGGCGCGCAATTCGACCGAATGGTTCGAGGATGTGGACCGCTACATCGGCTTCGATCTGCCGCAATTCGCCTACGCCCTGCTGACCCGCAGCCAGCGCATCAGCCACGAAAACCTGCGCCTGCGCGATGCAGGGTGGCTGGAGGGCGCGGAACGCTGGTATCGCGCGGCCGAGGGCGCGGGCGAGGGCAGCGGCCAGCCGGTGTTCACGCCTTTCGCCTTGCGCGATGTGACGCTGCCCAATCGCATCGTCATGGCCCCGATGCTGACCTACATGGCCGACCCGCAGGGCTTTGCCGCTGACCGGCATCTTGTCCACTACGGCGCGCGGGCGCTGGGGGGGACGGGGCTGATCATCTCGGAGATGCTCGCCGTCTCGCCCGAAGGCCGTCCGACCATCGCCTGCCCCGGCCTGTGGGATGACCGGCAGGTGGCGATGTGGCATGCGGTCAACGCCTTCATCCACGCCAATTCGGACAGCAAGACCTGCGCGCAAATCGGCCACGCCGGTGCGCGGGCGGCGTGCCGCGCGCCCGAGGGTGGGCGCGGCTATGATGTGCCGCTGGATGACCCATGGCCGATCCTTTCCGCTTCGGCGCAGGCGTGGAAGACTGGCGGGCTGGTTCCGGCCGAGGCGAGCCTTGCCGATCTTGAGCGGATCAAGGCCGACTTCGTCGCCGCCGCGCGCCGCGCCTACGATGCCGGGTTCGACGCGCTGGAACTCCACGCCGGGCACGGCTTCCTGCTGTCGAGCTTCATCACGCCGATCATGAACCATCGCAGCGACGCGCTGGGCGGTGATCTGGCGGCGCGCATGGCCTGGCCGCTGGAGGTGGTGCGCGCGGTGCGCAGCGTCTGGCCGCAGACCCGTCCGCTGCTGGTGCGGATCTCGGCCACCGACTGGTCGGGCGACAAGGGCATCCAGCCTGCCGACGCGGTGGACATCGCGCGGATGCTGAAGGCGGAAGGGGTGGACCTGATTGACGTCTCCGCGGGAGAGACCAACCCTCTCGCCCGCCCGGTCTATGGCCGGATGTTCCAGACGCCGTTCGCCGACATGATCCGCAATGTGGGCCATGTGCCGGTGATGGCGGTGGGCAATATCGAGGATGCCGATCAGGCCAATTCGATCCTGCTGGCGGGCCGTGCGGACCTGATCGGGATCGGCCGCCCGCATCTCGCCAACCCGATGTTCACGCTCCACGCCGCAGCCAAGGCAGCCGAGGCCAAACCCTTCGTGCCCGCCGCCGTGCGCCCGGGCTATGACCAGATGGCGCGCGCCGAGGCGAAGCTGGCCGAGGCGCTCAGGGCATAACGATGGCCTTCACGCACCACACCCCCGTCCGCTTCGCCCATGTCGATGGGGCGGGGATCGTGTTCTATCCGCGCTTTTTCGAGATGCTGAACGGCGCGGTGGAGGATTGGTTCGCCGCCTTGGGCCGCGACTTCCGCAGCCTGCATATGGAAGACCGGATCGGCACCCCGACGGTGCGGCTGGAAGCGGAATTCATCGCCCCTGCCATGCTGGGCGACATGCTGGAGATCGCGCTTGACCCGATCAAGGTCGGCACCAGCAGCTGCACCTATCGCTTCGCCTTCACGGCAGAGGGGACGCTGCGGCTGAAGGGCGAGGGCGTGCTGGTGTGCATGGATCTTGATGCCAGGCGTTCGCGGCCGTGGCCCGATACTATCGGGGCTGCGCTGCGATCCGGCCTGATCGCAGCGGACTAAGCCTCTTCAATTTCTTGATTCTCTCGTCAGCCCGCACGTGATGCGGGCCAATGCTTCCTTGTGCAATAGCCGGAACGCAAGGCAGCATCGCCCCGGATCAAGTCCGGGGTGACGGAAAGTGCTTCAAACCTTGATAACCGCGTGGCGTAGGCGGCCGATGCCCTCAAGCTCGGCCTCGATCACATCGCCCGGCCACACCCATTCCTGCGGCGTGCGCCCTGCGCCCACCCCGGCAGGCGTGCCGGTGGCGATGATGTCGCCGGGTTCGAGCGTGATCCCGGCGCTGATGTCGGCGACCAGCTCGTCGACCTTGAACAGCATGTAGGCGGTGTTGCTGCGCTGCTTTTCGACCCCGTTGACCCACAGCGTCAGATCGAGCGTCTGGGGATCGGGGATTTCGTCAGCGGTGACGATGCAGGGGCCGAAGGGAGCGTAGGAATCCTGTCCCTTGGAATAGATCCACTGCCCGGCGCGGCGATTGTCACGCGCGCTCATGTCGATGACGAGGCTGTAGCCGAAGACATATTGCAGCGCATCCTCGCGCGCCACGGCCCGGGCGGTGGTGCCGATGATTGCGGCGAGTTCCACTTCCCAATCGAGCTGCTGGGTGATCGCGGCGTTGTGGCGGATCGGCTCGTCCGGGCCGATCACGGTCGTCGGGGGCTTCGAAAAGATCACCGGCTGGCGGGGCAGATCGGGCGAGGTGTCGAGGCTCTGCGCGCTTTCGGCTACGTGTTCGGTGTAGTTCAGCCCGATGCCGAAGATGTTCTTGCGCGGGCGCGGGATCGGGGCGAGCAGGCGCACATCGGCCAGCGGCAGCGCCGCGCCCAGCGGGAAGCGTCCGCCCGCATCCGCGATCATCTGCGCGGCCACGGTCACGGCATCCGGCCCGAGGTCGATGAATTCGAGCATGGTGGAGGGCAGGTCCACGCCATGCGCGCCGCCCAGCTTCGCCAGATCGACCACCCGGCCATCCACTATCGCGCCAAGCCGCGCAGCCGCCTCGACATGGCGGCGGTAGGTAACGAGCTTCATTGAATATCCCTTGCTGTCAGATGAGAGGCTGGTGCCCGCCGTTTTCGCCCAGGGCTTCCTCGCGGTAGAGGCCAAGGCTGCGCATCACCGGCAGATCGTGGAAGGCGAACAGGCAGGCGTCTTCGCTGGCGCTGGCATTGGCGTGTTCGTGCCACATCCATGCGGGGACGACAAAGATGTCGCGCTCCTGCCAGTCGAACCGCTGGCCGCCGATGATCGAGAAACCCTGTCCCTTGGCGCATTGGTAGACGAAGCTGCCGACCTGCCGGTGTGCCTTGGTATGCTCGCCCGGGCGCAGCAATTGCATCTGCGCGCCGATGGTCGGCATCACCGGGCCGCCGGTCACGGGGTTGACGTAATCCATGATGATCCCGTCATAGGGCGACCCGTCGCTCACCCGGGCGAGCTTGCTCAACGCCTCGTAAGTCGGAGCCCATTCGTATTTGAGCATCGGCGAATACCGCTTCGACCACTCCTGCCCCTGCGGCCTCAACCCCGATCCTGCCCACGTCGCGGTCGTATCATCGACCGGGAAGCCGACCGCCTGATTGAGGTCCGGGTGCACCTCGTAGAAATTGGCTTCGAGCGCGTTCATCAACGGAATGTCGAGCCCGTCCTGCCAGATGCAGATCGTGCCGTCCTCCGCCACGCCGTGTTCGTGCCAGGTGCCGTTGGGGGTGAGCACGAAATCGTTGCGGCCCAGCGTCAGCTTGTGCCCATCGACATTGGTGAAAGCGCCGCTGCCCTCCATGATGAACCGCAAGGCCGAGGCGGAATGGCGGTGGCTGGAGGCACATTCGCCCGGGGCCATCACCTGAAGGCCCGAATAGAGCCAGCCCACGGCTGCCACGACGTCGGACCTGCCGGGGTTTTCGAGATAAACCACCCGCCGCCCCGCCTGTTCCGGGGTGACAAGCTGCAATGCGCGCAGCACATCCTCGCGCAGATCGCGATAGCGCCACAGCATCGGGACCGAGGTGGAGGCAGGCTCCCACGGCTCGATCTTGTTGGCGACGGTCCACAGCGCGCCGGTGCCAAGCTCGCTCAGGCGCTGGTAATAGGCGACCAGTTCGGGTGTATCGGCGACATTCGCGCGGCCGATCACATCCTCGCGATAGGCATCGAAGCTCGGCTGGCCCATGGCCTCTCCCTCATGCGCAATGGTTATTGCCGCGCCCATCATTGCCATTGCCAGCACGCGCGCGCCTCATGCTATTCGGTGCCATGGCCATGACCTCTGTTCGTCCCGCACCGTTCCGCGCTGCTGTTGTGCAGGCCAGCGCGATCCCCTTCGATCCCGGCGCGAGCGCCGCCAAGGCCGCCGCGCTGGTCGCCGAGGCCGGGGCGGGCGGCGCCCGGCTGGCGGTGTTCCCCGAAGCCTTCATCGGAGGCTATCCCAAAGGCGCGAGCTTCGGGACGCCGGTGGGGATGAGGAAGCCTGAGGGGCGGGCGGATTATGCGCGCTATTTCGATGGCGCGGTGGCCTTGGAGGGGCCGGAGGTCGCAGCGGTGCGCGAGGCGGCCGGCGCTGCCGCGATGGTGGTGGTGATCGGCATCATCGAGCGCGCCGGATCGACGCTCTACTGCACCGCGCTCATCATCGACGGGGCAGCAGGCACCCTGGCGCATCACCGCAAGCTGATGCCGACCGGGGCTGAGCGGCTGATCTGGGGCTTCGGCGACGGATCGACGCTGCCGGTGGTGGAGACGGCGCTGGGGCAGGTGGGCGCGGTGATCTGCTGGGAAAACTACATGCCGATGATGCGCATGGCGATGTATGGGCAAGGGGTGACGCTCTATTGCGCGCCCACTGCCGATGATCGCGACGGTTGGGCGGCGAGCATGCGCCATGTTGCGCTGGAGGGGCGCTGCCATGTCCTCTCGGCCTGCCAGTTCATCCGGCGCGGCGACTATCCGGCGGATTACGACTGCGCCTTGGGCGATGATCCCGCCACCGTGCTGCTGCGCGGGGGGAGCATGATCGTGGGGCCATTGGGCGAGGTGCTGGCGGGGCCGGACTACGCCGGGGAGACGATCCTCTATGCCGACATCGACCCTGAGGAGATCCCGCGCGCGCGGTATGACTTCGATGTCGCGGGGCATTATGCCCGGCCCGATGTGTTCCGGCTGGAGGTCGATACCCGCGCCCGGCCCCCTGTGGCCTTCCGGGGCGAGGGCTGATGCGCTTCGACATGGCCGCGCTCAGCGGCGCGGAACGCTACAAGCTGATGGCAGGCTGCATCGTCCCGCGCCCGATCGCCTGGGTCTCCAGCCTTTCGGCGGACGGGGTGGGGAACGTCGCGCCCTACAGCTTCTTCAACATGATGGGCGCATCGCCCCCGCTGATTGTGCTGGGGACGATGCGGCAGGCGGACGGGCGGCTGAAGGACACCGCCGCCAACATCCTCGCCACCCGCGAATTCGTGGTGCATCTTGTGGGCGAGCCGCTGCTGGCCGCCATGAACACCACCTGCATCGACGCGCCCCCTGAAGTGGACGAGGCCGCGCTGGCGGGGCTGGCGATGGAGCCTTCGCAGGCCGTCACCCCGCCCACCATCGCCGCCGCGCCCGCATCCTTTGAATGTCGCCTCCACAGCCACACCGATGCAGCCCCCGAAACCGTGATCCTGATCGGCGAAGTGATCGCGATGCGGATCGACGATGCCTTCATCGATCCTGAGCGCCTCAGGGTCGATCCCTATGCCATGGGCCTGCTGGGCCGGGTGACGGGGCCGGGAAGCTACACCCGGATCAACCCCGATCTGACAGCCGAACGCCCGGTGTGGGGGGAGGATCGGAAGCGCTGACCTGATTTAGCCCTTCCCCTTGGGGAAGGGTTGGGATGGGGGTTCCGCCCATGTGAGGTTGGGAGCCCCCACCCCCCGGCCCCCTCCCCGAGGGGAGGGGGAGTCAGGCTTTCCCCAGCCCCTGCCCCACCTCGGTCAGCCGGTTGATGAAGCGGCGCACCGGGGCCAGCATCACGCCCCTGCGGCGGTAAGTCACGCCCACCGTTACCGCGTCCCAGATCGGCTCCGCGATCGGCAGCGGCACCAGATGCGCATATTCCCGGTCAAGCTGGATCAGCGCGCGCGGCAGGTAGCTCAGAAATTCGCTCTCCCGCAGCATCGTCGCCATGAAGGTGGATGACGGCGTTGAGATAACGCAGGTCGGCGGCGGCAGCCCGGCGGCGCGCAGCACCCGGGTGAGCCGGTTGCGCTCGCCCTCGGTGCCGTCGGGCAGCACCCACTTGTAATCGCCAAGATCGGCGATGGTGACGCGCTCGCGCTGGCTGAGCGGGTGGTGCCCGTCGGCCACCACCACGATCTCGTCCTGCAAGACCACCTCCTGCCGCAGGTCGTCATCATGGCTGAGGCCGCCGATCGATCCGACCACGATGTCCACCTCGCCGCGGCGCAGGCAGGCGATCAGCTCGTCACGCAGGGCCTGGCGGAAGGTCACCACCGCCTTGTCGTCCCCGGCCACGAAGGCGCGCACGGCCTGCGGAATCAGATATTGCATCATCGTCGCGCCCGCGCCGACGCGCACGATCCCGCGCCCGGTGCCCTTCAATTGCTGGATTTCCTCCAGCGCGCGGTCCACCTCCCCTGTGATCAATGCCGCGTAATCGAGGAACAGCTTGCCATATTCGGTCGGCACCACCCCGCCCGGGTGCCGCTCCAGCAGCATCACACCCAGCGATTGTTCGAGATTGCGGATCGACTTGGACAGCGCGGGCTGAGTGATGTGCAGCCGTTCGGCCGCCTGCCCGAAACTCGCGCAGCGCACGATTTCGAGGAAGTATTTTATCTGACGCAGCTCCATTGGTCGAGCTTACAGCACTACTCGTCGGACGCAACCGGGGGCGCCCATGCGTCTGTCAGGAAGGCGCCGCCCTGCGCGATGGCCCACTGGCCTTCCGCGACGGCGTGGGCGAACAGCGGCCAGACATGGATCATGCCCGCCCATTCCTGAAACACGGCGCGACCGCCTTCGGTCGTCATGCTGTCGCGCAGGCGCACGGCGTCATCGAACAGCACTTCATCCGATCCGATCTGGATGAGAGCGGGCGGCAAGCCATCGATTGCCCCGAACAGCGGCGAAGCGCGCGGATCGGCAGGGCTGGCGGTGCCGAGATAAGTGCGCGCGGTGTCGCCCATCCCGGCCGGATCGATGAACGGGTCGGCCGCCGCGCGGGTGGTGATCGAGCTGCCGGAATGGGTCAGATCGAGATAGGGCGAGATCAGCCACAGCGCGGCAGGCAAGGCCGCGCCGCGTGCCAGCCGGGACTGCACGGCCGAAAGCGCAAGGTTGGCGCCGCAACTGTCGCCGCCGATGGCGACATGCTCCATCGCCACACCGTGAGCTTCCAGCGCATCGAGCGCAGTGACGGTATCCTCGCGCGCCGCCGGAAAGGGGTGTTCGGGGGCGAGGCGGTAGTCGGGCACGATCACATCGGCTGCGCAGGCCCGCGCAAGGCGAGCGGCAAAGGGGCGGTAGCTTTCCGCCGATCCGAGCACGAAGGCCCCGCCGTGGAGCCACAACAGCACGCGCCCCGAAGCGTCGCCGTGGCGCGAGCGCAAGGCCGAGACGCCGCCGAGGTCGATGCGCTCCACCGTCACGTCGGGATCGACAGGCAGGGCTGCCATCTGCGACTCGAATCCGGCGCGGCGGGCTTCGATGGGCGGCGGCGGGGCGGCGCGGCGGGCGAGCAAACCTGCGCGGATGGGTGCGAGTTGCTCAGGCGGCATGTTCGGATCGGTCCAGCATGGTGCGGGCAAGCGCCTTCAGCGCCTGCTTGTCGATCTTGCCCACGGCCGTGCGGGGCAGGGCGTCCAGCACGACGAGACGCGCCGGGCGCTTGTATTTCGCCAGCCGCACGGCGCAGTGGTCGAGCACATCGACATCGGTGATGCCTTCTCCGGCGACGAAGGCCCAGATCACCTCGCCCCGGTAGCTGTCGGGCACGCCGACCGCGCCCGCCTCGCGCACGGCAGGGTAAGCGGCCAGCACCTCGTCGATCTCGCGCGGATAGACGTTGTAGCCGCCGACGATCGCCATGTCCTTCTTGCGGTCCTCGATGAAGAGGTAGCCGTCTTCATCCAGCCGCCCGATGTCACCAGTGTGGAGCCAGCGTTCCTTCAGCGTGGCTGCGGTTTCCTCGTCCCGGCCAAGGTAGCCGTCCATGATCTGCGGCCCGCGCGCCAGCACTTCGCCCAATGGCCCCTCGCCGTCGATCCTGAGCTCGGTGAGCGGCAGGGCGGGGCCGACCGAGCCCTGCTTCAGCGCCATTCCGGGGCCGTGATAGGTCAGCACCGGCCCGGCTTCCGACTGGCCGTAGCCTTCGTAGATCGGCACGCCGGTCGCCGCCTCCCAACGGGCGAGCGTGTCGTGCGGCAGAGGGGCGGAGCCGGAATAGGCGCAGACGAGGCTCGCCGCCACGTCGCGCGACAGGCCGTCGAAGCCGAGCAGGCTGTTGAACACCGTCGGCCCGGTGGGGAGCCGCGTGATGCGCTCCCGCTCGATGGTGCCCAGCAGCCAGTCGGGGCGGTAACGCGGCAGGATATGCAGGCTCCCCCCGCAATAGGCGGCCAGATGCAGGCACATGGCGGCGGCGAAGGAGTGGTAGAGCGGCATCATGCAGATGATCCGCTCTTCGCCCAGCAGCGTCGGCAGCACCGCCTCGCGTTGGGCGACATTGGTGGCGACGGCGCGGTGGCTGAGCATCGCGCCCTTGGGCACGCCCGTGGTGCCGCCGGTGAATTGCAGCACCGCCATGGCTGAAGGGTCGATGGCGGGGAGCGGGACAGCGCCGGGGCTTTCCGCCTCCAGCTCCGCCACGGTCAGCACCGCGCAGCCGGGCGGCACCAGCGCCGCCACGGCATCGCGCAGGTCGTCATGCGTGATCGCCACAATGGGAGCGATCTGGGCAATCACCGGGGCGAGTTCGGTGGCGGTGTAATCGGGGTTGAGCGCCGCTGTCGCCGCGCCCGCCGCCTGCACGCCGAACAGAGCGAGCGCAATGTCGATCCCGTTGCGCAGCACAATCGCGACCCGCCCGCCCGCCACGCCTCGGGCCGCCAAAGCCGCCGCTATGACCTGCACCCGCTTGTGGTATTCGGCATAGGTCAGCGCCTCGTCCTCGCACGCCAGCGCAAGCCCATCGGGCCAGCGCGCCGCCGCGCGGTCGATCAGGTCGATGGTGGTTTCGGGCAGCCACAGCGGGGCGCCATCGGCCCCGGTCAGCATCCGCGCACCTCGATCACCACCGCCATCGCGGTATCGCCCGCCGCGCAGCCCTGAAACAGCCCGCGCCCGCCGCCGCGCGCCGCCAGCTCCTCGATCAGCTCGATCATGGCGCGCAGCCCGGTCGGCCCCTGCGGATGGCCCCAGACCAGCGAGCAGCCGTAATTGTTCATCTTGTCGAGCGGGAAGCCGGTTTCCTTGGCGAAGACCAGATCGTTGACGATGAAGGGGTTGTGCGATTTCACCGCGTCGATCTGGCTGATCGCCAGCCCCGCCTGCGCGAGCGCGCGGGCGCTGGCGGGGACGGGGGCTTCGGGCATGTGCGCGATCTGGGTGCGCGCGGTGCCGAAGCCGAGGATCGCGATTTCGATACCCGGCGCGCGGGCGAGTTCCCGCGCGCGGTCGCGGGTGGTGACGACCAGCCCGGCATTGCCGTCCGCCGGGTGGGTCTGTCCGGCAAAGGTGACGCTGCCGCCCTCAACCACCGGCTTGAGGCCGCGCACCTTGTCAGCGTCCGATGGCTGGATGCCGACATCGCCCGCAAGGCTGGCAACCACCTTGCCGAAACGCGGATCGGGCACGTCGAACGGCAGGTCCATGAAGCGGCGCAGGAACGCGCTGTCGTCCGCCAGCGCATCGCCATATTGGGCATAGCGGGCTAGCGTCAGGTCGTCCTGCGCCGCGCGGGTGATGCCGTGTTTCCTCGCCACATTCTCGGCGGTGGTGACCATCGCCACGCCGGCAAAGGGATCGCGGGCGAAGTTATCGAGCACCCAGTTCTCGCTCGCCCCCGTTCCACCGGGAGCGGAGGGGGCGGGGTAGTAGATGTGCGGGCCGTTCGATACCCGGTCGCAGGTCAGCACCAGCGCGGTCTCGGCGAGGCCCGCCGCCACTTCCTGCGCGGCGACCTGCACGGATCGGGCCGAGGTCGCACAAGCCTGCATGATCGTCGGCCCGCCCACGTGGGCCGCGCCGATTTCGCCCATCGCCCAGGGCAGGCCATAGAAACACCCGGCTTGCGGGACGCTCATCCCCAGCACGCCGAAATCGAATGCCTCGGGCGCAATGCCCCGCTTCGCCAGCGCGCGCTGCGCCACCCATGCCGCCAGCTTGAGGCTGTGCAGTTCCGCCAGCGCGCCCTGCCAGCGCACGAAGGGCGTCGACCAATAGGCACCGTAAGGAACAAACGCGATGCTCAAAGCGGTGCCGCCATCGCGTTGAAGGCCCCTTCGGCGTTGATGAGGTCGATGCGCTTTTCCGCGATCTTCAGCCCTTCAGGCGTGCGCCGCAGCCGGTGGCGCACGCGCGCACCAAAGGCGCGCTGATCGTCCTCATACTTCCCGCGATTGCGGTATTCGAGCATGATCTGGCTGGACGAAGCGAGGATTTCCTCTGCGCTCTCCGCCTCGATCCTGACGCTGGAGACGACGTGCAGCGTGCGCGGGGAAGGCTCGGCCCCGAAGGCGCGGGGGTTGGCCAGGCGGTGCGTGCGGACCATCATGATCTGGCGATCATCGCGGAAATGGCTCGGCCCTTCGCGCGGGGATTGCATCTCGGGCGAGACCGGGGCCCAGTAGAGGCAATCGTCCGTAAACAGCGCCAGCCATTCCGGGTAGCGGCAATCATCGAGCAGCGCGGCTTCCTGCTCGATCAGCGCGGTAACGTCAGCGATCATGCCTCGGCGCCCATATAGTCGGCCCAGGCGGCGAACTGGTTGCGGATGTAGATTTCCGAGGTCGAAGGCGAGCGGGTGTGGGCATCGTCTGCCCCGCGCACCTCCCGCAGCCCCCGGCTCATCGGCACCCATTCGCTTAGCCCATAGCCGTTGCCTTCAAGGCAGCGTTCGTAGATCTCCAGATCGTCCGCGATCACCGGCGAGGCGGCGGAATTGGCGCCGGTGCAATATTCGATGGCGTTGACGTGGGTTTCCTCCGGCGCGCCCACGAGCCGGAAGGTGTAGCCGATCATCTCGGTCAGATCGTGGCGGACAGGGCGCATGATGCGGATCGTCTGGTAGCGCGCATGCCAGAAGGACGAGGGGTAGAGCAGCGTCAGGTGCCGGTCGACCGACAGCACCTCCTTCGCGCGCTCGGCCCCATGATGCGCGATCAGCGCGGCGGTGTAGGCGTCGGCGGTGTCGGGGGTGTAATCCGCCCCCATGTGCCCGCCAATATAGCTGTGCCCGCCGGGCGCGGTCACCATGTCCAGATCCTGAAAGAACTGGATCGGCTTGCCGTTCGCCAGCATCATGCCAACCGTGGGCACCACATTTTCCGCGCCGACCTCCGCCATCACCGCCTTGGCCGACACGACCGAGGCCGAATGGGCAAAGCCGGGGTGGATGGTGTCGTTCAGGTTCTCGAAGGTCATCTTCCAGTTGGCGCGGTAATAGTGGCGCAGCTGATACTTGCCGACTTCCAGCTGCCCGGTCGGGGACCGATCCACCAGATCATCAATCGAGGTTTTCATGTGGCCGAGGAAATCGAGCAAAGGCCCGGCCTTCTCGCCCGCCAGATTGCCGAAGATGAACCCGCGATAGGTCTCCGTGCGAACGCGGGTGATGGCGAGATCGGCCTTGTCGAGCACCCCGTCATAACCGCCGGGGTGCGGGATGCCCTTGAGGCTGCCGTCCGCCTTGAACAGCCAGCCGTGATAGGGGCACTGGTGCCCGGCAGGGGCGCTGCCCTTGTCAAAGGCGCACAAGGTTGCGCCCCGGTGCGAACAGCGGTTGAAGATCGCATGGACCGCGCCGTCCTTCCCCCGCGTCAGGATCACGGCCTGCGTGCCCATGTGGCGCACCACGTAATCGCCGGGCTCGGGCAGCTCGCTGTCGTGCGCAAGGTAGAGCCAGGCGCGGCCGAAGATGCGCGCCATCTCCAGATCGAAGATCGCCGGATCGGTGTAGACCGAACGGTGGACGCTATCGGGGCGCACCAGATCGCGCAGGGTTGAGGCAATGGTCATGGGCACGACTGTAAGCCGCCGCCGCGCCGCCTTCATGTGACCCACTGCGCGGGCTGCATGAATTCTGGTTATGGTGCTGCGCCACCGAGACACTGGCCCTCGCGCGCCGAGGCGGCATAGTGGGGCGATAGGAGGGGCCATGCCTGCATCATATCACCATCTGCCGAACCTGCCGGAGGACGTCTTCGTCATCGATCCGGTGATCCACGCGCTCAATCTGGATCACGGCAACGTCGCCAGCAAATATGGCGAACAGCTGTATCAAATGTCCTACGGGCTCCACACGATGCTGAGCCCGCCCGAGGCGCGCTGCCCGCAAGGCACCTACATGACCGACATGCCGCCCGAGGCGCTGGTGCGCACGATCTTTGAGGAAAGCCAGACCCGCCTTGCCGCGACCCATACCCTGCGGCTCGACACCTGGTTCAAGGACGGGTTCGCGGCGGAATGGAAGACGGTGGAGATGACCACCCGTTGGCCCACGCGGGTGCTCGGCTATGTCGGGCTCGATCCGACGCAGGATTGCGCGGCGGTGCTGGAGGATCTGGAACGGCAGGTCGCCGCGACGCCGAATGCCATCGGGGTGAAGCTCTACCCGCACCAGATGGACCCCTATCGCCACTGGCTGACCAATGACGATACCGTGCTGCGCCTGATCGAGCGGGCGCAGGCGCTGGGCCTCAAGAGCATTGCGATCCACAAGGCGCTGCCCAACGGATCGGTGCCGCTCGCCCCCTACCGGATCGGCGAGGATTTCGAACAGGCCGCCGACGCCTTCCCCGACATGGCGTTCGAGATCGTCCATTCGGGCATGGCCTTTATTGAAGAAACCGCGATGGCTGTGGGCCGGTTTCCCAATGTCTATGCCAATCTGGAAACGACCACCGCGATGCTGTGGCAGGCGCCGGGGCGCTTTGCGGCGGCGCTGGCGTTGCTGATGCAATGGGGCGGGCCGGAGAAGATCCTGTGGTCTGCGGGCTGCATCGTGGTTCACCCGCAGCATCTGCTGAAGCTGTTCTGGGCGTTCCAGTTCGATCAGGAAACGCTGGATCGCCACGGTATCCCGCAGCTGGATGAGGGCGTGAAGCGGATGATCCTCGGCGGCAATTATGCGCGGATGGCGGGGCTGGATATCGCCGATTGGCAGGCGCGGCAGAAGGGCGATGCGTTTGACGGGGCCGAACTGAAGGAGCCTTGGGCGTGCTGGCAGGGGCTGTAAGCGACGAGGCGATCCGCGCGGTCCTCTCGCGCATCCACGACCCATGTTCGATTGCGGCAGGTCGCCCGGTCTCGGTGCTCGATATGGGGCTGGTGCGGGGGTGGGCGCTGAACGCCGAAGGCGTGCTGACGGTGACGTTCTGCGTCACTTTCGCAGGCTGCACCATGGCCCCGCACTTCGCGCAGGCTGCGGCGCAAGATCTGGCGAAGCTGCCGGGGCTGGCGCGGGTCGAGACGGTGATCGACACCGATTTTGTGTGGGTGCCGGAGCTGATGCAGACGCCGCCGATGGCGATGCGGGGCAAACCGCAGGCGTGGCGGGAGCGAGTCTCAAGCTAGAGAGTTCGTCGTCCTTCGCTCCCCCTCCCTTCGGGGAGGGGGCTGGGGGGTGGGGGGTCCGCCCTTTCGTAAGGCAGTACCCCCATCCCAACCCTTCCCCAAGGGGAAGGGCTAATGGGGGCCGACGATCCTCGGGTTTCAGTCCTTCACGAAAAACGCATCCCACTTTTCCGGCTCAAGGCACATGTGCCAGCATTCCTTGAGCTTGCCGTTCTCGATCCGCCAGGTCATCGCTTCCTTGGTGCGCAGCGTCCGGTCGCCCTTGCGGGCGCGGACTTCGGCGACCAGCACGACATGATCGTCGCTGCCGAAATAATCGAGCGGATGTGCCCAATAGGCATCGACCGCCGCCTGCAACATGCCGAAATTGCGCATGATTTCGTCGCGCCCGACGTAGCTGCCCGCAAGGCAATTGTCGCCCGGCATGTGCCACACGACATCGTCGGCCATCTTGGAAAACAGCGCCTCGGCATTGCCCTGCTTGAAGGCATTATGCGCTTCGTAGAGCATGATCGCGTTGGGGTGATCGCGCTCGGTAAAGGCGCGCATCGGCGGCACGTCGTCATGCTCGGGTGCGAGCGCGGCGGTATAACCCATGGCCTCGGTCATGCTGCGCCTCCCGTGACGGTGAACTGCACCTCGACATTGCCGCGAGTCGCGTTGGAATAGGGGCAAACCTCATGCGCCTTGGCGACCAGCGCCTCGGCATCGGCTTGGGCGAGCGTCGGCAGGCTGACTTCATGATGCACCGCAAGGCCGAAGCCCGGGCCATCCTCGCGCATGCCGATGCTGACATGGCCGGTCACGCTGGAGCCTGACACGTCGGTCTTGCTCTGCCCGGCGACGAACTGCATCGCGGAATGGAAGCAGGCGGCATAGCCTGCGGCGAAGAGCTGTTCGGGATTGCTCCCGCCGCCCGGCCCGCCCATCGGGGCCGGGATAGCAAGATCGAGGCTGACCAGCCCGTCATCGCTTTCAACATGGCCGTTACGCCCGCCGCTGGCGGTGGCGGTGGCGGTGTAGAGGGGTTTCATGCAGGCTTCTCCTTGAGCAGATCGGCAATGAATTCGCGGTGGGTGCGCGGCGGCCGGCCGAGAATGGCGGCGGTCGCGGCATGATCGGCGGGCGTGGCAGGGCAGCCCACGGCCTGCGTAACTTCCATCATCAGGCGGAAATCCTCAAGCTCCCATGGCCCAAGCCCCGGCATGGCCTGCTGCATCGCGCCTAGAAACGGGTCGATCGCATCGCCGGGGTAGATGACGGGGCGCCCAAGCGCCTCGGCCCAATGGGCGGCGTAATCGGGGCCGGTTAGCCGCTCCGGCCCGCACAGCGGCACCGTCTCGCCCAGCGCCGCATCACCCAGCAGCGCGTTGGCGGCGGCCTCGGCGATGTCGCCCGCATCAATGCTCCACACCCCCGCCTGGCCGACCGGCATGGGGTAGACCCCGCCATGCAGGATCGCGGGCAGGGCGAGCAGATCGTTCTGGAAGAAGAAATTGGGGGCGAGCACGGTGCCCCCTTCGCCTTCCAGCACCGCCGCCTTGACCGGGATCTTGGTGGCGAAATGCGGGATCGCCTGCATCGCCTCGCAATTGTGGACCGCGACATAGACGATCCGCCCCACGCCTGCGCGGCGCAGCGCGGCGATGGCGGCGACGCCGATGGCGCCTTCGTCAGGCCCGAGGGGCGTGGTGAGCAGCGCCGCATCAAAGCCGCGCGCCGCCGCCTCCAGCCCGGCAGCATCGGCGATATCGAGCGCGATGCCGCCGTCACCGGGATTGCGGGCGAGCACCACCGCCTCCGCGCCGCGGGCGCGCAGGATCGTGGTGAGGCGGGAACCGATTGTCCCGGTCCCCCCGATCACCAGCACGCGCCGCGCCGCGTTCATCAGAACTTGACCCCCGCGCTCACGCCAAATTCACGCGGCCGCCCGAGGTAGGAATAGGCCACCCCCTGCGTCGCCAGCGCATCCTGCCCGAAGGTGAAATATTCGACATCGGCCAGATTCTGCCCGAACACCGCCACGGTGAACCGCTCTGCCGGATCGCTCCAGCTCAGCCGCGCATTGAGCAATCCGTAGCTTTCCTGACGTTCCAGCGGCAGGTTGAAGGCGGTGAAGAACACCTCGGATTGGAGGCGGTAATCGATGCGCGGGGTGAAGGTGCCGGCGCTGGTTTCGATGGCATATTCCGCCGCCAGCGACACGGTCCATTCCGGGTTGAAGGGCAGGCGGTTGCCGTTGATCGGGCCGACGGCGGCGGGCACGTTCTCGAACTCGCTGTCGGTATAGCCGACCGCGACATCGAAGCGCAGCCCGTCGGTCGGGACGATCACCGTTTCCAGCTCAAAGCCCTTGAGCACCGCATCCCCGGCATTGGCGACCCGGAACTGCACTTCGGGATCGACGATGGTCTGCTGAATGTTCTGATACTTGGAATAGAACAGCGTGCCGTTCACCCGCAGGCGGCGGTCCAGCCAATCGGTCTTGAAGCCGACTTCATAGGTATCGTTGGTATCGGGCGCATAGGTCGGGACGCTGGTCTGCGGCGCGATCAAGCGGCCGTTGAAGCCCCCGGCGCGGAACCCCTTGGAATAGGAGGCGAACAGGAAGGCATCGTCGCTCGCCCGGTATTCGATCCCGACCTTGGGGGTGAATTCCTCGAACGAAACCGATCCCGGCAGGTTGGTGACGATCGGCAGCACGATGCGTTCACCCAGCAGCGTCTCGGGCAGGCCGAAGCCGAACACCGCGCCCGGCCCCACGCCTTGCGGGCGGAAGTCGAAGAACTGGTTGGAGATGATGTCCTTCTCGTCCCAGGTATAGCGTCCGCCAAGCGTGAAGGAGAACCCGCCCGCCACCTCGTAACGCCCTTGGCCGAACACGGCGTAGCTCTTGGTGTCCTGCGCGTTGCCTTGCGTCCAGGTGTTGCACGCGGCAAAGGGGGCCGCGCCCGGATCGCTGATCGGGGCAAAGCACAGATCCAGCACCTGTTCGGCTTCCTCGCGGAAGAAATAGCCGCCGAGCAGATAGTCGAGCTTGCCGCCCAGCGCCTCGCCCGCAATCTGCAATTCCTGGCTGAACTGGTTCTGCGTGGTGGCAACGTCCTGATCGTAGAGCCGGAACCGGGTGCCATCAGGGTCGGCGGTCGAGAAGCTGTCAAGCTCGCGATAGGCGGTGATCGACTTCAGCGTGGCATCGCCCACTTCCAGCGTGATCGTGCCTGAAAAGCCGAACGTCTCGTTGCGCGCCTCGGGGCTGTTGGAGGCGAAGATGCGGTAGAAATTGTTGGGGTCGAACACGTCATTGCGCGCCGCGGGCGGGAAGAACGGCGCGGGCGCGATGGCGCGGGTCACCGAGGGCGCGGGGTTCGACTTGTCGAGCGAATAGTCCGCCGACAGATCGATGGTCAGCGTCTCGGTCAGGCCAAGCCGCAATTGCGCGCGCCCGCCATAACGATCGGTCGCGCCGAACAGATCGCCGGTCACGGCGTTTTCGGCAAAGCCATCCTGCTGGCGGAAGAAGCCCGAGACCCGCAGCGCGCTGTCCTCACCGATGGGCGCGTTGAGCGAGGCCGTCGCCTCGATCCGGTCACGGCTGCCGTAGAGCACGCTGGCGCTGCCCGAAAACGCGCCCGGATCGGGCTGGCGCGAAACGATGCTGATGGCGCCGCCCAGCGTGTTGCGCCCGAACAGCGTGCCCTGCGGCCCGCGCAGCACCTCGACCCGCTCGATATCGCCGGAATCGAGCATCGCCCCGATGGTGCGGCCCAGATAGACCCCATCGACATAGAGGCCGACGCCCGGATCGTTGGTGATGATGAAATCGAACTGCCCGACGCCGCGCACGAAGAAGTTGGCATCCGAAGACCCCTGCGGCCCGGTGGTCGAAGTGAGGTTGGGCACGGTCGCGGCGATATCGTTGATAACCGCGATCCCTGCTTTCTCCAGCGTCTCCCCGGTCACCGCGGTCACCGCCAGCGGGGTTTCCTGAAGGTTGGAGGCGCGGCGTTCGGCGGTGACGATGATATCGCCGACCGGGCCTTGATCGGCGGCGTCTGCCGGCGCGGTGTCCTGCGCCATGGCAGGCATCGCGCAGCCGGCCATCAGGCTGGCGATCAGCGCGGCGAGGTGATGTGGTGCGCGTGTCATTTGTGTCTCCCCAGAGGCGCTCCTGCCGACAATTGTGTCATTGCGGGTGCCGGCTTGGCTAAGCGTCCGTCCCAGCTTCATCGGCGCGCCCGGCTTCTTGAAGTGAATTTCAGGCATGGGGGAATGAATATCTGTGCGCTGCTCGCGCAAAGGTTATCGCCGCACCCGGACTATTCATGGCTCGCCCGCGTGGGGCTGGGGCATGAAACGGGGGCCGCCGGAAAGGCGTGCGCAGGGACAGGGGATAGCCATGCTCGACGGGCGCAACATCATCATCACCGGGGCGGCCAGCGGGATCGGGCTGGCCGCCGCGCGGATTTTCAGCGGTTACGGGGCGACCTTGATGCTGGTCGACCGCGACGAAGCGGTGCGCGGCCATGCCGACAGCCTGCCCGGCGCGCACAGCTGCGCGGCCGATATCACCGATCCGGCTGCGCTGGCCGAGGTGATCGCCAGCTTTCCGGGCGTGGACGGGGCGTTCAACAATGCCGGGATCGAAGGGGCGGGCGGGGCGATGATGCCGATCGCCGATTATCCCGACGAGGAATTCGACAAGGTGATGGCGGTCAACCTGCGCGGGTTGTGGAACTGCCTCAAGGCCCAGCTGCCCGCGATGCAGGCCAATGGCGGCGGGGCGATCGTCAATACCTCCAGCGTGATGGGCTGGCTGGGCACCCCCGGGATGGCGGCCTATTCGGCGTCGAAGCACGGCGTGATCGGCCTCACCCGCTCGGCCGCGCTCGAAGGTGCGCCCCATAATATCCGGGTGAATGCCGTGCTGCCGGGCGCGGTGGCGACCCCGATGCTGACCGAGCGCGGGTTCGTCGCCAACCCTGCCTTTGCCGCAGCCGCCCCGGCGGTCCATCCGCTCGGCCGGATCGCCCAGCCCGAAGAAGTGGCGGAGGCGGCGGCATGGCTGCTGTCAGGCAAGGCGAGCTTCGTGACCGGGCACACGCTGGCGGTGGACGGCGGGCTTTCGGCGCAGTGAGGCCCCGTCGTCATTGCGAGCAGCCGCTCCGCCCCGTCGTCATTGCGAGGAAGCCCCGCGAGGGGCTGACGCGGCAATCCATGGCTTGCCGCTGCCTCTCGCTGCAACACCGGGCCATGGATTGCTTCGCCTCC